>Ga0206106_100003_pt1 | contig 1336363 bp, 1296 predicted proteins | sample 1B1ome_FD_148677 | JGI IMG/M metagenome (GOLD analysis project Ga0206106, IMG submission 148677) | Enriched microbial communities from leaf-cutter ant dump, University of Wisconsin, Madison, United States - 1B110A | ecosystem: Environmental > Terrestrial > Nest > Insects nest > Nest dump... | reverse complement strand
CCTGCTGGTCCGTCGTTGTCGGTCGATGTGGTCGAGCAGGTCGAGGGGAGCTTGAAGGTCAAGGTTGATGGTGCGGGTTATGCGACTGGTCAGCCGGGTGTGTATGTGGGGATCAGTGAGTCCGGTGGTGCGAGTGCGACTGATGCGTCGGTGTATCGCGGGACGAAGTGGGTTCAGCCGGCTCAGATCGGTGAGGGGGGCACGTTCAGTGTGACGTTGGAGTTGGATGAGGCTGCGATCGCGACGTTGGATCCGTCGAAGTCGTATTCGGTGTATTCGTTGAAGGCGCATGGTCAGGCGGCGACTGATCCGTCGCAGACGGTGGAGCAGCCGATCGACCTCGACTTCGATGCGTTGTTGCCGGCTCCTGCTGGTCCGTCGTTGTCGGTCGATGTGGTCGAGCAGGTCGAGGGGAGCTTGAAGGTCAAGGTTGATGGTGCGGGTTATGCGACTGGTCAGCCGGGTGTGTATGTGGGGATCAGTGAGTCCGGTGGTGCGAGTGCGACTGATGCGTCGGTGTATCGCGGGACGAAGTGGGTTCAGCCGGCTCAGATCGGTGAGGGGGGCACGTTCAGTGTGACGTTGGAGTTGGATGAGGCTGCGATCGCGACGTTGGATCCGTCGAAGTCGTATTCGGTGTATTCGTTGAAGGCGCATGGTCAGGCGGCGACTGATCCGTCGCAGACGGTGGAGCAGCCGATCGACCTGGACATCGACCTCCTGCAGGGCAACGTCGCGACCGGTGGTCCCGGGTTGACCGTGCGGACGGTCGAGCAGGCCAAGGGCAGCCTCAAGCTGTCGGTGACGGGCCTGGGCTATGCCAAGCAGTTCCCAGGCGTCTACGTGACGCTGGCGCCCTCCGGAGGCGCTGACGCGCAGGACGCGGGTGCGCATGTGACCGCGGTGTGGGTCAAGGACTCCGACATGGACGCGCTCGGCGGCTTCACGACCGAACTGGACCTCACGCCCGCCGAGATCGCGGCGCTCGATCCCGACACCGAGTACTCGGTGTACACGATCCGGGCGCACGGATTCGCCGATCTGGATCCATCGCAGACGGTCGAGAAGCCGGTGGCGCTCGACATCGGCCTCCTCCAGGGTGGTGGAACCGATCCGGTCGATCCCGGCGACGGTGACGACAACGGCACCGACACGCCGAACACCAAGACGAAGGGGTCGTTGCGCTGGGGCGTCAAGAGCGCGTTCCGCAGCTACGTCACGGGACCGATCGCGAACGGCGCCATCACGGTCTCCGGTGGCGCGTCGGCCTCGGGCGGCAGCTACCGCTTCTACCAGAAGTCCACGTCCGCCGACGCCAACGGCACGGGCGTCACGCGGTACGGCGGAGCGGTCACCTTCACAGGTCACGGCAGCGTCCTGAACCTGCGGATCGCCGATCCCGTCATCACGGTGCAGTCGGCGTCGCGCGGCACCTTGTCGGCCGTCATGGGCGGTTCACGGATCACGGTGGCGACGCTGGACCTGTCGCGTGCATCCAAGAGCACGAAGGCCGGCGCGGTGACGTTCTCCGGTGCGCCGGCGACGCTCACGGCCCAGGGCGCAGGATCCTCGGGCTTCCAGGGCTACTACTCGGCGGGTGAGTCGCTGGACCCGGTCACGTTCACGATCGGCGCCGACGGCGGTGCAGCCTCCGGCTCGCGCACCGTCGCGACGGCTGTGACGAAGGCCGAGTTCACCCCGCCGAGCACGCCGCCCGCCACCACGGGCCTGAACAGCGATGAGCTGAGCGGCGAGGACGGTGTCCGTGCCGGCGATCTGATCGAGGCCTCGGGCGACGGCTTCCAGCCGAACGAGACCGGCATCGCCGTGGTCGTGTACTCGACCCCGATCGTGCTGTCGCAGTCGGTGACGGCGGACTCCCAGGGTCGTGCCAGCTGGAGCGGCCCGCTGCCCGGCAGCCTCGAGCCCGGCGAGCACACGCTGACCTTCCAGGGTTCGGTGTCGCGCGGGATGACGTTCACGGTCGCCGAGGACGAGTCGACGATCGGCCGCTGCACGGTCGAGGACGCGACGCTCGACTGGGGGGTCAAGGAGTCGTGGCGCGCCTATGTCTCGGGTTCGATCGCCAACGGCGAATGGACCACGACGGGCAACGCGTCGTACAAGACGCCGACGTTCACGTTCGCGAAGGGCTCGGGCACCTTCGATGCGAAGGCCTCGTCCGGCGACATCACGTTCGACGGCGCGATCGACTTCACCGGTCACCACGGGGCCCTGAAGGTGGTCCTCGCCGATCCGGTCGTACGGATCGTCGATGAGGACAGCGCGATCTTGATGATCGACGTGACGGCGGGGGACCGTGAGGCCGCCGAGACCGGTGATGCGTCGACGACCACGACCAAGGCCGTGCCGTTCGCGGAGATCGACCTCTCGAAGGCGACGACCTCCGCCGACGGGACGACGCTGACGGTCGATGATGCCCCGGCGTCGCTGACCGAGCAGGGTCATCAGGTCTTCTCGACCTACGAGACCGGCGCTGCCCTCGACCCGATCGATCTGACCGTGTCCACGGCGGACGACTGTGCCGCCGCACCGACCGTGGCACAGAAGGACAGTTCGGCGGCGGTGGCGCCGGTCGACGACGACGGCATCCCGCTGGCCTGGTGGATCGGCGGCGCCCTGATACTGCTGCTGGCCCTCGGCAGCGGAGTCTGGCTCGGTCGCCGGCGAACGACGGAGTAGTCGTGCGACGAAAACTGATCAGCAGGCTGACGACCGCGGTGGCAGTGGCCACCGCGGTCGCGGCCTGCGGTACGGGCGCTGCCTCGACGTCCGGCGATGCACCCTCGCACGCGAGCATCCGGCCGCTGGCCGAGGTCACGCCGGTGCCGGATCCACGTGCCTATGAGGGCCCGAGTACGGCGAAACTCGCCGACCGGGCGGTCGAACCCGTCGTGGAGTCGCCGGAGCAGACGTTGCCCGCGACCGTCGTCTCGCACGATCGGTCCGGCGACCGGAAGGTCGTCGTCGAGGACACCGATCGAGTGCTGGCGCTCGACATCTCGGGCAGTCTCTCGGCGACCGTGTGGGCCCTCGGGCTGGGTGACCGGCTGGTCGGACGCGATGTGTCGACCACGTTCCCCGGCACCAAGAAACTGCCCGTCGTCACGAGCGACGGCCACTCGCTGAACGCCGAGTCCATCCTGAAGGTCCGCCCCTCCCTGGTCATCACCGACGGCTCGATCGGGCCTCGAGACGTGGTCGAGCAGCTGCGGGACGCCGGCGTCACCGTGGTTTTCGTCGACAACGATCCGTCGTACTCCGGGGCGGTCAAGCTGACGCACGAGGTCGCGGCGACGCTCGGCGTGCCGGCGGCCGGAGACAAGCTGGCCGACCGGATCGAGCAGCAGCTCGACGACGTGCGCGGCCAGATCGAACGGCTCGTTCCGGCTGATCGGGACGACCGCGTCACGATGGCGTTCCTGTACCTGCGAGGCTCGGCAGGCGTGTACTACCTGTTGGGCGAGGATTCCGGCGTGGGCGATCTGATCGAGGGGCTCGGCGGTGTCGACCTGGCCAAGAAGCTGCGCTGGACCAGCATGCGGCCGCTGACCGACGAGGCCGTGGTCTCGGCCGACCCCGATCTGTTCCTGGTGATGACGGACGGCCTGAAGTCGGTCGGCGGCATCGACAAACTGCTGGCCGAGAAGCCGGCCCTGGCCCTGACCAAGGCGGGCAAGCACCGCCGGTTCGTCGACATGGCCGACGGCGACATCCTGTCCTTCGGGCCGCGTTCGGCGGGCGTCCTGGAGGCGTTGGCGCGCGCGGTGTACGCGCCGGATGCCCAATGAGATCCGGCCCAGTGAAATCCGGCCCAGTGAGCTCGGCGAGGACCCGGGTCGCCACGGTGCTGGTGGCGCTCGCGGCCGCACTGATCGTGGGCATGGTGGTGTCGGCCGTCATCGGTCAGCTCGACGTCGCTCCGAGAGCCGTCGTGGGCACCCTGCTCGACCGTCTCGGGTTCGACACGTCGTGGCGCCCGGACGATCTGGTGGCGGACGCCCTGTGGTTCATCCGGATGCCGCGCGTCGTGATGTCGCTGCTGGTGGGCGTGGCCCTGGCCGTGGCGGGCGTCATGATGCAGGCGGTCTTCGGCAACCCGCTGGCCGAGCCGGGCGTGGTCGGGGTGTCGGCCGGCGCGGCGCTCGGTGGCGCGATCGCCATCGCCGCCGGCTGGACGATCGGCGGGGGATGGGCCGTGGCGCTGTCGGCCTTCGTCACCGGCCTGATCGCCACGGTGTTCGTCTACACGACAGCGCGCCGCGAAGGTCGCACCGAGGTCGTGACACTGCTGTTGACCGGTATCGCGGTCAACGCGTTCGCGGGCGCGGGCCTGGCGCTGGCGCTGTTCGCGGGTGACACCGGCACCCGTGAACAGATCGTGTTCTGGCAACTCGGATCGATCAACGGCACGCGCTGGATCGAGGTGCTCCCGGTCGCGGTCGTCGCGGTCGTGGGGACCGCGTTCGCACTGACGGTGGCGCGACGCTACGACGTCCTCGCCCTCGGCGAGCGGGCGGCGACCCACCTCGGGGTGCGTGTCGAGCCGCTGCGCGTCGCGTCCATGGTGTTCATCGCGCTGTTGACGGGAGTGGCCGTCGCGTTCACCGGCATCATCGCGTTCGTCGGTCTCGTGGTGCCGCACGCGGTGCGGATGCTCGTCGGCCCCGGTCACCGGGTCCTGGTGATCGGCAGCGCGCTGGCCGGCGCGGTCCTGCTGGTCTGGGCCGATGTGCTGGCGCGCACGCTCGTCGACGGCTCGGATCTGCCGATCGGCCTGCTGACGAGCCTCATCGGCGGACCGTTCTTCCTCCATCTCGTGCGCCGAGCACGCTCGCGATCGGGGGGCTGGGCATGACGCATCCGGTCTGGACCCTCGAGAGCGTGACCTGCCGTCGTGGCTCGGTCGATGTGCTCGCGGGCGTTGACCTGCGGCTCGAGTCCGGTCGTCTCGTCGTGATGGTCGGGCCGAACGGAGCGGGCAAGTCGACACTTCTGGGCGTGCTGGCCGGCGATCTGCCGGTACGGCACGGTTCGGTGCGGCTCGACGATCGAGAGCTGGGCGACTGGGATCCCGGTGAGCTCTCGAGGCGGCGCGCCGTACTGACCCAGGACCACGACGTCAGCTTCGGGTTCACGGTGCGCGAGGTGGTCGCGATGGGCCGGTACCCGTGGACCTCGCGGTCCGATGTCGAGGCCGATGACCTGCGCATCGAGACGGCCCTGGAGCAGACCGACACGGTCCATCTGGCCGATCGCACGTTCCGGACACTGTCCGGCGGTGAGAAGGCCCGGGTGTCGCTGGCGCGGGTGCTCGCGCAGGACACCGAGCTGGTGCTGCTCGACGAGCCGACCGCGGCTCTGGACCTGCGGCACACCGAGGAGATCCTCGGCCTGGCCCGCAGCCTGGTCGCCGAGGGACGCACCGTCGTGGTGGTCGCCCACGACCTGTCGCTGGCGTCGGCCTATGCCGACGAGCTGATCGTCGTCGACCGTGGCGGCGTGACCGCCCATGGCCCGGCGTTCGATGTACTGACCCCCGACCTGATCCGGCAGACCTACGGCCTGACGGTCGAGGTGCATCGCGTCCGCGATCGCCTCGTCGTCGTGCCGGCCGGGCGAACCGGACCCGAACCGCTATGACCCCACCCGATTCCCCCGTACGATCCGAGAACCATGAGAAGGACGGTGCAGCGATGACGCTGACCCACCCCGATACCAGTGCCCTGTCACGACTGTTCCGTGACGGGTCCCGCGCCGAACACGAGGACGCCGAGTCGTCGTCGTTCATGTCCGAGCTGTTGGCGGGCCGCGTGAACGAACGCGGCTACGCCGACTACCTGGCGCGCCTGCAGCGTGTCTACGTCGCGCTGGAGGCCGCGGGCCACCGGCTCGCCGAGGACGAGATCGCCGCTGCGGTGCTCGATCCGGCGCTCGAGCGCAGTGCCGCGATCGCGGCCGATGTCGAGCACTGGGGCACCGGCGACGCGGCCACCGACGCCACCGATGCGTACGTCGCGCGTATCGAGGGCGCCGGCTCGACGGGCCTGGGCTTCGTGGCGCATCACTACACGCGTTACCTGGGTGATCTGTCAGGTGGTCGCGCGATCGGCCGGATCCTGCGCAACACGTTCGAGCTCGGCGACACGGGTGCGGCGTTCTACGACTTCCCCGGCATCGCCAAGCCCAAGCCGTACAAGGATGCGTATCGCGCGCGTCTCGACGCCCTGCCGCTCAGCGAGGAACAGAAGCTCGAGGCGCTGGCCGAGGTCAAGATCGTCTTCGGCCTCAACAGTGCGCTCTTCGCCGAACTGACCGAGAACCTCGACGCCTACCGCCGCTGATCGGAGCCGGCCGGCTCAGGCGTGCAGCTCCATGGTGCAGCACTTGACGCTGCCGCCCGCCTTGAGCAGTTCCGACAGATCGACCGGCACCGGCTCGTATCCGCGATCGGCGAGCACGACGGCGAGTCGTGCGGCCTGCGCCGGCAGCACGACGTGGTAGCCGTCGCTGACGGCGTTCAGCGCGAGCCAGCCCGCCTCGGTCTCCGGCACCCGCAGCGCGCCCGGGAACAGGTCGTGGAGGGTGCGTCGGCTGTGCGCGCTGAAGGCCGAGGGTACGTACGCGATGTCGGCCGGTGCGTCACCCGTGCCGTCGTCGAGCACCGCCAGCGCGGTGTCGAGGTGGTAGAACCGCGGGTCGACCAGCTCGAGTGAGACGACGGGACGGTCCAGTACGGCGGCCGCCTCGATGTGCGCCTCGAGTGAGGTGCGGAAGCCGGTGCCTGCCAGGATCATCGACCCCAGGGCCAGGAAGTCGCCCTCGCCCTCGTTGACGTGGCGCGGCTCGACCACGTCGATGCCGAGACGGCGGAGTCGCTGCAGGTGTGCGGCGGCCTCGGCCTGGCGCTCCGGATGACGGAACGAGGCGCCGTAGGCCCGCCCGGCGACGACCAGTCCTCCATTGGCCGCGAACACCATGTCGGGCTGTCCGGGCAGCGGCGGCAGGAGTTCCACACGATGTCCGAGCCGCTCGTAGGTCGCCCGCAACTCGTCCCACTGGCGCAGCGCCAGCTCTCGATCGACCGAGACGGTCGGGTCCATCCAGGGATTGATCGCGTACTCGACGGCGAAGTGTTCGGGGCGGCACATCACGTAGGTGCGAAGACGCGGCATGCGCGCGATCTGCGCCCGGACACGGGTGTCGAGAACGGTCATCGAGCGGCTCCCAGTCGATGCTGCGGGGGATTGGATCAACGAATCAATGCTAGATCCGCGCTGGAAGCAGCGACGAGTCCGAAACCTGCGAGTTCACGCAATAAACCTGCGTATTGACGTTCCTGAACATCGGATTCTTGCCATACTGGTGTCATGGACTCCATGGACGGCCAGATCATCGCCCTGCTGCTCGACGACGGCCGTGCCCCCTATGCCGCGATCGGCGAGCGGGTCGGCCTGTCGGCGTCAGCGGTCAAGCGGCGGGTCGACCGTCTCGTGGCGGACGGGACCATCAGCGGGTTCACGGTCGTGCTCGACCCCGACGTGGTCGGCTGGACGACCGAGGCCTATGTCGAGGTGCACTGCCGCGGAACCATCTCGCCGAGCGAGCTGAAGGCAGCGTTCAGCCGGGTCCCCGAAGTGCACGCGGCCGCCACGGTCTCAGGGGCCGCGGATGCGATGCTGCGCATCGTGGCCAAGGACGTCCGCGATCTCGAGCGGGCCCTCGAGCGCGTCCGCGAGGAGACCGCGAACGTCGACCGCACTCAGACCTCGATCGTCCTGAGCCGCCTGATCGACCGACGCGGCCTCGAGCCCACCTAGGCCCTGTCGGCCGCATCTCGCCCAGCGGCGTCGTCGGTCCTCGCCGGGCAACCCGGTATCGCTTCGGCCCTCCGCCTTGTCGGACGGGCGCGGACGCCGTCCGGGCCGTCCACGCTGATATGAGAGACATGGCCTCGCGAGAGACGAGGACCGGAGCACGCCTACGGACGTGCGGCGTACAGCTCATCGATGGTCGCGAGGGCGAACTCGCTCCACTGCACGGGCAGCGGGCCGCGACGCCCGTAGACGAAGTGGGCCTCGGTGGCCTCGTAGCCTCCACGCTCCAGTTCGTGTCGTGGATACGGCGCATAGCCGGGCACGCCGTTGGCATAGCCGATCACGATCAGCCCGTCGTCGACGGTGCTCTTGATGTCGAGAGCCAACTGCGCGAAGTTCTCCCCGCTGAGCAGTGCCAGCGGCACCGACCCCCACACGAAGAGCTGGACCGACAACGGCTCCTCGACCCGATCTGCGGTGGTGTCGTTGCGCTCTCGCCAGATGCCGACCAGGTCATGCAGAGGATGAGCCGCGGCCCCGGCGGTGGCGGCCTGTTCGGCCAGGACCGCCGAGTCCTTGTCCGGCCAGGTCCAGGCGAACTCGCGAGCCCCGACCGATACCGCTTGATCATCGGTCACGATCAGCGGGGCGAGGCGGGCGACCTCGGAGCCGATCTGCTCGCCGAAGCGGCGCGCGGCCTCAGGCGTTCGTCCGTCGACGGCCAGCTGAAGATCCATCGACGCGTGGGCCGAGTGCCCCGCATTGCAGTCGCCGCAACAGCCCTGGAGGAAGATCGCCGTCACACCGGGCAGTGCCGTCTCGACCGCGACGCGAGCGAAGCCCGGCCAGTCGGCCGAGAACAAGGTGTTGGCCGGGCCGATGACGGTCGGATGGCACGCGAGGCTGAACACCACCGCCACCGGGTCGCCGTCGACCGAATCGACCCGGATGACGTCGAGCGAGTCATCGACGGGGCCGTCTGGTCGTCGTCGGTTCTTCGGCAGCTGGCTTCGGCCGCGTAGGTGCCCCAGGGTCGCCGTGGCCCGGTCCCTCCAGGCTTGAACGCCGACCTCCACCAGTGCATCCAGGGTCGCTTCGATCACGGCGGCGGGTGCGACGTCCGTGGTCATGTTCGGGTCCAGACTGGGCGCCGCATGGGTGTGCGTCACCGACACGGCGATCGCGTCGGACGGCAATCCTGTGCGCTCGGTGACCGCGTCGCGGACACGGCGGGCCTGCTGCGGCGACAGACTCGTCAGATCGGCGCACACGATCAGCGTCTCCCGGCGGTCGTCGCCGACGCAGATGGCCCGCGCGTAGAGCGGATCGTGGGAGCCCGTCGCGTAGCTGTCTCGCGCTGCGAAACCGGCCAGCGGGATGCCGGCCGGGAAGCGGAGCTCACGGCTCGAGACACCGACGTGCGTCGTCATCGGGCCCACCGGAGCCGTCCGTCGACCCACGTGGATTCGACGGCCGGGCCGCTCGACTCGTCCCAGCGGGCGAGGACGACATCTCCCGGCGCGCCGACCGCGAGAGGAGCGGGCTCGGCGCCGGGTCGGCGGTTCATCAGATGAAGCGGCCGAGTCGTTGCCGCCCGGACGGACTGACCGGGGCTCATCAGACGACGGCCCAGGACATGGGCGAGACCCGCAAGCAACGGGAGGGCTGCGCCCGCCAGGTAGTCGGTGCCGTGGATGTTCAGCCGGCCCGATGCGTCGAGGTCGACATCGCCTCCGATGAGTGTCCGGTAGCGTCCGGCCGGGAGGCCCGCGATCGAGGTGGCGTCGCTGACCAGGACGACCCGCTCCTCACCCTTGGCCCGGATCATCGCCGACAGCGTCTCGACGTCCAGATGGTGCAGATCGGCGATGAACGCCGCGACGAGACGATCGTCGGCCAGCTGAGACCAGACCAGGTTCGGGTGACGGGGCAGCAGCTGCGGAACGCCGTTGCCCAGATGGGTCGACATCGAGGCGCCGGCCGCGGCGGCGGCCGCGATGTCGGAGGGGGCGGCGGCCGAATGACCGATCGACGCGATGGCGCCGTGTGCCGTCACGAGGCCGATCGCGTCGAGCGCGCCGGGGCTCTCCGGCGCGAGCGTCACGATCGAGACCCGCCCGGCATCGAGCACCGTGCGGACGTCAGCCGGGGTGCAGGCGATGACGTGTTCGGCCCGATGGGCGCCCCGGGCGCCGTCGACGGCCGAGATCCAGGGCCCCTCCAGATGCGCGCCCAGCAGGCATGCCGCCTCCGGCGTGCCGCTCTCGCGCACCCGGTCGAACAGGCGCAGCGCATCGGTCAGGCGGTCCAGGGGCCCCGTCACGAGCGTGGGACAGAACCGGGTCACGCCGGTGGCCCACAAGGAACGGATCAGTTCGCGCATCGCGTCCTCGGACAGGGCGCTGTCGTTCAGATCGATCCCCGCATAGCCGTTGACCTGCAGGTCGACCAAACCCGGCAGGACGAGACCGTGGTCCAGCCAGTCCTCGCGCCAGCTCGCATCGTGGTCGATGACGTCGACGGCCCCGATGCGGCCTTCGCTGAGGTGGACCCGGACCGTCCCGGTGCCCGGGAGATACCCGTCGATCGAGGTCACAGCCACTCCACTCGATGCTGGAAGTCGTCGATGAAGCGTGAGTTGCGTTCATCGCCGCCCGGAGCGTTGGCGCTGCGCCAGATCGTCGGCTCGAAGCCGCGGTCCGCCAGCATCGCGATCGCCTCGGCAACGATGCCTTGGAGGACGAAGGCGTTGGCGAAGGTCGAGATGGCGCTGAACGGATCCTCGACGGCGTCCAGGGCCAGGATCGCGTCGCCCAGGGGGACACGCGAGTCGACGTGGATGTCGACCAGGTCGTGCAGATTGCTTCTCGAGGGGTGGCGGGCCGGGTGATCGCCGGGCACGTTCTCGGCATGCTGGACCGAGCTGACGCCGATGAGGGTCGCACCGGTCTCGCGGGTACAGATCGCCGCGTCGATCAGGGCCGCGTTGATGCCGTAGGCGTTCACCAGGATCATCAGGTCCGACGCCCCCAGGCCCAGGGTCTTGATCACCGTGCGACCGTAGTTCGCGGTGCGCTCCATGGCGACCGATCGCAAGGCACCGTTGGACAGCAGGGTTCCCTCGTCGAGGACAGCGGAGACGTTGACGAGTCCTCCCGCGCGGAAGAAGATCTCCTGGGCCGCCAGATTGGAGTGCCCTCCGGGTCCGTACACATGGACGATGTCGCCGCGCTCGACCTGGTCCGCGACCGCGGCCGCGGCCGCGAGGATGTTCTGCTCGCCGTGCTCGATGATCGAGGCGAAGTGCGTTGCGATCGAGTCGGCATAGGAGCGCAGGAAGGTGCTGTCGGTCACGAGGTCTCCTCTGAGATCGCGTCGGTACCGCTGTAGGCGGCTCGATCGACGAAGTATCCGACGTCGGCGTGAGATTGCAGGGCTGTGGCAGGACATTCGGGACGCACCCCCGGCTCGAGGGCGGCCCGGACCGCCGCGGCCTTGTGGCGTCCAGGAACCGTGACCACGATGTGCCGGGCGGCCAGGAGCGCCGGGACCGTGAGACTCAGGGCCTGGGTGGGAACCTCGTCCAAGGTCGCGAAGCACTCGTCGTCGACCTGCTGCTGACGGGATGTCTCGTGCAGGTCGACGACGCCGACCAGGTCGCCCCCTTCGATCTGCCATTGATACGGCTCGTTGAAGGCGATATGGCCGTTGACACCGATACCGATGCAGGCGATGTCGATGGGTGCCTCGGAGGTCAGCGCCGCATACCGCCGCGCCTCGGCGACGGCATCGACCGCTGTCGCGTCGATGTACTGGACCGCGCCGATCGGCACGTGATCGAACAGCGCTCGGCCCAACCAGGCGCCGAACCCACGGGAGTCGCCGGGCGCCAGCCCGACGTACTCGTCGATGTGCAGCGCCTCGATCTTCGGCCAGTCGATGTCCTGGGCGCGCAGGGCATTCAGGAGCGGTGTCTGCGACGGAGCCGCGGCGAAGAGCATGCGAGCCCGGCCATGATCCTCGACGGCGCCGGCGATGAGGCTCGCGACGTGCCGGGCAGCGGCCTCGCCCATGGCATCGGGGGTGGGAAGCACATGCACGTTCTGGTCGGCCACGATCGAGAACTCCATCGGATAGATGCGGGACGGAGCCGAGGCGTCGCGCGCGTCGGGTCGACCGCGCAGTCGCCTCGACTCAGCCCCTCATGAATGAAACCGGTTGCATCGTATGAGGGCTTCGCATGACGTGTCAACGAGAACCGGCGGCGGTCAGCGCGAGCGGACTGCGCCGATGCTGTCGCGGGCCCGGAACGTCGACCCGACGTGGTGCGAGGAGCCGCTGAGCTGGCCGCGGGTCGCGGCCGTGAAGAGCTCGACCGTCGTCGTCGCAAGCACCGACAGATCGGCGCCGATCGAGGAGAGCGACGGCTGGGCGAGTCGTGAGATCAGCAGATCGTCGAAGCCGATCAGGCTGATGTCCTCGGGGACGCGTGCGCCCACCTCGCGCAGGCTGCCGATGAGTGCCCACGCCAGGGCGTCGTCGAAGCAGAAGACCGCCGTGGCATCCGACTCGAGCACGGCGTGAGCATCGAGTTCGTCGTCGGACTCGAGGTGGAGAGACAGGGCCGACAGCTGGGAGTCGTCGGCCGCCTTCTCGATCAGCGACCTTCGTCGGGCGCTCATCCACGACCCCTCCGGGCCACCGAGATAGGCGATCTTCCGGTGACCCATTTCCCTCAATTTTTCCATTGCGGTTCCAATGGATTCGGCCTCGTCCACGATCACCGAGTCGACGGTGCTCCCGGGCCGGTGCAGCAGGACCGCGCGGGCGTCGCTCAGCGCCGTCTGGAGAGCCGGGAGATCGGTGCGCGGGGCGATGAAGATGAAGCCGTCGACCTCCTGGCCGAGTCGACGGATCGCGGCGATCTCGCGGTCGCTCTCGGCGCCGGTGTCGACGACCAGCATCGAACAGTCGACGTTCTCGAGGGCGCGACCGAGCGCGTGGAGGACCGGGCCCGAGTACGGATTTCGGATGTCCGGCACCACGATGGCGACCAGCCCGGTGACGCCGCGGGCCAGTCGCCTGGCGTTCTTGTTGGCGCGGTATCCCATCTCGTCCGCGGTCGCGAGGATCCTCTGCCTGAGCGCGTCGCTGACGAGCTCAGGCCGGGTCAGCGCCCGCGAGACGGTCGCAGGAGAGACCTGGCACTTCTCGGCGATGGAGTAGATGGTCACCACGGGCAAGATCCTATCGTCGGGCTCGCCGGACATCAGATCGTTACCGGAACTTCACGTCGAAACATTGACGAACAATTCATCAATGTGTCAGGTTGGCCTCTACCCCAACCCCGAGGAGTCGAAATGCGACACTTGCGATGGATCGTCGCCGCGATCCTGGTCGCCGTCGTTGCCGGGTGCACGTCTGGCGGTGGAACCGAAAGCAACTCGACGATCCGCGTCACTCGTGACGGGCCGATCGTTCCGGTGTTCCATCCGGCACGGGCCACGGACAACACCTATCCGTTGATGTACCTGATCTACGACACCCTGGTGTCGGTCGGCTCCGACGAGAAGACGATCGAACCGAGGCTGGCCGAGAAGTGGGAGGTCTCCGACGACGGACGCGTCTTCACATTCCACCTGCGCGACGGTGTGACCTGGCAGGACGGCAAGCCGCTCACCGCTGCCGATGTGGTCTTCACGGCCACGTGGGCCGCGCAGAATCCCGGTGCCTACACCGGCCAACCGATGTCGTGGGGACAGATCGAGGGGGCCGACGAGGTGAAGGACACGAAGGATCCGCTGCCTGGCATCGAGGCCGTCGATCCCCAGACGGTGCGCATCACCTTGAGCAGTCCCAATGTCTGGTTCCTCTCCGAGATGGCGAACGCTCCGAATGTGATCGTGCCCGAGCATCTGCTCCGAGACGAGACGGCGAAGACCCTGGAGTCCAGCAGCTTCGTGACGAAGCCCGTCGGCAGCGGTCCCTACGAGCTCAAGAAGTACGCAGCAGACCAGTACGTCGAGTTCACCGCGAACCAGGACTACTTCGCGGGTGCGCCGAAGTCGGATCGGATCATCTGGAAGATCCTGTCCGGTCAGCAGATCGCGAACCAGCTCGAGTCCGGTGATCTCGACCTTGCGTTCGGTCTGGCACAGGACAACCGGTCCGTGCTCGACGGCGACGACTCGCTGAAGCTCGTCGACAATCTGTCGGTCGGCATGGTGGGGCTGTTCACCCGGACCGAGTCGCCCGCCTTGTCCGATCGACGGGTCCGGCAGGCGCTCTACTACGGCATCGACCGGCAAGGCCTGGTCGACAACGTGCTCAAGGGCAAGGCCGAGAGGCTCTGGAATCCGCCGGGCTTGTCGCTCGAGGGCCTGAACACCTACGACCACGACCCGGCGAAGGCCAAGCAGCTGCTGGCGGAGGCGGGCTGGGACGGTTCGACGACGCTTCGACTGGTCTATTGGAAGGACGCACCGATGGCGCAGCAGGCCCTGCCGATCCTGCAGGAGAACCTGGCCGGGATCGGAGTCAAGGTGAGCCTCAACCCGCTGGAGTCCGATGACTGGGACGACATGGTGACCAATCCCGATCGCCGCGACGAATGGGATCTGGACTACGAGTTCGGCGGTACGTATGGCCTCGGACCCAGCTACAGCGCCAATCAGTACGGCACGTGCAAGGGCCCGAAGATCCAGACCGGCTTCCAGGACTGCGAGTTGGCCGATCTGTTCGAGAAGGCCCGCGGCATCGTGGACGAGAAGAAGCGCGATGACGTGTACCGGCAGGCGGCCGAGATCATCAACCGCGAGGCGGATGCCATCTACCTGTGGCAGCCTGCACTGCTCAACGTGCAGTCGACGAGTCTCGACGGCGTCGAGGCGTACCCGTTCGATCGCCACAGCTTCCTGAAGGTCTCTGAGTGGCAGAAGAAGTAAAGACGCGGCTGTGGCAGGCCGGCAACGGCCTGCCACAGATCGCCGTCCGTCGTCTCGCGCAGGCTGTTCCATCGCTGTTCCTCGTGACGTTCGCTGCCTACGCGCTGATGCGGGCTGCGCCGGGGGATCCCCTGACTGCGCGCATGGACCGAGACGCGCTGGTGCGGATGACGCCCGAGCAGCGCGAGGCTGCTCGGGACGCGCTCGGTCTCAACGACTCGCTCGTGACTCAGTACCTGACCTGGCTCAAGGGTGTCTTTCACGGCGACTTCGGCTACTCGATCTCGACCGGCCGACCCGCTCTGACCGAGGTGACGGACCGGCTCGGCCCGACTCTGTTGCTGATGGGCGGCGCGCTCGTCGTCGCGGTGAGTGTCGGACTCGGCCTCGGGATCGCTGCAGCGCGCCATCGCGGGACGGCGATCGACCGGATCCTCTCCGGAACCGTCGTGGGCTTCATCGCGACCCCGCCGTTCGTCGTGGGGCTCCTTGCGGTCTTCGTCCTGTCGATTCAGTGGGGCTGGTTCCCGGCCGGCGGCCTCGGCATCGCCGGCGAGCCGCTGACCGTCGCGATGGCGATCGATCACCTGATCCTGCCCGCCCTGGTGCTCGGGCTGGCCAATGCCGCACCACTCGGCCGGTACTCGCGCGCCGCGATGATCGAGGTCCTCGATTCGGACTATGTGCGGACCGCTCGGTCGATCGGGGAGAGCGACGGCCAGATCGTGCGGCGGCACGGACTGCGCAACGCCGCGCTGCCGATGATCACGATCGTCGCCGTGCTGGTGGCCGATCTGATGGCGGCTGCCGTCGTGACGGAAGAGGTCTTCGCCTGGCCCGGTCTCGGCCGCCTGGTCGTGAAGTCCGCTCAGTCGGCCGATGCTCCCGTGCTGATGGTGGTGGTGATCCTGGTCGCTGTGACGACCATGACGATGAACCTGTTGGCCGACCTGCTGTATGTGCTGGTCGACCCGAGAGTGAGGCTGACATGAGCTACGGCCGGCGTATCTGGCTGTCCCTCATGGGACAGGGATGGGGTGTTCGTGTCGCGAGCCTCAGTTTCGCCGTGATCGCGGTGATGGCGTTCGTCGGCCCGATGACGCCGTGGCTCGATCCCTATTCGACCGACACGTCGGATCTGACCGCATCGCCCACCTGGTCACACCTGCTCGGCACCGACGGCGCAGGCCGTGACGTGCTGTCGCGGGTCCTGGTCGGCACCCGCACCTCCCTGATCGTGGGGGTGTGCAGCGTCGTCCTGTTGATCGTGCTCGCGACGCTGGTCGGGTCGATCGCCGGCTATTTCGGCGGCTGGATCGACATGATCCTGTCGCGCCTGATCGATGCGATCCTGAGCATCCCGCTGCTGCTGCTCGTGACGGTGTTCATCGCGCTGCTCCGACCAGGGATCCTGACCGTCATCCTGGTGATCGGGATGCTCGGATGGCCCTCGACCGCCCGTGTCGTCCGGGCCGAGGTTCTGTCGATGCGCCAGCGGCCCTACATCGTCGCCAGCCAGCTCGCGGGTGCCCGCATCCCGGGCATCATCCGGCACCACGTGCTGCCGAACCTGACGCCGCTGCTCGTCGTCGCGTCGACCCTCTGTCTGGGCACCGCGATCCTGATGGAGTCCACCATCAGCTTCCTCGGACTGGGCATCAAGCCTCCTGCCGCCAGCCTGGGCTCGATCGTGAGCCTGGCGCTGGAACCGGGGGTGTTCCGCAACGCTCCGTGGATCTGGCTGCCGGCGGCCGCGGTCCTCGCGGGCCTGGTGGTCGCCGTCAATCTGATGGGTGATGCGCTGCGTGCCGGCCTCGATCCGACATCGAAGGAGCAGATCCATGTCTGATCAGGAGACCGTCCCCGACCGAGTGCTGTCGATCACCGGCTTGAACGTGGACTACCGGATCCGGAGCGGCCACGTCGCCGCGGTCCGAGATGCCGCGCTCGACATCGCCCCCGGCGAGATCGTCGGGCTGGTCGGTGAGTCCGGCAGCGGCAAGAGCACGCTGGCTCTCGCGATCGCCGGCCTCCTGCCGAGCAACGCGACCGTCGTCGCCGACCGCTTCGAGGTCGCGCGCCGGCACCTGCGGCTGACGTCCGCGGCCTCGGACCGCGCGGCCCATCGCGCCCTGCTGGGCTCGCGGATCGGCGTGGTCTTCCAGGACCCGGCCTCCAGTCTGGACCCCACGATGCGTGTGGGACGGCAGATCGCCAGTCCGGTCAAGCTCCATCTCGGTCTCACGCCGGGCGGGGTTCGGCAGCGCGTCGACTGGCTGATCGAGCGGACCGGCCTGGCCGGTGTTCCCGACATCGAGAAGCGCTATCCGCACGAGTTGAGCGGGGGGCAGAAGCAGCGCGTGATGATCGCGATGAGTCTCGCCGCGGGACCCGCGCTGATCATCGCCGACGAGCCGACCACGGCGCTGGACGTCACCGTCCAGGCCGAGATCCTCAAGCTGCTGGCCGAGCTGCGCGCCGATCTGCAGATCTCGTGTCTGTTCGTGAGCCACGACCTCGGCGTGGTCAGCCAGCTCTCCGATCGTGCCGTCGTGATGCGTCACGGTGTCATGGTGGAGCAGGGGCCGACGGCATCGCTGCTGAGTTCGCCCGAGCACCCGTACACCCGTGAGCTCCTCGCCTGTTCGCCTCGGTTGGGCCGTGGCCGGGGGCCGATCTCCGTGCCTGTCGCGCAGGACCCGACGGCCGAGCCGGGGGAGGTGGCGCGATGAGCATCGAACAGCCGATCATGCGGGCCGTCGACCTGACCGTGGCCTACGGCCGCCACGCGCCAGTGGTCGAGGGGGTCTCGCTGCAGGTCGGTCCCGGCGAGACGGTCGGCCTGGTCGGAGAGTCCGGATCGGGCAAGACGACGGTAGGGCTCGCCGCGCTGGGGCTGATTCCGATCGCCGGAGGCGACGTCGCGATCTCCGGACGGAGCATCGTGGGGCTTCGGGCGAAGGCGCTGCGTGCCGTCCAGTCCGACGTCAGCATGGTGTTCCAGAGCTCGACGACCAGCCTCGACCCTCGTAGGACCGTGGCCTGGTCGATCGCCGAGTCGCTGCTGGCGCGGGGTGTTCCGAGGGCGCCGCGACATGCGCGGGTGGACGAATTGCTGCACGACGTCAATCTGCCGCGCGACTGCGGCGGGCGTTATCCGCACGAGCTGAGCGGCGGCCAGAAGCAACGAGTCGGCATCGCGCGGGCACTCGCGGCCGATCCCGTGCTCCTGGTCTGCGACGAGCCCACCAGCGCCCTCGACGTGTCGGTCCAGGCTCAGATCGTGAACCTGCTGATCCGGCTGCAGGACGAACGGCAGCTGGCGATGCTCTTCATCTCCCACGACCTGGCGATCGTCGAAGCGGTCTCACACCGCATCGCGGTGCTGAAGCGCGGCCGGATCGTGGAGGAGGGCGAGGCCGCAGCCGTACTCCGCGCGCCCGCGCATGAGTACACCCAGGCGCTGGTGGCCGCGGTCCCCACCCTGACCGACGGAAAGGACACGATGTGACGACAGAGGGCCTGCTCGGCTCATGGGATCTCGACGGCTCGCCGATGGAAGCGGGTGGTCGCGACGGCGGAGTGCTGCTGAGCCTGCTGAGCGACGCCAGGTACACCGAGGTCTGCGATGTGCCGGCCTTGAGCCTGCGAGACGGCAGAGTGCTGCGGGTCGAGGCGGCCTGGGGGCAGCGGTCCGAGTTCGCCGTCTCGATGTGGGTCTGTCTCGAAGGCGACGCGGAGCACGGAAGTCTGCTGTCGTGCTTCAATCCGCTGGAGCGCCACGGCCTCAACCTGGTGCTCCTCGACGGGCATTCGACCACGAGCCGGTCGAATGCGGTGGGGGTGGAACTGGGTGTCGACTGGGGAGCGCCGCCGGTCTGGGAGACCCTCGGCCGTCCGCCCGGTTCGACCGGGATCCTGGCCGTGGCCGTTCATCGCGGCGAGCTTCATGTGGGAACGCTCGGCGACGACGGTGTGGGAAGGGTCTTTCGCTGGTCGGGGACGTGGGTGGAGCTGGCCGGCGTCACTGAAGCGAACTGTGTCAGCGCCCTGGCCAGTCACCGAGGCCGGCTCTATGCGGGGACCACGCGCTATCGCACGGGCGGGTCGGCTATCGACATCGCCGACAACGATCGTCCGGGCGGTGAGGTGCGAGTCTTCGACGAGACCACCGGCTGGTCCACCGCGGGCGGCGGCCGGCTCCGCGGGGTCGACGGAATCACCGCGCTGACCGTGCATGCCGGCCGGCTGCATGCCGCCGCCATGTATCAGGAAGGGATCTGGCTGCTCGACGGCGAGAGGTGGAGATCCCTCGGATCGCCCGGGCGGCGGGTTCTGACGATGGGGGTGCACGACGGCCGCTTGCACGTCGGGGGCAATGACCACGCCGACCCGGACAGCGCGATCGACCTGACCCGCCAGGGCGTCGTGGTCGAGCAGCGAGACAGCGCCGGGGGTGGCGGAGTCTTCGCCCTCGGCGACGACTCGGCCTGGCAGTTCCTCGGATTCCAGGAGGACACGACTCAGATCTACTCGTTGACCACGCACCGAGGCGAGCTGTACGCCAGCACGTGGCCGAACGGCCTGGTCTACCGCCACACCGGAGGCACGTCGTGGCAGTCGACCGGCCGGCTCGGGGAGGAGACGGAGGTGATGGGGCTCACGACCTACAACGGCACGCTGTACGGCGGGACGCTGCCGCACGCGCAGCTGCATCGACACGCGGTCGACGGCTGGTCGTTGGTCGGCACGCTGGACGTGACGCCGCAGGCGTTGTACCGCCGTGCGGCGGGTATGGCCGTTCACGCGGGCAAGCTGATGGTCGGGACCCTGCCGTCGGGAGCCGTTCACGCCATGGGCGTCGGTGATGTGGTGACCCATGATCGCTCGCTGCGACCGGGTTGGCATCACGTCGTCGCGTCCTGCGGCGCCGATCGACTCGCCCTGTGGGTCGACGGGGAGCAGATCGCCACCGTTCGATCGGACGCAGCGCCAGCTCGTCCGCTGCCGGATGCGCCACTCGTGATCGGCGCCGGAAGCCGGGGTGGGCTCAACGCCGAGATCAGGAACCTGCGAGTGTTCGGTCGAGCGCTCGGCGACGCGGACATCGTGGACTTGCTGGCTGACGATCCCCGCCTGGACCAGCACGCCGGGCAGGCGGGCAGGAAGGACCAGCGATGAAGACGAACGGTGACAAGAAGCTCGAGCGGGTGCTGACGCCCGCGGCCCTCGTCAGGGCGTTGCGCGATGACATCCTCGACGGGACGCTCTCGACGGGGGCCCGTCTGACCGAGGCGGAGCTCGCTGCCACGCGAGGCGTGAGCCGCCACAGCATCAAGCTGGCCCTGACGGAGATGGCCGCCATCGGTCTGGTCGATCAGGAACCGCACCGCGGCGCCCGGGTGCGTGAGATCTCCGATCGCGATATCGCCGATCTGTACTGGGTCAGATGGATCATCGAGTCCGAGGCGGTCTCGCAGGCATCGCTGAACCCCGACGCCACCGCACCGCTCGAGGACTGCGTGCAGCGCATGGAGCGCATGACCGAGGCGACCCCGTGGAGCGAGGTCGTTCAGGCCGACTGGGCCTTCCACAGCGCTACAGTCCAAGCCACCGGCAGCGAGCGGCTGGTGCGCCTGCACGGCGCCCTCGAAGCCGAGTCGTTGCTCTCGTTCGTCCAGTGCAGGCCCGAGGACGATGCCGCGTCTGTGGCGGCGGCACATCGAGAGCTGTTGACGATCATCCAGCAAGGTGACCCTGCGCGCGCCGTCAAGGCACTTCAGGTCCATCTGGAGCAGAGCCGTCAGGTGTTGATCGCGGCCAAGCGGCGCGCGACATGAGGCCGTGTGGTCGCGGTGGCCCGAGGAGGGCTGCGGTGTGACAGCCGGATCCGTTGCGATGGCACATCTGGGTGTCGGCGCCTTCGCGCGGTCGCTGCCGCTGTGGCTCGCCGACCGGGCCCGTCGCCTGGGCGACGTGGAGCCGTTCACGGCGGCCGCTTTCACGGGCCGGGGCCCTGCGGTCGCGCGGCAGCTGAATGCCCACAACGGCGCCTACCATCTGGTGACCCGCTCGGCGATCGCCGACGAGTTCGAGCGGGTCGACGTGATCGATCGTGCGTACCCCGGCGGCGATCTGGCCTCCTGGGCGGCGGTGATCGCTGCGCCCAGCACGGAGCTGGTCACGATCACGATCACCGAGCACGGCTATGCCGCTTCGGCGTCGGGCGGGATCGATCACGATTCACCGAGCGTCCAGCGCGATCTGCAGACCTTGGGGTGCTGGTTCGCCCAGGATCGTGCCCACCGTCGGCACCGGCTCGACGACCTGACACTGGAGACGGCGGCCGCGAAGCTGCTGTGGGGACTCGGTGCGCGGATGGACGCCGGCGTCGATCATCCGATCGTGTTGGCATCGTGCGACAACCTGCCGCGCAACGGTCGTGTGCTCCGCGCCGTGGTCGCTGATCTGGCCGAAGACGTGGCGCCCGAGGTCGGTGCCTGGATGACGGGGCACGTGGAGTTCGCGGAGACGTCCGTGGACCGGATCACGCCGGCCTGGACATCGAACGATCAGGCCATCCTCGACGAGCACCTCGGCGTTCAGGGTGCGGTCGGGACGGTGGCCGAGCCGTACTACAACCTGACCTGGTCGAGCAGTGGCTCGATCCCCTTGGCCCTCGACCGCGCCGGTGTGACGGTCGTCGACGACGTGCAGCCCTATGTCGAGCGGAAACTCCGGATGCTCAACGGCGCTCATACGCTGATGGCCCTGCACGGGCTGCTGCGCGGCCGGACGTTCATTCACGAGGCCGCCGCGGACCCTGTGATCCGGCAGCAGCTCGAACGCTGGTGGGACGACGTCGAGAGCCTGATGCCGTCGGAGCTCGCGGCCGGATACCGCGAGGTCCTCCTCGAGCGGTTCGACCATGCACGGCTCCCGCATCGTCTCGACCAGATCGCGCTGGACACCGACATCAAGATCGGCGTCAGGGTCGTTCCGGTGGTCCAGGAGCTGGTGGGGGCCGGTCGCGATCCGGGCGCCGGGATCTCGGTCCTGGCCGCGTGGGTCGTCTGGGCATCTCGCCACGGCAGGTCCACGGCGCAGGACGAGTGGACCTGGGCGGAGCTGCTGGGCGATCAGGCCCTTGCGGAGCTGAGGCGCGAGATCGGCGCGTTGACCCGGGAGACGGCCGGATGAACCAGAGGCGGGGCGAGGAGCAGGTCCGCACGATCGTCGTGATGGGAGTCTCGGGGTGCGGGAAGTCCACGATCGCTCAGCGTCTGGGTCGCGCCACCGGCTGGGCGGTGATCGAAGGAGACGCCTATCACCCCGCGGCGAACCGCGCGAAGATGAGCGCCGGGCTCGCCCTCACCGATGCCGATCGAGAACCCTGGCTCGACGTCCTGCGGCGCCGGATCTCCGTCTCGCCCGGATCCGTCGTCGTGGCCTGTTCGGCGTTGCGTCGTTCGTATCGCGACCGACTGTGCGTCGACGGCCGCTCCACGTACTTCATCCATCTGCACGGAGACGACGAGCTGCTCGCCGAGCGCCTGGAGTCTCGCCGCGGGCACTTCATGTCGCCGGATCTGCTCGGTTCGCAGCTGGCGACACTCGAGCCTCTCGGTTCCGACGAACCGGGTGCCGTTCTCGACATCGCGCTGGAACCCTCGATGCTCGAACGCCTGGCGCTGGCCGCCATCTTCACCGAAAGGAACGACGTTGCTCATCGACCGAGCTGAGATCATCGTGACGAGTCCGGACCGGAACTTCGTCACGCTCAAACTGACCACCGACGAGGGTGTCGTCGGGCTGGGCGATGCCACCCTGAACGGTCGCGAGCAGGCCGTTGTCGCCTACCTGCGCGAGCACGTGGCACCACTCCTGATCGGCCTGGACGCAAGCCGGATCGAGGACACCTGGCAGTTCCTGTACCGGTCGGCCTACTGGCGCCGGGGCCCGGTCACGATGGCGGCCATCGCAGCGGTCGACGTTGCGTTGTGGGACATCAAGGCAAAGGCCGCAGGCATGCCGCTGTACCAGTTGCTGGGCGGTGCGTCCCGCACCGGCCTGCTCGCCTACGGTCACGCCAGCGGAGCCGATCTGGACGAACTGTTCGATTCGGTCCGCGCCCATCAGGAACTCGGCTATCGCGCGATCCGCATCCAGTCCGGAGTGCCGGGACTGCGCGCGATCTACGGGGTGGCCTCGAATGCGACGGTGTCAGCCAATGCCGGGAAGCGATACGACCACGAACCGGCACAGCGGGCCGACCGGCCGTACGAGGAGGACTGGGACACGCGGGCGTACCTGCGGCACATGCCCGCGGTGTTCGAGGCGGTCCGCGCCGAGTTCGGTCCCGAACTGCCGCTCCTGCATGACGGGCATCATCGGATGACTCCCAATGAGGCGGCGCGACTGGGCCGGTCGCTCGAGCCCTACGACCTGTTCTGGCTCGAGGACTGCACGCCGGCCGAGAACCAGGAGTCGCTCAGGTTCGTCCGGCAGCACACCACGACCCCGCTGGCGATCGGCGAGGTGTTCAACACGGTCTGGGACTACCAGCACCTCGTCACCGAGCAGCTCTTCGACTACGTCCGCTCGGCAGTGACCCACGCCGGCGGCATCACCCACCTGCGTCGGATCGTGGAGTTCGCCGGGCTCTACCAGATCCGGACCGGATTCCACGGGCCGACCGACATCTCACCGGTCGGCATGGCCGCAGCGATGCACCTGGGGATGGCGGTTCACAACTTCGGGATCCAGGAGTACATGATGCACGGAGGGAAGACGAACCAGGTGTTCGAGCAGTCGTTCACATGGCGTGACGGTCTGCTGCGTCCGGGAGAGGTGCCCGGATTGGGTGTGCAGCTCGATGCCGACGCGGCCGGACGCTATCCGTACCAGGTCGCGTATCTGCCGTTCAACCGATTGCACGACGGTACGGTCCACGATTGGTAGGCCACGGATTTGAGTCCGGATCGAGATTCGGCCTAGAATGGTGAGTCGGCCGATTCGGCTGCGCTTCCCCGTCTCGTGGCCCTCGCGGTCGCAACGGAGTCAGCGTGTGTCCGGGCCGGTCCAGATGTTGCAGAACGAAGAAGAGGTTATGGCGAAAAAAGAAGGCGTCATCGAGATGGAGGGCTCCGTCGTGGAGGCCCTGCCGAACGCGACCTTCCGCGTCGAGTTGCAGAACGGGCACAAGGTGCTCGCTCACATCAGCGGCAAGATGCGCCAGCACTACATCCGGATCCTCCCCGAGGACCGGGTCGTGGTGGAGCTCTCGCCGTACGACCTGTCCAAGGGACGCATCGTCTACCGCTACAAGTAGGACAACTCCATACCGCCACACGTTCAAGACCCGAAAGAGACTCATGAAGGTCAATCCGAGCGTGAAGCCCATCTGTGACAAGTGCAAGGTGATCCGTCGCCACGGCCGCGTCATGGTGATCTGCGAGAACCCCCGGCACAAGCAGCGCCAGGGCTGATCTCAGACCCGAGCTTCACCAGCACGACAATGAACGCCTGACAGCTCTCACCGTCACCGACGGATGAGTCACCCCCGGAAGCGAAGGCCGGGGCCCGGCTGGCGGATCCCCAGAGATCCGCTGAGGCCGCCGGGACGCTCCAGGTGCCACACCTCGCTCAACGGAAGGAACCGCCAGAACATGGCACGCCTCGTCGGAGTCGACCTCCCGCGTGAAAAGCGCGTTGAGATCGCTCTCACCTACATCTTCGGAATCGGTCGCACCCGCGCCACCGAGACTCTCGCCGCCACCGGCATCAGCCCGGACAAGCGCGTCCACGAACTGGACGACAACGATCTGGTCGCACTGCGCGATCACATCGAGGCCAACTACCAGATCGAGGGCGATCTGCGCCGCGAGGTCACCGCCGACATCCGCCGCAAGATGGAGATCGGCTCGTACCAGGGCCGCCGCCACCGTGCGCACCTGCCGGTCCGCGGACAGCGCACCAAGACCAACGCGCGCACCCGCAAGGGTCCCAAGCGCACCGTCGCCGGAAAGAAGAAGTGATCTAGATGCCTCCCAAGAGTGCCGGCGCCAAGAAGGTGCGCCGCAAGGAGAAGAAGAACGTCGTTCAGGGCGAGGCCCACATCAAGAGCACGTTCAACAACACCCACGTCACGATCACCGATCCCTCGGGCGCCGTCATCGCCTGGGCGTCGGGTGGCACCGTGGGCTTCAAGGGCTCGCGCAAGTCGACCCCCTACGCCGCCGGCATGGCTGCCGAGGCCGCGGGTCGTCAGGCCATGGAACACGGCATGAAGAAGGTCGACGTCTTCGTCAAGGGTCCGGGTTCGGGCCGCGAGACGGCGATCCGGTCGCTGAGCGGTCTCGGCCTCGAGGTCGGCACCATCTCCGACGTGACCCCCAGCCCGCACAACGGCTGCCGCCCGCCCAAGCACCGTCGCCTCTGACGCCGGTCGCTCACCCAGTTCTTTCCAGGAGCATTTGAATCATGGCCCGTTACACCGGTCCCCTCACCAAGAAGTCGCGCCGCCTCGGCGTCGACCTCGTGGGCGGCGACGCTGCCTTCGAGAAGCGTCCCTACCCGCCCGGCCAGCACGGCCGCACGCGGATCAAGGAGTCGGAGTACCGCACCCAGCTGCATGAGAAGCAGAAGGCGCGCTACACCTACGGCATCCTCGAGAAGCAGTTCCGCAAGTACTACGAGCAGGCGCACCGTCGTCCCGGCAAGACCGGCGACAACCTGCTGATCGCGCTGGAGTCGCGACTCGACAACGTCGTGTACCGCGCCGGCCTGGCCCGCACGCGCCGTCACGCGCGTCAGCTGGTCAGCCACGGCCACTTCCTGGTCAACGGCGTCAAGACCAACATCCCGTCGTTCCAGGTCAGCAAGCACGACATCATCGACGTCAAGCCCAAGTCGCTCGACACCACGCCGTTCATCGTGGCTCGTGAGACCCACGACTCGGACACGGTGCCCGGCTGGCTCGACGTCTCGCCCGATCGCGGCCGCATCCTGGTCCACCAGGCGCCCGTGCGCGAGCAGATCGTCGTTCCGATCACCGAACAGCTGATCGTCGAGTTCTACTCGAAGATCTGATCTTCACTCAACACCGCAACCCCACCCGGACCTTCATATAGCGGTAGGTCCGAAAGGAAGAAACATCATGCTGATCGCTCAGCGTCCCGTCCTGTCCGAGGAGAGCGTCGACGAGTTCCGTTCGCGGTTCGTCATCGAGCCGCTGGAGCCCGGCTTCGGCTACACGCTCGGCAACTCGCTGCGTCGCACGCTGCTGTCGTCCATCCCGGGCGCGGCCGTGACGTCGATCAAGATCGACGGCGTCCTGCACGAGTTCTCGACGATCCCCGGCATCACCGAGGACGTCACCGAGATCATCTTGAACCTCAAGGAGCTCGTGGTCTCCTCGACCATCGACGAGCCGGTCGTCATGTACCTGACCAAGTCCGGTGCGGGTGCGGCCACGGCCGCCGACATCGACGCCCCCGCCGGCGTCGAGGTGCACAACCCCGATCTGCACGTCGCCACCTTGAACGACAAGGCCTCGCTGCAGATCGAGCTGGTCGTCGAGCGTGGCCGTGGCTACGTCTCGGCCGTGCAGAACAAGACCGGCGACGAGGAGATCGGCCGCATGCCGGTCGACTCGATCTACAGCCCCGTCTTGAAGGTCACCTACAAGGTCGAGGCGACCCGCGTCGAGCAGCGCACCGACTTCGACCGCCTGGTCATCGACGTCGAGACCAAGCAGAGCATCCTGCCGCGCGACGCGATCGCGTCGGCCGGTTCGACGCTGGTCGAGCTGTTCGGCCTGGCCCGTGAGCTCAACGTCGAGGCCGAGGGCATCGACATCGGCCCGTCGCCCGTCGACGAGCAGCTCGCGGCCGATCTGGCGCTGCCCATCGAGGACCTGAACTTCACGGTCCGGTCCTACAACTGCCTCAAGCGCGAGGGCATCCACACCGTGGGTGAGCTCATCACGCGCTCGGAGCAGGACCTGCTCGACATCCGCAACTTCGGCTCCAAGTCGATCGACGAGGTCAAGCTCAAGCTGCAGGAGATGGGCCTGGGCCTCAAGGACAGCCCGGCCGGGTTCGACCCGTCCGCCGCGCTGGCCGACTACGACGACGACGACACGAGCTTCACCGAGGACGAGCAGTACTGAACTGCCCAGAGCAGCCAGCACTGACGAGCCCACAGAGCCTGACCCACTGGAGACACCATGCCTACGCCCACCAAGGGACCGCGCCTCGGCGGTAGCCCGTCGCACCAGCGCCTGATCCTGGCCAACCTCGCGCAGAGCCTGTTCGAGCACGGCCGGATCACGACGACGGAGGCCAAGGCCAAGCGCCTGCGTCCGTACGCCGAGCACCTCATCACCAAAGCGAAGACCGACACCGTCGCCAACCGCCGTCAGGTGGTCAAGGTGATCCGCGACAAGAGCGTCCTGCACACGCTGTTCACCGAGATCGGCCCGGCCATGGCCAGCCGCCCCGGTGGTTACACGCGCATCACGAAGGTCGCCCCGCGCAAGGGCGACAACGCGCCGATGGCCGTGATCGAGATCGTCGAGGCCAAGGACTTCCCGGCGCAGAACCAGACGCCGAAGAAGCAGGCCAAGCCGGCCAAGAAGCAGGCTGAGCCCGAGGCGGCGCCGGTCGAGGACGTCGTCGAGGACGCTCCGGTCGAGGACGTCGCGACCGAGGCTCCCGCCGACGAGGTCGCCGTCGAGGCCGAGGCTCCGGTCGAGACCGAGGACGCCGATGGCGCCGAGGCGACCGACGAGGCCAAGTAGCGCTGACCGCTGACGTGAGGCCCACCACCCGAATGGGTGGTGGGCCTTCGTCGTTCCCGATGTCGCCGCCGGGTGGCACGATCGGTCCATGGTCACGTCCGATGACGTCCGCGCGGTCGCGCTGGCCTTGCCACGGGCGCGTGAGCAGCTGGTCGGCGGCCGCGCGAAGCTCAAGGTCAAGCAGTACGTGTTCTGTGCCTTCTCACGCGATGAGGCCTCGATGGGCTTCGGCTTTCCGCGCGAGGAGCGTCAGTCGCTGATCGAATCCGATCCGCTGACCTACTTCTGGCCCCCGCCGGGCGACCTCCGCTATCAGTGGGTGTGTGCGCGCCTCGAGCGGCTCGACTCGGAGCTGATGACCGAACTGGTCGTCGACGCCTGGCGCATGTGTGTGCCCGCCATGTTGCACGACCTCCCCGATCTCCCGGCCCCGGCGGCGGCGCTGTGGAGCGCGCTCGACCGCGAGGACTGGGCGGCCGCGCGGCCCCTCGCCCATCCCGATATCCGCGTCACGTCCGGTCGAGAGTCGCTGGCCGGACGCGCCGCGCTGCTCGACCGGATCCGCGACCGTGGCCCGCTCAAGCCGCCCACCGAGGTCGAGATCCGCGACGGCATGGTCTATCGCTGGACTCGATGAACCGTCGATGCCGGCACCTGGCTGTGGGTGGACCCGGATGCGCCGGGCAGCGGTACCCCCTACGATCCGAGGTGTCGCGGCTGGAGGGGCCGACGGCATACACATGAGGTGAAGATGAGCAGCACGACCCCGGACTACTGGCGCATCGCGATCGTCGAGGACCATCTGCTCCAGCGGCGCCGAACCGAAGAACTGATCGGCGCCCAGAAGGGACTGGAGGTCGTCCACGCCTGCGAGACGGCTCCCGATCTGATGGCGTGGCTGAGCACCACGAACCAGCGGACGCGGCCGCACCTGGTGGTACTCGACCTGGTGGTCGAACGGGGCCCCAGCGTCACGGCGGCGCACGTCCAGGCGCTGACCCAGGCGGGTATCCGCGTGCTGGTCCTGTCCGCGATGGCGTCACCGTCGCTGGTGCGCGACATCCTGCGGGCCGGCGTGCACAGCGTGGTCGGCAAGCGCGACAGCGAGGACGACATCGTGGCCGCCGTGTGGGCGGTCCTGGGCCGCAAGCGGTGGATCACGCCGGAGCTGGCCAGCGTCATGGCTGGCGATCCCGCGCGGCCCGCGTTGAGCGACCAGGAGGAGCGGGCGCTGGTGCTGTACGCCTCGGGCCTCACCCTCGACGCGGTGGCCGCCGCCATCGGCGTGAAGCCCGGCACCGCCAAGAAGTACCTCGAACGTGTCAAGGACAAGTACTCGGCGGCCGGCAGGCCGGTCCACAACAAGATCGACCTCAGCCGGGAGGCCGGCCGCGACGGGCTGCTGGATCAGGCCTAGGACGCGTCCTAGGCGGCAGTCGTGGCGAGGACGACGACCCGTCGGTCGAACTCGTGGTTCTCGGCGTCGTAGTCGCCGCCGCACGTGATGAGGGCCAGTGTCGCTTGCTGATTCGCGGCATCGACGGCGAGATTCCTCATGGTGTCGCCGACGCGGTGCGTCTTCACGCTGGTCACCTCGAAGCGACGCAGGGTCCCGTCGCCGAGCTCGACCGTGAAGATCGAGCCGTCCTCGAAGTCCCCGATCTTGTTGAAGATCCCGTCCTTGTAGCGACCGCTGGAGTGACCGTCGATGATCGACAGGCCCTTCGCCCGGGCGTCCCCGGGGCGCGGACTCTCGTCGAACCACCCCGCGACGTGGATGTTCGCGGGAGAGTCCAGTTGCCGATCGGTGGTGCCGACTCTCTCGATGCAGCCTTCGACCTCCAGGGACCCGAGCCGAATGATGCGCGGATCGTCGGCTGCCGTCTCGGGGCAGTCGCTGACAGGGACGGGCGTCTCGTCGAGTTCGCCGGCGGCGACCGGGGCGTCCGGGGCGCGATGGGTCGCCTGGTGGCGATCCCAGAGGCCCCGCGTGCCGTATCCGATCAGGCCGATCGAGACCAGCAGCGTGCTACCGACGAGCAGACGTCGGCGCCAGGGGCGCGGGGGCTTCGCGGCGCGATGTGTGGACATGGCATCCGTCAGCTTAGGAGCAGGACCCGGCCTGTTGGTCCTCTCGACCGAGCACAGCCTTTCGGCGGGGATCGATTGACCTCCGTTGGGGGGTCAAATCGATCATCTTCTCAGCGTTCTCGCTCGAGTCATGCCCGATCGTCCCTAGCCTGAATCCGCCAGCGCTGTGCTCGACCCCGTTGCGGCGCCGGTCTCAGTGCTTCCCCCGACAGCAAGGAACGGCATGACTCAGCCCATCGATCGCCTCACCGGACGCCTGCTCGCGTGCGCGTCCGCAGTCGTCCTCGCCGCCACGACCATCGGTGTCGCCGCGGCCGCGCCGGGAAATCCGGGCGTCCCCGCGGACCCGACGGTCCTGATGCACGAGGACTTCGAGTCCAATCCCGCGGCCACGGGCGACCTCACCAAGCTGGCGGACTACGACTCCCAGTACGCGCCGTTCACGGCGGATCCTGCGTGGCTCGACGCCGTTCAGGGCAACGGACTGATCGTCAACCGCAACACGACGGATGCGTCGATCAACGCCGAAGGGTTCAATGGCGATCAGACGGGCCGCGATGCGTTGCGCGCCCTGGCCGAGAAGATCGGTGAGATCAACGGCACCGGTGCGGACAACTGGGCGGTGACCGCCTGGACGTCCACAGCCAGCCCCGGCGCCGACAAGGTCGAGTTCCAGATTGTCGATCCGCTCGACCTGGCCGCCGATGGCCGGTTCCTGACGATCGCCGCGAACGTCGGCGTGGCGAGCTGCAGCGCGGCTCACCCGGCCCTGAACTTCTTCCTCGATGACGACGGCACCGAGACGAAGGTCAACGCCCAGCCATTGGATCCCTGCCCGGCGGGGGCCACGTCCGGCAACTTCTACGCGACCTCGCTGACCGGCGGCAAGGGCGCCCTGTTCACCGGTGACAAGGTCGGCGTCCTGATTCGCAACGGACAGGGCAGCGGCGGTGGCAACGACCACGCGTTCGACGACATCCGCGTCCTCGACGTGACGCCGCAGCTGGACAAGCAGTTCGTCGACGAGGGGTCGAAGCTCGCGTCCGGTGACGTGACCGATCTGGTGCTGACCGTGACGAACACCTCCGAGCTGGGCGACAAGACCGGCTGGAGCTTCGTGGATCACCTGCCGAAGGGTCTGACGGTGGCCGGCGATGCCACGAACAACTGCGATGCCGACATCGCGGCGCCGAAGGGCTCGACGATCGTGGACGTGTCGAACGGCTCGCTGGCCGAGGGCCAGGTCGCCTGCGACATCACCGTTCCGGTGACAGCGAAGAAGGGCGGCGTCTTCAAGAACTCGGCCGCCAATATCGAGTCGGTCGGTCTGAACAAGCCCGGATCGACGTCGATCCAGTTCCTGGCGCCGCCGAGCGTCAAGGCACCCGACACCGGTGAGCAGCGCACTTCGATGTGGCAGTTCTATGCGGCCCTGCTCGGTGGTCTGGCGCTGGCCGGAGTCGGTGCGCAGCGATTGATCGCGCGGCGTCGCTGAGACGACGCCCGAACGGCGGGAGGACCAGGAACCTACCCGCCGTTCGGGGGTCATTTCGCCCTTCGATCGGAAGAAGTCCGTCGGGCAGCGTCGCCGGATCCTCCCTTGGGGTGATCGCTGCGCCGTGACGCGACGAGACTCATGCTCTGTCAGGAGACTTGAAATGAAGAACGCCTTCGTCAAGGGCCGTGGACTGCGCCTGGCCACAGCTCTTGCGGCCTCGGCGATACTCGCCCTGGCGCCGACCACCCAGGCTCAGGCCGCGGCCGGCAGCCCGTTCGACCCGGGCCAGGGTCAGATCTTCGCCTCCAAGAGCGCTACGAACAACGACCCGACCGGATTGTTCGAGCTGACGCCGGGCAGCCCCGCCTACACCTTCACCGCGATCGGCAGCGATGCCGATCTCGTGTACAACGCTCTCGCGTACAACACGCACGACAACTATCTGTACGCCGTCGTGACCAACGCGAATGGCACGAACACGCCCAAGGGCGCCCTGATCAAGATCGGAGTGTCGGGCGACTACGAGCGCGTCGGAACGGCGACGTTCCTGGATGCAGGCGACCCGACGCGCGACGAGAACATGGGTGCCTACGACCCGGACAACAAGGAACTCTGGGTGATGTCCGCCCAGGGCGTCACGATCCATCGCATCGACCTCGACCCGGCGTCCGCGGGTTACGGGACATCGGTCGGCACCGCCACCTTGGACCACACCCATGATGGTGTCGCGGAGGGTTCTGACTGGGCGTTCTCCGGTGGCGAGCTGTTCTCGCTGGGCCGCGACGGATTCTTCAGGGTCAACCCTGACGGCAGCACCGACGGCCCGTTCCAGTCGTCACCGGATCCCGCCGACGCCAGGTCGAGTCTGGGCGGCAACGATCAGGCAGGCGCCGCCTGGACGCTTCTGGGTGATGATCTGGGATTCTCATACAACGGAAGCGGTCAGGTGCTTCGGGTCCGCGTCACGAATCCGACTGCGAGCACGCCGACCTTCACGGTGCTATCGAAGAAGGCGGGTGCCGGTTCGGGTCAGAACGACGGCGCGGCGTCGCCGGGTACGGTCGATCTCGCGATTGAGAAGACGGGTCAGCTGATCCAGTCCGGAGCCCGGGCCCGATACACCCTGACGGTGTCGAACAACGGCAGTGCCGACTCCAGCGGCTGGACCGTGACCGACACGTTGCCGAAGGGACTGTCGAACGCCCAGGTGAGCGGCGACGGCCAGGCCACCGTGTCCGGATCGAGCGTGACGGTGACGGGACCGCTCCTGCCCGCGGGCGAGACGCGGACCATCACGATCGTCGCTCAGGTCTCGAAGAGCCTCAGGTCCTTCACCAACGTCGCGAGGGTTGAGGGCAACGATCCAGATGTCGACCCTGACAACAATGTCGCTCGGGCGACGCTCACGTTGCCTGCCGTCGACGTGGAGGCACCCGACACCGGCGAGCAGCGCAAGTCCCCGTGGGCGACCTATCTTTCGCTGGCGGCGGGGCTGCTGATCTTGACCGGGGTGGCCGGACGCGCCGCCGTCGTGCGCCGGCGTGAGGAGTAGGTGAGCAGTAACCCTGGACGTCGGGGCGCGGCCGTTCGCGAGTGCGGTTCCCCGCCCCGGCGCTGAACATCGATCATGTCGATCTCGTCTTTCCTGCTCCGCCCCGCGAGCGGACCTGGCAGGCTGACCGCCATGGTTCACGGCTCGGCGCAACGCTCGGCGGACGAGAGTCTGTCGGCGTCCCTGCGCCGGGCCGTCCTGGGCGGATTGACCGCCTGGCAGGTGGTCGTGATCGCCGCGGCGCTGACCTCTCCGCTGGCGCTTCCGATCGCCGTGGTCGTGGGAGCCCACGTGCTGCTGCCGGCCCTGGCCATGCTGGGCCTGAGGGATCGCCGGGCGATCCCGGCCATCCTGGCGGTGGCGGTGGCGTTCACGGTGCTCGACCTCCGGGCCGCGGTCGGGGTGAGCGATGTCTTCACCTTGGCCACGATCTGGACGATGAATCTGATCGCGCTCGGTCCCGGACTGCTCCTGGGCGGTCGGCGAGGCGGCCTGGCCGGTGGTGCGGTCTGCGTCGCAGTGATGTCGGCCGCCACCGCGCTGATCCATCCCGAATGGGATCCGTTGCTGCTCTCCACCCCGGTGACCGGCCTGGCCATCGTCGCGGCCGCCGGACTGCTGACCGGTTATCTGCGTCGATTCGTCGACCAGGCCGATCGTCAGGCCCAAGCGGCGGCCGAGGCCCGTCATGAGCTCGCCGTGTCGACCGCGGCGGGACGTGAGGCGGCGGAGACGGCCCGTGTCATGCACGACACCGCTATCAACACGCTCGCGGCCGTGGCCAGCGGCGGCCGAGTGGTCGAGGACGCGACCTTGGTACGCGCGCGCTGTCGGCGAGATGTCGCGGCGATGGAGGAGTTGGCCGGTGGGCGCGGCATCGAGTACGAGTCGGCGTCGTTGACCGGCATCGGCGCACGCGCCGGATTGGTCGTCAGGCGCACCGAGCCGGTCGGCGATGAACTCGATCAGCTGCGTGCCGAGGTGCCCGAGACCGTCCGTCGGGCGATGCGGGGAGCAGCCGACGAGGCCGTGCGCAATGCCGAACGGCATGCCGGGGTCGACGCGATCGACGTCACGATCTCATACGTCGCGGGCGAGCTCGAGGTCGTGATCGCCGACGAGGGCCGCGGATTCGATGGCCGGACGCCGGCCGGTCACGGCCTGAGCGAATCGGTGCTGGGGCGAGTCAGGGACGCCGGGGCCGCCGCCGAGATCGCGAGTCGGCCCGGGACCGGCACGACCGTGACGCTGCGCTGGTCAGGTCGAGCCGTGACGCCCGGCGTGGACGGCGGCGATCCACAGGCCAGCGTGACCGACGTGGTCCACAGCATCCGGTCGACGGCGTGCTGGGCCTGGGCCGTCGGCGTGGTTCTCGTCGGCGTCGGGATCGACCTGGTGAACCGCCCGGGCGAGTGGTCGGAGAACTACTGGGCGCTGTCGACCGTGGCATGTGTGGCGGGAGGCTCATGGTGGTTCGCGCGTCGTGGCGGACTGCCGTGGTGGTGGACCGCGCTGGTCATCGGATCGGTCCCGACGGTGTTCGTCCTCGGACTGGCCGCCATCGGGTTCGGTGACGATCGGCCGTTCCGATGGCAGGCGCTGATGGTGACGCCGTTGCTGGTCATCTTGTTGGTGATCGCGCGCGGTCGACGCCCCCTGACCGTTGCGCTGGTGGCGCTCGGCGTCACGGTCGTGGTGGTCTGCCTCGTGCTAGGTCGGCGTGATCCGCACCTGATCGCCCTCGTACTCGTCGGCGCCGCACCGCAGATCGGAGTGTTCGGCGGATGGGTGATCTTCCACGGGATCCTCGGCCGGATCGTGCGAGCGGCCGAATCGGCGCGCCGTGCCGAAGCGCGTGACCGCGCCGAGATCGCGGCCCAGGAGGCGGTGCGCTCGGCGCGGTCACGGTGGCAGCGGGCGGGCTTGTCGGAAGCGCTCGAGACACTGCGGACCATCGCGTCCGGAGCCGCGGATCCGCGCGACGACGCGGTGCAGCGGCGATGCGCCGCCGAAGAGCGATTCCTCCGCCAGGTGATGCTGCTCAGTCCGGACGTCGTGCACCTGGGCCCCTGGTTGGCGCGTGCTCTCGCGGTCGCGCGAGAACGAGGCGTCGAACTGACGGTGCGCACCGGCGAACTCGATGTGCCCGGCCCACGAGCGGCGGAACTGGTGGGGCAGATCGTGTTGGATCGGGTGACCGCGCATCCCGCCGGTTCGTCATTGACCATCGGTCTCTTCGGGAGCGAGGGCCACCGGGCGCGGCTGCTGATCGTCGGCAGTCTCCACGTCCCGGTGGCACTGCTTCCCGACACCTGGCATGCGCTGCGTCAACGGCTGGGGGAGCAGGAGCTGCTCGAAATCACCTGGCCGCTCGGCGCCGCCGTCATCGGGTGACGCGCAGCACGCGGAAGCCCTTGGCACTGGAGTGACGCTCGGCACTCCAGCCCTCGGCACGCAGCCAGCGCTGCAGGGAGTCCGCCCCGAGGTTCTTGCCGACGACCAGCCAGGCGACACCGTCCGGGGTCAGTCGCGGCAGCCACCGGAGCAGGAGATCGTGCAGGGCGTCCTTGCCGATGCGGATCGGGGGATTGGACCAGATCTGATCGAACATGACATCGGCGGGGACCTGGTCGGGGTGGGTGACATGCAGTCGGGCGCCCAGCCGATCGGCGTTGAGGCGGGTCAGGTCCCGCGCGCGGCTGTTGATGTCGACGGCCCAGACATCCAGCGCCGGCTGGTCGAGTGCGAGGGCGCACGCGATGGGCCCCCAGCCGCACCCGAGGTCGAGCACGGTCCCCTCGCTCGGTGGTTCGACCGAGTGGAGCAGGACTCCGGTGGCCTTGTCGAGCCCGTCGTGGGCGAACACGCCGTGGGCTGTCGTCAGCGTCAGCCGGTGCCCCCAGACGTCGGCGGTGACCTCGCGTCGCTTCTCCGGACCCGTGGGATCGGCGTTGAAGTAGTGGTCGGTCACCGGCTCATTCTGGCAGGGGCGCACCGGGCGCCAGCACGTTGTCGGCCAGGACGTCGATGCCGTCGAGCAGGGCTTGCACGCGCCACGACCGCAGGACGTCGAAGCCGTGCTGTCCGCCGGGCAACTCCGCATGCACGATCGGACCGGGTGACACGCCGGCGAGTCGCGCGGCGAGATCGCGGGCCAGGGCCGCCGGCGTGTACGTGTCGAGCGATCCGTGGGCGATGATCATCGCCGGTGCTCGTGACGGATCCAGCCCGAACGGCGTCGAAGGCGAGGACTCGTCGGTGTCGCGTTCGTAGTAGCGGCCGTAGTAGCCGTACAAGCAGATCGCCGCGGCGAGAGGCGTCGACTCATCCGGTGTGAGGGCGCACATGCTGGTCAGGTGTGCGCCGGCGGAGCTGCCAGCCATCACCAGGGTGTCGGGCCGAGCCCCGTGCTCGGCGGCGTGATCGCGAGCCCAGCCGATGACCCGGCGCGCGTCATCCAGATGGCCGTCGAGCCCGACCTCGGGGCGCAGCCGATAGCCGGCGCTGAGGCACAACCAGCCCCGATCGGCCAGATGGTGCAGCAGCGCCCGTCCTTCGCGGTGGCGGCTTCCGCCGGAGTAGCCGCCGCCGTGGAAGTAGAGGAGCACGGGTCCGCTGGTCGATCCATCGCGCCGTCTGTACAGGTCCAGCCGCTGACGCGGATGATCACCGTACGGGACCCCCGCGATCCGTTCGATCGAGCGCGGCCGGATGGGGAACGGCTGGATCAGGACCTTCCAGGCAGAACGGCCACGCCGGGTCGGTGGAAGGCCGGCCGCGTGCAGGCCGCGGTCGACGGCCGCGCGTGCCCGGATCCCTCGACGGGCCAGGACCGACAGGCCCGACAGGATCAGGGCCAGGGCCGTCCAGCCGAACGCGGCGTCGACGCTGCTGAGGTCGTCTCCGACGAGGGTGGGCACCACCGACGCCACCACGAGCACGGCGAACACCTGGGGAATCTCGCCGACGATGCAGGTGATCAGGTACACCGCCAGCGCGATCCGGCGCGGTCGCCTGATCGGCCGGAGGGACAGCGCAGTGGCAGCCGCCCACACGACGAGGGTGATGATGAGTCCGAGAGGGGGCACGCGGTCGATCCTCACACGGAGGTGAGTAGACGGGCCAGCAGCTCGCGCTGGCCCGTGACCAGCAGGCGCCGGGCCTCGTCGATCGACGCCCAGCTGATCCGGTCGACCTCGGGGAACGTCTGCGTGCGGCCCGATCGCGGCGGCCACTGCATCGAGAACGATCCCGGGGAGAAGTCGTCGAGACCGATGTCGGCCTCGACGGCCCACGCCGTGACGATCTTGCCCCCGGACTGCTTGATGTCGCCCAGTTCGACGAAGCCGTCGGCCGGTGCCTCGATGCCCAGTTCCTCGGTGAACTCGCGCCGCGCCGTCGCCAGGCCGTCGATGTCGTCGGGTTCCGGCAGTCCTTTGGGGAACGACCAGGCGCCCTCGTCCTTGCGCGCCCAGAACGGCCCGCCCATGTGGCCGATCAGCACCTCGACGTCGGCCGCGGTGCGGCGGAAGGCGACGAGCGCATAGCTGTGCTGAGCCACCCCGCCATCGTGGCGGGTCGCTCTCAGTCGCGCAACACGAGGACGAAGCGACGCATGAGCCACCCGAACCGGTGTCGCTGCATGCCGTCGGCGACGAAGCCCACGCCGGTGGCGACGCCGATCGATGCCAGATTCGACTCGTTGATCAGCGCGGTCAGGGCGCTCACCTCGGGACGGGTGCGCGCCAATGCGATGAGTTCCCTCGTGGCGGCCTTGGCACGGCCGCGTCCACGTGCGACGGGATCGACGTGATAGCCGACGGCGAGCTCGCCGACGTCGTCGGGCGGGCCGTGCAGCCGGGCATGGCCCACGATTCGCGCGTCCTCGACGATCAGGTACTGCGTGCGCCACCAGGCCAGCTCCGGTTCCTGGCGGATCAGCGCGGCGAAGTGCTGCCAGATCCACTGACCGTCGGCGAAGTCCGGCGGAACGGCCATGCCGATCGAGCGGCCGGCGGCGGCGAGATCGCCCAGTGCGAGCAGCTCCAACTGTTCCGGGGTGAGGGCGAGGAGCTCGACCCGGGGCAGGGTCACGGTTCGTCCCGGCGCCGCCGTGCCTGGACGACTCGTGCTGCGAGCTGGTCGTCGGGCGGATAGACGACCTCCTCGAGCGTCAGGCCGTGGGCGGGCATGACCTTGACCCGGGGATCGCGCACCCGGGCGGCGAGGAGCTCGGCGGCGAGATCGGGGGAGTGGCGCCCTTCACCCGCGGCCGTGAGGGCGCCCATGAGCGAGCGGACCATCGAATGGCAGAACGCATCGGCACGCACGGTCGCCTCGATCGTGTCGTCGTGGCGAACCGCCGACAGCTCGAGCAGGGTGCGGATCGTGGTGGCGCCCTCGCGGCGCTTGCAGAACGAGGCGAAGTCGTGCTCGCCGATCAGGTGCGCCGCGGCGGCGTTCATGAGGTCGACGTCGAGGGGCTTGGGCCAGGCGACCACGAAGGCGCGGGTCAGCGGATCGGGCGTGCCGTCGCAGAGCCGGTAGACGTAGCGCCGCTCGATCGCCGAGAACCGCGCATCGAAGCCATCGGGTGCGACGTCGGCGGACCGGCAGGCCACGTCGTCGGGAAGTGCCCGGCGCAGTCGTCGCTCCAAGATCACCGGGTCGATGTCATCGAGGTCGACGTGGGCGACCTGACCCCGGGCGTGGACCCCGGTGTCGGTACGGCCCGCGCACGTCAGCGCGGGGCGCTCCGGGAGTCGGAGCACCTGGGCGATCGCGGCCTCGACGGTCTCCTGGACCGTGCGCAGCCCCGGTTGCGTCGCCCACCCGTGGAAACCGGCCCCGTCGTACGAGAGGTCCAGTCGCAGTCGCACGACTCCCACGTTAGTGGAGAACGTCCCCCACCGCTGACGAGTCACTCGTTGGCGCTGACGAGTCACTCATGGGTGGTGAGGAGTCGGTCGTTGAGTGAACATCGGTCGCCGGCGTGACCCGGTGACCAGTCAGCACGCTTGACAGCACCCGCGAAACCGGCGCCGCGCAGACTTGGAGGTGGGCTCGTGGCTCAGGCCCAGCGCTCCGACGCCGGGACGAAGTCGAGCGTGCGGTCGCCGGTGTAGATCTGCTTCGGCCGCGCGATCTTCTGCTCCTTGTCGTCGACCTGTTCCAGCCACTGGGCCAGCCAGCCCGACGTGCGCGGGATCGCGAACAGCACCGTGAACATCTCGGGCGGGAACTGCAGCGCCTCGTAGATCAGGCCGGAGTAGAAGTCGACGTTGGGGTAGAGCTTGCGGCTGACGAAGTAGTCGTCCTCCAGCGCGATCTTCTCCAGCTCCTGTGCGATCTCGAGCAGTGGGTTGACGCCCGTGACCTCGAAGACGTCGTCGCAGGTCTTCTTGATGATCTTGGCTCGCGGATCGTAGTTCTTGTAGACGCGGTGGCCGAAGCCCATCAGCCGCTCATTGCCGGCCTTGACGCCCTCGATGAACGCCGGGATGTTCTCCTTGCTGCCGATGCGCTTGAGCATGCGCAGCACGGCCTCGTTGGCACCGCCGTGCAGCGGGCCGTACAAGGCCGCGATGCCGGCGCTGACCGCCGAGTACGGATCGACCTCGGACGAGCCGACCGCGCGCACCGCGTTGGCCGAGCAGTTCTGCTCGTGGTCGGCGTGCAGGATGAACAGGACCTCGAGCGCCTTGGCCAGACGCGGGTCGGGATCGTACTTGGGTTCGCTCATCCGGAACAGCATCGAGAGGAAGTTCTCGGTGTACGACAGTTCGTTGTCGGGGTAGACGTACGGCTTGCCCTGGGCGTGACGGAAGGCCCAGGCGCCGAGGGTCGGCATCTTGGCGATCATGCGCACGATCTGGTCGTGGCGGACCTCGGTGTCACGGATCGCGCGTGCCTCGGGATAGAACGTCGACAGGGCGTTGACGCCCGCCATCAGCATGCCCATCGGATGGGCGTCGTAGCGGAAGCCCTGCATGAGCGAGCGCAGGTTCTCGTGGACGAACGTATGGAACGTGACCTCGTGCACCCACTGATCGTGCTGTTCGCGGGTCGGGAGCTCGCCGTGGATCAGCAGATAGGCGACCTCGAGATACGTGGACTTCTCGGCCAGCTGCTCGATGGGGTAGCCGCGGTACTCCAAGATGCCCTTGTCGCCGTCGATGAAGGTCACGGAGCTGCGGGTCGAGGCGGTGTTGGTGAAGCCGGGGTCGTACACGGCGATGCCGGGCGCGTCGTCGGACTTGCCGATCTTGCCGAGGTCGGCGGCGCGAACCGCACCGTCGACGATCGGGACCTCGTATTCCTGGCCCGTGCGATTGTCGCGAACGGTCAGCGTCTGGTCGGTCACGTGGATCTCCTGTGCCGTCGGGTGGGCCCAGGGGTGTCGGGCCGCCCTCCAACGTAGTCGGCGTCACGTCCGCTCCATAGAGGGGGTCCGCAGCTCGGACAGCGACATGGCGGTGACCTGCGAGAATGTCGATGCGGGACGCAACCGGGTCGATCGATCGGTCCTGAGGCCGGCGCGGGAGACACGTGCAGAGCGGTCGAGTGGCGCAATCCGGTCGGCCAGTGGCGCGAATCGGTCCATAAGACAGCGTGTCTCACCGCCAGAATGCGCCACTCGCCGGGGCCCGGGGAGGTCTCGGCACACCCGTTTTGACCAGGTGAGGGCGAGACGGTTACCCTTGTGTGTCGGTCCCACCGCCGGTCCGGCCAGTTTCGGCCGCCACAGGGGACGACCCCAAGATTCGATTGTCCATCGAGAACAGAAGGTTCTTGCCGTGCGCACGTTCAGCCCGAAGCCTGCTGACATCGACCGTCAGTGGCACGTCATCGACGCCCAGGACGTCGTCCTCGGCCGCCTGGCGGTCGAGGTCGCGACGCTGCTGCGCGGCAAGCACAAGCCGACCTTCGCGCCGCATGTCGACGGTGGCGACTTCGTCGTCGTCGTCAACGCGGAGAAGGTAGCCCTGTCGGGCAACAAGCGCACCGACAAGATGGCGTACCGCCACAGCGGCTACCCGGGCGGCCTGAAGTCGATCGCGTACGGCGATCTGCTCGAGAAGGACGCCCGCAAGGCCATCGAGAAGTCGGTCCGCGGCATGCTGCCCAAGAACCGCCTGGGCGATCAGCTGATCACCAAGCTCAAGGTGTACTCCGGTCCGGAGCACCCGCATGCCGCCCAGAAGCCCCAGCCGTTCGAGATCACGCAGATCTCCCAGTAAGGAACTTTGCACCGTGCCTGAGACCACCGAAGAAGTCGAGTACACCACGAACGACGAGGGCGTCGCCTACACGTCGGAGAGCGCCGGTACCACGGCCGCCACCGACCAGCCGTCCGTCATCGCTCCCGGCGCCGCCACCGGCCGCCGCAAGGAAGCCATCGCGCGCGTTCGCCTGGTGCCCGGCACGGGTGTCTGGACCGTCAACGGCAAGCCGCTGGAGGAGTACCTCCCCAACAAGCTGCACCAGCAGATCGCCAAGGAGGGCCTGGCCGCCCTCGGGCTGGTCGACGCCTTCGACGTCGTGGCCCGTGTCACCGGCGGCGGCATGACCGGTCAGGCCGGCGCGCTGCGTCTCGGCGTGGCCCGCGCCCTCAACGGCATCGACGAGGAGGTCAACCGTCCGGTCCTGAAGAAGGCCGGCCTGCTGACCCGCGATGCTCGCATCAAGGAGCGCAAGAAGGCCGGTCTCAAGAAGGCCCGTAAGGCTCCGCAGTACAGCAAGCGCTGATCGGTCCGGGTCTCTGCACTCGTGGGCCGGATCTTCGGCACCGACGGAGTTCGCGGCCTCGCGAACCGCGACCTGACGGCCGAGATGGCGGTCGACCTGTCGGTCGCCGCTGCCCACATCCTGGGTGAGATCGGTGCTTTCGCCGATCAGCGCCCGACCGCGGTCGTGGGCCGTGACCCTCGCGCCTCCGGGGAGTTCCTCGAAGCCGCCGTCGTGGCAGGGCTGGCGTCGGCCGGGGTCGACGTGCACCGGCTCGGTGTCGTGCCGACCCCGGGCGCTGCATTTCTGACCGCGATGCTCGACGCCGACATGGGCGTCATGATCTCCGCGAGCCACAATCCGATGCCCGACAACGGCATCAAGTTCTTGGCCCGTGGCGGGCACAAGCTCGACGACGATCTGGAACGCCAGATCGAGAACCGGCTCGAGGAGCCCTGGGATCGTCCGACCGGTGCCGATGTGGGGCGCATCGGCGACAGCCATTCCGGCGTCGCGGCGTACACCAAGCATCTGATCGGTACGGTGCCGCACCGCCTCGACGGGCTCACGATCGTGCTCGACTGCGCCAACGGTGCGGCGTTCCAGGTGGGTCCCGAGGCGTTCGCGGCGCTCGGGGCCGAGGTCATCACGATCCATGCCGAGCCCGACGGTCTGAACATCAACGACCACTGCGGCTCGACGCACCTGGCCGATCTGCAGCTCGCGGTCACCGAGCACGGCGCCGATGCCGGCTTCGCGTTCGACGGCGACGCCGACCGCTGTCTCGCGGTCGACGCCTCCGGTGCCGTCGTCGACGGCGATCAGATCCTGGCGATGCTCGCGATCGCCGCGCGCGACGCCGGTCGTCTGGCCGACGACACCGTGGTCGCGACGGTCATGAGCAATCTCGGGTTCCGTCACGCGATGGAGCAGGCGGGCATCTCCGTGGTGTCGACCGCGGTCGGCGACCGCTACGTGCTCGAGGCCATGCGGGCCGGCGGCTTCTCGCTCGGCGGCGAGCAGTCGGGCCACGTCATCATGGCCGACCACGCCACGACGGGCGACGGAGTGCTCACCGCGCTGCACGTGGCCTCACGCATCGCCGCGACCGATTCGCCGTTGGCCGAACTCGCCGGCGTCATGACCCGGCTGCCCCAGGTGTTGGTCAACGTCCCCGACGTCGACCGCTCGAGCGTCGACTCCGAGCCCGTGCTCCAGGGCGAGATCGCGATCGCCGCCAGTCGCCTAGGCGATCGGGGCCGGGTCCTGTTGCGTCCCTCGGGTACCGAACCACTGGTGCGCGTCATGGTCGAGGCGCCGACGCACGACGAGGCCACCGAGGTCGCCGAGCATCTCGCGGCGGTCGTGCGTCGCACGCTCTCGCTCTGATCTGGACTGCGGTTTCCCAACTTAAGTTGGGAAACCGCCACGATCATGGGGACGTATCCCCGTGATCGTGGCGGTTTGCCGACGATCGTGTGCGCCGGAGCGGCTCAGCGCACGGACAGCGGTGAGTCGTCGAGACCGAGATCGGCGCGTAGACCCAGGAGAGACAGGGCCAGATCGGCCGCGTCGAGGTTCCGGATCGGCTGTGGCCCGGTGTAGTCGGGGCGGCCTGTTCCGGGATCACGCCGCTCCGGATTCAGGTGGTACAGGTCGGTGTGCTCGGCGACGCCACGTCCCCACACGATGAACGGGATCGTGTAGTTCGCCGCCAGGGTCGCGTCGGAGTGCGCCTTGCGGCCCCGCGGCCCGCCGTGGTCGGCCGTGAGGATGACGGTCAGCCGATCGCGCACGGCGGGGTGGTCGTCGAGCCAGGTGAGCAGCTCTCCGAGGTGCGCGTCGGTGGACTCCACGGCCTTCAGGTACTGCGGGCCCAGCCAGCCGTGGGCGTGCCCTTCGTGATCGGGTGCCGCGATGTGCCAGAACACCAGATCGTCCCCGTCACCGAGTGCCGTGCGCACGTCTTTCGCCAGCGTGTCGATCCCGTCGATGGCGCTGTCATCGACCTTGTCGGACCCGTCGTCGGCCCCCGTGTCGTCCGGTGCGCCGTTGCGGTCGTCCCAGGAGCGCAGCAGGTAGTCGAACTTGGGCTTCTCGGCGTACATCGCGGTGGTCAGGCCGTGATCGTGGGCCACGTCGAAGACGCCCGGAACGTAGGAGCCGTGCGTCGCGGCCAGCGTGCCGCCCGTGTCGTCGTTGAACGTCACGGAGGTGCCTTCGGGGCCGTCGACGCGACGGCCGGTCAGCATCCCGGTGTGATTGGGCAAGGTGATGGTCAGTTCGTAGGACGACCGGGCGTTGAGCGTCGAGGCGCCCTCGCGCATCAGTCGGGTGAACGCGGGAAGGCGGTCGCCCAGTTCTCGCACCGCTTCGGGGTTCAGGCCGTCGACCGAGACGAGCAGGACCGCCGGGTCGGGGGCGGGCGATGGTGACGGCGGCGTGCCCGTGGTGGTGCTCGGCCGGGGGTCCGGGTTCTGCGAGGCTCCGCAGGCGGCCAGGGCGAGCGTCAGGGCTGCGACGCCCAGTCGGGCGGCGACACGGCGTGGGAACACCCGCAAAGCGTACGAGACCGCGCCGTACGATCGACCGATGAGCGAGCGAACAGGTCCGCGATGAGCGTGGTGGACATCAGCCGGCTCGATGACACCGAGGGTGCCGCGTTCGACGAGTGGTACGCGGTGTACGCGGCGGCCTACGACCGGTCGTTCGACGCTCCGTGGCTGCCGGTCGAGAAGCGGGTCAATCTGACCGATGACGCCTACGAGGCGAAGATCGCGCTGGTCGCCCGGTCCGGTAGCCGGGTCGTCGGCGGCGGCACGGCCACGTTTCCGCTCAAGGACAACACGACGCTGGCCTATCTTGATGTCTTCGTTCACCCGCGGGCACGCAGGCAGGGGCACGGCACCGCGGTGGTCGAGGCGCTCGCGGCGCTGGTCCGCGAGGCAGGTCGCGAGCGGCTGTTCGTCGAGGCGATGTGGGGCGTCGATGAGGAGACCTCGGCGGCGCGCGAGTTCGTCACCGCGCTCGGCTTCGCGCCGGACCTGATCGACGCCGCGCGGCAGCTCGATCTCCCCACCGAGCCACCCGAGGCGCCGGTGGCCGACGGATACTCGCTGCACACCTGGCGAGGCGTGTGTCCGGAGGCATGGCTCGATTCGTACGCCGATCTGCGCCGGCGCATGGTCTCGGAGGCGCCGAACGGCGAGATCGGGCTGGAGGAGGAGTACTGGGATGCCGAGCGCGTCCGGTCCGATGAGGCCGCCACGGCTCGCTCGCACCGCGAGATCCAGGTCGTCGTCGCACGGTACGACGCGGGCGGTGTGGAGCCCGGTCCGTTGGTCGGCCACACCCAGCTGCTGTTCCCGGAGACCGGCGACGAGGTCTATCAGTGGGACACCCTGGTCCTGCCCGAGCATCGAGGCGTCGGGCTGGGCCTGTCGTTGAAGGCGGCGGCCATGCGGGCCACGGCCGATCTGCTGGCGGGCCGCCGCCGGATCATGACCTACAACGCCGCGTCGAACGCACCGATGATCGCGGTCAACGAGCGTCTCGGCTTCCGTCAGGTCGCCTGGTGCGGCGAGTACCTGCGCGACGCCTGAGCCGGGATCAGAGCTTGCGGAGCCGGACCCACTTGACCGTGTGGTCCGAGCCCTTGCGCAGCACGAGCGAGGCCCGCCCGGTGGTCGAGGCGATGTTCTCGCGCAGATTGGGCCAGTTGATGGTGTCCCACAGCTCCTCGGCGCGCTGCACGGCCTCGTCGTCGCTGAAGGTGCTGTAGCGGTGGAAGTACGACGCGGGATCGGCGAATGCGGTCTTGCGCAGCTTCAGGAAGCGATCGACGTACCACTGCTTGATGTCGCGGCTGGAGGCGTCGACGTAGATCGAGAAGTCGAACAGATCGCGGATCGCCAGCCCGGGACTGCCGTCGGGCCGCACCTTCGCGGAGCCGAGCACGTTGAGGCCCTCGATGATCACGATGTCGGGTCGCTCGAGGGTCAGCACCTCGTCGGTGCGGTCGTAGGTCAGATGCGAGTAGGTCGGCGCGGTCACGACCTCGACCCCGGACTTGAGCTCCATCACGAAGCGCAGCAGCGCCTTGCGGTCGTACGACTCGGGGAATCCTTTGCGATCCAGGATGCCGCGCCGCTCGAGTTCGGCGTTCGGGTACAGGAAGCCGTCGGTCGTGACGAGCTGGACGTTCGGATGCTCGGGTGAGCGCGACAGCAGCGCGCGCAGCAGCCGGGCGATCGTGGACTTGCCGACCGCGACCGATCCGGCGATGCCGATCACGTACGGCACGCGTTGCGGTTGCGGTTCCTGCAGGAACTTCTCGGTCGCCCGCCACAGCTCGCCCGCCATGCGATGACGCATGCTGAGCAGCTCGGTGACCGGCAGGTAGACCTCGCGGACCTCGGTCAGGTCCAGCTCGTCGCCCAGTCCGCGCAGACGCTCGATCTCTTCGGGCGCCAGGGGCAGTGAGACTCCTTCGGCGAGCTGGGCCCAGGCCGGGCGTTCCAGTTCGACGTACGGCGACGGCTCTCGCGACATGACCACCATGGTCCCGCCCACGACCCGAGTCGGTCGCACCGGGGGTCCACGGGACGCACCCGCGCCAGGCTCGCGCCGCTAGGCTGGGTCTCATGTGTGGCATCGTCGGATACGTCGGGCAGCGGCCCGCCCTCGACGTGATCATGGGCGGCCTGCGCCGCCTGGAGTACCGCGGCTACGACTCCGGTGGGGTCGCGCTCGCGGGCGCCGACGGCACGATCGCCTGGGCCAAGAAGGCCGGCAAACTGACGAATCTCGACGCCGAGATCGAAGCGCGTCCACTGCCCGCGTCCACGACCGGCATCGGCCACACCCGCTGGGCCACGCACGGTGCCCCCAACGACGCCAACGCCCATCCTCATCTCGACACCGCGGGGCACGTCGCGGTGGTCCACAACGGCATCATCGAGAACTTCGCCGCGCTCCGCGCCGAACTCGAGGCCGGCGGCGTCGAGCTGAAGTCCGAGACCGACACCGAGGTCGCCGCCCACCTGGTCGCGCGCGAACTGGAGACCGGGGTCGAGCTGCCCGAGGCCGTGCGTCGAGTCTGCCGCCGCCTCGAGGGTGCGTTCACCCTGGTGTTCTGTGATGCGCGCGAACCCGACGTGGTGGTCGGGGCCCGCCGCAACTCGCCGCTGGTCGTCGGTCTGGGCGACGGCGAGAACTTCCTGGGCTCCGACGTCGCGGCGTTCATCGAGTACACCCGTGAGGCCGTCGAGCTCGGGCAGGACCAGGTCGTCGCGATCACCCGCGACGGCGTCGAGGTCACCGACTTCGACGGTGCGCCGGCCGAGACCACGCAGTACCACGTCGACTGGGACGTGTCGGCCGCCGAGAAGGGCGGCTACGAGTGGTTCATGCTCAAGGAGATCGACGAGCAGCCGCAGGCGGTCGCCGACACCCTCCTCGGGCGTCACGCCGCCGGCGGGCAGCTGCAGCTCGACGAGATGCGACTGTCCGACGACGAACTGCGTGACGTCGACAAGATCATCGTCATCGCGTGCGGCACCGCGATGTACGCGGGGCTGGTCGCCAAGTACGCCATCGAGCACTGGACGCGGATCCCGTGCGAGGTCGAGCTGGCGTCGGAGTTCCGGTACCGCGACCCGATCATCGACCGCTCCACCCTGGTCGTCGCGATCAGCCAGTCCGGCGAGACGATGGACACCCTGATGGCGATCCGGTACGCGCGTCAGCAGCGGGCGCGCGTGCTGTCGATCTGCAACACCAACGGCTCCACGATCCCGCGCGAGTCCGATGCCGTGATCTACACGCACGCCGGCCCCGAGGTCGCGGTCGCGTCGACCAAGGGGTTCCTGAGTCAGGTCGTGGCGTGCTATCTGCTCGGCCTGTACATGGCGCAGGTCAAGGGCACCAAGTTCGGCGACGAGATCGACCAGATCCTGGGCGAGATCGAGCAGGTGCCGGCCAAGATCCAGCGCCTGCTCGACGGCGGTGATCAGGTGCGCAAGCTCGCGGCCGATCTGGTCGAGGCCCGGTCGTTCCTGTTCCTCGGTCGTCACGTCGGCTACCCGGTGGCGCTCGAAGGCGCGCTGAAGCTCAAGGAGCTGGCCTACGTGCATGCCGAGGGCTTCGCGGCCGGTGAACTCAAGCACGGGCCCATCGCCCTGATCGACGACGGCCTGCCGGTGTTCGTCGTCGTGCCGCCCCGCGGCCGCGACCAGCTGCAGGAGAAGATCGTCAGCAACATCCAGGAGATCCGGGCGCGCGGCGCCCGCACGATCGTCCTGGTCGAGGACGGCGACGACGACGTCGTACCGTACGCCGATCATGTGATCCGGCTGCCCAAGGTGCCCACCCTGTTGCAGCCCCTGGTCGCGACGGTGCCCCTGCAGATCTTCGCGTGCGAGTTCGCGGAGCTGCTCGGGCACGACATCGACCAGCCCCGCAATCTGGCCAAGTCTGTGACGGTGGAGTGATGAGCGAACGGTCCGGCGGTATCCGAGGCATCGGCGTCGACGTGGTCGACATCCCGCGGTTCGCCGCGACGCTCGAGCGCACGCCCACGATGCGCGAGCGCCTGTTCACGCCGTCGGAGCGCGAACTGCCGCTGGAGTCCCTGGCCGGGAGATTCGCGGCCAAGGAGGCTCTCGCCAAGGCGATGGGCGCGCCGTCCGGCTTGTCGTGGCAGGACTTCGAGGTCGTCAACAACGCTCAGGGCGCACCGGAGTTCGTGCTGCACGGTGCGGCACCCGAGCGACTGCGCGACCTGGGCATCGCGACGATCCATCTGTCGATCTCGCACGACACCACGGTGGCGTCGGCCTTCGTGGTGGCCGAGTCGGCCTAGGTCGCTTCGTGCTGACTGCCCACACGGTCGAGCAGATCCGCGCCGCCGAGGAGGCTCTGGCCGGCGAAACGGGTTGGGACGCGCTGATGCAGCGCGCCGCCCGCGGGCTGGCCGATGCGCTCGACACGATCCCCGCCGGCGAGGTCGTCGTGGTGCTGGTCGGACCGGGCAACAACGGCGGCGACGCCCTGTTCGCCGCGACGCACCTGCTCGATCGGGGCGTGCGGATCGATCTCTGCCTGCTCGACGCCGATCGGGTGCACGCCGATGGTCTCCGCGCCGCCCAGCAGGCGGGAGCGCAGGTCGTCGACGAGCCGACGGGTCAGCGCTACTGTCTCGACGCGATGTTCGGCATCGGCGCCAGGCCGGGGCTCGAGGGCGCCGCTGCGCGATGGGCCGCCTGGATCGACGACCAGCAGCCGTGGACCGTCGCGGTCGACGTCCCCTCGGGACTCGACGTCGACGGCGCGACGGCGGATGCCGCCCATGTCACCGCCGATCTCACCGTGACGTTCGGCGCCTACAAGTCCGCGACCCTGATCGACCCGGCGGCCTCGGCCTGTGGCGAGGTGGTGCTGGTCGACATCGGGCTCGGACCCCATCTGCCCGATCCGGTGGTTCGGGTCATCGAACCGCTCGATGGCGGGCTGTTGCTCGAGGCATTGCCTGATCCGTCGGGCCACAAGTACACGCGCGGCGTCGTGGGCATCGCCGCCGGCTCCGAGGAGTACGCCGGAGCTGCGCACCTGTGTATCGCGGGCGCCAAGGCCGGCACGGCGGGCATGATCCGCTTCGCGGGATCCGAGCGGCTCTCGCAGCGAGTCGTCGACCGTGATCCCGAGGTGGTCGCGGCGGCCGGCCGAGTCCAGGCGTGGGTCGTGGGCCCCGGTGGTGGCGACGAGGTCGTCGAGCTGATCGCGCCTGCGCTGGCCGACGGTGTGCCGGTGCTGTTCGACGCGTCGGCGTTGGACCACCTGCCGTCCTCGTTCGACACCCCGGTGCTGTTGACGCCGCATGCCGGCGAGCTGGCCCGCATGTTGGACGTCGACCGAGCCGAGGTCGAGACGGCGCCGTGGCGGCACGCCCGCGAGGCCGCGGCGCGCTGGAACGCGACCGTTCTGCTGAAGGGCGCCCGGACGCTCGTCGTGCGGCCCGACGGCGGTACGACGGTCAATCTGTCGGGTACGCCGTGGCTCGGCACCGCAGGCGCCGGTGACGTGCTGGCCGGCTTCACCGGATCGCTGCTCGCCACGGGCCTCTCGCCGTTCGACGCGGGATCCCTGGGTGCCTTCCTGCACGGTGCAGCGGCGGTGGCGGCGAATCCGGGCGGCCCGGTCGCCGCATCCGATGTCGCGGCCGTCCTGCCTGCCGTGGTCGCCGACTTCCTGGCCGGCGAGCTGGCCGATGTCCGGCGGGAGGGATGGGCATGATCGGCGGTTTACCAGGTCAACGTGGTCACCCGTCACCTCACCACGTGAAGGTGCGTGGTGAAGTGACAGCGTGCGTGGTGAAGTGGTCGCGCACCGGACCCAGGAGGGGAGTCCGATGAAGGCACCCCAAGCCGAGGCGGCGATCGACCTCGAGGCGTACGGCCGCAACATCGAGGCCCTGCGCCGCCACGTCGGTGACACCCAGCTGATGACCGTCGTCAAGGCGAACGCCTACGGGCACGGTGTCGACCGCGTCGCACCGGCGGCCCGCGAAGCCGGTGTCGACTGGCTCGGCGTCGCGACGGTCGAAGAGGCCGTGGCGCTGCGGGCGCTCGGCGACACCGGTCCCTTGCTGTGCTGGCTCGCCGCGCCTGGAGCCCCGTACGCCGAGGCCATCGCGGCCGATATCGAGTTGACGGCCTCATCGGCCCGGCAGCTCGAGGAGATCGTGTCGGCCGCGCCACCCCCCACCCATCGACATCGTCCGCGGGTGCAGCTCAAGGTCGATACCGGCCTGTCCCGCAACGGTGCTCGCGGCGAGGACTGGTCGAGGCTCGTCGAGGCAGCCGCCGCGGCGCAGGCGGCCGGACGGGCCGAGATCACCGGCGTCTGGTCGCACCTGGCCTGCTCCGACGAACCGGCACATCCGGCCAACGACCGTCAGGAGCAGGTGTTCCTCGCGGCGCTCGACGAAGTGGCCGCGGCCGGACTCGAACCCGGCCTGCGACACCTGAGCAACTCGGCGGCCGCGCTGACACGCGAGTCCATGCGCTTCGACCTGGTGCGGGTCGGCATCGCCTCGTACGGCATCCAGCCCGCGCCGGGACTCGAACACCCGGTGCCGCTGACTCCCGTCATGACGCTCCGCGGGCGGCTCGCCGCGGTCAAGCGGGTGCCGGCGGGCAGCGGCGTCTCGTACGGCCACACCTACACGACCGGCCGCGAGACGACCCTGGGCCTGGTGCCGCTCGGGTACGGCGAGGGCGTGCCGGTCGGCGTGTCGAACCGCATCGGCGCCGGGTACGCGGGGGAGCGGATCCGCCAGGTCGGGCGGGTCTGCATGGACCAGCTGATGGTCGACCTGGGCGACCGGCCGGCCGAGGTCGGTGACGTCATCACGTTGTTCGGCCCCGGCGGCGACGGCGAACCCTCGGTGCAGGACTGGGCCGAGGCATGCGGCACGATCGGATACGAGATCGTCACCCGGATCGGCGGCCGTGTCGTCCGGACCTACACCGGAGAGCATGCGTGAAACGACAGACCGCGGCCCGGCTGGCCGTGACGGCCGGAGCATTCGTCGCGGCGGGCGTCGGTGCCACCGTCCTGAACGACCAGCGCCGAGATCGCCGGCGCCTGCGACGTGGCGAGGACGTCGAGTTCGGCACGGTGCACTCCGATCCGGTGCTGCTCACCGCGCATGACGGGGTACGGCTGAACGCTGAAGTCGATGAGATCGAGGACGCGGATCTGACGATCGTGTTCCTGCACGGCTGGATGTGCACGCTCGACACCTGGCACTACCAGCGCCTGGCACTGCGCGGCCGCGAGCGCATGGTGTTCCTCGACCACCGCTCGCACGGCGGATCCGGGCGCTCGCGCGGAGCGAACTCGTCCCTGTCCGATCTGGCCCTCGATCTGCGCACGGTGCTGGACGAACTCGTGCCGACCGGCCCGATCGTCGTGGTCGGCCATTCGATGGGCGGTATGACGATCCAGCGCCTGGCGGTCGACGACCCGGAATGGTTCGGCGATCGCATCCGCGGTGTCGCCCTGGTCGGCACCAGCGGTGGGCGTCTGATGCGGTCGAGCCCGGCCTTGCGTCGTCTCGTGCCCTTGCTGCGCGTCGCGGGGCCGGCCATGGACTGGGGGCGGGCCTTCAACAGCTATTCGGTGCTGCGCCGGTGGGCGGTCGGGCCTGACGCCGAACCCAGGCATATCGACATGTGCGACGAGATGATCCTGCGGGCACCGTCCCATGTCATCTTCGACTTCTATCCGAACTTCGTCGGGCTCGACCTGACGGCCGGGCACGCCGCGCTGGGCCGGGCGCGCACCACCGTGATCGGCGGGCCGTTCGACCAGTTGACGCCGTTCTCACACAGCGAGCGGCTGGCCGAGTCGATCCCCGGCGCCGATCTGGTCGAGGTCTCGGGCGCCGGCCACATGATGATGTTCGAACACCACGAGGTCGTGACGTCGGCGATCGAGGATCTCGTCGCCGAGGTGCGGAGGAAGCTGTGAGTCCCCGGATGAACGAGCTCAACGTCATCGACGCGCGGCCCGAGCATGCTCGGCAGATCGTCGATGTGATCCACCGTTCCTTCGGCGCCCGTCCGGTGCTCGATCCGCCGTCGACGGCGCTCGACGAGACGGTCGAGTCGGTGGCCGAGGCCCTCGCGGGTGCCGGTGGCCTCCTGGTCGAACGCCGCGGTCTTGCGGTGGGAGCGCTGCTGTTCGACGAGTCGCGGCCTGGGCAGCTGGGGCTACGACGGGTCAGCGTCGATCCCGATCTGCAGGATCGTGGCATCGCATCGGCGATGGTCGGCGTCGCGGAGGACACGGCCGAGGAGCGGGGCAAGGACGGCATCTGGCTGCATGCCCGCGAGGAACTGCCGGACAATCTGCGCTTCTGGACGCACCGCAAGTATCTCGCGGTGCGTCATGACGGTCCGACCGTCACGTTCGGCAAGACGCTCTGGCTGGCGCGTGAGGCGCCGACCGCCGAGCACATGCAGGAGCTGGCGGGCCGTCTGGCGACCCTGGTGCGGGCCGGCGATCTGCTGGTGTTGTCGGGCGACCTGGGGGCGGGCAAGACCACGTTCACGCAGGGGCTCGGGGCGGCCCTCGGTGTTCGCGGTCCCATCACGTCGCCGACGTTCGTCATCGCCCGCACGCACCCGTCGTTGGTCGGCGGCCCGTCGCTGGTGCATGTCGATGCCTACCGGCTCGGTGATGCCGCAGAGATCGATGACATCGATCTCGACGCCACGACCGACGAGGCGGTCACGGTGGTCGAGTGGGGCGACGGCATGGCCGAGCAGCTCGCCGACAGCTGGCTGCATGTGCGCATCGAAGTGCGCGGCGCTCGTCCCATCGACCCGCTCGGCACGCCTCACGAGGACACGCTCGACGAGGAACCCGATTCCGCCGATGTCCAGACCCGCGTCGTGACGATCCGATCCCACGGCCCCCGCTGGATCGACGTCCCCCTCCGCTCCACCCTCCTGAGCTGACCCGTGCAAGGTGACCCCGTGCAAGGTGACCACGGGTCGCGCTCACGAGTCACAGAGTTGCTCTCGCGAGCCGGTGAGACGAACGACAGCCCGCAGACTGGATGCTCGCGAGTGCGAACTGTGTGACTTGTGAGCGCCACGCAACGCGAGCCAGCCGCGACGCGAGATGGCCTGGGCGCCTCGGCCACGCAACCTCACCGAGTCGAGAAATCCGTCCGATCGCGACCCCACGAACGCGAGCCACACGATGACTCAAGCGAGCCGGTCAAGGTCCGGTCGCCTCCCCGCTCGTACCTCGCTGGCGACCGGCGCATTGGTCGCCAGCGACCGAGGAACGAGGGAGCGGGGAGGCGACCAAGCCCGACAGGCTCGCGCAACAACCGGCTCCTCACCACCAACGAGCGACTCCTCAGCGGGGGTACTAGGCTCGGCGTGTGCTGCTGCTGGCCTTCGACACCGCGACACCGGCGGTGACCGTCGCAGTCCACGACGGGACGTCGGTGGTGGGCGAGGCGTCGGGTTCGGGCGCGATGGCGCATGGCGAGCTGTTGGCTCCGGCGATCCGCGACGCGCTGGCCGAGGCCGGTGCGACGATGGCCGATCTGAGCGATGTGGCCGTCGGTGTCGGGCCCGGTCCCTTCACGGGGCTGCGCGTCGGCGTGGTCACCGCGCTGACCCTGGGGCAGACCCTCGGCCTGGTCACGCACGGGGTGTGCTCGCTCGACATCGTCGCGGCCGAGGTCGCCGCCCCGGACTTCCTGGTCGCGACGGATGCGCGCCGCAAGGAGGTCTACTGGGCGCGGTACTCCGCCGGTCGGCGGGTCGAGGGACCCGAGGTGCTCGCTCCGGCCGATCTCGCCGCCCGGTTCCCCGGCCTGGTGGTGCACGGGCCCGGTGCTGCGCTGTATCCCGATGCGTTCGCCGCCGGATCGGCCGAGCCGCCGCGTGCAGCCGCCCTGGCGTCGCTCGTGGCGTCCGGTCGCGCGGTCGAGCTGCCCCTGGAACCGCTGTATCTGCGGCGCCCCGATGCGGTGCCGTCCGTCGCGCCGAAGCAGGCATGATCCGCGCCGGCACGTCCGATGACCTGACGCGACTGATCGAGCTGGAGTCGCTGTGCTTCGCGACCGAGGCATGGGGGTCGGGCCTGCTCGATGCTGCGCTGCGGGCCGGCGAGGTCCTGATGGTCGATGCTGACGGCTACGCGGTGGTGCGCGTCGTGGCCGAGGTCGCGGATCTGGATCGCATCGCGGTGCACCCCGAGCGTCGTGGCGAGGGCCTGGGACGAGAGCTGCTCGCCGCCGTGATGGAGCACGCGGAGTCCGAAGGTGCCGTGCGGATCATGCTCGAGGTGGCCGCGAGCAACACGACGGCGATCGCGCTGTACGGCCGCGCCGGATTCGCCGAGATCCACCGGCGCCGTCGCTATTACCCCGATGGCGTGGATGCCGTGGTGATGGAGTTGTCGCTGCGGTAGATGCCCACGGCCGTGGCACCGTGGAAGACATGACCGAGATGACTCCGGAAGATCTGCCCGAGCAGTCCGAGACGCTCGACCAGCTTCAGCCCGACGACACCCTCGACGATCGAGGCGTCGACGACGTGCTCGACGAAGGCTATTCGCCGCCCGAGTCCTACCGCGGCGAGGGATTCGGCACGACCGCCGAGGAGGCCGCGCGGGGCGAGTCGTTCGAGGACCGCGACGCCCAGCTCGAGCCCGAGCCCGACCCGTACGAGGTCCAGGGCGAACAGGTCGGCGGCGAGGTCGGGCGCGAGCGGGCGGGCCGGCTCGTCGACCCCGACGAAGGGATCGCCGAGGACACCGAGTCCGAGCTCGTGGGTGAGGATGTCGGCATCGACGGCGCGGGCGCCAGCGCCGAGGAGGCCGCGGTCCACGTGATCGATCAGGATTGACGCACGTCACGGCCGCATACCTGTTCAGTGAACACGTGTGCACCTAGACTGATGTGATGCGCGACCTCATCTATCCGCCGACCATCCTGACGGCGAAGACGCTGTTCCGCCTGCTGGGCATGAAGTTCCAGACGTCGGGCACCGAACACATCCCGCGCACCGGCGGCGCGATCCTGGCGGCCAACCACATCAGCTACGTCGACTTCATCTTCGACGGCCTCGCGGCCCAGCCCAGCAAGCGGCTGGTCCGGTTCATGGCCAAGAAGGACGCGTTCGAGCATCCGGTCTCCGGCCCTCTGATGCGCGGCTTCCACCACATCTCGGTCGACCGCGAGAACGGCGAACAGTCCTATCGCGATGCCGTCGACTACGCCCGCGACGGCGAGATCGTCGGCATCTTCCCCGAGGCCACCATCAGTCGCTCCTTCGAGATCAAGGAGCTCAAGACCGGGGCCGTGCGCATGGCGGCCGAGGCCGGCGTTCCGCTCGTCCCGATGGTCACGTGGGGCACTCAGTTGCTCAAGACCAAGGACCACGATGCCGACCTGTGGGGCCGGGGCAAGACGATCGCGTTGCACGTCGGCGCGCCGATCGAGGTCACCGGCGAAGACCCGGTCGCCGAGACCCAGCGGCTGCGCGAGGCCATGAGCGCCCTGCTCGATCGGGCCGTCACCGAGTATCCGGTCGGCCCCGAGGGCCAGTGGTGGGCTCCGGCCCGCCACGGTGGCACGGCACCGACCCCGGAGGAGGCCAAGCGGCTCGACGCCGAGGAGCTGGCCGCCCGGGCCGCCAAGCGCGCTGCTCGGGAGTCCTGACACCCCCGAGCCCATAGCGGCACCGGCGCCTACCCGCCGTCGGCCGTGGACGGCCTCAGGCTGGCGACCGGCGGTGCGCCAGCGACGAAGGCGGTGCGCCAGCGACGAAGGAGCGGGTAGGCGGGCGGGTAGGCGAGCGGATAGGCGCCGGTGAGGTCGCGGGCCCGATGTGTCACGGGGCGGCCTGCCGGACATTGCCTAGTGTGAGCCGAATGGACGACCAGGCGCGGTTGGAGTCGATCTACGACACCCACGCCGCGCAGGTGTATGCGTACGCGGTCCGGCACGTCGGCAGAGACCAGGCCGACGATGTGCTGTCGGAGACGTTCGCCGTCGCCTGGAGGCGGATCGACGTCATGCCGCATCCAGCCCTGCCGTGGCTGCTGGTCACGGCCGGCAACGTGATCCGCAACCAGCGGCGGTCCGAGGCCCGTCGCATCCGGTTGGGCGTGGCGGTCGCGGGTCTGTACCCGCAGCAGGGCGATGGCGTGGATGTGCTCGTCGCCGAGCGCGATCACCTGCTGGCGGCGCTGGATCAGCTCAGCGACACCGAACGTGAGGCGTTGCTGCTGGTCGCCTGGGACGGGTTGTCGACCCGCGATGCCGCACAGGTCGCGCGGTGTGGCGTCCGAGCGTTCCGCGCGCGGCTCACACGAGCCAGAGCCCGGCTGTCGGCCGAGCTCGATATCGATCGTGTTGTCCCGGTCCATGAGGAGGTCCATCCATGAACGTCGACGAGATGTTGCGCACGCACGCCCCCGATCCTGAGACGGCGAGGCAGGAGGTCGTACGTCTTCGTGCCGCCGCGCTCGGATCGGCCGACTCATCGGGTGTTCCGGTCCTGTTGGTGATGCCGAAGGTCCGTCGGCGCAGGGTGCTGACCCGCACGCTGGTCGCTGCAGCCGCGTTGGGGGTCATCGCGACGGGCGCCACCTTGCTGATCGACACATCGGCCCCTGCATCAGCTGCCCAGCGCCGTTTCATCGAGGCGCCGGCCGATGTCGCATACGAGCGCTATGGCGCGTTCTCGGCCGGCAACACGGTCTACATCGGCAATCACCAGGTGACGTTCGACGAGAAGATCAAGGCCCTGTACTACACGTCCGAAGGGGTGCTGGTGCGCACGGGCCGGGTCGCCTACACCGATGACGCGGGCGCCTCGCACTACGAGCTGATCCGCCCCGACGGCACGCACCACGGCATCGACCTGAGGATGGGCGACCGGGTCGTCGGCACCGATCCGGGCAGCCCGAACGTGGCCTACGCCGAGCCCAACGGCGATCGCTGGGACTTCGTCGTGATCGACCTGACCAGTGGCGACGAGGTGGCCCGGACCACGGTCGACGGAGCCTTCACGTGGGGCGGCTGGGAGGCGCCACCGGTCACGACGGCCGATCACCGCATGTGGGCACTGTTCGACGCGGGCTGGATGGAGTACGACTGGGAGACCCAGAAGACGCGGCTCGTGCCGGACACGGCAGACGCACCGCTGGCCGCCGCACACGCTCGCTTCATGGTCGATCGCGGACAGGCTTGGCAGGTGCGCGACTTCGCGACAGGCGCCGCACAAGGCGATGTCCCGTTGGCCGACGAGCAGCCGGTTCCGACTCCGGATCTGTCTCCGGACGGCCGATTCGCGCGACTCGCGTCGCACTTCGCCGCTTATGACGAGTCCGGTCGGCTCATCGAGGATCCCGGCCCCTACCGCTTCTGGTCGCTCGACTCGGGCAGGGCCGTGACGATCCAGAGCGAAGGCGTTCTCGGCTGGACCCCGGGCGGGAACACGCTGCAGGTCGACGCGAAGGGCGATCGGCTGACGGTGTGCGATCCGGGCACCGGTTCGTGCGACGAGATCGACCTTCCGGTCAGTGGTACGGGTCGGGTCAAGCTCGGCGGCTTGTCCTACGAGTCCTGACCTTCCCGCTGAGTGTGACGTTTCTGCTGCCATCGGCCCAGGCCGGCCGCAGAAGCGTCACACTCAGCGGCAACGGGTGACCTGAGATACTGGCGCGGTGAGTGCTGCTGAGCCGATCGTCATGGGCATCGAGTCGTCGTGCGACGAGACCGGGGTCGGCATCGTGCGCGGCACCGAGCTGCTGGCCCATGCGCTGAGCTCGAGCATGGAGGAGCACGTGCGCTTCGGGGGCATCGTGCCCGAGGTCGCGAGTCGTGCTCACCTCGAGGCGATGGTGCCGACGCTCGAGCAGGCGTACGGCGAGTCGGGGGTGCGCATCCAGGACGTCGACGCGATCGCGGTGACCTCGGGCCCCGGCCTGAGCGGTGCGCTCCTGGTCGGCGTCGCGGCCGCCAAGGCGCTGGCGCTGGCGCACGACAAGCCGCTCTACGGCGTCAACCATCTGGCCGCCCACGTCGCGGTCGATCAGCTGGAGCACGGCCGGTTCGAGGGGCGGGTCGCTGCCCTGCTGGTCTCGGGCGGTCATACCGAACTGCTGCTGGTCGACGACATCACGCAGGACATCACGATGCTCGGCCAGACCATCGACGATGCCGCGGGCGAGGCGTTCGACAAGGTGGCGCGGCTGCTCGGTCTGCCCTATCCGGGCGGGCCGCACATCGACCGCGCGGCGCGCGAGGGCGATCCGAAGGCCATCGCGTTTCCTCGTGCGCTGACCGGCGCGAACGTGTCGGAGGAGCATCGCTGGGACTTCTCGTTCTCCGGTCTGAAGAGCGCTGTGGCTCGTCACGTCCAGCACGAGCAGCGGATGGGTCGCGAGGTGTCCGTCCCCGATGTCGCCGCCTCGTTCCAGGACGCGGTCTGCGACGTCCTGACGGCCAAGACCATCGCGGCGTGCCGGGAGCATGAGGTCGGCACCTTGATCATCGGCGGCGGGGTCGCGGCGAACCAGCGCCTGCGACAGTTCGCCGAAGAGCGTGCCGCGCAGGCCGGCATCGAGGTCAGAGTGCCGCGGATCGGGCTGTGCACCGACAACGGGGCGATGGTCGCGGCGCTCGGCGCCGAGGTCGTCCGCCGCGGCATCGCGCCGTCCGCACTCGATCTCCCGGTCGACTCGGGCATGCCGGTGACCAGGATCGTCGCCGCCTGACGATCTACGGCTCCAGGCGGTCCAGCATCTGGCCGAGCAGCTCGCTGGGCGAGGTCGAGCGTCGCCGAGCGGCGTCGACCAGGCGTGAGGTCACGGCGTCGGAGAGCACCGGCGGCTCGCTCGGCGACGGGGCCGACGCCGCCGATCCGGAGAACAGCGAGAGAGCGATCAGGGCGATCGTGCCCAAGGCGTCGAGAATCGCCACGACGCCGAACAGGCGCCAGTAGAGGTCGTCGTCGCCACCTACGTGGAGAATCGGCCCGATGATCATCAGCGCCACGACTGAGATGGCCGCGAGTGTTCCTGTCAGCAACCAGGGTTGCCGATGGTCTCGAGACAGCAACAGGCTCACCTGGGCGAGTGAAGCCGCGACGGTCAGCGTGACCCCGAACGTCTGCCACAGCGCATCGCCGCCCACGTTGTCGGCCCAGGTCAGTGCGAGCGCGATCCCGAAAGGCACCGTCGACACGACGGCTCCGGCGGCGCCGACCGATTCGGCGGAGCGTCCGGACACCGCCAGGTAGCACAGCACGGCCAGCGATTCGATGCCCACGATGACGGTGGTGGCCAGGATGCGCCCCTCGGTCTCGCCGAAGCCGCCCGCGCCCAGCAGAACGGCGATCCCCATCAGCGCCGCCAGCGAGAACGACCCGATGACGACTCTGACCACGACGGGACGGATCTGTTCCATGCGCAGATCATGGCAGCTCTGCGTGTCAGGCGCTGCGATATCCCAACGGTCGGGCGAACCGGAGGAGATCGCCCGGGGCGAGCTGTGCCAGCCGGTCGGTGTGGGCGTCGGCGACCACCGCGATGACCGGGTAGCCCCCCGTCACGGGATGATCGGGGCCGAACACGATGGGCTGGCCGTCGGACGCGACCTGGATGGATCCGCGGACGCAGGGCTCGCTGGGCAGTTCGGTGGTGATGGCGCGCTCGAGCATCGGCCCGCTCAGCCGGAGACCGACCCGGTCGCTGTGGCTGGTGACGGTCCACGGCTCGCTCAGCAAGGTGGCGACTGAACCGTCGGTGAACCAGTCGTCGCGCGGCCCGAGGACCACGTCGACCGTCGCGGCTCCGAGGCGCGGCGCCCAGACCACATCGACATCGACTCGGCGTAGACCCGGTTCGAGGACCGCCAGCTCGAGCCCGGCGACCAGCGGATCCGGGCCGAGTGCCGCGAGGGTGTCGCGCGATCGCGATCCCAGGACCTCGGGCACGTCGAATCCGCCGGCGACCGCGAGATAGGCGCGCACGCCGGCGGTGATCCGCCCGAGGGCGAGCCGGCGCCCCGCGGCCACGTGCACGGCTCGCCCCTGGCCCGCCTCGCGGCCGTCGATCGTGACGGCGGCCGAGGCGCCGGTGACCGCGACGAGATGGTCGGCCGTGGCCGAGAGGATCACGTCGCCGCCGAGCACTTCCAGGACCGCGGTGGTGTCGTCGTTGCCGACGAGGGCATTGGCCTGATGTGCGGCCAGGCGGTCGAACGCGCCGGACTCCGAGACACCGAGATCGCAGAATCCGGGCCGCCCGAGATCCTGGACCGTCGTCGACGGTCCGCTGCGTTCGACGACGAACGTCATCGCCGGACCTCGACGAACCGCACGCGTGCACCGGGTCGCAGCAGCGCCGGCGGATCGCGCTCCAGATCCCACAGCGGGACGTACGTGCGGCCGATCAGCTGCCAGCCGCCGGGTGACGACCGCGGATAGACGCCGCTCAGCGTGCCCGCGAGTCCGACCGAGCCGGCCGGGACCCGGGTGCGCGGTGTCGATCGTCGTGGGACGTCGAGACGCGGATCGCCCCCGGCCAGGTAGACGAATCCGGGGGCGAAGCCGGAGAACGCAGCGGTCCACGGCCGGCCGGTGTGCGCCGCGATCACCTCTTGGGACGTCAATCCCGTCAGGCGCGCGACCTCGTCGAGGTCCTCGCCGTCGTAGACGACCGGGATGTCGACGACCTCGCCGATCGTGTCGTCGAGCTCGGCCGGCCGGGTCCGCGCGATCAGGGCTCGCAGCCGGGCGGGGTCGCCGTGGACGAGCACGGTGCGCGCGCCCAGGACAGGGTCGACCCCGTCGTGCTGGCGCAGCGCCGCGTGCCAGCGGCGCGCCTCGTCCAGTGACGCGCAGTCGATGATCAGGGCGCGATCGCCGCACGGCAGAACCCTCACGCGTCCGCCAGCGCGGAGCGGACGGCCTCGGCCATGGCCAGGGCGCCGGGGGTGTCCCCGTGGATGCAGATCGACTCGACCGTGCCGAGAAGCCGAACCGCCTGGGCGGCCGCCTCGTCCGGGGATGCGAGCACGGCGCCGGGTTCGGATCGGGGGATCAGGGTGCCGTCCGGGCCGTAGGCGCGATCGGCGAAGCCCTCCTGGATCGTCTCGAGTCCCTCGGCGTTCGCGATGCGCAGCACCGCGCTGCCGGGGAGGCCCATGAGCGGGAGGCCGTACGGTGCGACGGCCTCGACGACCGCGGCCGCCTGGCGCTCGTCGTGCACGATCGTGTTGTAGAGCGCCCCGTGCGGCTTCACGTACGAGACCCGGGTGCCGACGGCGTCGGCCACCGCGGCGAGCTGGTCGATCTGTTCGCGGATCGCCTCGATCAGCTGGTCGCCGGGCGGATCCTGCGGCCGGCGCCCGAACCCCTCGCGGTCGACGTACCCGACCTGCGCGCCGACTCTGACGCCGCTGTCGGCGCACGCCTCGGTCGTGGCCAACATCAGCTCGACATCGCCGGCATAGGCGCCGCAGCACACGTTCGCGCTGGTCACGAGTTCGAGCAGGGCCCGGTCGGCGCCGGACTCCCACTGCTCCCACGACTCGCCGAGGTCGGCGTTGAGGTCGATCCGCATGGCGTCAGTCTCCCACCGGGCCTCGGCCGTGAGGCTCGACCAGGAAGGCGCGGGCCCTGTCGTCGACCCGGGTCATGACGACGGTCGCGGTCTGAGGGCCGTCGAGACGCAGACGCTTGATCAATTGCTCGGGCACGACATCGACACCACGCTTCTTGACCGTCAGGGTGCCGACGCGTCGCACCCGCAGCGCCGCCTTGAGCTGCTTCTCACGGAAGGGCAGCTCGTCGATCACGGTGAAACCGCGGGCGAACGGCGTCGACGCGTGGCGATCCGACGAGATGTAGGCGATGCGAGGATCCGGCAGCCAGCCGCCGAGCCGCGTGGCGAGCTCGCTGACCAGGCCGGCGCGGATCACGGCGTCGTCGGGTTCGTACAGGTGCGCTCCGATGTCGGCCCGAGCCGGTGGCTCGCCGGTCGCGATCAGCGAATCGCCGGACGGCAGGACGGTCGCACGCCGACGGACCGTGGCGAACGGCGTGCCCCAGAGACACGCCTCGACCAGATCGCCGCGGTCGCTGACCCATTCGGCCTCGACGCCGTCGGGCACGTCGTCGTGCGCGAGTCCCGGCATGACCTTGGCGACCGCGTGGCCGGCCAGCAGCGCGCGGACCCATGGCCACGGCGGCTTGAGATCCGACGTCGACCAGGTGCGGCCCCGGGCGTCGCGACGAGCCGGGTCGACGAAGGCGACCTCGTCCGGGTGGCGCTCGACCAGCGTCGCGTCGCCGGTCTCGACCGTCCCGTCGAGTCCGAGCGCGGCCAGATTGGCCCGGGCGATCGCGGCGCGGACCGGGTCGGCCTCGACGCCGCGGACCCGTAGCCCCGCCCGGGCGAAGGCGATCAGGTCGCCGCCGATCCCGCAGCCCAGGTCGACGACGGATGTGGCGCCGGCCGCGGCGAGTCGTTCCGCCCGATGGGCGGCGACGGTCGAGCGGGTGGACTGCTCGAGCGCGTCGTGGGTGAAGTACAGCCGGGCCGCGTCGTCGCCGAACTTGGTGACCGCCTTGCCGCGCAGCTGGTGCTGGGTCATGGCCGCCGCCACCAGCTCGGGCGCCCAGGTCCTGCGCAGCCGGGTACCGAGCGCGAGGTCGGTCTCGCGGGCCGCGTGCTCGGCGATCTCCGCCAGGAGCGACTGACCCGCGGGGGTCAGCAGCTGCTCGAAGGCCTCGGCGTCCACGTGAGCAGTGTCGCAGTTGACGCGGCCCCGCGATCGGTCGCCAGCCAGGAGGCCGCCTGCGGCCGGGGGCGGGGAGGCGCCGGTGACCTTGTGGGCTCGCTGGGACACTGATCGTGCGAGTTTGGAATCTCGCCTACGCCTTCCCGCGAAACCGGCCTCCCCGCTGGCGACCGGGTCGGGTGACGTCCGCCGAGAGCGAACGCGATTAGCACTCTCTTGGGTCGAGTGCCAGCCGCGTGCTAGTTTCATACCCGGCGGATCACCCGCCGACTATCCAATTCGTATTGGCCAGATTCATTCGTTTGAAAGGGGAGGTCGACATCGTGTCGGTCACCATCCAGCCGCTCGAGGATCGCGTCGTCGTCCAGACCGCCGAGGCCGAGCAGACCACCGCTTCCGGACTCGTCATCCCGGACACCGCCAAGGAGAAGCCCCAGGAGGGCACCGTCCTGGCCGTGGGTCCGGGCCGCATCGACGACAACGGCAACCGTGTCCCGCTCGACGTCAAGGTCGGCGACAAGGTGCTCTACAGCAAGTACGGCGGCACCGAGGTCAAGCACGGCGGTGAGGACTACCTGATCCTCTCGGCGCGCGACCTGCTCGCCGTCATCGCCTGATCCGGGGTCGGCACATGCCCAAGATCCTGGAATTCGATGAGAACGCGCGCCGTGCACTCGAGCGCGGCGTCGACAAGCTCGCCGACACCGTCAAGGTGACGCTCGGCCCCAAGGGCCGCTACGTCGTCCTCGACAAGAAGTGGGGCGCGCCCACCATCACCAACGACGGCGTCACGGTGGCGCGCGACGTTGAGCTCGACGATCCGTTCGAGAACCTCGGCGCGCAGCTGGCCAAGGAGGTCGCCACCAAGACCAACGACGTCGCCGGTGACGGAACCACCACCGCCACGGTGCTGGCCCAGGCCATGGTCCACGAGGGCCTGCGTGCCGTCGCGGCCGGAGCCAATCCGGTCGGCCTCAAGAAGGGCATCGAGGCGGCCGTCGAGGCCGTCGTCGCCAAGCTCCACGAGGCCGCTCGCCCGGTCGACGACGTCAAGGACATGACCGACGTCGCCACCGTGTCGTCGCGCGACTCGCACATCGGCGAGCTCATCGCCGAGGCGTTCGACAAGGTCGGCAAGGACGGCGTGATCACGGTCGAGGAGTCCCAGACGATGGGCACCGAGCTCGAGTTCACCGAGGGCATGCAGTTCGACAAGGGCTACCTGTCGCCGTACATGGTCACCGACGCCGAGCGCATGGAAGCCGTGCTCGACGACCCGTACATCCTGGTCAACCAGGGCAAGATCAGCTCGATCCAGGAGCTGCTGCCCGTCCTGGAGAAGGTCGTCCAGACCGGCAAGGCGCTGTTCGTCATCGCCGAGGACGTCGAGGGCGAGGCCCTGTCGACGCTCGTCGTGAACAAGATGAAGGGTGCCTTCACCTCGGTCGCCGTCAAGGCTCCGGCGTTCGGCGATCGCCGCAAGGCGATGCTGCAGGACATCGCGACCCTCACGGGTGCCGAGGTCGTCACGCCCGATGTCGGTCTCAAGCTCGACTCGATCGGTCTCGAGGAGCTCGGCACGGCTCGCCGTGTCGTGGTCACCAAGGACAACACGACGATCATCGACGGTGGCGGCGACGCTGCCCAGGTCGAGGGCCGCGTGGAGCAGATCAAGGCCGAGATCGAGAACACCGACTCGGACTGGGACCGCGAGAAGCTGCAGGAGCGCCTGGCCAAGCTGGCCGGCGGTGTCTGCGTCATCAAGGTCGGCGCTGCCACCGAGGTCGAGCTCAAGGAGAAGAAGCACCGCATCGAGGACGCCGTCTCGGCGACCCGCGCGGCCATCGAGGAGGGCATCGTCCCCGGCGGTGGCTCCGCGCTCGTACATGCGGTGTCGGCGCTCGACGGCGATCTGAGCCTGTCCGGCGACGAGGCCACCGGTGTGCGGATCGTGCGTCTGGGTGCCGATGCCCCGCTGGAGTGGATCGCCCGCAACGGCGGTGTCTCCGGCGAGGTCGTGGTCAACAAGGTCCGTGAGTCCGGTGAGGGCTACAACGCGGCGACGGGTGAGTACGGCGATCTGATCGCCCAGGGCATCCTCGACCCGGTCAAGGTCACGCGCACCGCGCTGGCCAATGCCGCGTCGATCGCCGCGATGCTGCTGACCACCGAGACGCTCGTGGTCGACAAGCCGGCCGACGAGGCCGACGACGCGCACGCGGGTCACAGCCACTGAGCTGACACTCGACGAACGCCGCTCGCCCCTTCGGGGTGGGCGGCGTTCGTGGTTCGATGGGGCATGCGACCCCTGCGGTACTCGATCAACGTCACGCTGGACGGCTGCGGCGACCACGAGTCGGGCCTGGCGCCCGACGACGAACAGCACCAGCACGCCGCCGACTGGCTCGCGCGCCACGACATCCTGCTGTTCGGGCGTGTGACGTATCAGCTGATGGAGGCCTGGCGGCCCGATGACCAGGGACGGCTCGCCGACTGGGTCGAACCGTGGATGGAGCCGTTCGCCCGCACGATCGGAGCGCTGCCCAAGCTGGTGGTCTCGAGCACGCTGACCGATCCCGGCTGGAACACCGCGGTCGTGGCCGCGTCGGACCTGGAGTCAACGGTGCGCGCGCTGAAGGAACAGCCCGGCGAGGGCATCGGCGTCGGCGGCATCATGCTGCCCCTCACGCTGGCCAGGCTCGGCCTGATCGACGAGTACCAGCTGGTGGTGCATCCGGTCATCGCCGGACACGGCCCGCGGATCTTCGACGGTCTGTCCGAGGCGCTCGAGCTTCGGCTGGTCGACCGGACCGAGTTCGCCTCCGGGGTGACCGCATTGGTCTACGTACCGGCCCCGTAGCCTCGGTGGCGTGACCGTTCGCGACTTCCACGCGCTCCGCTCGCACCTCGGGCTTCCGCCGGTCGAGCGCACGGACACGTTCCCCGACGACGTCGAGGCCGAGGCCCGCGAAGTGGCTGATCGCCGGCCCGAGGCACCCGCGGACCTGACGTCGGTGCCGTTCGTGACGATCGATCCGCCCGGCTCGATGGACCTGGACCAGGCGGTGCATCTGGAGCGGACGGCGTCGGGCTTCCGGGTGCGGTACGCGATCGCCGACCTCGGCAGCGTGATCGAGCTCGGCGGGGCGATCGACCACGAGGCGCGCCGGCGGGGCCAGACGATCTATCTGCCCGACGGCCGAGTGCCCTTGCACCCGACCGTGCTGTCGGAGGGTGCGCTGAGCCTGCTGCCCGATGAGGTGCGACGCGCCGCGGTGTGGACCGTCGAGGTCGGCGCCGACGGCGCGATCGGCCATGCGACGGTGGAACGCGCGCTGGTGAGGTCGGTGGCGCGCCTGGACTATGCCGGGGTGCAGGCCGATGCCGAAGCCGGCCGGCTGCACGCCTCGATCGAGGCGCTGCCCGATCTCGGCCGGATCCGGCGCCGGGTGCGACTCGATGCCGGTGCCATCGATCTGGCGATGCCATCGCAGCAGGTGGTGGCGTCCGGCGACGACTGGACCGTCCGTATCGAACCGCGCACCGAGGCCGACGGCTGGAATGCCGAGGTGTCGTTGCTGACCGGAATGGCGGCCGCGGGGCTGATGATCGACGCCGGGGTCGGGCTGTTGCGCTTCCTGCCGAGCCCGGAGAGCGACGAGGTCGAACGATTCATGCGGCTGGCTCGCGAGCTCGGTGTCGAGGTCGAGGACGGCGCGACGCCGGGACAGGTGCTGGCGGGTCTGGACATGTCGCGACCGTCGTCGCTGGCGCTGACCGCCGGAGCGACGCGCCTGCTCCGGGGTGCGGGATACGCAGCGTTCGACGGTGCGGCCCCGGACGTCAGCGAACACGCGGGGATCGGCGGCTCGTATGCGCACGTCACGGCGCCCTTGCGCCGCCTGGCCGACCGCTTCGGCACTGACGTCTGCCTGGCCCTCAGCGCGGGGGAGACGCCGGCGCCCGACCTGCGTGAGACCCTGGGTGAGGTCGCGCAGGCGATGCGCGACAGCGATCGCCGCGCCGCGGAGGCCGACCGCGGGGCGATCGATCAGGTCGAGGTGTGGATCGCCGAGCAGCACCGCGAGACGACGTTCGACGCCGTCGTGCTGCGCGAGGGCGACGGCGACCGGCCCGCCGAGATCATGGTGCTCGATCCGGTCGTCGTGTCGGGATGCACCGGGCCGGGTCTCGAGGCGGGGGCGACCGTGCGGGTACGGGTCACCGAGATCGACGCCGATCAGCGCCGCGTCACGTATGCGACGGTCTGAGGACCGCCTCACGCTCGCCGCGGTTGGGTGGATATTTGTGGCTTCCCGACACATCTGTGGGTGATGGCTCGTCGCGTCGAGGTGGCTAACGTCGGCGGGTGTGCTCGCGGCAAAGGCGAGGACGACCGGGCCGGTGTTGCTCGCGGCCTGGTTGCTCACACCGACATCAGCAACGACAGCGGTGACATGATCACCCAGGAAACCTGCGTCGATCACAGGAAGTTCTCTGTCATCGACGCAGGTTTTCTGTTATCTCGGCACGTCAGCCGACCAGCTCACCGCCACCGCGCCGTCGTCCGCAGCCAGCCCCGCAACCAACTCGGCCACGGCCGACGCCACCGCACCGTGATCACCACCACCTGCTGCGTCAGAAGAGTCATATTTAGGTTAGGCTCGCCTCATGATTCATCTTCGATCCCGATTCGCGGGCGCAGTCATCGCCACGGCGGTGATGGGCGCCCTCGCCGCCTGCGGCTCGTCCTCATCCGACGACGACGGCGGAGCGTTCTCCTTCACCGACGACCTCGGCGTCAAGATCTCCCTCGACCATGCGCCGAAGCGCCTCGTGGTGCAGTCGTCCATGGCCGCCGCGCTGACCGATCTCGGCCTGGGCGACAAGATCGTCGGCGTCTTCGGCCCGCTGAAGAACGCCGAGGGCAAGCCGGACTCACAGGTCGCCGGGCTGGACATCGACGCCGTCACCGACGTGACCGACACCGGTGAGTACGGCAACGTCAAGCTCGAGGAGATCGCCAAACTCAAGCCCGATCTGATCGTCACCAGCTCGTACGTCGGCGACGACCTCTGGTACCTCAACGACGCCACCGCGACCAAGCTGAAGAAGCAGTACGACATCCTGACCGTCAGCTTCGAGGGCAAGACGCTCCCCGAACTGCTGGATAGCACCGAACGTGCAGCCAAGGCCCTGGGCGCCGATCTCGACGCCGCGGACGTCACGAAGGCGCACGAGGACTTCAAGACGTCCTCGACCGCGGTCAAGGACGCCGGTGAGGCACTCGGCGACCGCAAGATCCTCGCCGGCTCGGCCTATCCCGACACCTACTTCGTGTCGAATCCGAAGGTCAGCCCCGATCTGAACTACTGGCGGACCGAGCTCGGCCTGCCCATCACGGTTCCGGACAAGCCCGATCCGAACGGCGGCTACTTCGAGTCACTCAGCTGGGAGAAGGCGGACAAGTATCCGGCCGACGTGTTCTTGTGGGACGACCGGATCGGTCAGGCCGGTCTCGACCTGATGAAGAAGCAGCCGGTCTTCGCGACCCTGAACGCCGCGAAGAACGACGCATTCGTCCCGTGGTCCTCGGTCGCACCGCCGAGCTATCGGGCGTACGCCGACATCCAGACGGCTCTGGCGGCCGAGTTGCAGAAGTTCGCCTCGTAACGACGTGTCGCCGCGTCGGTGCGGTCAGCCTGCCAGGCCGGCCGCACCGGCGAGCACGACATCGCTTCGGCGCTCCTGTTCGGCCGGGCCGATGTCGGCGAGCGCACCGACCAGCGCGATCTGCACGAGCAGATCGGTGACCAGCCGGGCATCGTCGGCAGCGAATCCCTGGGATGCCAGCGCCTGACGATAAGGGCGCAGGCGCTCGTCCCACACCGCGGGCATGCGCGGACTCGCCAGCACGGCGCGCGCGAATCCGTCGTGCTCCTCACAGACCGCGGCGACGGATCGGGCGACCGCGTGGAGCAGGGGCTCCCACGCCTGGTCGGTACTCGGCCACGCCGCGGCCCCGAGAATGGACTCGGCGGCGTGCACGAGGAGCGCCTCGCGATCGGAGACGTAGCGGTACAGGGCCGAGTGCGCGACACCGACTCGACGAGCCACTGACGGCATGCTGAAGGTGTCGAGTCCGTCGTCCACGGTGGCCTGGACGATCTGCTCGAGCGAGATGGTGCGGGGGCGCCCCGGGCTAGCTGCCATGGGCGAAGCGTAGCGGCGTCGGCACTGGTCGCGGGGCGTATTATCAGATTCATGGAGCTGCCTGACGTGTTCGCCCCGCTCGGTCTGACCTACGACGACGTGCTGCTCCTGCCGGGAGAGACCGACGTCATCCCCAGCGAGGTCGACACCACGGCGCAATTGACGCGCGAATTGTCGATCCGGATCCCGCTGCTGTCGAGCGCGATGGACACCGTCACCGAGTCGCGGATGGCCATCGCGATGGCCCGTGAGGGCGGCATCGGCATCCTGCATCGCAATCTGTCGATCGAGGACCAGGCGTACCAGGTCGACCTGGTCAAGCGCACCCAGACCGGCATGATCCCCAATCCGGTCACGATCGGCCCCAAGGCCACGCTGGAGGAGCTCGACGAGATCTGCGGCGAGTACCGCGTGTCGGGCCTGCCGGTGGTCGACGACGACGACACGCTGCTGGGCATCATCACGAACCGCGACCTGCGCTTCACTCCGGTCGCCGAATGGTCCACCACCTACGTCGGCGACGTCATGACGCCGATGCCGCTGGTCACCGGCCCCGTCGGCATCAGCCGCGAGGACGCGTCGGCTCTGTTGCGCCAGCACAAGCGCGAGCGGCTCCCGATCGTCGACGATCAGGGCCGCCTGGCCGGTCTCATCACGGTCAAGGACTTCGTCAAGTCCGAGCAGCACCCACTGGCCAGCAAGGACGCCGAGGGCCGCCTGCTCGTCGGCGCCGCGGTGGGCTTCTTCGGCGACTCGTGGGAGCGCGCCAACCGGCTGCGCGAGGCCGGCGTCGACGTCCTGGTGGTCGATACCGCGCACGGGCACGCCCGCCTGCTGCTCGACATGATCCGTCGGCTCAAGGCCGATGCGGCGTTCGACGGCGTCCAGATCATCGGCGGCAATGTCGCCACTCGCGACGGTGCGGCGGCGCTGGTCGAGGCCGGTGTCGATGCGGTCAAGGTCGGCGTCGGGCCGGGTTCGATCTGCACCACGCGAGTCGTCGCGGGTGTCGGCGTCCCTCAGATCACCGCGGTGTACGAGGCGGCCCAGGCCTGCAAGCCGGCGGGCATCCCGGTCATCGCCGACGGCGGTCTGCAGTACTCCGGCGATATCGCCAAGGCGCTCGTGGCCGGGGCCGACTCCGTCATGGTCGGCTCGCTGCTGGCCGGCTGCGAGGAGAGCCCGGGTGAGCTGATCTTCATGAACGGCAAGCAGTACAAGAGCTATCGAGGCATGGGGTCGATCGGTGCCATGGCATCGCGCGGCAAGAAGTCGTACTCCAAGGACCGCTACTTCCAGGCCGACGTCACCAGCGACGACAAGATCGTCCCCGAGGGCATCGAGGGCCAGGTCGCGTACCGCGGGCCGCTGTCGGCCGTCGCGCATCAGCTGGTCGGCGGCCTGCACCAGTCGATGTTCTACGTCGGCTCGCACACGATCCCCGAGCTGCAGCAGCGCGGCAAGTTCGTCCGCATCACGGCGGCGGGCCTCAAGGAGAGCCACCCGCACGACATCCAGATGACCGTCGAGGCCCCCAACTACACGGGTCGCTGAGGCGCGCTACTCGTTCCTGGTCGCCAGCGACGAAGGAGCGGGCAGGCGACCCTGATTGCTGGGGTGCGCGGGTCTGCCGTGTGGTCGCCTTCCCGCGCTCGTTCCTCGCGCTGGCGACCGGGGGACGACGCCTGGATAGGCGACCGGTGCTTGGATAGGGGTCATGAAGGACTCCGTGACCGTGCACATCGATGCCACACCGCAGCAGGTGTGGGACGTCGTCTCCGACATCACGCGGACGGGGGAATGGAGTCCCGAGACGTTCGAGGCGAAGTGGACCCGCGGATCCACCGGGCCCGAGGTCGGCGCGTACTTCAAGGGCCACGTGCGCCGCAGTGGGCGCGGACCGCTGGTCTACTGGTCGCTGTGTCAGGTGACCGACTGCGAGCCGGGGCGTGAGTTCGGCTTCGTCGTGATGGGACCGGGCGACAAGAAGATCAACAACTGGCACTACGTGATCGAGCCTGGTGCCGAGGGCGGTGCGGACGTCACCGAGTCGTTCTTCCTCGAACCGTCGATCCTGACGCGGATCTACTGGCTCGGTGCCGGATGGGTGCGGGGCCGCTACAACCGCAAGAACCTCCAGGAGTCCCTCGAACGCATCAAGGCCATCGTCGAGAAGGAGTGACTCCTCACCTCAGACGAGTGACTCGCGAGTGGTGACTTTGCGACTCGTGAGCGGTGACTTTGTGACTCGCGAGCGGCGATAGGCTGCTGTCCATGGCTGACATCGAGATCGGAGCCGCGAAGCGGGGCCGACGGGCTTACTCGTTCGACGACATCGCGATCGTGCCGAGCCGGCGCACCCGCGACCCCGAGGAGGTGTCGACAGCCTGGCAGATCGACGCCTACCGATTCGAGCTGCCGATCGTCGCCGCTCCGATGGACTCGGTCATGAGCCCCGAGACCGCGATCGCCCTGGGTCAGCACGGCGGACTGGGTGTGCTCAACCTCGAAGGCCTGTGGACCCGCTATGCCGATCCGGCGCCGATGCTGGAGGAGATCGCGACGCTCGACGCCGTCGGGGCGACCGAGCGACTGCAGCACATGTACGCCGAGCCGATCAAACCCGATCTGATCACCGAACGCCTGCAGCAGATCCGCGCAGCAGGTGTCACGGTGGCCGGCGCGCTGTCGCCGCAGCGCACCAAGCAGTTCGCCGACGTCGTGGTCGCGGCCGGGGTCGATCTGTTCGTGATCCGTGGCACCACCGTCTCGGCCGAGCACGTGTCGGGCCAGATGGAGCCGTTGAACCTCAAGGAGTTCATCTACGAGCTCGACGTGCCCGTCATCGTCGGCGGCTGCGCGACGCACCAGGCCGCACTGCACCTGATGCGCACGGGTGCCGCCGGCGTCCTGGTCGGCTTCGGCGGCGGTGCCGCACACACCACTCGCTCGGTGCTCGGCGTCGCCGTCCCGATGGCCAGCGCCGTCGCGGATGTGGCCGCGGCCCGGCGTGACTACCTCGACGAATCGGGCGGCCGCTACGTCCACGTGATCGCCGACGGTTCGATCGGTCGCAGCGGCGATGTCGCCAAGGCGATCGCGTGCGGCGCCGACGCCGTCATGATCGGTTCGCCGTTCGCGCGGGCCGTCGAGGCCCCGGGTCGCGGATTCCACTGGGGCGCCGAGGCCTGGCATGCCGCGCTGCCGCGTGGTGAGCGGGTCGAGATCGGCACGGTCGGCGATCTGGAGTCGGTGCTGTTCGGCCCGTCATCGGTGCCCGACGGCACGATGAACCTGATCGGCGCGCTGCGCCGGGCGATGGCCACGACCGGATACACCGACCTCAAGGAGTTCCAGCGGGTCGAGGTCGTCGTCGGATGACGCTCACGGTCGCGACGGCCCAGCTCGCTTCGGCCGGCGACGTCGAGACCGATATCGAAGCGGCGATCCGGGCGGTGGCACAGGCCGACGGCGCCGATCTGCTGGTGCTGCCCGAGCTGTTCCTGGGCGGCTACCGGCTGCCGCCGATCGTCGTCAGCGAGTCCGATCCGCGACTCCAGCCGCTCGAGCAGGCCTGTGCCGCGGCGGGCCTGGTGATGCTCGTGGGTGCCTGCCTGGACGGACCTGAAGGCTTCACCATCTCGCTGTTGGAACTCGGCCGCGGCACCCGGCGGATCTACGACAAGCAGAATCCGTGCAATGACGAGGCGCGCTATGTCGTGCCCGGTCGCCACAGTGTGCTGCTCGATGTGAAGGGATGGTCGATCGGGCTGGGCATCTGCTACGACGGCTGCTTCCCCGAGCATGCGCGCGCCCTGGCCCTGGCCGGTGCCGAGGTGTACGTGGCCTCGGTCGCCTACTTCGCCGGCAGCGCCCACCGTCGCGAGGTCTACTACCGGGCCAGGGCCGTCGAGAACGGCATGTACGTCGTGGTCAGCGGCCTGGCAGGGGAGTGTGCCGGCGAGCATTTCGACGGCGGCAGCGCCGTGTACGACGCCGAGGGCCGGACGCTCGTCGAGGTCGGCGACGGCGAAGGAATGGTCTCGGTGACGCTGGACCGCGCCGCGATGAAGGCCACCCGGGCCGCCCACTCGATGCTGGCCGATCTGCGCGAACCGGCTCCCCTCGAGCGCCGATGAAGGCGGCTGCTCAGATCCTGGACGTCGAGTTCGGCGACCCGCGGGGCGATGCGCTGCGCCAGCAGATGGCGGCCGAGATGGCCGAGCTGTACGGAAGGCCACGCCATGCGGTCGGGGCCGAGGACATCGACGCGGCCTCGGTCGTCGCAAGTCTGCTGGCCGTCGTCGATGGCGAGCCGGTCGGCACGGTGTCGTTGCGCCGGCTGCGCGATCTGGTGGAGATCAAGCGGATGTACCTGTTGCCGTCGACCCGCGGTACGGGCCTGGCCGCCCGGCTGCTGACCGAGATCGAACAGCGCGCCGCGGCCGTGACCGACCGGGTCGTCCTGCATACCGGTGAGCGCCAGCGCGCCGCGATCGCACTGTACGAGCGGTCCGGCTACACCCCGATCGACGTCTTCCCGCCGTACGACCAGGTGCCTGAGTCGGTGTGTTTCGAGAAGCGGCTCGGCTGACGGTTTGATCACACTCGGTTGCGGCGGCCAACGAAGCAGGGTCTAGCATGGTGAGGCTTGCCTCACTAGAGAAGGACACCTGCATGAAGCGCACCCTCGCGGGCCTCGGCATCGCTGCCGCCGCCCTCACCACCTTGTCAGCCTGCGCCGACGACCCCGCCGAGTCGGGCGATCTGACGGTCCAGGCGAGCGACTCGTCGTGCAAGGTGTCTAGCACCGAGCTCGAGGCCGGTCCGCAGACGTTCAAGGTCACCAACTCCGGCTCGAAGGTCACCGAGTTCTACGTCTACGCCGAGGGCGATCGCATCATGGGCGAGGTCGAGAACATCGGCCCCGGCCTGTCGCGTGACCTCGTGGTCGACCTGAGCAAGGGCACGTACGAGGGCGCTTGCAAGCCCGGCATGGTGGGCGACGGCATCCGGCAGACCATCAAGGTCAGCGGCGAAGCGGCCAAGCCGCTGTCGGACTCCGAGGAGCTGAAGGCCGCCGCCAAGAGCTACGAGCGTTACGTGGAGTCGCAGACCGGCGCCCTGATCGACAAGACGACCGAGTTCGTCGACGCCGTCAAGGCCGGCCAGGTCGACGAGGCCAAGAAGCTGTTCCCGATCGCCCGTACCTACTGGGAGCGCATCGAGCCCGTCGCCGAGATCTTCGGCGATCTCGACCCGCTGACCGACGGCCGTGAGCCCGACGCCAAGGCCGAGGGTCGCGACTTCACCGGCTGGCACCGCATCGAGAAGCAGCTGTGGGTCGAGAACAACACCGACGGCATGGCCAAGTACGCCGACGACCTGCTGAAGAACGTCAAGGAGGTCGTGCGCCTGAGCAAGGAGCAGCCGCTGACCGCGTTGCAGCTGGCCCAGGGCTCGAAGGGTCTGCTCGACGAGGTCGCCACCGGCAAGATCACCGGTGAGGAGGACGAGTTCAGCCACACCGACCTGTGGGACTTCAAGGCGAACATCGAGGGTTCGCAGGCAGCGATCGCCGCGCTGCGGCCCGTGCTGGAGAAGCAGGACCCCGCGCTGGTCAAGCAGCTCGACACCGAGTTCGCCGCGCTCGACACGGAATTGAACCAGTACCAGGACACCAAGACCGGCGACTGGACGTTCTACGACGAGCTGACCAAGGACCAGGTCAAGAAGCTGTCCGACGCGGTCGCCGCGCTGAGTGAGCCCATCAGCAAGGTCGCTGCCGTGGTGGCCAAGTCCGCCTGAGGCCGCGATGGTCCCGAGTCCTACGCTGTGCTCGTGACCGACGACGTCAGCCCGAACACGACGGGCGAACCCGAGACCGGTGTCTCCCGCAGGAAACTGCTGGGAGCCGCCGGTCTCGCGGCGTTGGTCGCCGGTGGCGCCGGCGCGACCGCCGGTTATGCGGCGGGCGATCGCACGACACCGGTCGAGCCGGACCCGCATGCGCTGCCCGTGCCGTTCGAGGGCGAACACCAGGCGGGCATCGTCACGCCGGCCCAGGACCGGCTGTACTTCGTCGCACTCGACGTCACGACCGATGAACGCGACCAGTTGATCGGTCTGCTCAAGGACTGGACCACGGCCGCGCGGAAGATGACCCAGGGCAACGACGTCGGCGAACTCGGCGCCGTCGGTGGTTCGCCGTTCGCGCCGCCCGAGGACACGGGAGAGGCGTTGGGACTGCCACCGTCGAACCTGACCATCACGGTCGGCTTCGGCAGATCCCTGTTCGTCGATGCGAAGGGCGAGCCGCGCTTCGGACTCGACGGGCAGCTGCCCGAGCGGCTCATCGAGCTTCCGGCGTTCTCCGGTGATCGGCTGCGGCCCGACATCAGCGGCGGCGATCTCGCGATCCAGGCGTGTGCCAACGACCCGCAGGTCGCGGTGCACGCGGTGCGCAATCTGGTACGCATCGCGTTCGGCCGGGCCTCGGTCAAGTACTCCCAGATGGGCTTCGGCCGCACATCGTCGACCTCGACGGCGCAGGTCACGGCCCGGAACCTGTTCGGCTTCAAGGACGGCACGGCCAATATCAAGGTCGAGGACGCCAAGGCGGTCGAGGATTTCGTGTGGGTCCACCAGGACGAAGGTCCCGCGTGGCTCGTCGGCGGCTCGTACCTGGTCTCGCGCAAGATCGACATGCGCATCGAGACCTGGGACCGCGAGTCGCTCGAGGGCCAGGAGCGGATCATCGGCCGCGCCAAGGGTTCAGGCGGTCCGATGTCGGGCGGCGACGAGTTCGAGAAGATCGACTTCGCTGCCAAGGGCACCGACGGGCAGCCGGCGATCGATGAGAAGTCCCACGTGCGCCTGGCGCATCCGGACTTCAACGAGGGCGCCCAGATCCTGCGTCGTGGGTACAACTTCGTCGACGGATCGAACGGGCTGGGCCAACTGTCGGCCGGCTTGTTCTTCATCGCCTATCAGCGCGATCCCGAGCAGCAGTTCGTGCGGATCCAGAAGTCGCTCGCCGGCTCGACCAACGACCTGATGAACGAGTACATCGTGCATGTCGGCTCGGGTCTCTGGGCGTGTCCGCCCGGCGTCACCGCCGACGGCTACTGGGGCGACACGCTGTTCGGCTGATGCGCCACGGGTGTCGTAGGTCTCACACGCCAGCGGGTGAAACCTGCGTAGACGACAAGTCACGACTTGTTCTGACCGCAGGATGGTTGATGTCTCGATGGCCGGGTCATTCAGTGCGGAAGGGGCCTCGGTGGGTTACCGGCCGGTAGCGATGTGACATCGGCAGTGGCATACTCGCGGTATGACCGCTCTCGAGGACGCGCCGGCCGATCTGGAACCGACCGGCGCCGCGCCGATCGACCCCGCGCGGATCGCCCGGCTGACCGGCCTGATCCGTACGACGACCACCGAATCGCGCACCACCACCTCGCCACTGACCGGTGAACCGGTCGCCGAGGTACCCGTGTCCAGTGTCGACGATGTGGAGGCCGCATTCGTCTCGGCGCGGGCGGCGCAGACACGCTGGAGCGAGACGCCCTATCGCGTGCGCAGCAAGGCGCTGCTGAAGCTGCACGACCTGGTGCTGAAGCATCAGGACGAGCTGATGGACCTGATCCAGATCGAGTCCGGCAAGTCGCGCGCCCACGCGTACGACGAGGTCGCGCACGTCGCCCTGACCGCGCGTTACTACGCCCGCCGGTTGCGCAAGCAGCTCAAGAGCCGCCGCCGCAACGGCGTGCTCCCCGGACTGACCTCGATCCACGTCCACCAGGTGCCGAAGGGCGTCGTCGGCATCATCAGCCCGTGGAACTATCCGCTCACGATGGCGATCTCCGACGGCCTGCCCGCCGTGGCGGCCGGCAACGCCGTGGTCCACAAGCCCGACAGCCAGACACCGCTGACCGCGCTGGCCGCCGTCGAGCTGCTCCGCGAAGCCGGGATCCCGGCCGACCTGTGGCAGGTCGTCAGCGGAGCCGGCGGGGTCATCGGCACCGCGATCATCGACCGCGCCGACTATGTGTGCTTCACCGGTTCCACCGCGACCGGCACGACCGTCGCCGAGCGGGCCGCCAAGCGCCTGATCAGCTGCTCACTCGAGCTGGGCGGCAAGAATCCGATGATCGTGCTGCCCGGCGCTGATCTGGACAAGACGGTCGAAGGCTCGGTCGCCGCCGCGTTCTCGTCGGCCGGCCAGCTGTGCGTCTCGATCGAGCGGCTCTACGTGCACGACTCGCTGTACGAGCAGTTCCGCGACGCGTTCGCCGAGCGCGTCAAGCACCTGTCGCTCGGCGTCGCGCTGGACTGGGACGCCGAGATCGGCTCACTGGTCTCGCAGTCCCAGCTCGACACCGTGACCCGCCACGTCGTCGATGCCGTCGCCCAGGGCGCGGTCCTGCTCGCCGGCGGGAAGCATCGCCCCGACATCGGCCCGCTGGTCTTCGAGCCCGCCGTCCTGGAGAACGTCCCCGAGACGGCCGAGTGCTTCGCCGACGAGACGTTCGGTCCGCTGGTGTCGTTGTACCGGTACTCCGAGGTCGACGAAGCGGTCCGTCTGGCGAACGCCAGTCCGTACGGCCTGAACGCCAGCGTGTGGGGTTCGCCGCGCACCGCGCGCAAGGTCGCCGCCCGCATCAAGGCCGGCACGGTCAACGTCAACGAGGGCTTCGCGGCCACGTTCGGCAGCGTCGACGCCCCGATGGGCGGCATGAAGTCGTCCGGGCTCGGTCGCCGGCAGGGTCCTGAAGGCATCCTGCGCTACACCGAGCCCCAGTCCGTGGGCGTGCAGCGGCTGATCCCGATGGCCGGACCCACGTACCTGGCCAAGAAGACGTACGCACGGCTCCTGAGCCTCGGCCTGTCGTTCCTGAGGAGGACACCTCGTGCCTGAGAAGATGGGGCCTGAAGGATCTGAGACCGAGTTCGACCATGACGTCATCGTCATCGGCTCGGGCTTCGGCGGCAGCGTCTCGGCGCTGCGACTGACCGAGAAGGGCTACAAGGTCGCGGTCCTGGAGGCCGGCAAACGATTCCGCGACGAGGATTTCGCCAAGAACTCCTGGCGGCTGCGCAAGTTCCTGTGGATGCCGCAGATCGGCTGCTACGGCATCCAGCGCATCGACAAGCTCAAGGACGTCCTGATCCTCTCCGGCGCGGGCGTCGGCGGCGGTTCCCTGGTGTACGCCAACACGCTGTACGAACCCCTCGACCCGTTCTACCGCGATCCGGCCTGGGGCCACATCACGGACTGGAAGGCCGAGCTCGCGCCCTACTACGACCAGGCCAAGCGCATGCTCGGCGTCACGATCTACCCGATCGAGACCGCCGCCGACCGCGTCATCAAGCAGGTCGCGGCCGACATGGGCGTCGAGGGCACGTTCCACCACACGCCCGTCGGCGTGCTGTTCGGCGACGAACCCGGCGCCGAGGTCGCCGATCCGTTCTTCGGCGGCGCCGGGCCGACCCGCAACGCCTGCACCAACTGCGGCGAGTGCATGACCGGCTGCCGCCACAACGCCAAGAACACGCTGGTCAAGAACTATCTGTATCTGGCCGAGCAGAACGGCGCCGAGGTGCATCCGCTGACCACCGTGGTCGCGGTCCGCCCGCTGCCGGGCGGCGGTTACGAGGTCGAGACCCGGCGCACCAACCGCCGCTTCCGCAAGCACCGGCGACTCACCGCCCAGCAGGTCGTCTTCGCCGCCAGCACGATGGGCACGCAGAAGCTCCTGCACCGTATGCGCGACCGCGGCAACCTGCCGAACGTGTCGGATCGGCTCGGTCTGCTGACCCGCACCAACTCCGAGGCCCTGCTCGGCGCGATCGCGAACGGCAAGGACATCGACTACAGCCACGGGGTGGCGATCACGTCGTCGTTCCACCCCGACGAGCACACCCACATCGAGCCCGTCCGTTACGGCAAGGGCTCCAATGCCATGTCGCTGATGCAGACCGTGCTCACCGACGGCAGCCTGCCGACCGCCCGTTGGAAGACCTGGCTCAAGGAGATGTGGCGCCAGAAGCGCAATCTGTTCAAGCTGTACGACCTGCGGCACTGGTCCGAGCGCACCGTGATCGCCCTCGTGATGCAGACGCACGACAACTCCATCACGACCTATACCAAGCCCAGTATGTTGGGACGTATCACGGGTCGGCGTCGACTCACCTCCAAGCAGGGGCATGGCGCTCCCAACCCGTCGTTCATCGAGCCCGGGCACATCGCGGTCCAGAAGATGGCCGAGCACATGGACGGCACCGCCGGAGGCACGATCGGCGAACCGTTCAACGTGCCGCTGACGGCGCACTTCATGGGCGGCTGCGCGATCGGCGACAGCCCCGAGACCGGGGTCATCGATCCCTATCACCGGCTGTACGGCCACGACGGCCTCCACGTCGTCGACGGCTCCGCGATCAGCGCGAACCTCGGCGTCAACCCCTCGCTGACGATCACCGCGCAGGCCGAGCGCGCCATGTCGTACTGGCCCAACAAGGGCGACGACGACATCCGGCCCGCCGTCGGTGAGGGATTCACCGAGCTCGTCCCGGTCGCGCCGAGGCATCCCGTGGTGCCCGCCGACGCCCCCGCCGCGCTCCGACTGCCCATCGCCGGCGTCAGCTGAAAGCCCGCTCAGGAGTCACTCGTTGGCGCTGACGAGTCACTCGTTGGTGGTGAGGAGTCGGTTGTTGCGCGAGCCTGTCGGGCTTGGTCGCCTACCCGCTCCCTCGTTCCTCGGTCGCTGGCGACCAATGCACCGGTCGCCAGCGAGGTACGAGCGGGTAGGCGACCGGACCCTGACGGGCTCACCCCACCCCGGTCGCCAGCGACGAAGGAGCGGGAAGGCGACCGGACCTGACCGGCTGACCCCACCACCGGTCGCCAGCGGGGAGGCCGGCCACGGCCGAGTCGCGGGGAGGCGACCGGATCTTGACCGGCTGGCTTGGGTTGTCGTGTGGCTCGCGGTCGTGGGTTGCGACTGGACGGAGGCTCGACTCGGTGAGGTTGCGTGGCTGAGGCGCCCAGTGTGTCTGGCCTGGGCTGGTGCTTGCGTTGCGTGGCGCTCACAAGTCACACAGTTCGCACTCGCGAGCATCCAGCCTGCGGACTGTCGTTCGTCTCACCGGCTCGCGAGAGCAACTCTGTGACTCGTGAGCGCGACCGGTGGTCACCTTGCACGGGGTCACCTTGAACGGGGTTGCGTCTCGCGGGCTCGCGAGAGCGACTGTGTGACTCGTGAGCGCGACCCGGGGTCACCTTGCACGTGGTCGCCGTGGGTGAAATGCACAGAGCCCGAGCGGGAGGGAGTTCACAGCTCGGGCTCTGTCGTGCTACGAGGAGCAGCACCTGTGATCTAACGGGAGGGAGTGTGTGTTAGATCCAACATCACAAACGACCGCCGACGCAGGGGGTTACGGGGCCGCGAAGAAATTTTCTGTGACTGTTTCTGGCTGGAATCCCGGGCAGGTGACACGGTGATCATCCCACGGTCGCGTCCGCCTAGGATGGTGCCGTGGCAGCAGCGCAGCGTGAGCACGATCTGGTCCTCGTCGTCGACTTCGGAGCGCAGTACGCCCAGCTGATCGCACGCCGTGTCCGCGAGGCGCAGGTGTACTCCGAGATCGTCCCGCACACGATGCCCGTCGCCGAGATGCTGGCCCTCGAACCGGCCGCCATCGTCCTGTCCGGCGGTCCGTCGTCGGTCTACGAGGACGGCGCGCCTCAGCTCGACTCCTCGCTGTTCGACGCGAAGGTCCCGGTCTTCGGCATCTGCTACGGATTCCAGGCGATGGCGCAGGCGCTCGGCGGCGAAGTCGCCCACACCGGGCAGCGCGAGTACGGCCGCACCGCCGTGACCGTCACCGATCCCGGCACCCTGCTCGCGGGCCTGCCCGAGACGCTCACGTCATGGATGTCGCACGGCGACGAAGTGGTCACGGCACCGTCCGGCTTCACCACCATCGCCACATCGCCCCATGCCACGGTGGCCGGATTCGAGGACGTCCAGCGCGCCTACGCCGGCGTCCAATGGCACCCCGAGGTCCTGCACAGCGAGCACGGCCAGGCGGTGCTCGAGCAGTTCCTGGTCGAGATCGCCGGCTGCCGCCAGACCTGGACCAGCGCCAACATCGTCGAGGAACAGGTCGAGCTGATCAGACAACAGGTCGGCGACGCGCGCGTGATCTCCGCGCTGTCCGGCGGTGTCGATTCGGCCGTCTCCACCGCACTCGTGCAGCGCGCCATCGGCGATCAGCTGACCGCCGTGTTCGTCGACCACGGCTTGCTGCGGCAGGGCGAGGCCGAGCAGGTCGAGCAGGACTACGTGGCCGCCACGGGAGTCGATCTCAAGGTGGTCGACGCCGCGGATCAGTTCCTGGGATTCCTCGACGGCGTCACCGACCCCGAGGAGAAGCGCAAGATCATCGGGCGCGAGTTCATCCGGGTCTTCGAGGCGGCCGAGCGCGAGGTGCTCGCGACGCCCGGGCCGCCGGTGAGGTTCCTGGTGCAAGGCACCCTGTACCCCGATGTCGTCGAGTCCGGCGGCGGCGAGGGCGCCGCCAATATCAAGAGCCACCACAATGTCGGAGGGCTGCCCGAGGACCTCGAGTTCGAGCTGATCGAACCTCTGCGCACCCTGTTCAAGGACGAGGTGCGCGAGGTCGGCCGCCAGCTGGGCATCCCCGAGGCGATCGTCGGACGGCATCCGTTCCCCGGCCCCGGACTCGCGATCCGCATCGTCGGCGCCGTGAGCCGCGATCGCCTCGAGATCCTCCGTGCCGCCGACGCGATCGTGCGCGAGGAGACCACGGCCGCGGGCCTCGACGGCGAGATCTGGCAGTTCCCCGTGGTCCTGCTCGCCGATGTCCGCTCGGTGGGTGTGCAAGGCGACGGCAGGTCGTACGGCCATCCCATCGTGCTGCGTCCCGTCTCGAGCGAGGACGCGATGACCGCCGACTGGAGCCGCCTGCCCTATGAGGTGCTCGAGCGGATCTCGACCCGCATCACCAACGAGGTGCCCGACGTCAACCGGGTCGTCCTCGACGTCACGAGCAAGCCACCGGGCACGATCGAGTGGGAATGACGGCAGTCCGTGGCAAGGCCCGCGGGGCCGACGAATCGTCCTCGCGCCGGGTCGCCGGTTAGGCTCGTTCGGTGAGCACTGTCCTCTCAGCCCTGCGTCGCCCGGCGGTCATCGCCGTGATCGTCCTGCTGATCGCTGCGGGTGGAGCCGCGTATTGGTGGTCCACCGGTGACGAGGCCGAACCCCTCCCGACCGGGAGCGGGAACGCCTCGACCACGGCACCGACCTCGAGCGCGACCCCGACCCCGACCGCGTCCCCGACTCCGTCGGGGGTGCCGTCGTGCGAGGGACCGACGACTCGCCTCAACGCCGACGAGCGCGGACTCGACTCGCTGTTGCCCGACTGTGGCCAGCGGCCCGTCACCCAGGGCGAGCAGAAGGCGAAGGGCCTCGGCCTGGCCTGCGGCGGCTCGTATCCGATCATCTTGTACAAGACGAGCACCGCGGATCTCTCGTCGTCGATCTGTGGCAAGACCTCGTCGGGCGAGAAGCTGCGCGTCGTCGTGAAGACCGCCGATGGCTCGGTTCACGACCTGGGTGGTTCGTACCGGTGGGAGTCCGACACATTCGTCGGCAAGCTCGACGGCACCACCTACACGGTCCGCGCCTACGACGGCGCCATCGTGGTGAAGGGGCCGTCCGGCAGCAGCACCCAGGCATCGACGGGCTGGAGCTCGCTCGACAACGAGTCGGACTACGACTGACCGAGCGCCCTGCTCATCGTTCGTCGACCTGGTAGACGTCGGGCACGCCATCGCCGTCGAGGTCGACCCGTTCGCGTTCGGCGACCAGGCGGTAGTGACGGTTGCGCAGCCGCAACACCACGGCGGCCGCCGCCGCCGACACGACCGATCCGGTGAGCACCCCGGTGCGCACCAGGTCGTCGGTGCCGGATCCGACACCGAAGGCGAGTTCGCCGATCAGCAGCGACACGGTGAAGCCGACGCCGGCGAGCATCGAGAGTCCGAGCAGGTCGATCCAGGCCAGATCGTCATCGAGCTCAGCGCGGGTGAACGTCGCCATCAACCACGTCGCGCCGAGGACCCCCAGCGTCTTGCCGGCGAACAGACCGATCACGATGCCCAAGGCGACGGGCTCGGTCAACGAGTCGACGAATCCGTCGAGTCCGTCGATCGCTACTCCGGCGGCGAAGAACGCGAAGACCGGCACGGCGACACCAGCCGACAGCGGCCGGAGCAGGTGCTCGAAGCGATCGGCGAGCCCACCGGGCGTTCCGGCGCCGCGCTGCACGACCGGAACGGTGAACCCGAGCATGACGCCGGCCACCGTCGCGTGGACCCCCGAGGCGTGGACCAGGCCCCAGGTCGCCAGCGCGAGCGGAAGCAGAATCCACCAGGGGGTGCGTCCCGAACGGACCAGCACGGCGAACAGCACCCACGGCACCAGGGCGGCAGCCAGGAACCACAGGTCGAGCGACTCGGTGTAGAAGATCGCGATGATCGTGATCGCGAGCAGATCGTCGACCACGGCCAAGGTCAGCAGGAAGGTACGAAGGGCGGACGGCAGGTGGGTGCTGATGACGGCGAGCACCGCGAGCGCGAAGGCGATGTCGGTAGCGGTCGGGATCGCCCAGCCCTCGGTGTGCCCACCGGCATTGATGACGGTGAACAACACGGCCGGCACGATCATGCCACCGACAGCAGCCACGACGGGCAGCGCAGCGCGGGCAGGATCGCGTAGGTCGCCGGCCACGAACTCGCGCTTGAGTTCCAGCCCCGCGACGAAGAAGAACACAGCCAGCAGCCCGTCGGACGCCCACTGGCCGACCGTCAGGTCCAGGTGCAGGGCGGCCGGACCGACCACGGTGTCGCGTAGCGACGCGTACCAGTCGCCGAGGTTCGCGCAGATCAGCGCGGTGACGGCGGCGAGCAGCAGGAGGACACCACCGACGGTCTCCTGCCGCAGCGCTGTGGCGATGCGCGAGGCCTCGGGCCACGACCCGCGCCTGAGCAGACGACGAGATCTCATGAGGTGCTCCTGGGGTCGGCGACAAGACGCCGACCAGACTTCCCGGCACACCAGTGGTCCAGTCTACCGAAAGAACAACTCATCTGGAGAGGTGCCGTTCGGTGCGGGGTGGGGCCACGTCGGCACGTCCGTGTTCGGCGAACTCCTGGCTCAGACGCTCTCGGTCGTCGTCGGTGAGCTCGACGTACTGCCGGTCGCGATCGGGGAGCCACCACACGGGGTCGCTCGTCTCCCAGGCCGCGAGTCGCAGCGGCCTCTTGTCGACTTTGTTGCTCCCGGTCTGCGGGACGGTCCGGGCGATCCGGACGAAACGGGGTCGCCACTTGGTCCCGAGGTCCGACTGCTCGTCCAGGAACGCGCCGAACGCGGCCGCATCGAACGCCGAACCCGCGTGCAGGGTCAAGGTGCACATCACGTTGTCGCCCGTGCTCGGATCGGGCACGGCGTAGATGAAGCAGGAGCTCACCGGCGCGAAGCGCCCGATGATCCGTTCGATCGGCGCGGCTGCGAAGTTCTCGCCGTCGACCCGGATCCAATCGGCGGTGCGTCCGGCGAAGTAGAAATCGCCGCCCTCGTCACGGTAGGCCAGATCGCCCGACCAGTAGTCGTCGCCGCGAATGCGCTCGGCCTCGGCCTCGGGATTCTTGTAGTAGCCGGCGAACGCGTGGGCGCGCCCGATCCCCACGATCTCGCCGATCGCCTCGTCGGCATTCGTCAGCCTGCCGTCCGTGTCGAATCGCGCCCGAGGACACTCCGTCCCGTCCGGTGCGAGGACGCGGATGTCCTGACCGGGCGAGGGCTGCCCGAGCGCGCCCGGCGGGGAGTCCGGCTCGGGCACGATGCTCAGAGCGCCTTCGCTCGATCCGTACGGATCCCAGACCACGCAGCCGAAGCGCTCTCGGAACTGCACCATGTCGGCGGGCGAGACCTCGCTGCCGTAGGCCAACTGCAGGCTGCTCCGGCGATCACGCGGGTCGACGTCGGTGGCGAGGATGTAGCTGATCGCGCGGCCGACGTAGTTGACGAACGTGAACCGGTGGCGATGCAGGTCGTCGACGAACCCCGAGGCCGAGAACCGGCGTCGCATGACGATCGTCGCTCCGACGCTGACGCCGGGTGCGAGATTGGTGAACAGGGAGTTGCCGTGGAACAGCGGCATGCACAGGTAGGCGACCGTCTCCCGGACGATGCCGATCCGGTCGCCCAGGATCTGTGCGCGCCGGGCCAGCGCGCCGTGCGTGCAGATGACCGCCTTCGGCGTGCCGGTCGATCCCGAACTGAACATCAGCAGGCACGGATCGGCCGGGTCGGGCGCGGTGGCCGGCAGCGACGCGCCCTGGAACGGCTCCAGCCAGGCGGCGTACTCGTCGCTGTCGATGTTCCACACCTGTGCGACCGGGGGATCGGCGTCGATCAGGAGTTGCAGGTGGGCATTCTCGGTGAGGATGACGTCGCATTCGGTGTGCGTGATGTCATGCGCGAGTTCGGCGCCTCGCCTCGTGGGATTCACCGACACGAGCACGAAGTCCCCGATCGATGCGGCCAGGATCCAGAACACGAAGTCGGGCACGTTGTTGAGCAGCGCGGCGACATGGACGCGGCGTCCCGGATCGGAGGCCCGGAAGTCCGATGCCGCAGCGGCCCGTGCCGCCGCCTCGGCGGCGACCTGGGCCCACGTCCAGCTGCGGCCCTCGAAGTGCAGGGCCGGATGCGGGTCGTCGGCACGTTCGGCGAGCAGTTCCGTGAAAGACGGGGCCGGGGAGGCGGAGGCGGAGGCGGCGTGAAGGGTGTTGACGGTCTCGGTCACCGGCGGAGTGCCTCTGTTCTCGTCGGCACCGGCGGGGCGTTCCGCAGGGCCACCTTGTTGATCTTCTCGGTCGGGGTTCGCGGGAGCGAGTCGACGAGGTGGATCTCGTCGGGGATCCAGAACCGCGGTACCGCTGCGCCGAGTGCGCTGCTGATGCGTTCGCCGAGCCCGGATGCTGAGGCGTCGGTCTGCGTCGGCACGAGGTAGACGATAGGTCGTTCGCCCCATTCAGGGTGCGGAACGCCGACCACCGCGACGTCGGCGACGCCGTCGACCGAGCTGATGAGTGATTCGAGCTGTCGCGTGGGGATCCACTCTCCGCCCGACTTGATCATGTCTTTGAGCCGGTCGACGATGCGCAGATAGCCCGAGTCGTCGATGGAGGCGATGTCTCCCGTCGGCAGCCACGTGTGGTCGTCGGTGGGCCAGGTGCCCCAGAGGTAGTCGCCGATGATCCACGGGCTTCGGCAGAGCAGCTCGCCGGTGGAATCGCCGTCCCAGTCGACGACGCCGGGGGAGTCCAGAGCGCGCAGCGAGAGTTCGACGCATGGCACCGGGACGCCTTGCGCGGTTCGCGCGCGGCGGCGTTGGGCGTCGTCGAGCCAGCTGCGCGGACGCGAGACCGTCGTGATGGGCGATGTCTCGGTCATGCCCCAGACCTGGATCATCTGCCCGCCCAGCGCCTCGACCGCGTCGGCCAGCACCTGGTCGACGGCCGAGCCGCCGCAGAGGATCCTGACGCCGTCGAGCAGATCGGTGCGGTCCTCGGCCGCCGCGGAGGTGCACACCCGGTGGATCACGGTCGGGACCGCTCCGAGACAGGTCACCTGGTGCTCGGCGACCAGCCTGGCCAGCAGACCGCCGTCGCCGGACTGCTTGCCGGCCAGGATCAGGGAGGCGCCCGACAGCAGGGCGGCGTAGGGAAGTCCCTGACTGTTGGCATGGAAGAACGGGGCACCGGGGAGGATCACATCGGTTTCGCGCACGCCGAGCGTGTCGACGCCGAGGCTCATCAGGGCATGGAGCATCTGGGAACGGTGCGTGTAGGCGACGCCCTTGGGCATCCCGGTCGTTCCCGAGGTGTAGGCGACGTGCGCCGTGGCGTCTTCGTCCACGTCGGGCCAGGCGTACCCGGTCTCGTGGCGCCGCGCGGCCTCGTTCAGGTCGTCGCAGTCGCACCCGCCTCGGCCGATGCCCATGAGTGGGATCGGTATCCCGGCCGCCCCGCTCAGGGTGTGCGCCAGCTCGGCCAGATCGGCGTCGTGCACGATGAGATCGGGTTGCGTCTCGGCGATGACATGGTCGAGCTGTTCTCGTGAGGAACGAGGATTCAGCGGGATGACGATGCCTCCTCGCGCAGACGACGCGAGCATCAGCGCCAAGTGGGCGCCGTGGTTCCAGGCGAGGGTCGCGACACGGGCGCCTCCGGGGCCGCGCTCGTCCAGCACGCGCGCATACCGCCCGCACCGCGCCGCGAGCTCGCCGTACGTCGACGAGGCCATCGCGCCGTCGTCGTCCACCGACCAGTACGGCTTGCGTCCGAAGACGTGTTCCATGCGCCAGATGAGGTGGCTGAGGGTGAGGCCGTGTCCGCCAATGGTTGCTTGCATGCTCGTTGTCCTCGCGTCGGGTGACCGTGGTGCCTCGAACGCTAGGAGCGCCCCGGTCCGCCGAACAACAGATGGGCCTGGAATCACCTTCCGACAGGCGGAACGGCGTCGCACTGCAGGACCTTGTCGGCGGTCGCCCCCGCCCGCGACGGTGGAGTCAACCGCGTGTCTCATCGGGAGACATGCTCGAACAGGGAGTCACAGTGGCCGACTTCGAGTACCTGGACGTGTCAACCGCCGGCAAGATCGCGACCGTCGTGATGAAGCGTCCGCCGGTCAACGCGGTGCATCAGCCGATGTACGCGGAGTTGACCGACTGCTTCGCGCGCATCGAGGAGCTCGCTCCGGACGCGGGCGTCGTGATCCTCACCGGAGACGGCCGGCACTTCTGCGGAGGCAACGACCTCGAGGAGTTCTTGACCATGACGCCGGAGAACTCGCGGCCACGCATGCGTGCCGTGCGGGAGGCGTTCGCCGCGATCTACGACTCCGTGCTCCCCGTCATCGCCGCCGTGCACGGCGTGGCCGTCGGCACCGGCGTGGCGATCGCCGGATCGTGTGACCTCGTGATCGCGGCCGAAGGGGCACGACTCGGGCTGCCTGAGGTTCAGGTCGGCGCGATGGGCGGTGCCAAGCACCTGTCCAGGATCGTGCCGCAAGGCGTGGTGCGTCGGATGCATCTGACCGGCGACACGGTGCCGGTCGAGGAGCTCGTGCAGTACGGAGGCATCGTGCGGGTCGTGCCGCCCGAGACGCTGCTCGACGAGGCCCGCGAGCTGGCGGCGTCCATCGCGCGGCACAGCTCGATCGCGGTCCGGGCGGCGAAGCGCAGCCTGAACCAGATCGAGTACCTCGATGTGAAGGCCGGCTACCAGTTCGAGCAGAGCCTGACGACCGATCTGTCGGCGCATCCCGATGCCAAGGAGGCCGTCACGGCGTTCTTCGAGCGCCGGGAGCCGCGCTACTCCGATCGGTGACGGGACCCGCATGACCGAGGCGCCTCTGCCGTTGGCCGACCTGCGGGTCCTCGATCTGTCGGATCAGATCGCAGGGGCCTATCTGGGGCGGGTGCTGGCCGACGCGGGGGCCGATGTCATCAAGGTGGAGGATCCCGGCGGGTCGGTGCTGCGGCGCCGAGCGCCCGCCCGGGACCCCGAGTCGGAGCGGGCCGACTCCGCGCTGTTCCGTTATCTGCACGGCGGTATGCAGAGCTGGCTGCTCGACGATGTGACGCAGTTGCACGCCTTGATCGGCGGTGCCGACCTGATCGTCTGGGACGGTGTCGGTGCGGGCTCCAGGGCCGTGGACGTCGAGCGATGTCGCTCCCTGGCGCCTCACGCCGTGGTGGTCGCGCTGACGGCGTACGGACTCGACGGACCGTGGCGTCATCGCGCCGGTGATCAGTTCGTCGACCAGGCCTGGGCCGGGGTGATCGCCTATCGCGGTGATCCCGACCGGCTGCCCGTCGCGATCGGCGGCGAGCTGCCGGAGTGGTTCCACGGGGCGTGCGGCGCGGCAGCGGGACTGGGCGCGCTCAGACGGGCGCGACGCGATGGTGTCGGGGAGCTCGTCGACGTGTCGCGTCTCGAGGCCACCGCTCATCTGTCGATCCTGGGGCCGGTCACGTACCTGGAGATGTTCGGCTACCCGACGCACGGTGACCGCGCCGTCACGGTGCCCGACATCCACCCGACGCGAGACGGCCATGTGGGCTTCAGGATCCTCACCGCATCGCAGTGGGCCGCCTTCTGCGCGCTGATCGGACGGACAGACTGGGCCGCGGACGAGACCCTGGCCAGGCTGAAGGTCCGGCGCGAGCGGCATCGTGAGCTGGCGACGCCGATCGACGACTGGACGAGGCGGCGGACGACCGACGAGGTCCTGCGGCTGGCCGACGAACTGCGGGTGCCCGCGGCCCCGGTCACCGACGGCCGGTCGGTCCTGGAGGTCCCGCACGTACGGCAGGAGGGGCTGGTGCGGGAGAGCCCGTACGGATTCGTCCAGCCCGCTCCGGCGATCGGCTTCCGATCCGGGGCGAGAACGGCTCAGGCTGGACTCTCGCCCGAGCCGGGTCGAGCCGAGCCTCGCTGGCAGGCGGCGGGCATCACCGCAGGGCCGCCCGCCGAGGCTGGTGACACCGAGCCGGGCCTGCCGCTGAACGGGATCAGGGTGGCCGACTTCACGATGTTCTGGGCCGGCCCGGTCGCCGGTCAGTGGCTCGCCGCGCTGGGCGCCGACGTGATCCACGTGGAGTCGATCCAGCGCCCGGATGCGATGCGCCTGAACACGGCTCGACCCATGACGGATCCGCACTGGCCCGAGTGGTCCGCTTACTTTCACGCGGCGAATCACGGCAAGCGCGCGATCACGCTCGACATGTCGCGCGAGGACGGCCGCCGGCTCGCCGAGGAGCTGATCGCGCAGTGCGATGTGTTGCTGGAGAACTACTCGCCGCGGGTGTTCGAGTCGTGGGGGTTGACCCCTCAGCGCCTCCGGCAGATCAATCCGCGGCTGGTGACCGTGCGACTGCCGGGTTACGGCCTGTCCGGCCCGTGGCGCGATCGCGGGGCCTACGCGTCCACGATCGAGATGGCATCGGGTCTTGCCGCGCGCACCGGCTATCCCGACGGTCCGCCGACCGCGCCAGGCGCCGCCTGTGATCCGGTCGCCGGAACGCACGGAGCGATCGGCGCCTTGCTGGGGCTCGCGGCACGAGATCTGACCGGACAGGGTGTGACGAGCGTCGTCCCGATGATCGGCAGTGCTCTGGCCTGCGCGGCCGAGCAGATCGTCGACTACTCGGCCTACGGGACGCCGACGACCCGGATCGGTAACCGCTCGACGCGAGCGGCCCCACAAGGCATCTTCCGCACCGCCGACGGCCCGCCCATCGCCCTCTCGGTCCGTTCCGACGAAGACTGGCACCGCCTGCAGGCGGCGTTGGGGCATCCGGGATGGGCGTCCGGCCATCAGCTGGCCGAGGCCGCCGGCCGTCTCGCCCATCAGGAGCTGATCGAGGCCCAGCTGACCGTGTGGGTCGCGGTGCGATCCGCCGACGAGGTGGCCGAGCGGTTGACGGCCCACGACGTCCCGGTGGGTCAGGTCCTGTTCCCGCACCAGCAGCTCGAGGTCGAGCAGCTCGTGGCGCGCGACTTCTTCGCCGTCGCGCAACACCCCGTGACGGGCGCGACGACCTACGCCCGGCTGCCGTTCGTCCTCGAACGAGGGCCGAGCTCATCGGACCGCCGTGCGGCCCCGTGCCTGGGGCAGCACAACCGCGAGGTGCTGTGCGGTCTGCTCGGCGTCTCGTCGGCGGACTTCGAGCGGCTCCAGGACGCGGCGGTGATCGGTTCGGCCGCGGTGTCGGGTTCGGCTCCGATCTGATGGCCGGGTACACCTAGTCGCTGAGCGCGTGGGCGGCCTGCAGGACCTCCTCGATCGGCAGGTCCTTGGTGGTGGGCTCGCCCGAGTGGCTCGGCCGTGACCGGAAGATGACCGAGATGGCATAGATCTGGCCGCCGCTGTGGACCGCGGACGCGATCCCGCCGATCCCATCGCGCCAGGCGCCGTAGAGCACGGCGGTATCGGTCTCCTCGCATCGCTGCAACTGCTTGTCGAACTCGTCGACGCTCTTGCCGTGAAGGCCGAGACTCTCACGGACCTCGCGAACCAGGCGCGCCTTGGCGGGCTCGTCGGTCGCGGCCAGCAGGGCGATGCCCGCGGCTGACAGCCCCATCGGGAAGCGGCCGCCGACGGACAGGGGAACCGATCCGATCTGGCGGCCCAGGGCGGTATTGACCACTGCCACGTCCTGGCCGTCGGGAATGGCCAGCATGGATGTCATCCCGGTCTGCGCCGTGAGTTCGTCGAGGGCACGCTGAGCGCGGCCGAGGATCGAGATCCGGGTCAGCACCGGATAGCCGAAGCGCAGGATCTTGGGGGTGAGTTCGTAGCCGCCCGACTGTGGATCCATGCGCACATAGCCGAGCCGGACGAGGCTGTCGGTCATGCGCGAGACGGTCGACGGGGCCAGAGAGGTCGCGCGCGAAAGTTGACCATTCGTCAGGCATCCGCGAGATCGGGACAGTGCTTCCAGGACGGCCAGCCCACGCGCCAAGGCCTCGATGGGCCGCGGCTGTGTGTTCATGCGCGCCATGCTAGGGCCACCGCGGGCCGGTCGGCGTCACGACGGACGCCGTTCCGGACATCGAACACGCCCTCGGCCGGGATCGCCCCGAGGAGAACGACACGGCGTTCCGTACAGCGGAACCACCTTCCGGTCCCTTCCGTTGTGGGCGCGGTCCGGTTCCTCCTAGCGTCAGGCGTGGCGTGAACAGTGCTGCCGAGCGGGGACGGCGACGGACATCGGTCCGGTGCCGTATCGCGTCCGCCTGGTACCCCTATGAAGGAGCATCGATGAGATTGGTTGGAAGGCGCACCCTGCGCATCGTGGCCGTGGCGCTGGCGTCGTCGCTGGCGTTGACGCTGTCCGCATGCGGCGGTGACGACGACGGCGGTTCGACAGGCAAGACGTACACCCTGAAGCTGGCGACCCCGACCCCCGCCGCGCACCACTGGTCGAAGAACGCCCTGAACCCCTGGATCGACCTGGTCAAGGAGAAGACGGACGGCCGGGTCAAGGTCGAGCTGTACGAGGGAGGCTCGCTGGGCTCCTTCACCTCGGTGCTCACCGATCTCGAGGGCGGTCTGTACGACGTCGGCATGGTCATCCCGAGCTACTTCCTGAAGTCGAAGGCCTTCGCCTACAGCGCGCTGACGTTGCCGTTCGCGTACCCCGATCCGGAGACGGGCGGCAAGATCGGCTCGGCCTACATGAAGGCGATCGGCGATCAGACCAAGATCGACGGCGTCCGGTACCTGGGCACCGCGGTGTCCGACACGTATGTCGCGTTCTCGACCAAGAAGATCCAGACCATCGACGATCTGCGCGGCAAGAAGATCCGCGCCCAGAGCGCCCTCGACGGGTCGATCGCCAAGTCGTGGGGCGGCACACCGGTCGACGTGCCGATCCAGGAGAGCTACGAGGCGATCGAGAAGAGCGTCATCGACGTCTCGCCGTACAGCCCGGTCGGCTCGCTGGGACTCAAGACCTACGAGGTCGCGCCGTACGTCCTGGCGACCGACGCCTGGGGCACCGTGACGATCCCGGCCATGAGCGAGAAGTTCTACTCCGGTCTTCCCGACGATCTGAAGAAGCTGTTCGACGACGATCTGGGCCCGGCGCTCGCCGATCTGATGCAGCAGTCCTACGTCAAGGAGGACAAGAACGCCCGCGAGACGCTGAAGTCGCTGACGAAGGAGAACGGCGGCGAGTGGATCGAGCTCGACGACGCGGAGCGCGACAAGTTCCGGGCCTCGGCCGGCACCCAGTGGGACGAGTGGGTCAAGAGCGCCGACAAGCAGGGGTTCGACGGCAAGGCGCTGCTGGACGCCTATCTGACCGCCATGAAGGCGGCCGGGGTCGAGCCGCCCGCGGGTATCGGCTGACCGTCCGTCCAGGAGAACAAGAGGGGGGCTCGGCGGCCCCACAGCGGGCCGCCGAGCTCCCCACCCCGTCCCGAGAAAGGCATCGGTGTCCCATGACGCACGAAGCAACACCCTGGCTGGTCCTGGTGGGCCAGATAGCGGACCGAGTGATCAAGGCCATCGCCGCGATCGCCGTGCTCGCACTCATGTTGGTGACGATGTACAGCGTCGTGATGCGCTGGTTCGGTCATCCGGTGATGGGGGCGAACGAGATCGTCCAACACACGATGGTCGTCCTGATCGCATTCGGACTCTGCATCACCCAGATGTCGCGCTCGCACATCGCGGTCGATCTGCTGTACGAACGCCTCGGACGGCGCGCCCGTCAGGTGTGTGACGTCCTGGCACACCTGCTGATCGGCGCGGTGTCGCTGACGGTCGCCTGGGTGTTCATCGAGGCGAACGTGCTGTCCGACACCTCGGACACGACCGCGACGGGCCTGCTGAATATCCCGGCCCTCCCGTTCAAGATCGCGCTCGGACTGGGCTTCGCCGCCTGGGGCTGCTTCGCGCTGGTCCAGATCGCAGGACTCCGGGGAGAACTCGACGACGCACACGCGTTGCCGACCGAGGAAGGGGCGCTGTGATGTCCGGAGAATGGCTCGGAGTCACCGGGCTCCTGGTGATGTTCGTGTTGATGTTGCTGAGGACTCCCGTCGCGATCGCGATGATGGTCCCCGCCATGGCCGGGATCCTGATCCAGGCCGACTGGCACGTGCTGTCGGCCGCGGTGCACTCCACGGTGTGGCAGCACTCGCTGAACTACTCGCTGGTCACGATCCCGATGTTCATCCTGATGGGCGAGGTCCTGCACGTCTCGGGCATCACCCACGAGCTCTACCGGACCTTCCAGGTCTGGACCGGGCGCATGCGCGGCGGTCTCGCGGTCGCGTCCATCGGTGCCTCGGCGGGCCTCGCCGCGACCTCGGGATCGAGCATCGCGACCACCGCGACGATGGGCACGGTATCGGCCGACGAGATGATCAATGCCGGCTACGATCGTCGGCTCGCGGCCGGGTCGATCGTCGCCGGCGGCGGTCTGGGCATCCTGATCCCACCGAGCACCATCTTGATCATCTACGCCACGCTCACCGAGCAGTCGATCGGTGAACTGTTGATCGCCGCGGTGATCCCGGGCATCTTGATGACCCTGTTGTTCGTCCTCACGATCGTCGTCATCGTGACCGCGAAGCCGTCGATGGCGCCGCGGGGCGAGCGCTACGGCTGGGGGGAGCGGTTCCGGTCGCTGGCGAGCCTGAGCTGGGTCATCGCCCTGTTCGCCGTCGTCGTCGGTGGCATGTACTTCGGCTTCTTCAGCCCGACCGAGGCCGCATCGGGCGGTGCGTTCGTCGCGATCCTGATCGTGGCGGTGCGCGGATCGCTCAGCTGGGAGCAGCTGTTCACCGCGATCCACCGGACCGTGCGGACGACGGGCTTCGTCTTCGCGATCGTCCTGGCGGGGTTCATGATGAACTACTTCCTGGCGATCAGCCGGCTCCCGATCACGCTGTCGCAGACGATCGCCGATCTTGCGGTGCCGACTGCGGTCCTGGCGGTGGCGCTGCTGGCCCTGTACATCTTCCTCGGCTGCATCATGGACTCGCTGGCCATGCTCGTCGTGACGATGCCGGTCGTGTTCCCGATCGTCGAGTCCGTCGGCTGGAGTCCGATCTGGTTCGGGATCGTCATGGTCATCATCATCGAGATGGGGCTCATCACGCCGCCCGTCGGCATGAACTGCTTCGTGCTGCACGGTGTCGCGCCGCAGCTGGGCATGAGCCGGATCTGGGCGGGCGCGCTGTACTTCGTGATCCCCATGATCGTGCTGGCCGTGCTCCTGTACATCTGGCCCGATATCGCTCTCTTCCTACCGGGGCGCATGTGATCGCCCTCAACTCACCGACCTCGTCCCGATATCGAACAGGAGTAGGACGATGACGTCCATCGACGCCGTGGAGAACGAACGGATGCACGCGGAACTCGACCCGCTGGTGGGGGTGACCGGCCCGTTGCGGTGGTCACCTCGACCGATCGAGCGGTCGAGCGTGTGGAACTTCTGCGAGTCGGTCGAGGACGCGAATCCGGTGTACTGGGACGAGAGCATCGCCGCCGAGTCGCGGTTCGGCCGGCTGATCGCACCGCCCCAGGCTCTGATGGCGCTGAGCCAGCGGCCTTGGTGGATCCCGGAGTGCTGGCGCGACCGCGACGATGTCGTCGGCATCGGGAACGAGGGCACCCCGTCGACCCTGGCCAAGCAGAGGTCGTCCGCGCTGGGCTACGACACCGCGACGAACGTGACGCGGAACGAGGAGTACCTCTCCCCGTTCGGTCCGGGCGACGGCCGGCTGGGACAGGCCGAGACCCTGGTCGAGGTCAGCGATCTGAAGGCCACCAAGGTCGGAGTGGGCACATTCCTGACGACCGAGATCGAGTTCGTGGCCGAGACCGACGGCCGGCCGGTGGCCCGCGCACGCAATGTGCTGCTGATGTATCGCCCGCACGGCGAGCGGAAAGGGGCGGCATGACCGTCACGCATCGCACCCTGGACGTGAGCGGGGTCGAGGTCGGCACGAGCCTGCCCGAGCTGATCGTCGAGATCACCTACACCACGCTGGCCAAGGACGTGGCGGGCACGCGCGATATCTACCCGATCCACCACGATCCGGACTTCGCCGAGCGCGCCGGCGTGCGCGGCATCTTCCTGAACACCATGTGGTACCAGGGCCTGCTGGGTCGCTTCGCGACCGATTGGGGCGGTCAGGAGTCGTTCGTGCGGTCGCTGTCGTTCGACATGCGTGCGACCAACGGCCCCGGCGACGTCCTGACGGTGCGAGGGACGGTCGTGGGCATCGACCAGAGCGCCGACGAGACCCTGGTCGATCTGGACCTGCGCATCGACAACCAGCAGGTCAGCGACACCGTCACGGCCCGGCTGACGGTCGGGTTCCCCAGGTGAGTGCCAACGTGGTCCAGGAAGCGGGGTAGCCCGGCCATGCAGGTCAGGTTCACCGAGGAGCAGACAGGGCTCCAGGCGCAGGCCGAGAGCTACTTCGCCCAGCACCTGACGACCGAGGTGCTGGACCGCCTGGCGACCGAGCCGCGGTGCGGTCCGACGACCCGGGCGCTCCGGGAGACGTTCGGTCGCGACGGCTGGCTGGGTATCGCCTGGCCCGCCGAGTTCGGCGGCCGCGGAGGCAGCGTCCAGGACGAGCACGTGGTGTTCGACGCGGGTTACCGGGCCGGCGCGCCGATCCCGTTCCTGGCGCTCAAGACGGTCGGGCCGACCCTGATGCGGTTCGGGTCGAACGAGCAGCGGACGACCTATCTGCCTGCGATCCTGGCGGGTCGCGAGGAGTGGGCGATCGGCTACAGCGAGGCCGAGGCCGGCAGCGACCTGGCGCGTCTGGCGACGCGGGCGGTCCGCGACGGCGATCACTACTCGATCAGCGGGGCCAAGGTCTTCACGAGCGGCGGCGACACCGCCGATCACATCTGGCTGGCCGCGCGCACCGGACCCGCCGAGGACCTGCACCGCAATCTGTCGGTGTTCATCGTGCCGACGACCGCACCGGGGTTCAGTGCCTCGCCGCTTCCGGTCATGACCGGGGACCACACGTCGTTGACGTTCTACGACGACGTCCGCGTGCCGGTGGGCCACCGGGTCGGTGAGGAGGGCCAGGGATGGCAGATCATCACCAGCCAGCTCAATCGCGAACGGGTCGGCATTGCGAATCGTTCGGCCAGTTGGTCCCGGCAGATCCTGGAAGACGTCGTCGCCTGGGCCCGAACGCATCGAGCTCCCGACGGCACGCCTCACCTCGACGCCGCCTGGGTCCGTGAACGACTCGCCGAGGCATGGACGCTGGTCGAGACGGCGACCCTGATGGGCTGGCGTGCCGTGGACTCGCTCGCCCGGGACAGTTTGACCCCGGCGGAGGCGTCGTCGGTCAAGGTCCTGGCGACGGAAGCACACCAGGACGTCTGCCGTCTGCTGCTCGACGTCGTCGGCATCACGGGCGTGCTGGCCCCGCCGGCGCCGCACGCCGCGATGCGCGGCAGACTCGAGGCCCAGGACCGACTGGCGACGCTGTACACGTTCGGCGGGGGCGCCAACGAGATCCAACGGCAGATCATCGCGTGGAGCGGTCTGGGCCTGCCGCGGGGGTCGGCATGACGACACCGCGACGCGATGAGAGCGCGTTCTTCTGGGAGGGCACGGCCGTCGGCGAGCTCCGGGCGCAGCGTTGCGCCGGATGCGCGGCGGTCTATCACCCGCCGCGACCGAGCTGCGCGGCATGCGGATCGTACGAGTTCGACCACGTCGTGCTGTCGGGGCAGGGCACGGTCGTCAGTCATGCCACCGTCCACCGTCCGCTCGTGCCGCCGCATGACGAGCCGTTCGTCGTGGGGCTGATCGAACTCGAGCACGGCGTACGGCTCGTGGCCGAGGTGGTGGCCGCCGATCCCGCGGAGGTCGCGATCGGCGTCGAGGCCCACGTGGAGTACGTGGACCTCGACGACGGCCGGATCTTCCCACGTTTCCGCCATGCTGACGACACCGAGAGAGGCCGTTGATGGACTTCACCCTCGATGACGAGGCGGTGGCCGCGGCCGCGGCGCTCGAACCGGTCCTGCAACAGGGCGGTGCCGACCTCTGGCAGCGCGTGGCGTCAGCGGATCTGGCCGGCCTGTGCGTGCGTCCTGAGCGCGGCGGTGCGGGCCAGGGCGTGCTGGCGGCCGCTGAGATGCTGCGTGTCTCCGGGCGATATGACTGCGATATCCCGCTGGCGTCGACCGCGGTCGTCGGCGCGGCCGCGCTCGACTCCTGGTGGCAGCACGACGACTGCCCCGGGATACTCGACGACATCATCGCCGGACGCTGCATCGTCGCCAGCGCGGTCGGTGCGGACAGTGCGATCTCGACGATCGAGGTCGACACCGCCGGTGCGCGACGCATGAGCGGCTACGTCGACGCGGTTCCCCACGCCGGCCAGGCCGATCTCCTGTTGCTTCCTGTGTCGTCGGACGGCCGGGAGGCGGTCGCGGTGATCTCGGCCCGGACGTCCGGTGTGTCCGCGATCTCGCAGGCCGCGACGCATGGTGGCGCGGTGGCTCGCGTGGAACTGGACGATGTCGAGTTCGGACCCGGGCAACTGCTCGGCGCCGATTCGCTCGCGTGGTCCGCGGCGCACCGCTGGGTCCGATCCAGGACCCTGGTCGCCCTGTGCGCGCTGCAGCTCGGCGTCGCGGAGCAGATCCTCGACCTGACGAGGGCCCACGTCAGCCAGCGGCGCCAGTTCGGCCGGCCGCTCGGAGCCTTCCAGTCGACTGCCCTACGACTCGCGGACGCACACGTGGCGGTCGAAGCCCTGCGCGCTCACGTCTGGCGTGCGGCCTGGGCGCTGGACGAGGGGTTCGAAGGAGCAGGCATCATCTCGGCCGCCCGCCTGTGGTCGGTACGCGCGGCCCAGAGCATCGTGCGGACGGGCCATCAACTGCACGGGGGTGTCGGCGTCGATCTGGACTATCCGCTGCATCGCTTCACTCGGCGCTCCGCGTGGCTGTCACAGCGTCTGGGCGGTGCCCCGGCAGCCTTGCACGAGCTCGGCGGCCTCGTGGCCGATGGATCTGCGCATATGGTCGCCGACGGCTCCATGCGGGTCGCCCACGACGGATCGTCACCGGCTCGATCCGACGGAGGGAGATGACGATGAGCGGTCTTCGTGACGCGACGGCGGTCGTCGGGATCGGACACACCGAGTACTCGAAGGACTCGGGGCGCAGCGAGCTGCGGCTCGCCACCGAGGCCGTCAGTGCCGCGCTCGCCGACGCCGGACTCGAGGCGAGCGAGGTCGACGGGCTGGTGACCTACACGCGGGATCTGGTCCAGGAGACGGATCTGGCGCGTGCGGTGGGAATGGGCGATCTGACGTTCTTCTCCCGGATCGGATACGGCGGCGGTGCGGCGTGTGCCGTGGTGCAACAAGCCGCCATGGCGGTGGCGACGGGGGCGGCTCGTACCGTCGTCGTCTACCGCGCGTTGAATGGTCGCTCCGGCAAGCGCTACGGTGCGGGCCGCCGCACCGGCGCCGAGGGCTCCGACGGCTTCGAGTCGGTCGTCACGTGGGTCTCGCCGTCGGGTCTGTCGACCCCGGCCGGCTGGATCGCCCTGTTCGCCCGGCGCTACATGCACGAGTTCGGGGCGACCAGCGAGGACTTCGGACGGCTGAGCGTCCTGATGCGCCGTCATGCCTCGACCAATCCCGACGCTTGGTATTTCGGGCGGCCGATCACGCTGGAGGAGCATCAGGCGTCGCCGTGGATCGTCGAGCCGTTGCGGCGCCTGGACTGCTGCCAGGAGAGCGATGGCGCCGTCGCTCTCGTCGTCACGAGCGCGGAGCGGGCTCGCGACCTGGCGACGGCCCCCGCACTGATCCGCGCCGCCGCGCAGGGCTCCGGGAACGACCAGCACATGATGACGAGCTACTACCGGGCGGCACCGGAGCTGGCCGAGCTCCCCGAGGTGGCGCTGGTCGCCCGGCAGCTGTTCGGGGCCGCGGGACTCGCACCGGCCGACATCGACGTGGCGATGCTGTACGACCACTTCACGCCGTTCGTCCTGCCGCAACTCGAATCGTTCGGCTTCTGCGATCGGGGCGAGGCGCGGCATCTGGTGGCCGAGGGACGACTCGACCTCGACGGCGAGCTGCCGCTCAATCCCCACGGAGGCCAGCTCGGCGAGGCGTACATGCACGGCGTCAACGGGGTGGTCGAGGCGGTCCGCCAGATCCGGGGCACGGCCGCCAACCAGGTCTCGGGAGCGGAGAACGTCCTGGTCACGGCTGGTACCGGTGTCCCCACCAGTGGGCTGATCCTGTCGTCCGATCAGTGAGGCGGTCGCGTCCGGCACCCTCGGAGCCGGAGCCGGAGCGTCCGGCCTCCGGCCAGATGCAGCACGCCGAGGTGCTCAGAGCCATGAGCGGCCTGCTCGTGGCGACGTTCGCGGTCCTGCTCTCCAGCACGATCGTGGCGACTGCGCTCCCGGCCATCGTGAACGATCTGGGAGGCAGCCAGGCCAGCATCACCTGGATCATGGTCGCCACGATGCTCGTGGCGACCATCACGACACCTCTGTGGGGCAAGGCCGCGGATCTGTTCGACCAGAAGTCGCTGGTCCAGACGGCGCTGGTGCTGTACGGAGCAGGATCCCTGGCGGCCGGTCTCGCGCCGACCACGGAAGCGCTGATCGCCGCTCGCACGTTCCAGGGACTGGGTGTGGGCGGCCTGACCGCGCTGGTCCAGATCGTGGTCGCGAGCATGGTCGCACCCCGCTACCGAGGGCGGTACTTCGGCTATCTCGGCGCGGTGTCGGCGGTCGCCACGGTCAGCGGCCCTCTGATCGGCGGACTGGTGGCGGACAGTCCGCTCGGCTGGCGCGGTTGCTTCTTCGTGGTGCTCCCAGTCGGCGCCGTGGCGTTCTGGCTGCTACATGTGACGCTGCGACTCCAGACCGCCCGGACGACCGCCCGGGTCGACGTCCTCGGTGCCGCACTCCTCATGGGCGGCGTCAGCCTGCTCCTGTTCTGGGTGACCATGGTCGGCTCGCGGTTCGCGTGGTCGAGCTGGACCTCGGCGGTCCTGCTCGGCGCGGGGACGGCCGTGACCATCGCGGCCGTCGTCGTCGAGACTCGCGTCGCCGCCGACCCGATCATCCCGCCGCACCTGTTCCGGATCCGGACCGTGAACCTCGTGGTGGCGGTCGCTGTCGTGGCCGGCGGCGCGATGTTCACCGCGACCGTGTACCTCAGTCAGTATCTGCAGACCGCCCGCGGCCTCTCGCCCACGGGGGCCGGCGGGATGCTCGTGGCGATGGTCGGGGGAGTCTTCGTGACCAGCATCCTGAGTGGGCGCAGGATCACCGCGACGGGCCGGTGGAAGCGCTGGATCGTCGGGGGCATCGGGGGTGTCGCGGTGGGCTTCGCACTCCTCGGGACCGTCGACGCGAGAACCTCGCTGTGGCTGGTCGGCCTCGACATGCTCCTGGTGGGTCTGGGCCTCGGCGCGGTCACCCAGAACCTGGTGCTCTCGGTCCAGAACAGCGTCCGCCAGCGTGACGTGGGCGCCGTCAGCGGTGTGGTGAACTTCTTCCGCATCATGGGCGCCCTGTCCGCGATCGCCGTCCTGGGGGCGGTCCTGAGCCATCGGGCCGCCAGCAGGCTGGACGCCGGTGTCGAGCGAGCCCTCGCCGACGGCGCCATCAGCCGTGGCTCAGCCCGCCTGCTGACCGGGCGGGCCGGAGACCTCCCCGATCTCGGCTCGCTGCCACCCGCCGCCCGGCAGCTGTACGAGACCGCGTTCGGCGGCGCCGTCGGCGACATGTTCCTGGTCATGACGCCGGTCGTCGTCCTCGCGCTGATCTGCGCGATCGCGATTCACGAGACGCCGCTGCGCGAGACGATCGAGCGCAGCGACGAGATCGAACTCGGGCCCGTCTGACCCGGCCGCGATGCCGGCCCTGGCACCGCCGGTTCGTCTCGGTCACGATGGTGAGGTCTTGAGGTCGACCTGAGGAGATTCATCGTGCGTGTCACCGACATCGTCTCGAACCTGTCCGTCCCCGATCTGGGCTCGTCGCAGGAGTTCTACCGCGACTACCTGGGCCTGAGCGTCGAGGCGTTCAACCTGGGTTGGGTCGCGAACCTGCAGACCCCCGACGGCCGGGCGGCTGTCCAACTGGTCACGCGTGACGCCACCGCCCCGGTCGATTCGCGCCTGTCCGCGCACGTCGGCGACGAGGTCGAGGAGGCCTATGCCGAGGCGCAGCGCAGAGGGCTGCAGATCGTCCATCCGCTGACCCAGGAGCCCTGGGGTGTCAGGAGGTTCTTCGTCCAGGCGCCCGACGGCACGGTCGTCAACATCGTCAGTCACGTCGACTGACCAGCCGACCGGTGCGGTTGGATGGGCGTATGAGCACCCGTCCGCTCGTCATCGCTCACCGCGGCTTTCCCGGTGAGCGGCTCGAGCACACCCGCCCGTCGTATCTGCTCGCGATCGAGCACGGCTGCGACTACATCGAGCCCGATGTCGTCAGCACCAGCGACGGGGTGCTCGTGGTCCGGCACGAGAACGAGATCGGTGGCACGACCGACGTGGCCGATCACCCCGAGTTCGCCGATCGCCGGACCGTCAAGGTCATCGACGGCAAGGAGCTGACCGGCTGGTTCACGGAGGACTTCACGCTCGAGGAGATCAAGACGCTGCGGGTCCGCGAACGGCTCCCCGAGCTGCGACCCCAGAACCTGCCGCTGGCGGGGACCGAGCAGATCCTGACGTTCGACGAGGTCCTGACGATCGCCGAGGAGGCGAGCGCCGGCCGGCCCGATCCCGTCGGCGTCTACGTCGAGACCAAGCATCCGACCTACTTCGCCGGCCTGGGCTACGACCTGAACACCCTCCTGCTCGACGAGCTGCGACGCCACGGAGCCGATCACGAGGACGCGAAGATCGTGATCCAGTCGATGGAGACCGGCAATCTGCGCAGGCTGCGTGCGGAGACATCGCTGACCCTGATCCAGCTGATGGAGGACAAGGGGGCGCCCTACGATCTGGTGGCCTCCCGCGATCCGAGGACCTATCGCGATCTCGAGACGCCCGACGAGCTGCGGGTCATCGCCGAGTACGCCGATGGCATCGGTCCGAACAAGAATCAGGTCATCGGTCGCGATCGCAAGAAGCGTCTGGCGGGCCGGACCCCGCTGGTCGATGACGCGCATGCGGTCGATCTGCTGGTCCACATCTGGACGATGCGCGACGAGAACCACTTCCTGCCCGCCGACCTCCGCAGCGCCGCGGGGCCTTCGGGCCGCGGCGACGCCCTGGCCGAGTACCTGGCGTTCTTCGACGCCGGTGTCGACGGGGTGTTCTCCGATTTCACCTCGACCGCGATCGCGGCGCGCGAGCAGTGGCTCGCACGGCAGCCCTGACCCGACAGCCCTGACCCGACAGCACTGACCCCCGACCGCGCGAGGCGATCGGGGGTCGAGGGAGCCGGGACTCAGCCGTGCGGACGGGGCGCCGGCGGCGGTGCGTACACCGCCGGGCGGCTCTTCGGCATCAGGATCCAGGCCACGATGTAGGCGACGATCACCGAGCCGAATCCCAGGATCGTCAGGACGACGGTGGCGAGACGGATCAGATTGGGATCGACGTCCAGGTAGCGGCCGATGCCGCCGCACACGCCGCCGATCCACTTGTCGTCCTGCGTGCGGGTCAGGGTCTTGGTCATGGGGTGCTCTCCTCGTCGTCGGCCCCCCGGTCGAGGGGCGTGGTGTCGGTCGTGATGTCGGTGGGATCGGCCTGGTAGGCCGGGCCGATCGTCGTGGCCGGCACGGGCGGCTTCGGACGGCGGAACGTCGCGAGGACGCCCAGCAGGCCGGCCGCGATCAGGGCACCGGACACGACATAGCCCATCTCGCGGCCCGTCAGCAGATCGCCCTGCCAGACGGCCCAGTTGCCGGCGATGGACAGGAACAGGGCGCCGAAGGCGATTCCGGTCCAGCGGAAGCGGTGGCGGTTCATTTGCGGATCACCTCGATGGTTCCGATGCGGTGCTCGATGTCGAGCGTCAGGTGGCGGGCGCCGGTCGCGGGCACATCGAGATCGGCACGAGTGCCGTTGGTCTTGCGATCGAACACCCGGATCTCCCCAGCGCGAAGGTCGGTGTCGACCGCGACATCCAGCCCGGACGGGACGATGACACGGGTCTCGCCGATGCCGGAGTCGATCTGGATCGTGCGACCGAGCAGCGCGGCGGGATTCTCGACAGCGGTGAGGTCGATCTCGAGCTTGCCGATGCCGTGCACGTAGTTCGGCTCGACCTGCGCGGCCGATTCGGGCTGGACCACCTGCTCGCCGATGCGGACGCTCGGGATCATCGAACCGACCGCGAGCACGCACGCCAGCAGGATGCCGATGCCGATCAGCGGGCCGCCGTCGCCGAAGAAGGTGCTGACGACGAGGCCGGCACCGACCACGGCCAGGGCCACGGCGACGTAGGTGGGCCACAGCACTCCGCCGTGGGCCTCCGAGACCAGCCGGGTCACGGCGAGCGCGATCGCGGTGACCGACAGTGTGAGGACCAGCAGGGCGCTGGACCGGGGCTCCCGGGCGCGGGCCAGCTTGGCCTGCAGGATGCGGTCGGTCTTCGCCTGGGCGAGTGCGCCCGCGTAGTCGGAGCCGGCGTAGTCGGGACGGGTGTCGTCGGAGGTGTGGTCCGGTGAGAAGGCAGACGGATCGGCGGGCCGGGAGCCGTCATGGTCCTGGCGGCGGTTCCTGAGCGCCACGAACATCAGCGCGATGAAGCCGATGGGGAAGATCCACCACGGGAAGCCCCAGCCCCACCCGCTGTCACCCACGACGGAGAGGACCGCGACGACGCCGGCGACCACCAGGCCGCCGACCCGGACGCGCTCCTCGTTCTCGTCGAGGTTGAACCACTCGGCGGCCACGCTGGTGCCCGGTCCGCCAGGTCCGTCCTCGGGCGGCAGGAAGAACCAGGCCGCCAGGTACAGGATCAGGCCGGCGCCGCCGATGAAGGTCAGGGCGGCGAAGGCGATCCGCAGGATCACAGGGTCGATGTTCAGGTACCGCGCGGCGCCGGTGCACACACCGCCGAGCAGCGCGTCGGATCGCGAGCGGCGCATGTCGGTGATGGTGCGGAGCCGGCGGGGCTCGAAGCGGTCGTCCGCGCCGCCACCGTCGGAGGTGGACGGTCCGGTCGCGGCCGCCGGATCGGGGCCGGGTCCGGTGGGACCGCTGTGCTGGGTGTCGTTCATGTCATCCATCGTGTCGGGTGCGGGGCCTCCGGGCCATCGGGTACGACCCTGAATCGCCCCCGGGGATGCTCAGGGCCCGGTGCGGGTGCGTCCTGGTGGAGTGCAGGGGCACGCGCGTGTGACGATCTGGGGGTGACCGAATACCGCCGTGCCGTCCGACCGGCCGACCACCGGCTCGTCGCCGGCGTGTCCAGCGGTCTGGCCGAGCACCTGGGCCTGCCCGTGATGGCGGTGCGGATCGCGTTCGTCGTGACGTCGTGGTGGAACGGTGCGGGCGTCATCGCGTACCTGTTGCTGTGGCGTTTCATGCCGCTGGCCGAACCCGAGCTGACGCCCGGCCTGGAATCGGCGACCCGTCGCGGACTGCGCACCGAGGGCCGCGCGCCGACCCGCGAGATCGTGCAGGGCCTGGCGGTCGCCGCGGCAGGTCTCGGTGTCCTGGTCCTCCTCCAGGCATCGGGCCATGGTGTCTCGGGCCCGATCCTGGTGCCCGTCCTGGTCGGCCTGGTCGGCGTCGCGGTGATCTGGCGACAGTTCGACGATGCGTCCCTGAGCCGCTGGATGCGCCAGACGAGCGGCCTGGCGTTCGCCGCACGCATCGCGGTGGGCGTGGTGCTGGTCGGCTTCGCCGTCGTGTACGTGGTCACCCAGGATCGAGGGTGGGGTGCGGTCGTCGATCTGGCGGCGGCGGTCGGTGCGGCGCTGATCGGAGTCGGGCTGATCCTGGGTCCGTGGCTCTACAAGCTGCTCCGCGATCTCGACACCGAGCGCCGGGAGCGGGTCAGGTCCCAGGAGCGCGCCGACGTGGCGGCGCATCTGCACGATTCGGTGTTGCAGACACTGGCTCTGCTGCAGAAGAACCCCGGTGACGCGGCCCAGGTCGCGACTCTCGCCCGCCGCCAGGAGCGCGAGCTCCGGTCCTGGCTGTATGGCACCGACAACACGATCGGCGACCGCTTCGCTGCGTCGATCCGAGCGGCGGCGGTCGATGTCGAGAGCACGCACCAGGTGCCGATCGAGGCGGTCGTCGTGGGCGATGCCCCGATGGACCCCGATGTGGCCGCTCTGGTGCGCGCCGCGCGCGAGGCGATGGTGAACGCTGCCAAGCACGCCGGGGTCGACCGCGTCGACGTGTACGCCGAGACCGACGGCCGCACCGCCGACGTCTTCGTCCGCGACCGCGGGGTCGGATTCGATTCGGAGCAGATCGCCGAGGACCGGATGGGGGTTCGCGGATCGATCGTGGGCCGCGTCGAGCGGCACGGCGGCGTGGCACGGATCCGCAGCGCACCTGGCGAGGGCACCGAGGTGGCGCTCACCGTACCGTTGCGGGACGGCCCGCTGCGGCAGGACGATCGAGTGTCCGAGGAGACCGAGTCATGAGTACAGACCTGCGCGTCGCGATCGTCGACGACCATGCGATGTTCCGCACCGGGGTGCGCTCTGAGATCGCGTCGGCGGTCGAGGTGGTGGCCGAGGCCGAGGATGTCGACGGCGCGGTCAAGGTCATCGAGGACCTCACGCCCGATGTGGTGCTGCTCGACGTCCACATGCCCGGCGGCGGCGGGCTCGAGGTGATCCGGCGCGTGTACCCGCGACACGGCGACACCAAGTTCCTCGCGCTCTCGGTCAGCGATGCCGCCGAGGACGTCATCGGCATCATCCGCGCCGGGGCGCGCGGCTACGTCACCAAGAACATCTCGGGCTCGGAACTGATCGATGCGATCAACCGGGTCGCGGCCGGCGATGCGGTGTTCTCGCCGCGGCTGGCCGGCTTCGTGCTCGATGCGTTCGCCGGCACGATCGAGGTCGCCCAGGTCGACGAGGACCTCGACCGGCTGACCGAACGGGAGCGCGAGGTCATGCGGCTGATCGCTCGCGGCTATGCCTACAAAGAGGTCGCCAAGGAGCTGTTCATCTCGATCAAGACGGTCGAGACCCATGTCAGCAGCGTCCTGCGCAAGCTCCAGCTCTCCAGCCGTCACGAGCTCACCCGCTGGGCCAGCGACCGCCGCCTCATCTGACCCGCCGCTGACGAGTCACTCGTTGACGCTGACGAGTCGCTCGTTGACGTTGAGGAGTCACTCGTTGTGGTCACGCGAGTGGCTCGCGCGCTCGTGGCCGGGACGGTTCGGGTGTAACTCTGTGATACACCTCTCGTTGTACCGGACATGCAGCTGATCAGACGAGTCGTGTCCGTGTGCTTGGGCGGCGTGGTCGTCGCGTCGTTGACCGTGGCCACGGCCGGTACGGCAGCGGCCGACCCCGAGACCGTCAAGGACCGCGTCACGGTCTCGGACGGCACGTCGATCGCACTGACCGTCACGGGGCAGCAGCCGATCCAGCCGCGGCCGACGGTCGTCGAGTTCACGCCGTACGGCTCCGGGGGCGGCTCGTACAACATCGGGGCCGACTACAACTACCTCGTCGTGCAGATCCGGGGCACCGGTGACAGCAACGGCAGCTTCGACGCGCTCGGCCCACGGTCTCAGCAGGACGTCGTCGAGGTTCTCGACTGGGCCTGCCGACAGCCGTGGAGCAATGGCGACCTCGCGGTCGCCGGCTTCTCGGCCAGCGCGATCATGATCTTCAACTCCCTTCATCAGGAACTGCCGTGCGTCAAGGCCGCGGTGCTGCGCTCGGGTACGTTCGAGCTGTACCGGGACCTGTTGATCCCGGGTGGCATCCCGAGCACGGCCGCCGGGCTCGCCGTCCTGGCGATGATCGGGGCCCCGGCGCTGGCGCAGGGCCCAGAGCGGCTGGCGCGTGATCCGCTGTCGACGCTCGCGGTGATCTTCGGTCTCGCCGACACCGGCTTCAACGCCGGACTGCTGCACCCGACGCTCGACACGTGGTGGCAGCAGCGCGGTTTCCGCGGTAACGCCAACCGCATCCCGACCCTGTTCCTCGACGGCGTGTTCGACGTCGAGCCGCGCGGCGACTACCAGGGATTCCAGGAACTGCGGGCGGCCGGCATCCCGACGCAATTGCAGGTCACAGGCGCCCACGACGGTGCACCTCGCGGCACCGATCTCGGCGCGGCGGCCATCGACAAGTGGCTGGACCGGTACCTGCGTGGTGTCGACAACGGTGTCGAGGACGAGCCGGCCGTGCAGATGCTGTTGGCCGACGGAGATCGCGAGGCGATGCTCGGCGGTGAGTATGTCGAGTTCGACGCGGCGGACTGGCCCGCGCCGGGCACCCGGTGGGAGTCGCTGTTCCTGGCTCCCGGGGGAGGGCTGAGTCTGGATCGCCCGGCCAAGGTCACCCCCAAGGGGTATCTCGAGGTCCCCTCGCTCACGACCCAGACGGATCCGAACGTCACGGCCACGATCGGCGGCGGTCCCGACGGCCCCCTGAACCAGCTCGCCACGTATATTCCGGCGCTGACCGATATGAACCTGACCAATGCGACGGGCGCGGTCTTCACGACCCCGAAGCTCAGCCGCGACGTCACGGCGGTCGGTCCGGGCACGCTGGAGCTCAAGCTGCGCACGTTGTTGCCGACGGCCACGATCTGGGCCGTCGTGTCCGATGTCGATCCTGCCGGCAAGGTCCATCCGATGACGGTGGGTCGTCTCAACACCGCGTTCCCCGACATCGTGGAGAGCAAGTCGCTGTACCGCGACGGGAAGCTGGTCCAGCCGTACGGCGACTACAGCAAGGCCACTCCGCCCGGCGTCGGCGCCACGCGTCGATATCACGTGGAGCTGTGGCCGGTGGCGAACCGGTTCAAGCAGGGTCACCGCATCCAGGTGACCCTGGTCGGCCGGCCCGTCACGATGTTCCCGACGCTGCCGTCGCTCAACACGATCTACATGGGCGGTGCCGAGGCATCCAGTCTCACGTTCCCGGTGGCCCCGGGCAGTGACCTCGCCGCCGCCCTCCGCTGACGAGTCACTCGTTGGCGCTGAGGAGTCGCTCGTTGGCACTCGCGAGTCACTTGAGTGACTCGTCGACGTCAACCAGTGACTCCTCAGCGTCCACCAGTGACTCGCGAGCGGTGACTGGGTGACTCGTGCGCGGGGGGGCAGAATAGGGCGAGTGCGAGTCGAGTTGCTGGGGCCGGTGCGGGTCCTGGTCGACGGACGTGAGGTCGACCTGGGTGGGCCGCGCAGCCGTGCCCTGACCGCCAGGCTGGCGCTGGCCGACGGCCGTGCGGTGCGCGCCGCGACGCTGGTCGACGACCTGTGGGGCGACGACACGCCGCAGGACGCCACGAACGCGCTGCAATCGGTCGTGTCCCGCGCACGCCGCCGCCTGCCCGCCGGGGCGATCGAGCTGACGGCCGCGGGCTATGTGCTGCACGCCGACACCGATGTGCAGGAGCTGCGCCGGGCGGTCGAGGATGGTCGATACGCCGACGCGGTCGGCCTGGTGCGCGGCGAGCCGTGCCAGGACCTGGACGGCCTCGATTTCGCGGTCGAGGCCGCGGACCACCTGTCGGCCCTGGTCAGGCAGGCCAGGACCGAGGAGCTGGCGCAACGCGTCGACGCCGGGCCCGGCGCCGCGGACGTCGCCTCCCTGGGTGCCCTGGCCGAAGATCACCCGCTCGACGATCGACTCTGGACGCTGTACGTGCGCGCCCTGGCCGACACCGGGCACGCCGCCGAAGCCCTCGCCGCCTACGAACGGCACCGCCGGCACCTCGCCGACGAACTCGGCGCCGATCCATCGGAGGACCTTCAGCGACTGCATCCGGCGCTGCTGCGCGGCGAGAGCCCGGGCCGCGCTGACCGCTCGCGCCTGCCGCTCGCACTGACGACGTTCGTCGGGCGCGACACCGCGGTGCGCGAACTGGCCGACGCCGTCTCGGACCATCGACTGGTGACGATCGTGGGCCCTGGCGGAGCGGGTAAGACGCGTCTGGCCGTCGAGGTCGGCCGCCGGTCCGCGGCGCGCGGCGTGTGGCTCGTCGAGCTGGCGGCGGTCACCAGTGCCGAGGCGGTCGCGCCGGCCCTCCTCGACGGCTTGGATCTGGTCGAGGTCAGCGTGCTCGACCGTCCGGCCCGACGAGCGTCGAGCGCCGAGGAGCGTCTGCTGGGATCCGCGCCGCACCTGGACGGACTGCTTCTCCTCGACAACTGCGAGCACCTGGTCGACGACGTCGCCCGGCTCACCGAGCGGCTGCTGGCGGTGGCCCCCGAGTTGCGGATCCTGGCGACCAGCCGCGAGCCGTTGCGGCTGATCGGCGAGGTCGTGCATCCCCTGGAGTCCCTCGAGGTTCCCCCCGGCGGGACACCGCCTGAGCAGGCTGTCACCTGCAGCGCGGTCAATCTGTTCGTGCAGCGGGCCACCGCGGTCGATCGCACCTTCGTCCTCGATGAGTCGAACGTCGACGCGGTGATCGAGATCTGCGCACGGCTCGACGGCCAGCCGTTGGCGATCGAGCTCGCCACCGCTCGGCTGCGCACACTGACGGTGCAGCAGGTCGCGGCGCGTCTGGGCGACCGCTTCCGGCTGTTGACCGGAGGGAGCCGCACGGCGCTGCCCCGGCATCGGACGCTGCGGGCCGTCGTGGAGTGGAGTTGGGATCTGCTCGCGCCCGAGGAGCGGGATCTGGCCGAGCGTCTCTCGGTCCTGTCGGGCGGTGTCACCGCGGAGGCCGCGGAGGCGATCGGCGGACCCGGCGCGGCCGATGTGCTCGACGCCCTCGTCGACAAGTCGCTGCTGGTGCCGGTACGCGATCACGCCGATGTGACGGGGGAGCCCCGCTTCCGGATGCTCGAGACGTTGCGCGAGTTCGGCACCGAGCGACTGCTCGAACGCGGTGTCCTGGGCCAGGCCCGCCGCGATCAGGTGAGGTACTTCGCGGATCTCGTCGAGCAGTGGTCGCCGGCGATGCGTGGTCACCGCCAGATCGAGGCGTTCGGGGTGCTCGACGCGGAGCGCGGCAACATCTCGGCCGCGCTGCGGCTGGCGGTCGACGGCCTGGACCGCGACGCCACGCTGCGCATCGTGCGGGCGATGGCCTGGTACTGGTCGATCCGCAACGAGCACACCGAGGCGTGGACCTGGGCGGCGGCGGCCCTGGAGCTTCCGGGCGAGGCGACTCCCGAGGCCGAGATCGCGGGTCATGCCCTGGCGCTCACCGGCGTGCTGATCAGCGGCGACCTGACTGCGCTCGATCCGCACATCGACGCGATCCTGCGGATCTGGGACGCTCACCGGCCGCGCGACGCGATGGTCGACGTGGTGCTCGCCACGATCGACTTCTTCGGCCGGCTCGGGGACCGCGAGCTGCCCGAGCCCGTGGACCGCTGGGCCCGGGCGGGCAGCAATCTGATGCGTCTCGTTCTACTCGACAATGCCGGCCGCATCGCGGAGACGGTCGACCTGGTGGAGGAGGCGATCGAGGACTTCCGGGTTCTGGGCGACCGCTGGGGTCTGGCCACGACGATCTCGCACCGGGGACTCATCGCGTCGTACGAGGGCAGGCTCGACGATGCCGTCGCCGCCTGGGAGGAGGCGTTGCCCCTGTTGGAGCAGCTCGGTGCGGAGGAGGACGTCGAGTTCACCCGATTCAAGATCCTGGGCGCGCAGTTGGCGACCGCGTCGGCCGACGAGCTGCCGGCACTGCGCGCGGACTTGGAGAGCGGGCTGGAGCAGGCTCGCGCCGTCGGGTCCATGCGGTTGGTCGTCACGCTCGGCTCGGCGCTGGGTTCCCTGGAGCGTCATGCCGGCGACGACCTCCGGGCGATCGAGCTGTATCTGTCGATCCTCGACGTGGCCGAGGAGTCTGAGGAGGCCGGGGGCGGACAGCTCACGGCGTCGATCCGGGGCGCGCTGGCCAGCAGCCGAATCGCGCTGGGCGAGATCGACCTCGCCCGGGAGGAGCTGAGGCGCGCCTTCCCTCTCGCCCTGGTCACCCGCGATCAGCCGGTCATCGCGCGGGTCGGCCTCGCGGTCGCCCAGCTGGCCGAGTACGACGGCGACGATGCAGGGGCGGCGCGGCTGCTTGGCGCGATCGACCGGGTACGCGGCAGTGTCGATCGACTCAATCGTGAGGCGATGGAGTTGACCGAACGCCTCAGGGCAAGGCTGGGGGAGGCGTTCGACGAGGCGCACGCCGAGGGACTCGCTCTGGAGCCTGCTGCCGCGATCGACCTGCTGACCGAGGAGTTCGTCGAGCCCTGAGACGGCGGGTCAGGTGCGATCGAGGACCGGCTGCAGATCCAGACCCGGCGGCAGGGTGCCGAAGGCGTCGCCCCAGTCGCGGTCGAGCCGGCTGGCACAGAATGCGTCGGCCACGGCGGCCGGACCGTGCTGGATCAGCTGCGAGGCCTGGAACACCGTGGCCATCTGTTCGACGACGCGACGGGCCCGCAGCTCGATGTCGTCGAACGACGTGAGTTCCTTCATCAGGCGACCGACGGCATCGTCGTAGCGCGAGTCGGAGCCGGTGGCCAGCTCGACCTCGGCCGCGAAGGCGTCGAGTGTGTGCGGTTCACGCGACAACGCACGCAGGGCGTCGAGCGCGGCGACATTGCCCGATCCCTCCCAGATCGAGAGCAGCGGGAGCTCGCGGTAGATGCGCGCCAGATCGAAGTCCTCGATGTAGCCGTTGCCGCCGAGGCACTCCAGGGCCTCGCCGGCGACCATCGGCGCACGCTTGCAGACGTGGTACTTGGTCACGGCCAGGCCGATGCGCCGGAGCGCCGCCTCCTGCTCGTCGCCGCGGATGGCACGGTCATTGGCCCCGGCCAACCGGAACATCGCGGCGGTGGCCGCCTCGGACTCGATCTGCAGATCGGCCAGGACGTTGCGCATCGCGGGCTGGTCGATCAGGGCCTTGCCGAACACCTGGCGGTGTCGGGCGTGATGGGCCGCGAGCCGGATCGCCGAGCGCATGCCGGTGGCCGAGCCGATGACGCAGTCGAGCCGGGTCATGTTGACCATCTCGACGATCGTGCGCACGCCGCGCCCCTCGTCGCCGACCAGCCAGCCGACGGCGTCGGTGTACTCGATCTCGGAGGACGCATTGGACTTGTTGCCCATCTTGTCCTTGAGCCGCATCAGGCTCAGCGCATTGCGCTCGCCGCCCGGCAGGACCCGTGGCACGAGGAAACAGGACAGGCCGCCGGGGGCCTGCGCGAGGGTCAGGAACATATCGGACATGGGGGCCGACGTGAACCACTTGTGGCCGACGAGCCGGTAGGTGCCGTCGGGCTGCGGCGTGGCGGTGGTCGTGTTGGCGCGGACGTCGGAGCCGCCCTGTTTCTCGGTCATCGACATGCCCGCGATGAGGCCGCGCTTGGTGGCCGGGTCGATCAGTCGGGGATCGTACTCGCGGTTGGTCAGCAGAGGCTCGAACTGAGCGGAGAGGTCGGCGTTGGCGCGCAGGGCGGGCACCACGGCGTACGTCATCGAGATCGGACAGCCATGACCTGCGTCGACCGACCAGGTCATGAACTTGGCGGCGCGGGCGACATGCGCGCCGGGGCGGTCGTCGGCCCAGGGTGCGCCGTGCAGGCCGTGGCCGACGGCCACCTCCATCAGCCGGTGGTAGGCCGGGTCGTACTCGACCTCGTCGATCCGGTGGCCGTAGCGGTCATGGGTCAGCAGGCGAGGGGAGTGGCGCTCGGCGAGGCGTGCCCAGTCGCGGGCCTCGGCGCTGCCGGCGAGGCGGCCGAGCTCGTGCAGTTCGTCGAGCGCCCACTCGGCGCCCTCGCGCGCGACGCCCTCGAGCATCGCGGGGTGATCGGCGGTGTCGTGACCGACGAGATCGGGAACCTGGTTGAAGACGGTGTGGGTCGCGCTCATACCTCGATATTACGTATAGGATGACGATTGTGTCCATATCTGTAATATCTGGCTCGCGTCGCGCTCCGCTTCCGGCACGATCGGCCGTGCTCAGCCTGTTGCTCGGCGCGCATCCGGCGCGGATGTCGGCGGCCGATCTGGTGCGAGCGGGTGCTTGGCTGGGCATCGCGGAGCCGACCCTGCGGGTCGCTCTGACCAGGGCGGTGGCCGCGGGCGACCTGGTGCGCGCCGACGGCGGCTATGCGCTGGGCGATCGACTCGTGGAACGCCAGCGGCGACAGGACGAGTCCGTCCTACATGCGTCGGCGCCGTGGGACGGGCGCTGGGATCAGGTCGTCGTGGTCGAGGCTGGTCGAGCGGCGGCCGATCGAGCGGCGTTGCGTGCGACTCTGGTCCGGGCCCATCTGGCCGAGCTGCGCGAAGGGGTGTGGATGCGCCCGGCGAATTGCGTGGACCGGGTCGTGCCCGATGATCCCGCGGTGGCCCGCTTCACGATCGGGCCGGTCGATCGTCCGGCCGCGCTCGCCGCCGAACTGTGGGATCTCGACGCCTGGGCGAAGCAGGGCCGGGAGCTGCTCGCGGAGCTCGCGGCCACGAGCGAACCCGCGATGCGGCTGTCGGTCGCGGCGGATCTGGTGCGTCACCTGCTCGACGATCCGCTCCTGCCGAGCGAACTGCTGCCCACCGACTGGCCGGGCCACCGGCTCCGCTCCGCCTACGCCGACTATCAGGACGAGCTCGCCACGATCTGGGTCTAGCAAGCTCGAGATGTGCGCCGTTGTTGTTCGTTCCAATCGCGAAATATGAACGACAACGGCGCACATCTCGGAGCCCGGGGTCAGGCCTTGAGGCGGTAGGCGCGGACCGCGAGGGGAGCGAAGACCGCGAGGATCAGGCCCGAGGTCCCCAGAGCCAGGAGGGCGTCGTTGCCGACCTCGCCGCCCGTGAGCAGGGCGCGGACCGCATCGGTCAGATGCGTCACCGGATTGACGTTGACCCAGGCGCGCAGCCACCCGGGCATCGTGTCGGCCGGAGCGAACATGCTCGAGCCGAACGTCAGCGGGAACATCGACATCATGCCGATGCCCTGCACCGCGCCGGCCTCACGAGCGATCATGCCGAGCCAGATCGCGATCCAGCACAGACACCAGGCGAACACCAGCACCAGCAGGCACGCCGCCAGGACCGACAGCAGCGAGGTGCTGGTGCGGTAGCCCATCAGGAAGCCGAACGCGAGCGTCACGACGATCGTGATCGAGTACCGCAGGCCCTCGGCGATCGTGGCGCCGACCAGCGGGGCCGACCGGGGGATGGGCAGCGACCGGAAGCGGTCGAACACGCCCTCCTTGATGTCGGTGTGCAGATTCACGCCGATCGAGATCGTGCTGAACAGGACCGTCTGGGTCATGATGCCGGGCAGCACGAACTGCAGATAGTCGTGCGTCGAGCCGCTGATCGCGCCGCCGAGCACGTACACGAAGATCGCCAGGAACAGGGCTGGCTGCAGCGTGACGTCGAAGAACTGCTCGGGATGGCGGCGCATCTTCTGTACCGAGCGGCCGGCCAGCACGAGGGCGTGGCGCATCCAGGGCCACCAGGTGACGCGTTCGTAGTCGTCCAGCGACGGGGTCGCGGTCAAGACGGTGCTCATCGTGCCAACTCCTTCTCGGTCTGGTTCTGTTGATGGGTCAGTCCGCGCTCGTCACCGGTCAGGGTGAAGAACACCTCGTCCAGGTCCGGCAGCTTGAGCGCCAGCTCGGTCACGTCGATGCCCCGTTCGGCCAATGCCGCGACCGCCTCGGTCAGGGCCGCGGTGTCGTCGACCGGCACCGAGAGCAGGCCCTTCGCGGGCTCGTCGGGCGTGCGGCCGCTGATGCGGGACAGCAGCGCCGCGACATCGCCGAGGTCGGCCTGATCGGCCGGTCGCACCTGCAGCGCTCGGCCGCCGACGATCTGCTTGAGCTCGGCCGGAGTGCCGGACGCGATGACCTCGCCGTGATTGATCACGGTGATCGCATCCGCGAGCGCGTCGGCCTCCTCGAGGTACTGCGTGGTGAGCAGGACGGTGGTGCCGTCGGCGACCAGGCCGCGGACGACGTTCCACATGTCCTCGCGCTTGCTCGGGTCGAGGCCGGTCGTCGGCTCGTCGAGGTAGATCACCTGCGGGCGTCCGACCAGGCTGGCCGCCAGATCGAGCCGGCGCCGCATGCCGCCGGAGTAGGTGCCTGCGCGGCGGTCGCCGGCCTCGGTCAGGCCGAACTGCTCGAGCAGCTCGGTCGCGCGGTGCTCGGCGGCGGCCCGGGTGAAGTCCAGCAGGCGGGCGACGAGGACGAGGTTCTCCCGTCCGGTCAGCATCGCGTCGACCGCGGCGTACTGCCCGGTCAGGCCGACCGAGCGGCGGACCGACTCGGGATCGCGCAGCACATCGTGTCCGGCGACGGTCGCGGAGCCCGCGTCGGGGCGCAACAAGGTCGCCAGGATGCGCACGGCCGTGGTCTTGCCGGCGCCATTGGGTCCGAGGACGCCCAGCACGGTCCCGGTGGGGACCTCCAGGTCGACCCCGTCGAGCGCGACGGTGTCGCCGAAGCGCTTCACGAGCCCTTCGGCTCGGATCGCGTGGGAATGAGAGGGGTGTGTCATGCCACCGACTCTGAGCCGTGCCGCTGTCAGGGCGCTGTCAGGCCAGTGCCGCCGGCTGTCAGCGGACCGCGGCAGTGCGCGGCCGGACCAGGAACAGCGGGGCGGCGAGCCCGAGAGCGATGCCGCCGATCACGATCGCGGTGCCGGTCGAGGCGCCGGTCGCGATCATGCCGAGCACGACCGACCCCAGCGATCCGGCCGGCTGGGCGGCCATCGATGCCAGCGACAGCACCGTGGCGCGGTGATCGTCGTCGACCTCGCGATGCAGCAGCGACTCGTGGGCGACACCGGAGGCGATGTGCACGGCGTAGGTCGCGAGGTAGCCGGCGACGAGACCGGCGGGTCCCCAGGCCAGGCCCATCGCGATGACGGTGGCGGCTTGGACGATCCGCAGCGCGACGGAGACGGCCACGAGGCCCCAACGTCTCGTCAGCGCCGGCAGCGCGGCGCCGCCGAAGGCCGACACGCCCCAGGCTGCTGCGACGATCGGGCCCATCGCGGCCGCTGCCGCATCGCGATCGCCGACCAGCTCCGACAGCCGGATGGGCATCAGGGTCTCGAAGGCGACCATGCCGAACCCCCAGAACAGCTCGACCGCCACCAGGGCGGTCAGCACCCGTGAGCCGGTCAGCAGTCGAGCGCCGTCGGAGATGGCGCGGACCGTGTTGCCGATCGGTGCGGACCGGCGAGCGGGTCGACGAGGCTCGTGCATCAGTGTCGTGACGGCGGCGATCTGGGCGACCGTGAGCGCGGCAGCGGCGACGTACGGGATCACCAGGGCGGATCCGGCGCCCCACGGGGCCCACACGACCAGAGCAGCCGACAGCAGAGATCCGGTGGCGATCGAGGCACCCAGCACGGCGCTGGCACCGCCCAGTCCGGTCGTGACCGCGGCCGAGCGGTCCGCCGGTGCCGTGACGGCGTGGACCCGGTCGACGTACCAGGCGTTGAGCGGACCGCTGTCGAGGGCGCGGAACACGCCCGATGTCGCTGCTGCGCAGGCCAGTAGCAGGGGAGTCGTGGCCAGAGCGAACATGACGTAGGACGTCAGTGCCACGAGTGCGGAGATCAGCACGAGGGGGCGCCGGCCGATCGTGTCGGCGAGACCGCCGGTCGGCAGCTCCAGGCACAGGACGACGATGCCCTGGACCGCCAGTGCACTGCCCAGCTGGGCCACTGTCATGCCGCGATGCAGGGGCAGCAGCGCCACGACGGGGATGATGAGACCGGTCGGCAGCCAGCGCAGGGCCGTCAGCAGCCAGAACCGGCGCGTCAGGCTCATGGGATGCGGTTCGTGGTCATGTCGTCCTGGGCAGTGCCAGCACGTGCAGGGCCACGGGGCGTGAGCCCGCCCGGCCGCGATAGCGCGAGACGAGCGCGGTGATCTCCTCGGCCAGTCGACGCAGATCGTCCGGATCGAGGTCGAGGCTGTAGTCGCTCTGTCCGTAGCCGTCCGGATCTTCCAGTTCTCGCCACGCGCGCACGCCGTCGGTGAGCAGGCCGAGCTGGAACTCGCTGAGCTGGTCGAGCGCCGCCCGACCGCCGGGCAGGGCTGCGAGCCGATCGGGCAGCGTGGTGAGTTCGTGCGCCGCCTGCCAGAGCCGCTCGCGTCCGGAGCGCTGCTCGGCCGCGTCCGTGACGAATCCGTATCGCTCGAGCTGGCGCAGGTGATACGAGGTCGACCCGCTGGACTCGCCCACGACGCGCGCCAGCTCGGTCGCGGTCGCCGGCCCGTCGGTGCGCAGCAGGCCGAGCAGTCGCAGTCGCAGCGGATGGGTCATCGCCTTGAGGGTCGCGACGTCTTCGACGATGTGTCGGGTCATGGCCATGTCAGGACACTACAATTGCAAAGAAATCATTGCAAATATTTCTTTGCAATTGGCGATGGCGCTCTGACAGGCCGGTGACAGGGCTCCCTGACACCATGGCGGCCATGGATACGACGATTCTCGCGGTGCTCGGAATCCTGGTGATCGTGCTGGTCTCGGCCGTCGCGCCTCGGGTCGGAGTCGCCGCGCCACTCGCTCTGGTCGCCGCCGGCATCGTGCTCTCCCTGGTCCCCAGCGTCCCGACCGCCCACGTCGAGCCCGAACTGATCCTCGCGGGCGTCCTGCCACCGCTGCTGTATGCGGCGGCGGTCGACCTGCCGGTCATGGACTTCCGGCGTGATCTGAAGTCCATCGGCGGTCTGTCGATCGTCGCCGTGATCCTGTCGGCCGCAGCGATCGGCTTCGTGCTCGATCAGCTGATACCGGGACTCGGATTCGCCGAAGGATTCGCGCTGGGTGCCATCGTCAGCCCGACCGATGCCGTCGCGACCACGATCGTCAAGAAGACCGGAGTCGCGCCCCGGCTGGTCACCGTGCTGGAGGGCGAGAGCCTGATCAACGATGCGTCGGCCCTGGTGCTGTTGCGATCGGCCGTCGCGGCGATGGGCGTCACCGCCGGTGGACTGTCGGCGGTCGACATCGGCCTGGACCTGCTGCAGGCGATCGTCGTCGCCGGCGTCATCGGTGTCGTGGTCGGCGGATTCAGCCTGGCCGTGCGTGCGGCGGTACAGGACGCGACCTTGCAGACCGCGGTGTCGTTCGTCGTTCCGTTCCTCGCCTATGCGCCGGCCGAGCACTTCGACGGCTCCGGCCTGGTCGCGGTCGTGGCGGCCGGCCTCGTCACCGGATATCGCGGCACGATCGAGCTGCGTCCGCAGGACAGGCTGGCCGAGTCCCTGAACTGGCGCACCATCGCGTTCCTGCTCGAGAGCGGCGTCTTCCTGCTGATGGGGATGGAGCTGTTGCCCCTGGTCGACGACTTCCGGGACACCGGTGCCGACGTGGGTCGCCTCGCGGTCGTCGTCGGCGTCAGCCTGGGCACCCTGATGCTGGTACGGGCGCTGTACGTCGCGTACGTCCTGCTGGACCTTCGTCACGACCTGGTCGAGATGCGCAAGGCGATCCCGCGGTTCGTCAAGTTCACCGAGCGCCTCGAGTCCGAGGAGATGCACCGGCTGTCCGAGCGGCGGCGCGAACGCATCACGGCTGCCGTCGACCGGCGCTGGCAGGACATGAGGTTCTACCGGGACCAGCAGCTGGGGAAGAAGGACGGGCTCGTCCTGGTCTGGGCCGGCATGCGCGGCGCGGTCACGGTCGCGGCGGCCCAGACGTTGCCGGCCGATACCGACCAGCGAACACTCCTGGTGCTCGCCGCGTTCACGGTTGCGATGATCTCGTTGATCGGGCAGGGCGGCACGCTGGCGTGGATCGTCCGCCGGCTGGGGGTCGAGGCCGATCGCGACGCGGCGATCCGCGAGCAGATGCTGGCGATCGACCAGACCCTGACCGATGTGGCGGCCGCCCGGTGCGACGAGGCCACCGAGTCGGGCCTCGACGGGCACGAGATCGACGGCCGAGCGATCGACGTGGTGCGCGAGCGTAGCCGGCTCGATCGAGGTATGCAGTGGGCGGCAGGACCTGATCGTGTCGAGCTGATCGAGGCGTTCAAGCACCTGCGGCGCGCGGTCATCTCCGACCAGCGCGACGCACTGATCGAGATGCGGTCACGCCACAGCTACGACAGCGAGGCGCTGACCGAGATGCTGCAGCGCCTCGACGCGGCCGAGCTGGGTCTCGACGCACTGGAGTGATCTGCTCGGTTCACCCGATCGTCACGTGGCGGGTCTAGCCTGAGGTGCATGAGCGAGTCGCATCTGATCGTCTTGTTCGGCGCCACGGGTGATCTGGCGCAGCGCAAGCTACTGCCTGGGATCCTGCACCTGCTGCAGTCCAAGATGGTCGGCGACTCGCGCATCATCGGTGTGTCGATGGACGACTTCGACGACGAGCAGTTCCGCGATTTCGTGCGCAAAGCGTGCCGCGAGCACGGCAGCAGGCCGGTCCGCAGTGAGGTGTGGGAGGACTTCGCGGCTCGGCTCAGCTACGTCAACGTCGCCGACGGAGCCGAGGCTCTGGCCAAGAAGGCGGCTGAACAGGAGGCCGCACTCGGTGGCGAGCCCGACCGACTGCACTATCTGAGCGTTCCGCCCAAGGCCGCGCTCGACGTCGTCAGGACGCTCGACGAGGCGGATCTGGTCGACCGGTCGCGCATCATCATGGAGAAGCCGTTCGGCACCGATCTGGCCAGCGCGAAGGCGCTCAACGCGTCGATCCATGAGGTGTTCGCCGAGGAGCAGATCTTCCGCATCGACCACTTCCTGGGCAAGGAGGCGGCGCTGAACATCCTCGCGTTCCGGTTCGCCAACGGCCTGTTCGAGCCGATCTGGAACCGCAATTTCATCGATCACGTGCAGATCGACGTGCCCGAGACCCTGTCGCTGGAGGGCCGCGCCGGCTTCTACGAGGGCACCGGGGCGTTCAAGGACATGGTCGTGACGCATCTGTTCCAGATCCTGGCGTTCATGGCGATGGAGCCGCCCACGGCGCTGGACTCCGATGCGATCTCGGAGGAGAAGAACAAGGTCTTCCGGTCGATGCGGCCGCTGGACCCCCATCACGTCGTGCGCGGGCAGTATCAGGGATACCGAGATGAGCCCGGCGTCGCGCAGGACTCCGACACCGACACGTTCGTCGCGCTGAAGGCCGAGATCGACAACTGGCGGTGGGCCGGCGTGCCGTTCTACCTGCGTACCGGCAAGAAGCTGGGTGAGGGCGCGCGCATCATCTCGATCGCGTTCCGTGAGCCGCCCAAGAGCATGTTCCCGACCGGATCGGGTGTCGGGCTGTCGGGCCCCGACCATCTGACGTTCGATCTGGCCGATTCGTCGCGCATGTCGTTGTCGTTCTACGGCAAGCGTCCCGGCCCGGGCATGAAGCTGGACAAGCTGAGCATGCAGTTCGCGATGCATGACACCGAACGGGCCGGTGAGGTGCTCGAGGCGTACGAGCGGCTGATCTACGACGCAATGCGCGGCGAGCGCACCCTGTTCACGACGGCCGAGGGCATCGAGCGGCTGTGGGAGATCAGCGAACCACTCCTGGCCGACCCGCCGCCCGTTCGCGCGTACCCGCCGGGCTCGTGGGGGCCGAACGCGGTGCACCAGCTCATCGCCCCCAAGGCTTGGCGCCTGCCGTTCGAGCGAACCTGGCGCAAGCCCAACACCACCGCCGAATGACCGCTGACGAGTCACAAAGTTCGCCCTCGCGAGTCACAAAGTTCTCACCGGCGAGTCACCTCGTCTGAACTTTGTGGCTCGTCGCTGGGTACTTTGTGACTCCTCAGCGGTCGTTGGGGTGGTCGCGTTCCCACTGCTCGCGGCGCGCCTGCGTGTCGTGGCCGGGGAGGTGGGGGTGCTTCTGGTGCGTGCGATCGGGGCTTCCGTAGCCGGTCAGGGCCAGGGCGACCAGGCCGATGCCGGCGGCCATCAGGATGAGGATTGCGATCTGGAAGGGCACACCCACACGGTAGCCCTCACGCCCTGAACCCCGACACCTCAGGCGCGGGCGGCGATGTCGGTCGTCGCGCGTAGGCTGGGCGGCACGATGACGCTGCCGTTCCCCGTGCCCCCGATCCCGTCAGAACCACTCTCGTCGGGGCAGGCCACCTCAGAACCCGCAGACGCCGGATCGCCCGCCGGTGAGGCGCGCAAGCCACGCAGGAAGGCGCGTTCGGATCTGCTGCTCGAAGGCCTTAACGACGCCCAGCGCGATGCGGTGTCGCACGACGTCGGCAAGCTGCTGGTCGTCGCGGGTGCCGGCTCGGGCAAGACCCGGGTGCTCACCCGTCGCATCGCCTGGCTCATCTCGGCCCGCGGCGCCCACCCCGGCTCGATCCTGGCCATCACGTTCACCAACAAGGCCGCCGCCGAGATGCGATCCCGAGTCGCAGAACTCGTGGGTTCGTCGTCGCGTGCGATGTGGGTCTCCACGTTCCACTCCGCCTGCGTGCGCATCCTGCGCCGCGAGTACGACAAGCTCGGGTTCACGTCGTCGTTCACGATCTACGACGCCGCCGACTCGCGCCGCCTGATGACCCTGGTGTGCCGCGATCTGGACTACGACCCCAAGCGCGTCAATCCCCGTGCGGTGCTCAACTGGATCTCCAATCTCAAGAACGAGCTGGTCGATCACGAGGCGGCCTCGAGCCGCACCTCGAATCCCACCGAGGAGCTCTACGCCGAGGCGTACAAGACGTACCAGGCGCGGCTGCGGGCGTCGAATGCGATGGACTTCGACGACCTGATCATGAACACGGTCCATCTGCTCCAGGGCTGGCCCGACGTCGCCGAGGCCTATCGCAAACGCTTCCGCCACTTGCTGGTCGACGAGTACCAGGACACCAACCACGCGCAGTATCAGCTCATCAAGGAGCTCACCGACGAGCACTCCGATCTGCTCGTGGTGGGCGACTCCGATCAGTCGATCTACGCGTTCCGCGGGGCCAGCATCCGCAACATCCTGGAGTTCGAGGACGACTTCCCGAACGCCGACACGATCCTGCTCGAACAGAACTACCGGTCGACCCAGACGATCCTGTCGGCGGCCAACGCGGTCATCAGTCGCAACGAGGGCCGCAAGGACAAGAACCTGTGGTCCGCCGAGGGCGACGGCGAGCAGATCGTCGGCTACGTCGCCGACGACGAGCGCGACGAGGCGCAGTTCATCGCCGACGAGATCGACCGGCTCGCCGACACCGACGCCGCCGCGGCCAAGGACGTCGCGGTGTTCTACCGCACCAACGCTCAATCACGGGTGTTCGAGGAGGTGTTCATCCGGGTCGGCCTGCCGTATCGCGTCGTCGGAGGTGTGCGCTTCTACGAGCGCAAGGAGATCAAGGATGCTCTCGCGTACCTGCGCGTCCTGATCAATCCGCGCGACGACGTCTCGCTGCGCCGCATCCTCAACGAGCCCAAGCGCGGCATCGGCGACCGGGCCGAGGCCTCGATCTCGATGCTGGCGCAGCGTCTCGACGTCTCGTTCTGGGAGGCGCTGACCCGGGCCGACGAGGCGCCCGATCTCGCGTCGCGATCGCTCAATGCGATCCGCGGTTTCGTCGAGCCGATGAACGAGTTGATGCAACTGGCCGACTCGGGGGCCGCCGCCGACGCGGTGCTCGAGTCGGCCCTCACCAAGTCGGGCTATCTGGGCGTCCTGGAGGAGAGCAGCGATCCGCAGGACGAGACCCGGGTCGAGAACCTGGCCGAGCTCGTGGCGGTGGCGCGTGAGTTCGTGGTCGAGGCCAGCACGATCGACGACGAGCAGGCTGCTGCCGCCGTAGAGGAGGGCGATCTGCGGCCCGGTTCGCTCGCGGCGTTCCTCGAGCGCGTCGCGCTGGTGGCCGATGCCGACCAACTGCCCGATGAGGGCGACGGGGTCGTCACCCTGATGACGCTGCACACCGCGAAAGGCCTGGAATTCCCGGTGGTGTTCCTGTCCGGGCTCGAGGAGGGCGTCTTTCCGCACATGCGGGCGATGGGCGATCCGGCCGAGCTGCAGGAGGAGCGCCGGCTGGCCTATGTCGGCATCACGCGGGCGCGCGAGCGGCTCTATCTGACCCGCGCCATGACCCGGTCCGCCTGGGGCGCCCCCAGCTACAACCCGGCGTCGCGATTCCTCGACGAGGTGCCCAACACGCTGGTCGACTGGAAGCGGATCGCGCCCCAGCCGACTCGCTGGACCCCGTCCCAGCCGTCCGCCACGGCGCGTGCGCAGCAGCAGTTCCGTACCTCCAATGTCGCGGCGAAGTCCACCAAGGGCACCCGCCCGGTCATCTCGCTCGAGCCGGGCGACCGCGTCAACCACGACAGCTTCGGCCTGGGCACCGTCGTGGCCATCGACGGCGAGGGGGATCGCGCTCAGGCCTCGGTCGACTTCGGCAGTCACGGAGTCAAGCGCCTGCTGCTCCGCTACGCGCCGGTCGAGAAGCTCTGACCGAGATCAGCAGGATCAGCGACCGAGCGCCTTGCCGACCTCGTCGGCAAGCTGATCGTCGACACGGTCGTACAGCACGGTGCCGGCCCAGATGATCACCGTCGACAGGATCCAGGTGAGACCGCCTTCGAGGTAGACCTCGTCGGAGATCGTGTCGACGACCCACAGCGCGAGGAACACCAGGATCAACCCGCCGACCCAGGTGGCCTGCGATGCGTACTGGGCCGCGAGCCGGGTCGCGATCCCCTTCAGGCCGATCGTGATCACGGTCAGGACGATCGTGGCCAGGATCCAGCCGGTGAATGTCATGGCGAACTTGTCGAAGATCGCCGCGGCGACGGCGATGAGCACACCGTTCGCGACGACGGCGAGCGCACAGCGAATGATCCATTTGGAGTCCATGGCTCGATGATGCCCGCCGGACGCGTTCGCGTCACGCTTCTCGGCTCCTCCGACGCGGTTCTCGAGGCCCGTGTGGATCCGGCAGAACAGTCCGATCCGGCCATGGCGCGCTGACCCCGCGGCGTGCTTCAATCGAAAACGGGAGCGTGGCAACGCATCGGTGATGCGTTGCCAAGAGGGTACTGATCGTGTAGCGATTGGTATGCAAGAGGGAGAACGACATGAAGCGCAGTGCATGGCGTCGTGGGCTGGCGGTGACGCTGTCGGCGGTGGTGGCCGGAGGACTGCTGGCGACCACGCCGGCCGAGGCCGCTGACGACATCACGATCAATCTGGTCGCGGTGAACGACTTCCACGGCCGGATCGACGACAAGCTCGTCCAGTGGGCGGCCACCGTCGAGCAACTGCTGGCCGAGGGCTCGGGTGGCAACTCGCTGCTGATCTCCGCTGGCGACAACGTCGGCGAGTCGGCCGAGGCGTCGTCGGCGCAGAACGACGACCCGGCGATCGATGTGCTCAATGTTCTCGGCGTCGATGCCTCGGCCGTGGGCAACCATGAGTTCGACAAGGGGTACGACGACCTGGTCAACCACATCATGGCGAGAGCCGACTTCCCGATCCTGGGCGCCAATGTCAAGAAGCTCGACGGATCGCCGGCACTCGACGCGTCGACGATGTTCACGGTCAGCGGGGTGAGGGTCGCGGTCATCGGAGCGGTGACCGAGGAGACGCCGGATCTGGTCGAACCCTCGGGCATCGCCCAGCTGAGCTTCGGCGCGCCGGTCCAGGCCATCAACGCAGAGGTCGACCGCCTCAACGCGCTGCCCGAGGACGAGCAGCCCGACGTCATCGTCGCGACCCTGCACGAGGGCGCTCCGTGGGGCAGTTGGAGTCTTGAACAGGCGATGCAGAGCAGCAGTGCCTTCAACAGCATCGTGCGCGACACCTCGCCCGACGTCGACGCGATCATCACGGGCCACACGCACAACACCTATGTGTACGACGCGCCCGTTCCCGGTGACGAGAGCCGTACCCGGCCGGTGATCCAGACCGGCTATCACGGCCAGAACGTGGGTCAGATCAAACTGACCGTCGCTCCTGACACCGGAGAGGTGAAGGCGTACACCGCGCGCAATGTCGCTCGCGTCACGACGCCCGACGACAGCCTGATCGGCAGCAGCTCGACCCTGGCCGAGATCGCCGACATCCGCGATGCCGCCGAGGCGTTCGCGGCTGCACGAGCCGAGGAGGCGGCGCAGACGAAGGTGGAGTACGACGCGGCGGTGGCCTCCAAGGACGACGCGTATGCGAAGGCCACCCAGGCCAAGGACGACTACGATGCCGCGGTCGCCGAGGGCAAGGACGCCTACGCGAGGGCCGCGAATGTGAAGGACGACTACCTGGCGGCGGTGGCCGAGGGCAATGAGGCCTACGCGACCGCCGGGCGTGTCAAGGACGACTACCTGGCGGCGGTGGCCGACGGCCAGGCGGCGTATGCGACGGCGGCGAGTGTGAAGGACGACTACCTGGCGGCGGTGGGCGAGGGCCAAGGGGCGTACGCGACGGCGGCGAGCGTGAAGCAGGCCTACGACGCGGCGGTGGCCGAGGGCAAGGACGCGTACGCGACGGCGGCGAGCGTGAAGCAGGCGTACGACGCGGCGGTGGCCGAGGGCAAGGACGCGTACGCGACGGCGGCGGCCGTGAAGGAGCAGTACCTCACCGCGATGGCGTCCGGCGACCCGGACGCGAGCATCGCTCTGCCCGATCTGGCACAGCAGTACCTCGACGCGATCGCGGCCGGTGACGCAGCGTATGCGCGGGCGGCCGGGATGAAGGGTGACTACGACTCGGCCGTCGCGGCCGGTCAGGATGCCTATGCGCGGGCGGCCGGGATGAAGGGTGACTACGACTCGGCCGTCGCGGCCGGCCAGGATGCCTATGCGCGAGCGGCCGCGATGAAGGGTGACTACGACGCTGCGATCGCGGCGGGCAACCAGGCCTATGCCAAGGCGACCGCTCTGGTGCCGGACTACCTGGCCGCCAAGCAGGGCGGCGACGATGCCTACGCGAGCGCGGCCGCTCTGGTGCCGGACTACTTGGCCGCCAAGGACGCCGGAGATCAGGCGTACGCAGAGGCGTCGGTGCTGAAGCAGTTGCTCGATGCGGCGGTCGCCACGTTGAACGCGGCACTGGCCACGGTGGCCGAACTGAAGGACAAGCTGTTGTCGCTCGGGGGCCTCCTGTAGCCGTGCGGTGACGCGGTGCACCCGGTCACGGACCGAGCAGGAACGCCTCCAGATCGTCCTTGATCGCGTCCAGTCGGGCGGCCGCCAGGCCGTACGCCTCGGTGACCGACCGATCGACCTCGACGACGACCTCGAGGTAGCACTTGAGTTTCGGCTCGGTGCCCGAGGGCCGGCAGATGATGCGAGTGTCACCCTCGAGCCCCAGCCGGATGCCGTCGGTCGGCGGGAGCCCCCGGTAGCCGAGTTCCAGATCGTCGACGGAGACCACGGCCAGGCCTGCCAGGGAGGTCGGCGGCGCGGTGCGCAGTGTGCGCATCGCCTCGACGATGATGTCGAGGTCGTCGACGCGCGCTGACAGCTGACCGGTGTGGTGCAGTCCGTGCTCGCGGTACAGATCGTCGAGACGATCGAGCAGCGAGCGGCCCTGCGCCTTGAGATCGGCAGCGAGCTCGAGGACCTCGAGGATCGCCGTGATGCCGTCCTTGTCACGTGTCAGATGCGGCGAGACGCAATAGCCGAGCGCCTCCTCGTAACCGAAGGCCAGATCGCCGATCTTGCCGATCCACTTGAAGCCGGTCAGGGTCTGCTGCCAGGCCTGCCCGTGCGCGGCAGCCAGGCGGCCGAGCATGTCCGATGACACGATCGAGGCGGCGTACGTACCGGTCTTGCCGCGCCGCAGCCACAGATCGCCGAGGAGCACGCCGACCTGGTCGCCGGTCAGCATCCGGTAGCCCTCTCCATCGCGCACCCCCACCGCACAGCGATCGGCATCCGGGTCGTTCGCCACGATGACATCGGCTCCGACCTCGGACGCCAGCTTGAGGGCGAGATCCATCGCGCCGGGTTCCTCGGGATTGGGGAATGCGACGGTGGGGAACGCGGGATCGGGATCGGCCTGTTCGGCGACCGCGTGCAACGGCGGGAACCCGGCGGCCTCGACCACGTCGACGAGGGTGTCGCGTCCGACGCCGTGCATCGCGGTGTACACGGCCACGACGTCGCGGGGTCCGTCCACGACGACGGCGGCGGCCGCTCGCACATAGGCCTCGGCCACGTCGTCGCCCAAGGTCGCGTACGTGATGCTGCGCGGCAGTGCGTCGACGCGGCCCACGGCATCGATCGCGGCTGAGATGTCGGTGTCGGCCGGCGGCACGATCTGGCTGGAGTCGGCCAGGTAGACCTTGTAGCCGTTGTCCTGCGGCGGATTGTGAGATGCGGTCACCATGACGCCGGCGCTCACTCCCAGATGCCGGATCGCGAACGCCAGGACGGGCGTCGGCAGAGCGCGGGGGAGCAGGTGGGCGTCGACGCCGGCGCCCTGCATGATCTCGGCCGTGTCGCGGGCGAACACATCGGAGTTGTCGCGGGCGTCGTAGCCGATCACGACGGACGGACGACCCTCACGGGGTTCGTGATCGCGCAGGAGATAGGCCGCGAGACCTGCAGCGGCCTGCGCCACGACGACCCGATTCATCCGTTGCGGGCCGGCACCCAGTGCACCGCGGAGGCCGGCGGTGCCGAATTGCAGTCGGCCGGTGAAACGAGCCGTCAGCTCGGCGACATCGTTCTGGTCGATCAGCGCTTGCAACTCCTCCCGGGTGACCGGGTCGGGATCCTGCGAGAGCCAGTCGCGCGCGCGCTCGATCACATCCATGAGGCTCACCCTAGAACCAAGCGGCCAGCCGACGGGGACGCCTGGGTCCGGACCTGCGAACCGCACCGCTGAGGAGTCACGTGTTGGTGGTGAGGAGTCGGTGGTTGCGTGGGTTGGTCGGGTGTGGTCGCCTTCCCGCTCCCTCGTTCCTCGGTCGCTGGCGACCGAGTTTGCCGGTCGCCAGCGAGGTACGAGCGGGGAGGCGACCGGACCTGACCGGCTCACCCACCCCGGTCGCCAGCGGGGAGGCGACCGGACCCTGACCGGCTCACCCCACCCCGGTCGCCAGCGAGGTACGAGCGGGGAGGCGACCAGGATCTGACGGCTGGGGCTATACCGGTCGCCAGCGGGGAGGCCGCCTGCGGCCGAGTCGCGGGGAGGCGACCGGATCTTGACCGGCTCACCCACCCCGGTCGCCAGCGGGGAGGCCGCCTGCGGCCGAGTCGCGGGGAGGCGACCGGACCTGACCGGCTGGCTCGGGTTGTCGTGTGGCTCGCGTTCGTGGGGTTGCGACTGGACGGATTTTCCTCGACTCGGTGAGGTTGCGTGGGCGAGGCGCTCAGGCCATCGTGTGTCACGACGTGCTTGCGTTGTGTGGCGCTCACCAAGTCACATATGCGCACTCGCAAGCAGGCAGCCTGCGGACTGTCGTTCGTCTCACCAGCTCGCGAGTGCACATCTGTGACTCGTGAGCGCGACCCGTGGTCACCTTCCACGTGGTCACCTTGTGCGTGGGCGCCTGGCGTGGGCCGGAGGGGTCAGATCCTCGGGACGACCTGGGCGAGCAGTGCTCCCATGCGGGTCGCGGCGGCCTGGCCCGCTTCCAGGACCTCTTCGTGGTTCAAGGGATCGCCGGTCATGCCGGCGGCCGCGTTGGTGACCAGCGACAGGCCGAGCACCTCGAGGCCGGCCTCGCGGGCCGCGATCGCCTCCAGCGTGGTGGACATGCCGACCAGATCGCCGCCGATCCTGCGGATGTAGTCGATCTCGGCCGGCGTCTCGTACTGAGGGCCCGTGAGCTGCACGTAGACACCCTCGGCGAGCGAGGCGTCGACCTCGTGCGCCAGATCGCGCAGCCGCCGGCTGTACAGGTCCGTCAGGTCGATGAACGTCGCGCCCGTCAGGGGCGTCTGAGCCGTCAGGTTGATGTGGTCCTTGATCAGGACGGGGGTGCCCGGGCTCCAGGCGGGATCGAGCCCGCCGCAGCCGTTGGTGAGCACGATGGCGCGGGCACCGGCGGCCGCGGCGGTACGGACCCCGTGCACGACGGCCCCGACGCCCTTGCCCTCATAGAGGTGGGTGCGGCCGAGGAACACCAGGACGCGGCGGTCGCCGACTCGCACGGAACGGAGCGTGCCGCCGTGGCCAGCCACGGCGGGTGCGCTGAAGCCGGGCAGATCGGCCAGGGGCACCTCGTGCTCCGGCACCCCCAGGGCATCGGCCGCGGGTAGCCAGCCGGATCCCATGACCAGCGCGACATCCCAGGTCGCCGCAGGATCGCCGACCAACCGGCGCAGCGATTCCGCTGCCTGTTCTGCTGCTGTACTCGTGTCCACGGCGTCACCCTAACGCGCCTCGTGAGGTCTGCCTGTGGTGCGCAGGACAGCACCCGTGAGGGAGACTGTGGGGGTGACTCAGGTGACGATCATCGGCGGGGGACCCGGCGGCTACGAGGCCGCCTTGGTGGCGGCTCGGCTCGGGGCCGAGGTCACGGTCGTGGAGCGCGACGGGCTGGGCGGTTCGACCGTCCTGACCGACTGTGTGCCCAGCAAGACACTCATCGCGACCTCGGATCTGATGACCGACGTCGGCACGGCCGGCGAACTCGGCGTCCAGGTGCCCGAGGCGGTGCGGCCCGATCTGGCGGCGGTCAACCGCCGGGTGCTCGCCTTGGCTGCCGCCCAGTCGCACGACATCGCCGAACGCGTCCAGGCCAGCGGTGTCTCGATCGTGCGGGGCACGGCACGCGTCATCGACGCCACGGCCGTCGAGGTCACGACCGAGCACGGCCAGGAGGCCGTCGCGAGCGATGCCGTGCTGATCGCCACGGGAGCGCACCCACGGGTCAGTCCCGACGCCCAGCCCGACGGCGAGCGGATCCTGACGTGGGAGCAGGTCTACGGACTCACCGCGGTGCCCGAGCACATGATCGTGGTCGGCTCGGGCGTCACGGGTGCCGAGTTCGCCGGGGCCTACAACGGTCTGGGCGCGCGGGTCACCCTGGTGTCGAGCCGCGACCGCGTTCTGCCGGGGGAGGACGGCGATGCCGCCGAGGTGATCGAGAACGTCTTCACCCGGCGTGGCATGACGGTGCTGGGTCATTCGCGCATGCAGTCGGTCGAGCGTCGAGACGACGGCGTCGTCGTCACCTTGACCGATGGCCGAACGGTCGAGGGCTCGCATTGTCTCCTGGCGCTCGGGTCGATCCCGAACACCGCCGATCTGGGTCTCGAGGACGCCGGGGTGGCGCTCGACGACGGTGGCTTCATCCGGGTCGATCGCGTCTCGCGCACCTCGGCCGGTGGCATCTACGCGGCCGGCGACTGCACCGGTGTGCTCATGTTGGCGTCGGTGGCGGCCCAGCAGGGCCGGATCGCGATGGCGCACCTGCTCGGCGACGAGGTCAGCCCGCTCGATCTCGGCACCGTCTCGAGCAATGTGTTCACGGCACCTGAGATCGCCACGGTCGGGGTGTCGCAGAAGCAGGTCGACGAGTCGAGCATGTGGGTCGACATCGCGATGCTGCCGCTGACGACCAATCCGCGCGCCAAGATGCAGGGCGTCCACGACGGCTTCGTCAAGCTGTTCTCGCGTCGTGGTGTCGGCACCGTGATCGGCGGCGTGGTCGTCGGGCCACGTGCGAGCGAGCTGATCCATGTGATCTCGGTGGCCGTGTCGGCGTCGTTGACCGTCGATCAGGTCGCGAACGCCTTCACGGTGTACCCGTCGATGTCGGGCTCGATCGCCGAGGCGGCGCGACGACTGCACCGGGTGTGACCGTCAAGGGTTCAGCAACGCGCTGACCTGCGCAAATGACATGCGTGTAGTTCCGCTGGTGAGCGCGATGCGCTGGACGTGCCTGCTCAGCGCCCGCATACTTTTCTGCAAGTCACACACGTCACAACAGTCACACGATCGGACTTCCCCATGCTGATCCGGACCCTGACGCGCCGCGTTCTGCCCGGCGCTGCGATCTTCGCCGTGCTCGGCGGCGCGCTGGTCGCACAGGACCGCCTCGCCTCCGACACCATCGACGCCCGGCCGGCGGTCGTGACCGACCACGATCTGACGGTGCGGTCCAGCGGTGTCGTCGAGGAGCGCCGCTCCGAGCCCGAGGCCGCGCCTGCTTCGTCCGACGCGGACCATATCGCCGAACTCGACCGCGGCTACGTGGTCAGCGAACTCGCGAAGACCTCGACGAAGCCGTTCTCCCTGCTCGGGGTCACGTGGGCGTCAGGCCTGGGCGACGAGCCCGGCCAGACGTTGGTCGAGGTGCGCACCCGCGCCACCGACGGCCGCTGGACCGGCTGGCAGGAACTGCACATCGAACCCGGCGAGACGGGTCGGCCGGGCACGGAGCCGTTGTGGGTCGGAGATTCCGACGGTGTCGCGGTGCGAGTGCTGTCCGAGTCGCGTGAGGACGTGAAGGACCTGCGACTGTCGACCATCCGGCCCGGCGCCCAGCCGGAGGTGACACCGGTGGCCGCGACCGTGGGCCAGCCCACCATCATCATGCGATCGCAGTGGGGAGCGGCCAAGGCCGGTACCTGCGACAGTCCGGTCTATGGCGAGAAGATGCTCGGCGCGGTGATTCACCACACGGCAGGAAGCAACTCCTACACCAAGGCCCAGGCGGCCGGTCTCGTCCAAGGCGTGCAGTCGTACCACATGAAGTCGCGCGGCTGGTGCGACATCGGCTACAACTTCCTGGTCGACCAGTACGGCCAGATCTTCGAAGGCCGTGGTGGAGGAATCGACAAGATGGTCCGAGCCGCCCACTCGGGCAACGGGCCGGTCAACCAGGAGGCCATCGGGGTCTCCATGATGGGCACGTTCACCTCGACCGAGCCGTCGGCCGCGATGAAGAACTCGGTCGCGAACCTGGTGGCCTGGCGCTTCTCGCTGGCGGGCCTGCCGGCCAAGGGCACGTACAAGCTCGGTGGCCTGACCTTGAACCGCATCTCGGGGCACCGCAATGTCGTCAGCACCGAGTGCCCCGGAGCCAAGGCATACGCCTGGTTGAGCGCCAAGGGCGGTCTGCGGGACGCGGTCGAACAGCGACTCGTGCCGGCGCCGACCGGGGTGAAGGCCACCGCGACGGGTTCGTCGAGTGTGAAGGTGTCGTGGAATGCGGTGTCGGGTGCCTCCCGGTATGTGGTGAAGTGGTCGAAGGATTCACGGATGTGGTCGGCGACGACCAAGTTCACCTCCAGCACGTCATTGGACGCGACGGGCCTGGAGCCGGCGACGTTGTACTACGTGCAGGTCGCGGCCGCTGACGACGACGACAACCGCGTCAGCGGCTACGGGGCGACCCCTACTGTGACGACCGCGATGCTGCCGGCGCCGACCGGGGTGAAGGCATCGGCGACGGGGCCGTCCAGCGTGAAGGTCAGCTGGAATGCGGTGTCGGGTACCTCCCGGTATGTGGTGAAGTGGTCGAAGGATCCGCGGATGTGGTCGGCGACGGTGGGTTACGCGTCGGATACGTCGCTGGAAGTGTCGGGCCTGGAGCCTGAGACGCTGTACTACGTGCAAGTGGGCACGGCTGACGCGGAGGACGATCGGACGAGTGACTACGGCGCGACGCCGACCGTGAAGACGGAGGGCGTCGGCGCGGGTGTCCCGGCTGGTGTGAAGGTGTCGGCGACGGGGCCGTCGGGTGCCAAGGTGACCTGGAATGCGGTGTCGGGCGCTTCGCGTTATGTGGTGAAGTGGTCGAAGGATCCGCGTATGTGGTCGGCGACGGTGGGTTACGCGTCGGGCACGTCGCTGGATGTGTCGGGGTTGGATCCGGAGAGCCAGTACTACGTCCAGGTCGCGACCGCTGATGCTCAGGGCAACCGGACGAGTGAGTACGGCGAGACTCCCACTGTGACCACACCGGCCGCGCCGACCGCGCCGGCCGCCGTCCCGGGCGGGATCCAGGCGTCCGCGACGGGGCCGTCGAGTGTCAAAGTGACCTGGAATGCGATGCTGGGCGCTTCGCGGTACGTGGTCAAGATGTCAGCCGACCCCCGGATGTGGTCGTCCATCGTGTTGTTCACGGATGGCACGACCGCCGACATCTCGGTGCTGTCCGCTTCGACGTTGTATTACGTGCAGGTCGCGACCGCCGATGCTCAGGGCAACCGGACGAGTGAGTACGGCGACACGGTCACGGTCACCACGCCGGCTGCGCCGGCGGGAGCGCCGTCGAACGTCAAGGCATCTCCCATCAGCGCGTCGACAGCCCAGGTTTCCTGGACGCAGGTGTCGGGGGCACCGCAGTACGTCGTGAAGTGGTCGAAGGATCCGCGGATGTGGTCGGCGACGACCAAGTTCACGTCGGGCACGTCGTTGGACGCTTCGGGCCTGGAGCCGGAGAACTCGTACTTCATCCAGGTGGCCACGGCTGACGCGCAGGGCGACCGGGTCAGCGGGTACGCCGAGACCGCGCGAATGACGACGCCCAAGGCATCGGCCAGCACGGTCAAGAATTCGATCACGGTGCCGTCGAGCAAGTCGATCACGATCAAGGGACACGGCTACGGTCACGGCATCGGCATGAGCCAGTACGGGGCCGAGGGCGGTGCCCGGTCGGGCCAGACGTACGGCGAGATCCTGACCAAGTACTACCCGGGTACGAAGCTGGCCGACAAGACCGGGTCGATCAGGGTGCTCATCTCGGCCGACACGACGGCATCGGTCGTGATCGAGGCCGCGTCAGGCATCACGTTCCACCAGGGAAGTAAGACGATCACCTTGCCGACGACCGTGGGCGGCAAGAAGGTCGAGCGGTGGACCATCGACCCGTGGAGCAGCGACAAGAAGAAGTCCGTGCTGCGCTATCGGGTCGCCGGCACGTACTACGTCTACGACTCCATGACCTGGACGGGCGACGCGCAGTTCGAAGCCGGCCAGGTGCGGCTGGTCCTGCCGGACGGCAAGGTACAGGCGTACCGGACCGCGGTCCGCTCGGCCGTGCCGAAGTCGGGGTCCACCGATCGCGACACCGTCAACGTGCTGTCGTTGGAGAACTACACCCGCGGCGTCGTCGCTCGAGAGATGCCGTCCAGCTGGCACGCCGAGGCACTGAAGGCCCAGTCGGTCGCGGCCCGCACCTACGGAGCGCAGGCCATGCGAGGCACCGGCTACTACGACATCTGTGATACGACGAGTTGCCAGGTGTATGGCGGCGTCGCGGCGGAGGCGGCATCGACCGACCAGGCGATCAGCGCGACGAAGGCCAAGATCCTGACGTATGACGGATCGCCCGCACTGGCGCAGTTCTCGTCGTCGTCGGGTGGCTACACCAATCAGGGCTCGAAGCCGTACCTCAAGCCGGTCGCCGACTCCTGGGACGACTGGTCCGGCAATGCGAACCACAGCTGGAGTGTCTCGGTGAAGGCGTCGACGATCGAGAAGAAGTACACGGCGATCGGCACGCTCAAGTCGATGTCGATCACCCAGCGCAACGGTCATGGCGACATGGGCGGCCGCGTGACGTCGATCAAGCTGGTCGGCTCGAAGGCGTCCAAGACGATCTCGGGGGTCGACGCGCGATGGGCGTTCGGGCTGAAGTCGGACTGGTTCGGCTTCTGAGATACTGAACGGGTGCCGAAGCTCGCGACCTCGATCCTGATCTCTGCAGCCGTCACGACGTTGTCCCTGGGCTTCGCGGCCTGGGTGTTCGACGGCTTCGACATCACCTGGGGCTGGTTCATCGCCGCGGTCGTGCTCTTCACGGCGCTGACGGTCACCTTGCGTGGCATCGTGGTGAACACGGTCAAGCGGTTCACCCGTGCCTACACGCTGGTCGGCGGTCTGGTGCTGACGGCTCTCGCGCTGCTGCTGACCGACTGGGTCGTGCCAGCCTCGGGCTTCGAGATCGAGGGTTGGGGCACCTGGATCGGTGTCACCCTGATCGTGTGGGCCGCCGGCGTCGCCTACGGCGAGGTCGACCACCAGGCGCCGCCCGAGGTCCCCGGCCAGTCCCCCCGCTGAGGAGTCACAAAGTACGCACTCGCGAGTCACAAAGTTCGTGACTTGGTGACTCGCGAGTGCGTACTTTGTGACTCGCGAGCGTTACTCGGCGTCCTTGATCTCGGCGAGTACGTCGCCGGAGCCGACGGTGGCACCGACCTCGGCGGCGATGCCGGTGACGACGCCGTCCTTGTGAGCCGTGATGGGCTGCTCCATCTTCATCGCCTCGATCACGAAGATCTGGTCGCCGGCCGACACCGTGGCGCCCTCGTCGACAGAGATCTTGACGATGGTGCCCTGCATCGGCGCGGTGATCGCATCGCCCGAGACCGCAGCGCCGCCGCCCGAGCCGCCCTTGCGCTTGGGCTTCTTGCCGCCGGTCGGAGCGGCCGCGGCCGAGGCGCCCAGTCCGCCGGGCAGGACGACCTCGACGCGTTTGCCGCCGACCTCGACGGTCACCCGCTCGCGCTCGCCCGGCTCATCGGCCTCGCGGCTGCCCGCGTACGGCTCGAGCTGGTTGTCGTAGTCGGTCTCGATCCAGGTCGTGTACACGTCGAACGAGCCGCCGGAGGCGTTGTAAGCCGGGTTGTCGAGGACATCGCGATGGAACGGGATGACGGTGGGCATGCCGTCGACGACGAACTCGTCGAGGGCGCGGCGCGAGCGCTCGATGGCCTGCTCGCGGGTGCGTCCGGTGATGATCAGCTTCGCCACGAGCGAATCGAAGGCGCCGGGCACCGTCTCGCCCTCCTCGTAGCCGCCGTCGACCCGGACGCCGGGACCGCTCGGGGGCGCCCACTTGGTGAGGGTGCCGGGCGCGGGCAGGAAGCCCTTGCCGCCGTCCTCGGCGTTGATGCGGAACTCGATCGAGTGGCCGATGATCTCCGGATCGTCATACCCGAGCTCCTCGCCTGCCGCGATGCGAAACATCTCGCGCACCAGGTCGATGCCGGTGACCTCTTCGGAGACCGGGTGCTCGACCTGCAGACGCGTGTTGACCTCGAGGAAGCTGATGGTGCCGTCGCGGGCGACCAGGAACTCGCAGGTTCCGGCGCCGACGTAGCCGGCCTCCTTCAGGATCGCCTTGGACGACTCGTAGAGCCGCTTGAGCTGATCGTCGCTCAGGAACGGCGCGGGCGCCTCCTCGACGAGCTTCTGGTGACGGCGCTGCAGCGAGCAGTCGCGGGTCGAGACGACCACGACGTTGCCGTGGCTGTCGGCCAGGCACTGGGTCTCGACGTGACGGGGCTGGTCGAGGAACTTCTCGACCAGGCACTCGCCGCGGCCGAAGGCCGAGACGGCCTCGCGCACGGCCGACTCGTACTGCTCGGGGATCTCCTCGAGGGTGCGGGCGACCTTGAGCCCGCGGCCGCCGCCGCCGAAGACCGCCTTGATGGCGACCGGGAGACCGTTCTCCTGTGCGAAGGCGACGACCTCGTCGGCATCCTTCACGGGGTCCTTGGTGCCGGGAGCCAGCGGTGCGTTCGCCGTCTCGGCGATGTGCTTGGCCTTGGCCTTGTCGCCGAGCGCCTCGATGGCGGCCGGCGGCGGGCCGATCCAGATCAGCCCGGCGTCGAGGACGGCCTGGGCGAAGTCGGCGTTCTCGGCCAGGAAGCCGTAGCCGGGGTGCACGCTGTCGGCGCCGCTGCGCTGGGCGACGGCGATGATCTTCTCGATCGACAGATACGAGTCGCCCGGCGTCGAACCCTCCAGCGAGTAGGCCTCGTCGGCCAGCCGTACGAACAGCGCATCGCGATCGGGCTCGGCGTACACGGCCACGGAACCGATACCGGAGTCCTTGCACGCGCGGATCACGCGGACCGCGATCTCGCCACGATTGGCGATCAGGACCTTTTGCAGGGGCTTGCTCACTGAATGATCTCCTCCGTGGTGGCTGCCTGGTGCAGTCTAGGGGAGCCGGCGGATTGGCATCGCGGGGCCCTCGGCGGACCGATCGAGCGCGGCCCCGGCTCATGCACTGCAGGAGGTCAGCGTCGCCGTGCGAGGATGATGCGTTGGCATTTCGGCAGGTGAACCTCACAGGGAGGGTGGATCTTGAAGGATCCTCGGCGGCGCGCCCTCGAGGCGAGCACGCCGATGTCGCCGGGACACCCGCGTCATCGCACCGACATCCAGGGGATGCGCGCACTGGCGGTGGGCGCGGTCGTCTTGGCCCACGCAGGGATCGGTGTGCTGGGAGGCGGCTTCGTCGGGGTCGACCTGTTCTTCGTCCTGTCCGGGTTCCTGATCACTGACCTGCTGATCCGAGATCAGGTGGTGCACGGACGCATCTCGCTGGCGAACTTCTGGGCCCGTCGCGTGCGACGACTGCTGCCGGCGTCGACGCTGGTGCTGGTCGTGACGGCGGTTGCGTCGGCGCTGTGGCTTCCTGCGGTCCAGCGCAAAGCGGTCACGGTCGACATCGTCTGGTCGGCCCTGTTCTCGGCCAACTGGCGGTTCGCCCAGCAGGGCGCCGACTACTTCGCCCAGGACCGTGCTGTCAGCCCGGTCCAGCACTACTGGTCGCTCGGCGTTGAAGAGCAGTTCTACCTGGTGTGGCCGCTGATCGTGATCGTCTGCGGAGTCTTGGCCTCCCAGCGCTGGAACACACGGCTGGTCCTGGGCATAGTGGCGGTCGCGATCGTGGTGGGCTCCTGTGCCTATTCGATCGGCCTCACGGCCCAGAATCAGCCGTACGCTTACTTCGGTACGCCTGCGCGCGCGTGGCAGCTGGGCATCGGAGCGTTGCTCGCCACGGCGGTGCCATTGCTCACTCGCCTGACGGCCGTGTTCCGGCTCGCCTTGGCGCTGGCGGGCCTGGCGGCTTTCGTGTGGGCCTTGTTCGCCCTGGCGGATCCGGCCGAACAGGGTCGGTATCCCGGGCTGATGGCGTTGATCCCGACGCTTGCCGCGGCGGCGTTGATCGCGGCCGGAACGGGTGGCGGCACGATCGTGGGGACACTGCTCTCCTGGCGCCCCTTGCAATGGCTGGGTGATCTTTCGTACTCGCTGTATCTGTGGCACTTCCCGGTCTTGATCATCGGCACCTCCTACTTCGCGCCGGCCGGCTGGATCGTGACGACCGGCCTGGTCGTCGCCTCCGTCGTGGCCGCCTGGGTTTCGTACATCTGGGTCGAGACACCGATCCGCCGCTTGCCGTTCCTGTCGCGTCACGCCGTGGTGTCGATGGCTCTGGGACTGGGACTGGTGGGGGTTTCGATGGGAGCGGCGGTCGGGTCCAGGACCCTCGACACCACTGACACGACGGTGTACAACGCGCACGGCGACAAGGTGGATCTCGGTCAGGTGCTCATCGACCCCGAGATCGGCACCCATGAACGGAGGTTGGACGGCTGTACTCAGCTGCCGTACGAGCAGACCGACAACGGAGACTGCGTCTTCGGGGCGCCCGATGGTGACAAGACCGCGGTGCTGCTGGGCGACAGCCACGCAGGCTCGCTGTTCTTCGGGCTCGATCCCGCTGCGCGAGAGGCAGGCTGGCAATTGCGTGCGTGGGTCAAGAACGCATGCAAGATCGCCGATGCCACCTACTTCATCGAGGCGCGCCAGGATCGGTACGACGCCTGCGATGAGTACCGGCGCAAGGTGCTGAGACGCACGGTCGCTCAACACCCCGATCTGGTGATCCTGATCAGTGCCGTCAACGACCGGCAGAAGGTGTTCGACCGGCGTACCGGAAAGTTGCTCGACGCCGACACGTCTCGGCCGCTGATCGCCGCCGGCTATCGGAAGGTGGTCGAGTACTTCGTCCAGCACGGGATTCCCGTCGCCGTCGTGGCCGACTGGCCGCGCGCGAAGGAGAAGATTCCCGAGTGCCTCCTGCGCACCCGAGACGCGCGGCGATGCGGATTCGACCGTTCACGGCTGCCTCGTCCGGAGCCGGACGCGGTCCGCGGGCTCGAGAACGTACGGCTGATCACAGTGGATCGAGGCTTCTGTGGACGGGTCCACTGCACGCCCGTGCCAGGCAAGATGCTCGTCTATCTGGACGACACGCACCTCACGCGTCAGTACGCCGAGAGCTTGGCTCCGCAGTTGAGGCGAGACGTCTTCGACCGGTTCTGAGTCGTTCGACATCTCCGTCCGGTGCCGGAGGGCGCAGTACGCTCCGGCACCGGACGGTGGAGGGTTCTACTTCAGGCCGAGGTCGATATAGGCCTCGCCGCGCCCGAACAGGTCGCTCACCTCGAGCAGGCTGCCCTTGGCCGCTGCCTTCGGGATGTCGAAGACCAGCAGCCCGGTCTTGGCGACATCCGGCTGCATGTCCTCGAAGATCAACGGTTCGCCGTCGTCGCCGATGGCTGCGATGGTGCCGTCGGAGTCGGTCGAGTACTTCTTTCCGTTGCCGGCGATGAGCTTGGCGGCGTTGTCGGAGAACGTCTTGGTCTCGTCCTTCTTGTTCTCGATCGTCAGCTCCACGACGACGTAGATGCCGTCGGCCTTCTCCTTGAAGAACTCGCTGCCGACTTCGGCGGTGGCCTTGGCGCTCTTGACGGTGTACTGGGTGCCTTGGAGCTTCACGGTCTCGCCGATCTTGATCGGGTTCTTCTTGGAGCCCGCCTTGTCGCCGTCGTCGGACTTGGAGTTCGAGCTCGAACCGTTGTCGACCTTCTCGGGGCCGTCGTCGCCACCACCGTTCAGTGCGCTGATCAGCACGATCAGGACGACGAGCGCGATCGGGATGACGAATCGCTTCTTCTTGTACCAGGGACGCGTGGCCTTGGCGTACGCCTTGGCCGCCTTGGCGGCGGCCTTCGGGTTGTCGCCGTGGTTCGCGCCCGGGGGCGGCGGGGGCAGCTGGTCGGTCATGGGGGGATTCCTCCGAGAGGTGTCGATAGAATGCTACTGATATGTAGCGCTGTCACCTTAGTGCAACGGCGGGTCGACCGGGGCGGAATCGATCCATTCCGCATCGCGAGCGGAGCGGTCGGAGATCGGTTAACGGGCATTAACATTTGCTGATAGCCTGGCGGGCATGTTCTCGCTGAGCCCCGAGCACGAAGCCTTCCGCCGAGTCGTCCGCGATTTCGCGGAGTCGCAGATCGGTCCGCACGTCGCCGGATGGGACCGCGACCACCACTTTCCCGTCGACGTCGTCCAGGCGATGGGCGATCTGGGCCTGTTCGGTCTCACCGCGCCCGAGGAATTCGATGGCGCGGACGGCGACTTCACCAGCCTCTGCCTGGCGATCGAGGAGATCGGCCGGGTCGATCAGTCGCTGGGCGCCACGCTCGAGGCGGCCGTCGGGCTGGGTATCAATCCGATCCAGGTCTACGGCACGCAGGAGCAGAAGGAGCGCTGGCTGCCCGATCTGGTCGCGGGCCGGCGCCTCGCGGGCTTCGGACTGACCGAGCCCGGCGCGGGCTCCGATGCGGGCGCCACTCGGACCAAGGCGACGCTCGACGGCGGCGAGTGGATCGTCGACGGGGCCAAGCAGTTCATCACCAACTCGGGCAGCGAGCTCACCTCGCTGGTCACAGTCACCGCGCGGACCGGACAGACCGAATCGGGGCGCGCCGAGATCTCGGCGATCATGATTCCGGCCGGAACGCCGGGCTTCGTCGCGGAGCCCGCGTACGACAAGCTCGGCTGGCGGCTCTCCGACACCCATCCGCTGACGTTCTCCGGCGCCCGGGTGCCCGAGGACCACCTGCTCGGTGAGCGCGGTCGCGGCTACGCACAGTTCCTGGCCACGCTCGACGACGGCCGGGTCGCGATCGCCGCGCTCGCGGTCGGTTGCATCCAGGCCTGCCTCGACCTCTCGGTGCAGTACGCGGGGGAGCGCACCACGTTCGGCCAGCCGATCGGCGCCAAGCAAGGCGTCGCCTTCCAGATCTCCGATCTGGCGGTGATGGCGGAGGCCTCGCGGGCGCTGACGTATCAGGCGGCGGCCATGAAGGACGCGATGCTGCAGGGCGGCGGCCCGAGCGCCGCCGAGTTCAAGCGGGCCGCGTCGATCGCCAAACTGTACGCCTCGGAGTCGGCCGTCTCCGCGACCCGGATCGCGACGCAGGTGTTCGGCGGCTACGGCTTCATGGAGGAGTATCCGGTGGCACGCTTCTACCGCGACGCCAAGATCCTCGAGATCGGCGAGGGCACCAGCGAGGTGCAGCGCATGCTGATCGCCCGGGGCCTCGGCCTGCCGGTCGAATAGTCCGTACGGGGCGACGTGGCCGCCGTTCTACAGGCTGGTCATCTTCGCGCAGGGCATCGCGATGTGCTGAGGACCGTCGCCGAAGTCGACCTGGGCGGAGCGGGTGCCCTGGAGGCTCACGATGCGGCCCAGGCCGAACGTGTCGTGCGAGACGCGGACACCGACCTCGTAGACCTCGTCGATCGTCTCAGGCGCTGCTTGGAAGGGACTGGTGGCGTGAGTTCTGCGACGCGGGGGATTGACCATGGTCGTCCCAGTCTGTCACCGCGCGGCCCGCATGGCGAGCGAGGCGGCTCACTCCGGCCGGTTCCACAGGGTCGGCCAGCTGATGCCGAGATCGCCCACCAGGTCGCGCAGCAGGGGCAATGACAGCCCGACGACGTTGTGGTGGTCGCCTTCGATGGCGCGGATGAACGCGCCGCCGTATCCGTCGATCGTGAAGGCTCCCGCCACGTGCAGTGGCTCACCTGTCGCCACGTAGGCGTCGATCTCGGCGTCGGTGATATCGGCGAAGTGGACCACCGTGGCAGCCGATTCGACGAACTCCTCGTCTCCGCGCCGCACGCAGTGTCCGGTGTGCAGCACGCCGCTGCGGCCGCGCATGCGGCGCCAGCGCCCCGCGGCCTCGACCGGCCCGATGGGTTTGCCCAGGATCTCACCGTCGAAGAACAGCACCGAGTCGCAGCCGATCACCAGCGCCTCGGGCTCGACCTGAGCTGCCACGGCGCGGCACTTCAACTGAGCCAGGGCGGCCGCCAGGTTCGCCGGGTCCGGCGTGCGCACTTGATCCTCGTCGACGCCCGAGACGATCACGTCGGGCTCGATGCCGGCCGAGCGCAACGTCGCCAGGCGTGCCGGAGAGGCCGACGCCAGCACCACTCTCATGTGCCCATCCTGTCGCACAGGACCCCGAGATATGCGCCGTTGTGGCTGGTTTCTGATGAGTGAGACCAGCCACAACGGCGCACATCTCGCAGGAGGTGGGTGAAGGTCAGCCCCAGGCGGAACGACGCCACTGATCGGGTCCGAACGTGTGCGGGCGCCGAGCCATCCGGCGCGGGTGGCCCCACTCGGAGCGGGGCTTCGGCTTCGCCGACCGGGCGGCCGCATGGGCAGCCGCCGCATTCCGAGCGGCGACGACCGCCACCAGGGCGGCCAGTTCCTCGGGTGTCAGATCGCCCTTGACGACCCGCAACACCGGCTTGACCGGCGTGGTCTCGTCCTCGGGGGAGGTGCTCTCGGTGCGCATCAGAGCGGGATGTTCCCGTGCTTCTTAGGCGGCAGCGTCTGGCGCTTGGTGCGCAGCAGACGCAGAGCCTTGACGACCTCGGCGCGTGTCTCGTGCGGGGCGATGACCTGATCGACGTAGCCGCGCTCGGCCGCCAGGTACGGATTGCACAACGTGTCCTCGTACTCGGTCATCAGCTCGGCGCGCAGGGCCTCGGGATCGTCGGCCGCCGCGATCTCCTTGCGATACAGGATGCCGACCGCGCCGGACGCGCCCACGACGGCGATCTGGGCCGACGGCCAGGCGATGTTGATGTCGGCACCCAAGTGCTTGGAGCCCATGACGTCGTACGCGCCGCCGTAGGCCTTGCGCGTGATGACCGTGACCAGGGGCACCGTGGCCTCGGAGTAGGCGTAGATCAGCTTCGCGCCACGGCGGATGATGCCATTCCACTCCTGGTCGGTGCCAGGCAGGAAGCCGGGCACGTCGACGAACGTCAGGACCGGGATGTTGAACGCGTCGCAGGTGCGCACGAAGCGTGCGGCCTTCTCGGATGCGTCGATGTCGAGACAGCCGGCCAACTGCATCGGCTGGTTCGCGACGACGCCGACGCTGCGGCCCTCGACACGGCCGAAGCCGATCACCAGGTTCGGAGCGAACAGCGGCTGAACCTCGAGGAAGTCCTGGTCGTCGAGGATCGTCTCGATGACGCCGCGGATGTCGTACGGCTGATTGGCCGAGTCGGGGATCAGCGTGTCGAGCGCGAGATCCTCGGCGCTCGGCTCGAGATCGGCCACCTCGTCGTAGGGCTCGGGCTCCTCCATGTTGTTCTGGGGGAGGAACGAGATGAGCGCCTTGACGTACTCGATGGCGTCTTCCTCGTCGGCGCCCATGTAATGGGCGTTGCCGCTCTTGGTGTTGTGGGTGCGGGCGCCGCCCAGCTCCTCCATCGTGACGTCCTCGCCCGTGACCGTCTTGATGATGTCGGGGCCGGTGATGAACATGTTCGACGTCTTGTCGACCATGACGACGAAGTCGGTGACGGCGGGCGAATACACGTGACCGCCGGCATTGGCGCCCATGATCAGCGAGATCTGCGGGATCACGCCGGACGCGTGCACATTGCGCTGGAAGATCTCGCCGTACAGGCCGAGCGAGACGACGCCCTCCTGGATGCGGGCGCCCGAGCCCTCGTTGATGCCGATGATGGGGCAGCCGGACTTGATCGCCAGATCCATGACCTTGACGATCTTCTCGCCGTAGACCTGGCCGAGCGAGCCGCCGAAGACGCTGAAGTCCTGGCTGAACACGCAGACCTGGCGGCCGTCGATCGTGCCGTAGCCGGTGATGACGCCGTCGCCGAGCGGGCGGTTCTTCTCCAGACCGAACGCGGTGGAGCGGTGGCGCGCCATCGCGTCGAGCTCGACGAACGAGCCCTCGTCGAGGAGCTGCTCGATGCGCTCGCGAGCACTCTGGCGGCCTCGAGCGCTCTGCTTCTCGTGCGCGCGAGCCGCCATCTCGACCTCGGCGGTCTCGCGGCGGCTCAGGAAGTCGGAGAGCTTGCCGGCCGTGGTGTGCAGCTCGGGCTTCTCGGTGATCTGTTCAGCATCCGTCACGCAGGTCACTGTAACGATCGGCTTCGCCGGGGGATATGTGAGGCTTGCCGCATGACGACGTCAGGACCGGATCGCCGACCGATCGACACCGCGGCGCTGGCCGCAGCGGTCTCGGGACCGGGACGTCTGTGGAACGACGTGCGGGTGGTAGCGACGACCGGCAGCACGAACTCCGATGTCGCCGCGGCCGCGCGGGCCGGGGTGCCCGAGGGGCTCGTGATCACGACCGATCACCAGGTCGCGGGCCGGGGCCGGCTGGACCGGTCGTGGCAGACCGTGCCCGGCGCGGCCCTGGCGGTCTCGGTGCTGCTGCGCCCCCAGGTGCCGCCGGCCGCGTGGGTGTGGCTGCCGATCCTGACCGGGCTGGCGGTCGACGCGATGGCCCGAGAAGTCGGTGTCGACAGTGCCCTCAAGTGGCCCAACGACGTGCTGGCCGACGACCGCAAGATCGCCGGAATCCTGCTCGAGCGGGTCGAGGAACCTCAGGGCTCGGCAGCGGTCCTCGGGGTCGGACTCAACGTCACGCTGGAGCGGGCCGAGCTCCCGGTGCCGACGGCCACCTCCTTGCTGCTCGAGGGAGCGACTGAGACCGACCGCACCGCGGTCCTCACGGTTCTGCTGACGCACCTGGAGCGGCTGTACGCGCAGTGGTCGGCGGCGGGCGGAGACCCGGCTGCGGGCCTGCGCGACGAGTACCTGCACCGCTGTTCGACGGTCGGACGGCGCGTCCGGGTCGAGCTGCCGGACGGCACCGATCTGGTCGGCGAGGCCGAGACGGTCGACGAACACGGCCGGCTCGTGGTGGCCGGTCGCGCCGTCAGCGCCGGTGACGTCACGCACGTGCGTCCGGTCTGATGCGCCGACAACCGTCGCACGGCCCGGCTCCGACGTGACAGACTTCGCACATGACCCTGCCGCGCAAGCTGATGATCGACGGTGAGCAGACGATCGCCACCACTCGCACGCACCTGAAGGTGCTGATCCTGCCGTTCGTGATCCTGCTGATCGTGGCAGGCGCCACCGGCTTCCTGATGAAGGTCAGCGGCGATGCACTCGGCGGCAACCTGAAATGGGTCGTGCTCGTGGTCGGGCTGGTGCTGATCGTGGCCGGGTCGGTCCTGCCCTGGCTGCGCTGGGTCACCTGGACGTACACGCTCACCAACAAGCGCATCGTGGAGCAGAAGGGCATCCTGACGCGCTCGGGTCGCGTCATCCCGCTGAGCCGCGTCAACGACGTCGCGTTCGAGAAGAACCTGAACGATCGCATCCTGGGCTGCGGCACGCTGGTCATCCACGATGCGAGCGAACAGGCGGGCCTGCGCCTCAACGACATCCCGAAGATCGAGGACTTCCACCGCACGGTGAGCAATCTGGTGATGGCGGCTCACGGGTCCTCGGCCACCGATGAGTCCGTCTGACCCTGCCGCGGTCGACCGCTCCGTGCTGCGCGAGCAGCTCGTCCGGTTGATCCTCGGCGCCGACATCGAGCTCACCGGCGAGGAGGTCTCGGCTCAGGGCGACTTCGACTACGAGGAGGCGCGCCGGCTGTGGCGTGCGCTCGGATTCCCCGATGTCGCGGACGAGGCCGCGTTCGGCAGCGTCGATGTCACGGCGCTCAGCTCGGTGCGCTCCGCGATGGAGACCGGCCTGCTCGACGAGCAGACGGTCTACCGGATGACCCGCGCCCTGGGTCGCACCATGTCGCGGCTCGCCGACTGGCAGGTGGAGGCGTTGATCGAACAGGTCGAGCGCGATCTGGTCAGCGGCCGGACCTCCAGTCGTCTGGAGCGGGCCGTGGAGTTGGCGCGCCTGGCGGCGCCCGGATTCGAGCAGCTGATGCTGTACGCGTGGCGTCGTCACCTGGCGGCCGCGGCGGCACGCATCGAGGCGCTCGGGGCATCCGACGAAGAGCTGCTCTCGACGTACCTGACGGTCGGCTTCGTCGATCTCAGCCGGTTCACCTCGTTGAGCAACGACCTGGACGAGGACGCCCTCGGCCACCTGGTCGAGGACTTCGAGGACGAGTGCACCGATGTGGTCACGGCCGGCGGCGGACGCGTCATCAAGACGCTCGGCGACGCCGTGCTGTTCGTCGCGGACGATCCGGCCAAGGGGGCGCGCATCGGCCTGAAGCTGATCGCGCACATGGCGGGCCGCGACGACATCCCCGACGTCAAGGTCGGCATGGCGACCGGATCGGTGCTCAGCCGGATGGGAGATGTGTTCGGACCTCCGGTCAACCTGGCGTCGCGGCTCACGGCTGTCGCCCGGAGCAATCGGCTGCTGGTCGACGAGACGACGGCTCAGCGGCTCGGCGAGGAAGGCTTCGAGCAGCGCCGCCTGCCGCCGCGCACGCTGCGTGGCTTCGGCCTGGTGTCGCCCATCACGGTCAGCGAGCGGCGCGGCTTCTTCCGGGTCAGCTGACGACCCACGCCCAAGCGCGCGTCGATAGGGTGAGTGCGTGACCTCACCCCAGCCGGATCTGGCCGTCATCGGTGGCGGACAGCTGGCGCGGATGATGCAACCCCCGGCGGTCGCGCTGGGCCTGCGCCTGCGCCTGCTGGCCGAGGGTCCCGATGTCTCGGCGGCCCAGGTGATCCCCGATCAGCTCGTCGGCGACCACACGAACCTCGACGATCTGCGGGCGGCCGTGGCGTCGGCGCCGGTCGTGACGTTCGACCACGAACACGTCCCGCCCGAGCATCTGCGCACGCTCGCGGCCGAGGGGCACGCGTGTCACCCCGGCCCCGATGCGTTGTTGTACGCACAGGACAAGGGCGAGATGCGCGTGCGACTCAGCCTGCTCGGCGTGCCATGCCCGATCTTCGAGCTGATGGGCTCGAGCGACGACGGCTCGCTCGACGATCTGATCGACGACATGCACGACTTCGGCTATCCCGCGGTCGTCAAGACCACCCGCGGCGGCTACGACGGCAAGGGCGTGTGGGTCGTCCGGGGCCCTGCGGACCTGCGCGAACCGTTCGAGTCCGGCCGCGAGCTGCTCGCCGAGGAGCTCGTCGACTTCCGACGTGAGCTCTCGGTGCTGGCGGCCCGCTCGCCGTCTGGCGAGCTGGTCGTCTACCCGGTCGTCGAGTCGACGCAGCAGGACGGCGTCTGCTTCGAGGTCATCGCGCCTGCGCCCGACCTGGATCCGGCGCTGGAGGCAGAAGCACGGGGGATCGCGGAGAGGATCGCCACCGAGCTCGGCGTCACCGGTGTGCTGGCGGTCGAGCTGTACGAGACCTCCGACGGCCGGATCCTCGTCAACGAACTGGCGATGCGGCCCCACAACACCGGCCACTGGTCGATCGACGGAGCCGCGACGAGTCAGTTCGAGAACCACCTGCGGGGTGTGCTCGATCTTCCGCTCGGCCCGACCGAGCCCCGGCAGCCGTGGAGCGTCATGGTCAATGTCCTGGGCGGTTCACGTGAGGACCTGGCCGCGGGCCGCGATGCCGCGCTCGCCGCCGACCCGGGCGTGCACGTCCACCTGTACGGCAAGGACGTCAAGCCGGGTCGCAAGGTCGGTCACGTCACGGTCGTCGGTGACGATCTCGACGACGTGCTCGCCCGTGCCCGCCGGGCGGCAGCGACAGTCGCTGCCGGCTAGAGGAGCGGCGGATTACCTAGTTAACTTGGTAACCCGTCACTCACCACGCCAAATTCAGCTGGGTCAGTGCAGGTTTACCTAGTTAACTTGGTCAACCGTCACCCGGAGCGCGGGCGCTAGGGTTGCGGCATGAGCGCGCGTGTCGGGATCGTGATGGGGTCGGACTCGGACTGGCCCACGATGGAGGCAGCCGCCACGGCGCTCGACGAGTTCGAGATCGCCTATGAGGCCGACGTCGTGTCGGCGCACCGCATGCCCGACGAGATGCTCGCCTACGGTCGCGAGGCGCACGGTCGCGGCCTCGAGGTCATCATCGCGGGAGCCGGGGGAGCAGCGCACCTGCCCGGCATGCTCGCCAGCGTCACGCCGCTGCCCGTCATCGGGGTGCCGGTGCCGTTGAAGTATCTCGACGGCATGGACTCGCTGCTGTCGATCGTGCAGATGCCGGCCGGGGTCCCGGTCGCTACGGTCTCGATCGGCAACGCCCGCAACGCAGGGCTGCTCGCGGTGCGCATCCTGGCGGCCGGGGATCCGGCGCTGACCGAGCGGATGCTGGCGTTCCAGGCCGATCTGGCCGAACAGGCTCGCGCGAAGGGCGCCAACGTCCGGCGCTGACGCGCTGGTTCCCCGATGTCGGGTGGACGTGGCACGGTGAATGCATGGCTCTCGTCGCGTTCAAGGACCTGTGCATCGACACGACCCGCCCACACGAGACGGCCGCGCAGTGGGGTCCTCGGCTCGGACTCGACATCGCGCTGTTCCGCGACGGTGATGCCCGCCTGACCGGTCCGACCAGCCAGCACACGATCTGGCTCAACCACGTGCCCGAGGCGCGCACGGTCAAGCAGCGCGTACATCTGGACCTGAGAGCGCGTCTTCACGACTTCGCCGAGCACGAGCGCGTCGGCGAGCCCGGCCGATTCATGTGGACGACGCTGGTCGACGACGAACTCGGGGAGTTCTGCGTCTTCGACACCGATGAGCCGCCTGCTCAACGGCTCAAGGCGGTCGAGGTCGATGCGGCCGATCACGACTCGATCGCCGCCTGGTGGCATCGCGTCCTGGGTGGCCGGCTGTCGCATTGGGACGACTACGCCTCGGTCGAGGACGTCCCGGGTATGCCCGGCGAGGGCTTCGACTTCGCGACGGTGCCGGAGCCCAAGACGGTCAAGAACCGCGTCCACTGGGACGTCACGCTCGAGCCGGGGGTCTCGATCGACGACCTGGTCGATGCCGGGGCCACGGTGCTTCGCAGGCCCGATCGCGAGGTGCACTGGACCGTCATGGCCGACCCCGAGGGCAATGAGTTCTGCGTGTTCGCCCCTGACTAACCGTCCGCCGGCCGGCCTGCGACGATGGGATACATGCTCGACCTGACCGCCGATGTCGTCTCGCTGACCGCCGCCCTCGTGGACATTCCGTCCGAGAGCCTGGCCGAGGAGCGGATCGCCGACGCCGTCGAGGCGGCCCTTCGTCCGCTGTCTCATCTCGACGTCGTGCGCGACGGGCACACCATCGTGGCGCGCACCGACCGGGGACACGCCGAGCGCGTCGTCCTGGCCGGCCACTTGGACACGGTGCCCGAGAACGGGAACCTGCCGTCGCGCCTCGAGGACGGCATCCTGCACGGGCTCGGGTCGTGCGACATGAAGAGCGGGGTCGCAGTCGCCCTGAGCCTGGCCGCCACGGTGTCCGAGCCCAACCGCGACGTCACCTATGTGTTCTACGAGGCCGAGGAGATCGAAGCCGTCCACAACGGCCTGGGGCGGCTCGCCCGTGAGCGTCCCGAGCTGCTGCAGGCCGATCTGGCGATCCTGCTCGAACCGTCGAACGCCGGTGTCGAGGCGGGCTGCCAGGGCACCATGCGAGTCCAGATCCATACGAGCGGGGCGCGTGCCCACTCGGCGCGGGCCTGGACCGGCGTCAACGCCATCCACGCGCTCTCGCCGGCACTGCGGACCCTGGCCGATTACCAGCCGCGGGTCGTCGACATCGACGGCCTGGAGTACCGCGAGGGCCTCAACGCCGTGGGGGTGAGCGGCGGTGTTGCCGGCAACGTGGTGCCCGACGAAGCGGTGCTGACGGTCAATTTCCGGTTCGCGCCCGATCGCAGCGAGGACGACGCGCTGGCCCACTTGCGCGAGGTGTTCGCCGGCCATGACCTCATGGTCACCGACTCCGCGCCGGGCGCCCTGCCGGGTCTGTCGAAGCCCGCCGCCCATGGCTTCATCGACTCCCTCGGGCTCGACGTCGGGCCGAAGTTCGGCTGGACCGACGTGTCGAAGTTCTCCGAGCTCGGCATCGCGGCGGTCAACTACGGCCCCGGCAATCCCGAATACGCCCACAAGGCCGACGAGCACGTTCCCGTCGCGCAGATCCGCGACGTGCACGAGCGACTACGCGCCTGGCTGACCGCTTGAGCGCCTCATGGGACAGTGGTCTGCGTGACTGACTCGCGTTCGTACGACAAGGGGCCGGTGCGGCTGCGCCGTTCACGGATCCCCGCCACCACGACCGACCAGCGGCTGCTCGATTCGAGAGGTCCGGCCGACTGGGTGCACACCGATCCCTGGCGGGTGCTGCGCATCCAGTCCGAGTTCGTCGAGGGCTTCGGCGCCCTGGCCGAGCTCGGTCCGGCGGTCAGCATCTTCGGCTCGGCGCGCACCCAGCCCGACGATCCGATGTACGAGGCATCGCGGCAGATCGCGGCCCGCCTCTGCGGTGAGGGCTATGCCGTCATCACCGGCGGTGGACCCGGTGCGATGGAGGCGGCCAACCGCGGCGCGAGCGAGTGCGGTGGCGTGTCGGTGGGCCTGGGCATCGAGCTGCCGCATGAGCAGGGCATGAACGAATGGGTCGATCTCGGCGTCAACTTCCGGTACTTCTTCGTGCGCAAGACGATGTTCGTCAAGTACGCGCAGGGCTTCGTCGTGATGCCTGGCGGCTTCGGCACGATGGACGAGCTGTTCGAGGCGCTCACCCTCGCCCAGACGGGGAAGGTGACATCGTTCCCGATCGTGCTGTTCGGTACGCACTACTGGGGTGGTCTGATCGACTGGCTGCGCGATGTCATGGCGGTCGACGGCAAGATCGCGCCCGGGGACGTCGACATGCTGCACGTGACCGACGACATCGAGTCGGCGGTGGAGTTCTTCGTCAGCTCCGACCGCGAGCGCGGGGCATGAGCCTGACGGTCGGAGCCGACGGGATCGGCCGGTGCCCGTGGGGCAACGATCCGCAGATGATCGCGTATCACGACACCGAGTGGGGCCGGGAGATCCGCGACGAGCGCGGGCTGTTCGAGCGGCTCTGTCTGGAGTCGTTCCAGTCGGGGTTGTCGTGGGCCATCATCTTGCGCAAGCGGCCGGCGTTTCGTGAGGCGTTCGCCGATTTCGATCCAGCCGTCGTGGCCGATTTCGGTGCCGGTGACGTCGAGCGGTTGATGGGCGATGCGGGCATCGTGCGCAATCGGGCCAAGATCGAGGCGGCGGTGGCCAACGCGGGTGCCGTGCTGGGTCTCGACGGCGGCTTCGTCGATCTCGTCTGGTCGTTCGCGCCCCCTCGTCGTCCGGCCCGCCTGCGCGCGATCTCTGACGTCCCGGCCGTGACGCCGGAGTCGACGGCGTTGTCCAAGGCCCTCAAGAAGCGCGGGTTCCGGTTCTTCGGCCCGACGACGGCCTACGCCATGATGCAGGCGACCGGCATGGTCGACGACCACCTCGAGGGCTGCGTCGCCGCCCGCTGACGAGTCACTCGTTGTCGCTGAGGAGTCACTTGTTGTGACTCGCGAGCGCGAATGAGTGACTCGCGAGCGCCAACGAGTGACTCGTCAGGGGGAGTGGGCGTGTCGGGGCCGGTGTGGGGGTTCGGCTTCCTACCATCGAGGTATGTCCCCCGCAGGTTCTCGTCGCCGGTCGCGTTCCACGAAGCTGGTCATCGCGGTCGTGCTGCTGTGCGTCTCGGTCGCCGGTGCCGCCGCGGCGCTCGCGATCGCGACGGTTCCCGCACTGACCGCAGCCACCGTGTTCGGTGTCATGGCCGGTGTGCTGGCGGCGATCCTGACCTTCGCCGAGATCGCGATAGTGCGTCGCCGCTGGGCTCAGGACCGCGCGTCCCTGGTCAACGGCTATCGGGTCGACGCCCAGGAGCGCCGCACCGTGCAGGCCGCGTTCGTCCGACAGGTGAACCGGCAGATCGCGACACGCGACACCGAGATCGATCGCCAGCGCACGGAACTGGACCGCCTCCGCGACCGGCTGGTCGACACCGAGATCGAGCTCGCCCTGGCCGCCGAACGGCTGGCCGCCGAGCGATCCCGGGTGACGGCGCTGGAGTCCGACGCCGAGGCTGCCGCCAGCGATCTGGAGTCCGCGCGTGCCGACCTGCTCAGGGCTCAGGACGCACTGGCCATCAGCGAGGCCGCCGGTGTGGCCGCCCGCGCCGAGATCGCGGCGTGGGAACAGGCCACCGGGGTCCGCGACCCCGACGAGCTCGGCCGGATCCGCCGCCCCGCCTGATCCGCCCGCACCGGCTGTCGGTGGGTAGGGGATAATGGACATCCAGATGCTTCCGCGGCCGCGGAAGCAGAGATGGAGGAGAGTTCATGGCCGCCATGAAGCCGCGGACCGGTGACGGTCCGATGGAGGTGACCAAGGAAGGTCGCTGCATCGTCATGCGTGTTCCGCTCGAGGGCGGCGGACGCCTCGTCGTCGAGCTCAACAACGAGGAAGCGGCCACGCTGGGCGACGCGCTCAAGGCGGTCTAGGTCCGGGGCGGCCCGATGTTCGGCTTGACCGTTCGATGGTCACTGGCCGATGCCCCGAAAGGAACCCTCAGGCGACTCCGCACCTATGTCGAGGACGAGTCGTTCAAGAAGTTCGCCGGGCTGGAGGGGCTTCGGTTCAAGACCTGGCGTGCCCGCAAGGGCGAATGGTTCGAGGGAACCTACGTATTCGTCGACGACTCGACGCGCGCGGCATTCCAGGCCGATTTCGAGGAGCACGTCCGCACGGCTCCCGGCACCACGATCATCGGGTCCGAGCCGATGCTGATCGAGCCTTTCGAAGTCGTCGCCGTCGTGCGAGGTCCGGCGGGCTTCCGCTCGGCCGCCGACTTCGAGCGCAGCAAGGACGACTGACCTCGGAGGCCCCGGCGGGGGTCAGGCGATGCGCTGGGCGGCCAGCAGGCCGTCGCCGAGCGGCAGGAGGAGCCCGCGCAGATTGTCGTCGTCCTTGACCCGCGCGATGGTCTCGCGGATCGCGGTGGTCTCGGGATCGCGCTGCGCGGCGTCGGCGACACGGTCATGCCAGAGGGCGTTGTCGAACACGATGACGCCGCCTGGACGCACCAGGCGCACGGCCTGGTCGAGGTATTCGCCGTACTCGACCTTCTCGCCGTCGAGGAACACCAGGTCGTAGCCGGCGTCGGTCATGCGGGGCATCACGTCGAGGCCCGCTCCGGCGATCAACCGGAAGCGCTGAGGCTTGAAGCCGGCCTCGCTGAGCACGTCGCGGGCCAGCCGCTGGTGCTCGGCCTCCAGATCGACCGAGGTGAGCACGCCGTCGGGCTGCATGCCACGCAGCAGCGAGAGACCGGAGACGCCGGTGCCGGTGCCGATCTCGACGACCGAGCGGGCGCCGACTGCTCCGGCCAGGAACGTCAGGGCCGCTGCGGCCCCGGGCCCGACCGGGACCACGCCGACCTGCTCGGCGTTCGCGCGAGCGGTGCGCAGGTGGTCGTCTTCGCCGTTGTAGTCCTCGGCGAATGCGAGGCTGGCTGCGGTGGTGATGATGACTCCTCGGCCGACGGTCCCGAAAGTTCATGGCGGTCGTTCAGGCGACGACCTGGTCACCAGGGTAGTCCCGTCGAGCCGCGGAACGGGTGAGGCGCACCACGGGACGGCGTCGGCCGAGCGACGACCGGGACAGGTTCGTCGCAGCTCACGGGAACATGCCAGGGCCCTCTGTGCGTTCTCTCAGGTGAGCCCATGAGGATCCCAGCATGAACAGCGCAACGCAGGTCGCGACCGAACCCGACGTGCAGGACTGGCATGCCATCGTCGAGGAGCACTCGCCCCGGGTGTACCGGCTGGCGTACCGGTTGACGGGCAATCGCCAGGACGCCGAGGACCTGACTCAGGACGTCTTCGTGCGCGTCTTCCGTTCGCTCGACCGCTACGAGCCGGGCAACTTCCCCGGCTGGCTGCACCGGATCACGACCAATCTGTTCCTCGACCGGGTCCGCCGTTCGTCGCGCATCCGCATGGACCGTTTCGGCGAGGGCGCCGAGGATCGCCTGCTGAGCGTCGAGGTCGAGCCGGAGGCCGCGGTGCACGACGCCAATTTCGATCCCGATATCGAGCAGGCGCTCTCGACGTTGCCTGAGGAGTTCCGGGTCGCCGTCGTGCTGTGCGATGTCGAGGGACTCAGCTACGAGGAGATCGCCGACGTCCTCGGCATCAAGCTCGGCACGGTGCGCTCACGGATCCACCGGGGTCGCTCGCAGCTGCGTGCCGCTCTGGCGCATCGCGCCCCGCGTCCGGGACACACCCGATTCATGGGACCGATCGGCGCCTGACGATGTCTCATCTGGGCGCCGATACGGCCGCGTACGTGGACGGACAGCTGTCCGAGTCCGCGATGCGCGCCGCCGACGCCCACCTGCGGGTCTGCGAGGAGTGCGAGCGGGCGGTCCGCCAGCAGCGGCTGCTGAAGTCGCGCATGAGCACCGTCTCGGCACCGGAGCCCACGTCCGATCTGATCGACACGCTGACGCGGCTCCAGGCCGTCCAGCCCGCATCCGTGCCGTGGTGGGTGCGGCTGCAGCGGGCGGCACCGGTCACGATCGGCCTGGCCCTGGTCGGCGCCTCGCTGGCAGTCGTCGCGGTCGCCTACGTGGTCGGCGGATCGGAGCACTCCGATCAGGTGCGGCCGACCTTCGACAGCTATGCCGCGGAGTTCTTCGGTGCGACGGCCACCGCCGTCGCGGCCACGTACACCGTCGTCGCCCCGGAGCGGCTGGACTCCGAGGGCTGGCCGTGCCACGAGCGGCTCGCAGGGAACCTGGAACGGGTGTCGGCCGGCTATGACCACACCGACGACGTGGTGGCGGTGGCGTACAGCGACGGAACCAGCCGTCTGCGGCTGTACGAGCAGCCCGGCAGGCTCGACCCGGCAGCGCTCGACGGCTTCGCCCGCGTGCGCCTGGGCGAGGTGATCGTGTGGCTGCGCTCGGGCACTCCGCGGGTCGTCACCTGGGATCGCGACGGCATCGTCTACACGATCGTCACCGACGTCGACAGCGCCCGGCTCGCACGCGCCGTCGCCGAACTCCCCGAGGCCGAGCAGCAGAACCCGCTCGAGCGCGTCGGCACGGGCCTGGACCGCATGACCACGTGGGCGGCCGCCTGACAGGAGCCGGGCCGTGCATCAGGAACTGCTGCCGACCAGCATCTTGCCCAGAACGGTCTTGCCGTCCGCGGCGTAGACACGCTGATAGACGTTGCCCTTCGCGTCGATCAGCCCGTCGCGCCGGCGCTGTCGTTCGATCTCGATGCGCTCGTCTCGATCGACGATCAGCCCGCCGTGCATCTCGGAGCCGAGCAGGTAGCCGGTGCGTCCCTCGAAGCGCACCGGATACAGGTCGGGCCACTGGTTCTCGGGGGTGTTGAGGCGGGGGACACCGACCGTCAGGCCGTATTCGTTGACCACGTAGTCCGGGGTGGCCCAGTCGACGTTGCCGTCGTCGCGGCGGCCGGGCAGCACCAGCATCGACATCTCCGACGTCGGGGAGAAGACCGCCTCGACCCGGTAGTCGTGGCTCAGCGTGGAGTCGACCTTGACCGTGCGACCGCTGACGTCGCCGATCGGGATGCTCTTGAACAGGCCGCGGTCCGCGCCGGGCGGATGTGGTGTCGGTACGGGCCCTTGGTCGGTCTGGTCGGCCGCGAGTTCAGGTTGGTTCGGAATCGGGTCGTAGTACATCGCATCGCAGCTCTCGTCGAACACGACGTCGTCACCGACCGTGACGGTGAAATGTTCGCCGGGGCTGCAGGTGTACTGCATCTGGACGTTCAGCCAGCGGTCGGCCGGAGACGGCTCGTCGAGCGTGAAGCTCGTGCTCCCCGTCTCGACCTGCGGTGTCGCGTCGAACAGGCTCTTGGCGGCCACGGCCGCTCCGGCCACACCGCCGACGACGAGCACCGCCGTGGCTGCGACGCCCAGCCGCGACATGCGGCGCCACCAGGGTCGACGTCGTTCGCTGACGGCCCGGAGGACGGTCCGTCCGGCCGAAGTGATCAGGCGATCGAACTCGGCGTCGGTCGGCCGATCGGTGGTGGGTGGTGGGATCATCGTTCGGCCTCCTGGCGCAACGTGACACGTGCTCGATGCAGGCGCTTGCCGACCGACGCCTCGCTGATGGACAGTCGATCGGCGGCTTCGCGATAGCTGAGCCCGTGGAGCAGGCAGAGTTCGCAGACCTGACGGTCCAGGTCGGGAAGCGCGGCGATGGTCGCCAGCGCCCAGGCCAGGTCGAGGGCCGCTTCGCCGTTGACCGGGTCGACGTCGATCGACTGTTCGTACCTGCGGAGCGCCTCGCGTCTGCGGCGATCGTTCCGGGCGCGGTTGCGTGCGAAGTTCCGGCAGGTGAGGAGCAGCCACGGCAACGCCGAGCCGTTGACGAATGTGATGGCCGATCGTTTGCGCCACGCGGTGAGGTAGGTGTCCTGCAACAGCTCTTCGACCGCCTCGGACGACCGCGACAACGACCAGGCGAACCGGGCCACGGCAGGTGCCGTCCGGGCATAGAGCTGCTCGAACTCTGCTGCGTCGCCGCTGGCATCGGCGCCGAGCAGTTCCTGGTCGCTGGTGCTCTCCACACTGTGTAGTGTCCACCGGCGACTGTTCCTGACCCCGCTGCCTTCATGACATGATCACCCAGGAAACTTGCGTTGATGACAGGAAGTTTCCTGTGATCAACGCAAGAAACGTGCTATCTGGCCACGTCAGCTGACCAGCTCACTGCCGCCCTGCCGTCATCCACAGCCCCGCCCCCAACACCTCGGCCACGGTCGACGCCCCGGCACTGCAATCACCACCCACAGATGCGTCGTCAGGAAAGCCCTCTTGCGCTGCGTGTGGTCCGGTCAGGTGGCTTCGGAGTCGAACGGGGGAGTCTCGTCGGGGCGCAGGTCGCGAGACGGCTTCGGGGACGGCTCCGGGTCGTCCATCAGGCTGCGGCGCACCACTTCGCGCGGATCGAGCGAGCGCAGGTCGAGATCGCTGAGATCGTGACCGATCTCGCGGCCGAGATCAGCTTTGGCGTTGTCGGCCATCTGGCGCAGGGTGCGCACGAAGCTTCCGGCCTGGCGAGCGAGATCGGGCAGTTTGTCGGGACCGAAGACGAGCAGCGCGACGACCAGGATGACCCCGATCTCGGGCAGCCCCATGCCGAACATGAGAGGGACCCTACAGGCGACCGACGGGCGCGAGGCCCAGCTGCATGCCCGCGAGGCCCCGCGAGCGCCCGCTGAGCTGGTCGGCAGCGGCCTGCAGGATCTTGGCCGACTCGGCATCGGGATGCGCCGAGACGATCGGTGCGCCGGAGTCGCCGCCCTCGCGCAACGCCTCCTCGAGCGGCACCTGGCCGAGCACCGGGACGTCGTAGCCGAAGCGCTCGCTGAGTGTCTTCGCGACCTCGGCGGCGCCGCCGGACCCGAACACCTCCATGCGATCACCTGAGGGCAGCTGGAGGTACGACATGTTCTCGATGACGCCCACGACGCGCTGATGCATCATCGACGCCATCGTGCCGGCGCGCTCGGCGACCTGCGCCGCGGCGGGCTGCGGCGTCGTCACGACGACGACCTCGGCGTTGGGCAGATGCTGGCCCAGGCTGATGGCCATATCGCCCGTGCCGGGCGGCAGGTCGAGCAGGAGTGCGTCGAGATCGCCCCAGTAGACGTCGGAGAGCATCTGCACCAGCGCGCGATCCAGCATCGGGCCGCGCCAGGCGACGACCTGGTCCTTGCGGGGCTTGAGCATGCCGATGCTGATGACCTTCAGCTCGGTGCCGGCGCCGAGGTCGACGGGCACCGGCATGATCATCTCCTCGACCTGGGTCGGGCGACGATCGCCGACGCCGAGCATGTCGGGGATGGAATGGCCGTAGATGTCGGCATCGACGACGCCGACCTTGAGACCGCTTTGGGCCATCGCGACCGCGAGATTGACGGTGACAGTGGACTTGCCGACGCCGCCCTTGCCGGACGCGATCGCGAAGACCTTGGTCAGCGAGCCGGGCTGCGCGAACGGGATATCGCGCTGGCCGCCGCCGCGCAGCATGTCCTGCATGCCCTTGCGTTGTTCGTCGGACATGACGCCCATGTCGACGCGCACGGCGTGGGCGGGGGCGACGGTGCCGACGGCGGCGGTGACATCGCGGTTCAGGGTGTCCTTGAGCGGGCAGCCGGCGACGGTCAAGAGGATCCGCACCGTGATCTCGGTGTCGCCGATCGTGACGCTGTCGACCATGCCGAGTTCGGTGATGGGGCGCTTGATCTCGGGATCGTCGACCCCGGCGAGTGCCTCGCGGACCTGCTCCTCGGTGACTGCAGCCATGACTCCCATGGTACGAGCCGGGTCCGCGTCACCGGCATGAGTGTGACCTAACCGGCCCACCAGGCAGCTGCGACCCAACGGTCACCCAGGCCCGAGATTTGCGCCCAAGCTGTTGATTTCTCTGGCGGAAAACAACCACTAGGGCGCAAATCTCGGGAGAGGTGACCCAGGGATCTAGGGTTTCGGCTCGTCGTCGGGTTCGGTGAGGGTCTCGGCCAGATTGCGTAGTTCGGAACGGAGGAAGTCGCGCGTCGCGACCTCGCCGATGCCGAGGCGCAGGCTGGCGACCTCGCGGGCCAGGAACTCCATGTCGGCATGAGACTGGGCCGTGGCCTCGCGGTCCTGCTCCTGTTGGACCCGGTCACGGGCCTCCTGACGGTTCTGCGCGAGCAGGATCAGGGGCGCCGCGTACGACGCCTGCAGCGACAGCATCAGGGTCAGGAAGATGAACGGGTACTCGTCCCAGCGCCAGCGGTCCGGACCCCACGGCACGTTCCAGATGATCCAGATCGCGATGAACACGGTCATCCAGGTCAGGAACGTCGCGGTGCCCATGAAGCGGGCGAACGTCTCGGCGAAGCGTCCGAAACGTTCCGGATCGCGTTCGCGGCGGCGCAGGCTGCGGCGCACGTCGCGGGGCTGGTCCAGGCGGACGTTGCGGTCAGCCATGGTTCGCCTCCTCGGCCTGCGTGTCCTGGTCGCGCCAGTCCTCGGGCAACAGGTGGTCCAGGACGTCGTCGATCGTGACCGCGCCCAGCAGGTGCTGGTTCTCGTCGACGACCGGAAGGGCGACCAGGTCGTAGGTGGCCAGCAGATTCGCGACGTGCAGCAGGGTGGCGTCAGGGCGCGGCCACTCGATGTCGTTGTCGACGATCACGCCGACCTGGGTCGACGGTGGTTCGCGCAGCAGCGCCTGGAAGTGCACGACACCCAGGAACCGGCCCGTGGGGGTCTCGAGCGGTGACCGGCAGACATAGGCCATGGAGGCGAGCGCGGGACTCAGATCGGGGTCACGGACCCGTGCGAGGGCCTCGGCGATCGTCGCGTCCGCTGCGAGGACGATCGGCTCGGTGGTCATCATGCCGCCGGCCGTGCGCTCCTCGTACGTGAGCAGCCGGCGCACGTCCTCGGCGTCCTCGGGTTCCATCAGGGCCAGCAGTTGCTCGGCGGTCGCGGGCGGCAGTTCGCCCAGGACGTCGGCGGCGTCGTCGTCGTTCATCTCGCCGAGGACGTCGGCGGCGCGCTCGGGGTCCAGGACGCCCAGGATCTCGACTTGCTCGGCCTCGGGCAGCTCCTCGAGCACATCGGCCAGCCGGTCGTCGCCGAGCTCGGTGACGACCTCCATACGCCGTTTGGCCGGGAGGTCGCGCAGCGCGCTGGCCAGGTCGGCCGCGCGCATCTCGTCCATCGTCGCAAGCAGGTGGGTGGCGCCCTGCCCATGCTCCTCGCTGGTCAGGCCCGTGACCTGGTCCCACTCGAGGACCTGCTGCTGGCCGCGCCGGCCGAACCGCTTACCGCCCTCTTGTACCGCCAGATCGCTGATGTACCAGTCGCGGCGGGGATCCTGCTCCATCGCGATGTCGTAGACCGTGGCCGTCGCGCCGTCGGGGATCGTCACGGTGCGGTCGAACAGCTCGTGGATCGCGAGGGTCTCGTTGCGGCGCTGCTCGAACCGCCGGACGTTCAGGACGCCCGTGGTGATGATCTGGCCGGAGTCGAGCGACGTGATGCGCGTGATGGGCAGGAACACGCGCCGGCGGCCCAGCACCTCGACGACCAGGCCCAGCACGCGAGGGCGCTGGCGGGCCGATCGGATGGCGACGACGACATCGCGCAGCCGGCCCACCTGGTCACCCGCGGGGTCGTAGACCTCCTGTCCCGCGATGCGGGACAGAAAGATCCGACCGGGGGTGACGCTCACGGTCGCAGCCTAGTAGGCGCGAGGCGGCGACCCGCGCATCAGCCGAGCGCGTCCGCCACCTGGATCGATTCGGTCGTGGTCGCGCGAGGGGCCGCGAGCGGCGTCTCACCGGCTTCGAGGTGCCGGATGAACGTGCCGATCTCCTCGATCGCCGCGCGTGCCTCGGGGACCCAGGAGGCGGCGGCCTGGAACACGTGCACCTGGCGGTCCCAGACCTGCAGATCGCACGGGACACCGGCGGAGGTGAGCCGGTTCGCCATCAGCTCGGCATCGGCCATCAGCACCTCGCGCGAGCCGATGTGGATCAGGGCCGGGGGCATGTCGTGCAGCGGCATGTCGACGGGACACGTGCGGCGGCCGTGGACTCCTCGGCGCACGTCGATGTGCTCGGCGACATCGGTCAGGCGTGCCACCGCACGCATCGAGAACGTCTGGCAGCGGTGCGCGTTGGGGTGCTCGCGCTTGCGCGCCGGGTCGAAGTCGAGCAGTGGCGACAGGGCGACGATGCCAGCGGGGCGGCCGAGGCCCGCGTCGATCGCGGCGCGTGTGACGCTGAACGCCAGATAGCCGCCGGCCGAGTCGCCGGCGATCGTGATGTCCTCGGCCCGGTATCCCTGGTCCAGCAGCCAGCGGAAGCCGTCGAGACCATCCTCGATCGAGCCCGCGATGGACTCGTGCGGCATCTGGCGGTAGCCCACGTTGAGGACCGGACGGCCCGCGGCCGACGAGACGCGCGACACCATGCGGCGATGCGTGTTGAGCCCGCACGTCAGGAACGCGCCGCCGTGGAAGTACAGGATGGCGCCGTCGCGCAGGTCGGCGTCGACGCCCGCGCCCTGGACCCACTCCGCCCCGGTGCCGTCGAGATCGACCGCACGCCAGCGGGTGCCCTCGGGCACCGGCAGCAGGCGTGCCGCGTGCTCCAGCACATTGGGCGGGAAGAACATGAACGGCAGGCGCGACCAGACGTCGAGGAGCGGGCGCACCGTGTGCTTGAGGCCGAGGCCCAGCAGGCGGGACTGCAGGCTCGCGCCGGCGACGAATCGCGGTTCGGCGGCCAGCGTCAGGTGCGATCCCATGTGCTCTCCCTCGGCCCGGTCTCCCGGGCTCAATCTCTGGCAGGTGTCCTAGCGTGTTCACCCACAGTTCCCCATCGTGTCACACGGACGACTCATCTGGGTGACATACGACACACCGCGTCGTTAGCGTAAGGGAAGTGGTTCTGACCTGCTGATTCGCCCCTCCCGACGGACCGGCCCGACTCGACTGGGGGATCTCCATGGCCTTCATCCCGCCGACCGACTCGATGTTCCTGCTCGCCGAGTCGCGCGAACATCCGATGCACGTCGGTGGTCTGCAGCTGCTGGTGCCCCCGGATGACGCGGGCCCCGAGTTCGTGCGCGAGATGCTCGCTTCGTTCCGCGCCGAGGACGGCATCTCACCGCTGTTCCGCAAGCGGCCGGCCGATCCTGTGGGCACCGTGGGCCAGACCTGGTGGACCGTCGACGAGGGGATCGACTACGACTACCACGTGCGTCACTCGGCGGTGCCCGGACCCGGCCGGATCCGCGAACTGCTGCAGCTGACGTCGCGTTGGCACAGCGGCCTGCTGGATCGTCACCGTCCGCTGTGGGAATGCCACGTCGTCGAAGGTCTCCAGGACGGCCGTATCGCGGTCTACAGCAAGATCCACCACGCGATGGTCGACGGCGTCTCGGCGCTCCGGCTCATGCAGCGTTCCTACAGCGAGGATCCCGACGCCCGCGACTGCGTGGCGCCCTGGCTCCTGCCGCCGCGTTCGGGACGGGGTACGGGCACCGAGCTGATGAGGCCGCCGCGGCTGCCCGATCCTCTCGGGGTGCTCAAGGCCGGTGCTGACGTGGTCGGCGATCTCGCCGGACTCCTCCCGGCCGGCGCCAAGGTCGCGCGCCAGGTGTTCCGCGACGGCGACGTCACGCTGCCGCGCGCCCCGAAGACGATCCTGAACGGCCGGGTCGGAGGCGCCCGCCGGTTCGCGGCCCAGTCGTGGGAGATCGACCGCATCCGCCAGGTCGCCAAGTCCTCGGCCACCACGCTGAACGATGTCGTCCTGGCCATGGTCAGCGGTGCCCTGCGCGAGTACCTGCTGGAGCAGAACGCGCTGCCCGACGAGCCGCTGTCGGCGATGGTGCCGGTGTCGCTGGCGCTGCGCGAGGACTCGGCCGGCAAGCCCGACCGAGGCTCGGGCGGTGGCAACAAGGTCGGCGCCATCGTCGTGAGCCTGGCGACCGATCGGGCGCACGGGGCCACCCGGCTCGAGGAGATCGCGTACTCGTCGAAGCAGGCCAAGCGCATCCTCAGCGATCTGTCGCCCGTGCAGATCCTCGCGTTCTCGGCCGCCCAGATGGCGCCCCTGGCGTTCGCCCCCGTGCCCGGGTTCGTCAAGTACACGCGGCCACCGTTCAACGTGATCGTGTCGAACGTCCCGGGCCCGACGAAGGACGTGTACTTCAACGGGGCCCGACTCGACGGTCTGTATCCGGTCTCGATCGTGCTCGACGGCCAGGCTCTGAACATCACGCTCACGAGCCGCGCGGGCTACCTGGACTTCGGCCTCATCGGCTGCCGCACCTCGCTCCCGCACCTGCAGCGACTGCTGAAGCATCTCGAGGACTCGCTGGCTGAGCTCGAACGCTCGTGGGGGTGACCACTGTGGTGGCGCGGGTGGCCCTGGGGGCTTGAGCGAGCAGGAGATCGTGCGTGCGCCTTCCCGCACGTCGGCCGCGGGCGGCCTCCCTGCTGGCGACCGGTGGAAGCGCAACCATCGGGCGCGGGGAGGCGCCGGTGAGGCGAAGACTCGAGCCGGGCCGGCGGTCAGAGTGCCGATGCAAGGGGCACGATAGGCAGGTGAACCTGCTGCTGGCCGCCGTCGCGATCGTGGGGGTGTCGGCCTCGGGCCCGCTGATGGCGTACGCCGCGGCGCCGGCCATGGCGATCGGATTCTGGCGCAATGCGCTCGGCACGGTCGTCCTCGCGCCGTTCGGCTGGCGGCGCACGGTGCGCGAACTGGCCGGACTCGACGCCCGGGGCCGCTGGACCATCGGATTCGCCGGGCTGATGCTCGCGCTGCACTTCGCGACCTGGATCTACGGGCTCCAGCTCACCTCGGTCGCGGCCGCCACGGCGATGGTCAGCATGCAGGTCGTGTTCGTCGTGCTGATCGACCGGGTCCGTGGACGGCGGGCTCCGCGGCAGGTGGTGTTCGGCGTCGCCTTGGCGATCGTCGGGGTCCTGGTGATCACCGGCGTCGACTTCGCCCTGTCGCCGCGTGCCCTGTCCGGTGACGTGCTCGCGCTCGCCGGCGGACTGACCGCCGCGCTGTACCTGGTCGCGGGGTCGAGCCTGCGCGTGGCGGCGGTGGGCACGGCCCCTCGCGAGCCGATCTCGACCACGTCGTACGCGGTCGGCTGCTACGCGGTGTGCGCGATCGTCCTCGGTGTCGCATGTCTGGTGGCGCGCGACGACTTCGTGGGCTACGAGCGCTCGACCTGGCTGGCGATCATCGCCGTCACCGTGTGCGCCCAGCTGCTGGGTCACACGATCCTCAACCATCTGCTCGCCGTCATGAGCCCCTCGCTGATCGCTCTGCTTCTGCTGCTCGAGGTCCCCGGCGCGGCCCTCCTCGCCGGGTGGTTCCTCGGCCAGCGCCCGGCCGCCGGGGTGTACCTGGGCCTGGTCGTGATCCTGGCGGGACTGGCCGTCGTGACGCTGCGCCGGAATCCGCCCGAGGCCCCGATGGCGTGAGGCCGCTCCGCGCCGCGTTCGTGGCGGTGGACCTCCGGACGAGGCTGAGATCACGGTCACGGTCCCGCCCCAGTCGCCGGATGGGCCGGTAGAGTCGGCAGGTCAGACCCACCAGAATCACCAGCCAACGCAGTACAGGAGCACCGATGGCACGTCTCGTCAGCACCGAAGGACTCACCGAGGAACAGCAGGAGATCCTCAAGGTCGTCCGTCAGTTCGTCGAGAAGGAGATCATCCCGGTCGCCACGGACCTCGAGCACAAGGACGAGTACCCGACCGACATCGTCGAGGGCCTCAAGGAGCTGGGCATCTTCGGCCTGATGATCCCCGAGGAGTACGGCGGACTCGGCGAGTCGCTGCTGACCTACGCGCTGGTCGTCGAGGAGATCGCGCGCGGCTGGATGAGCGTCTCCGGCGTCATCAACACGCACTTCATCGTCGCGTACATCCTGATGCAGCACGGCACCGAGGAGCAGAAGCAGAAGTACCTGCCCAAGATGGCCACGGGCGAGGTCCGCGGCGCGTTCTCGATGTCCGAGCCCGGTCTCGGGTCCGACGTCTCGGCGATCTCCACCAAGGCGGTCAAGACCGACGACGGGTACGAGATCACCGGCCAGAAGATGTGGCTGACCAACGGCGGCAGCTCGACGCTCGTCGCGGTGCTGTGCAAGACCGACGAGGGTGAGGAGTCGGTCTACAAGAACATGACGACGTTCCTGGTCGAGAAGGAGCCGGGCTTCGGCGAGACGGCCCAGGGCGTCACGGTGCCCGGCAAGATCGACAAGATGGGCTACAAGGGCATCGACACCACCGAGATGATCCTGGAGAAGCACAAGATCGGTGCCGACCAGATCCTCGGCGGCGAGCCCGGCCAGGGCTTCTACCAGATGATGGACGGCGTCGAGGTCGGCCGCGTCAATGTCGGCGCCCGCGCCGTCGGCATCGCGAACCGCGCGTTCGAACTGGGTATCGCGTACGCCCAGCAGCGCGAGACGTTCGGCAAGCCGATCGCCCAGCACCAGGCGATCTTGTTCCGCCTCGCCGAGATGGCCACCAAGGTCGAGGCCGCGCACACCATGGTCGTGCGCGCCGCCCGCTTGAAGGACTCCGGGCAGCGCATGGACGTCGAGGCCGGCATGGCCAAGATGCTCGCGTCGGAGTACTGCAACGAGGTCGTCGAGGCCTCGTTCCGCATCCATGGCGGCTACGGCTACTCCAAGGAGTACGAGATCGAGCGGCTGTACCGTGAGGCGGCGTTCATGTTGATCGGTGAGGGCACGTCCGACATCCAGAAGATGATCATCGGTCGCAATCTGCTCAAGGAGTACAAGGCCTGATGCCCCGTCCCGACGCCCAGGGCCTCTTCGAGCTCCAGTTCCCGCAGTCGCTGCGGGTCTATGACGACTACGCCGCGGCGCAGCGGGCCGTCGACTTCCTGTCCGACGAGCAGTTCCCGGTGCAGAACCTGTTGATCGTGGGCACCGAGCTCAAGCAGGTCGAACGCGTCACGGGCCGCCTCACCACGGGCCGGGTGGCTGCCGCGGGCGCCGCCTCGGGCGCCTGGCTCGGCCTGCTGATCGGGCTCGTGCTCGGCACGTTCGCCAAGGAGGGCGACTTCTGGCCGACCGTGCTGGGCGGCCTGGGCTTCGGCCTGGTGTTCGGCGTCCTGTGGGCGCTGCTCGCGTATGCGATGACGCGCGGCCAGCGTGACTTCAGCTCGGTCAAGACGGTCGTGGCCACCAAGTACGAGGTCCTGGTCGAGCACAAGCATCTGGCCAAGGCGCAGGAACTGCTGGCCCAGTTGCCGGGTGATCGTCCCGATCCGTTCGCGTGACACGTGAGGACCCCACGATGAGCAAGACCAATCCCGGCAATTTCTTCGAGGACTTCGCGATCGGACAGGTGATCCGGCACGCGACTCCGCGCACCGTCACGGAGGGCGACCGGGCCGTGTACGGCTCGATCTATCCGACCCGCTTCGCGGTGCCGTCGTCGGCGGTGTTCGCGGCGTCTGTTGGCCTCGATCCTCATCCGGTCGAGGACCTGATCGCGTTCCACATCGCGTTCGGCAAGACCGTCCCCGACATCTCGCTGAACGCCGTGGCCAATCTCGGCTATGCCGAGTGCCGTTTCCACCGGCCGGTCGTGCCGGGCGACACACTCTCGACGTCGTCCGAGGTCATCGGCCTGAAGCAGAACTCCAACGGCAAGAGCGGCGTCGTGTACGTGCGTTCGACCGCGGTCGATCAACGCGGCGAGGTCGTGCTCGACTGGGCGCGTTGGGTCATGGTGCACAAGCGCGATCAGCAGGCTCCGGCGCCTGAGACGGTCCTGCCGGAGCTCGCCGACGCGGTCACGGCCGACGACCTGGTGATTCCCGAGGGACTGGACTACACGGGCTACGACTTCGCCGCCGCCGGCGAGCCGCACCGTTTCGACGACTACGAGATCGGCGAGAGGATCGACCACGTCGACGGTGTCACGCTGACCGCGTCGGAGCACCAGCAGGCGACGCGTCTGTGGCAGAACACGGCGAAGGTGCACTTCAACACCGAGGCACGCCCCGACGGCAACAACCTGGTGTACGGAGGCCACATCATCTCGATGGCCCGGGCGTTGTCGTTCAACGGGCTGGCCAACGCCCAGCTCGTGGCCGCCATCAACGCCGGCGCGCACGCCTCGCCCGCCTTCGCCGGCGACACCGTCTACGCCTGGTCCGAAGTGCTCGACAAGGCCGCCACCCCCGCACCCGGGGTGGGGGCTCTGCGGCTGCGGCTGGTGGCCACCCAGGGCCGCGACGAGTCCATGACGCTGCGTGACGACGACGGCAAGTACGCCCCCGGCGTGCTGCTCGACCTCGACTACTGGGCGCTCGTCCCGCGCTGACCGGCATGGTCACCGAGCAGCTGTTCCTGGTCCGCCACGGCGAGACCGAGTGGAGCGCCGCCGGGAGGCACACCTCGGTCACCGACCTGCCGCTCACGGCGGCAGGGGAGCAGGCGGCGCGTGCCTTGACCGGCCGGCTGGCGACGCTCGACGTCGGCACGGTGCTCACCAGCCCGCGTCTGCGTGCTCGCCGCACCGCCGAGCTGGCCGGCTTCGCGGGCGCCGAGGTCGACGACGATCTCGTGGAATGGGACTACGGCGACTACGAGGGCCTGACGACCGCGCAGATCCGCGAGACCGTGCCCGGCTGGACGGTGTGGACCCATCCCACCCCAGGCGGTGAGTCCGCTGAGCAGGTCACCGCGCGGCTGGACCGCGTCGTGGCCCGGGTGCGTGCCGCCGCCCGCCCGGTCCTGGTCTTCGCGCATGCCCATGCGCTGCGTGCGCTCGCTGCCCGGTGGCTCGGCCTCGACGTCGCGGAGGGCCGTCACTTCGCCCTCGACACCACGACGCTCTCGGTGCTCGGCGACGATCGTGGTGCTCCCGTGATCGAACGCTGGAACGCCTGACCGCAGCCGGTCCGGCGGCCACCGACCGTCGAGTGACGGTTCCGCGGCCAGGACGCTCTAGCCTGATTCCGTGCGCATCGACCTCCACACCCACTCGAACCGGTCCGACGGCACCGATACGCCGACCGAGCTGGTGCGCAAGGCACGCGACGTGGGGCTCGACATCGTCGCGCTGACCGACCACGACGCGACCGCCGGGTGGGACGAGGCGATGACGGCCGCCACCGAGGCCGGCATCGAGCTGGTGCGCGGCATCGAGATCTCGACGACCTTCCAGGGGCACAGCGTGCACCTGCTGGGCTATGAGTTCGATCCCCACGACGCAGCACTGGTCGCGGAGCTGGAGCGGGTGCGGGAGGGTCGGGACGAGCGGTTGCCGCGGATGCTGGAGCGGCTCGCGGCGCTCGGCTTCCCCGTGACGCTCGAGGAGGTCGCCGCCCACTCGGGCTCGGCGGCAGCGTCCGGGCGGCCGCACGTCGCCGACGCGCTGGTCGCGAAATTCCCCGAACGGTTCCGCAACCGCGACGATGTCTTCCGCGGCTGGCTCGACACGGGAGGCAAGGCGTACGTATCGCGGTACTCCGCGCCGCTGGCGGCTGCCATCGGGCTGGTCAAGAACGCGGGTGGACGCACCGTCATCGCCCATCCATGGTCGCGGGGCAGCCGATCGGTGCTGACCGGGGACGACTTCGCGCGTCTGGTCGAGGCCGGTCTCGACGGCATCGAGGTCGATCACCCCGATCACGACGAGGCGGCGCGTGCCGCGCTGCGCGACATCGCGGAGGATCTGGATCTGGTCGTCACCGGTTCCAGCGACTACCACGGCACGGGCAAGAGCGATGCGTTCGCGCTCGGCCGGCACACGACCGATCCCGATCAGTACCGACGGCTCCTGCGCGGCTGACGCGATGTTGCTGCTGACCCTGGACCTGCTGGGCATCGCGGTCTTCGCCGTCTCCGGTGGACTCGTCGCGGTTCGCCAGCGCCTGGACATCGTCGGCGTGCTGGCCCTCGCGACCGTCACGGGTCTCGGAGGGGGATGGATCCGCGATGTGCTGATCGGCCAGATCCCGCCGACCGGTCTGGCCGACTGGCGTTATCTCACGGTGCCCGTGGTCGCGGCGGTCGCCGTGGCGTTCTGGCATCCCAGATTCGCCCGGATGGACCGGATGATCAACGTCTTCGACGCGTTCGGGCTCGCGTTGTTCTGCGTGGCCGGCACCTTGAAGGCGCACGAGCACGGGCTGGGGCCGCTGCCATCGGCGTTCCTGGGTGTCGTCACCGCAGTCGGCGGTGGGATGATGCGCGACGTCCTCTCCGGCCGTGTTCCGGTGATCCTCAGCAAGGGCGAGTTGTACGCGACGCCCGCCATGGCCGGAGCCGCGGTCGCCGCGGTCGGGTTCACCGCCGATCTGCCGACCCCGGCCGTGGCCGTGCCGGCGGCCGCGCTCGCCGCGGTCTGGCGACTGCTGGCGATCTGGCGGGGGTGGACCGCGCCAGAGCCGAGGCACCCGGTGGACGACGAGGACCGGCGATGAACGGTCAGAGGAGCGGCCGTCAGGAGTCGAGGAAGGGCAGGAGCGTCTCGGCGAGCCCCTGTGGGTTCTCGATCGCCGGTGAATGGGCGGCCCCGGGGATCTCGACCAGGTGTGTGCCGAGTCGCTCGGCCTGCTGAGCCTGGCGCTCGTGGGCCCACGAGACGTCATCGACACCGCGTCCGACCCAGCAGCGCAGACCGGTGGCGGCGACCTGGTCGGTGAGGTCGGGCGTCTCGATCAGCTGGCGGGTCATCGCGGCCAAGGAGGCGCGCGACGTGAGAGCGAACTTCTTCTGGACGAAGGCCTCGATCTTGGGCGACTCCTCGGCGAGATCGCCCTTGAGTCGCCGGACGATCTCGGGCATCGGCACACCGCCCTCGAGGGCCTCGATGAGCCGGTCGAGCGGGCGGTCGGGTGCCTGTCCGAGCGCGCCCGGGCCGGTGCACAGCAGTGACGCGCTCCGCCAGGAGCCCGCACTGTCGACCACCGCCTGTTGGGCGACGAGACCGCCGAACGAATGGCCGAGCAGATGGCCGGGCGCGCTGGTGCTGGCGGCCGCGATCGCGACGGCGTCGGCGGCGAATCCGGCCAGGGAGTAGTCGGCGTCCCTCTCGTCCGGAGCCGGGTCACCGGGCGTCTCGTACTGCCCGCGCTGGTCGTAGGCGGTCGCCTCGTAGCCGGCCTCGGCCAGCAGGGGCAGGAGCGGCGTGAAGTCCTCCTTCGACCCCGTCCAGCCGGGAATCAGCAGGAGATGTCCCGCCGTTCCGCCTCGCGTGACGAGCGCGGCGAACGTGCCTCGAGACGTCGTGATCTCGGTCGACTCGACCCCTCCGGGCCGGACGAGCGTGCGCGGCGTGCTCACTAGCGGCCCCGCCGGGCGATGCGGGCGACCAGCGACTTCGGCATGTACTGGGCCAGGGTCGCCAGGACCTTGTACCGCCACGACGGGATCGAGATCGGCTTGTCCTTCGCCAGATCCTTCAACGATCCCTTCACGACCTTGTCGGCCTTGAGCCACATCCACCGCGGCACGCCGCTGACATCCATCTGTCCGCGCTGGTGGAACTCGGTGCGCACGAAGCCGGGACACAGGGCCTGCACCGTGATGTCGACATCGTCGTAGTGCAGATCGGCCCACCGCGACAGGTTGACCAGCCAGGCCTTGTGGGCCGAGTAGACACCGCGCGGCGTGAACGCGGCAACACTGGCGACGTTGATGATCGAGCCGCCCCCTCGCCCGGACATCGACTTCACGGCGGCATCCATCAGATGCATCGGGGCGCGCACCAGCAGATCGAGCTGGGCGTCCTCGTCCTTGATGTCGGTGGTGCCGAACCATCCCGCCAGGGAGGCGCCCGCGTTGTTGATGAGCAGATCGACCGGATGAGACGTGTCGGTCAGCCGGTCCGCGACCCGATCCATGCCCTCGGTGGTGCTGAGATCGGCGACGACCACGTCGACGACGACCCCGTGCTTGGCGCGCAGCTCGTCGGCGACCTGCTCGAGACGGTCCGCCGAGCGCGCCACGATGACCAGGTCATGACCGTCGGCGGCCAGGGTGCGGGCGAAGGAGTTTCCGATGCCGGAGGTCGCTCCGGTGATCAACGCGCGACGAGCCATGTGCTCAGCATGCCAAAGCGCTGGCGCGATCGTTCCGCAGGTCGGTGTGACACCATGACCGCGTGACGACGACGATCGCAGTGGCCAACCAGAAGGGCGGGGTCGCCAAGACCACCACGGTGGCGTCCCTCGGCGCGGCACTGGTCGAGCTGGGACAACGGGTCCTGCTGGTGGATGCCGATCCACAGGCGAGCCTGACGTTCTCGGTGGGCCTGGATCCCGAGGAGCTCGACCTCACGATCAGCGAGGTCCTCCTGGGCACCGCCAAGGCCGCCGACGCCATCGTGGGCACCGAGGACGGCCCGGACCTGCTGCCGTCGAACATCCAGCTGACGCAGGCCGAGGAGAGCCTGGTCTCGCGCACCGGCCGCGAGCAGCGCCTGCGGGTCGCGCTCGACAAGGTCGCCGGCGACTACGACTTCATCGTGATCGACTGTCCGCCCGCCCTCGGCGTCCTCACGGTCGGCGCGCTGTCGGCTGCACAGCTGGTGCTGATCCCGTTGCAGGCCGAGACGCTGTCGCACCGCGGCGTCGGCCAGCTCCTCGACACGATCCACGACGTCAAGCAGTTCATCAACTCCGGGCTCGAGGTGCTCGGTGTGCTGCCGACGATGTACGACGGGCGCACCCGGCACGCGCAGAACGTGCTGGCCGCGATCAGCGAGACCTACGAGCTGCCCGTCCTCGAGCCGCCGATCCCCAAGACGATCCGATTCGCCGAGGCTCCGGCCATCGGCCGCTCCGTGCTGTCCACCGCCCGCTCGCACAAGGGCTCGCAGGCCTATCGCGACGTCGCCGCGGGCATCGTGAAGTCGCACGGAGCCAGGCGATCTCGCCGTGGCGCGGCTGCCGAACGCCTAGACTGACCCTGTGGGCCAGCACAACGCGCGGCGTCCGTCGGTCGACGGACGCACACCGAGCCGCGTCGAACTGCTGCGTGCCCGTCGGCGCGCCCGGGCCCGCCGGCGTGCGGGCGTCCTCGGCGGTGCCGTTGCCCTGACCGTCGTGATCGGCACGGCCGCGGTGATCGTGGCGCCGAGTCTGCAGAGCACGCCGCCGCGCGACACCTCGACCGCAGCACTGGTCTCGCAGCGCCTGGAGCCCGTGCCGGTGCCGTCGGAGGCCGCTGCGAAGCCAGCGGCGCCGAAGACCGACACCGAAGCGCTCACGACCACCGCGACCGAGGCGGTCGCGGTGCCGAAGGGCTCCGGCAGCGGCCGGCGCATCGTGTTCGACCAGAGCCAGCAGCGGGTGTGGCTGATCGGCGCCGACGACCGCACGGAGCGCACCTACCTGGTCTCCGGTAGCAAGCACGAGAACCTCAAGCCCGGGCACTACCGGGTGCAGTCCAAGACGCGCCACGCCACCGCGTTCGACGGCAGCGGCACGATGGAGTACTTCGTGCGCTTCGCCACCGGGTTCCGTGAACCCATCGGCTTCCACTCGGTGCCCAAGGACAACCGCGGTCTGCTGGAGCAGACCAAGGAGCAGCTGGGCACCCGGCTGTCGGCCGGCTGTGTTCGCCAGTGGTTGCCCGATGCGATCGCCCTGTGGGACTTCGCGCCGGTCGGCACGCCCGTCGTCGTGGTCGCCTGAGCAGTACCGGACCGATCGCCTTCCCGCTCGTCGCGCAGGCGCTCCTCGCTGGCGACCAGGCTCAGCGGCTTCGACTACGAGACGTCGACATGTGCCAGCCGGTAGGTCGCTCTGCGACCGGACGGCGGGGAGGCGCCGGCGGGGCGGGCTTACTCGCCCTTGGCCTCGGCGGCCACGGGGGCGCCGCCACGGGTGCGATTGCGGTTGCGACGCCGGCGGTTGCGGTTGGCGCTGCCACCCGACTTCTGCTCACCGGAGGCCGCGCCGTCCTGCTGGCCACGGTTCTGCCCGCCACGGTTGCCGCCGTTGCGAGGCTGGTCGGACTTGGTTCGATCGTTTCGGGCCCGATCGTTTCGAGGCTCGCGCGGGGCGGGCGGCTTGAGGCGGCCCTTGACGTCGCGACCGATGCCCAGATCGTGGAACAGGTGATCGGAGGTCGAGTACGTCTCGACCGGCTCGTCGAACGGCAGATCGAGTGCCTTGTTGATCAGCTTCCAACGCTGGATGTCGGCCCAGTCGACGAACGTGACGGCCGTGCCCTCGGCTCCGGCGCGACCCGTGCGGCCGATGCGGTGCACGTAGGTCTTGTCGTCCTCGGGGCAGTTGTAGTTGATCACGTGGCTGACGTCGGACACGTCGATGCCACGTGCCGCGACATCGGTCGCCACGAGGGTGTTGACCTTGCCTTCGCGGAACCGGGTCATCGCCTTCTCGCGCGCCGCCTGGGCCATGTCGCCGTGCAGGGGAGCGGCCGGGAAGCCGCGGTCGATCAGATCGTCGGCGACCCGCTGAGCGGTGCGCTTGGTGCGCGTGAAGATCACGACGCGGGCGACATCGTCGGCCTGCAGGATGCGGGCGAGCACCTCGGGCTTGTCGAGCTCGTGCGCCTGCCAGACGAACTGCGACGTCGTGGGGACCGTCTGCTGGGCGTCCTGGCTCTCGGCGCGGATGTTCATCGGGTGCCGCATGTGACGGCGCGCGAGCGTGACGATCGGTGCCGGCATCGTGGCCGAGAACAGCATCGTCTGGCGGGTCTCGGGCGTCTTGGCCAGCAACGACTCGATATCGGGCAGGAAGCCCAGGTCGAGCATCTCGTCGGCCTCGTCGAGGACCAGCGACTTGACGTGCGACAGGTCGAGCGCGCCGCGGTTGGCCAGGTCGAGCAGGCGCCCGGGGGTGCCGATCACGATGTCGACGCCGGTCTCGAGGGCCTCGAGCTGCGGCTCGTAGCCGACGCCGCCGTAGACGAGCAGCGAGCGGGTGCCGCGCTTCTTCGATGCGGTGTCGACATCGCCGGCGACCTGGATCGCGAGCTCACGGGTCGGCGCGATGATCAGCGCCTGGGGCTTGCCGGGAGCGGCGAGCTGATCGTAGTCGGGATCGTGCGGCGCGACGGTGCGCTGGATGACCGGGATGGAGAACGCCAGGGTCTTACCGGTGCCGGTACGCGCCTGGCCGATGAGGTCGGTGCCCATGAGGGCGACCGACAGCGTCATCTCCTGGATGGGGAACGGGCTGGTGATGCCGACGTCGCTGAGCGCATCGGCGATCTCGGGCATGACGCCCAGATCGGTGAACGTGGTCAAGTCTTCTCGAATCGTGAGGAAATGTGTCTCGTGTACGCGGGTCGTGATGGACCCTCGAACGAGGCCTCACGACGGAATACGGCCGCGATGGCGGCACTTCAGTCTAGCGTGCCTTCGCCTCATCGCCGATTCGTGTGCCGTTAGGCTGCGTCGCATGGCCCCAGACGAGAGTGCGCACGAGGTCCCGCAGCCGGCCTCGACGCTCGACGATCCCACCTATCGCACCGGCATCACCGAACTCATCGGGATCCTCTGCTACGGCGAGATCAGCGCCTGCGAACGGCTCGCCGAGGACGCCACGATGGCTCCACAGCTCGCCACCAAGGCCGAGATCATGGCCATGATGGCGGCCGAGTGGGATCACTTCGAGAAGCTGCACGATCGACTGGGGGAGCTGGTCGACGACACCTACGGCTTCATCGAACAGTTCGCGCCGATCTTCGACCGCTTCCATGCCCAGACCCGGCCGAGCGACTGGCTCGAAGGCCTGGTCAAGGCATACGTGGGCGACGGGCTCGCGGCCGACTTCTACCGCGAGATCGCTGCCTACGTCGATCCGGAGACGCGCGAGCTGGTGCTCGAGACGCTCAGCGGCACAGGTCACTCCGACTTCGTGGTCGATGCGGTGCGCGGGGCCATCGAGGCCGATCCGCGAGTCGGTGGCCGGCTCGCGCTGTGGGGGCGCCGGTTGATGGGCGAGGCGCTCAGCCAGGCCCAGATGGTGGTGGCCGAACGCGACGCGCTCAGCGTCGTCATGGTCGGCGGGGTCGATCGCCCCGAACTCGGACTGCCCAGCCTGGACCTGGCCGGTATCGGCCGGATGTTCGCCCGCATCACCGAGTCGCACGCCGAGCGCATGGCGAAGCTCGGCCTCGACGCCTGACCTCTACCTCGGTCGCCAGCCGCGACGGAGGAGCGGCGGGTAGGCGCCGGTGAGATGCTGTGCTCGCCTGAGCCTGAACGCTCGGGGCGCCTTCCCGGGCTCGCAAGCTCGCCCTGGCGACCGGTGGTTTTGCTAGGAGCCGGCGGCGAGGCCGAAGCCGACCTTTCGTCCCGAGTCGCTGGTGAAGTCCAGGTAGGCGACCTTCTCGGCAGGAACCGCCACGGTGCGGCCCTTCTCGTCGCTCAGCGTGAAGACGCTCTCGTCGGCGACGGCCTTGGTCAGGGCGTCGAGCACGGCCTGCGGTTCGGCCTCGGTGCTGATGGACAGCTCGCGCGCGGCGTTCTGGACGCCGATCTTGACCTCCACGGTCATGCCTCTCCTTCGTTCTTCTCACCATCGGCCTGCGGATCGCGGCTGCGATCCTGGGGGAATCCGCCGATGCCCCGCCAGGCCAGCCCGGCCACCAGCTCGACAGCCTCGGACCGGGTCATGCCGGCATCTCGTGACATCCAGTTCTGGGCGCCGACGTGCCCCATGCCGACCAGGCTGACCGCGAGCAGATGGGCGGCCGGTGACGGCAGGCCGGTGTCCTCGCTGATGACCTCGGCGATCGCGGCGGCGCTCTCGTCGACGACGCGGTCGATCTGCCGGCGCACCGACGGGTCGTTCGTGAGATCGGACTCGAACACCAGCCGGAACGCCGCGCCCTGGTCGGCGACGTAGTCGTACCAGAGCTCCATCGTGGCCTGCACGCGGCGGCGGTTGTCGGTCGTGGACGCCAGCGCGTCGCGCACGCCGGCGATCACGGTGTCGCACGACGTCTCGAGCAGCGCCAGGTACAGATCGAGCTTGCCGGGGAAGTGCTGGTAGAGCACGGGCTTGGAGACCCCTGCGCGATCGGCGATCTCGTCCATCGACGCAGCGTGGTAGCCCTGCTCGACGAACACCTGCAGGGCCACGTCGAGCAGTTGGGCCCGCCGTGCGGAGCGGGGCAGCCGGCCCGAGCGCGGGCGGGCGTCGATGGCTTCGGTCACGTCGTCAGCCTAGTAGGTCGCTCGCCATGTGGACGGGCGGCAGGGCCGTGGCGGGACTCCGGAACAATGGAGCGTGACGTGGTGTTGAGATCGACACCGAACATCCGAGGAGTAACTGTGGTCGCCCCACTCGTGGAACCCGCCGACGAACTCACGATCGACGAGGTCCGTCGCTACAGCCGTCACCTGATCATCCCCGACGTCGGCATGACCGGCCAGAAGCGCCTGAAGAACGCCAAGGTCCTGATCATCGGCGCTGGCGGGCTGGGCAGCCCGGCGCTGCTGTACCTGGCGGCGGCCGGTGTCGGCACGCTCGGCGTCATCGACGACGACGTCGTCGATGAGTCGAATCTGCAGCGCCAGGTCATCCACGGCCAGAGCGACATCGACAAGCCCAAGGTGTTGAGCGCTGCCGAGTCGGTCGCCGAGATCAACCCGTACGTCAAGGTCATCACGCACAACGAGCGCCTCGACAACGACAACGTGCTGGACATCTTCAGCCAGTACGACCTGATCCTCGACGGCACTGACAACTTCGCGACCCGGTACCTGGTCAACGATGCCGCGGTCATCTTGAACAAGCCGTACGTGTGGGGCTCGATCTACCGGTTCGAGGGCCAGGTCTCGGTGTTCTGGGCGCAGGAGGGCCCGCAGTACCGCGATCTGTACCCCGAGCCGCCGCCGCCCGGCATGGTGCCGTCGTGCGCCGAGGGCGGCGTGCTGGGCGTGCTGTGCTCGTCGATCGGCTCGATCATGGTCACCGAGGCGATCAAGCTGATCACGGGTATCGGCGAGCCGCTGATCGGCCGGCTGATGGTCTACGACGCGCTCGAGATGCGCTACTCGACCCTGAAGCTACGCCGCGATCCGAACGGCGTGCTGCCGACCGAGCTGATGGCCGACTACGACGCGTTCTGCGGCGCGATCAGCGAGGAGGCGGCCGAGGCGGCCGCCGATTCGACCATCTCGGTCACGACGCTCGACGGCTGGCTCAAGGAGCGCAACGACGGCGGCCGCGACTTCGTGCTGGTCGACGTGCGTGAGCCGAACGAGTACGAGATCAACAAGATCCCGGGCTCTGTGCTGATCCCGAAGGGCGAGATCCTCAACGGCAAGGCGTTCGATCAGCTGCCGCAGGACAAGCAGATCGTGCTGCACTGCAAGTCCGGCGTGCGGTCGGCCGAGGCGCTGGCGGTCCTCAAGGGCGCCGGCTATTCCGATGCGGTCCACGTCGGCGGCGGCGTCGTCGCGTGGGTCAACCAGATCGACCCCAGCCAGCCCAGCTACTGACCCCCGCTCGCGAGTCACAAAGTCACCGCTCGCGAGTCACAAAGTGCGCACTGACGAGTCACTGGTACCGAACTTAGTGACTCCTCGGTGCGCACTTTGTGACTCGTCAGCGGGGGTTAGGGTGCGGGTGTGGACGAGGGGTACGTGGAGCGGGTGCTGAGCCTCGTGGAGTCGATCCCGATCGGGCGCGTGCTGTCGTACGGGCGGATCGCCGAGCACCTGTCCGAGGGCTACGGGCCGCGGTACGTGGGGCGCATCATGGCGGTCCACGGGCACGGCGTGCCGTGGTGGCGGGTCGTCCGGGCCGACGGTGCCATGGCGCCGGTGCTGATGGGCGAGGCCCAGGTGCACTGGCAGGAGGAGCAGACCCCGGTCCGCAACGGCCGGGTCGACATGGACGAAGCGGTCTGGGCGATCGAGGAGTGAATGTCGCCGCGGTCTGGTGAGATGGGGGCGTGACGACGACCGAGCCGAACGCGCCTGCGTACCGCCTCACCCGTCACCTCGTCGATACGTCGGCGATCGAGCTGGATCGGTATCAGCGTGCCGTGGTGGATCATCGGGGCGGTCCGCTGCTGGTGCTCGCCGGGCCCGGTACCGGCAAGACCACGACGCTGGTCGAGCTGGTCGCGGACAGGGTTGCCGGGGGAGTGGCCCCCGAGGACGTCCTGGTCCTGACGTTCAGCCGCAAGGCGGCCGAGGAGCTCCGTTCGCGCATCGCGCGTCGGGTCGGCGGGGGTGGAGTCGTGCCGGCCATGACGTTCCACTCCTACTGCTACGCCTTGGTGCGCGCGAGCCTGGACGCGGACCAGTTCACCGATCCGCTGCGGTTGCTCAGCGCCCCGGAACAGGAGTGGCGCCTGGCCGAGATCCTGCTCGGAGCGGTCGAGAGCGGACGCATCGCGTGGCCGGACCATCTGGCCGAGGCGCTGCGCACCCGCGGCATCGTGCGCGAGATCGCCGATCTGCTGGCGGCCGCGCGGTCCCACGGCCTGGACCCGGGCGGTCTCAAGGCGCTCGGCGATCTGCGCCAGGAACCGGCCTGGGACGCGGTGGCCCGCTTGTGGGCCGAGTACGACGACGTCCTGGCCCTGGCCAACGAGACCGACTACTCGGGCCTGGTCGATGCCGCGCTCGCGGTCCTGGCCACGGCCGACGACCCCGCCGTCCATCAGCCGCGGGTGCTGGTCGTCGACGAGTACCAGGACACCGACGCCGCGCAGGTCACGCTGTTGCAGCACCTGATGGGTCCGTCGACCGATCTGATCGCGGTCGGTGATCCGGACCAGTCGATCTACGCCTTCCGTGGCGCCGACGTCCGCGGCGTGTGGGAGTTCCCGCAACGGTTCGGTCGCCCGGATCGTCCTGCCGTCACCTTGCCGTTGCGGCGCTCGCGACGCAGCGGCGCACGACTCCTCGAGGTGTCCCGCGACGTGATCGCGTCGCTCGGGGTCTCCGGTTCGATGTCTGTCGATGACTTCGCCGCGTTTCGTGCGCTCGAACCGTCGGGGCGTCCGGGCCGGGTCGAGGCGACCACGTTCACCGATCAGCGGGCCGAGGCCGAGCACATCGCGCTGTTGCTCGGTCGCGCTCACCTCGACGACGGCGTTCCGTACGATCGGATGGCCGTGCTGGTCCGCGGCGTTGCCGCGCTCGCGCCCCTCGAGCGGGCGCTGCGCGAGGCCGATGTGCCGGTCGAGGTCGCCGGCGACGAGATCCCACTCGCACGCCAGCCCGCCGTCCAGGCGCTCACACAGGCCGCCCGATGCGCTCATGCGATCGCCGATGGCCGTGACCTGCTGCCCGAGGAGGCCGAGACGTTCCTGCTGGGCCCCATCGGCCGACTCGATCCCTCGCAATTGCGGTCGTTGTCCCGGGTGCTGCGGCGGCACCACCACCAGGTCCACGGCGATCTGGTCGATTCGCGCGATCTGCTGGCCACAGCGCTGACGGATCCGGCGCTCGCCTTCGAGGTCGAGGCCGCCGGGGGAGACGGCGCGTTGTCCCGATTGCGGCGGCTGGCCACGCTGCTGCAGAAGACCGCTCGTCAGATCACCGACCACGAGTCCGCCGAGTGGGTGTTGTGGACGCTGTGGGACGGCACATCGTGGCCACGGCGCCTGCGCGAGGCCGCGGAGAGCGGCGACGCCGACGCAAACCGTGACCTGGATGCTCTGGTCGCGCTGTTCGACGATGCCGGGCGGGTCGAGGAACGCGTGGGTCACGTCCAGGTCGGCGCCTATCTGGACGGCCTGCAGGCGCAACAGATCCCGTCCGACACGTTGGCCGAACGGGGGGTCCGCGGTCAGGCGGTACGGCTCATGACCGCGCACCGGTCCAAGGGCCTGGAGTGGGATCTGGTCGTCGTCGCCGGAGTGCAGGACGGCATCTGGCCCGCCACCCGCGCGCAGTACAGCCTGCTGGGTCGTGAGCGACTCGATCCGCGCGGCGACGGGCGTCCTCCGCCGTTCGGTGCGTTGATCGCCGAGGAACGCCGCCTGTTCTACGTCGCCGTCACTCGGCCGCGCGACCGTCTCGTGGTCACGGCCGTGTCCAGCCCGGCGGCCGACGGCGACCAGCCGTCCCGCTTCCACGAGCAGGTGCGCGAGCTGGCCGACGACCCGGTCGAACGTCCGCCGCTGCCGCGACCGAGGCGCGGGGCCACGCTCCGCGGGGTGACCGTGGAGCTGCGTGAGCTCGCAGAGAACGGCGCCACCGAGGGCGTGCGCACCGAGGCAGCACGACGACTGGCCGCCTTGGCCGAGGCAGGTGTCGGCGCGGCCGATCCGCGCCGCTGGTGGGGCCTGGCCGATCTGACGCACGCCGACGTCCCGGTGCGGCCGGTCGACGAATCGCTCAAGCTGTCGGGCACCGCGGTCGACGGGCTGACGGAGTGCCCCCTGAAGTGGTTCCTCAGCCGCGAAGCGCGTGGTGAGCGGGGTGCCAGCACGGCCCAGGGGTTCGGTCTGGCGTTGCACGTGCTGGCCGCCGAGCTCGTGGATGACCCCCAGCTGGACACCGATGAGCTGGTCACGCACTTGGACGCCGTGTGGCATCACCTCGATCACGACACCACCTGGATCGCCGACCGCGAGCGGGACGAGGCGCGCGCCGCGGTTCGCCGGCTGGTGCGCTGGGACCGTGATCGGGGTGATCGCACCACCGTCGGCGCCGAGCAGGAGTTCCTGGTCGACGTGCCGGTCGGTGACGACGTCGTCACGCTGCGCGGCTCGATGGACCGCGTCGAGGTCGATGCCGACGGTCGCGTCCATGTGGTCGATTTCAAGACCGGCGCGGGCAAACCCACCAGGGCCGAGCTCGAGACCCACGCGCAGCTGGGCGTGTATCAGGTCGCCGTCGCCCACGGCGCGGTGGAGGGACACGACGTGTCCGGCGGCGCCGAGCTGATCCATCTGCGCCAGGAGCTCAAGTCCGGGCCGGGCATGCCGGTCGTGCAGGTGCAGGCTCCGCCCCACGCCGACGCACCGTTCTTCGCCTATGACCTGCTGGCCCGGTCCGCCCGCACGGTGCGCAGCGAGCAGTTCGATGCCATCGTCAACAAGCGCTGTGAACGGTGTGCGTTCCGCGCGTGCTGTCCGGCGCAGGGCGATGGGCAACCCACCATCGCCGAGGTGGACTCGTCATGAGTACGCGCCTGATCCACGACGTCACGCACCTGTGCGAAGTCCTCGGCATCGCGTTCAGCGATGAGCAGATCACCGCGATCACGGCGCCGTCGGACCGCCCGGGTGTCATCGTCGCCGGCGCGGGCTCCGGGAAGACCACCGTCATGGCGGCGCGAGCGGTGTGGTTGGTCGGACACGAGGGCGTCCCACCGGGCAGCGTGCTCGGTCTGACGTTCACCAAGAAGGCGGCCGCTGAACTGGGCCGCCGCATCCGCCGCGACCTGCTGGCCATGGCCGACACCCGTACCGTGCTCGAGCTGTTCGACCAGCACGGCGAGCCCACGGTGTCGACGTATCACGCGTTCGCCGGCTCCCTCATCGGCGAACACGGTCTGCGACTGGGGCTGGAGACCGATCTGGTCGTCGCCGCCGACGCCACCCGGCATCAACGCGCCGCGCGCGTCATCCGGCGGTATCGGGGCGAGCCGCTGGTCAACCTGGGCATCAAGCTGCCCGCCACCATCGAGCGAGTGCTTGCCCTGGACGGCAACCTGTCCGAGCACCTGGTCAGCACCGACCAGCTGCGCGAGCACGACCGCGACGTCGTCGCGCAGATCGATGCCCTGCCCAAGCGCACCGCGGACCAGGAGAAGGGCCGTGTGGCGGCGTTGGCACGCATCGATCTGTCCCAGCTGGTCGATGCATATCGGGCGGACAAGCTCGTCTCCGGGGTCGCGGATTTCTCCGATCAGATGGCGGGCGGGGCTCGGTTGGCCGTCGAGTGCCCCGAGGTCGGCGAGGCGATGCGTGAACGGTTCGGCGTCGTGATGCTCGACGAGTACCAGGACACGTCGGTGGCACAACGGCTCATGTTGCAGGGGCTGTTCGGCGACGGCCATCCCGTCACCGCGGTCGGCGATCCGGCGCAGGGCATCTACGGGTGGCGCGGCGCGTCAGCCGACAACATCGATCATTTCCCGCATCACTTCCCGAACGCCGACGGATCGCCCAGCGCGGTGCTGGGGCTGCGCACCAGTAGGCGCTGTCATCCCGATGTCCTGGCTGTCGCGAATCACGCCGCCGCCTCGTTCTACGAGGCGCGTCCGACCATGGCGCCGCTGGTCGCGCCGGACGAGCCGCCCGAAGGCTGGGTCGACGCCGACATCACGGCCGAGCGGTTCGCCACGGTCTCCGAGGAGTTCCGTGCCCTGATCGACCGCATCGCCGAGCAGCGCGAACGCCGTCCGGACGAATCGGTGGCGGTGCTGCTGCGCACCAAGTCCGAGATGCCACGCATCACGGCGGGGCTGCGCGCCCGTGGCATCGACGCCGAGGTCGTCGGTCTGGCCGGTCTGCTGACACTGCCACACGTCGCCGACGTCGTCAGCGTGCTGGACGTCGTCGCCGACGCCACGGCGAATCCGTCCCTGCTGCGGTTGCTGACGGGAGACCGATGGCGCATCGGTCCGCGTGACCTGGCGTTGCTCGGTCGGCGCGCCCAGGAGTTGGCGGCCGGTCTGGCGGGTGACCCGGACGACTCGTTCGACGGGCGTCTGACCGACGCCGTCATCGGTGCCGATCCCACCGAGATCGTGTCGCTGGCCGACGCCCTGGACGACCTCGGCGCGGCCGGCTACTCCGAAGCAGCCCGGCACCGGTTCGCCGAGGTGGCTCAGGCGATCCGCGCGGTGCGTCGCGGACTGTCCGGTTCGATCGCCGACGTCGTACGCCTGGCGATCCGGACCCTGGACCTGGACGTCGAGACCGCGCTGCTGGACACCGGTGCCTCAGCCGATCTGATGAGTCTGGTCGATGTGGCCGACGATCTCGGCTCGACGTCCGACGTCGACTCGCTGCCCGGTTTCGTCGCGTATCTGCGGGCCGAGGAGGAGTTCGGTACGGGACTCGAGGTCCCCGAGAGATCGCGCGACGGTGCGGTCCAGGTGCTGACCATCCACGCGGCCAAGGGTTTGGAATGGGACCGCGTGTTCGTGCCGTTCGTCGTGGCGGGGACGTTCCCCAGCGGCCAAGGCCGCGAACGCTGGGTCTCCACGTCCGAGGGATTCCCCTACCCCCTGCGAGGAGATGCCGACGTCCTGCCGCACCTGGCCGACTGGTCGAGCGCATCGCTCAAGACGTTCGTCGCCGACTGCCAGAAGGGCGATGCCGACGAAGAGGTCCGACTGGCGTACGTCGCGTTCACGCGGGCCAGGCGCGCATTGCACGTCAGCGGCCACTGGTGGGGCCGGACTCAGAAGACGGTCCGCAAGGAATCGCCGTTCCTGGACGCAGTGCACGATGAGTGCCTGCGGCAGGGACGACCGGTCGATCAGTGGGTCGATCAGCCCGACGACGCTGAGAACCCTGAGCAGGTCGTCGCACCGGTCCGGTGGCCCGCTCGACTCGCCCCCATGAAAGACCGGCAACGAGCCGCCGACCTGGTTCGCGCCGCGATGGACGGTGCCTTGCCATCTCCCGAGGCAGACGCCGGCGGCGACGAGCAGCTCGCGCGCCTGGCCGACCTGGACCGCGAGATCGAGCTGATCAGCCGTGCGTCTCAGAGCGGCGCCCGTGACATCCCGGTGCCGCAGACGCTCTCGGCCACCGCGGTCACGGGTCTGGTGCGCGACGAGTCCGACTTCGCCCGGTCGCTGGCCAGGCCGGTGCCGCGCCGACCATCTCGGGCGGCCCGGTTCGGCACCCGGTTCCACGCGTGGATCGAGACCCACTACGGACTGCAACCGCTGCTCGACCCCACCGATCTGCCCGGTGCGGCTGATCGCGATGTGCAGTCCGATGCCGAGCTGGCCGATGTCATCGACCACTTCCTCGCCGGTCCGTATGCCGACCAGGTCCCGGTCGGCATTGAAGTGCCGTTCTCGATACTCATCGGCGGCCAGCACGTCGTCGGTCGCATCGATGCCGTGTTTGCCACCGCGGACGGTTTCGAGGTTGTCGACTGGAAGACCAGCACTGCGGCCGATGCCGACCCGCTCCAGCTGGCGGTCTACCGGCTGGCGTGGGCAGAGCTGCAAGGCGTCGACATCGCACGAGTCGCCGGTGCGTTCGCCTATGTCCGGCTCGATCAGGTCGTGCGATACGACGACCTGCCGGGCCGCGCCGAGCTCGAGGCGCTGCTCCTGGGTCCCGGTCGCCAACGCGAGGGACGAGCGCTCCCACCGGTCGCCAGCGCGAGGGACGAGCGCGGGTAGGCGCACGCGAGATAACAGGCTCGCTGGACTCGTGGCACAACAAGCCCCGTAACCTCACCGGCGCCTTCCCGCCGTCGGGCGTGGGGCGCCCTCCGGCTGGCGACCGGAGGTTGCGACCGGCGGTTGCGGCCGGTAGGTCTACGGTGACCACCGTGGACTTCGCCTTCTTCCGATCGACCCATGACCGTTCAGCCCATCTGCGCAAGGACGACGTGTGGCGCACGTCCGACGGCGAGCTGAAGGTATTGGTGCTCGGTGGTGAACACGTGGCGACCGTTGACGGTGGTGCGATCCGCTGGGCCGACGAGACCGAAGTCCCCGACGGCGAGTGGGCGTTCCTCGGCTATCGCGATGGCGTCCGCTACGCCGCTGTCATGGTCGATCGCGTGCCGGCCGAGCTGCAGCCGCAGAGTTTGCGGATGATCGGTCCGATGCTGGACCCGAACGAGGCATCAGCAGCCGTGCACGCGGTCGGGCTCGCGCGCTGGCACCAGAGCCACACGTTCTGCGCCAAGTGCGGACAGCCGACCCAGGTCTACGCGGCGGGCCACGAACGCATCTGTCCGGCCTGCGGTACGCACCATTTCCCGCGTACCGACCCGGCCGTCATCATGCTGATCACCGACGACCAGGACCGCGCCTTGCTGGGACGCCAGCCGTCGTGGCCCGAGGGTCGGTTCTCGACGCTCGCGGGATTCGTCGAGCCCGGGGAGTCGCTCGACGACGCCGTGCGTCGCGAGGTCATGGAGGAGGTGGGCATCGAGGTCGGTGACGTCACGTACGCGGGCAGCCAGCCGTGGCCGTTCCCGTCCAGCCTGATGCTGGGATTCTTCGGCCGGGCCACCACCAGCGACATCCATGTCGACGCCGACGAGATCTCCGAGGCTCGCTGGTTCACCCGTGAGGAGGTCACCGAGATGACCGCATCGACCGATCTGCTGCTGCCGCCGAACGTCTCGATCTCCCGTGCGCTGATCCAGGATTGGCACGGCGGGACGATCCACGGGCGCTGGGCGTGACTCGATCGGCTTGCTGAGGCCCGCCTCTCATTCGGTCAGGCGGGTCTGGCCGAGCACCAGGGACTGCCGCTTCTGGTGCACGGTCAGATAGCGCAGGCCGTCGGGCCCGGCGCTGAACGCGCGCTGAGAACGGCGGGGGAGCCACACCACGTATCCGGGCGCCAGATCGATCGTGCCGGTCTCGGTCGTGAGCGTTCCGGAACCGGCCAGCACGTGCAGCATCACGTCGAGATCGGGCCCTGCATGTGACTCGATCGTGCCGCCGCCGGTCAGCGCGATGACATTGGAGTCCAGGTCCCGCGGCGTCATCGTCAGCTTCCACAGTGCCCCGAGGGCGTCGGGATCGGTGTCGGGCAGGGCCGTGGTGTCGAGCAGGATCCGAGGCAGTGCGGTCGTCGCCAGCTTGGTGATCTTGATCCGCCAGTCGCGCATCTCGGTGTTCAGGTACTCCCAGCCGTAACCGCCGGGGAGGTCGCGCTCGAACTCGTCGTGCAGGTGGCGGGGGTCGTGGTCGTTGACGAGCACGAAGCAGTCGCCGACCTCGAGGTCCGCGAACGTGCCGAAGATCGTGGGGTGCTTGTCGGGTTTGCGCATGCCGCGCACGTCGAGCTCGATCACGGACCGGCCTCTCTAGTTAACACAATCAGGACTTGTATAAACTCTAGGGCATGACCTACGTGATCGCCCAGCCGTGTGTCGACGTGATGGACCGGGCGTGCGTCGACGAATGCCCGGTCGACTGCATCTACGAGGGTGGCCGGTCGCTGTACATCCATCCCGACGAGTGTGTCGACTGCGGGGCCTGCGAGCCGGTGTGCCCGGTCGAGGCGATCTTCTACGAGGACGACCTGCCCGATCAGTGGGCGCCCTACCTCGACGACAACGCCGGGTTCTTCGCCGAGGCCCTGCCCGGCCGGGATGCGCCGTTGGGTTCGCCCGGCGGCGCCACCAAGCTGGGACCTCTCGGTGCCGACACCGCCCTGGTGTCGGGCCTGCCGGCCCAGGACGTGGTGGAATCGACGTCATGACCCGCGACTCCGCCCTCACCGGCCGTGCGGCCGTGCTGCAGGCGATGCGCGACGCGGGCGAGCCGACGACGGCGGGCCGGCTCGCCGATCTGCTCGGGGTGCACGTCAACACGGTCCGGTTCCATCTGGACTCCCTGCTCGCCCACGGCCAGATCGAGCGGGCGCCGCTCGAGTCACGCACGCCAGGCCGGCCGCCGCACGTGTTCCGCGTGGTTCCGGGCATGGATCCCGCCGGGCCACGGCGCTACCGCGAGCTCGCCGAGATCCTCGCCGCCGAGGTCGAGTCGGGTCCCGATCCACGACGACGCGCGCTCGAGGTCGGCACCGCCTGGGGGAGGCGCGTGGCGGAGCGCGAGTCGCTCGACGGCGTCTCGGCCCAGCAGCTGGCCGAGGTCCTCGACGAACTGGACTTCGCTCCCGAGCCCGTGCCCGAGGGCGCGGCCACGATCCGTCTGCGTCACTGCCCGTTCCTCGAGCTGTCTCGGCACCGCACCGACGTCGTCTGCCCGATCCATCTGGGCCTGATGCAGGGCGTGCTGGAACAGCGGAGGTCGACGATCACGGTCGAGCGGCTCGACCCCTTCGTCCAGCCCGATCTGTGCCTGGTCCACCTCGCTGAATCGAAGGAGATCTCATGAACGTTCCGGTGTCACTGACCGACCTGGCCCGAGAGCAGCTCGAGACGGCCCGCGCCGCCTCGGCTCAGCGTGCGGCTCATACCGTCTACGGCGGCCGCGACCACGCGCTGCGGCAGACCGTCGTGGCCCTGCTGGCCGGGCATTCCCTGGGTGAGCACGACTCGCCGGGCGATGCGACGATCCAGGTGCTGTCCGGCGAGGTGCGCCTGACCGCGGGCGACGACTCGTGGGCCATGGCCGCGGGCGACACGATGACGATCCCGGACCGGCGCCACGATCTGGCCGCCGACACCGATGCCGCCGTGCTGCTGACGGTCGTCGTCGGTATCCACGGTGCGTCCTCGTGACGATTTGATGAGTGCACATATCATCAGTACGCTGATGACATGGACGATCCCCTCGCGCTCGAATCGCAGGTGTGCTTCGCGCTCGCCGTCGCGTCGCGCGGTGTCGTCAGTGCCTATCGCTCGGTCCTCGAGCCCCTCGGCCTGACGCACCCGCAGTATCTCGTCATGCTGGCGCTGTGGCAGCACGGCCCGCTCTCGATCAAGGACATCGCCGCGCTGCTCGATCTCGAGCCGGCGACCGTCTCGCCCCTCGTCAAGCGCCTGGAGCACAGCGGATACGTCGACCGCGCCCGCAGTCCGCGCGACGAGCGCGTCCTGACCGTCACGCCCACGGCCGCCGGCACCCGGCTGCGCGAACGTGCCCTCGCGGTGCCCACGACGATGCTCGACCGCCTCGGGATGGACGCATCCGACCTGCAGGCCACGAACGTCGTGCTGCACCGCATCATCGACGCCGCACGGGAGGCCTCATGACCCAGCAGCGACCGGGTCCACGGACCCAGCCGCGGATCATGACCGCCGAAGAGACCGCCGCTCTCGACCGCGTGCGCCGCCGTATCGCCGCACTGTTGTTCGTCATGGTCGCGATCCACGGTGTCATCGGGGTCGCGGTTGTGGCCGAGGTCATCGACGGCCAGGGCGATCGAGGCCGCGCCCTCGCCCTGCTGGTGATGTCGGGCGTCATCGGCATCATCACGTGCGTCGTCGCGCGCCTGATCCTCGGAGTCAAGCGGATCTGGTCGCCGTTCTGGTTCCCGCTGTCGCTGGTGCCCGCGATCATCGGTTACATCTGGATCAGCTGACCCCTCGCTGCGCTGGTGTCGCCCGGTCCGCGTTGAGGGGGATCATCGTGGACCGGGCGTCCAGGGATCCTCAGTCAAGCAGCTCCAGGACCTCCGGTGACCGTTCCGGGCTGGACTTCACCCCGGGATTCACCCTCGGCTAGGCCAGCTTCGCCTTCACCTGCGCGACCGACGGGTTCGTGAGTGCCGAGCCGTCGGCGAACACCAGGGTCGGCACCGTCTGATTGCCGCCGTTGACCTGCTCCACGATCTTGGCCGAGTCGGGATCGGCCTCGATGTCGATCTCGGTGAACTCGATTCCCTCGCGCGACAGTTGCGACTTCAGCCGATGGCAGTACCCGCACCAAGGCGTGGAGTAGAGGGTGAACTGGCTGTCAGCGGACATGTCGGGGCTTCCTTGATCACGAGTGTGGACGACACATGCAGAACAACTCTCGCCCACCGGAGATTCCCGGACCGCGGTGGGTCGCTCAGCGATGGCCGGACGGGGCGGGGGTCGCGGCGTCGGTCAGGGCCTGGCGGAGCTGTTCGCGGGCCGCTGCGTAGCGACTGCGGGCCGTCGACGGATTGAGGCCCAGCAGCTCGGCCGCTTCGACGATCGTGAAGCCGTCCCAGTGGATCAGCATGACCAGCTCGCGCTGTGCCGCATGCAGTCTGAGCACGGCATCGCGCACCGCGGTGGCCTCGGCCGGATCGGCCACCGGTTCGGCGTGCAGCAGGTGCGATCGCAACTGCTCGGCCAGCGCGCTGCGCCGGCGGACCGCCCTGCGCTGATTGGCCAGGACGTGGGCCGCGATCGTGAACAGCCACATGCGCCGCCGCTCATCCTCGTCCGGCAGGACCTCGCGCCGCCGCCAGGCCTGCAGCATCGTCTCGGCCAGCAGATCGGCTGCGTCCTCCCGGTTGCGGACGCGCCGCTCGAAGTACCGGAGCAGGTCGTCCGAGGCCGACCGCAGGGCCGATCTCAGCGCCGCCGCGTCCTGGGGCTCTACTCGCATCGCCAGGCCTGAGCGAATCCGACGGCGTCGGCCGGCCGGGTGAAGCCCTCGGCCTCCAGGTGTGCCTGGAGCCGGAGCCAGACGACTCGTCCGACGGCGTTCAGCTCCAGGTCCGCACCATCGAGGCGGGGCTGCTGCTCGCCGGGCACCGTGGCCGCGATCGCGGCGTCCTCCGAGCGCTGCCACTGCGCGATCGCCCGAGCCTTGTCGATCGAGTGGTAGTCGAAGCCGGCCAGGAACCGGCGCGCCTCATCGGCGGCTCGCCGCTGGTCGGCCGCCGAGTAGTCGACCGCGGCCGGCTCGCCGTCGTCACCACGCGGCTGCGCGATGAACTGCATCTCGCACGATCGGCCGTTCTCGGTGGCCCACGGGACCCAGCCCGGAACCAGTCCCGCCGCCACCGCGCCGGCGGTGCCGAGCCCGATGATTCCGGTCGCGGTCGCTGCGACGAGCCCGAATCGCCGCAGCCGCCTGGGCGACCGAGCCTGAGCCTCGGTGGCGACCATCAGTTGATCCACGGCCCGGTCGAGGCCGGCTGAGCGGCGAGCAGTGGGGGGTGCGGAGCGCCGCAGGAGTTCGTCGAGGTCCATGGGTGTCGCCTTTCGTTCGCTGTCACCCGGTACATGTCCGGACCGGCCGTGAACGTCCAACTGCCTCATCGAGTGTCGGGGCCGCCACCTAGATTGTGAGTATGTCGTTGTCGTCGTCGCAGGCCGATCCCGCCCACCTGCTCGACGGACTCGACCCGGAGCAGCGGGCGGTCGCCGAGGCGCTGCGTGGTCCGGTCACGGTCATCGCGGGTGCCGGCACCGGCAAGACGCGCGCCATCACCCATCGCATCGCCTACGGGGTCGCCACAGGTCTCTACAGCCCCAGCGAGGTCCTGGCGGTCACCTTCACCACGCGCGCGGCCGGCGAGATGCGCAGCCGGCTCGCGCAGCTCGGGGCCCCGGGGGTGCAGGCCCGCACGTTCCACTCGGCCGCCCTGCGCCAGGCCCGGTACTTCTGGCCGCAGGCCATCGGCGGCGAGTTCCCCCAGATCATCGACTCCAAGTTCGGCCTGGTCGGCGCCGCCGCGGGCCGCGTCGGCATCCGCGGCGATCAGGCCCTGGTGCGCGATCTGGCGTCCGAGGTCGAGTGGGCCAAGGTCAGCACCGTCAAGCCCGATGCGTACCCGCGGGCCGCGGCTGCCGCCCATCGCCAGGTCGCCGATCTCACCGCCACGCAGGTCGCCGACGTGCTCCGCGAGTACGAGGAGGTCAAGGGTCCCGAGCGCATCGACATGGAGGACATCCTCCTGGTCACGGCATCGATCCTGTCCGACGACGACCGCATCGCCGCGGCCGTGCGGCGGCAGTACCGCTGGTTCGTCGTCGACGAGTTCCAAGACGTCAACCCGCTGCAGTCGCTTCTGCTCGATCTGTGGCTCGGCGGTCGCGACGATGTCTGCGTCGTGGGCGATCCGCAGCAGACCATCTACTCGTTCGCGGGCGCCTCGCCCCGCCTGCTGACCTCGTTCGCACAGCGCTTCGAGCAGGGTGAGCGCATCGAACTGGTGCGCAACTACCGCTCCACGCCGCAGATCGTCGCGGTCGCCAATGCGGTGTTCGACCGCGCCAAGCGCGCCGGTGTCGTCCTGCAGCCGCAACGGCCGGCCGGAGACCCGGTCACCTACGCGGGCCATCCCGACGAGCCCACCGAGGCGCAGGCCGTCGCCAACGAGATCCAGCTGCTGCACCGTCGCGGCACGCCCTACCGCGAGATGGCGATCCTGTACCGCATCAACGCCCAGTCCGAGGCCTACGAGGAGGCCCTCGGCGAACACGGCATCCCCTACACGTTGCGCGGCGGCGAGGGCTTCTTCCGGCGTGCCGAGGTGCGCCAGGCGGTTGCGCTGCTGCGCGCCGACGTCCAGAGCACGGCGGCCGACGCCCACGACGAGCTGGTCGACAACGTCCGCAGCATCCTGGCCGGCATCGGATACAGCGATCAGGCCCCGTCGGGTGCGGGCGAGGTGCGCAATCGGTGGGAATCTCTGCACGCCATCGTGTCGATGACCCGTGACCTGGTGGCCTCGCGGCCCGATGCCGGGATGCCTGAGCTGGTCGCCGATCTGGAGCGTCGCGCCGACTCCGCACACGCTCCCACCGCCGACGGCGTCACGCTGGCCACGGTCCATTCGGCCAAGGGCCTGGAGTGGGACGCCGTGTTCTGCGTCGGCATGCAGGAGGGCACGGTGCCCAGCCCGTTCGCCCAGACCCCCGAGCAGGTCGACGAGGAACGGCGTCTCTTCTACGTCGCGGTCACGCGGGCCCGGCAGGTGCTGATGGTCTCGTGGGCCGCGGCCCGCCGCTCGGGCGGGCGCGGCCAGCGCCAGCCCACCCGGTTCCTCGACACGCTGCTGCCGGCCGATCACGCCTCGCGCCGTACTCAGCGCGAACCGCGGCAGCGCCGGGTCGCGCGCTGTCGGGTGTGCAACCAGGTGCTGGCGGTCGTCGACCGACCCAAGGGCCGCTGCGCCGACTGCCCGTCCACGTACGACGAAGCGCTGTACGACGCGCTGCGTCAATGGCGCACCCGCGAGGCCACCGAGATCGGCAAGCCCGCCTACGTCGTCTTCACCGACGCCACGCTGCAGGCCATCGCCGAGATGAAGCCGGCCGATGCCGCCGCACTTCAACAGGTCCCCGGCATCGGTCCCGCCAAACTCGAGAAGTACGCCCCCGCGGTCCTCGACCTCGTCGCCTCGCACTGACCCCGGGCACCACTGGCGAGTCACAAAGTGCGCGGTGGCGAGTCACTTAGTGCCCGCTGGGGAGTCGGAAAGTGCGTGGTGGGGAGTCGGAAAGTTTCCGGTGGGGAGTTGTTTGGTTCGTGGGGATGCGGCCGCGGGTTTTCTTGGTTTCGGTGGGTTGCGGGTCGGGTGGTCGTTGTCTGTCGCCTTGGGGCTGGCTTGGGTTGCGGCGCTCACAAGTCACACAGTTCGCACTCGCGAGCATGCAGCTTGCGGGCTGTCGTTCGTCTCACCGGCTCGCGAGAGCAACTGTGTGACTCGTGAGCGCGACCCGGGGTCACCTTCCACGTGCTTGCGTTCCACGTGGTTGCGTTGCCGTGGTCACCTTGTGGAACGTGCTGCTCAGGCGGGGCGGAATCCGGGGAGGGAGTCCTCGAGGATGGCGCGGAAGGGGGCTGTGGCGCCGAGCTGGCTGAGCACGCCGAGGCCACCCATCCAGACGCGGTGGATCAGCATGTACTCCGGCGGCAGGTTGAACTTCATCGCCACACCGATGCCGTCGGACGTGGGCGCGCTGACGCGCGTCATCTGATCGCGCAGCCATTCGCGACTGAACGAGAAACGCTCGACCTGGGCAGGCTCCACGAACGGCCCGAAATAGCGGCCGATCGCCTCGGCCTCGATCCGCACGCCGGGCCGCAGGAAGCCCTCCTCGCGCAGCCCCTCACGGACCGCGTCGTAGTCCTCCTCGGCGGCGAGACGGATCAACCGGCCCATCGCGCTCGGCAGACCCTCGGGCAGCCGGGCGACGGCTCCGAAGTCGACGACGCCGAGCCGGCCGTCGCCCATGATCCTGAAGTTGCCGGGGTGGACGTCGGCGTGCAGCATCCCCGCGCGGCGTGGCCCGGCGAACAGGAAGTGGGCGAACAGCTCGCCGTAGCGATCGCGTTCAGCCTGGGTACCGTCGGCGATGATGCCGGCCAACGACCGCTCCGACTCCAGCCAGCGCGACACCAGAAGCCGTTCGGTGTGATGCAACGGCTCGGGCACCACGATGTCGGGGTCGTCGGCAAACGCCTCATGGAAGCGCGCCTGAGCCTCGGCCTCGAGCGAATAGTCCAGCTCCTCGGCGACACGTGCCTGCAACTCGGCCACCAGCGGCTTCACGTCGAGACCGGGCGCCAGGACGCCGAACAGGCGGGACAGGCGGGCGATCTGGCGCAGATCCGACATCAACGCCTTCGCAGCACCCGGGTACTGCAGCTTGACGGCGACATCGCTGCCGTCGGCCCACACGGCACGATGCACCTGGCCGATCGAGGCGGAGGCCGCCGGGGCGTCGTCGAATGAGGTGAAGAACCTGAGCCAGTCGTCGCCCAGCTCGGCCGTCAGCACGCGATGGACCGTGGCGGGCGGCATCGGGGGAGCGGCGTCCTGAAGCCGCGTGAGCGTCTCGCGATACGGGCCGATCAGCTCATCGGGCAGGGCCGCCTCGAAGATGCTCATCGCCTGGCCGAACTTCATCGCGCCGCCCTTGAGCTGGCCCAGGACGCTGAAGACCTGGTCGGCAGTACGTCGCTGCACGTCGGTCAGCACGGCCTGCGCGGGCGCACCGACCATGCGCTTGCCGAGGCCGAGGGTGGTTCGGCCCGCGAAGCCGACCGGCAGCGATGCGAGCTTGGCCGTGCGCACGAAGGCGCTGCCCGCGATCGTCCGATCGCGGCGCCCCACGCCGTCGGGGCGATCGGGGCGTTCGGCGTCATTCACCTGATCAGGATAGGCGTCTGCCCACCGTCGTCGGCTCGGCTGTCTCGACCGGAAGCAGCAGCGCGCACGGGCATCGCGGATGGAAGGCGATCCGCCAGACGTCCCGATCGCGATGATGCGGACCGATCGAGTGAAGCATGCCGCGCAGAGCAGGGCGGCCGGCGAGGTGATCGAGCACTGCGTCGGCGACCTCGACGGCGGCGGCGTGCGCGGTCAGGACCCGCGGCGCGGGAGGGTTGTGGTGCGGCGACCTGGCGCCGAGCTGCGGGACGACGGCCCACCAGGACCGATCCCAGTCGCCACGGTGCAGATCATGACATCGCACGCAGGGTCCGGACCCGGGCACGACGAACGGACCGATCAGCACGCGGTCCTCGTCGAGCCGCACCGGCAGGTGCGTGAGGCACCGGCGGACCGCCTCGTCGAACACATGACGGGCCGGCTCTCCGGACGACACCAGTACCAGCAGGGCGGGGTCGTCGTGGTCGGTGCGCTCGACGCCCGCGTCGTGGAGCAGTTCGCGCACCAGCTCGGCGAAGTCGTGGCTGCCGCCGTCGTCGACGACGCAGATCGCCGCGCGACTGCGTGCCTCGAGCTGAGCGGGATCCGCGTGAACCGAGAGCGCGCGTGCCTCGGCCGGGGTCCGCGTCGACCACGACGAGGCGTCGACGACAGCACCGAGAGCCAGCAGCTCCTGCAGCAGCGGGTCGAGCGGCAGGTCGTGCGTGCCGTCGAACGACAGCAGCAGCGACATGAGCCCGGGACGGTCGTCGAGCACGATGCCGGGCGAGGTGCCGATCTGCAGGTGGCGGTCATCGCGCCGGAGCACGGCGGCCCCGGGACGCAGCGCTGGCCGGATCGTCATGGGCCCAGCCTGTCGCGGGTTCGCCCGGCACGCCTGTGCTCGTCCACAGGAGACGTCGCGCAGGCAACGGAACGGGGGTTCCGATCGCCTTGATCGGAACCCCCGTTCACGTTTCGAGAATGGGACCTGGGTGCTCAGGCCTTGCCGAGAATGCGGTTCAGCTTGGTACCGCACACAGGGCACGTGCCCTTGGCCATCTTCGTGCCCTTCTCGCTGACGTGGATCTCACCGGTCGCCTCGCGCTTCTCCTTGCACTTGACGCAGTAGAACTCGCCGCTCCATGTCTCCGCCATTGCCGGCCTCCTTGCCTGCGGGTCGACTAGGCCCGTGTGGTGCCTGTCACGTCCAGCGTAGGCGCGAACAGGCGCAATTCCGGGGATATCGGGCGATCGGTGTTCTCGGTGGGTCACGGTGGCGGCGCGTCCCGGATCCGCGCCCGTCGTCCCAGGACTTGTCCACGGCTGTGGAAAAGGTTGGGGACGGGCTGTGAGAATCGCCGTGTGTGGTGTGGATCACGTGGTGGATGATCGGGCCGGAGACCCTGGAATGTCGGACCTGAAGTGGCGCTGACCAGCGCGAACGTGTCGCCGAGCATGTGGACAACGACATCGCGGACGCGTCGGCGGCAGCTACCGTAAGGGCGTGGACGATGTCGAGATCCGCCGCAGTGCCCGGCGAAAGCGCACGGTTCGGGCCTATCGCGAGGACGGTCGCACCATCGTCCTGATGCCCGCGCATCTCAGCGCGGCCGAGGAGGAACGCCACGTGCGCGAGCTGGTCGAACGGCTCGATCGGCGTGAGCGGCGGGCTCGGGCATCGACCGACGACGACCTGCTGGCCCGGGCGCGACGCCTGTCGAAGCGGTGGCTCGACGGCATGCCCGATCCGGTCTCGGTGCGCTGGGTCGGCAATCAGAACACCCGCTGGGGGTCATGCACGATCGCCGACCGCACGATCCGGCTGTCCGACCGGCTGGTCGGCATGCCGGAATACGTCATCGACTACGTCCTGATCCACGAGTTGGCCCACCTGGTCGAGGCCAATCACAGCGACAGGTTCTGGGCACTCGTCAACGGCTACCCGCAGGCGGTCAAGGCGCAGGGATTCCTCGACGGCGTCGCGTGGCAGCGGCGATGAGGTCGCGGACATCCTGATCGGTCGGCTCCGGTGGTGTGTCGACCGGCCACCAGGCCAGGTCGTCGGACTCCTCGGAGATGACCGGTTCGGCCCCTTCGGGCGCGATCGCGAGGAACTGGACGTCGAGGTGGTGCCCCCCGGGCGGCGGGCCGCAGAACGGGACCGCATGGCGTGACAGCAGGAGCGGAACGGGGTCGACGATCAGATCGGCGATGCCGGACTCCTCGACCGCCTCACGGAGGGCGGCATCGGCCAGGGTCCGATCGCCAGCCTCGCAGTGACCGCCGGTCTGCAGCCACAGGCCTGCCTTCGCGTGCTTGGTGAGCACGACATGCGAACCGTCGGCCGACATGACGAGCGCGCTCGCGGTCAGGTGTTCGGGGTGCGCGTGGCGCGCCATCGCACCGGGCTCGGCGGCGAGGTGCTCCAGATACCCGCGTCGTAGCGCCTCCTGCCGGGTGTCGGGTGCGGCCCAGCCGTCGAGGACGCGCACCGCGTCGGCGTGCAGGGCCGCCGCGCCTCCAGGAGTGGTCACTCGCCGTCGAGCAGGCGGCCGAGCTCGGCGTCGAAGTCGTCGTCGCCGGACGTGCGGCTCTCGCCCTGGGCGTAACCGAGCGGATCGTCGAGGTCGTCCATGGTCGGCATCAGGTCCGGATGCGTCCAGGGCAGGTCGCGTGCGGCCGTGCCCTGACGATCACGGACCGCGGCCCACAAGGTCGCGGCCTCACGAAGACGACGCGGGCGCAGCTCGAGGCCGACCAGCGACGCGAACGTCTGCTCGGCGGGACCGCCCACGGCGCGACGACGACGCATCGCCTCGGCCAGCGCGGCCGCCGCGGGCATGGTCTGTGCCGTGGCCTGCGTGACCACTTCGTCGACCCAGCCCTCGACGAACGCCAGCAGCGTCTCGAGCCGGTCGAGTGCGCGCTGTTGTTCCGGTGTGCGCTGAGGGTCGAACAACCCGCTGTTCAGCGCCTCCTGGACGTCTTCGGGCCGGGTGGGGTCGAGGCCGGACAGCTGCGATTCGATCGCCGCGATGTCGATGCGGGTGCCGCGCCCGAAGTCCTCGATGGCGCTGACCAGGGCTGAACGCAGCCAAGGGGAGTGGGCGAACAGTCGCTGGTGCGCGCATTCGCGCAGCACGACGTACAGGAGTATGTCGGCCTCGCTCTGTTCGAGGCCCTCGCCGAACGCGGCGACATTGGCCGGCAGCACGGCGGCGGTGCGCTCAGGACCGATGGGGATGCCGATATCGGCCACCGAGAGGACCTCGCCGGCCAGTTCGCCGAGCGCACGGCCGATCTGCTGGCCGAACATCGCACCGCCCGCCTGGTTCAGCACGCCGAGCAGTGGTCCTGCCATCGACTTGGCTTCGTCGGGGATGGCCTGCGACATCGCCGAGACGACGTGAGCGGCGATCGGCTCGACGAGCCGGTTCCAGGTGTCGGCCGTGTGCTCGATCCACTCGGCGCGGCTCCAGGCGGCCACAGTGGTGGCACCCGGAGGGATGTCGGTGACCTGGTCCAGCCAGCTCTCCGCGAGCCGGACCGCATCGGACAGCGCACCGTGCTGGGCCGAGGTCGGCGTCGGGTCCGATCCCAGATCGGCGACCGTGTGCCGGGCGACGTCCTTGGCCATGTCGAAGTTGACGGTGCCGTCGTGCGGCTCGAACATCCGCTGCATCTGGCCCATCATCTGGCTGAGGTCGAACTGACCGCCGGACATGCCGGTGAACGCGCCGAACATCTGCTCCAGGGGGGTGCCCTTGAACGGATTGTCGTCGGGGTTGGGTCCGGTGACGTCGTCGTCGGAATCGGCCATGTGCTCCAGCGTACTGACCGGCCTGTCGCCGGACGCGTCCGTGACGGCCGGCCCCGTAGGATCGCTGCGTGTCGCCCGATCCCATGCAGCTGAGCCGCCGCTACGTCACTCGTCTCGTCGCGGCCGTGGGCCTCATCGGACTGACGTGCGTCGCACTGCTGATCCCGGTCCCGTACGTGACGATGAGGCCGGGACCGGCGTTCGACACGCTCGGCGACTTCGAGGGCAAGCCGATGTTCACCTTCGGCGACGGCGTCAAGACTTATCCCACGTCGGGCACGCTGGACTTCACGACGGTGTCGGTGACACGCAACGAGAGCCGTCTGAAGACCCTCGACCTCATCGAGGCCTACTTCTCCGACGACACGGCGGTCGTCCCGCGCGCCCTGGTCTATCCCGACGGCCAGACCGCGAAGCAGTCCAAGGCCGAGTCGGCGGCGCAGCTCGACGGATCGAAGGACTCCTCGAAGGTCGCGGCGCTGCGGGCGGCCGGATTCGAGGTCGGCGAGACCCCGCTCGTCGCGACCGTAGAGAAGAACGGCGCGGCCTACGGACAGCTCGAGGTCGGCGACCTGATCCGCGAGGTCGACGGCGAACGCGTGACGTCGTCGACCCAGGCCGCTGACGTGATCGGCGGCCGGAAGCCGGGCGCCAAGGTCACGATCACGGTCACCCGCAAGGGCAAGGCCGAGTCGTACGAGCTCACCACGAAGGCCGACGATCGAGATGCCTCACGTTCGCGCATCGGCATCGGAGTCAGTACGCGCTACTCCTACCCGTTCGAGATCGACAACAACGTCGGACGGTCGATCGGGGGTCCGAGCGCCGGCACCATGTTCGCGCTGGCGATCTACGACCGGCTCACCCCCGGTGCGCTCACCGGCGGCCTGAAGATCGCCGGCACCGGAGAGATGGCGGCCGACGGCAAGGTCGGCTCGATCGGCGGTGTCCAGCAGAAGATCGCCGGAGCGCACCGGCAGGGCGCGAAGATCTTCCTGGTGCCGTCCGCGAACTGCGCCGAGGCGGTCAAGGGCGACACCCACGGGCTGAAGCTGGTGCGCATCACGACGCTCGACGACGCGATCTCGTCGATCGAGGCGTTGGCCAAGGACCGGTCCGCGACGGTGCCGACATGCAGCTGATGCCCGATTCGCCGCTGCGCCGGGCGGCTCTCGAGGTCGAGGCGCACGTGTCCGCCGACGGCTGGGACCAGCCGGCCCGATTGTTCGCCCTGGTGTCGACGGCGGCGCTGATCGCTCGCGAGCCGCACCTGGCCGGTCAGCTGGCCGATCCGGCGCCCGAGGGCGGCTTCACCCCGATCGAGCAGGAGGGCGCCGTCTCGGGTCGAGAGCTCGAGGAGTTGCTCACCGAGATCGAGTGGCCCGACGCGGTCGACGGCTGCGCGGTGGTCGTCGAGCGCCTGACGCTGCCGCCCGACGCCGAGGACAGCCTTCCAGACGACCCCGCGGCTGCGGCCGATGCCGCAGCTCAGCATCCGGATCGACGCGATGTCCGCCTGGTCGCTGCCGTGTTGCGCAGCGGCGAGGCGCACAGTGCTGTCAGGGGCCGCCCCGGCGGCACAGGTGCCGAGGGCGGGGAGCTGCTCGAGGGCCCTGACCTGGTCCCCGGCCTCGTCGCGCAACTGCGCCGCACGTTCGAACCCTGACGCCGTCCGGGCCTGCGGGCCGCTGCTAGGCCACGATCGGTAGGCTCGTGTCAATCCACGGCTGATGGTCCGCGACGCGCGACCACGGCCGTCGGGCCACGACCGATGGCCGCGAGGCAGGAGACACGTGAGCGACATCTTCGGGACCCCACGACCACGGCAGCCGCGACGCCCGCGCCCCGCCGGCTCCGACAGCGGCCGCCGCGTCCTGGTGCCGACCCTGATCACCTTGGCCGTTCTGCTGTTCCTCGGCTCCATCTTCATCAACGTCTGGACCGACCGGCTCTGGTTCAAGTCGGTCGGCTACACCGACGTCTTCCGCAGCATCCTGTTCACGCGCATCGTCCTGTTCATCGTGCTCGGGCTGGCGTTCGCCGCGTTCGTCGTCGCCAATCTGGTCATCGCGTATCGGGTACGCCCCGATTCGGTCCCGGCCCGCCGCGACGATCCGGCCTTCCGTTACCGCACCGCACTCGCTCCGATCCTCAAGATCGTCACGGCCGCGGTCGGTGTCCTGCTGTTCGCCTTCGCCGGATCCGTGGCGTCCAGTCACTGGGACACGTTCCAGCTGTGGCGCAACGGCACGCCGTTCGGCCAGAAGGACCCGCACTTCGGCAAGGACATCGGCTTCTACGTCTTCGACTATCCGTGGCTGCGCTTCATCACGTCGTTCGGCTTCGCGATGGTCGTCGTCGCGGTGCTCGCCACGGTCTTCGTGCACTACGTGTTCGGTGGCATCCGCATGGCCGGCCGGGGCCCGAAGCTGACGCGCTCGGCTCAGGTGCACCTGGCCGTCCTGGTCGGCATCGGTGTCCTGACGCGTGCGGTCTCCTACTGGCTCGACCGCTTCGGCCTGGCGATCGGATCGTCGTCGCTGTTCGACGGCATCGGCTACACCGACGCGCACGCCCGTATCCCGAGCAAGAACATCCTGATCGGCGTCGCGATCGTGTGTGCGCTGCTGTTCTTCGCGGCCGTCGTGACCCGTTCGTGGATCCTCCCGGGCATCGGCCTGGGCCTGCTCGCGCTGACGTCGATCCTGATCGGGGCCATCTGGCCGGCCGCGATGCAGGGCTTCCAGGTCAGGCCGTCCGAGCCGGACAAGGAGGGGCCGTACATCGCGCGCAACATCGCGGCGACCCGCGACGCCTACGACATTGCCGGCACCAAGAGCCAGTCGTACAGCGCCAAGACGGAGCTCACGCCATCGGAGCTGACGCGCAGCGCCGAGTCGCGGGTCAGCAGCCGACTGCTCGATCCCTCGCTGGTGTCCGAGGCGTTCCAGCAGTTGCAGCAGGTGCGTGGCTACTACACGGTCCAGAGCACGCTCGACGTCGACCGCTACCGCATTGGCGACAACGAGCAGCCCCAGGACATCATCATCGCGGCACGCGAGCTGGACCTGGAGGGTCTGCAGAAATCGCAGCGCAACTGGGCCAACGATCACACGGTGTACACCCACGGTTACGGCGTCATCGCGGCGCGCGGCAACCAGCGTGGCCCGCAGGGTGAGCCGGTGTGGGTCGAGAAGGACATTCCGGGGGTGGGCGATCTCGACATCACGACACCGCCGCGCATCTACTTCGGCGAGAACTCCCCGAACTACTCGATCGTGGGCCGGCCGAAGGGCGCCGAGCCGATCGAGGTCGACATCCCGCTCGGCGGTTCGAGCGACGGTGACGCGGCCAAGGCCGATCCCGCCGACACCCGGACCAACACGTATGACGGCAAGGGCGGCGTGCCGGTCGGCAACCTGTTCCACAAGCTGCTCTACGCGGCGAAGTTCCAGGACGCGAACATCGTCCTGTCGAACCGGGTCAACGAGAAGTCCAAGATCATCTACGACCGCAATCCGCGCGATCGCGTCAAGAAGGTCGCGCCGTGGCTGACGGTCGACGGTGACGCCTACCCGGCGATCGTCGACGGCCGCGTCGTCTGGATCGTCGACGGCTACACCACCAGCAACTCCTACCCGTACTCCGAGCACCGGTCGCTGGGACGCTCCACGGCCGACACGCTGACGCGCGATCGTTCGCAGGCCGCGCTGCCGACCGATGAGATCAACTACATCCGCAACTCGGTCAAGGCCGTGGTCGACGCCTACGACGGCACGGTCGACCTGTACCAGTGGGACACCAAGGACCCGGTCCTGAAGACCTGGATGAAGGTGTTCCCCGACACGGTCAAGCCCAAGTCCGACATCACGAACGATCTGCTGGAGCACCTGCGCTACCCGGTCGACCTGTTCAAGGTGCAGCGCGATGTGCTCACGCGGTACCACGTGACCGACGCGCAGACGTTCTACAAGGACGGCGAGCGCTGGAGCATCCCCACCGATCCGAAGCTGGGCCGGAACTCCACGGTGCTACAGCCGCCGTACTACCTGTCGATGAGCCGTCCCGGCGAGGACAAGCCGGAGTTCTCGCTGACCACGGTGTTCCTGCCGAACGGTCGCCAGAACCTGACGTCGTTCGTGTCGGTGAACTCCGAGGCGACCAGCAAGGACTTCGGCACGATGCAGATCCTGGAGTTGCCGAGCAACACGCAGATCCCGGGCCCGAGCCAGATGGCGAACGACTTCCAGACCGACAAGGGCGTCACACAGGCGCTGTTGCAGTTCGAGCAGTCGAAGGAGGCCGAGATCAAGCGCGGCAACCTGCTGACGCTGCCGGTCGGCAACGCCCTGCTCTATGTGCAGCCGGTCTACATCCAGCGCACGGCCGAGGGTTCCTATCCGGTGCTGCAGTTCGTGGCGGTCTCGTTCGGTGACAGCGTCGGCTTCGGTCAGACGCTCGACGAGGCGCTCAAGGTCGCGGTGGGTCTCGAGGAGGGCAATCTCGACCAGGAGGACGTCTCGGGCGAGACCGGCGGTGGCGATGAGAAGCCTGCCGCCAAGACGGTCTCGGACTACCTGCGCGATGCCAGCCGCTACTACGACCAGGCTCAGGACGCGCTCAAGAAGGGCGATCTGTCGACGTACCAGAAGCGCATCGATCAAATGAACGATGCGGTCGAGGACGCCCTGTCGGCTAGCGAGAAGAAGTAGCGCCGAGGGCCTGGAGGATCTCGTGCGCGGCGCGGCGGCCGGACTCGATCGCGCCGTCGAGGTAGCCGGGGTGGTCTGAGGCGGTCTCGGCCCCGGCCCAGTGAACGCGGCCGACCGGTTCGGACGGGAGAGGTGGCATCGTGTCGGTGCTGCCCAGGCCGGGCAGGGCGACATAGCCGCCGAGCGCGTGCTCGTCGAGGTGCCAGGACTTCTCATGCCAGCCCGCCGGCTGCAAGGTCGCGGGTCCGAGTGAGGTGGCCAGGGCCTGGAGCAGGGTGCGTTGCCGGGCCTGGGGAGTGAGCGCGGCGATCTCCTCGGCCTCCGGGCCGCCGACGAGCAGGCAGAGGTGTCCGGGTCCGCCTGGAGGTGAGGAGTCGAAGGCCGCGAATCCGGGCCGGCCGAGCGCGATCTGCTCGGCGACCGTGTGGCCGCGCCAGAAGGGCCGGTCGTAGACCGCGATCGCCTTGTACACCGATCCCATCCACATCTGCTGTTCGATCGCGGCACGGCCGGCCGGAAGGGCTGGCTCGTGCGTGATGCGTGCGGCCGCCGGTGGTGGGGCCGTGACGACGACGTGCTCGGCACGGAACTCCTCGCCCGACGTGGTCCGCACCGTGGCGCCCTGGTCATCGCGTCGGATCGACGCCACGCGGTGGCCCGTGCGCACCCGTGCCCCGAGTCCGGTGGCGAGTCGTTCGGCCAGGCTTCCGGCGCCCTCGACCAACAGGGAATCCTGCGCGCCGCCCTTGGTCGACAGGATCGTGCGGAGGCCGCCCTGACGGCCGATCAGCGAGAGCATCGCCTGGACCGAGAGACGGTCGAGGTCACCGGTCCAGGAGATCAGCGCGACAACCTCGAGCAGGCGGCGTGCGCGCCGGCCGGGGACCTTCGCGATCCAGGTCGAGACCGGCACATCCGCCCAGCGGGCTGAGCCGCGTACCCGCAGCAGGATGCTCAGGACTCCGAGGGCCGCGCCGGCGGTGAGCACGGCTGGAGCCACGGGCCGGATCCGCCGCGTGCCGTCGACGAGTCGGGGGAGCGGCCATGAGTGCATCGGGAAGGCGGTCAGTCCGAGTTCCGTGCCCAGTTCGACCACGCGGGCGTGGTCGTGGCCGATCCACTGGCCGCCGAGGTCCAGGCGGGATCCCAGGGCTGATGTCTCGGCGAGGGTGCGGCCGCCGACACGGTCGGCCGATTCGAGCACGACCACGTCGATGCCGGATCGGTGCAGCTCGTGTGCGGTCACCAGACCGGAGAGTCCGGCCCCCACGACCACGGCCGTGGTCTGTCTCGCTGTCGTGTTCATGCCGCTCCTCATTCAAGTCGGTCGTATGACTGACTTGAATGAGTGTGCGTCAGCCGGGCGCGACGCGCAAGCCCGCTGCGTCGTTCAGCCGACACCGGCGAGCAAGACGCAGGCCTCGACGGTGCGTTCGAGGTCGCGGCGTGCTCGCTCGGCGTCCGGGGCACAGGCGTACTGCATGGTCAGGCCGTCGACCGTCGCCAACAGGAGTCGGGCGAGTTGGTCGTACTCGAGGGCTGAGGTCTCTCCGGCACGTTCGGCGGCTTCGCGGCACCAGTCGGCGACGACGTCGGTGTACCGCTGGTACTGCCACCGGGCCAGATCCTCCTGGCCGGGGGTGCGGAGCATCTGGTTGAGCAGTTCGTACTGCATGACCTGCACTTCGATGCGGCTCTCGACGAGCTGGTCCCAGAAGTCGGTGATGCCGTGCCGGATCGCGTGAGCGAGGCCGCGGTCGACCTGCGCAGAGTCGCGCAGGACGTCGGCGATCTCGTCCATGACGTCGTCGATCACCGCCCGGATCAGCTGCTCCTTGGTCGAGAAGACGTGCTGGAGGGTGCCCAGGGGGGTGCCGGCCTCAGCGGCGACGGCCCGCATCGAGGCCTTGGCCACGCCGTCGCGCGACATCAGCCGGCGGGCGGCCGCCACGAACTCCCGACTGCGCACCGACGACTCGACATAGGGCATGACACGTCCTCCGACTCGCTCTGGCGCGATCCTTCCACACCGCACCCGCCGACTGGTCGACCCCCGATTTGGTTCGCCGCACCCGGTCCCGTAAAGTAGATCCAGCGACGCGGGGTGGAGCAGCTCGGTAGCTCGCTGGGCTCATAACCCAGAGGTCACAGGTTCAAATCCTGTCCCCGCTACGAATTTCAGGCTCGGTTCCTTCAGGGAACCGAGCCTGAAAGCTTTCTCACTTGATTTGGTCATCACAAAGTCAGCGCTTTTTCGGACGAACGCCGATGCATTCGGTTGCTGTGGACTGAGCGTTGGGTCACCTTCAGCTTGTGCCTGCTGCGTGGCTCATGGCTTCTCGCCCGTACCCAGGATGGCGTCGGCCTCCACGAGGAGCTGACCGTGTCTGCCCGCTCGACGGCGTCGTGCAGCGCCGCTCCAGCGAACACCAGATCGCGCGACGTCGCCGCGTTCGGCACGGTCAGCCACGCATCGGGTTCGGCGTGCTCACCGTGGTCAGTACCGGGATGCTCATATGCTCGAGCCTACGAGTGAGTGAACCGAGCGCAGGCAGCGCTGCGCTGGCTGCTGGGGCGATTGAACTTATTGAGCAGCGCGGACCGAGTCCGAGCAGCTTGAGCGGAGGTGGGCGCATGTCGGCGACGAAGCTCCTGGTGCTCGGTATCGTGCACCTCTCCGGCGGCGCGCATGGCTACCAGGTGCGGTCCGAACTCCAGAGCTGGGGTGCGGAGACTTGGGCCAAGATCAAGCCCGGCTCGGTTTATCACGCGCTGAAGAAGGCGGCGGCCGATGGCTTCCTCACCGAACACGCCGAGCCGGGCAACTCCGGGCCGGCGCGCGTTCTGTACCGCGCGACAACTCGGGGACGTGACGAGATCGTCGAACTGGTCCGCGACGGTCTGCGGCGCACCCACGACCCGGACATGCTCAACGCGTCCATCGCCATGTTGCCCATGCTGACCAGGTCAGATGCCATCGCGCACGTGAGCGAGCGGGTCGCGCGCCTGGAAGCGGAGCTCGTAGTGCAGGCCGAGTGGCGGGAGCACCCCGATCGGGACATCCCCGAGCACGTCCGCGAGCAGGCCGAGCTGTGGGCGGGACACGCACGCACCGAACTGGAGTGGGCGAAGAGCTTGAGCAAACGACTGTCTGAGGGCGCCTACATCATGGCCGATGATCCGGGTTCGTGGCGAACGGTCCCCGAGCACTTCAAGATGCGCTTCTAATCAAACTTGACTAGACGTCCCTCTTTGTGCATCCTGGCCGAGTAATCAAACTTGACTAGGTGTCACTGATGCGGAGGTCCACATGAAGCTCGCAGTCTGGGTTGTGTCCGGCCTGTTGGCGCTGGGCTTCCTGGGAACCGGTGCGATGAAGGTGTTCTCGCCGGAAGCCGACGTGGCAGCGCTGGCCGAGGGTGTGCCCGTCGTACTCATGCGGATCGCCGGGGTGGCCGAAATACTCGGCGCACTTGGCCTCATCCTGCCGGCCGCGACCCGGATCATGCCGATCCTGACGCCACTCGCCGCGTCCGGCCTAGTCGTCACGATGATCGGCGCGATGATCGCCAACTTGGTGATCGGTGAGTACGCGTCGATCGTGCAGACGATCATCTTCGGCGCTCTGGCGGCGTTCGTGGCGTGGGCCAGGTTCGGGCCGTACGCCGTCGAGCCGCGTCGAGCCGGTCAGGTCGCCCAAGGCTGAGAGTCGGGGGAGGTCTCGACGACGGAACGGAGAACACCCCAACTCATCCGACGGTGACGACCACGCATCGAGGAATGGAGAGAAGCAGTGAACGAGATGACACTTCGTGTGACGTCCGCCGACGGTACGAGGATCGCCTACGACCGGAAAGGCACTGGCCCGGCGGTGATCCTCGTCGGCGGCACCCTGGACGACGGCGCTGAGAACGCGCCGCTGGCCCGGCTCCTTGCCAACCATTTCACGGTCTACAACTACGCACGACGCGGCCGGGGCGCCAGCGGCAATACACCGCCGTACGCCGTGGCGCGGGAGGTCGACGACCTCGACGCGCTGATTGCGGCGGCCGGCGGCTCAGCTCACGTGTACGGCGCCTCATCTGGCGGCGCCCTCGCGCTGGAGGCAGCAGCAGCGGGTTCGGCGATCGACAAGATCGCGGTGTGGGATGTGCCGTACGTGATCGCGGACGACCTGCAGCCGAGGTTCAACCAGTACATCGCGGACACCCACGAGGCGTACGAAGCCGGGCGGGACGAGGAGATGCTGGAACTGTTCATGAGGCTGACCGGCGGACCCGACGCGGACATCGCGGCTGGCCAACAACACCCGCACTGGGCCTCGTCCGTCGCGCTCGCCCACACGCTCGTCAAGGACGCCACGGTCCTCAATGACTACAAGATCCCCACGAACCGACTGGCCCGCATCACTCAGTCGGTCCTGGTGACCACCGAGGGTCCGATCACCGAGCCCCAGATGGCGGGCCTCCCGAATGACTTCTTCGACCGCGCCGCGCAAGCGATAGCCACTGCCACCCCCCAGACCGAACGACACACGCTCGACGGGCAGGGACACGTCGTCGCCCCCGAACTCATGGCCCGTGTACTGAAGACGTTCTTCAACCAGTAATCCGTCGACTGATCAGGTCGCGACCGTGGGTCGCTTCGGAACGCAGGCCCATCGGCCACGTCAGCGTCAGGCCGGTCGCTCGGTCGTGCGGGTCGGCGAACCGGGGACGACGGGAATCGCCCAGGTCTGCTCGTGCTCGGGGCGGATGTCGTCAGGGTCGTTGGTCGCGACCCAGCCGGTGCCGGGCTCGTAGCGGCGCAACAGCTTGGCGGGGACGCCGCCGACCACCGCGTGGTCCTCGATCCGGCCCCGCACGACCGAGCCGGCCGCGACGACGACCTGGCGACCGATCGTGGTGCCGGGCAGCACGATGACGCCGTGGCCGAGCCACGATCCCGATCCGATGCGCACCGGCTGGTGCGGCGCCAACTGGACGCCGATCGGCAGGCCGGGGTCCTGGTATCCGTGCCCGGAATCCGAGACCAGCACGTCCTGGCCGAACCACACATCGTCGCCGATGACGATCGAGTCATGGGCTGTGAAGCTGCTGCGCGCGCCGATCACGCACCGGTCGCCGATCACCAGTCCGTCGGTGCGGTCGTGGGGATCGTCCTGCGAATAGCCGACCGACAAGGTGCAGTGCCGGCCGATCATCGTGTTCTCGCCGATCCGGATATGACGCTCGCCGAACAGCGTCGCCACGGGGAACCCGATGGCGCTGCCGTCGCCGAACCGGGCGAAACGGTCGGCTCGCACGGTGCCGGGGATGATCGTGCCCACCGCATCGGCCCACCGCCAGGTGGCGTGAACCAGACGGTTGAGGAGGCGTCGGGGCGTCTGCACGCTGAGAGGCTACCGTCCGTGCCGCGTCACCAGCTTGAGATCCGCAACGGGTCGAACGCTCCGGTGGCTCAAGGCGCAGTCGCGGAGTCGGACCGGGCCTGGGCACCGACTCGTACGGCCGTGTTGTCGCTGCCAGGCCTGGATTGTTCCAGTTGTACCAATTCGCCTTCACCAGGCTGTCTTCGTGACTAGGGTGAGCCGCGAAGCCGACGAGGAGCGATGAAGTGGACAACGAGACCTGGCATGAGGCGCGTCTGATTCCGACCAGCGGCATCAACGGCGCGCAGGAACAGGAGAAGCGCGCGACGTCCGCCTTGTTGGCCGTCATGAGCGCGGTGCCGGAGTTCGCCAAAGCGCTGTTGGGTCCGCTGGGTGCGCCGGGCCGCCCTCCTGAGACCTACATCGAGGTTCCGTTCGACCTCGACGGCAAGAAGGTCATTCCGGACGGACTGATTCGCGTCACGCGCGGCGGCAAGACCTGGACCGCGCTCGTCGAAGTGAAGACCGGAAAGAACGAGCTGCAGGCGCCGCAGCTCGACAACTACCTCGACATCGCGCGCACCGAAGGCTTCGACGCCCTCATCACCATCAGCAACGAGGTGCCGTCGGCGCCTGGAGTCCATCCCACCGACGTGGACAAGCGCAAGCTGCGCAAGGTCCAGCTGCATCACTGGTCGTGGTCTTATGTCCTGTCGACCGCCATCGTTCAGAAAGAACATCGAGGAATCGGTGACCCGGACCAGGCATGGATTCTCGGTGAACTGATCCGTTACCTCGAGCACGACAAGTCCGGTGCGCTCGAGTTCGATGACATGGGACCCAACTGGGTGGCCGTGCGAGACTCCGTTGCCGCCGGCACGCTGCGCGCCAATGACAAGATCGCACCCGAAGTGATCGCCCGTTTCGACGCCCTGCTCAGGTATCTGGCGCTTAGGCTCGGCCGGCGGCTGGGCATCGACGTGTCCCAGGTCGTCGATCGCAAGAGCGCCAGCAATCCGGCTGCGCACCTCGCCGAGCGGATGACCGAACTCGCCACGGCCGGCACGATCTCGGGATCGCTACGCATCCCCAATGCGGTCGGCCCGGTGGTGATCACGGCGGACCTGAGGGCCAACGTCATTTCCAGCCATGTCGAGATCGACGCGCCGAAGGAGGGCCGCCAGACCACTCGGGTGAACTGGCTGGTCCGCCAGTTGCATGCGGCCCCTCCGACTGCGCGTGTCGAATCGTTCGCGGTCCGGTCCAGGACCAGCAGCGCGGAGCTTCTGTCGGCGGTCCGCGACGATCCGAAGCTGTTGGCGCCGGATCCGACGAAGGATCTTCGTGCGTTCCGCATCGCCGTCGACCTCAAGGCGGGGAGCAAGAGAGGCAATGGGCAGGGCAGCTTCATCGATTCCGTCATCAGGTGCGTCGATCAGGCGTACGGCGATGTCGTCCAGCACCTCAAGCCTTGGAGCCCGTCGGCGCCCAAGATGCGTCCTGAGATTCCCGAAGAAGGAGATCCGCTTCGTTCGGCGTCACTGTCCTCACAGGACGGACCGTCTTCCGATGAGGTGCGCTGGTCGGATGTCGGTCCGTCGTGATGTGTTGCATGCCGCGTCAGCGCGACCTGGCCACCGGGTGAGGCTTGGCATTCCTGGTTGCTGGCAGCAACAATCTGACCCGTGAGCCGAGTGGAACGTTGGGAGAGACGGTCGGAGGTTCCGCTTCTGCTGCTGGCCGCAGCCTTTCTGATCGCCTACGCCTGGCCGGTCCTCGACCCTCGGATCGATCCCGGATGGCGGCAGTTCCTGGAGGCGATCTCCTGGACGGTGTGGATTGCGTTCGCGCTGGATTTCGCTGCTCGCCTGTACCTGGCAGACGACCGCGGCGCATACGCATGGCGTCACTGGTACGACGTTGCGCTGATCGCGCTTCCCGCGCTCCGGCCACTGCGCTTGCTTCGGCTCGTGGCGTTCGTGCGCATCCTCGACCGCTCTGCATCCAACACGTTCGCGGGACGGGCCCTCGTCTACGTGGCCGGAGCAGCTGTCGCGGCGGTAGGCATGGGCGCACTGGCCGTCTTGGATGCCGAGCGCGAGGCCACCGGCGCGAACATCGTGACGTTCGGGGACGCGTTGTGGTGGGCGTGCACGACCGTGACGACCGTCGGCTATGGAGATCTCTACCCGGTGACCACCGAGGGGCGGATCGTGGCGGTTGTCCTCATGGTGATCGGCATCGGCGTCGTCGGAGCGGTGACGGCTGCCGTGGCGGCCGCGATACTCACTCGAGTCGAGCGAGAGGCACAGGGCAGGTAGTGCGCAGAGCCCGGGTTGACGAGGCGTCGCTGCACCGCACTCAGAGCAGGGCCGCGGCGACCTTCTTCGCAGTCGCCCGGGCCGATCCCGGGTTCTGGCCGGTGATGAGGTTGCCGTCGACGATCAGATGCGAGACGAAGGGCAGGAGCGCCTTCCGGTAGTCGGCGCCTCGCCGCTTGGCCTCCTCCTCGGCGTTGTAGGGCACCAGCTCGTCCACGCGCGCCAGTTGTTCCTCGCGCCAGGCGAATCCGGTCATCTTCCGGCCGGCGATCAAGTACGTACCGTCGGAGAGCCTCGTGTTGAGCAGACCGCAGTAGCCGTGACAGACCGACGACACCACGGCGCCGCGCTCGAACAGCTCACGAGTGATGCGCTGCAGTCCTTCGTTGTCGAGGAAGTCGTACATGACAGCGTGACCGCCGGTGAAGTAGATGGCGTCGTAGTCGGCCGAGTCGATCTGATCGGGTGCCGGGGTGTTCGCCAAGAGTGCCATCCTGGCCGGGTCGGAATGCCAGGCCTTGGCGGTCTTGTCGTAATTGGGGAACTTCAGGGCGCGGGGTTCCAGCGGGACGGCGCCGCCGGCGGGACTGACCAGCTGCTGGTCGAAGCCGTGCTCGGCGAACACGTGCCAGGCATGGGTGAGCTCGGACAGCCACAGGCCGGTCGGGTGCGAGGGATCGTCGTAGTGGCCGACGTTCGTGACGACGTGCAGGATGCGCTTGCTCATGGTCCTACCCTGCCCCGGATGGTCGAAACAGGCACCCACAACCGCGGTTTCACGCCGCTCACGTCGCGAGCAGCTTCGCGACCTTCCGCTTGGTCGATCGCGCCTCGCCCAGGAGCGGGAGGATCGGATACACGTGTTGCATGCCGGGCGCTTCGGCGTAGTCGATCCGGCCGCCGGCGGCATGGACCCGCTCGACCAGTTGGCGCGAGTCGGTCACGATGATGTCGTGCGATCCGGTGAAGACATGCATCGGCGGCAGATCGGTGAAATCGCCGAACAGCGGGCTGACTCGCCAGTCGTCCGTGGGCAGGCCGCCGGCGTATACGCGACCAGCTTCGAGCAGATAGGCCGGCCGGGCCATGAGGTCGAGCGGCTTGAGCGCCTCCTGGTCGGGGTGGCGCAGCTCGACATCGAGCCAGGGTGCCAGCAGCACCAGCCGTGCGGGGAGCGCGGCACCGGTGTTCCGCAGGTGCTGGACGGCGGCGACGGCCAACCCGCCACCCGCGGAGTCCGCGAAGACGCTGAGGTTCTCGGCCCCGAATTCCTCGACGGCAGCGGCGATGACGGTAGCGGCCCTCGGCACGAGCCGCTCGGCGGTCTCGCTGGGAGCGAGCGGGCAGATCGGAACCAGGCAGGTGCTGCCCGACCCGCGCGACAGCTCCATGACCAGCTCCCACTGCGCCGCCGTGATCTCTGAGATGTACGAACCGCCGTGCAGATACACGAAGGCGCGTCGGGCGTCGCCCGGCGGCGTCACGCGGTAGACCAGGGTGCCGTCGACCTCGCCCTCGCTGATGTCGAGGTCGCGTGCTGCCCGGCCGATCGGCGGCGTGTGAGGATCGGGGTTCTGCTGCTTGGCGCTGACGTACTCGGCGACCGTCTGGATCCGGCCGTCCTTGCGCCCCATGCGGCGCAGCACGTAGTGGACCAGCCGGCGGCGCGGATCCAGGTACACGTCGGACCTCCAACTCTCGGCCGGAGGATCCGGTCCTGAGGCAGCATGCCATCCCGTGGTCGTGGCTGGCGCGCCGGCCACGCGGGGAACAGACGAAACGACGGCCGCGAGCAGGTGACGAGAGGGCGGGTCTTACCGGCCTCGGTCGATTCACTCAGCATGCACGATCATGCGACGTCAGCCGGATCGCGGCGTTCCATCTCTGGTGCTGGCTGCCGTCGTGCGCGGTCAGTGGACGACCCGTCCGTCGTGCAGCGTCAGCACGTGGTCGGCACGTTCGACGAGCTGCTGGTCGTGCGTCGCGACGACCGCGGCGACACCGGACCGATGCACGACGTCGACGATCAGGTCCATGACCGATGCCGCGGTGCGGCTGTCGAGCTGCCCGGTCGGTTCATCGGCGAGCAAGAGCCTGGGGGTCACCGCGAGGGCACGGGCGATGCCCACGCGCTGTTGCTGGCCGCCCGACAGCTCATCGGGACGCTGTGCTCCGTGCGCCTCGAGCCCGACGAGGCCCAGCAGCTCGGCGACCCGGGCGTCGCGCTCGTCGGCGGCCGTCCGGCGGATGCGGAGGGGAACCTCGACGTTCTCGGCCGCCGTCAAGACCGGGAGCAGGCCGAACGACTGGAACACGAATCCGATCGAGCTCTGTCGCACCTCGGCGAGCTGCTTCTCGTCGAGACCGCCCAGATCGTGGCCGTCGACCTCCACGCTTCCGGCGTCCGGTCGGTCGAGGCCGCCGAGCAGGTTGAGCAGCGTCGTCTTGCCCGACCCCGACGGGCCTCGCACGACCAGCAGTTCGCCGGCAGCCAGATCGAGCGAGATGTCGTCGCATGCCCTGACGTCCCCAGCCGGTGTGCGGAACGTGCGGGTGAGACCCACGGCGCTCAGGACGCTCATGACTCCTCCTCGGACGGATCGGCGGACCGCGAGGTCGATGCGTCCGGCCACACGCCGACATGATCCTCCTCGAGCGCGAGACGCACGCGGTCGCGCATGTCGAGTCGCGTCGTGAAGTCGTCGGGGAGCTGCAGCCGGCCGACTCGGTCGAGCACCGCGAACTCCTCGGCCAGCACGTGCTCCTGGCCGTGCTGGTCTATGCGCGTCCGCCGAAGGGTCTCGGTGGAGGTCCGGCCGTCGCGGATCTGCACGGTGCGCTGCACGTGATCCGACACCGTGGCGTCGTGCGTCACGATCAGGACGGTCGTCCCGTGCTCGGCGTTGACCCGCTGCATGGCCTCGAGAACGTCGACGCTCGCCGCGTCGTCGAGCTCGCCGGTCGGTTCGTCGGCGAGCAGCACGGCGGGGGAGTTGGCGATCGCGACGGCGATCGCGACCCGCTGCTGCTGGCCGCCGGACAACTGCGCCGGCTTCTGGCGTGCGCAGTCGGCGACACCGAGCAGATCGAGCAGGTCCAGGGCCTCCGCCGCTCGGGCCCGGCGATGGTGCGTGCGACCGACCGTCATCGGGAGCACGACATTCTCCTGCGCCGTCAGATAGGGGAGAAGATTGCGTGCGGTCTGCTGCCAGACGAAGCCGACGCTGTGACGGCGGAACTCGACGCGCTCGGAGCGGCCCATCGTCAACAGATCGTGACCCGCGACGTGCGCCAGACCCGCCGTCGGTGTGTCGAGTCCGGAGAGGATCGTCAGCAGGGTCGACTTGCCGGATCCGGAGGCGCCGACCAGAGCGACCATCGAACCGCGCTCGACCGTGAGGTTGAGTCCCTGCAGCGCCTGCACCTCGACGCCCTCGGCCGTGAAGATCCGCACCAGATCACTGCACCGGATATCGGGTCCGGTGGTCTCGACAGCAGTCATCGGATCAATCCTCCTCCTCGCGCAGGGTCCTGGATAGGTCCTGCAGCGGTGTGGTCAGGGCAGCGAAGGCGGTGCCGGCCGCCACGACCAGCAGGACGCCGACGGCGATCGCCGTGGTCAGCAGTGGGTCGATCGCAAGAGGCGGCTGGGCCTCGCCGGCCGTCAGGGTCCGCAGGTCGATGCTGTCGAGCACGACGACCGGGAGCGCGAGCCCCAGCACCAGACCCACCACGAGGGACGTCACCGCGATCGGGCCGATCTCCCAGGCGACGAGCCATCTCGTGCGGCGAGGCGTCTCGCCCATCGCGCCGAGCAGTGCCGACTGTCGTGACCGGCCGGCATCGCCACGCGCGAGCGTGAGGGCGATGATGCCGGCGCACAGGATTGCGAGCGAGCCGAGGGCCAGCTGGGCCGCTCGTCGCACCGCCGGGATCAGCGACGAGTCCTCGAGCTGGCGCTCCACGTCCGCGGGGGTGACAGCGCGCTGCACTCCCGGAATCTCGCGTGCTGCGTCACGCACAGCGCGACCGGAATCGGTGCCCACGAGGACACGCTGGGGGACCCCGGTCAGCTCGAAGAGCTGCTTCGCCACCTGGCGATCGGCGAGGATCCACGGCGAGTGGGACGTGAGGGCCGTGCTCGACGGGGCGGTGCCGACGACCTCGAGCGGATCTCCACCGAGCTCGAGGCCGGTTCGTCCACCGGTGAAGTCGTCGGACAGCAGGACGGGCAGTCCCGGACCGGAACTGTCTTCCATGGCCCGGGGCAGCCGGACAGCGCCTGGCACGCCCCGCTGGGCCTCGCGCAGCGCGGCGACGTCGACGAGGATCAGGGTGGGATAGGTCGGCTTCCGGCCCTCGCCGACCAGTCGGAGCCGCGGCAGCTCCGCGACCGTGACGACATCGTGCACATCGGGACGATGCTTCAGGGTGGTGACCAGGTCGTCGGGGACCGGTGATCCGTCGATCGCGACGTCGGCGCCGACGTTCGTGCGCGCGGTCGTCGTCAGCCCGTCCTGCAACGTGGTGAGGCAGACGCCGGAGAACACCGCGATTCCGACCGTCGTCACCATCGCCAGAACGGCTGCTGTCCCGGCAGCGGGATCGCGCAACGCGCGGGCGGTGCCCAGCAGAGGAATCACGCCGCGCCAGCGGGCGACACGCGTCACCACGCGGCGCAACACCCACGGGTAGGTCCGCAGGACGATCAGGCAGGCCGCCAGGCTGAGCAGGAGCGGTGTGCCGACCAGCAGCGGGTCGACGCCGGCCCCGGGAATCGAGGCGGCCAGCCCGCGAGAGCGCAGCACGACGATGGCTGCGACCGCCGCCAGGAGAACCAGCAGTTCGAGGGCCCAGCGTGGGCGGCGGACGTCGCGGCCGGTCAGGTCGTCGCGACCAGTGCCGCCACCGACGGTGCGGGTGGCGGCGAACAGCACGGCTGGGAGCAGGCCTACCGCGAGGGGCCATAGCCACGCCGCTGCTGTGGGGTCGTCCGGCAGCAGCACGGCCGCGATGCCCGCACCGGCGGCCGCGCTGGGCAGGCCGACGACCAGGCCCTCGAACGCCAGCAGCGCGCGCATCTGGCCCTGCGAAGCGCCACGCGCCGCGCCCAGGGCCATCGCGCGACGCTGGCGGCGAAGGGCCATGCCGGTCGCCAGGACCAGGACAGCGGCTGCGATCCCGGTCGGTCCGGACGCGAACAGCGCGATCATCGAGACGGTGAACGTTCCCGCCAGGTCTGCGTCGTGCACGGCGGCGACGCTGGTGGAGCTCAGCCGCAACTCGGTGACGCCGAAGAGGTCGGCCGTGTCGTGCCAACTGGAGAGGAAGGCGTCGCCCGGCACGGGATGGGCCTGACGGCTGAACCTGCGCAGCTGGGTCGAGAATTCGGCCGAGTCGCGCGCGGTGAGCGCCTCGGTCCTGAACGGGAACCAGGTGCGGAGTTCGGCGCCGTCGCTGATCGGCACGAGCTGCGGATACGAGCCCGGCTCGACCCATCCGACCGCCGTCACGGTCGGCTTGGCTCCGTCGGGAGCGAACACCGACGGGTGCAGCGTCGAGCCTGCTTGCGACCAGATCGGGTCGTGCGGATCGCGTGGCTCGTAGGTCCCCGTCAGGCGCGCGTCGATCGGGGGACTCTCAGGTGATTGGACTGTGCGTTCCTGGCCGACGGGCCAGTCCATCGTGCGGGCCGCGGTGGTCGACAGCACGAACTCGACCGTGGTTCCGGACGCGGGCAGTGCCCGCGCCACGGGGGCCGGGGCACGGCCTTCGGCGATCGTGATGTGGTCGGACATGCGCGGATCGAAGGCGAAGCCGAGGACCGCGTGGGCCTTCGTGATGACGCCGGGGTCCCGCGGCGTGGCCGGTGCTGTGGGCAGGAAGACCGCGAACGTGCCCTGGCCGAAGATCGAGCGGAGCGGTGGTGGCATCGAGTCGTGGATATCGCGCATCGCGTCGTCCAGCGCCCCCCAGACGGCATCGGACGCGTCCGGCAGCGTGTTGTCGTCGGGATTCGCCGCGGGTCCCGGCGTCGGCGAGCCTTGATCGCGCGAGGTGAGGTCGCGCTGCCCGGGCGTCAGCGCCGACACCTGATCGCGGAGGCCTTCGGTGAGGACGTGGGACGTGGCACGCGGCATCAGCGCGATCAGGGTGGAGATCGCGAGCACGAGGGCCGCGACGGCGATGAGGGATCCGGCGTGCGCCGCCAGATGTGCCCGGAGCAGACGCAGGATCATCGCGTCACCTGCGGGTGGGCGGTCGCGCCGGCGTCGTGCCTGACCCGGCGTGCGTACCGGAGCGTGGCGATCAGGAGACCTCCGGCGAGCAGGGCGGCGAGCCCGAGCAGTCCCGGCACGACCAGAGACAGACGAGGGTCGACGGTCGCGGGCAGTCCAGGTGCCGCGCTCCGGGACAGGCCGGGAACCGTCAGCGCAGCGGTGACGGCTCCGGTCAGCAGCCCGAGCACAGCCCCCGTGCCGATCGCTCCGGCCAGCTCGCGGACCGCGATCCTGGACTGCCACCTCGGTGCGAGCCCGAGCGCGCGGAGTATCTGTCGTTCGCCGCGGCGGGCACGCGCCAGGTTCGTCGTCATGGCGGAGACCGCGAGGGCCGAGAACACGATCACCGCGCCGGCCGCCCACCACAGGATGCCGACGGACGAGCCCGCGATGCGTGTGGCGGCCGGCGGGGCCGACGTCATCGCCGTCAGGGGGGCGAAGCTCGACGCCAGGGCTTCCTGCACGACCCGGTCCGCGTCGTGGGCGGTCACCCAGACCGAGTCGGGGGACGGAAGGTCTTCGCCGAGGGCAGCCGCGTAGGCGACGAACGTCGGCAGATCGGCTGCGACTCCGCGTGCGCCGACCATGCCGGGGATCCGCGGTACGATCCCGGCGACCGTCACGGGGGCGTGGAAGCCCGAGTCCGGCAGCAGCAGGTCGAAGGTGTCACCACGACGGACGTCGATCAGGTCGGCGAGCGCCGGCGTGATGGCCACCGGAAGCTCGTCGACCGGGGCTCCGACAGCGACCTGTCCTCGGCTCTGGCCGCTCGTCAGGTCGATGTCGTATCCGTCGACTCCGGGAAGGCCGCCTACCTTGACGGTCGCATAGCCACTGACACCCGGCGCCTCGGCTTCGACGGCGACGAGTCGCCAGGTGTGGGGGTTCGCCGGGACGTCGATGTGCCGGGCGCCCAGGTCGTCGAGCGCCTCGACCGGTACGGGATCGATGGGCAGGACGGCCACCTGGCCCACGTCGTCGACGAGCCAGAGGTTCCCGCTGACCTGTCCCTCGGTGATCGTGCCGGTGACGGTGAGCTGCACGTCGAGCCGACTCGAGGTCAGGGGGACCCCCGGTGCTTCGGTGTGGAGCAGACGGGTGATCGCGCTCAAGCCGGGCGCCGACGGAGTGATGTCGGGATCTGTCGGCGTGGCGAGGAACGAGAGGACCTCCTGGTCGACCCGACCGGGCACGGCCATCACGGCCGCGGCTCGATCGCCGAGGTCGATGAGCGGTTGCGTCGCGGCCTCGGCGCCGCTGCCCGCGTCGTGATCGACCGTGAGATCGAGGCGAACGTCCGCGCCGCTGCGCATGCGTGCGGCGCGGTCATCCAGCGATGCCTGCGTGCCGGCGAGTGCCGCGGTCATGACGACGAAGCCGGTGGCCAACGACACCAGGACGACGGCGACGCCGAACGTCGAGAGCCTGCGGGCCAATTGCCGCACGGGGAGTGCAGGGGCAAGCCCGGGACGTCTGGCGGCCAGTCGTTCCAGCCAACGGATCGGCGGTGCGGCCACCGCGATCCCGAGCAGGGCGAGCGCCAGGAGGGCCGCGGCGGGCGCGAGCGAGGTGATCGGATCGACTCGGCTGCCTCCCGAGGCTGTGGTCGTCAGCGGTCCGTCGTACGCGAGGAACTGTCCGATCGACAGAGCGGCCGCCGCGAGCGACAGCGCCACGACGACGGTGCGTACGCCGCGGCCGGTGCCGCGCCTGTCGCGGCCGGCGCTGGCGTGCGCGCTCGGCCAGGTCACGATGCTCGCGAGCGCGACCGTGCCGACGATGCAGGCCCCCGCGACGACCATCACGGTCCGGACGGACGGGCCGTGGTCGAGTGCGCCGAAGACGGCGGTGCCGAGAGCGGCGCCCAGGGTGGTACCCGCCGCCGCCACGACAGCCGCTTCGGCCGCCGCTGATCCGATGAGCGTCGCGATGCCCGCGCCGCGAGACCGCAGGAGCGTCGTCTCGGCCCGTCGTGCGTCGATCAGCAGAGCCATCACCTGCTGGCACGCGACGAAGGCGGTGAGTGCGACCAGGATGTAGGCGACGGTCAGGAGACCTCGACCGGCAGCACGGGTCGTCTCGACGTCAGCGAGTCGTCGGGGCAGATCGCCGGTGACGCCGACCGCACCCGTGTCGGCCAGCGAGGTCGTCAGCTCGTCGAGGGCACGTGACAGGGCGGGAAGATCGGCGGAGGACCGAGGCGTGAGGACGTACGTCGTGACGGCCTGACCGGGCAGTCGCTCGAGTTCGTGCTCTGACACGACGAGCGGACCGGCACCGTCGGCACCGCGCCCCGAGCCGACCGCGGGCTCGCCCGCCCATGCGGTCGCGGCGGGGTCGTCGGCTCGCCAGGTGCCGTCGATGACGACCTCGACCGTGTCGTCGCCCGCTCCGACGGTCAGGTGATCGCCGACCCCGATCCCGAGCGCCTCGGCCGCACGCGCCTGGAGCGCTCCGTGGATCTGGGGCGTGGGAGCGTCGCCGACGGGCGCGGGCCAGCGACCGGACACGAGCTCGGAGCGGCCAGCAAGACCTTCGTCCGCGCGCACGATCATGCTCGTCACGATGTCCGCGTGACGGCCGGGCAGGCTGCTCTGTGTGGTGCGGACGACGTCGAGCGGCAGCGCGCGGAGGCGCTCACCGAGATCGCCTTCTTCGCTCGTGGCGACCCGGAGTGTCAGCGCCGCGGAGGACGACGGCCCGGCCCGCAGAGCCTGGTCGAGCGCGGTCTGCTCGGCCGATCGGTGCCAGGCGTCCATGCCGATGAGGGCGAACGCCGCCGCCGCGATGAGCGCGGACAGCGTCAGGAGCAGGCCCGACTGAGCACGCGCCCGCGCCACAGCCAAGCCCGCTGGTCGCATGCGCACTCTCCTATCAGACAACGTGTCGCATTGCGTCCTTACTGTAGGGCGCGATCGGCGACACGCGGCCGGAGAGCGGGCGTCACCCCGTGACTACGTCAGATCGACGACGTCGGCACCGTCGGCGGCGCGCTGCACGGCCTTGGTGCCCTCGACCGCACCGGACTTGCTCGCATAGCCCTCGCCGGTCGCGACGATCTCGCCGTTGCCGGCCTTGAGGCGGAAGCGGAACTCGCCCTTGGCGTCCTGGTAGATCTCGAACTTTCCGGCCATGGTGGTGCTCCTCGTTCAGGGGGATGGGGGGACGGAAGCGACGCTAGTCGCAACGCCGCCCACTGAACAGAGCCCTTCTCGCCCATTACGCTCGACACATGCACCGGATCTTCACCACGAGCTTCGCGTCGGTGTACCCGCACTACGTGACCAAGGTCGAGAAGAAGGGCCGAACACAGGCCGAACTCGACGAGGTCATCACCTGGCTCACCGGCTTCAGTAGGGCGGAGTTGGAGCGTCACCTGGAGTCGGGCACGACGTTCGAGGACTTCTTCGCCGCGGCCCAGCTCAATCCCCAAGCCGGGTCGATCACGGGTGTGGTGTGCGGCGTCCGGGTCGAGGACGTCGAGGACCCGTTGATGCAGAAGATCCGGTACCTGGACAAGCTCGTCGACGAGTTGGCGAAGGGCAAGACGATGGCCACGGTCCTGCGGACATGACGCCGCCATGACCGCTCAGTAACATGACGCCGGTGACGATGTTGACGGCAGCGCGTGGGTGGATCCGGAAACGACTCCTGCGCTGGGCCATGCGGAACAACACGTCGGGACTGCCCGACATCACGACACTGCGCAAGGTGCCCGAGCACCTGACCTATCCGATCCGCCGCGACGGCGTCGATCCGGTGGCCGAACTGCGCGAGCAACGCGAACAGGATCCGATCACCCACCTCGGCGATGTGCTGGGGCTCGACCTCTGGCTGGTCACGGGCTACGAGGAGGCCAAGGGGGTGCTGGCCGATTCGACGTCGTACTCCAACGACATGCGCCACCTGCTGGGCACTCGGCCGCGCAGCGATGCCGAGGGCATCGGCGGCCTCGGCATGACCGACGCGCCCGATCACACCAAGCTGCGGGGTCTGCTGACCCCGGAGTTCACGATGCGACGCCTGAGGCGGCTCGATGACACGATCGACGGCATCGTCGACACAGCGCTCGATCGCATGGAGGCGGCCGGACCCGAGATCGACCTGGTCGACATGTTCTGCTTCGAGATCCCCTTCCGCGTCATCTGCGATCTGCTCGGCATGCCCGAGGAGGTGCGCGAGGAGTTCCACGCCCTCGGCGCCGCTCGCTTCGACGTGTCCGAAGGCGGAGCCGGTGCGTTCGGCGCGGCCACCGAGACCCGCGCGTTCCTGATCGAGACGGTCAGGCAGCAGCGTGAGAACCCGGGCGACGGGCTGCTGGGCGAGATCATCCGCACGCACGGCCACGAGTACGACGACGTCGAGCTGGGCGGCCTGGCCGACGGGCTGTTCCTCGGCGGATACGAGACCTCGGCGGCGATGCTGTCGATGGGCGCCTATGTGCTGACCCAGAATCCCGAGGCCTACCGGCTGCTGCGCGAGGGCACGTCCGAGGACGTCGACGCGGTCGTCGAGGAGTTGCTGCGCTATCTGTGCCCCGTGCAGGTGGCGTTCCCGCGGTTCGCCCGTGAGGATCACGAACTCGGTGGGCACCACATCGCCCAGGGTTCGATCGTGTTGGCCTCGTTGTCCGGGGCGAACCGCGATCCGAAGTTCGTGCCGAAACCCGAAGAGTTCGATCTCATGAACGCGACCACCAAGCACCTGGCGTTCGGCTTCGGCGTGCACCGCTGCGTGGGCGCCGAGTTGGCGCGCATGGAGCTGCGGACGGCGCTGACCGGCCTGGCTCGGCGTTTCCCGGACCTGACCATGGCCACCGACAACCTCGACGACCTGGGCTTCCGCGATCTGTCGGTCGTCTACGGGGTCGATCGGCTCCCGGTGCGCCTGGCATCGTGAGCGTCCACCGATGACCGACGGTTCCGAGAGCACCCGCACGGTCGTCATCGCGTTCTGCGCGAACGCGGCGGTCGCGATCGCCAAGAGCATCGCCGCCGCGATCACCGGTTCGGCCGCGATGCTGGCCGAGGCGGCGCACTCGTGGGCCGACACGGGCAACGAGATCTTCCTGCTGGTGGCTGACCGGCGCGGCCGGCGTCCGCGCGACGAGAGGCATCCGCTCGGCTACGGCCGCGAGGCCTATGTGTGGTCGCTGTTCGCCGGGTTCGGGCTGTTCACGGTCGGCGCCGTGGTGTCGATCGCGCACGGGGTCCAGAGTCTCCGCGAGCCCGAGACCGGCGGTGACTTCGTCATCAACTACCTGGTGCTCGCCGCGGCGTTCGTGCTCGAGGGCATCTCGTTCGTGCAGGCGCTCGGGCAGTCCCGGCGGCTCGCTCGCGGGCGCGGCATCACGGTGCGCAGGCTGGTGTACCGCACCTCGGATCCGACGCTGCGTGCTGTCTTCATCGAAGACCTGACCGCACTGATCGGCCTGGTCGTCGCCGCGGTGTGCGTCGCCCTCCATCAGCTCACGGGCGAGTCCGTGTACGACGCGATCGGTTCGATCGTCGTGGGTGTCCTGCTCGCGGTGGTGGCCGTGTTCCTGATCCAGCGCAACCGGGAGTTCCTGATCGGCGAGGCGGTCGATCCGCAGTGGCGCGAGCAGGCGTTGCGGCTGCTCGCCGAGGAGCCCGAGGTCGAGCGGGTCACCTATCTGCATCTGGAATGGGTCGGGCCCGGCCGTGTCTTCATGATCGCCGCGGTCGATCTGGTGGGCAATGACGACGAGGAGCGTCTCGCGGCGCGCGTGCGCCGGCTCGAGGACTCCCTCGAGCAACGGCCCATGGTCGAGGACGCGGTCCTGACGCTCTCGCGTCCTGGCGCACCCTCCATCGCCTGACCCGACGTGTAGCGCCCGTTCGCGTGGGTACGCCTCGTTGGTCCGGCCAGACCAGTGAGAGGGAGGAACACGATGGGCACCGTCACCGAAGCCATCGACGTCGATGTCGACGTCACGACCGCCTACAACCAGTGGACCCAGTTCGAGACGTTCCCGCAGTTCATGGAGGGTGTCGAACGCATCGACCAGCTCGACGACACGCACCTGCACTGGGTGACGAAGGTCGGCCCGGTCACACGTGAGTTCGACGCCGCGGTCACCGAGCAGTCGCCCGACGAGCGTGTCGCATGGAAGTCCCTCGACGGCCCCCAGCACGCCGGTGTCGTCACCTTCCATCGGCTCGACGATCAGCAGTCGCGCGTCACGGTACAGATGGACATCGATCCGGAGGGCTTCGTCGAGAACGTCGCCGACAAGGCCGGCGTCCTGGATCGACGGGTCAAGGGTGACCTCGGGCGGTTCAAGGATTTCATCGAGAGCCATGGCGGCCACGAGACCGGCGCCTGGCGCGGCGAGGTACCGCCGCCTTGAGTTCTGACCGCGCCGGCGCGCGGGCTGGCATGATCGGGATGCCCTCTCGATCCCAGGAGCCCCGATGCCCGAAACACCTGCCGATGCCTCGTCGATCGAACCGTCCTCGATCGGGCCGGGTCGTCAGCGTCAGTCCGCGATCTACCGTGCCGGCCTGAGCGGACTGCGTCCGGCTGTGCCGACCGACTTCGGCGCGCTCGAGGAGGCCGCGCGCAAGGCCTCGAGTCCCAAGGGCTGGGCGTACGTCGCCGGGGGAGCGGGCGAGGGGCGCACGATGCGCAACAACCGCGAGGCATTCGACCGCTGGGCGATCGTGCCCCGGATGCTGCGCGGCGTCGGTCAGCGGGACCTGGGCACGACTGTGCTCGGCACCGCGTTGCCGGCCCCCTTGCTCCTGGCGCCGGTCGGTGCCGGGCAGCTGATCGACCCCGACGCCGACCTGCACACCGCCCGGGCGGCCGCCGCGACCGGCGTGCCGTACGTCTTCACCAACCAGGGCGGCACGCCGCTGGAGCGTACCGCCGAGGCGATGGGGGAGACGCCGCACTGGATGCAGTTGTACTGGAGCGTCGACGAGGGACTGGTCGACAGCATGATCCAGCGCGCTGAGGCCGCCGGTGCGGGCGCGTTGGTCGTCACGCTCGACACGACCGTGCTCGGCTGGCGTCCACAGGACCTCAACCTCGGATCACTGCCGTTCGCACAGGGTCTCGGCATCGGCCAGTACACGTCGGATCCGCGGTTCGGCGAGATCGTCGCGGAACGAGTCGCACGCGCCGCCGAACCGGATGCGCCGAAGGGCGAGAAGCCGAAGGTCAATCTGGCGGCGATCCGGTCGCTGCTCTCGATCACCCGGAGTCACCCGGGCGCGTTCTGGTCGAATCTGCGCTCCCCGGTGCCGCGTGCTGCGGTCGAGACGTTCCTCGACATCTACTCCAATCCTCAGCTCAGCTGGGATCACATCGCGACGCTCCGCGATCGCACGTCCCTGCCGATCGTGCTGAAGGGCATCCTGCATCCCGACGACGCCAGGCAGGCGTTCGAGATCGGCGTCGACGGCATCGTGGTGTCGAACCACGGCGGCCGCCAGGTCGACTCGTCGATCGCGTCACTCGACGCGCTCGTGGCGATCCGCGAAGTCGTGGGGCCGGAGCCGACGGTCCTGATGGACAGCGGCATCCGCACAGGCGCCGATGTGTTCACGGCACTCGCTCTAGGCGCCGATGCGGTGCTGCTCGGCCGGCCCTACATGTACGGCATGGCGGTCGCGGGCCAGCGCGGCGTCGAGGAGGTCATCACGAACGTGATCGCCGAACTCGATCTGACGATGGCCCTGACAGGCGTCGAGGCGGTCGGCTCGATCACGCGCGATCATCTGCGGGAGCGGTAGCCCGACGTCAGCTCGCGGCCCGTCCGGGTGTCGGACCTCACACGGACAGCACCCGAAGAGTCTAGGTATGGTTAGCCTGCCCTAAACTCAGAGGAGAGCTGATGTCGACCTTCCGTCATGTCGTGGTCACCGCCGCCGCGTGCGCCCTGGTGAGCGGACTCGCTGCGTGTTCGAGTTCGGACACCACCGCCGTCGACCGCGGCGAGCAGGCCGCGTTGTTCGGCGAGCAGTGCAAGGGAACCACGATCCCCGAGTTGCCGGCGCTGAAACCCGAGCCGGCGGCCGACGGCACCACGAAGGTTCAGAGCGAGTTCGGCGACGTCGAGATCCCGACGCATCCGAAGGCCGCCCTCGGCATGTACACGACCGACGTCGACATCCTGATCTGGCTGCGCTACCCGCTCGCGTCGTCGCAACCGATCCGAGGCGACTCCGGGTACACGACGTTCCCGTGCTTCTTCCCCTACGACGAGCTCGACGGGACACGGACGTTCGCCAACTATCCGGACTACAGCTACGAGGGCATCCTCGCGGCCAAGCCCGACTTCATCCTCAACGGCCTGGGCTACGACAAGGACACCGTCAAGCGCCTGCCCGATATCGCGCCGACGTACAGCCTCGACGCATTCGACGGCGAGAGCTGGGTCGAGCACTTCGAGGAGACCGCGAAGGTGCTCGGTCGCGAGCAGTACTTCCAGGAGTGGAAGGACCTCTACGACAAGCGTCTGGCCGAGGTGAAGCAGAAGATCGGCGACACCTCGAAGATCACGGTGGCGCCGGCCGGCTATTGGGAGGGCAAGGTCAACACGGGCTGCTACGTGGGTGTCGAATGCCAGGTCTTCGAGGATCTCGGCCTGAAGATCCTGCCCAGTTCGTTGAAGAACGACCGCGAGGGTGAGGCGCTCAGCGGTGAGCAGGTCGGCCGCCTCGCCGACGCCGACTACCTGTTCACGACCAAGGGCCTGGGCGCGAAGGGCCAGCAGGAGTTCGACGCCGTCATGAAGCAGGCGAACGAGAACGCCCTCTGGCGGAATCTGCCGGCGGTCGAGGACGATCACGTCATCACGTACGAGATGGAGATGACGTATGGATCGCCCAGCGGGCAGCTGGCGTTCCTCGACGTCGTCGAGAAGGCGCTCGCCGGTTGACGACCGACGTGCTGGAGGTGCCGGACGAGCTCGCTCGCCGGCACCGCCGGCGTGCCGGCCTGATGGCTGCTGGGACCGCGCTGGTGATCCTGTTCGTGCTGGGCCTGCTGCTCGGCTCGCGGATGTTCTCGGTGTCGACGACGATTCAGGCGTTGTGGGCCGACAACGGTGACGCTCACACGATCGTCACCGAGCAGCGACTGCCGCGCACCGTGTTGGCGCTGGTGGTCGGTGCAGCGCTGGCCGCGGCAGGGGCGCTGATGCAGGGACAGACCCGCAATCCGCTCGCCGACCCCGGTCTGCTGGGCGTCTCGGCGGGTTCGTCGTTCGCCATCGTGCTGATGGCGGTGCTGCTGCCCGGGTCCTCGCGTCTCGTGTTGCTCGGCGCCGCCTTCGGTGGTGCGGTGGTCGTGACCGTCGCCGTCTACCTGATCGGCACAGCCGGTGGTCGGGGCAGTTCGCCGCTGACGCTGGTGCTCGCCGGGGTCGCTCTCGGGGCGCTCTTGTCGGGCATCACCGCGACGCTCGAGATCCTGCGCGCGGGTGCGCTGCAGGCGGCCCGGGGCTGGGCTGCCGGTGACGTCGCGGACCGCGGCTGGACGACCGTGTGGATCACGCTGGCATGCACGGTCGTGGGGTTGGCACTCGCTGCGGCGGCGAGCCGCGGACTGAACGCCGAGTCTCTCGGCGCCGATCTCGCCACGTCGCTCGGGAGCAACCGGGCCACCACGCGTCGTCTGGTCGTGATCGCGGTGACCCTGCTGTGCGGTGCGGCGACCGCCGCGGTGGGGGTCGTGTGGTTCGTCGGGCTCATGGTGCCCCATGTCGCCCGGTGGATCACTGGAGCGGACCAGCGCTGGATCCTGGCCTACAGCTGTCTGCTCGGTGCCGCGCTGATGCTTTCGGCCGATGTCCTCGGCCGGATCGTGCTGATGCCGTCGGAGATCCCCGCAGGCCTCGTCACGGCCTTCATCGGAGGTCCGGTGCTGATCCATCTGGTGCGACGTAGGACGGCGAGCGGCCTGTGAGCGACAGTGACGCTCTCGCCACGCTCGAGTCTGGTCCGCGAGCCGTGGTCTGGCGGGCCGGTGGCTGGTCGGGCCGGATCCCGTTGCGGTACGTCGGGGTCACGGCGGGCCTCACGTTCACCGCCTTGCTGCTGTCGGTGATCGCTCTCGGACTCGGCGAGATCGAGGTGTCCGCGGTCGATGTCCTGCGCACGTTGTTCGGCACGACGAATCCGACGTTCGAGATGGTCGTGACCGAATGGCGGCTGCCGCGCGTCCTGCTGGCGCTGCTGTTCGGCGCGGGGCTGGGGATCTCGGGTGCGATCTTCCAGTCCCTGACACGCAATCCGCTGGGCAGCCCGGACGTCATCGGCTTCGACTACGGCGCGTACAACGGCGCCGTCATCACGATCCTGCTCGCCGGCAGCACGGCCTATGTCGTGCCCGGCGCTCTCGTCGGCGGCCTGGCCACCGCGTTCGCGGTGTACCTGCTGGCCTATCGGCGCGGGGTCCAGGGATTCCGGCTGATCGTCGTGGGCATCGCCGTCACGACGATGCTCGGTTCGCTGGCCTCGTATCTGATTCTCAAAGCCGACCTGTACCTGGCCCAGATGGCCGCCATCTGGGGTGCGGGCAGTCTGAACGGCACCGACTGGGCCGATGTCCGGGTGGTCCTGCTCGTGTACGCGATCCTGATGTTGCCGTTGGCGTGCACGGCGCGGAGCCTGCTGCCGCTGGAGATGGGGGACGACGCGGCCCTCGCCCTCGGCATCCGGGTCGAGCGGGTGCGGGCCGTGCTGATCGTCGTCGGGGTCGGTCTGAGCGCCGTGGTCGCCGCTGTCGCCGGGCCGATCGCGTTCATCGCGCTGTCGGCGCCGCAGTTGGTGCGGCGCCTGACCGGATCGTCCGGCGTTCAACTCGCGGCATCGGCCGCGATGGGCGCGACCTTGCTGAGCGCCTGCGATCTGATCGCGCTCCATGCGTTTCCGGCGATCCTGCCGGTCGGCCTGATCACCGTCGTTCTCGGCGGTGCCTACTTGGTGTGGCTGCTGGTGGCGCAGTCGCGAAAGGATGTCCGATGACCTTGCGAGCACAACGCCTGTCGTTCGGCTACGACGGTGTTCCGGTCGGAATCGGCCTGGATCTGGAGGTGGCCGAGGGCGAGTTCGTCGCGATCGTCGGCCCCAACGCCTGTGGCAAGTCGACCCTGCTGCGATCGATGTCGAGACTGCTCAGCCCCGTCGACGGCATGGTGGTCTTGGACGGGGTCGACATCGCGACGCGTCCGTCGAAGGTCGTGGCCCGGCGGCTCGGCCTGTTGCCCCAGACCTCGATCGCACCCGACGGCATCACGGTCATGGACCTGGTGGCGCGGGGACGCTTCCCCCATCAGTCGGCATTCCGGCAGTGGTCCCGCGACGACGAGGCGGCGGTCATGGCCGCGATGCAGACGACCGGGGTCACCGACCTGGCCGGCCGCCTCGTCGACTCGTTGTCGGGTGGCCAGCGGCAGCGCGTCTGGGTTGCGATGGTGCTGGCCCAGGAGACCGATCTCCTGCTGCTCGACGAGCCCACGACGTTCCTGGACATCGCGCACCAGATCGAACTCATGGAACTGCTGACCCGCCTGCACGCCGGAGGTCGCACCGTCGTCACCGTGCTGCACGATCTGAATCAGGCGGCCCGGTACGCGTCGCGCATCGTGGCGCTGCGTGAGGGGGCGATCGTGGCGGAAGGCGCGCCCGGCGACGTACTGACCGCCGAGGTCGTCGAGAAGGTCTTCGATCTGCCGTGCCGGGTGATCGAGGATCCGGTGTCGGGCGCGCCGTTGGTGCTGCCGCTGGGATCGAGATCTGGCCGGACGCGCTAGCCTGGACGGGTCATGCGTGGCGGGAGCGCCACGCGAACCGACGAAGGGTGCGAGGCATGCGCACGGGAAGCGGGGCGGCACCGATGGCCACCTCCAGTACCTGCTGTCCTGCCGGCTGACTGCGTGAGTTTCCGCGGGCCGGCCAGTCCAGCCTGCCCATCCTCACGAAAGTCATCCACTCATGCACGCACTCACCGAACGACAGATCCGTTCCTGCTTCGTCAACGCCTCGAAGGGCGAGATCTCCAAGGCTCCGACGCCCGATGTCGACGCGATCGACTGGGACTCTCTCGACGTCCTCGGCTGGACCGACCCGAAGGCACCACAGCGTGCCTACGTCGTCGTCCCGACCGAGGACGGACCGATCGGCCTGGCCCTGCGCACCCAGAGCCGGGGCCGCCCGCGGCCGGCCGTGTGCGACTGGTGCCAGGACCCCAAGGCCACCGACGGCGTCGTGCTCTACGCGGCGCGACGAGGTGGTTCACGGGGCCGCGACGGCAACACGATCGGCGCGATGATCCACGCCGACCTGTCCTGCTCCCGGCATGCGCGTCGTCCGCCGACACCCGAGGAACGAGGACGCGATCCTGAGTTGTTCGTCGCACTGAGAGTCGAAGGGCTGCGCGAGCGCTCGGCCCGGTTCGCCGCCCGGGTCCGCGACGGCCTCTGAGGTCAGGTCAGCTCCGGCTCGGTGGTGTCGGTCAGGCGAGGATCGGGATCGGCTCCGGACATCGCGGCGGCACCGCCGAGCGCGCGCAGCAGCGTGAGCAGGTCCTTCGGGTTCTTCTTGTCCAGACCGGCCAGCAGCTGCTTGAGGATCGTCAGCTGGTCGAAGTAGATCCGCTCGGTCACCAGCTGCTCGTCGGCGTCGAACACGAAGTACGCCGTCATGCGGGTGCGATGTGGCGAGCCGGTCGGCGGGATCTTGCCGAGCGGACCCAGGTGGGTTCCCATCAGCCAGAACTCCACGATGACGGCGTCGTGGCTGTGCCGGAGAGCGATGATCTCGTGGTGCTGGTCGGGGAACGCGACGCGGGTGTCGTGGTAGTACTCGCGGACCGGTCCGTCGCCGTCGTGCACCGTCATCTGGGCGATCAGCTCGTAGTGCGGGTGCGGGAAGGTCGACAGCGTGGCGTCCCAGTCCTGGGCGACCTCGTCGTGGAAGTGGTCGAGCACGACCTTCTCTCGGGCGCGGAGCACGTGCTCGGCGGGAATGGCGAAGCGATCCATAGACCGATCATGACGCATCCGCAGGCTGCGGCAGACTGTCTGCGTGCGGACCACGATCTCGGGCCATGACGGCCTGCCCAGGGCAGTCTCGCTCGTCGAGGCGGCCCGGGCATGAGCACGCTGCTGGTGATCCAGCCCGATCCCATCGTCCCGCTCGCACGGTTCGGCGACTGGCTGGCCGAGGCGGGCGTCGAGCTGCGGGTCGTGCGGCTGTTCGCCGGCGATCCGGTGCCGGCCGAGGTCGCCGAGGACGGACTCCTGGTCCTCGGCGGCACGATGAGCTCGCTCGACGATGCGGGCCATCCCTGGCTCGAACAGGTGCGGGTGCTGATCCGCAGGGCCGCGGAGGAGCGGCGCCCGACGCTCGGCATCTGCCTGGGCGGCCAGGTGATGGCCCAGGCCTTCGGCGGCACGGTCGAGCCGAGTGCCGACGGCATCGAGAACGGTGTCGTCGAGATCCAGTGGCGGCCCGACGCCGCGGACGATGCGCTCGTCGGCGGCTTGCCCGCACCGTTCCGCACCGGCGAGATGCACCACGACACCATCACGCGGCTGCCCGGCGACGCGGTCTGGCTCGGTTCGACGCGGCAGACCGCGCATCAGGTGTTCCGGGTCGGTGCGTGCGCGTGGGGCGTGCAGTTCCATCCCGAGCTGACCAGCGACGTCTACCGCGGCTGGATCGAGGCGGAGGACGGTTCGCACGACGAGATCGCCGAGCTCACCGAGGGGCTCGACGAGTTCGCCCGCGATGAGGCGAGGCTCCAGGCCGGCAATGCGCTGGTCGCCTACCGGTTCGCCGCGCTGCTCTGAGGGCTATCGGCTCGGCCGGAGCACGACGCAGCAGCGACCCGCGGCCGGGTCGAGCACGGGATCGGTGCCCGCGCATTCCAGGCCGTCGCACACGCCCGTGACGAAGTCGAGATTGACCGAGCAGACGAACTCGGTCTGTTCGGACGCGACCCGGTGGAACGGGCAGTTCCGCAGAGTCACCTCACCCTCGCTGTCGTGTGGCTCGTAGCCGCTGTCGGCCAGGGCCTCCACGAGGGTCTCGGTGCTGCCGGGGCCGGTGTCGCGTCGGCGGTCGCCGAGTGCTCGGCCTTCGGCGTACGCCACCTGGCGGGCCGCGGCCGTGGGGGGCTGGCCGAGTCGCTCGGCCTCGACGATGGCCCGCGCGAGGATCCGGCTCAGCAGGTCGTAGTGCCGTGAGGGCAGCGCCACGCTGATCTCGCGATCGGCGCGGCGATACAGCTTTGACGGGCGTCCCGAGCCCGGGCCGGTGCGTTCGGTCAGGCGGCGGAACTCGACCTCGAGCAGGCCTGCGTCGGCGAGCTTGTCGAGGTGGAACTTCGCCGTGTGCAGCGCGACGCCCGCGGCGGAGGCCGCCTGTTCACGGCTCATCGGCTCGCCGTGTTCGGTCACCACGTCGTACAGGTGGCGCCGAACGGGTTCGTCGAGGCAGGCGATCCCGGCGATGTCGCCGGGCACGGTATCCGGTGCTGACATGTCTAAAAGATAACTCACTTGACGAAAGAATCGCGATGGAGCTCTATCAGATAAAAATTAATCTGTTAGAAAGGTTCATGTCATGACCGGTCCCTCCTCCACCTCGTCCACGGTCGGCCGCCGCGGCGCCGACGAGGCGTTCTTCCTGCTGCGCACCGTGTTCACGATCGCGCCGATCCTGTTCGGCCTCGACAAGTTCGCGCAGATCCTCAGCGACTGGGACTTCTACCTCGCTCCGTGGATCAACGATCTGGTGCCCGGCGATGCGCACGACGCGATGATGATCATCGGTGTCATCGAGATCGTCGCGGGTGTCCTGGTGGCCGTCGCGCCTCGCATCGGCGGCTATGTCGTCGCGCTCTGGTTGGCGGGCATCATCGTCGACCTGGTGACGCTCGGCGACTTCTACGACGTCGCGCTACGTGACTTCGGCCTGCTGGTCGCGGCACTCGCGCTCGCCCGGCTGGCCGGGGACCGCACCGCCTGACGAGTGGCGCACACTGTCCCGCGAGTGGCGCAGATTGGCTGCTCTCCGAGCGAGAAAGCGACCAACTTGCGCCATTCGCGGGGGTGTCGGGCGGACGTCAGGAGCGGGTCAGGACGATCTTGCCGAACAGATCGCCCTGGGCCATCGCGGCGAACGCCTCGTGTGCCCGCTCCATCGGCAGTTCGCGGTCGATGAGCGGCCGTGCGCCCGTGGTCTCGAGCATCGTCAGCAGGGCGCGCAGTTCATCGGCCGTGCCCATGGTGGAGCCGATGATCTGCAGTTGCAGGAAGAACACCCGGGTCAGCTGCGCGTCGTCGGGCTGCGCGCCCGAGGTCGTGCCGCAGATGACCACACGACCGCCCGGCCGCAAGGACTTGATCGAGTGGTCCCAGGTGGCGCGTCCCACCGTCTCCATCACGGCGTCGACGCGCTGGGGGAGCCGCGCCCCCGGCTCGAACACCTCGGTCGCGCCGAGTTCGAGTGCGCGAGCTCGCTTGGTCTCGTCGCGACTGGTGGCGTACACCCGGATGCCGGCCGCGCTGGCGAGCGTGATGATCGCCGTCGCGACGCCTCCGCCGGCACCCTGGACCAGGATCGTCTCGCCCGGCACCACAGCGCCGCGCACGAACAGCATCCGGTAGGCCGTCAGCCATGCCGTCGGCAGACAGGCCGCCTCGGCGAAGGACAACGATGCCGGCTTGGGGATCAGATTGCGCTTCGGCACCGCGACCAGATCGGCGAACCCGCCGTCGTGCTTCTCGGTGAGGAGAGTGCGTCGCGGATCCAGAGACTCGTCGCCGCGCCAGGACGGATCGCCGATCAGGCCGTGCACGACGACCTCGTTGCCGTCCTCGTCGAGGCCGGCGGCATCACAGCCCAGGATCATGGGCAACTGGTCCTCGCGCAGCCCGACGCCACGCAGGGTCCACAGGTCGTGGTGGTTCAGCGATGCCGCCTTGACACGCACCGTGGCCCAGCCGTCGGGGACCTCGGGAACGGGCCGTTCGCCCACCACCAGCCCGGACAGCGGGTCGTCGTCGGAGAAGGAATCGGCATAGACCGCGAACATGGTCCTCATCCTCCGTGATGAGTCGGAGATTGCCAGTCACCAGGTTCCGCCGAGTGGCGCGGTTCTGGGATTCCGTTCTCCTGGCAAATCTGTGGCGGTTGATTGCGGTGCCGCGGCGTCGGCCGTGGCCGAGGTGGTGGTTGCGGGCGGGGCTGTGGACGACGGCGGGGCAGAGGTGAGCTGGTCGGCTGACGTGTCGAGATAACAGGAAGCCTGCGTTGATGACAGAAAGCTTCCTGTCATCAACGCAAGTTTCCTGGGTGATCATGTCACCGATGGTGGCTCTGGTGACCACGGGACTGACGTCGGCCACGTCGACGCGACGAGCCGTCGCCCGCGGATGTGTCATAACAGCCGGAAAACCCCGAAACCGCGCCACTCGCGAGCAGAACTGCGCCACTGGGTGATCCGAGTGATCAGACATTGCGTCGGTAGGCGCCGCCGACCTCGAAGAACGCCTCGGTGATCTGGCCGAGCGAGCAGACGCGGGCGGCGTCCATCAGGACGGCGAAGACGTTCTCGTCGGTCGTCGCGGCCTCCTTCAGGCGCGCCAGGGCGGCCTCGCCCTCGGAGCGGTGGTCCTCGCGGAATCGCGTCACCCGCTCCAGCTGGGAGGACTTCTCCTCCTCGGTGGCGCGTGCCAGTTCGATCTCGACCTCCTGCTCCTTGGGGTTCGGGTCGAGGAACGTGTTGACGCCGATCAGGGGAAGCGAACCGTCATGCTTGCGATGCTCGTACAGCATCGACTCGTCCTGGATGCGTCCGCGCTGGTAGCCGGTCTCCATCGCGCCCAGCACGCCGCCCCGTTCGTTGATCGCGTCGAACTCGGCGAGCACGGCAGCCTCCACCAGATCGGTCAGCTCGTCGATGACGAAAGAACCCTGCAGCGGGTTCTCGTTCATCGCCAGGCCCCACTCGCGGTTGATGATCAGCTGGATCGCCAGCGCCCGGCGAACCGATTCCGTCGTCGGTGTCGTGACCGCCTCGTCGTAGGCGTTGGTGTGCAGGCTGTTGGCGTTGTCGTAGATCGCGATGAGCGCCTGCAGCGTGGTGCGGATGTCATTGAAGTCCATCTCCTGCGCGTGCAGCGAGCGCCCGGAGGTCTGGACGTGGTACTTCAGCTTCTGCGAGCGCTCGTTGGCGCCGTACTTCTCCTTCATCGTCACGGCCCAGATGCGCCGGGCGACCCGGCCCATCACCGAGTACTCCGGATCCATGCCGTTGGAGAAGAAGAACGACAGGTTCGGCGCGAAGTCGTCGATGTCCATGCCGCGCGCCAGGTATGACTCGACGTAGGTGAACCCGTTCGCGAGCGTGAACGCCAGCTGGCTGATGGGGTTCGCCCCCGCCTCGGCGATGTGATAGCCGGAGATCGAGACCGAGTAGAAGTTGCGCACGGCCTGGTCGATGAACCACTGCTGGATGTCGCCCATCATGCGCAGGCTGAACTCGGTCGAGAACAGGCACGTGTTCTGGCCCTGGTCCTCCTTGAGGATGTCGGCCTGCACCGTGCCGCGCACCGTCTGCAGGGCCTCGGCGGCGCTGATGCCGCGCTCGGCCGCCTGGTCGATCGCGGTGTTGAGGAAGAAGGCCAGCACGGTCGGGGCCGGACCGTTGATCGTCATCGACACGCTGGTGGTGGGATCGAGCAGATCGAATCCGTCGTACAGCGCCTTCATATCGTCGAGGGTCGCGACCGACACGCCCGACGTGCCGACCTTGCCGTAGATGTCGGGACGCTCGGCCGGATCGCGACCGTACAGGGTCACCGAGTCGAAGGCCGTCGACAGCCGAGTGGCCGGCTGTCCCTCGGACAGCAGCTTGAAACGGCGGTTGGTGCGGAACGGATCGCCCTCGCCCGCGAACATGCGCGCCGGGTCCTCGTTATCGCGCTTGAACGGGAACACTCCCGCGGTGAAGGGGAAGTGGCCCGGCAGGTTCTCGCGCCGGAACCAGCGGACGAGCTCGCCGTGATCGCTGAACCTGGGCAGCGAGACGCGGCGCACCTGATTGCCCGACAGGGTCGTGCGGGTCAGCTGGGTGTGGATCTCCTTGTCGCGGATCTTCACGACCTGCTCGTCGCCGGAGTACGACTCGACGACCGACGGCCAGGCCTCGAGCTGTTTGCGAGTCTCGAGCGGTACGTCTGCCTCGGCGTCCTTCGCCAGATCGGTCACGGCGGTGTCGTCGGGCAGCTCGGCCGCGACCTCGGCCAGCCGCTGAGCCCGCGCAGCCTTGGCGGAGAGCACATCGGTCTGGGCGTGGTAGTCACGCACGGTCTCGGCGATCTCAGCCAGATAGCGGGTACGGGTCGCGGGCAGGATCTGCGCGATGCGCGTCGACCGTTTGCCGGCGACGGGAGCCAGCACACCCTCCTCGACGTCGAGGCCGTTCTCGGCGAGCAGCCCGCGCAGGTGCTGGTACAGCGCGGTGACGCCGTCGTCGTTGAAGGTGGCGGCCGACGTGCCGAACACGGGCATGTCGTCGGGCCCGGATCCGAACGCCTCACGGTTGCGGACCAGCTGGCGGCCGACGTCGCGCATCGCGTCGGCGGCGCCGCGGCGCTCGAACTTGTTGATCGCCACGGTGTCGGCGAAGTCGAGCATGTCGATCTTCTCCAGCTGGGAAGCCGCGCCGAACTCCGGCGTCATGACATAGAGAGACGTGTCGACGAACGGGACGATCGCGGCATCGCCTTGGCCGATGCCGGGGGTCTCGACGATGATCAGATCGAAGCCGGCAGCCTTGAGCACATCGGTGATGTCAGTCAGGTTCTCGGGCAGTTCGCTTGCGCCACGTGTGGCCAGCGAGCGGAAGAAGATCCGGTCGCCGTCGAGTGAGTTCATCCGGATCCGGTCACCGAGCAGCGCGCCGCCACCGCGACGGCGGGTCGGGTCGACGGCGACGACGGCGACGCGGAGCTTGTCCTCCTGGTCGACGCGCAGTCGGCGGACCAGCTCATCGGTCAGCGACGACTTGCCCGAGCCACCCGTTCCGGTGATGCCGAGGATCGGGACGTGGCGTTCGGCGGCTGCCGCCGTCACGCCGGGGAGCACGTGGCCGGTCTCGGCGCCGGTGATCGCGCGTGCCACGGCCGAGCGATCGCCGGACACCACCGCCTCGAGGGTGGTCTGTCGCTGCTGCCATAGATCGACATCGCAGTCGCGGACCAGTTCGTTGATCATCGCGGCCAGGCCCATCTTCTGGCCGTCCTCGGGTGCGAAGATGCGCACGCCGCTCTCGCGCAGGCGGGCGATCTCGGCGGGCACGATCACGCCGCCACCGCCGCCGAACACCTTGATGTGCCCGGCGCCGACCTCGTCGAGCCGCTGCACCAGGTACTCGAAGAACTCGATGTGGCCGCCCTGATACGACGAGACCGCGATGCCTTGGGCGTCCTCCTCGACGGCGGCATCGACCACTTCCTGGACCGATCGGTTGTGCCCGAGGTGCACGACCTCGGCACCCTGCGACTGCAGGATCCGCCGCATGATGTTGATCGCCGCGTCGTGACCGTCGAAGAGGGCGGCCGCCGTGACGAAGCGGACGGGGTTCTGCGGCCGGTGCAGGTCAGGCATGTGAGTCCTCGATATTTAGTGGGAAGCGCAATAGTAGGATACCCAACTATCGGAAGTTGTCGCTAGTCTGTTGTCATGTCAGAGCCGCGACTGCCCTTCGATCCCATCGAACGGGCGGGCGAGTTGTGGGACGAGCACTTCGGAGACGCCACGGCGATGCGCCTGGCGACCTCGGTCATGCGTGTCCAGCAGCTGATGATCGGCGCCCTCGACGCAGCGCTGAAGCCGTTCGACCTGACCTTCGCGCGCTACGAGGTGCTGGTGCTGCTGACGTTCAGCCGCACCGGGGCGCTGCCCCTGAGCAAGATCGGCGAGCGGCTGATGGTGCATCCGACTTCGATCACGAACGCGATCGACCGCCTCGAGGCGCATGGCTTCGTCGAGCGGGTGCCCGACGCGAACGACCGGCGGCGGACCTTCGCGGCGCTCACGCCTGCGGGCCGGCGGGTCGTGACCGAGGCGACGCAGGTGCTCACCGGCATCGATTTCGCGGTCACCGGCCTGTCCGCGGACGATCAGAAGGAGACGTACGAGCTGCTGCGGTCTCTGCGCGCCGCCGCCGGTGATTTCGCCGGCTGAGCGGCTCTGCGACCGACAACGGGTCGCGACTTGACCCCGGTCGCCAGCTGTGAGGGGTGGGTGGCTTGACCCCGGTCGCCGGCCGTGAGGGGTGGGTGGCTTGACCCCGGTCGCCGGCCGTGAGGGGTGGGTGGCTTGACCCCGGTCGCCAGCCGTGAGGGGTGGGTGGCTTGACCCCGGTCGCCGGCCGTGAGGGGTGGGTGGCTTGACCCCGGTCGCCAGCCGCGAGGGACGAGCGGCGGGTAGGCGCGGGTGAGGTGTCGTGCTTGCCGGGGTAGCTAGATCTCGACGGGCTCGATCAGTGAGGGGCCGTACCAGGTCAGGGCCCGGCCGCTGACGAGGCGCGTGGGCGTGCGGACGAAGGCCTCGGGTCCGTCGTCGGCCGTGAAGACGTACGGCTCGTCGGGCAGCAGCACCACATCGGCGCCGGCGGCGTCGATGTCGGCGAGATCGACGTGGGGATAGCGGTCGGGGGAGTCGTCGAAGACGTTCTCGCAGCCGAGCCGGCGCAGCAGATCACCGGTGAAGGTGTCGGAGCCGACGACCATCCAGGGATCGCGCCAGATCGGCACGGCGACGCGCCGTTCGATCGCCGGGAGCGCGCCGCACCATCGCTCGCGCGCCGTTGTCAGCCAGTCGGGGGCGTCCCAGCCGAGGGCCTCGAGCAAGCGCTCCATCGACTCGACCGCCTCGGGGACCGTGCGGATGTCGGTGACGTAGACCGTCACCCCGGCATCGCGCAGGCGTTCGACGTCGAGTGCGCGGTTCTCCTCCTTGTTCGCGACGACGACATCGGGAGCGAGGGCCTCGATCGCCGCACGATCGGGATTCTTGGTGCCGCGGACCCGTGTGACGTTCAGATCGGCCGGGTGCGTGCACCAGTCGGTGGCGCCGACGACCGCGTCACGATCGACCGACGCCAGCGCCTCGGTCAGCGACGGCACCAGCGAGACGACGCGACGCGCGGGGCGGGATGCGTCGAAGGGGGTCCCGAGGTCATCGGTGGTCATGGGCCCCACCGTACGGATCGGTCAGCGCTGTTGCAGGGCGGCGGCCATCTGGCCGATGACCGCCTGCAGGCCTTGGAGCGGCCGGATCATGACGGTGAAGGTGTCGATGCGGCCGTCGGCGTCCCAGCTGAACATGTCGATGCCGTGCACGTGCTTGCCGTCGACCTCCGCGGTGAACTCCAGGACCGCGGAGTGATCGTCGTGCCAGGTGCGGTGGTAGGCCAGGGTCGGCCCGAGCACGCCGATCGCGGCGGTCAGGTAGCCGATCGTCAGCGCCTTGCCCTCCTGTGGCGTGTGAACCGCGGGGGAATGGAAGACGGCATCGTCGGCGATGAGATCGGTCAGGCCGGCCGGGTCGCGGTGGGCGACGATGCGGTGCCAGGCGTCCAGCGTCGATGGAGTGGTCATGACTTGATGCTGACACGCCCGTGTGCTTATATGCAACTAGTTGCATTCATCGAGGAGCACCCCATGGCATTGCCCGACATCCTGCGCCGCCCGCTGACCGTGCCGGTCGTGGGTTCGCCCCTGTTCATCGTGTCCGGCCCCGAGCTGGTCATCGCGCAGTGCAAGGCAGGCGTGATCGGCTCCTTCCCGGCGCTCAACGCGCGTCCGGCGCCGGTGTTGCGCGAGTGGCTCGAGCGGATCGAGGCCGAGTTGGCCGCGCACGATCTGGAGCATCCGGATCAGCCCTCGGCGCCGTTCGCGGTCAACCAGATCGTGCACCGGTCCAATGACCGCTTGGAGGAGGACCTGCAGGCCTGCGTCGACTTCGAGGTGCCGATCGTCATCACGTCGCTCGGTGCCCGCGAGGACGTCAACGAGGCGGTGCACTCCTACGGCGGCATCGTGTTGCACGACGTGATCAACGACCGCTTCGCCCACAAGGCGATCGAGAAGGGCGCCGACGGGCTCATCGCGGTCGCGGCGGGCGCGGGCGGACATGCCGGCACACAGTCGCCGTTCGCCCTGCTGCGCGAGATCCGGCAGTGGTTCGACGGCCCGCTGCTGCTCTCGGGGGCGATCGCTCACGGCTCGTCGATCCTGGCGGCCCAGGTGGCCGGCGCCGATCTGGCCTATGTGGGCTCGGCCTTCATCTCCACCGACGAGGCCAATGCGGCCGACGGCTACAAGGACATGCTGGTCGACAGCGCCGCCGCCGACATCGTCTACAGCAATCTGTTCACCGGGATCCACGGCAACTACCTGCGGGGCAGCATCGAGGCGGCCGGGATGAACCCGGACGACCTGCCGGTCTCCGATCCCTCGGCGATGGACTTCGGTTCCGGCGGCAATACTGATGCCAAGGCCTGGAAGGACATCTGGGGCGCGGGCCAGGGCGTCGGCAGTCTGCGCCGCCGCCAGCCGGTCGCCGATCTGGTCGCCCAGCTCCGCACGGAGTACCAGGAGGCCCTCGCGACCCCCGTCTGGACCGGCGCCGCCGAGACCACCCTCGCGAGTCACTGATTGACGCTGAGGAGTCACTCGTTGGTGCTGAGGAGTCACTGATTGGTGCTGAGGAGTCACTCGACGGCGCGTCGCTCGGGTGTCGGAGCGTCGCGGCGCTAGCGTCGGCCCCATGGATGCGATGGAGTGTGACAACTGCGGCGCCACGATGCGCTGGGAGACCTCGCACTCGCGCTGTGATCGCTGCGGCCACATCCGCCCGTGCTGCGAGGGCGCCCCGGTGACGGCCAGCTGCCTGGTGCCACCCCGCACCTGATCAGATACAACCGCTCACATTCGTCCGTGACCTGAGACACGTTCGGGCGTTGTACCTGGCGTGATCCCCCTGGTTCTGCTGTTGCTCAGCTCTGTCGTCGTGTTCGTTGGCATCGGCCTGGCCGCGATGTTCGCCATGCGCGCCAACGAGCGCCGGCTCGAGAACGAGTCGCGCGGTGTCATCCAGCGCCGGGTCGACGACAGCATGCGCTCCGGCGTGACCGGCAGCTACGAGCGGACGGTCTGAACGTGCCGTTGGATCGCCGCGGCTTCCTTCGTCGCGGTCTGATCGGTGCCGGCGCGGTCGTCGGCAGTCAGCTGCTCGGCCCGCTCGCGGCTCACGCCGTCGCGCCGGCGCGTACCACGGTCCGTCTCGCACGCTCGACCGCGACGGGCACGATCGTGCCCACCGACCCGAATGCGGCCGGCTACCGGTTGCTGACGGTCGGTCCGGCCGAGGAGCACGTGCTGCGCGAAGGCATCGGCATCGACGCTGTCTCGGGCCGCGCTGGTCGCCGCAAGCACGTGCTGTCGTTCGTGCAGCTCAGCGACATCCACGTGATGGATCACCAGTCGCCCGCGCGCTTGCAGGAGTTCGACGACGCGGTCTCCTCGCTCGACCTGACCTCGTCCGCCTATCGTCCCCACGAGATGCTGACGGCCCATGTCGCCGAGTCGATGGTGCACGCCATCAATCAGCTCGAGCGCGGCCCGGCACTGGGACAGCCGCTGCAGTTCGTCATCGAGACCGGTGACAACTCCGACAACTGTCAGAGCAACGAGATCCGCTGGAACATCGACATCCTCGACGGAGGCGACATCACCCCGGACAGCGGCAACGTCGCGAAGTACGAGGGCGTGATGGACAACGACCTCCTCTCGTACGATCCGGCGTACTGGCATCCAGAGCCCGGCTCGCGCGGTGAGGACATCTACAAGTCCAAGCACGGCTTCCCCACGATTCCGGGTCTGCTCGACGAGTCCCGCAAGACGTTCCAGGCTCAGGGCCTGAACCTGCCGTGGTACACGGTCTTCGGCAATCACGATGTCCTGTGGCAGGGCACGTTCCCGGCGAACACGCTGCCGATCGACCTGCTGGCGACCGGCCCGATCCAGGTGTCGTCGCTGCCCGTCAACCTGAATCCCGACATCCTGGTCGACGCGCTGACGTCAGGTGACCCGCTCAAGATCCTGGACCTGGTGCGGTTGGGTGTGCGCCTGGTGACAGCAGACCAGGACCGCAGGCACCTGACCCAGCGCGAGGTCGTCGAGGCCTATTTCGACACGACCAGCACGCCCGTGGGGCACGGCTTCACCGAAGAGAACCGCACTCAGGGCACGACGTACTACACGTTCGACGTCGGCGATGTGCGCATGGTCGTGATGAACTCGTGCAATCCGAACGGCTACTCCGACGGTTCGCTCGACCAACCTCAGCTGGACTGGATCAAGCAGGTCATCGACGGCACGACCGACAAGGCCGTGGTGCTGTTCAGTCACCACACCGCCGACACGATGGGCAACACGCTCCCGTTGACGGGTCTCGACTTCAAGCCGCGTGTCACGGGTGAGACGCTGGTCGAGTACCTGCTGACCAAGCCGAACGTGATCGCCTGGGTCAACGGGCACACCCACAAGAACCAGATCTTCGAGCATCAGCGCACGGACGGCTCGGGCGGCTTCTGGGAGATCAACACGGCGTCGCATGTGGACTTCCCGCAGCAGGCGCGTGTCATCGAGATCGCCGACAACGCCGACGGCACGTGGTCGATCTTCACGACGGTGCTCGACCATGCCGCCGATGCTCGCTGGGATCAGAAGATCGACAATCCGCTCTCGCTGGCCTCGCTGTCGCGGGAGCTCGCGGTCAACGATCCCCAGAACGACATCGACGCGCACCGAGGCGTCATCGAGGCGCGCAACACCGAGCTCATCGTGCAGGCGCCGAAGATCAAGAACACGGTGGTTCCGGGCAACGACGGCTCGAACGGCGCGTCCGGTGATCCCGACGGCTCGGGCGGCAACGCCGGTTCAGGGGGTTCGGGTGCGGCGCCGGTGTCGAACGGTGGCCAGTCGGGCTCCGGCGGGTCCGGATCGAGCGGCTCTTCCTCTGACGGCGGCAGCAGCCTCCCGGGCGCGGGCGCACCCGCGGGGATGTTCGGTGCCGCGGCGGCTGGTGTCGCGGCGATCGCGGTCGGCGAGACGCTGCGCAAGCAGGTGCAGTGGTCCGAACAGGTCGACCAGAACTCGGTCTGATCCGGCGCGTTCGTCCACAGGCGATGAACCGAGGTCTTCACAGGATCGCTCGTTTCGGGCAGGATGCCAGGGCAGCTTTTCTCCAGTCTCGTCCGATCCGACTTCCGCGCCGGGATTCGCAGCCGCAAATGGGCAGTTGGAAAGCCGCATCACACAATCCCGTGGCGCTCGCTCTGGAGAGAACTCGAAAGATGTGGCCGCCCGCCCTGGCCTTAGATCGTGCAGGTGCCAGTACCCATGATGCGATCAACGGCCGCCGTCTCGCATCATCAAGTCCGCGAGATGCTCTCCGAGTCCAGCAACTGGCGCGGTGAAGTGGTGACGCTTGGCAGCACTGGCAACGGCAGCTTTGAGCGTGTCGATAACTTGCCCGCCAGACCCGCCGAACTAGTCGAGCCAGGCGAGAACTTCCGGAGCCGTATTGCGGTGTTCCTCGGCGCTGGAGCGCTGAGCGGCGGTGAGTAGTGATCAACCAAATCCGACGAGGATGCCGCGACGGCATCAATTAGCTGTCGGACTTCTTATCCGGCTTCGGCGTTGCCTTCTTCGCTGGCTTCGAACGCGTGTCGCTGTGACTGAAGGACTCTGAGCCGCTCTTCTGAACCTTTACCGGATTCGGTGTCTTCGGTCGAAGTGGAGGCGTCGACGTCTGCTTCGCAGCAGGTTTCTTGTCGTCAGGCATCTTGGTGTCACTCTCTTAGGCGCGAAGGACGAGTTGTATAAACAACGAAGCCAAGGCAAGGAGGGCGGCGAATGAAGCCCACGTTGCCCACTTGAATGCCCGTGCTCGCGCGTCGGCCTCACTTGCAGCGGAGTCGAGCGGGCTCTCGCTGACGAGGACGTTCCCGTGCAGAAGGTCCTCGGCAACTTGCATCTGGATCAGGCCCGAAGTCTGGTCGAACATGAACTCGTGCCACCCTGTCCGCAACTCGGAGACTGAGGGAGCGATGGCGGAGCGTGAACCGATGACGCGGATGCAAAGTAGTGCGGCGAGCACGAGCAACACCGTCGCGACTCCCGCGGATGCTCGAACCCCGCCAAGTTTGTAGAGGGTCGAGCCGGAGTTCACACCGTTCGCCAACAGTGCGAGGGTTACACCGATCAAACCGAGTAGGGACACAGACCGGGTGATGAACGCGTCGTTCCGCTTGTTGTGCCACTCCAACATCCAACGGGCATGCGAATAGTAAGTGTTGGCCTCAGCGGAGAAGTCGACTGACTGCTCCGGCTCAGGTGTCGGTCTCTTCTTCACGCTCAGGCCATTCCGTATTCGTTCGTACTTGCGCAGAAGACTACTGCCTCCGGACCTGCAGAGAGGTGACAATGGCGTCATCTAGCTGGCGGTGTCGAGGCGCGGCGATCACAGCATCGAGGGAGGCTACGCTGCTAGCGTCGCGAAGTCCGCGCCGCGGCAGCTCAGGAGGTGGACCGGTGGAGGCGCTTCGCTCGGTTGATGCGCCGGTGTACCACTACACGTCAGCCACGGGGCTGATCGGAATTCTCACCGAGCATGCCCTCTGGGCGTCAGAATCAACCAGCCTGAACGATCTGGGCGAAATCCGACAGGGCTGGTCGTTCATTCGTGAGTACCTCGGCAAGGATGAGTCGGAAGATGCTGCTTATCTGCTGAACCTCGTGACCGACATACCTGACTCATTTCTTGAGCCGTTTGTACTGAGCGCGTCGACCTCAGCCGACGATGCCAACCAATGGCGTCTCTACGGCGATGAGGGCCGTGGGTATGCGGTTCGGCTCGACTCTTCTGTCGATCTTGCCGTCGTCTCGGATAACTCGCGCCCGGCAGCCCCAAAGAATGGCCTCGGACTCGGGACTCTGCTGCGGGACAGTGTCACGATCGATGGTTGGCACTACTGCCTCTACACCGACAGCGAGAAGGCAGCTGCGATTGATGAACTCGTCGATGGGTTTGGGAAGGCGCGGCGACGTCTCGGCAGAGAGAAGCTTGAGGAGGACGCGTACCAGGACTACTGGCAAATGTTGCGCGACGAGACGTTCAATGACATCGCGTCGATCGCCGCTTTGATGAAGGGCCCCGGCTTCTCAGGCGAGCGCGAGGCAAGAATCGTCGCGTCTCCTTTGACGCGATCCACTTTCCAGAGGTTTCGAGCAACCAGCATCGGGGTCGTCTCGTACGTCGAGCTCGGAACGGCTCGAAATGACGACGGTCGGGAACCGCGTGTCTATCGCGGCTCGATGGAGGTTTCTCCACTGCCGATTCAGTCAGTGACCCTTGGGCCGCTTCTTCGCAATGAGAGTGCGCGAACATTGCGGGAACTGGTGAGGTCGAACGGGTACAGCGATGTGACAATCTGCGAGTCTGACGTACCGCTTAGATAGTCGGGACTGCGGATCGCTCTTGTGAACGCTCGGTCCTGCGTTTACCACGCCCAGTCCTCCGAGCAGCCGCTACGGTGCGTTCATGACGCTAGCGACCGTGCTCCGAGACGTGTACCGCCAAGAAGACCGTATCGAAATGCGCAATGCTCTTCGATCACTTCTCCCCGCCGTGGGCTACGACTGAACCGCCCGGCGTGTCCGGGGACTCTGGTGTGTCCCGGGCGGTTCAGCAGCGGCGGCGCGATCGGTCGCGATGCTGACTCACGCTGACCCGCTCGGCCTCGATTCCTGCGTGTTGTGGTCCGAGGCGGTCCGGTTGGCGGTCACCGAGAACCGGCTTGACCTACTGAGCAGCCTGGACCTCATACCGGAATCTCGCCGTGATCAGTGGCGGACGTGAATCGACGAAGCGACCGGAGTCGACCCCCGGACCTTTCGCGCGCAACGGGTACACGATGTGGGCGCTTCAGGCGGCGTGGGCGGCGATCACGTGGACGCCCGCCAACAATGAGCAACCGGCGCGTCACTTCGCCGAGGCTCTCAAGAACGCCGTGCGCACCTGCGACGACACCGGCACCGTCGCAGCGATCGCCGGTGGCCTGCTCGGGGCGTACTGGGGTCAAAGCGCCGTCCCGCACCAGTGGGCTCGCGCCGCTCACGGCTAAGGCGACCACCGCACACACGGCCTCGTGACGCTCGCGCTCGCCACGGCGCGTCATGGATCGCGCCAGCCGTCCGATCCGCGCCCCTCGCTGAGAGCCAAGTCCACGGAGTGGACACCAGTCGTCGCTGTGCCTCACCCCCACGACAGTGGGGTCATCTTGGGCTCCATCGCAGCATTACCCGACCACGGTTGCGACTCGGTCGTATCGCTTTGCCGTGTGGAGGCCGACGACATTCTCGCGGCCGGAAATCTCGGAGCCGACCACATCGAGATACGGCTGATCGACAGCGAGTACCCAGGCGATAACCCACGCCTCAACTTCGTACTGAACGATGCAGCGCAGGCGATCCGGACCCTGCGCGCCGAGGGCAAGTCCGTGTTCACGCATTGCCTTCGGGTCGAACAACGGACGCCCGTCGTGGCTGTCGCCTACTCACGACTGATCGGAGTCAGCGTTGATCAGGCACGCGACGACGTGCTCGCTGCGCTCCCCACGGCGAGTGGACGTGGCGTTCTTTGGGAGACGTCCGGTCGCTAGAACCAGTCGGAGCTAGCGACCTACGGTGATGTCCGGAGGGTCGGCGGGGACGAGATCATCGAGGCGAACTCCGAGTGCCTATGCCAGTGCGACGAACGTGCGCAATTTTGGATTCGACGCTTTACCTGGTCGTTGAACGCCCTGCTCAAGAAGCCCCAAACCGTACTTCGAGAGCCCTGCCATCTCCGCCGCACGCTGCTGGCTGAGACCCGCTGCGGTCCGAGCTTGCGCCACTATCGCACCAAGGTCCTCGCGTACGAGCCCCACGGCTCGTCGTCGAGGTCGCGGATCGGCACGCCCCAAGCATTCGGTAGCAATTCGCGAACTTTGGCCAAGTGCAATTGGTCAATCCGATACCGTGCCCAACGGCACTCTTCCGCGGACCATTCTGCGCAAACTGAGCTCGCTCTCGCTCCCACGACATCCGCACTGAACAGGGGTACCCGTCATGACAAGAAGCCTGAAGGCCGCCGCAGCCGCCGCGATCCTGTCGATCGTTCTCTCCGGATGTGGAGGTTCGGATGATGAGGACCGTTCGTCGAACAACACGAACTCGGAAATGGACTTCGAGGAAGGTGCTGAACTTTCAAACCCGGTGGAGATTCTCAAGAAGATTGAAGGCTGTGATCTAGAGCCCGGCGTCGAGATGGGCTCGCGGGACGTCGACGGCAACCTCTACGCCGAATGCGACTTTCCCAACAGCGGCAGTGTCACGGTCCGAGTAGTTGGCACTCAGCCCGAGGGTTACGGGAACGAGGACCAGACCGTCGACGATTCACACAAGGTGATCTACGGGACTGACTGGTACGCGACCATCACCGCTGACCCATCCCTATTCGTGTCTGACATCGATGTGGAGGAGATCGCCGAGCAAACCGGCGGCGCCGTTGCCGATTAGACCTTGCTGGCAGACGACACCGGCTGAACCGAGTATCGACGCAGGTTTGATGACTCGGGGTGAAGCGCGCAACTGACGACGAGGTTTCCGAGGGGTGAGTACATGAACGAAGAAGCGGCCGGATCGCCTTCGGCAGGCTGGTACGACGATGGAAGCGGCTCGTTACGGTGGTGGAACGGTGCGGCATGGACTGAGCATCTTCAGCCCTCCGATACGCAGGACTAGTCCGGTCGGCCGCGAGTCTGGACACGGCCGTCGTCGGCAACGGAACTAAGTCCGCGGTCGAACTATCAGCGGCCGATGCGTCGCATGCGTTCCTCGAACGTCGCGAACTCGACAATCTGGCCGACGGGGCCGCGCTGGCCGCGGCCGATGCGCTCGATGAAGACGCGTTCTACTCATCCGGCATCGTGCGGGCCGATGCACGCGGCACGCGCGCTCTGGTGGCCGACTATCTGAGCGGGTCCGGGGTGCGTGTCGTCGCGGTCGAGGTCGCCGACGGCCGGATCTCGGTGCGCCTCGAACGGATCGTCGACCTCGCGCTCGCCCCACCGGGCTTCCCGGCGCGCACGACGATCGCGGCCGAGGCGTCGTCGGAGCTCAGGAGCGGGATGACCGCCGCGGACTGACGCCCGGCCGTCGACCGGGCGTCAGCCCGGGAGCCGATCAGTCCTCGCCGCGACCGAGGATCGCGTCGTGCACCAGGCCGGCGATCGCCGCGCCGACGATCGGGGCCACGATGAACGCCCAAACCTGCGTGAGCGCATCGCTGCCGGCGAACCAGGCCACGCCCAGCGAACGCGCCGGATTCACCGACGTGTTGCTGATCGGGATGCTGATCAGGTGGATCAGCGTCAGACCCAGACCGATCGTCAAGCCGTCGAAGCCCACCGCGGCCCGCTTCGCCGAGACACCCAGGATGATGATGACGAACAGCGCCGTCAGCAACGCCTCCGCCAGCAGCACCGAACCGAGCGAGAATCCGCCCGGCGACCGGTCGCCGTAGCCGTTGGAGGCGAACGCGCCCTCGGCCGAGAAGCCGTCGACACCGTTGGCGATGATGTACAGCACCAGGCCGGCGACACTGGCTCCGATCACCTGGACGACGACGTACCCGGGCACGTCCTTCCAGTTGAAGCGCTTGGCCACGGCGAGGCCGACCGTGACCGCCGGATTGAAATGACCACCGGACACCGGGCCGAACGCATACGCGCCGGTCAGGACGGTCAGGCCGAACGCGAGCGCGATCCCGGCGTAACCGACTTCCTTGCCCGCGAAGATCGCGGTGCCACAGCCCCCGAAGACGAGCCAGAACGTGCCGAGTGCCTCGGCACCCCACTTCTGAGCCTGCGTCGGGGTAGAGGTGAGTGTGTTCATGCTGAAAACGCTAGGGCGGTCGCACGATGATTCCTGGCACCGTGGCCTCCGAGCGTTCGACGTGTCCCGGTAACCTCGACAGGTGGCCACCGACTTCCCCGAGCAGATCAAGTCCCTCGACACGACCCTGACGTCGATCGAGAAGGTGCTCGACCTGCCCGCGATCAACGCCGAGATCGCCGACCTCCAGGAGCAGGTCGGCGCCCCTGATCTCTGGGACGACCAGGCCAATGCGCAGCGCGTCACGGGCCGGTTGTCGGCTCTGCAGGCCGAGGTCGAGCGGGTCACGGGCCTGCGCCAGCGGCTCGAGGACCTCGAGGTCCTGGTCGAGCTGGCCCAGGAGGAGGGCGACGCGGGCTCGCTGGCCGAGGCCGAGGCCGAACTGGGCCGGCTCCACGCGTCGATCGAGAGCCTCGAGGTGCGCACGCTGTTGTCGGGGGAGTACGACGAGCGCGACGCGATCGTCACGATCCGTTCGGGTGCGGGCGGCGACGATGCCACCGACTTCGCCGAGATGCTGCAGCGCATGTACCAGCGCTGGGCCGAGCGCCACCAGTACGCCTACGAGGTGTACGACACGTCGTACGCCGAGGGTGCCGGCATCAAGTCCGCCACGTTCGCCGTCAAGGCGCCCTACGCCTACGGCACCCTGTCGGTCGAATCGGGCACCCACCGTCTCGTGCGCATCAGCCCGTTCGACAACCAAGGCCGGCGCCAGACGTCGTTCGCTGCCGTCGAGGTCGTGCCCGTCCTGGAGCAGACCGACGAGATCGACATCCCGGAGGACGAGATCCGCGTCGACGTCTACCGCTCGAGCGGTCCCGGCGGACAGAGCGTCAACACCACCGACTCGGCGGTGCGGCTCACGCATATTCCGACCGGCGTGGTGGTGAGCTGTCAGAACGAGAAGAGCCAGCTGCAGAACAAGGCCAGCGCGATGGTCATCCTCAAGGCCAAGCTGTTGGCGTTGAAGAAGGCCGAGGAGCGCGCCCAGCTCGATGAGCTGCGCGGTGATGTCGCGGCCTCGTGGGGCGACCAGATGCGCAACTATGTGCTGAATCCGTACCAGCTCGTCAAGGACCTGCGCACCGAGTACGAGACGGGCAACACGCAGGCGGTCCTCGACGGCGAGATCGACGAGTTCATCGAGGCCGGCATCCGCTGGCGCCGCAACAGCGAGAATCACTAGCTAGCCGCGGGTTACCAAGTCAACTAGGTAGACCGTCACTCACCACGGGGAATTCGCCGTGGTCGGTGACAGCTTGCCGTGGCCAGTGAGTCCAGGATGCGATTCACTCGACGGGTGGCCACCGAACCTCACACTCTGTCGTCCTGCGTCGTCGGATCAGTATGAACACGACAACTCGACGCACCATCTTGGGCGTGACGGCGGTGATCGGCCTGTATGTCGGCGTATGGGCCGTCGCCTTCCCGCAGTCGTTCTACGACTCGTTCCCGGGGCTCGGCCTGATCTGGATCTCGGTCGACGGCCCGTACAACGAACACCTGATCCGCGACGTCGGGGCTCTGTACGTCGCGCTGGCCGCCGCGAGCATCGTGGCAGCGGCCAGCCATCGGGTCGAAGGAGGCCGCGCGGTCGGTGTCGCCTGGCTGGTGTTCTCCATCCCACACCTGACGTATCACGCGGCTCATCTCGACGGATTCGCCGTCGGTGAGTCGATCCTGTTGATCGTCTCCCTGAGCCTGACGGTCGTACTGGCGGTCCCGCTGATCGCCCCCGCGCGCCGTCACGAAAGGACATCGTCATGAAGATCGCAGTCGCCGGAGGCACCGGTGTCGTCGGACAGCACGTCGTCGACGTGGCCCGAGAGGCGGGGCACGAGGTCGTCGTCCTGGCGCGTTCCACCGGGGTCGATCTGGTCGCCGGTACTGGTGTGGCCGAGGCGCTGCACGGAGTCGGGGCCGTGGTCGACGTGGCGTCGGTGCAGACGCAGGACGCTCGAAGGTCCCGCGAGTTCTTCGGCACCGTCACCCGGAACCTGCTCGCCGCTGAACAGCAGGCCGGGGTGGGCCACCACGTCGCCCTGTCGATCGTCGGGATCGATCGTGCCCCCGGCGGCTACTACGCGGGAAAGGTCCTGCAGGAGGAGCTGGTGAGTGCTGGCGGCGTCCCGTGGACGGTCCTGAGGGCCACGCAGTTCCACGAGTTCGCGAGCCAGATCCACGGCGCGGTCGCGCTCGGTCCGATCACCCTCGTGCCCACGATGCGCAGCGAGCCGATCGCAGCCCGAGAAGTCGCCGAGCGATTGGTCGAGCTCGCATCGAGCGGCCCGGCAGGTCGCGTCGCCGACCTGGGAGGACCGCAGGAGCGACGCATGGCCGACATGGTGCGCGCGTACGCCCGGCGCATCGGCGACCGCCGCCGCGTGGTGCAGGTGCCCCTGCCCGGGGTTCTGGGCCGGGGGATGCGCAAGGGCTGGCTCATCACCGGCCCCGACGCCGACCACGGCACGACGACCTTCGACGCATGGCTCGCCACGGTCGACCCCGGCACGCGATGATGCGCCGATGAGCGAGCCGGGCCCGTCGCTGACCGAAGCGCTCGACGAACGTGACCAGCTGCTGCGGACCGCGTTCCGGTTGATGGGCACGCTCAGCGACGCGGAGGACGCGGTGCAGGAGGGCTACGCCCGCTGGTTCCGGCTCACCGACTCCGAGCAGTCGCAGATCCGCAATCCGGGCGCCTGGCTCACGACGGTCGTCAGTCGGATCTGTCTGGACCAGCTCGGGTCGGCCCGTGCTCGCCGCGAGCAGTACGTGGGTCCGTGGCTGCCCGAGCCGCTGCCCGACGCCCTGACCGACCCGGCCGACCGGGTGACACTGGACGACGAGGTGACGTCGGCGGTCATGGTGGTCCTGGAGTCACTGACGCCGGCCGAGCGCGTCGCGTTCGTGCTGCACGATGTGTTCGCGCTGACGTTCGACGAGGTCGCGGCGGTGGTCGGCCGAACGCCGCAAGCCTGTCGCAAGCTGGCGTCGGCTGCCCGGGCGGACATCCGTGAGCGGCGGATCCGTGAGGCGAAGCCGGCCGATCACGATCGGGTGGTCCGGGGCTTCCTGGACGCGTGCGCGACGGGTGACATCGAACGGTTGCTGCCGTTGCTCGACCCGGACGTCACTCTGCGATCCGACGGAGGTGGGGTCGTGCGGGCGGCTCGCCATCCGGTGCACGGTGCAGATCGCGTCGCACGGTTCCTCCTGGGTCTGCTGTCCAAGGAGCCGTCGCTGACCGCCGAGCCGACGACGATCGAGTGCCGTACCGGGGTCGTGATCCGGCGGGGCACGGATGTCGCGGCCGTCGTGACGTTCGGGGTCGGGGCTGCGATCGACGAGGTATGGATCGTCGTCAATCCGTACAAGCTGACGGCGTGGCGTTGAACACGTCGGTCCTCAGCGTCAATGAGTGGCTCCCCAGCGTCAACGAGTGACTCGTCACCACCCACGAGTGACTCGTCAGCGGGCGGTGCGGGCGGCGGCCTCGACGCGGTCGTAGTGGGCCTGCCAGTCCTGGCCCGCGGGCATATTGGTCGCATCGGGGCGCAGGCCGGCCGCGCCGTCGATCAGCTCGCGCACGATGTCGGCGTGCCCGACGTGCCGGTTCAGCTCGGCCGTCATATGCAGCAGGATCTGGCCCAGCGTGACGTCGGCCCGCTCCTCGGGCCACCATGGCACCCGGCCCGCCGCGTCGATCGGTAGTTCCGAGATGGTGGCGTCGCTGTGCGCCCAGGCCCGCTCCCACAGGCCCAGCACGTCGTCGCGTGACTCATCGGCCGGGCACCACAGGTCGACCAGCAGATCGTCCTGCTCGTACATCCACAGGACCTCGTCGAACGGCCGGCCGAAGACGTGGCCGAAGTATCCCGCCGAGGTGGCCGCGACGTGTTTGACCAGCCCCAGCAGATTGGTGCCGGTGGGCACCAGCGGGCGCCGTGCGTCGTAGTCGTCGAGACCGTCGAGCTTCCACAGCAATGCGTCGCGTCCCTGATGCAGATAGCGGACCAGGTGCTGCTTCATGTCTGCCATGTCCCGACCCTGTCACGCGGTACCGACGTCGTCGAGCCGATCGAGTCGGCCTTGCAGCGTGGCCTCCGCCGGATCTGGGCCCGATCTGCCTAGACTCGGCCGAGTGATTCGATTCGACAAGGTCACCAAGACCTATCCGGGTCAGAAGCGCGCAGCCCTCGACGCGGTCGATCTCGAGATCGAGAAGGGCGAGTTCGTCTTCCTCGTCGGCGCGTCGGGTTCGGGCAAGTCCACGTTCCTGCGGCTGATCCTGCGCGAGGCCCGTCCCACCACCGGCCGGGTGTTCGTGGCCGGCAAGGAGATCAATAAGCTGTCGAGCTGGAAGGTGCCCAAGCTGCGCCGCCAGGTCGGTACGGTGTTCCAGGACTTCCGGCTGCTGCCGAACAAGACCGTCAGCGAGAACGTGGCGTTCGCCCTGCAGGTCATCGGCAAGCCGCGCTCCGAGATCGAGCGCCTGGTGCCCGAGACCCTCGAACTGGTCGGCCTCGACGGCAAGGGTCATCGCATGCCCGACGAGCTGTCGGGCGGTGAGCAGCAGCGTGTCGCGGTCGCCCGGGCGTTCGTCAACCGGCCCATGATCCTGATCGCCGACGAGCCCACGGGCAACCTCGATCCGGCCACCAGCGTCGGCATCATGAAGCTGCTCGATCGCATCAATCGCACCGACACCACCGTCGTGATGGCCACGCACGACTCCTCGATCGTCGACCAGATGCGCAAGCGCGTCATCGAGCTCGACGGCGGACGCGTCGTCCGCGACGAGGCTCGCGGCATCTACGGCTACCAGAACTGAGGAGATCAGAGTGCTGACGTCACTGCGTGAGCTCCTGCGGAGCATGGCGCGCAACAAGTCGATGACCATCTCGTTGGTCGTGACGATGACCGTGTCGCTCCTGCTGGCCTCGTTGGGCCTGCTGATGCAGATGCAGGCCCACCGCACCGAGAACTACTACGGCGACAAACTGCAGCTACAGGTCAACCTGTGCACCAAGAACTCGCCGGCCGAGACCTGCGTCAGCGGCGCCGCCGACGATACGCAGAAGTCGGCGATCCAGGACGCGCTGCGCACCAACTCCGAGGTCAAGACCTATGAGGTGCGCACGCCCGCCGATCAGTATGAGACCGCTCGGGCCCGCCTGACCCAGTCCGAGACCGGCCGCAAGCAGTTGGAGACGATCGGTCCGGACTCGTTCCCCGAGTCCTATCTGGTGACGCTGAAGAACGCCGACGACTACGACAGCCTGAAGAGTCAGCTGGGCGGTATGGACGGAGTCGGTGGAGTCACGTCGTTCCGCGATCTGCTCGGCCCGTTCTTCAAGTTCCTCGACACCATGCAGTACGCGGCACTCGCGGTCGCCCTGCTGCTGGTGATCGCGGCCATCCTGCAGGTCTCCAACACGATCCGGATGGCGGCCTACGCCAGGCGGCGCGAGATCGGCATCATGCGGCTCGTCGGCGCCTCGTCCTGGCACATCCAGTTGCCGTTCGTCCTCGAGTCGTTGCTGGCCGCCCTGCTGTCCGCCGCCCTCGCGGCCACCGGCATCGCGCTCTTCACGGTCTTCGTCGTCTACGGCTATCTGCGGCCGTCGTTGACCAATGTCACGACCTGGGTGCGCTGGAACGAGGCGTTCGTCGTGATGGGCGTGACCACGGTGCTGGCCCTGCTGCTGGCACTCGTGCCCACGCTGGTGATGACGCGCAAGTACCTCGACGTCTGACACCGCCAGGAGACAGCCTCCTGCAAATGTGACGAAAGTGACGTAAGGTACGTGAGGTAAAACCTTCTCGCCTCCTCTCCGAGGGGCGTCTTCCCCGAGGGTTGGAGTTGAACGTGAACCGGATGCGCACGGCCGCCCTGACGCTGTTGGCTGCTCTCGCGCTCGTCATCGGCCTGACCGCACCGTCGGTCGCCGACGACAAGGGCGATCTCAAGAAGAAGAAGAACGATCTCAACAGCAAGATCAAGGGCGCGAAGGCCGATGCCGACCACTCGTCCAAGCAGTTGGCCAAGGCGCAGCAGGCGCTGAAGTCGGCCAAGTCGGCCCTCGACGCCGCCGAGGCGGAGCTGGGGCGCACCAAGGGCCAGCTGGCGGTGGCGACGGCACGCGACACCGAGATGCAGCAGCGGCTCGACAGCGCACAGGCGGCCCTGTCCGTGTCGGTCCGGCAGCTGTCCGACGGCCAGCAGGACCTGAAACACGCCGAGGAGATCGTCGCCGAGTTCACGGTGCAGTCGGTCCAGGAGGGCGATCAGGGGCTGCGGGCGTTCAACGGCCTGCTCAGCGGCGAGTCGCCCGAGGACTTCACCGAACAGATGTCGATCAACGGCTCCGTCGGCGAGGCGCAGGTCGCCAAGATGCAGGAGCTCGACGCCTCGCGCCTGATCCTCAAGCTCAAGCGCGACGAGGTGCGTCGCCTGCGCGACGAGGTCAAGCAGGCCCGCCAGGAGGCGGCCGAGAACCTGGTGACCCAGAAGAAGCTGAAGGCGCAGGCCGAGGAGCAGGCCACTGAGGTCGGCGACCTGGTCCAGGCGCGTTCGAAGGCCGAACGCGACGCGAACCAGGCGTTGCAGGCCGATCTGGCCCAGCTCAAGCAGCTGGAGGACGACCGGGCTCGCGTCACCGCCCAACTCGAGGCGTTGGCTCGCAAGGACCTGGAGTCCGGGGGCGCCGGTGTCGGCGGCGATGGCGGAGGCACGTTGTCGTATCCCGTGCACGGCCCGATCACGTCACCGTACGGCTACCGCCGGCACCCGATCACGCACGTGTACAAGCTGCACGACGGCACCGACTTCGGTGTTCCGTGTGGCACCCCGGTCAAGGCGGCAGCCTCGGGCACCATCATCCAGCAGTACTACAACGGCGGCTACGGCAATCGCGTGATCCTCAACAACGGCATCATGCGCGGCAAGAGTGTCGTGACGACCTACAACCACCTGTCTCGGTTCATCTACAAGGTCGGCACGCACGTCAAGCGCGGCCAGGTCATCGCCTACTCGGGCACCACGGGCTACTCGACCGGCTGCCACCTGCACTTCATGGTCCTGGCCAACGGCGCCACGACCAACCCCATGGGCTGGCTCTGAACCATCTGGTCCCGCCGAGTGGCGCAAGTTGGTCGTACTGACAGCCTGTCTGACGACCAACTTGCGCCTCTCGCGGAGCGTTGTGCGCCACTCGACGAGATCGTGAATTCCAGGTGGTGGGGCGGGCACCACTAGGCTGATGGGGTGCCCAAGGAGACCGGCCACAAGATGGTGGCCCAGAACAAGAAGGCACGCCACGACTACCACATCGAGGACACCTTCGAGGCCGGCATCGTCCTGACCGGCACCGAGGTCAAGTCGCTGCGGGCGGGGCGTGCCTCGCTCGTCGACGGCTTCGGCGAGATCGACCGCGGTGAGGCCTGGTTGCTCCAGGTGCACATCCCGGAGTACACCCAGGGCACGTGGACGAATCACGAGACACGACGCCGTCGCAAGCTGCTGCTGAACCGGTCCGAGATCGACAAGATCGAGCGGCGCACCTCGGAGAAGGGCCTGACGATCGTCCCGCTGTCGCTGTACTTCAAGGACGGCCGCGCCAAGGTCGAGATCGCCCTGGCGCGTGGCAAGAAGCAGTTCGACAAGCGTCACGCGATCGCCGAACGCACCGCGAATCGCGAGGCCGAGCGCGAGCTCGGCCGGCGGCTCAAGGGCCGCTGAAGTCGTTCAGTCGGTCATGAAGGCTTCGGCGGTGCCGATGTAGATGTCGGCGCCCACCGGCAGATCGCCGAGCGCCGAGTCGAGCGTGATGTGGATCGCGTGGACCAGCGCACCGTAGCGATCGCCCGGCAGGCGGGTGATGGTCTGCTCGTTCAGCACGACGGTGCCCAGACCCGGCACCTGATACACGGTGTTGGGCGGGATGTCCGGGCTGGCCACCGGCTGGTCGGTGATCCTCAGCTCGCCGAACTTCACCTCTGTCTCGATCGAGTAGTCGGTCGTCGTGCTCTTGAGCACCTTCACCGACGCCGTGATGCCGTCCGCGTCGACCCCCATGATCTTGGCCCAGGCGACGCGAGTGTCCGCCGTGGCCCGGCGGGTCCCTGCCCAGGGGTTGGCGTAGCCGTCAGCGGCGACGGTGATGCCCTTGACCCCCACGTAAGGCGGCACCAGAGGGGAGTGGACGAACAGCGTGTCGTGATTGGGATCGGAGACGAGCCCGACGTATTCGGCTCCGAGCGTCGCGGTCTGGAGCGTCAGCAGGTCGCCCACGTGGGCCTCGGCGTACGCGCCGATTGCCCGGCCTCCGTAGTCGGGGTACTCCGCAGGATCGGGAACGTCCGGGATCTCGAGGTCGAGCACGTCGCCGTCGAGAAGCGGGAGGGGGAGCTGGGTGATCGGCATCGGGATCGGGATCAGCTTGCCCAGCAGGCCCAGCGTGAGCAGGTTCTTGCTCGGCGGCGGCCCGTCGTTGCCTGCGGCAGTCGCCGCGGCGGGGAACGAGACCGCGAGCATCGATCCGACGGCGGCCAGGGCGACTCGGTGGACGTGTCGACGCATTGCGGAACTCCTCGGGGGCCGGGGGCGAAGCCGTTGTCGGGGACAACGACCGATGGCGCGGGGAGTTATTCGTCGATCGGTACCTAGAATCGGGCAGGTGGCCGATCGCGTGCAGGAGACCTGGTCCGATACCGACGTCCCGAGGTACCTCGAGCGGCTCGGAGTACCGGGCCTCGTCGACGTGCACGTGCACTTCATGGAGCCGTCGATCATGGCCAAAGTGTGGGCGTACTTCGACGCTGCTGGACCCAAGCTCGGACGCGAGTGGCCCATCATCTATCGCGGGACCGACGCCGAGCGGGTCGCCCAGCTGCGAGCCATGGGCGTCAAGAAGTTCTCGGCGTTGTCGTACGCGCATCGCCCTGGCGTGGCGGCGATGATGAACGACTGGACGCTGGGCTTCGCCGACCAGCACCCCGACGTGCTGCGGTCCGCGACCTTCTTCCCCGAGCCCGACGCTCCGGCCTACGTCGCCGATCTGATCGAGCGAGGCGTCGAGGTGTTCAAGGTCCACGTCCAGGTCGGCGACTTCCCGCCGAACGACCCGCTGCTCGAACCGGTGTGGGCGCTGCTCGCCGAGGCCGGCACCCCGATCGTGTTGCACGCGGGCTCGGGGCCGGCGCCCGGGCGGTTCACGGGTCCCGCGGCCGTCGCCGACGTGCTGACCCGCCACCCGGACCTGGCGTTCGTGATGGCTCACCTCGGCGCACCTGAGCTCGATGCGTTCGCGACGCTGGCGGAGAGGTACGAGCACGTCCGACTCGACACGACGATGGCCTTCGTCGACTTCTTCGCCGACAGCCACGTCAGCCACGAGGCGCCCGAGGGCTATCTCGACCGACTCGTCGCGCTGGGGGACAAGGTGCTGTTCGGCAGCGACTTCCCGAACATCCCGTATCAGTACGCCCACCAGGTCGAGGCGCTCGACCGGCTGGGACTGGGCGACGACTGGATGCGTGCGGTGCTGTGGGGCAACGGCGCGCGGCTGTTCGGCATCGCGCCGTGACCACCCGCCTCGCGTCGCCCGAGGGTCGTTGGATCCTGGCCACGACGATCCTCGGATCGGGCATCGCCTTCCTCGACGGGTCGATCGTCACCCTCGCACTGCCGGCGATCGACGACGATCTCGGTGCCGGGGTCGCGGGCCTGCAGTGGGTCGTCAACGGCTACACGCTCGCGCTGGCGGGACTCATCCTGGTCGGCGGGTCCCTGGGCGATCGGCTCGGACGCCGCAGCGTGTACGTCGCCGGAGTGACGCTGTTCGCCGCCTCGTCGGTCGTCTGCGCCGCGGCGCAGACGATCGAGGTCCTGGTCGCCGCGCGGATCGTGCAAGGCGTCGGGGGAGCGCTGCTGACCCCGGGGAGCCTGGCGATCCTCTCGGCGACGTTCGACGATGTCGACCGCGGCCGTGCCATCGGCCTGTGGTCCGGCATGTCGGGCGTCACGACCGCGATCGGCCCGCTGATCGGCGGCTGGCTGGTCGACCACGTGGGTTGGGAGGCGATCTTCTGGATCAACGTCCCGCTCGCGGTGGCCGTCGTCGTGATGGCCCTGCGGCACGTGCCGGAGTCACGTGGCGGTCGTGAGCGACTCGACGTCGTGGGTGCCGGCTTGACCATGGCGGGGCTGGCGCTGCTCACGTGGGGCCTGGTCGAGGAGTCGTGGATGTGGGGCCTGGTCGGCGGCGCGGTGCTGATCGCGTTCGTGGTGCACCAGGCCGTCACACCGCACGCGCTGGTGCCGCTGCAGTTGTTCGCCGACCGGGTGTTCACCGCGGCGAACCTCTGCACGTTCGCGATCTACGGTGCGCTGGCCGGTTCGGGCTTCCTGCTGGTCCTGCAGTTGCAGTACGTGGCCGGGTTCAGCCCGGTCGAGGCCGGGCTGGCGTCGATCCCGGCGACCCTGATCATGCTGCTGTTCTCGTCGCGCGCGGGCGCGCTGGGCGTGCGGATCGGGCCCCGGCTGCCGATGACCGTGGGCCCGTTGATCGCCGCGGCGGGCCTGGTGATGTGGCTGCCGATCGACGAGTCGACCAGGTTCCTGACTGGGGTGCTGCCGGGTGCCGTGATCTTCGGCATCGGGCTGACGACGCTCGTGGCCCCGCTGACGACCGCCGTGCTCGCCACGGTGCCTGCGGAGCGCACCGGCATCGCCTCGGGCATCAACAACGCGGTGGCCCGCAGCGCATCGCTGCTCGCGGTCGCCGCGATCCCGCCGCTGGCCGGGATCACCGGTGCCGATTTCGCCGATCCCGACGTGTTCGCGCCGGGATTCCGGATCGGGACCGGGATCTGCATCGGCCTGCTGGTGGTGGGAGGCGTGCTGGCCGCGGCTCTGCTGCGCGCGCACGACACCGAGGACGTCTCGTAACGCGACCTCGCCGAACCTGCCGCCGCAGTGGCCCGTGCTGGGTGGACCCACTACTTCGAGGCCAATCTCGGGCTGAACGTTCAGGTCGCCGTTGCCGACGAGCTGACCGACACGTGGGTGGCGTCGCATTGACGCCGACCGGGAATCTCCAGCCGGCTCGGGGCGTTATGCTGGTCGTACAACTACAGAGGGGCTGATCGGTTTCGACTGCGGTCGTTCGGATCAGGTGAAGCGGGTAGAGAATCCCAGGTCATCTCTTGAACGTTCCTGGGAACCTACAAGTGCCGATTCCAAGCGCACTGACTTCGCCCTCGCTGCCTGACAGCGACTGGTGAAGGGCCGGCCCGGGAGCGTCTCCGTCCCGGATCGCCGGTCTCATCTAGGGGACTTGCTGATCACGTCGTGTCACCCGGCGTGATCGGGACTACTCGGTGACTGAGCCCGTCGGCAATGTGTTCGTCCAAGTGCCGGGGCTGAGAAAAGCGTCAGACGAACTGCACCCGGAGAAGCCCTGATGCAGCGTTGCAGGACCCGGGTTCAATTCCCGGCAGCTCCACCACACGAATGGTGCGGGGTGTTGCACTGGTTCGAACGTTCGAACCAGTGCAACACCCCGCACCATTTGTCAGCTGAAGAGGCGGTCGGGGCCGAACTCGAACCAGATGGCGGCGATGATCGCCACGTACCACAGGGCGATGATCAGGGTGCTCCAGTCGCTCACCAGCCGGGTGAACGCCGACCGAGGTGCGAACAGGCGCAGATTGTGCGCGCTGACCAGCACGAACAGGGCGATCATCATGGCCCACACGACCATGCACCACGGGCAGAGCAGCTTGATGTCGTAGATGCTCTGGCTCTGCAGCCAGGTCACGAAGCCGATGCCGAACAGGACGCCCAGCTGCAGGCCGGCCCAGATCCACCGGGGGAGCTGGACGCGCGCGAGGAGCACGACGCCGAGCGTGACCACGACCGCGAAGCCGATGATGCCGATGATGGAGTTCGCGAAGCCGAACGCGGCCGCCTGGTTCGACTCCATGACCCCCGAGCAGCTGACCCAGGCGCTGAAGTCGCAGTTCAGGGTCTTCTCGGTGCCGTCGACCTTGGCCTGCAACAGCGTGATCTTGTCGATCGTCAGGATCGTCGCGGCCAGGAGCGCGATGGCACCGCCGATGATCATCGTCAGATACGGAGGGCGCAGATCGCCGTCGGTCTCGACGACTTCGGTCTCGTTCACGTCCCGATGGTAACCAGCGTGTCCTCGCGCACATACCCGTTGACGGAGAACCCTCGTTGTGTCAGGCTCACATACCGAGAGTATGTGGAATCTGGAGGAACGCCATGCCTGCAACACCTGAACACGTCGACGTCCTGATCGTCGGTGCGGGACTGTCCGGTGTCGGCGCGGCCTGGCGGCTGCAGGAGCAGCATCCGAACCGCACCTACGCGATCCTCGAGGCGCGCGACGCGATCGGTGGCACGTGGGATCTGTTCCGCTATCCCGGGATCCGTTCGGACTCGGACATGTACACGCTCAGCTATCCGTTCCGGCCGTGGAAGCACCGCAAGGCGATCGCCGACGGCGCAGACATCCGCCAGTACATCGTCGACACCGCCAGCGAGGCCGGCATCGACCAGCACATCCGGTTCGGCCACCGGGTCCGCTCGGCCGCGTGGTCGACCGACGACGCCCGCTGGACCATCACGTCGGAGGTCGACGGGTCCGAGGTGACGCACACGGCGTCGTTCTTGTACCTGTGCAGCGGCTACTACAGCTACGACGGCGGCTTCCAGCCCGACTACCCAGGTGTGGACGACTTCGGCGGCCAGCTGATCCATCCGCAGTTCTGGCCCGAGGACCTGGACTACTCCGGCAAGAAGGTCGTCGTGATCGGCAGCGGCGCCACAGCGGTCACGCTGATCCCGTCGATGGCCGACGACGTCGAGCACATCACGATGCTGCAGCGGTCGCCCACCTACGTCACCTCGTTGCCCGGTGAGGACAAGCTCGCGCAGCTGACGCTCAAGACGCTGCCTGACGGCGTGGGCCACACGGTGAACCGCGCCCGGATGGCCGCGACCGCGATCGGGTTCTACCAGTTCTGTCGGCGATTCCCGAAGGCCGCGCGCAGTGTGCTGCTCAAGCGGGCCAAGTCGTCGCTGCCCGAGGGCTACGACATGAAGCACTTCACGCCGAGCTACAACCCGTGGGACCAGCGTTTGTGCATCGTGCCGAACGGCGATCTCTTCAAGTCCATCCGCAAGGGCAAGGCGTCGATCGTCACCGACACGATCGAGCGGTTCGACGCGACGGGCGTGCAGCTGGCCTCGGGCGAACACCTCGACGCCGACATCGTGGTCAGCGCCACGGGGCTGAACGTCGTCACGTTCGGCACCGTCGAACTCTCGGTCGACGGCGAGAAGATCGACACCTCGCAGGTGTACGCGTACAAGGGCGTCATGTTCAGCGGCATCCCGAACCTGGCCTGGTGCATCGGCTACACGAACGCCTCGTGGTCGTTGCGGGCCGACCTGTCGCATCGGTACGTGATGCAGTACCTGGAGCACCTGGACCGGAACGGCTACTCCTACGGCTATCCCAACGGCGCGAAGGTGCACGGCGACCGGCCGGTGCTCGACCTGACCTCGGGCTACGTGCAGCGCGCGCTCGGCGTGCTGCCCAAGCAGGGCGACAGCAAGCCCTGGACCGTCCGTCAGAACTGGATGCTCGACTCGCTCGACATGCGCAACACCGACGTCACCGAGGACATGGTCTTCGAGACGGCCAAGGTGGCCGTGGCGTAAGTCGCCTTCCCGCTCGGCCGTGGCCGGCCTCGCTGGCGACCGGTGGGTGGTCGCCAGCGACGAAGGAGCGGGTAGGCGACCGGTGGCTACCGCTGGCAGGTAGGACACCAGAAGGTGGTGCGCTGACGCGTGGGCGTGTCGCCCAGGCTGCCGCGACTGATCGGGCCGCCGCAGCGCCGGCAGCGTGCCCGGTCGCGGCCGTAGACCCAGTTCTCGCGACCGGGACGGGTGTCGCCGGTGAAGGTGCGGCGTGCGCGGTCGCGGTTGGCCGCGATGACCTGGTGCGCACGCTGCACCAGCCGATCGAGGTCGGGGATTTCGCCGACGGGACGCGTGGGAGCCAGGCCCTGGGTGAACAACAGTTCGTTGACGTACTCGTTGCCCAGTCCCGCCAGATTGTGCTGGTCGAGCAGGGCCAGGAAGACCGGCCGGTCGGGGGCCTCGCCGATCCGGCGTACCGCCTCGGCGGCGTCCCAGTCCGGTCCGAGCAGATCGGGGCCGAGATGGCCGACCGCATCGTGCTCGTGATCGCGCGGCACGATCTCGGCGATGCCCAGCCAGAACCCGACGGCCTCGTGCGTCGCGGTGCGCAGCACGATGCGCGCCGCATGGGCCGGCCCACGCCAGCCGGCGCCGACCGGATGGACATCCCAGCGCCCCTCCATCTTCAGATGGCTGTGGATCGTCTGGTCGCCGACGCGAATCAGCAGATGCTTGCCCCGGCTCAACACCTCGTCGACGATCCGACCCGACAGATCGTCGGTGGCGTGGGCTGGCACACGGAAGTCGGTGTGCACCAGCACCTGGCCGTGCAGGGCCTCACGGAGTCGTCGTGCCGTCTGCCACGCCGAATCGCCCTCAGGCATCGATCCGCAGTCCCTTGGGCGTGCGATCGAATCCGGCGGCACGCAGGGCGTCGTGCAGCGCCGATTCGGCGACCGGGGCGCCGTCGACGGATTCGATGTTCAGCCGGGTGAGACGGCGCGAGCGCACGATGGCCGCCAGCGCCTCGGCCGCTGCGGCCATGCGGTCGGGATCGGTGTCGAACGTCAGGATCTTGCGACCGCCCCGCTCGAGGTACAGCAGCAGGCGGCCGCCGTGCAGCACCACGAGGGAGCCGGCCTTGCGGGCCGGGCGGTGCGTCGACTCCGGAGAGGTCTGGGCGGGCCAGGGCAGGGCGGCGCCGTAGGCGTTCGCCGGATCGGTGGCCGCGAGCACCAGGGCGGGCTCGTGTTGAGGATCGGGCTCGGCCTCGGAGGTGGCGCGCAAACGGTCGATCGTGGACGTGGCGGCGAACTGAGCGGCACCGAGCGTCTCGACGTAGTAGCCGCGCAGGCAGGCGCCGTTCTGCTCGAGCTCGCGCAGCACGCGATAGGTCGCGGCGAAGCCGCCCGGCACATTCTCGGTCATCACCGAGCCGCGGGTGACGACCCCGTAGCGCGCCAGCAGGGTCTCGGCACGGGCGATCTGAACGCTGGTGGGATCGTCGGCAGCGCCGAGGTGGGGCTCGACGGCGAACCAGCGCCCGCTGCCGGCCGGTGGGCCGGCTGCCGTGACGCGCAGCGACGATCGGGCCGTGCCGACCGACCGGGCTCGTCGTGCCCGAGGGGCGCGTGTCGCGGCGCGATGAGCGCCGCCTCGGCCGACCAGTGACCGTAGCGGCGCGAGTGTGTCGTTGCTGACCCGTCCGGCCCAGACCAGATCCCACAGCGCCGCGGCCAGGTCGGCATCGAGCACCGTCTCACCGAGGGCGCCGGCGACGGTGTCGCTGAGCTGGCGGAACAGGAAGGCTCCACCACCGCCCAGCGCATCGATGATCGCCTGGTGCGGCGATCCGGGGGCCTCCGCCGCCTCGCCGACGGCTGCGGGCAGGACGAGGTCGCCTGGATGCAGTCGTACCCAGCCGTCCTGACCGGGCAGGCTGCCGGCACCGGTCCACACGACCTCGCCGGCCGCCAGCAGTTCGTCGAGCATGGCCGGGGTGTAGTCGCGCACCCGTGAAGGCAGGACGAGCGACTCCCAGGCCGAGGCCGGCAACGATGCTCCGGCGAGCTGGTCGATCACGCCCAGGACACCGTCGACGCCCCGCGCGGCACCGTCGACGCCCCGCGCGGCACCGTCGACGCCCTGCCAGGCGGGGAGGAACGCCGCGAAGGCGAGGGTGTCGACCGGTTCGACCTGCTGGCGTGCGGCGGCCAGCGACCGCGAACGCAGGCGACGCAGGACCTCGGGATCGACCCACTCGTCGGCGGTGCCCTGGGGGTGGCCCGCCGGCTCGCGGTCGGGCCTGAACCGGCCGGCCGTCAGCCGGCGATCATGCGTCAGCCGTTGGAGCACCTGGGCCGTGACGGCCACGCCGAGCCCGAGCCGGTCGGCGACATCGGCCGCGGTGAACGGGCCGTGCGTGCGGGCGAATCGCGACACCAGGTCCGTGAGCGGATCGGCGACCGATTCGAGGTGGGCCGCCGGGATGCCCAGCGGCAGGACGACCCCGAGTGCGTCGCGCAGGCGTGACGCGTCCTCGACGACCGCCCACCGGGTGTCGCCCGCGATCTGGACTTCGACGACACGTCGTGACGCCGCCAGATCGGCCAGCCAGGCCGCCACGGTCGACTGGTCGGACGTGCTGCGGTCGACGACCTCGTGGGCGGTGAGCGGGCCCAGCAGCCGCAGCAGATCGGCCACGCCCTCGGCATCCTTGGCGCGGCGGTCGACACCGGCGTCGCCGGAAACCGGGGGTGGAGCAAGTCGCTGCAGATCGCGTTCCGTGCGCGCCACGACCTCGGGATCGAGCAGCTCGCTCAGATCGGTGCGGCCGAGCAGCTCCGACAGCAGGGTGGGGTCGAGGCTCAGGGCGGCGGCACGGCGCTCGGCCAGGGGCGAGTCGCCCTCGTAGAGGAAGGCCGCGACGTAGCCGAACAGCTGGGTCTGGGCGAACGGGGAGGCCTGGGTCGTGGTGACCTCGTGCAGGGACACCGCGCGTGCCGCGATCCGGCGGGCCAGATCGGTGAGCGACGGCAGGTCGTACACGTCCTGCAGGCACTCGCGGGCCGTCTCGAGCAGGATCGGGAACGTCGGGTGCTCGCGTGCGACGTCGAGCAGTTGCGCGGCCCGCTGACGCTGCTGCCACAACGGTGCGCGGGCACCCGGATTGCGGCGGGGCAGGAGCAGGGCGCGGGCGGCGCACTCGCGGAAGCGTGAGGCGAATAGCGCGGACCCGCCGACCTCCTCGGTTGCGATGCGTTCGAGGTCATCGGGGTCGAAGCTGAACAGATCTGCGCCCGGCGGCTCGGTCTCGGTGTCGGGGATGCGCGCGACGATGCCGTCGTCGGTCGCCACGACGGAGCCGTCGATGCCGTGCCGCTGCTCGATGCGCGCCGCGACGGCCAGGGCCCACGGAGCGTGCACCCGTCGGCCGAACGGGGAGTGCAGCACGACCCGCCAGTCGCCCAGCTCGTCGCGGAATCGCTCGACGACCAGCGCCTGATCCGACGGCACGACCCCGGTGGCCTGTTGTTGATCGGCCAGATAGGCCCGCAGGTTCTCGGCCGCGCGCGGATCGAGCCCGAGGTCGTTCGCGCGCTGCTTCCAGGCCGCACGCGAGAGAGGGGCGGACTCGCGGACGAAGGCGCCCACGGCGGCGCCCAGCTCATAGGGGCGGCCGATGTTCTCGCCGCGCCAGAACGGGAGGCGAGCGGGCTGCCCGAAGGCGGGCGTCACGATGACGCGGTCGTGGGTGATCTCCTGGATGCGCCAGCTCGTGGCCCCGAGTGCGACGACGTCGTTGACGCGGGACTCGTAGACCATCTCCTCGTCGAGCTCGCCGACCGTGCGGGGACCGCCGCGTGCTTCGTCGCCGGCCGCCAGCACGACCGAGAACAGGCCGCGGTCGGGAATCGTGCCGCCACTGGTGACTGCCAGCCGCTGGGCGCCCGGCCGGCCGGTGAGCGTTCCGGCGTCTCGGTCCCACACGACGCGCGGACGCAACTCGGCGAACGCATCGGACGGATAGCGACCCGAGATCAGATCGAGCGTGGCCTCGAAGGCCGACCGGGGGAGTGCGGCGAACGGAGCGGACCGGCGGACGGCATCGAACCAGGCCTCGACGTCGAGCGGTTCGAGCGCCGTGGCCGCCACGGTCTGCTGGGCCAGGACGTCGAGCGGATTGGCTGGGACGTCGAGCCGTTCGATGTCGCCGGACCGCATGCGAGACGCCGTCACCGTGGAGGCCAGGAGGTCGTGTCGTGATGTCGGGTAGACCAGGCCCTCGGACAGGCCGCCCACGTGGTGGCCGGCGCGCCCGACGCGTTGCAGGCCGCTGGCGACCGACGGCGGCGACGACACCTGGATCACCAGGTCGACCGCCCCCATGTCGATGCCGAGCTCGAGACTCGACGTGGCGACGACGCACCGCAGGCGGCCGGCCTTGAGATCGTCTTCGATCAGATCGCGTTGGTCCTTGCTGACCGAGCCGTGATGCGCCCGGGCCAGGTCGGGTGCCGCTCCGGACGACTGCGAACTACCACCCATGACCTGGGCCGGTGGCCGAGTCGCCGGCGCACCCTCCGGTGGCGCCTGGCGCTCGGCGTAGGCCTCGTTGAGCCGGGCCGTGAGCCGCTCGGCCACGCCGCGGGAGTTGACGAACACGATGGTCGAGCGCCGCTCGAGCACAGCATCGAGGATCGCCTCCTCGACGTGCGGCCAGATGCTGGGTGGCGTGTGCGCCGGCTCGTTGCCGGAGGATTCCCCGTCCGGTGCGGCGGTGCGCGTGGTCGCGAGCTGGGTGAGATCGTCGACCGGGACCGCGACCGACAGGCTCAGCCGGGCCGGCGACTCCGGCGACACGATCCGCACGGGACGCGAACCGCCCAGGAACCGGGCCACCTCGTCGTGCGGTCGCACCGTGGCGCTCAGGCCGATGCGCCGGGCGGGCCGTTCGAGCAGGTCGTCGAGTCGTTCGAGCGACAGGGCCAGGTGTGAGCCGCGCTTGGTGCCGGCCACGGCATGCACTTCGTCGACGATGACAGTGTCGACGCTGCGCAGTGTCTCGCGCGCCGACGACGTGAGCATCAGGAACAGCGATTCGGGGGTCGTGATGAGGATGTCGGGCGGGTGCCGCAGGAGATGACGGCGTTCCTGCGTCGTGGTGTCGCCCGAACGCACGCCGACCGTGACCTCGGTGAATTCCTCGCCCAGGCGTGCGGCGGCCTGCGTGATGCCGACCAGCGGCGACCGAAGATTGCGTTCGACGTCGACCGCCAGGGCCTTGAGCGGCGACACGTACAGCACCCGTGTGCCGCCCGGTTCGCGCGGCCCGTCGTGCAGCAGCGCGTCGATCGAGGACAGGAACGCCGCCAGCGTCTTGCCCGAACCGGTGGGCGCGACGACGAGCACGTGGTCTTCGCCGGCACCGGATGGCCCGCTTCGCCCAGCCGTGATTCCTTCCCACGCGCCGATCTGAGCCGGCGTCGGGGTCGTGAACGCCGACTCGAACCACGTGCGGGTCGCCGGGGCGAACCGATCCAGTCCGGTCATGACGGTCCATGGTGTCATCCGGTGCCGACATCCGGCACGACAACCGGTCCGGCGAGCGCCGGAGAACACACGGGTCGTCCGGCTCTTCGTGGGGTGTCGCCGTCGGTGTGGCCGGGCCCGGTGGTACATGCTGGTCGCATGAAGATTCGCGCGATCGCGGTGGCCGGCGCAGTGGCCCTGGTCCTGGCGGCATGCTCTGGAGGCAGCAAGGACTCCGGCGACCCCGAACCCTCGCAGCGGGACGCTGCCGAGATCGTGCAGCCGTCGCCGCTGACGGGCCTGAAGATGCAGTCCCGCCCGACCAATCCGGTGTTCGTGGTCAAGATCGAGAACACGGTCGGCGGCCAGCCGCAGCTGGCGCTCGACCAGGCCGACCTCGTGGTCGAGGAGCTCGTCGAAGGCGGCCTGACCCGGTTGGCGGCGATGTACTACTCGAAGATCCCCGGCAAGGTCGGGCACGTCAGGTCCCTACGCGCCACCGATATCGGCATCGCGTCGCCAATCAACGGCATCGTCGTGGCCTCCGGCGGCGCCGGCAGTGCCGTGCGGCTGGTCGATCGCGCTGGCATCAAGGTGTTCTCCGAGGACGGCGGCGCACCCGGGTTCAGCAGCGATCCCGCCAAGGTCCGCCCGTACAACCGGCTGATCGACCTGAAGACGTTGGCCGCGAAGGCTGCCAAAGCGCCTGGCCCCGAGCAGCCGTTCTTGACCTGGGGCGACGAGGGCGCGACCGCCGCGCCTGGCACGTCGAAGACGTCCACCGCGACGACTGCGTCGGTGCGATTCTCGCGTTCGGTCACGACGAACTGGAAGCTCGACGGCGAGCAGTGGGTGCGTACCAACGGGCACGCGCAGAAGGAGTTCCGCGCCGACAACCTGATCATCATGTTCTGCCCCATCGGCGATGCCGGCTACCTCGACCCGGCCGGCAATCCGGTGCCGGTGACCAAGCTCGAGGGCTCGGGCGATGCGTACGTGATCCGGGGCCAGAATGTGGTCCGGCTGACATGGAAGAAGCCGGCCATCGACTCCTCGATCTCGTTCGAGACCGCCGACGGCCAGCCCTACACGGTCACGCCGGGCCACTCGTTCCTCGAGCTGGTGCCCAAGGGCGACGGCAAGGTCACGCTGAAGTAGCGCGGTCGGCCGGGCGAGGTCAGGAGGAGGCGTCGCCGCGCAGCGACCGCATGCCGAGCAGGATGGCGCCGATCGTGGCCAGCACCTCGTCGCTGGCCTCGTCGGGGTCCTCGGCGTCGGCGACATATTCAGCCGACGAACGCATCGCACCGTAGAAGACGACGCTGAACGCCTCGGCCAACGGCTTGAGATCGTCGCTGACCGCGTCGAGCAGCGACACCACGGTGCTGCGGACGATGCCGAAGGAGGCCTCGCGCTCGGCCTCCTGCCAACGCTCGTGACCGAGGGCGACGGGGCCCTCCTGCATGCAGATGCGTCGGAACTCCGGGCGGCGGCACACCTCGAGGAACGTGCTGAGGCCGACCTCGGCACGCTCCCACGGATCCTTGACCTTGGACAGCACCTGGCTGATCTCGTCGGTGGAGTCCTTCTGGATCTGCAGGAAGACCGACTCGAACAACGCCAGCTTGCTGGCGAAGTGGTGGTACAGGGCGCCCTTGGTGACCCGGGCCGCGGCGACGACCTCGTCGAGGGACGTGCCGGCGTAGCCGCGTTCGGTGAACAGCTCGGTGGCCGACTCGATCAGCGCGCGCTTGGTGCTCGACGAGTAGTCCTGACGACGGGTCGTCTTGCGAGCGGTACGGAGCACCTGCTTGGCAACCGTGCTGTGCGAGGCCATGAATCCACTCTAACGAGGAGTGTGCACCATCACATACCAAGGGTTTGTCCTACCCGTGAGTATCTTCCATACTGAGAGTACGTACTGGCGGTATGGTCCGCCGGGAGAAGACCGACGGACAGAAAGGAAGCACACCATGACCTGGGATGCCTACAACCGTCGCAAGACCGCACTGCGGGAGGTCCTCGCGATCGTCGACCGCCGCCGTGACCTGACCACCACTGACCTGCTGGATCGTGTCGATCCGCGCCGCGAGGCCTTCGAGTCGGAGGATCTGCTGCTCCTGGAGACCCAGCTCGCCTGGTTCCAGCGACTCAGCGGCGCCCTGGACCGGACGGCCGGCCACGACCTCGCCGAGACGCCCGAGGGCACCGCGATCGAGGCGTGGGTCGAGACCGCGGCACACATGCCCGGAGCTCGTGCTCTGCTCGACGCGAACCTGGAGGCCCCGATCCTGTCGAAGGGCCTGACCAACGAACGCATCATGATGGCCGCCGTCTCCGGCGTGCCGATGCAGCACCCCGATGCCGCCGGTCACGGCGAGCGCATCGTCGACGCCGCGCGCGAACGGGCCGTCTATCCGGTCCTGAACGGCGACGTCACCACGGACGCCGAGCACCCCGTGGGGTTCTCAGGCCTCGTGTCGCGGTTGAGGTCGGTCCTCGCGGCCTGACCTCGACCACCCTCATCGGATCCCGTCCGGCGCCATCTCCCTCCCTCGGCGCCGGGCGGGATCCGGTCGTTTCGGCGAGTGGCGCAAGTTCGGGGCTTTCCGGTGCTCCTGACGCGTCTGTGGGTGGTGATTGCGGTGTCGTGGCGTCGACCGCGGCCGAGGTGGTCGCGGGGCTGGCTGTGGATGACAGGCGGTGGCTCGCGGTGAGCCGGTCGGCCGTGCGGTGTCGAGATAACAGAAAGCTTGCGTTGATCACAGGAAACTTCCTGTCATCAACGCAAGTTTTCTGGGTGATCATGTCACCACTGGTGCTTCGGGCGCCGATCAGCGACGACGCTTGCCCTTGGCCCGTTCGGGTTGACCAACCGCACGAATCTCGGCCTCGAGCTCGTCGTCGATCGCCTGCTGCAACTGCCGGCGGAACACCGCCAGCACGATCTGGCTCGCGATCGGCAGCAGCTGCTCGACCGTCGACAGGATCTTCGGCCAGCTCTCCGAGGGCATGCCCTCCGCGACGAACGGATCGACGATCTCGGCCGCGACCGAGTGCACGAGCGTCTGCGCGATGTCGTGGAGCCGGTCGTCGAGCAGCGGGAACAGGCTGATGACGGTCTCGGGCGTCACGCCCATCGCGACCGCGGCCGCACCCGTGCGCACGATGGTCGGTTCGACCAGGCGCACGTGCGTGCCGTCGCCCTCGATCCAGGTCACCAGACCGTATTCGGCGAGGGCGTCGATGAGCCGGTTGTCCATGCCGACGCCCGCGAGAGCGGCGAGGTCCTCGCGCGACATGATCTCGTCGGTGTCGTCGTCGGCCGGCAGATCCAGCATCGAGATCAGGTCGAGCGTGGGCCCCGAGGCCGACGAGGGTGTGCCCCGCAGCGCCTTCTCGACCGCCGACAGCGTGTAGCCGCGATCGAGCAGCTGACGGACCAGCTGGAGGCGCTGAAGATGCTCGGTCGTGTAGTAGCCGGTGCGTCCTGCCAGGCGCGGAGCGTCGATCAGCCCCCGACTCGCATACGCGCGGACATTGCGCACGGTCATACCGGCTCGCGCGGCGAGCTCGTCGACGGTGAACTCCTCGGCGCTCGCCTCGTCTGCCATGCGCCACATGATAGGAGGTCCGAAAGCACCCGATGTCCGGCGATCTGCCCGCGTCCGGTGCATCATGGGGCCATGAGCCCGATCGATGGTGCCTCCTGTCGTGGTCGCCTCCTGGTGGCGACGCCCCTGATCGAGTCGGGACCGTTCCGGCGCAGCGTGGTCTACCTGCTCGATCACGACGACGACGGCGCGCTCGGCGTGATCGTCAACCGGCCGCTCGATTCCGACGTCGACGACGTGCTGCCCGAGTGGGCCGGTCTGGTCGCGGCGCCGGACTGCCTGTTCCAGGGCGGGCCGGTGCAGATGGAGAGCGCTCTCGCGGTGGGCCTGATCCATGACGGCCCGCCGACACTGACGGTGTGGCGCCGGATGTGCGGGCGGGTGGGCCTGGTCGACCTCGACGGCCCGATTCCCGCGGCGGGGGAGCTCGCGGGGCTGAGGGTGTTCGCCGGATATGCCGGCTGGGGTCCGGGTCAGCTCGAGGACGAGCTCGACGAGGGCTCGTGGCTTGTGGTCGACGCGCACGACGACGATCTGCTCTCACCGCAGCCCGACGCTCTGTGGCACGAGGTGATGCGGCGGCAGCAGGGCGATCTGCGGTACTGGGCGACGTTCCCGTCCGATCCCGGCGCGAACTGACGCGCGCGAACCCGACTCGTGTCGACCGGCTCGTTTGGTCGCGGCGGCCGAGTAAGGTGGCGGCGTGGGATTCTTCGGGCGAGGTACTCAGACGGTCACCGACGAGCGCACCGACCTGCGCACCGAGGACGGCGACCACGAGCGCTTCTCGCACTACGTGCCCAAGGACGAGCTGACCGAGGCCATCGTGATGGGCCACCCGGTCGTCGCCCTGTGCGGCAAGGTGTGGACCCCGAGCCGCGACCCGCAGCGCTTCCCGGTCTGCCCCGAGTGCAAGGAGATCTGGGAGAGTCTCGACCCCGGTCAGGACGGGGACGGCCCGGGTGACGCGTAGCCAGAGCCTCCGGGCCTGGCAAGCAGAGGCATTCGACCTCTACCAGCGCAAGCGACCCCGCGACTTCCTCGCGGTCGCCACGCCCGGCGCGGGCAAGACCACGTTCGCCCTCACGATCGCGGCCGATCTGATGGCCCGGGGCGAGATCGACCGGATCATGGTCGTCGCTCCGACCGACCATCTCAAGACGCAGTGGGCCGTCGCGGCGGGACGCATGGGCCTTCCGCTCGACCCGCAACTGCCGGTGCACGGTGTGCTCGCTCCCGATTTCGTCGGCTTCGCCGTCACGTATGCCGGCCTCGCGGTCGCGCCCCACGCCTTCCACGTGCGTGTCGCGAGCCGGCGCACGATGGTGATCCTCGACGAGGTCCATCACGCCGGCGATGCCCTGTCTTGGGGCGACGCGGTCGATGAGGCCTGCGATCCTGCCGTCCGCCGGCTGTTGCTGACCGGAACCCCGTTCCGCTCCGACGACAATCCCATCCCGTTCGTGCGCTATTCGGCCGGCGGCGACGGTGTGCTCACCAGCACCTCGGACTACACGTACGGCTACGGTTCCGCGCTGCGTGACGGGGTCGTGCGGCCGGTCCTGTTCATGGCGTACTCCGGGGAGATGCACTGGCGCACCCGTGCAGGCGACGAGATCGCCGCGCGACTGGGCGAGCCCCTCGACCGTGAGGCGACGGCCCAGGCGTTGCGCACCGCTCTCGATCCGGACGGCGCGTGGATGCACGAGGTCCTGAGCGCAGCCCAGCGACGTCTGGTCGAGGTGCGACGCGATGTGCCCGATGCGGGCGGACTGGTCATCGCCGGCGATCAGGACTCGGCGCGGGCGTACGCGCGGCTGCTGCGCGAGCTCACCGGTGACGAGCCGACGCTCGTGCTGTCCGACGAGTCGGGCAGCAGTGCGCGCATCGCCGAGTTCGCCGCCGGGACCTCCGGCTGGATGGTCGCGGTGCGCATGGTCAGCGAAGGCGTCGACGTGCCGCGCCTGTCGGTCGGCGTCTACGCCACGCCGACCTCGACGCCCCTGTACTTCGCCCAGGCCGTCGGCCGCTTCGTCCGCGCCCGTCGCCGGGGCGAGACCGCCACGATCTTCCTGCCCAGCGTTCCGCGGCTGCTCGGTCTGGCGGCGGCCTTGGAGACCGAGCGCGATCACGTGATCGGGCGTCCGGTGAAGGACGAGGCCGATCTGTTCGCCGCCGAGGCTGAGTTGCTGGCGCGGGCCAACGCCGAGGAGAAGGCCTCCGACGACCTGCTGGGCGACTATGCGGCGCTCGGCAGTCAGGCCGATTTCGACCGAGTGGTCTACGACGGCGACGAGTTCCAGGGAAGTCTGGAGTACGACGCGCTGACCGACGACGAGGGCGAGCTGGACTTCCTGGGGATTCCGGGCCTGCTCGAGCCCGATCAGGTCGCCGATCTGCTGCGTCGCACTCGTGCCACGAGGTCGCGCGACGTGCGTCGTTCCGAGCTCGAGGAGATGGCGGTGTTCGCGCGGCGCGACGATCTGCGGCGAGAGCTGCACGCGCTGGTCGGGGCCTGGCACCACCGCACCGGCGAGCCGCACGGCGTGATCCACAACCGTCTCCGTCAGGCGGCCGGCGGACCGCCCGCGCCCCAGGCCTCGGCCGAGCAGCTGCAGAAGCGCATCGACCTCGTCCGTCAGTGGGCGACCCGCGCCTCCGGCTGACGCCCTAGGGTGAGCGCGTGAAGCGAGACGACTGGTCGGCGATGGCGTGGCGCACGCGGGTGTTCGCGCGCGTGCTGAAACTGCTCGAGAAGGGCATCGAGGAGGTCGCTGACCTGCCGGCGCACCGGGCGAAGCGTGCCCGGCTGCAGGCGTCGTTCGTCGGCCGACGGGTCTTCGGGACCGCCGATGCCGGGGTGACGACGGAGCAGGTCGAGATCGACGGCCGTCGCGCGGTGGTCCGTCGTCCTCTCGGCGCGAGCGGGGCGCTGCCCGTCGTCGTGAACTACCACGGCGGCGGCTGGGTCCAGGGCAATCCGGAGCAGTCGATCTGGCTCGCGAGCCGGGTCGCCGCCCGGCTGGGCGCCCTGGTCGTGAGCCCGGTGTACCGGCTCGCGCCGGAGCATCCGTACCCTGCCGCGGCCGACGATGCCTGGGCGACGTTGCGCTGGGTCGTCGAGCACGCCGCCGACCTGGGCGTCGATCCTGCACGCATCGCCGTGATGGGCGACAGCGCGGGTGGCAATCTGGCCGCGGTCACGGCGCTGCGGTCCCGCGACGAGGACGGCCCCGCCCTGCGTGCCCAGGTGCTGGTGTACCCGGCGGTCGAGATGTACGAGAAGTACCCGTCCGAGATCCGACTGGCCGATGCGCCGGTGCTGACGTCGGCCAACATGCGCGCGTTCGTCCGCCTGTACCTGGGCGAGCAGTACGGCACGGAGGACGCGGCGGCGTCGCCGATCCGCGCGGCATCACTGGGCAATCTGGCGCCGGCGTTCGTGCTGACCGCTCAGCTCGACCCACTGCTCGACAACGGCACCCGCTATCGCGATGCACTCCAGGCCGCCGGTACGTCGGTGCGCTATCAGGAGTACGCCGGGGCGATCCACGGGTTCATGAGCCTGCCGGGCGTCGTTCCGGTCGCCGATCGGGCGCTCGGCGACATTGTGGAGTTCCTGCGCGAAGCATTGTGACAGTAGTGCTGTCACGGTAGCCTCGGAGCATGCGCAGAGACCACTGGCAGCGTGAGATCGCCCAGCTCGACCCCGAGACCGACTACGAGCAGATCGCTCGCATCGTCGCTCAGCACGAGTTCCCGTGGGATTCGCAGCAGGCGCTCAGCTTCGCGCTGTTCCGGACGTACGCGGTGCCCTCGATCGGCCGCCTGCTGTACGACACCGGTCAGTTCACGACCGACGTGCAGCGCCGCCACGACGACACCGCCATCATCCTCGAGGACATCGCCGATCAGGGCATGGAGTCGCGAGAGGGTCGGGCGGGCATCCGGCGCATGAACCAGATGCACGGCAGCTACGACATCTCCAACGAGGACATGGTCTATGTCCTGTCGACGTTCGTCGTCAGCCCGATCCGCTGGATCGAGAAGTACGGCTGGCGGCAGGGCACCGACGCCGAACGGCTCGCGACGGTGCGTTACTACCAGCGCCTCGGTCGGCTGATGGGCATCAAGAACATCCCCGAGACCTATGCCGGCTTCGCCGAGCTGATGGACTCCTACGAACGCGAGACCTATGTGTACGACCGCAAGGCCCGCGCGGTCGCCGACTCCACGCTCGACCTGTTCCAGACGTTCTATCCCCGGCCGATCCGTCGCTTCATGCGGCCGTTCGCGATCGCGCTGCTCGACGACAACGTGCGCGAGGCGTTCGGCTACGACCGGCCGTCGCGCCTGATGTCGCGCCTGGCGCACGGGTCGCTGCGCGCCCGCGGCCGCCTGATCAGGTTCTTCCCGGCACGCCGCAGGCCGTCGCTGCTGAAGAACACCCACCGGATCCGCAGCTATCCCAACGGCTACCTGATCGAGCGGCTCGGCACGTTCCCCGAGACCATGCCCGATCTGCCCGAGCATCCGCCGGTCGACGCCGTCGCGAGCTGAACGCGATCACGCGTCGACGAAGCCGCCGAACGAGACGCCCCGGTAGGCGGCGAGCCGCTCGGCCTCGGACGTGAGATCGGGCAGATCGGTCCAGGGATCGATCGCGAGGCGCAGAGTGCGGCCGGTCTGACGTGGTCGCCAGGTGCCCGCGATCTCGTGGCCGACGAGTACGGCGCCGGGGCGGCCCAGCGTGCGCCACAACTCTTGTCGTCGTGATTCCTCCGGTACCACGGTGGCACGGTCACGGGCCTGCAGGAACGGGTCGAACGGGCCGAGGAGACGCACGACGTCGACGATCCGGGCGGGTCGGTTCAGCGTGTCGACATCGCCGGCGAGTACGAACCGTGGGTCGCCGTCGACCGTGACCTCGACGGCGTCGCCGGGCCACCGTTCCTTGATGTCGCTCAACGTGGTGTCGACGTACTCGGCGACCTGACGAGGTGTGAGCGGGCCGAACAGATGGAGGCAGGCCCGCACCGGGTCGAGGCGGGGTTCGGCGGGGCCAGGGCCGGACCACCCGCGGATCGGACGGAGCACCGGGGGCGACGTGTGCGGCTGGAGTTCGAGGCCGGCGCGCATCGTGCCCAGGCGAAACGTCTGCTCGTAGAGATGGACGGTGTCGCAGGGCCGGCAGAAACGCCGGAACGGCTCGGGCAGCCGGTCGTTCAGGGCGCCGGAGACATCGCCCTTGACCATGGGATCGACGACGAGTCTCGCGGCCTCGGCCGCGATCTGGTCGAGCGCGGCCAGCGGGCCGATTCCGGCCTTCTTCAACGGTCGTGAAGCATCGAAGACCCGCTTGGCGGCGTCGCGATCGGTCCACGGTCCGACGGATCCGGCGACGGCTTCGACATCAGAGCGGCGATACGCATGGGGTGCGCCTCGCAACGTCCATTGCCAGACCAGGTCGTCGTCGGCGATGGCCGCCGCACGGTTGGCGAGGGCCCAGCCGGCGCCGTCGCCGCCGGTGTCCTGGACGCCGAGATCGAGGATGGCCGCGTCGGCGTGATCGCCGGCGCGGTCGAGCTCCTGGACGTGCACGCGGTAGCGCAGCACCTGATCGCGCGTCAGCTCCATGAGCACCAGGTGTACCAGCCGCCGGTGACAGCTGGGTCAGTGCGGGAAGGCTCCGGGTGCTTGTGGTGTTGTCGTGGATGTGAAGCTGTCTGTCCTCGACCTCGTCCCTGTCCGCACCGACCAGACCAGCGGCGATGCGCTCGCCGCGACGATCGGACTGGCCCAGGCGGCCGATGCGGCAGGCTTGACCCGCTACTGGGTGGCGGAGCATCACAACATGCCGGCCGTGGCGGCGACGTCGCCGCCGGTGATGATCGCGATGCTCGGCGCCCACACCGAGCGCATCAGGCTCGGCTCCGGCGGCGTCATGCTGCCCAATCACGCACCGCTCGCGGTGGCCGAGCAGTTCGCGTTGCTCGAGGCCGCATATCCGGGCCGGATCGATCTCGGCATCGGGCGGGCACCAGGTTCCGACCCGGTCACGTCGTACATGTTGCGAGCGGGGCGCGGCGATGAGGACATCGAGAAGTTTCCCCAGTACCTCGACGATGTGGCGGCGCTGATGAGCGCCGAGGGTGCCCAGGTGCAGCTGCCCCGGCAACAGTACGGACTGAAGGCGACGCCCGCCGCTGTCACCGAGCCGGCGCTGTGGCTGCTGGGTTCGTCGATGTACTCGGCGCACCTGGCCGCGGCGAAGGGCCTGCCGTACGTCTTCGCGCATCACTTCTCCGGACAGGGCACCGAGGAGGCGCTGGCGGCCTATCGTTCGCAGTTCCGGCCCAGCGATCTGGCGGCGGAGCCGAGAACCTTCCTGACGGTCAACGTCGTGGTCGCCGACACCGACGAGGAGGCCGCCGCGTTGGCGCTGCCCAACCTGCAGAACATGGCGCGGCTTCGCACTGGGCAGCCGCTCGCGCCGCTCGACCTGGTCGAGGACGCCGAGGCTCACGAGGTCGCGCCGCAGATGCAGGGCCTGGTCGACGCCGGCCTGGCTCGGGCCGTGATCGGCACACCCGAGCGGGCGGCCACCGAGATCACGGCGCTCGCCGAGAAGTTCGCGGTCGACGAGGTCATGCTGCATCCCGTCGCCTCGGCGCGCCGCGGCACCGACCCCCGCACCTCACCGGCCCGCGTCGCCACGATCGAACTCCTCGCCTCCGCCCTCCGCTGACGAGTCACTCGTTGGCGCTGAGGAGTCGCTTGTTGGTGGTGAGGAGTCGCTTGTTGGTGGTGAGGAGTCACGGGTGTCGCTTCGCGAGAATCTGGCACGCGTTGTTCACGCGATGGTGACCTGGTGGTGGCCTGGGGCCGCCAGTCTGGAGGCATGAACGAGAAGAGCTCCGCCGCGCGCACGGTCGCGACGGTCGGCTTGCCGGCGTTGATCGGCGGCCTCCTGGGCATGGTGGCAGCACTCGTCCTGCCGCGAGGCGATCAGGGCGATGTGTTGAGCGTGACCCCGGCGTCGGCGAAGTCCTGACGCACCTGCGCCAGGTTGTCGTTCGACACGGCCGCCGTCAGGCCCTCGAGCACGTGGACGGCGAACCCTTCACGCGCTGCGTCGAGCGCGGTGGCTCGGACGCAGTAGTCGGTCGCGATGCCGCACACGTCGACGTCGGTGATTCCGTGATCGCGGAGCCAATCGGCGAGACCTGAGCCGTCGGCGGTCTTGCCCTCGAAGCCGGAGTAGGCGGCCTCGTACTCGCCTTTGAAGAAGGTGGCCGCGAACAGGCCGTCGGTCAGCGGCGCGTGCAGCAGCTCACCGGGGGTGCCGACCACGCAGTGCGGTGGCCATGAGTCGACGAAGTCGGGCGTCGCCGAGAAGTGGTCGCCCGGATCGATGTGGTGATCCCGGGTGGCGACGACCGTGAGGTAGTGGCCGGACTCGATCAGCCCGGCGACGTCGGCGGCGACCTGCGCGCCGCCGGAGACGGCGAGCGATCCGCCCTCGCAGAAGTCGTTCTGCACGTCGACGACGATCAAGGCGGTCGTGGGTGATGCGCTCATGACTTCAGTGTGCCAAGACGGGCAACGAGTGACTCCTCAGCGTCAACGAGTGACTCCTCAGTGCCAATGAGTGACTCGTCAGCGGTCATTGGAGGATGGTGTCGAGGACGGGGCCGCCGGGGGAGAGCTGGGCGGCCGCGGCCGGGAGTTCGGCCATGGCGGCGCGGTGGTGCTCGCGGATCTCGTCATTGGTGGGGCGGTGGACGATCTCGCCGTCCGTGACGAGCTCGACCAGCAGGGCGCGATCATCGCCGTCGTCGGACGGCGGCTCCCCGATGCCGATGACTTCGGCGACCGCGCGTCCGTGGGTGCGACGACGAAGTGCGTACTTGCGGCCGCCCACCGAGAGCTTGTCGCTGCTCTTCTTGGCGACCGGGACCATCGCCCCTGAGTCATCGGCCCGCGCCACCAGCTTGTAGACGAACCCGCTGGTCGGGACGCCCGAACCGGTCACCAGGGACGTGCCCACGCCGTATCCGTCGACCGGGGCCGCCGCCAAAGCCGCGATCGCGTGCTCGTCCAGGTCGCTCGTCACGATGATGCGCGTCCCCGTCGCCCCCAGATCGTCCAGCTGCTGACGCACGGCATGTGCCAGCGAGACGAGGTCGCCCGAATCGATGCGCACCGCGCCCAGCCCGGGACCGGCGACCTCGACAGCCGTCCCGATCGCCTCGGTGATGTCGTACGTGTCGACCAGCAGCGTGGTGCCGACGCCGAGCGACTCGACCTGCGCGGTGAACGCGTCGCGCTCCGTGTCGTGCAGCAGCGTGAAGGCATGGGCGCTGGTGCCGGTGGTCGGCACCCCATACGTGCGCCCAGCCTCGAGATTCGACGACGAGGCGAAGCCGGTCAGCACAGCTGCGCGAGCCGCGGCCACCGCGGCACCGTCGTGCGTGCGGCGCGACCCCATCTCGATGCACGGCCGCCCCCGCGCCGCCGACACCATCCGCGCCGAAGCCGACGCGATCGCCGAATCGTGGTTGAGGATCGACAGGAACAACGTCTCGAGCAGCACCCCCTCGGCGAACGTCGACTCGACCACGACGACCGGCGACTGCGGGAAATACGGCTCACCCTCGCGGTAGCCCCAGACCGAACCGGAGAACCGATAGTCCGCGAGCCAGTCGAGCGTACGAGTGTCGACGACATCGGCCGACCGTAGCCAGTCCAGCTCGTCGTCGCCGAACCGGAAGCGCTCCAGCGCGTCGAGCAGTCGGCCGGTGCCCGCGACGACGCCGTAGCGGCGACCGCCGTTGAGACGTCGCGAGAACAGCTCGAACACGCTCGCGCGCTGCGCCGTGCCGTCGGCGAGCGCGGCCTGCAGCATCGTCAGCTCGTACCGATCGGTCAGCAGAGCGGTGCTCATGGTGGTCACACCCTCACCCTAGGACGGAAGGCTGTGCACGGGCCGTTTTCGTCCGCCGCGCGACTACGACACAATGGCCGTGTGACGTCCCCGGCACCTGTGGAGATCGAGCAGCCCGATGTCGACGACATCGTGCAGCTGGAGGACCCCTGGGTCACCATCGTGTGGAACGACCCCGTGAACCTGATGTCGTACGTCGCCTACGTCTTCCGCAACTACTTCGGCTACACCGAGGAGAAGGCGCACGAACTGATGATGACGGTGCACACCGACGGCAAGGCGATCGTCTCCAGCGGCAGCCGCGAACAGATGGAGCGCCACGTCCAGGCCATGCACGAGTACGGCCTCTGGGCGACGCTCGACAGGGCGAACGCATGAACAGTCTGGGGCGCGCCGCCTTCGGCCGGGTGCACGAATACGGCCTCGGGGCGACGCTGGACAGGGCGAAAGCATGAGGCGCACGGCGCACACCGTCGTCGGCCCAGTGTCGTTCCCGGTCGCCAGGACGCGAGGAACGAGCGGCCGGGAAGGCGCCGGCACCATACAGGCTCGCTCCGCCGTAGGTCGGGAGTGCCGCGAGTCTGAAGTCCTCGGACGCCTACCCGCGGTTCGGCCGCGGTCGGCCTCTCCGCTGGCGACCGATCGTTGCGGTGGTGATCGCCGATGAAGCCGTTCAGGAAGCGTCGCCGTGGGGGGACCGTCGCGGATTTCGACCCCGCCGAGGCGCACCTGCTTGCGAGCCTGACCAGTCAGGTCGTCGAGCTGTTGCGCGATCGCAATGCCGTGGGCGAGTCCGATCTGGACCCGCTCGCCGCCCAGCTGGGCCTGGGCGGGCCGCTGCTGCCGCCGGAAGACCCGGTCCTGCAACGCCTGCTGCCCGACGCCTATCGCCCCGGCTCCTCCCACGATGCCGAGCAGGATGCGGCCGATTTCCGGCGGCTCACCGAACGATCGCTGACCACCGTCAAGGTGCAGAACGCCGAGGTGGTGCTGGCCTCCCTGATCGAGGGTGGCCTGGTCCCGGGATTGCCCAAGGACGGCGATCCGAGGGTCGAGGTCGAACTCGACGATGCCGGCGTGCAGGCCTGGCTCAAGGCGCTCACCGATGTGCGGCTCTCCCTCGCGGTGCGGCTGGGCATCGAGACCGAGGAGGACATCCAGTTGGTGGGTCATTCCGATGACGCCGCCACGGCCGCGATGGCCGAGATCTACGACTGGCTGGGCTATGTCCAGGAGTCGCTCGTCGCGACGCTGTCGTAGGCGTCTCATGGCACGACCAGCGGTCAGGGCCGCGATCGTTGACCGATAAACTCGAGCGCGTGTTGACGATCGACCGGACGACGCGTGACGCCATCGTGGCGCACGCGCGGCGCGACCACCCCGACGAGGCGTGCGGGGTCGTGGCGGGACCGATCGGCTCGGACCGCCCGACTCGCTTCATCCCCATGCTCAATGCGGCCATGTCGCCGACGTTCTACGAGTTCGACTCCGGGGATCTGCTCCGGCTCTACCGCGAGATGGACGACAACGACGAGGAGCCCGTCGTCATCTATCACTCGCACACCGCGACGGAGGCTCATCCGTCGCGCACCGACATCAACCTGGCATCGGAGCCGAACGCGCACTACGTGCTCGTCTCGACCCGCGACGGCGCCGAGGCCGACGGCGCTCCGATCGACTTCCGGTCGTTCCGGATCGTCGACGGCGAGGTCACCGAGGAAGAAGTTCAGGTCGTCGACGGTTATGAAGACGACCCCGACGCAACACCGAAGAAAGCAGAGCGCTGATGGCTGAGGTCCGCATCCCGACGATCCTGCGCCCGTACACCGGCGGTGAGCGAGCCGTCTCCGCCACGGGCGGCACGGTCGCGGCGATCATCGACGATCTCGAGGCGAACCACGAGGGCATCAAGGAGCGCCTGCTCGACGACGGCGACGTGCGCCGGTTCGTCAACATCTACGTCGACGATGAGGACATCCGATTCACCGGCGGCCTGGACACCGCCGTCGCCGACGCCGCCACCGTCGTGATCCTGCCGGCTGTCGCCGGTGGTGCTCGCTGAGCCACGCGTCGCGTCGATGCGCTTCGATTCGCTGGTCGACTCGGTGGGGCACACCCCACTGGTCGGTCTGGCGACCCTCTCGCCGTCCGCGGACGTCCGGCTGTGGGCGAAGCTCGAGGACCGCAATCCGACCGGCTCGATCAAAGACCGTGCCGCGCTCTCGATGATCGAGGCGGCGGAGGCCGACGGCACGCTGCGTCCGGGCGCCACGATCCTCGAGCCCACCAGCGGCAACACGGGGATCTCGCTGGCGATGGTGGCCCGGCAGCGCGGCTATCGGCTGATCTGCGTGATGCCGGAGAACACCTCGGTCGAACGGCGCCAGCTGCTCACGATGTTCGGCGCCGAGATCATCTCGTCGCCCGCGGCCGGAGGCTCGAACGAGGCCGTGCGGGTCGCCAAGAGCCTCGCGGCGGAGCACCCGGACTGGACGATGTTGTACCAGTACGGCAATCCGGCCAATGCCGAGGCGCACTATCGCGGTACTGCGCCCGAGATCCTCGCCGATCTGCCCGAGGTGACGCACTTCGTGGGCGGACTCGGTACGACCGGCACGCTGATGGGGGTCGGCCGGTTCTTCCGCGAGCACAAGCCCGACGTCCGCATCGTCGCGGCCGAGCCTCGCTACGGCGAACTCGTGTACGGGCTGCGCAATCTCGACGAGGGATTCGTCCCTGAGTTGTACGACGAGTCGCTGATCGATGCGCGTTTCTCGGTCGGCCCCCGCGATGCCGTGCGTCGTGTGCGAGAGCTGATCGATTCCGAGGGGATCTTCGCCGGCATCTCGACCGGTGCCATCCTGCATGCCGCGCTCGCCCAGGCGAAGAAGTCGGTCGAGGCCGGTGAACGCGCCGATATCGCGTTCGTGGTGGCCGACGGCGGGTGGAAGTATCTGTCCACGGGCGCCTACGAAGGCACGCTCGACGAGGCCGAAGATGCGCTCGAGGGCCAGCTTTGGGCCTGAGTCCGGGTGACCGCCGTTGAGCGGTCAGCCGAGGCCGGATCGTCGTCGCGTTCAGCGCGCTCTAGGGTGACGACATGTCGAGCGACGTCCAGTCAAGCGCGATCGTCGGGGTGGTCGACCGTCCCCGGCTCTACCATGCGCTCGACTCGCCGGCCGTGCGGGTCTGCGTCGTCGAGGGGCTCAGCGGATCGGGCAAGACGACTCTGTTGCGCAGCTGGCTGCTGCGCCAGGAGCACCCACAGCCGCTGATCTGGATCTCACTCAACGACGGCATCACGAGCAGGCTGGCGTTCTGGGAGCACGTCGTCAGCAGTGCGTCGCGTCTGGGCGGGCTGTCCGCCGACGAGGCTGCGGGGTACAAGCGCCAGTTGTGGCTCGACGCCGATCCGGTGCGGATCGCGAGTGAGGTCCTGATCGGCGCCGGTCCGGTCGTCATGGTCCTGGATGCCTACGAGCATCTCGACGACGCGATCGCGGAGGTCGACGCCGACCTGGCGCGTCTGGTCGCGTCGGCTCCGGACCTGCGCCTGCTGATCACGACGCGGGGCCGTACGGACCTGACCGACCTCGACCTCCCGGGTGCCGGCATCGTGCGTGTCATCTCGTTGAGAGAACTGGCTCTGACGGCCGACGAGGTCGCGACGCTGATGGAGCATCAGGCCGGGATCGATGATCGGGCCCTCGCCGAGTCTGTGGCGCACGTGACGCAGGGCTTCGCGCTCACGGTGCGGGCGGTCGTGCTCGCTCTGGCCAGGCTCGGCCGCATTCCGCGAGTCGGGTCGATGGAGTGGAACGAGGTCGTCGCCGCGCGCTGGGAGTCGCTGCTGCCCGATGCCGACGTGGTGCAGTTCGTGACCGACACCTGCATCGCGCCGTACGTCGACGTGGCATTGGCCGAGTCGCTCAGCGGGCATCACGATGCCGCGAGCCTGCTCGACATGCTGGAGCGCAACGGCTTCGGTCGTAGGATCCCGTACTCGCGTGACCATCAGGTGTTCCAGTACGTCGAGACGATCCGCGACACGTTCCGTGGCCGCGCTCGTGGAGACGGCGACCGATACCGCGCCGCATGTGTCACGACCGCGATGTGGCTGTTGGAGCGCGAAGAAGTCGTGGATCAGGCGTTGCAGTTCGCGATCGAGGGTCACGACTATGCCCTGGCGGACCGGGTCTTCGTATCGGTGATGATCAGCAATCCGGACAGCTATACCAGCGATCGCTTCCTGGCCACGCTGCGCACGGTGCCGGAGCCGGCGCTGGCCGAGTACCCGATGCTGGCGTTCGGGCTGGGCCTGGCGACGATGGCCAACGGCATTCTGCGGGCCGACGCCCTGCGCTATTTCCAGATCGCCGCGGATTCGACCGTGCAGCCGGTCTATCTCGAACCGGTCATCGACGCGTTCTCATCGACCGGCATGCGGGCGGTCGCTCGTCGTCTCGCCGGTCACTACCGGGCGTCCGCCGAGGCCTGTGAACCGGTGCTGGAATCGCTCGAGCACTTCTCGCCGCAGCTGCTGACCGAGTACGGCGAGCACATCGGGACGATCCTGCGGCAGATGAGCTACTCGCTCCTGCAGGGCGATCGGATCGATCGGGCCGCCGCGGCCATCGGCCGGTCGATCGCGCTCTGTCCGACCGCGACGACCCAGAACTACTCACTGGTGTACGCCGCGCTGATCAGTGCGTTCGCCGGTGATGCTGTGCGTGCCCAGAAGCTGTTGGACTCGGTCGACGCGGATGCCTGGCCGCTGGAGCAGCGACGCAACTACCTGAATGCTCCACGCGTGATCGCGGAGGGCTATCTGCGCCTCGACGCCTTCGACTTCGCCGGCGTCGACCATGTCCTGCGCGACACCGACTGCTATACGCGCACGACCGAGTTCTGGCCGTACCTGACTGCGATGTCGGTGGCCTCGCGGTACGGCCTCGGCCAGGCCAGGGCGGAGGCCGAGCGGGTGGCCCGGGAGCTGTCCGAGGTGCCGGCGCCGCCCGGAGTCGGCGACAGTGTGGGGACCGAGCATCTGCAGGCGCTCCTGGCGTTCGCCTGGCTGGCCGGTGGCGAGCAGGAGGCAGCTGAGCGCGCCGTGGCCGGGCAGCCGGTCGACAGCCCCTATGTGGCGGCCGCCCGCATCGCCGTGCTGCTCGAGTCCGGCCGGGATCGCGAGGCGCGGCGGCTGGCGCGTGAGCTGGTCGCCCTGCCCGGGCACACGCTGCGGACGCTGGCGGAGACGCACACGTTCGCGGCGGCGGCCGGGTTGCGGGTCGGCGAACGCGGTCTGGCGTGGTCGTGGCTCAACGCCGCCGGCGTGACGTGGGCCGATTACGGTCCGCGCCTGCATGTGGCGATGTTGGCTCCACGCGATCGGCGTGCCCTGGACGGGCTGGCCGCCGAGCACGAGTCGCAGGGTCTGCGGCGCTACCTCGAGCTCCCGTCGGAGGACGTGCGCGCGAACGTCCCCGTGACCGAGCACCTGACGCCGCGTGAGATCGTCGTGCTCGCCGCACTGGCCGAGCACCACAGCGTGCGAGGGATCGCCGACGAGCTGGTCGTCTCGCCCAACACCGTCAAATCGCAGCTGCGCAGCATCTACCGCAAGTTGGGCGTGGCCTCGCGACATTCGGCGCTCACGGTCGCCCGCGAGCTGGGCCTGCTCAGCTCCTCTCAGCGCTGACGGGCGTATCCGGAGCCGGTTGCTCGTCTTCGCGAGGGCGAGGATAGTCGTGGTCGCCTTCCTCGGTTAGCCTCGACCCGTGCGAGACATCGTGGTGTTCTCCGGCAGCGCTCATCGCTCCCTGGCCGACGACATCTGCAATGAGCTGGGTGTGACGTTGGCACCGTCCGACACGGTCCGCTTCTCCAACGACTGTCTCCAGGTGCAGCTGCTCGCCAACTGCCGCCAGCGCGATGTCTACATCGTCCAGCCGCTCGTGCCGCCCACGCAGGATCACCTGATGGAGCTGCTGCTCATGGTCGATGCGGCTCGCGGTGCGTCGGCGGCCTCGATCACGGTGGTCATCCCGCACTTCGCGTATGCCCGCTCGGACAAGAAGGATGCGTCGCGCATCTCGATCGGCGGCAAGCTCGTGGCCGACATGCTGGCCACGGCGGGCGTCAACCGGGTCGTCACCATGACGTTGCACGCGCCACAGGTGCACGGCTTCTTCTCGATGCCGCTCGACCACCTGACGGCACTCGGCGAACTCGCGGAGTACTACCGGGCGCAAGATCTCACCGACGCCGTCGTGGTGTCGCCCGACTTCGGCAACGCCAAGACGGCGTCGCAGTTCGCGCGACTGCTCGGCCTGCCGGTCGCGGCGGGCAGCAAACAGCGCAAGGCCGACGACAAGGTCGTCATCGACGCGATCGTCGGTGACGTCGCGGGCAAGCGCGCCATCGTGCTCGATGACGAGATCGCCACCGGGGGTTCGATCGTCGAGCTGGTCTCGATGCTGGAGTCCGAAGGGGTCACGGAGGCGTCGGTCGCCTGCACTCACGGCCTGTTCACGGGCAAGGCGGTCGAGCGACTGCGTGATCATCCGGTCATCAGCGAGGTCGTCACGACCGACACCGTGCCGGCGCCGGCCGACTGGCCCGAGCTGCGGGTGCGCTCCGTCGCGCCGTTGTTCGCGCAGGCCATCGCTCGTATCCACGCCGGTGAGTCGGTGTCCAGCCTGTTCGACGGCGTCGATCCCACGCACGCGCCGCCCCAGCCCAAGCTGCCGCTCTGAAGTCCCGGTGTGACACGTCACCGGTTCGCTTCCCCGTCGCGCGCCGTTCGCCGTAGGCTCGACGGCGTGGGCGACGCACCGATCGGCATCTTCGACTCAGGCTTCGGTGGTCTGACCGTGGCCAGGGCCGTGCTCGACCAGCTGCCGCACGAGCCGATCCTGTATCTCGGCGACACCGCGCGACAGCCGTACGGCCCCAAGCCGATCTCCGAGGTCCGCGAGTACGCGCTGGAATGCCTCGACCATCTCGTCGCGCAGGGCGTCAAGGTGCTGGTCATCGCGTGCAACTCGGCCAGCGCCGCGGTCCTGCGCGATGCGCGCGAGCGCTACGACGTCCCGGTCGTCGAGGTCATCGTGCCCGCCACGCGGCGTGCCGTCGGCGCGACCCGCAGCGGTCGCATCGGGGTCATCTGCACCGAGGCCACGGCGAAGTCGCGGGCCTATGACGATGCGTTCGCGGCCAATCCCGGGGTCGTGCTCACCACGCAGGCGTGTCCTCGGTTCGTCGAGTTCGTCGAACAGGGCGTCACGATGGGCCCTGAGCTCCTGTCGGTCGCCGAGAGCTACCTGCAGCCGCTGATCGAAGCCCAGATCGACACTCTCGTGCTGGGGTGCACCCACTATCCGCTGCTGACCGGCGTCATCTCGTATGTGATGGGCGACGACGTCACGCTCGTCTCCAGCGCCGACGAGACGGCCAAGGACGTCTACCGGCTGCTCGTGCGTGAGGGGCTCGAACGTCCCGACGGCCTCGAGCCGCCTCGGCATCATTTCCTCACGACGGGCCGCCCCGAGGAGTTCCGTGAGCTCGGCCGGCGGTTTCTCGGCCCCGAGGTCGAGCAGGTGCAGCAGTTCTCGTGGTTGGGAGCGGTCTCATGAGGTTGACGGTCGTGGGTTGCTCGGGTTCCTATCCGGGTCCTGAATCGGCGTCGAGCTGCTATCTGATCGAGGCCCCGCACGAGGGCCGTACGTTCCGCCTGGTCCTCGATCTGGGCAGCGGTGCGTTCGGATCGTTGCAGCGGTACGTGACGCCGCGTGAGGTCGATGCTGTGCTGTTGTCGCATCTGCACGCCGATCACTGCTTCGACATGTCGGGCTTCTACGTCGTGGCCAAGTACCATCCCGACGGCGCCTTCCCCCGGATCCCCGTCTATGCGCCGCCGGGTGCCAACACGTTCCTGACCTCGGCGTACGGCCGTGAGGACGCCGACGGCATGGGGGGTCCGTTCGGGTTCACCGACTGGGTCGACGGTGAGTCGTTCCAGCTCGGGCCGTTCACCGTCACCGGTCGGCGCGTGGTGCATCCGGTACCGGCGTTCGGCATGCGCATCGAGTGCGGGGGAGCGGTCATCGCGTACTCGGGCGACACCGCCACGACGTCGGTGCTCGACGATCTGGCTCGTGACGCGGACCTGTTCTTGTGCGAGGCCTCGTTCGTCGAGTCCGCGCCCAATCCGCCCGGCATCCACCTGACGGGTGCCGAGGCGGGTCATCACGCTCAGGCGTCCGGAGCCAAGCGGCTCCTGGTGACCCACGTGCCGGTCTGGACCGACCGCTCCGAGGTCGAGGCCGACGTCAAGGCGTCGTCGTGGAACGGCCCGTTCGAGTTGGTCCGTCCCGGTTCCACCTACGTCGTCTGACCTGGGCGGATAGCGCGTCGACCAGGAGGGTCGACGCGTTCTGCTGTCGCGACCTCTTGCGGACGAGCGCTACTTATGAGTAGCGTCCTCGCGAAGTGCAGACCACTTCGAACCAACAACATCCATATCTCGGGAGTTCGACGATGAATCGCTATGTTCGGTCAGGAATTGCAAGCGCTGTCTTGGTGGCGGCTTCGATGGGTGGGGCGGGAGGTGCCATCGCCGCGGAACCGGACGATGTCTCGGCCGAGAACGTCAGCGGGATCCAGCCGCTGCCGCCGGGATACTCCCGACTGGCCGATACGCCGGAGGCCATGGCGGCCAAGCCGCTGACCGATGCGATGGTCGAACTGCGGACCTTGTACGTCCAGCGGTACGGGCTCGACGGCAGCAGCATCCAGCGGGTGCAGTCCGAGAGTCTCGACACGAAGATCAAGCTGGCTCAGGCGAAGGTCGAGCGGCTGTCGGGCCAGCCGATCGAGGATTTCCTTCCCGTGCCGCCGGCGGCGCAGGGTGCCTCCAAGGCGGCGGGGGTGACAGCCGCGTTGAGCACCAGCAAGACACTGCGGTTCGTCCACTCCAAGCAGTCGAAGTCGTACTGGTGCGGCCCGGCGTCGACCGCCATGGTGATCCGGGCGACGATGCCGGCTTCGACCAGCGAGACGAGCCGGTACAACTCGTCGCACAAGATGAGCCAGACCATGCTGGCCAGCAGCACCTACCTCGCGACCACGACGGCCGGCACCTACATGCCGAACATCGCTCGCGCGGTGAATCGGTGGGCCGGTCTGACGTCGTACACCACGTACAACAGCCCGAGCGTGACGACGCTGCGCAATGTCGTGACCAGCAGCATCGGCGGCTACACGCGCGGCGTCGCCTACGGCACTCATGAGGGGCAGGGGGGAGTGCACTACAACTCGCATCCGAACCGCACCATCGACCATTTCGTGGCCGGCTACGCGTACAGCAATTCAGGAAACACGCTGAAGTATGGCGATCCTGCATCTGGTAGCCCGGCTCTCAGCTCAGCTTGGGGCAATGTGAAGAAGACCGGATCGATGTCGGCCAGCAGCATGGCGTCGTACATCAATCCGTGGGGTGTCGTCGCTTGACGACTTCTTGGGTGAGGGCTGCCGTAGCGGTAGCCCTCACCGGCCTCCTGGCCAGTGGTTGTACGAGCCACGGGTCCTCGCCTTCGCACGAGACGAGACGCACGCCGACGGCGGCTCCGGTGGCGCTGGTCGTCGACGATGAAACGCCGAGCATGGCGAAGGGTCAGGATTATCGCGAGACGGTCCAGATTCCGGCCCGCCGGGGCGAGTGGGGCCTGGTCTACCACGGCCGCAGTGGCGACACCTTGGTACTCGGGCAGCTGGGCGAGTCCGCCGATGGCACCGGCAGGAAAAAGGATCCGCGCGGTGAGCATCTGGTGCTCTTCGACCTGGCGACGAAGACGTACGAGGATCTGCGCCACCACGGAACCTCCGAAGCGCCGTCGTATCTGGCCACGTCTGCAGTCTCAGGTCGCCATGTGGTGTGGGTCGAACACTCCGAGACCGATTTGTATCACTTCACGTGGGAGATGTACTCCTACGATCTGGATTCGGGCAAGGAGCACAAGATCGCGTCGCATGCCTCGTTCGGCATCGAACGCCCACCGCCCACCACGCCTGATGGGACCTGGCCGGTCGTGTTGGGCGAGTGGGTGTATTTCGCGGCGCTCGACAAGCTCGGGAAGGGGCCCAGGGATTCGCATGGCAGCGTGTATCGCGTCCCGCTGGCCGGTGGATCCGAGCCTGAACGGATTGTTCCGGGTGCCTATGACGTGCGCCGGTTCGGTGACCATCTGATGGTGCAGATCAAGGGTGACGTGTTGCAGTGGGATCCGGCGAAGGGCGAGACAGGCGAGATCAAGGGGACACGGCAGAACTCCTCGTGCGGGTTCCGGGCCAATCAGGAGACGACGATCCTCTGCCCTCGCAAGGGCGATGCCTCGTTGTTGCAGGTGACATCGCCTGAGCACGGGTCCTTCACGGTCGATATCGGCGATCGCGGCGGCCCGGCATATCTGAACGTGACCAGCAGGTGGGCTACGTTCTGCGCTGACGAAGAGGGATACGTACTCGATCTCGAACGTGGCCGATTGATGAAGATGGAGGGCTCGCAGGGAGCTGGTTGGACCGACTTCGATGGCGATGAGCTGATCTACGTGAACTACGCCCTGGGCGACAATCCGACCAGATATGAGCAGAAGACCATGCCGTTGATCGAGCTGCTGCCCGCGTCGGATCGATCAGACTCGGCGAGTGAATGACCGTGACGGGTGATCGCCTCATGAGGCCGGCATCGGTGAGGGTCGCTGCGGCGGCGCTCACCCTGGTGGCGCTCGGTGGGTGCAATGACGCGCGGCCGCCGGTGGGCCCAACCGCCTCCGCCGATGCGCCGATAGCTCTGGTCATCGACGATGAGACGCCGAGCATGGTGAAGGACGAGGACTATCGCGAGACGCTCCATGTCCCGGCCCGCCGGGATGGGTGGGGCTTGGGATATGAGGGTCGCAGAGGTTCCACTCTGGTACTCGGGCAGACGGATGAGTCCGCCGACGGCAGCGGCGATCAGAAGGAGCCGCGTGGAGAGCACTTGGTGCTCTTCGACACGGCGAAGCGCACCTTCGTGGACCTGCCCTATCACGGAACTGCTGATGCGCCGTCGTACTTGGCCAACGTTGCCTTGTCCTCCCATCATGTGGTGTGGACCGAGCATGCCGACACCCATGTGTTGTCCTCTACGTGGGAGATGTACTCCTACGATCTGGACTCGGGTGAGGGCCGCAAGATCGCCTCGCATGCCTCGTTCGGTATCGAGCATCCGCCGACGACGACCGCGGATGGGACGTGGCCGGTCGTGCTGGATGACTGGGTGTACTTCGCGACGGTCGACAAGGTGGGGAAGGCGCCGGAGGATTTGCATGGCAGCGTGTATCGGGTGCCGCTCGACGGTGGTGCCAAGCCTGAACGGATCGTTCCGGGCGCATTTGACGTGCGCCGGTTCGGTGACCATCTGATGGTGCAGATCAAGGGTGAGGTGTTGCAGTGGGACCCGGCGAAGGGTGAGTCGGGCGAGATCAAAGGGACGCGCCAGAACTCCTCGTGCGGGTTCCGGACGAATCAAGGCACCACGATCCTGTGCCCCCGCAAGGGCGATGCCTCACTGCTGCAGGTGACGTCACCCGAGCATGGATCGTTCACGATCGATATCGGTGACCGCAGTGGACCGGCCTATCTGAACGTGACCAGCAGATGGGCCAGCTTCTGCGCCGACGAAGAAGGGTACGTGCTCGATCTCGAACGCGGCCGACTGATGAAGATGGAAGGCTCCCAAGGAGCCGGCTGGAATGATTTCGAAGGCAACGAACTGGACTACAAGAATTTCAGTCTCGGCCCCGATCCGATTCATTACGAACAAGCGACCTTTCCGCTGATCGAGCTGATACCCGTGTCGGGATCGTGACGACGGTCTGTGTGTCCGCTCCCCGGTCCGAGGCTGCCGATAGGGTCGAGGCATGAGTCGTGAGGACGGCCGTCAGGCCGAAGAACTGCGTCCGGTCACCATCACCCGGAACTGGCTCGACCACGCGCAGGGATCCTGCCTGATCGAGTTCGGCAAGACCAAGGTGTTGTGCGCCGCGAGCGCTCAGGAGGGCGTGCCGCGCTGGCGTAAGGGGTCCGGCCTCGGCTGGGTCACCGCCGAGTACGCGATGCTGCCGCAAGCCACGCACGACCGGTCGCCGCGCGAGTCCGTCAAGGGCAAGGTCGGCGGCCGCACGCACGAGATCTCACGACTCGTCGGACGCTCGCTGCGCGCCGCGATCGACTACACGGCCCTGGGCGAGAACACCATCGCGATCGACTGCGACGTGCTGCAGGCTGACGGCGGCACCCGCACCGCCGCCATCACCGGCGCCTATGTGGCGCTGGCCGACGCCGTAGCGCACCTGCGTGAGGCGGGTGCCCTGGCCGGCGAGCCGCTGACCGACTCGGTCGCGGCCATCAGCGTCGGCATCATCGACGGCACGCCGCTGCTCGACCTGCCGTACGTCGAGGACGTCCGCGCCGAGACCGATATGAACGTCGTGATGACCGGCGGTGGAAAGTTCATCGAGGTCCAGGGCACCGCCGAGGGGGCGCCGTTCGACAAGGCCGAACTCGACGCGCTGCTCGAACTGGCCGCCAAGGGCTGCGCCGATCTGACGCGTCTGCAGAACGAGGCGCTCGGCCGGTGAACGCTCCGCGCGTCGTCCTGGCCTCCAACAACGCCAAGAAACTGGCTGAGCTGCGCCGCATCCTCGAGCCCCTCGTCCCGGGTATCGAGGTGCTCGGCCTCGGCGACGTCGCCACATACCCGGAGCCGCCCGAGACCGAGCCGACCTTCGAGGGCAATGCGCTGATCAAGGCCCGCGCGGCGCTGGAGCACACGGGCCTGCCGTCACTGGCCGACGACTCCGGACTCTGCGTCGACGAGCTCAACGGCATGCCGGGAGTGTTGTCAGCCCGGTGGTCCGGTGTGGCGAAGGACCAAGGCGGCGACGCTGCGAACAACGCCCTGCTACTCAGCCAGCTGTCCGATACCCCCGATGAGCGGCGCCGCGCGCGATTCGTGTGCGCGATGGCGTTCTGCGCGCCTGGTCACGACGAGGTCGTCGAGCTGGGCGAGATGCCCGGTCGCATCCTGCGCGGGGAGCACGGTGAGGGCGGGTTCGGCTACGACCCGCTGTTCGCCGCCGACGGCTACGACGTCAGTACCGCCGAGCTGCCCGCAGCCGAGAAGGACTCCATCAGCCACCGGGGCCGTGCCCTGGTGAAGATCGCCCCGCGGGTGCGCGACGCGTTGACCTGACGCCCGCCGCTCCCGAGATGTGCGCCGTTCTCGTTTAATTCGACGCCGTAGTTCCAACGACTACGGCGCATATCTCGGCGACCGGGGGCTGTGCTCTCGCGGCGTGACTAGCCGATCGCGGCGATGACGCGGTCGGCGATCTCCAGACTGCCGGCGCGATTGGGGTGCACGCCGTCGACGACCCGGTCGGTGTCCAGAGTGCCGCGGGTGTCGACGAACTCCAGGCCGTGAGCGACAGCCGACTCACGAATGATCTGGGTGACGCGCAGCCCCTCGAGCGGCTGGGTGGGACCCCAGGGCGGTCCGAGGACCATGATCCGGGTCGACGGCGGCAACGCCCGGCGCAACGTGCCGAGATACGCGTCGACCGCGGACTTGATCTGGGCATCGGTCGCCGTCCGGAACCGTCCGTCGACACAGCGTGACCAGTCGTTGCGACCACCCTCGACGATGAAGATCGACGGGGTCGGACCATCGAACGCCTGGGGGCGATCACGGAACCGGTTGCCCGTGCACCCCATCCCTTCGCGCAGATAGCCCGAGCCCGATTGCGCATACGTGCGGACCGACGCACCGTAGTGGCGGCCGACTACGCTCCACCAGCCCTGGTCAGGATCGCCGGGCTGATCGTTGTATCGCGCAGTGATCGAGTCGCCGACCACCACGATCTCGTGAGGAGCGCTGTCGGGCACGACGGCATCGCCCGCGGCGCGTTGCGACAACAAATAGGGCCCGAGTGCCAGGAGGAGTGCTCCGGCGACGACCCAGGTCGTCCGGCGCCGCGCCTGCGACGTCCGCTGCTGCTTCACGCGTGGTCCTGCTTCTCGGGGGATGGCCTGCGGAGGCCGAGCGCCTCACGAGGTGGAACGTCAGAGTACGCGGCCGGAGGGGGCCGGATGCGCCGAATCGACGATTGAGATCAATCTGTAGCGAAATCGTGCTGGCGCCAGGCCTCGTAGACCGCGACCGATGCGGTGTTGGTGAGGTTCATCGAGCGTCGCGCGGGCAGCATCGGCAGCCGCACCTGGGCCGTGACGCGCGGGTGATCGAGTACCTCGGAGGGCAGACCCGTGGGTTCGGTGCCGAACATCAAGACGTCGCCCGGCCGGTAGTCAACCTCGCTGTAGACGACATCGCCGCGCGCCGTGAAGGCGTACACCGACGCCTCCGGCATCGCCGCCAGCGCAGTGTCGAGGTCGGGATGCACCGTCATGACGGCCAGATCGTGATAGTCCAGTCCCGCCCGCCGCAGCTTGGACTCCTCCAGCTCGAACCCGAGGGGCTCGACCAGATGCAGCTCGCTGCCGGTGACGGCCGCCAGCCGGATCGCCGCCCCGGTGTTGCCCGCGATGCGTGGCTCATGGAACAGGATCCGGAACACGCGGGCCACCTTACGCGCCGGTAGCTATGCGCGACGTCTTGGCCATAGACTCCCTGGTCATGGCAGCTCCCACGCGTGTTCGCGTCTCGCACACCTACTCGTCCAGCCCCGAGGAGGTGTTCGACAAGCTCGCCGAGCACGAGAACCTCGGCGCCGTCTTCGGCGCGAAGATCACGCGGGTGCGCGACGGCGACGCCGAGCGCAACGGACCCGGCTCGACCCGCGCGCTCAAGATCGGGCCGCTGCCGTCGTTCTGGGAGACCACGACGACCGCCGATCGCCCGACGTTGATCGAGTACAAGATCAGCAAGGGATCGCCGCTCAAGGGCCACTGGGGCCGGCAAGAGCTCACGCCGACGCCCGAGGGCGGCACCCGCCTGGACTACACGATCGGGTTCGACTCCAAGATCCCCGGCGCCGCGGGGCTGATCGGCAAGGTGCTGCAGAGTTCGATCGCGAAGGGCCTCCCGCGCCTCTGCCCGTGAACCGCGTCTCCTAGGATCGGGGCCACCGTGCCGGGCCCGCCCCGGCGCGCCGCATGTCCCCGCCCCCGAAGGGATCGACCGACGATGGCCGACGACCAGGTGATGTTCACGCTCTCTCCGGAGCAGCAGCCGACCCAGTGGTACAACGTGGTGGCTGATCTGCCTACGCCGCCCCCGCCGCCGCTGCATCCGGCCACGCACGAACCGGTCGGTCCGGAGGATCTGGCGCCGTTGTTCCCGATGGAGCTGATCCTCCAGGAGGTCAGCACCGAGCGGTACATCGACATCCCCGAGCCGGTGCTCGACGTCTATCGCCAGTACCGTCCGTCGCCGTTGTTCCGCGCGCGCCGGTGGGAGGAGAGGCTCGGCACCAGCGCTCGCATCTACTACAAGTACGAAGGCGTCTCGCCGGCCGGATCTCACAAGGTCAACACCTCGGTCCCGCAGGTGTACTACAACTCGATCAACGGGGTGCGCAGGCTGACCACCGAGACCGGTGCCGGCCAGTGGGGCACGGCCCTGGCCTACGCCTGCTCGCTGTTCGGCGTCGAGTGCGAGGTCTGGCAGGTCGGTGCCTCGTACGACACCAAGCCGCAGCGTCGCACCCTGATCGAGGTGTTCGGCGGCAAGGTCCATCGTTCACCGAGCCGGATGACCGATGCCGGCAAGGCCTTCGCCGAGGACCACCCGGGTTCGCTCGGCATCGCGATCTCCGAGGCGGTGGAGCTGGCGGCCCAGGACGAGTCGGCCAAGTACGCCCTGGGCTCGGTTCTCAACCACGTGCTGCTGCACCAGACGATCATCGGGCAGGAGGCGGTCCTTCAGCTGGAGCTGGCGGGGGAGTCCGGTGCGGATCTGGTGATCGGTTGTGCGGGCGGCGGTTCGAACTTCGCGGGCCTGAGCTTCCCGTTCCTGCGCGAGAAGCTGGCCGGCCGGCAGTCGCCGCGGATCCTGGCCGTCGAGCCCAGTTCCTGCCCGACGCTGACCCGTGGCGAGTACCGCTACGACTTCGGCGACACGGCGGGCCTCACGCCGCTGATGAAGATGCACACGCTCGGACACGACTTCGTGCCGTCGCCGATCCACGCGGGCGGCCTGCGCTATCACGGTATGGCGCCGCTGGTCTCGCACGCGGTCAACGAAGGGCTCATCGAGGCCACGGCGTTGCACCAGAGCGAGTGTTTCGAGGCGGCCGTCGAGTTCGCGCGCACCCAGGGCATCGTCCCGGCGCCCGAGTCGTCGCACGCCCTGGCGCAGGCCCGCCGTGAAGCCCTGGCCGCCACCGAGGCCGGCACCGAGCCGGTCATCGTGGTCGGGCTGTCCGGACACGGCCTGCTCGAGTTGGGAGCCTACGAGTCGTTCCTGTCCGGGAACCTGGACGACGATCCGCTGTCGGACGCCGATCTCACGGCTGCCCTGGCGAACGTTCCCGTCGTCGGCTGACTCAGGCGTCGGCGTAGCGCAGTCGTAGGTGGTCGTGACGGTCTCCCCACGCCAGGTCCATCGACCAGCAACCGGCCTCGGGCAGGTCGAGGACCGACGGCCCCGGGCCGTCATCGAAGGTGCGTTCCACCGTGTGTGACGTCCCCTCCAGTGTGGCTGTGACACGAAGCGCCTCGCCAGGTTCCGGCGTCTGCCGTGCGACCCAGAGGATCTTGTTGTTGCGGTCGGTGCGCGGTGGCACCACCACAGGGTCGTGTTCGGCCCACACGATCGCCACGATCTCGCCGCGGTCGCCCCGGACGTAGGGCATGGGGTCGTCCGGGTGGGTGAAGCCGGCGGTCGCCCAGGCCGGCAGCGCCTGCGGCGTGTAGTCGGCGGTGCATCCGGCGGCCGAGGAGGAACTCACGGCAGGAGCGGTCGGCGAGTCGGCGGTGTCGCTGGGGCCGGGCTCGCCGGAGGTGCATCCGGCCAGTGCCAGCCCCGCCAGAAGCGCCGTGATCACGTTGCGCACCATGATGTGACGATAGACCTGTGGTCGGCGCCGGTCGAGATCCCCGACCCCCGATCGATCTCGGACAACGACACGGATCGACCGGATATGCCAAGATCAAGCGTTCGTCGGATGCGCAGCCGACAGGGGGCACCATGTCCGTTTCGGGACGTCGTGTGCTGGTCCATGCCCCGGCCTTGGTGTCGGTCCTGGTGATCGCCGGCCTGTGTGTGCTCCCGGCCTGGGCGGCCCCCGGGTGGGTCGATCACGACTACCCCTCCCCGGTGCCGCTGATCGACCAGCCTCTGCCGTTCTCGGGGTCGGGGGTTCCCACGGGGGCCGCGATCTCGGTGCACGAGGTCGACACGACCGGCGGCTACGATCCCGGCGCGCCCGACGCCCCGCTGATCGGCGATGACCTGTGTGCGGGTGTGACGGCCGACGACGACGGATCCTGGGACTGCGCGGCGCACGTGATGTTCTTCGCTCCGGGTGATCACGTGTTCCGTGTGGTGGTCGAACCTGTGGGCCAGCCGGCCGAGTGGGAGGATGTCGCGCTCACGATCGGCCCCTCGGCTCTGGAGTTGCGGACCAAGGAGATCGAGCTGGGCACGAACGTCGTCACGATCACGGGCATTCGCGACGCGGGTGAGCGGTTCCGGGTGTTCGCCTCGGTCGAGGACGAGGCGCCGACCACGAGCTTCGCCACGATGGCGCTGACGGTCGCGGACTGCAGTTCCGATCCCCTGCTGGGAAACCAGTTCAGTTGCACAGCCGATCTCGACGACGACCTGCCGGTCGGCACAGTGGTCCAGGTCTCGCTGGGGGAACAGGTCGTGACCGATTCCGGAGATCATGACCTGTCCGGCCTTCAGCTGGTCGAGCTGGTCGTGGGCGCACCGCCGGGCGCGGTCGACCCGCCCGCGAGCTCGCTGGGCTCGGGCGGTTCCCCGCCGCTCGTCATAGCGCCGGAAGCCGGCCCGGAGCCGAGCCCGCCGGCTGAGTCGCAGCCCGGCGTCGGCGGTCCTGCCAAGGCACCCGACACAGATCTCGACGCGCCCAAGGTCTCGCCGTCTGTCGACGGCGCCCCTCTCGGCGATCCGCTGAACCTGTTGATCCTGGGCGCCTTGGCATTCGCGGTCTGGTCGATGATCGGTCCGCGCGGCCTGGCGTTGGCCAGTGATCCGCTGCGCCGTCGCGACCGGTCGTCGGTTTCGTTCGCCGAGCCGGACTCGCCCGCTGGAGGCGGGGTGCTCGCGCTGGGCCTGACGGTGATACTGGGAACGTCGAGCAGCCAAGAATCGGTCACCCATGCGCGTCGTGACGGCCAGCGTTGGGGCGACCGTTCCCCGACCTGGCACACGCCGGGATGGAAGCGGCTCGATCGGTGGAGCAAGCATCTCCCGGTGACGGTGTCGCGCCGGTTCTCGCTCGTCGCTCGGATCGGCAGCGACGCCAACTATCTGCGGGCGGTCTTCGGGGTGGCCTGGCTGCTCCTGCCGGTCGCCGGCCTGGTGCTCGGTATCGTCGCCGCGGCCGAGAGCGGCTGGCTCCCCAACGCTCCCAGCACCTGGTTGACCGGTGTCCTGATCGTGCTGGCGGCCGTCGACTCGGCGGCGGGCGCCGCGGCCGTGGTGAGCTTCTCGGCGACCGTGCTGATCGCCGGTGGGCCGACGTTCGGCGAGATGGGGTTCCTCGCCGGTCTGCGCGGGCTGCTCGGGCTCACGGTGCTGTGGTTCGTCGTGCCGCTGGTCGGTGCGGCGGCCCGGCCGTTCCGGCGGCTCGTCGAGCCGGGCCGCCGCTACGGGTGGGATCGCTGGGGCGACGCGTTGATCGCTGCGCTCGCCAGCGGCCTTGCGGTCTTCGCCGCCGCCGCGGGACTCGAGGACCTGACCGGTCGCGCGAGCGAGGCCTCACACCACGCGGGCACCTTGGCCCTCGTGGCGGCGGGCGTGGTGGCCGCGCGCGTGGGATTCGAGGAGCTCGTGGCCGACGGCTATCCGAGCCGCCTCCGAGCGGTGCAACCGCTCCGGCCGCTCGCCAGTCCGACGCGTCCGCATCGGCTGCGCGCGACCGTCATCGGCGGAGTGCTCGTGCTGTTGTTCGCCCACGGTGTCATCGGGTCGTGCTGGCAGTTGTGGGTCGGTACCGCGATGTGCGTCGTGCCGGGGATCGTCGCCGCATTCGACGATCGTCTTCCCAATGTCGTCGAACTGCACCGCCGTCTCCCGCGCGGCATCATCCGTCTGTTCATCGTCCTCGTCGTGGGCCTTCTCCTGGCCCACGTCCTGGCCGATGCCTTGCACGAACAGCCGGCTCGTGCCCTGCGCGACGGCTTCGTGGTGCTGGCGCTGCTGCCGTTCGTGCTGCGCTGCCTGGACATCATCGGGCGTCACAGTCCCGCGCCGCCGTGGACCTGGCCGCGCCAACTGGCCGGGGCCGGCATCGTGGCCGCCACCGTCTGGGTCGCCTTCACGATGCTGTGACCCACCAGCCGACGGATCGCCGTCGGCGCCGCACAGACCCATGGTCGGGGCCACGTGACGTGGCCGCCTAGCCTGGTGGCCGGAAGAGGTGCGATCCATATGGGCTCTTGGGTACGTCGGCTTCGGCTCGTCGCGCGGCGTGCCGACGGTCGGAACTCGGTCCGTGGATGGCTCCTGTCCTCGCTCCGCACGTTCGTCGTGTCGTTCGTCGCGCTGGCGGTGACGTTCCGGCTGTTGCCGGGTGAGCAGGTGACGCATGGTGCGTGGTCGGTCGCAGGACTGGCGGTGGGCGTGCTGCTCGTCGGCGCGCTGTTGCGTCCTCTGATCGTCCGGCTCACCGCCATGACCGGTGCGGTGGGGCTGTTCATCGCGGGGGTCCTGACCCAGGCGGTCGTGCTGGGCGTCGCGCTGGCGGTGGTGCCGACCATCGACCCGTTCACGGTGCGCGAGGTGTTCGTCGCGGCATGGGCGTCGGCCGCGGTGGCCGCGGTCGTCAACTGGCTGTTCGACGCCGGCAGCGAGGAGGTCTTCTTCGCGCAGGTGCTCGGTCAGGCCATCCGGGAGTCGCACCGCACCACGGCAACCGGCTCGGGCATGCTGGTGATCCAGCTCGACGGCGTCAGCGAGCCGTTGCTGCGCCAGGCCATCACGGCCGGATCGATGCCGGCCGTCGCGCGGCTGCTGAGGAGCGGCAGCCACCGGCTGCGTGACTGGCACACGGGACTGCCGGCGACCACGCCCGCGGGCCAGGCCGTGCTGATGCACGGCGACGAGTCCGCTGTTCCGGGATTCCGGTGGTACGACAAGAGCCTCGGCCGGATCGTGACGTGTGGGCGTGCTGCGGACGTCGCCCAGGTCGAGCGGCAGCTCAGCGACGGCCGCGGGCTGCTCGCAGATGGTGGCGCGAGCGTCTCCAACCTGTTCTCCGGCGACGCGCCGATCCGCACGTTGACGGTCAGTGATCCACGCGTCCCGAGTGACGCCGGTGCGGTCTCGTTCGCCGTGGGCCGCGCCGGATTCGTGCGCTCGATCGTGCTGTTCGCGGGCCAGGTCGTCGCGGAGTGGTACCAGGGCCGGCGGCAGCGGTTGCGCGACGTGCGGCCGCGCGTGTCCCGGCTCGGTGCGTTCCTGCTGTTGCGTGGGCTGACCACGGTGGTCCTGCGTGATCTCAACGTCTCGGTCGTGGCCCAGCAGATGGCGCAAGGCACGCCGACGATCTATGTGGACTTCGTCGACTACGACGAGGTCGCGCACCATGCCGGGCCGAGCCGGCCGGAGTCGATGCGCACCTTGGAGGGCCTGGACCGGATGGTCGAGTTCTTCCTCGACCTGGACGCCGAGGTGGGACGCGACTACGAGATCGTCCTGGTGTCGGACCACGGGCAGGCGCAGGGGACACCGTTCCGGCAGTCGGCCGGGCGGACCCTGGACGAGGTGGTGCACGAGCTGACCGATCGGGCCGTCGTCACCGGAGAAGCGCCGACCGAGAGCGAGACGTGGATGCCCGCGTCGGTCCTGTTGGGCGACGCGGGACACCGCAGCGTGCTCGCCCGGGGTGTGTCCCACCTCGTGTCGGGGAGTAGGCGGAAGAAGGGTGCGGAAGCCCGCCGGCCGGTCGCCGTCGCCGCTGGGGGCAGCCTCGCCCACGTGTATCTGACCGATGAGGAGGGCCGGGTCACCAGGTCGGCGATCGAACGCCGCTATCGGGGCCTGGTCGATGCGTTGGCCGCGCAACCCGGTATCGGCGCGGTGGTCCTGCGTGAGGATGACGGGACGCTGACGGCACACGGCTCGGCGGGATGGTCACGGTTCGGCGCCGCCGGCGTCGAGGAGCTGTCGGGCGTCGATCCGCTCGCTGTCTACGGCGATCGTGCCCACGACGATCTGGTCGCGCTGGATCGGCGGGCGAACGTCGGTGACCTGGTCCTGCTGGGCAGCTACGACCGTGGTCTGGGTGAGGTCACCGCGTTCGAGGAGCTGGTCGGCTCTCACGGTGGCCTCGGCGGCTGGCAGACCAGGGCGCTGCTGGTCCATCCGGCTGACTGGTCCCTCGAGCCGCAACGATTGGACGGACGTGACGTGCACGCGGCCCTGCTGGAACGTCTGGACCGGCTCGGGCTGCGGGCCGAGCCGGGGCAGGCGGACGGTGCCGAGATCGACGACGACCGGGTCGGGGCACCGTGATCGCGGCGACCTGGTGGGGACACTCCAGCGTCAGCCTCGAACTCGGCGCCACCCGCCTGTTCCTCGACCCGCTGCTCACGGCTCGGTTGGCTCATCTGCGGCGCCGTCATCCGGTGCCGCCGGCCTCGTGCGCGACGGCCGATGTCGTCCTGGTGTCCCATCTGCACGGCGATCACCTGCACGTGCCGTCATTGCGCCGGTTCCCGGCCGACGCGCTGCTGGTGGTGCCCCGTGGCGCCGCGCCGTTGCTGCGTGGTCTGCCACAGCGATATGTCGAAGCGGAACCGGGCGACCGGATCGACCTCGACGAGGTGAGCCTCGAGATCCTGCCCGCCCACCACGACGGGCGACGATGGGCAGGATCGCGACGGCGGGGACCCGCGCTCGGGTTCCGGATCGAGTCGGCCGAGGGCACCTGCTGGTACCCCGGAGACACCGGATTGTTCGATCAGTTGCGCGATGTGTCGCCGGTGGACCTGGCGCTGGTGCCGATCGGTGGCTGGGGCCCGACGCTGGGCGATGAGCACCTCGATCCGGTCGAGGCCTGTGAGGCCGTCGGCCGGGTCGGGGCGCGTCACGTCGTACCGGTTCACTACGGCACCTATTGGCCGGTCGGGATGACGCTGGCGCGCCGCACGCACGACCGGTTGTTCGTCAGACCGGCGGAGCTCTTCGAGCAGCAGATGACCGAGCGGCTGCCCGAGGTGCGCGTGCACGTGCCTCGGCCGGGGGAGCGGGTCCAGCTCCCGCCGGGCCGATGAGCGCGCTGGGGCCGGGCGGCCTGGTCGCGCTCGGCGGATCGGTCGCGTTCGGATCGGTCATCCCGGTCGTCCCCACCGGTGCTGTGGTCGCGGCCGCGGCCGCGCTGGCTCGGACGACCCGCCCGGCCGAGATCGTGGTCGTGTGGCTGGTCGCGGCCGCGGGCGCCTACATCGGCGATCTGATCACGTATGCCGTGCTGAGGATCGCGGGCCAGCCGTTGGCTGTGCGGGTCGGCTGGCTGCGGGCCAATGACCCGGAGTCGGCGCTGCGACAGCTGAGGGCCGGCGTGGAACGACACGAGGTCCGTTCGCTCGTGCTGGCGCGGCTCGTCCCGGCCGGCCGCATCCCGGTGTTGCTGGTTGCCGCGCTGAGCGGGTACCGCTGGCAGCGGTTCGCGGTCGCCACGATCGCCTCGACGCTCGCCTGGTCTGCGATGTACACGGCGATCGGCGTGCTCGGTCAGGCGCTGGTGCCCGACCCGACCGTGGCCGTCATCGTCGTGGTCGTCGTCGCGACCCTCGCTACCGTCCTGGTCCAGCTGGTGCGTCGCCCTCGTCGCTGAGAGCAACCGGGCCAGCCCAGTGCTGACCGGAGTCAGATCCTGGTGGGCTGCCACTCTGGACGGCTGAGCATCGGGGCGAAGGATCGTCTGGCCGACACTAAGAGATCGAAGCTGGGTGGCTGGGCGAACCATGCTTCGGCATCGGTATCGGTGAACATCGCCATCCCGTCACCGAGGTCTTCGACCTGCCAGCGGCGATCATCCGGCCAGGGCTGATGACCAGGGCCCAGCACTTGAATACCGAGAGCCGATGCCACACGCTGTGCTTCGTCATGTCTGCCCACCGACACCGCACGAGCCTCAACGGTGCCCACATGTTCCAGCCACGGCTGGGCAAGTACGCTGCCCATCGACATGGGCCGATCACCTCCACGGCGGATCACGCCGTAGTCGAGGTATCTGCTGAGGCCGCGTAGGTTGTCGCTCAACTCCTCAACGGCTCCACGCCAGTCGAGGGAATCGTTGAACGCGATCGACATCAGCAACCGGCCCCACGGGTCGAACGTCACTTGCCTGGCCAGCCGCATGCCACGCACGCCCGACCGCGGAGTGTCACGCACGACATCAGCAGCAGAGATTCGAACCCGCCGACCTTGGGGGACACGGTTGATGATCTCGGGGACGGCAGCTGAAGCGATCGGGAACGACACACCATTCAATCCGATCCAGGTCGAGCCGCCGGGAACCTGACACCAGTCGAACGCCCAGGCCCGCACCGCGTCGAGAAGCGCCGGATCAACTCGCCAATCACCTCGCTTCGCCAACGCCTGACCCCGCAAGCTCGCCGCCGCCACGAACTCATGATGAGTCGCCTCGAACTCGCGCGCCGCCAGCTGCCAGTACGGCGACGGCTCCACCGTCGCCGGTCGAAATGTCCCCGACAACCCGCCCTCACGTGCCGCATCGCCGAAGATCTCAAGCATCCGTTCCACAGCAGCCTGGTCATAGCAGTAGTCGACGAACAACAACGCTCCCTTGCCATAGGGAACCGGATCGACCACCCCCAAACGATCCTGCAGTTCCTCACTGACCCGAGCCGCTGCAGCACTCAACACCGCATCGACCAGCTCCCACCCATCGTTCGTGACAAACCCCAGCAGAATCTGCTCACCATCAGCACGCCGCCACTCCCGCAACACCGACGCCGCCGACACTTTCACCTCACCCATCACAACCCCTCTCGTGACCACGACGATGCCCGCTCACCACGCCCATGTTCAGTGATACTCACGGCCCGTCCATCCACAGATCGAACGCATAGGTTCCCGTCCGGCCTGACGACGCTGTCACCGACAGCGTGTAGTCGCCCGTGAGCCCGAAGAAGGTCTTGTCCGTGTTGCAACTCCCGGAGAAGACAACCGCGCCCGTCGAATCGATCAGCTTCCATGCCTGATACGTGTAGCCGGGCGCCGAGATACACGACTTGTTGTCCAAGCGAATGTCTTGTGACCCCCCGCTGATGGTGAATCTGTATTGATCTGCCGAGAATCTCGTCTCGAGGTTCCCCGCGCCGGTCGATGGGATCCCATCAGACACGGCAAGCTTCGAGGCTGAGAGCATCACATCGAAAATCTGTGGCGGATCAATAACGTAGAGGTCGAACGAGTAGGTCCCCCCTGTCTGTGTTGTTGTGAACTCAAGCGTGTAGTCGCCTGCCGAGAGGTCGTTGAATTGCTTGTCCGAACTGCACGATCCGGTGACTGTAGTCGTGCCAGGTGGGCCGACAAGCTTCCATTTCGAATAGGCGATCCCGGTTGTCCCGATACACGACTTGTTGTCGAGGAGCATGGATGCGCCACCGGTTGGCACGGTGAAGGTGTATTTGTCACGCGATGCCGTCGTTTCCAGGTTGCCGGCACCCGGTGACGGAACGCCGTTCGAGACGGCTGCGGGCGCACCGACGAGCGGGTCCAGTTCAAAGGACTGCGGCTCAGGCAACTCGAACAGATCAAACGAGTACGTGCCTGTCTTTCCAGACGACGCACTGATCTCGAGACGGTATTCACCCTCCGAGAGCTCGTTGAACACCTGGTCCGCGTTGCAGCTGCCCGATGCTGCAACGGTGCCGCCATGGTCGAGGAGCTTCCATTGCTGGTACGTGTAGCCCGTGGTGGCAATGCAGGTCTTGTTGTCCAGCACGAGCGACTGTCCGGCCAGTACATCGAAGGAATACACATCACGTGAGAATCGCGTCTCAAGGCGACCCGCCCCGTTGGTTGGGCTTCCGTCAACGACGCTCACAGGCGAGCCGATCGGCCCGAGGTCAAAAACTTGAGGATCGTCGACGAAATATAGGTCGAACGCGTATGTTCCACCGGTGTGGGTTGTGCTGATGGTCAGTTCGTAGGTCCCCTCCGGGAGGTCCTTGATATTCGAGTCAGCACTGCACGAGCCCGACTTGATCACCAGTCCGCCGCTTCCACGCAGTTCCCAATGCGAGTATGCGAATCCCGTAATTCCGATGCACGCCGTGTTGTCAAGGAAGACTGTCCTGCCACCCTCTGGTACCTCAAAGGTGTAGATGTCGCGAGATGCCGTCGTCTCGAGATTTCCGGCTCCAGACGATGGCATCCCGTTCGCTACTTGCGCCGGAGCCGACCAGGCCGGCGAGAGTTCGAAGGTCTCGGGTGGAGGGACCTCTGCGAGGCTGAAGCTGTACGGGCCTGTCTTGCCGTAGAGCGCTGACACTTCCAGCACATAGTCCCCCGCGTTTAGCCCTTGAAACTGTGGATCCGTATTGCAGGAACCTTGGTCGATCGCCTTGCCGTCTGAATCGATCAAGGCCCAGCGCTGGTAGGTGAACCCTGTCGTCGAGATACAGCTCGTGTTGTCGACTACGATGCTTGTCCCGTTCGTCGTGATGCTGAACTCGTAGCGGTCGCGCGCGAAGCGGGACTCCAACCGCCCTGCGCCGGTCGACGGGACTCCGTCGCTCACGATGGTAGGTGTGCTGCCCACGAGCAAACTGTAGATCTGTGGCGCATCTACGATGTGGAGCATGAATGAATACGTTCCGCCTGTCTGCTTCGTGCTGAACTCGAGCGTGTAGCTACCCGCCGGCAGCCGGTCGAACTGTTGGTCTGAACTGCACGAACCGCTGATTGGGGCGGCTCCGGCTGGACCTATCAGCTTCCAGGTGGAGTATGCGAATCCGGTCGTTCCGATGCATGACTCGTTGTCGAGGAAGATCGAAGCACCACCGGCTGGCACGGAGAAGCTGTATCGGTCGACTGAAGCGGAGGTCTCGAGGTTGCCTGCACCGGCTGCCGGAAGCTCCGGTGAGACTGTCGCCGGCGATCCGACCGCCGGCGACAGCGCGAACGTCTGCGGCTCAGGCACTTCGAACAGATCAAACGAGTACGTGCCTGTCTTGCCCGACGACGCACTTACCTGCAGCCGATATGTACCACCTGAAAGATGGAGGCCTGGATGAGCCGCGCAGGTACCGGCGGCTACCACTTTTCGGCTGTCGTCGTAGAGGAGCCACTGCTGATGGGTGTAGCCGGTCGTTCCGATACACGTGTGGCTTTGCATGGCGATATCAGATCCGCCCGTTGGGACATCGAAGACATACACGTCTTTTGATACTGGGCCTTCGATATTGCCCGCCCCGGGCCCAGGTACGTTGTTCGATACCTGAACAGGATGCCCAACAGGATCGACGGCGAACTCGTCCGGCGGCACCACGTCTGCGGTCACACGGATGTCATCGACGCCGAACTCGTGACGGGTCGTACCGGTTCCGTCGGTCGCTACAAGCCGGGCTTCTAGTGAGGTCGTGTGGTGGGCGATACTTGTCTCAATGCGATAGACCCAATATGGCTTTCCGCTGGCCAGCGTCCCGCTCGCTATCACGGCGGGAAGTGAATCACCTGTGGGCGCTTCGGTGATCGAATCCCCGTGAATTGTCGCCTGCCATACCGTCTGATCTCCGATCTTGAATCGAGCTTGTTGTGTGTCAGTAGGACGGGACCAGTCGCCGATCACCACGAGATCGAACGAAATGTCTACGGACGTGTGAGGATCAAGGTCGGTCAACATGAATGCGTATGTTTCAGAGTCCTTGACCGGGCCGGCGAAGCTACTGATGAACGGGTCAGATCCGATACGTGGATAGTTGAAGTTCCTGGGGACTGCTCCTTCGAAGTCAACGAGGAGTTCACCGTCGTCTAGGTAGCCGTCGTCTGGCGATGCAATGGGCGCAGCGACCTCCACCGCGTCCTGCAAGTACGTCTCGTCGTCCAGTGCCAAGAGATCGAGCACGCAGGACCTCAGCGCCCCGCCCTCAGCGACGCCTTCGGCGCGGCATCTGCCCTCAGCCTCCAACTGATCGTCAGCGGGGTAGTTGGCTGCCGACACCAAGTTCGCTGGAAAGGTCGTGTCAGTGAAGGTCTCGGTGCTCTCGCCTGACGCATACGTGAAGTTGCTCGACGAACCGCTGACTCGCCACGAGTTCGCATAGACGGTATGGAATGCCTCCGGTGTCGGCGAAGCGGACAACTGTGTCCCGTCACGGAGCTTGAACTCGTCGTTCTTCTTCCCGTCGTTGTCGCCCAAGAGCCCCGTGGTGTGCGTTCCAGACGGTACGAAGGCACGCAGCTGCCCGGTCTGTCGTTGGAACGAAATGATCGGCCGAGGCCCGTTGCCCGCAGCAAAGACCAGATAGTTGTGGCCACTGCGCAACGCAGCGGCTCCGTCGCCGAGGTAGAGATAGCCGCCATCCGGGATTGTGACAGGATCACCGTCAAGTAGCACCCCCGTTCTGCTCAGTTGCAGGTCAACTCCAGAGACCCGTGCAACCAACGCAGACAGCGACGAAACCTTGTTGCTGGTGCCTACGGGCTCGAACCTTGCCTGGACGGCGAAGTCAAAAGCAGGAACCGACAGCACATCGAATTCACCATGTGCCTGAAGGTCGTAACCCACGCCATCCAGCGTTACGAGATGCGGATCGCCGAAGATCGAAACCGGAAGGTTCTTGTTCAGAAGGTCGTGAAGGGCCTTCAGCGAGGCCTGCGTGCCAATCTTGACGTAGTCAAGACCGAGGGCGGACAACTCGACCAGAAAAGTGCCCGCGACGGCTACCGCGATGACGATCTCATCGGGACCGATGCAAATGAACCAGCCGCAACCGGCCGGAACGGGCGCGTTGGTCGGGAGGGGAGCCGGGTTCGGGTCAAACCGCGGTTCTTCACCGTCGTTGTTGTCGTCGCTGCCGGGAGGCGCGGGCGGTACGAACCAGGGGAACTTTGGAATGTCGTGCTTGCTCGGTTCCTCCTCTTCGTTGGTCTTCTCCCCAGTGGGGTTGTCCGAGTCGCAATCCGATTCCCGGACCTTCTCAACGCCGAGGACGCCGTCGGTTTCCACGTAGGTCTGGAAGACTTCGTAGATCCGGCGACCACCATCCGGACACATACGCGGAGTCCAGACGCTGAACTGATCGCCGGCCAGCGGAATCAGGTCAGACGCACCAGCGACCGCCACATCCCCATCGGAAAGTGAAGAATCAACGATCAGGCCGTCGACATAACTTTCGGCTTGTTCCGCTCCGTCACCGATCCGGTTCCACTTGTTCTTGACTTCGATAACGCGAACGGCAGGGTCTGTCGACGACGTGCTGTCATAGACCACGATGTCGGCGCGGCGGCGCGCACCGACCTGCACCTCCCACTGGATGTTCGGGGATATTCCACCCGCCGAACGAAGCGGGTCCAGCTTGTTCAATGTCTGAAGCGCCCGCGCCTGAGCGATGAGTTCGACCGCCCGGCCGGTACCGCCGCACTCCCCGCGCTCATACGGCGTGGGGTGAGGCGCAACCAAGCACGCGGCCCGGATCCGGCTGCGGGTCGACCTCATCTTGCCTGCCACGCAGCGCTTCCCACCGGCAGCCGGGATCGAACTGTCAACGCTATTGACGCACTCGCCCCCGGAGACCGTCGTCGCCATCGCGGCGTCTTGAAAGGGCACTTGAAGTGCCGTGGCACCGATCGCGAGCAGTAACGCGAAGATCAGCCCGCGGGTCGTCCTGGCCATGGAACCGCCTACCCACACCGCGAACTCGCGATGTCCACACTCCCCCCAGTCGCTCCCTACGACAGGCTATGAAGCTAGCACCGACAAGGGTCAATGGCGATCTGCAGCGAATCCGGCGCCTGAGACCAAGCGAAGGGTTGGCGAGGCCGACGCCAATCGCAGCTGTTCATCCGCTCTTCGGCACGCTGCTGCCCTCGTCGCCACCACCGGTGAGTTCCTACACGACCTCATCTTCGACGCCAGCCGCGACTGTCACGCCAGAAAAATGAACGACACCCTGACCTGCCCCAGATCCGGGTGTCGACGACGTCCTGAGATATCACAACAGTGCCGATGACAGGACTCGAACCTGCACGCCTGAGGCACGGCATCCTAAGTGCCGCGTGTCTACCAGTTCCACCACATCGGCTCGCGCCTACACAGCCTAACGGTCAGTCCAGGCCGAGGTCGCGGCGCAGCTTGGCGACGTGACCGGTGGCCTTCACGTTGTAGGCGGCATACGTGATGGTGCCGTTCTCGACCACGAACGTCGAGCGGATGACGCCCTGGACGACCTTGCCGTACAGCTTCTTCTCGCCGAACGCGCCCCACTCGGTCAGCACGTTCTTGTCCGGATCGGACAGCAGAGTGATGGTCAGGCCGTCGTGCTCGCGGAACTTCGCCAGCTTCTCGGGCTGGTCCGGCGAGATGCCGACGACCGTGTACCCCTCGCCCTGCAGGCGGTCGAGCGAGTCGCTGAAGTCGCAGGCCTGTTTGGTGCAGCCCGGCGTCATGGCGGCCGGATAGAAGTACACGATGACCTTGCCCTCGAGCCCGGACAGCGTCACCTCCTCGCCGGTGTCGCTGGGAAGGGTGAAGTCGGGTGCGGTGTCGCCGACGACGAGTCGCTGAGTCATGGCCCTATCCTTGCTGATGGGGGAATCATGCGATTCCAGCACCCACCCAAGCCATGAGGCCCGAGAGCCGCCTAGACGAGGAAGTGATCCGGTGTCGAAGCAGACCGACGAGCTGGTCCAGGAGATCGACGAGATCCGTGAGCGCCTGGCGAACACGGTCGACGAACTCGTGGTGGCCGTCCATCCGCGCAGCATCGCCCGCCGGACGTTCGCGTCGATCAAGAGCAGATTCGTCGACGACACGGGTGCGGTCCGCACCGAGGTCGTGCTGCCGATCGTCGGCGGCGTGGCCGCGGTCGTCGTCGGCGCGGTCGTGGTGCGCAGAATCGTGCGCTGACGTGAGCGCGGGAAAGCGTGCCGGCGACGATCACAAACTGCCGATCCGGATGCTGCAGGATCGCCTGCTCGTCACGATCGACAAGGATGCCGGGGACCGCAGGTCCACCGGCGGCATCGTGATCCCGGCGACCGCCGCGCTCGGCAAACGACTGGCGTGGGCACGGGTCGAGGCGACCGGCCCTCACGTCCGCTCGGTCGAGATCGGCGATCGTGTCCTGTTCGACCCCGACGACCGGGCCGAGGTCGAGGTGCGCGGCGAGGAGTTCATCCTGCTGCGCGAGCGCGACCTCCACGCCGTGGCGTCCGAACGCATCGAGGAAGGCCAGACCGGCCTCTACCTGTGATCGACTGACGTCATGACCACAGGCCGCGACATCCCGCTGCGTCGCATCCGGCTGCTCCGCTCCACCGACAGTCTCGCCGACCGGCTGTGGGTCCTTCGTCGCCGCTGGCGCACACTCCTGCGGCTGGCCGTCGCTCCGGCAGTCGCCCTGTTCCTGGCGACGCACGTCCTCGATCACCAGCAGGCGTTCTTCGCTCCCATCGCCGCGGTGATCGTCCTGATCGCGGGCGCGGGGCTGCGCGGACGCACCCTGTTCGAACTGGTGCTCGGTGCCGCCGTCGGCGTCCTGATGGGCGAGCTGCTGGTCCTCGCGATCGGCCGCGGGGCCTGGCAGATGGCGCTGATCGTGGTGCTCACGGTCGTGGTGGGCACGCTCATCGGCCTGAAGGGGCTGGCCATGACCCAGGCGGCCAATTCCTCGGTGCTGCTCGCGGCGGTGCTGCCGGTCGCCGGTACGGGCAATCCGGCGGTCACGCGGTTCCTCGACGCCCTGGTCGGCGGCGCCTGCGGACTCGCCGCGATCCTGTTGATCCCGCGCAATCCCGTGCGTGACATCGACCGGGAGGTGCAACGCATCCTGCGCGAGCTGGCGGGGATTCTGCGGCAGCTGGCTCATGCCCTGCGCACCCTCGACGTCGCCGCGGCCGACGCCGAGCTGACCCGGGCCAGAGGGATGACCCCGCAGGTCGACGTGATGGCGTCGACGGCGGCCAACGTGGCCGAGATCGCCCGGATGTCGCCGATGCGCTGGCGGCAGCGCGAGCACGTGAGCACGTATCTGGCGACCGTGAGCGATCTGGACAACGCGGTGCGAGACATCCGGGTCCTGGCGCGCAAGACCTCGACCCTGCTGCGCCGCCGGGAGCGAGTGCCCCACGGGCTCGACATCGCCTTCGAGGAGCTGGCCCGCGCGATCGACATCTTCGCCGACGACCTGTCCGAGCACGACGACTTCGACGAGGCACGCCAGGCGCTCATCGAGGCCGCCCGCCTGGCGACCACGGCGCTGACGCACACGATGACGATGAACAGCGCGAGCATCACCGCGCAGGTACGGTCGCTGTCGGCCGATCTGCTCTATGCCAGCGGCTACACGCGCGACGAGGTCGACGACGTCATGGACTTCGACCTGGGCTGGGCCTGATCTTCGCCTGACCGTCCCTCGAGGTTGGGCTCCGGTTCATCTCGGACTGCTGACGTGAGGGCATGAACTCACTGAAGATCACCAGCAGGCGCACCGTCGTCGTCCTGTCCGTCGCGGGCCTCGCGCTCGTCACGGCAGCGGCCGGTGCCATCGGTTCGGGGCGGGATCCATTGAGCAAGCCGGGTGCTGCCACCCGTCACGCGACCGACCAGACCAAGACGGTCCGCAACGCGATCCAGAGCGGTCGCGCGGACAATGTCATCCTCCTGATCGGCGACGGCATGGGCGACTCCGAGATCACCTCGGCCCGCAACTATGTGCACGGTGCCTCCGGTCGGTTCCCGGGCATCGACGCACTGCCGCTCACCGGGCAGTACACGACCTACTCGCTGACGAAGGACGGCAAGCCGGACTACGTGACCGACTCGGCCGCGTCCGGCACGGGATGGGCCACCGGCACCAAGAGCTACGACGGCGCCATCTCGGTGGACGTCAAGGGCAAGCCCCACGCGACACTCCTGGAGCTGGCCAAGAAGGCCGGCTACAAGACCGGCAACGTGTCGACGGCCGAGCTTCAGGACGCGACGCCGGCGGTGCAGGTCGCTCACGTGACGGCACGCTCGTGCTACGGACCCGTGGCGACGGCCACGACGTGCCCCACCAACGCCAAAGAGAACGGCGGCGCCGGGTCGATCACCGAGCAGTTGCTCGACACGCGCCCAGACGTCAGCCTCGGTGGCGGCGCCAAGACCTTCGCCGAGACCGCGACCGCCGGCCGGTGGAAGGGCCTGACGCTGCAGCAGCAGGCCGAGAACCGCGGCTACCAGATCGTCGACGACCTCGACTCGTTGAAGGCCGTCAAGAAAGCCGATCAGAACCAGCCGGTGCTCGGTCTGTTCGCGCCCGGCAACTTCCCGGTCCGCTGGACCGGTCCGGCCGCGACCAAGGCCGGCGGTGCCCAGGCGCCCGCACGGTGCACCGAGAACCCGGCGCGGGCGGCCTCGCAGCCGAGCCTGGCCGACATGACGAGGAAGTCGATCCAGCTGCTCGACAAGGGCTCGAAGAAGGGCTTCTTCCTGCAGGTCGAGGGCGCCAGCATCGACAAGCAGGATCACGCGGCCGATGCGTGCGGTCAGATCGGCGAGACGCTCGATCTGGACGAGGCCGTCAAGGTCGCGCTCGACTTCGCCAAGAAGGACAAGCACACGCTCGTCATCGTGACCGCCGATCACGCCCACACCAGCCAGATCGTGGAGGCCGGATCGACGACGCCGGGGCTGACCGTCAATCTCCGGACCGACGAGGGCCAGCCGATGACGATCAACTACGGCACCTCGGCCGAAGGCGGCTCGCAGCAGCACACCGGCACCCAGCTGCGGATCGCCGGCTACGGCCCGCAGGCGGCGAACGTGGTCGGCCTGAGCGATCAGACCGATCTGTTCTTCACCATCAGTCGTGCCCTGAGGCTGTCGACGAAGTAGACCACCGCCGCGGCCATCGCCGACACGCTCGACGGTGGCCGCGGCGGCGCGTCGGTTCGACACCGGTGGGGGCGACGCGGTAACGTGCCGGAACCACTGCAGAGGAGGTGAGACCCATGGAGAACATCAACACCACATTCGGTGCGGCCGATCGCCGTCCCGTGTTCTTCGCTACCGGGTCCGCCTCCGGAGCAGCTCTCACGACGTAGTCGACACGCTCGACTCGCCCCGAGCCTCTCCTTCCTTCGGACCCGCATCCGAGAAGGGGAGGCTCTTTCCGTTTGTCCCCACGACCATCTGTCCAGACCGATCCCATCCATTCACGCACAGAAAGGAGGCGCGCACATGTCCCAGCAACTCGACACACTCACGCACGCACAGATCCCAGGCCCGAACCCGAACCTCACCGGCTCGACGACCGATCGAGGGGAGGTGAAGGCCATGGCGATCTTCGAGCGTCAACCGCGCCGCCAGTCTGTCCAGAAGAGGGCGTGGGACGAAATGAGCGAGATCGATCGGGCCGTGCTCCTGGAGACGGTCCGGCTGCGACGCAAGGCGCGTGAGCAGCGCAGCAAGCTGCACCGCCAGTACTACGGCATGCGCAGCACCCGCTAGGCGCCCCGGCCGCCGACGTCGGTGATGGCCCGAAGGGTGATCACCGGTCGCCGGCGGCGAGGGACGAGCCGCGCGGGTAGGCGTTGGGTGAGGGACTGGCTCGAGTGAGTCGTCTATCTCGCTGGCGCCTACCCGCCGTCGGTCGCAGAGCGACCTTCCGGCTGGCGGCCAACAGCCCGGTCGCCAGCGGTGAGGGACGAGCCGCGGGAAGGCGCTGGTGAGGGAACGGGCTTGAGCGGGCCCTTCGCCTCACCGGCGCCTCCCCGCACGTCGGCCGGTGGTGTCAGCGGTTCTTCAGGGCGTCGGCGTAGGCCAGGATGCGGCGCGCGTCGCGGACGTGCAGTTCCTCGATCATCTTGCCGTTGTAGGTCGCCACTCCCTTGGATTCGGCCGCCGCCTCGTCGAAGGCCGCGATCATGCCCTGGGCTCGCTCGATGTCTGCCTCGGACGGACTGAACGCCACGTTCGCGGGCTCGACCTGCGAAGGATGGATCAGCGTCTTGCCGTCGAAGCCCATCTCGCGGCCCTGACGTGCCTCGGCCTCGAAGCCCTCGGGGTCCTTCACGTCGTTGTAGACGCCGTCGATGATGACCTTGCCCGCCGCGCGGACCGCGAGCAGCGTCCAGGCCAGGGAGGTCAGGACGACCGGATTGCGTCCCGGTACGTGCAAGCCGTACGTCTCGTTGACGATGTCGTTGGTGCCCATCACGATGACCGTCAGTCGCTCATGGGCGGCTGCGATCTCCTCGGCGTGCAGCAACGCGCGCGGGGTCTCGATCATGGCCCACAGCTGGGTCTTCTCAGGGGCGCCGGCGGCCTCGATCGCGGCCACCAGCTGCTGCACCTGCTCGGCCGATTCGACCTTGGGCACCAGGATGGCGTCGGGTCCCGCGGCCGCGGCGGCGTTGATGTCGTCGTCGTGCCACTGCGTACCGATCGAGTTGACCCGGATCGCCAGCTCTCGGTGTCCGTACTCGCCGGACTGCGCAGCCGCGCACACATGGGCGCGCCCGGTTTCCTTGGCGTCGGGGGAGACTGAGTCCTCCAGATCGAGGATCAGGGCGTCGGCATCGATGGTCTTGGCCTTCTCCAGCGCGCGCTCGTTGGCGCCCGGCATGTAGAGGACGGAACGACGAGGACGAATCTCGTTCACTGCGCTCACAGGTCGTACAGCTCCTTCAGTTCCGGATCGCGCTCGGCCAGCGACGTGGCCAGGTCGAGCATCACGAGGCACTGCTTGCAGGACGCGTCGTCCTCCATCTTGCCGTTGATCATGACCGCGCCCGAGCCGTCGCCCATGGCCTCGACGACCTCCTTGGCGTGCTCGACGTCCTCCTTGCTGGGGGAGAACACCTTCTTGGCGATGTCGATCTGCACGGGATGCAGGCTCCACGCGCCGACGCAGCCGAGCAGGAACGCGTTGCGGAACTGGTCTTCGCAGGCCACGACGTCCTTGATGTCACCGAACGGGCCCCAGAACGGGAGGATGTCGTTGGCGGCACAAGCGTCGACCATGCGCGAGATCGTGTAGTGCCACAGATCCTGCTGGAAGGTCTGGCGGCCCTCGTTCAGGTCCTCGCCCGTCGGGTCGGTGCGCACCAGGTAACCCGGGTGTCCGCCGCCGACGCGGGTGGTCTTCATACGGCGAGACGCGGCCAGGTCGGCCGGGCCGAGGCTGATGCCCTGCATGCGGGGGCTGGCGCCGGCGATCTCTTCGACGTTGGCCACACCGATCGCCGTTTCGAGGATCGCGTGCACGAGCAGCGGCTTCTGCACGCCCGCCTTGGCCTCGAGCTGGGCCAGCAGGCGGTCGATGTAGTGGATGTCCTGGGCGCCCTCGACCTTGGGCACCATGATGACGTCGAGCTTGTCACCGATCTCGGCGACCAGAGCGATCAGGTCATCGAGGATCCAGGGGGAATCCAGTGAGTTGATTCGGACCCAGAACTGGGTGTCACCGAAGTCGGTGTTCTTGCCGATCTCGATCAGACCCTGACGCGCGGCTTCCTTGTTCTCGGTCTTGATGGCGTCCTCGAGGTTGCCCAGGATGATGTCGACCTTGGCGGCGATCGACGGCACCTTCTCGGCCATCTTCGGATTGCTCGGATCGAAGAAGTGGATCATCCGGCTCGGCTTGAACGGGACGTCCGCGAGGGGCGCGGGGGCGCCGAGGGCGAGGGGACGGAGGAACGCTCGAGGATTGCGCACGGTTCTCTTCCTGCAGGTGGCCAAAACTCTTGTCAGTATGCCGACGACCCGTGCCGCCGGACTAGGGCGGGGGTCACAGAATGGCGGCTGTCGGCGGCTGGGGGTTGACTGGGGTCATGACCGACACCACTCTCATCGCCCGCGGGCTCGATCAGCTCGCCAGCCTGCTCGACGACGTCACGCCGGATCAGGCCAGCCTGCCCACGCCGTGCTCAGACTGGACGATCGCCGATCTGGCCGACCACGTCGTCGGCACCACGACACAGTTCGCCGTCATGGCCCAAGGCGGTCAGCCCGACTGGGGCGCGCCGACGAAGCACGAGGACCAGCCCGCCGCAGCTCTGCGACGGCGTACCGGCGAACTCGTCACCGCCCTCGAGGCCGGCGACGGATCGTTCCCCGTCGGCATGGCGGCGGGCGAACTCGCGGTGCACACCTGGGACCTGGCCACGGCGCTCGGCCGCGACACGGCCGATCTGGATCCGGCGATCGCCGAGGCGGGTCACGCCTTCATGTCCGAGTCGCTCACCGACCAGATGCGTGGTGATTCGTTCGGCCCCGAGCAGCAGGCGCCGGCCGATGCCGACGCCTACCAGCGGGCCGCCGCGTTCGCGGGTCGCGCCGTCAGTCGTCCGAACTGACGATCCGGCGACGGGCCGACAGCAGGTCGAGTTCGGGCCGGCCCGCCACGAAGTTCTCGACTTTGTCCAGCACCTCGATGAGATGCCGGCTGTCCGACGACACCGTGGACACGCCCACCCCGGCGCGACGGTACAGATCCAACGATCCGGTCTCGGCCGCGGCGACCGTGAACGTGCGCCTCAGATCGGCCACGAGCGGCCGCACGACGGCGCGCTTCTCCTTCAACGTGTGCACGTCGCCCAGCAGCAGGTCCAGCTCGAGCCAGCCGATCCACATGACTGCTCAGGCGGTCGGTGCGTAGCCGGCCTTGAGATCGTCGATCAGATTGGGGCCGGAGGGCGCCCAGCCGAGTTCGGCGCGTGCCTTCTCGCCGCCGGCCTGCTGATCCAGCAGCAGGGCTTCGCCGAAGGCGCCGAGCCGGCCGAGCGTCGCTTCGTCGCCCTCCAGCGTCACATCGCCGATGGCCGTGGCGATCTCGGCCACGGTCGGATTGTGCCCGCTGACTCCAACGTAGGTCTGCCCGCCCGCCGATTCGAGAGCGCGGACGTACAGATCGGCCAGGTCGTCGACATGGACCGAGGTCCAGTGCTGCTGTCCGGTGCCGGGCGCCACCCGCGAGTGGACCAGCATGGCCGGGATACCGGCGCCGTGGCCGTGCACGATGCCGGGCTGCACCACGATCGCCCTGACGTCGGAGTCGAGCAGCCGGCGCTCGGCACCGACTCGCCAGGCGGTCAGCGGGGGAGCGTCGGCCGGCGAGGTCTCGGTGATCTGCGGGTTCGAACCGTAGGTCCAAATGCCGCCGGTCAGCACGAACGGCCGGTCGGTGCCGCCGAAGGCCTGGATCGCGGCGTCGATGACGGCGTCGTTGAGCTCGCTGTCGCGTGCATCGCTGCCGGCGGCGGTGTGGATCGCGGCATCGTGCTGGGCCAGCTCCGAGGCCAGCCAGTCGCGATCGAACAGATCGCCCACGAGCGACACGGCGCCGGCATCCTGCACGGCGCGAGCCGACTGCGAACTCCGTACGACCGCCGTCACCTGGTGGCCGTCCTCGACCAGTCGTGACAGCACCGCGCTGCCGATGTATCCGGTTCCGCCCGTCAGCAAGATCTTCACGTCCGAACAACCAGCCGCGCGGTCTCCCCATTCCCGCCCGCGAGTCACCTGGTGCTCCCGGTAGCGTGGAGGAATGAGTGATCCCACGTCGTGGCAGGACCCTGCTGCCGTGTCGCTGATGCTCGACGACCTCGAGACCTGGGCGGTCGTGGGCCTGTCGACCAACACCGCGCGCACGGCGTACGAGATCGCGTCGCTGCTTCAGGCTCGCGGCAAGCGGATCGTCCCGATTCACCCCGACGCTCCCGCGGTGCTCGGCGAGCAGGGCTATGCCACGTTGGCGGACGTGCCTTTCGCCGTCGACGTGGTCGACGTGTTCAGGCGTTCGGAGGAGGCCGGCGTGTTCGCGGATCAGGCTGTCGAGATCGGCGCGAAGGGTGTCTGGTTCCAGCTCGGCGTGATCGATGAGGATGCCTTCGATCGCACGATCGCCGCCGGGGTGCCGATGGTCATGGACACCTGCCCGGCCATCGAGTGGAGACGGCGCGGATAACGCAGAACGGCGGCCCTGAGGCCGCCGTTCTCCGTGGTGGTACACCCCCTGGGACTCGAACCCAGAACCCATTGATTAAGAGTCAATTGCTCTGCCAATTGAGCTAGAGGTGCATGCGCGTGAATCATGCGCGAGCAATGACTCTAGCACCCCGCGGGCGGCGCCACGAAATCGAGGGCGGACGCTCAGACGAGGGATCACGGCGTGCTCGCCGTTGCGACGATGTCGAGCAGAGCGTGGGCGGCATTGTGGCCACCGATCCCGCTGACCGCACCGCCTCTGCGAGCTCCGGAACCGCACATCAGAACGCGTGGATGATCGGTCGCGACGCCCCATCGCTCAGCGGGTTGGCGGGCCGGCTGCGCGTCATCGAGCCACGGCCACTGCAGATCGCCATGGAAGATGTGGCCGCCCGGCATCGCAAGCGCCTCCTCGATCTGGCGCGGAGTCTTGTGCTCGACGCCCAGGATCAGCGGCTCGATCGGTTCGGCCAGATGCGCGTTCAGGGCGACGAGGAACTGCTCGAAGGCCCGCCGAGCGGCATCGACGTCCGGCAGGACCGCGTTCGGGGTGTGCAGGCCGAAATATGTCAGGGTCTGGGCCTCGGTGGCGGCGAGATCGGGACCGAGGATGGAACGATCGGTCAGGGTGTGGCAGTACAGCTCGCCGGCGGCCCGTGACGGCAGGCTGCCGGACGCCGCCTCGCGGTAAGCGGACTCCAGCTCGGTGAGGCGTTCGCCGACATGGAACGTGCCGGCGAATGCGATCGCGGGATCGATGCCGGAACGCAGACGCGGCAGCCGCGAGACCAGCACGTTGACCTTGAACTGCGAGCCCGACGGCTTCGGTCCCGGATCGCGGCCACGCAGCAGGTCGAGCAGGTAGGGCGCGACGCCGCTGAGCAGCCAATCGGCCGTGAACTCGAATCCTTCGCCGCGAACCTCGACCCGGTCGTCGTGGGCGTCGACCGAGGTGACGTGGCAGCCGGTACGGATGCGCACGCCCGCGTCTCGGGCAGCCCGCTCCAGTTCGGCCGAGACGGCGCCCATGCCGCCGACGGGCACCCGCCACTCGCCCGTGCCGTTGCCCACTAGGTGGTACAGGAAGCACCGGTTCTGGACGAGAGAGGGATCGTGGAGCGACGCGAACGTGCCGATCAGGGCATCCGTGGCGACGACGCCGCGGACCAGGTCGTCGGAGAAGCGTCGTTCGACGGCCTCGCCCAGCGGGCGCTCGATCAGGTCGGTCCAGATGACGGGATCGACCTGGCTGCGGATCGCGTCGGCGGTGGGGAGAGGGCTCAGGAGGGTGGGAGCGACGGTGCGGGCCACGGTGCCGACCTCGGCGTAGAAGCGCTGCCAGGCCGAGAACTCATTGTCGCCGCCGGTCAGCGCGCGGAAGGACTCCTGGGTCGCCGGGCCCTCCTCGGTCTCGACCAGCAGGCCGGACGGACCGTCGGGCGCCTCGTACGGGGTGAACGAGGCGGTCTCGCGCGATCGCAGTTCGAGGTCGAGTCCCAGCTCGGCGATCAGCTCGGCGGGCATGAGGCTGACGAGATAGGAGAAGCGGGACAGCTGCGCCTCGTACCCGTCGAAGACCGGGGCGCTGATCGCAGCGCCGCCGACGTGGGGGAGGCGTTCGAGCAGGTCGACCTCGAAGCCTGCTCGTGCGAGATAGATCGAGGCGACGAGTGCGTTGTGCCCACCGCCGGCGATGACGACCCGAGATCCCGGCATACACGCACCCTACTCGCGGAATCTCCCAAGGTAGTTTAGAGTTCAACTAGATGAACCGGCTGAACCGCAGCCGATCGATCAAGGGAGATCGAGATGCCCGCCATCACCGTCGACGACTGGACGACCCTGCCGCGTGTCCTGCCGCTGCCCACCCAGAGCGAGGACCGCGCCGTCGTGTCGATCACCACGGCGCCTCAGGGCTACGAGGGCGAGGGATTCCCCGTGCGCCGTGCGTTCGCGGGTGTCGAGCCCCACCTGCTCGACCCGTTCATCCATCTGGACCAGATGGGCGAGGTCGAGTACGCGCCCGGTGAACCCAAGGGCACGCCGTGGCATCCGCACCGCGGGTTCGAGACGGTCACCTACATGATCGACGGCGTCATGGATCACCAGGACTCCCATGGCGGCGGTGGTTCCATCACCGACGGCGACACGCAGTGGATGACCGCCGGCAGCGGCCTGCTGCACATCGAGGCGCCGCCGGAGTGGCTCGTCAGCCGGGGCGGCCTGTTCCACGGCCTGCAACTGTGGGTCAACCTGCCGCGCGCCGACAAGTGGAAGCCGCCGGCCTACCAGGACATCCGGGGCACCGACGTGGGCCTGGCGTCGACGCCCGACGGCGGCGCCCTGTTGCGCGTCATCGCCGGAGAGATCGACGGGGTCCGCGGCCCCGGCAGCACCCATACGCCGATGGCCATGGTGCACGCGACGCTGGCACCGGGTGCGGAACTGGTCGTGCCGTGGCGCACCGACTTCAATGCGCTCGTCTATGTCCTGAACGGCGATGGATACGTCGGCGGCGAACGCCGCCCGATCCGCACGGGTCAGCTCGCCGTGCTGGGCCATGGCGAGATCATCACGGTCGGTGCCGACCAGCAGCAGGAGTCGCGACATCCGGCGATGGATGTCGTGCTGCTCGGCGGCCTGCCGATTCGCGAGCCCATCGCCTGGGCCGGCCCGTTCGTGATGAACACCAAGGCCGAGGTGCTCCAGGCGTTCGAGGACTTCCGGAAGGGCCGCCTGGGCACGATCCCCACCCAGCAGATCCCGCACGCCGACGTCCGTGGCGAGATGGGCTGAGACGCCGACGCTGAGGAGTCACTCGTTGGCGCTGAGGAGTCACTCCGGTGACTCCCCGGTGTCAATGAGTGACTCGCGAGCGACAATGAGTGACTCGCGAGCGGCAACGAGTGACTCGTCAGCGGTGATCGGGGGCTGGTTGACTGTGGGTATGCGTTCCGTCGCCCTGTCCCCGCAGAACCGCCAAGCCGCGCTCGACGCGATGGCGTCGCAGCAGCTCGACGTCCTCGTCGTGGGAGGAGGGGTGGTCGGTGGCGGAGCCGCGATCGACGCCGCCACGCGCGGCTTGTCCGTCGGGCTGGTCGAGGCCCGCGACTTCGCATCCGGGACCTCGAGTCGCTCCAGCAAGCTGATCCACGGCGGCCTGCGCTACCTGGAGATGCTCGACTTCCGGCTGGTCGCCGAGGCCTTGGCCGAACGCAGTCTGCTGCTCGAGAAGCTCGCGCCGCACCTGGTGCATCCGGTGCCGTTCCTGTACCCGCTGAAGCACCGGGTGTGGGAGCGCTTCTACGCCGGCTCGGGCGTCGCGCTGTACGACTCGATGGCCTTCCTGTCGGGCCGGTCGCGCGGCGTCCCCCATCATCGGCACCTGACCCGGCGCGGCGCGCGCCGGCTGATGCCCTCGCTGCGCAAGGACGCGCTCGTCGGGGCGATCCACTACTACGACGGTCAGGTCGACGACGCCCGCCACACCATGTTCCTGTCGCGCACGGCGGCGGCCTACGGCGCGCACGTGGCGAGCCGTGCTCGCGTCGTCGGACTGCTGCGCGAAGGCGACCGTGTCGTCGGCGCCACCGTGAAGGACCTCGAATCCGGTGCCGAGATCGAGGTTCGTGCCCGGCAGGTCGTCAACGCCACCGGCGTGTGGACCGACGAGACCCAGGCGTTCGCCGGCGAGCGCGGCCAGTTCCACGTCCGCGCCAGCAAGGGCATCCACCTGGTGGTGCCGCGCGATCGCATCCGCGGAGACTCCGGACTGATCCTGAAGACCGAGAAGTCGGTGCTGTTCGTCATCCCGTGGGGGCGCCACTGGATCATCGGCACGACCGACACGGACTGGAGCCTGTCGAAGGATCACCCGGCCGCGAGCAGCTCCGATATCGACTATCTGCTCGATCACGTCAACTCGGTCCTGGTCGAGCCGCTGACGCGCGACGACGTCGAGGGCGTCTACGCCGGGTTGCGGCCCCTGCTGGCCGGCGAGAGCGAGGCCACGAGCCAGCTGTCGCGCGAGCACGCGGTCTCGACCGGCGTGAAGGGCCTGGTCGTGATCGCCGGCGGCAAGTACACGACGTACCGGGTCATGGCCAAGGACGCGATCGATGCGGCCGTGTCGCAGATGGCCAGCCAGCTCGATCGCATGGTGCCCGAATCCTGCACCGAGGACGTGCCCCTGCTCGGGGCCGACGGCTATGAAGCGCTGTGGAATCAGCGACATCAACTCGCGACCTCCAGCGGTCTGGGCATCGGTCGCATCGAGCACCTGCTCAAGCGGTACGGCTCGCTGGCTCTCGAACTGCTCGACCTGATCGGTGAGCGCCCCGATCTGGCCGATCCGCTGACCGGCGCCGACGACTATCTGCGGGCCGAGGTCGTGTACGCCGCCTCGCACGAAGGCGCGCGTCACCTCGACGACACCATCGCCCGCCGCACCCGCATCTCGATCGAGATGTTCGACCGCGGTTCCGGCGTGGCCGAGGAGGTCGCCGAGTTGATGGGCGGCGTGCTCGGCTGGAGCGCCGACCAGCGCGCCAACGAGGTCGACCACTATCTCAAGCGCGTCGAGGCCGAGCGCGAGAGCCAGACCATGCCCGACGACGAGACGGCCGACGCGGCCCGCAAGGGCGCCGCCGACGTGGTGCCCGTCTCCGTCGCGTCCGCTTCGAACCCCGCCGATGCCTCGTGAGCGGTCGCCGCGTCGCGACGAGTGAGACCGTCGCCGACTACGACGTCAGATCGCCGGCGGTCCGCACGATCGCCACGGTCCTCGGCACCGTCGTGACCGTCGCCGCGATCGGGGCGCTGGTGTTCGGCCTCTCCATCGTGCTGAAGGACAGCCGCGTCGCCACCAGCCAGGTCGACGTCGGCCAGAACGCCAACCTGATCATCAACGCGACCACGGCGGACCTGGAGATCGTCGAGGGCGAACCGGATCTACTGACCATCACCTCGACCGTGACCAGCGGCCTGCGCAAGACCGACTACCAGCTGGGACGCAAGGGCGACGAGATCAAGATCGTGTCGAACTGCCAGCGCTGGCTCAATCCCGGGTGTGGCGTGAAGACGCGGCTCGAGGTCCCGCCCGGCCTGCCGCTGCGGGTCCGCACGACGACCGGCGAGATCCGGGTCCGTTCGATCTCCAAGGGCGTCCTGACGGTGCGCAGCGCATCGGGCGACGTCATGGCGACCGGCCTGGAGGTCGACGAGTTCGAAGCCACCACGACCGACGGCAACGTGTCGGCGGTCTTCAGCCGGCAGCCGTTCGCCTTCAAGGCCACGACGGGCTCCGGCGATGTCTCCGCGACGGTGCCCGCCGGCAAGCGCACGTACATCGTGACCGCCAAGACCGGCAGCGGGAATGTCTCGTCGGCCCTGGACTCCGATCCCGAGGGCGAGGGGTTCGTCCGCGTCACGACCCGGAGCGGCGACATCCGCCTCATCTCGTCATGAGCGGCGTTCTCGTCGTCTCCGCGACCCGTTCCGAGGCGGCACACCTGCCGCCCGGGGTCGATCTGGTGGTCTGCGGCATCGGCAAGGTCGACGCTGCGATCGCGGTGACCGAGGCGGTCATGACGCGCCGGCCGTCGCTGGTCCTCAACGTGGGCACGGCGGGCGCCCTGTTGCCGGGGACCGAGGGACTGTTCCTGCCGTCGACGGTGCTCAATCACGATCTGAGCGCCGACGTGCTGCGGCAGCTGGGATATCCCGCCGTCGACGCGATCGACGTCGCCGACGGCGACGGTTCCGTGCTGGCGACCGGCGACACCTTCGTGACCGACGTCGCCGTGCGGGATCTGCTCGCCGAACGGGCCTCCCTGGTCGACATGGAGGGCTTCGCGATCGCCGCCGCCTGCGTACGCCTGGGCGTGCCGTTCCGGCTGGTCAAGCATGTCAGCGATCCTGCCGACGGGACGGCGATGGACTGGCCGTCGCTGGTCGACGCGAGTGCCCGGGTGCTCGGAGCTTGGGTGGCCGCCCACCTGTGAATCGATCGTGCTCGACGTGCTGCCACAAGTGAGAACCCCTTGGACCGGGCGCCTGACGGCGGAGGGGTCCAAGGGGTTCAGTGGGGTGGACGACGGGACTTGAACCCGCGACCACCGGCACCACAAGCCGGGGCTCTACCAACTGAGCTACGCCCACCATGCGCGAGCGGCATGCACCGCCAGCGACGTCGAGAAGTGTATCTCAACCGAGGCGGTGCTCAGACCCCGCCCGTGAGCGAGCCTTTGACCTCGGCGGCGATGGCGCGGGCGGTCTCCGAATCGATGCCCGGCTCCTCGCGGAACACGGTCCGGCGGTAGTAGCGCAGCTCCTCGATGCTCTCGGAGATATCGGCGAGCGCGCGGTGGTTCCCGGCCTTCTCGGGCGCCGCGAAATACGCGCGTGGGAACCAGCGTCGGGCCAGCTCCTTGATCGACGACACGTCGATGACCCGGTAGTGCAGCCAGCCCTCGAGCTCGGGCATATCGCGCAGCAGGAACATCCGGTCGGTGCCGATCGTGTTGCCCGCCATCGGCGCCTTGCGCGGCTCCTTGACGTGCTCACGCACGTAGTCCAGGACGCGCTCCTCGGCCTCGGACAGGGTGAGCCCGTCGGCGAGCTCGGTGATCAGGCCAGAGGACGTGTGCATCTGCGTGACGAAGTCGTTCATCTGGTCGAGCGCCTCTTGAGGCGGTTTGACGATCAGATCGACGCCGTCGCCCAGGACGTTGAGGTCGTAGTCGGTCACCAGGGCCGCGACCTCGATCAGGGCGTCGTGCTCCAGGGAGAGCCCGGTCATCTCGCAGTCGATCCACACCAGCTTGTCGTTCACTCGCCCGACCATACTCAGGTGCGGCACCTGCGGACGGCCGGCCCAGGATAGGGTCGTCCCGAAATCCGACGGCGAGGAACCATTCGGGCCGCACGCCCGTTGGGACCCGTGGACGCCCGACACACCAGGAGAACCCGTGGCCAACGACCGCCAGCAGCGAGCCGCCCGCGCCGAGCAGATGCGCAAGGAGCGCGCGAAGGCCGAGCGCCGTCAGCGCAATATCGTCACCGTCGCGATCGTCGTGGTCGTGGTGGCCCTGATCGCGCTCGCCGCGTTCGCCATCAAGAGCGTGTCGGATGACCACAAGGCCAGCGATGAGCTGGTCGCGCCCCAGGGCGTCAACAAGGACTACGGCTTCACGTACACGGCCGCCGACGCTGGCGGCACCGAGGGCAAGGATCCGGTCAAGGTCATCTTGACCGAGGACTACCAGTGCCCGGCGTGCGGCGCCTTCGAGCAGCAGAGCGGCGCGCTCCTGGACGATCTGGTCAAGAAGGGCGAGATCACGATCGAGTACCGCCCGATCTCGTTCCTCGACGACGCAAGCCAGAACAAGTACTCCAGCCGGGCGCTGAACGCCGCGTTGTGCGTGCTCGACTCCGAAGGCGTCCCCGGCTACAAGAAGATGCACGATCTGCTGTACGCCAACCAGCCCGCGGAGCGCACGGCCGGCCCCGAGAACGACGAGCTGCTCGCCACGGCGAAGCAGGCCGGCTATACGGGTCCGTCGACCTGCATCACGAAGAAGACGTTCGGTCCGTGGATCGCGGACGCCTACGACGCCTTGGTCAAGGACGGCTTCAACAGCACCCCCTGGGTCCGCATCGACGGCAAGGACGTCGAGGCCCCGACGCCGGCCGCCCTGCAGCAGGCGATCGACGCCGCCAAGAAGTAGCTAGCCGAGAAGTAGTCGCTCAGGCCAGCTGCTGGCCCGCCACGATCCCGAGGGTCGAGGCGGCCAGGCTGAGCACGAGCATGCCCAGGGCATGGGCCAGTGACAGGCCACATCGACGCTGGCGCATCAGCCGGACCGCCTCGACCGAGGCCGTGCTGAACGTCGAGTAGCCGCCCATCAGGCCGACGCCGAGGACAGTGCGCAGGTCCTCGGCCCCCGCGCCCGCGTACTCGAAGCCCGTGATGACGCCGAGCCCCAGGCAGGCGCTGGTGTTGATCACGAGCGTGCCCCAGGGGAACGCCGATCGGGAGGCTCGGGAGACGGCGGTGTCGACCCAGAAGCGCAAGGCCCCGCCCAGGCCGCCGGCGAGCGCTGTGATCAGGAGCAGGGTCATGCGGCGTCCCCGTCCTCGACCAGCGGTTCCGAGCCGGCGACCGCGCCGACGGCTGCCATGCCGAGCGCGGCGAGCACGATGCCGGCGACGAGACTCGTTCCGGTATAGGCCACGGCGAGCGCGAGGTGATCGTCCCGGGTCAGGCGGTCGATCTCGACCGCGAACGTGCTGTAGGTCGTGAAGCCCCCCAGCACCCCGGTGCCCAACCCCAGCCGGGCTGTCCGCCTCCACCCCTCGTCGGTGCCGGCGAGTGCCAGGAATTCGAGGAGCGCCCCGAGGACGAAGCTGCCCGCCAGGTTGATCCAGAACGTGGCCCACGGCCACGCTCCTTCGGCGTGCGGGAAGGCCTCGGACAGGCCGGCGCGGGCGAGTGTGCCGATCGTCGCGCCGCACAGCACGACCAGGCCCAGTGCCACGGTCGGCCGGCGCACCACGCGAGGCATGATGCGGGCGGGGGAGGGAACTGTCATCGCCGGGCCTTCCTGCGGGCAGCACGCTCCTGCCCGTACCGAACGGGACAGGAACCATCAGCCGGGTCGGCGGTTCGGACCGGGGTCCAGGCGGGATCCATCGCCTCGTGCAGGCTATCGCATCCCGAGCAGGATCCGGACCGCGATCACGATCATGAGGCCGGCGATCAGGGAGTCGAGGATCCGCCAGGCGGTGGGCCGAGCGAACCAGGGCTGCAGGATCCTGGCGCCGAATCCGAGCGCCGTGAACCAGGCGACGCTGCCCAGAGCGGCCCCCGCCCCGAACCACCAGCGGCCGTCGCCGTGCGTGCGGGCGATCGAGCCGAGCAGCAGAACGGTGTCCAGGTAGACGTGCGGGTTCAGCCAGGTCAGGGCAGCCGCCGTCGTGACGGCGCGCCGCCGGCTCAGCCGGATACCGGTGGCATCGGTGCGCAGCGCATCGGGCCGCGCGGCCCGAAGCGCCGCGATCGCCGCGTAGGTCAACAGGAACGCGGCGCCCAGGACCGACAGCACGTCCAGCGCGCGTGGCGCCGCGTCGACGAGCGCCCCTAGGCCGCCGACCCCCGCGGCGATCAGGACGACATCGGAGCACGCGCAGACGGGGACCACCAGGCCGATGTGCTCGCGCCGCAGTCCCTGGCGCAGCACGAACGCGTTCTGGGCCCCGATCACGACGATCAGCGACAGGCCGAAGCCGAATCCGGTCGCCAGTTCGCCGATCGTGGCCTGGGGATCCATGGCACCCGACGCTAGAAGGACACGGTGATTCAGTCCAGTTCAAGAATCTTAGTTTGCATTAGCATCGTTCAGGTGACGCCGGATCTCCCGCAACTGCAGGCTTTGGCCGCAGTCGTCGACGCCGGGTCGTTCGAGGCCGCGGCACAACGGCTCCATCTGACGCCCTCGGCGGTGAGTCAGCGCATCAAGGCGCTGGAGCAGGCCGCCGGCCAGGTCGTGGTGCTGCGTGGGCGTCCGGCCGGGGTGACGCCGGCCGGACGGGCCTATCTACGGCTGGCCCGTGAGGTCGACGCGCTCGTCGCGCAGGCCGAGGCTGCGGCTGGAGGCGATGCGACGACCACGGTCCCGATCGCGGTCAACGCCGACTCGCTCGACACCTGGGTGCTGCCGGCTCTGACGACGCTTCCCGACACGATCGCCTTCGATCTGCGGCGCGAGGACCAGGCCGATACGGCGACCCTGCTGCGCGATGGGACCGTCATGGCCGCCATCACCTCCGAGGCCATGCCGGTGCAGGGTTGCCGGGTCACCGCCTTGGGGACGATGCGATATCGACCTGCGGCGACAGCGGACTTCGTCGATCGCTGGTTCGAGATCGGGGTCGACGAGCGTGCCCTGGAGCAGGCGCCCGTCGTGGTGTTCGACCGTCGTGATCGCCTGCAGGACGACTACCTGGCCCGGAAGGGCGCGCGGCCGATGGCGCCGCGCCACCACGTACCGGCCTCACGATCGTTCCTGGACGCCGTGCTCCTGGGCCTGGGCTGGGGCATGCTGCCCGATCTGCAACTGATCGATCCGCTCGCCGAGGGGCGGCTGGTCCTGCTCGACGAGCCGCATCACGTCGACGTCGAGTTGTACTGGCAGCAGTGGACACTGCGTACCGACGTGCTCGATGCCGTCGCGGCTGCGGTCGCCGCAGGCGCCGCGGCGTTGCGGGTGCCTGGAGCGCCCCCGGCAGGATTCGAACCTGCGACCTAGACATTAGAAGTGACTCGCTCTATCCAGCTGAGCTACGGGGGCCTGATACGCCGACAAAGTCAATCATGCGTGCACCATCGAGTGTCAGCCTCATGTCCTAGCGTCGTGAGGTGGCCACTCATCATACGAAAGATAAAGGCGATCTCGGTGTTGCCAACGCCTTTGCAGATCTGGTTCAGAAGGGCTTCACGGTCCTGTTCCCCGCGACGGAGCATGCCGCCTTCGATCTGGTCGCCTATCGCGACACGCGCTTCTATCGGGTTCAGGTCAAGTATCGGTCGGCTCGCTCCGGATCGGTATCGGTGCAGTTTCGTTCGGTATGGTCCGATCGAAACGGAACGCATATGAAGCCTTCTGACAAGTCAGAGGTGGACATCGTGTGCATCTACTGCCCCGAGAGCGGTCAGTGTTACTACGTTCGACCAGCTGATCATCAGCGATCCGTCACGTTGCGCGTGCGCCCGAGTCGTAACGGCCAGCGACGCGGGATCCTGACCGCTGAATCCTGCCGGGAGTTTCCGGTGGCACCGTCGAGGCAGACGAGTCCTACGCTGATGACAACGCCTTGACTCGACCGCCCACGTCGAAGTCGTCATCGCCTACGCTGACGTGCGTGACCGCGCCGACGACGACCGCTGCCGCGGGCGCCTATGACTTCACGCCGCCGCCCTATGTGGAGGCCTTCCGTCAACGCGGACGCTTCTGCTGGATCGTCGTCGTGGCCGTGGTGGGAGTGCTCGGGATCGCGGGCGGCATCTACTTCTCCCTGACCGCCGACGACACCGCAGGCGCCGGCCTCTCGATCTTCTACGCGATGCTTCCGCTCCCGCTGCTGTGGTTCGTGTACTGGTGGCTCGACCGCTACGAGCCCGAACCGCGGCGCTACAAGATCGCCGCGTTCGTCTGGGGCGGCGTGGTGGCCGTGGCGATCGCCCTAGGCGTCGAACTCTGGGTGGATCGCGCGACCGACCTCACCCAGAACGAGCTCGCGACGTTCATCGCGCCCGCGGTCGAGGAACCGGCGAAATGTCTGTTCCTGCTCGTGACGTTCCTTCGCTCGCGCCGGGTCATCGACGGCATGCTCGACGGGCTGATCTTCGCCGGCCTGGTGGGCATCGGCTTCGCGTTCGTCGAGAACATCGGCTACTACGCCTTCAGCTACTCGGGCATCCCCGGCGAGGTCGATCTCGACGGCGCCGGGGGAGCGACGGCGACGTTCGTCGTGCGGGGCATCTTCAGCCCGTTCGCCCATCCGCTGTTCACCTCGGCGTTCGGCATCGCACTCGGCATCGCGGTCACCAGGCGTTCGCGCCTCCTACAGGCGCTGCTCGTGGTGCTCGGCCTGGCCGTCAGCATGGGCCTGCACGGCGTGTGGAACGGATCGCTCAGCTACGGCGGCGGAGTCGGCTTCCTGCTGGCGTACCTGGCGCTCGGTGCAGTGCTCGCCATCGTCGCCGTGATCGCGATCATCGTGCGGGTCCGCCAGGTGCGTACGTTCGAGCAGTCGCTGGCCTACGTGGCCCAGCGCGGTTGGATCCACCCGGCCGAGACGCCGTACCTGGCGCGTTTCGCCTACCGATCGGCCGCCCGCAAGTACGCCAAGCAGAACCACGGACCGGTCGCGGAGCAGGTCGTCCGACGCTATCAACGCCTGGCCAGCGAGATGGCCTTCCTGCACGACCGCGTGATGCGCGGTCAGCGGGTCCCGCACGGAGTCGACCGGACCTATGCGCTGCTCGACGCCATGTACGCGCTCCGGCCCGGGTTGAGACTCCCGCCCGCGCTGACTCCCGTCTTGATGCGCTGACCTCCGCGGCCGGGTCGCATAGGCGGTGTGACAGGTCGACTACCCTGGTGCACCGTGGAGGCAGGGGATCGTTGGAGGGTGTGGGCATGACGAGGACACACGTGTCTGCCCAGCTCCTGGCGGCGATGGGCGACCTGCTGGCGGGCATCCGCGCGACGACCCTCGACTTCGACACGTCGGGCGCCGAACAGGCCCGTGAGACCCGAGACGAGGTCGCCGATCAGCTCTCGGACTACATCCTGCCGCGCCTGGTGCAGCTCGACGCGCCTCTGCTGACCGTGGTCGGCGGGTCGACCGGTGCAGGCAAGTCGACGCTGGTCAGCTCGATCGTCGGCGCGCCGGTCACCGAGGCGGGAGTCCTGCGTCCGACGACACGGTCGCCCGTGCTGGTGCATCACCCCGACGACACCGAGTGGTTCGCCCGTGAGCGCGTCCTGCCGGATCTGCCGCGTCACGGCGACCAGGACGGATCGGTCACCTACGGCCTGCGGCTCGTGGCGACCGACTCGATTCCTCAGGGCTTGGCGCTCCTCGATGCCCCCGATGTGGACTCGATCGATGAGGTCAATCGTGAACTCGCCACCCAGTTGCTCGCCGCCGCCGATCTGTGGCTGTTCGTCACGTCGGCGGCGCGCTATGCCGACCAGGTGCCCTGGTCGTACCTGAAGCGCGCCGCGGACCGGTCCGCTTCGCTGGCGGTGGTGCTCGACCGCACGGCCGACGACGCGGTCGAGGAGGTCCGTGGACACCTGGCGCGGATGATGACCGCGCGCGGCCTGGCCGACTCTCCGCTGTTCACGGTGCCCGAGTCGATCCTCGGTCATACCGGACTGCTGCCTCCTGCGGCGGTCGCGCCGATCTCCGGGTGGCTGCGGGACCTGGCCGCCGACCCCGGCGCACGTCGCGTCGTCGTGGGGCGCACGCTCGACGGTGCGGTTCGCCACGCGGTGTTTCGCGCCCACGATGTCGCCGACGCGATGGACGAACAACTCGAGGTCGCGGCCCGACTCGGACGTGGGGTCGACGACGCCTACGCCAAGGCACGCATCGATCTGCCGCAGCGGTTGACCGACGGCTCCGTGGTCTCCGGTGAGGTCGACGCGTGCTGGCGCACCGTGGCGTCCGGGCTCGGATCGTCCGGCGCTGGAGACGGGAGTGCCGCCGACCTTCGGCGATCGGTCACCGCAAGCGTGGTGTCGAACCTGCTTGCCGCGGCCGGACGAGCGGCCCAGGCCGTCGGCGACGCGTGGGCGGCCGATCCCGAGGGGCGCAGGCTGTTGTCCGGCGCGGCAGACCTGGATCGCGCTTCGACCGAGGTCTCGCGCGCAGCCGCCGAGCAGGTCGCGGCCTGGGTCGGCGCGGTCGAGGACCGGGTGCGATCGGCCGGTTCGACCGATGTCGCCGAGATCGACCAGCTCGCCGCGTGCGCTGTCGTGGCCGCGGTCACCGAACCCGACGATGCCGCCGGATCGGTGGCGCGCGAGCTGCTGCAGGCCGCCTGGGGAGCCGAGCGCGCGGCGTCCCTCGTCACGGCCTCCGGCGAGGGGCTGCGGGCGGTCGCCGACGATGTGCTCGCCCTCGACCGGCGGCGGCTGGAACACCTCGCACCGTCGCCCGACACGATCGCCGCCCAGCAGGCGACCCTGCGCTCCGCGGCGCGCGCGGCCGAATACGCTCGGCATGTCGACTTCGTCAACGGAGAGATCGCCCCATGACCACGCCCGAGCCCGATCTTCCGGTCTCCGGGCCCGTGCACCACGGTCAGCAGGACGATCTGGCGCGTCGCCTCGACGGCCTGATCACGGCGGTCGAGGCCGCCCGGGGCCGTCTCGGCGACGAGGCCCTGGTACCGGGTGAGGAGCTGCGCGAGCGAGCAGCGGAGCGGCTGGCGTTGTCGGGCAACCACACGATCGTCGCCCTCGCCGGTGCGACCGGCTCGGGCAAGTCGTCGCTGTTCAACGCCCTGACGGACATGGAATTGGCCGGGGTCGGGGTGCGTCGTCCCACCACCTCGTGGGCCTTGGCCTGCGCCTGGGGTCCCGACGGTGCGACCGAGCTGCTGACCTGGATGGGCATCCCGCCCCGGCACCAGGTCTCGCGGATGGGTCTGCTGGAACGTGCCGACGACACGTCGCTCGAAGGCCTGATCCTGCTCGATCTGCCCGATCACGACTCGACCGAGGTCGCCCACCACCTCGAGATGGATCGGCTCGTGGCCCACTCCGACATGCTGGTGTGGGTGCTCGACCCGCAGAAGTACGCCGATGCGGCGATCCACGAACGCTATATCCGGCCCATGGCGGCCCACGCCGCCGTCACGCTGGTCGTGCTCAACCAGATCGATCGCATCCCGGCCGAGGATCGCGAGTCCGCGCTCACCGACGTCCGCCAGCTGATCGAGGCCGATGGCGTTCGTGGTGCGGTCATTCTCGGCGTCTCGGCCACTCGCGGTGACGGCCTGGGCGATCTGCGCCGTGAGCTGGCCGGTCGCATCCTCGCCAAGACGGCTGCGCGTGCTCGATTGGGCGCCGATGTGGTCGACGCCGCCGTCGCGCTGGCCGATGCCGGCGGCACCGCGGAGGTGCCGAGCATCTCGCCGCAGGCCGTCGTGCGTCTCGAAGAGGCGCTGGCGGACTCGGTCGGCCTGCATCATGTGGTCGACAGGGTCGACACCACGGTGCGTCGAGGGATCGTCCGCCGGACCCACTGGCCGCTGCTGGTGCGCTCGCGGCGGGTCGAGCCGGTCGAGTTCGGCTCGGTCTCGGAGTCCGCCGTCGAGCTGGCCGTCCAGGACCTGGTCGACGATGTCGCCGGCGAGCTGGCGCGGCCGTGGCGTGCCAGCATCCGGCAGGCGGCTCAGTCATCGGATGCCGGAACGGTCCTCGAGCAGACGCTTCGCGATCGGGGCCGCCTCGCGCGTCCGCCGCGGTGGAGCCGGGCCGTGCAGATCGTGCAGTGGCTGCTCGTCCTCGGGCTCATCGCTGGACTGGTCGGGCTGGGAAGCTGGGCGCTGGAGCGGTGGTCCGACGTCGAGTCGCCGTTGCCCGACTTCAAGACCTATCTCGACGTCCCCGCCGGGGGATGGGTCGCTGGTGCGGCCGTCGTGGCCGGTCTGCTGCTCGACATCGTGTCGCGCCTCGCAGGCCGCGGCAGTGCGCGGCGCCGGGCCCGTCGTCTCGATGCCGATGTCCGGGCGTCGATCTCCAGCCTGGTCGATGACCGGGTCGTCGCTCCGGTCCGCGCCGAGGTCGAGCAGTACCGCCGTTACCGCGACGGCGCGGCCGCTGCCCTGTCCTGAGGGGTCGTCCGGCGCCGCCGCCTGATGGGTCCGGGCTGGACCCGCGCCGATAGGCTGGTGGTCATCATGGCTGACTACGTCCTCACCCTCCGCAACGTCCGCAAGGCCCACGGCGACAAGGTCGTGCTCGACAATGTCTCGTTGTCCTTCCTCCACGGTGCCAAGATCGGCGTCGTGGGACCCAACGGCATGGGCAAGTCGACACTGCTCAAGCTGATGGCGGGCCTCGATCACGCCAACAACGGTGAGGTGATGCGCGACTCTGAGGCCACGGTCGGCATGCTGCAGCAGGAGCCGCCGCTGAGCGAGGGCAAGACGGTGCTGGAGAACGTCGAGGAGGCCGTCGGCGAGATCAAGGGCAAGATGAAGCGCCTCGAGGAGGCGTACGCCGAGATGGCCGAGCCGGATGCCGACTACGACGCGCTGATGGCCGAGACCGGCGATCTGCAGACCTACCTTGACTCGGTCAACGCCTGGGACATCGACTCGCGCCTCGATCAGGCCATGGACGCGCTGCGTTGCCCGCCGCCTGACGAGCTGGTCGATCACCTGTCCGGTGGCGAGCGGCGCCGGGTCGCGCTGTGCAAGCTGCTGCTGCAGCAGCCCGATCTGCTGCTTCTCGACGAGCCCACCAACCACCTCGACGCCGAATCGGTGCAGTGGCTCGAAGGTCATCTGAAGACCTACCCGGGTGCCGTGCTCGCCGTGACCCACGATCGCTACTTCCTCGACAACGTCGCCGAATGGATCGCCGAGGTCGACCGCGGCTCGATCCACGGCTACGAGGGCAACTACTCGACGTACCTGGAGACCAAGAAGGACCGCCTCAAGATCGAGGGCCAGAAGGACGCCAAGCGCGCCAAGATGCTCGAACGCGAACTGGAATGGGTCAGGTCCAACGCCAAGGGTCGCCAGACGAAGTCGAAGTCCCGCCTGGCTCGCTACGAGGAGCTGGCGGCCGAGGCCGAGAAGGCCCGCAAGATCGACACCACCGACATCAACATCCCGCCCGGTCCGCGTCTGGGCGATATCGTCCTGAACGCGAAGAACCTGACGAAGGGCTTCGAGGGCCGCGTTCTGTGGGACGACATCTCGTTCACGCTGCCGCGCGCCGGCATCGTGGGCATCGTGGGCCCGAACGGCGTCGGCAAGACGACGTTGTTCCGGATGATCACGGGCTCGGAGCAGCCCGATTCCGGTGAGCTCGAGATCGGTCAGACCGTCAAGATCAGCTATGTCGACCAGAGCCGTGGCGGCATCGATCCGGACAAGAACGTCTGGGAGGTCGTGTCCGACGGCCTCGACTTCATCAAGGTCGCGAATTTCGAGATGAACTCGCGTGCCTATGTCGCGTCGTTCGGGTTCAAGGGCTCGGATCAGCAGAAGAAGGCCGGCGTGCTGTCCGGTGGTGAGCGCAACCGCTTGAACCTGGCGTTGACGCTCAAGCAGGGCGGCAACATGCTGCTGCTCGATGAGCCCACCAACGACCTGGACGTCGAGACGCTGTCGTCGCTGGAGGATGCGCTGCTGGACTTCCCGGGCTGTGCTGTGGTCACGTCGCACGATCGCTGGTTCCTCGACCGCATCGCGACCCACATCCTGGCTTGGGAAGGCACGGAGGAGCACGAAGGCCAGTGGTTCTGGTTCGAGGGCAACTTCGCGTCCTACGAGGAGAACAAGGTCGAGCGCCTCGGCCCCGACGCCGCCCGCCCCCACCGCGTCACCCACCGCCGCCTCACCCGCGACTGATCACAAATTTTGCGGGCTGATGCACCAGTTCCGTGGCTCAGAGTGGTGCACCTGCCCGCAGAATTGGTGGCTCAGCAGGGTTCGCCGCGGCGACGCAGGGCCTGGCGCACGCGGAGGACGATCGAGTGTGGGCGCTTCAGATCCTCTATCGTCACCACGATGACGATCCAGCCGGCCGCATCGAGTGCTTCGCGACGCAGGTGATCGCGTTGGCGCTGGGCGGCGTCGCGTTCGTGGTGCCAACCGTCGTACTCGACCAGCACCTTGCGACGTCGATAGACGAGATCGCCCCTGGCGAGCCAGCTTCCGTCCTCGGCATAGATGTCGGGGTTGGTCTCCGGTTCGGGTAGTCCTCCGCGGTGGAGATACCAGCGGACGTCGGACTCGGTCGGTGATTCCACGCCCGCCCTCACCAGCGGTGACACCCGACGGGCGCGTAGCACCCCGTTGTTGTGCGTGGTGAAGGCCTCGTGCGCCAGATCTTCCGGACCAACTCCGGCGTGGGCCACCAGCCAGTCGCCGACGCGGAGCAGACGCCTGTCGTCCAGCCGGGTGGCCACGTCGACGAAGGTGCGGGCCGGGTTCACGAGCAACATTCCACGCACTACCTCGACCTCGAACGCATGGATGTGTCGATGGACCACGAGACCCTGGCGGTCGATCTCGCCGGAACGGGTCGTGGACAGGTGGATCGGTGATGTGGGGCCGATGTCGAAGCCTCGTAGTTGCAGATTCGTCACCTGGCTGATCGCGAACCCGGGCGGGAGCGCCAGAAGTGCAGCTCGAGCCAGGAGCTCGGTCGTCGGCTCCGATTCGGCGAGCCGATAGATGTTCGGATGAATCCGGACGAAGCGCTTGCCTTGGAGCATGCGGCGAGTGATTCCCAGCGACTCGGCCTCGTGGCGGGTGAAGGGGCGACCTCGGAGTTGTTCGAGCGGCTGCATGGGTCAACAGTCGTTCGCCCGGGGTCTGAAAGCGCCCAGACGAGGTCCGTCTGTGCATAACCTCAATCGCCAGTCTCGCCTGTGGACAAATTTTGCGGGCTTATGCACCGGTCTGAGGGCTCAGTCCGGTGCATAAGCCCGCAAAATTTGGGACTAGGTGCAGGTGTTGTTTTCGTCGAGCTGGGAGACGACGCGTTGCATGACGGCGCCTAGGGCTTCGAACTCCTCAGCCGTCGCGTTCTCGACGAGATAGGCGCGGACGCCGCGGACGTGGGTGTGGGCGGCCCGCTCGAGCGCGGCGAAGCCCCGGTCGGTCAGGATCGCCGAGACGCCACGGCCATCGGTGGAACACTGGCCGCGCTGCACGAGACCGTCCTTCTCCAGCCGCGAGATCGTGTGCGTCACGCGACTGCGCGAATGGGCCAGGGCGGCGGCGAGCTCGGCCATGCGGATCGAACGATCGGGAGCCTCCGACAGTCGCACCAGTACCTCGTACTCGGCCATCGACAGATCATGGGCCGCCCGCAGATCGCGATCGAGGCGGTCCATCAGCAGCGTGGTAGCTCCGAGGAACGCCCGCCAGGTCACCTGCTGCTCGGCCGAGAGCCACGGTGTTTCGGTGGTCGTGTCCATGTGATCCATCCTACGTCGCCCCAGCTTTGATTGAAAGTTGAACTATATGTTAATGTGCATCTAGTTGAACCATCAACAAACTACTTCAGGAGATCCCATGACCACCGCAACGCTGACCACCGGCACCTGGACCATCGACCCGACGCACACCGAGATCGGCTTCTCGGTCCGCCACATCATGAGCAAGGTGCGCGGCAAGTTCGAGACGTTCGAGTCGACCCTGACCACGACCGACGATCTCGTCGGTTCGGCGGTCGCCGTCGACGTCGAGCTCAGCTCCGTCAACACCGGCACCGCCGACCGCGACAACCACCTGCGTTCGGGCGACTTCTTCAACGTCGAGACCACGCCCAAGATGTCCTTCCGCAGCACCGACGTGCTCGTCAAGGGCGACAACGAGTTGGTCGTCAGCGGCGACCTGACGATCAAGGACGTCACGAAGCCCTTCGAGCTCAAGGTCGAGCTGCTCGGCGAGGGTGGCGATCCGTGGGGCGGCACCCGCGTCGGCGTCGAGGCCACCGGCGAGATCAGCCGCAAGGAGTTCGGCATCGATTTCAACATCCCGCTCGAAGGCGACAAGGTCATGATCGGCGACAAGATCGCGATCACGATCAATGCGGAATACGTGCTGCAGGCCTGAGCAAGGCCCGCGGCCCGGCGGATGACTGTGTGGTCCGCCTCCTGAGGAGAGCCTGGCCCCGCTTCGGCGGGATCAGGCTCTCGTCATCTTCACGGCGAGTTCGGCGTGAAGCGCGGCCAGCGACTCGCCGGACTGCGAGCCGCCCGGCTCGAACCAGCGGACCAGGTCGATGCCCAGCGACAGCAGGGCGAACGCCGTGCCGGGGACGTCATCGACCGACAATGCGCCGCGCTCGACGCCGTCGTGCAGGGCGTCCTGCATGGCCTGCTCGATGCGCCGCCGGTACACCGCCACCTCGGCGCGGTGCTCGGGGGTCAACGCCTGATACTCGTACTGGACGATGCGGCCCACCCGGCTGTGGTCGGCGTGCCACAGAGTGAAAGCGTGCACCATGGTGCGCAGCCGTTCCACGGGGTCGTCGCTGGAGGCGGCCGCCGACTCGATGATCGCCAGGGCGTGACGGTGGCCGTCGAGGCTCACCGTGAACAGCAGGCTCTCCTTGCTGTCGTGGTGCACATAGACGGCGGCGGGGCTCATGCCGGCCCGCGACGCGATGTCACGGGTCGTCGTGGCGGCGAATCCCTTCTCGGCGAAAGCCTCGACCGCAGCGCTCAACAATCGCTCCCGCGCTGTGACGATGGTCATGTTCGCCCCTGAGTCGACGTCCTGGTCGTTGACAGTCTGGCCCAGCGACGACATGCTAAGCAAGCGCTTAGCGCGATGACTGTGTGCAGGTCATCGCCGAAGTTGATGCGATGGCCGCCTGCTGGTCATCGCCTATGTCGATTCCGCCCTGCCAGTTCTGCGAGGAGAACCTGTCGCATGCGTCGCACGATCTTCGAAGACGATCACGAGTCGTTCCGCTCCACCTGCTCGGCCTTCCTGGAGAAGAACGCCGCCCCGCACCTCGAGTCGTTCATCGAGGACAAGGCGCTGCCGCGCGAGTTCTGGCTCGAGGCCGGCAAGCAGGGGCTGCTCGGCCTGGAGATCCCCGAGGAGTTCGGCGGCTCGGACGCCGAAGACTTCCGCTTCAACGCCGTGTTCTCCGAGGAACTGAGCAAGGTCAGCGCTGCGCTCGCCTCGTGCGCCGGGATTCACAGCGACATCGTGATCCCCTACATCGTCGACCTCGGCACCCAGGAGCAGAAGCAGCGCTGGCTGCCCGGCTGCGCCTCCGGCGAGATCCTCACCGCGATCGCGATGACCGAACCCGGTGGTGGATCGGATCTGGCCGCCCTGAAGACCACGGCTGTGAAGGACGGGTCCGACTGGGTCATCAACGGCTCGAAGACGTTCATCACGAACGGCTACTCGGCGGATCTGATCCTGACCGCCGTGCGGACCTCGCCGGAGAAGGGCGCCAAGGGCATCACGCTGTTCGCGATCGAGGCCACCGACGAGGGCTTCAGCCGCGGCCGCAAGCTCGACAAGGTCGGACAGGCCGAGTCCGACACCGCTGAGCTGTTCTTCGAGAACGTGCGGGTCGGCGACGACCGCATCATCGGCGAGGTCGACCGCGGATTCATCTACATGATGGAGCGACTCCCGCAGGAGCGCCTGTCCTGCGCCGTCTCCAACATCGCCCACGCCAAGCAGATCCTGGCCGAGACGATCCAGTACGCCCACGACCGCCAGGCCTTCGGCCAGTCGATCGGTGCCTTCCAGCACAACAAGTTCCTGCTGGCCGAACTCGTCACCGCTATCGACGTCGCCGAGGCGTACGTGGACCAGGGGGTCCTGGCGCACTCGAAGGGCGAGTTCAGCGTGATCGATGCCGCCAAGGCCAAGTGGTGGAGCTCGCAGGTCCAGAACGATGTGCTGGACCACTGCGTGCAGGTGCACGGCGGCTACGGTTTCATGAACGAGTACCGCGTCGCCCGCGCCTGGCGCGATGCCCGTGTGACCAAGATCTGGGCCGGCTCCAACGAGATCATGAAGGAACTCATCGGCCGCGACCTGGGCTTCTGACCAGCGTCGACCTATCCGTCCCGAGAAAAGGAACAACATGACCGAAGCAGTCATCGTCTCGACCGCCCGTTCGCCGATCGGCCGTGCCGTCAAGGGATCGTTGAAGGACATGCGTCCCGACGACCTGGCCCTCCAGATGGTCCAGGCGGCCCTGGCCAAGGTGCCCGAGCTCGACCCGCGTGAGATCACCGACCTGCACATGGGCGTCGGTCAGCCCGCCGGCGAGTCCGGTCACAACATCGCCCGCGCCGTCGCGGTGCTGGGTGGTATGGACCATCTCCCGGGCGTCACGGTGCACCGCTACTGCTCCTCGTCGCTGCAGACGACCCGCATGGCGTTCCACGCCATCAAGGCGGGGGAGGGCGACGCTTACATCTCCGGTGGCGTCGAGACCGTCAGCCGCTTCGTACACGGTGCGTCCGACGTGCCGGGCACCGAGAACCCGCGGTTCGACGAGGCGCGTCAGCGCACCGTGAAGCGCGCCGAGGGTGGGGCCGACACCTGGACCGATCCGCGCGAGTCGGGCCTGCTGCCCGATCTGTACATCGCGATGGGCCAGACCGCCGAGAACGTCGCCCAGCACCTCGGCATGAGCCGCCTGGAGCAGGACGAGTTCGGTGTGCGCAGCCAGAACCTGGCCGAGGCCGCGATCGCGAACGGCTTCTGGGCCAAGGACATCACGCCCGTCACGCTCCCCGACGGCACCGTCGTGTCGAAGGACGACGGACCCCGCGCCGGTGTGACGCTCGAAGCGGTCAGCCAGCTCAAGCCGGTGTTCCGTCCCGACGGCACCGTCACCGCCGGTAACGCCTGCCCGCTCAACGACGGCGCTGCCGCCGTGGTGATCATGAGCGATACCAAGGCCAAGGAGCTGGGCCTGACCCCGCTGGCTCGCATCGTGTCGACGGCCGTCACGGGCCTCTCGCCGGAGATCATGGGCCTCGGCCCGGTCGAGGCGATCCCGGCCGCGTTGAAGAACGCCGGCATGGGCATCGACGACATCGATCTCTACGAGATCAACGAGGCCTTCGCGGTCCAGTCGTGGGGCTCGGCCAAGGTCCTGGGCATCCCGATGGACAAGCTGAACGTGAACGGCGGCGCCATCGCGATCGGTCACCCGTTCGGTATGACCGGCGCGCGCATCACCAGCACGCTGATCAACTCCCTGCAGCACCACGACAAGCAGTTCGGCGTCGAGTCGATGTGTGTCGGCGGCGGCATGGGCATGGCCATGGTGCTGGAGCGCCTGTCGTGACCGCTGGGGAGCAGCAGCACGTCGGGAAGGTCGCCATCGTCACCGGCGCCAGCCGGGGTATCGGGTACGCGGTCGCCGAACGGCTGGTCGCCGAGGGCGCGCGGGTCGTCATCACGGCTCGCAAGCCCGACGCGCTGGCCGAGGCCGCCGAGCAGCTGGGCGGTCCCGAACACGCGGTGTGGGTCGCCGGCAACGCCGGCGACCTCGACCATCAGGACGAAGTCGTCGCGAAGGCACTCGACGCGTTCGGCGGCCTGGACTACCTGGTCAACAACACCGGCATCAATCCCGCCTTCGGCCGCATGATCGACATCGACCTCGACGCGGCGAAGAAGATCTTCGACGTCAACGTCGTGGCCGCGATCTCGTGGGCGCAGAAGGTCTACCGTGCATCGCTGGAGGCTCACGGAGGTGCGATCGTCAACATCGCGTCCGTCGCGGGCCGTCGCCCGGCTCCGGGCATCGGCACGTACGGCGCCTCGAAGGCGGCGCTGATCCACGTGACCGAGGAGCTGGCAGTCGAGCTCGGCCCGAACATCCGGGTCAACGCGGTGGCGCCGGCGGTCGTCAAGACCAAGTTCGCCACGGCCCTGTACGAGGGCAAGGAGGACGAGGTCTCGGCTCCTTATCCGCTCAAGCGGCTCGGCGAGCCCGACGACATCGGCTCCGTGGTCTCGTTCCTGCTCAGCAACGACGCGGCGTGGATGACCGGCCAGACCCTCACGATCGACGGCGGGGTTCTCCTCAACGGAGGCGTGTAGCCCGCCGGCGACCGAAGCTGACGGGTTTGGTCGCCTCCCCGGTCCTCGTTCCTCGGACCTGGCGACCGGAGGGGGTACTTCCCACGCGCTTTGCGCGTAGGGGGCGGCCGGTCACGGCCGAGCTTGTCGGGCTTGGTCGCCTACCCGCTCCCTCGTTCCTCGGTCGCTGGCGACCGGGTTTGCCGGTCGCCAGCGAGGTACGAGCGGGGAGGCGACCGGACCTGACCGGCTGGCTATGCCGGTCGCCAGCGGGGAGGCCGGCCACGGCCGAGTCGCGGGGAGGCGACCGGGACCTGACCGGCTGGCTTGGGTTGTCGTGTGGCTCGCGTTCGTGCGGGTTGCGACCGTACGGACGCTCGGCTGGGTGAGGTTGCGTGGCGAGGCGCCCAGGCCATCTTGTGTCGTGGCTTGCTTGCGTTGCGTGGCGCTCACAAGTCACACAGTTCGCACTCGCGAGCATTCAACCTGCGGGCTGTCGTTCGTCTCACCGGCTCGCAGAGCAACTCTGCGACTCGTGAGCGCGACCCGTGGTCACCGTGCACATGATGTGACGAAAGAAACATGAGGAAAGCCTCAGGATAAACTTGAGGAAAGCCTCATGTTTTGTGACCATGGTGTCATGGCCTCGATCACCACCGCTGACGTCTTTTCCGCCTCGACGCACCTGGGAGCCTCACGGCCGGAGCGGGATCGGGACGGTTCGGACCATCCGGTGCCGCTCCTGGACCGGCTGCGTGACGGCGAGCCGTACGCCGTGGCGTTCGGCGGTCAGGGGACCGCATGGCTGGAGCCGCTCGCCGACCTCGTGCGCGACCATGCGCTCGACGCCGACCTGGTCGCCCTGCTCGCGGAGGTCGATGATCTGATCGCTCCGGTCGCAGGGGAGCTGCTCCGCGCGGGCCGGGCCTTCGAGCCGATGGCCTGGGTCGATGCGCTGGCCGTGGGGGAGTCGGCCGAGGACGACGAGGCGGTCGCTCCGCCCGCCGGGTTGAACGATCCCGCGGTCTCGGTGCCGGGCATCCTGCTCACGCAGCTGGCGGCCCTTCGTGCGCTGACCCGGCTCGGGCTCGACCCGCGCGAGGTGGCGCCGCGCGCCGTCATCGGTCACTCACAGGGCCTGCTCGCGACGCACGCGCTGGCCGGCGTGCCCGAGGCCGAACTGCTCGCGGTCGCGCGCCTGGCCGGCGTCGCCGCCCGGCTGGTGGGCAAGCGTCGCGGGCTGCTCGGCGAGACCATGCTGAGTGTCTCGGGCGTCGATCCCGAGCGTGTGAACGCCATCGTCGCCGACCTGCCCGCCACGTGGCGTGTCGTCGCCCGCCTGCGGAACGGGCGCCGAGCCGTCGTCTTGTCGGGCCCGGCCGAGGGACTGGCCGCGGTCACCGAGCGGTTCGCGGCTGTCACCGAGGCCGAGACCTCGGATCGTGAGCGCAAGGTCACCGGCGGGGCACCCTTCAAGCCGGTGATCGAGCCGGTCGACTCCGGACTGGCGTTCCACCATCCGGATCTGGCCGAGGCGGCCGATCTGGTGCGCGGCTGGGCCGAGCTCTGCGGACTCGACGCCGAACGCGCCGCGGCACTGACCATCGAGTCGCTCATCGATCCGGTCGACTGGGTCGCGGCGCTCGAGACGGCCGCCGACTCCGGCGCCTCCTGGGTCCTGGACCTCGGGCCGGCCGATGTCGCGTCGCGGCTGTCCGCCCACGAGCTGGCCTCGCGTGGCGCGGCCGTCATCGCGCCCATGACACGCACGGGCCGTCGCGAGCTGACGGTTCCCGGAGCCACTCCGGTGCTGCCCACCCCATGGAGCGCGCACGCCCCCAAGGTCGTCACGCTGCCGGACGGCACCACCCGTGTCGAGACGGCCTTCACGCGGCTGACCGGGAACTCGCCCGTCGTCCTCGCCGGCATGACGCCCACGACGGTCGACGCCAAGATCGTCGCCGCTGCGGCCAACGCCGGCTTCTGGGCCGAGCTGGCCGGTGGCGGCCAGGTCACCGAGGAGATCTTCGCCGATCGTGTCGCCGAGCTCGACGAGCTGCTCGAGCCGGGCCGGGGCTATGCGTTCAACTCGCTGTTCCTCGATCCTTATCTGTGGAAGCTCCAGCTGGGGCAGAAGCGCCTGGTGCAGCGCGCCCGCGCCAATGGCGCCCCGATTCAGGCGGTCGTCGTCACGGCGGGCATCCCCGAGCTCGACGAGGCGGTCGAGCTGGTCACCGAACTGCGGGAGATCGGCATCGAGCATGTCGTCTTCAAGCCCGGCACCGTGCGACAGATCCGTGACGTGCTGGCGATCGCCAAGGCGGTCTCTCCGGTCCCCGTGATCGTGCAGATCGAAGGCGGCCGGGCCGGCGGACACCACTCGTGGGAGGACCTCGACGATCTCCTGCTCGCGACGTACCGCGAACTGCGGGCCGCCGACAACGTCGTGGTCTGCGTCGGCGGCGGCATCGGCACCCCCGACGTGGCGGCTGCCTACCTGACCGGCGAGTGGTCCTTGCGGCACGGCTTCGGCGTGATGCCGCTCGACGGTGTCCTGGTGGGCACGGCCGCGATGGCGACCCTGGAGGCGACGACCTCGCCCGCGGTCAAGCAGTTGCTGGTCGACACGCCGGGTGTCGAGGAATGGGTCGGCGCGGGCCGGGCCGCCGGAGGCATGGCCTCGGGCCGCAGCCAGCTGGGCGCCGACATCCACGAGATCGACAACACCGCCTCGCGGACCGGCCGTCTTCTCGACGAGGTGGCGGGTGACGCCGAGGCCGTGACCGAGCGTCGCGACGAGATCGTCGAGGCGCTCGACCGCACCGCCAAGCCGTACTTCGGCGACGTCGAGACGATGACGTACGCGGCCTGGCTGCGGCGCTTCGCCGATCTGTGCGCGCCGGATGACGCCTGGATCGATGTGAGCCTCCGCTCGCGATTCGTGGCGATGCTGCAACGTGCCGAGGCGCGCCTCGCTCCGCAGGACCGCGGTCCGATCTCGACGTCGTTCGCCGACGACACCTCGGCCGATTCGGCCCTGTCCGCGATCGCGGCTCTGCTCGCCGAGTACCGCTCCGCCGAGACTGTTCGGCTGCATCCGGCCGACGTGCGGTTCTTCGTCGATCAGTGCAAGGCGCCGGGCAAGCCGGTGCCGTTCGTCCCGGTGATCGACGCCGACGTGCGGCGCTGGTGGCGCTCGGACTCGCTGTGGCAGGCCCACGATCCGCGCTACGGAGCCGACGAGGTCTGCATCATCCCGGGCACCGTCTCGGTGGCGGGCATCGAACGGGTCGACGAGCCGGTCGCCGAGCTGCTGCAGCGCTTCGAGGACGCCACGGTCGATGCCCTGCTCGCCTCGGGTCGCGCTCCGGCACGGGTGCCTGGCCGCCGACGCGTCGACGGTGTCGGCGATGCGCTGGCGCTGGTGCTGGCGGCGCATGACGTCGTCTGGGCCGGGCGTACGGTTCAGAGTCCGGTACGCCGTCTCGGCGCCGACGTCCGCGACTGGATCCTGGTCGACGACGTCGTCGCCGAACACCCCGAGACCGGTGCGGTGCTGAAGGCCGTCGCGAGCGATCGTGTCGATCTGACGGTGCCGCTCGCCTCGTCGTCACTGACCGTGCGCATCGATGTGCCGGCGTCGGTGGCCGCTGGTGGACTCCCGGTCGTCTCGACCGGGGCCGCCGCCGAGGCCATGCAGGCGATCGTCCTCGCTGCCGCGGGTGGTTCGCTGCCCGAGGGTGGTGCGACGACGGTGCGCTGGACGCCGGACCTGGTGGCCGACCACGTCGGCGTGACCGGCGATTCGGACGTGCGGCACACGCTGCCCGATGTCCTGGTCGGACTGTCATGGCCGGCCGTGTTCGCGCAGGTGGCGGAGGCACGCCTCGACGGGACGCCCGTGGTCGAGGGCATGCTGGATCTGGTCCATCTCGATCATCGGATCCGTCTGCTCGGCGCTCTGCCGCGGACCGGCGCGGACCTGCAGATCACGGCGACCGTGACCGGTGTCGAGGACACCGAGGTCGGCCGAGTCCTCGGTGTCGACGTCACGATCGCGCACGCGGGGACGACGATCGCGACTCTCGCCGAGCGGTTCGCGATCCGCGGGCGCGCGGGCAGCCGCTCGCTGGTCGATCCGGCCCGTGCGGGCGGTGCCGTCGATGACCTGCGTGAGACACCCCGCAAACTGCTGGCCTCGGCGACCCTCGAGGCGCCGACCGATCTGCGTGGCTTCGCGGCCGTCACCGGCGACCACAATCCGATCCACACCTCCGTGGCCGCGGCGCGCCTGGCCGGCCTGGGGGCGCCCATCGTCCACGGCATGTGGCTGTCGGCCGCGGCGCAGCAGGTGCTGATCGCCGAGACCGGCCGGGCCGTGACCGGCTGGACCACTCGCTTCCTGGCGCCGGTCCGTCCGGGCGCCAAGGTCGACATCCGAGCCGATCGCATCGGACTCGACCGTGGTGCGCACGTCGTCGAGGTCACCTGCCGCGCCGACGGCGAGCTGGTCGCCTCGGCGACGGGGCGTCTGGAGGCACCGCGCACCGCCTACGCCTTCCCGGGTCAGGGCATCCAGCACGCCGGGATGGGCATGGCCGGCTACCAGCGATGCAAGGCCGCGCGTGAGATCTGGGACCGCGCGGACGCCCACACCCGCGAGCGTCTCGGCTTCTCGATTCTGACCGTGGTACGCGACAACCCGACGGAACTGACGGTCAACGGTGTCACGCACAAGCACCCCGACGGCGTGCTGTTCCTGACCCAGTTCACCCAGGTCGCGATGGCCGTGCTCGGTTCGGCGCAGATGGCCGAACTGCGCGAGTCCGGTGCGTACGTCGAGGGTGCCGTGCTCGCCGGGCACTCGGTCGGCGAGTACAACGCGCTTGCCGCGGTGTCCGGTGTCATTCCCCTGGAGGCGGTCGTCGAGGTCGTCTACCAGCGCGGATCGGTGATGCACACGCTCGTGCCGCGAGACGCACAGGGACGCAGCGACTACCGCCTGGCGGCGATCCGTCCCTCGCAGATCGGTCTGGACGATGCGGGCGTCATTCCGTTCGTCGACGGCATCGCCGAGCGGACAGGGGAGTTCCTGCAGGTCGTGAACCTGAACCTGCGCGACTCTCAGTACGCGATCGCGGGCTCGATCGCGGGCCTGAAGGTCCTGGAGGACGAGGTGGCGCGGCTGCGTGCGGAGCACGGAGGCAAGGCCGCGTTCATCTACGTGCCGGGCATCGACGTGCCGTTCCACTCGCGGGTCCTGCACGGTGGGGTCGCGGACTTCCGCACCCGGCTCGAGGAGCTGCTGCCGGTCACGATCGATCCGGCGATCCTGGAGGGTCGTTACGTGCCGAACCTGGTGCCGCGCCCGTTCTCCCTGGAACGGGACTTCGTCACCGAGATCGTCGATCTGGTCGATCCCCAGGACGATCAGGGCCAGCGGTCCGGGGTCAGCCCGCTGACGGCGGTGCTCGCCGACTGGGACGCCTGGGCCGCGCGGCCGACCCACCTGTGCCACGCGGTGCTGGTGGAGTTGCTGGCCTGGCAGTTCGCCAGCCCGGTCCGCTGGATCGAGACCCAGGACCTGATGTTCAGCTCCGTCGAGGACGGTGGACTGGGAGTCGAACGGTTCGTCGAGGTCGGAGTGGGCCAGGCGCCCACCGTCGCCAATCTCGCGGCGTCGACCCTGAAGCTTCCGGGTCGTACCGGTGGTCCCGTGCAGGTGCTCAACGTCGAGCGAGACGCGGCGGCGGTCTACTCGACCGACGAGGACGCTCCCGTCGACGACCAGATCGACGAAGCGGCTGTCGAGACGATCGACGAGGCGCCTCAGGCGTCGGCGCCCGCGGCGGCTCCGGCAGCGACCCCGGCATCGGGGGGCGGTCCGCGCCCGGCCGATCTGTCGTTCACGGCCGCTGACGGCACCCGCACGCTGATCGCCTGGTGGACCAAGCTGCGGCTCGACCAGATCGGCGCGGCCGACTCGATCGAGTCGTTGTGCGACGGTGCCTCGTCGCGCCGCAATCAGCTGCTGGTCGACCTGGGCGGCGAGCTGGGCCTCGGCGCGATCGACGGTGCGGCCGATGCCGACATCCCCACGCTGGCCGGTCAGGTCGACGGTCTGGCGCGCGGCTACAAGCCGTTCGGCCCGGTCCTGGCCGAGGCGCTGGGTGACCATCTGAAGAAGATCCTCGGTCCGACCGGGCGCAAGCAGGCCTCGGTCGCCGAACGCGTCACGGGTGTGTGGCAGCTGGGCGCCGGATGGGCTCAGCACGTCGTCGCCGAGCTCGCGATGGCGACCCGCGAGGGCACGAGCGTCCGCGGTGGGTCCTTCGGCGATCTGTCGGTCGGTTCTGCTGCTGAGGTGGACGCGGCGATCGACGCCGCGGTGCAGTCGGTCGCGGCCCGCCAGGGCGTCGCGGTCGACCTGCCGTCGAGCGGCGGGGGAGAGGGCGCGACGATCGATGCGGCCGCGCTGGAGGAGTACACCGCCTCGATCACCGATGCGCTGGCCGACTCGGCCCGTGTGGTGCTCGATCGCCTGGGTCTGTCGGAGACGGTCGGCGTGATCGACGCCGAGGATCCCGATGCGGCCGTCGTGGCGCGCGTCGAGGCGGAGCTGGGCGCCGACTGGGTCAAGCAGACGGCGCCGGCGTTCGATGCCAAGCGCGCCGTCGTGCTCGACGACCGGTGGGCGAGCGCCCGCGAGGATGTCGCCCGTGTCGCGGCTGGTGAGCAGGTCGAGGCCATGCAGTCCGGGAATGGATTCGCGGGCACCGGTGAGGTCGTCGCGTCGCACGCTCGGTGGTACGCGGCACACACCGCCGACAGCGTGCTGGCGGCTCGTCTGGCCGACATCGCGGGACAGGCCGGGCGTGAGATCGAGAGGCCGTACGGCTCCGATGTCGCGGTCGTGACCGGTGCGAGCCAGGGTTCGATCGCTGCCAGCGTCGTCGGAGGCCTGCTGGCCGGTGGGGCGACCGTGGTCGCCACGACGTCGTCGCTCGACGCCCGCAAGCTGGCGTTCTTCAAGGACCTGTACCGGCGCCACGCCGTGCCCGGTGCCGCCCTGTGGGTCGTGCCCGCGAATCTGGCGTCGTTCTCCGATGTCGACGACCTGGCCGAGTGGCTGGGCGCCGAGCAGACCGAGACCAAGGCCGGCACGACCACGGTCACCAAGCCGGCCTTGACGCCGACCCTGCTGTTCCCCTTCGCCGCCGGGCGCGTGCTCGGCGACGCGACGGATGCGGGCAGTCGGGCCGAGGTCGAGATGCGCATCCTGCTGTGGTCGGTCGAGCGCCTCATCGGCACCCTGACGGCGACGCTGCGCGATCGCGATCTGGCCGCCACGCTCCATGTCGTGCTGCCGGGTTCGCCGAATCGCGGCATGTTCGGCGGCGACGGCGCCTACGGCGAGGCCAAGGCCGCACTCGACGCGCTGGTCACCAAGTGGACCGCCGAGCGCGCCTGGGCCGACAAGGTGACGCTGGCGCACGCGATCATCGGCTGGGTCCGTGGCACGGGCCTGATGGGCGGCAACGATCCGCTCGTCGAGGCCGTCGAGGCGGCGGGTGTCCGCACCTGGTCGCCCGACGACATGGCCACGGCCCTGTTGACGCTGTGCACGCCCGATGCCCGCGCCGCCGCAGCCGCGGCCCCGCTGGTCGGCGACTTCACCGGCGGCCTCGGCGATGCCGACCTCGATCTGCGGGCCCTCGCTCAAGAGTCACCCGTTGGCGCTGACGAGTCACTCGTTGGCGCCGAGGAGTCGACTATTTCGGCACCGTCGACCTCGTCGACTATTTCAGCACTGCCGGCCTCGCCGGCGCAGTTGGACCGTGTCGAGACGCCGGAGTGGTCCGAGGTTCCGTCGCGCCCCGAGGACCTGGTGGTCATCGTCGGTGCCGGAGAACTCGGGCCGTACGGCTCGGCCCGAACCCGCTTCGAGTTCGAGGTCGAGGACCGGCTGTCCGCAGCCGGCGTGCTCGAGCTCGCCTGGCTGACCGGCCTCGTGAGCTGGGACGACACGGTCGGTGCATGGTTCGACACCGAGTCGCAGGAGAAGGTCGACGAGGCCGATATCGCCGATCGCTACGAGGACGAGGTGCTCGGCCGGGTCGGAGTGCGGCGCTACGCCGACGACGGCGCGATGGTCGACAACACGCGCCCGCTGATGGTGTCGGTGTTCCTCGAGCAGGACCTGACGTTCACGGTCGGCAGCGAGGCCGAAGCCCGCGCGATGCGCGACTCCGATCCGGAGCGCACCCGCATCAGCGAGGCGGAGGGCGAGTGGACCGTCACGCGTCTGGCCGGGTCCGAGGTCAAGGTGCCGCGTCGCGCGGAACTGTCGCGCACGGTGGGCGGCCAGGTCCCGACCGGCTTCGATCCCACGGTCTGGGGTGTTCCCGCCGAGATGGTCGAGTCCGTCGACCGGGTCGGCCTGTGGAATCTGATCTGCACCGTCGACGCGTTCCTGTCGTCCGGATTCAGTCCCGCCGAGCTGATGCGCTGGGTACACCCGGCCCTGGTCGCCAACACGCAGGGCACGGGCATGGGCGGCATGACGTCGATGCGGTCGCTCTACATCGACACCCTGCTGGGTGAGTCGACGCCGAACGACATCCTGCAGGAGGCGCTGCCGAACGTCATCGCGGCGCACGTCGTGCAGTCGTACGTCGGCTCGTACGGCGCGATGGTGCATCCGGTCGCGGCCTGCGCCACCACGGCGGTGTCGGTCGAGGAGGGTGTCGACAAGATCCGCCTCGGCAAGGCCCAGTTCGCGGTCACCGGCGGATTCGACGACCTCGGCATCGAGGGCATCGTCGGCTTCGGCGACATGAGCGCGACGGCCGACTCGGCCGCGATGGCCGCGAAGGGCATCGAGGACCGCTACTTCAGCCGGGCCAACGATCGCCGGTACGGCGGGTTCGTCGAGAGCCAGGGCGGCGGAACGCTGCTCCTGGCGCGTGGCGACGTCGCGGCGGCGATGGGTCTGCCCGTGCTGGGTGTGGTGGCCTATGCGGGCTCGTTCGCCGACGGCGTGCACACGTCGATCCCGGCACCGGGCATCGGTGCGCTGGCCGCGGGCCTCGGCGGCCGGGAGTCGGCGCTGGCGCAGGGATTGGCCTCGGTCGGCCTGACCGCCGACGACATCGCCGTGATCTCCAAGCACGACACGTCGACCGGCGTCAACGAGCGCAACGAGTCCGAGCTGCACGAGCGACTCGCGACCGCGATCGGCCGCAGCGACGGCAATCCGCTGTACGTCATCAGCCAGAAGACGCTCACCGGGCATGCCAAGGGCGGTGCCGCCGCCTTCCAGCTGATCGGTCTGACGCAGGTGCTGTCGTCGGGCGTCGTCCCACCGAACCGCAGCCTGGACTGTGTCCTGGACGATCTGGACGAGCACGAGCACCTGGTGTGGCTGCGTCAGCCGTTGCATGCGAGGAACCTGAAGGCGGGTCTCGTCACGAGCCTGGGCTTCGGTCACGTCGCCGGCCTGATCGCCGTCGCGCATCCGGCCGCATTCGTCGCATCGCTCGATCCGGCGGAACGCGCGGGCTATCTGGCCAGGGCCGAGGAGCGGACGATCGACGGCCGATTGCGGCTGGTCCACGCGATGTACGGAGGCCCGTCGCTGTACGAGCGTCCGGACGGTCGCCGCTTCGCCAAGACCGGTGCCCGCGAGACCGAGGCAGGGCTGCTGCTCGACCCGGCGTCGCGACTGGGCTCGGACGGGCTGTACGCGGGACCCGCGTGCTGAACGGATCACGCGGCCGCCGGTGGTGGGGCTGATGGGCGTGGTCGGGATCGGAGTCGATCTCGTCCACGTGCCGTCGTTCGAAGAGCAGGTGGAGCAGCCGGGCACGCGTTTCCTGTCCGGCTTCACACCGGGTGAGCGGCGTGACGCACGTGAACGCGTCGAGGCGCGATCCGGAGCCGATCCCACCCGCCACCTGGCGGCGCGCTGGGCGGCGAAGGAGGCCGTGATCAAGGCGTGGTCCGCGTCGTTGTTCGGGCAGCCTCCCGTCATGGACGAACGGGTGCATCACCTGATCGAGGTCGTCGCCGATGCGTGGGATCGTCCCCGGATCCGCTTGCACGGCGCGGTCGCTGAGCATCTGGCCGGCCATGTCGTCGAGCTGTCGCTGTCGCACGACGGCGACTACGCCATCGCGTACGTGGTGCTCCTCCGGGCCGATCCCGGCCGACCAGTAGCGTGACGGTGTGAGCAGTCGAAAGAGGCGGCCGTCGTGGGTGTTCGACCACGGCGCCGAGCCCGATCCGCGTTTCTCGCTGGCGAACGAGCGCACGTTCCTCGCCTGGATCCGCACGGCCCTGGCGTTGCTCGCCGGCGCGGCCGCGGTTCACGCCTTCGATCTCGACGTCTCCGACACGGTCGCCGCGTGGTCGGGCGGTCTGCTCGCGACCGCCGGTCTGGTCTGTGCATTGCAGGCCTGGTTCGGCTGGATGCGCACCGAGCGAGCGCTGCGCGAAGGGCGGCCGCTCCCGTCGAGCGGCGTGGGCGCCGTGCTCGCCGCGGCCGTGGCTGTCGTCGCCCTGATCCTGCTCATCGTCGGCAGTCGATGACCGTTCCCGATCCCGGCCTGCAGCAGGAGCGGACACGATTGGCGTGGCGTCGATCGATGCTCGCCTTCGCCGTGGTCGGGCTGGCGGTCGTCCGGGTTGCCTACGTCGAGTCGGCCCACGTGGTCGTGGTCGTGGCGGTTCTGGGCGTGGGCATCGCCATGTGGCTGTCGCTCACGACGATGCGCCGCGGTCGATGGACGGCCCCGTCGCCGCGAGATCCGGCGTTCCGGCAGGTGCTGCGTGACGGCAGCCTGCCCCTATTGGTGACGCTGACGGCGACCCTGCTGTGTCTCGCGGTCCTGCTCGACGCCTCAGGCTTGTTGAGCTGAGGCGAGCAACAGGCGGCCGCCGACCGCCGTCGCGAGCAGTTCGGCGGCGCGCTCGGTGATCAGTCGCCGGACGACCAGGGCCGAGGGCGATGGCCGAGATCCCCGGCGCTGAACCAGCTCGATCCGGATCGGCGAGGTCTCGCGCAATGGGATCCAACGCAGACCAGGCACGTCCGCGGAGGTCTCGAACGGCGCCAGGATTCCGATCCCGGCCCCCTGCGCCACCATGACGGTGACCATGCGGTGCGATCTGGCCTGCACGACGATGTCGGGCTTGGGCAGGCTCTGATGCAGCCGTTCCCACATCACGGTTCCCTCGCGCATCGTGACGATGGGCCACGTCTCCAGATCGTCCCAGCGGACGCTGTCGCGGTCGGCCAGCAGGTGGTCGCGCCGGACCACGATGCCGATCGGCGCGCTCAGCAACACGGTGCGCTCGATGCCGGATGCCGCCGGACCGGTCGGCATCGTGACCACGCCGAAGTCCAGGTCGCCGGCAGCCACACCCGCCTCGACCGCGTGCGACCCCGACTCGGTGATCGTGAAGCGAAGATCCGGGTGCTGATCGCGCAAGCGCCCCACGACCGGCGCGATGACGGTCTCAGCGACGACCGAGATCGTGCCGATCGCGACTCGGCCGCGATACGAACCGCCGGACTCGGTGGCCGCCTCGGTCACCGCGTCCTCTGCGGCCACGAGACGGGCCATCGAGTCCAGGAGCGACTGGCCTGCGGGAGTGGGGCGGACACCCGCTCGGCTGCGGGTCAACAGCACGACGTCGAGCTCTTCCTCGAGCAGGCCGATCTGCTGCCCGATCGCGGGCTGGCTGATTCCGCACCGTTCGGCAGCGGCCCGCAGGGAACCGCCCTCGACGGCGGCCAGGAAGTATCGCGCTCGTTCGACTCGCACAGATCCACGATAACCGTTACCTATCACCTGCGGAAGGTGTGACGGGTGACTTATCGCTGTTGTGGCAGAGTGACGGAGCATTGGCCAGCGAGCTTCCCGCCAATCGCCCATCGTTCTGTGAAAGGTAGTGACTATGCCCCAGTTGCCGTTGGGCGGCGTGACGGTGCTGGACCTGTCCACGATTCTCGCTGGGCCGCTCGCGTCGTCGCTGCTGGCCGAGTTCGGCGCGGACGTCATCAAGATCGAGCAGCCCGGAACCGGTGACCCGGCGCGCTCGTACCCGCCGTTGGTCGAAGGCGTGTCGGCGCAGTGGGCCATGTTGGGGCGGAACAAGCGGAGCGTGACCGTCGACCTGCACCAGGAGGGCGCCGCCGACGTCGTCGGTCGTCTGGCCGCCGGAGCCGATGTGCTCGTCACCAACTTCCGACCCGCCACCCTGCGACGATTCGGCATCGACTTCGAGGATCTGGTGGCCTACCGTCCGGACCTGGTGATGGTCCATGTCAGCGCGTTCGGGCGGACCGGGCCCTATGCGGACCGGCCGGGGTTCGCTCGCGTCGCCGAGGCCTTCGCGGGCTTGACGCATCGCACAGGTGAGCCCGAACGCCCGCCGGTGTTCGCCGGCTATCCGGTCGCGGACGGCGTGACCGGGATGTACGCGGCCTTCGCTGCCTTGCTGGCCCTGCGTCAGCGGGACATGACCGGCGCACCACAGCTGGCCGACATCGCCCTGTACGAACCGCTGCTGAGGATGATGGAGGACTTCATCGCCGACTACGACGCCACGGGTGAGAGCCTGGCGCGTCAAGGGAACGAGAATCCCCACATCAGTCCGAATAACCTGCATCGGACGCGCGACGGTCACTGGCTGGCGCTGCCCGCATCCACCGAGCAGATGTGGCGCCGCCTGGTGACGGTGATGGAGGCCGACGACCTGGCCGAGTACGGCGACATGTCCGCGCGCATCAGGCATCGCAAGGACATCGAGGCGCGTGTGGACGGCTTCGTCGGCGCGCACGATCTCGACTCCCTCATGACGATGCTGGTCGCGGCTGGAGTTGCCGCGGGCCCGGTGAACTCGGCCGCGGACATCTGCGCCGACCCGCACATTCGAGCACGCGGCTCCGTCGTGACCGTTGCCGATGCGGCCGGTCGGCCTCGCCGGATGCAGTCTCCCGCTGGGCGCTTCAGCGGGTTCGAGGGCACGATCCGCACCCCGGCACCCACGGTCGGGGAGCACACCGACGAGGTGCTGCGTGACATCGCGGGGCTCGACGAGGCCGCGATCGGGGACCTGCGCCGACGGGGGGTCGTGTGATGCGGCGTGAACGAATCGATACACCTATCCATGAAGGAGACATCGTGAGAATCCACCACCCTCGCCGAGGCGCACGCGCACTCGGCGCCTCGGTCGTCGCGCTCTGCCTGGCTCTGAGCGCTTGCGCCGGTGGCTCGGACGACGCGGACGGATCGGACGACGACGTCATCAGCGCGAAGGTAGGCATCTATCCGGGGGCGATCGTCTCGATGCCGGTGCTTGTCGCACAGGAGAAGGGATTCTTCGAGAAGAACGGCCTCGATGCCGAACTGATCAACGTGCCCAACGGACCCGCGATGACGTCGGGACTGTCGAGCGGAAGCCTGGACTTCGTCAACAACTCCTATGACAACCTGGCGGTCGCGGTCGACAAGAAGCTGCCGGTGCGGGCCGTCGTCGGCAACACCGTGCGAGTGCCGTTCAAGCTGCTGGTCAGGTCGGATGTCGACACGCCTCACCTGGATGACGGATATCCGGCGGCGGTCGATGACCTGGTCGGCCTGAAGTGGGGGGTCATCGCCCTGGGCGTGTCACTGCAGTATCTCGACGAGACCCTGCTGACGGGCGCCGGTCATTCGGCCAAGGACGTGACGTTCCTGGCGGTCGGCCTGGGCGATCCGGCGCGCGCGGCGTTGAAGAACAAGACGGTCGACACCTACATCGCGACCGAACCGCTGCCATCGATTGCGGCCGCGACCGGCGAGGCCAAGGTGGCCGTCGATCTGTTCGCCGGCGAAGGCCCGAAGGAGCTGGCCAACCTGGATTACAACGGGTGGTGGGCGTCGACCAAGGCGCTCTCGTCGAATCCGACCATGGTCGAGCGGTTCGTCAAGGCCAATGAGGACGCCTTCTGCTGGTACTCCGATCCAGCCCACCTCGACGAGCTGGTCGCGATCTTGAAGAAGGCCGTGCCGGTGCCCGCGCTGAACGACAAGCAGTATGCCGCGATGGTGAAGAGCAGCCTGCCCAGCTTCGGCGTCACCATCAAGGACGAGTCGCTGGAGACGTGGCAGAGGCTGCTGGTCGACAATGGGCAGCTGAAGCAGGCCTTCGACCGCGACCAGCTGGCCGCGGATGTCGCGCCCACCACCTTCACGTGCTCATGACCCTGCTCGACAGCGCGCGTGAGCGTTCGGCGGAAGGAGCGGTGATCGTGCCCACCAGTGAGCTGGGGATCGACCTCGATCGCGTGACGGTCACGTTCGGTCGGGATCGACCGGTGTTCAGCGAGGTCGACCTGAGGATCGGACCCGGCGAGTTCGTCGCGATCGTGGGAGCCAGCGGATGCGGCAAGACCACGCTGATGAACATCATCGCGGGACTGGTTCGAGTGGACTCGGGGCGCGCGACGGTGGCCGGAACGCCTCCGATCGCGGGGCGTCCCGACATCGCGTACATCCTGGCGCGCGATGCCCTGCTGCCGTGGAAGACGGTTCAGGGGAACGTCGAGTACGCGCTCAAGCTGTCGGGTGTGCCACGCCGTGAGCGCTCTTCGAGGGCCTTGGCGTACCTGGACAAGGTCGGGCTGGGACACGCGACGGAGCTGCTCCCGGCAGCGCTGTCGCACGGCATGCGACAGCGCGTCGCCCTGGCGCGCGCCTTCGCAGTCGAGCGGTCCATCTATCTGCTGGACGAGCCGTTCAGCGCTCTCGACGCCCAGACCAAGCTGACGCTGCAGAACCATCTGCTCGCGTTGTGGGAGGAGAACCGCAAGACGGTCGTGTTCGTGACACATGACATCGGAGAGGCCGTCGCGCTCGCGGATCGAGTCGTCGTGATGGCTGCCGACGGCGGCGGCATCATCGAGCAGATCCCGGTCGAGTTGCCACGTCCGCGGTCCTCGGAGGAACTGCAGGAGAGCGCCGAGTTCCACGACGTGTACCGCACGACGTGGCACGCCCTGCGACGGGGGATGGGCGCATGAGTGCCGGTGTAGGCGACACCCTCACCGCGGTGAGGACGGACACCGGCCGGCCGGAGTCGGCTCGCGTGCTCTTGATGGCCGGGCGGCTCGGCGTGCTCGTCGTGTTCCTGGTCGGCTGGCGGCTCTCGGTCGACATCGGGTGGATGGATCCGGCCTTCGTGTCGACCCCTGACGACGTGGCGCGTGCGCTGTGGGCCCTGGTGCGAGGCGACGAGCTGTGGCCGAATCTCTGGATGACCACGTACGAGGTCGCCATCGCCTTCGCGCTCTCGGCGGTGCTCGGGGTCGGAGCGGCCATCCTGCTCGATCGGAACCGGGTGCTGAACGCGGTGCTCGCGCCGTTCCTGACCGCGATCAACAGCATGCCGCGCATCGCGCTGGGCCCGCTGTTCATCCTGTGGTTCGGCATTGGTGCGACATCGAAGATCGTGCTGGCTGGTTCCCTGGGCTTCTTCATCGTCCTGATCGCGGTGATGGGCGGCCTGAAGAACGTCGACCGCGACATGCTGCTGATGTCGCGCCTCTATGGGGCCAGCGAGCGCAAGCTGTTCTGGCATGTGAGGCTGCCGTGGGCCCTGCCGAGTCTGTTCGCCGCGCTCAAACTGACCGCTGTCTACTGTGTCGGCGGCGCGGTCATCGGCGAGATGATCGCCGCGCAGAAGGGCCTCGGCCTGCTGTTGCAGACGTACAGCAGCCAGTTCAACATCGCCAACGTGCTCGCGATTCTGGTCGTCCTGGTGGCGTTGGTCTCGGTGATGACAGGAGTGTTGGAGCTGTTCGAGCGTCGCCTCCTCGGCTGGAGCGCCGGAAGCACGGACATTCCCGGATGAGTCGCGGCCGGAGTCGATCGGCAGGCGATGATGGTCGCGTGGATCTGAGCATTCTGCCGATGCGGCTGGCCGAACTGGTGGACGTGCCGGTCAGTGTGGGGCGGTACGGGCACGCCGGGGGCGACGTCGCGACGGTCCCGGTGCTGTCGTATCTGATCGAAGGCAGCGAGATCGGACCGGTCCTGTTCGACCTGGGCTGTGCCCCTCCGGCCCACGCGGCCGCTTCGGGTCGACCCGTGGTCCGCGATCACCGCACCATCGGGGAAGCGTTGGTCGAGGCAGGTCGCGATCCTGCCACGGTGCGCACCGTTGTGGTCTCGCATCTGCACTGGGACCATTGCGTCGGCTTGGCCGACCTTCCGAACGCACGCATGCTGGTGCAGCGCGAGGAGATCAGATTCGCCTTCGCCCCAGACCCCGAGCAGTGGCGGCCGTACGATGCCTGGGAGAACGGCCGCGATCCGGTCTGGACCGAGGTCCTGGATCGGATCGATCCGCTCGACGGCACCGTCCGCCTGGCCGACGGACTGACGGTGCTGCCGACCCCCGGCCACACGCCCGGGAGCCAATCACTGCTCGTGTCGTCGGCGCCGCAGCCCTTCCTGCTCTGCGGCGACCTGATGACCTCATACGAGAACTGGCGCGGCATCGCTGGACGACCTGACGGTCGAGGCAGCCGGGTGCCTCCGGGGATTCATCACGACCTACAGGCGTGGCGTACCTCGATGGACCGGCTGGAGCTGTCGTCGTGGGTGCCTCTGCCGGCGCACGATCCGCGCGTGTTCGAGGTTCTCGCGGGTCGCTGGGATCCGCGTCAGTCCTGAACGGCAGACAACAGGTAGGCCGACAGCAGCCGCTTGAGTTCGATGACGGCCTCGTCGTGGGACTGGCCATCGCGAATCGAGAAGTTGAGCATCGAATACACGACGTAGACGACGACCTCGGCGATCACCTTGCGGCGCTCGCGGGCCATTCCAGGTGTCAAAGGAGCCAGGACGAGCGCCACCTCGGCCGCGAAGTCACGTTCGATCACGGCGGCCGTTGCGCGTGTGGCTGGAGTGGACTGCACAGCGTGCCAGACGGCTCGACGCGACGGGTCGTTCGCCCACAGCCGCGCCATGTGATCCACGAGGCGGTCTAGGAACTTGGGCCAGTCCAGACTTGGGATGGCTCCGGCGAACGCCTCGAGCTCCTGGCGCACCGCGATGGCGTCAACCCGGTCGAGCTCGCACACGATGACGTACTTGTTCTGGAAGAACTGGTACAGCGTGCCGATGGGCAGCCCGGCTCGATGCGCGACCTCCTCGCAGGTGAACGACTCGAAGCCGACCTCCAGGAGCAGCTCCCGTGAGACGGCCAGTAGCTGGTCGAACTTCTTCTGGGAGCGTTCCTGGGTGGGTCGGCGCCGTGGTTCGAGGATTTCCGCGGTCACGGCCCTGACCCTACTAGCAGGTGCCGTTGCCGGTGAGCCGGTCGCGCCGGCGGCGAGTTCAGCGGGCCGGGCGTTCAGTCCGTAGCCGACAGACCAGCCTGGACGAGCGGCACGATCGAGTCGCCGATGTCGGCGAAGCCCTCGCCGACCGTCTGGCCCTGCGTGTACCGGAAGTAGATGCCCTCGAGGATCACGGCGAGCTTGAAGAACGCCAGGCCCAGGTGCCAGCCGATGTCGTCGACCGCGCGGCCCGAAGCCTGGGCGTAGCGCTGCAGGACCTCGTCGGGGGAGGGATAGCCCGCCGCCAGCGGGGCATCGGTCACCGCGGCGGCCCCGGGCGAACCGGCCGACTCGATCGCCATCGTGTGATAGCAGAGGAGCAGGGCGACGTCGGTGAGCGGATCGCCGAGCGTGCTCATCTCCCAGTCGAGCACGGCCGTGATCTGATCGTCGGCGTCGACCAAGGCGTTGTCGAGGCGGTAGTCGCCGTGCACGATCGTGGCGTCACCGGATGCCGGGATGGCGCGCGCCAGTCGCTGGGCGAGTTCGTCGATGCCGTCGATCTCGCGGCTGCGCGAGGCCTCGAGCTGCTTGCTCCAGCGACGCACCTGACGCTCTAGGTAGCCGTCGGGCCGGCCGAACTCACCCAGGCCGACCGCGCGGTAGTCGACCGCGTGCAGGTCCGCGAGCGTGTCGATCAGGCGATCGGCGATCGCGCGGGTGCGTTCGGGGCCGAGCTGTTCGAGCTCCGCGGCACGCTTGTAGGGCGTGCCTTCGATGAGCTCCATGACGTAGAACGGCGCACCGATCACGGTGTCGTCCTCGCAGTGCGCGTACATCGTCGGCACGGGCACGGCGCTGCCGGCCAGGGCGGCCATCGCCCGGTACTCGCGTCCCATGTCGTGCGCCGTGGCCAGCACATGGCCCAGCGGAGGACGCCGCACCACGACGGCGGTGCTGCCGTTGGTCACGGTGTACGTCAGATTCGACTTGCCACCCGTGATGAGACGCGCTTCCAGGGGGCCGGGCAGGAGATCAGGCGCCTCCTGATCGAGCCACGTGCGCAGCGCGTCGGTGTCGAGACCGTCCACCGAACCCATCGTCAGTCCTTCGGTCCGCCGGCGACATAGATGACCTGACCGGACACGAAACCGGCGCCTTCGCTGGCGAGGAACGAGACGGTGTGGGCGATGTCATCGGGCTGGCCCACGCGTGCGACCGGGATCTGCTCGGCGCTGAACTTGATGAAGTCGTCGAACGGCACACCGATCCGCTCGGCCGTGGCGGCCGTCATGTCGGTCTGGATGAAGCCGGGCGCGATCGCGTTGGCTGTGACACCGAACTTGCCCAGTTCGATCGCCAGGGTCTTGGTGTAACCCTGGATGCCGGCCTTGGCAGCCGCGTAGTTGGCCTGTCCGCGATTGCCGAGAGCCGAGGTGCTGGACAGGTTGACGATGCGGCCGAACTTGGCCTCGACCATGTACTTCTGGGTGGCCTTGACCGTGTTGAAGGAGCCGCGGAGGTGGACGGCCATGACCAGGTCCCACTCGTCGACGGTCATCTTGAACAGGAGATTGTCGCGGATGATGCCGGCGTTGTTGACGATGACGGTCGGCTCGCCGAGCTCGGCCACGACCTGGTCGACGGCGGCCTGGACCGAGTCGGCGTCGGCCACGTCGGCACCGAGGGCGACAGCCTTGCCGCCGGCAGCGATGATCTCGTCGACGACCGGCTGGGCGTTGGCGGCGTCGAGGTCCAGCACGCCGACCTGGAGGCCGTCGGCGGCCAGTCGCTTGGCGGTGGCCGCGCCGATGCCACGGGCTGCTCCGGTCACGATCGCTGTGCGGGTGTCAGTCACGAGAACTCCTACGGACGATGATGAAGATGACGGCTAAGCGCTTGCTTAGGCCTGGGTGCACGCTATCGCACGCGTCAAGATGACGACGCATGACCCGAGTCACACGAATCTACTCCGGAGAAAAGATGAGGGAATCCTCAAGTTTCTGTTAGAGTTGAGGAAAGCCTCATGTTTTGGGAGAACACGTGACACAGCTCGACGCGACCCGCCAGGTCGACACCGCTGCGGACGACCTGGGCCCGGCCGATCATCAGCGTCAGGTGCTCACGCAGCATCGCGACGCCCGATTCGCGCGGATCGAACCGAAGGGCAAGCGGGTCCACACGGCCCGCGAGCGCGCCGAGCTGCTGTTCGACGAGGACACGTTCGTCGAGATGACGCCGTTGCGCACGGCGGGGACCCGACCGGACGGCACCCCGACCGGCAGCGGCGTGGTCGCGGGCTGGGGCCAGGTCGACGGCCGGCCGGTCGTCGCCATCTGCCACGACGCGGCCGTCGCCTCCGGGGCGATCGGTGCGGTCATGGCCGACGCGATCCAGGCGGCCCAGCGATTCGCGATCGATCGCGGCTACCCGATCGTCTACGTCAACGACTCCGGTGGCGCCAGGGTCCCTGACGGCATCTTCGCCTTGCATGGCTGCGGCGGGATCTTCGCGCTCAACGTGCTGGCCCAGCAGAGGGTCCCGCAGATCTCCCTGATCCTCGGCCCCTGCGCAGGTGCTGCCGCCTACTCGCCGGCGCTGACCGACTGGACCATCATGGTCAAGGGGCAGGGCCAGATGTTCCTGACCGGCCCCGACATCGTCAAAGCGGCCACAGGCGAGGACGCGAGCGCCGAGGACATCGGCGGATCACAGGTCCACACCGTCACCAGCGGGGTCGCGCACCTCGAGGTCGACACCGAGGACGAGGCCTTCGAGGCGACCCGCCTGCTGCTCTCGTTCCTGCCCAGCCGCAAGGGCGGGCGCCAGACGGTCCAGGGCGCGGTGCCGGCTAACCCCGGCGCGGTCGAGCGGCTGCCGCAGATCGTGCCCGAGAAGTCGTCGGTCGTCTTCGACATGAACGCGGTGCTCGACGGCGTGCTCGACAACGGCGCGCGGCTCGAACTGATGCCGGAGCACGCGCCCAGCATCCTCACGCTGTTCGGCCGGCTCGACGGCCGCCCCGTCGGCGTCGTGGCCAACCAGCCCGCCGCACGCGGCGGGATCCTCGACTCCAAGGCGTCGGTCAAGCTGGCCCGCTTCGTGGAGTTCTGCGGCAGGTTCGATCTGCCCGTTCTGACCTTCGTCGACGTTCCCGGCTTCCTCCCCGGGACCGTCGAAGAGGGCCGAGGCGTCATCACTCATGGCGCCAAGGTGCTGAAGGCGTATGTCGAGACGACATCGCCGAAGCTCACGGTCGTCGTCCGCAAGGCCTTCGGCGGTGCCTACATCGCGATGGGCTCGGCTTCCCTTGGCGCTCACGTCACGTGGGCGTGGTCGGGCTCCGAGATCGCGGTGATGGGCCCCGGCGGTGCTGTCGCGCTGTTGAACCGGCGCGAACTGGCCGCGGCCGACGACCCTGAGCGACTTCGTACCGAGCTGGCCGCCACGTACCGCGAGGAGGTGGCGCGGCCGTACCTGGCCGCCGAGGCCGGCATCGTCGACGACGTCATCCATCCGGAGGAGACCCGTGATCGCATGGTCCGCGCGCTGCGCATGCTCACGGCAGGGGAGAGCGCGTGATCGAGGCGTGTGCCGAGATCGTCGGCAACGTCTGGAAGATCACCGCCCGCGTGGGCGATCAGGTCGCCAAGGGTGACACCGTGGCCGTCCTGGAGTCGATGAAGATGGAGATCCCCGTCGTGGCACCGGCCGGGGGCCACGTCAGCGGCATCCTGGTCGAGCTCAACCAGATCGTCCAGGAGGGTGACGCGCTGGTCGAGATCGACCCGACCGCCAGCGCGTAGGACGTCCTCTGCCACAGTGGGCCCGTGACGACGACCTGGACCCACGAGCTGCCGATGCGCTGGGCGGACCTCGACATGCTCAAGCACGTCAACAACGTCACGTACCTGGAATACGCCGCCGAGGCGCAGGCGATCCTGGCGTCCGAAGGCTCCATGCCGGCGGACGGCCCGGCCGAGGTCAGCGTCCGTTTCATGGCGCCGATGGTGCTCAGTCGGACGCCCGTCACCGTGACGAGCCGGTTCGACGACGCCGGTCTGGTCCAGGAGATCCGGTCGGGTGCCAACGGTGCGACGGTCAACGCGCGAGTGACGACCAGCTGGGCCCGAGTCGAACCGCCCACGGTTCCCGAGGGCGCACGGGCGGATCCACTCGAGACCTACGTGCGGATCGGCGATGTCCGGGCCGACGGCCAGGTGACGACGCCGAAGGCGTTCGAGCTGGCCCAGGAGAACCGGGTCCTGCGGGTGTCGCACTATCTGTCCAGGCGTTCGGCCGGCCAGTTCGTCGTCGGCACCGTGACCGTGCGGTTCCACGGCGATCTGATCTGGCGTCCGGAGCCGTACGCGGCGTACGGCTGGCTCAGCCGGGCCGGTGCCCGGTCGTTCACCGTCGAGGCGTTGATCCACGACGACGGTGTGCCGCTGCTGAGTGCGACATCGATGATGGTCGGCTTCGACCTGGAGGCGCAGCGGTCGCGCACGTTCAGTGACGAGGAGCGTGAGCTGCTCGCCCGTGTCGTGCTGCGCTGAGGCCCTCAGGCCGTGTTGATCATGAACGTCGCGGCGTGCTGCACGTAGGCCCAGAACTGTGCGTCCTGCTCGGGCGTCAGGTCGGCGGCGTCGAGCCCTGCCCGGAAGTGCACGAGCCAACGGTCACGAGCGGCCTGGTCGATCTCGAACGGGGCGTGCCGCATCCTCAGGCGCGGGTGGCCCCGCTGTTCTGAATACGTGGTCGGCCCACCCCAGTACTGCTCGAGGAACATCCGGAAGCGCTCCTCCGCCGGCCCCAGGTCGGCTTCGGGGTACATCGGTCGCAGCAGTTCGTCGTCGGCGACACCCTCGTAGAAGACACGGACGATCGTGGCGATGGTGTCGTGCCCGCCGATCTCGTCGTAGTAACTGCTGGTCATGACTCCTGCTCGGGCCGGATGGGGGACGTGAACGATGTCGGGATGCGGATGCCCTCGGCGTCGAAGCGGGCCTTGATGCGCTGGCGCAGGGTGCGCGCGACGGCCCACTGCTTCGACGGCGCGGTCTTCAGCACGAGGCGCACGACGGCGCCGTCCTTGTCGAAGCGCTCGACCCCCCAGACCTCGGGGTCCTCCAGGACGATGCCCGCGAAGTGCTCGTCCTCGTAGAGCGCGTGCGCGACCTCGCCGAGGATCCTCTCGACCTTCTCCAGGTCCGAGTCGTAGGAGACCGTGATATCCAAGACGGTGCGTGCCCAGTTCTGACTCTGATTGCCGACTCGCAGGATCTCGCCGTTGCGGACGTACCAGACCGTGCCGTTGACATCGCGCAGCCGGGTCACCCGCAGCCCTACCGCCTCGACCGTGCCGGACGCCTCGCCGACGTCGACCGAGTCGCCGACGCCGTACTGGTCCTCCAGGATCATGAAGATGCCCGAGAGGAAGTCCTTCACCAGGTTCTGGGCGCCGAAGCCGAGCGCGATGCCGACGATGCCGGCGCTGGCGATGATGGGCGCGACGTCGATGCCCAGGCGACTGAGCACCATGACGATGACCACCGCGAGGATGACGGTCGTCGTGATGCTCTTGAGCAGCGATCCCATCGTGGTGGCCCGCTGCCGCCGGCGCTCAGCCCCGGCCTGGTGCAGATCGGTCAGCAGCGTCGCGGCCTTGGTCTCCGCCAGGATCCCCGGGATCGCGCCTTTCGCGGCGCGGGCCACGAGTCGGTCGATCGCGCGGCAGATGAACCAGCGGAACACCAGACCGACGATGATGATCAGCACGATGGCGCCGGGCGTGGCGACGAACCAGTCCCACGCCGCGCCTTCGGGCAGCTTCCAGTCCAGGCCGAGCATGCCCCCAGCCTACGGGCGACTAGGATGAGTCACATGACGACTCCTGCGCGGGCGCTCGCCGCAGTTGCCACCTTCGTGATCACCTTCGTCGCCGGTTCGGCCGCGGCGTTCGCCGACACCCCGGCCAGCCCGGACTGGCCGGCCCCGGAGCACACCAGCAAGCTCGACACCCTGCTGCTGTTCGGCGGCGGCACCGTGGGCCTGTTCGTCGTCATCTCGCTGTTCGCGCTGCTCACGGCCCGCAACAACTACGTGCCCCCGCCGCCCTCGACCGACGTCGAGCGCACCACCGACTCCCACTGACGAGTCACTAGTTGGCGCTCGCGAGTCACAAAGTCACCGGCGGCGAGTCACAAAGTCACGTCCCGCGGCCCCTGGCCGCCTCGACAACGTCAGGAGAGGCCGCGCGGCCGCGCACTTTCTGACTCGCGACCACGCACTTTCTGGCTCGCGAGCGGGAACTTTGTGACTCGTCAGCGGGGGATGAGGGCTTGGGCGCGGAGGGCGCGGGCGAGGTCGTCGCGGCCCTCGGAGACGTAGCGCTTCGCCGCGGGTCCGGCCTGGGTGGACGACAGCCAGGCGTCGACGCGTTCGAGTGTCTCGACCGACGGATTGGCGTTCGGGAACAGGTGGATCAGGGCCACCTGGCCGATCCAGACCCCCTGATCCTCGATGATCGTCTCGGCCATCTGCAGATAACGGTCGACGTATGGCGCGAGGACTTCTGTCTGGCCCGACACCTGGAACGCGGTCGCCGTCTGGCGGCGGGTCTCGTTCGGCGTCGCGGCATCCTCGACGACGGCACGCCAGGCCGCCGCCTTCGCCTCGGCATCGGGACGGACGGCACGCGCGGCCGCAGCGCGTTCCTGACCCGAGATCGTGTTGTCGCGGGCCAGCTCGGCGGCGATCTCGGCCTCGTCGGCAGCACCGATGCGGGCCAGTGCGGTCACCAGCGTCCAGCGCAGATCGGCATCGATGGTCAGGCCCGGCAGCGAGCCACCGAGCAGGGCGCGCAAGCGCTCCGGCGATGACGCGGCGCCGCTGTACGCGCGCACCAGGGCCAACTGGTGATCGCTGCCCGGCTCGGCGGCCTCGACCAGCGCCGCCAGGCCCGACTCCCACTGCTCCCGCACCGCCGCCTGTTGCGCCGGCGGGGTGTACAGGTTCACGGCGCCGAGACCCTGGCGCAGCAGGGACGCGACCGCGGTCAGATCGGACTCGGTGCCGACCCCGGCCAGGACGAGTGACACGAAGTCGACACTCGGCAGCTCGGCGTCGCGGGTCATGTCCCAAGCGGCACTCCAGCACAGAGCCCGGGGCAGCGAGTCCTCGAACGCCGCGATGTGCTCGACGAGGGTCGCGAACGAGCGGTCGTCGAGGCGGATCTTGGCATACGTGAGGTCGTCGTCGTTCAGGAGCACCAGATCCGGACGGGGCCGGCCGGCGAGCTCGGGGATCTCGGTCGAGGCACCCTGGACGTCGGTCTCGATGCGCCCGGTGCGCACGAGCTTGCCGTCCTTCAGGTCGTACAGGCCGATCGCGATGCGGTGCCGGCGGAGCGTGGGATAGGTCTCGACGGCTGTCTGCTCGACACCGAACGAGGTGAACGTCTCGATGCCGTCGACCGTCCCGGTCTCGAACACGGCCCTGAGCGTGTTGACCCCGGAGGTCTGCAACCACTCCTTCGACCATGAACGCAGTTCGCGTCCGCTCGCGGCCTCGAGCTCGTCGAGCAGATCGGACAGCTCGGTGTTGCCGAACGCGTGCTGGCCGAAATAGCTGCGCAGGCCCGCGAAGAAATCGTCCTCGCCAACCCAGGCCACCAGCTGCTTGAGCGAGGACGCGCCCTTGGCGTAGGTGATGCCGTCGAAGTTGGCCTCGACGGCGTGCAGATCGTAGTTGTCGGCCGCGATGGGATGGGTCGACGGCAGCTGATCCTGGCGGTAGGCCCAGTTCTTGCGCTGATTGGCGAACGTGGTCCACGCATCGGTGAATCGAGTGGCGTTGGCGCTGGCGTGCGAGGCGGCGAACTCGGCGAACGACTCGTTCAGCCACAGGTCGTCCCACCACTTCATGGTGACGAGATCGCCGAACCACATGTGCGCCATCTCGTGCAGGATCGTGTTGGCCCGCGACTCGTACGCCGCGACGGTCTGGCGGCTGCGGAAGATCATCTCGTCACGGAACGTGACACAGCCCGCGTTCTCCATCGCGCCCATGTTGTACTCGGGCACGAACAGCTGGTCGTACTTGCCGAACGGGTAGCCCATCTGGAACGCGCCCTCGAAGAAGCCGAAGCCCTGCTGGGTGATGGTGAAGATGTCATCGGCGTCGAGATGCTGTAGCAGTGACTGACGGCAGTAGATGCCGAGGGGGATCTCGCCGTACTCGCCCGCGTACGTGTCGTGCACCGAGACGTAGTGGCCCGCGACCAGAGCTGTGATGTAGGTCGACATGATCTCGGTCGTGGGGAAGTGCCACGTCGCGGCATCCTCACCGGCAGCGACGGGCTCGGGCGTCGCGGTGTTCGACACGACGGCCCAGTCGGCGGGCGCGGTGACGTGGAATGTGAAGACGGCCTTGAGATCGGGCTGCTCGAAGGTCGTGAACACGCGTCGGGCATCGGGCACCTCGAACTGGGTGTACAGGTAGACCTTGTCGTCGGCGGGGTCGACGAAGCGGTGCAGGCCCTCGCCGGAGTGCGAGTACAGGCAGGTCGCCTCGACCCGCAGTTCGTTGTGCTCGGCCAGGCCGGAGAGCGCGATGCGGCTGTCGGCATAGGCCGACACATCGACCGGTTCGCCGTTCAACGTGATCGACGAGATCTCGCCGTCGACCAGGTCGGCGAACGTGGACGCCCCCGGAGTGGCCGAGAACCGGATCGTGGTGACCGAGCCGAAGCGTTCCGTCGAGTCCAGCGTCAGGTCCAGCTCGACGTCGTAGGACTCGGTCGAGATGACGGATGCGCGCTCGCGGGCTTCTTCACGGGTGAGATTGGTTCCAGGCATATCGCCATGTTTTCACGCTGTGCCGAGTCAGGCCTTCGAGGCTCCGCATGTCCCGCTGAAGTAGGTGATCGCGCCGGACCGGATCAGCTCGACGTCGGCCAGTCCGGCGTCGTCGAGCCACTGCTCGAGCTCGGCGCGGGTGCACCCTGGGCCGAGCACGCCGAGCAGTCCGCCGCCGGCCCAGGTGGCCCGGCGGCGCAGCCCGCCTTCGCGGAGCATCGTGCTCCCGGCCAGCCGGCCGCCGGGCCGGACGACGCGCACCAGCTCGTGCACAGCCCGTTCGGGATCGGGGAAGCAGTGCAGGCTCGTGAAGGTCAGCACCAGGTCGAAGGTGGCATCGTCGAACGCCAGGTCCTGCACATCGGCGTCGGCCGTCTCGATCGCGACACCGAGTCGGTCGGCCTCGTCGCGCGTGCGCGCCAGCATCGCGGGGGAGATGTCGGCCGCGAGGTACCGCAACGTCCGGTCGCGTGGAAGGTCGCGCAGCACGACGCCACCGCCGCACGGCACATCGAGCACTGCGTCGCCGTCGCTCAGGCGTCCGAGCTCACGGCCAGCGGTGCGATGCAGCAGGCCGAGGTCCGAGCTCATGCCGACGCGCCACAGCAGCCCGCCGACCAGGGAGTTGTCGGTGATCAGGTCGTAGACCTTCGCCCACGGATGATCCCGGCGCCACGTCGAGCTCGCGTCCTGTTGCATGCCGTGACTGTAGTGGGGCGATGAACAAAAGTCGTGTCGAACCATTGACTTGGGACAGTGTCCCATTTAAGTTATCGGCAAGTCAGTCGTTACGAGCTAGGAGTTCAGTTGTCTTCCTTTGTCGGCATGCAGATCGGCGCCGTTTCATTCACGGACGAGGGCGTGGGGGAGGTGCTCGACTCGGTGCAGACGCGGGGTGCCGCGAACGCGATCCTGCTGTCCGCGGTCTCGTGGCTGCGGGGCACGGCAGGGCGCGCCCACACCGGCTTCCCCGACCATGGCGGTCAAGAGCCCGATGAGTTCGAGGGCGGCGCCTACTTCCGTCCGAACGAGGCGTTCTACCAGGACAGCCCCGTCAAGCAGTTCCAGGCTCCGGAGAAGGAGATCCAGGGCTTCGACATCCTGGCCGATGTCATCCCAGAGGCACGGGAGCGCGGCCTGAAGGTCTACCCGTACTACTGCGAGCGGTATCGGACGTTCCCGAATCCGACCTCCATCGCGGGCTACCGTGTGCTCTTGGAGATCGATCACCTGGGTCGCAAGGGCGCGCGCCCCTGCCTGAACAACCCGGGCTACAAGGGCCTGATGCAGGGCATCGTCGAGGACTGGTGCAAGAGCCACGACATCGACGGCGTCCTGTGGGGCATCGAGCGTCGTGGTCCGTTGACCAACACGCTCGACGGCGACATGCCGAGCTGCTTCTGCACGCACTGCGAGCAGATCGGCCACCGCGAGGGCATCGACGTCCGGCGGGCACGCGAGGGCTATGCCGAGCTGGCCGGCTTCGTCCGTGCGGCCAAAGCCGGCGAGGCGCCCCGGGACGGCTACTTCGTGTCGTTCATGCGCATCCTGTTCAAGTACCCCGAGATCCTCGCGTGGGACTCGCTATGGACCCGGTCGCACAAGAACTTCGCGCGTGAGATCTACGGCCTGGTCAAGTGGATCGATTCCGATCTCGAGGTCGGCATGCACCTGTGGCAGTACATCAACACGTACGATCCGTTCCTGCGAGCGCAGTACGACCTGTCCGAGCTGACCGAGTTCTCCGACTGGATCAAGCCCGTGGTCTACCAGACCCCGGCGGGATCGCGGTTCAAGCGCTACGTCGAGCGGCACACCGAGAGCCTGTGGGGCGATTTCTCGGCCGAGGAGCTGCTGCCGTTCCTCTACAAGATCCTCAACCTGCGCGAGGCCGACTATGCGGGACTGGCCGATGCCGGCTTCTCACCGGACTACATCCGCGACGAGATCCGGCACACCGTCGAAGCCTGCCCGGGCGTCCCGGTCTACTCCGGCATCAACGTCGGGGTCGAGGCCTATGAGGACGAGCGCCCGATCGAGCCCGACGACGTACGCGACGCCGTGCGAGCCAGCTATGAGGGAGGCGCCGAGGGCCTGATCCTGAGTCGCAACTACTCGGAGACCTGGCTGAAGAACCTGTCGGCCGCCGGTGACGAGATCCGTGCCCTGGGCAAGGCCTGAGGCTTCGCGCAACAGGTAGCAGAGGAGACCTCATCGTGGTTCAGATCTGGCAGGCAGCCGTGGTCCTCACCGGTACCGGTGACGGCGAGCCGGTCGAGGTCATCCGCCAGGGTGCCGTGGCCGTCGGCGGCGACAGGATCGTCGCCGTCGGCCCGTCGGCCCAGCTCGTGGAGCGCTTCCCCGACGCGGAGACCATCGACGTGCCCGACGGGCTGATCATGCCCGGATTCGTCGACGGACATCACCACCAGGGGCTGACCCCGATCTGCCGAGGTGCCAGAGCGATGTCGCTCGAGCACGTCTTCACCCATCGCCGGAGCCTGCCCGGTCCGACCCTGTACGACGACACCCTGTTCGGCGCGTTGATGCTGCTCCGCAATGGGGTGACGACGGTCAATCACCTGCATGTCGGCCGCCGCGGGCCCTGGTCGTCGTGGCGCGACGACGCCGACACAGTGTTGGCGGCGTATCGCGAAGCAGGAATCCGGGTGAACTTCACGTTCAACTTCCGCGATCAGAACCGGCTGGTCTACGACGGTGACGACTGGTTCGGTGAGCATCTGCCGGGTGAGCTCGGCCGGCAGATGACCGACTTCCTGGACGGCCAGGACATCCCCCTGGACGCCTATCTTGACGAGCTGTTCGTCGGCCTGTGGAAGGACCACGGCCGCAACACCGGCTCGATGGCGCGGGTCGCGCTGGCGCCGCACAACCTGCACTGGTGCACCGACGAGTCGATCGTCGCGATCGGCGAGGTCGCCCGGCGCCATGGGGTGCACGTGAACATGCACCTGCTCGAGTCGCCGAGGCAGAAGACCTACGCCGAGCGGCGCACCGGGACCACCGCGATCCGTCATCTGGCCGATCTCGGTGTGCTCGACGGCGGCACGTGGTCCCTGCTGCACGCCGTCTGGGCCACCGGCGATGATCTGGACGTCCTGGCTCAGACCGGCACGCGGGTGTGCAGCAGCATCGGCTCCAATCTGTTGATGGGCAGCGGTATCGCACCCCTGTACCAGATGCGCGAGCGTGGAGTGCCGCTGTCGATCGGCTTGGACGAAGGCGGCATGGACGGCAGGTACGACGTGTTCTCGGATCTGCGGCTGACCCAGGGCGTGCATCAGCGAGCCGACTGGGATCACGCCACGCTGGGATGCGAGGAGTTGCTGCTCATGGCGACCGCAGGAGCCGCGGCCTCGACGGAGTTCGCCGATGACATCGGGACGCTGCAGGCCGGGCGCCTGGCCGACTTCGTGGTGATCGACTGGGCCGCCGTCAATGATCCCGGTGGCGAGGCCGGGCCGAGTGCCGTGGACGATCTCGTGATGAAGGCATCGAGCAGCCAGATCCAGGCCGTCGTCGTGGGTGGGCGAACCGTGATCGATCACGGCGTGCATCCCGATGTCGACGAGACGAGCCTGCGACAGCGCATCGCCCACGACATGCAGTCCCAACGCGATCACGTGAGTCGGGACCGGATCCTGCTGGAGCGTGTCAGACCCCATGTCGCCCAGTACTGGGCGAACTATTGCGAACCGGCCGAGCTGGCTCATCTTCGCCTCGACGGCGATCCTGTGAGGGAGACCACGGCATGACCATCCGAAGCACCGATCGCTGGGTGGGCATCGCGGCCCTGATCCTCGGCGCGGCGACCGTGATCCTGGCCGCGCGATTGCCCAACCGGACGGGGACCCCGGTGGGCCCCGGGACCTTCCCGCTCGTGGTGGGCGCCGGGATCGCGCTCGGCGGTCTGTGCCTGCTGATCCAGACCCTCCGATCGCCGGTCCGTGGTCAGGATGCCGCGGCGGACGGGCTCGGCCTGGCGCCGGATCGAGCGCCCGCCGGGTGGAGGGCCGCCGGGGTGCCGATCGTGACCCTCATCTTCTGTGTGCTCGCGTTGACGGTCGGCACCGAGATCGCCACAGGCGTCGCGTTCGCCGCCTGTGGCCGGCTCATCGGGGGATACCGCTGGGTCACATGCGCGCTGTCTGGCCTGGTCTCGGCCCTGATCTTCCACCTGGTGTTCAGCCAGTTGCTCGATGTGACCCTTCCGACCGGATTGATGGGATAAGGACGGCCCGAGGATGGATACCTTCTCCGCGCTGGTGCATGGTCTCGGCACCGCCCTGACCCCCGAGCATCTCCTGTACGCCTTCATCGGTGCCCTGATCGGCACCCTGGTGGGCGTCCTGCCCGGCCTCGGCCCCACCGCCGGCATGGCGCTGCTGGTGCCGCTGTCGATCACGATGGACCCGGTGTCCGCCGTGATCATGATCGCCGCGATCTACTACGGGGCGATGTACGGCGGCTCGACAACGGCGATCCTGATGAACGTCCCGGGGGAGGCGTCGTCGGTCGTGACGGTGCTGGACGGCTATCAGATGGCGCGCAAGGGCCGCGGCGGTGCGGCGCTGGCGATCGCCGCGATCGGCTCGTTCGTCGCCGGAGTGGTCTCGATCATCCTGTTGGTGCTGCTGGCGCCGGTCCTAGCGCCCCTCGCGCTCGACTTCGGCCCGCTGGAGCTGTGCGCCCTCGTGGTGCTGGCTCTGATGGCGGCGATCAATCTGTCGGGCCCGTCGTTGGCCCGTGGGCTGATCGCCTGCGGGATCGGGATGCTGATCGCGACGGTCGGCAGCGATCCGGTCACCGGGGAGGGCCGCTTCACCTTCGGCAGCTACGAACTGCTCGCCGGCATCGACTTCGTCCCGGTCGTCGTGGGTCTGTTCGCGATCTCCGAGGTGTTCATCGCCTCCACATCGGGAGAGAAGTCGATCTACGAGGGCAAGCTGTCCCGGCTGTATCCCACGAAGAAGGAGATGAAGCAGTCGGCGGGTCCGATCGCGCGAGGCAGCGTGCTCGGGTTCATCCTCGGTCTGGTCCCGGGCCTCAGCCCCGCCGCGGCCTCCTTCACGGCCTACGATCTCGAACGCAGGGTCTCCAAGACGCCGGAGCGCTTCGGTCACGGAGCGATCGAAGGCGTCGCGGGGCCTGAGGCGGCCAACAACTCCGCGGTCGGCGGCGGTCTGGTGCCGCTGCTCACGCTGGGCATCCCGACCTCGCCGACCATCGCCGTCCTGCTGGGCGCCTTCCTGATCCACGGGGTCACGCCCGGTCCGCTGATCTTCAGCGAACATCCCGATGTGGCCTGGCCGTTCATCGCCAGCATGTTCGTGGGGAATGTGATCCTGGTCGTCTTGAATCTGCCGCTCGTGGGCCTGTGGGCACGCCTGGTCTCGGTGCCGTATGCCGTGATCCTCCCGGTGATCCTGGTCGTGTCCTTCGTCGGTGTGTACTCGGTCAACGGGCGCAGTTTCGACGTGCTCGTGATGCTGGCGTTCGGATTCATCGGCTACGTCCTGCGACGGGTCCGCGTGCCGTTGGCCCCCTTGGTCCTGGCCCTGGTCATCACACCCATCCTCGAGTCGTCGTTCCGGCAGAGCCTGTCGTTGGGCGACGGGAGCCTGACGGTGTTCGCCCAGAGCCCGCTGGCGCTCGGCCTGCTCGCGGCCGCGGTGATCCTGCTCGGCCTGAGCCTGCGCTCACGCCGGCGCCGTCCAGATCATCAGCTACTCGAGATCGAGGACGACTTCTAGACGACGAGGAGGGCGACCTCCCCGTGGCATCTCGGGCTCTTTCCACCGCTCGATATCCCCTGAAAGGTAGTAACAGCACATGCACCAACACCATGCACGCTGGTCCCGCCGGTTCCGACGACTCGCAGCGATCGGCGCCTCCGTCGGCGTCCTGGCCTCGCTGGCCGCCTGTGGCGACACCGACGACGCGTCCCAGGACGATGCGTACCCGACCAAGGCCATCGAGGTCATCGTCCCGTTCGATGCCGGCGGATTCACCGACTCGACCGGCCGGGTGATCGTGGAATCGCTCAAGACTCAGATCGGCCAACCGATCTCGGTCACGAACAAGGCCGGTGCAGGGGGCGTCACGGCGACAGCGGAGTATCAGCGGGCCAAGCCCGACGGCTACTCGATCATGGCCCTGATCTCGGGCCCGACCACCGAGGCGCTCGCCGCCGACCCGAAGCTGCCGTATCAGTGGGACTCGTTCACGATCCTGGGCGGCGTGGCGCTGAGCCCCCGCGTCATCGTCGCTCCGACCAAGGGCAAGTTCGGCACGGGCGAGGAACTGATCGACGCCCTGAAGAACAAGCCGGAGTCGGTGTCGTGGGCGACCGGATCGCCTCAGGGCCCGGCCACCTTCTCGACCCTCGCCCTGTTCGATCAGCTCGACGTCGATGCGAAGAAGCCGCGCCGCGCCACGTTCAACGGCGACGGACCGGCCGCGAACGCGGTGGCGGGCGGTCACGTGGACTTCTCCGCGGTCAACGTGTCGACGGCACTGCCGTTGATCAAGGCGGGCAAGCTCAAGCCCCTCGTCGTGTCCGGAACCGAGCCGCTCGCGGCACTGCCTGACGTGCCGATCGCCGGTGACCTGGGCCTCGAGGAGTTCGTGCTCGACAACTGGTTCGGCTTCATGGCTCCGCCGAACACCCCGAAGTCGGTCGTCGATGCCTGGGCGAAGGCGCTCGAGGCGACGTCGAAGGATCCCAAGCTGATCAAGCAGCTCGACGGCATGGGCTCGATCGTCAAGCTGATGTCTGCCGACGAGCTGACCGACATGGTCAGACAGCGCTACGAGACATCGAAGGCGCTCGTCGACAAGTTCGGTACCAACTGACGCGGTCTCCAGGTCCGGCCGCTGGCGCATGTGCTGCCGGCGGCCGGGCCGATCGGAGAACCGGAACAAGCGAGAGAGAGGACAAGCCCGTGCCGGGAGTCATCATTCGAGGCGGTGACGTGGTCAGCACCACCACGACGGGTCGTGTCGACCTACGACTGGAAGACGGTCGCATCAGCGAGATCGGCCCGGAACTGGCGGCTCTGCCGGGAGACGCGGAGGTCGATGCGGCAGGACAGCTGGTCATACCGGGCATCGTCGACGTCCACGTGCACCTGAGGGATCCGGGCAGTCCGGAGCGGGAGTCGTTCGAGTCGGGCACCGCCGCCGCGGCCAGCAACGGCGTCACGACGATCCTGGAGATGCCGACGGCCGACGTGCCGGTGACGACGGCCGAACGGCTGGTCACACGCGGCACGCACCTGACCGGCAGGTCCTATATCGACTTCGGTCTGTACGGCGGGGCGGGTCGCGACTCGCTCGAGGACGTCGCCGACTGCGCTGCGGCCGGCGCCATCGCCTTCAAGACGTTCACCCATCGCCCGACCGCGGCCCGGGCTGCTGCCTTCGAAGGTCTGTGGAGTGTCTCTGCCCCCGATCTGAGGCAGACGATGCGTGCCGTCGCAGCGACAGGTCGCATCCACGCGATGCACTGCGAAGACGATTCGCTGCTCGAGTTCTTCGCGGGCTTGGACGATCCGACCGCGTCGTTCGGTCAGCGGCATCGATCCGCCCGGCCGTCGGTCGTCGAACAGGCCGCCGTCGCGATGGCCACGACCCTGGCGCGCGACACCCGGGCGAGACTGCATCTGGTGCATGTGTCGACGGACGAGGCGGTGCAGATCGCGGCCGCAGCGCGCCAGATGGGCGCCGACCTGACCGTCGAGACGTGTGCCCACTATCTGCTGCTCGATGACGCGACCCTGGAGCTGTTCGGATCGCACGCGAAGTGCAATCCGCCGCTGAGACCGTCGGACACGCGCAAACGGCTGGTTCAGGCGCTGCGCGACGGTCGTATCGACCTCGTCGCCAGCGACCATTGCTCGTTCACTCCCGAGGAAGTGGCCGAGCATGCCGATGACCCCGTCGGAGCGCTGCCCGGACTGCCCGGCATCGAGTTCCTGCTGCCGTCGTTGCTGCGGGTCGTCGAGCAGGACGGGGTCGACCTGCGCCAGATGGTCGCCGCCGTGACATCCACGCCGGCGCGTCGCTTCGGCCTGACGGGCAAGGGCGATATCGCGGTGGGACACGACGCCGATGTGGTGGTGGTGGACCAGGACGCGCCCGCCGGGTTCCACCACGACCAGGACTACTACGCCCGCGGCAGCCGTAACGCGGTCTACCTGGAGGGACTGGAACTGCGTGGCCGTGCCCGGCACACGTTCGTGCGCGGCCGCCCGGTGATCGAGGACGGGAAGCTGTGCGGCAGCCCCGACCACGGCCGGTGGCTGCGGGCTCGATGATCGGAGGGCTTCGCCGCGCGTCGCTGATCGCCCGACTGTGGCCGAGCGCACGAGGCGTCCAGGTAGATTGCGTGCGGACCTCACCTGACGACCGAACGAAGGGAACCGGCTGATGGACAAGACAGTCAGGATCCTGCTGGCGTTCGGCGACGGCGACAGTCACGGGATTCGCGACGTGGCCAGGGAGCTGGACCTGCCGAAGAGCACGGTGTCGCGGCTGGTGTTGGACCTCGCCGAGGCGCATCTGCTGCTCCAGGAACCGGCCACCGGCCAGTACCGTCTGGGGGCCGGCGTCGCACGCCTCGGCCAGTCCTACCTGGAGGGACTCGACGTCCGGAGCGTCGCCGCGCCGATGATGACCGATCTGCAGCAGCGTTCCGGGGAGACAGTAGGCCTGCACGTGCGCGAGGGCGTCGAGCGGATCGTGATCGCCGCGGCCGAGAGCCGCCAGCAGATCCGTTCCGGCTTCACGGTCGGCGAGCGACTGCCGATGTACACCGGTGCCGCGGGCAAGGTGCTGCTGGCCTACGAGCCGGCCGAGGTGCGCCAGGATGTGCTCGCTCAGCTGGATCTGGTGCCGCTCACCGAGCACACGATCGTCGAGCCGCAGGCGCTCGAAGCCGAGTTGGAGCTCACGCGCACGCGAGGTTACGCGCTGTCCGAGAACGAGGTGAGCCTGCAGTCGGCGAGTGTCGCCGCCCCGATCTTCGGCGGCGACGACCGCATCTGCGCCGCGTTCGTGGTGACGGGCCCGGTGTTCCGGATGGCATCGCTGCTCCAGGACCTGATCGAGCCGACCCGATCGGCCGCCGACGAGGTGTCGTCGCGGTTGGGCAGCGCGATGCGGTCCTAATCGCCGCTGGTAGGGCACCATGGAGCGATGGAGATCCCGTTCGCGCGATCCGAGCGGTCGACGGTGGGCATCGAATGGGAGCTCGCCCTGGTCGATCAGGACTCGGGCGACCTGCGTCAGGTCGCCCAGACCGTACTCGACCAGGTGAGTGCGGGCGGCGAGGGTCACCCGCACATCCGCCAGGAGCTGCTGCTCAACACGGTCGAGGTCGTGTCGGGGATCTGTCGCACGGTCGGTGAAGCCGGTGCGGATCTGCAACGCGCGATCGACGACATCCGCGCGGTCACCGATCCGCTGCGGGTCGAGTTGATGTGTGCCGGCACGCACCCGTTCGCCCGCTGGGACCACCAGAAGGTCACCGACAAGGAGCGATACGCGACGCTGATCGACCGCACCCAGTGGTGGGGCCGCCAGATGTTGATCTACGGCGTGCACGTGCACGTGGGCATCGAGGATCGCGACAAGGTCATGCCGATCACGGCCGCGATGCTGTCGTACTACGGACATCTGCAGGCGCTCAGCGCGTCGTCGCCGTTCTGGGGCGGCGAGGAGACCGGCTACGCATCCAACCGGGCGCTGATGTTCCAGCAGCTGCCGACCGCCGGCCTGCCGTTCCACTTCCAGCGGTGGTCCGAGCTGGAGCACTACGTCGACGACCTGACGACCACCGGCGTGATCGACGTGTTCGACGAGATCCGCTGGGATCTGCGTCCCTCCCCGAAGTTCGGCACGCTGGAGGTGCGGGTCTGCGACGGCATCCCGACCATGGCCGAGCTGCTCAGCATCTCGGCGCTGACGCACTGTCTGGTCGAGCACTTCTCGACCGAGCTCGACGCGGGGCGCACCCTGCCGAACATCCCGCCCTGGTTCGCCCAGGAGAACAAGTGGCGGTCGGCGCGATACGGGATGGACGCGATCCTGATCCTCGACGAGCACGCGGAGGAGGAGCTCGTCACGACCGACCTCGAGCGCCTGCTCGTCACGCTGGAGCCGGTCGCCGACCGTCTCGGCTGCACCGACGAACTGGGTGGGATCCGCGACATCATGCGCGACGGCGCGTCGTATCAGCGCCAGCGGACCGTCGCCGCCGCGAACGGCGGACGCCTCGACACGGTCGTCGCGTCGCTGGTCGAGGAAATGCGAGCGGGCCGTCCGTTGTTGACCCAGACATGAGTTCTGACGAGACCGCTGCTGCCGCCCCCACCGAGAACGTCGACTTCTGGTTCGACCCGCTCTGTCCGTTCGCCTGGATCACGTCGCGCTGGATGCTCGAGGTCGAGCAGAACCTCGACGTGCACACCACGTTCCACGTCATGAGCCTGTCGGTGCTCAACGAGGACAAGGACGTCCCGCAGCACTACAAGGACATGATCGAGCGCGGCTGGGGCCCGGTGCGTCTGGCGATCGCGATCGAGCAGCAGCACGGCCAGCAGGCCCTGCGTGACTTCTACACCTCGATCGGCACCAAGCACCACAACGAGAAGCAGGAGTTCTCGCCCGAGCTGTACGCCGCGGTCCTGGACGAGATCGGCCTGCCGGCGGAGCTCGCTGCGGCCGCTGACGACACCTCGCTTGACGAGGCTGTCCGCGCATCGCACGCCGACGGGATCGGACGTGTGGGCGAGGAGGTCGGCACGCCGGTCATCGCGATCGCGGGGACCGCGTTCTTCGGTCCTGTGCTGACCAGCATTCCGCGCGGCGACGATGCCGTGAAGGTCTTCGAGGGCGCCCGGATGCTTGCGTCGTATCCGGACTTCTTCGAGCTCAAGCGCACCCGTACCGGCGAGCTCGACTTCACCTGACCGGCACGGGTCCGCGTGGTCTCTTAGGGTGGGACGCATGACGCTCCACCCGCAGGCCCGACAACTGCTCGCCGAACTATCGGCAGCGACGACGTCGTCGGACCTGGCCGAGCAGCGGGCAGCGGCGCGAGCAGCGGCCTTGGCGGTCCCGGATCGTGTCGGCCTCGATCTCGTCGAGGATCTGGACGCCGACGGGGTGGCGGTGCGGCTCTACCGGCCGCGCCTGGGCGCTCCGGTCGCCCTGTACGTGCACGGCGGTGGCTGGATCATGCACGACTTGGAGACCCACGACGTGTTCTGCCGCCATCTGGCACACGTGACCGGCTGGGCGCTGCTGGCGGTCGACTACCGGCGTGCACCGGAGCATCCCTATCCCGCCCCGCTCGACGACGTCCAGCGGGCCGCGGCCTGGATCCGCGACGGCGGACTCGACGATCATCGGGTCGATGCGTCGTTCCTGCCCGCGATCGGCGACTCATCGGGCGCGAATCTGATCGCAGCTCTCACGGTGCGTGAACCCTCCCTGCTCGACGCGCAGGTGCTGCTCTATCCGCCCGTCGACCGCAACGCCCCGCTCGACCCCGCACTCGGCACCGCGGCACTCGACGCCGACGGCATGCTCGAGTACTGGGATCTCTACGCCCCCGACGCGGATCCGAGCGATCCCGAGGTGTCGCCCGCCCTGTCGAAGGCTTTGGACTCGACGCCTCGCACCCTGTTGGTGACGGCCGAGCACGATCTGCTGGCGGCTCAGGGGCGGGCGTACGCCGCCGCGCTGGCCGACGCCGGTGTCGAGGTGACGGCCTGGCAGGTCGACGGCATGATCCACTCGTTCTGGCGCCAGCCCGACCGTTTCGACGCCGCCCAGTCGCTGGTCACGGCCGTGGGCGCCCTCCTGACGGGTTGGCGGACTCACGAGGTCCGACTGCCATAATGGCCGCGTGGCGGCGACGGCGGAGAACGACCAGGTGACGGCGCCGTTGGCTCGGGCCAAGCGGGTGCTCGGTGCGCTCGGCACCCGTCGACACTGGACCGTATGCGTCGCCGGCTGGGTGTGTGCCGTCGTGGCGGGCTGGGCGTACGGACACGTCGTGCCGTTGATCTGCGGCCTGCTGATCGGGACCATGGCCTTGGTCACGGCCGCGAGCGACTACGTCCCGCCGTCCGCCCACGGACTGCCCGGGGTGCCGGACGGCGTCCCCACGATCTGGTCGGCCGGTGAGCGCGTCCATCTGTGGACCGTGGCCGGTGGTGCGCTGCTCACGCTCGCCCTCGCATGGTTCGACGTGCCGGTGATCGTGTTCCCCGTCGTCGTGCTGGCCGTGGGTTGCGTGACCTGGATGCGAGCGGCGCCGTACCTACTGGGCCGCCATCACCTGCGCCGTATCCGCCGAGCACTTCGCCGGTACGCGCCCACCACCATGATGGGGTTCGCCGGCCGCTCCGGAGGGCCGTGGCAGCTGCGGATGTGGGAGCCGTACATCCTCGCGTCGGGTCAGCCGAACATCGTGATCAATCTGCACGCGAAGTACCTGCCGATGATCCTGGAGGGCGCGGATCTGTCGTCCCCGTTGATCCAGCTGGGCAGCCGGGGGACCGCCGAGATCGGTGAACTGCTCGTACCGTCCATCAAGGCCTCGTTCTACGTGCAGAACGCACGCACCAACGGCCGTTTCATGGCATACGACCGGATCACCCACGTCTGGTTGAACCACGGCGACTCCGACAAGCCCGCGAACTTCAACCCCCGTCACGCCCTGTACGACCAGCTGGTCGTGTGCGGCGAGGCGGGCATCGACCGCTATGCCAAGAACGGCATCGAGATCCCGCGTGAACAGTTCGTCGTGCTCGGCCGACCGCAGAGTCGCGGCATCGCCGAGCCCCGAGGACCGATCGCGGAACTGGAAGACCGGACCGTCCTCTACGCGCCGACCTGGCAGGGGCTCAACGAGGCCGTCAACTTCTCCTCGCTGGAACGCGGCCCCGAGATCGTCCAGGCCTTGCTGGACCGGGGTGCCACGGTCATCTTCCGGCCGCATCCGCTGAGCTACCGGTGGCGCCGCCGTCGTGCCGTCATCGAACAGATCCGTGGACTGCTGGCGAACGACGCGCAGACGACCGGTCGCGACCACCGCTACGGCGACCAGGTCGATCACGAGTGGTCTGTCGCCGACTGCGCGAACCGCTCCGACGCACTCGTCTCCGACGTGTCGAGCGTGGTGTCGGATTTCCTGGCGTCCGGCAAGCCGTACGCGATGACCAGCATGCGTGGGCCGATCGATGAGTTCCGCCGCGAGAACTCGGTCGCCGAGACCGCCTACGTGATCCTCGGCGATCTGTCGAACCTCGACGAGGCGCTCGACGATCTGCTGTTCCGCGATCCTCTGGCCGCCGCCCGCGACGAGCGCAGGCGCTACATCCTGGGCGATCTCACCGGTGAAGAGTCCGCCGATGCGTTCGCCGCCTATGTCCGCACTCTGGTAGGAGCCCCTTGATGCGTGTCCACGTCGCCGCCGACCATGCCGGCTACGAGTTGAAGACCCACCTGGTCGCCTGGTTGGCCGAGCAGGGTCACGAGCCGGTCGATCACGGTGCGTTCGAGTACGACGCCGAGGACGACTATCCGCCGTTCTGCGTCGCCGCGTCGGCCGCGGCGGTCGCCGAGCCCGGATCGCTGGCCATCGTGATCGGCGGCTCCGGCAACGGTGAGCAGATCGCCGCCAACAAGGTCCAGGGCGCCCGGGCTGCTCTGGCCTGGAGCGTCGAGACCGCACAGTTGGCCCGCCAGCACAACAACGCGCAGGTCGTGGCGGTCGGTGCACGGATGCACACGACCGACGAGGCGACGGCGATCGTCGAGGCCTTCCTGACCACGCCGTGGAGCGAGGCCGAGCGCCACCAGCGGCGGATCGACATGCTGCTGAGCTACGAGAAGACCGGCCGATTTGCCTGAGGGGCACACCCTCCACCGGCTCGCCCTCGACCTGACGGCCGCGTTCGGTGGCCGGGTCACCCGGTCCGGCAGCCCGCAAGGCAGGTTCGTCGCGGAGGCGGCGCGACTCGACGGCCGAACGTTGACCGGGGCCGATGCGGCCGGCAAGCATCTGCTGGTCGAGTTCGCCGATGTGCCGGACGTCGTCCACATCCATCTCGGCCTGTACGGATCGCTGGCCATCACCGAGGTCGCCGATCCACCGGTGGTCGGTCAGGTGCGGTGGCGTCTGCAGGCCGCCGGGCGGACCGCTGACCTGCGGGGCCCGAACACCTGCGAATTGCTCAGCCCGCCCGACGTGGATGCACTGCTGGCCCGGCTCGGCCCTGACCCCCTTCGGGCCGACGCCGATCCGGACCGTGCCTGGACCCGTATCCACCGTTCGTCGGTGCCGATCGCGACGTTGTTGATGGACCAGGCGGTCGTCGCCGGCGTGGGCAATGTGTATCGAGCAGAAGTGCTGTTCCGCCAGGGTGTGCCGCCTATGACGGCGGGCCGACGGCTGCCGAAGGTCCGCTGGGACGCCCTGTGGCACGATCTGGTCGACCTGATGGCCGTGGGTGTCGAACGCAATCGCATCGACACGGTCAGGCCCGAGCACGAGCCCGCCGCCATGGGCCGCGATCCGCGCCAGGACGACCACGGCGGGGAGGTGTACGTGTACCGCCGTGACGGCATGGCCTGCCACGTATGCGGGACGCCGGTGCGCAAGCGTGTGCTCGCGGGACGCAATCTGTTCTGGTGTCCGACGTGTCAATCGGGACGAACTCGCCGCTGAGCAGGACGATCGCGGATAGGGTCAGAGGATGATCGCGAGCCTCCGGCGGTATCTGCGTGCGCTTCCCGCGTACGTCGACGTGCGCCTGTTGCGCTGGCGTGCGGGTACGCCGGAGGGTCAACGCGCCGCGGTCGCGGTCCTGACGCTCGTCAGTGTGGCCCTCCTGGCACTGTCCTGGATCGACTACCAGGTGTTGCCGGCTGCGTGGTTCTTCCTGCCGATCCTCGTCGGTGCGGCCGTTCTGCAACATCGGTACCTGCTGATCCTGGTGGGCTTCGTCCTGGTGTGCGTGATCGTCACGGTGACGCACGAGACCATCAGATACGGCACGATCGGCGGACGATTCAGCACGCTGATCGCGATCGCCCTCGCGACGGCGCTGGTGGTGTTGGAATCGTCTCGCAATCGCAGCGGGCTTCCGTCGGCGTTGAGCGAGGCGATGCTCGCCGATCTTCGCGACCGGCTGCAGGCGCAGGGCAGGGTGCCGCAGCTGCCGGCGGGATGGACGTCCCAGTCCTCGGTGCGCTCGGCGAGCGGAGGCCGATACGCCGGCGACTTCTTGGTCGCGAGCCTGTCCGACGACGAGTCCTCCCTGGAGATGATCCTGGTCGACGTGTGCGGCAAGGGTGTCGCGGCCGGAACGCAGTCCCTGCATTTCGCCGGGGCCCTCGGCGGCCTGATCGGCGCTCTGCCGCCCGCGGGCCTCTTCGCGGCGGCGAACGACTTCCTGCTGCGCCAGAACTGGACCGACGGTTTCGCCACAGCGGCACATGTGATCGTCGATCTGCGCACCGGGACGTACTCGATCCTGTGCGCGGGCCATCCGCCCGCCATGATCTGGGATGCCGTCGCCGGTGAGTGGCAGGTCGACGGGGCCCGGGGCACGGCCCTCGGCGTCACTGAGACGCCCGAGTTCCACAGCACCGGGGGAGTGTTGGGCCCGGGTGCGGCGCTGATGTTCTACACCGACGGTGTCGTGGAGTCGAAGAACCGCGATGTCATGACCGGGATCGACTGGTTGCGCGGGGCCGCCGGCGACGCCGTCCGCACGGGCTTCGACGGCGCCGCGCGCCGCATCCTGGCGGGCGTCGAGTCCGGCGACGACGATCGGGCGGTGCTGATCTTGAACCGGCAGACCGAACCGGCCGTCGGTGGTCGCCGGTCCGTGCCGCCGCCGGTGCCTCAGCCGCCGGTCGACAGCTCGGCGTCGGCATCCTCCACGGCTCGCCGCAGGTAGGGAGCCAAGGTCCGCGCGTACGTCTCGGTCAGGTGCGAGCCGTCGTAGTACACGATGACGTTCCCGACCACGGCATCACAGCGCCGCGGCCGGCAGATGTACCGGTTGAGATCGGCCACGACCGCGCCGTCGACCTCGGCGGCCGCGCGGGCCAGGGGGTCGACCGGGATCCAGTCGTCGCGGTTCCCGGAGCATCGGTCGAGATCCTGGCGATGCTCGGCGACGCAGGTCGGGATCGGGCCGACATCGTCCTGGGGGAACGGCGTATCGCGCAGGACGAGCACACGTGCGCCCGATGCGGTCCACTGTTCGAGATAGCGGCGGTAGCCGGCCTCGAGCGCTGCGTCGCGGTCGGCGCCCTCATGGCCGACCATCGCGTGGACATTGCGTTGCGAGGTGACGATCAGATCGAACCGGTCGCCCGAGGTCGCCTTCAACACCCGTTTCCCCCAGGCGAGGCAACCGGCCGACTTCTTGGCGCTGTCCCAGGTGAGGCGTCCGTCGACCGTGGTGCACTCCGACGCGAGGAACGTGGTGACCTGGGCGTCGAGATCGCGGAACGCGGGCGCCCAGTGAGCGGTGTGGGAGTTACCGACCAGAGCGATGCGCAGAGGTCCTGAACCGAACGTGCACGACGGGGTCTCGCGGTAGGGCGGCGTCTCGAAGCAGCGGTTCGCGAACGTCCAGGCGCGGTCCTTGGCGGCGACGCCGGGCTCCGCGGCGAGCAGGCCGCGCCGCGTGGGATCGCAGGTGTCCGTATGCGCCAGTGCCCCGGCGCCGAAGCATTCGGCCGCGGCACGACGGGCCTCGGCGGCTTGTTCGCCTGCCCCGCTCTCGGAGCGCCTGGCCTCGACCAGTTGGGCGCTTGCGAGACCCGCCACGAGTGCCATCGCGGTGAGCGCCGCGAGGTAGGGCCGACGCAACGGCGATCGCGGGCGTGCGTGCCGCCAACGCTGTTCGACGAAGCGGTACGACCAGCCGGACAGGGCCAGCGTGATCGCGGCGAGGGCGACCCGGTCCACCCCCGTCAGCGGCCGGTCGAGCGCGAACGGCGCCAGGACGATGAGCGGCCAGTGCCACAGGTAGACCGAGTACGACACATCGCCGAGCCATTGGACGGGTCGACTCGACAGGATCCGTCCAGCAGATGCCGCGGCAGCGATGAAGAGGGTGGCGCCGAGCACCGGCACGGCGGCCCTCCAGCCCGGGAAGGGCGCGGCGCCGTCGAGCCAGACGGCCGACCACGCGATCGCGGCCAGCCCGGCCCAGGCTGTGGTCCTCGAGACGGCAGCACTCAGGCGCAGGCGGGGGGCGATCGCCGCGAGCAGGCCTCCGCAGCCCAGCTCCCACAGCCGCGTCTGCGTGACGAAGTACGCGGCGGCGGGATCGGAGCGGGTCAGGAGCACCGATGCTGTGAACGATGCGGCGACGACCGCCAGCATCGCGAGGCCGGCCAGCCGGCGTGGGTGGCCGGTGCGGCGGCCGATCCACCAGGCCAGGCCGACCAGGAGGGGCCATCCGAGGTAGAACTGTTCCTCGACGGCGAGCGACCAGAAGTGCTGGAACGGGCTGGATGTGCCGTCGGCCGCCAAGTAGTCGGTGGCGGACCGCACCAGGGCCCAGTTCTCCACGTAGAACGTGGAGGCCAATGCCTCACGTGCGGTACGGGCCCATTCGGTCGACGGCGCGATCAGCCGCGAGGCGATCACGACCGTGACCACCACCAGGAGCGCTGCGGGCAATAGGCGGCGGATGCGTCGCGCCCAGAACGCCGCGAAATCGCGACCACGGGTCGGTGGGCGGTTCAGCAGATGGGAGCTGATGAGAAATCCCGAGATCACGAAGAACACGTCGACGCCCACGAAGCCGCCCGTGAGGGTGGAGGGGCGGAGGTGATAGACGACGACCAGGGTGACCGCAAGGGCACGAAGTGCCTGGATGTCCTGACGAACGGGTCGATCGGAGGTCATGGGAGAGCGGACGACGAGACTCGAACTCGCAACCTCTTGCTTGGAAGGCAAGGACTCTAACCAATTGAGTTACGTCCGCGATGCTGCGTGAGCAGCGGAGACCATGATGCCACATGGCGCGGTGTTCACCGATCACGTCCGAGCGACGGCGTTGCGATAGCGGGCGTGCCGGACGTGGGCCGGCGTGAGGCGTCGCCGGTGGCGGTGTCGCGGATCGCTGCCGGGCAGGAGATGTCCGTGCCGGTTCTTGAACGCGTGGGTGACCGGGTCGATCACCAGGATGCCGGCGTGGACGGCGCGGTGACAGCGTGGACAGAGTCCGATGAGGTTCTCGTCGTCGGTCGAGCCGCCGTCGGCCCAGAACACCACATGGTGCACGTCGATGACCGGGTTGGGGCACCCGGGAGCCGCGCAGCGGCGTTCTTGGCGGACCATGATCTGGGTGCGCTGGCGGCTGGCCGCCAGTCGCATCGTCCGGCCGACCTTCTTGGTGCCGGCGAATCGACGAGCGGAATCGGTGACGACGGTGCTGATGTCACCCCCGCACATGAGCATCTTGACCTGACGCAGGCCGATAGAGCCGAACCCTTCGAGATCGCCGACTCCCTCACCGGTCGCCAGGTTCTCGGCTGCGATCGTGAGCGTGACGTGGGGTCGTACGCCCTGATCGCCTGGCAGACCGTGATCGAGCACGCCGTCGAGCAGCTTCTCGAGACCGTCGACGCGCCGCTGCGCGGCCGGCCGCGGGTCGTCGGCACCCCCGGGGGCGGTCAGTGAGTGCAGCACCTTCTTCAGCTTCGCTCCCGTGGTGGAGTTCAGGAAGCCATTCAGGTGGAAGCCGTCGGGTACGGCCGTGACGTTGATGTCTTCGCGCTCCATGCCGTTGATCCACTGCTGGTCCAGGGAGTCGGGGTACACGGCCTCGCGCAGTCTGCGGGTCGCGTCGCGCAACACCGTGGGTGCGGCCACTCGGGCGAGGTCGAGCAGTTCGGGCAGGACCTCGCGGGTAGGCTGCTCGCCGCAGAACTTCAGCGCGTAGGTGAAGTAGCGGATGTGATCCAACGAGATCTCGCCGACCGCGGCGGCTTCGGCCACCTCCGGCAACGACTGCAGGGTGGGTCCGGCCGCGATCAGTTGATGTGCGGCGATCGAGTCGAGACCCAGTTCGGCGCGCAGGAAGTTCTTCGGGGTCGCGTATCCGGCATCCTCGTGATCGAGCCGGTCGGACATCTCCGTCACCAGATGGGCCTGCGCGGCTGCGACGGCGTTCCCCACGGCCTGCAGGGTCCGCAACGTCTCGGTGGTGGGGGCGTACGCGTCGAGCAGGTCCGCGGCATCGCGCAGTTGCTGACTCAGGTCCCCGATATGCATACGAACACCGTATCGAACAGAGTTTCGATATACAAGGCTTTTCTGCTGGTATTTCAAGATTTTTCGGATGAGCCAGCTGTCGGTCCCGGATGATATGGACGCGGTCGGCTACGCATCGCTGGTCAGGCGCAGATCGGCCCGTGCGCGGGTCCCTTCGCGCAGGAAGTGCTGCTTCTCCTGAGCGGCCCAGACATCCCACCAAGGCTCGTAGACCTCGCCGTCGCGCGCCATCGCACGTGCTCGCCGCTCGGGCTCGGGCCCGTCGAGCCAGATCAGGAGGCTGACGAACGGGGCCGACTGCCGTGCGCCGGCGCCGACACCTTCCACGACCAGCAGTTCCGATGGCACGACCGTCATCTCGGCGCCCGTGGTCCCGCGCTCCCAGTCCCAGCCGGGAGCGCGGCCGATCTCGTCGACGGCCACCGCCGCGAGGATCGCCGCGGCTGCGGGCGGGGCCGACTCCAGGCCATGCCAACCGCGGTAAAGGTCCTCCAGGTGAAGCACCGTCGCCCCGCTCAGTTCGCGAATGTCCGCGGCCAATGAGGTCTTGCCCGAGCCGCTCGGGCCGTCGATCGCCAGCACTCGCGTGCGCCCGCAGGCCGGCCCCCGCTCGAGCACGCGGGCGATGATCGCCTCGGCGAGTGGGTTCGGCCCCGGTGGCTGCATGCCACCAGTGTTCCGCGCCCGACTACAGTGGCTCCGACCGGGATGTGGCGCAGCTTGGTAGCGCATCCGCTTTGGGAGCGGAGGGTCGCAGGTTCGAATCCTGTCATCCCGACTGGTGTGGCGATCGATAGAGCGCGTTCTCGCGGGCCGGTACCTTCTGCGCATGGACCTGATCGCGATCGAGGAGATCAAGCAGCTCAAGCATCGCTACTTCCGGACGCTCGACCTGAAGCAATGGCCGGAGTTCGGTGACTGCCTGGCCGACGACGTGCGGGCCCGCTACGGCACGCGCGCCGCGGGGGAGCCGCTGCACTTCGAGGGGCGGAGTTGCGTCGTCGGCTACATGGCCGAGAACCTGCCGCACAGTGTCGTCACGCTGCATGTGGCTCAGCATCCCGAGATCGAGGTCGACGGTGATCTGGCGACCGGGTCGTGGTGCTTCGAGGACACCGTCATCGCCACGGAGTTCTCGGTGACGATCCGTGGCGGTGGCTACTATCGCGACGAATACCGGCGCGAGGGCGACGGTCGGTGGCGGATCGCCTCGACTTCGTACGAGCGCATCTACGAGGCCATGACCTCCCACGACGACACGCCCAGCTTCCGCCTCCTGGCGAATCGCTGGGCCTGATCGAGGTCAGGGCGCCAGGGCGTCCTGGAGTGCAAGGCGCAGGGCGGCTGGGCCGGTGGGGTCGAGGCGGTACCAGGCCCAGGTGCCGCGGCGCTCTCGGGTCAAGAGGCCGGCCTTGACCAGGATCGCCAGATGGTGGCTGACGGTCGGCTGGCTGAGGCCCACGGCGTCGGTCAGATCGCACACGCACGCCTCGCCCGTCTCCGCGCCCGCGACCAGGTGGAGCAGCTGGATGCGGGTGGGGTCGGCCAATGCCTTGAAGCGCGCTGCGGTCTCGGACGCGTGTCCCTCGGCCAGGGGGGCGGGAAGCCCGCCGCAGCAGTCCTGGTCGAGCACGGGGAGTGTGGTCGCCATGGCTCCGCCTTTCATTGACAAACATCAATATACAGTGCAGCCTTGAATCGACAAACATCGATGGAAGGAGTGATCGCGATGGGTTCCGACTGTTGCTGCGACTGCGGATGCTGCTGAGGCGCGCACAGGCGGCGGTGCTGGCCGAGCTGTTGGGCACCGCCGCCCTCGTCTGCGCCGTCGTCGGGTCGGGCATCATGGCGAGCCGTCTCACCGACGACGCAGGCATGCGACTCGTGATCAACGCTGTTGCCACGGTCGCCGTCCTGGGAGTCGCGATCGCGGCCTTCGTGTCCACGAGTGGAGCGCATTTCAATCCGGTGGTCACAGCCGCCCTGCTGGTGCGGCGGGAGCTGCCGGCCACAACCGCGATGCTGTATGTGGGTGCGCAGGCCGGAGGGGCGGTCCTGGGCACGGTCGTCGCACACCTGATGTACGAAGTCCCGATGGTCTCGACGTTCTCCGGCGATCGCGGGAGTCCGGGTCAGCTGCTGGGCGAGGTCATCGCCACGACCGGGTTGATCGTCGTCATCCTGCGGTGCCGGTCGGCAGTCGCGATCACTGTTCCGGCGTGGATCGCCGGCGCGTACTTCTCCACGTCCTCGACGTCGTTCGCCAATCCCGCCGTCACGCTCGGACGAGCGGCCACCGACTCGTTCGCCGGCATCGCCTGGTCCGATGTGCCCGCGTTCTGGTTGGCCCAATTCACCGGTGGTGCGGTCGCGCTCGTCGTCGTCCGTCTTCTTCAGGAGGAAACGTCATGACCACGGTCCTGTTCGTCTGTGTCCACAACGCGGGAAGGTCGCAGATGGCCGCCGGATATCTGAGGGCACTCGCGGGAGACCGCGTGCGGGTGCTCTCGGCCGGCTCGTTGCCGGCCGACCGCATCAATCCGGTCGCGGTCGAGGCGATGGCCGAGGTGGGCATCGACATCGCCGGTGCGCAACCGACGCCGCTGTCAGAGACCGACGTGGCGTCCGCCGACGTCGTGATCACGATGGGGTGCGGCGATGCCTGCCCGTTCTATCCGGGGACGCGCTACGAGGACTGGGTGCTCGATGACCCCGCCGGACGTGGCATCGACGCGGTGCGGGTGATTCGCGACGAGATCGAGCAACGCGTCCGAACGCTGATCTCGAGCCTGTGACTGGTGCATGCTGGTCACATGCTCATCGCCGGCCTCGTCCTCACCGGACTCGCAGCCCTGATCCACGTCTACATCTGGTTCCTGGAGTCCTTCGCCTGGACGCGGCCGGCGACGCGCCGGCTGTTCGGCACCTCCGAGGCCGAAGCCGAGGCCACACGTCTGCTGGCGTTCAATCAGGGCTTCTACAACCTGTTCCTCGCGATCGCCGTGATCGTCGGCATCGCGTTGATCGCCTGGGGTGATGACGCCGCGGGCGCCACGGCCGTCTTCGTCGGCGCGGGCTCGATGGTGGCCGCGGGGCTGGTCCTGATCGCCTCGTCGCCCGATAAGATCTCGGCCGCCCTCAAACAGTTGGTGCCGCCGCTGCTCGGCATCGTCCTGCTCGCCTTCGGCCTCTAGGCGTCACGCAGCCGCCACGAGGCCACGACCCGGCAGTCGTGGGTTGCGTAGCGGTGCACTTCGATCCGATCGGCCCGTACGTGGGCAGGCAGCACGCCGCCGAGCAGGGCCCGGGTCGTCGCCGCGTCGACGATGTCGGACCGCCGGTCCAGCGTCAGATGAGGCACCAGTTCGTCGATCGAGCCGTATGCGCCTCCGTAGGGGACCAGCTCGGGGAACGCCGAGCCCACCGTCCTCATCAGGTCGACGAATCCGTCGGCCGGATACGGCCTCACATGGATCGTCCCGTCGGGGAACTCGCGCACCTCGTCGAGCGCGAAGTCGAACGCCTCGGTGGTGGAGATCGCATCGGCGAGTCGGGCCAGATCGGCGTCGCCCGGTTCGGCGATCCAGGGGGCGAGCAACGTGACATGCGCGTGAGTGAACGCCGGATCGCGCGACACGAACGACGCGTCGTAGTGCAGCGACCGGTCGCGCACGAACGTCTCGAGCTCGGGAACCGGGACGACCACGACGGTGTGGCCCGGTCCCCATTCCATGCCGTCATGGTGCCAGCGCCGTCCTCTAGGGTCGGAGCGTGATCAAGTACCTCGGCTCCAAGCGGCGGCTGGTGCCGGTGCTCGGTGCGATGGCCGAGGCGGTCGAGGCGCGCACCGCGACCGATCTGTTCACCGGGACGACCCGTGTCGCCCAGGAGTTCAAGCGGCGAGGTCTCGACGTCACGGCGGTCGATGTCGCGACCTACAGCCAGGTGCTCGGCCGGTGCTATCTGGAGGCCGACGCGCGCACGGTCGACATCGCGGCGGTCGCTGAGGAGTTGGCGCGGCTCGCCGCGCTGCCGGGCCGGCGAGGATACGTGACCGAGACGTTCTGCGAGCGTGCGCACTACTTCCAGCCGCACAACGGCCGGCGCATCGATGCGATCCGCGAGGCGATCGAACACCATCACGCCGGGACGGCGCTGTACCCGATCCTGCTCACCAGCCTGCTCGAGGCGGCCGACCGCGTGGATTCGACCACGGGCCTTCAGATGGCGTATCTGAAGGACTGGGCTCCGCGGTCGTATCGTGACCTGGATCTGCGGGTGCCCGAGCTGATCGACGGTACGGGCCGGTCCGTGCTCGGCGATGCCGTCGAGGCGGTCGACCGGCTCGACCCCGTCGATCTCGCGTATCTGGATCCGCCGTACAACCAGCATCGCTACTTCACGAACTACCACGTGTGGGAGACCCTGGTGCGCTGGGACGCCCCGGAGCACTACGGGGTTGCGTGCAAGCGGATGGATGCCCGGGATCCGGCGACCAAGAGCGTGTTCAACAGCAAGCCCCGGATGCCCGACGTGTTCGCCGACCTGCTGACGCGGGTGCGCGCCGACGTCGTCGTGGTGTCCTACAACGACGAGGCGTGGATCGGCCCCGGCCGCATGGTCGAGGCCCTTCGCGACGCCGGGCACGAGGAGGTCCAGATGATCGGATTCGACAGTCGTCGATACGTCGGCGCGCAGATCGGGGTACACAGCCCGACCGGGGAGCGGGTTGGGCAGGTGTCGCACTTGCACAACACGGAGCTCGTCTTCGTGGCCGGCGCACGTGAGCGCGTCGAGGCCGCCGTCGCGGCCACGGGCCGGCCGGCGCTCGCGTCATGACGGTGCTGTCGCCGATGGCCGGCACGGTCGTCGCGGTCCAGGTCGAACCCGGATCGACGGTGCGCGAGGGCCAGGCGCTGGTGATCATCGAGCTGATGAAGATGGAGCATGTCGTGCGCGCGGGCGGCGCCGGCCGGGTCGCCTCGATCGCCGTCGCCGCGGGCGACACGATCGGTGTGGATCAGCCCCTGCTCGATCTCGAGCCGTTGCCCGATGACGCACCAGGCTCGGAGGAGGTGGCCGACGAGTCCGGGGATCCGTCCACGGTGCGGGCCGATCTCCAGGCGGTGCTCGACCGGCATGCCCTGACGTCGGACGACGCCAGGCCGGAGGCCGTGGCCAAGCGACATGCCAAAGGGCTGCGCACAGCCCGCGAGAACGTCGCGGACCTGTGCGATCTGGACTCGTTCGTCGAATACGGCCAGCTCGCGTATGCCGCGCAGACCGCGCGCCGTGAGGTCGACGACCTGATCCGCAACACGCCCGCGGACGGCCTGATCACAGGCGTCGGCGGAATCAACGGTCGGGTGTTCGGCCCGGAGGCCGCCCGATGCGCTGTGCTGGCGTACGACGCCACCGTGCTCAGCGGGACGCAGGGCATGCGCAATCACCAGAAGACCGACCGGCTGCTCGAACTGGCGTACCGCGAGCGGCTGCCGCTCGTGCTGTTCGCCGAAGGCGGTGGCGGGCGCCCCGGCGACACCGACACCGCGCAGATCGCGGGCCTCGATCTCATGACGTTCGCGGCCCATGCGCGGCTCAGCGGTCGGGTTCCGATGGTCGGGATCGCCGCGAGTCGCTGCTTCGCCGGGAACGCGGCGATGCTCGGATGCTGCGATGTGGTCATCGCGACCCGCGACAGCACGATCGGCATGGGTGGTCCGGCGATGATCGAAGGCGGCGGTCTGGGGGTGTTCACTCCTGAGCAGGTCGGCCCGTCGGAGGTCCAGCACGCCAACGGAGTGATCGACGTGCTGGTCGACGACGAGGCGGAGGCTGTGGCGGTCGCTCAGCGGTACCTCGCGTACTTCCAAGGAGATATCGAGCCCGTCGCGTCACCGGATCCGATGCGATTGCGAGCGGCTCTGCCGCAGAACCGGGCCCGGGTCTACGACGTGCGGGCCGTGCTGTCCGGCATCTGCGACCTCGACTCCGTTCTCGAGCTCCGGGCGGGTTTCGGGTGCGCGATCGTCACGGCGCTCGGTCGCATCGACGGCCGGCCGGTGGGCCTGCTGGCCAATGATCCCGCGCACCTCGGGGGTGCGATCGACGCCGACGCCGCCGACAAGGCCGCGCGCTTCATGCGGCTGTGCGACACCCACGGGCTGCCGATCGTGTCGTTCGTCGATACGCCGGGCTTCATGGTCGGCCCGGAGTCCGAGGCCGAGGCGCACGTGCGGCATGCCGCACGGATGTTCGTCGCCGGCGCACACCTGCGGGTGCCTCTGCTCGCCGTGGTGCTGCGTAAGGGCTACGGACTGGGTGCGATGGCGATGACCGGTGGCAGCCTGCACGCGCCGTTCATGACGGTCGCGTGGCCGACCGGCGAGTTCGGCGGCATGGGACTGGAGGGAGCTGTCCGGCTCGGCTACCGCAAGGAACTCGAGGCGGTCCCTGACGGCCCCGAACGCCAGGCGTTGTACGACTCCCTGGTCGCCGCCGCCTACGAACGCGGTGCCGCGCTCAACATGGCGGCGATGCTCGAGATCGATGCGGTGATCGATCCGGCCGACACCCGGAGTCGCCTGGTGCAGGGTCTCCGGTCCGCCCACGTGCGACCCCGAGAGCCGGGTGGAATCGACCCTTGGTGATGGGCTGGGAATTCGGCGTGGGCCGTTAGGCTGCACTCCACGTCCGGTTCTAGGGGAACGCTCATGTACAAGAAGCTCAAGCGTGTCTGGGTTGACGAACCTCGGCAACGGCATCGCGAGCTGATGAAGATGCTGGCCAAGATCCACGGCGAGCTCGAGGCCTCGGGCCGCAATCACGAACTGGCCCGCCTCGCTGTGTCACTTCCGGTGGTCGACGACGTTCAGCGGTTCCTCGACTCGCGCCAGCTCACGATGCTCGAGACCTTGGAGCGCATCCGACGCGAGGAGCTGTCTTTCGCGCGCTTCGGCGACGGTGAGCTCCAGATGATGTTCCGGCCGGATTTCAAGCTTGCGTTCCAACGCAACTCCGCACAGCTCCAGAGCGCGCTCCACGCGGTGTTGGCCGACGCGCGCGGCACCCGTTGCCTGGTCGGCCTGCCGTATCTGTTCAAGGACCGCTGGCAGTCCAGGATGTGGCTCAACGTCTGGCCGCGGCTGGCGGGCGTCGTCGACCACGAAGCGACGTTCGGGAACAGCCATGTCTCGCGGCCGTTGTTCTTCCAGTTCGCCCGCGAGGAGGGCGTCGAGGCTTGGAGGAAGGTGTGGGACGGCAAGAAGGTCGTGATTGTGACCGGCCGCGGGTCGCGCTTCGAACTGGTCGACGGCCTGTTCGACAACGTGGCTGACGCGCGGTTCGTTCACTCGGCCCCGGTCGACGCCTTCGAGGACTACGAGCGCACGCGCGACGGGGCGCTGGATCAATCAGCTGATCTGTTCCTGATCGCATTGGGGCCGGCGGGCACCGTGCTGGCCCACGATCTCGCGTCGCGCGGGCGCAGGGCACTGGACGTCGGCCACATCTCCGACAGCTATCTCAACGTGTTCGAGGGGCGAAGCCGGCCCGAGAGGAAGTCCTTGCAGCGATGAGAACGGTGGACGTGCCGATCTCATCGCCTGAGGTCATCGTCCGGCCGGATGCGATTTCCGCCCGTCAGGGCGGGCGTGAGAGACTGAACGTCGGCCTTCGTCGCGGTTCGCCCGCGCTGCGTCGCCCGCTGATCTTCCACGATTTCGGTACTGCCCAAGAGTTTCGCCCATAGAGATCCGCCCAGGAGCCCACACGTGAAGAGCACGACCGAGTCCTTGAGCCCCACGCGCGTCAAGCTGACGATCGAGGTCCCGTTCGAGGAGTTCGAGCCCAGTCTGAAGACCGCCTATCAGACGATCGGGTCGCAGATCAGCGTTCCGGGCTTCCGCAAGGGCAAGGTGCCGGCGGCGGTCGTCGACCAGCGCGTCGGACGTGGCGCCGTGCTCGACGAGGCCATCAACGCCGCGCTGCCGGGCTGGTACTCGCAGGCTCTCCAGGACGAGAACATCCAGCCGCTGAGCCAGCCCGAGATCGATCTGACCAAGTTCGCCGACGGTGAGCCGATCGAGGTCACCGCCGAACTCGACGTCCGTCCCGAGATCACGCTGCCCGACGTCGCGGCCATCGCGGTCGAGGTCGACGATGCCGCGGTCGCCGACGAGGACGTCGCCGAGCAGCTGACGGGTCTGCAGGAGCGCTTCGCCACGTTCACCGAGGTCGAGCGCCCCGCTCAGGACGGCGATTTCGTGACGATCGACCTGTCGGCCGCCACCAAGGACGGCGACGCGATCGAAGAGGCCCAGGCGCCGGGTCTGCCGTACACGATCGGCAAGGCCACGATGCTCGACGGCCTCGACGATGCGCTGACGGGTCTGTCGAAGGGTGAGAGCAAGACGTTCTCCACCGAGCTCGTGGGCGGCGACCGCAAGGGCGAGGAGGTCGACGTCACGGTCGTCCTGCAGGACGTCAAGGAGCAGCAGCTGCCCGAGCTCGACGACGAGTTCGCCCAGATGGCGTCCGAGTTCGACACGGTCGAGGAGTTGCGTGCCGATCTGACCGACAAGGTCACGCGCGGCAAGCGCATCCAGCAGGCCGCCGAGGCTCGCGATCTGGTGCTCGACGAGATCGTCTCGCAGGTCGAGGCCCCCCTGCCGGAGAACGTGGTCACCGAGGAGATCACGGCTCGTCGTCAGCAGGTCGAGCAGCAGCTGGCGTACGCGGGCCGCACGCTCGCCGAGTATCTCGACGACCAGGAGCAGACCGAGGACGAGTTCGAGGCCGAGCTCGAGAAGAGCGTCCGCGACTCGCTGATCGCCCAGTTCGTGCTCGATCAGGTGGTCGCGACCGAGGAGCTCGGCATCGACGACAACGAGCTGACGCAGCACATCATGCGTCGTGCCCAGCAGTCCGGCGAGGACCCCAACTCGTTCATCCAGCACATCATGGAGCACAACCACGTGCCCGAGATGGTCAGCGAGGTCCTGCGCGGCAAGGCGCTCGCCTCGCTCGTGGAGTCCGCGAAGGTCACCGACAAGTCGGGCAACGCCATCGACCTGTCGAGCCTGAACGCCGACGGCACGATCGGCGACGAAGCCGCCGACGAAGAGGACTGAGCGGCGGCACGGCTCACCGAATGCAGTGAATTCGGTCCCGCCCGGCCGCTGGACCGTGACGAACGCCTCGCGCGTTTCACGTTCCGATTCCAGGCCGAAGACGGCACCATGGAGGCATGGCATCCGAGCCCGCACGCACCACTGACGTCGCGGCCCTGGCGATCGACTACAGCGATCGCCTCCTGGTCAGCGCGGTCCGTGACCTGCACCAGGCCGTCGCGCGCCGCGTCTTCCGCGGCACGCGCGTCGTCGGCGGTCGCCTGCCCGAATCCATGCACGACGCCGTCACGACCTCGATCTACGGGGCGATCTCGGGCTTCCTGCGCATCGGCAGCGGCGCGGTGCGCACCATGGCGAGCCGGGGCATCGGCAAGCCGGTCGAGGCCGGCCCCCGCGGTCGTCTGGTCGTGTCAGCGCTCAACGGGCTGATCGGCGACGAGCTGCGCATGCTCGACGATCCTCAGGCCATCACGATGGCGGTCCGAGTCGAGGGGGCCGACGTGCCGGTGAACTCCTGGCCGCTGCGCGAGGCGTTCCGCGACGGCAGCAGTCACCTGGTGATCTTCCTGCACGGACTGTGCGAGAACGACGAGTCGTGGAACCTGAGCGCGCGCACGCACGGCACGTCCTATCCGCAGCGCATCGCGGCCGAGACCAACGGCACGCCGGTGATGATCCGCTACAACACCGGTCTGCACATCTCCGAGAACGGCCGCCACCTCGACCAGCTGATCCGCCAGCTGGTCGCCAACTGGCCGGTCGACGTCACCCGCATCACGCTGGTCGGCCACTCGATGGGTGGTCTCGTCGCCCGCGCGGCGACCAATCATGCGACCGCGGCCAACGAGGTGTGGCAGCACCTGGTGCGCGACGTCGTGTGCCTCGGCACCCCACACGCGGGGGCCCGCCTGGAGAAGGCGGCGCACATGGGTTCGCGCCTGCTGCGGTTCTGGCCCGAGAGCAAGCCGTTCAGCAAGATCCTCGACGCGCGTTCGGCCGGCATCGTCGACCTGCGCCACGGCTACATCTCGGCCGAGGAATGGCAGGGCCAGGACCTGACCGCCCAGTGGGGTCTCGATCGCATCGCCGCCGCGCCGTTGCCGCATGCGGAGTACCACTTCGTGGCCGCGACGTTGGGCGCCACCCAGGGTCACCCGCTGAGCGCCGTGCTGGGCGATCTGCTGGTGCACTTCTCGTCCGCCACCGGGGTCGGGCGCACCGGTGCCGTGGTCGACGGTGCCCGCTTCGAGTACCTGCCGAGCGTGCACCACTTCGCGCTCCTGAACCATCCGCAGGTCGGCGACTGGCTGGTCGCCTGGCTCAACGCCCGCGACCGCAAGCGTCCTGCGCTCGGTTGGACCCGCAGGGCCTGAAATCGCAGGTCACGACCGTTAAGAGGTTCGCCCCTGCTGGCGGAACCTCTAGGGTGTCTCCAACCGCCGAAGGAGCTCCCACCATGACCAAGTCCGTCAACCGCGAACGCATCGAGGCCAGCGTCGACATCGCGGCGCCGCCCGCCGAGGTCTGGCGGCTCGTCTCCGATCTCAAACGGATGGGGGAGTGGAGCCCGCAGTGTCGCAAGATGTTCATCTTCGGCGGCGAGGTCAAGCAGGGCACCCGCACGCTCAACCTGAACCGGCAGGGCTGGAAGTGGTGGCCTACGAACGCGGTCGTCGAGGCGTTCGAGCCGGAGAAGAAGCTGGCGCTGCGCATCGTCGAGAACCGGTCGGTGTGGACCTACGAGCTCGAGCCGACGGCCACCGGCACGCGGCTGACGGAGTCGCGGGCCATTCCCCGTGGCGTCTCGGGGCCCTCGAAGGTGCTGACCAAGATCGCGCTCGGAGGCGCCGAGCCGTTCGAGGCCGAGCTCGAGGCAGGCATCGAGCAGACGCTCCAGCGCATCAAGGCCGAGGTCGAACGCGATGCCGTCTAGGTTCCCGTCGTCGGGTCTGCCGGCCCTCGAGGCCGAGCTCGACATCGCCGCTCCGGTCGACCGGGTCTGGTCGATCCTGTCCGATCTCCGGTCGATGGGCGAGCGCAGTCCCGAGACGGTGCGGATGTTCATCGCCAAGACTCCTGAGGTCGGTTCGCGCGGACTGAACCTGAATCGTCGCGGTGCCGTCGTGTGGCCGACCACGACCCGCATCACCCGGTGGAAGCCGCCGGCGCACGACGGTTCGGCCGCGGTGGCGTTCCACGTCGGCCCGACCGGCGTGGAGTGGTCGTACGAGCTGACGCCCGCCGCGCTGCCGGACGGGCGCGAGGGCACGCGGGTCGTCGAGCGCCGCTCGTCGCTGCCGAAGGCGGGTCTCGCCGTCCGCCTCACGAGCCGCTGGCTGCTGGGCGGCTCGGAGAACCACGACGTCGAACTGCTCGAAGGCATGCAGCGGACTCTCGCGGCGATCAAGGCCGACGCCGAACGCTGACCCGAGATTTGCGTCCTTGTCGTTGGTGTGACGGCGTCCGAACCAACGACAAGGGCGCAAATCTCGGAGTACGCCGAGGGCGAACAGGGCGTGTTCTCGCGTGTGTAAGTGAGTGATTGTGCCTAGGGTCGAGAGCGTGAACACAGAACCCAGCGCGATGGCCGGCGAGGCCGGTCCGTCCGATCTCGACGGGCATATCTACCAGCGACTGCTCAAGGAACGCATCGTGTTCCTGGGCTCCGAGGTGCGCGACCAGAACTCCAACGCGATCGCGGCACAGATGCTGCTGCTGAACGCCGAGGACCCCGAGGCCGACATCTACTTCTACATCAACAGCCCGGGCGGCTCGGTCGATGCCGGCATGGCGATCTACGACACGATGCAGTTCATCTCCAACGACGTCGCCACGTTCGGCATGGGCCTGGCCGCCTCGATGGGGCAGTTCCTGCTCGCGGCGGGCACCGCGGGCAAGCGCTACGCCCTCCCGCACGCGCGCATCATGATGCACCAGCCCTCCGGTGGCATCGGCGGCTCGGCCTCCGACATCAAGATCCAGGCGCAGCAGAGCATCCTGCTCAAGAAGCAGCTCAATGAGCTGCAGTCCCAGCACAGCGGCCAGACGGTCGAGCAGATCGAACTCGACTCCGACCGCGATCGCTGGTTCACGCCGGACGAGGCCAAGGAGTACGGACTGATCGACCACGTCGTCCGCAATGCTGGAGAGATTCGGGCCGGAGAGGTGAAGAAGTGAGCTACTACATCCCGCAGTGGGAGGAGCGGACGTCCTACGGCTTCCGGCGCATCGACCCCTACGCCAAGCTGTTCGAGGACCGCATCATCTTCCTCGGCACCCCGATCAGCGATGACGTCGCGAACGCGGTCATGGCCCAGCTGCTGTGCCTGCAGCAGATGGACCCGGACCGCGATATCCAGATCTACATCAACTCGCCGGGCGGCTCGTTCACCGCGATGACGGCCATCTACGACACGATGCGCTACATCAAGCCCGATGTTCAGACGGTCTGCCTGGGCCAGGCGGCTTCGGCCGCTGCGGTGCTGCTGGCCGCCGGTACGCCGGGTAAGCGTCTCGCGCTGCCGAACTCGCGCATCCTGATCCACCAGCCGTACACCGAGGGCACCGGCGGGCAGATCTCCGATCTGGAGATCCAGGCCAATGAGATCCTCCGCATGCGTGAGCTGATGGAGCAGATGATCGCGAACGCCTCGGGCAAGCAGCCCGAAGACGTGTCGCGCGATGTCGATCGCGACAAGATCCTGACCGCCGAGCAGGCCAAGGAGTACGGCCTGATCGACGAGGTCCTCGACACGCTCAAGACGCCGCTCGCATGACGACACACCGCCCTCGGAGCCTCGCAAGGAGCGCCGAGGGCGGTGCTGGCGGTTACTGTGAACCGGTGACGACCTCGCCCACCCGGCGGGGCGCCCCTTCTCCTTGCCGACGAAAGGACCGTGCACGTGGCTCGCATTGGTGAGACCGCCGACCTGCTGAAGTGCTCCTTCTGCGGCAAGAGCCAGAAGCAGGTCAAGAAGCTGATCGCTGGTCCCAGCAGCATCTACATCTGCGACGAGTGCATCGAGCTGTGCAACGAGATCATCGAGGAGGAGCTGGCCGAGGGTGCCGAGCTCAGCCTCGGCGAGTTGCCCAAGCCGGCTGAGATCTACGACTTCCTCAACGGGTACGTGGTCGGTCAAGACCGTGCCAAGAAGTCTCTCGCGGTCGCGGTCTACAACCACTACAAGCGGGTGCAGGCGCAGGCCGCGGGTGGGCGTGGCAAGGACGATCAGGTCGAGTTGGCCAAGTCCAACATCCTGCTGGTCGGCCCCACCGGATGCGGCAAGACCTACCTGGCCCAGACGTTGGCGCGCATGCTCAACGTCCCGTTCGCCATCGCCGACGCCACGGCCCTCACCGAGGCCGGCTACGTCGGCGAGGACGTCGAGAACATCCTGCTCAAGCTGATCCAGGCCGCCGACTACGACGTCAAGAAGGCCGAGACCGGCATCATCTACATCGATGAGGTCGACAAGATCTCGCGCAAGAGCGAGAACCCCTCCATCACCCGCGACGTGTCGGGCGAGGGCGTGCAGCAGGCGTTGCTGAAGATCCTCGAGGGCACCACGGCCTCGGTCCCGCCTCAGGGCGGTCGCAAGCATCCGCATCAGGAGTTCATCCAGATCGACACCACCAATGTGCTGTTCATCGTGGGCGGCGCCTTCGCGGGCCTCGACCAGATCATCGAGCAGCGCAGCGGCAAGACCGGGCTGGGCTTCAACACCACGGTTCCGGTCGTCGACCAGACCGCGCCCGAGAAGCTGTTCTCCAAGGTGCTGCCCGAGGACCTGTTGAAGTTCGGCCTGATTCCGGAGTTCATCGGCCGCCTTCCGGTGGTGGCCGCGGTCGACAACCTCGACCGTGAGGCGCTCGTGTCGATCCTGACCGAGCCGAAGAACGCGCTCACCAAGCAGTACGTGCGCCTGTTCGAGATCGACGGAGTGGATCTGGAGTTCGGGCCCGGCGCAGCCGAGGCGATGGCAGATCTGGCCCTCGAACGCGGCACCGGCGCGCGTGGTCTGCGCTCGATCATCGAGTCGGTGCTCGAGTCGGTCATGTACGACGTGCCGAGCCGCTCCGATGTCGCGAAGGTCATCGTCACGGCCGACACCGTCACCGACGGTGCCGAGCCCACCGTGCTCACGCACGACGACATCGCCAAGAAGGCCTCCTAGGGCCGTCCCTTTCTAGACAGGGGAGGACCGCCATGCCGGTCGACATCACGCTGTTGGGGGCCACCGGATACACCGGCGCGCTGACTGCGGACTATCTCTCCACGCACCTGCCGGCTGGTGCCACGTGGGCCATCGCGGGCCGCAACGGGGCCAAGCTCGAGGCCGAGTCGCGCCGTATCGTCGCGCTGGGCGGCTCCGAGCCCGATCTGATCGTCGTCGACACGACCGATCCGGTGTCGATGCGCAGCATGGCCGAGGGCACCCGGGTCCTGATCACGACGGTCGGGCCGTACCTTCAGCACGGCGAGGCCGCGGTCAAGGCCGCTGCCGAGGCCGGTATCGCGTACGTCGATCTGACCGGCGAGCCGTTGTTCGTCGACCGGATGTGGCTGAAGTACCACGAACTGGCCCGGTCGACCGGCGCCAAGATCGTGCATGCCTGCGGCTTCGACTCGATCCCGTACGACCTCGGTGCTCTGTACACCGTGCTGCAGCTGCCCGACGATCTGCCGGTCACGGTCAAGGGCTACGTCCGGGGCAATCTGCAGCCGTCGGGCGGCACGTACCACTCGGCCATCAACCAGTTCGCGCAGATGCGTGAGTCGGGCAAGGTGGCCGGAGAGCGGCGCAAGCTCGAGGGACGTCCGGCCGATCGCCGGGTCCGTGGGGCCGGCAAGCTCGGCCGCACCGAACACGACCGGGGCTGGGCCGTTCCGCTGCCGACCGTCGATCCGCAGATCGTGCTGCGTTCGGCCCGCGCGCTCGAGACGTACGGACCGGACTTCGAGTACCAGCACTTCGCGCACGTCAAGACCACGCGCATGCTGGCCGTCGGGGCCGTCGGTCTCGGGGTCCTGGGCGTGGGCGCGCAGGTCCCGCCGGTACGCAAGCTGCTGTTGAAGGCCAAGGACGCCGGCGACGGCCCGACGCCCGAGCAGCGCGAGAAGGCCTGGTTCACGCTCGACTTCCTCGCCGAGAGCAAGGATGTGCGTCTGCACACACGGGTCAGCGGCAAGGACCCCGGCTACGGCGGCACCGGCAAGATGCTCAGCGAGGCCGCGCTCTGCCTGGCGTTCGACGAGCTGCCGCCGGTGTCAGGGCAGTCCACGACCGCCGTCGCGATGGGTCAGGCCCTGATCGACCGTCTCCACCCCGACATCCTGCGCTTCGAGACTTTGGATCATTGAGGCACAGCAGTCCGAGGGTCGGACCAGTCGCTCTGCGTGACTGACCGTGCACCGGCCTGCGTTGGCGTGTGGCCTGCGTGAGGGGCTGTGGACCACGGCGGAGGTTGGCCCTAGGTCGCGTCGGCATCGCCGGTCCCAGTGACCACACTGGTCACCACTTCCAGGGGTCAACCATCACTTAGCTAGGCAAATTCGCCCATGACAGTGACAGTTTGCCTAGTGAAGTGAGCCGAGGAGGGGCTCGCTCAGCCCGCCGCCATCGTCCAAAGCCCCCATGGCGACCCAGCGTATTCGTGTGCCGCCAAGCTCACGTCGGCCGGTCGGCCCAATGGCGCTCCGTCAGGCGTCCTCGAGCACCAGAGTGGCGTCGACCGTCAGCTCGCCGTCGACGGCATGGGTGGTGACCTCGCCCGTGACGCGACCCGCGGAGCGGACATCAGCCTCGGCGGCGGTGAAGCGATCCAAAGCCGCCTGGAGGCCGCTGACCGTGACGGTCGAGACCTCGGTGCGCTGGGTGACCTTGGCGGTCGACTTGGCACCTCGGATGCCCGCCAGCACGGCGCCGGCGGTCGGCAGCACCTCGGGATCGCCGCCCAGTTCGCCCAGCTCGGCCGCGGTGGGCCACGACGCGTGGTGGATCGAGCCGGTCTGCCACCAGGACCAGACCTCATCGGTCACGTAGGGCAGGAACGGCGCCAGGAGTCGTAGCTGGGCCGACAGGGCCAGCACGAACGCGGCACGTGCCGACTGGCCGGTGGAATCCTCGCGGCGAGCGCGCTCCTTGACCAGCTCGAGGTAGTCGTCGCAGAAGTCCCAGAAGAACTTCTCGGTGACCTCGAGCGCGGTGGCGTAGTCATAGCGCTCGAAGTGCCCGGTGGCCTCGTCGACGACGCTCGCGAGGCGGGCCAGCATCGAGCGGTCCAGCGCCTCGGTGACGAGTGTGGGGTCCAGCAGTGACGCGTCGGCACCCAGGCCGTACTGCTCGGGCGAGGCGACCACGAACTTGCTGGCGTTCAGCACCTTCATCGTGAGGCGCCGGCCGACCTTCATCTGCGTCTCGTCGAACGGCGAGTCGGCGCCGGGGCGGGCGAGCGCCGCGCGCCAGCGCACGGCGTCGGCGCCGTACTTGTCGAGGATCTCGTCGGGGACCACGACATTGCCCTTGGACTTGGACATCTTCTTGCGATCGGGGTCGACCACGAAGCCCGACAGGGCCGCGTTGCGCCACGGCACCTCGCCGTGCTCGAGGTGGGACCGGGTGACGGTCGAGAACAGCCAGGTGCGGATGATGTCGTGACCCTGCGGACGCAGGTCCATCGGGAACGTCTTCTCGAACAGCTCGGGATCGCGCTCCCAGCCGCACACGATCTGCGGGGTCAGCGACGAGGTCGCCCAGGTGTCGAGGACATCGGGATCTGCGATGAAGCCGCCGACCTGACCGCGCTGGGACTCCTCGAAGCCCGCGGGCGCCTGCGACGCTGGATCGACCGGCAGCGACGCCTCGTCGGCGAAGATCGGGTCGTCGTAGTCGGGCTGTCCCTCGGCGTCGAGGCGGTACCAGACCGGGAACGGGATGCCGAAGAACCGCTGTCGGCTGACCAGCCAGTCGCCGTTCAGGCCCTCGATCCAGTTCGTGTACCTGCTCTGCATGTAGCCGGGCACCCAGTTGAGCTCATCGCCACGAGCGATGAGAGCGCTGCGCAGGTCGGCGTCGCGCCCGCCGTTGGTGATGTACCACTGGCGGGTCGAGACGATCTCGAGCGGCTTGTCGCCGCGCTCGTAGAAGTTCGCCATGCGCTGGGTCGGTTCGGGCTCGCCGTCCAGATCGCCGCTGTCGCGCAGCGCCTTGACGATCAGCTCCCGCGCGGTGAACGTGGTCTTGCCGGCCAGCTCGGCCCACAGCGCCTCGCCAGGTCCGCCGGAGATCCACTCGGGCACGTCGCGCAGGATGCGTCCGTCGCGCCCGATGACGGTGCGGTTCGGCAGCTGGAACTCGCGCCACCACTGCACGTCGGTCAGATCGCCGAACGTACAGCAGTGGACGATGCCCGAACCTTTCTCGGGATCGGCCAGGGTGCTGGCGATGATCGGGACCTCGACGCCGAACAGGGGTGAGGTGGCCGTAGTGCCGAACAGCTGCTGGTAGCGCTCGTCGTCGGGGTGGGCGATGATCGCGACCGCTGCCGGGGTGAGTTCGGGACGGGTGGTCTCGACGACGATCGGTCCGGACGCGTGCTGGTACGCCACGCGGTGGTAGGCGCCGGGGTAGTCGCGTGCCTCGAGCTCGGCCTGGGCCACGGCGGTCTGGTACGTGACGTCCCACAGGGTAGGGGCGTCCTGCAGATAGGCCTCGCCGCGCCGGACGTTGCGTAGGAACGCGCGCTGACTCGTGGCCTGCGCATCGGCGCCGATCGTGGTGTACGTCTGCGACCAGTCGACGCTCAATCCGAGCGTGCGCCACAGCTTCTCGAAGACCTTCTCGTCCTCGACCACCAGTTCATTGCACAACTCGATGAAATTACGCCGGCTGATCGGGATCTGTTTCTTCGGATCCGGCTTCTCGGGGGGAGTGAAGTCGGCGTCGTACGGCAGCGATGGATCGCAGCGCACACCGAAGTAGTTCTGCACCCGACGCTCGGTCGGCAGGCCGTTGTCGTCCCAGCCCATCGGGTAGAAGACCTCTTTGCCGCGCATGCGCTGGTAGCGCGCGATCAGATCGGTGTGCGTGTAGCTGAAGACGTGGCCGACGTGCAGCGAGCCCGAGACGGTCGGTGGCGGCGTGTCGATCGAGTAGATCTCGGCGCGGCTCTTGGACCGATCGAACGCGTAGGTGCCCTGCTCGGCCCATACCGCGCTCCACTTGTCCTCGAGTCCTTCGAGGGCGGGCTTCTCGGGCACACGGTTAGCAGTGGTCACGAGCGACAAGTCTACGAGGCAGGCTCCCGGCTCTCGACCTCACCGTCGGCGCCGTTGATGACGGCTCCGCCGTCGGTCCTCCACAGACGGCTCGGCCACCACATGTGGCGCCCGATGTCGAGATTGAGTGCGGTGACCAGGACCGAGCGCACGACGATGGTGTCGAGCAGCACGCCCAGGGCGACGGCGAAGCCGACCTCGGCCATCGCCACGATGGGTAGTGTGCCGAGCGCGGAGAAGGTGCCGGCCAGCACCAGGCCGGCCGAGGTGATGACGCCGCCGGTGGCCGCGAGCCCGATCAGGGCGCCCTTCCGGGTGCCGTGGATCAGCGCCTCCTCACGCACTCGGGTCATCAGGAAGATGTTGTAGTCGATGCCCAGAGCCACCAGGAAGACGAAGACGAACAACGGGAACGACGAGTCGGCCCCTTCGAATCCGAAGACGTGCCGGAACACCAGGGCACTGATGCCGATGGCGGCGAAGAACGACAGCACGACCGTGCCGAGCAGTACCAGCGGCGCGAGGATCGATCGCAGGAGCAGCGCCAGGACCAGCAACACGACCACGAGGATGATCGGGATGATCAGCCGGTTGTCGGCGCCAGAGGCGTCTTGCACGTCCTTGTTGACGGCGGTGTTGCCGCCGACCTTGGCATCGGCGCCCTGGATGTCGTGGACGGCGTCGCGGACCCGGTCGATCGTGGCGAACGCCGCGGGTGAATCGGGCGCATCGGTCAGCGTGGCCTCGATATAGGCCAGGCCGCCCTTCGCTGCCAGCACCTGGGCGGACGACGCTTCGATGCCGTCGGTGGCATCGACTGCCGCCGCGACATCGTCGGCGTGCTCGGCCTTCGCGATGACGGCGACCGGATCGCCCGCGCCGCCGGGGAAGTGCTCGGCCAGCACCTTCTCGGCCGCGACCGAGGGCTGCTCGGTCGTGAAGCTGCCTTCGTTGCTCAGGCCGTCGGCATCGAGCTGGATGACGCCCAGCGAGCAGGCCAGGAGCACCCCGGTGGTGACGAGCCAGACCGCGCGAGGCGCTCGGGCGATGCGGGTGCCCGTGCGGGCCCAGAAGCCACGCTCGGATCGCAAGGGCGCGCCGTAGCGGGGGATGAAGGGCCAGAAGACCCAGCGGCCGAAGATGACCAGGAGCGCGGGCAGCAGCACCAGCATCATGAACAAGGCGATCACGATGCCCGCGGCCCCGACCGGCCCGAGACCGGCGGTGGAGTTCATCTGGGCGAACAGCAGGCACAACAGGCCGATGACGACCGTGGCGCCGCTGGCCAGGATCGCGGGAGCGGCGCGGTGCAGGGCATGCGCCATGGCCTCGTGACGGTCCTCGTAGCGGTGCAGCTCCTCGCGATAGCGGGCGACGAGCAGCAGGGCGTAGTCGATGCTGGCACCCAGGACCAGGACAGACAGGATGCCGGCGCTCTGCCCGTTGACCGTGAGATCGGCGTACTTGGCCAGCAGATACACGGCGCCTTGGGCGGTGAAGACGCTGAACAGGCCGCAGATGAGTGGGATCAGCCACAGGATGGGGCTGCGATATGTGAGCAGCAGCATGATGACGACGACTCCGACCGCAGCGAGCAGCAGGATGCCGTCGATGCCGGCGAACGCCTCGGCCTGATCGGCGCCGAACGCTGCCGGCCCCGCGATGTAGACGTGTGCGCCGTCGGCCTGGGCCTCGGCGGTGCTCTTGAGCTCGTCGACGATGTCGGGCAGCTTCTCCCAGCCGTCGTCGTCCATCTTGAGCGTGACGATCAGCTGAGCGGCCTCGCCGTCCTTGGACGGGACAGGGCCGACCACGTCGCCCATGACGCCGTCGATGTCGGCCAGGTCGCTCTTGGCCTGCTCGAGACGCTGCAGGTCGTCGGGCCGGGCACCGCCGTCGCGCACCAGCAGCACGATGGCGGGCACGGCATCGGGGTCCTGGAACTGCGCCGATTGGTCGATGACCTCGGTGGACTCGGCGTCGGCGGGCAGCCAGGCGGCGATGTCGTTCTTCTGGACCTCGCCGAGCTTGCTGCCGAATGCTCCGCCGATGCCGCCGACCACCAGCAGTGCCAGGACCAGCACGACCCACTTGACCCAGCGATGAGCGATCCAGCCCGCGATCTGTCGGTTCATGGTCCCCCATCCTGGTGGACGGGACCGACAAGACGGAATCAGGGACAACCCTGAAATGTGCGCCTGAGATACTCGATCACGATGAACCCCAGCTACGCCGAGGTCGAGCGGCTCCTGCTCGGCCGATGGCCCGAGACCCGTCTCGAGCCGTCCCTGGACCGCATCTCAGCGCTCTGCGACCTGCTGGGTCAACCACAGCAGGCGTTCAAGGTCGTGCATCTGACCGGTACCAACGGCAAGACGTCGACCAGTCGCATGATCGACACGCTGCTGCGGGCGCTCGATCTGCGGACCGGGCGCTTCACGAGCCCCCATCTGGAGTCGATGACCGAGCGCATCAGCATCGACGGCGAACCGTTGACGCAGGATCTGTTCGTCGAGGCGTTCGCCGACGTCGCGCCGTTCGCCGAACTGGTCGACGACCGCTCGGCCGCTGCCGGCGGGCCCCCGTTGTCGTTCTTCGAGATGGTGGTGGCGATGGCCTATGCCGCGTTCGCCGATGCTCCGGTCGACGCCGCGGTCGTCGAGGTCGGCATGGGCGGCTCGTGGGATGCCACGAACGTCGCCGACGGGCAGGTCGCCGTCGTGACGCCGATCGCGGTCGACCACGCGCGCTACCTCGGCGACCGGCCCGAGGTCATCGCCGTCGAGAAGGCCGGCATCATCAAGCCCGGCGCGCAGGCGATCATCGCGGAGCAGGAACCGGCGGTGCTGGACGTCCTGATGCGCCGGGCGCTCGAGGTCGGTGCGGTGCCGCTGCGCGAGGGGGTCGACTTCGGTGTCGCCTCGCGCGCGAACGCGATCGGCGGCCAGCAGCTCGCGCTCCAAGGCACGGCCGCCCTCTACGACGACATCTTCCTGCCGCTGCACGGCGCCTTCCAGGCCCGTAACGCCGCGTACGCGCTTGCAGCGGTCGAAGCGTTCACCGGTGGGCGCGAGCTCGACGCCGACCTGGTGCGCGATGCGTTCGCCCAGGTCACGTCGCCGGGGCGACTCGAGGTGGTGCGCCGCAGTCCGACCGTTCTGCTCGACGCCGCCCACAATCCGCACGGCATGACCGCTACCGTCGAGTCCGTCCAGGACGAGTTCAGCTTCAGTCCGCTGATCGGTGTCGTCGGGGTGATGGCCGACAAGGACGTCGAGGAGATCCTGCGCATCCTCGAACCCGTCCTGGCCGAGATCGTCGTGACCCAGAACAGCACGCCGCGCGCGATGCCGGCGGCTGAACTGGGCGAGATCGCCGAGGACATCTTCGGCGAGGACCGGGTGACCGTGGTGCGCCGGCTCGACGACGCGCTGGAACGGGGCATCCAGCTGGCCGAGACGGCTGAGGGCTTCGGCGACGAGGTCGCGGGCGGCGGTGTCCTGGTGACGGGCTCGGTGGTCACGGTCGGCGAGGCGCGCATCCTGTTCGGAGGAGGCCGCTGATGAGCGATACGACCCCGCACGATGCAACCCCATACGATGCGACACTGCGCCGGATGTGCGCCGCGATGCTGCTGCTGCAGGCCGTCGTGGTGGGCCTGTCGACCCCGGTCCTGATCCACGTCGCCGAGGTCGACCGCGGGACGGCGCTGCTGTGCGGCCTCGGCATCGCCGGGCTGTGTGTCGTCGTCTCGGGCCTGCTGCGGATGCGTTGGGCCTACTGGCTCGGCCACCTGCTGCAGGTCGCCACGATCTCCCTCGGCTTCTTCGAGCCGTCCATGTTCGCGGTCGGTGGCCTGTTCGCCCTGCTGTGGTTCACCGCGTATCTGCTCGGCCGCCGCATCGAGGACGACAAGACCCGCTGGGCCGCGGAGGGTGACGGAGCGCCGACGCCGGATTAGGCTCGACCCATGGTCAGGGTGCTGGCCGTGGCGGACGAGACGTCCGAATCGGTCCACTCCGCGAGGGTGCGCGATCTGCGGCCCGATGTCGTCCTGTCGGCAGGCGATCTGCCCTGGGACTATCTGGAGGGTCTGGTCGACGATCTCGGGGTACCTGCCGCGTTCGTTCCCGGCAATCACGAGCCCGGTGTCGGAAGCGCTCCGCGGGGGATGATCGACCTCGACGGCCGTGCCGGTTCGGTCGGAGGGCTGCGGGTCGCCGGCCTCGGTGGCTGCGTCCACTACAACGGCGGCACGCATCAGTACACGCAGGAGGAGTACGCCGATCGCGCTGAACAGCTGCTGGCGGCGGGCTCCGAACCGGTCGACGTGCTGCTGACGCACGCCCCGCCGTTCGGCCTCGGCGACGAGCCCGAGGACCCGGCTCATGTCGGCATCGCCGCGCTGCACGATCTCATCGAGGTGCTCCGCCCGCAGTGGCACCTGCACGGACACATCCATCCGTACGGGCTGCAGAAGCCGGATCGCCAGCTCGGCGCCACCACGATCCGCAACGTCATCCCGTGGCAGATCGTCGACGTCGACCCGTATGAAGGGGCGTCCTGACATGGTCGGCAGTTCGGGATCGGCGCGGGTCGACGCCGAGAGCGACTTCTTGAAGGCTCGTCGCCGTCAGGTTCTCGCGGCGCTGGCCGCTCGAGTGCGCAACGACACCGACGACGTCGTCCAGTCGATGTCCTTCGACGATGTCGTCGACGCGTTGGGGCGTCGCGGTGAGCATTACGTCGGCACCAAGGTGATCCGGTTGGATTCGATCGTCGGCTCGGTCGACAAGGCGCGTGACTTCGATCGCCGGTTCCGGCCGACCTCCGGGCGCAGCAGGGAACGGTGGGAGAGGCTGGCCCGCGCGAACCGCACCGGCGAGGTCATCCCGCCGATCGATGTCTACCGCGTCGGCGACTATCACTTCGTGCGCGACGGGCACCACCGCGTCTCGGTGGCGCGCAGTCTGGGCGTCGATCTGATCGAGGCCAGAGTGACCGAGATCGACACGTTGCTGACGCCGGTCGGCATCGACGCGCGCTCCGATCTGGAGTTGAAGTTCTGGCGCCGGTTGATGCTGGAGCGCGTGCCGTTCAGCGGGGAGGCGCGGGCGGCCGTGGCGGTGAACACGCCTGAGATGTACGGCGAGATCGCCGAGAACGCGGAGGCGTGGGCCGCCCGCCGGATGTTCGCCGAGGGCGTGTCTATGGACAAGGCCACGATGGCGCGCCGCTGGTACGCCGAGGAGTTCAAGCCCGTCGTCGAGCTGATCGAGGAAGCCGGCGTGCGCGGACCCAAGGAGCGGCCGGCCGAGGCCTACCTGCGGGTCGCGTGTGAGCGGTACCGGCTGATCCGCGAGCACGAATGGAACGCGGAGGTCGTCGAACAGGTCCGCAAGGCCAAGAAGCGCAAGCGCTGACCCAACCATCGGTCGCCAGGCCGACGGAGGAGGCCGGGTAGGCGCTGGTGAGATGGTGTGCTCGCTCGACCCTGTGACCCGCACCAGCGCCTACCCGCCGCTCGTACCTCGCGGCTGGCGCCCGATGCTTGCGTGATCGGGGCTTCAGGCGTTGAGCGTGAGGTTCTCGCCGGTGGACGGATCGAACAGGTGCATCTGGTCGGTGTCGATGAACAGCGTCGCCTCGTCGCCCTCCTGTCCCTTGCTCTGGGCGTCGAGCGACACCACCAGCTGGGTGCGCAGCGAGTCGCTGTCGGCCTCGCGCGCGAGCTCCTTGAGCTGGTCCTGGACCTGTGCCTCGGCGTCGTAGGGGATGTAGGCGTACTGCTGGTCGCCGAGCCACTCCCGAACGTCGATACGTGCCTTGAACGTGCGGGCCTGGTCGATCGCGCCAGGGTCCAGCACTGTCGCGTCCTCGAAATGCTCGGGCCGGATGCCGGCCATCAACAGGCCCTTGCCGGTCGCCTTCTCGGCCTTCGCCGCCGGCAACGGGAACGTGCCGAACGGCAACGTGACCTGGCCGCCCTCGACGGTCGCTGGCAGGAAGTTCATCGGCGGCGATCCGATGAAGCCGGCGACGAAGAGGTTGACGGGCTGTTCGTACAGCTCGCGCGGCGATGCCAACTGCTGCAGGACCCCGCGCTTCATGACCGCGACGCGGTCGCCGAGCGTCATCGCCTCGGTCTGGTCGTGCGTGACGTAGACCGTCGTGATGCCCAGCTTCTTCTGCAGGCGGGCGATCTCGGTGCGCATCTGACCGCGCAGCTTGGCGTCGAGGTTCGACAGCGGCTCGTCGAACAGGAAAGCCTGGGCGTCGCGGACGATCGCTCGGCCCATCGCGACGCGCTGTCGCTGGCCGCCCGACAGATTGGCGGGTTTGCGCTGCAGGTGCTCGTCGAGGTCGAGGGTCTTGCTCGCCTCGCGCACCTTCTCGTCGACCTCCTTCTCGGGCCGCTTCGCCAGACGCAGCGGGAACGCGATGTTCTCGTAGACCGTCAGGTGCGGGTAGAGGGCGTAGTTCTGGAACACCATCGACAGATTGCGGTCACGAGGCGCGAGGTCGTTGACCCGCTTGCCGCCGATGACCAGGTCTCCGGACGTGATGTCCTCGAGGCCGACGATCATCCGCAGGAGCGTCGACTTGCCGCAACCCGACGGGCCCACCAGGATCATGAACTCGCCGTCCGCGACATCGATGCTGACATCGTTGACGGCCGGAAAGCCGTCGCCGTACTTCTTGACGATGTTCTTCATCTCGATGGATGCCATGTGCATCAACCCTTCACTGCGCCGGCGGTGAGACCGGCGACGATCTTGCGCTGGAAGAACAGGACGAGGACCACGACGGGGACCGTGGCCACGACCGCACCCGCGGCCAGGAGGGACGCCGGCCGGTTGAACGGATCGGCTCCGACGAAGAACGACAGGGCCGCCGGGATGGGACGGGCGTTCTCGGTCGAGGTCAGCGAGATGCCGAACACGAAGTCGTTCCATGCGAAGAAGAACGTCAGGATCGCGGCGGTGAACACCCCGGGCGCCGCGAGAGGGACGATCACCTTGCGGAACGCCTGCCACGACGTGGCACCGTCGACTTGAGCGGCCTGCTCCATCTCCCACGGGATCTCGCGGAAGAACGCCGAGAGGGTCCAGATCGCGAGCGGCAGCGTGAACGACATGTAGGGGATGATCAGGCCCAGCCAGGTGTCGTAGATGCCGATGGTGCGCCACATGTCGAACAGCGGGCCGACCAGCGAGACGACGGGGAACATCGCGATGACCAGGGCCGTGGTGAGCACGAACTTCTTGCCCTTGAACTCCAGTCGGGCGATCGCGTACGCCGCGAGCGTCGCGAAGATGACCGACAGCAGCGTGGCGATCAACGAGATGCCGATCGAGTTGATGATCGCGCGTCCGAACTGGTCGTCGGTGATGACGTCCTTGTAATTGCTCCAGCCGGCTCCGCCCCCCGATTTGGGCAGGAACCCGGTGCTGCCGTTCGTCACGGCCTCCTGCGACTTGAAGGAGAGCGAGATGATCCACGCCACGGGCAGCAGACACCACACCAGGATCAGCAGCGCACCGACGACCGTGCCGACCTTGTTCCAGACGCTGTTCGTCATCTCAGGCCTCCTGTCGCGCTTCTGCGAGATTGACCCGGAAGACCTTGACGATCACGAAGGCGACCACCAGTACGGACAAGAACAGCAGGACCGACAGGGCGGAGCCGATGCCGAGCTGGAACTGCTCGATCACCTGGCGATAGGTCAGGAACGAGATCGACTCGGTGTTGTTGGCGCCGGCCGTCATGACGAAGATGTTGTCGAAGATGCGGTAGGCGTCGAGGGCCCGGAACAAGACCGCGACCATGATCGCCGACCGCATGTTCGGCAGGATCACCCGCCACAGCCGCTGCCACCAGGACGCGCCGTCGACCTTGGCGGCCTCGATCATGTCGTCGGACACCTGAGCCAAGCCCGCCAACAGCAGCAGCGACATGAACGGCGTGGTCTTCCAGATCTCCGAGGCCATGATCGCGACCATCGACGACGGATACTCGGAGAACCAGTTGAAGTCGTCGCCGATGAACGGCAGCCAGCCGTTGACGAAGCCGTTGGTGTTGGAGAACGCGAACTGCCAGGCGAAGCCCGACACGACCGTGATGACGCCGTACGGGATGAGGATCGAGGTGCGGATGGTGCCTCGGGCGAAGATGATGCGGTGCATCACCATCGCGAAGGCGAACCCGATGACCAGCTCGAACGCGACCGTGATGACCATGATGCCGACGGTGTTGAGCGTGTCGCGCCAGAACAGCTGGTCGGTCAGCGCGGTCACGTAGTTCGAGAGCCCGACGAACTCGCGATCGTCGGGCGCGGTCAGCGAGTAGTTGAACAGTGACAGGTACAACGCCCGCAACATCGGGAACGCGGTGACCAGCAGCATCAGCACGATCGCGGGCGCGACCAGTCGGCGGCCCAGTGAATTCTCGGCACGCGCCCGATCGGAATCGTGAGGTGCGGCGGTGGCTGCATGGCTCATAGCAGCGCCTCTCCCTTCAGCACCGATTCAAGGAACTCGGCTGACTTCCTGGGGGTGTTCTCGTTGACCGAGGCGGGGGAGTGCCAGCGCGACTGGATCGCGCTGGAGAGCTGGCTGTAGAACGCGCTCTTGGGGCGGGGGCCACCAGTGTCGATGCTCTCGCTGAACAGCTGGAGCAGATCGGCCGGATAGGCCTCCTTCAGCTTGGCCGAGTCGTAGACCGACTGCCGGGACGGCATCAGCCCGTCGTTGACCGCCAGCGCGGTCTGGGCTTCGGCCGACGTGACGCACACCGCGGCCTGCTGGGCGTAGTCCGGATGCTTGCTGTAGGCGCCGACACCGATGTCGATGCCTCCGATGGGAGGCTTGGAGTCCTGACCCTCGACGGTCTGCGGATAGCGCGCCCAGCCGAGATCGTCGAATCCCTGCTCGTCGGCCGGACCACCGGGCTTGCCGATCAGGCCCTTGTAGTTCTGGTAGACGAACGTCCAGTTGACCATGAACTCGCCGGCGCCCTTGGCCGGGAACATCCGACCGAGGCTGGTGCCCTCGTTCGAGGTGGTGAAGTCGGGCTGCCTGGCCGGGGAATCGGCGAGCTTCGCGATCACGGCGGCCGCCTTGCGTCCGGCATCGGAATCGATGTCGACCTTGGCGTCACGCCCGGCCTCGGCGGTCGACGGATCGATGATGTCGCCGCCAGCGCCCTGGATGAGCGCGTTGATCCACACGACGTACGCCTCGTACTTGTTGGCCTGGACCCCGACGGTGCCGTCGTGGTCCGCCGCCGCGTCGATGATCTGGTTCCAGGTGACGGGTCGAGTCATGTCGAGCCCCGCTGCCTCGGCGAGCGACTTGCGGTACCAGAGCACCTGGGTGTTGGCCCACTGCGGAGCCGCCACGACCTTGTCGTCCCACGTCACGGTCTCGGCGGCGCCCTTGAGGACGTCGTCGTCGAGCACCTGGTCGGCGAGGTCGCCCTCGAACGGGAGCAGCCACTCGGCGTTCGCGAACTCGGGCACGAAGACCGGATCGAGGCTCATCAGATCGGTCGAGCTGTCCTTGGCGGCGAGCCGTCGCGCCAGCTGCGTGCGCTGGTCGGTGGCGCTGGACGGCAACAGCTGGATCTTGATGTCGTAGTCATCGGTGCTGCAGGTCTCGGCCAGCTGATTGAGGGTGTCCTGGCCGTCGGGATTGATGTACCAGTTCAGCGTGACCTTGCCGCTGTCGCTGCCGCATGCGCTGAGAAGCCCGGCCGCCAGCATCATCGTCGCGGCGGCGCCGACGAGCCGCGCCACCCTCGGATTCGTCATGCCAACCTCCCCGGACCCGCTGTGAAGTAGGTCACGTTCAACCTAGACGTGACCCTAGGAGGGCGCAACCGTCGTGTCGTCGTCGACGTGCAACCAGGCCGTCATGTCGGTCCGAAGTCGCCCGTCGCGCACCTCGCCGGAGGCGAGGACGACGTCGCATCCGGCGGGTAGCCCGATCGGTTCGGGGCCGAGGTTGGCGACGACGCGCAGGCCTCGGTCGACGAGGTCGAAGGCGATGACGTCATCGCCCCATCCGAGAGCGGCCGGCTCGAGCCAGGTCAGGCTCGCCGTGCCGAGTCGGCGGTCGCGCCGCACGGCCAGCAGCCGTCGGTACAGCTCGAGCGTCGACCCAGGGACGCCCCGCTGTCGAACCGGGGCGAGGTCGGCGTAGGCGGCCGGCTGCGGCAGCCAGGATGCGCCGGGTCCGAAGCCCAGGGAGGGACCCTCCGGTGACCACGGAACCGGCACACGGCAACCGTCGCGCCCCCGGTCGGAGTGGCCTGAGCGCTCCCAGGTCGGGTCCTGACGGACGTCGTCGGGCAGCGTCGTGGCGTCGGGAAGGCCCAGCTCCTCGCCCTGGTACAGGTAGGCCGAGCCTGGCAGGGCCAGCATCAGTGTCGTGGCCGCGCGGGCCCGGCGCAGCCCGAGCACGGGATCCGGCTGCGGGTCATCGGGACCGATCCCGCTGGTGTCGACGATCTCGGTGGCGTCGGCTCGGCCGAGGCGAGTGGCATGTCGAACCACGTCGTGGTTCGACAACACCCAGGTTTGAGGTGCTCCCACGGTCGCCGCATGGTGGAGCGAGTCGTCGATCGTGGCGCGCAGCAGATCGGCGCGCCACGAGGTCGTCAGGAAGTTGAAGTTGAACGACTGGTGCATCTCGTCGGGCCGGACATAGCGGGCCAGCGCCTCACCGGACCCGACCCAGGCCTCGGCGCACAGGATGCGTTCACCGTCGTAGGAGTCGACCAGGCGCCGCCAGTTGCGGTAGACGTCATGTACACCGGGCTGGTCCCACATCGGCAGCCGGTCGCTGGTCGCATCAGGGAGACCCGGCGCCTTGATCAGGCCGTGGGCGACGTCGACCCGGAAGCCGTCCACCCCGCGGTCGAGCCAGAACCGCAGGATCGACTCGAACTCGGCATGCACTTCGGGATTCGTCCAGTCCAGATCGGGCTGCGAGACGTCGAACAGGTGCAGGTACCACTGGCCGTCCGTCACGCGTGTCCACGCGGATCCTCCGAACCGGCTGGGCCAGTTGTTCGGCGGTGTCTCGCCGCCGTCTCGCCCGTCGCGGAACAGGTAGCGGGCGCGCTCGGGAGATCCGGGCGCTGCGGCCAGCGCGTCTTGGAACCAGGGGTGCTCGGCCGACGTGTGGTTCGGGACGACGTCGACGATGACCCGCAGGCCGAGAGCGTGGGCGCGCTCGACGAGCCGGTCGAAGTCGTCGAGTGTGCCGAACAGCGGGTCGACGTCGCGATAGTCGGCCACGTCGTAGCCGGCGTCGAGCTGAGGTGAGGGGTAGAACGGGGACAGCCAGACCGCATCGATTCCGAGATCGGCCAGATGGCTCAGGCGCGATGTGATGCCCGGCAGGTCGCCGATGCCGTCGCCGTCGGAGTCGGCCCACGACCGCGGGTAGATCTGATAGATCACGGCATCGCGCCACCAGGGGGAATGCGTCACCAGGACACCGTAAGAGGTCACGCACGAGCGGCCGATAGGTTGGCCTCATGACGCAGCGCACCCTGGTCCTGATCAAGCCCGACGCGGTCCGTCGAGGACTGGTCGGAGCCGTCCTGTCCCGCTTCGAGGACAAGGGGCTGACGATCGTCGCGATGGAGCATCGGTCGATCGATGCCGCCCAGGCCGACGCGCACTACGCCGAGCATGTCGAGCAGCCGTGGTACCCGCCGTTGCGCGACTTCGCGACGTCCGGTCCGCTGGTCGCACTCGTGCTCGAGGGTGACGAGGCGATCGCGGTCGTGCGCCTGCTCAACGGCGCCACCGACGGCCGCGCGGCCGCACCTGGCACGATCCGGGGGGATTACTCGCTGTCGAACCGTGAGAACCTCGTGCACGCCTCGGACTCCGAGGATTCCGCGGCGCGCGAGATCGCGCTCTGGTTCCCCTCGCTCTGACGGCTCTGCGTTTTCCCAACTCAAGTTGGGAACACAGTCATCCCGGGTCTACACCAGGATCTGGGGGCGCAGATGGTGCGTGACCAGGTCGTAGCGTCCGCGTACGTCGTCGGGCAGCCAGATCACGTCGTTCGACTCCGATGCGACGTCGACATCCTCCTGGAGCGTGACGACGTCGAGCGGCTGACGCGGGAGATCCCTCACCTGGTCCTCCAGCGACACCAGCGAGACACGCACGGTGACACCGAACGGATTGGGGTTCGCGATGCCGATGCCCCAGAAGTCCTCGGGATCGGCGACGGCGCGCTTGTCGAGGTCGATCATCACGACCCGGACGGGCCCCTCGAGCGGCGGGTGATCGACCTCCTCGACCGCCTCCAGCCGAACGCCGACGTGCCGGACATCGGCCGCACCGGGCCCGTCGAACCGCAGGAGATCGACGAGCGAGCCGTGTGCCGGCAGCAGGGGCGTGCCGCGATGAGAGCCGTTGACCCCCTGCGTCGTGACATGGGGCAACTCGATGCCGTACATGTTGAACGCCGTGAACGCGATCGTCGGGATCACGCTGACCTCGGTGTTGTTGGTCAGGGTCAGGACCTGATCGGGTCCGTCGTCGGTGCTGCGTGCCGTGTACGCGACGCTGAACGGCTGGTCACGGCGGGATCGACGTCTCACGGCGCCCAGACTACGGTCCGGCCAGTTCGCTCTCCAGCATGCCGCCACGGACGACCAGGGTCCCGACGACACCCATGACGACCGCTCCGCCGATCAGGGCGTAGATCGCGACGTCGAAGCCGCCGGTCGCGCCGTGCAGCAGGCCCACGCTGAACGGGCCGATGGCGGCGATCGAGTATCCGATGCCCTGGACGAAGCCGGACAGGGCGGCCGTACCGTCGACGGTGGCACTGCGACGGCCGATCATCGTCAGGCACCACGGGAACATGCCGCCGCCGAATCCGAGGAGGACGGACCAGACGATCGGCGCGGCCGTCGGTGACAGCAGCACGCCGAGCCAGCCGCCGATGGTGGCGAAGGTGAACAGCCACGGGAGGATCGGACGGTCTCCCGCCCACCGGATCAGCACCGGCAGGCTCAACGAGACCGGGATTCCGACGGCGCTGAGGATGCCCAGCATCGCGCCGGCCGACGAGGGGGAGAGGCCGGCGTCGTCCAGGATCGACGGGAACCAACCGAACTGGGCGTACGCCTGGGAGGATTGGACACCGAACGAGGCCGCGAGCGCCCAGGCCATGGGGGAGTGCGCGACCTGTCGCATCCCGATGCGGGCGTGGGGTGCGGTCACTGAGACGTGCACGTCGTGTCGCAGCATCGGGATCCATGGGAGCGCAGCGGCCACGGCCAAGATCGCCCAGGCACCGAGGCCGGCCCTCCAACTGTCGCCGGATCCACCGGTGACGGCGTGGGCGATCGGGACCGTCAGGCCGGAACTCAGTGCGGCACCGCCCGTGAGCGCGGCGCCGTAGAGAGCGCTGATGGCCGAGACGTGATCGGGCAGGTGCTGCTTGGCGAGGGCGGGCAGGATCACGTTGCCCACGGCCGCGGCCGCCAGCGCGATCACGGTGAAGATCACGAAGGCCGCACCGGAGTCGACCAGGGCCCGCGCCGTCAGTCCCGCCGACACCACGATCAGGAGCCCGAACGCCGTGCGGTTCAGACCGGCCCAGCGCACGAGCTGCGGTGAGAAGGCACCGAAGCCGGCGAAGCACAGGACGGGCAGGGTGGTCAGGGCGCCGGCGACCGCGGGGTTCAGCCCGAGGCCGTCGCTGACCGGATCCAGGACCACGCCGAGGCTGCTGACCGCGGCTCGCAGATTGAGCGCGAGCAGGATGATGGCAGCGGTCGGCAGGATCCAGGATCGTGTGCGCACGGTCTGATCCTGTCGGAGCGCGTTCATCGGCGGTCGGCCGAGGGGCGCAGACCGAGCCGGCGGAGCAGGCGTCCGATCCGTGCCCTCGACCGGCGACGCCGGACGATCCGTGCCCAACGACGCAGATCGGCGGCCAGGGCGGCTGACACGAGGCCTCCGGTCCGGGCATCCGCATCGGTCACGCTCGGGCGGTCCGCGAACCCGACCACGGCGGCGGCGATCCGCCGCAATGCGTCCGTCACCTCCGGCTGAGGGGCGACGTCGTGGAGGCGGGTGAGCTGGGTGGCGACGAAGGCGTCGACGATCTCGTCCGCATCGGGCTGCCAGCTCCGCTGTGGCTGCGGCATCTCCTCAAGTACATCGGCCCAGCCCGTCAGGCGCGCCGCGACGTCGGTGGCCTTGCCTCGTCTGGTCAGGCTGACGACGCCGGCGGCGGCGGGCCACTGCTCGACGACGGCGCTGAACACCAGACGCACCGCGACCGGAAGCTGATCCACCTCGGGGTCGAAGGCCGTCAGGAGCCCGTCGAGTGCCGCGGCGACCTCGGATGCGATGCCGTCACCTTCCGTGGTGCCGAGGTATCGCCGGACCTCGCTCCACGCGCTCTTGTGCAGCGCGACGACGGCGTGGGCCGCGGTGACACCGGGCCGGTCGGCGCGGATCATCGCGCCGCGGCACCATCGTTCCTGGTCCAGGTAGCTGACGATCGAGGCCAGCGAGCCGGCGCGGGCCGTCATCGAGCTTCCACCCGGCCGGGTCCGGTAGCGGTACACGTCGCGGGTCACGACGGACACCCGGTCGGCAGCCAGGCAGATCGCAGTGCCTGCCGCGATGTCATTGGCCCGTGACGCCTCGGCGAACACCACGTCGTGGCGACGCCAGGTCTCGACACGGTAGAGCTTGTTCCAGCAGGCGCGGTTCGCCAGCAGATCACCGTGATCGTCGAAGGCGACATCGCGGAGGTCCTCGGCGAACGAGGTGATCGTCGTCGTCGATCGCGACTCCCGGCCCTCGTCGTCGAAACGGACGAAGTTCCCGTAGACCAGGTCGGTGCGCTCGGACGCGATGCCCGACATCAGGTGTTCGTAGGCGCCGGGGGCCACGACGTCGTCACCGTCGACGAATGCCAGGAACGTCCCGGTCGCCAGATCGGCCCCGAGATTGCGGGCGTTGGCACCGCCGCGCAGCAATGGCTGCACGGCGCGGAACCGCGCGTCGCGATGCGCCCAGTGCTCGATGACGCTGCTGGTCGAGTCGGTCGAATGGTCGTCGACCACGATGAACTCCAGGGCGAGGGGGCTCGTCTGCGCGTGGAGGCTCTCGAGGGTCTCGCCGATCCACTCCTCGACATCGTGTGCCGTGACGACGACGGACACCGACGGCCGGTCGTCGGGGTGCGGCTCCGGCATCGGCGCGGCCGATGCGGCGAATCGAGCCGCTCGCTCGGCTTCGCGCCGGACACGGGCGGACGCCGGATCCTGAGGAAGGTCACCGGCGGCGATCGCCGCGATCAGGGCCGCGCGGACATCCGCCCCGTCGTCCGCCAAGGCCATGACGGTGCGCCGCCAGGTGCCGCTTCGCAGATCGTCGAGAAGTCGCGAGTCCGCCATCATCGATCCGACCGTCTCCGCACGCCGCACATCGTATCGAGGGCGATCACGCGCGCTTCGCGCCCTGCCGACCGCTCCGTAAACGCCGTCGAGTCGTGGGTACAGTGGTCGCCGACGTCGGCGACCCGACGTCTTGTCGTTTGTGGAGGTCGACCATGGTCAACCGTAGGTGGATCCTGATCGCAGCGGTCGTCGCGGGGACGATCTCGTGCGTATCGGCCATCGCCGACGAGGCGGAGTTCGCGATCGCGGCCCTGGCGTTGGGGATGCTCGCCTCCCTCGCATGGGTCGTGCTGTGGGCCCGCGCGCTCAACAGCGCCGTCGCGCGCGTCTCGACGTCCGTGGCGGGCCTGGCCACCGCAGCCGACCTCGGCGAGCTCCGCCATGAGGTCCGGACCGCCTTGGTGACGGTGCAGCGCACCCCGAGCGTCACGGTCGAACTGCAACGCTTGTACGACCGGCTCGTCGCGCACGACCGGCCGATGCCGGAGTTGGGTGACTGGGCGATGACCGCCTCGACGTTGGTGTGGATCACCGATCAGATCGCGGCGGGCCGGGTCACGACGATCCTGGAGTGCGGATCGGGAAGCTCAACGGTGTGGTTCGCCTCGGCGTTCGAGCGCCGAGGAGGAGACGGCCGCATCGTCTCGTTGGAGTCGAGCGCCGAGTACGCTGCCGAGACTCGGCAACGCCTGAGTGAACTCGGTCTGGGCCACCGTGCCGAGGTCCTGCACGCCCCCTTGGTGCCGACATCGCTCGAGAGCCGCGCGGAACAGCCCTGGTTCGACATCTCGGTACTTCCCGATGACCTCGATGAGGTCGACCTGCTCTTCGTGGACGGCCCGGTGGGCGCCCTGGCCCACGAGGCGCGTTATCCGGCGTTGCCGCGGTTGGCCGGTCGGCTGGCTCCGAGCGCTCTGGTGATCCTCGACGACACGCCGCGTCCCGACGAGAAGTCGATCGTCCGCCAGTGGTCTGAGCAGGTTCATGACGGTCGATCGTTCGAGGTCATCCGCCGTCTGGACCGCGCCGTGGTGTTCGCCGGCACCTCCTGAACGAGCGCCCACTCCGGGCATGACCGAGGCGCGCGGAGCGTCACGGTCGTGGGGACGGCGGAACGCGTGTGCGATACTAGGTTCAGAACGACGACGTCCGGCCGGACCGATTCCGGCCTGGTGGGCGAACCGATCGCCCCCGACCGCGACGCATCCAGAACGTGACGCAACCCGTCACCTCGAGGGTGTCGACCGCGGCAGGGGTGGCCGAACCGCCGATGTGACACACCGCTGTACGTCAGCACCGCACCAGACTTGAGGCCCGCTCCTGGCGGAGTGGGTCGTAGACGTACCGATCCGTTCGACCATGGTCGCGGACCGGTGAAGGAGAGCTGATGCTCGACCACACCACGAACGACAACCCGCAGAACGAAGCCGACGGCGCGAACGGCGGCGACGAGACTGCTTCCGCCGCAGTCGTCACCACGACCCGACGGCGCGGGGCCGGTCGTCCGGCGGGGCCGCCCGTGGCGGTCGCGTTCCAGGCGCCGCCCGCCGGCCTGGCTCCGGCGCTGCCGAAGCCCGAGCAGGACGACGACGAGCCGCCGCGGAACAAGCCGGCAGCCAAGCAGCAGCCTGACGCCGACGACTCCGACGACGAGAACGACGACGGCACCCCCAAGCGCCGCCGCCGCAGCCGCGGCGGACGTCGTCGCCGCAAGCCCGAGGGCGAGGGCGACAACGACGCCTCCGCCGACTCCGATGACGACGACACCGACAGCGACGACGACACCGACGGCGAGGGTGGCGGCAACACCCGGCGCCGGCGCCGGCGCGCTCGAGCAGGCGAGCAGACCGACGGATCGCCCGACGACCCCGAGAACACGGTCGTCAAGGTCCGCCAGGGGCGCACCGCGGAGGACGAGATCACCGGCGTCACCGGTTCGACCCGCCTCGAGGCCAAGAAGCAGCGCCGCCGAGAGGGCCGCGAGGCCGGCCGCCGGCGTGCGCCGATCGTCTCCGAGGCCGAGTTCCTCGCCCGCCGCGAGTCGGTCAAGCGCGAGATGGTCGTGCGGCAGCGCAGTGTCGAGGGCGAGGGCGACTACACGCAGATCGCCGTGCTCGAGGACGGGGTGCTCGTCGAGCACTATGTCGCTCGCGAGTCGCAGACCTCGCTGATCGGCAATGTCTACCTCGGCAAGGTCCAGAACGTCCTGCCCAGCATGGAGGCCGCGTTCGTCGACATCGGTGCGGGTCGCAACGCCGTCCTGTACGCCGGCGAGGTCGATTGGACCACGCTCGAGAACGGCAAGCCGCGCAAGATCGAGGAGGTCCTGAGCCCGGGCCAGTCGATCCTGGTGCAGGTCACCAAGGACCCGATCGGCCAGAAGGGCGCCCGGCTCACCAGCCAGGTCAGCCTGCCGGGTCGATTCCTGGTGCTCGTGCCCAGCGGCCACACCAGCGGCATCTCGCGCAAACTGCCCGAGAACGAGCGCGCCCGGCTGAAGACGCTCCTCAAGGAGGTGCTCCCCGACGAGGCCGGCTTCATCGTCCGCACCGCGGCCGAGGGCGCCACCGAGGACCAGCTGACCCGCGACGTCACGGCGTTGACCGCCCGCTGGAAGGACATCGAGGGCAAGGTCGCGGCGGGCAAGTCCCCCGAACTGCTGTACTCCGAACCGGATCTGATGATCAAGGTCATCCGCGATCTGTTCAACGAGGACTTCGCGTCGCTGGTCGTCGAGGGCGATGACGCCTGGGACATGGTCAAGGGCTATGTCGACCACGTCGCACCGGATCTGGCCGACCGCGTCTCCCGGTGGGAAGCGCCCGAAGACGCCCCTCAGGATGCGTTCGCCGGCTTCCGCATCGACGAGCAGATCCACAAGGCGCTCGATCGCAAGGTGCACCTGCCGTCGGGCGGTTCGCTGATCATCGACCGCACCGAGGCCATGACCGTCGTCGACGTCAACACCGGCAAGTACACCGGATCGGGCGGAAATCTCGAGGAGACCGTCACCAAGAACAACCTGGAGGCCGCCGAGGAGGTGGTGCGCCAGCTGCGCCTGCGCGATATCGGCGGCATCATCGTCGTCGACTTCATCGACATGGTGCTCGAGAGCAACCGCGAGCTCGTGCTGCGCCGCCTGGTCGAGTGCCTGGGCCGCGACCGCACCCGTCACCAGGTCGCCGAGGTCACCTCGCTGGGCCTGGTGCAGATGACCCGCAAGCGCATCGGCACGGGCCTGCTCGAGGCGTTCAGCACCGAGTGCGAGCACTGCCACGGACGAGGTGTCACGATCGCGGACCATCCGATCGAGCCCAAGCGCGACGACGGACCGCGACGCGGTGGTCGCGGTGGCGGCGGGCGTAACCGTGGCGGTAATCGCGGCGGCAACAAGTCCGGTGGCCAGAACGGTGGCGGCCAGAACGGTGGCGGCCAGGCCAACAAGGCCGATCACCAGGACGGTTCGACGTCGTCGGGCGATGGCGCCGCGCAGGACAAGGCAGGGCAGTCCAAGGCGGGGCAGGACAAGACTGGCCAGGCCAAGACCGGGCAGGAGAAGGGCCAGGGCCGCGCCAGGAAGCAGGCTTCGTCCACCAAGCAGGCGAAGGACGCCGAGGCGAAGTCGGGCGGCGCTTCGACCGACCCCGTTTTGACCGACCCGGGTGCGAGTTCGTAGACTGGACCGTCGGCGTGCCGTACGTGCGCGCTGCTGAGACTTTCTCTTTCTTCCCCAGCATCAAGTTTTCGTAACGATCAAAGGAATGACCGTGGTGTACGCAGTCGTGCGCAGTGGCGGTGGCCAGCAGAAGGTCGCCGTGGGCGACGTCATCGAGATCGACCAGAAGGCCGAGGTCGGCGAGTCCGTCTCGCTCCCGGCCGTGCTGCTGGTCGATGGTGACGCCGTCACCTCCGACGCCGGCAAGCTGGCCAAGGTCAAGGTGACCGCCGAGGTGCTCGGTGCCACCAAGGGCCCGAAGATCGTCATCCAGAAGTACAAGAACAAGACCGGTTACAAGAAGCGCCAGGGTCACCGTCAGCAGTACACCCAGGTCAAGATCACCGGGATCAAGTGAAGGGGATCTGACACATGGCACACAAGAAGGGCGCGGCGTCCACTAAGAACGGCCGCGATTCCAACGCTCAGCGACTCGGCGTCAAGCGCTTCGGCGGCCAGGTCGTCAGCGCCGGCGAGATCATCGTCCGCCAGCGCGGCACGCACTTCCACCCCGGCACCAACGTGGGCCGTGGCGGAGACGACACGCTGTTCGCGCTCTCGGCCGGTGCGGTCGAGTTCGGCCGCAAGCGCGGCCGCAAGGTCGTCAACATCGTCCCGGCCGCTCCGGCGGAGTAATCGGGCGAACAACTCTTCAGACGTTGGGGTGGTCCGCTGATGCGGGCCGCCCCTTCTTCTTTCTTCCACCACCAGCGCCACCGACAGGAGCAGTGACATGGCCGTGCCGACCTTCGTCGACACCGTGACCCTGCACGTCGCGGCCGGTTCCGGCGGCCACGGCGTGGCATCGGTGCATCGCGAGAAGTTCAAGCCGCTCGGCGGCCCCGACGGCGGCAACGGCGGCCATGGCGGCGATGTGATCCTGCGCGTCGACCCCGACGTCACGACGCTCATCGACTACCACCACGAGCCGCATCGCAAGGCAACCAACGGCGCACCCGGAGCGGGCAGCAACCGCAGCGGCGCCAATGGTGAGGATCTGGTGCTGCCGGTGCCCGACGGCACCGTGGTGCGGGTGGGCGACGAGGTGCTGGCCGATCTCACGGGCGCAGGCACCGAGGTCGTCATCGCCGCCGGAGGGCGCGGCGGGCTGGGCAATGCCGCGTTGGCGTCGAGCAAGCGCAAGGCGCCCGGTTTCGCGTTGAAGGGCGAGCCCGGCGAAGAGCTGACCATCACGCTCGAACTGAAGGTCGTGGCCGATGTCGGCCTGATCGGCTTCCCGAGTGCCGGCAAGTCGAGCCTGATCGCCGCGCTGTCGCGGGCCCGGCCGAAGATCGCCGACTATCCCTTCACCACGCTGGTGCCGAATCTCGGGGTCGTGACGGCCGGCTCCACCACGTTCACGGTCGCCGACGTCCCGGGCCTGATCGAAGGCGCGAGCGAGGGTCGCGGCCTGGGCCACGACTTCCTGCGGCACGTCGAACGGTGCGCCGCGCTGGTGCACGTCATCGACAGTGCCACGGTCGAGCCCGGGCGCGATCCGCTGACCGACCTCGACGTCATCGAGCGCGAACTGCGGGCGTACGCCGAGACGACGGGCTCCGATCTGCACGAGCGCCCTCGGCTGGTCGCGCTCAACAAGGTCGACGTGCCCGACGGCTCCGACATCGCGGACATGGTGCGCGACGATCTGGTGAACCGCGGCTATCGGGTGTTCGCGGTCTCCGCGGCCAGCCACGCGGGCCTGCGCGAGCTGTCGTTCGCGATGGCGCAGATCGTGACCGCCGCGCGGGCCGCGGCGCCCAAGGTCGAGGCCACCCGGATCGTGCTGCGACCCACCGCCGAGGCGGGTGTCGGCGAGGAGTTCACGGTGACCGAGGTCGAAGGACGCTGGGTCGTGCGTGGTGAGAAGACTCGTCGCTGGGTGCAGCAGACCGACTTCACCAACGACGAGGCCGTCGGCTTCCTGGCCGACCGCTTGAACCGCCTGGGGGTCGAGGACAAGCTGCTCGCACTGGGTGCCGAGCCCGGCGACGACGTGCTGATCGGCATCGGTCCGCACGAGGATCTGGCCAACGCGGTCGTGTTCGACTTCGATCCGCAGATCCAGGCCGGAGCCGAGATCCTCGGACGTCGCGGTGAGGACCTGCGCATCGACCAATCCACCCGACGCACCAACGTGCGGCGGCGTGAGGAGCTGGCCGCGAAGCGGGCGTTCGAGGCCGAACAGCGCGAGCACCGTGAGTCCGGCGACCAGTCGTACTGGGAGTTCGACGACGACTCCGACGACGAGGACCAGTCGTGAGACTGGTGGTCAAGGTCGGCTCGTCGTCGCTGACCACGCTGGACGGCCATCTCGACCCGCAACGGGTCGATGCGGTGGTCGATTCCATCGCCGGCGCACGGCAGCGTGGCGACGAGGTCGTGCTGGTCAGCTCCGGCGCCATCGCGGCCGGTCTGGGGCCCCTGGGCCTGCGCAGCCGGCCCCGCGACCTGCCGACCCAGCAGGCGGCCGCCAGCGTGGGCCAGGGCGCGCTCGTGGCGCATTACGCCGAGCGGTTCGCGACGCACGGGCTCACCGTGGGGCAGGTGCTGCTGACCGTCGACGACGTGACACGTCGCAGCCACTACCGCAACGCCTATCAGACATTCGCCAAGCTGCACGAGCTCGGCGTCGTGCCGGTCGTCAACGAGAACGACACGGTGGCCACCAGCGAGATCAGGTTCGGTGACAACGACCGGCTCGCGGCCCTGGTCGCGCATCTGGTGCACGCCGACCGCCTGGTCCTGCTCTCCGATGTCGACGGCCTGTACGACGGTCACCCCGACGAGCCCGGCACCTCCCTGATCAGCGACGTCCGTGGTGAGGGCGATCTGTCCGATGTCGACGTCAGCCGCGTGGGCTCCAAGGTCGGCACCGGCGGCATGGTCACCAAGATCGATGCGGCGCACATCGCGACCGGTGCCGGCATCCCGGTCGTGCTGACATCGGCCGCCCAGGTCGATCCGGCCTTGCGTGGCGAGCAGGTCGGCACCCTGTTCCATCCGACCGGCCGGCGTCGGCCGACACGGCTGCTGTGGCTGGAACACGCCAGCGAGACGAAAGGGCGCCTGCATCTCGATGCGGGTGCCGTCCGGGCCCTGACTCAGCGGAAGGCGTCGCTGCTGCCCGCGGGCGTCACCGCGATCGACGGCGACTTCACGGCCGGCGACCCGGTCGATCTGATCGGCCCCGACGGCGCGATCGTGGCGCGAGGACTCGTCGCCTACGACGCCGGTGAGCTCCCGCGGATGCTGGGTCGCAGCACCCACGACCTGGCCGCCGATCTGGGCCACGAGTACGAGCGCGAGCTGGTCCACCGCGACGACCTCACGGTCCTCTGACCCGTCACCCCTCGGCCGCTGAGGAGTCACTCGTTGGCGCTGAGGAGTCGCTTGTTGGTGGTGAGGAGTCGCTTGTTGGTGGTGAGGAGTCAGTTGTTGCGCGTGCCTGCTGGGCTTGGTCGCCTTCCCGCGCTCGTTCCTCGCGCTGGCGACCAAGCACCGCACTGCTCGCCTTCCGTGCTCGTTTCTCGCGCTGGCGACCAAGCACCGGTCGCCAGCGGGGAGGCCGGCCACGGCCGAGTCGCGGGAAGGCGACCGGACCTGACGGGCTCCCTTGGGTTCACCGGTCGCCAGCGACGAAGGAGCGTGATGGGACAATGAGGGCATGAGCATCGTGGACGATCTGGCCCGCCGTGCGCGGGTGGCTGCGGCCGATCTGGCGCTGGCGACGCGCGCCACCAAGGACGCGGCGCTGAACGCGATGGCCGACGACCTGGTCGCCGCGACCGGCCGGATCCTCGACGCGAATGCCCAGGACGTCGACACGGCCCGCGCCGACGGCACCCCGGAGCACGTGATCGACCGGCTGGCGCTCGACGCGGACCGCGTCGCGGCCTTCGCACAGGGGGTGCGCGATATCGCGGGCCTGCCCGATCCGATCGGCGAGGTGGTCCGCGGCACGACACTGCCCAACGGCCTGCGCATGGAGCAGATCCGGGTCCCGATGGGAGTCATCGGGATGATCTACGAGGGTCGTCCCAACGTCACCGCCGATGCCGCCGCGATCTGCCTCAAGGCCGGTAGCGCGGTCCTGTTGCGCGGCTCCTCGTCGGCATCGAACAGCAACCAGGTCATCGTCGACGTGATGCGTGGTGCCGTGGAACGGGTCGGCCTGCCCGCCGACGTCATCCAAGGAGTCCCGGCCGACGATCGGTCCACCGCCAAGGACCTGATGCGGGCCCGCGGACTGGTGGATCTGGTGATCCCGCGCGGGGGAGCGGGCCTGATCCGCACCGTCGTGGAGGAGTCCACGGTGCCCGTCATCGAGACCGGCACGGGCAACTGCCACGTGTTCGTCGATGCCGACGCCGACCTCGATATGGCCCTCGACATCGTGATCAACGCCAAGACCCACCGCACCAGCGTGTGCAATGCGGCCGAATCGCTGCTGGTTCATCGCGACGTCGCGGACCGGTTCGTGCCGCGCGTCGTGTCCGCGTTGCGTGAAGCCGGTGTGACGATTCACGGTGACGACACGTTCCGTGCCGCCGACCCCGCGGTCGAGGCCGCCACCGACGACGACTACGCCGTCGAATACCTCGATCTCGACATCTCGGCGAAGGTCGTCGACTCGCTCGACGACGCCGTCGCTCACATCCGCCGGTTCTCGTCCGGTCACACCGAGGCGATCGTGACCGCCTCGATCGCGGCCGCCCGCCGCTTCACGCTCGGCGTCGATTCCGCGGCCGTGATGGTCAACGCCTCGACCCGGTTCACCGACGGCGGCGAGTTCGGATTCGGAGCCGAGATCGGCATCTCGACCCAGAAGCTCCACGCGCGCGGACCCATGGGCCTGCCCGAGATGACCACCACCACCTACGTCGTGACCGGCGACGGACATGTGCGCTGATAGATTGCTGCCATGCTGGATCTCGCCGCTCTGAACTCCCTGCTCGTCACCGCCGAGGAGGGGGAGCACCACCTGCGCGACATCGGTATCGAGCCGTGGGCGGTGGGTGCGATCGCGCTCGGCGCCCTGCTGATCCTGATGGCCGTGCTGCTGCTGTTCGGCCAGGGTCGCGAGCACAGCTGAGCCCGTCGCAGGCACCCGACGTGCAGACCCCTCGACGCCGCATCGGCGTCATGGGCGGCACGTTCGATCCGATCCACCACGGCCACCTGGTCGCGGCCAGCGAGGTGCGAGCCTGGTTCGACCTCGACGAGGTCGTCTTCGTCCCGACCGGCCAGCCGTGGCAGAAGTCAGACCGTGAGGTGTCGCCGGCCGAGCACCGCTATCTGATGACGGTCATCGCGACGGCCTCGAACCCGCAGTTCTCGGTCAGCCGGGTCGACGTCGACCGTGACGGCCCGACGTACACGATCGACACACTGCGCGATCTGCGCGATCAGCACCCGGACGCCGATCTGTTCTTCATCACCGGTGCCGATGCCCTGGCCGCGCTGCTGACGTGGCGCGATCACGACGAACTGTTCGATCTGGCGCACTTCGTCGGCTGCACGCGGCCCGGGCACGATCTCGACGAGCACTCGCTCGACGGGCTGCCGCCCGAGCGGGTGCAGATCCTCGAGATCCCGGCCCTCGCGATCTCGTCGACCGACTGCCGGGATCGCGTCAAGCGCGGCGAACCCGTCTGGTACCTGGTGCCCGACGGAGTCGTCCAGTACATCGCCAAGCATCGTCTGTATGGAGCCACCGCATGAGTGCGACCGATCGAGCCGTGGAGCTGACCCGCGCCGCGGCGGAGGCCGCGCGGGACAAGCTGGCGCAGGACGTCGTGGCCTTCGATGTGTCCGGCCAGTTGGCGATCACCGATGTGTTCCTGCTCTGCACCGGCAGCAATCCGCCGCAGGTCCGTGCGATCCAGGACGCCGTCGAGGAGCGCCTGATCGAGATGGGTGCCAAACCGGTGCGCCGCGAGGGTGAGCGCGAGGGTCAGTGGATCCTGCTGGACTTCGCCGAGATCGTCGTGCACATCCAGCATGCCGAGATGCGTTCGTACTACGCGCTGGAGCGGCTCTGGAGTGACTGCCCGCTCATCGAGTTGTCATGAGCGGCCCATCCGAAGGCGGCGGAAACACCTACGGCACCGGCCATCTCACATCGCCCAAAGTGGGCACGCGCCAGGTGGTGCTGTGGCGTCACGGCCGCACGGCGTGGAACGTCGCGGGCCGGGTGCAGGGCAGCAGCGACATCCCGCTCGACGACGTCGGTCGCCAGCAGGCCCGCGATGCGGGGGAGCAGTTGGCCCTGCTGCGACCCAGCCGGATCATCAGTTCGGACCTGTCACGAGCCCTCGAGACGGCCGAGACGCTCGGAGCGATCACCGGCGTCGAGGTCGAGACCGACCAGCGGTTCCGTGAGATGAGCTTCGGCGTCCGTGAAGGTCTGACCTGGAAGCAGGCCTGGCAGCAGTACCCGGCGCAGATGGAGGCCTGGGTCAACGGCGACGAGACCCAGATCCCCGGCAGCGAGACGCATCAGATGGCCGGGGAGCGGTTCGCCGAGGGTCTGCACGAGAAGCTCGATGAGCGCGAGGACCGTGTCACGGTCATCGTGGCGCACGGCGGCGTGCTGCGCGCCGGCGCCTGCGCGTTCCTGGGTCTGCCGCTGGAGTTCTGGCACACGTTCGGCGGACTCAACAACTGCTCATGGTCGGTGCTGGAACAGAACCGTCACGAGGACTGGATGCAGTGGCGCCTGACCGAATGGAACTCCGGAACCCTGCCGTTGCCGGTGTTGTCCGACGACGAGCCGGATGACGCCGACGAGTGACGGGTCCCGGTTTGGGAGTCGCCGAGCGTCTCCGCTAAAGTAATCAGGTCCCCGGGGCATTGGCGCAGTTGGTAGCGCGCTTCCATGGCATGGAAGAGGTCAGGAGTTCGAATCTCCTATGCTCCACCCGAGACACGAGGGTCCCGCCGTTCCAGGCGGGGCCTTCGTCAATTCGCGGGCTTGTGAGCCACGTAGAAGTAGTTGAACGGGTCGGTGCGGATGTCGAGGACGTCGACGTCGCTCAGGCCGGCTTCGCCGAGCATCTGCACGGCCTTCTGGCGGCCCCAGACGGTGCCCAGGCCGGCTCCGCCCTGGGCCAGCGACACCGTCATGCAGTGCATCAGGCTCAGCGTGTAGAGGTAGGTCGCCCACGGCAGGCTCAGGTTGTGCTCGACCCCGGTCTCGGCCTTGATGTCGACCATCAGGAACAGGCCGCCGGGCTTCAGGGCCGCGGAGATGCCGGCGAGCACGCGGTCGGGGAAGGCCTGATCGTGGATCGCGTCGAACGCCGTGACCACGTCGAACGCCGTGCTCTCGTCGAGTGCGGCGACGTCGCGCACCTCGAACGTGGCGTTGGCCAGACCCCACCCGGCGGCCTCGGCCCGGGCGGCCTCGATGGCCTCGGCACCGAAGTCGTAGCCGACGAAACGACTGTCCGGGTAGGCGCGGGCCAGCAGATTGACGGCATGGCCGGATCCGCAGCCGATATCGGCCAGGCTCGCCCCGGCGTTCAGCCGATCGTGCAGACCCGGCACCGCGGGCACCACGACATCCAGCAGGCCCGCATCATGCGTGGCGGCGGCACCCTCGGCCATCATCTGGTGGAAGCCGGCGTAATGCTCATAGCCCAGGCCGCCGCCGTGCCGGAACCGTTCGCTGAGCTCGGGTTCGACGCCGGCGAGCATCGTGAGCAACTTGAGGCTGCGGGCCAGGTTCACCGGGCCGTCGTCCGGCGTCAGGCAGGCGGCGCGTTCCGGCGTCAATGAGTAGCGGCCGGTCTCCGGGTCGTACTCGGCGACATCGCCCGCGACGATGCCGTCAAGCCACTCCCGCAGGTACCGCTCGTTCACGTTCGCCTCGACCGCCAGCGCCGCGGGATCGGTGGGACTCGTGCGGGCCAGCGCCTCGAGCAGTCCCAGCTCGTCGCCGATGCCGAGCAGCAGACCCAACGAGGCATCGTCGAGCAACTGGAGCATCCGCCTCTGGAAGACCTTCGCCGCGTCGCGGTCGACCGTCGTCATCGTGTTCCTCCTCAGACCGATGTCCCCACGATAGGGGTGGTCCGCGACGCGGGAGCGCCCGTCACAGATCGAAGAACGCGACGTCCTCTCCGGTCACGAGCACGATCCGGCCGTCGGGCAGGCCGATCGTGCGGACCTGGCCGGCATCGTCGCCGTACTCGACCCGGGCGAGGCGGCTCCTCAGCCGGCTCCCGTCGACCGTGATCGCAGCGATCGAGACGTTCTGGCCCTGACGCACGACCGTCAGCGCCGTGTGCCGTCTCGGCAGCCAGGTGAAGGCCCGAGGATCGACCGGTGCCAGGACCTCGGCGTCGCGGTAGACCTGCGTGTCCGTCTGCTTCACGTCCGTCAGGTCGTCGGCGTCGAACAGCGACACCTGCGCCGTGCCCTGGCTGCCGTCGGTGTATCCGACGCCCAGGAGCCGTCCATCGCCGATGGGGTGCAGATAGTCGCTGAAGCCGGGGATCTTGAGCTTGCCCAGCTTCTTGGGTCGGGCGGGGTCCGACAGATCGATCGTGTACAGCGGATCGGTCTCGCGGAACGTCACCAGAACCGCGAGGTCGTCGAACCAGCGCACCGCCTTCAGCTGCTCGTTCTTGCCGATGCCGTCGACCCGTCCGATCTCGACCAGCTCGTCACCCCTGCGCTTCAACGTGACCAGCGAGTTGAAGTCGCCTGTCTCGCTGCTCGGCCCGACGGCGAGACGAAGGACGTCGTCGGCCTCGTCGATCGACCAGCGATCGGCGAGGCTGCCCTCGACCTCACCGGATGCGACGTGCATCGCGTTGACCCCGCGCAGCTCGAAGTCGTACACGTGGGTCGTGCCGGTCTGCGTGGGCCGCGAGACGGACGGCAGCGGTGCGTCGAGCCGGCACACGAGGCACCCGTCGCCGAGCGCGTCCGCCAGGTAGACGTGATCGTCGGAGGCGTAGGCGATCGTCGTCGAGCCCACCAGGGCCACGGCGGACGGGGGATCGGCTCGGTCGGCGGTGAAGCCGACGATGCTCACGGTGTCGACGCCCTGGCTTCCGGGCGGCACCGCGACGTTGGTGCAGTCCAGGAGCGGCTCCGAACCGGTTCCGGCGTCGTAGCGAGGCAGCCAGTCGTCGATGGTGGTGTCCTCGATGGCGCGGCGATTGGCACGGAGGGCCTCCGCGGGCGTGATCTTGCCGCCCGGCTGGGTGAAGTCCAGATTGGGCGGTGACGCCGCCAGCACCAGGCGGATCGTGGCGTCGTGCTGACGCGTGGCCAGCACGCGTCCCGCATACGTCGAGGTGCTCTGGACGACGGGTGAGGCGGGGTCGTCGATCGAGACGGTCACGACCCGGGTTCCCCGCCGCATGCCGGTCGCCTCATCGCGGCTCGAAGCGGTGTCGGCGCCGATCGCGACGACCTTCGAGCCCGACAGCAGGAGCTCGCCGGCGCCGAATCGAGGCAGGTGCAGCGTCGCCGTGCGTTCCGGGCGTGCCCCGGTGACGTCGTAGATCTGCAGGTCGTTGCCGCGCAGCCGCACCACCAGCCGGCCGTCGGTCTTGACGGTGTCGCCCTCGTCGACACCCGGCTCCTGCACATTGGTGCCGGTGGCGCTGGAGGCCTGCGCCTCGGTCAACTTCTGCGACAGGGAAGTCAAGGGCGCGGCGAGTCGGGCCGAATCCTCCCGGAGGCTCGTCGCATACGGCCCGTAGCCGAGTGTGCCGGTCCAGCCCCACGCCGAGACGGACTCGAGCCCACGGTCCTGATAGGAGGCCAGAAGCTCGTCGCAGTTGCGTGCGGGGTCGAGGTCGGCCTGGAACGCCACCGGCCGGACGTCGGTGGCGACTCGGCCCGTGACGTCGTGACCAGGCCCGATCGTGTCGGCGACGATCGCGCCGGCGACGAAGGTGCCGGACAGCGCCGCCACCGCACCCGCGGCGATGAGCGGGCGGGTCCGGCGCCGTCGTGCTCGGGTTCGGCCCTCGGCGATGATCTGCTCCACGGGCGCGTCGCCGGTGGGCAGGTCGTTCCAGGCGTCTTCCAGATCGGTCATCGGTGCTCCTCGGCGAGGTCGGACAGATGGGCGGATCCAGCCAGATGCGCCAGCGAGCGGGACAGCCGGCTCTTGACGGTGCCCGGGGCGATCCCGAGCGCGTCGGCCGTCTGTGCCTCGGTCAGCTGGACGAAGTAACGCAGGACGACGACCTCGCGGTGCTCCTGTGACAGTCCGTCGAGGGCGCGGTCGACCGCATCGGTCAACGCGATCCGGTCGGATGCGTCGGCGACGCCGTGGTCCGGGAGGGCCTCGGGCTGCACGTCGATCCGCGATCGCCACCACCGGGTTCGGCGCGTGTCGCGGAACTGGTTGAGCAGCATGCGATAGACGTACGCCTCACGGTTCTGGGCGGCGACGACACGATGCCACTTGGCGTAGCAGCGGACCAGGGTCAGCTGTGCGATCTCCTCGGCATCGGACGCGGCAGCACCGAGGAAGATCGCGGCGCGCACCAGGTTCGACCAGCGCGTGCGAACGAGATCGGCGAACTCTGCTTCGGCTGCCGCGTCCACGGATCCTCCTGTCGCCGCCACGTGATCGTGGCTGGTGACTCTACGACGGAGGCAGGACCCCGATCGGTTCCCTCATCGTCGGGATCTGTCCAGGTGACGCAGCGCCCGGGCCGCGGCGTGGGCGCCGCACATCCCGTGGGCCCCCGGCCCCGGGGGAGTCGCGGCCGAGCAGATGAAGTGACCGGGCAGGCCGGTGTCGTACGGCTGGAGCGTGGTGCGCGGGCCGAAGACCAGCTGGGGGATCGTCTTGGCGCCGGTCAGGATGTCGCCGCCGATGAAGTTGGGGTTGTCGGCGGCGAAGCCGGTGGTCGACTGAACGCGGAATCCGACGACCCGGTCGCGGAAGCCGGGAGCGAAGCGCTCGAACTGCCCGATGATCGCCTCGGTCGCGTCGCCGGTGTAGCCGTGGGGCACGTGTGCGTACGAGTAGACCGGATGCACGTCGCCGACGGAGCGCTGCGGATCGGCGAGGTACTGCTGGCCCACCAGTACGAACGGCCGGTCGGGCATGATGCCGCGACCGACGAGCCGCTCGTTGCGAGCGATCTCGGCGAACGATCCGCCCAGGTGCACGGTGCCGGCGCGTCGCGCGGCGTCGGCGGTCCAGGGCACACCACCCTCGACCGCGAAGTCGACCTTGAACGCGCCGGGGCCGTAGCGGAATCTTCGATAGCCGCGGCGGACCCGGTACGGCAGGCGATCGCCCAGGATCTGGGCGACGGCCGTGGGGGAGAGGTCGTAGAGCGTCACGTCGGCGGACGGCAACTGAGCGGCATCCGTGACATGCACACCGGTCTCGATGACGCCGCCGTGCCGAGCGATGACGGAGGCGAGTGCTTGGGAGATCGCTCCGGAGCCTCCGGCCGCGACACCCCAGCCGTGACGATGCCCGGCCGTCAGGATGCCGAGCCCGATCGCCGACGTCAGCGGTCCGCCCAGCGGGCGGAAGGCGTGTGCGGCGACGCCGCCGAACAGGGCACGCGCCGGCTCGTCGCGGAACCAACGCGCCAGCCAGGTCGCCGGAAGCGTGGTCGGCAGGCCGAACCGGGCGAGGGTGAACGGATGCGAGGGGAAGCGCAGCAACGGCCCCATCACGTCGTCCGCGAGTGCGTCGTAGGAAGCACTCGGACCGGCGAACAGCCGACGCCACCGCGTGCCGTCGGCGCCGAGGCCGGCAGCGGTCTCGTCGACCGACCGGTGCAGCGCGGCCGCCGTGCCGTCATCGAGCGGATGGGCGCAGTCGACGTCGGGCAGTCGCCAGGTGAGACCGTGCGATGCCAGGTCGAGCCGCTGGAACAACGCCGACCCGACCGCCATCGGGTGGATCGCAGAACAGTGGTCGTGCAGGAGCCCGGGCACGATCGCCTCGCCGCTGCGGGCGCCGCCGCCGATCTCGTCGGCGGCCTCCAGCACCGTGACCTGGACGCCCTCCGTGGCCAGGAGAGCCGCGGCGGCGAGCCCGTTGGGCCCGCTGCCGACGACGACGGCTCGGCTCACACGCGCGCCTCGGCCTGCCAGGTCACCTGGAACGGGATCGGCCCGTTGGGCAGCCACGGCTGCTCGGTCACCAGATCGTCGGTGCGCCACGTGCCGCGCTGCACGACGCCGAGCGCGGCGTCCCACACGAAGTACTCCTGCCGGCGCTGGTGGATCGGCTGCGACTCGACCCATGCGACCACGAACTCGCCGGGCGCATAGTTCAGTCGACGCTGAACCGCTTCGAGGAAGCGCAGATCGTGGATGTGACCGTCGCCGAAGTTCCAGCCCAGGATCAGATTCGCCCCGATCTCGCCCTCGCGGACCGTATAGCGGTCGAAGTCGTCGCCCAGGTGGGTCGAGAGCACCGACAGCAGTCCACGGCCCTGGCTGTGCATGGAGCGCCAGGCGACGAACAGGTCCAGCATGATCTCGGCGACCTCGGGGTCGTAGTCGAGTGCCTCGAGTTGCTCGACGTGCGTCCTGGCGGGCAGATTCAGCTCGTTGAGGCGCTGCTCGGCACCGGGGGCGAACGTCCAGACGGCCGACGCCCAGTTGCCGGCGTACTGGCGCATCGACGGCAGGAAGGACACCAGATCGGGACGCAGATTCCCCAGGACGGGGAAGAACGCGAACGCCACGACGAGGACCGGCAGCATCCACGGCTCGGAGAGGTCGAAGACACCGAAGTGGCCGTCGCCGGCCTGGAAGCCCGCGAACAGGATGATCGCGATATAGCCGAACAGGATGTTCCACTCCAACGGCACGGCCAGCGGGAACGTCGAGGTGATGAACAGGTGGAACGCGACCATGCAGGCGACGCCGATCAGCGTGATGGTGCGGTTGGTGCCGAACAGCAGCACGAGCGGCACCACGAGCTCGGCGGTCGTGCCCAGGACGTGCGCCATGAACGACGCGAACCTCGACGGCAGCAGATCCTCGGGAGCGCTGCGGTAGTGCAGACGGCGCAGCGCCTTGGGGGTGAATGGCGCGTTGGAGACCATCGGCGGCACCACATGGGTGAAGTGCACGCCGAACTTCGAGAGGGCCGCGCAGCACCACACGATGACGATCAGGAGCTTTCCGGCGATGATCAGGTCCTCGAAGTCCAGGACGGCGAAGATCACCAGCGCGGGCAGGTACTGCTCGCCGCGTGAGCACAGGAATACGACCTTGTCGCGCAGGCCGAGGGCGATCAGGAGCACGATCGGCGCGATCATCAGCTCCGACCGCACCAGTCCGCCGGTGTACTCGGCCGGGATGCCCCGCTCGTGGACTCCGGGCATCACGAGCGCCACGATCAGGCTGACGAGGAACGCGACGTACAGCAACGCATCGAACGGGGTGCGCGTGTCGCCCGCGGTGAACGGGACCTTGCCGGGCCACGGGGCCATCCGGATCAGGCCCGGGCGGGCGAAATAGCGGGCGCCGCCGTAGAACGGCTTGAAGTGGCCGGTCAGCGGCCCCCAGGCTCCGCCGATGCCGAACACCTCCAGGAAGGTGACCCACAGGACCAGCTTCTGCCAGACGATCGGCTCGTCCCACCAGCGGTTGACCTCCAGGATCGAGCCGACGTCGGAGGTGGCCGTGATGATGAGGAGCCCGCCGATCGTCGAGAGCACGACCAGCTTGGCGATGTAGATGACGTGCAGCATCGTGGGGCTGCCGAAGCCGTTCTCGGACCAGAAGCGGCTGAGCACACGGATGCGCTCGAACGTCGGTCGGCGATTGAACTCGCTGGGATCCACGTCGGGCAGGACCGGGGTGGTGAACGGCATGGGCTCGGGCTCCTTCGAGGCTGTACCGCGGACTTCCTGAACCGTAGGACGCACGAGTGACCAGCGTCACTGTATCCCGGGTACAGGGTTGACGCGGATCATTGGCCTTCTGGTTCGATATCCAGGATCGATGGCTTGTACGATTCGACCAATCGTGACGATCGGAGGCGAGCAATGACGCCGGAACCCCCTGCTGGGCACCACGAGCTCCGCGTCGCCGCGATCGTCGGTGATCTGGGGGCCGGCATGCTCGCGCAGCTCGATGAGCTGACCGAGGCATTGACGGAGCGGATGATCGACGAGATCGAGCCGCTGCGCGGCGATCCGCTCCTGCGCCAGCTGCTCACCGCCAGTGTGGGCGGCAATCTCGAGATGTTCGCCCGGATCGCGCAGCACGGACTCGAGGTGCGTCGCGAGGCCGCCACTCCGCCGGCCGCCTCCGAATACGCCCGTCGGCTGGCGCAGCGCGGCACCGATGCGACGGCGTTGCTCCGCGCCTACCGGCTCGGCCAGGAGAGTGCTCTGTTGTGGTGCCGCGAGCAGCTCAGCGCCCTGGACCTGACGCGCGACCTCGAGGGTGCCGCGGTCGAGCATCTGATCCGCATCTCGTTCGGCTACATCGATGCCGTCTCGGCCCAGGTGGTGGCGGACTACGAGGAGGAGCGGGCGCGATGGCTCGCGCACAGCAGCTCGGTGCGCAGCGCGGCGATGACACAGCTTCTGTCGGGCCCGGTCCCCGATGTCGACGCCGCCGAGACCGCCCTCGGCTACCGGTTGCGTCAACGTCACCTGGCCGTCGTGCTGTGGCTCGATCGCGACGGACTGACCGACGAGTTGCGCGATCTGGAGCGTCTGCTGACGGTGATCGGTCGCGGTGTCGGAGCCCGCGGTGCCGGGTTGTTCGTCGCCCAGGACCGTTCCACCGGCTGGGGTTGGCTCCCGGTCGGAGAGGGCCAGATCCCGGGTGACGGGCCGGATCAGGCGACCGTCGAGGCACTGGAGCGAGCCGGTGCGCGGGTCGCGCTCGGGGGAGTCGCGGCCGGTGCCGACGGATTCGTCTCGTCGCACGAGCAGGCGGTCCGGGTGTACGAACTGCTGAGTGCCGGCGGCGCGGAGCTGCCACGGTTCGCCACATGGTCCGATCCCGATGTTCGGGCGGCGACGCTACTGATGCACGATCTCGCATCGACCCGCCGGCTGGTCGATGCCGCGCTCGGGGCCTTGGCACGGCCCGACGAGGGAACCGCGACGTTGCGCCGCACGGTGCGCACCTTCCTCGCCCTGCGCGACAGCTATGCGGCCTCGGCCGAGGTGCTCAACGTGCACAAGAACACCGTCCGGTACCGCCTCGACAAGGCCGCCGGCTTGCGAGGGCGTCCGCTGGCCGAGGACCGTCTCGACCTCGAACTGGCCCTGATCGCGTGCGAGTGGCTCAGTCACCGCCTGGGCGCGGAGCACGTGCCCTGAGCGCGATCTCTTATGCTCGCGGCATGCGTCGACCGAGCCTGCGAGGGACTTTCGTGGTGCTCGTGCTCCTCGTCGCCGGCTGGCACCTGGTGGCCGTCACGGCCGCCGCCCTACCACCGAATCGGTACTCGTCGGCGGCGGAGCCGATGACCGGGTACCTGCGTCCCTACTTCACCCAGAACTGGCGCCTGTTCGCGCCGAATCCGGTGGCTGCCGACCGGGCCATGCTGTTCCAGGCGACGTACCGCGACTCGGGCGGGCAGACCCGGCAGACCGAATGGGTCGACTGGACCGCGGTCGAACTCGACCTCGTGCATCACCGGATCGTCGGCAACCGGGGCGGCTACGTCACCAGCAAGTTGATCGAGGCGTTGAGCGCCTCCCGGCGTGGCCTGACGTCCGCGCAGCGCGATGTGCTGCTGGAGGGATCCGCCGACGAGCCCACCGACTGGGACGAGCTGACCGATCGTCTCGGCCAGCAGGGTTCGCCCCTACGGGCGGTCTCGGCGCTGCGATACGAGCGGGCGACGACTCGCCTGGCCACCGACGTCCTGCGTCACCGGTTCCCCGATCTGCAGATCGTCTCGGTGCGGTACTCGATCCACCAGACGCCGGTCGTGCCGTACAGCCGGCGCCATCTCCCCGAGGATCAGCGCGAAGCTCTACGCGTGACGAACGAGACGAACTCGGGCTGGCGCGTCCCGGTCGAGGGCAGCGAGGCCGAGCGCAAGGTCGTCGCCGAGTTCGACGCGAGGCACCGATGAAGAGCCTGGCCGCCGACGCGTGGCGTGCCGTCGAGCGCTGGGTGACGGGGGAGAAGCACTCCTTGTACGGCGTGGGCGTCACGCGGGCGACGCTCGGCTTCGTCGTCTGGAGTCAGCTCGCCCTGAACTGGCCCGACCGGCATTACACGTGGGGCGACGGCGCGCGGTGGACCTCACCGGTCCAGGACGCCAAGCCCTGGCCCGCGATCTTCGGCTCGTTCGACCGGATGTCGGGGCATTGGTTCGACCTGGCCTACCTGCTGACCATGGTCTTCGGCTTCCTGATGATGCTGGGGGTGTACTCGCGCGCCTCGACGATCCTGACCCTCATCACCTGGATGTCGTTGTACGTGACCAACCCGTTCGTGGGCTCCGGCGGCGACGCCGTGCTGCGGATGGTGCTGCTCTACATGTGCTTCACCGACTCGGGTCGGCACTTCTCCCTCGACGCCCGGCGGGCTGCCCGCACCGGCGAGGTGCGACCGCTGATGCCGTCGTGGTTCACGACGACCTTGCACAACGCGGCGATCGTGCTGATCGTTCACCAGGTCGTCATGGTCTACGTCGGTTCGGCGTTCTGGAAGGTCCAGGGACCGTTGTGGCGCGACGGCACCGCCACCTACTACCCGTTGCAGACGCAGGCCTATTCGCCGTGGAACGACCTGATCCATCCGCTATCGACGGCGTCGTGGATCATCTACGCCGCGACCTGGTCGGCGATCGTGGTGCAGCTGCTGTTCCCGGTCGCGATGATGTACCGCCCGACCCGGGCGTTGGCGCTGCTCGCGGTCACCGGGATGCACCTGGGCATCGGCGTGTTCATGGGCATCATGTACTTCTCGCTGGCCATGATCGCGGTCGACATGATGTTGGTGAGCGACGCCACGTGGCGTTCGATCGGGCGTTTCGTGCGCTCCAGGATCGCGGGAAGCCGGCTCACCAGCATCGGAGCAGGGTGATTCGGAGGGCGAAACATGGCCCCCGAATAGCAAGAATCGGCTGAGACATGGTTAAGATGTCGCATGCGGCACTCCTGCTCATAGGTTTGCACGCGCATGTACGCAAAAGCTGGGAGCGCGCACGCCCCCACACGAGAACCTGGATCGGGAGTTTCTTGATGAAGAAGTTGGGTAGGAACAGCCTCGCCGTCGGCGTGGCCACGCTGCTCGTGACCGCCGCGGTGCAGTTCTCCGCGAACGGCGCGGACGACGTCGTTGCACAGAGCAAGGCGAATGCCGTCACCGGCACGGGCCTCCTCAATATCCTCGACACCGGCGAGTGTGCTGCGGAGTCGACGGGCGCAGCCGATCCGGGTGCTGGCCGCTGTGGCACTGGCCTCGAGCTCACGGGCGTCGGCACATTCACGCAGACGTCTTCGACCGACTTCGCGCCGGTCAACAAGGACCAGAAGGCTGGCACGTCCACCGCGTACGCGGAAACGGCTCGTATCGTGCTGCCTTCTGGCGTGGCATCGATCGATCTCTCCTCGGCCGTCCCGGGCTTGGAGGCCATCGACACTGGCACGATCCTTGACGGTGTCATCGGCGCGGTGCTGGACCTCCCGATCGTGGGCGGCATCGTCCGTGACCTGGTGGGCGATGTGCTCGATGCCATTCAGAACGGAATCGATCCGCTGCTGACCCAGCTTGATTCGGCGATCCCGGTCACCATCGGCATCGGTGCGGTGACGGCGACGTGTTCGGCCGAGGCTGGCAAGGACGCGACTGGCAATGGAACTGTCGCGGGTATCGACGTCACGATCGATCTCCCTGGTGCCCCCATTGTTGTGCCGATCACTCTGAACACGGCTCCCAACTCGAACCTGCTGGTCAACGCGCCGAAGGATCTCGTTGACGGCCTGATCGACGGCGTCGAGGACACGTTGAACCAGAGCCTGAGTGGCGTTCTTGGTCCGATCGCGGCCGTTTTGAACAATGTCCAGGAACTGCTCGTGGACCAGTTGCTCGACGCGCTGGAGCCGGTGCTGCAGGCCGTCGCCGACGGCATCGCCCCGATCCTTCAGGGCACCGTCAACAAGCAGGTCGTCACCGATGGCGCCATCGACGTCACGGCTCTGGAACTGAAGGTCCTCGGCGACAGCAACACCATTGCTGTCGGCCACGTCAGCTGTGGCCCGAATGCGCTGGCTGCGACCGACGCGGATGCCGACGCCGATTCGGTGGCCGATCAGGACTCGGTGACAGATGCCGACACCGACGCTGACGCGGACACGAACGCCGATGCAGACACCAACGCAGATGCGATCTCCGACGCCGACAGCGCCGCCGACGCCGACGCGACGGCTGCTCTGCCCGACGCCGGTGCCCCGAACCTGCTGCCGTTCTTCCTCCTGGGCTTCGCCCTGGTGGCCTTCGGTGCCGCGGTTCTGGTCAACGAGCGTCGTCGGATGAACAACATCGTCTGACGCTTCAGTACTGACGACACGCGTGTCCCCGGTCGAGCCTGTCCCTGACAGGCTCAGCCGGTGGGCACGCGTTGTCGTCTGTCTGCTGGTGCTGCTCGCCGCGGCCCACACGGCGTTGCTGCTGCTGTGGCTCGCGCCGCGCAGCCCGGTCCGTGACGCCGTGGGAGGAAAGGTGCTCTCGTCGTACGTCGATCCGTACTTCAAGCAGGGCGAGGATTCGCTGGGCATCGGCTCCAACCGGGTCGACGAGTCGCTGCAGATCCGCGCCTCGGTGCGCGACACCGCCAAGGGCAAGCAGCGCAAGACGCCGTGGATCGACGTGACCAGCATCGAGACCACGGCGCTGCGTGGCGACATCGACCCGGCACGCTCGCACCAGGCAGCCCGGCGTCTCGCCACCACCCTGAACTTCGCCATGCTTCAACTCAAGCCCGACCAGCGCGAGATCGTGGCGAAGGCCAAGGCGTCGCAGTCGTCGGTCGACCTGCGCGCCAAGCTCATCACGGCCGATGTGCCGGTGCGTGTCGCGTTCAACTTCTCGGCCGCCGATCAGATGACACGGCGATTCGCGTCGCTGTGGCTGGGTGCGACCCTCGATGATGTCGAGGTGGTGCAGATCAGTTACCGGGTGGGCCGTCGCGAGGTCCCCGACGTGAGCAAACGGACCACGAAGTCGCTGCAGGGCACCGAGTTCAGATGGATCGACATGGGCTGGCGTGAACCGTACCGCGGCACGCCCGAGGCCCGTGAGGCGTTCAGCGACTACGTCAGGAGCAGAGATGGTTGATCTCTGGTGGCGTTTCGCCGACGCGGTCGGCGCCTCCCGACAGGCGCTCGAGGAGTGGATGACGGGCAAGCGGCATGCTGCCTATGCGGTGGCCGCGTGCCGCATCGGCACGGGCCTGGCGGTCATTGGCCTGCTCGCGTCCAATTTCAGTTCGCGTTCAACGTGGGTGGGCCAGGCGTCGATCTGGGCGGAGCCCGCCCGCCGGGTCTCGACGTTCCCGGAGCTCGCGCTGCTGCACGGTGTCAGCCCCGACATCCTGCTCGTGGTCTACGGCGTCACACTGCTGGCCGCGATCGCGTTCACGATCGGCTGGCACACCAAGGCGGCCAACGTGGTCACCTACGTGGGATTCATCGCGATCGTGGCCCAGAACCCGGTGGTCGGCGTGCAGACCGACAACCTCATGCGCCTCACCCTGCTGTGGTTGCTGCTGACGCGGGCCGGCGATCACTGGTCGTGGGACTCGCGCCGCCGCGCCCGCATGGAGTACGGCGAGATCGAGAGCCGCCCCTGGGACGACGACGTGCTGCCGCGCTGGTTCGCGAACGCGCTGCACAACACCGGCGTCATCATGCTGTGCGGGCAGACGATCCTGGCGTACACCGCTGCCGGCCTGGACAAGATCGGCCAGTCGGCCTGGCAGCACGGCAACGCGCTGTACTACACATTGCAGCTGCCGGAGTCGCGTCCATTCCCCGGTCTGGCGGACTTCGTCAGCAACAGCCGTGTCTCGTTGGCGCTGCTGACGTATCTGGTTCTGGTGACCCAGCTGTTCTTCGGGCCGTTGCTGTTGTCGGCCGTGTCGCGCCGCATCGTCGTGGTCAGCGCCGTTCTGGTGGCTGTGATCTTCGGGGTGCTGTTCGCCGCGCCGTGGTCGCAGTTGGCCGTCATCGCCGTGACGGTTCTGTTCGTCACCGACAAGGCGTGGCTCCGGGTCGAGGACTGGGTCATGGGGCTGATCGACCCGCTGGCCCTGGCGTTCGGCGATCGACTCTTCGAGACTTTCGACGCGATCGGCGACTACGGGCGTGACGCGCTCGACGCGGTGATCCGCGGGACACGGCGGCTGACTCGTCGCGGCTGACACGACCCAGCTCGGAGTCAGGCGATCAGGCTGGTGTGCTCCAAGACGAGGCTGTTGGAGGAACGCTTAGCGAAACTGACGAACTATGAAGAACTCTCCGCGCGTGTGAACCTGCCATCTACGTTGTTACTTGCCCAACGTTTCCTTGTGGCGTCAGGTGCATCGCGCGATGACTGGGTGCCATGAGGTTCGCTTTCGGCGAGCACGTGGGATTCGTGCTGTCGCCCGGCTCCGTTGGCCGCGAATGGAACCTCCAGGACTCGCTGGCGCTCTGGGCCGTTACGAGGCGGTCGGATCGATGGGCCGCGTCGGCGCCGCCGGGGACAACGCAGCCATGGAGAGCTTCTTTCCCTGCTCCAGAAGAACGTCTTGAACCGCCGCACCTGGGCCACCCGAGAAGACCTGTGGAACGCCATCGTCACCTGGATCGAACGCACCTACCACCGGCGCCGCAGGCAAGACGGCCTCGGTCGATCGACCCCAATCGAGTTCGAGACAATCATGACCACGCCAGCCACTCAGGCTGCGTGACTCACCACTGTCGCCAGTTCGTGCAGCAGCCCCGTCGTCGCCTCATGACTCGATCGATCTAGTATCTGGAGCTGGAGCCAGTTTCGATAAGGTCAACGCGACGGACGCCTGATCGGAGTTTGCAGCGCATGCATCAGTTCTGGCGAGGAGTGATGCTCTTTCCTGCGTTACTGATATGGCTACTTGTAGTGACATGGGCCATCGATGAGATCGTGAAGTACGCGACGTTCATTGGCGTCCTGGGTCTAGCTGCGGCAGGCGGAGGTGTCGTCGCGCTTAGGCTGGCACGTCAATCGTGGACTTCCGCATTTGCTTGGGCAGCATGTACAAGTTTCGTTCTGATGCTAGCTGTGTATTTCTCTCTGTTATCGGCATATTGACCGTCTCGCGGGCCACATCATCCACGCGGTCCGCCGGGCAAGGGCGGCAATCTTTGAAGGAACGTCACCCTGGTGCGCTTACGCGAGGTGCTTGGATCCGAGGAGGACGGTGGAGGCTAAGGGGGCGGACAGACGACCGATCGCCGCGCAGCCAGCAGCTAGTCACCAGATGGTGACGCGCTCCTCGGGTGCCAGCCACAGGGCGTCGGTCTCGGTGATGCCGAATGCGTCGTAGAACGCGTCGATATTGCGCACCACCTGATTGCAGCGGAACTCCGGTGGCGAGTGAGGATCGACCGTGAGGCGCCGGACCGTCTCGGCCGGGCGCACCTTGCCCTGCCACGCCTGGGCCCAGGACAGGAAGAAGCGCTGGTCCGGGGTCAGCCCGTCGATCTCGGCATCGTCGGGTTCGGTCATCCGGAACGCCCGGTAGGCGATGCCGAGACCCCCGAGATCGCCGATGTTCTCGCCGATCGTCAGCTCGCCGTTGACCGTTTGGCCGTCGGCGCCCTCGGGTGACAGCGCCGCGTACTGCTCGATCAGGGAGGCCGTCAGCTGCTCGAACGCGGCTCGGTCGGCATCGGTCCACCAGTTCTTCAACGCGCCAGTGCCGTCGAACTGCGAGCCCTGGTCGTCGAAACCGTGGCCGATCTCGTGCCCGATGACCGCGCCGATCGCGCCGTAGTTCACGGCATCGTCAGCATCGGCACCGAAGAACGGCGGCTGCAAGATCGCCGCGGGGAACACGATCTCGTTCATCGTCGGGTTGTAGTACGCGTTGACGGTCTGCGGCGTCATGTACCACTCGTCGCGGTCGATGGGCGCGCCGATCTTCGCCAGCTCGCGGTCGGTCTCGACGGCGATGCTGCGCCGGGCATTGCCGAGCAGATCGTCCGGAGCGGTCTCCAGGGCCGCATAGTCCTTGAACCGCTCGGGATGGCCGATCTTCGGAGTGAACAGATCGAGCTTCTCCAGCGCCCGCTGCTTGGTCTCGTCGCTCATCCAAGCCAGCTCCGTGATGCTGGCGCGATAGGCCTCGATCAGGTTGCCGATCAACTCGGTCATCCGTTCGCGCGCCGTGGCCGGATACTCCGTCGACACGTAGATCTTGCCCACGGCCTCACCCATGGCGCCCTCGACGAACGACACACCGCGCTTCCACCGCGGACGCATCTCGTCGGTGCCTTGCAGCGTGCGGCCGTAGAACTCGAAGTTCGCCTCGACGAACGGCGCCGACAGGTACGGCGAGGCGCTGGAGACGACCTGCCAGCGCAGCCAGTCCAGCCACGCCGGGAGCTCGGCCTCGGTGAGCAGAGTCTGCACGCCCTCGAGGAACGACGGCTGCGAGACCACCAGCTCGGCGATGACCGGCTCAGGGACCTGACCGGCATCGGCCCAGGCCCGCCAGTCGTACGACGGCGCGAGCGCCTGGGCGCCGTCGAGATCGAGCAGGTTGTACGTCTTCTGGGTGTCGCGGCAGGCCACCCGGTCCCAGTGGTGCGACGCGATGCGGGTCTCCAGATCCATGACCCGGGCCGCCCGCCCAGCGGCGTCGTCGAGGCCCGCGAGCCCGAGCATCGTGGCGATATGGCCGACGTAGGCCTCACGGATCGCCGCGAACTGCTCCTCGCGGTAGTACGACTCGTCGGGCAGACCGATGCCGCCCTGCACCACATGCGTGATGTAGCGGTCGGGCCGGCCGCGATCGGGCGCGATGTAGAGCCCGAAGACGCTGCCCACGCCCTGGCGGTCGAAGGCGCCCAGCGCCCGGACGAAGGCCTCGATGTCGCCGACGGCATCGACCTTCGCCAGCTCGGGAGCCAGGGGCGATGCGCCGAGGGCCTCGACGCGCTCCTCGTCCATGAAGCTGGCGTACAGGTCGCCGATCTTGCGGTGCTCGTCGTCGGCCGGTGACTGGCCCGCATCAGAAGGGGCCGCGGTCTCGATGAGCTCGCGGACCTTGATCTCGGCCTCGTCGACCAGATCGACGAACGCGCCGGCCGTGGCCCGGTCGGGCTTGATCTGGGCGTCGCGGAGCCACGGGCCGTTCACGTGGCGGAAGAGATCGTCCTGAGGGCGGATCTCGAGGTCGAACTGAGTCGTGTCGATACCGTGGGTCACGTCGATAGGCTAGCCGGGTGAGCAAGACGATCCCGGTCCGACTCGACGTCATCCGCACCGAGCAGATCGGACCCTCGATGCGACGGGTGATCCTGGGAGGCGACGGCTTCGACACCTACTGGGAACGTCACCAGGCGCTGCCGGGCTACACCGACACTTACGTCAAGCTGCTGTTCTGGCCCGACGACTTCGACGCGCCCGAGCATGTGGACCTGTCCCAGATCACGCCCGAGCACCGTCCGGCCATGCGCACGTACACGATCCGCTCGGTCGACGCTGCGGCCCGCGAGATCGCGATCGACTTCGTGGTGCACGGCGACGAGGGACTGGCCGGGCCGTGGGCCATGAAGGCGCTGCCCGGCGATTCGATCCACCTGCGGGGCCCCAACGGCGGCTACGCACCCGATCACACCGCCGACTGGCACCTGTTCGTCGGCGACGAGGCAGGACTCCCGGCGATCTCGGCCGCGATCGAGACACTCGCCCAGGGCGATCGCGGCATCGCCTTCATCGAGGTCGACGGGCCAGATGACGAAGTGGCCTTCGACACCGCCGGCGACGTCGAGGTGCACTGGCTGCACCGCGGCGAGGCGCCCCGGGGGAGCACGACCCTGCTCGACGACGCCGTCCGCGCCTGGGACTGGTGGCCGGGCCGCGCGCAGGCCTTCGTGCACGGCGAGTCCGCCCTGCTGAAGTCGGTGCGCCCCTACGTGCTCCAAGAGCGCGGAGTCGACCGCGCCGATGTGTCGGTCTCCGCCTACTGGCGGCGCGGCGAGACCGAGGAAGGCTTCCGCACCTGGAAGTCCCAGCAGGTCGAGGCCGTCATGCGGCCCGGACGATCCGGCTGAACGGGCCCTGGACGTCACCAGCGCCTCCCCGCCTCCTCGCGTAGACGCTCGTCGGCTGGCGACCGGTGGAAGCGTCACCGCCGGTCTGGTGAGATGACGGGCTCGCTCGAGTCTGGCGCCTCCCGCGGCTCGTCCCTCGCAGCTGGCGACCAGCGGCTACTAGTAACCTCGTCGGGTGACTGAATTGCGCAATGTCGCTGTCGTCCTGGCCGGTGGCACCGGCACTCGGGTCGGGCTCTCGATTCCCAAGCAGCTCATCAAGATCGCCGGCAAGACGATCATCGAGCACACGATCGCGACCTTCCAGGCCTCGCCACTGATCGACGAGATCATCGTCCTGATGGCCCCCGGACACCTCGATCCGGTGCGCGCCATTGTGTCGGGCGGCGGCTACGACAAGGTCACCCAGATCGTCGAGGGTGGCGAGACGCGCAACGAATCCACCAGCCGGGCGCTGGAGGCTCTCGGCGACGACGAGTGCAACGTCCTGTTCCACGACGCCGTGCGCCCGCTCGTGTCGCAGACCATCGTCAACGAGGTCGTCGCAGCGCTCCAGACGCACCAGGCGGTCGACACGGCGATCCCGTCCGCCGACACGATCGTCCAGGTCCGGCCGGAGACGTCCGAGGCGACCGACGACCTCGATGTCATCGAGGATGTCCTCCAGCGGCACCTGCTGCGCCGTGGTCAGACGCCGCAGGCGTTCCGGCTGTCGGTCATCAAGCAGGCCTACGCGCTGGCGTGGAAGGACCCGGACTTCACCGCCACCGATGACTGCACCGTGGTGCTGCGCTACCTGCCGCACGTGCCGATCGCGGTCGTCCCCGGTCACGAACGCAATATGAAGGTCACGGAGCCGATCGACGTCTACATCGCCGACAAGCTCTTCCAGCTCCAGTCGGCCGACAAGCCCGAGGCGCTCGACGACGACGGCTACCGCGCCGCGCTGGCGGGCAAGACCATGGTCGTGTTCGGCGGCTCGTACGGCATCGGCGGCGACATCGCCGACCTGGCGCGTTCGTTCGGGGCCGAGGTGCACGTGTTCAGCCGTTCGGCCACCGGCACCCACGTCGATCGTCGTGAGGATGTCGCGGCGGCGGGCCGGCAGGTGCTCGAGAAGGCCGAGTCGATCGACTTCGTCGTCAACACGGCGGGCATCCTGCCCCTCGGGGATCTCGCGGAGACCTCGGAGGAGACCATCTGGTCGGCCACCGAGGTCAACTACCTGGCACCGATCTGGATCGCCCAGGAGTTCTATCCCCATCTGGCCGCTGCTGGAGGATCGCTGCTGCTCTTCACGTCGTCGTCGTACACGCGCGGCCGCAAGGGCTACTCGCTGTACTCGTCGGCGAAGGCGGCGGTCGTCAACCTGACGCAGGCACTGGCCGACGAATGGGCCGGCGAGGTGCGCGTCAACTGCGTCAACCCTGAGCGCACCGGTACCCCGATGCGCACCAAGGCGTTCGGCGAGGAGCCCGAGGGCACCCTGCTCAGCTCGATCGAGGTGGCGCGTCAGTCGCTCGACGTGATGCTGTCGCAGCAGACCGGCCACGTGATCGACATCCGTCGCGAGGACGGCCCCGCCGCCATCGGCGGCGGCAACTGATCGATCCCGGTCGGCTGCGGTGAGGTGAGGTGGTGTTGATCCCGGTCGCCAGCCGTGAGGTACGAGCGGCGGGTAGGCGTGGGTGAGGTGTGGAGCTTGCGCGAGCCGTGCTCTTGCTGGCGCCTTCCCGCGGTTCGGCCGTGGCCGGCCTCGCCGCTGGCGCCCGGTGTGGTGGCCTCGCCGGGCGCGGCAGGGGGTCAGCCCGACTAGCCCGCGAGTGCGAATCAGTGACTCGTCGATGTCAACGAGTGACTCCTCAGCGTCAACGAGTGACTCGCCAGCGTCAACGAGTGACTCCTCAGCGGGTCTAGGGGCCGGTGGCGCCGCGCTCGCGGGCGTCGGCCCAGGCGCGGTCGCGCAGGGCCATGGCGTCCTCGCAGGCCGCGATGAACCGCGCCGTGGCGACGCCGGGGGCCGGATCGCCCAGGTAGTACTCGATGAGTTCCACGCGGGCGGTCGCCGCGGGGTCGTCGTCGACGTGTGACGCGACCACGGCCGCGATGTCGTCGGAGGCATCGAGCCGGGGCAACGCGTCGAGCAGGCGGCTGGGCGACACCTCGACCCCGGGCACGGTGACCAGGAGCGGCTTGCCGGTCGGCAGCCAGTTCAGGGTGATCGCCGAGACGTCGGTGATCAACAGGTCCGCGTCAGCGAACGACTGCTCGAGGCTGACGTCGGTGTCGACACGATCGGCGAGTTCACGCACCCGCGCATCGGCGGCCGCGTACTCGGCGCGGATCACGCCGTTCAGAGGATGCGGGCGGTAGACGACCCGATAGTGCGGCTTCAGGGCCGAGACGATCCGCTCGCCGAACCGGTCGACCGATCCGTACGAGACCGACGGCTGCGAGGCCTCCCAGGTCGGCGCGTACAGAACGGTCCGGCGCCCGTCGGCCGCGGGTGACGATGTGGGCGACGGAGCGTCGAGCTGCGGCTGGCCGATCAGGACACTGCGCTGCTCCGCGTCGTACAACATCGTGGCCGCTGCCGTGCGGTCGAGCGCGGCCTGGCCGGCCAGGAAGCAGAAGTCGTATGCCTTGACCTGGTTCGACGCCGAGACGCCCTTGTCGCTGTCGCCATGACCCAGGTACACGTGCACCATCGAGGTGAAACGCAGGCACTCGAAATTCACCGGATCGTGGTTGATGTACAGCGCGAGCTTGACATCGCTGAGGCCGAGGATCTCGTCGAGCTCGCCGTACCGGGCCAGCGTCACGCAGTCCAGCCGGCTCTCGGCGCGGACGATCCGCGCGGTCCTCGAGTCCTTGAAGACGCATACGACCGGATGCTGCGCGTCGAGCGCTTCGAGGGCGGGCAGCCACGGCCGGAGCTGGTACAGGCTGTCGGCGGTCGTCGGGAAGTACAGCAGCACCTGCTGAGTGAACGCGCGGCCCAGGCGATCGGCGTCGGTCAGCTTGTCCGGCATGCCCGCCGGCAGGAACCGGGATCGCCGCAACCGCGCGATCGCCCACAGCTGGAGCCTGCGCACCAGCCCGACCCGCGCTTCAGCCACGGGACGTCACCGGCCCAGGATCTCGGGCAGCTTGTTGTCGGCCATCGACAGAGCCGACCCGATCGCCATGTGCATGTCGAGATACTGATAGGTGCCCAGCCGGCCGCCGAACAGCACGTTCGGCTCGGCGCCCATCAGCTCGCGGTACGCCAGGAGTCGCTCACGGTCCTGTGGCGTGTTGACCGGGTAGTACGGCTCGTCTGTGTGATCGGCGAAGCGTGAGAACTCGCGCATGATCACGGTCCGGTCGGTGGGATAGTCGCGCTCGGGATGGAAGTGCCGGAACTCGTGGATGCGAGTGAAGGGGATGTCGGCATCGGCGTAGTTCATGACCGACGTGCCCTGGAAGTCGCCCACCGGCAGCACCTCGGCCTCGAAGTCCAGGGTGCGCCACGACAGGTCACCGTGCTGGAAGCCGAAATAGCGGTCGACCGGGCCGGTGTAGACGACCGGCAGGTGCCCGACGACCGCCTTCTGGTTGAACGGCTGCGACTCGTCGAAGAAGTCGGTGCCCAGCTGGACATCGATGCGGTCATCGTCGGCCATCCGCTCGATCCACGCGGTGTAGCCGTCGACCGGCAGGCCCTCATGAGTGTCGTTGAAGTAGCGATCGTCGTAGGTGTACCGGACCGGCAGGCGGCTGATGATGTCGGCGCCGAGCTCGGTCGGATCGGTCTGCCACTGCTTGGCGGTGTAGCCGGCGATGAACGCCTCGTACAAGGGCCGGCCGATCAGGCTGACGCCCTTCTCCTCCAGATTCGCCGGCTCGCCCGCGAACGTCCCGGCCTGCTCGGTGACCCAGTCGCGTGCCTGGCCGGGTGTCAACGACGCGCGCAGGAACTGGTTGATGGTGCCGAGGTTGATCGGCATCGAGAACACCTCGCCGCGGTACGTCGTACGGACGCGGTGCTGATAGGAGGTGAACGCCGTGAACCGGTTGACGTACTCCCACACCCGCTCGTTGGACGTGTGGAACAGGTGAGCGCCGTAGCGGTGCACCTCGATGCCGGTCTCGGGCTCGGCCTCGGAGTAGGCGTTGCCGCCGATGTGATCGCGACGATCGATGACCTGCACCCGCAGACCGAGCGCGCGTGCGGCGTGATCGGCGATCGTCAGGCCGAAGAAGCCTGATCCGACGACCAGGAGATCGGGGCTGCTCATGCCGACCATCGTGCCGGAACGTCGGCCGGGTCCATGGGCCGCCACGTGTCATCGCGCCACAGACGCCGATTCTCGCGGAATCCCCGAGCCAGATCGCCCACGCCCTTGAGCGTGTGCTGGACGACGACGAGACGGAAGAGCTCCTTGGCGAGCGTCAGCGCGGTGCCGAGGCCGAAGCCGATCCGGTTGAGCTTGCCGTACTCGCGGAAGTACTTGCCGACGTAGGCACGGTTCCGGATCACGTGGAAGCGGAACAGCGGGCTGCCGTCGTTGAGGTGGCGGACGCCGAGATTGACCTGCTTCTGTTCACGCTTGCGCTTGAGCACGAACTCGTCGACGTAGACGACCTGCGTGTGCTGGGCCGCGAGCCAGGCGTACGCCGCGTCGTCCCACGAGATGAAGAAGCGCGGATCGGGCAGGCCGATCTTGCGCACCACGTCGCCGTGGATCAACATGCCCTCGAACGTGCCGGAGTTGGTGACCGCGTAGCCGTCGCTGCCGAACGTCTTGACCGAATAGGGCAGCGGGACGCCGAGGAACTGGTTGAACTTGGCCTGCCAGTAGAACGGCGAGCCGTCGAAGTCATAGCGACGGCCGTGGATGACCTGGAACCGTTCCATCCACGGGCCGAAGCGTTCCAGTGCGTCGGGCAGGATCTCGACATCGTCGTCCATCAGCCACACCCAGTCGGCGCCCAGCTCGAGTGCCACCCGGGTGCCCTCGGAGAATCCGCCGGACCCGCCGGTGTTGGTGTCGAGGCGGCGATTGACCAGGACGCCGTCGGGGAAGTCGGCAGCCGCCTGCGCGATGACGTCCTGCGTGTCGTCGGTACTGGCATTGTCGACGACGACGATGTGGTCGGGAAGGGTCTGCATGGCCGCCGCGCTGTGGAGCAACTCGGACAGGAACGCCGACCGGTTATAGGTGACGATCGCGATCGCGACCTTGGCAGGGGAGCTCGGGCCGTCGATCGAATTCACGCCGACACTCTATCGGCCGGGCGCTGCCGAACACGAACTCCGGCGCTGGTGAGAGCGGCTAGTCGTCGCTGGAGGACGACTCGGCCGTGGAACGCCCGCGATACTGCTCGCGTTCGGCCTCGGAACGCTCGACGAACGCATCGACCGAGGCCGCGAACGCCTCCAGGGTGCGCTGGCTGGGCGGACCGAGGAGATAGGTGGCGAGCCGCTCGCGCGCTTCGGCGTTCGTGTCCGGATCGACGCCGGTCACGACTCGGACGAACTCGGCGATGCCGCTGCCGTCGCGCCCGATGATGGTGCCCGCGCCGGTCGACGGGTAGTCGGCCTGGAACTGCGCTGCGTCGGTGTCGCTGTGGTTGAACACGGCATACGGCTTCTCGCTGGCGAGGAAGTCGCTCACGACGCTCGACACATCGGTCACGAGTGCCGACGACCGGTTGAACCAGTCGATGATCGCTCCACCACGGATCACCCGGTGGTCGATGCCGGACTCGGCCGAGGCGTCGTCGAGCAGCTGGGCGATGTGGGCGAGCGTCGCACGGTACTTGGCATCGCGCTGACCCGTGAACGGATGTGCCTTGAACACCACCCGGACCGGCGGCTGCGCCGCGAGCAGCCCCTTGATGACCTCGACGCCCACGGCGCGCACCGACGAGTACTCCTGCTCCAGGTTCACGCCCTCCCACGTCGGCGCGTACAGAACGGTGGGCACGGCGTCGTCGCCCAGGCGGGGTTCGCGCGAGATGGCGTGGATCTGCGGACGCCCGACGAAGCGGTAGTCGTCCTCGTGGACGTTCAGCCCGGACTTGCGATAGCGGTCGGCCCCTGCCTCGCCGGCGACCCACAGTTCGTCGTACACCCGCGAGAACGGGTTGTTCGACGCGCTCTTGTCGCTGTCGCCGTGCCCGATGAACGCGCTCATCAGGCTGGGCAGCCGCAACAGGTGGATGTTGTTGCCGGTGTTCGACGGATACAGCGCCACCTTGGCCGCCGAGAAGTCCAGCATCAGCAGCTCGCCGGCATTGCTGAGCTCGAGCGTGGGAATCGTGGTCGAGCTCAGCTTCGACATCAGAGGAGCGTCGCGCAGCACGATGAAGACCCGTCGGTCGAGGTGCTCGAGGCTCTCCAGCCAGGTGTTGATCTGATAGGCGGCCGTCTCGGGCCCGCTGAGGTGGACGATGACCTCGGGCTGGTACTCGTCGAGGAACGACTGGACCTCGCGCAGAGGCCCGGTGAACCCGGTCTGACGCTTCGCGCGCCGCATCGCCAGCGCGATCTTCACGTCAGGCAGCGTGACGGCGGCCAGGACCGCGGAGCCGAGCAGGCCCACCGGCACCACGATCCACCACGGTGCCTGGAGCGGGGCCGGCACGAGGCACAGCACCTGGGCAGTCACGACCAGGCCGATCCGGAGCGGGGGAGCAGTGTCGATCGTGGGCGAACCGGGGATGTTGCGGGTCGTCATCGGCTTCAACGGCCCGACGCGGCGGTACTCCTGGTGCAGGGCGCGACCGCACAGCACGACCATCAGGACGGCGCCGACCAGCACGAACGCGCGGGCAGCCCACACGTCGTCGAAGTGCTCGGCCGCCAGCACGACGACCACGACCCGCATCAGCCAGCGCGCCGGCATCGCGAACGAGGCCTGCCGCAGGGCCAGATCGGCCGACGCCGACCTGGGCTCGAGTACCAACTCGGCGCACGCCGACGCCGCGACCAGCACCAACGCCCCGATCTCGAGGCCCACCAGGGCGCAGGCGAGCGCGGCACCGAGGCCGACCACGCCGACCAGGATCCCGGTGCCGTCGCCTCCTCCGGCGACTCGACCGATCACGGAACGCAGCAGACGGGTCGGCGCAGGCATGACTGCGAATCTACCGGTCGGTACCGAGGTGTCTGCGATACCGTCGCGCCATGGTCCGGCTCAGCCGCCTGCGGATCCCCGCGGCGATCGCGCATCCGGTACGCCTGCTGCCGCTGACGTTCCTCGCGCTGATCGTGCTGGGCACCCTGCTGTTGTTGATGCCGTTCGCCCGGGCCGGGGAGCAGTCGCCCGACTTCATGGTGGCGTTCTTCACGTCGGCGTCGGCCGTCACGGTGACGGGTCTGTCGACCGTGGACCCCGGCACCTACTGGTCGATCCCCGGACAGGTGATCATGCTCGTCCTGGTCGAGATCGGCGGACTGGGCATCGTCGCCCTCGCGACCGTGCTGGGCCTGTTCATCGGAGGACGACTGGGGATCCGGACCCGGCTGGTCGCGCAGGCCGAGATGCACGTGGTCAACTTCGGCGAGGTCAAGCCGCTGTTCCGCCGTGTTGCCGTCACCATGGTGTTCTTCCAGACGGTCACCGCCGTGGTCCTGACCATGCGCTATCGATCCGGCTATTTCGACGACTGGGGCACCGCGCTGTGGCACGGCGTGTTCGACGCGGTGATGTCGTTCAACAACGCGGGATTCTCGCTCAACGAGGACAGTCTGGCGTCGTACGCCGGCGATGCCCTCGTGCTCCTGCCGATCTCGGCGGCGGTGTTCGTCGGCGCGATCGGCTTCCCGGTGCTCGCCGAGCTGTTCGCCGGCTGGCGTACCCCCAGCCGGTGGACCGTGCACACCCGGCTGACCGTGTGGGGTTCCATCGGGCTGCTGGTCATCGGCGCCGTCATGTTCCTGCTGCTGGAATGGAACAACGACTCCACGCTCGGGAACCTGCCGTTCTGGCATCGGATCGTCACCGGCGTCGAAGGCGGCATCATGCCCCGGTCCGGTGGTCTGGCCAGCTTCGACTGGAGTGCGGTTCGGCCCGAGACGCTCGACATGGGCATCGTGATGATGTTCATCGGCGGCGGCAGCGCCAGTACCGCCGGCGGTATCAAGATCACCACGTTCCTGCTGCTGTTCTACGTGATCCTGGCCGAACTGCGGGGCGATCCCGAGGTGACGATCGGCGTCAGGTCGATCGGCGCGCGGGTCGTCCGCACCGCCATCACGATCGCGCTGCTGGCCGTCATGCTGGTGACCACGACGACGTTCCTGGTGATGTTGTTGACCGATCTGCAGTTCGAGCAGGCTCTGTTCGAGTGCACGTCGGCGTTCGGCACCGTGGGGCTGAGCACGGGCGTGACCGCGGAGCTGCCGCCTGCTGCGCAGGTGGTGATCATCGGCCTGATGTTCCTCGGCCGGGTCGGCACGATCGCGGCCGCCGGTGCGTTCATCCTGAGGCGCCGGGCCCCTCGCTATCACCTGCCGGAGGAACAGCCCATCATCGGCTGATCACGCGCGGCCTCCGTCGTCGCCGAGTGGCGCAAACCGTTCCGCAGTGGCGCGGTTTGATGGCGCGACAGGCTGTCACAACAACCAGATTGCGCCACTCGCGGGACTGGGCGGACATGACATCTGTCAGGGCGAGGTCGTGACGGTCGCTCTGGGTGCAGGCGCGGCCGAGGCGGGACGGTGGAGTCATGAACACGACTGCAGCGGTACGCCTCACGGGCGTGACCAAGTATTTCGGTCAGGTGCGGGCCGTCGACGGCATCGACCTGACGATCCAGCCGGGCGAGGTGGTGGCCTTCCTCGGCCCCAACGGCGCCGGCAAGACGACGACGGTCGACATGCTGCTCGGGCTGAGCCGGCCCACCGGTGGTGACGTCGAGGTCTTCGGCGGCGAGGCGCGCCGTGCCGTGGCGCTCGGCCGCGTCGCCGCCGTCATGCAGACCGGTGGACTGCTCAAGGACTTCACGATCCGCGAGACCGTCGAGTTCACCGCATCGCTGTTCCGGCCCGCGCGGCCGGTCGACGAGGTGCTCGAACGAGCCGGCATCGCCGACATCGGCGACCGCCTCGTGGGCAAGGCGTCTGGCGGACAGCAGCAGCGCCTGCGGTTCGCGATGGCGCTGCTCTCCGATCCGGACCTGCTCGTGCTCGACGAGCCGACGACCGGGATGGACGTCCAGGGGCGCCGCGACTTCTGGTCGGCCATCCGCGACGACGCCCGGCGCGGTCGCACGACCTTGTTCGCGACCCACTACCTGGAGGAGGCCGACGCCTACGCCGATCGCGTCGTCCTGATGCGGCACGGCCGCATCGTCGCCGACGGCACCGCCGCCGAGATCAAGGCGATGGCAGCCGGGCGCTCGGTGCGGGTCACCTGGCCCGATGCCGACACGTCCGCCCTCTCGGGACTCCCGGGCATCGACGCCATCGACGTGCGCGGCGACTCCGTCATCGTGCACGCCGCCGACAGCGACAGCGTGGCGCGCTATCTGCTGAACCACACCCCGGCCCGCGACCTCGAGGTCACCAGCCGCAATCTCGAGGACGCCTTCGTCGCCCTCACCGGCGACGCCGCCGCCGACCAGACCGAAGGAGTACCGGCATGAGCAACGACCTGGGCACGATCGAGGCGACCCGTACGATTCCGCCGCTCGGCGGATTCTCGGGACGGATCCTCGGACTCGAACTGCGACGACTGGGCCGCAACAAGCGAGCCGTCATCTTCACGCTGGTCCTGCCGAGTGTGTTCTTCCTGCTCTTCGGCACCGACAGCAGCTACAAGACCGAGTCGGCCGGCCACGGCAATGTGACCGCCTGGGTCATGGTCAGCATGGCCGTCTACGGCGCCATGATCGCCACGACGTCCGGCGGTGCGATGGTCGCGACCGAGCGTGCCCTCGGCTGGAGCCGACAGTTGCGCCTGACCCCACTGCATCCCGTCGCGTACATCGCGGTCAAGACGCTGGTCGCGATGACGATGGGATTCGCCGCGATCGTCGTGGTGTTCGTGGTCGGCCAGTTCTTCGGAGCGGAACTGCCCCTCTGGCGGGTCCTGCTGTGCGGCCTGGTCGGCTGGGCCACGTCGCTGGTGTTCGCCGCCTTCGGCCTGTTCATGGGCTATCTGCTGCCCAGCGAGAACGTCATGCAGATCCTCGGCCCGAGCCTGGCGGTCCTGTCCTTCGCGGGCGGGCTGTTCCTGCCGCTGAGCGAGATGAGCCACGTGTTCGCCACGATCGCCAAGTTCACGCCCGCCTACGGCGTGGGCGTGCTCTCCCGGGCGCCGCTCGGCGGCGACGAGAGCGTCCTGCTGGCCGTGCTGAACGTGGTGGTGTGGGGCGGTCTGTTCATCGCGGGCGCGGCCTGGCGGATGAGCCGCGACACCCACCGCGTCTGACGCGCTCCGACTAGCCCGCTCTGACTAGATTGACGGCCATGGGCAACGTGGTGCGCGACGTCGCCGAGGACCGGACCGCTCTCGGCCGGCTCCTCGGCGCCGGCATCTGGTTGGTCTTCCTGGGTAATCCGCTCGGCGAACTGGTGAAGCAGGACGACTGGACCGAGTGGCTCGGCGTGCCCGCCTTGGCCCTGTTCGCCGTGGTCTACCTGGTCGGGCTGGCCCGGATCAGAGTCGCTCACCTGCATCGCCGCTACCTGACGTCGGTGGTGTTCGTCCTGGCTCTGCTGGCGCTGACTGCCGCTGTCGTGCCCGGTGCCGGGGATCAGGCGCTGACCTGCCTGGTGTTCGTGGCGGCGCTCTCGGTCGCGTCGCTGCCGTCGTGGTCCGGGCTGGCCGTGTCGGGGGTGTTGTTCGTGGCGGCCGTGGTCGCGGGCCGCACCGTGCCGGACTGGTCGGCGCACGGCAACGATTTCGCGATCGTGCTGGCCACCGGTGCCGTCTGGTCGTTCCGGTTGGCGTGGCAGCGGCAGGGCCGGCTGATGCAGGCCGAACAGCAGTTGGCCGAGCTCGCCGTCGAGGAGGAACGGTCGCGCATCGCCCGCGATCTGCACGACATCCTGGGTCACTCCCTGACCGTGGTGTCGGTCAAGGCCGAACTGGCGGAGCGTCTGCTCGACAGCGACCCTGAGCGGGCCCGCCGCGAGCTGTCCGATCTGCGGCGCCTGACGCGCGACGCGCTGGCCGACGTGAGATCGACCGCGCGGGGGATCCGCGGGATCTCGCTGCCGGGCGAGATCGCGTCGGCCCGCTCGGCCCTCGAATCCGCCGGTGTCGACGCCCACCTGCCGACCGTCGCCGACGAGGTGCCGTCGCAGTGGCGCGAGCTGTTCGCGTGGGTGATCCGTGAGGGCGTCACGAACGTGATCAGGCACAGCGGAGCGTCTCGGTGCGAGGTCGAGCTCGGCGCGGACCGTGTGACGGTGACCGACGACGGTCGTGGGATCGGCACTGACACCGTGCACGGCTCTGGTCTGGAAGGTCTACGGCAGCGGGCCCGGCTGGCCGGCGCCACGGTCATCACCGGGCCTTCGCCCGACGGGCGAGGATTCCGTCTGAGCGTGGAGGTGCCGGCGGCATCATGAGTACTCCGCACACGAGCAAGGGGATCCGACTGTTGCTCGCCGATGACCAGGCCCTCGTGAGAGGCGCACTGGCGGCCCTGCTGCAACTCGAGGACGATCTGGAGGTGGTCGCCGAGGTGTCGCGCGGCGACGAGGTGGTCGACGCCGTGCTGGAGCATCGGCCGGATGTGGCGCTGCTCGACGTCGAGATGCCCGGTATCGACGGACTGGCCGCCGCCCGCCTGGTGCGCGAGGCGGTGCCCGACTGCCGGGTTCTGATGGTGACGACGTTCGGCCGGCCCGGCTATCTGAAGCAGGCCATGGCGGCTGGCGCCAGCGGCTTCGTCGTCAAGGACACCCCGGCACGCCAGCTCGCCGACGCGGTCCGTCGCGTGCACCAGGGCCTGCGTGTCGTCGATCCGAACCTGGCGGCCGAGTCGCTGACCGCCGGGGACTCGCCCCTGACCGAGCGAGAGGCCGAGGTGCTGCAGGCCGCCCGCGACGGCGGCACGGTCGCCGACATCGCCGGCCAGCTGTTCCTGTCGGAGGGAACCGTGCGCAATCATCTGTCGAGCGCGATCGGCAAGACCGGGGCCCGCACCCGCGCCGAGGCCGTGCGGGTCGCGGTCGACAACGGCTGGCTCCTGCCTCAATAGTCCATCGCCACGCCCAAATTTTGCGGGATCATGCACCACTCTCGAGCATCGGAACGGTGCATGATCCCGCAAAATTCGGGATCGGGGACAATGGGTTCATGACCACCGCGATGCTGCCCCGTGTGTTGAGGCTGGGTGGTGTCATGGTGGATACGCCGGTCGTGCTCGCGCCGATGGCCGGAGTCACGAACGCGGCGTTCCGGCAGCTGTGCGCGGAACAAGGTGCGGGGCTGTACGTCTGCGAGATGATCACCTCGCGTGGCATCGTCGAAGGCGACCGCACGAGCCTGTCGATGCTGCGCTTCGCCGACAACGAGGCGGTCAGATCGGTGCAGCTCTACGGCATCGATCCCGCCACGATCGGCCGGGCGGTCGAGTTGCTGTGCGCCGACCACGGCGTGGCCCACGTCGACCTGAACTTCGGCTGTCCGGTGCCCAAGGTGACCCGCAAGGGCGGGGGAGCGGCGCTGCCCTGGAAGGATCGCCTGCTCGGCCAGATCCTCAGCGCCGCCGTCGCGGCCGCCGAGCCGTACGGCGTGCCGGTCACCATGAAGACCCGCAAGGGCATCGACGAGGACCATCTGACGTTCCTCGACGCCGGCCGCATCGCCGAGGACACCGGCTGTGCCGCGATCGCCCTGCACGGCCGTACCGCGGTGCAGCACTACTCGGGCGAGGCCGACTGGGACTCGATCGCCCAATTGAAGGCCGCGGTCGGCATCCCCGTGCTCGGCAACGGTGACATCTGGGAGGCCGCCGACGCGATCGCGATGGTCGAGCAGACCGGCTGCGACGGTGTCGTCGTGGGGCGCGGCTGCCTGGGCCGGCCCTGGCTGTTCGGCGATCTGGCCCGCGCGTTCGCCGGCGAGACAGTCCAGGACCTGCCGCGTCTCGGCGAGGTCATGGCCGTCATGCGGCGCCACGCCGAGCTGCTCGGCGACCTGATGGGCGAAGAACGCGGCTGCGTCGAGTTCCGCAAGCACGTCGCCTGGTACCTCAAGGGCTTCCGGGCCGGATCGCGGGTGCGCGACCATCTCGGCAAGGTCTCGTCGTACGCAGCGCTCGAGACCCTGCTGGCCGAACTCGATCCCGACGAGGAGTTCCCGTCCTCGCAACTGGGCCAGCCCCGCGGCAAGCAGGGCTCACCGAAGAAGGTCGTCGTCCCCGACGGCTGGCTCGACAGCCGCGAGCTGGTCGGCCAGATGGACCCGCTCGCCGAGGACCCCGCCAGCGGCGGCTGACCGGACTCCGCTGAGGAGTCGCTGGTTGGTGGTGGGGAGTCACTCGTTGCGCGAGCCTGGTGGGCTTGGTCGCCTACCCGCTCCCTCGTTCCTCGGTCGCTGGCGACCGAGCACCGGTCGCCAGCGAGGTACGAGCGGGGAGGCGACCGACCCGGGGTCACCTTGCGAGTGGTTGCGTCGCCTGGGTTTGCGTCCGGCCTTCAGATGCGGGCGAGTTGTTCGGTCCAGAAGCGGCGAGCGTCGGCGGCAGTCAGGTGGGAGCCGTCGACGTCGACGGGACCCGGAGGGGTGTGCACCTCGACGGTCGCGACACCTCGCCACCGCTGCAGCGGACCCTGGCGCAACTCGACCGACTGGCTCTTGTGATGAGGCACCAGACACGTGGTGCGTTCGATCCAACCGGTCTGCGACACGACCGTGCCGACCCGCGCTTCGATCCACCGATAGCGCCAGCCGATCGGGGCGAACGGCCAGGACCTGTGAGTCGGGCGATCGAACGTGAGGCGCTCCGTGCGAGACGGTACGAGCTCGGCGATGACCGCCTCGGCCAGAGCCGGATCGGTGATCGGCAGCAGCGTCGACGTGCTGTTGTGCCCGCTGTCGTCGGACTGCGCGGCGTAACCGGCGACGTCGACCTCGAGCCGCTGCCAGCCCAGCCGACGCCAGACGAACGGCTCCTTGATCGCGATGCCCTGTACGCGCTCGTAGGGGATCGTCTGCGACGTGCGCGACAGCAGGCCACGCTCGATGCGCAGACCTCGCTCGCCGCGTGACAGCGTGAAATCCCACTGCTCGAGCACCCGCTTGGCGATGATCTGGGCGAGGGCGCCACCGAACGGCAGGATGCCGCCGATCGCGAACAGCACCTGGCGTGACACGAAGGCGATCACGATCGACGCCACGAGCATCACCACGGCGCCCAGGAAGTCCAGCGACAACAGGGTGCCGATGATGATCCGATCCGGAGGCACCCGGGTGATGAGGGAACGTGCGTCGTCGTCCGGTTCGGCCTCGACCTCCGCGCCATGGGCACGGGCGAGGAGCACCCGTCTCAACTCACGGACCTCGGCGAGCGGGAGGAAACGCAAGGTCGTGCGTGACTCGTCGCCTCCGGCCATGTCGATGCGCAGCTCGGCGAGGCCGACGATGCGCGCGATGAACGGCTCGGCGACGTCGACGGACTGGATGCGCTCGTACGGGATTCGGCGTGACGATTTGGTCAGGACGCCCCGGGTGATGCGCAACTCCGTGCCGTCGATCACGAACCGGGTGAAATACCACGACAGATAGCCCGCGAACAGGCCGATCGCCAGGCCGCCGACCAAGGCGCCGAGCACGGTCCACATGATCACGGTGGCCGAGTTGCCGTCGCCGCGGCTGAGCGTCGAGCCCACGATCGCCACGAACGCGGCCGCGGCCCACAGCACGCCCTGGACCAGGCCGGTCAGGGGATGGGTGCGGCGGCCCGTCTGCTCGGGGATGCGCGGCTCAGACACCGGCGCCTCGCGTCTCGCCCAGTTCCGTCAGGCGGTTGCGCAGGCGGTTGGCCTCGTCTGCGGGGACACCGGGGATCGTGGCGGCCGTCTCGGTGCTCGCGGTGTGCAGCGTCACGGTCGCGACGCCGAACAGGCGGTGCAGCGGCCCGGCCTGCACGTCGACGAACTGCATGCGGCCGTACGGCACCGCGACGAGGCGGCGGAACCACACGCCCGACGTGATCAGCAGGTCCTCCTCGTTCTCGGCGTAGCCCCATGAGCGGCGGTTGGTCTCGGCCCAACGCCAGGCCCAGACGGCGCACCCGGCGGCGATCACGGCGCCCACGGCGGGCAGCCACTGCCAGGCAGGCAGCAGTGCTGCCGTGACGCCGAGCGCGATCGCGAGCACGAGCAACGGCAGCGCACCGGTGAGACGGCGCAGTGTGGCGAGGGCGGGAGAGACCCGGGTCCACTCGCCGGCCATCGGATCGAACAGCGCGTCGAGAGCGGCGGAGTCAGCAGCATCGGCCATGACGTCACCCTACGACCAGGTTCGTGCTGACCCGCCCAGCAGCGGGTTTGACCCGCTGTGAGCGTGGTGGGACACTGGCAGACGCAGCATTTCGTTCGCTGCTTCACCGCAACGGCTCGATCTCAACGGAGAGATTTCTTCATGGCCAAGGCTCTCATCGGCTACGTCGGCGGACCCACCGCTTCGCAGGTACGCGAAGTGGCGCAGCTCCGCCGCCGCGTCGCCGACCTCGAGGCCGAGGTACTTCGGCTCAAGGCCGAGAACGACGGACTGCAGGCTGCCGTGGCCGATAGTCACGCGTTCCAGGCCGGTGATCTCGTGACCACCGCCGATCTCCTCGAACCTCTCGCTCGCTGACACCGCCTCGTCGTCGCACCACCCGGTTCGACGCGGTTCCGTCTTGTCCGCGACCGGGTCCGCCAGCACGGGCGCCGTACCGACTAAGGTGATCGGCAGCCAGAATCGACCGGCGATGCAGTCATCCGACGGAGGACATCGGTGTACCTGAAGAGCCTCACCTTGCGTGGGTTCAAGTCGTTTGCCTCTGCGACGACCCTTCAGCTCGAACCGGGCATCACCTGCGTCGTGGGGCCCAACGGCTCCGGCAAGTCCAATGTCGTCGACGCGCTCAGCTGGGTCATGGGCGAGCAGGGCGCCAAGTCGCTGCGCGGCGGCAAGATGGAGGACGTCATCTTCGCCGGCACGGCCGGACGGCCCCCGCTCGGCCGCGCCGAGGTGTCGCTGACGATCGACAACACCGACGGGGCGCTGCCGATCGACTACAGCGAGGTCACGATCTCGCGCACGATGTTCCGCAACGGCGGGTCCGAGTACGCCATCAACGGGGCGACGTGCCGCCTGATCGACATCCAGGAACTGCTCAGCGACTCCGGTATCGGTCGCGAGATGCACGTCATCGTCGGTCAGGGCCAGCTCGACAACATCCTGCGGGCCACCCCCGAGGAGCGCCGAGGCTTCATCGAGGAGGCCGCGGGCGTCCTGAAGCATCGCAAGCGCAAGGAGAAGGCGCTCCGCAAGCTCGATGCCACGCAGGGGAATCTGACACGGCTCAACGACGTGCTGGTCGAGTTGCGGCGCCAGCTCAAGCCGCTGGGCCGCCAGGCCGAGGTGGCGCGCCGGGCGGTCGGCATCCAGGCCGCGGTGCGCGATGCCCGGGCCCGGCTCCTGGCCGACGACGTCGTGCGCGCCCGTACCGTCATCGAGCAGGAGCTCGCCGACGAGAACGCGGTCAAGCAGCGTCGCGAGGGGCTCGAGAAGACCATCGCGACGGCGCGCGCCCGGGAGACGGAGCTCGAGGAGCAGCTTCGTGAGGACTCGCCGCGGCTGTCCGCGGCCCAGGAGACCTGGTACGGCCTGTCGGGCCTGCGTGAACGATTCCGGGGCACGGCGGGTCTCGCCAACGAGCGCATCCGGCTCGCCGCGGTCGAGACCGTCGACCAGGCCACCGGACGCGATCCCGAGGATCTCGAGGCCGACGCCCGACGTGCGCAGGAGCAGCTCGCCGAGCTCGGCACGGGCGTGAAGACGGCCACCGAAGCACTCGAACGGGTCATCGCCGAGCGCCAGTCGGCCGAGGAGGCACACGACACCGAGGAGCGGCGGGTCGCGGGTCTGTTGCGCGCCGCGGCCGACAAGCGCGAGGGCCTGGCCAGGCTGCACGGCCAGGTCAACGCGCTGCGCAGCCGGGTGACCGCCGCCGAGGAGGAGATCGGTCGGCTCACGACGGCCCGGGCAGCGGCCGACGAGCGCGCCGCGGCCGCCCAGAAGGAGTTCAGCACGCTCGAGACCCAGATCGCCGGCCTGAACGCGGGTGAATCCGGTCTCGACGATGAACTCGATACTGCCGAGGCCGAGCTGGCGCGTCTGACCGAGGAGCTCGACGGCCTCAGTGCGCAGGAGCAGCAGGCGCAGCGCGAGGTCGCCGCCCTGCAGGCCCGCAAGGAGGCGCTCGAGCTCGGACTGGAGCGCAAGGACGGCACGGGCGCGTTGCTGGCGGCCACGGGAGAGATCAGCGGCCTGCTGGGTTCGGTCGCCGCGCTGCTTGCGGTCGAGCCCGGTCATGAGACGGCGATCGCCGCGGCGCTCGGCAGCGCGGCCGATGCGGTCGCGGTCGACGAGGTCTCGACGGCCGTCGTCGCGATGGAGAAGCTGAAGACCGAGGACCTCGGCCGCGCCGGCATGCTGCTCGGCGGTGGCGAGATCGACGACAGCACCTGGCCCGGCCTGCCGGACTTCGCGACGTACGCGGTCGACGTGGTCGACGGACCCGACAACCTGCAGGCCGCGCTGCGACGCCTGCTGTTCAAGATGGCCGTCGTCGATGATCTGCCCGCGGCCCGGCGCCTGGTCGAGGCGGTTCCCGACGTCACGGCCGTGACGCGCGACGGCGATCTGCTCGGCGCGCACTTCGCGGTCGGCGGCTCGTCGGCCAAGCAGAGCCTGATCGAGGTCCAGGCCGCGATCGCGCAGGCCGAATCCGATCTCACGGCGGCCCAGCACACGCTGGAGCGGCTGCGCTTCGAGTCCGAGCAGCGATCGCAGGCTCGCACCGAGGTCCAGGAGCGCGCCGCGGCGGCGCTGGCGAAGCTGCACGAGTCCGATGCCACGATGACGGCGATCGCCGACAACCTCGGTTCGCTCGGTTCGCAGAGCCGTGCCGCGAAGGGCGAGGCAGACCGCCTCGCGCAGGCGATCGTGGCCGCCGAGGAGGCGCGAGACGCCGCGGTCTCCGGGCTCACGGACCTGGAGTCGCGTCTGGCCGAGGCCGAGGCGGCGCCCGACGAGGAGCCCGACACGACGTCGCTCGAGCAGCTGGCCGCCGCGGCGTCGGAGCATCGCCGGGCCGAGACCGAGGCACGCCTGGTGCTGCGTACCAACGAGGAGCGCGCCCGTGCGCTCGAGGGCCAGGTCACCGCGCTGTTCGCGGCCGCCGAGGCCGAGCGCGAGGCGCGCCGCCAGGCCGAGGAGCGACGCGAGCGGCAGCGCCGGGAGGCCGAGGCCGCACGTGCCGTGGTCGCCGCGTCCGATCGTGTGCTGGTGCGCCTCGACCGCTCGATCGAGGAGGCGGCTCGCATCCGCCGCGAGATCGAGGAGTCGCGCACGGGCCGCGAGGAGGAGCTGCGCGAGGTGCGCGGCCGTCTGCGTGAGCTGGGCACCGAACTGGACCAGCTCACCAATGCGGCTCATCGCGACGAGATGGCGCGTGCCGAGCAGCGCATGCGGCTCGAGGCCCTCGAGACCCGCGCCCAGGAGGAACTCGGCCTCGAGGTCGACGCCCTGATCGCCGACTACGGCCCCGACGTCCCCGTCCCGGTCGTCGACGAGGAGACCGGCGCCCCCGTCCCCGCCGACGAGTCACCCGTTGCCGCTGACGAGTCGGTTGTTGCCGCTGAGGAGTCACCTGTTGGTACCGACGAGTCAGTGATCGATGCTGACGAGTCAGTGGATGACGACGAGCGCCCTGACCCCGCCGACGAGCCGGTGGAAGCCGACGACACGACACCCGAGGTCGCCACGATCCCGTTCGATCGCGACGAGCAGGTCAAGCGCCTGCGCCAGGCCGAACGCGCCTTGGCGATGCTCGGCAAGGTCAATCCGCTGGCGCTCGAGGAGTTCTCAGCGCTCGAGGAGCGGCATCAGTTCCTGTCGAGCCAGGTCGACGACCTGAAGAAGACCCGCCAGGATCTGCTCGAGATCGTCGACGAGGTCGACGCCCGGGTCGAGGAGGTCTTCACGGCCGCCTGGCACGACACCGAGCGCGAGTTCGAGGACGTGTTCTCACGGCTGTTCCCCGGCGGCGAGGGCCGACTGGTGCTCACCGATCCTGAGTCGATGCTGACGACCGGTGTCGACGTCGAGGCGCGCCCGCCGGGCAAGAAGGTCAAGCGCCTCTCGCTGCTGTCGGGCGGTGAGCGGTCGCTTGTCGCGGTGGCGTTCCTGGTCGCCCTGTTCAAGGCGCGACCGAGCCCGTTCTACATCCTCGACGAGGTCGAGGCAGCGCTCGACGACACCAACCTGGGTCGTCTGCTCGGCATCTACGAGGAACTGCGCGACAACTCCCAGCTGATCGTGATCACTCACCAGAAGCGCACGATGGAAGTCGGCGATGCCCTGTACGGCGTCTCGATGCGCGGCGATGGTGTCTCCGCGGTCATCAGTCAGCGCCTCCGCGAGGACGAGTCGGCCTAGCCGCTAGAAGTCCTCGTCGGGATCGTCGCCGGGCTCGGCACCCCAGCGCCAGCGAGCCTTCGGGCCCTTGCGGATCGTCGCGACGAGCAGGCCGATGATCGAGAGCGCGACCGCGGCCAGGTAGATCACCACCGGCGTCGGGCCGTCGGAGTCGAGAACACCCAGCACGACGGCACCGCCCAGCGTGACCAGCATGACCGCCGCGAACACCAGCCAGCCCTCGACCGACGACGGAGTCCAGCCGTAGCCATAGCGCCGCCGCTTGAACCAGTACTTCTCCGCCACGCCCTCACTCTAGGGTGATGCTGTGACCGAGACACCGAAACGGACCCGCGACGACTACGCGGTGCTACGCACCATCAGCACCCGTTGGGAGGACGAAGACGTCTACGGCCACGTCAACAACGTCGTCTATTACTCGTTCTTCGACACCGCGGTGAACGGCTATCTGATCGAGACGACCGGCACCGACATCCGCACGCTGCCCGAGTACGGCATCGTGGCCGAGACCGGCTGCCGGTTCCTGCGCGAACTGCGGTTCCCCGGCGATGTGCAGGCGGGCCTGCGAGTGGAACGGCTGGGCACGTCGAGCGTGGTCTACGAGATCGGGCTGTTCCAGGGCGATGATCCGGCTCCTGCCGCGATCGGCCGGTTCGTGCACGTGTACGTCACGGGTGCCGAGCGCGCCGTGACGCCGGTGCCCGATGTGATCCGTGCGGCGCTGGCCCACCTCGAGTAGTCAGAGGACCTCCAGGGCGTGACGGATCCAGGGGACGGCGAGTGTGACCGTGGGGACGACGAGGACGGCCGCCGAGATCACCAGTGAGGCGGCCGTCGACGCTGCCCGAGCGCCACGGCTCGCGGGGTGGCGCAGTCGCTCGATCCGGACCAGGGCCTGACCGCCGGCGCCCAGCGTGCCCGGTGGGGCGCCGGTTCCGGCCAGGGTCACGATCGCTCGTGCCAGGGCCTGATCGCCCGTGACACGTCGGGCCGCGTCGTCGGCCATCAGCTCGACGAGCACCTGACTCTGCAGCAGCGGCGCATCGGTTCTCAGCGGCCGTGGGTAGGCGCGGCGCAGCACGCCGAATGCCTCGAGCACCAGGTCGTGGCGCATCCGGACGTGGGCGCGCTCGTGCTCGAGGACCGCCTGGAGCGCGTCGTCGTCGAGGGAGTCGATCGTGCCGCTGGAGATCACCACGCGGGCGTCGCCGCGCCGTGGGATGCAGTAGGCGACCGGCGTCTGTTCACTCAGGATCCGCACGGCGGGCAGTGCCCCGTGCGGCTCGCCCAGCAGATCGGCGAGCTGGCGGTGCCTGGCGCGTCGTTGCGAGGTCTCGCGCCACACCTGCCAGGCGGCCCACCAGAAGCGTGCCCAGACCAGTCCGCCGGTGCCCAGCAGGACGAAGTGCAGGACGATCCGCCACCAGATCGGATGTGCGTCGGTGACCAGCCAGAGGGCGGTCGAGAGCGCAGCGCCCGAGATCGCCAGCACGGCGGCGAGCGCCAGCGACTGCCAGAGCACGATCCCCGCGGCCGGAGCCAGACGCGGCCAGGTGGCCCGGGCGAGCACGGCCGGCACGGGTAGCGCGAGAGCCAGCCCGATCAGTCCGAGCCAGACCGGGGTCACGGGTCGTTCCGGTTCGCGATCTCGTCGAGGGCGGTACGGAGGGCGGCCGCCTCGTCGGGGTCGACCGTGCGCGCGAAGTGCACGAGCGCCGCGGTGCGATCGCCGCCGGCCTGGTCCAGGGTGTCGTGGAGCAGTTCGGACGTGGCCGCGTCGCGCGTGGTGGCGGGGGAGTAGCGGAAGGCGCGGCCGTCGCGCTCGCGCGTGACCATGTCCTTGGCGCCGAGCCGGTCGAGCACCGTCATCACGGTCGTATACGCCAGATCGCGCCCCGGGCCGCTCGCCTCGAGCGCGTCCAGCACCTGCCGCACGGTCATGGCGGACGGAGCGTCCCACAGCACGTTCATGACCGTGCGTTCCAGTTCACCGAGTCGAGGCATGACACCAATCTACGACATTCAGTAGTACCTGCGCTTGTCGCGGTCCGGATGAAGTACTACCGTGAGTAGTAGTTACTACATCGTGTAGTAGAGATGAGGCGAGATGGACGCGCTGGAACTGGCCCGCTGGCAGTTCGGGATCACGACGGTCTACCACTTCTTCTTCGTGCCGCTCACGATCGGGCTCTCGGTCCTCGTCGCCGGCATGCAGACGGCCTGGTGGCGCACCGGCCACGAACGCTGGCTGCGTCTCACCCGCTTCTTCGGCAAGCTGTTCCTGATCAACTTCGCGATGGGCATCGCCACCGGCATCGTGCAGGAGTTCCAGTTCGGCATGAACTGGAGCGACTACTCGCGCTTCGTCGGCGATATCTTCGGCGCTCCGCTCGCGATCGAGGGCCTCCTGGCGTTCTTCCTCGAATCGACGTTCCTCGGCCTGTGGATCTTCGGCTGGGACCGGCTCAAGCCGGGCCTGCACCTGGCCTGCATCTGGATCGCCTCGCTGGGCACGGTCTTCTCGGCCTACTTCATCCTGGCGGCCAACTCCTTCATGCAGAACCCCGTCGGCTACACACTGAACGGCGACAAGACCAACGTCTCCGGGGCGAGAGCCGAACTGACCGACTTCGGAGCCGTTCTGACCAACAAGGTCCTGATGGTCACGTTCCCGCACCAGATCTTCGGCTGCTTCATGGTGGCCGGAGCCTTCGTGGCGGGCATCGCTCTGTGGCAGCTGGTCCGGCATCCCGAGCGTGACGCCGACGCGTTCCGGCCGGCGGCCCGGATGGGCGCGGTCGTGCTGATCGTGGCCGGGCTGGGCACGATGATCTCCGGCGACTTCCAGGGCAAGGTCATGACCGAGGTCCAGCCGATGAAGATGGCTGCGGCCGAGGCGCTCTACGACGACGCGCAGCCGGCACCGTTCTCGGCCTTCACGGTGGGCACGCTCGACGGCTCCGAACCGCTCTACCAGCTCGAGGTGCCTCGACTGCTGTCGTTCCTGGCCGCCGGCAACTTCGACGCCGAGGTCCGGGGCATCGACTCGCTGCAGTCCGAGTACCAGCAGACCTACGGACCCGGTGACTACCGGCCCAACATCCCCGTGACGTACTGGACGTTCCGGATGATGATCACGGCCGGAGGCATCGCGATGGCGGCCGGTGCGGCGATCCTCTGGGTCACCAGGAAGCGCCGTCTGCCGGTCTCGCGCTGGTGGGCCGTCACCGGCATCGTGCTGCCGCTGCTGCCGTTGTTCGCCAACTCGTTCGGCTGGATCTTCACCGAGATGGGACGGCAGCCCTGGCTGGTGTTCGGGCTGCTGCCCACCTCGTCCGGCGTCTCACCCGGGACCACCGTCGCCGAGGTCGGCACCTCGCTGGCCGCCTTCACGCTGCTGTACGGCGCGCTGGCCGTGGTCGAGGTCCGGTTGCTCATGACCTACGTGCGCAAGGGGCTGCCCGACGCGGACCCGCCGACCGTGCGCACCGACTCCGACGACGACGCCCCACTCGCGTTCGCCTACTGAAGGGATCACCGAGATGGAACTGACGACCCTCTGGTTCGTGCTGATCGCGGTGTTGTGGATCGGCTACCTGGTGCTCGAAGGCTTCGACTTCGGCGTCGGGATGCTGATGGCGCTCCTGGCGCAGAACGATCGCGAGCGCCGGGTGCTGCTCAACACGATCGGACCGGTCTGGGACGCCAACGAGGTGTGGCTCCTGGTGGCCGGCGGCGCGACGTTCGCGGCGTTCCCCGAGTGGTACGCGACGTTGTTCAGCGGGTTCTACCTGCCGCTCCTGCTGATCCTCCTCGCCCTGATCGTCCGGGTCGTCGGCATCGAGTTCCGGTCCAAGCGGCCCGATCCGGGCTGGAAGCGGTGGTGCGACATCGCGATCATCACCGGCTCCTTCGTGCCCGCGGTCCTGTGGGGCGTGGCGCTGGCCAATATCGTCCGGGGTGTCCCGATCGACGCGGCCGGGGAGTACGCCGGCTCGTTCTGGGATCTGCTCGGCCCGTACGCGCTGCTGGGCGGTCTCGTGACTATGACGGTGTTCCTGGTGCACGGCGCGTTCTTCGTGGCGCTCAAGACCACGGGCCCGATCCGCGAGCGGGCGCTGTCGTTCGGCCTGCGTGTCGGTGTCGTCGCCGGTGCGCTGGTGACCGCGTTCGTGGTGTGGACGGTGTCGCGGGACGTCTCCGCGATGACGCTGCTGCTGGCCGCCGGGGTGCTGGTGGCGTACGTCTTCGCCGGCGCCAACGGCATGGCGCACCGCGACGGCTGGGCGTTCGCCGGCACGGCGGTGGCCATCGGGCTGCTCACGGTGCTGCTGTTCGCGTCGCTGTTCCCCGACGTGATGCCCTCGTCGCTCGATCCGGCCTGGTCGCTGACCACGGAGAACGCGTCCGCGACCCCGTACACGCTCAAGATCATGTCCTGGGTCGCGCTCGTCTTCACCCCACTGGTGCTGATGTATCAGGGCTGGTCCTACTGGGTGTTCCGCCGTCGCATCGGCGTCCACCACATCCCGGCATGACCAGCGATTCCGGTCGCCAGCCCGAGGGATGGTTCCCCCATCCCGGTCGCCAGTTCGAGGGATGGTTCCCCGATCTCGGTCGCCAGCCCGAAGGATTGTTCCCTTACCCCGGTCGCCAGCCCGAGGGACGAGGGCGGGTAGGCGTGGGTGAGTTTGTGGGCTCGCGGGCTTGTGGTGCTGCGAGTCTGTCGGGTGGCGGGCGCCTTCTCGCGCTTCGGCCGTGGCCGGCCTCTGCGCTGGCGACCGGTGGTTGTGTTTCCGTCGGTCGCCAGTCCGAGGGGCGCTTTCCCGATCCCGGTCGCCAGCCCGAGGGACGAGGGCGGGTAGGCGTGGGTGAGTTTGTGGGCTCGCTGGCCTGTGGTGCTGCGAGTCTGTCGGGTGGCGGGCGCCTTCCCGCGCTTCGGCCGTGGCCGGCCTGTGCGCTGGCGACCGGTGAAGGCGGATCGTCATGAAGCCCCTCGATCCCGAGCTCGTGCGCCGCTCGTCGGCGGTGCGGCGCCATCTCCTGGTCGCGACCGGCCTCGGGACGGCCACCGCGGCGGCACTCGTGGGACAGGCGTGGGCGATCAGCGAGATCGTGGCCGGCCGCTTCGACGGTCAGGTCGTCACGCCGGTGGTCGTCGCGGTGGTCCTGGTCGTGCTGGTACGCGGGCTGATCGGCTGGGCCCAGACGGTCGTGGCCGCGCGGGCCGCTGCGCGCGTCAAGGCCGAGCTGCGCACCGAGATCGTGCACGATCTGCTCGACCCGCGTCGCGTCGGTCCTCGGCCGTCGAGCGCACGCACCATGACACTGCTCGGCTCGGGCCTCGACGCGCTCGACGCCTATGTCGGCCGCTTCCTGCCTCAGGTCGTGCTGGCAGGCGTGGTGCCGGCCGTGATCGTCGCGGTCATGCTGGCGACCGACGTCTGGTCGGGCCTGATCGTCGCGATCACCTTGCCGCTGATCGTGGTCTTCCTGGTGCTGGTCGGCTTGCGCACCCAGGACGAGATCGGCCGACGCTGGCGAGCCATCGACCGGCTGGGCCGCCACTTCACCGATGTACTGGACGGTCTCGTCGTCCTGACGTCGTTCGGCCGGGCCCAGGCCGAGGGTGTCCGTCTGACCGGCGATCGCCACCGGGTCGAGACCGTTCGCTCGCTGCGGATCGCGTTCACGTCGGCCGTCGCGCTCGACCTGTTCTCGACGCTGTCGGTCGCCCTGGTGGCGGTCGAGGTCGGGCTCAGACTGGTGCACGGCGATCTGGAGCTGGCGACCGGGCTTTTCGTCCTGGTCCTGGCGCCTGAGGCGTTCCTGCCGGTACGTCGGCTCGGGGCGCACTTCCACGACAGCACCGAGGGCGTCGATGCGGTCGCAGCGGTGCTGGAGGTGCTGGACCACCCTCGTCATCCGGGCACCCGTCCAGCGCCGAGTCCGCGCGGTGCCGTCATCGAGCTGGCCGATGTCGAGGTCCGGTACGCCGACCGCCGCGGGCCGGCGCTCGAGATCGATCGTCTCGCCCTGCTGCCAGGCGTCGTCACGGCCGTCACGGGACCGTCAGGATGCGGGAAGTCGACGCTTCTCGCGCTGCTGCTGGGTCTGGAGCTGCCCGATCACGGTCGGATCGAGGTCGACGGTACCGACCTGACGACCGTCGACCCCCAGGGGTGGCGACGACAGATCGCCTGGGTTCCGCAGGTGCCGGGAGTCGTGCGTGGAACGGTTGCCGAGAACGTGGCCCTCGGCATCGAGGAACCGGTCTCCGGATCGTTGGCACGCGACATCGAGGCGGCCCTGCGTGACGCAGGCGCCGCGGACCTGGACCCGTTGCGGCCGATCAGCGAGGCCGCGGCCGATGTCTCGGCGGGGGAGCGCCGCCGCATCGCCGTGGCGCGGGCGGTGTTCCGGGCCAGGCGGGGAGCGGCGAGCCTGGTGCTGCTCGATGAGCCGACGGCCGGCCTCGATGCCGAGCGAGAGGAGCAGGTCGTCGCGACGCTGCGATCGCTCGGCGTCACGGTGATCGTCGTGTCGCACCGACCGGCCACGCTCGCTGCGGCCGACCGGATCGTGACGCTGCACAGTGCCGACGTGCTTCGGCGAGGCGATGCGGGGGTGCTCCGATGACACAGCGAACGTCAGCTGGTCGTCTCCTGCTCGGCCGGGTCCTGGGCGTCAGCGCTCAGCTCAGCGCCGCCGGTCTGCTCCTGACCTCGGCCTGGCTCATCGTGCGAGCCGCGGAGCACCCTCCGGTGCTGTTCTTGATGGTCGCGATCGTCGGGGTGCGGTTCTTCGGCGTCGCGCGGACCGTGTTGCGCTATGCGGAACGGCTCGTGCTCCACGACGTGGCGCTGCATCGCGTCGTGGAGCTGCGCGTCCGGGTGCTCGAGGTGCTGGAGCAGCGCGCCGGACAGCTGGCCGACGCGACCCAGAGGGGCGACCTGGTGCGTCGGGTCGTGTCGGACGTCGACGCTGTGCAGGATCGTCTGCTGCGCGTACGCGGTCCGTGGATCGTGGCGATCGCGACGACCGTCGTCACGGCCGCCGTGCTGGCGTGGATCCTGCCGATCGCCGGAGCAGTGCTGGTGGCCGGTGCCGGGTCGGCCATGCTGCTGGTGCGTCTCACCGGCGGGGACGCGGCCACCGAGTCGCTGACCGCCGCTCGTGCGGCGCTGGCCGCCGAGGCCTCGAACGAGGCCGTGGCCGCGCCTGACCTGGTCGTGGCCGGGGCGACGTCGGGTCGCCTCTTGACCGTGCAGGTCGAGCGCATCGCCGAGCTGGAGCGTCATTCGGCCCGGCGGTCGGGTCTGGCGCAGAGTCTGGTCCTGATGTGTACGGCGGCCGCACTCGGTGCGCTCGCCTTGCTGAGCGGCGACCTGGAGCCTGTCATGGTCGGCGTCGTCGTGCTCGCCCCCCTGGCCTTGGCCGAGCCGTTGGAGGCCCTGGCCGATGCCGAGAGATTCCGCCGCGACGTCGAGGCCGCCGAGCAACGCCTTCGCACCCTGCTGGCCGCCGGTGCCGCCGTCCCGGATCCGACCTTTCCCGCGATGCTCCCGGAGGCATCGCTGCCGGGCGCCTGCGATCTACGGCTCGAGGGGGTGGCGATCGGCCGGTCCGTCCCGCTGGTGTCGGGCATCGATCTCGATCTTGCGGCCGGCTCGGCGGTGGCGGTCACGGGTCCGAGCGGGGTCGGCAAGAGCACCCTGGGCCTCACCCTGACGCGGTTCCTCGAGCCGATGGCGGGCCGGATCGTCCTCGGCGGCGTCGACGTCACGACCTTGACCGGCGCCGACGTCCGTTCGCGGATCGGTCTGCTGAGTCAGGACGAGATGGTGTTCGACACGACGGTCCGCGAGAACCTGCGGATCGCCGATCCCTCGGCCGGGGACGACCGCATGATGCGGGCGCTTGACGACGCCGGGCTCGGATCATGGCTCGCGTCCACCCGCGACGGTCTGGACACGCGGGTGGGCGAGCGCGGATCGGCCCTGTCGGGTGGTGAGCGTCAGCGTCTGTGCCTGGCCCGGCTGCTGCTCGCCGGCCATCGGATCCTGGTACTCGACGAGCCGACCGAGCACCTGGACGATTCCGCTGCCGAACGGCTGCTGGCGGACCTGCTCGCGCTGCGGCCACGCGTCAGTCTGGTCGTGATCAGCCACGATCAGCGGGTGATCGACGCGGTCGGGCACCGGCTCGACCTCGAGTCCGCGGCGCAGCCGCAGGAGCGCGAGGCGCTGACCGTCGGCTAGCGGGGGAGTACGTTGACAGCCGATGGCCGCGTTCAACTTCCTCGTCCTGCAGGACCCGGTGTCCTTCGAGGCCGTGATCCGGACCCTGCGCAGACGTGGCGCGGCCTGGCGGGTAGCACTGTTCATCGGCCTGCTGATGGTCGCGACAGCGGCAGTGATCGCGCTGGTCGTCGGATCCCGGGGGAGTCTGCTCACCGGGGGCGGCGCCTTCCTGGCGCTCCTGTTCGCCGGCGGAGTCTGGGTCATCGATGACGTGGTGCGGCAGGCGGTCCAGCAGGTCCGTCTGGAGCGCTTCGCGTCATCGAACGGCTGTGCACTGATCGCCGACGATCTGGCGCCCGATCATCCGGGCAGCGTTTTCGCGCGCCGGTCGATGCGCATCGCCAGCGCGCTGCGCACGGCGGGCCCGGCCTTCATCGAGTGGGGCAACATGCGAGTCGTCGGAACCCAGGAGCGCAGCAGCTCGGGCCCGACCTTCGGATTCCTGCGCGTGCGCCTGGCCCGCAAGGACTGGCCGCACCTGCTGCTGATCGGTCCCTGGCGGTTCCGCTACATGCCGGCCGACCGCACGGTGCAGGTCGGCACGCGAGAGGTCGGCGGGCGCACGTTCTCGCTCCGTGGCGATGACGTGCTGGAAGGGGTGGACCCTCGTGTTCTGGGAGCGGACGCGATCGCACGCTGTCAAGCGGTGTTCGGTGATTTCGTAGCCGAGCTGATCGGTGACGAGCTGTACGTCTACGCCAAGCGGAGGATCCGCATGGAGGATGCCGATCAGACGATGGACGTGGTGTCGTCGGCCGAGCAACTGCGTGCCTGGCTCGATCATGCTCAGCCGCGCGCGACCGCCGATGCTCCCGCCACCTCGACACCCCTGGGACCCGTCGATCATCGGGCCACGCAGGGGCGCTCGGGCACGCCTCTGGCCTGGTACGCGTTCGGCGCGGTCTGGATCGCCGTGACGGCGGTGGCGGTCGTGGTTCACGCGGCGTCGCACCTGGACTCCCCGGGCGGTCGGATGGCGATCAGCCTGCTCGTCGCCGGCGCCGTCGCTTCGATCATCACGTTCGTGAAGACCTTCGTGCGTCGTCGGCGCTGAGCGGACCCGGTCTCATAGGGTGGGCATGTGACCCCGATTGTGCTGATCCTGATCATCGTCGCCGCCATCGTCGTAGTGGGCGGCGGCGTCGCCCTCGTCATGTCGCGCCAGCGCGACCAGCTGCCGCCGGCCGACGAGCTGGACCAGATCACCCGCGAGACGATCGATCATCCGGAACACCCAGAACCGCACCTGGCCTCCGACGACGAAGAAGCACCGTTCGAAGAGGTGCCGGCCGACGAGCGGGCCGGAACCGCACCGGCTGAGACCACCGCGGGGGAGATCGAGAGGCCCGAGGCGCCGCAGGGCCGTCTGGTCCGTCTGCGCGCCCGTCTGGCCCGCTCGAACTCCTCGCTCGGCCAGGGATTGCTCGCCGTGCTGGGTCGCTCCACGCTCGACGACGCCGCGTGGGAGGAACTCGAGGACACCCTGCTCGCCGCGGATGTGGGCGTGCAGCCCACCACGGCCCTGGTCGAGAAGCTGCGCACGCGACTGAAGGTCGAGGGCATCGACGACCCCGAGACGGCCAAGGCGATCCTCCGCGAGGAGCTGATCGCCGTGATCGGCACCGACCGTGACCGTGCACTGGCGTCGCAGGGCGCCGACGGCAAACCCGGCGTCGTGCTGGTGGTCGGCGTCAACGGCACCGGCAAGACCACGACGGTCGGTCGCATCGCCCGCGTCCTGGTGGCCGGCGACCAGAGCGTCCTCCTGGGCGCTGCCGACACGTTCCGTGCCGCCGCCGCGGATCAGCTCGAGACCTGGGGAGAACGCGTGGGCGTTCCGACGGTCCGCGGCCCCGAGGGCGGCGATCCGGCCAGTGTCGGCTTCGACGCGGTCAAGCGGGGGGTCGACGACGGGGTCGATGTCGTGCTCATCGACACGGCGGGCCGGTTGCACACCAAGGCCGGCCTGATGGACGAACTCGGCAAGGTCAAGCGCGTGGTCGAGAAGCAGGCGCCGGTCACCGAGGTGCTGCTGGTGATCGACGCGACCACGGGCCAGAACGGCCTGACCCAGGCGCGGGTGTTCGGCGAGGTCGTCGACGTCACCGGCATCGTGCTCACCAAGCTCGACGGCACGGCCAAGGGCGGCATCGTCATCGCCGTGCAGAACGAGCTCGGCGTGCCCGTCAAGTTCGTCGGGCTCGGCGAGGGCGCCGACGACCTGGCCCCTTTCGATCCCGTGGAGTTCGTCGACGCGCTCCTGGCGTGACCGCTCGGCGACCGGCCCGATGCCGTCCGCTCGCGCCGAGAGGCGAGGAAGCCAGGTAACGCAGACGTAACACCGGGGGCCATTTCGTGATCTGCGCGCAATCCGCGCGGATAACGGACGACATCTGAGGACGCGAGTCTGAGTGCTGCGCGACGACCGTCGCGTGAACTCGACACGGAGGTCCCATGGATACCGGCGACACAGCGTGGATCCTGGCCAGCGCGGCCCTGGTCCTGCTCATGACCCCCGGGCTCGCCTTCTTCTACGGAGGCATGACCCGGTCCAAGAGCGTCCTGAACATGATGATGATGAGCTTCGCGGCTCTGGCGATCGTCCCGGTGCTCTGGGTGCTGTACGGCTACTCGTTCGCCTTCAGCCCCGGGGGCGGCGGCCTGCTGGGCGGCTTCGAGCGCCTCGGCTTCGACAACGTCGGCGTGAACACGGCGTACGGCACGATCCCCGAGTTCGTGTTCGCCGGCTTCCAGTTGATGTTCGCGATCATCACGATCGCCCTGATCAGCGGCTCGATCGCCGACCGTGCGCGGTTCGCCGGCTGGATCGTGTTCGTCATCGTGTGGGCGACGGTCGTCTACTTTCCGGTCGCGCACTGGGTCTTCGACTTCGGCGACAGCGTCAACGGCGGTGGAGGCTGGATCGCCACCAAGCTCGAGGCGCTCGACTTCGCCGGTGGCACCGCGGTGCACATCAACGCCGGTGCGGCAGGCCTGGCCCTCGCGCTGGTGCTGGGCAGGCGCACGGGCTGGAAGAAGGACCCGATGCGGCCACACAACCTGCCGTTCGTGTTGCTCGGCGCGGGTCTGCTGTGGTTCGGCTGGTTCGGCTTCAACGCGGGTTCGGCGGTCGGCGCCAACGGCCTGGCGGGTCTGGCGTTCGTCAACACGGCGGTCGCGACCGCCGCGGCGATCGTGGGCTGGATCGCGTACGAACTGGTCAAGGAGAAGAAGGGCACGAGCCTGGGCGCCGCGTCCGGCGCGGTCGCCGGTCTGGTCGCCATCACCCCGGCAGCCGGAGCGCTGTCGCCGTTCGGTTCGGTCATCCTCGGCCTGATCGCCGGTGTGCTGTGCGCCTGGGCGGTCAGCTGGAAGTGGAAGCTCGGCATCGACGACTCGCTCGACGTGGTCGGCGTGCACCTGGTGGGCGGTCTGGTCGGCACCCTGCTGATCGGCTTCCTGGCGACCTCCAATCCGGGTGGTGTGTCGGTCGACGGCTTGTTCTACGGCGGCAATGCCGATCAGCTCGGCAAGCAGGTCGTCGCAGCTGCGGCGGTGTTGGCCTACTCGTTCGTGCTGACCTACGTGATCGGCATGATCATCGACAAGACGATCGGATTCCGGCTCGACGAGGAGTCCGAGGTCACCGGCATCGACCAGGTCGAGCACCTGGAGTCCGCCTACGACTACGCCGGCTCGACCGGCGGTTCGCCCTTCAAGACGGGAGTGTGAGATGAAGCTCGTGACCGCGGTGATCAAGCCGCACAAGTGGGACGAGGTCCGTGAGGCGCTCGCCTCGGCCGGAGTCGCTGGGATGACGGTGACCGAAGCGATGGGCTACGGCCAGCAGAAGGGTCATACCGAGGTGTACCGGGGTGCCGAGTACGACGTCGTCCTCGTCCCGAAGGTCCGCCTGGAGGTGGTCGTCGACGAGCTCGACGTCGACACGGTCGTCGACACGATCACCCGCGCGGCACAGACCGGCAAGATCGGCGACGGCAAGGTCTGGGTCGTCCCGGTCGAGTCCGTGGTGCGTGTCCGGACCGGCGAGATCGACGAGGCCGCACTCTGACGAGAGCCCGGCGGGCCCGAACACGCTTCGGGTCCGCCGGGCCTCATGTTCGACACGACACTGAACGCCCGACGAGGCCGGACCGGAGGGGTCGATCATGCCGCCTGACTTCGCTGCCGCTCGCCGCGAGCGCGCTGGGCAGGCCGACCAGCGTCTGAGTGGACTGTTCGAGGCGGCGCTCCGCGAGTTCGGGCCGCCGGGACCGGCGGGGCTCGCTCTGGTGGCGACCGGGGGCTACGGCCGATCCGAACTGAGCCCGGCCAGCGATCTGGACGTCGTGCTGGTGCACGCGCCCGATCTCGACGATGCGGTGGTTCGCGCCGTGGCCGAGGCGATCTGGTATCCGCTGTGGGACGAAGGCGTGGCGCTGGATCATGCGGTGCGCGACACCGCCCTCATGCGCCGAACCGCGGCCGACGACGACCGGGCGGCGATGGGCCTGCTGGATGCCCGCACGATCGCGGGGGACGGTGTGATGGTGCAGGCGCTCCGCTCCGAGGTCCTGACCGACTGGCGTCGCGACGCGCGACAGCGGATCGAACAGGTCCGCGGCACGCGTGCCGCGCGCATCGAGCGGGCGGGCTCGCTGGCGCATGCGGCGGTGCCCGACCTCAAGGAGTCCGCCGGGGGCCTGCGCGACGGCGTGGTGCTGCGCGCCCTGGTCGCGACCTGGTTGATCGACGTGCCGAGCGCCGAGGTCGAACGGCTGCGGCAGGAACTGCTCGAGGTGCGCGACGCCCTGCACACGGTGACGGGGCGCAGGACCGACCGGCTCGACACCGCGTTCGTGCCCGATATCGCGAACCTGCTCCAGCTGACACCGACCGAGCTCGATCTGCACACGCGGGACCTCGGGCGCCGGATGGAGCACCTGTGCGCCATGGCCTGGCGACGGGTCGACGCCGCCCTGCTCCCACAGCATCGCCGTCGCATCACGGGTCGTGGTCCCGTCACGACGCCGCTGGCGGACGGTGTCGCTCTGCTCGACGGCGAGGTCATCGTCACCCGTGCGGCGCGCCCGGACACCGACCCCGAGGTGGCGCTGCGTGCGGCAGCGCTGGCCGCCCGCAGCGGGCGATTGCTCGAGCCCAGCACGGCGGCACGACTGGCTCGGACGATGGGTCCCCTGCGCGAGCCCTGGCCGCGGTCGACCAGGCGGTGGCTGGTCGATCTGCTGACCGCGGCGGAGGGACTGGTGCCGGTCTGGAACGAGCTCGACATCGCGGGGGTGATCGAGCAGATCCTGCCCGAGTGGCGTGATATCCGGCTGCGGGGCTCGTCGTCGCCGGTGCACCGGTTCACGGTCGACCGGCACAGCCTCGAGACCGTGGTCAGGGCCGGCGATGTGGCTCGCGATGTCGATCGCCCGGATCTGCTCGCCGTCGCGGCCCTCCTGCACGACATCGGCAAGGGGCGCGACGGCGATCACAGCGAGGTCGGGGAGCCTCTCGCGGTCGAGATCGCTCTGCGCTGGGGATTCGGCCAGGCAGATGCCGCTCTGGTCGGCCGGCTGGTCCGGCATCATCTACTGCTGCCCGACACGGCGACGCGTCGCGACATCGAGGATCCTGCGACGGCCCGAGGCGTGGCCGAGCTGGTCGGCGATATCGAGACCCTCGAGCTGCTCGCGGCACTCACCTCAGCCGATGCCCGGGCCACGGGCGATCAGGCGTGGACCAGCTGGCGCCGGGGACTGGTCGAGGGTCTGGTGACCAAGACCCGTGCGGTCCTGAACGCCTGGTCCATCGAGTCCGGGCCGGTGGCGCCGGGCCCCGACTACGAGGGCTGGCCCGCCGATGCGCCGTGGCCGGATCTCGCGGGTCTGGGTGATCCGGACCAGGTGCCGGGGTGGGATCTCGTGCTCCAGGTCGAGCCGCATCGCGACGGCTCGCTGCTGACGATCGCGACTCGTGATCGACGAGGCGTCATGGCTGATCTCGCGGGCGGCCTGACGCTCGCGGGCCTGTCGGTGCGGTCCGCGCGCACCGTCACGACCGACGCGCCGTCCCCGGCACCGGGCGATTCCCCGATCGCGGTGTCGTTGTGGGAGGTCACGCGTCCGGGCGTCGACGCCGCGGTCCTGTCGCCGCGACTGCGCCAGGCGCTCGCCGGTGATCTCGACCTGGCCCGACGGTTCGTCCAGCCGGATGGTGGGGACCGTCCGGTGGTGCGCGCTCTGCCGTCGCGGTCGGCGACCGCGACCGTCATCGAGGTGCGAGCTCGCGATCGGCGCGGACTGCTCTGGTCGATCTGCCGCGCCATCGCAGATCACGGCGTCGGCATCCGGTCCGCGCATCTGTCGACCTACGGCGATGAGGCACGCGACACGTTCTACGTCGTGGGGGCCGACGGTGGCCCACTGAACGACGAGGCCACCGACGAGCTGGTGGGCGCGCTGGTGGCCGTCGGTGGCAGCTGATCAGGGGACTCGATCGGTTGCTTCACCCCGGATGCTGTCGCTTCACCACGCGTATTCACGTGGTGAAGTGTCGGTTCACCACGTTGACCTGGTGAACCGACACCTCACTCAGGCGAGGAAAGCGGCGACGCGGTCCTTCGGGCGGCCGATGATCGCGCGGTCTCCGCGCACCAGCACGGGGCGCTGCATCAGCCGGGGGTGCTCGACCAGCAGATCCGCGACCTGCTCGGCCGTGACATAGTCGGCCGGGTCGAGGTCGAGGCCCTTGAAGAACGGATCCTTGCGCACCAGATCGGCGGGGTCGTCCTCGAGCTTGGCGATCAGGGCCAGCAACTCCGCGCGGCCCAATGGCTGCTTGAGGTACTGCACGACCTCGAGATCGGCGCCCGCCGCCGCAGCCTCGTCGACCGCATGCCGCGAGGTGGAGCAGGCGGTGTTGTGCAGGATCGTCACATCGGCCATGCCCTCACCCTAGACGGGCTACGGATAGGCTGGAGTCCTATGTTCGACTCGCTCCAGGACCGCCTCTCCGGCGCCTTCAAGAACCTTCGCGGCAAGGGCAAGCTCTCCGACTCCGACATCGACGCCGTCGCATCCGAGATCCGGGTCGCGCTGCTCGACGCCGATGTGGCCGTCCCCGTGGTCCGCCAGTTCATCGGCAACCTCAAGGAGCGTGCTCGTGGCGCCGAGGTGAGCCAGGCCCTCAACCCGGCCCAGCAGGTCATCAAGATCGTCAACGACGAGCTCGTGGCCATCCTGGGCGGTGAGACCCGGCGCGTGCAGTTCGCCAAGAACCCGCCGACCGTCATCATGCTCGCGGGTCTGCAGGGCGCCGGCAAGACGACGCTGGCGGGCAAGCTCGGCCGTTGGTTCAAGGAGCAGGGCATGTCGCCCATGCTCGTGGCATGTGACCTTCAGCGTCCCAATGCGGTCAACCAGCTGCAGGTCGTCGGCGATCAAGCCGGCGTCACGGTGTTCGCGCCGCAGCCGGGCAACGGAGTCGGCGATCCCGTCCAGGTCGCGCGCGACGGTGTCGCCGAAGCGCGCCGCACACTGCACGACGTGGTCATCGTCGACACCGCCGGCCGCCTGGCCATCGACGCCGAGTTGATGCAGCAGGCCGCGGACATCCGGGCCGCCGTCGATCCCGACGAGGTGCTGTTCGTCATCGACGCGATGATCGGCCAGGACGCGGTGCAGACCGCCGAGGCGTTCGCCGAGGGCGTCGACTTCACCGGCGTGGTCCTGTCCAAGCTCGACGGCGACGCCCGCGGTGGTGCGGCGCTGTCGGTGCGGTCCGTCACCGGTCGCCCCATCATGTTCGCGTCGACCGGTGAGAAGCTCACCGACTTCGAGCAGTTCCACCCCGACCGGATGGCCTCGCGCATCCTCGACATGGGCGACATGCTCACCCTGATCGAGCAGGCCGAGAAGACCATGGACGCCGAGCAGGCGGCCAAGGACGCCGAGAAGATCATGGGGGGCACGTTCACGCTTCAGGACTTCCTGAAGCAGATGGAAGCGCTGTCCAAGATGGGCTCGATGACCAAGCTGATGGGCATGCTGCCCGGCATGGGTCAGTTCAAGGACCAGCTGGCCAACTTCGACGAGCGCGAAGTCGACCGCATCAAGGCCATGATCTTGTCGATGACGCCGGCCGAGCGCGACAACCCCAAGATCATCGACGGCTCGCGGCGCGTCCGCATCGCCAAGGGTTCGGGCACCCAGGTGCAGGACGTCAACGGTCTGCTGACCCGGTTCACCGAGGCGCAGAAGATGATGCGCCAGATGGCCAAGGGCGGGGGAGTGCCGGGTATGCCCGGCGGCGGTCTACCGGGCTTGCCGGGCGGGCCCGGTAAGCGCGCGGGCGCGCGTCAGAAAGCGCAGGGCAAGGGCAAGAAGGGCAAGCGTCAGTCGGGCAATCCGGCCAAGCGCGCCGCCCAGCAGGCGCAGTCCCCGGGCGGACCTGTCGACGGTGCAGGCGCGTTCGGCTTCAACCCGCAGCAGGGTGCCGACGACTTCGAACTCCCGCAGGAACTCAAGGATCTGCTCTAGGGAACGGGAGCGGGCTCGACGATCTCGGGCTCGCCCAGCTTGACCAGCACGACACCGGCCAGGATCACGACGCCGCCCAGCAGCTGGGTGGGTCGTGGCAGCTCGTCGAGGAGCAGCCAGGCCCAGGCGATCGCGGCGACGACCTCGCTGAGCGCGACGAACGAGGCCAGTCGGGAACCGAGACGACGCCCCGCGGCGACGCCGGACACGTAGGCGAGTGCCGCGGTCACCAGGCCCATCGTGACGAGAGCTGTGGCGGGAGCCGTGGTGATGCCTGCGTACTCGACCGAGGCCGACGACGTGCGGATCGGCAGGACGCCGACGAGCGCGAGTGCCGAGAGCCCGAGCGCACCGACCAGGAGGCCCGCGCCCGCCAAGGTCATGGGAGGCAGGCCGGTGTTCACGTCCGCGCTGATCAGGAAGTAGGTCGCCGCCCCCACCATGGCGGCCAGGGCCCAGGCGACGCCGATCAGGCTCAATGACGTGCCGGACAGCAGGTCGAGCACCAGGACCAGTCCGGCGGCGCAGGTCACGGCACCCGCCACCGTGATGCGGGCGGGCCGTTCGCCGCGCACCAGCCAGAGCCACAGCACGATCGCGGCCGGGGCGGTGTACTCCAGCAGCAGAGCGGGTCCGACCTGCATGTGCTGGACGGCGGAGAAGTAGGCGAACTGGGCGCCGGCGACGGCCAGGGTGCCGTAGAGCAGCACGACGCGGGCCTGCGCCCGCAGGACCGACCAGCGTCCGCGCAGGGTGTACAGGCCGATCGGTGCCACGACGAGGGCGCCGATCCAGATGCGTGCCAGCACGACCGCACCGGGTGTCCAGCCCGATTCCAGCAGGGGCCGGGCCAGGGCCCCCGACAGGCTGAACGAGATGGCGGAGAGCAGGGCGAGGCTCAAGCCGGCACGCGTGCGCGCTGCGCGCTCGTCATGAGTCAAAGTCGCCATGGGTCATGACGCTATGACTCGAGTATGTAATCTGTCAATATGACTTTCGCTCATGACACTCAGGAGGCGCTCCGTGCGGCCGTGTGGATCGCGAATTCCGCGCTGGAGCCCGACACCCTCGAGTCGGTCGAGGCGTTCGGAGACTTCCTCGACGACTTCGGGTACACCGGCCGCATCGACGGCGACGCCGCCGAACTGGCCCAGGTCAGGGCGATCCGGAGCGAGCTCGCGGCTCTCCTCGGCGCCGACCGCGACGATGCGGTGAGGCTCATCAACCAGATCCTGGCCGAGCAGCGAGCCGTGCCCCAACTCGTGCGCCACGGCGAGCTCGACTGGCACATCCACGCGGTCGCCGACGAGGCGCCCATCGCCACGCGCATGCTCGTCGAGACCGCCATGGCGATGATCGACGTGGTGCGCGCCGACGAACTCGATCGCCTCGGCCGGTGCGCCGACGACTCGTGCGATGGCATCGTGCTGGATCTGTCGCGCAACCGCTCCCGCATCTACTGCTCGACCGCGTGCGGCAACCGCAATGCCGTCGCCGCCTATCGCGCTCGTCGGAGCGAGGCCTGACGATCCGCCGATCGCCGCGGCGACCGTGACATATGGCCTACGTACCGCCTTGAGGTGCAGTTGTACGCTGCAACGATGCTCATCCCGCTCCTGAAGAACCATCTCGGTCCTTACCGGCGGGATATCTCCCTCGTCGTGCTGTTCCAACTGGTGCAGACGCTGGCCAATCTGTACCTGCCGGGCCTGAACGCCGACATCATCGATCGCGGCGTCGTCACGGGCGACACCGACTACATCTGGCGCACCGGCGGCACCATGCTCGCGGTCACGGTCCTGCAGATCCTCTGCAACGTGGTGGCCGTCTACTTCGGCGCGCGCACCGCGATGGCGGTCGGCCGCGATCTGCGCGCCTCCGTCTTCACCTCGGTCGAGCGCTTCGGCGCCCAGGAGATGGCGCAGTTCGGCGCCCCGACCCTGATCACCCGCGTCACCAACGACGTGCAGCAGGTGCAGTTGCTGGTGTTCATGCTGCTGACGTTGCTGGTCACCGCCCCGATCATGGCGGTCGGCGGCGTGTTCATGGCGCTGCGCCAGGACGTCGAGCTGTCGGCGCTCCTGGTCCTCGTGGTCCCGGCGCTGATGGTCGGCGTCGGCCTGGTGATCCGTCAGATGCGCCCGATCTTCGGCGTCATGCAGCAGCGGCTCGACTCGATCAACGGCGTCATGCGCGAGCAGATCATGGGTATCCGCGTGATCCGTGCCTTCGTCAAGGAGGAGTACGAGACCGACCGGTTCGGCGAGGCCAATCGCCAGAACATGGACATCGCGATCCGCGCCGGCAAGCTGATGTCGATCATGTTCCCGTTCGTCATGCTGGTCATGAACGTGTCGGTTGCGCTCGCGACCTGGTTCGGCGGCTACCGCATCGGGTCCGGTGATCTCGAGGTCGGCACGTTGACGGCGTTCCAGAACTACCTGGTCCAGATCCTGATGTCGGTCATGATGGCGACGTTCCTGCTGATGCTGTGGCCGCGTGCCGAGGTCTCGGCGGAGCGCATCACCGAGGTCCTCGACACGCAGCCGGCCATCGTGCCCGATCCCACGCTGCCGCGCCGCAGTCTGGCTCGGGGCCGGGTCGACGTCGTGTCCGCGTCGTTCGCCTATCCCGGTGCGGAGGAGGACGTCCTGCACAGCGTCGACCTGATCGCCCGGCCGGGCGAGACGACCGCGATCATCGGCTCGACCGGCAGCGGGAAGTCGACGCTGCTCGGCCTGCTGCCGCGTCTGTTCGACGTCACCGGCGGGCGCGTCGAGATCGACGGTCATGACGTGCGCGAGCTGCACCCCGAGGATCTGTGGGCGGCCATCGGCATCGTGCCGCAGAAGCCGTTCCTGTTCTCCGGCACCGTGGCGAGCAATCTGCGCTACGGCCGTCCCGACGCCAGCGACGACGAGCTGTGGGCCGCCCTCGAGATCGCGCAGGCCCGCGACTTCGTCGAGCGCATGCCCGAGGGACTCGGGGCGCCGATCTCCCAGGGCGGCACCAACGTCTCGGGTGGTCAACGGCAGCGGCTCGCGATCGCCCGGGCCCTGGTCAAACAGCCCCACATCTACCTGTTCGACGACTCGTTCTCGGCCCTCGACTACGGCACCGACGCCGCGTTGAGGGCCGCGCTGAAGGGCGTCACGAGGGAGGCCGCGGTGATCGTCGTGGCCCAGCGGGTGTCGACGATCCGCGACGCCGATCGCATCGTCGTGCTCGACGTCGGCGAGGTCGTCGGCACCGGTACGCACACGGAGCTGATGGAGTCCTGCGACGTGTATCGCGAGATCGTCCTGTCCCAGCTGAGTGCCGAGGAGGCGGTGCGCTGATGAGCAGCGACAAGACCGCACCGCGCCCGGGCGGCCCGATCGGCCGCATGGCGGCGATGGGCGCACCGACGGAGAAGGCCCACGACTTCCGCGGCTCCCTGCGCCGAGTCGTCCGCCTGTTGCTGGCCGACCGATCGACCGTGTGGTCGATCGTGGCGTTCGGCGTCCTGGGTACGGCGCTGACCGTGGTGGGACCACGGATCCTCGGCCATGCGACCGACATCGTGTTCACCGGCTATCTCAACGGCCAGTTCGAGGACGGCACCACGAAGGCCCAGGTGATCGAGGGGCTCCGGTCGCGCGGTGACGACAAGCTGGCCGATCTGATCGGATCGGTCGACCTGCAGCCAGGTGCCGGCATCGATTTCACGACACTCGGCTGGGTGCTGTCCGGGGTGCTCGTGCTGTATGTGATCGCGTCGCTGCTGTCGTGGTTCCAGGGCCGGTTCACGACCGTCGTCGTGCAGCACATGGTCGCGGATCTGCGCGATCAGGTCGAGGCCAAGGTGCACCGTCTGCCGGTCTCGTACTTCGATCGCCACGAACGTGGCGACCTGCTGTCGCGCACGACGAACGACGTCGACAACATCGCCCAGTCGTTCCAGCAGACCGTCAGCCAGCTGCTGACGTCGGTGCTGATGATCGTCGGCACGCTCGTGATGATGCTGACGATCTCGCCGCTGCTGTCGGTCATCGCCCTGCTGACGATCCCGGCGGCCGTGCTGATCACCCAGGCGGTCATGAAACGGTCGCAGCCGCAGTTCATCGCGCAGTGGGGCGCCACGGGCAGCCTCAACGGACACGTCGAGGAGGTGTTCACGGGTCACGAGGTGGTCAAGGTGTTCGGTCGCCAGGACGACGCGAGCGCCGAGTTCGACCGGCGCAACGGTTCGCTGTACACCTCGGCCTTCAAGGCCCAGTTCATCTCGGGCGTGATCCAGCCGTTGATGTTCTTCGTCTCCAACCTCAACTACGTCCTGGTCGCGGTCATCGGCGGCCTGCGGGTCGCGAGCGGTTCGCTGAGCATCGGTGAGGTGCAGGCGTTCATCCAGTACTCGCGTCAGTTCACCCAGCCCATCACGCAGATGTCGGCGATGGTGAACCTGCTGCAGTCCGGTGTGGCTTCGGCCGAGCGGGTCTTCGCGCTGCTCGACGAGCCGGAGGAGAGCCCCGACGATCCGGCGGCTCCGTTCCCGGACCCGGTCCGCGGACGCGTGGTGTTCGACGACGTGACGTTCTCCTACGATCCCGAGCAGCCGCTGATCGACCATCTGGACCTGGTGGCAGAACCCGGCCAGACGGTCGCGATCGTCGGACCCACCGGTGCTGGCAAGACGACACTGACGAATCTGGTGCTGCGCTTCTACGATCTGCGCAGCGGCTCGATCTCGCTCGACGGCGTCGACGTCGCTGACATGGACCGGCAGGTGCTGCGCGATCACTTCGGTGTGGTGCTGCAGGACACCTGGTTGTTCAAGGGCACGATCCGCGACAACATCGCGTACGGTGCCGAGGACGCGACGGAGGAGGAGATCGTGCGGGCCTCGGAGGCGGCCCACGTCGATCACTTCGTGCGCACGCTGCCCGACGGCTACGACACCGAGATCGACGACGAGGGCTCCAATATCAGCGCCGGTCAGCGGCAGCTGCTGACGATCGCGCGGGCGTTCCTCGCCGATCCGTCGATCCTGGTGCTCGACGAGGCGACGAGTTCGGTCGACACGCGCACCGAGGCGCTGGTGCAGCGGGCCATGGAGACCCTGCGGCAGGGGCGCACGTCGTTCGTCATCGCGCACCGGCTCTCGACGATCCGCGATGCCGATCACATCGTCGTGATGGAGGACGGCCATATCGTCGAACAGGGCACCCACGACTCCCTGCTGGCCGCCGACGGCGCCTACGAGCGCCTGTACGCGGCCCAGTTCAGCGCCCCGGTCACTTGAGTCGCAAGTTTCCCAGGATCTCCTGGGAATCATGCAGTGATAACAGGAAGCTTTCTGTTAGTTCGGTAGGTTTCCCAGGATCTCCTGGGAAACTTCTGACATAACGATCGGCGAGGAGACGGCATCATGACAGTTCGCTACGACGTCGACGACGAGATCTGCACCATTACGATCGATCGGCCCGAGGTGCGCAACGCGGTCGACGGACCGACCGCGATCGAGTTGCGCGACGCGCTCGACCGATTCGAGTCCGATGACGCACTCAAGGTCGCGGTCCTCACGGGGGCCGGGGGCACGTTCTGTGCCGGTGCCGACCTGTCGGCAGTCTCCGATCCGGAACGGCGTCACGATCTCGATCCGACGGGACGCGGCGCCGGTCCGATGGGCCCGTACCGCCGCCACCTGAACAAGCCGCTGATCGCCGCGGTCGCCGGGCACGCTGTGGCCGGGGGACTGGAACTGGCCCTCCTCGCCGATCTGCGGGTCATGGAGGAGGACGCGGTGATGGGCGTGTTCTGCCGGCGGTGGGGCGTCCCGCTGATCGATGGCGGCACGGTCCGTCTCCCGCGCATCGTCGGACAGGGCCGGGCGCTCGATCTGGTGCTGACGGGCCGCGCCGTCGGCGCGCACGAGGCATTGCAGATCGGCCTGGCGAACCGCGTCGTGCCCACCGGCTCCTCGCTACAGGCCGCGCACGATCTGGCCGAGCAGATCGCCGGCTTCCCTCAAGGTTGCATGCTGGCCGATCGCGAGGCGGTCTACCGCCAGTGGGACCTCCCGACGGACGAGGCGTTCGCGGCCGAGGGGCGTGAGGGCGTCCCCTGGGTCATGGCCGAGGGAGCAGCGGGCGCGTCACGATTCGTCGACGGCTCCGGCCGGCACGGGTCCTTCGCCTGACCGCTCGCGAGTCACGAAGTTCTCCTTCGTGAGTCACGTAGTTCCGACCCGAGGAGTCAGGCGTCGGCCTCGACCGCGGCGACGATGCCGCGGAACATCACGAAGCAGCGATCGACCAGCTCGGCCTGGCTGAGATCCAGCGTGCCGTCCTGCCACGACGTCAAGACCTCGCCGAAGCCGCCGACGAGGAATCGTGCCGTGGTCTCGAAGGCCGCCTCGCTGAGCTGGACGAACTCGCCGGCCTGGGCCCGCAGCAGCCCGGCGAACATCGTGACGATCTCGGGCCGGCGTGCCACGAGCACCGGGGTCGTCAGCGGAGCGATGAACAGCACACGGCCGCGTCGCGGGTCCTCGGCGAGGTGCTCGACGATGGCCTCCAGGCCGGTGCGCAGCCGGGTCTCCTCGTCTTCATCGGCCGCGGCGAGCCGCCCGAGGGCATGCGCCACGAGATCGGCGATGACCTGCTTGTGAACCGCCACGGCGAGCGCGTCGGTGTCAGCGAAACTCTCGTAGAAATAGCGCGCGATCAGGCCCGATTCCTTGCAGACGCCGCGCACGGTCAGGCCGGGGTCGTCGGATGCGCCGAGCAGGTCGAGGCCGGCCGCGAGCAAGCGGACTCGGCGTTCGGCGGTGCGCTGGGCACCCGCGACGCCGCCATAGGTCCGCTTCGCTGCTCCGTCCGGCATGGCGCTCATGCTGTCACAGTCGACCCGGCGTGGGCGGCGCCGCTCGCCGACTGGTTTGGAGCCGGCGTGAGCGATCTGGCAGAATGTCGCCTTGCGTCCGGGAGCGTTCGGCCCCTCTCATCCGAACGACACCGGCCCACAGATTCCGCCGCCCGTGTCCCCACGCGGTTCCGGCTGGTCGACCACCATTGATTATCTCGAGGAGACACCACAACCGTGGCCGTCAAGATTCGTCTGAAGCGGATGGGCAAGATCCGCACGCCGTTCTACCGCATCGTCGTCGCCGACTCGCGCACCAAGCGCGATGGTCGCGTGATCGAGGAGATCGGCACCTACAACCCCAAGACCGAGCCGTCGACCATCAACGTCGTCTCGGAGCGCGCTCAGTACTGGCTGAGCGTCGGCGCGCAGCCCACCGAGGCCGTCGCCGCGATCCTCAAGCTCACCGGCGACATCGGCGGCAAGGCGTCGCTGAAGACGCCCGAGGCCAAGACCTCGAAGGAAGACCTCTTCAACGAGGCCCTGAAGGATCTGCACAACGCGCCGAAGACCGAGGCCACGACCGCCAAGAAGAAGGCGGACAAGAAGGCCGAGGACAAGAAGGCTGAGGACAAGAAGGCCGACGAGAAGCCGGCCGACGATGCTCCCGCTGAGGCCGAGGCCGCTGCGGACGAGACCGCCGAGGCCGAGGCGCCTGCCGCGGCTGAGGCGCCGGCCGACGAGAAGCCGGCCGACGAGGACGCTTCCTGACGATGGGCGCGCCCATTCAAGAGGTCATCGAGCATCTCGTCTCCGGCATCGTCGATCACCCCGACGAGGTCACGGTCCGCGCCAAGCAGACCCGCAACGGCGAGCTGTTCGAGGTCCGGGTCAATCCCGACGACCTCGGCAAGGTCATCGGCCGCCAGGGCCGCACCGCCACCGCGATCCGCACCGTCGCCGGTGCGATCGCGGGGCGCGGTGGTGCCCGCATCGACTTCGTCGACGTCGACCGTCGCCGCTGAGCCCACGATGCTGGTCGTCGTTGGCCGCATCGGCCGGGCTCACGGCATCAAGGGCGAGGTCAGCGTCGAGCTGCGCACCGACGAGCCCGACCGGCGCTTCGCGGTCGGCCAGCGGCTCACCGCAGGACCTCGCACCCTGACGATCGCGTCGACCCGTCGGCATCAGGGCCGCTTGCTCGTGCGCTTCGAGCAGACCCCCGACCGCACCGCGGCCGAACAGCTGGGCGGGGTGCTGCTGGAAGTCGAGGTCGATCCGTCGTCGACCCCCGAGGTCGACGACGAGTTCTACGACCACCAACTGGTGGGACTGGCCGTTCGTACCCGCGATCGCGAGGTCGGCCACGTGGTCGCGGTGCAGCACCTGCCCGAACAGGACCTGTTGGTCATCGACACCGGCGGCCGCGAGGTGCTGGTGCCCTTCGTGTCAGAACTGGTGCCCGCGGTGGATCTCGAGGCGGGTCACGTCGTCGTCGCCGATCGACCAGGCCTTCTCGACCCTGACGATGCCGACGTGGTCGCGAGGGATGTCGACCGGCATGCGCCGCCTCGTTCGGAGGACGACCGTGCGCATTGACCTGGTCTCGATCTTCCCGGCCTACTTCGACACGCTGCACCTGTCGCTGACGGGCAAGGCGCGCGAGTCCGGTCTGCTCGACATCGCGGTGCACGACCTGCGCGATCACGCGCATGATCGCCACCGCACCGTCGACGACACGCCGTACGGCGGGGGAGCCGGCATGGTGATGAAGCCGGAGCCGTGGGGCGAGGTGCTCGACACGTTGGCCGGTGACGAGACGACCGTCATCGTGCCCACGCCCTCCGGTCACCGCTTCACGCAGCGCGATGCCGAGCGGCTCGCCGGCGAGCCGCACCTGCTGTTCGCCTGCGGGCGTTATGAGGGCATCGACCAGAGGGTCGTCGACCACGCCCGTGAGCAATACCGCGTCGAGGAGGTCTCGCTCGGCGACTTCGTGCTGAACGGCGGCGAGGTCGCCGCGCTGGCGATCGTCGAGGCCGTGGTGCGGCTGATCCCGGGCTTCATGGGCAACCCGGACTCGCTGGTCGAGGAGTCGCACGGCGCCGACGGGCTGCTCGAGTACCCCGTCTACACCAAGCCCGCGTCCTGGCGTGGTCTCGACGTCCCCGACGTCCTGCTGTCGGGTCATCACGCCGAGATCGCCCGCTGGCGACGCGAGCAGGCGATCGACCGCACCCGCGATCGACGCCCCGATCTGCCCGGCCCCGGCGCGCCAGAGACGCCCTGACCCGCCGAATTAACGCCCGGCCCGGCGACGTAACGCCGCCGAAACCACACGGCAAGCTGTCTGGAACTCCTCAACGGAACAGTGGCTGCAGCCGATGACCGCAACGAGGCTGTCGCGGCATCATGCATCCCCCTGATCGAAGAGGTAGAGAATGGAACCGGGAACCATCTGGCTGTTGTTGTGCACAGCCCTCGTGGTCTTCATGACGCCAGGACTGGCGTTCTTCTACGGCGGACTCGTCCGTGCGAAGAGCGTCGTCTCGATGATGATGCTCAGCTTCGGCGCGCTGGGCCTGATCAGCGTCCTGTGGATCCTGTACGGCTTCAATATGGGCGTCTTGGACGGCAAGGGCTTCTGGGGCTCGGTGATCGCCAACCCGTTCGCGGACTTCTCGCTGGCCGACATGGCCAAGAACGATCCGGCCAGTCTCGGCGGAGTGGCGTTCGGGGCGAGCTTCGCGATCATCACCACTGCGCTGATCTCCGGCGCCATCGCCGACCGTGCGCGGTTCTTCCCATGGCTGCTGTTCGGGGCCGTCTGGGCAACGATCTGCTACTTCCCGGTCCAGGGCTGGGTGTGGGCCTTCGACGACGACGGCATGACCGGCTGGATCGGCAAGTTCGGCTTCGGTGACACCGCCACGATGGACTGGGCCGGCGGCACCGCGGTCCACATCAACGCAGGAGCCGCCGCCCTCGCGCTGGCCCTGGTTCTGGGCCGCCGGGCCGGCTTCAGCAAGGAACTGTCCAAGCCCCACAACGTCCCGCTCGTGCTGATCGGCGCCGCGATCCTGTGGTTCGGCTGGTTCGGATTCAACACCGGTGCCGCGACCGACGATGCCGGTGCCGGCCTGATCTTCCTGAACACCCTCGGCACGCCGGCGGCGGCCGTCCTGGGCTGGATCACGGTGGAGCACTTCAAGAACGGCAAGGCCACGTCGATCGGGGCCGCCTCGGGTGCGGTCGCCGGGCTGGTGGCGATCACTCCGGCCTGCGCGTTCCTGACCCCCGGGTGGGGCATCGTGCTGGGCCTGGTCGTGGGAGCGATCTGCGCCCTGGCGGTCGAGCTGAAGTTCAAGCTCGGTTTCGACGACTCCCTCGACGTCGTGGGAATCCACCTGGTGGGCGGCATCGTCGGCTGCTGGTTCCTGGGCTTCTTCGCCACGGACACCGGCCTGTTCACTGGCGGGGGCAACCTGAACCAGCTCGGCACCCAGGTGGTCACCTCGCTCGCGGTCCTGGTGTTCTCGTTCGTCGTGGCCTACGTCGTCGGCACCGTCATCGACAAGGCGATCGGCTTCCGGGTCAAGGAGGACGAGGAGGCGGCCGGCATCGACTCGGCGCTCCACGGCGAGGAGGGCTATGCCCTCGACTGAGACCTCAGGCGGCGGCGCCGCCGCCTGATCGGGTCCGCAGCTCTCGGGAGCTCGGCCCGGCACCCTGGGCGATGCGCCCGCACCGGTACGCCCGGTGCGGGCGCATCGCCGTCCGGGCAACGATCCGCGATCCGTCGACGCCGATTTCGGTGACACCGACCCGGTGTGGCAGACTGGATCCTCGGCGCGAACGTCTCTGCCGCAGGGGCGACGTTGCTCAGCGCCCACCCGAACGTTTCGAATCATCCCCATCATCCGTCGGTGACCTGTGGCACCAGCGAGGAGTCCATCATGACCAACCTGATCGATCAGGTCGCCGCCCAGTCGCTGCGCACCGACATCCCCGAATTCCGGGCCGGTGACACGCTCGACGTCCACGTCAAGGTCATCGAGGGCTCCCGCTCCCGTGTGCAGGTCTTCAAGGGCGTCTGCATCAAGATCCAGGGCTCCGGCGTCGGCCGTACCTTCACGGTCCGCAAGGTCAGCTTCGGTGTCGGCGTCGAGCGCACGTTCCCGCTGCACACTCCGGTCATCGAGAAGATCGAGGTCGCGACCCGCGGCGACGTCCGCCGCGCGAAGCTGTACTACCTGCGCAATCTGCGCGGCAAGGCGGCCAAGATCCGCGAGAAGCGCGAGGACTGATCACACACTTCGGTGTGTCCCGTAGGCTCTGCGCGTGAGTGATCATCGCCGGGCGGCGCAGAAGCGGCAACTTCCCGTCTGGCAGGAGTCGATCCTGCTCGTCGTCATCGCGATGGTCATGGCCATCGTGGTCAAGACGTTCTTCCTGCAGGCGTTCTACATCCCGTCCGAGTCGATGGAGCCGACGATGCTCCCGGACGACAAGATCCTCGTCCAGAAGGTCTCGTACTGGTTCGGCGACGTCGATCGCGGCGATATCGTGGTGTTCGACGATCCCGGGGGATGGCTGAGCGCCGCCGACTCGACCCAGGCCAACAACGCATTCCAGCGGGCTCTGGAGAAGGTCGGCCTGTATCCGACCGGCGGTCACCTAATCAAGCGGGTCATCGGCGTCGGCGGCGACGAGGTCGCCTGCTGCGATGACAAGGGCCGCATCACGGTCAACGGCACCCCGCTCGACGAGCCGTACCTGATGGACGAGTCCGTCAACGCCGATCAGCCGTTCGACCAGAAGGTCCCGAAGGGATATCTGTGGGTCATGGGCGACAACCGTGGCAACTCGGCGGACTCTCGTGCGCATCTGGGCGATCCCGGCGGTGGCTTCATCAAGGAGGACAGCGTCGTGGGCAAGGCCTGGGTCAGGGTCTGGCCGCTCGGACGCGCCGGTTTCATCCGTGGGGTCAAGGCGTTCGACGCAGTGCGGGCCGGCGGTGAGATCGGTAGCCGGGCGCTGATCCGATGAGCGTCGCGCCCTCGTTGCGGGTCGAGCGGAGGCTGCTCCGTACGGGTCTGGCGGCCTTGGCCTGCACCGACGAGGTCGGCCGGGGAGCGCTGTGCGGTCCCGTGACGGTAGGGGCCGTCGTGGTCACCGAGGCGACGCGAACGGCTCCGCAGGGCGTGCGTGACAGCAAGCTCCTGACCCCCGAGGCACGCGTCAGGCTGGCACCGCGCATCCGGCGATGGGCCACGGCCCATGGCGTCGGCCACGCGTCGCCGGCCGAGATCGACCAGTTCGGTCTCATGGCCGCCTTGCGTCTGGCCGGCCATCGGGCGCTTGCGGCGCTGACGGTCGAGCCGGACCAGGTCCTGCTCGACGGCAATCACGACTATCTGTCATTTCCCGCCCAGGCCGAGCTGCTCGAGCCGCCGCGCGCGATCGAGCGGGTGCCGCCGGTCGTCACGATGATCAAGGCCGATCTGCGCTGCGCGGCGGTGGCCGCCGCGAGCATCCTGGCCAAGACCGAGCGCGACGCGATCATGGTCGATCTGGCCGAGCAGCATCCGGAGTACGGCTGGCACGACAACAAGGGCTATGCAGCGCCCGAGCACATCGCGGCCCTGGTCGAGCACGGACCCACGGTCCATCACCGGCGTTCGTGGAATCTTCCGGGTGTCGGCGTCGCCGCCGAGGCGACGACGCATACGATCGAGGTTGTGACGCAGCGGAGGCCGGAGCCGGCATGAGCGCAGAGGATCTCGAGAAGTACGAGACCGAGATGGAGCTGGCGCTCTATCGCGAGTACCGCGACGTCGTCGGCATCTTCAAGTACGTCGTGGAGACCGATCGCCGGTTCTACCTGTGCAATGCAGTCGACGTGAAGGTGCGCTCCGAGACCGGCGACGCCTATTTCGAGGTGTCGATGAGCGACGCCTGGGTCTGGGACATCTATCGTCCGGCTCGGTTCGCGAAGAACGTCAAGGTGCTGACGTTCAAGGATGTCAACGTCGAGGAACTGCAGCAGGCCGAGGTGAAGGTCCCCGACTGATCGTCTCGGGCAGTGTGGGCCGTGGGCGCGGCCGGTTGTCCACAGTCGGCATCGCGATCTGACGCCTTTCCACAGGTGGCCGATCCGCTCTGTCGGCACCGCCGCGTGTTCGCCCAGGCTCGTGTGTATGAGCTACGCGCGCAATCGATCCGTCGGGCGCTTCGGTGAGGATGTCGCCGCCCGTCATCTGCAGGGCCAGGGCATGGTGCTGCTCGACCGCAACTGGCGGTGCCGTTTCGGCGAGATCGACCTGGTGCTGCGCGACGGCCCGACGCTCGTCGTGTGCGAGGTCAAGACCCGGTCGTCCGACCGGTACGGCGGGCCGTTCGAGGCGGTCACGGATCTGAAGGCCACCCGGCTGCGACGATTGGCCGGGGAGTGGCTCGACCAGCACCAGGTGACACCCTCGGCGGTGCGCATCGACGTCGTGTCGGTGCTGTTGCCGAAGCGCGGCGCACCGCGCGTCGAGCGAGTCGCGGGGGTCGCCTGATGCCGGGCGTGGCCCATTCGGTCACGCTTGACGGGCTGGCCGGCCGGGTCATCGAGATCGAGGCCGACATCGGCGGGGGACTGCCGCGCACCGTCATCGTCGGGCTGGCCGACACCATGGTGAGCGAGGCGCGCGATCGATGCCGCTCGGCCGTCGCGAACTCGGACGTCTCGTGGCCCGATCAGCGGGTCACCATCTGCCTGGCGCCCAGTGCGCTGCCCAAGAGCGGTGTGCACTTCGACCTGGCCATCGCGCTGAGCGTGGTGATGGCCACAGGAGGAGTCTCGGCCGCCGCACTCGCCGACACCGTGTTCCTCGGCGAGCTGGCGCTCGACGGTCGGCTGCGCGCGGTGCACGGCGTTCTGCCGGCGGCGCTCGCGGCAGCCGACGCGGGGTTCTCCCGGGTGTTCGTCCCCGAATCGAATGTCGACGAGGCCGAGCTGGTGGACGGCATCACGGTGGTCGGCGTCCGGTCGTTGCGCCAGACCGTCGCGTTGCTGACCGGGCAGTCCGAGCCCGACGACCCACCGGTGCCGCCGCTGGCCGAGGTGCCCGGGGCCTCGTGGACGTCGGCCGACCGCCTGGCGGAGCTCGATCTGGCCGATGTCGCCGGCCAGGACGACGCCCGGCTGGCCGTCCTGGCCGCGGCGGCGGGCGGTCACCATCTGTTGATGACCGGGCCGCCCGGGGTCGGCAAGACGATGCTGGCGCAGCGACTGCCGGCACTGCTGCCTGACCTCACGCGAGAGCAGGCGCTCGAGACCAGCGCGGTGCATTCGATCGCCGGGGTGCTTCCGGCCGACGAACCACTGCTGACCCGGCCGCCGTTCCTCGATCCGCACCACACGGCGAGCGCGGTCTCGATCGTCGGCGGCGGCAGTCGCACGATCCGGCCGGGCGCGCTCAGCCTGGCACACCACGGCGTCCTGTTCCTCGATGAGGCTCCGGAGTTCGCGGCGAACGTGGTCGAGGCCCTGCGCCAGCCGCTGGAGAGCGGTCGCATCGTGGTGTCGCGCTCGGCCCAGACAGCGGTCTATCCGGCGCGATTCCAGCTCATCCTGGCCGCGAATCCGTGTCCGTGCGGGCTCGACGGCGCCCCGGGCGACGAATGCCGCTGTTCACCGCTGATGCGGCGCCGGTATGCCGACCGTCTGTCGGGCCCGATCCGAGATCGGGTCGACATCCATCGCACGTTGCGGTCACCGAGTCGCCCCGAGCTGGCCACCGCGCTGTCCGGGTCCGGCGTGGGCACGGCGTGCCTTCGTGAGGCTGTCGTGCAGGCGCGCGATCGACAGGAGCACCGGTTCGCCGACGAGTCCTGGCGGCTCAACGCCGATGCACCGGGTTCGGCGTTGCGCACGCGGTGGCCGGTGGTCGCTGCAGCGCGCGAGCTGGTCGACGCGCAACTGCGCAACCGGACGCTGAACCCCCGCTCGGCCGATCGGGTGCTGAGACTGTCATGGACCCTGGCCGATCTGGCCTCCCATGCGGTGCCGACGGTCGACGACGTCGAGTCGGCTCTGGCATTGCGCCGTGGTGAGTCGCTGGGTGGTCCGCTGCGCGATCTGGTCGCGTCGTGAAGGCGCACGAGCGCGACCGGCTGGCGCTCAGCCTGCTGGTCGAGCCGGGTGATGCCAAGGTCGTCGAAGCGGTGCACGACCGCGGTGTCGAGGCCGTGCTTCGCCTGCAGAGCACCCACGAAATCGACCGCAGGATCGACGACGCTCTGGCACGCGCGGCATCGGCGGGCCTGCGCTGGGTGTGTCCCGGGAGTCCCGAATGGCCTGATCTGGTCGAGGGCCTCGACCATGTCGAGTCGCTGAACGGCACCGTGGGCGCTCCGTGGGGACTGTGGGTGCGCGGCGAAGCGCACCTGGGTGATCTGGCCTCGCGCGGTGTGGCGATCGTCGGCGCGCGGTCGTGCAGTTCATACGGGGCCGATGTGGCGGGCGAGATCGCCGCCGATGTCGCCGACGCCGGATTCACGGTCGTCAGCGGCGCGGCCTATGGCATCGACGCGTGTGCGCATCGCGGCGCACTCGCACTGCGCAAGCCCACGGTCGTGGTGCTCGCCTGTGGGGCCGACCGGGCCTATCCGGTCGCGCACACGCAGCTGATCGAGCGGATCGTCGAGGAGGGCGGTCTGATCGTGAGCGAGCAGCCGCCCGGCGCCGAACCGCTGCGGCACCGGTTCTTGTCGCGCAACCGCCTGATCGCGGCGCTGTCGCACGGCACGGTCGTGGTCGAGGCGGCGCACCGCAGCGGCTCCCTGAACACGCTGAACTGGGCCGACCGGCTGGGCCGCGTCACGATGGCGGTGCCGGGTCCGGTGACATCGCGACGCTCCGACGGCTCGCATGCCGCCATTCGCGACGGCCGGGCGGTGCTGGTGACCTCGGGTGGCCATGTCCTACAAGAGCTGGAGTCGGTGGGCGTTGTGACACGCTGAACGCCGTCGACGGCAGTACCGTGAAGACGTGGCACGTATGTCGGACCTGGAGTCGATGTTCTGCCGGACCCGTCTCTGGCGCTGGTTCGCGCGGCGCCGCATCGTGCCGCGCGTGGTGCACGGCTCCCTGGGGCCTCGCGTGCTGGAGATCGGCTGCGGCAGCGGTGCGATGGCTGCCGAGGTGCTGCGCCTGCATCCTGAGATCACCCGCTACCTGGCCACCGATGTCGATCCGGCCATGGTCCAGCGCGCTGAGCGCGAGCTCGCGTCGTTCGGCGACCGCGTGGAGGCACGTCTCGTCGACGCCTCGGGGCTCCCGTTCGACGACGACACCTTCGACACCGTCTGCAGCTGGCTGATGTTGCATCACACGATCGAGTGGGAACAGGTGCTGGCCGAGTCGGCGCGAGTCCTCAAGCCCGGTGGCGCCCTGGTCGGCTACGACCTTCCCGACTCCAGGGTCAACCGCGGCATCCATGTGCTCACGCGATCCAGGGTCCGCATGATCGACCCTCAGGATCTCGCGCAGCACCTGCATGTCCTGGGCCTGTCCGATATCAGGGTCGAGCCGATCCCGGGCACCGACGCCTTCGGCTTCTCGGCGGTGCGGCCATGACCGAGGGTCCGGTGGTGCGCTGATGGACGCGATCGGCGAGATCTGGTCGGGCGTGCTCGCAGACTACGAGCGGCACCTGACGGCCGAGCGCGATCTGACCGCGAACTCGGTGCGTGCCTACGTCGTCGACCTGCGTGGCCTGGCCGAGCACGCCGAGAAGCTGGGCGTCGGCGATCCCGCTGATCTGACCATCCGCACGCTGCGCAGCTGGCTGGCCAACCTGCAGATCCGAGGGCGCGCCCGCACCACCTTGGCCCGTCGCGCTACGGCTGCCCGCGTCTTCACGGCGTGGCTCGCTCGGACCGGCCGGGCCCAGGGCGACGCGGGCGCGCTGTTGGCCAGTCCCAAGGCGCATCGAGAGCTCCCCGCGGCGTTGACCCAGAGCGAGGTGCGGGCGCTGCTCGATGCCACCCTCGAGGCGGTCGCCGACGACGGTTCGGCCGGCCTGCGCGATCTGGCGATGCTCGAACTGCTCTACGCCACCGGGATTCGTGTCGGCGAGCTCGTCGGCCTGGATCTGGACGATCTGGACCGGGGCCGTCGGGTCGTACGGGTCTTCGGCAAGGGGCGCAAGGAGCGAGCGGTGCCGTACGGCGCTCCAGCGTCCGACGCGATCGAGATCTGGCTGGATCGAGGGCGTCCCGAGTTGTCGACCGAGCGGAGTGGCCCGGCCCTGTTCCTGGGGGTTCGCGGTGGTCGCATCGACCAGCGCACCGTGCGCTCGGTGGTGCACACCCGCCTGGCTGCCGTCGAGGGTGCGCCCGATCTCGGTCCGCACGGCCTTCGGCACACGGCCGCGACGCATCTACTCGAGGGCGGCGCCGACCTGCGTTCGGTCCAGGAGATCCTGGGCCATGCCTCGCTCGGCACGACCCAGATCTACACCCACGTCAGCACCGACCGTCTCCGCCAGGCCTACAAGCTCGCACACCCCCGCGCCTGACCGCTGACGAGTCACAAAGTGCGCGCTGGCGAGTCACAAAGTCTCGGGTGCCGTCTCTCGGCCTAGGGTTCTATGACTCGCAACCGGGGGCTTTGTGACTCGTGACCGGGGACTTTGTGACTCGCGAGCGGTCGTTAGAGGAGGGGCGCGGGGTCGGTGGGCTTGCCGTGGCGCAGGACCATGAAGTGCAGATGGCAGCCGGTCGACAGGCCGGTGGTGCCGACACGGCCGATGACGGTGCCGGCGCCGATGTGCTGGCCTCGGTGGACGCGACGCGACGAGAGATGAGCGTAGGCGGTGACCAGGCCGCGACCGTGATCGATCAGGACCCGCTTGCCGTAGGCCCGGTCGGTCGGCGTGCCGACGACCCGGCCCGCAGCCGCCGCATGGACCGGAGTGCCGCACGAAGCGCCGAGATCCGTGCCGTCGTGCAGCTTGCGCACGCCGGTGATCGGATGCACGCGCATGCCGAAGGCGGAGGTGACGCGCCCGGCGACCGGGCGTCGTAGTGAACCGTCGACGCCGGCCGGAGGAGCCGGAGGCGGGCCGTTCGGGCTGATCAGGCGGAACCGGCCACCGCCGAGCAGGTCCAGCGGATCCAGGTAGCTGTCATCGGGGGCGACGCGGCCCAGGTGCAGGCAGGGCGTGGCGCAGTGACTCGGGCCCGACTGCAGGACCCCGACCGTGGCACCCCGGTCGACCGTGTCGCCGACCCGGAGGCGGGAACGCACCGGCTGATAGGTCGACCGGCTCGTGCCGTGATCGATCGTGACGACCGCGACGTCACCGATCCGGCCGACGAACGCGACGCGGCCCGCGGCGACGGCACGCACCGCCGTGCCGGCTGCCGCCTCGATGTCGATGCCCCGGTGTCCGCTGCCGTACTCGGTGGCCGGCGGATCGAACGCCCGCCCCAGGCCGCCGCGATCGAGTGGCCACGACCAGGGGTCGTCGCCGGCCGCAATGGCCGGGGGACTGAGTGCGACGAGCGCGAGGGCGGTGACGAACGAGACGATGCCGAATGACAAGGAGGGGCGCGGGTGTGGAACGGTCATCCCTCCAGGTCACCGCAGCCGGGCCGCTCGCGCCACAGTCGGCCGCCTGCCTGTGGACAAGCGAATCGTGAGGGCGACCCTGTGGACAACATCGGATTTCACCTGCGGGGTCGCTCTGCCGTAGACTCGGCACATCACTTCTCCGGAAGTGAAATTCGCACGCCCGGCCCCGTGTGACGCGAGAGCCGAATGCGGACGCGATCCTGGTCCCACCAGCACGAACGGTGGGTGGAACGCGTCGCCCGGGCGTCAGGCCGCCACCGATCCCGGTGGCGGAGACAACCAGGAACCGGCACACGCGTGCCACAAGGAGGAACGGCCATGGCCGTCGTCACCATGCGTCAGCTGCTCGAGAGCGGCGTGCACTTCGGACACCAGACCCGTCGGTGGAACCCGAAGATGAAGCGCTTCATCCTCACCGAGCGCAACAGCATCTACATCATCGATCTTCAGCAGTCGCTGGCCTACATCGACAGCGGCTACGAGTTCGTCAAGAACACCGTCGCGCGCGGCGGCACGATCCTGTTCGTCGGCACCAAGCGCCAGGCGCAGGAGTCGGTCGAGGAGCAGGCCAAGCGGGTCGGCATGCCCTACGTCAACCAGCGCTGGCTGGGCGGCATGCTCACCAACTTCTCGACCATGGCGCAGCGCCTGAACCGTCTCAAGGAGCTCGACGAGGTCGACTTCGACGACGTGGCGGGCTCCAACCGCACCAAGAAGGAACTGCTCCAGATGAAGCGCGAGCACGACAAGCTCGAGCGCACCCTGGGCGGCATCCGCGACATGGGCCGGGTCCCGTCGGCGGTCTGGATCGTCGACACCAAGAAGGAGCACCTGGCGGTCGACGAGGCCAAGAAGCTGGGCATCCCGGTCGTCGCGATCCTCGACACCAACTGCGATCCCGATGACGTCGACTACCCGATCCCGGGCAACGACGACGCCATCCGTTCCGTGGGCCTGCTGACCCGTGTCATCGCCGATGCCGTCGCCGAGGGCCTCATCGCCCGTGGCGGCAGCAAGACCGGCGAGGAGGAGGCCGGCGCCGAGCTCGGCAAGGACGAGCCGATGGCCGACTGGGAGCGCGAGCTGCTGGAGAAGAAGGAAGAAGGCTCCGCTGAGGCGCCCGCCGCCGAGGCCGCTCCGGCTGCCGTTGTCGACGCATCTGCCGGCGACGCGGCCAAGACCGAAGAGGCTCCGAAGGCTGAGGCCAAGGAAGAGGCCCCCAAGGCTGACGCCAAGAAGGCAGTCGAGGCTCCGGCCGACGCCACCGCCACCGCTCCGTTCGGCAAGGGCTCCAAGGCCCCGCTGAAGAGCGGCAACGCGCCCAAGGGCTTCCCGATCAAGGGCAACGCGGACTCGGGCCTGTACCACACCGAGGACAGCCAGTGGTACGAGCAGACGGTCGCCGAGGTCTGGTTCGACACCGCTGAGTCCGCTGAGGCCGCCGGCTTCAAGAAGCCCGGCGCCTGACCCACCATCCACCTTCGTCACAGGAAAGAGACACACGACTCATGGCGATCACTGCCGCTGACGTGAAGAAGCTCCGCGACGCCACCGGCGCCGGAATGATGGAGTGCAAGAAGGCCCTGACCGAGACCGACGGCGACTTCGACAAGGCTGTCGAGGCGCTGCGCATCTCGGGTGCGGCCAAGGCCGCCAAGCGCGGCGCCGAGCGCGAGGCCTCCGCGGGCCTCGTGGCCAGCTCGGGCTCGGCCATCGTCGAGCTGAACTCCGAAACCGACTTCGTGGCCAAGAACGAGCAGTTCATCGCTCTGGCCGAGGAGCTGGCGGCCGCCGCCGATGCGGCCAAGCCGGCAACGGCTGAGGAGTTCGGCGAGGTCAAGCTGGCCAGCGGCAAGACGGTCACCGAGGCCATCGGCGAGCTCGCCGCGGTCATCGGCGAGAAGATCGAGCTGGGCCGCGTGGCCGCGTTCGACGGCAACGTCACGACCTACCTCCACCGTCGCGCCAGCGATCTGCCGGCCGCCGTCGGCGTGCTGGTCGAGTACGACGGCGACGAGTCGATCGCTCGTGGCGTCGCGATGCAGATCGCGGCGATGCGCCCTCGCTTCCTGACCCGCGACGAGGTCCCGGCCGACGTCGTCGAGAAGGAGCGCGAGATCGCCGAGGCGACCGCGCGCGAGGAGGGCAAGCCCGAGCAGGCGATCGCCAAGATCACCGAGGGCCGCCTGAACGGCTTCTTCAAGGACGTCGTCCTGTTGGAGCAGCCGTCGGTCACCGACGACAAGAAGTCGGTCAAGGCCGTGCTCGACGAGGCGGGTGTGACGCTCAAGCGCTTCGCTCATATCGAGGTTGGCGCCTGATCCGACCGGAGGTTGGTGCCTGACCGAGGGACCATCTTCACGAACCACAGCGACAGGAGCATCCGAGCATGACGGACACCGAGCAGATTCTGGATCCCACTTCCTCTGCACGACCGTTGCGCCGGGTGCTCCTGAAGCTTTCGGGCGAGGTGTTCGGCGGCGGCAAGCTGGGCATCGATCCTGATGTCGTCAACGCCATCGCCAAGCAGGTCGCGCTGGCGTGCCATGAGGGTGTCGAGGTCGCCATCGTCGTCGGCGGCGGCAACTTCTTCCGCGGCGCAGAACTCAGCCAGCGTGGCATGGAGCGGTCGCGCGCGGACTACATCGGCATGCTCGGCACCGTCATGAACAGTCTGGCGTTGCAGGATTTCTGCGAGAAGCAGGGCATCGACACCCGGGTGCAGTCGGCCATCACGATGGGTCAGGTCGCCGAGCCGTACATTCCACGCCGTGCGATCCGCCATCTCGAGAAGGGCCGGGTCGTGATCTTCGGCGCCGGCGCCGGCATGCCGTACTTCTCGACCGACACCGTCTCGGCGCAGCGGGCCCTGGAGATCAAGGCCGATGCGGTCCTGATGTCCAAGAGTGGCGTCGACGGGGTGTACGACTCCGACCCGCGCACGAACCCCGATGCCCGCCGTTTCGACGAGATCACGTTCGCCGAGGCGCTGCGCCGCGATCTCAAGGTGGTCGACGCGGCGGCCTTCGCGCTGTGCATGGAGAACGCGCTGCCGATGATCGTCTTCGGCATGGAGGGCGAGGGGAACATCGCCCGCGTGCTGCAAGGTGAGAAGATCGGAACGCTGGTGCACGCCTGAGGCGGCACTCTCAACGTCCTGAAAGAGGAGAACCGTGATCGATCAGACCCTGCGTGAGACCGAGACCAAGATGGGCAAGGCGGTCGAGCACACCCAGGAGGAGTTCGCGGCGATCCGCACCGGCCGGGCCCATCCGGCGATGTTCTCGCAGATCACCGCCGACTACTACGGCACGCCGACCCCGCTGCAGCAGCTGGCCGGCTTCCAGGTGCCCGAGCCGCGCACCGTCATCATCAGCCCGTACGACATGGGCGCCAAGAGCGCCATCGAGAAGGCGATCCGCGAGTCCGATCTCGGCGTCAATCCCTCCGACGACGGCAAGGTCCTGCGTGTGACGCTGCCCGAGCTGACCGAAGAGCGCCGCAAGGAGTACATCAAGCTGGCCAAGTCCAAGGCCGAGGAGGGCCGCGTCGCGGTCCGCAATCTGCGCCGTACGGCCAAGCAGGCGTTCGACAAGGCCGAGAAGGACTCCGAGATCAGCAAGGACGAGAACGTCGGCGCCGAGAAGCGTCTCGACGGGCTCACCAAGAAGTACGTCGACCAGGTCGACGAGATGCTCAAGAACAAGGAAGCAGAACTCCTTGAAGTCTGAGGGGGCCCACACCGCCGGCGAGTCCGACGTCGGCTCGGGCCAGCCGACCGAGGAGAAGAAGAGCCGGGCCGGCCGCAATCTCCCGGCGGCCATCGGCGTCGGGGTGACGCTGGCGGCCCTGGTGCTGCTGTCGTTGTTCCTGGTCAAGGACGCCTTCGTGGCGGTCGTCGTGATCGCGTTGACCGTCGGCCTGTGGGAGATCACGCGCGCCGTCGGCACGGTGGGCATCCGGTTGCCGTGGATTCCCGTCGCGGTCGGCGGCATCACGATGCAGATCGCGGCGTTCTATGCCGACGACGGTCTCGGCAGCTCTGCCGTGGCGATGGCGCTGACCGTCATCGGCATCCTGGTCTGGCGTCTGTCCGAGGGGCCTGAGGGCTTCGTCCGCGATGCTACCGCCGGCATCTTCTCGCTGTCGTACTTGTATCTGATGGGCGTCTTCGTGGTGCTCATGCTGGTCGAGAGCGACGGCCCGTGGCGCATCGTCGCCTTCATCGTGGCGGCGATCGCGTCCGACACCGGCGGCTACATCGCGGGAGTCCTGTTCGGCCGGCATCCGATGGCTCCGACCATCAGCCCCAAGAAATCGTGGGAGGGCCTGGTCGGCTCGCTCGTGGGGGCAGTCGCGGCGAGCATCGCCGTGGTGGTGCTCGCGCTCGAAGGCCCGTGGTGGGCCGGGGTCGTACTGGGTGTCGTGGGTGTCGTCCTCGGCACGTTGGGCGATCTGCTCGAGTCGCTCATCAAGCGCGACCTGGGCGTCAAGGACATGAGTGATCTGCTGCCCGGACACGGTGGCCTGATGGACCGACTCGACTCGCTGATCGCGGTCGCGCCGTTCGCGTGGCTCGTGCTCTACACGCTGGTCCCCGTGGCCTGACCCACGATCGTGACGGTTCTGCGCGACTACGCGGCCGGCATCAACCAGCCGCAGCTGGACTCGGCCACGGGGTCGGCGTCCGGTCGTGAGAGCACGCCTCGCTACGACGAGCTGATCGCTCCCGACGGATCGCTGCGGCCGGGCTGGACCGGGATCGCCGAGACGGCCGTGCAGGTCACCGACGACGATCTGCGCCGCATGCGCGACGACATCGAGCGCGCCCTCGCCGACGACGGCGTGACGTATCGCCCCGCCACGGGCGACGACGAGGTGGAGCCGTGGCGCCTCGATCCGATGCCGCTGGTGCTCGCGGCCGACGAGTGGGCGCCGCTCGAGACCGGCCTGGCCCAGCGCACCGAGCTGCTCAATGCGATCCTGGCCGATCTGTACGGGTCCCAGACGTTGCTCGAGCGTGGTGTCGTGCCGCCGGCGGTGGTCTTCGGCCATGCCGGATTCCTGCGAGCGGCGGCACGCGCCTCGGCGCACGACGAGCGACCGTTGCTGTTCTCCGCGGCCGACCTGGGCCGCAACGGCGACGGCGACTGGGTCGTCGCGGCGGATCGGGCGCAGGCGCCGTCGGGCATCGGCTATGCGATGGAGAACCGCCGCGTCATCTCGCGGGTGCTGCCGGACCTGTACCGCCGGGCGTCGCTGCACCGCATGGCGCCGTTCTTCCAGGCCCTGCGCTCGACCCTGATCGAGGCGGCGCCTGAGGACCGGCCGAATCCACGCGTCGTCGTGCTGTCCCCGGGCAGCCATTCCGAGACCGCCTATGATCAGGCGTTCGTAGCGTCGAGCCTGGGCTTCCCGCTGGTCGAGGGATCGGATCTGACGGTGCGCGACGGCGCGGTCTGGATGCGGGTCTACGGCCGCCTCGAACGGGTCGACGTGATCGTGCGCCGTGTCGACGCGCCGTGGAGCGACTCGCTGGAGCTGCGCAAGGACTCCAGACTCGGTGTGCCGGGCCTGTCCGAGGCCGTGCGTCGCGGATCGGTGCGTGTCGTCAATGGGCTCGGCTCAGGCGTCCTGGAGAACCCGGGGCTGCTGCCGTATCTGTCGCAGGCCTGCGAGGTGCTGCTCGACGAGCCGCTACGTCTGCCGTCGGTGCAGACCTGGTGGTGCGGCGATCCCGCGAGCCGCGAGATCGTGCTCGACCGGCTCGACGAGCTGACGATCCGGGTCATCGACGATCCAGGCCAGGTGCTGTCACCGGCAGGGGAGTCCACCGCAGGCCTGGCCGAGCGCATCGGCGCGGCGCCGTACCGCTATGTCGGCCAGGAGCCGTTGACGCTGTCGCAGGCGCCGACGCTCGTCGCCTCGGGCGTAGTCGTGCCCCAGCCACTGACGCTGCGCACGTTCACGGTGCGCCACGGATCCGGCTACCGACCGATGCTGGGCGGCCTGGCCAGCGTGTATCGCGACGGGCTCCCGAGCGCGAGCAAGGACGTCTGGGTCATCAAGGACGATCCCGACGTCCCGGACCAGCGGCTCGGCGACCTGACGCCGGCGTCGCCGCTGCGTGCGCCAGAGGCACTCGTGCCGCGCGCCCTGGAGGACCTGTTCTGGCTCGGCCGCTACGCCGAACGCGCTGAGGACCTGCTCCGCCTGGTCGGCGCCGCCCATGCGTCGGCCCAGGACTTCCGCACGCGTCCCCACAGCGCGGGGGGCGAGGGTCTCGCGGTCCTGATGGCGACGATCGGACGGCTGACCGGCTTCGGCGGCACCGAGGTGGCAGATCACGACGAGGTGTTCCGGCAGGTCCTGCTCGACGGCAGGCGCGCGGGCACGATCGCGCAGTCGTTGGTGTCACTGCGGCTCGCGGCTCAAGGCGTGAGGGACCAGCTGTCGGCCGACACGTGGCATGCTCTGGGCGACATCGAGCGCGCGCAGGCGCGCCTGAGGTCGTACCGCTACAGCCACCAGGTCGCCGAGAGCTCGGTCCGGATGCTCACCGGCGTGCTGGCACTCCAGGGCGTGACGGCGAACATGATGCGTGATCCGGGTTGGCACATGATCGAGGCGGGCCGGCACATCGAGCGCTGCCTGCAGCTGGCCTATCTGTTGCGCTCGACCACGGTGCCGGTGCGACCGCTCGACGTCGAACTCGAGGTGCAGACCGCAGTATTGGCCGTCGCCGAGAGCGTCGTGACCCACCGGCGGCGCTATCGCGGCTACGTCCGGCTGCGCGGCGTTCTCGACCTGTTGTTGCTCGACACCGCGAACCCGAGGTCGATGATGTTCGCCCTGGAGCGCTTGCGCGAGCATCTGTCGGCCATGCCGGAGTCGACGGGCTCGACCCGCCCGGAGCGGCTGCTGGACGACCTGTGCGACGAGGTCGCTGCCGTCGACGTGGCCGCGTTGACCGCCGACGAGGGGCAGCGGCGGGTCCAACTCGAGCAGTTCCTCGACATCTTCGTCGACCGCATGTCGCGGTTCGCCGAGGCGGTCGGTGAGGTGCACTTCGCGGCGGCACCGGTGGCACGTGTATTCGGTCTGGCGACGGTGCAGGAGGACTGAGCCGATGACCATGCGCTACCGCGTCTCGCACCGCACCACGTACTCCTACGACGACGATGTCACCGACAGCCTGGGCATCGCCTATCTGGTGCCGCGGGATCTGCCCTGGCAGCGCGTCGCCGCGCACGAGATCACGATCGACCCCGATCCGTCCGATCGTTCGACCGACGCCGACTACTACGGCAACACGGTCACGTACTTCCAGGTCACCGATCCACACGAGGTGCTCATGATCGAAGGCGTGAGCGAGGTCGAGGTCTCAGTGCCGCAGCACGATGCGGGGGCGCTCGCGCGGCCATGGGAGCAGTGCCGGCCCGATGAGCGGCCGGACACGGCAGACGCCTGGCACGCGGTCGACTTCTCACTCGCATCGCCGCTGGTCGTCCATGCCGAGGCCGCCGCCGACTACGCCGACTCCTCGTTGACGCCCGGGCGGCCGATCGGCGAAGCGGTGACCGATCTGATGCACCGCATCCATGCCGACTTCGCCTACGACAAGACCGCCACGACCGTGACCTCGACCATCGCCGATGTGCTGGACCAGCGGGCCGGGGTCTGTCAGGACTTCGCGCATCTCACCCTGTCGTGCTTGCGGTCGCATGGTCTGGCGGCGCGGTACATCAGCGGCTATCTGGCGACGACTCCGCCGCCGGGCAAGGAGCGTGTCGTGGGGGCCGACGCGACGCACGCATGGGCCGAGGTCTGGATTCCAGGTGACGGCTGGCTGGCGATCGACCCGACGAACGACCAGTGGGCGGGCGACCGCTATGTCACGGTGGCCTGGGGTCGCGACTACGGTGACGTCCCGCCGGTCAAGGGCGTCATCTTCACCGATGCGAAGTCCTCCACGCTCTCGGTCTCGGTCGATGTCGCCCCTCTCGAGGTCTAGTCTGCCGCTGAGATTCGGTGGGGGAGTGATTCCCTGAGACAATGAGTGGGTGACTGATTCGCCCCGCGCGCTGCCGCTGGTGATGGCGCCGCCGCGTGGGCGGGCCAAGCCTCCGCGGCACCTGGCCGACCTCGATCCCGACGAGCGCACCGCCGTCGTCGAAGGCGTCGGCGAGAAGGCGTTCCGCGGCAAGCAGGTGGCCCATCACTACTTCGGTCGGCTCGAGCGCGATCCCCAGCTGATGACCGATCTGCCGGCCGCCAGCCGTGATGCGATCGTCGAGGCGCTGCTGCCGGATCTGCTGACCCAGGTCCGCCGGCTCGAGGCGGACAAGGGCACGACCCGCAAGACCTTGTGGCGGCTGTTCGACGGCGCGCTGGTCGAGTCGGTGCTGATGCGCTACCCCGATCGCGCGACGATCTGCGTCTCCAGTCAGGCCGGCTGCGGCATGGCGTGCCCCTTCTGCGCCACCGGCCAGGGCGGTCTGCAGCGCAATATGAGTACGGCCGAGATCGTCGACCAGGTCGTCGACGGCGCAGGCCAGATGGCTCGTGGCGAGGTTCCCGGAGGTCCGGGCCGACTGTCGAATGTCGTGTTCATGGGCATGGGTGAGCCGCTGGCCAACTACAAGGCCGTCATCGGCGCGGTGCGCCGCATGGTCGCGCCCGCGCCCGACGGGCTCGGTCTGTCGGCCCGCAACATCACGGTCAGCACGGTGGGCCTCGTGCCGCGGATCAAGCAATTGACGACCGAGGGCATCCCGGTCACCCTCGCGCTGTCTCTGCACGCCCCCGACGACGAACTGCGCAATGAGCTCGTCCCGATCAACACCCGCTTCAGCGTCGCCGAGACGGTCGATGCCGCCTGGGAGTACGCGAGGACCACCAAGCGCCGGGTGTCGATCGAGTACGCCATGATGCGCGACATCAACGACCAGGCCTGGCGCGCCGACCTGCTGGCCGACGTCCTGCGTGCACGCGGGGATTGGGGCTGGGTCCACGTCAACCTGATCCCGCTGAACGAGGTCCCCGGCTCGCAGTTCACCCGCTCGCGCGACGAGGACATGGACGAGTTCATGCGCCGTCTCAACGCTCGCGGTATCTCCACGACCATGCGCGACACCCGAGGCAACGACATCGACGCCGCCTGCGGTCAGTTGGCCGCAGCCGAGTAGGAACGTCAGCGCGCTGTCGGGTTAACGAAGTTCCAGGGGGTTGCCACCGCCGTTGCCCCATAGAGCAGCAAGTGGATCTGACCCAAGAGCCTAAGGTTTTGCCATGCCGCTTGGTATGCCTCTCGGTCGGAGGGCCAGCCAACGACATTGACCTGGCGGCGACTCCAATCCAAAAGCGACTGAAGGTTGTGGTGGTCCAATGCCTCAGAGTTTCCGTTCACTGCTTCTCGGGCCGCTCGCAGTGTCAGTTGTGCCTGCGCGGCAGGGGATTTGCTCTCGTCGTAGCGATCCAGTTCAAGCGCGGTTCGGAGCGTTACGAGCGCACCTTGTTGCTCGTCACCGTGCCAGCGCCTGGGAGCAATAGGCGTTACGTCTTGGACGGGCGGGAAGCGGTGACCTGTGTGCTTCTGAGCACGTCGGATGGCGGCGTATTCATCAGCAACTTCAAGGTGCAGTGCCCGTTCCACCTTCAACAACTGCAACGCAGGCATGAGGAAAGACGGCTCCCGCCATGGAGTCCCAGTGCGCAGTTCCAGGTATCGCCATGTGGCATTGAAGCCGATGGGTTGTGCGAGGGTTATGCAGGAACTCAGTGCTTGCAGGCGGTACCTCATCGGAAGGTCGGCATCTGCGACCCTTGCCGCCTCACGTCCGAAACCCATGCGAGAAGGCTATGCCGATCGTTGACACAGTCTGAGAACTCCGCCGGCGCTGTGAACCATAGGTGCACGTCAAGACAGGTTGATCCCGCTCAACGAGGTGCCTGGTTCGCAGTTCACCCGCTCGCGCGACGAGGATATGGACGAGTTCATGCGGCGACTCAATGCTCGCGGTATCTCCACGACCATGCGCGACACCCGAGGCAACGGCATCGACGCCGCCTGCGGTCAGCTGGCCGCAGCCGAGTAGGCGCCGGATCGGAGCTCCGTCAGCCGTGCCAGGCGTAGTAGGTGCCCTGGCTGACCGCGTGGCTCACGTTCTCGGCGCTCATCCAGGGGTACGTCGTGACGATGAAGTCCTCGGCGGCTTCGGCGTCGCCCCTGGACCATTCGCCTCGGACTGAGTCCCAGCGGCTCTCGATCCAGTGCTCGATCGCGGCTCGGGTCTGCTTGATCTCCTCGGCCAGCGCGGACCGTTCGGCCAGCGCGACATCGGGCAGCCGCTCCGCGGCCAGCTCGCCGATATCGCGACGCCAGTTCGCGCCGAACTCGAGGGCGGCGTCGAACAGCGCGTTTCGTGCGTCGTCTGGGTTGCCGGCGGGCGGGCTCATGTGACGAGCGTGCCACGTCGCCGTTCCAGGAGCTCCTGAGGCGGGCCTCCCGATCGGGCTGGATCGACCAGACCGGTCAGCCGCGGTGCTCCTCACTCAGGCGCTTGAGATTGAGAAGCTGCCGACGAGCCATCACGAGGTCGCCGAGGACGACCGCAGCCCCGTAGAGACGTCCCGAGTCGCGGGAGATCTTCAACAGCAGGCGAGTCGGGCCCTCGCCCGGAACGAGGACGTAGGACATGTAGAAGCCGCCGATCATCGCGGTCAGCGAGACCCCGTGCTCGACGGCCACGATGCGTCCGACGGGGCGTCCCGCGGTGGCGCTGAACGAATCCCCGACAGCAGGGTCGTCGAGCCGGAGCAGATCCCTCGGAGAGCGCCGTCCGAGGTTGTCGATCCAGTCGTACGAGTAAGGGGCGAGTCGCACCTGCACGATCCACGGCCACACCTCCGCGGGAGTCGCCTCGACCGTGACCCCTCGCCACGCCTCGACGGCGGGGGCGGCCACGAAGGCATCGCACGGGTACGTCATCGCGACCTCCGCGTCGGTGACGCCCCAGCGATCTCCGATCATGTCCGCAGGGTAGCGGCCGAGCCTCGCTCAGGCGTGGTCGGCGACCACCCGGAGGATGTCGGCCGTGACGTCGGTGATCTGGTCGGCCGTCAGGCCGGATGCATCGAGCACGCTGGCGCGGATGATCGTGTCGCCGATCTTGACCAGGCCGATGGCGTTGGGGAGGGTGCTGCCGGTGGTCGAGTCGGTGACGATCTCGGCATCGTCGCCGATGCCGGGCGCGGCCGCCGGCGTGCCGTCCATGTCGCCGACGACGGTGGAGCCGATCTTCGCCTTGGCCCCGTTCCAGCCGTCCGCGAAGTCGCTGATCGTGAACTGTTCGATGCTCACCGACGGAAGCCGAGGATCGTCCAGTTTGTAGGTGCACGATGTGCTGGCTGGGGGCACCTCGGAGGTGGCGGTGCCCTCGCCGAGCGCGGGCGCCATGTCGGCGGCCGGGATCGCCGAGCAGTCCGCGAAGTTCTTGGCGGCCGCCGGTGCGCTCGCTGACGGCTTGGCGGCGTCGTCGGCGGTGTCGGTGGCGGGGGAGTCGTCGCCGCAGGAGGCGACCAGAAGCGTTGAGGCGAACAGCAGGGCGGCGAGTGCGCGGCGGGAATGCATGCAGGCAAGCTACGGCTGGTCATCGCGATGGCGAGATAGGGATTGCTCGTAATCACGAGCCAGCCCGGCCGGTGCCGTGGACGCCGGGCCATCGCATACGGTTCGAGCATGGCCACGGCGAAGGTCCTCGCGACCGACCTCGACGGGACGTTGTTGCGCTCCGACGGCACCGTGTCGGATCGAACGCGGGCCGCGCTCGAGGCGGCCTGGGAGGCGGACATCGTGACCGTCTTCGTCACGGCGCGACCGCCGCGCTGGCTGCATGGCCTGGTCGATCACGTCGGCGATCACGGTGTCGTGATCTGTGGCAACGGAGCGTTCGTGTACGACGTGGCGGCGCGTCGCATCGTCGAGCAGCGCGGATTCGCCGACGACGATCTGCTCGCGCTGGCCGGCGATCTGCGTGATGCCATCCCGGGCATCGCGTTCGCGGTCGAGCGGGCCGACGGCATGGGGCGCGAGGGAAGCTACGTCTATCGCGACGAGGCCGCCGGCATCGAGCGCGGACCTCTCGAGCAGCTCCTGGGCGCGGGCGTGGGCAAACTCCTGGCGCGATGTGACGCGATGGAGTCCTCGCTCTTCCTCGATCGGGTGGCCGAGGTCGTCGGTGACCGTGCGGCGCTCGGTTACTCGGGTGCGCTCGGCTTGGCCGAGCTGACGGCGCCCGGCGTCACCAAGGCGGCCGGGCTGTCGGCCTGGTGTGCTGAGCGCGCCATCGGTCCGGCCGAGGTCGTGGCGTGCGGCGACATGCCGAACGACCTGCCGATGCTGCGATGGGCCGGCCACGCGGTCGCCGTGGCCAATGCGCACCCCGAGGTGCTCGCCGTCGCCGACGAGATCGTCGCCGGCCACGACGACGACGGTGTCGCCACGGTCCTGGAGCGACTCGCGGCTCGCGGCTGAACACTGTCCGAGCAGCGTCGTACGGTCAGGACATGACCTTCGCGAACGCAGGAACCCTCGGCGCCCTCCCCGGCAAGCGCGACGAACTCGTCGCCCACCTCACCCAGTACTCCGATGCGCTGCGCGACATCGGCTGCCTCGCCTACGAGGTCGGGGTGAACGACGAGCATCCCGATACCGTGTTCGTCGTCGAGCTGTGGCAGAGCGCCGATGCTCACCGTGCGTCGCTCGAGCTGCCCGAGGTCCAGGCCTCGATCGCCGCGGCACGTCCGCTGCTGTCGGGCGAGTTCGGTGGTTTCCGGTTCGATGTGGTGGGCTCTCCGCTGCGTCCGTGACCGGCCTCGATACCGTGTGACCGCACGAGCCGAACGCAGGAGGACCATGACCGACGAGCTGGGGACTGACGTGCTGGCATCACGCCGAGACGGCGACGTGGCGGTGCTGGAACTGCGCCGCCCCGAGTTCCGCAACGCCTTGAACACCGAGTTGTGCCGGGCGATCCACGCCGGGGTCGACGACGCGATCGCAAGCGGCGCACGCGTCGTGGTGATCACGGGCGAGGGCACCGCGTTCTGCTCGGGCGCCGATCTCAACGGCGTCTACGGCGATGAGTTCCTGCAGGCGCTCTACGGCATGCTGCACCACCTCACGGAGGTTCCCGTCCCGGTCATCGCGGCGATCAACGGCCCCGCCATCGGCGCCGGCACCCAGCTGGCCATCGCGTGCGATCTGCGGGTCGCCGACGAGTCCGCCAAATTCGGCGTACCGACCGTCCGCAACGGCATGGCGGTCGATGCCTGGACCATCCGCACGCTTGAGCGGCTGGCCGGCGCCGGGGCCGCCCGCCGGATGCTGATCGCCGGAGAGATCATCACGCGCGACGAAGCCGACGGTTACGGCATGGTCGAGCGCACCGGCGATCTCGATGCCGCACTGGCCTGGGCGCACGAGATCGCGACCCTCGCACCGTTGTCGATCGCTCATAACAAGCTGGTGCTCAACAGCACGCCCGCCGACGATCCGGCGATCGACGCGAGCTTCGCGAAGGTCTGGGCCAGCGACGACGTCCGCGAGGCAGCAGCCGCTCGTACCGAGAAGCGGGCCCCGATCTTCCAGGGACGCTGACGATGGCCGATCGCACCCCGAGCCTGGCCTATCGTGCCCTCGACGCCCAGGTTCTGGCCGGACGGGCCGACCACCCGGCACTCGTCGATGACCACGGTCCCGTCACGTATGCGCAACTGCTGCACGAGACCGCCGTGATCGCAGGTGCGCTTGCGCAGCTGGGTATCCGGCACGGCGATCAGGTCGCCGTCGAGGTCCCGCGGGGTCGAGAGCAGGTCATCGCGGTGCTGGCGCTGGCTCGGCTGGGCGTGGTCCCGCGCGGCACCGCCTCCACCCGCCTGGTCGGATCGCCGCCCGTCCTCATGCGCGGTGACGACGAGCCCGTGCCGTGGCGGGTGCTGGTCCAGGCCGGCCGCACCGATCCGGCCCCGGCGCGCGTCAGTGACACCGAGGCGTACGAGGCCCAGTTCCTCGACGCCTACGAGGACGTCTTCAGCACGTTGACGGCGGGCGGCACGATCGACTGACGGTCAGCCCGCGCGTCCGGCGAACAGTTCCAGGCGCGAGCAGCCGGTGCACCGATAGGCGATGACCGGCGCCTGTGGCAGCCGGGTCCGGTTCTTCGCATTGCCGAACATCCCGTGCTCGAGCTTGCCGGCCAGCCAGCGGATACGACCCTGCGCGACATCGTCGACGAAACCGGGCTCGTACTCGGTGCCCCCGCAGAACGGACAGGTCCTCGTGCTCGGAGCTGGGGTCTCGGTCATGCCGATCAGCGTAGCTTCAGTAGGCGACGCCGATGTGCTCGCGCACGTGCTGGCCACGCTCGATCTCGTCCACGATGGCCAGTGCGAAATCGGCACCCGAGATCTCCGACTTCCCGTCGTCGGTGAACAACGCGACATCACCGCCCAGCCGGTACGTACCGGTCTTCTCACCCGGGTGCCAGGCACCGTAGGCACCGGCCGGGCTCACGAAGGTCCAGTTCAGGGTTGCGGGGGCTTCGGTGGTCAGCCACTCGCGCACAGACTCCATCTCGTGCGCCTCGGCGCGGAACTCCTCGGGCACGTCGCCCTCGGCGAAGCGCGGCTCGTCCGCCGCCGGACGCAGTGAACTGAAGCCGCCCACGATGACCAACCGGGCACCGGATGCGGCGGCAGTGGTCGCGACCCTGCGATAGATGCCGGCGAGCTCGCCCTCCAGCTCACCCCGCGGTGCGAGCGCCGCGACGATGATGTCGGATCCGGCGACGATGTCCGCCGCGTCCGCGGCCTCGCCGAATCTGTAGGTGGCGCCGTCGACCGGCTCTGCGGCCGGGCGGCGACTGTACGAGGTGACGTCGTGGCCGCGCGAGACGGCCTCGGCGACGATGTGGCCGCCGGTGTAACCGGTGCCGCCGAGAACGGTGATCGTGGACATGTCTCTCCTAGAAGGGTCGTATCTGGACGGTCAGCGCCAGCCGAGTGCCGGCGCGACGTGCGTCAGGATGCTCTCGAGCACGTGGGCGTTGTAGTCCACGCCCAGCTGATTGGGCACGGTCAGCAGCAGGGTGTCGGCTGCGGCGATCGCCTCGTCCTGACGTAACTGCTCGATCAGCTGATCGGGCTCGGCGGCGTAGGAGCGCCCGAAGATCGCCCGGAAATTGTCGATCTGCCCGACCTGATCGCGCGACTCGGAGTCCTGGCCGAAATAGGCGCGGTCCAGATCGTTGACGAGTGCGAAGATGCTGCGGCTGATCGAGACCCGGGGCTCGCGCTCGTGTCCGGCCTCCTTCCAGGCCTCGCGGAACACGTCGATCTGCTTGCGCTGCTGGACGTGGAACGGCTCGCCCGACTCGTCCTCCTTCAGCGTGGAGCTCATCAGGTTCATGCCGAGCTCGGCGGCCCAGCGGGCCGTGGAGTCCGAGCCGGCGCCCCACCAGATGCGGTCACGCAGTCCGGCCGAATGCGGTTCGATGCGCAGCAGACCGGGAGGGTTGGGGAACATCGGCCGTGGACTCGGCTGGGCGAATCCCTCACCCTTCAGGACCTCCAGCAGCACCTCGGCCTTCTGACGACCCATCTGGGCACCCGATGGGTCCCCGGCGCCGGAGTCGTCAGATTCGGATCCGTAGCCGAAGTATCGCCACCCGTCGACGACCTGCTCGGGTGAACCGCGGCTGATGCCCAGCTGCAGCCGGCCTTCCGAGATCAGATCGGCTGCTCCCGCGTCCTCGGCCATGTAGAGCGGGTTCTCGTAGCGCATGTCGATGACGCCGGTACCCAGCTCGATGCGCGAGGTCTTGGCGCCGGCGGCGGCCAGCAAGGGGAACGGCGAGGCGAGTTGCCGAGCGAAGTGATGTACCCGGAAGTAGGCGCCGTCGGCTCCGACCTCCTCGGCCGCGACCGCGAGATCGATCGACTGCAGCAGGACGTCGGAGGCGCTCTGCGCCTGGGACGTCGGAGGCGGCGTCCAGTGGCCGAACGAGAGGAACCCGATCTTCTTCATGCCTACTCGAACGTCCTGTGGCGTCAGACATTCCCGTCCGGGGAACCGGCGGCTCAGAGCAGTCCGGCGTCGTGCATCGTGATCGCGACCTGCACCCGATTCGCGGCATCGAGCTTGTCGAACAGGTGCGAGATGTGGGCCTTCACGGTGGCGACGCTCATGTACAGATCGCGGGCGATCTCGGCGTTCGAGGCACCCCGTCCGATCGCCAGCGCCACCTCGCGCTCACGCCCGGTCAGGTGGGCCACCTTGGCCGATGCCTCGTTCTCGCGGTCGCCCGGAGCCGTCTCGGTGACCTGGCGGATGAGCTGTGCGGTGATCGTGGGGGAGAGCATCGGGTCTCCGGCCGTGACCTTGACGATCGCGTCGACGATGTCGGCGGGCGGGGTGTCCTTCAGGAGGAAGCCGCGGGCCCCGGCGGCCAGGGCGCGCACGACGTATTCGTCGGCGTCGAACGTCGTCAGGATGATGATGTGGGGCGGATCGGTCAGCGCCAGGATCTGCCCGGTCGCCTCGAGGCCATCCATGACCGGCATCCGGATGTCCATCAGCACGACATCGACGCCACCGGCTGCCACCTGAGCGATCGCCTCCTGGCCGTTCGATGCCTCGCCGACGACCTCGAGATCGGGTGATCCGCCCAGCATCAGAGCCAGGCCCGAGCGCACCAGTGCGTCGTCGTCGACCAGCAGGACGCGTGTCACGCCGGCCACGGCAGCCACCCCTCGACCACGAACGTCCCGTCGTGGGTCGTGCGGTGGTTCAGGCGCCCGCCGATCAGCTCGGCGCGCTCGGCCAGTCCCACCAGTCCGAGGCCCGACCCCGGCAACCGTTCCGTGCGTGCATCGGCGAACGGCATCGGGTTCGAGACGCGCACGGCGATGCCGTCGCCGGGTCCGCCGCGCAGGTCGATCGCGACGGTCGTGCCCGGTGCATGCTTGCGGGCGTTGGTGAGCGCCTCCTGGATCACGCGGTAGAGCGTACGGCCCGTCGTCTCCGGCAGTCCGTCGAAGGTGGCCTCGCCCGCGAACCGCACCGACATGCCGGCGGTGGTCGCCTCGTCGACGAGCCCCTGGATGTCGCCGGCCGAAGGCTGGGGCGGTTCGGGCTGGGCGTCGCCGACGTCCTCCCGGAGCAGACCGAGCACCTCGCGCAGCTCCTCGAGCGCCTGATGTGAGGTCTGTTGGATCAGGTGGGCGGTCTGCTTGACCTGATCGTTCGTGAGATCGTCGCGGAAGGCCAGTGCTCCGGCATGCATCGTGACCAGTGAGATGCGGTGCGCCATGACGTCGTGCATCTCGCGAGCGATGCGGGCCCGCTCGGCATTGCGGGCCTGCGCCACGCGTGCGGCCTGCTCGGCCTCGGCACGTGCCGCACGGTCCCGGAGGGTGGCCAGCAGTTCGCGGCGGGACCCGACGTAGAGGCCCCAGCCGACCGTGACGCCGATGACGGCGAGCAGGAACGACACGTTCAGGGCCCAGGGATCGTTGATCGGCGACATCGTGGTCTGCACCAGGCCGCAGGTGAAGGCGATCGCACCGATCGGCACGATCTCGCGCCAGCGGCGGCGGGTCGCCAACGACATCAACGCCAGGGTCGCCGGGCCGCCCGAGGACGCGGAGAACAGCGACAGACCGTTGATCAGCAGATTCACGGCGACGGGATGCTCGCGACGCCACCAGACGATCACCAGGCACAACAGACCAAGACCGCCGTCGACCCAGAACCACACCGGGTGGTGGTCGAGCTGCCACTGCGCGATCTGGAACCAGCCGAGCCCGCTGATGAACAGCATCAGCGCATAGCGCCACAGCTGACTCCACCACGCCAGCTCCGGCTGACCTTCCACGCGTTCCACCTGACCAGGCTAGGGCCGGCGGGTCCGCCTCACCTCGGCCGATGGGTGAGGACCCCTACGACTTTCGGCCAACCGGTTGTGGCCGCCCGACCGACGCGGTCCGACCTCCGCAGGCAGCAGGATGGACTCATGATCACCGTCCAGAACCTCACCAAGACGTACGGACCGTTCCGTGCCGTCGACGATGTGTCGTTCGTGTGCCAGCCCGGGCAGGTCACCGGGTTCCTCGGACCGAACGGCGCGGGCAAGTCGACGACCATGCGCATCATGACCGGACTGACCCCGGCGACCTCGGGTGACGTCCGCATCGATGGCGTCCACTACCGCGACATCCCCAACCCCGGACGCCAGGTCGGCGTCCTGCTCGATGCCTCGGCCCAGCACGCCGGCCGTACCGGCCGCGAGATCCTCATGTTGTCGGCGCTGACGATGGGCCTGCCGGCCTCGCGTGTCGACGAGATGCTCGAGCTGGTCAGCCTGACGCCGGCGGAGTCCAAGCGTCGCGTCAAGAACTACTCGCTCGGCATGCGCCAGCGGCTCGGCATCGCGAACGCCCTGATGGGCGATCCGAAGGTGCTGATCCTCGACGAGCCCGCCAACGGCCTCGACCCGGCCGGCATCCACTGGATGCGTGGGCTGCTGCGGCACTACGCCGATCGTGGCGGCACGGTGCTGCTGTCGTCGCACCTGCTGCACGAGATCGAGATCATCGCCGACGAGATCATCGTGATCGGCCGGGGCAGGATCGTCGCCCAGGGCACGAAGGCCGAGCTCCTGCAGTCGGCCGGCACCTATGTCGCCTCGGTCGACAACCAGCGCCTGGCCGAGGCGCTCCGCGCGGCTGGGCAGACGCCGTCAGGCTCCGGCGAGGGCATCAGCGTCACGATCGATCCGGCCGAGGTCGGCAAGATCGCCCTGGCCGCCGGTATCGCCTTGACCGAGCTCCGCCCCGCGGGCAGCGCGGGCCTGGAGGAGATGTTCCTCCAGCTCACATCCGACACGCAGCGCGAAGTCGTTGCGCCGATCGCAGGAGGTGCGGCATGAGTGCCACCACTACTGGGCCTGCCCAGATTGTCGCCAGCGGGCCTGGCATCCCATTCAGTCGGCTCGTCAAGGTCGAGTGGCGCAAGATGACTGATACTCGTGCTGGTCGCACGTTGGTGATCGTGACTGCCGGGATCCTGACCTTCGCGATCGCGATCATGCTGTTGATCGCCGCCCTCGATGACAACTTCAATGCCACCGCGGTGGATTTCGCGGGTGTGCTGCAGTTCATCTCATTGCTCATCGTTCCGGTTTTCGCCATCATGATCACGACGAGCGAGTGGAATCAGCGGACCCATCTGACGACCTTCACCCTCGAGCCGCAGCGGTCCCGAGTGTTGACGGCCAAGCTGGTCGCAGTCCTGCTGTTCGGCGTAGCCACCATGGCGTTCGCCGTTGCGCTCGGCGCGGTTGGCAATGCTGCGACGAGCCTGTTCGGCTTCGACCCGGTGTGGAACTTCGGTGTTGATGACCTGGTCTGGTCACTGATCCTGCAGTTGGTCCTGCTCCTGTCTGCGTTCGGCCTGGGGCTTGCGTTGCTGAATACGGCGGCAGCCGTGGCGGTTTTCTACGTTGCTGCGATCATGCTGCGGTTCATCGTGTACCCGATCTTGTTCGGATTCGTCGATGGGTTCCTTAACGTTGCGCCGTACATCGATGCGTTCTTTGGAATCGTCGTTGCTCAGGAAGGGACCAATCTCGACAGCGACACGGTTTCGGGTGTCGCGCGGTTCGCTCCGGCTGTGGTGTCGGTGTTGATCTGGGTCGGCGTTCCGACCGTGATTGGGTGGCTGCGGGCCACTCGCTCCGAGGTGAAGTAGAGGACCAGGGCCCCGCGACATCCAGGGGGAGCGGGGTCCCGACCCAACCCGTGGGGGCACGGGTGGGCGAGAATGGCGACATGCGTAAGCGTGTCGCCATTCTTGGTTCCACCGGGTCGATCGGGACCCAGGCCCTCGATGTGGTGGCCGCCAACCCCGACCGGTTCGAGGTCGTCGCGCTGGCGGCGGGCGGCTCGAATCCCCGTCTCCTGGCTGAGCAGGCGATCGCCTTCGACGTTCCGGTCGTCGCGATCGCGCAGGCCCAGGCGGCCCAGGACCTGCAGTTGGCGCTGTACGCCGAGGCACAACGCCGCGGCTATGCGCGAGGTGAGCACCGAGTGCCGCGCATTCTGGCCGGCCCCGATGCGGCCGTCGAGATCGCGCGCCTGGACTGCGATGTCGTGCTGAACGGCATGACCGGTGCCGTCGGGCTGCTGCCGACCCTCGCGGCGCTCGACGCCGGAACGACCTTGGCGTTGGCCAACAAGGAATCGCTGATCATCGGCGGCGAACTGGTGACCGGTGCCGCGAAGCCCGGCCAGATCGTGCCGGTCGACTCCGAGCACTCTGCCCTGGCGCAGGTCATGCGCGGCGAGCGGCTCGACGAGGTGCGGCGGCTCGTCGTCACGGCCAGCGGGGGACCGTTCCGTGGGCGCACCCGTGCCCAGCTCGCCGGTGTCACTCCCGAGCAGGCGATGGCGCACCCGACGTGGGACATGGGTCCGGTCATCACGATCAACTCGGCGACCCTGGTCAACAAGGGCCTCGAGGTCATCGAGGCCCACCTGCTGTTCGACATCGGCTTCGACCGCATCGACGTCGTCGTGCATCCGCCGTCGATCGTGCACTCGATGATCGAGTTCACCGACGGCGCGACTCTGCTCCAGGCGTCCCCGCCCGACATGCGGTTGCCGATCGCGCTCGGCCTGGCCTGGCCCGAGCGGATCCCCGACGCCGCACCCGGATGCGACTGGACTCAGCCGGCGACCTGGGAGTTCTTCCCGCTCGACGACGACGCCTTCCCGGCCGTGCGGCTGGCGCGTCGCGCTGGAACCTTCGGGCGCACCGCCCCAGCGGTCTACAACGCGGCCAACGAGGTGTGCGTCGAGGCGTTCGTCGACGGCCGCTTGGACTTCCTGGGCATCGTTGACACCGTGGCCGCGGTCGTCGACGAGCACGTCGCCGATCCGCTGGCGGTCACCGGCGACCTGACACTCGAGAGCGTGCTCGGTGCCGACGCGTGGGCCCGTCGCAGGGCCGCCGAGATCGTGGAGGAACGGGTGGAGCGCCGATGACCGCTGTGATCTACGCCCTGGGCGTGATCCTGTTCGCCCTCGGCGTGATCGTGTCGATCGCCCTGCACGAGGTCGGCCACATGGTGCCCGCCAAGCGCTTCGGCGTGAAGGTCACCCAGTTCTTCGTCGGCTTCGGCAACACGGTGTGGTCGGTGCGGCGCGGTGAGACCGAGTACGGCCTGAAATCGATCCCGCTCGGCGGCTACGTGCGTCTGGTCGGGATGCTGCCGCCCGCGCCCGACGAGGACCCGCACGAGGTGCGCCGCACGAACACCGGCCTGTTCACCCAACTGGCCTCCGATGCCCGTGCGGTCGAGTACGAGCACGTCACCGATGCCGACATGGACCGCCTGTTCTACCGCCTGCCGACCTGGAAGAAGGTCGTGGTCATGGCGGGCGGCCCCATGATGAACGTGGTCATCGCGGTCGTGCTGTTCACGATCGTCATCATGGGCTTCGGCACCGAACAGCCCACCACCACGGTGCGCGCCGTCTCCGACTGTGCCATCAGCGACACCGAGGCCGGTCGAGCCTGTACCGATCGCGACCCGGTGGCGCCGGCCGCCCAGGCGGGGTTCGAGCCAGGTGACGTCATCACGACGATCGACGGTCACGAGGTCAGCTCCTGGGAGCAGATGACACGGCTGATCCGCGCACGCGGCGATCAGCAGATCGCTGTGGGATACACCCGCGAGGGCGTGTCCCACACGGTCGAGGTCACGCCCTCGGTCGTCGCTCGTGCCGATCTCGACGACCCGGGAACCGAGGTCAAGGTCGGCTTCCTCGGGGTGTCGCCGGAGTCGGCGGTGCAGCGCGGGGGACCGGGCGACGTGGTCGACGTGCTGGGCCAGTACGTGACCGGCACGGCCGAGGCGATCGTGCACCTGCCGGTGCGCATGATCGATGTGACGAAGGCGGCGTTCGGAGCAGAGCGGAGCGTCGACAGTCCGATCGGCGTCGTGGGCGCCAGCCGGCTGTCCGGAGAACTGGTGACCTACGACGATCCCTCGTGGTCCGAGCGCGGAGCCCGGCTGTTGACGCTGCTGGCCGGCCTGAACATGTTCCTGGCGCTGTTCAACCTCGTGCCGCTGCTGCCGTTCGACGGCGGCCACATCGCCGGTGCGCTGTGGGAGGCCCTGCGCCGCGGCTGGGCACGCCTGCGCAGGCGCCCTGACCCCGGCTTCGTCGACGTCGCGAAGGCGCTGCCGGTGTCGTACGCGGTCGGAATGCTCCTGGTTGTCATGAGCGTGATCCTGGTGTACGTCGACATCGTGAACCCCGTCCGCATCTCGTAGTCCCGCGCTCATGTCGGCCTGAGATCTCGCCAGCGCCTACCCGCTGCTCGTACCTCACAGCTGGCGACCGATGGTCCGGTCGGCACGGGTACCCAACCATCGGTCGCCAGGCGGTGAGGCCGGTCACGGCCGATGCGCGGGTAGGCGTTGGCGAGGATCTGGGCTCGCCATTCCTGAGGCGGTCGACACCCGGTTGGCGGCCGCCGCCCGGGCACCGAGGCCTCTACGACGCGGGCCGTATCCTGGCAGCGTGAGTGAATCCGTCTCCCTGGGCATGCCCGAGGCGCCCCCGCCCGTGCTGTCGCCGCGCCGCCAGACCCGCAAGATCAAGGTCGGCACGGTCGACGTCGGCGGCGACGCGCCGATCTCGGTGCAGTCGATGACCACGACGCTCACGTCCGACGTCAACTCCACGCTGCAGCAGATCGCCGAGCTGACGGCCGCCGGCTGCGACATCGTCCGTGTGGCCTGTCCCAGCCAGGACGATGCCGATGCGCTGCCCGATATCGCGCGCAAGTCGCAGATCCCGGTCATCGCCGACATCCACTTCCAGCCCAAGTACGTATTCGCCGCGATCGACGCCGGCTGCGCGGCCGTGCGCGTCAATCCGGGCAACATCCGCAAGTTCGACGACCAGGTGGGTGCCATCGCCAAGGCCGCCTCCGATGCGGGCGTGTCCTTGCGCATCGGCGTCAACGCCGGATCGCTCGACAAGCGCCTGCTCGAGAAGTACGGCAAGGCGACTCCCGAGGCACTGGTCGAGTCGGCCGTCTGGGAGGCGTCGCTGTTCGAGGAGCACGACTTCCATGACTTCAAGATCTCGGTGAAGCACAACGACCCCGTCGTGATGGTCAAGGCGTACGAACTGCTGGCCGAGCAGGGCGACTGGCCGTTGCATCTCGGCGTGACCGAGGCCGGGCCCGCGTTCCAGGGCACCATCAAGAGCGCCACGGCGTTCGGTGCGCTGCTCAGCCAGGGCATCGGCGACACGATCCGTGTGTCCCTGTCCGCGCCGCCGGTCGAGGAGGTCAAGGTCGGCATCCAGATCCTGCAGTCGCTGAATCTGCGGCCCCGCAAGCTCGAGATCGTCTCCTGCCCGTCGTGCGGCCGGGCGCAGGTCGATGTCTACACGCTGGCCGAGCGGGTCACCGCCGGGCTGGAGGGCATGGAGGTGCCGCTGCGGGTCGCCGTCATGGGATGCGTCGTGAACGGGCCAGGCGAGGCGCGCGAGGCCGATCTCGGTGTCGCGTCGGGCAATGGCAAGGGCCAGATCTTCGTCAAGGGCGAGGTCATCAAGACGGTCCCGGAGTCCGAGATCGTCGAGACGTTGATCGAGGAGGCCACGCGCATCGCCGAGGACATGGAGCCGGTCGACGGCGCCTCGGCGAGCGTCACGGTCTCCTGATCCTGGACTTTCCTACATTGATGTAGGAAAGTGGTGGGCATGCCTAGTGCCCGTCCCGGCGCGCCCCGCGCCGCTCATCTCGGCCCCGAACGTCGCCGGCCACAGGTGCTCGACGCCGCGCTGGACATCGCGGTCAGCGACGGTCTGACAGCGGTCACGATCGGTGGCATCGCTCAGCGGCTCGGCGTCACCCGGCCGGTCGTCTACGCCTGCTTCGCCGACCGGGTCGAGATCCTCGACGCGCTCCTGCGCCGTGAGGCCGAGGTCGTCACGGCATCACTGGTCGCGGCGCTGCATGCCTCGGGCACCGGCGATGATCCCGAGGCGGTCTTCGTCCAGGGCTTCCGCGAACTGCTGGCGGCGGTCGACGAGCACGAGGCGACCTGGCGGCTGATGATGACGTCGGCGCTGCCCGATCCAGCGGTCGCCGCGCTCTACGCGGACGCACGCGCGGCGGTCCAGCGTGCGGCCACCGACTGGATCGCTCCGGCGATGAGGCATTGGTGGTCCACCGAGGACCTGGAGCGCAAGCTGCCGGTCCTGATCGACCTGTTCATGGCGTCCTGTGAGTCCGCCATCCGTTCCTACCTCGTCGGCGGCTGGACGTCGGCGGAGCTCGGCGACCTCGTCGGTCGTGCCACCTATCGCGCCTTCGCGGGCGCTTGAGCCATCTCGATCCGAGGAGATCACCATGACGCGCCGGCATCCAGAGGACATCGAACCGTTGCCCGACCAAGGCCTCTTCGGCCCGGACTCGGTCACCCAGAAGGTCTGGGGCTTCGCGGGCACGCCGATCATCGGCATCCAACGAGCGACCGTGATCGAGGAACTGGACCCCCACCTCATCGCGGCCGTCGACGGCACGGGCGCCAACTACGACCGCCTCCCGACGCGGTACGAGCGCACCGTCAGATACTTCGCGACCGTCGCGTTCGGTGATGCCGAGACCGCTGTGCGACTCGCCGACGTCCTGGTCAAGATCCATTCCACAGCCGTGGGGGTGGACCCCGTCACGCAGCGGGTGTACGACGCGAACGATCCGGACTCGCAGCTGTGGATCCTCGTCACGGGCTGGCACTCGGTCCTCGCGACGTACGAGACCTACGGGCCCGGACCGCTGTCGGACGACGAGGTGCGGCAGTTCTGGTCCGAGTGCGCGGTCGCCGCCGAACTGCAGACGTGCGATCCGGCGGATGTGCCACGGTCGCGCGAGGAGGTGCGCGAGTACTTCGCGGCGATGCGGCCGCGGCTCGCCGCGAGCGAGGCGGCCCAGCACATGATGGACCACCTGCTCGACGGCGTCCGTGTCATCACGCCGCATCCGGTGGTGGCCCGTCCCGCGGTGTACGGGCTCAACGCGCTAGTGCGCGCCGGGACGATCGCGACGATGCCGCGCTGGATGCGCGATCTGTCCGGTTTCCGCCAATCGCGCCTGATCGATGCGGCGGTGCGTCCACCACTGCGACTCGGATTCGCGGTGATCAGTCGTTCGCTCCGGCTGCGGATGGCTGTGCTGAGGCTGATCGCGCCGTCGACCGTTCCCGTGATGGCACCGCATTGGTACGGCCTTCCGCCGATCGAGGATGTCGTGCGCGATCCCGCCGAGGTGCGGCGCGGCCTCGGCCTGGAGCGGCCCGCTCAGGCGCATCTGGCCCTGCGGGAACGCCAGCGCCGCCGCCGGCTGCTCGAGCAGGGACCGGCCAGCGACGAGGGCTTCCGCGAGTCCGAGGCGGTCCTGGGAGCGCTCGCCTGACCGATGCCCGGTCGCGCCGTCGCCCCCGCCGGGCGGCACAATGTGCTGAGGGCTCGCGGAAGGTGTGGACGGATGATCGGAACGCGGACGTCGGTCCGGCCGCTCGAGGTCTCCGAGTTGCCCGCACTGCGTGACCTGACCGAACGCGATCCGCTGGTGAACATGTTCGTGCGTTCGCGCCTGGACAGCGCCGGGGCCGATGCACGCTGGCTCGCGGCCCAGGTGCTCGGCTACTTCGAACGCGGACGGCTGGTATCGGCATGCCACGCGGGCGCGAACGTGGTGCCGGTCGAGGCGACACCTGAGGCGATCGCGGGATTCGCAGAGCAGTTGGCGCTGCAGCGTCGCGCCTGGTCGATCGTGGGGGAGCAGCAGCCGGTACTCGCGTTGTGGGAGCGGCTCGAGCCGGCCTGGGGGCCCGCGCGGTCACCGCGCCGCGATCAGCCGTTCCTGGTGATCGACCACGACAGCGAGATCGCACCCGATCCTCGGGTCCGGCGCTTCGTGCTCGACGAACTCGACATCGTGCATCCGGCGTGCGTCGCGATGTTCACCGAGGAGGTCGGGGTCGATCCCGAGTCCTCCGGATCGGGCTACCGCGCGCGGGTGGCGCAGTTGCTGACGCATGGCTGGTCGTTCGGGATCATCGAGGACGACTCGGTGGTCTTCAAGGCCGAGGTCGGCGCCCTGACGCCACACGGGTGTCAGCTGCAGGGGGTCTGGGTGCGTCCGGATCTGCGTGGCCTGGGCATCGCGGCTCCGGCCATGGCGGCGGTGGTCCAGCAGGTCCGTGCCGACATCTCACAGGTCGTCACGCTGTACGTCAACGATCACAACACCGCGGCCCGCGCGGTCTACGACCGCATCGGCTTCCGCCAGCTCACGACGTTCGCCTCGATCCTGTTCTGATCGCTGGCGAGTCACTTGTTGGTGGTGAGGAGTCACTCGAGTGACTCCTCACCACCAACAAGTGACTCCTCAGGGGCAATGAGTGACTCCTCAGCGGGGAGCGGGGGCCGCTCGATAGGGTCGGCGCATGCGTATGTCCCGGCTGTTCCTCCGCACGCTCCGCGACGATCCGGCCGATGCTGAGGTCCCGAGCCACAAGCTGCTGGTGCGGGCGGGCTACATCCGGCGTGTCGCCCCCGGCATCTACTCGTGGCTGCCGCTGGGCCTGAAGGTCCTGGGCAAGGTCGAGGCCATCGTCCGCGAGGAGATGGAGGCGATCGGCGCGCAGGAGGTGCGGTTCCCGGCCCTGCTGCCGCGCGAGCCCTACGAGGCGACCAACCGCTGGTCCGACTACGGCCCCAACCTGTTCCGGCTGCAGGACCGCAAGGGCACCGACATGCTGCTCGGCCCGACGCACGAGGAGATGTTCACGCTGCTGGTCAAGGACCTGTACTCGTCGTACAAGGACCTGCCGCTCAGCCTGTTCCAGATCCAGACCAAGTACCGCGACGAGGCCCGTCCCCGTGCCGGCATCCTGCGCGGTCGCGAGTTCGTCATGAAGGACTCGTACTCGTTCGACATCGACGACGCCGGACTCGAGGAGTCCTACCAGGCGCACCGCCGGGCGTACGTGCGGATCTTCGACCGCCTCGGCTTCGAGTACGTCATCGTGCATGCCACATCGGGTGCGATGGGCGGCTCGGCCAGCGAGGAGTTCCTCGCGGTGTCCGACACGGGGGAGGACACGTTCGTGCGCTCGCCCGGCGGCTATGCGGCCAATGTCGAGGCCGTCACCACGGTGGTGCCCGAACCACTGGACTACGCCGACGTTCCCGCCGCCCACGCCGAGCAGACGCCCGACACGCCCACCATCGACACACTGGTCGACCATCTCAACGAGGCCTTCCCGCGTGACGACCGGCCGTGGCAGGCGTCCGACACCCTCAAGAACGTGCTGGTCGTGCTGCGGCACCCCGACGGCACCCGCGAGCCGGTGGCGATCGGAGTGCCGGGCGACCGCGAGGTCGACGCCAAGCGGCTCGAGGCGCAGGTGGCGCCCGCCGAGGTCGAGCCGTTCGGCGAGGCCGAGTTCGCGGCCCACCCCGGCCTGGTCAAGGGCTACATCGGCCCCGCGGCGCTCGGCAGCGAGAGCGACACCGGCATCCGCTACCTCCTCGACCCGCGGGTCGTCGAGGGCACCCGCTGGGTCACCGGGGCCAACGTGCAGGGTTCCCATGTCATCGACCTGGTGGCAGGACGCGACTTCACCGCAGACGGCGTCATCGAGGCCGCCGAGGTGCGTGCCGGCGATCCCGCCCCCGACGGCTCGGGCCCGCTCTCACTGGCCCGCGGCATCGAGATGGGTCACATCTTCCAACTCGGCCGCCTCTATGCCGAGGCGCTCGATCTCAAGGTGCTCGACGAGAACGGCAAGCTCGTCACGGTCACGATGGGTTCGTACGGCGTCGGCATCTCGCGCGCGGTCGCGGCCGTGGCCGAGTACGCCCATGACGAACTCGGCCTGCGCTGGCCGGCGGAGCTCGCGCCGTACGACGTGCAACTCGTCGTGGCGGGCAAGGACGCCGAGCTCTTCGTCACCGGCGACCGGCTGTACGACGAGCTGCGGGCCGTGGGCGTCGACGTGCTCTACGACGACCGCACCGGCAAGGTCTCGCCCGGCGTGAAGTTCAAGGATGCCGAGCTGATCGGGGTCCCGCTCATCGTCGTCGTCGGCAAGGGTCTGGCCGACGGGGTCGTCGAGCTCAAGACCCGGGCGACCGGCGAACGCGAGGATGTTCCCGTCGACCAGATCGTCGCCCGCCTGTCACGCTGAACCAGTCACGCCAGGCCCGAGATATGCGCCGTTGTCGTTCGTTGGCAGAGTGCGAAACCAACGACAACGGCGCATATCTCGGGTGACGGGGCCCCGGTCAGTCCAGGCCGGGGAACGCCTGGGGCTTTCCGCTCCAGGTGATCTCGGCGAGGGCCGCGGTACGGAGGTGCTCGAGTGGGAGCTGGCGTTGGTCAGGCTCCGAGAGCCTCAGCACGAGGGTGCAGGCGGCCTGGATGCGTCGTTCGAGGCTCTGAGCGGCCTTCCGGGCCTGCTTGGCCGAGGTGAGGGGACCGACGTCGTAGGCAGGTTCAGCGCGTGTGGTGTCGACAGCGCTCTGGGCGACCAGCAGATCGCGGGTGCGTTGATGGGCCTTCAGCGAACGACGTGCGCGGTCGGCGACCGCCGGCACCCGCGCCCCCAGGAATGGATAGAGCCAGACCGCCTCACGCTCGAGCGCGAGCCAGGCCATGAGAGCGAGCTGCCGATCGCCGCTCATCGATCCGCCTTCAAGACCGCGGACACCTGGGCGAGCCCGGCCGACAGCGAGCCCAGCACGACCGCGAGATCGGACGACCGTGCCGCGATCGCGTCCTTCGCGCGCCGGTCTGCCATCGATCCGCATGCGGTCGCCAGCGGCCCGTCGACCGCGGCTTTGCGATCGGTCCGCGGCAGGCCGGCCGCCTGTGCCTCGAGGACCGTCACGATCGTCTTCGGCGCGTCCTCGGCACGAGCGATCTCCACGAGACGATCCGCCTCGGCCCGCGCGACCCCGGCCAGGGCGATGTCACGGGCGTCCGGCCGCGGCTTCGGACGAGCCCCGGCCGCCCGGAGCACGTCGTCGAGCCGATCGGTCGCGGCGAGGCCGACTCCGAGGGCGGCCACGGCTCCCACGCCTCCGATCAGGAGCGAGCGACGGCTACTGGGCACGAGGGTCACGGTAGCCGAACCGATGTTCGCTACGCTGGCCGGACACGACTGACCAGTCACGTGGTGGACAACTCAAGACGGAGGTGCCAGATGGCCGACATCACGACCCAACTGACGCCCGTCGTCGAGCGCTGCGTCTCGCGGCTGGGGCTCGATCTGGAGCACCTCGACGTCCGCACGACCGGCAAGAACCGCCTGGTCCGGGTCGCGGTCGACCGCGACGGCGGCGTCGGTATCGACGACATCACCCAAGCGACTCGAGAGCTCTCCGCCGCCCTCGACGACGACGGCGCCATGGGCGAGGCCCCGTACACGCTCGAGGTCACCTCACGAGGCGTCGACCGGCCCCTCCTCCTGCCGCGGCACTGGCGGCGCAATGCCGACCGGCTCGTCCGCGTCGTGCTGCGCGACGGCGATGTCGTCGAGGGACGGATCGGCCCCAGCGACGACACCGGGGTCGACCTGCTCAGCAAGAAGGCCGGCACCCGACGCCTGGAGTACGCCGACATCGACTCGGCGCTCGTCCAGGTCGAGCTCAACCGACGGAAGGACGCCTGACATGGACATCGACGTCAAAGCCCTGCGAATCCTGGAGCAGGAGAAGGGCATCTCGCTCGATGTCGTGGTCGACGCGATCGAGACGGCCCTGTTGTCGGCGTATCACAAGACGCCCGGCGCGCATCCGCACGCGCGGGTCGAGTTGGACCGCAAGACCGGACACGTCGTCGTGTGGGCCCGTGAGCGCCTCGACACCCCTGAGGACGAGCCTGCGCCGGCCCCCGACGACGAGGCGGCGACCGATCGGCCGGAGCCGCAGCTGTCGGCCGAGTTCGATGACACGCCGGAGGACTTCGGCCGGTTCGCGGCGAGCGTCGCCCGGCAGCTGATCATGCAGCGCATCCGCGATGCCGAGGACCAGTCGACCTTCGGTGAGTTCTCCGGCAAGGTCGGCGACATCGTCTCCGGCGTGATCCAGCAGGGCGGCCGCCCCGGTGACGTCATGCTCGATCTGGGCAAGATCGAGGCGCTGCTACCGGCCACCGAGCGGGTCCCCGAGGAGAAATACGCCCACGGCGAGCGGCTCAAGGCCTACGTCTACGACGTCGAGATGGGGCCGCGCGGCCCCCGGGTCAAGGTCTCGCGCACGCACCCCGGACTGGTCAGGCTGCTGTTCGCGCTCGAGGCGCCCGAGATCGCCGACGGCACGGTCGAGATCGCCGCGATCGCCCGAGAGGCGGGCCACCGCACCAAGATCGCGGTGCGTGCCACCGTGCCCGGCATCAACGCCAAGGGCGCCTGCATCGGCCCGATGGGCCAGCGCGTCCGCAATGTGATGCACGAACTGCACGGCGAGAAGATCGACATCGTCGACTTCAGCGAGGACCCGGCCGAGTTCATCGGCCACGCCTTGTCGCCGTCACAGGTCAAGGGCGTCACGATCGTCGATGCCGACGCACGGTCCGCCCGGGTCGTGGTGCCGGACTTCCAGCTGTCGCTCGCGATCGGCAAGGAGGGGCAGAACGCCCGTCTCGCAGCGAAGCTGACGGGCTGGCGCATCGACATCCGATCCGACACCGCGGACTGAGGGGTCGGGCGATGCCGCACCATTCGGATTCGCCGGGTAGAGTGGTCGGAGTCGTTCGCACGTGTATCGGTTGCCGAGAGCGCGCGGACATGACCACTCTGGTGCGACTCGTCGCGGAGAAGGTCGGCACGATCACGGTCGTGCAGCCCGATCCTCGCCGTTCGCTGCCGGGGAGAGGGGCGCACCTGCACCCCACGACTCGGTGCCTGGAGCTGGCCACGACACGCAAGGCGTTCGGCCGGGCGTTCCGTCTCGACGGGCCGTTCGACCTCGACGCGGTGCGGAGTCTGGTCACGAGCCAGGCGCCGGCTCACCACGACAGCCCAGCACGTCAGAACAAAGCCCAGCGGACCGCCGATCAGGCGGCCCCCGACCCGAAAACGGAGCACCCGCTCATGGATCACCGATGAGTACTCCGCAATGAGTCAGCACGACAACTAGGGTCTGATCCCTCCTTCGGGATCGGGCCCTCCCGAAGGAGAACAGTGGCAACACGAGTCCACGAGCTCGCCAAGGAGCTCGGAGTCGAGAGCAAGGTCGTCCTCAACACCCTCAAGGACATGGGGGAGTACGTGAAGTCGGCCTCCTCCACGGTCGAGGCGCCGGTCATCCGCCGCCTCAAGGAGGAGCACGGCGACACACTCGCGGCTCTCGCCGCCAAGAAGGGCGGTGCCAAGAAGAAGGCCGCCGCTCCGGCCGAGGCCCCGGCGGCAGCCGAGCAGCCCGCCGCCGAACAGCCGGCCGCCGAGGCCGCACCGGCCGCGGCCGAGGCGCCTGCCGCGCCCAAGCCCGGCCCGGCCGCACCCCAGGTCGAGGCGCCCAAGCCCGGACCTGCCGCGGATCGTGAGGGTCCGTCCGCTACGCCGTCCGAGCCCGAGGCACCGGCCGCCGAAGCACCTAAGGCGCCTACGTCGCCGGCCCCTGGTCCCCGACCCGGCCCCCGGCCCGGCGGTGCCCGGCCGGGCAATAACCCGTTCTCGTCGACGCAGGGCATGCAGCAGCCCCGTGCACCGCGCCCGCCGGCCGCCCGTGAGGGTGGCGCTCCGGCACGCCCGGGCATGCCGCGTCCCAACCCGGCGATGATGCCCAAGACGTCCGGCCTGGCCGGCGCCGGCACGCGTGGCCCCGGTCGCGGTGGCGCTCAGGGTCGTCCGGGTGCCCCCGGCCGCGGTGGCGCTCCCGGTCGTCCCGGTGGCGGTGGCGGCGGTTTCGCCGGTCGTCCCGGTGGCGGTGGCGGCGGTGGCGGTTTCGCCGGTCGTCCCGGTGGCGGCGGCCCCGGTCGCAATCAGCGCGGCGGCACGCAGGGTGCCTTCGGCCGCGCCGGTGGACCCGTGCGTCGTGGCCGCAAGTCCAAGCGCGCCAAGCGTCAAGAGTTCGACCAGATGGAGGCGCCCACCATCGGTGGCGTGCGCGTCCGCAAGGGCAATGGCGAGACGGTGCGTCTGGCGCGTGGCGCCTCGCTGTCCGACTTCGCCGACAAGGTCGGCGTCGAGGCCGCGTCCCTCGTCCAGATGCTGTTCGCGCTGGGTGAGATGGTCACGGCCACGCAGTCGGTCAACGACGACGTCCTGCAGCTGCTCGGCGAGGAGCTGAACTACAACGTCCAGGTCGTCTCGCCCGAGGACGAGGACCGTGAGCTGCTCGAGTCGTTCGACCTGGAGTTCGGTGAGGACGAAGGCGACGACGCGAACCTCGAGGCACGTCCGCCGGTCGTGACCGTCATGGGTCACGTCGACCACGGCAAGACCAAGCTCCTCGACGCGCTCCGCAACGCCAACGTGGTCGACAAGGAGGCCGGCGGCATCACCCAGTCGATCGGCGCCTACCAGGTCGCCACCGAGGTCGACGGCACCGAGCGTCGCATCACCCTCATCGACACCCCGGGTCACGAGGCGTTCACCGCCATGCGTGCCCGTGGCGCCCAGGCCACCGATATCGCGGTCCTGGTCGTCGCGGCCGACGACGGCGTGATGCCGCAGACCATCGAGGCGTTGAACCACGCGAAGGCGGCCGATGTGCCGATCGTCGTCGCGGTCAACAAGGTCGACAAGGAGGGCTCCGACCCCAGCAAGGTGCGCGGCCAGCTCGCCGAGTACGGCCTGGTGCCCGAGGAGTACGGCGGCGACACGATGTTCGTCGACGTGTCGGCCAAGGCCCAGACCGGCCTCGACACGCTCCTGGAGTCGATCATCCTGACCGCCGACGCGGCCCTGGATCTGCGCGCCAACCCCGAGCAGAACGCCGAGGGCATCTCGATCGAGGCGCATCTCGACCGAGGCCGTGGCCCGGTTGCCACGGTGCTCGTGCAGCGCGGCACGCTGCGTGTCGGCGACACGATCGTGGCCGGCTCGGCCTTCGGTCGCGTCCGCGCCATGCTCGACGAGCACGGCAACAACATCGAAGAGGCTCCGCCGTCGCGGCCGGCCCTCGTGCTCGGCCTGACGTCGGTGCCCGGCGCCGGTGACAACTTCATGGTCGTCGACGACGATCGTGTGGCCCGTCAGGTCGCCGAGAAGCGCGAGGCGCGCGAGCGCAACGCCGCGCTGGCCAAGCGCAGCGGCCGTCGCACCCTCGAGGACTTCATGTCGTCGATGGAGAAGGGCGAGACCAACGAACTGCTGCTGATCCTCAAGGGCGACGGTGCCGGTTCGGTCGAGGCCCTCGAAGATGCGCTCAGCCAGATCGAGGTCGACGACGAGGTCGCGCTGCGCGTGATCGACCGCGGTGTCGGTGCCATCACCGAGACCAACGTCGACCTGGCCGCCGCGTCGAACGCCGTCATCATCGGCTTCAACGTCCGCCCGCAGGGCAAGGCCACCGAGCTCGCCGATCGCGAGGGTGTCGAGATCAAGTACTACTCGGTCATCTACCAGGCGATCGAGGAGATCGAGGCGGCGCTCAAGGGCATGCTCAAGCCGATCTACGAGGAGCAGCAGCTGGGCACGGCCGAGATCCGCGAGATCTTCCGCTCGTCCAAGATCGGCAACATCGCCGGCTGCATGGTCACCTCGGGTCTGCTGCGTCGCAACGCCAAGGCGCGTCTGCTGCGTGACGGTTCGGTCGTGGCCGACAACCTGGATCTGGGCAGCCTGCGGCGCGAGAAGGACGACGTGTCCGAGGTCCGCGAGGGCTTCGAGTGCGGTCTGGTGCTCAAGGGCTACGGCGACATCAAGATCGGCGACGTGGTCGAGATGTTCGAGCTGGTCGAGAAGCCTCGCGGCTGACGAGGGCAGGACTGGACTGAATCATGAGTACCAGGAACGCCAAGATCTCCGATCGCATCAAGGTGATCGTGGCGGAGATGCTCGAACGGCGTGTCAAGGACCCGCGGCTCGGCTTCGTCACCGTGACGGACGTCCGGCTGACCGGCGACGGTCAGCAGGCGTCGGTGTTCTACACCGTCATGGGCGACGAGTCGGCCCGGGCCGACACCGCCGCGGCGCTGCGCAGCGCCACGGGTCTGATCCGCGCCGAGGTCGGCAAGCAGCTGGGCACGCGGATCACGCCGTCGCTGGAGTTCTTCCTGGACGCGGTGCCGGAGCAGGCCCGCGACTTCGAGGAACTGCTGGCCCGCACCAAGGCTGACGACGCCGCTCGTGCTGCCTCCGCCGAAGGTGCCCAGTACGCCGGCGACGCCGATCCGTACAAGACGCACGAGTCAGAGGAACCGGCGGAGGAGTGACCGACGTCGTCTCCGGCCTGGTCATCGTCGACAAACCGGCGGGCTGGACATCGCACGACGTGGTCGGCCGGATGCGCCGGCTCGCCGGCACCCGCAAGGTGGGCCACAGCGGCACGCTCGACCCGATGGCGACCGGAGTCCTGGTGTTGGGCGTCAACCGGGCGACCCGCTTGCTGGGGCACCTGACGCTGGCCGACAAGGAGTACCTGGCCACGATCCGGCTGGGGCAGACGACCGTGACCGACGACGCCGAGGGCGACATCACCGCATCGACGCCCGCGGCCCTCGATCGGACGACGGTCGAGGCCGCGGTGGTGCCCCTGACGGGAGACATCGCGCAGGTGCCGTCGGCGGTGTCGGCCATCAGGGTCGACGGCGTGAGGTCGTACGCGCGGGTTCGCTCGGGCGAGGACGTCCAACTGAAACCGCGGCCTGTCACGGTGTCGACGTTCGAGGTCGGCGAGGTGCGCACCCACGCGTCGGAGCATGGGGACCTGACCGACGTCGACGTCCGGGTGGTCTGCTCCAGTGGCACCTACATCCGGGCGCTGGCCCGCGATCTGGGTGAGTCGCTGGGCGTCGGCGGTCATCTGACGATGTTGCGTCGCACGCGGGTCGGCGCTTACGGCCTGGATCGCGCCCGCACCCTCGATCAGCTCGCCGAGGAGTTCGCGGTCCTCGATCTCGACACGGCGGCCCGTGACGGCTTCGCGTCGGTCGATCTGACCGAGGAGCAGGCCGCGAACGTCCGATTCGGCCGCCCCCTGCCGGATCTGGTGCTCGACCCGGGCACGCCGACCGCCCTGTTCGCTCCCGACGGCCGATTCCTCGCGCTCTACGAGCAGAAGGGCTCGAAGGCCCGCCCGGTCGCCGTCTTCGTGTGATCGGCGCCAGTGGTCGGTGGGCCCGATAGGGTGAGCCGCGATGAGCGTGCGACGTGAGGCCGGGCGACTGCTCGGGAGAGTCTTGGCTGGCTGGCTGGCGGCGATCGTCGCGGCGGTCGCCTCGTTGATGGTGGCCGACAAGGCGCGCCGCGTGATCCGCGGACAGAACGTGCCGCCTCTGCAGCGCAAGGATCACACGCCGCTCACGGTGGGTGACGGCTCCGTCATGACGGTCTACACCTCGGGCGAGGTGCTGTTCGAGCACATGCTCGACGCGATCGAAGCGGCCCGCGAACGCATCCTGCTCGAGTCCTACATCATCAAGGGCGATGCGATGGGCCACCGGTTCAAGCAGGCCCTGCTCGACGCCTCCGCGCGCGGCGTCGACGTCTACGTGATCTACGACGGCTTCGCCAATCTCGTGGTGCGGCCGTCGTTCTTCCGGTTCCCGGGGCCGGTCCGCGTCCTGCGCTATCCGTTGTGGGCCGGGGGACTGGCCGTGCTCAACCCACGCAAGTGGGGCCGGGATCATCGCAAGATCCTCGTGGTCGACGACACGGTGGGCTTCGTCGGCGGCTACAACATCGGCTCCCTCTACGCGACGCAGTGGCGCGACACCCACCTGCGGGTCGAGGGCCCGGCGGTGTGGGACCTGGACAACGCGTTCGTCGACTTCTGGAACATGCAACGCAGGGCCGGCCTGCCCGAACTCGAGCAGGTGGGCAGTTCGAGCTGGCAGCCGCAGGTCCGGGCGCACCGCAACGTCCCGCGTCAGTATCTGTACCCGATCCGCGGCATGTACCTGGAGGCCATCGATCGCGCGACCAGTGGCATCGACATCACGGCGGCCTACTTCATCCCCGATCACGACATCCTCGAGGCTCTGATCGAGGCGAGCGGTCGCGGCGTACGGGTCCGCATCCTGGTGCCCCGCGTCTCCAATCACGTCGTGACCGACTGGCTGTCGCGAGGCTTCTACGGCCGCCTGCTTCGCGCGGGCGTGGAGATCTACCGCTATACCGACCACATGGTGCATGCGAAGACCGCGACGATCGACGGCCAGTGGTCCACGATCGGCACCGCCAACATCGACCGGCTCAGCCTGCTGGGCAACTACGAGATCAACCTCGAACTGCTGGATCCCGGCTTCGCCGGCGAGATGCGCAGTGTCTTCGACGATGATCTGGCGAAGGCCGTTCCGCTCACCCTGGCCGAATGGAACAGCCGGCCCTGGGTCGCGCGGGCATACGAGGCGATCCTGCGGCCGCTCGGTCCGTTGCTCTGACACGGACGTCCGTCGATGAGAGTTCTCTCATCGACGTCTCATCGGTGCCTCACGACCAGTCGCGAGGGTCAGTGGTGTCCACTCCATCAGACCGATGAACAGGAGCACCCCATGAAGACCTCGATCCGCACCGGCATCGTGGCCGCGGCCGGCGCCGTGGCGCTCGGCACCGTGGGCTTCGGCGCCGCGGCGCTCGCAGCCGACGACAACGTCAAGGTCAAGCGCGACGACACCACGGTCGGCTGGGTCCAGTCGACCGACGTCGACGACGATCCCGGCAGCGACGATCCTCAGTCGCTGCGGGATGACTCGCCCACGCTGACCAACCAGACCCACAACACGGCCAAGACGGTCCAGACGGCTCCGACCAAGAACACCGTCAGGACGGCACCGTCGAAGAACACCGCACCGTCGAAGAACACGGTCAAGACCGTCAACACGGCCCCCAGCAAGAACACCGCGCCATCGAAGAACACGGCCCCCAGCAAGAACACGGCACCGTCGAAGAACACCGGCCCCACGGACGGCACCCGCTGATGTCGTCCTTCCCGGACACGATGACCGGGGGCGAGCTGCTCGCCCCCGGTCTCACGGGACTGCGCGAGCTCGGCGGCGGCGAGTCCTACGAGGCGTGGCTGGCGTTCGACGAACGGCTGCTCGCCCCGGTCGTCGTCAAGATCGTGCGGCCCCAGCTGGTCGACGACGCACCGACACTCGCGGCGTACCGGCGCGAACTGGAGCTGTTGTCCTCGTTGGCGCATCCGGGCATCGCACGTCTCTTCGCGTACGACGACGAGGCCGAGCGTCCGTACCTGGTGATCGAGCATGTCGATGGCCCGACGCTGTCGTCGCTGATCTCGCGCTTCGGGCACCTGCCCGAGCACCAGCTGTTGGCCGTGGCGGTCGATCTCGGCTCGGCGTTGCACTACGTGCATGGCCGGGGTCTGTGCCACCTCGACGTCAAGCCGAGCAATGTCGTGGCCGGCGCCCCGGCGAAGCTGATCGACTTCAGCGTGGCGATGACGGCCGATCAGGCCGCGGCACTGACCTATCCGCTGGGCAGCGACGAGTACATGGCTCCCGAGCAGTGCCTGCCGCACGAGCGGGGCCTCGTTGGTCAGGCCAGCGACGTCTGGGCTCTGGGCGCCACGTTGTTCCGGGCCGCGGCCGGCTATCGGGCGTTCGACCGCGAGCCGAGGTGGGCGCAACTGACCGAGGAACCGCGTCTGCTGCCACATTTCGTCAACCCGGCACTGGCCCGGATCATCGCCGACTGCCTGGCGCCCGATCCGGCCGACCGCCCGGCACCGAGCCAGGTCATCGACCGTCTGGACCCCCTGGTCGCCGACCTGCCCAAGGCTCGCCTGTCCGGTTTCTCGGTCCGGCTCTGACGGCTCCCGTCACTTCACCACGCACGCTGTCACTTCACCACGCGAATTCACGTGGTGAAGTGTCGGTTTACCAGGTGAACCTGGTAAACCGACCACGCCGGAGCCGGTGACCGTCGACGCTGTCATTCAGCGGGGGCGTCGACGCGGTAGCCGAGGCCGCGGACTGTCGTGACGAGATCCGGTCCGAGCTTCTTGCGCAGATAGCCGACGTACACGTCGACCACATTCGAACCGGGGTCGAAGTCGTAGCCCCATACCTGAGACAGCAGCTGCTCGCGGGACATGACCAGGCCACGATTGCGCATCAGCACCTCGGCCAGCGACAACTCGCGAGCTGAGAGCTCGACCTCACGGTCCGCGACGAACGCACGGCGGCGTCGTAGGTCCAGACGTACCGAACCCGCGGTCAGTTCCTCCGCCGGTGGGGGTTCACCCGGTGGCCGCAGGCGCAGGCGGATGCGGGCGACCAGCTCGCCGAATGTGAACGGCTTGGCCATGTAGTCGGCCGCGCCGCCTTCGAGGGCGGCGACGGTGTCGGTGACCGAGTCGCGCGCCGTCAGCACGATGACCGGCAGATCGGACCGTTCGGCCGACAGACGGGCGAGCACCTCGAAGCCGTCGATGCCGGGCAGCCCGATGTCGAGCACGACCAGGTCGAACTGACCGGTGAGCGCGTAGTCGACGCCCGTGAGTCCGTCGGTGACCACCGTGGGCGTGAAGCCTTCGGCCTTCAACCCCTTGGCGATGAACGAGGAGATGCGGTCCTCGTCCTCGACCACCAGGATGCGGCTCACCGGGCCGACCCACTCATGCGACGCCTCCTGGGACGGTGATACGGAACATGGCGCCCGGCGAGGACTGCGACGGGTCCGCCAACTCCACCTTGCCACCGTGCGCCACGGCGATGGCCCGCACGATGGACAGCCCGAGGCCGAATCCATCGTCGTCCCCGGCACGCGTGAAGCGCTCGAAGATGCCATCACGCACCGCCGGATCGACGCCCGTGCCGGTGTCGCGCACCCACAGCTCGATGGTGCCCTGATGCAAGCGTGAGCCGATGCCGATCTCGTCGCCTTCGACCGTGTGTTTGACCGCGTTGTGGCACAACTGCAGCATCGCCTGCGTCATGCGCTGCGGGTCGAGTTGGGCCGTGCTGCGGGTGACCGTGTCGAGCACCCAGACGCGATCACCCAGGCCCCGGGCCCGCTCGAGGACGCCGACGGTCAGGGCCTCGATATCGGTGGGCTCGGCCGCGACGAAGTCGGGTCGGCGCGACTTGGCGAGCATCAGCAGATCGTCGACCAGCCGCGACATGCGGCTGATCTCGTCCAGGAGCAGGGCCCGGGTCGTGGCGACATCGTCGGGATCGCTCGTGTCGAGCACCTCGAGATGCCCCTGGAGGATCGTCAAGGGCGTACGCAGTTCGTGCCCGGCATCGTCGAGCAGCCTGCGTTGCGCGGTGAAGGCCGCCTCGAGCCGGTCGAGCATCTCGTTGAACGTGTGTTGCAACTCGCTGACGTCGTCGTGGCCGGTGACATCGGCCCGCGTGGTGAGATCGCCGCCGCTGATCCCGTGCGCCGTCGCCTGCAGACGACGCAGCGGCGCCAGCAGGCGACCGACAACCCATGACGCGAGGCCGGCGACGGCGATGACGCTCAAGGCGCCGAGCAATGCGTACGTCACCATCAACTCGCGCAGATCGCGCTGACTCGCCGACACGTCGTGCACCACGACGAACGCCGAATCACCCCGGGTGTCGGACACCGGTTGCACGGCCACCCGGTATTCGTGCCCGGCGGCATGGACGGTACGGGTTCCACCGCGGGTCCTCAGGTCGTCCACGGCACGACGGAACTCCGCCGAACGTTGCAGGTCGGGGATGCCGTCGCCCTGATAGGACGGGCCCCCGGTCGGCCCGAACGCGAACAGCGCCTCGTTCTCGTCGGGCAGATTGCGCTGCAGGAACACCGTCATGACCCGTTCGGCGGACGTGAAGGGCTTGCGGGTCTGCGGATCGGGCTCGCTCTGCAGGGCCCGGAACTCGCCGAGCTCCTGGGTCAGGCCGGCCTCGATGGTGCGATCGATGCGACGGAGTTCGACGACGTAGAGGGTCAGGCCGACCGCGATCAGGGCCAGCGACACGGCCGCCGCCACCGCGATCGTCAGCCGCCGGCGGACGGTCGGGCGTCGGCCCCTCACGGGTCAGTCGTCATCGTCGGGCCCGTCGTCATCGTCGTCGCGTTCGTCGTCGTGCTCATGGTCGTCGTCGTCGGGTCCGTCGTCATCGTCGTCGTCGCGGATGCGCGGTGTCACGCTGCCCTGTGGCGGATCGCCAGGTGTGGGGGTGGAGGCGGACGGATCGGGCGTGGCGTCGATCCGGATGGGTGTGGTGTCGCGGGGCGCCGGATCGGCCCCGGCCGTCACCCGGCCGGCGATGACGACCATGAGCGCGATCGCCGCGGCAATGGCGAGCGCGGTCGGCAGTCGTCGGGCATCCATGGTCACCAGCGTGCCGCACGCGGACCACGAGGTCGATGAGACGGCGATGAGAGTCCTCTTAGGTTCGGCTGCCCGCGACCGGGCCGTGCGGCTGTGGCACAGTGCTGGTCGTGATCTGGCGAGCGACCGACGGGGCGGTGACGACACCGCGTGAGACGTCCGCCGTGGTCACGATCGGCACGTTCGACGGCGTCCATCGTGGTCATCAGGCCCTGATCGGTCGGGCGCGCGCCGCCGGATCGCCGGTCGTCGCGGTGACGTTCGAGCCGCATCCGGTCGAGGTGTTCGCCCCGGCCCAGGCGCCCCGGAGGCTGACCACGATCGAGCGCCGGGTCCGCCTGCTGCGCGAGGCAGGCGCCGACGAGGTGCGCGTACTCGCGTTCGACCGCGAGATGGCGGCCTGGTCGCCGCAGGAGTTCATCGACCGCGTCCTGGTCGGTCAGTTGCATGCCTCGGCCGTCGTCGTCGGTGAGAACTTCACGTTCGGCGCGAAGGCGGCGGGCACGTGCGAGCTCCTGCGTGAGGCGGGGGAGCGGCACGGTTTCGTGCTCGATGAGGTGACTCTGCTGGGTGGCGACGCCCCGTGGTCGTCGACCCGGGTCCGCGCGCTGATCGCCGAAGGAGACGTCCGGGGTGCCACCGAGATCCTGAGCCGCCCGCCCGAGGTCGAGGGGATCGTGAGTCAAGGGGAGAAGCGCGGCCGCGAACTCGGCTATCCGACGGCCAACATCCCGGTCGACGATCGAGTGGCGGTGCCGCCGGACGGGGTGTACGCGACCTGGTTGGTCCTGGCCTCGGGTGAACGTCTGCCGGCAGCGACCTCAATCGGCACGAATCCGACGTTCGGCGAGCACGATCGTCGTGTCGAGGCCTACGTCCTGGACCGTGACGATCTCGACCTGTACGGGCAGCGGGTTCGCCTCGAGTGGGTCGACCGGTTGCGCGACATGATCGCCTTCGCGGGCATCGATCCGCTGCTGGAACAGATGGCGCGCGACGTCCGACAGACCCGCTCAGTCCTCGGCGTCTGACCGGGCGTCGCGAACGGCGTCGACGATCGCGTCTGCGGTCGCCACCATGCCGGCCTTCCGCGGGTGCAGGAACTCGCCGTTGCCCGGCGAGGCCTTGATGCCGTTGGTCCAAGGCTTGTCCGCACACGGATCGTGGCCTTTCGAGAGCCGGCCCATGGGGACGAACACCGCCCGATGCTGCTCCGCGGCCGCTGCCAAGGTCTGCTCCAACTGCTGCTCGGCGCGGTGCATGGTCGTGAGCACCTCGTCGGACACGGGGAGCTCCTTGCATCTCTGCCCGCCCGACGCCAGCGACATGTAGCCCACCAGGACGATCGTCGCTTCGGGCGCGTGCCGTCTGACCTCGGCGAGGATCTCACCGACCGCGGTCTCGATGTGTGAGAGGCGCGCCGGCACCTCCTCCTCGACGAAGGTCGGGCAGGTCTTCTCGGGTGCCCGGCCGAAGAGGCACTGCAGGAACAGGGGCGTCGCGAAACCGTCGTTGGCGCCGATGCCCACCGTCACCAGATCGGCCTCTCGGGTGACGGCATTGATCTGAGGCACCTGCACCTGGGCCGTGGTCTGAGGTTGCGACAGCACGTCGGGCGTGGTCGCGCTGCCGCAGCTGACATCGGTGAGCTGCGCGTCGAGACGCCGGGCGATCAACGCCGGGTAGTCGACCGTCGAGCGTTGACAGGGTGCGGCCTTCTCGCTCAGCGGCTCGATACCTGGGCCGGACGTGTACGAGTCGCCCAGGGCCACGTATTCGCGGACCGTCGGGTCGTCGGGTCGCGGCGACGAGCTCGGATCCGAGTCGGGGCCGGGGGAGGAATCGCATCCGCCGAGTGCGAGACAGACGGCGAGACCGAGCAGCAACAGGCGACGCATGACCTCGAACCTAACGGGTCGGCACGTGGTCCGCGGAGCGTTCCCGGCCGCGCCGCGATCTCGTCGCGACCAGCGCATGCGCCGGTCGATTGGCCCGAGCCCGATCTGCGCTGATATCCTGGACCACGCCGTCAGAACGGCCACGGATCGAGAGAGCCCCGGAGAATCTGCCCGGGCGCGCCGTGCAACGAAACACTCAGGAGCATCGTGTCGAAGAAGACTGCCGCGCCCACCGTGGCCGGCCAGGATCGTGCAGACATCATCAAGCAGTACCAGCTCAGCGACGGCGACACGGGTTCCCCCGAGGTCCAGGTCGCGCTGCTGACGCAGCGCATCGCGCACCTCACCGAGCACCTCAAGGAGCACAAGCACGACCACCACAGCCGTCGTGGTCTGCTCCTGCTGGTCGGCCAGCGCCGCCGGCTGCTGAACTACCTGCAGAAGAACGACATCGAGCGCTACCGCTCGCTCATCGAGCGACTCGGCCTGCGCCGCTGATCCCGCGATGAGGCGGTCATCCACCGGATGGCCGCCTCATTTCCATAACTGAACACCCATCCCACGACGAGGTCACCAGACCGGTCCTCGGTAGTGGCTCCCGGGTAGCGACCCGAGGGCCTCGATCGAAGACCGCCCCGACCAGGGCCCAGATCGAGCCAGACCCGGATCGATCCAGACCGGCCCATCGCGGAGAGCTGGATCCTCGTCCCTTGAAAGAGGCAGGCATTCGCCTGCAGAAGGGACTTCCATGTCCACAGATGTCCATTCCGTCGAAACCATCATCGACAACGGCTCGTTCGGTCAGCGCAAGGTCCGGTTCGAGACCGGCCTGCTGGCCCGTCAGGCCGCCGGTTCCGTCGCGGCCTACCTCGACGACGACACCATGCTGCTGTCGGCCACCACGGCGGGCAAGCACCCCCGTGAAGGCTTCGACTTCTTCCCCCTGACGGTCGACGTCGAGGAGCGCATGTACGCCGCGGGCCGCATCCCCGGCTCGTTCTTCCGTCGTGAGGGGCGTCCCAGCGAGGACGCCATCCTGACCTGCCGTCTGATCGACCGTCCGCTGCGCCCGACCTTCAAGAAGGGTCTGCGCAACGAGGTCCAGGTCGTCATCACGGTCCTGGCGCTCAACCCCGACGCCCCCTACGACGTGCTGGCGATCAACGCCGCGTCGGCGTCCACGCAGATCTCGGGCCTGCCGTTCACCGGCCCGGTCGGCGCCACTCGCGTCGCCCTGATCGACGGTCAGTGGGTCGGCTTCCCGACCCACAGCCAGCTCGAGAACGCCGTGTTCGACATGGTCGTGGCCGGCCGCGTCACCGACACCGGCGACGTCGCGATCATGATGGTCGAGGCCGAGTCCACCGAAGAGACCTGGAACCTGGTGCAGAGCGGCGACGTCGCTCCCACCGAGGAGGTCGTGGCCCAGGGCCTCGACGCCTCGAAGGTCTTCATCAAGCAGCTGTGCGAGGCGCAGGCCCAGCTGGCCTCCGTCGCCGCCAAGCCGGTGCAGGAGTTCCCGATCTTCCTCGATTACGAGGACGACGTGTACGAGGCCGTGCAGATCGCCAAGGCTGACCTGTCCGAGGCCATGACCATCGTGTCCAAGGCCGATCGCGAGGCCCGTGAGTCCGAGATCAAGGCCGATGTGCTCGACAAGATCGGCGCGCAGTTCGAGGGCCGCGAGAAGGAGATCGGCGCCGCTCTGCGGTCGTTGACCAAGTCGGTCGTGCGTGAGCGTGTGCTGCGCGACAAGGTCCGCATCGACGGCCGTGGCCTCGAGGACATCCGCGAGCTGTCGGCCGAGGTCGGCGTCGTCCCGCGCGTCCACGGCTCGGCGCTGTTCCAGCGCGGCGAGACCCAGATCATGGGCATCACGACGCTGAACATGCTCGATCTGGAGCAGAAGCTCGACACGCTGTCGCCCGAGACCACCCGGCGCTACATGCACAACTACAACTTCCCGCCGTTCTCGACCGGTGAGACCGGCCGCGTGGGCTCGCCCAAGCGCCGCGAGATCGGCCACGGCGCGCTGGCGGGCCGGGCCCTGATCCCGGTGCTGCCGACGCGCGAGGAGTTCCCGTACGCGATCCGTCAGGTGTCCGAGGCACTCGGCTCCAACGGCTCCACGTCGATGGGCTCGGTCTGCGCCTCGACGCTCGGACTGCTGAACGCCGGTGTGCCGCTGCGCGCTCCGGTCGCGGGCATCGCGATGGGCCTGATCTCGGGTGAGATCGACGGCCAGACGCAGTACGTCACGCTGACCGACATCCTGGGCGCCGAGGACGCGTTCGGCGACATGGACTTCAAGGTCGCCGGCACGCGTGAGTTCGTCACGGCCCTGCAGCTCGACACCAAGCTCGACGGCATCCCGGCCGACGTGCTCGCTGGCGCCCTGACGCAGGCCAAGGGCGCTCGTCTGACGATTCTCGACGTCATGGCCGAGGCCATCGACGAGCCCGACGAGATGAGCCCGTACGCGCCGCGCATCATCACGATCAAGATCCCGGTCGACAAGATCGGCGAGGTCATCGGCCCGAAGGGCAAGATGATCAACCAGATCCAGGACGACACCGGCGCCAAGATCTCGATCGACGACGACGGCACGGTCTACGTCGCCGGCGACGGTGGCGACTCGGCCGAGGCAGCGCGCGACGCGATCAACTCGATCGCCAATCCGACGATGCCCGAGGTCGGCGAGCGCTTCCTGGGCACGGTCGTCAAGACGGTCGACTTCGGTGCGTTCGTCTCGCTGAGCCCGGGCAAGGACGGTCTGCTGCACATCAGCAAGCTGCGTGACCTCAACGGCGGTCAGCGCGTGAACAACGTCGAGGACGTGGTCTCGGTCGGCCAGAAGATCCAGGTCCAGATCGCCGAGCTCGGCGACCGCGGCAAGATCTCGCTGGTCCCGGTCGTCGAGAAGTCCGACGACGAGGGCGCCGAGCCGTCGCAGACCGAGGTTCCCACCTCGGCCGACGCCTGATCGACGCAAGCCGCGAGGCCCTCACCCGGTTCGGGTGAGGGCCTCGTCGCATGTCGAGTCGCGGACGTCGGGACTCGGTCCGGTGGCACCCGCGCCGACGTGGTCCACGGGTGCGACAGGATAGGCGAATGCTCGCCGCTGATCTGGACGCCGCCGACCCGTTGGCGTCGTTTCGCGACCGCTTCGTCCTGGACGGCGACATCGTCGCCTACCTCGACGGCAATTCGCTCGGCCGTCTCCCGATCGCGACCCGCGACCGGCTGGCCGCCTTCGTGGAGCTCGAGTGGGGTCGAGAGCTGATCCGCGGATGGGACCACTGGGTCGCGCTTCCGGCGGACGTGGGTGACGAGGTCGGCGAGGTCATCGGGGCCGCGCCCGGCCAGACGGTCGTGGCCGACTCGACCTCGGTCTGCCTCTACAAGCTCCTGCACGTCGCTGCGGGCCTTCTCCCGGAGCGCACCGAGGTCGTCGTCGAGGAGCATGCGTTTCCCACCGATCGCTTCCTGGTCGACTCGGTGGCGGCGGCCCGGGGCTGGACGGTGCGCCGGATCGAGCACGTCCGCGATCTGCCGTCCGTGCTGGGGGAGCGGACCGCGGTCGTCGTGCTGGGCCACGTCGACTATCGCAGCGGTGAGGTGCACGACCTCCCGGGTATCACCGCGGCGGTTCGCGAGGCAGGGGCGCTGTCCCTGTGGGACCTGTGTCATTCGGCCGGGGTGCTGCCGATCGGACTGGACGATCACCGGGTGGATCTCGCGGTCGGCTGCACGTACAAGTACCTCAACGGCGGTCCGGGCGCCCCGGCGTTCGTGTACGTCGCGCAGCGTCATCTCGATGCGGCGCATCAGCCGATCACCGGATGGTGGGCCAAAGCCGACATGTTCGAGATGACCGAGGGCTACCGGCCCGCTGACGGAGCGCGACGGATGCTGTCCGGCACGCCGCCGGTCGCGGGCCTGCTCGCGGTGCGCGAAGGGGTGCGGCTGACGCGTGAAGCCGGGATCGGCGCGATCCGCGCCAAGTCCGTGCTCCTGACGTCGTACGCGACCGAGCTTCTCGACGCCGCCGGACTCGAGATCGTGACCCCGCGTGTCCCTGATCGCCGCGGGGGTCAGGTGAGCGTCCGCCACCGGAACGCTCGCGAGATCACGGCGCGGCTGGTCGCTCGGGGAATCGTTCCCGACTTCCGGCCGCCCGACGTGGTCCGCCTGGGCTTCTCACCCCTGACCACGTCGTTCGCCGAGGTCGAGGCCGGGATCGCCGCGCTGGTCGAGGAAGCGGCCACGACACCGCGATGACGGTTTCCCAACTTAAGTTGGTAAACCGCCGCAATCATAGGGAAGTTTCGCCATGGTCCTGGCCGATCCCCAACTTAAGTTGGGAAACCGCGTGCCCTAGCCTGGCGGCATGACGGTCACGAAGGTCGCGGTGCTGGGTGCTCGAGGGCGCATGGGTTCGACGTCGGTTGCCGCGATCGGCGCGGCCGACGGCCTCGAGGTCGTGGCCGAGATCGATCTCGACGACTCGATGGAGGCGCTGACCGCGGCCGGTGCCGAGGTCGCGCTGGACTTCACCCAGCCTCACGTCGCGCTCGATCACGTGCGGTGGTGCGTGGAACGCGGTATCCATGTCGTGGTCGGCACCAGCGGCTTCGACGACGCGAAGATCGCCGAGGTGCGAGACCTCCTCGGCGACACCCCCGAGGTCGGCGTCCTGATCGTCCCCAACTTCTCGATCGGTGCGGTGCTGATGATGAAGTTCGCCGCCGATGCATCCCCCTGGTTCGAGTCGGTCGAGGTCGTCGAGATGCACCACCCGGACAAGGTCGATGCGCCGTCGGGCACCGCGACCAGGACGGCGGAGCTGATCGCGGCGGCACGCAGCGCGGCCGGATCCGATCCGTTGCCCGATGCGACCACGACCGACCCCGACGGCGCCCGAGGGGCGAAGGTCGCGGGCGTCCCGGTCCATGCGTTGCGGGCCAGAGGCTACGTCGCGAGTCAGGAGGTCGTGCTCGGCGGTCCCGGCGAGACGTTCACGATCCGCCACGACTCCCACGATCGCGAGTCGTTCATGCCCGGTGTCATCGCGGCCGTCCGGGCCGCGTCGGCCCGGCGTGGTGTCGTGGTCGGCCTCGACGGCGTGCTCGGCCTGTGAGCCGACGCCTGGCCCGGAGGTCGGTCGCCTCGCTGATCGTTGTGCCGCTGCTCGTCTCCTGCTCGGGCCACGAGACGTCCCGGAGCGACGCGACGGCCCCGTCGGACCAGCCGCCGTCGAGCTGGACGTCGGTGACCGCGACGACGAGTGGTGTCGACCTTGGCTCGACCATCGATGTACCCGAGGGGTGGCGGTTGGTGGATCCGGACGAGATCCTGCCGATGGTCGACGCGATGGAGGCCGCGGCCGGGGACAACGAGGTGATGGCCCGGTCGAGTGGAGAGTTCAGGAAGGTACTCGACGACGAGTCGACCCTTGGCGTCCTGACCGGAGAGGTGTCCGGCTTCAGCACGACGCTCCTGATCGCGCGAGACGACATGCGCGAGAGCCTCGCCGCTGCGACCGCGCGCCAGTCGTCTCGGCTCGAGCGGCTGATGGCCGGCCTCGGCGGTAAGACCGGCAGGCCGGTGCCGGTCGAGCTGGGATTCGGCGCCGGGGCGAGGATCGTCACCAGCCTCTCCGATGTCGAGCTGCCGGCGATCGCGTCCCAGACCGTTCTCGTCCTCGCTGTCGCGGACGGTCACACGTACTCGTTGTGGGGTACGGCACCGCTCGAGGCCGACTGGTTCCCCGAGTTCGTCACCGAGATCGGACGACGTTGGCGTGCAGCTGACTGAGGGCGGCCGCCGATGCGTCAGCGGTCGGCGCGCAGCCAGGTGCGGTAGGACTCGGGCGACGGCAGGGCAGGCCGGCTGATCGCGCGGCCCGTGTCGGGATCGATGTTGGCCATGATGAGGCTGTCTCGGAGCATCTGATCGAGTCGATGCAGCAGGCCGCGCTCGATCAGGCCGATCAGCAGCACCAGGCCGAGGGCGCCGAAGACCAGACCGGCGGCCAGATCGCTGATCCAATGGCGTCCCATCAGCCAGCTGACCACCACGGTGTTGACGACGATCAAGCGCCAGATCAGCGCTCCGACCGCCAGGCGCCGCCGCGTCCGCACCGGTCCGTACATCGACAGCAGGACCAGGATCGTGCCCCAGAGCAGAACGCTCTCCGTCGCGTGGCCGCTGGGGTAGGCCATCGAGTACTTCCCGTGCTCGAGCAGGCCGCCGTCCCACCAGTCCGGGGTCGAGAACCTGGTGGCGCTCTTGCCGAGCACGATCTTGACGACGCCTGTCGCGGCGAACATCGTCTCGGCGACACCGACGATGAGCAGGGGCGTCGAGGTACGGTGTCTCACCGCGAACCACAGGCCCGTCAGTGCCATCGTGGCACCGGCGACTCGCTGACTGGACAAACGGTCCAGGACCTCGTCGAAGAACCAGTACACGGGTCCATCGGCTCGGGTGATGACGCGGACGTGGAAGAACGAGTCGATCTCGCGTCCGACCGGGCTGATCGCCAGCGCCGTGCCGAGGACGAACAGCAGGGCGAGGATCTCGGGGCTCGGCATCGCCGGGAACCGGACCGGGACCGGCCGGTCGACGCGTGCCTGATCCTGGTGTACGCCGTGCACCACGTGCGCCTCCCTCACGTGCCCTGTCCGGGAGGGCCCCGCACGACAGTAGGGGTCACGGCCAAGAAAGCGCTGAGCCTCAGGTGAGAAGACGCAGCAGGGCGGCGGTGCCTGCCGCGGCCGTGACCATCAGCAGGAACGGGGCCCGTCGCCACAGCAGGAAGGCGGCGACGGCCAGCGCCGGCACCCGGGCGTCGAGGACGAGACGATCACCGTCGGCGAGAACCTGGACGGCGACCAGCGCGCCGAGCAGGCCGAGCGGGATCAACTCGGAGATGCGGACCGTGAAGGGGTGCACGAGGATCCGCTCGGGCACGGAAAGCCCCGCGATCTTGAATCCGTAGCATCCCGCCACGGTCAGGGCGATACCCCACCAGACCGGGGTCATGCGGCGTCCTCCTCGTGTGAGGTTCGCAGCAACAGCCCGATCAGGACGGCCGCCGCACCACCGAGGACGATCGGCATGCCGGCCGCGGTGAAGGGGACCAGGCCGGCGGCGACAGCCGCCCCCGCCAGGGCCACCAGACGAGCTGGGAGCGTCGTGAGCCGGGGCCACAGCAGACCGAGGAATGCCGCGCCCACGGCTGCGTCGAGCCCGTAGGTGCGCGGATCGCCGAGTGCCTCGCCGGCCAGCGCGCCGATCAGGGTGAACAGATTCCACAGCACGAACACGCCGATCCCGGTCCAGAAGAACCCGAGGCGCGCATGTCGCGTCGTGTCACGGGTGACCGCCATGGCGGTGGACTCGTCGATCACCACGTGCGCCGCCAGCCACTTCTGCCGGCGAGTGAGACGCAGCAGGGGCGCCAGGGTGATGCCGTAGAACATGTTGCGGCTGCCCAGCAGCGTGGCGGTGACCGCGCCGGTCGCCGGGTTGCCGCCGGCGGCGATGACGCCGATGTACGCGAATTGCGATCCGCCCGTGAACACCAGGAGCGACAGGACGCAGGCCTGGAGCACTGAGAGGCCGGACGCCGTGGCGATGGCACCGAACGAGACGCCGTACGTGCCGACCGCGATCGCGACGCCGAGCGAGTCCGCGACGACGGCGCGATCCGACGGATCGCCGGTCATTCGAGCGCGGTGTGGAGTCGGACCTGCTTGACCCGCGCTCCGGAGTCGGCCTCCAGCTCCCGGTGAGCACCATCGGCCGCCCAGCCGGCGCTGACGGCGAAGCGACGCCGGGCGTCGTCGGCGGCGTCGATCCACCACACGACGCGACCGAAACCGTCGGCCCGCAGGGTGTCGGCGGCCGCCTGGAGCAGGCGCGAGCCATGGCCCGCCCGTCGATGTGCGGGATCGACGACCAGTTCGCCGATCTCGCCGTCGGCGCGCTGGTCGCTGTCAGGGTCGTACGAGGGGTGCACGAGGACGTAGCCGCGCACATCGGCCCGATCGACCGCGGCCAACACCCGGACCTTGGCGTCCGGTGGACGGGTGATGAGGGCCGTCCAGCGCTCCGCGAGGGTGTCGCTGCCCAGCTCGTCCAGATCGGAGACGTCGGCGTAGCTCTCGCTCCACGCCGCGGCCTGGATGCGGGCGATCGTCGCGGCGTCGTCGGGCCAGGCGAGCCGCGCGCTGACGTCGGGTCCGGGTTCGGTCATCGACTCAGTGCCCGAAGCTATGGAGCAGGCGCGTGCTGGCGCCGTTGGAGTCGAGCATCGTCTCGGTCAACGACAGATTGCGGGCGCTGGGCCAGATCTCGAAGGCGAGAACCACCAGGCCGGGGAGGCTGGCGATCAGGATCGGCCAGGCCGCGTTCTCGACCACGAACGAGAGCACGACCCCCAGCAGGATCGGTGCCTCGCAGTAGGCGAGCTTGCGGACCGTCTGGCCGGCATAGACCGCCAGACCGGTCGACTCGGCGTCCACGGTGTCGGCCGGGAGCGGGGACGCCGACAGCCAGACGCGTTCGGCGAAGAAGGCGGCGACCGCGACCGCAGCGAGCAGCACGACCCAGAGCCAGATCGGCGGGAGGTCGGCGTCGAGACCGTCGAACATCCAGAACAGCAGCAGCAGGAACAGGATCGTCAGACCCAGCTGAAGCAGCACGAAATTGCGGATCTCGCGGGGCTTGGCGTCGTACTCGGCGGGCATGGCGCCAACTCTTCCACACACCAGGTGCGGGGTGCGGGCGAGTCGACCCGGCTCGTCGGTGGGCGTTGGTAATCTCGGCTCATGCAGGCGTACTTGGATCTCGTGCAGCGGATTCTCGATGAGGGCATCGAGAAGGGCGATCGCACGGGCACCGGCACACGCAGCGTCTTCGGGCACCAGATGCGCTTCGACCTCACGGCGGGGTTCCCGCTGGTCACCACCAAGAAGATCCATGTCAAGTCGGTCGTCGGCGAGCTGCTGTGGTTCATCTCGGGCGACACCAACGTGCGCTACCTGCGCGACAACGGCATCTCGATCTGGGACGAGTGGGCCGACGAGCAGGGCGATCTGGGTCCGGTCTACGGCCACCAGTGGCGCTCGTGGCCCGCGCCCGACGGCCGCACGATCGACCAGCTCGCCGAGGTGATCGACCGCCTGAAGAGCGACCCCGACTCCCGGCGACACATCGTGAGTGCCTGGAACGTCGCCGATCTCGACCAGATGGCGCTCGCGCCGTGCCATGCGTTCTTCCAGTTCTACGTCGCGCCCCAGCCCGGCGGACCCGGCCGCCTGAGTTGCCAGCTGTACCAGCGCTCGGCCGATGTCTTCCTCGGCGTGCCGTTCAACATCGCCTCGTACGCCCTGCTGACCCACATGGTCGCGCAGGTAGCGGGGCTCGAGGTCGGCGACTTCGTGCACACGCTCGGCGATGCGCACCTGTACCTCAATCATCTCGATCAGGCGCGCGAGCAGCTCACGCGCGAGCCGCGTGCGCTGCCTGAGCTGTGGCTCGACCCGGCGGTCACGTCGATCGACGACTTCACGCTCGACTCGGTCAAGATCACCGGCTACGACCCGCACCCGCTGATCAAGGCGCCCATCGCCGTATGAATCGAACCGCATGAGCACCGTGACACTGGTCGCGGCGGTCGGCGCCAACAACGTCATCGGACGCGACGGCGATCTGCCGTGGCGGCTGCCCGAGGACCTCAAGCACTTCAAGGCGCTGACACTCGGTCACCCGATGGTCATGGGCCGGGCGACGTTCGAGTCGATCGGCCGGCCGTTGCCGGGGCGCACCACGATCGTCGTGACGCGACAGCCCGACTGGACAGCCGACGGTGTCGAGACGGCGCCCGATCTCGATGCTGCCCTGGCGCGCGCCAGCGAGATCGACGACGAGATCTTCCTCGTCGGCGGGGGGCAGGTCTACGCCGAGGCGCTGGATCGCGGCCTGGTCGATCTGCTGTGCATCACCCGGGTGGCCCAGACGCCCGACGGCGACACGTACTTCCCGGCCATCGACTGGCTGGCCTGGCGCGAGGTCGGCCGGGTGCCGCACGTGGGCTTCGACATCGTCACGTACGAGCGCACCTGAGCGGTTGTCCGCACGATCACACGGGCGCAGACTGGATCTGACGACAGGAGCGCATCATGCCGCACGGAGACATCACGCACATCGACATCCCGGTCAACGACCTCCAGCGGGCCCAGCAGTTCTACTCCAGTCTGTTCGGCTGGGAGATCTCGGCTCCGCCGGGCTTCGAGGACTATCCCATGTGGCGGGCGCCGAACCAGATCAGCGGCGGCGGGCTCGCGCCGCGCGGTGAGGGTTTCACCCAGCCGCGTTCGTACGTCGAGGTCGACTCGATCGACGACACGCTCGCGCTGGCGACCGCGAGCGGCGGGCGCGTAGTCCTGGAGAAGTCACCGATCTCCGAGACCAGCTGGTGGGCGGCCTTCGAGGATCCCGACGGCAATGTCATCGGTCTCTACGAGGGTGTCACCGAGGTTCCCGAGGGCTGACGACACCGCCGAGTGTGACGTTTCGGTCGTGAACTTGCTGTTCTGGCAGCAGGAACGTCACATTCAACGGGACGGTCAGACTAGGATCGCGAGCTGGCGCGACTGCGCGAGCAGGTGGCCGTCGGCATCCCACAGCTCGCAGTCCTCCTCGTGGAATCCGTCGACGACATGACGGGTCTGCAGTCGGGTCGCGATCCAGGGACTCGAGGGCAACCGGTGGAAGTGCACCGTCAATTGCACCGTGAGCGACGCGGTCGCAACGTCCGGGCCGAGTTCGAAGACCGGCGGGATGAACGAATCGCAGAAGAACGCCAGTGTCGCGTAGTCCGGTACCCGACCGTCGCTGCGGCGCTGCCACAGCTCGTACACGGGATCGCCGCTCGGCGCGCCCAGAGTGAATCCCGGAGCAGCTGTGAGCCGGTAGTCGACGCGGTCGAAGATGCCACCGCCGGGCATGCCCGCCTCGCGGGGATCGGGTAGGGAATCGGCGTCGGGCAGATCCGGGGGAGTGGCCAGTTCCAGGCTCGGGCGATCCCCGGACCGTCGGCCGAAGCTGGCGGTCAACTGGGCGATGAGGCGGCCGTCCTGCGTCAGGCGAGCGTCGCCGGTCTGGATCTGTCGGCCCACCTTGACCGTGGCGCAGACGATCTCGGCCGGGCCGTTCGACGGAGGACCGTGGTACGTGATCGACGCGACGCGCGGGCCGGTTCCGGCCGGTAGGTCCAGGTGCGCCGCGAGACCCGTCAGCATCGCGGCGAGGATGTAGCCCCCGTTGGGCCGGCCGGCCGGTGTGTTCCAGCGGTCGGTCATCTCCAGAGCGCGGACACCGTCGCCGCGGGGGACGGACGACAAGTCGGTCCCGTAGACGTCATCGGTCACCTGCTCATCCAACACCAGCTCATCCGACAACAGGCCGAGGGTCGCCCCGCGATACCCTCGGATCATGACATCGCCGCTCGCCACCGAGGCCGCTCCGTTCGGTCGCGTGCTCACCGCGATGGTCACGCCCTTCACGCCTGACGGCGCCCTGGATCTCGATGCCGCGCAGCGGGTCGCCGCGCATCTGGTCGACCACGGCAACGACGGCCTCGTCGTCAGCGGCACCACGGGAGAGTCGCCCACCACGACGATCGACGAGGACGGCCGGCTCTTGGCCGCCGTCGTCGAGGCCGTCGGCGATCGTGCGACCGTCGTCGCCGGGGTCGGCACCAACGACACCCGCCACTCGGTCGAGCTCGCCCAGCAGGCCCGCAAGGCGGGTGCACACGGTCTGCTGGTCGTGACTCCCTACTACTCCAAGCCGCCCCAGGCGGGCATCGTGGCGCATGTCGATGAGATCGCGCGGGCCGGCGAGGACGTCCCGGTCATGCTGTACGACATCCCGGGCCGCACGGGTGTCCAGATCGCCGAGCCCACGTACGTCGAGCTGCGCCGCAACCAGCTGGTCGTGGCCGTCAAGGACGCCGTGGGCGATCTCGAGCGCGGTGCCTGGTTGATGCGCGAGACCGGCATCGTCGTGTACTCCGGCGACGACGCCCTGAACCTCGGCTGGCTCGCGATGGGCGCAGCCGGCGTCGTCAGCGTCGTCGGTCACGCATCGGGCGCCCAGTGGGCCGAGATGGTGGCCGCGGTCGACCGGGGCGATCTGCCGGCGGCACGCGCGGTCAACGACCGGCTGCTGCCGCTCGTGCGCGCCATGATGACCGTGACGCAGGGTGCCATCACCGCCAAGGTCGCGCTGCAGCTGCTCGGCGTGCTCGAGCACCGCACCATGCGTTCTCCGTTGCCCGAAGCCACCGACGAGGAAGTCGCGATCGTCCGCGACGGTCTCGTGGCCGCGGGCCTCCTCTCCTGAAACGAGGCCACATGTCGCAAATTTTGCGGACCGTTGCACCGCTTTCGCACCATGTACCGGTGCATCGTCCCGCAAAATTCGGAGGACGCGGATGAGCCACATGCATACCGAGCTGGCCGAGCCGGGTCCGCTCGCTCCGGGCGCGCTGCGCGTCATCCCGCTCGGCGGCCTCGGCGAGGTCGGTCGCAATATGACCGTCTTCGAGTTCGACGGCAAGATCCTGGTCGTCGACTGCGGCGTGCTGTTCCCCGAGGAGCATCATCCGGGCGTCGACCTGATCCTGCCCGACTTCGGACCCATTCGTGATCGCCTCGACGACGTCGTGGGCATCGTTCTCACCCACGGCCACGAGGACCACATCGGCGGTGTGCCGTATCTGCTGCGCGAGCGCGGCGACATCCCGGTCATCGGATCGCGGCTGACCCTGGCGCTGGTCGAGCCGAAGCTGCGCGAGCACCGCCTGAAGGACGTGCCGACGTACACCGTCAGCGAAGGCGACGTGCAGTCATTCGGCCCCTTCGAGTGCGAGTTCGTCGCGGTCAACCACTCGATCCCCGATGCGCTGGCGGTCGCGATCAAGACACCGGCGGGTGTCGCCCTGCACACCGGCGACTTCAAGATGGACCAGCTGCCGCTCGACGGCCGCATCACGGACTTGAGAGCATTCGCTCGTCTTGGAGAAGCCGGGGTGGATCTCTTTCTCACCGACTCCACCAACGCCGAGGTGCCCGGATTCACGGTCGCCGAACGCAACATCACCCCGGCGATCGACGCGGTGTTCGCCAGCAGCACCCAGAAGATCATCGTGGCGTCGTTCGCCTCCCACGTGCACCGCGTCCAGCAGGTGCTCGACGCTGCTGCGAAACACGGGCGCAAGGTCGCCTACGTCGGCCGTTCGATGGTGCGCAATATGCAGATCGCGCGCGATCTGGGCTATCTACACGTCCCCGACGGCGTGATCGTCGACAAGATGGACGGCGTCCCGCCGGAGAAGCTCGTGCTGATGTCCACCGGATCGCAGGGCGAGCCGATGGCCGCGCTGTCGCGCATCGCCAATCGCAGTCACCAGCAGGTGGCGATCGAGCCCGGCGACACGGTGCTGCTCGCGTCGTCGCTGATCCCCGGCAACGAGAACGCGGTGTACCGGGTCATCGACGGACTGACCAAGTTGGGCGCCCGCGTCGTGCACAAGGGCAATGCGCTGGTGCACGTCTCGGGCCACGCCTCCGCCGGTGAGCTCCTGTACTGCTACAACATCGTCAAGCCGAGCAATGTGATGCCGGTGCACGGCGAGATCCGACACCTGCACGCCAACGGCGCCCTCGCCACTCAGACCGGAGTCCCGAACGTCCTGCTCTGCGAGGACGGCTTCGTCGTCGACCTGGTCGACGGCCACGCCTCGATCGCCGGTGCCGTCGAGTGCGGCTACGTGTACGTCGACGGCTCGTCGGTCGGCGACGTCACCGACACCGACCTCAAGGACCGGCGCGTCCTGGGCGAAGAGGGCTTCATCTCGGTCATCACGGTCATCGACTCGACCAACGGCAAGATCCTGTCCGGCCCCGAGGTGCACGCACGTGGCATCGCCGAGGAGGACTCGGCATTCGACGAGATCATCCCCAAGATCGTCTCGGCACTCGAGGACGCCCTCGCCGAGGGCGGACACGACACCTACGCCCTGCAGCAGGTCGTGCGCCGAGCCCTCGGCTCGTACGTCGGCCGCAAGCTGCGCCGTCGCCCGCTGATCCTGCCGGTCGTCATCGAGGCCTGACCCGCCGCTGACGAGTCACTCGTTGGCGGTGAGGAGTCGGTGGTTGCGTGAGTCGGTCGGGTTTGGTCGCCTTCCCGCTCCCTCGTTCCTCGGTCGCTGGCGACCGAGTTTCCGGTCGCCAGCGAGGTACGAGCGGGTAGGCGGCCGGACCTGGCCGGCTCACCCCACCCCGGTCGCCAGCGGGGAGGCCGGCCACGGCCGAGTCGCGGGGAGGCGACCGGACCTGACCGGCTCACTCCACCCCGGTCGCCAGCGGGGAGGCCGGCCACGGCCGAGTCGCGGGGAGGCGACCGGACCTGACCGGCTCGCTCGGGGTTCGTGTGGCTCGCGGTCGTGGGGTTGCGGCCGGACGGATTTCTCGACTCGGTGAGGTTGCGTGGCCGAGGCGCCCAGGCCATCGTGCGTCACCGGCGTGCTTGCGTTGCGTGGCGCTCACCAAGTCACACAAGTCGCACTCGCAAGCAGGCAGCTTGCGGACTGTCGTTCGTCTCACCGGCTCGCGAGAGCAACTCTGTGACTCGTGAGCGCGACCCGTGGTCACCTTCCACGTGCTTGCGTTACCCGTGGTCACCTTTGACGTGGTTGCGGGGGCGCGTCTGTGTGTGACGGGAGCGACGCGCGGGGCCTGAGGGGCGGATGTACACGGAAACCTTCGACCCGTGATTTACCCTTTGGACATGGCGACCCGTACGTCTTCCCCGCCGCGCAAGCGGTCGTCCGGAAGCCAGGCCCGAACCGCGGCGAGCAAGCGCAAGCCCGCGGCCCGCAAGCCTGCCCAGAAGAAGCGTCCAGCCCCACGACGTCCCGCGGCCCGATCCGGCCCCGGGCCGATCGCGGTCGTAGCGGGCGGCTTCGTGCGTCTGCTGTCGACGATCTGGCTCGGCCTGGCCGGCCTGATCGGCGCCATCGCGCGCAGCATCGGATCGGGCGCGCGCGATCTGGACCCCGAACACCGCCGCGACGGCGTCGGCTTCGCGATCCTCGGGCTCGGCCTGGTGGTGTCGGCCGCCGTCTGGTGGAACGTCTCGGGCCGCGTCGCCGAGGTCATCCGCGATATCACCGCCGGCAGCGTCGGCGTGCTGGCCTGGGCTGTCCCGATCCTGCTCGTCGTCGTCGCCTGGCGCACCCTGCGTCATCCCGACACCAACGGTCCTGCCGGCCGGCAGGTCGTGGGTTGGCTGCTGATCACCGGCGGCGTGCTCGGCATCGTGCACATCTCGCACGGCGTGCCGCGTCCCAGCGATGCCGACCCCGACGCGATGCGCGAGGCGGGGGGAGCGGTGGGCTATCTGTTCTCCGCGATCCTGATGGACCTGCTCAAGACGCCGTACGTCGCGGTCCCGCTCCTGGCGATGCTCGCGCTGTTCGGCCTGCTCATCGTCACCTCGACCCCGTTGTACGCGGTGCCCGAGCGCCTGCGCGAGCTGCGCGATCTGGCGCTGGGACGCAAGGCCGAGGCGACCGCCGCGGAGGATGAGACTCCCGTGCGCAAGCGGCATCCCCGCACCGAGCACGCGGCCGACGAGCCGTACGAGAACCCGTTGGTCGACGGCCCTGACGAGGACCGGCAGGTCACGCTCGCGGACCGCCTGGCCCATCGCAAGAACAAGCAGGGCAAGAACCAGCCGAGCGACGACACCGAGGACACCGTCGACGTGCCTGGCGTCGTGGCCGAGGTGTCGCCGGCCGACGAGTCCGCTGCCGAGCTGCCCCCCATGGAGCCGCTGCCCGCCCGCTCGGAGCAGCTGTCCCTGGGTGACGTGGTCTACACGCTGCCCGACTCGTCGGCGCTGCGTGAGGGCACGCCGCCGAAGAAGCGCTCCAGCGCCTCCGACGAGGTCGTCGACAGGCTCACCGAGGTTCTGGAGCAGTTCCAGATCGACGCCACGGTCACCGGCTACACCCGCGGCCCGACGGTCACGCGCTACGAGGTCGAGCTCGGCCCGGCCGTCAAGGTCGAGAAGGTCACGGCGCTGAGCAAGAACATCGCCTACGCGGTGGCGTCCAACGAGGTCCGGATCCTGAGTCCGATCCCGGGCAAGTCGGCCATCGGTGTCGAGATCCCCAACGTCGACAAGGAGACCGTCAGCCTCGGCGACGTGCTGCGCTCCACCAAGGCGCGCAGCGATCATCACCCGATGGTCATCGGCCTGGGCAAGGACGTCGAGGGCGGCTATGTCGTGGCGAACCTGGCGAAGATGCCGCACCTGCTCGTGGCCGGCGCGACCGGTTCGGGCAAGAGCTCGTTCGTCAACTCGATGGTCGCCTCGCTGCTGATGCGCGCCACGCCCGAGGAGGTGCGCATGATCATGGTCGACCCCAAGCGGGTCGAGCTGACGGCGTACGAGGGCGTACCGCACCTGATCACGCCGATCATCACGAATCCGAAGAAGGCCGCTGAGGCGCTGCAGTGGGTCGTGCGCGAGATGGATCTGCGCTACGACGACCTCGCGAACTTCGGCTACCGGCACATCGACGACTTCAACAAGGCCGTCCGGGCCGGCAAGGTCACGCCGCCCCCGGGCAGCGAACGCGTCGTCGCCCCGTACCCGTATCTGCTGGTCGTGGTCGACGAGCTCGCCGATCTGATGATGGTCGCGCCGCGCGACGTGGAGGACTCGATCGTCCGCATCACGCAGCTCGCGCGCGCCGCCGGCATCCACCTGGTGCTCGCGACGCAGCGCCCGAGCGTCGACGTCGTGACCGGCCTGATCAAGGCGAATGTGCCCAGCCGCTTGGCGTTCGCGACCTCGTCGCTGGCTGACAGCCGCGTGATCCTGGACCAGCCGGGCGCGGAGAAGCTGGTCGGCCAGGGCGACGGACTGTTCCTGCCGATGGGCGCCAACAAGGCGATGCGCATGCAGGGTGCCTGGATCACCGAGACCGAGATCGAGACGATCGTCAAGCACTGCAAGGAGCAGCTGCAGCCGGAGTACCGCGAGGACGTCACGGCGCCGCAGGCCGCCAAGCGCGAGCTCGACGACGACATCGGCGATGACCTCGATCTGGTCATGCAGGCGATCGAGCTGGTCGTCACGACGCAGTTCGGATCGACCTCGATGCTGCAGCGCAAGCTGCGCCTCGGATTCGCCAAGGCCGGCCGGCTGATGGACATCATGGAGAGCCGCGGCGTGGTCGGACCGAGCGAGGGTTCGAAGGCCCGCGACGTCCTGATCAAGGCCGACGACCTCGACGAGGTCCTCGCGACGCTCCAGGGATGACCGACGTCATGGAGCAGCCCTTCGCGCCGATCGAGACGCCGGCCCGCCCGGTCGAGCCGTTCGAGATCCACCGCAGGCGCTGGCTCTACGTCACGGTCGTGGTGCTGCCCCTGGCGGTCGCGGCGGCCTACGGATGGGTCGCCTACGACCGCGGCGATGTCGTCCTGGCGGCCGTGGCGGGCGTCCTGGTGCTGTTGGCGGCCTGTTTCGTGCCGTCGCTGCGCGATCTGCGGGCGCCGCTGCTGGTGGCCGACGAGCATGGGGTGCGGCTCCAGGGTTCACAGGGATGGGTCGGCATGCTGTGGAGCGAGATCGAGCAGATCGAGGTCCGGGCGCGGCGAGGCCTGCGAGGTCCGCGCCTGACGTTCCTGAGCGATCAGGCGCCCGATCACTACGCGGTTCCCCTGGGCCTGGTGACCGACTGCTCGGCGGCGCGTGCTGAGATCGAGTTGGCGCACCGGCGCGACGCTGGTCGATACTGAATGACCGACGGCCGGGTGTCCGGACGTCGATCGATCGAGAGGCAGCCATGGACGCGGCAAGCAAGCCGAGCAACCTGAACATCGCCAATGTGCTGACGGTGCTGCGCATCGCCGGCGTCCCGCTGTTCGGATGGCTCCTGCTGGTCCACGACGGCGCTGACGTGTCGATGCGCGTCTGGGCGTGGGTGGCGTTCGCGCTGCTGATGCTCACGGACCGCATCGACGGTGATCTCGCGCGCCGCAAGAACCTGGTCACCAACTTCGGCAAGCTCGCCGATCCGATCGCCGACAAGGCTCTCACCGGGATGGCGTTCGTCGGGCTGTCGATCATCTTCCACGACGCCCGGTACGGCTGGTTGTTCATCCTGGTGACCGTCGTGGTGCTCACCCGCGAATGGGGCATCACGATCATGCGCTTCTTCATCAAGAAGTACGGCGTGATGCCCGCCAGCCAGGGTGGCCGGATCAAGACGACCCTGCAGGCTCTCGCGCTCGGCGGCTACATTCTGCCGTTCGAGCTGTGGGACAACGTGCCGTCCGATGTGCTGCGCTGGATCACGCATCTTTTGATGGCCGGTGCCGTCGGCATCACGCTGGTCACAGGCGCTCAGTACGTGCGTGACGCCCGCGTGATCCGCCGCGAGGCGCTCGCCCAGGCGTCGTGAGCACCGGCGGAGTGCGGGCCGAGATCTCGTCCGACGCGGTCGAGGCGCTGCGCCGCGTGGGAGCGACGGTCGCGACGGCCGAGTCGCTGACGGGCGGTCTGGTGGCGGCCTCCCTGGTGTCGGTTCCGGGGGCCTCTGAGGTGGTCCGCGGGGGAGTCGTGGCGTATGCCCCCGAGGTGAAGACGGGGCTGCTGGGCGTCGACCCGGAACTGGTGGCCGCACGCGGGACCGTCGATGCCGATGTGGCCCGGCAGATGGCGGAGCGGGCGCGTGAGGCCTGCGAGGCGACGTACGGCGTGTCGACCACGGGAGTCGCGGGGCCAGACGCCAGCGAGGGCAAGCCGCCGGGCACGGTCCACATCGCGGTCGCGGGACCGTCGCGCACCGCTCACCTGGAGCTTCGGCTCTCCGGCGACCGCGATGAGATCCGTTCGGCGACCGTGCGTGAGGTCCTGGCCCTGCTGGTCGCTACGCTGGGGGAAGATTCTGTCGCTGACGCGCGTTGAACCCGGTGTGCAGCGGCAGAGGACCTCGATGAAGGGAGTGCCCGTGACCACGATGCGACAGTTCGTCGGCGAGGTGCTCCGCGCGCGCCGTCTCTCCCAGGGGCTCACGCTGCGCGACGTCTCCGAGAAGGCGCGTGTCAGCCTCGGTTACATCTCCGAGGTCGAGCGTGGCCAGAAGGAGCCGAGCTCTGAACTGCTCGCCGCGCTCGCTGGTGCGCTCGAGGTGCCGTTGAGCAAGGTGCTGCTCGACGTCAGCGCCCTGTTGGCCATCGAGGAGGCCACCGATCTGGCCAGCTCCGATCTGGCCAGCTCCGATCTGGCCAGCATTGCGTCGATCGCGCCCACCGCGGGCGAGGTCGAGGTCTCGGCTGCGTGAAGCATCCCCTCTTCGGCGGGCGCCGATCAAGGTGCGTGGCGGCAGCCGAATGAAGCACTCTGAGTTCTGGGTGCGCATGGAGCAGCACCTCGGGGTCGGTTACGCGCGCGTCTGGGCGGATACGCAGGTGATCGGCGGTCTGGGCAGCCGGACGCCGCTCGAGGCGCTCGAGGCCGGTGAACTGCCGAAGGTCGTGTGGCGGGCCGTGCACGCCCACCTGGGACTGCCGCCGTCCGAGCGCTGACCCCTGTTCTGAAGATCGTCGGGAGCCCGGCGTGTCGCCGCCCTGATCGAACATCTGTTCGTTAACGTCATCCACAGGTCTGACGGGACGAAGGACGTCATCCACAGGCGGGTCGACGAGGCCCACGAATGTCTGAGGGTTCTTCTAGCGTCGAAGATGACCGGCCACCCCACGAAGAGAACGGACACCCAGATGCCTCCCAGCGAAGCTGCCGTGAGCCTGACCGACAAGCAGACGGCCAAGGCCGAGGCCGAGAAGTTCAAGGCGCTCGACAACGCCATCGCCCAGATCGACCGCGCGCACGGCAAGGGTGCCGTCATGCGTCTGGGCGAGCGCACCAAGACCGCCATCGAGGTCATTCCCACCGGCGCGATGTCGCTCGACGTCGCGCTCGGCATCGGCGGTCTGCCGCGTGGCCGCGTCGTCGAGATCTACGGCCCGGAGTCCTCGGGCAAGACCACGGTCGCGCTGCACGCGGTCGCCAATGCGCAGAAGGCCGGGGGAGTCGCGGCGTTCATCGACGCCGAGCACGCCCTCGATCCCGAGTACGCGCGCAAGCTGGGCGTCGACACCGACGCTCTGCTGATCTCGCAGCCTGACAGCGGCGAGCAGGCGCTCGAGATCGCCGACATGCTGATCCGCTCCGGTGCGCTCGACATCATCGTCATCGACTCGGTCGCGGCACTCGTGCCGCGCGCTGAGATCGACGGTGAGATGGGCGACAGCCACGTCGGCCTGCAGGCTCGACTGATGAGTCAGGCGCTGCGCAAGATGACCGGCGCCATCAACGGCTCGGGCACCACGGCGATCTTCATCAACCAGCTGCGCGAGAAGATCGGCGTCATGTTCGGTTCGCCCGAGACCACCACGGGCGGCAAGGCGCTGAAGTTCTACGCCTCGATCCGCCTCGACGTGCGTCGCATCGAGACGCTCAAGGACGGCACCGACATGGTCGGCAACCGCACCAAGGTCAAGGTCGTCAAGAACAAGCTCGCTCCGCCGTTCAAGATCGCCGAGTTCGACATCATGTACGGCCAGGGCGTCAGCCGCGAGGGCAGCCTGATCGACGTCGGTGTCGAGGCGGGCTTCGTCCGCAAGGCCGGTGCCTGGTACACGTACGAGGGCGATCAGCTCGGCCAGGGCAAGGAGAACGCGCGACAGTTCCTGCGCGACAATCCTGATCTGGCCGATGAGCTCGACGCGCGCATCAAGCAGCATCTGGGCATTGGTACATCGGCGGTCGAGCAGGCCGACGACGATCCTGCGATCGCTGTGGGCGAGACTCCGACCGATATCGACTTCTGATCGATGTCCGAAGCGGTCGAGGCCGTCGATCCGGCCGAGGCGTACGCCACGGCCAAGAAGGTCGTCTACGATCGCTTGGCCGAGCGGCCGCGTAGTCGCGCCGATCTCGAGCAGGCGCTCGCCAAGCGGCGAGTGCCTGCCGAGATCGCGGCCGAGGTGCTCGACCGGTTCGAGGCGGCGGGCCTGATCGACGACGCCGCGTTCGCCCGGTCGTGGATCGAAGGCCGTCAGCGCGGCAAGGGATTGGCGGCCCGGGCGCTGGCGCTCGAACTCAGGCAGAAGGGCATCGACGACGACATCGCGCGCGAAGCGCTCGGTGAGATCGATCCCGATGCCGAACGACAGGCCGCACATCGTCTGGTGCAGGGCAAGCTGCGGTCGACCGCGGGCTTGGAGTCGCAGGTCCGCACGCGGCGGCTGGTGGGCATGCTGGCGCGCAAGGGCTACTCGCCAGGCTTGGCGTACGAGGTCGTGCGCACCGAACTCGGTGCCGAGGCAGAGCCGCTCGACTCCATGTGAGCGTAGGGCCTGGTCACGAGCCATTACTTGTGAGTAACATAGCGTCATGGCCTCGACCTACGATCTGTACAAGAAGGTGACGGCGCTGCCCCAGGGCAAGCGACTGTTCTCGATCGCGTTCTCGCAGAAGGCGCCGTACTTCGCGTCGGCGCACATCGCGGTGCAAGAGATGGCGCCTCATCGCGGCGAGGTCGTCGTCCCGAAGCGACGCTCGACCAAGAACCACATCGGCACGGTCCACGCGATCGCCGCATGCAACGGCCTCGAGGCCGCGATGGGTCTGCTGGCCGAGGCGACCTGCCCGCCCGATATGCGCTGGTTGCCCAAGGGCATGGACGTGGAGTACCTGGCCAAGTCCACGACCGATCTGACCTGCACCGCCGAGACGACCGAGGCCGACTGGGCCGGTGCCCCCGACGTGCCGGTCACGGTCAGGGCCGTCACGAAGGACGGCACCGTCACCGTGCAGGGCACGATCCATCTGTGGGTCACGCCGAAGCGCTGAGGTGTTCGGATCGAGCCCCCAGAATCCTGGCCTGCTCCATCATTCCGGTGAATTCACGATCTCCTGAGGTGAGGCCGTCCCGCTACGTTTGGGCTACGACGGCAGGAATGTTGCTGGACACGACCGATTTGTGGCGTATGTTCGGTGCCCATGACGGAACCAATCGTGGTGATGAAGGACGTCAACAAGCACTTCGGTGATCTGCACGTCCTGCGCGACATCGATCTGGAGGTCGGCCACGGCGAGGTGGTGATCCTCATCGGGCCATCGGGTTCGGGCAAGTCCACGCTGTGTCGGACGATCAACCGTCTGGAGACCATCGACTCCGGCTCCATCACGATCGACGGTCGGACCCTGCCCGAGGAGGGCAAGGCGCTCGCGGAGCTGCGCGCCGACGTCGGCATGGTGTTCCAGTCGTTCAACCTGTTCGCCCATAAGACGATCCTCGAGAACGTCACGCTCGGGCCCATCAAGGTGCGCAAACTGAGCAAGTCGGCCGCCGAGAAGGAGGCCATGGAACTGCTCGAACGGGTCGGAGTGGCGCACCAGTCGGCGAAGATCCCGGCCCAACTGTCCGGTGGTCAGCAGCAGCGCGTCGCGATCGCGCGTTCGCTCGCGATGCACCCCAAGGTGATGCTGTTCGACGAACCGACGTCGGCTCTCGATCCCGAGATGATCAACGAGGTGCTCGACGTCATGGTCGAGCTGGCGCACGAGGGCATGACCATGGTCGTCGTCACCCACGAGATGGGGTTCGCCCGCAAGGTCGCCAACCGCGTCGTGTTCCTCGCCGACGGCCAGATCGTCGAGCAGGCGCCGCCCGAGGAGTTCTTCACCCACCCCAAGTCCGATCGGGCCAAGGACTTCCTGAGCAAGATCCTGACCCACTGACCGGGTCGATGCAGTAACCAACACCGAGGAGGAACGTATGAAGGTACGACGCATAGGCGCAGCCGTCCTGGCAGCGGCCCTGGCACTCGGACTCACCGCCTGCGGGGGATCCGATGACGACGACAGCGGCGGAACCAACAAGACGATCAAGATCGGCATCAAGTTCGATCAGCCGGGCCTCGGCCTCAAGGAAGGCAGCAAGTACACCGGTTTCGACGTCGATGTCGCGACCTACATCGCCGGCAAGCTGGGCTACGACGAGGACAGCATCAAGTGGGTCCAGGCGCCGAGCCCGCAGCGCGAGACGATGCTCGAGACCGGACAGGTCGACCTCATCGTGGCGACCTACTCGATCACCGACGAGCGCAAGCAGAAGGTCGGCTTCGCCGGGCCGTACTTCATCGCCGGTCAGGACCTGCTGATCCGTGCCGACGACTCCTCGATCACGAGCGTCGACGACCTGGACGGCAAGAAGCTGTGCTCGGTCACCGGTTCGACTTCAGCGCAGAACGTGAAGGACAAGGTCGCGGGCGTCAATCTGCAGGAGTTCAAGACGTACTCCGAGTGCCTGCCGGCCCTCGTCTCGGGTGCGGTCGACGCGCTCACGACCGACGACACGATTCTGGCCGGGTACGCCAGCCAGGCGTCCTACAAGGGGAAGCTGAAGGTGGTCGGCCAGCCCTTCTCGGTCGAGAACTACGGCGTCGGCATGAAGAAGGGCGACAGCAAGATGTGCACCGATGTCACCGCCGCGATCACGTCGATGATCGAGGACGGGTCGTGGGAGAAGTTCGTCGCGGCGAACTTCGGTGAATCGGGCTTCAAGCCCGGAGAGGGCAATCCGCCGACTCCGGCGGCCTGCGCCTGACCCTGGCGCCCGGGGGCACCGCTCGATCGCGGTGTCCCCGGCGCGCACTCCCTGATCGTGAAGGAGCCGCCCTGTGGGTGACCTGTTCGAGAACTACGACATCATCGGTGCCTTCTGGGTCACGATCCAGTTGTCGGTTCTGGGGGCTGTCGGTGCCCTGGTGATCGGCACGATCGTTGCCGTCATGCGCGTGTCGCCCGTGGGCGTCCTTCGGATCCTGGGTGCCGGCTACGTCAACGTCTTCAGGAACACGCCGCTGACGTTGTTGATGTTCTTCAGCGTCGCCGGCATGGCGTTCATCCTGGGGCTCACCCTCAGCGACAATCTCGCCACGAACGCCTATCGGTGGGCTGTCATCGCGTTGTCGGTGTATCACGCCGGGTTCGTGGCCGAGGCCCTCCGGTCGGGCGTCAACACGATTCCGGCGGGTCAGGCCGAGGCGGCTCGAGCCATCGGGCTGACGTTCGGTCAGTCGATGCGCGAGGTGCTGTTGCCCCAGGCGTTCCGCGGTGCCATCGCTCCTCTCGGGTCGACGCTGATCGCGTTGATCAAGAACACGACGGTCGCGGCGGTGATCCTCGGCACCACGAAGCCCGAGGCGGCCGGCATGCTCCAGGTGGTGACCGAGAACGAGGGCGCCTCACTGGCGACGTTCGGCCTGTTCGCGATCGGCTTCGTGATCCTCACCCTCCCGATCGGGGTGCTGTTCACCCGGCTTTCCCAGAAGATGGCGGTCAAACGATGAGCGAGCGTCAGCGAGTGAACAGTGGGAACCTCAGCGCGGCATCGCGCTACCGTGTCTTTTTCTGCGGGGTGCCGCGATGAGCGCGCAGAATCTGCTGTTCGACGCGCCAGGGCCGAAGGCCCGGATGCGACACCGGATCCTCACGATCCTCGGCCTGGCGCTCGCGGCGGTGATCGCCTGGCTGGTGCTGGCCAAGATGAAGGATGCCGGCCAGCTCGACGGCTCGCTGTGGAAGCCGTTCCTGACCGACGGCGAACTGTGGCGCGAATACCTGCTGGCCGGGCTGGTCAACACGCTGAAGGCCGCCGCACTGTCGGTGGTTCTGGCGGCGATCTTCGGCATCGTGTTCGGCATGGGGCGCCTGTCGTCGAATCTGGTGATCCGGTTCGTGTCAGGCGCGGTGGTCGAGTTCTTCCGGTCGGTTCCTGTCCTGTTGATGATGATCTTCCTGTTCTTCGGCTACTTCGGCCCGCACGAGTTCCCGAGCGCGAGCACGTCGTCGCTGGCTGCGGTCGTGCTGGCGTTGACCCTGTACAACGGATCGGTCATCGCCGAACTGGTGCGCTCGGGCGTCTTCTCGCTGCCGAACGGTCAGCGCGAGGCCGGCTTGTCGATCGGCCTGTCGGAGCGGACCACACTGCGCACCGTGCTGCTGCCCCAAGCCTTGACCGCGATGCTGCCGGCGCTGATCAGCCAGTTCGTCGTGATCTTGAAGGACACGGCCCTGGGCGTGCAGATCACTTATCCGGACCTGTTGAACACCGCATCGCAGATCGGCTCCCGGTACTCCAACACGGTGCCGGCTTACGTCGTGATCGGCGTCATCTTCGTCCTGCTGAACTACCTGTTGACCTTGGTCGCGTCGCGGGTGGAGAAGAAGATCCGGTCGAAGGGTATGACGGCCGGTGCGGTGCTCACGACCGCACCGAACCTGGTCCAGGGCGATGCCAACCCCGGCGAGCCGACGGTGCACGGCATGGAGCGGGTCGGCGGCAGGATCAGCGATCTGACTCAGCGGACCCGCTTCGAGGACGACTAGGGCGTGTCATCGCGGCACCGATATCCTGGTGCGGCGATGACGAGCCACACCACGAGGACCTACGAGGTGCGCACCTTCGGGTGTCAGATGAACGTGCACGACAGCGAGCGGCTGTCGGGGCTGCTGGAGACGGCAGGATTCGAGCGCGCCGGCGACGAGACGCCCGATCTGGTGGTGTTCAACACCTGCGCCGTGCGTGAGAACGCCGACAACAAGCTGTACGGCAATCTCGGCCACATGGCCAAGCTCAAGGCCGAGAAGCCCGAGTTGCAGATCGCCGTCGGTGGCTGCCTGGCACAGAAGGACCGCGACACCATCACGAAGAAGGCGCCGTGGGTCGACGTCGTGTTCGGCACGCACAACATCGGCTCGCTGCCGGTGCTGCTGGAGCGGGCCCGCATCGAGCAGGAGGCCCAGGTCGAGATCCTGGAGTCCCTGGAGGTCTTTCCCTCGACGCTGCCCACTAAGCGCGATTCGGTGTTCGCGGCGTGGGTGTCGATCAGCGTCGGGTGCAACAACACCTGCACGTTCTGCATCGTCCCCAGCCTGCGCGGCAAGGAGAAGGACCGGCGTCCTGGCGACATCCTGGCCGAGATCGAGGCCCTGGTGGCCGACGGCGTCGTCGAGATCACGCTGCTGGGGCAGAACGTCAACTCGTACGGCGTCGAGTTCGGCGACCGTGGAGCGTTCGCCAAGCTGCTGCGCGCGTGTGGCGAGATCGAGGGCCTGGAGCGGGTGCGCTTCACCAGTCCGCACCCCAAGGACTTCACCGACGACGTGATCGCGGCGATGGCCGAGACGCCGAACGTGATGCCGCAGCTGCACATGCCGCTGCAGTCCGGTTCGGACCAGGTGCTCAAGGCGATGCGCCGGTCATACCGTCGCGACAAGTACCTCGGCATCCTCGAGCGAGTGCGCGCCGTGATGCCCGATGCCGCCATCACGACCGACATCATCGTCGGGTTCCCGGGCGAGACCGACGAGGACTTCGAGGCGACGATGGATGTAGTCCGTCAGGCCCGGTTCACCAGCGCCTTCACGTTCCAGTACTCCCAGCGCCCGGGTACCCCGGCGGCCGACCTGCCCGATCAGCTGCACAAGGCGATCGTGCAAGAGCGCTATGAGCGCCTGGCGGCGCTGCTCGACGAGATCTCCTACGAGGAGAACCGGAGGCTCGAGGGCCGCGTCGTCGAACTGCTGGTCGCCGACAAGACGCAGGCGGGTGGCCGCAAGGACGCAGAGACGCAGCGCATGACCGGCCGCGCCCGCGACAACCGCCTGGTGCACTTCGTACCGGGCCTTCACGAGGTGCGTCCCGGAGATCTGGTCGAGGTGCGCATCACGCACGGCGCCCCCCATCATCTGGTCAGCGACGACGTCCCGCTGTCGTACCGGCGCACCGCGGCCGGCGACGCGTGGGAGAAGCGCCAGGGCCGTACCGAGGTGGCGACACCGGGCGTCTCGTTGGGCATGCCGTCGATCGGCGCCCCGCCGCCGCTGCCGCCCGTGGACGTTCCGGCGTGCGCTCGGCCGTGAGTACGCGCGAAGCACTGGAATTGTGCCTGGAGCGCACGGGGTGCGTACCATGGAACACCCCATGACACAGGAATCCGCCTCGCTGCCCGCGCACTCGTTCACGATCCCCTCGAGCGTCTCCGCAGTCTCGCTGCTCGGCCCGGCCGACGAGTTCCTGCGCATCATCGAAGGGGCCTTCGACGCGCGCGTCCACGTGCGCGGCAATGCGGTCACCGTCACGGGTGAACCGTCCGAGGCGGCCCTGATCGAGCGGCTGCTCGACGAACTGGTCACGATCGTCCGCACGGGCCAGCATCTGACCGTCGAGACGGTCGAGCGCAGTATCGCGATGCTGCGGGCCGAGACCGAGGAACAGCCGGCCGAGGTGCTGAGCCTCGACATCCTGTCCAACCGGGGCCGGACGATCCGGCCCAAGTCGCTGAACCAGAAGCGCTATGTCGATGCCATCGACAAGCACACGGTCGTGTTCGGCATCGGGCCGGCCGGCACCGGCAAGACCTATCTGGCGATGGCCAAGGCGGTCCAGGCGCTCCAGGCCAAGGATGTCAACCGCATCATCCTGACCCGGCCGGCGGTCGAGGCGGGCGAGAACCTGGGCTTCCTGCCCGGCACGCTGAGCGAGAAGATCGATCCCTATCTGCGGCCGCTGTACGACGCGTTGCACGACATGATCGATCCGGAATCGATTCCGAAGCTGCTGACTTCGGGCGTCATCGAGGTCGCGCCGCTGGCGTACATGCGCGGCCGTTCGCTGAACGACTCGTTCATCATTCTCGACGAGGCGCAGAACACCACGCCCGAGCAGATGAAGATGTTCCTGACCCGGCTCGGCTTCGGTTCCAAGATGGTGGTCACGGGCGATATCTCCCAGGTCGACCTGCCCTCGGGCACCAAGAGTGGTCTTCGCGTGGTGCGTGACATCCTCAGCGACGTGCGTGACATCCACTTCTCGATGCTGACCGCGCAGGACGTCGTCCGGCACCGGCTGGTCGGCCGGATCGTCGAGGCCTACGACGAGTACGAGGCTGGCCGTGAACGTCGACGTTCTCAATGAGTCGGGGGCCGACGCCGATGTCGTCGCCCTGACCCGGCTGTGCCGTTTCGCGATGAAGCGCATGCGCCTCCACCCGGCTACCGAGCTGACCCTGCGACTCGTCGACGTCGACACCATCACCCGTCTCAACGAGACGTGGATGGACAAGAAGGGCCCGACCGATGTGCTGTCGTTCCCGATGGACGAGCTCACGCCCGGTCGCGACGACCAGGAGGCGCCAGAGGGCTATCTGGGCGATATCGCCCTCTGCCCGCAGGTCGCCGCGCAGCAGGCCCCGGCGGCCGGTCACACGCCGCAGGACGAGCTGGAGCTGCTGACGGTCCACGGCATCCTGCACCTGCTCGGCTACGACCACGCCGAGCCCCAGGAACATCGTGAGTTGTTCGGCATCCAGGGCCGGCTGCTGCTGGAGTGGCAGCAGCTCGGCGAGGGCGTCGACCCCGAGGCCGGCGGCACGGTCGGTCCCGGATGAGCGGTCCCTCATGAACGGCTGGTCGCTGGTGGTGGCGGTCGTGCTGGCTGCCGCTGCCGGCACCCTGGCCAGCATCGACGCCGCGATCTCGGCGTTCTCGCGCGCCCGCGCCGAGGAGCTGCGCGACGACGGCAAGGTCGGCGCAGCGCGACTCGTGCGCATGCTCGACGACCCCGCGCCGTACATCAACACGGTGCTGTTGGTCCGGGTCGTGTGCGAGACCGCCGCGGTCGTGCTGGTGGCCCTGTACGTGGCCGATCACGTCGACGGCGACTGGAAGCGCATCGGTGTCACGGTCGCGGTCATGGCGGTCGTCAGCTTCGTCCTGATCGGCGTCGGTCCTCGCACGCTGGGCCGGCAGCGCGCCGAGGGCATCGCTCTGGTGTCGTCGCTTCCGGTCATCGGCCTGACCCGCCTGCTGGGCCCGGTGCCGAAGCTGCTGATCGCTCTCGGCAACGCCCTCACGCCGGGGCGCGGATTCCGGGAGGGCCCGTTCGCCTCCGAGGTCGAGGTGCGCGAACTGGTCGACCTCGCGGCCGCCAGTTCGCTGATCGAGACCGATGAGTCGAAGATGATCCAGTCGGTGTTCGAGCTGGGCGACACGATCGTGCGCGAGGTCATGGTGCCGCGCCCCGATCTGGTGTTCATCGAACACGGCAAGACGCTGCGCCAGGCGATGTCACTGGCGCTGCGCAGCGGCTATTCGCGCATCCCGGTGGTCGGCGAGAACCTCGACGACATCGTCGGCATGGCCTATCTGAAGGACCTCACCAAGCGGGTCTTCGACAATCACGTGGCCGAGACCACCGAGCACGTGGAATCGATCCTGCGGCCGTGCCTGTTCGTGCCGGACACCAAGCCGGCCGACGCGCTGCTACGGGAGATGCAGGCCGAGCGCACGCACGTGGCGATCGTCGTCGACGAGTACGGCGGCACCTCCGGCATGGTGACGATCGAGGACATCCTCGAGGAGATCGTCGGTGAGATCACCGACGAGTACGACACCGAGCCCGACGAGGTGCAGTCACTGTCCGACGGCTCGTGGAAGGTCAGCGTCCGGTTCGACATCGATGACTTGGAGGATCTGACCGGCATCGAGGTCACCGACGACGATGTCGACACCGTGGGCGGCCTCCTGGCCAAACACCTAGGCAAGGTCCCGATCCCGGGCTCCGAGGTCGACCTCGAGGAGGGCCTGCGCCTGGTGGCCGAGGCGCCGTCGGGTCGTCGCAATCGGATCGGGCGGGTGCACGTCGTGCCGATCTCGGTAGCCTCGGGGCATGGACCTGACGCCTGAGGACGACAAGATCGTCACCCTGGCCCGCGCTTCTCGTGCCCGTGGCGGCTCGGCGTCGGGTGCAGCGGTCCGCGATCTCGACGGACGCACCTACGCGGCGAGCGGGGTCGACCTCCCGTCGCTGAGCGTCGACGCGCTCGATCTGGCCGTCGCGATGGCCGTGTCGTCGGGGGCCAAGGGGCTCGAGGCCGCGGCCGTCGTGGGGGAGCGCCCGTCGTCGATCGACGCGGTACGCGATCTGGCCGGTGAGGGAGTCCCGGTGTTCGTCGCCGACGGCACCGGCACCCTGGTCGAAGCGCTCGCCACATGACGGAGTTTCGTTCCGGGTTCGCGTGCTTCGTGGGCCGACCCAACGTCGGCAAGTCCACGCTCACCAACGCGCTGGTCGGTGACAAGGTCGCGATCACGTCGTCGCGGCCGCAGACGACGCGGCACGCGATCCGCGGACTGGTGCACCGCGCCGACGGCCAGCTGGTGCTGATCGACACACCCGGTCTGCACAAGCCGCGCACGTTGCTGGGCCAGCGGCTCAACGCGTTGGTCCGCGAGACCTGGGCCGAGGTCGATGTGATCGGCCTGTGCCTGCCGGCCGACGAGGCGATCGGCCCGGGCGACCGTTTCCTGCTTCGTGAACTGGCCGCGATCAAGCGGACACCGAAGATCGCCGTGGTCACCAAGACCGATCTGGTCGGGCCCGAACGACTCGGGCAGCAACTCCTCGCGGTCCAGCAGGCCGGTGCCGAGGCCGGCGTCGACTGGCGCGAGATCGTCCCGGTGTCGGCGGTGGCGCATGATCAGGTCGATCTGCTCGCCGGGCTGCTGGTCGGCCTGCTTCCGGAAGGTCCCGCGCTGTACCCCGAGGGTCAGCTGACCGACGAGCCCGAGGAGACGCTGATCGCCGAGATCGTGCGTGAGGCGGCTCTCGAAGGCGTGCGCGACGAGCTGCCGCACTCCCTGGCCGTCGTGGTCGACGAGATCGTCCCGCGCGAGGACCGGCCGGAGGATCGGCCGCTGCTGGACGTGCGGGTCAACGTCTATGTCGAGCGCGACAGCCAGAAGGGCATCGTGATCGGCAAGAAGGGTGCCCGGCTGCGTGAGATCGGTACCGTGTCGCGCACCCAGATCGAGCGACTCCTGGGCACCCCGGTCTATCTCGACCTGCACGTCAAGGTCGCCAAGGACTGGCAGCGCGATCCCAAGCAGCTCCGCAAGCTCGGATTCTGATGAACCCGGTCGAGGCGCTCGACGAGATCGCGTTCTGGCTCGAACGCGATCTGCAGTCCAGTCATCGCGTCGAGGCGTTCCGTCGTGCGTCCGGTGTGATCCGCGGCATCGAGGCCGATCGTCTGCGCGCCGAGGTGTCCGACGGCACGTTGCGCGACCGAGCCGGCATCGGCGATCGCACCTTCGGCGTCATCGCGTCGGCGCTGAGGGGCGAGGTCCCCGAGTACCTCAGCGCTCTGCGCGACGAGCACGACCACCCGTTGGCCGAGGGCGGACGGGAGCTGCGTACCCAGCTCCGCGGGGACCTGCACAGTCACACCGACTGGTCCGACGGAGGCTCGCCCCTGCGGGTCATGGCCCGTATCGCCCGTGAGCGGGGTCGCGAGTACCAGGTCATCACCGATCATTCGCCTCGGCTGACGGTCGCGAACGGCCTGACCGCCGAGCGTCTGGCCGAGCAACTCGACGTCATCGCCGAGCTGGACGCGAGCTACCGGTCAGAGACGGACGGCGCCTTCAGGCTGTTGCCGGGCATCGAGGTCGACATCCTCGACGACGGCGCCCTGGATCAGGCGCCCGAGATGCTCGACCGGCTCGACGTCGTGGTCGCCAGCGTGCACTCCAAACTGCGCATGGACGCCGACAAGATGACGCGCCGCATGATCAAGGCGGTCATGAATCCGTACACGAATGTGCTCGGCCACTGCACGGGACGGCTGGTGAAGGGCTCGCGCGGGACCCGCCCCCAGTCGGAGTTCGACGCCGAGCTGGTCTTCGAAGCCTGCGCGCACCTCGGCGTGGCGGTCGAGATCAACTCGCGTCCGGAGCGCCAGGACCCGCCCGACGATCTGCTGGCGTTGGCGTTAGACGCCGGCTGCCTGTTCGCGATCGACACCGACGCGCATGCCCCGGGTCAACTAGACTTCCTCGACTACGGTGCCGAGCGCGCCGCCGCCGCGGGCATCCCCGCCGAGCGTATCGTCACGACCTGGCCCGTCGAACGGCTCCTGGAGTGGTCGCACCGTCGTCGTTAGACGACCTCGGCCAGTTCGCGGATCGCGGCGGCGTGATCCCCCGGCAGGCGGCCGGTGACCTGGTCGTAGGTGTCGATCAGGGCGATCAGGTCGTCGACCATCAAGCGGCCACGGGCGGTGTCGTGACCGCAGGTGGCTCGGCATTCACCGGCGGCGACGCGGTGCGCGACCGTCAGGGCGAGCAGCGCCTCGGCCTCGACGGGCTCGAGATCGGGCCCGAGGACGAACGCGAAGATCTTCGATGCCCCGACGTGCACCGAGCGGTGCGCGTCATCGAGGTCACCGTCCGCGACGGGGAACGACATCGCGAGCGCCGTCACGGAAGCGACGGTCCGGTCACCGCCCGCACCATCGAGTGCGGCCTGAGCAGCCTGCAGGAACGGGGCGATGCGTGCCTTGCCGGCGTCGTCCAGGAGACGTGCGACCCGGTGTGCTTGCGTCAGACGGAGCGCAGCGCGGATCCGCGGTGAGTCCTCGGACGTGCCGAACAACCGGCCGATCAGCGGCACGAGACGGGGGCGGTCGCGGTCGGTCAGCAGGTCGTTGACCGTGCGTGCCTCGTGGGCGAGCACGGGATGTGTGCACTCCGGACGGTCCGACCACGGCTCGCCGGCGAGCAGTGAGACGTACTCCATCAGGCAGGCCTCGCCGGCATGCGGTTCGTGTGCACCAGCGGACAGGGTCGGCAGGAAGTCGGGGACAGCGGAGGTCGTCACCACTCCATGGTCCTCGACGCGTCAAGCATCCCGTGTCGCTGCTCACGGGGAGAGGCGGACAATGGGGGTGTGACGGTGCAGCCGCAGGACCTGGTCGGACAGTGGCGCTTCGAGCGGGTGATCGCCGATGCGTTCGCCGATCGCACGCTCGACGTGTCCGGCACCCTGACGATCTCGGCGCAGTCCGACGATGTGCTGATCTGGCGCGAGGAGGGCACGCTCCACGGCCCCACCGACCTGCCGGTCTGGCGGACCTACCGCATCGAGCGGCGCGAGACGGGCTGGATGATGACCTTCGACGACGGTCGGGACTTCCATCCTTGGTCGATCGGCGAGGAGGTGGTCCACGGCTGCGGTGCCGACACGTATCGGGCGACCTACACGATCGACGACGCCGCCTCCGCATGGCGCGTGGTCTGGGGCTGCACTGGTCCGGCCAAGGACTATGTGATGACGACTCGGTACCGGGCGAGCGACGACGATCGCGGCGCCGTCAGCTGACGAGAGCCGACAGGGTGGCGCCGAGTTCGCGCGCCCGCGACAGGCCCGCGTCGCCGACATCCCCGAGCACCTCGACGGTCTCGGCCGCCTGGGTCCAGGGCAATGCCTGCACGATCGATTGAACCGACCGCACGGCGCCCGTGGTGTCGTAGCGGCCGTGCACCAGCAGCCCGTACGGTTTCTTGCCGCCGGTCGATGAGCCAGCCGCACCGTCCTCGCCGAGAGCACCTCCGGCCTCGAGGAAGATCGAGTCGAAGAAGTGCTTGAGCGCGCCCGACATGTACCCGAAGTTGGCCGGCGTCACGAGGATCACGCCATCGGCCTCGAGCACCGCATCGGCGCTGGGTTCCAGGGCGGCACGCGCCTCGACCTCGACCCCCTCGATCTCGGGGTCGGTCGCCCCCTCCAGGACCGCGGCGAGCAGTGCCTCGACGCCGGGCGTCGGAGCATGGTGCACGACCAGCAGACGGCTCATGGTTCCCACGGTAGTCATCTCGCGCCAGCGACGCGTTCACCCCGGTATGTCTACGATTGGTCATGGACTTCATCGAGGCGTCCAGGGCGCTGACCGCGAACATCGAACGCGTCATCGACGGCAAGCCCGACGCGGTGCGCACCGCACTGGTGGTGTTCCTCGCCGAGGGGCACCTGCTGATCGAGGATGCACCCGGTGTCGGCAAGACGATGCTCGCGAAGGCCCTCGGCCGCTCGGTCGGGTGCTCGGTGCGACGCATTCAGTTCACCCCTGACCTGCTGCCGAGCGACATCACGGGCGTCTCGGTGTTCGACCCGGCCACCCGGGACTTCGAGTTCAAGCCAGGTGCCGTGTTCGCCAACATCGTCATCGGCGACGAGATCAACCGGGCCTCGCCCAAGACGCAGTCGGCCCTGCTCGAGGCCATGGAGGAGCGGCAGGTCACGGTCGACGGCACCACGTACGAGCTGGGCACGCCGTTCACCGTCATCGCGACCCAGAACCCGTACGAGATGGAGGGCACGTACGCCCTGCCCGAGGCGCAGCGCGACCGGTTCATGGCGCGCATCCGCATCGGCTATCCCGACGCGGCGGCCGAGTTGGCGATGTTGCGAGGCCGCGACGCCAGCAATCCGCTCGACACGCTGGCCCAGGTGGTCGACATCGACACCGTGCGCCAGATGATCGCGGCTGCGCGCGTCGTGCATGTGTCGCAGCCCGTCGAGGAGTACGCGGTCGCGATCTGCCATGCGACCCGCGAGCACCCGGATCTGCGCCTGGGCGCCAGCCCGCGCGCGACCCTGCAGCTCGTGCGTGCCGCCAAGGCGCGTGCGGCACTCGACGGTCGAGATTTCGTGCTCCCCGACGACATCGACGAGCTGGCCCCGGTCGTGCTGCCGCACCGGCTGGTCACGAACGGACGATCGGTCGATGCCGACGACGTCGTGTCACGCATCGTCGGCCAGACCCCCGTGCCCGCCGGCGATCCGCGCATCGGCCAGCCGGGATGACATGAACATGGACGGAGTACGTCGTATCCGCCTGACCCGGCGAGGGATCGGGTTCGTCGTCGCGGCGCTCGTGTGCTTCGTGCTGGCGGCCGCGGCATCCGTTCCGGCTCTGCTCTACGCCTCCGGCCTGCTGGGCGGCCTGCTGATCGCGGGCTTGTCGTTCATCGGCATCGGGCACGGACGGATCTCGGTCGAGCGCGTCTTCAGCCCGCAGGTCGTCGAACCGGGTCAAGGTATCCGGGCCCGGATGACGGTCGCCAACCAGTCGCCGTGGTCCTGTCCCGAGGCGGCCTGGTCCGACCGGCTGCCCCGCGTCGTCGCGGGCCGGGCGGCCGGGGTCCTGCCCGCCCTGGGGCCGGCGGGTGACGATGACGCCAGGATCGCGGCCACCTACGTCGTGTCGTCCGCGGCCCGCGGCCACCACGAGGTCGGTCCGCTGCAGATCCAGGTGGTCGATCCGTTCGGCCTGGTCCGCCGGGACCGTACGTTCAGCGGAGTCCACCGCCTGACGGTCCTGCCGCAGCGCTTCGCGCTTGCGCCGATCCGGCCGCACGGTGTCGGCGACGACGGATCGACGCGGCCGGCGCCTCATCAGGTAGGCCTGGGCGAGGACGATGTCATCGCCCGCCGGTATGTGGCGGGCGACGCGATGAAGCGACTGCACTGGAAGGCCACGGCCCATCGCGGGGAGCTGATGGTGCGCCAGGAGGAGCAGTTCCTGAGCCCCCGCGCCACGATCGTGCTCGACCTCGATGCCACGACGCACGCCACCGAGCGCTACCGCGGCGCCTGGGAGCACTCGGTGAGCCTGGAATGGTCGGTGTCGGCCGCCGCCTCGATTACGAGTCACCTGGCCGAGGCCGGCTATGTCGTCACCCTGGCCTCACACGATCTCGCCGTCGACGTCGTCGTGGCCGAGGGGCAGGACTCGCCTCGCGATGCGATGATCGCGCTGGCCGGATGCGAGCCGAGCGACGTCCCGATGCGGCGGATCGACGGCGATCGCTTCGTGATCGTGGTGACCGGGCGGCTCGACGACGACCGCGCCGCCGACTGGATCGCCCACCTGTCCGGCGACGTACGCGTCCACGCGATGGTCTCGGCCGCGACGAAGGACGCGGTTCTCGATCGCCTGTCGGATGCCGGTTGGGCCGTCGTGACCTACGGGCCGCGCTCGGAGATCCCGGACATCTGGTCGGCACTCGACGAGAGTCGCGCCGGTGCTCCGGGCTGAGCCGACCGCGTCGACCGTGGTCGAACGCGCGCACCGGCAGACCTGGTTCGAGACCGTCCTGGTCGCGATCGCACTCCTGATCCTGCTGACGTCGTATCGCAGCATCATCGAGGGCTGGTCGTGGTTCGTGACCACGACGCTGGTCGTGGTGCTGGTGACGATCGCGACCGTCGTGTTGCGGCTGATCGGAGTTCAGCGACTGACCGCGCCGATCGCCCTGGTCATCGAACTGATCGTGCTCGGATGGGTGTTCGCTCCGTCGACCCTGTTGGTCGTGCTGCCGACACCGGCGACGTTCGAGGCTCTGGGCGGCCTGGTCGACCGGGCCGCGACGATGATCATGAACGAGGCATCGCCCGTGGCATCGGCCCGTCCGATCGTGCTGACCGTCGCCGCCGCGTTCGGCGCGCTCGTCGTGGTGGCCGACGCCTTGCTCCGCACCAGGTTCGCGGCGGCGACGGTGGGCGCATTGCTGCTGGCCGTCTTCGTGACTCCCGCGATGATCTCCGGTTCGCCGGCATCGCCGTGGCTGTTCGTGATCGTCGCCGCGTTCTGGCTGATCGTGCTGCGCTCGCGCACGGCGATCGGTTCGCCCAGTCGGCGGGTGCGACAGGTCCCCGCGATCCTGATCGGCCTGGGCGGCCTGGGGGGATCGTTGCTGTTCCCCGTCGTGTCACCCGACATCGGCGCCGTGGCGGCGTCGTGGGGCCATGCCCCGCCGCAGGTCTTCGGCCGCGGCATCAATCCGATGATCGAGCTTGGCAGCAACCTGCGCCGCGGGTCGACCACCACCGTGCTCACCTACACGACGGATCTGAACGAGCCGCCGTACCTGAAGGTCGCCACGCTGACTGACTTCACCGGCAAGACCTGGAAGCCCGTCGACGACTACCGCTTCGCCCGCTTCGAGGGCCGGCTGCTGATCGACGACGATATCGAGGTCACCGAGGAGAAGACGCGGATCTCGATCGACCGGCTGCGCAGCACGCTGGTGCCGGCGCCGTATCCGGCCACGGGGATCGACGGATTCGACGGCGCGGTCCGGTGGGAGCGGACGGGGCAGACATTGCAGGCGGTCTCCGGCGACACCCGCGACCAGACGTACACGATCACCAGCCTGCAGACCGAGCCGACCGCCGATCAGCTACGGAGTGCCGATCCGGCCGTGCCGTACGACATCGAGCCGTTCACGGGCATGACCCTGACCTACGAGGACGGTGGTCGTCGCGTCGACGCGACCGAGGCGTACGCCTCGATCGCGCGGGTCGCGGACGAGGTGGTGCGCGGTCGCAGGACGGTCTACGACCGCGTCATGGCGCTGCAGAACTATCTGCGCAACACCGGCGGATTCCGGTACAGCGAGACGGCACCGGTCCGTGACGACTACGACGGCAACGGCCTGGAGGTGCTGGCCACGTTCCTGGACAAGAAGTCGGGCTACTGCGTGCACTTCTCCTCGGCGATGGCGGTGATGGCACGCAGTCTCGGCATCCCGGCCCGTATCGCGGTCGGGTACACGCCGGGCAGCCGTGGTCGCTTCGTGGACGGGGAGCCGGTCTACACCGTGAGCTCGGACAATCTGCACGCCTGGACCGAGATCTGGTTCAACGGCATCGGCTGGGTTCGCTTCGACCCGACCCCGACACGCGGCGAGGCGTCGACGTTCGTCGAGTCGGGAACGTCCGCGGCCCCGGGCGACAGCGCGGACTCCGATTCGCCTTCGTCGGCGCGTGAACGCGAGCAGGAGGCGCAGGCGCAGTCCGGCCCGGACGTCGTGGACGATGTCCAGCGAGACGATGCACCCGTCGAGCGGACCGCCGCCGCGGTCGGCCTGGCCGTGCTGCTGGTGCTCGGAGCGCCGTGGGCGGCCAGATCGGGTCGTCGTAGATGGCGACTGCGGCCGTCGGGGACGGCGGAGGCGCGCTGGCGAGAGGTGCAGGACACAGCCCGCGATCTAGGACTCGACACTCCCTCGACGGAGACGCCGCGAGGATTCGCCGATCGCCTCCGCGCCCGCGACGGCGTCGATGACGACGCGCTGGATCGACTCGTCGGGGTCGTCGAGCACACCCGATATGCGCGCCACGCGCCCCCGGGGACGGCTGTCGAGGACGCTCGACGGGTCTGTGTCTCGCTCACCGACACAGCACCTCGTCGAGAGCGCTGGCGAGCGCGGCTGCTCCCGCGCTCGCTCGTCAGGTGGGCGTGACGGCTGGGGGAGTGCCGTCGCCGAATGGTCGTCCGCCCAGCCCCTCGCGTCCGTGCGGCGTCAGCCAGCCCGACTCGTCGGGTCCCTTCGGCACGATCTGCGTCGGATTCACGTCCTCGTGCACGACGTAGTAGTGCTGCTTGATCTGGTCGAATCGGATCGTGTCGCCGAAGCCGGGTGTCTGGAACAGATCGCGGGCGTAGCCCCAGAGGGCGGGTAGCTCGGTCAACTTCTGGCGATTGCACTTGAAGTGACCGTGGTAGACCGCATCGAATCGCGCGAGGGTCGTGAACAGGCGCACATCGGCCTCGGTGATGGTGTCGCCGACCAGGAATCGCTGACGGGTCAGTCGTTCCTCGAGCCAGTCGAGCGCCGCCCAGAGCCGGTCGTACGCCTCGTCGTAGGCCGTCTGGCTGCCGGCGAAGCCACAGCGGTACACCCCGTTGTTGACCTCGGTGAACACCCGCTTCATGACCTGTTCCATCTCGTCTCGATGCTCGGCGGGCCACAGATCGGGCGCGCCGGGCCGATGGAAATCGGTCCACTCGGTCGCGAAGTCGTGCGTGATCCACGGGAAGTCGTTCGTGACGACCTCGCCCGTGGCCTCCTCGACGATCGCCGGCACCGTGATACCGCGCGGATAATCCGGATAGCGGGCGAAATAGGCCTGCTGGAGCCGCTCGTAGCCCAGAACCGGATCGACGCCGCCCGGGTCGAGATCGAACGTCCACGACCGCTTGTCGTGCACGGGCCCGCACACGCCCATCGAGATGACGCCCTCCAGGCCGAGCAGCCGGCGTACGATGATCGCGCGATTCGCCCACGGGCAGGCCCAGGCCACGACGAGGCGGTAGCGGCCCGGCTCCACGGGCCAGCGGGGTACCGCAGAGCCAGAGTCCAATGGCGGCAGCACCGTGTCGACCCGGACGATCCGGTCCGGGATGTAGTTCATGTCGCGATCGAACTCCTGCGCGCCCGTGACATAGGAACCTTGGGTGGAGTGCTCGCTGTTCATGCTGTTAGCCTAGGCACATCATGCGGTTCCAGGGTCTGCTCCTTCTCTGCCGCGTCGAGGTCCACAGCTAGGTCGGACCCCTCGGCGCGGAGTTCGTCATGTCACCGGCCGCACGAACCCTCCGAGCAAGGATCCGACCCACATGAAGAACAACGCTGTTTCACCTCAAGCCAGTTCAGGTATGCCGTTCGAGCGCTACCGCCCGTTCACGCCCATCGACCTGCCCGATCGCACCTGGCCCTCGCAGGTCACCACGAAGGCGCCGCGCTGGCTCTCGACCGACCTGCGTGACGGCAACCAGGCTCTGATCGACCCGATGACGCCGGTGCGCAAGCGCCGGATGTTCGATCTGCTGGTCAAGATGGGCTACAAGGAGATCGAAGTCGGCTTCCCGTCGGCCAGCGAGACCGACTTCTCGTTCGTACGCTCGCTGATCGAAGAGGACCTGATCCCCGACGACGTCACGATCTCGGTCCTGACCCAGGCTCGCGAGGACCTGATCGAGCGCACCACGCAGTCGCTGCGCGGTGCCACGCGGGCCAACATCCACCTGTACAACGCGGTCGCCCCGCTGTTCCGCCGGGTCGTGTTCAACGCCAGCAAGGACGTCGTGAAGGCCATCGCGACCCAGGGCACCGAGATGGTCATGAAGCACGCCGAGATCAACATGGCCGACACCGAGTTCGGCTACCAGTACAGCCCCGAGATCTTCACCGGGGCCGAACTGGAGTTCTCGGTCGAGGTCTGCAACGCGGTGATGGACGTCTGGCAGCCCGAGGACGGACGCGAGATCATCCTCAACCTGCCGGCGACGATCGAGATGGCCACGCCCAACACGTACGCCGACCAGATCGAGTGGTTCTCGCGGCACGTGAACCACCGCGAGAACGTCGCGATCTCGCTGCACCCGCACAACGACCGCGGCACGGCCGTCGCGGCGACCGAGCTGGCCATGATGGCCGGTGCCGACCGGGTCGAGGGCTGCCTGTTCGGGCACGGCGAGCGGACGGGCAACGTCGACCTGGTGACGCTGGGCATGAACCTGTTCAGCCAGGGCATCGACCCGCAGATCGACTTCAGCGACATCGACGAGATCCGCCGCACGGTCGAGTACTGCACGAACCTGCCGGTGCATCCGCGGCATCCCTACGCGGGTGACCTGGTCTACACCGCGTTCTCCGGCTCGCACCAGGACGCCATCAAGAAGGGGCTGGAGGACCTGGACCGCATCGCCGCGGAACAGGGCAAGCCGGTCTCCGAAGTCGACTGGGAGGCGCCGTACCTGCCGATCGACCCGCACGACGTGGGCCGCACGTACGAGGCGGTCATCCGCGTCAACAGCCAGTCGGGCAAGGGCGGGGTCGCGTACATCCTCAAGGCCGAGCATCAGATGGACCTGCCGCGCCGTCTGCAGATCGAGTTCAGCCGCGTCATCCAGGACATGTCCGAGGGTGAGGCCGGCGAGATCGAGGCCGACAAGATCTGGGCGGCCTTCCGCGAGGAGTACCTCGATCGCACCGATCCGTACGAGCTGGTCTCGTTCAGCTCCACGACGTCCGCCGACGGCCACGATCAGCAGATCGTCGACCTGGTGGTGAGGGGCGAGACGCAGTCGTTCAAGGGCGAGGGCAACGGCCCCGTCGACGCCTTCTGCGACGGCATGCGGCAGGCCGGCGCCGAGATCCGGGTGCTCGACTACAGCGAGCATGCGCTGTCGTCGGGCGGCGATGCTCTCGCGGCGGCCTACGTCGAGTGCGAGATCGCCGGCGAGATCGTGTGGGGTGTCGGTATCGACCCCAATATCGTGCGGGCCTCGCTCAAGGCCGTCGTCTCGGCCGGCAACCGAGCCGAGGCCGTCACGATCCCCGAGTAACCCCACCCGGTCGCCAGCCGCGAGGGACGAGCGGCGGGAAGGCGCTGGTGAGGTGCTGGGCTTGCTTGAGCCTGTCGCTGTGCGGACGCCTTCCCGGGCCTCGTTCCTCGGCCCTGGCGACCGATGGCTGAGCGTGGCGCCGTCCAGCACGACGCCGGACCCGGCAGAATGGCGGGGTGAGTCTCTACCGTGACACCGGCGTGGTGCTGCGGGTGCACAAACTCGGCGAGGCCGATCGCATCATCACGCTCCTGACGCGTGAGCGAGGGCTGGTCCGGGCCGTGGCCCGTGGCGTCCGCAAGACGTCGTCGCGGTTCGGGGCGCGCGTCGAGCCGTTCATGCACGTGGCGGTACAGCTGGCCGAGGGGCGCACCCTCGACACCATCACGCAGGTCGAGACCATCGACGCCTTCGCGAAGAACCTCGGCGCCGACTACGCCGCCTACACCGCCGGCACCGCGATGCTCGAGACCGCCGAACGCCTGGTCCAGGAGGACGGTGAGCCGGCGGTCCAGCAGCTGGCGCTCCTGGTGGGTGCCCTGCGTGCGCTGTCCGAGCGCCGACAGCCCTCCGCGGTGCTGCTCGACTCCTACCAGCTGCGTGCCCTGGCGATCGCCGGTTACGCGCCGACGTTCGACGCCTGCGCCCGCTGCGGCGCCGACGGTCCGCACCGCCATTTCCACGCGTCATCGGGCGGCATGCTCTGCGATGCGTGCCGCATGCCCGGGTCGGCGGTCCTGTCGCCGTTCACCGTGACTCTGCTGGCCGCGCTGCTGACCGGCGACTGGCGCGTCGTGGAGCAGTCCGACGACCGGTCGCGCCGCGAGGCGGCCTCGATCGTCGCCAACTATCTGTCCTGGCATCTCGAGCGCGGACTGCGTTCGCTGGGCCATGTCGACCGGTGAGAGCGGATCTCTGATGCGTCACGCTCCTCGTGCCCCGCGCCCTCACCCGTCCGGTGCGATGCCGCCCGACCTGGCCCCGGACCAGGTGCCGCGGCATGTCGCGATCGTGATGGACGGCAACGGCCGCTGGGCGAAGGCGCGCGGACTTCCGCGCACGGCTGGGCACGAACGCGGTGAGGCGGCGCTGTTCGACGTCGTCGAGGGCGCCATCCAGATCGGGGTCAAGGCGATCTCGGCCTATGCGTTCAGCACCGAGAACTGGAAGCGATCGCCCGATGAGGTGCGGTTCCTGATGGGCTTCAACCGCGATGTGATCCGCCGTCGCCGCGACGAGATGCACGAGCTCGGCGTGCGGGTCCGATGGGCCGGCCGCCAGCCGCGGCTGTGGCGCAGTGTCATCAAGGAGCTCGAGACGGCCGAAGAGCTCACGCGAGACAACACGGTCATGACGCTGACGATGTGCGTCAACTACGGCGGCCGGGCCGAGATCGCCGACGCCGCCGCCGCTCTCGCCCGCGATGTGAAGGCCGGCCGTGTCGATCCCGACAAGGTCACCGAGCGCACGTTCGCGCGCTATCTCGATGAGCCCGACATGCCCGATGTGGACCTGTTCTGGCGCACGTCGGGGGAGCAGCGCACCAGCAACTTCCTGCCGTGGCAGGCCGCCTACGCCGAGCTCGTGTTCAGCGACATCGCCTGGCCGGACGTCGACCGCCGGGCCCTATGGGCCGCTGTCGTGGAGTACGCCGAACGGAACCGGCGCTATGGCAGTGCGTGATCGTGTGCCTGTGGCGCGGGTCGGGTCGCCCGCTAGTCGTCGTCCTGGTCCTTGAAGATCTCGTTGGCGGTCTCGCGGTCTAGTTTGGCCAGCGCGTTGGCCATCTTGTCGGAGGTCTTCGAGACGAACCGCATGCGCTTGACGCGGCGCTGCAGGTGTTGCTCCCACTCGTGCCGGAAGTCGCGGCGGTCGGTGTCGTCGTCGCCGTGATCCGGCAGCATGCCGTCGTCGATGGACCGGGCGATGGGTCCCAGCTGCGAGACGGCGTTCTCGAGCACGTCGGCCCCGTCGTCGAGTGCGGCACGCAGCCGGTGCAGCACCTTGGGCCCGGAGATGCCGACCGGCTCGAGGTCGTGTTGCTGGCCGTGCACGTCCTCGGGCTGCCGCTTCTCGCGTGGCTCCCAGGCCAGATGCGCACGAACGCCGCGTTCGGCCCGCCGGACGCGGTGGACCGCCTGCTGGAACTCCTCGAGCACCGCGCGGGCCGTGTGCTTGTAGCGGCGGATCTCCTGATCGAGTTCGGAGTCGGCGGCGACGAGCATCGCGCCTCCGCCGCCTTCGGCCGGCACCGATCCGTGCAGGCGGCGGAACATCGGCCGGTACTCGTCGGTCAGATCCGCGTCGATCGAGGCGAGCAGCTGGCGAGGGTGGCTCTGGTGCGCCGATTTGGCGGCGGCCACGAGCTCGACCTGGGCCGACTCCCACCGAGACCGCAGCTGTTCCATCTCGCTGCCGCGGACGTGTACGAGCTCGTCCACGAGGTGCTGAACGGCCTGAGCGAGCTCGTCGAGCAGCTCGGCGTCGCGCCGGGCTGTGAACCGGCTGAACCGGACGACGCGCTGCAAGGAGTGGGCCGTGTCGCCACGGACATCGGAGTCGCCGGCCGCCTCGTCGAGAGCTGCCCGGCTGCGCTGCAGCTCATCGACGAGCTTGCCGAGCAGATCGAGGGCGTGGCGCAATCGCTGAGGCTCGGCAGGCAGATGGAGCGAGTGGGGGCCGAGGCCGGTGTGGGCCCGGGCATCCTGCCAGGTCTCCTCGACGCCCAGAGCCGACACGAAGCGCTTCTCAGCCATGATCCCCCGCAGAATCGCGTCGCGCGCGTGGCGACACCTGAACCGGACGCTACTCATCGCCGCCAGGGCGGTCAAGGCGGCACCGTCGGCCGCGCCTAGGCTGTGGCCGTGCGCTCGACACCGACACCCGGTCGTCCTCCCCGCCGGGTCCTGACCGACTGGACGACCGTGGCGGGCCTCGACGGCACCGGCCTGCTGGCTCTGGTGACAGCGGGTGCGACAGCCGAGGGCATCCACCTGGCGACGCTCGGCTATGAGGTCTTCGTGCTCCATGCGAGCCAGGGCGACGCCGACATCGCCGAGGCGGCGATGCATGTGCACCACGTCGCGGCCGAGGCGACCGCGTTGCCCGCCGCATGGGAAGGCCGCTTCGCGCTCGTGGTGGCGCTCGACGGCGCTGTGCCGGAGCACGTCGTCGCTCCGCAAGGCTTGGTGATGGCACTGGCGGACGGGCCGCTCGACCAGACGGGCCTGACGCGCGTCGTCGCCGAGGAGGTCCAGGAGGGCGCATCGGTCAGGGTGCGCACCGTGCTGGCCCGTCTCTGAGCCGAGACATCAAGACCCCTGCGGTCACAGCAACTAGCTTCTTGTTGCGAACGCAGGTCTCACACGCCAGCGTGTGAAACCTGGGACGAGCGAGCCGTCTCGCCTGGCAGCGGATCCAGGCCCTCGAGCTGCCAGGTGCGAGCGCCGGCGACGATGTCGTCGACCATGGTGCGGAACCGTGGGCACTCGGTGATGTCGTGATGCTTGCAGCGCAGTGCGTGCGCGGTCATCTCCTTCGAGCGCTCCATCTCGGCCATGCGCCGCTCGAGGTCGGCCAGGTGCGCTTCGAGTACCTCGTGGCGGCGTGGCGCCTGGTCGTCCAGCAGCACGGCGATCTGGTCCAGCCCCATGCCGGCCGCCTTGCTGCGCAGGATCACCGCGACGCGCACCAGGTCGTCGTCGACGTAGCGCCGCCGGTCGGCGCCGTCGCGATCGGGACGTAGCAGGCCCATGTCCTCCCAGTGCCGCAGGACGTGGGTCGCGAGGCCGAACCGCGCGGCGACGTCGCCGATCGAATGGAACGAGCTCGGATCCTGACTTGACTTCATGTTGACATGAACTCACAGACTCGTGCTGAGTTCAAGTTCACCTGAAGGAGAGACATGTACGACACGATCATCATCGGAGGCGGTCCTGCGGGTCTCCAGGCGGCGCTGACGCTGGGGCGGATGCACCGCGACGTCCTGCTGCTCGACTCGGGCCGCTACCGCAACGGCACCGTCGAGCATGCCCACAACTATGCGACCCACGACGGCCGCCCGCCCGCCGAGATCCGCCGACTCGCGCGCGAAGACCTGGCCGCCTATGCCACGGTCCAGGTTCGCGAAGCCGAGGTCGACGCGGTCGTGCGCGACGACGACGGGTTCGGCGTCACGATCGGCGGCGATGTCGAACGCTCGGCGACGCTCGTCCTGGCCACCGGCGTTCGCGACCGGCTGCCGGAGATCCCCGGACTGGCGGATGCCTGGGGCCAAGAGATCGCGCACTGTCCCTTCTGTCACGGGCACGAGTTCGCGGGACAGCGCGTCGCACTCGACGTCGAGGGTGCGCACGCCGAGCGCCTGCAGGCGATGCTCGGCCGCATCGGTGCGGAGCTGGTCGATGTGTCCGGGCGGGTACGCGCGATCGCCCGAACCGGGGGAGGGGGCCTCGACCTGACCCTCGACGACGGCACCGTGCACGTCGACGGCATGTTCATCGGACCCGCGTTCGAGCAGTCCGCGCCGTTCGCCGCTCAGCTGGGCCTGGAGCTGAACGAATCGGGTTGCATCGCGGTCGACGTGTTCCAGGCGACCTCGCTGCCGGGCGTGTTCGCCGCGGGCGATGCCGCTCACGTGCGGGAGCTCCCGATGCCGATGTCGTCGGTGCTGACTTCGCAGGCCGCCGGGCTTGTCGCGGGTGCCGCCTGCGTGCAACACCTGCTGGTCGGAGAGAGCGCACCGGCTCGATAGGCTCGGTCTGTGCGAGTAGCGAGATTCGCGGGCGACGACGATCCCCGCTTCGGGCTCATCGGCGACGACGGCGGCGTGTCCACCGTCGCGGTGCTGAAGGGCGATCCGATGTACGCCGGCATCGAGTTCACGGGCGAGAAGATCCCGCTCGACGATGTCCGTCTGCTGGCGCCGGTGATCCCGCGCAGCAAGGTGGTGTGCATCGGCAAGAACTACGCCGCCCATGCCGCCGAGATGGGGGGAGAGGCCCCGGCCGAGCCGCTGCTGTTCCTCAAGCCGAACACCGCGGTGATCGGCCCCGGCGAGCCGATCTTCCATCCCGAGCAGAGCGAGAACGTCAACTACGAGGGCGAGCTGGCCGTCGTGATCGGCCGGATCTGTCGTGACATCTCGCCGACCGACGTGCCCAAGGTGGTGTTCGGTTACACGATCGCCAACGACGTCACAGCTCGCGACCTGCAGGCCAAGGACGGGCAGTGGACCCGTGCCAAGGGATTCGACACGTTCTGCCCGCTGGGTCCCTGGATCGAGACCGATCTCGACGTCGGCGAGGTCTCCCTGCGCACCGAGCTCAACGGCGAGGTCAGGCAGCAGGGCAACACCCGCGACCTGATCCACACGATCCCCGATCTGATCGCCTACATCTCCAGTGTCATGACTCTGCTGCCCGGCGACGTCGTCCTGACCGGCACGCCGGAGGGCGTCGGCCGGATGGAGGTCGGCGACGAGGTGAGCGTGACGATCGACGGCATCGGCACACTGACGAACCGGGTGGTGGATCGTGGCTGACGCGCCCTCCCGTCCCGTGGTGACGCGCTTCTGCCCGTCACCCACCGGCAACCCGCACGTCGGCATGGCGCGCACGGCCCTGTTCAGCTGGGCCTACGCGCGTCACCACGGCGGCACGTTCGTCTTCCGCATCGAGGACACCGACGCCTCCCGCGACACGCAGGAGTCGTACGACCTACTGGTCGACGTGATGCGCTGGCTCGGGCTGGACTGGGACGAAGGCGTCGAGGTCGGCGGCCCCAACGGGCCGTATCGGCAGTCCGAGCGCGCCGACGTCTATGCCGACGTCGTACGCCGCCTGCTCGATGCCGGCTTTGCGTACAAGGCGTACGACACAGCCGAGGAACTCGAGGAGCGGCGCAACGCCGCGCGCGCGGCCGGTCGGCCGTCCGGGTACGACGGACTGCACCGCGATCTCACGCCGGAGCAGCAGGCCGCCTTCGAGGCCGAGGGCCGCGAGCCGGTCATCCGGTTCAAGATGCCGCAGAAGGACTGGACGTTCACGGACCTGGTGCGTGGTGAGATCACGTTCGGCGCCGAGAACGTCCAGGATTTCGTGATCGTGCGCGCCAACGGCCAGCCGCTGTACACCCTGACGAATCCGACCGATGACGCCCTGATGGGCATCACCCACGTCCTGCGCGGCGAGGACCTGCTCAGTTCCACGCCGCGACAGATCGCGCTGTACGAGGCGTTCGCCGAGATCGGCGTTGGTGGCGGTTTCACGCCGGAGTTCGGGCATCTGCCGTTCGTGATGGGCTCGGGCAATGCCAAGCTGTCCAAGCGCGATCCGGAGTCGAATCTGCTGGACTACCGGCCCAAGGGTTTCCTGCCCGAGGGCCTGCTGAACTACATGGCGTTGCTGGGCTGGTCGATCGCCGACGACCGCGACGTGTTCTCGATCGCCGAGATGGTCGAGGTCTTCGATATCCATCGGGTCAACCCGAACCCGGCGCGCTTCGATCTGAAGAAGTGCGAGGCGATCAACGGCGACCACATCCGGCTGCTGTCCGCCGATGAACTGGTCGACCGGCTGGTGCCGTACTTCGTCGATGCGGGCCTGTTCGCCCCCGAGGGGCCGACCGAGCCCCAGCGGGCGATGCTCGCGGCCGCCGGGCCCCTGGTGCACGAGCGGATGGCCCTGCTGACCGAGGCCGTCGACATGCTGCGCTTCCTGTTCGTCGCCGACGCGGACTTCACGGTCGACGCCGACGACCGGGCCAAGGCGCTCGACGAGGCGGGTCTCGACGTCGTGCGGGCTGCCCGAGACGCGATCGCCGGCGTCGACGGCTGGACCACCGAGAGCATCGAGGGCGCGCTGCGTGGGGCGCTGATCGATGATCTGGGCCTCAAGCCGCGGGTCGCGTTCGGGCCGGTGCGTGTGGCCGTCTGCGGTCGCCGCATCTCACCGCCGCTGTTCGAGTCGATCGAACTGCTCGGTCGCGATCGCACGCTGGCGCGCCTGGACGCCGTGCTGGCCTGATACGGCCGCCAGCGCGACGACCGAGCGTGGGAGTGGGCGGCCACACCCGCTGCGCTGGCGGGTGCGACATCTCGTCGCTGCCCACCCGTTTTGGCTGGCCGGGGCGCTGTCGGGTAGAGTGAGGTCTCGGCCTGGGCAATGGCCGAAATTGCCTGTGGGGTATGGTGTAATTGGCAACACTACGGTTTCTGGTACCGTCATTCTAGGTTCGAGTCCTGGTACCCCAGCGGAGTGCAGAACTGACCGTCTTGGTAGTCTGCTTCCCGGTCGAAAGACCGCCTGGTCCCGTCGTCTAGCGGCCTAGGACGCCGCCCTCTCAAGGCGGTAGCGCGGGTTCAAATCCCGTCGGGACTACGCAATAGAAACGGCCCCTGACCTGCATAGATGCAGAGTCGGGGGCCGTTCGCATGTCCAAGACCGGCGAGAAGTGGTCTACGCAGGTCCCAGAACGGGCGGTCAGACGATGCTCCTGACGGTCGCATTCTTGACCCTCGGGACCGTCAACATCTGGTCGATCCGATCGACCACATCATCACCGTGATCGTCGTACAGGTGGCCGAGCATTGACCCGCGCTCTGAGCGATCCACCTGCCATGAGGGATACCCTCCCACGGCTCACGACCACCAGACCGCAAGAGGCCGCAAGACCGAGTGAGAATCGGTGAGTGTCCGATGGCCCCGCATTGACTGATCTCGGATCGAGCATGCGGGGCCTGCTACTTCGTTACTGCTGAAGGGGTTCTCCATCGAGGTAGACACCCTTCACTGAGTCGATGGGTGCGTCGAACATCACGATCAGTTCGCCCTTGGTGCCTGGCAGAAATCCTGATGTTTGCTCCGCCCACTCGTTATAAAGATCGGCATCGGCGGTCCAGTCGCCTATCGCGTCTTCTGGGCGAATGGTGGCGGTCACCGTCTTGCCGTCTTCGGTGACCACCTGTAGTTCGTGCCCATCGACCTCTGTCTCCTCCGCTGCCTCACTGGCATCGACCTGGACCTTCACCCAATGAACCGGGTCGATACCAGCATCGTCCCGAACGACTTCGGTGCGTGCGATCAAGTCATTGTCGACCGGTTCGGCGCTCAACTTCACGACGATCGTCGCGCCAGTGTCCATGTCGATCGAGTAATCCCCAAAACCACCAACCGTGGCTCCGCTCTCCGGCTCTCCATCGGCCGCGCTCGCTCCATCTCTTGCGTCTTTGTCGTCACCGCATCCGCTGAGAAACAGAATCATGACGGCGAGCATTGAGAGTGTGCGCTTCATCTTCTGAGGCTATCGGTCGATTAGTCGTCGCGGGCTGGTTTGGTACATGGTCTAGAAGTGGTCTACGAAGGGTGACCGAATGTGAATCAGCCGTGACCAAGTGCCGACAGGTGTCGATCGTCGTTTCTGGCTCGAATCGCGGGCTGTACTCGTACCATGTCCCGTGATGCCAGGCAGAACCTGAATCGGGCCGTATAGCCCTCTCAAGGCGGTAGCGCGGGTTCAAATCCCGTCGGGACTACATCGAGCGAGTCGCCCCGCCTTCTTCGAGAAGGCGGGGCGATGTCGTGTCCGCAGGTCGCCGCCGACGTGGTCGCCCACGGTCTGCTGGTCAGCCGACCAGGGTCGAACTCGTGGCGAACGCGTTCGGCTGGGTGCGGTCGGTGTCGTTCAGCCGCCACAGGATGAACGCGGTCAGGACGAGTGCCACGAGCACGACGATCACCCAGGGCAGCACTCGTCCGCGGGCGGGGTCGATCGGAGACTTGGGTCCGGCCATCATCGCTCCTTCGGGTCGATGACCGGTGTGTACCCGACTCGCGTCAGATCACTCCGAGAGCGAGCATCGCGTCGGCGACCTGCGTGAAGCCGGAGATGTTGGCGCCCGCCACGTAGTCGCCGGGCAGGCCGTACTCGTCGGCCGTGGTCAGGCAGCGGTCGTGGATGCGGCGCATGATCTCGTCGAGACGCTTCTCGGTGTACTCGAACGACCAGGAGTCGCGGGATGCGTTCTGCTGCATCTCCAGGGCGCTGGTGGCGACGCCGCCCGCATTGGCCGCCTTGCCGGGCGCGAAACCGACCCCGGCATCGGCGAACGCGGCGATCGCCGCAGGGGTCGTCGGCATGTTGGCGCCCTCGGCCACGATCGTGCAGCCGTTCTTGATCAGCGCGATCGCGTGGTTCTCGTCGAGTTCGTTCTGCGTGGCACACGGCAACGCGATATCGGCCGGAACGTCCCAGATCGAGCCGTCACGGCCCAGCTGGGCGCTGTCGCGACGCTCGACATAGTCGGCGATGCGACCGCGCTCGTCCAGCTTGACCTGCTTCAACAGATCGAGATCGATGCCGGCCTCGTCCATGACATAGCCGCTGGAGTCCGAACACGAGACGACGGTGCCGCCGAGCTGGTGCACCTTCTCGATCGCATAGATCGCCACATTGCCCGATCCGGACACCGAGACGCGCTGACCGTCGAACGAGCCGCCTTTGGCCTTCAACATCTCCTCGACGAAGAACACGGTGCCGTAGCCGGTGGCCTCGGTGCGCACCTGCGAGCCGCCCCACGACAGGCCCTTGCCGGTGAGCATGCCGGACTCGTAGCGGTTCGTGATGCGCTTGTACTGGCCGAACAGGTAGCCGATCTCACGACCACCGACGCCGATGTCACCCGCGGGCACGTCGGTGTACTCGCCCAGGTGGCGGTACAGCTCGGTCATGAACGACTGGCAGAAGCGCATGACCTCGCCGTCGGACCGGCCCTTCGGATCGAAGTCGCTGCCACCCTTGCCGCCCCCGATCGGCATGCCGGTGAGCGCGTTCTTGAAGATCTGCTCGAAGCCCAGGAACTTCACGATGCCCAGGTAGACACTGGGATGGAAGCGGAGGCCGCCCTTGTAGGGGCCGAGTGCCGAGTTGAACTCCACGCGGAAGCCGCGGTTGATCTGCACCTGACCGGCGTCGTCGACCCACGGCACACGGAAGATGATCTGCCGCTCGGGCTCGCACACGCGTTGGATGACGGAGGCATCGGCGTACTCGGGGTGCTTGTCGAGCACCGGGACCAGACTGTCGAAGACCTCACGCACCGCTTGGTGGAACTCGGTCTCACCGGGATTGCGGTTCACGACCTCGTCGAAGATTCCCTGCAGGCGTGCGTCAGTCATCGATACCTCAGATACGTTCTCGTCTCGTGCCCGGTCGCGGTCCGGCGACGGGCGATGGTGGCATGCTACTCGGGCGGTCCGGCGGGCGCTGTGGCCTGGGTCTCGTCGGGCTGCGAGCGGCCGCCCGGATCGAGCGCCGCGACGACCTCGGCGGCAGGCCGCACCTGCGTGAGCCGGTCGACGCCGAAGCCCGCATTGACACAGATCGCCCCCGGATCGTCGTCCGCGACGGCCGCGTCCAGGAACTCGGTCGCGGCACCGGCGGATGCGCTCACATCGGCGCGGGTGTGCCAGCGGTCGGTGAAGCGGTTCGTCAGGACCCGTTCGGGGATGTCGCTCGGCCAGTCGTGACCGGCCGCCGCGTCGAAGGCCGAGGTGAGCACGGTCCGGTCCGCTGTGCCGGCGATCAGAGCCGCCCGCGTGCCGGGGGAGGAGAGCGCCTCGACGCACGCGGCGAACGCGGTGCCGACCCAGGCCGCGACGGCCCCCCGCGCCAGGACCGCGCGGACGTCGTCGGCGGTCGAGACGGCTCCGGCCGCGAGCACCGGCACGTCGACCGCGGCGAGGATCTCGTCGAGCAGCCGGTCGCGATCGTTCAGCGGCCGCCCGTGCCCGCCGCCTTCGCGTCCGCGAGCCACGACGACGTCGACGCCGGCGTCCGCGGCGCGTCGGGCGTCCTCGACCTCGGCGGCCTGGACCGCGGTCGCGACCCCGGCGTCGCGGGCGGTGCGAACCCAGTCGAATGCGGCCGCCGAGGTGGTGTCACCGAAGCTGATCGACAGCAATACGGGCCGCGCCGCGAGCGCGACCTCGAGCATGCGTGGATCGCGCCGCATGACCCAGTCGACCATGCCGATGCCGACACGCCGGCCCGCCGGTACGTGTGCCAACTGCTCCTCGAGTCGGTCCGATGCCCCCGAACTGCCCATACCGATCATCCCGAGAGCGCCCGCGGCGGACACGGCGGCGGCCAGGCTGCCGCCTGCCACTCCGCCCATCGGGGCGCACACGATCGGGACGGACAGCCCAAGTGCCCGCGACCATTGCTCCGATCGCGTGGTCATGCGTCCTCCAGGGACGCCAGCCACGCGACGACCTCGGGATCGTCGGTCGTGAGTTGATCGACCTCCTCACCGCCGTCACAGCGGCGCAGCGACACCAGGACCTGACCCTCGCGACTCGTCGCGGTGGTCGTGCAGGTGCCGCCATGATCGCGCCACCGCTGGAGGCGCGCGAGGGTGTTCGCAGACTCTTGCATCATGCAATGATTGCACCATGGCTGGTGGACTCACGACCAGAGCCGACGTCACGGTGCTCGCCGACATCGCGCGGGACCTCGTGGGCATCGCGCTCCGGAGCATCGCGCTCGAATCGGTCAGCGCGCCCCAGTTCCGCCTGATGCTGCAGCTGTCCGAGGACGGGCCGATGGCGTCCTCGCGCGCCGCCCGGCTGTTGGACGTCGCGCCCTCGTCGATCACCCGGTTGACCGCACGGCTGGTCGAAGCCGGCCTGATCGAGCGCGGATCGGACCCGGCCCACCGCGGAGTCGTCCTGCTCGGTCTCACTGCCGAGGGCGCGGCGCTGGTCGAGCGCGTGGTGGAACGGCGTCACGCCGAGCTGGCGGCGGTGCTCGACGCCATCGACCCCCGGTTGCGCGACGCCTGCCTGGCGGGCCTGACGGCGATGCGCGCGCAGTTGCCCAAGGACCGTTCGATCGGGGGCATCTGGTGAGCCGGCCCGATCTGGGACCCCTGACGATCGGCTGCCTGCCGTTCGGTCCTCGGTTGGACCAGGCCGGTGCGCGGGCGGTCGTCGACGCTGCGCTCGAGGCGGGCGTCACGGCGTTCGACACCGCAGACGCCTACGGATTCGGTGCCAGCGAGGAGCTCCTCGGCCGGGCGATCGCCGGGCGCCGCGACAGTGCGTTCGTCGCGACGAAGTTCGGAATGAGCATGCAGGGCGGCAACGGCGACGAGATGGCGCGCTCGTCGCCGGCGTACGTGCGGCGTGCCGTCGAGGCGAGCCTGAGGCGACTGGGCGTCGACCACATCGATCTGTACCAGTGGCACACCCCGGATCGCGTCACGCCGGTCGAGGACACGATCGGCGCCATGACCCAGCTGGTCGACGCGGGCCTGGTGCGGCACATCGGCGCATCGAATCTGACGGGGGCCGAGCTGGCGACCGCCCTCGACGTGGCCGATGCCTGGGGCTTCGCACCGTTCGTCACGGTCCAGAACGAGTATTCGCTGTACAACCGCAGCGCCGAGGCCGATCTCGTGCCGGTGTGCGAGCAGCGCGGGGTCGGCCTGTTGCCGTACTTCCCGCTGGCTGCGGGCCTGCTCAGCGGTTCGTATCGCGAGGGTGAGGCGGCCGCCCCCGGATCTCGCCTCGCGCCCCATCCCGGCCGGCTCGAGCGGGCCGACTGGGCGCTCGTCGAGACGCTGCGCGGTCGCGCTGCCGATCGCGGCCTGACCCTGCCGGAGCTGGCGATCGGCTATCTCGCCGCACAGCCGTCCGTCGCCTCGGTCGTGGTGGGCGCCTCGACACCGGACCAGGTACGTGCCAACGCTCGCGCGGCGGCCGCCGGACTGCCGGCCGACGAGCTCGAGGTGCTGTCGGCGCTGCCTCACGTGGACGCGGGGCACACGACGTTCGCGACCAGGAGCGTGCGGCCGGCATGACGTTCACGACGAAGCGGGTGTATGAGGAGCCGTCCGCCGACGACGGATTCCGGGTCCTGGTCGACCGGCTCTGGCCGCGCGGGCTCCGCAAGGACGCCGCGGCGCTCGACCTGTGGCTCAAGGGCGTCGCTCCGAGCCCGGATCTTCGGCGCTGGTGGAATCACGACGCGGCGCGCATGGACGAGTTCGCCGAGCGCTACCGTGCCGAGCTGGCCGAGAACGCGGCCGTCGACGAGTTGCGGGACCTGGGCCGCGAGCACCAGCGGGTCACGCTGCTGTACGCGGCCCATGACGTGACGGTCAATCACGCCCAGGTCCTGCTCGGCGTCCTGACGCACGGCTGACGGCATACCGACCGGTTCGCGCCGCGGGAGGCTGTGCGTCCTGATCCGAGAGGGACCAGGTCTTGCCCCTTGCCTCAACGCTGAGAGCTGTGTCACACTCAGCCGACCGAGCGATCGCTCGGTCTGGACGAAAGGCGGAGGTCATGACGGTTGAGGCGATCGACACAGCCCCGGATCGTGCGGTGGCGGGGTTCACGTCCTGGCTCGATCGTTTCGGTGCGGCGCTCGAATCCGGTGCCGTCGAGGGAGTGCTCGAGACGCTCGATCCGGAGTGCTGGTGGCGAGACCTGCTCGCCTTGACCTGGGATCTGGGCACGTACCACCGGACCCCTCAGGTTCGCGGGCTCCTGGAGGCGCACCTGGCCTCCGCCGCACCGACGAGCGTGACGCTCGACGACAGCTTCGGCCCGCGCGAGACCGACGGCGGCATCGAGGGTCTCTTCACCTTCGAGACGGCGACCGGCTGGTGCCGTGGCGTCGCACGCCTCGTCGAGTCCGACGGACAGTGGCGAGCCGTGAACGTCATGACGGGCATGGAGGATCTCAAGGGGCACGAGCGCGCCTTGGGCGGGCGTCGCCCGATCGGCCCGCGCCATGTCCCGGGTGCCCGGACCTCGCACAACTGGAAGGACCAGCGCGCGGTCGACGCCGCCTACCGCGATCGCGAGCCCGACGTCGTGATCCTCGGGGCGGGGCAGGGCGGTCTGGCGCTGGCCGCGAACCTGGGCCTGATGGGCGTCGACACGCTGATCCTGGAACGGAGCGGGCGCGTCGGTGACGGATGGCGCAAGCGCTATCACTCGCTGGTGTTGCACGATCCGGTGTGGGCGGACCACCTGCCGTACCTGCCGTTCCCGTCGTCGTGGCCGATCTACACCGCCAAGGACAAGATCGCCGACTGGTTCGAGTTCTACGCCGCGGCGATGGAGCTCAACGTCTGGACCGACGCCGAGATGTACGACAGTGCGTACGACGCCGCCACCGGACGATGGACCCTGCGCGTGCGCACCCCGGAAGGTGAGCGGGTCGTCCATCCGCAGGACGTGATCCTGGCGACCGGCGCGGCCGCCGAGGTGCACCTGCCCGACGTCGCCGGACGCGACCGGTTCGAGGGCACGTCGTACCACTCGAGCCAGCACGGTTCGGGCACCGACTGGTCGGGCAAGAAGGCGCTCGTGATCGGCGCGTGCAACAGCGGTCACGACATCGCCCAGGACCTGTACGAGGCCGGTGCCGACGTCACCATGGTGCAGCGCTCCTCGACCTACATCATGAGTCAGGAGCACGGCATCCCGCTGTTGTTCGGTGCCAACTTCACCGAGAGCGGCCCGCCCACCGAGTACGCAGATCTGTTCGCCAGTGCCACCCCGTGGCCACTCGTCCTGGAGTACGCGGTCGAGGGCACCAAGACCACGGCTGCACTCGACGCCGAACTCCTGGCCTCGCTCGACGCGGTGGGCTTCAAACGCAATGACGGTCCGGGCGGCACCGGCCTGATGGGCTACGCCTTGGCCAAGGGCGGTGGCTACTACATCGACGTCGGCTGCTCGCGCCTGATCGCCGACGGGAAGATCGGGTTGGTGCAGGGCGCGGGCCTGGCCGAGTTCACCGCCGACGGCGTGAAGCTAGACGACGGCCGCGAGCTCGACGCTGACCTGGTCGTGCTCGCGACCGGCTACAAGAACATGCGCGAGACCGCGCGGCGGCTGTTCGGCGACAGCGTCGCCGACGCCTGCCCCGACGTGCTCGGCATCGGTGACGACGGCGAGATCGGCGGGCTGTACCGCCCGACCGGTGCGCCGGGCTTCTGGTTCATGGGCGGTCCGCTGGCCTGGGTGCGCATCTACTCCAAGCACCTGGCCTTGCAGATCACCGCACGTCAGAAGGGAGTCGTCCCCCGTTGACCTCGCCCCTCGCGGGCCATCAGACGCAGGGTGATCGGGCGCCGCTGCACGTCCACAGAATCGAAGAGAAGAGAGCAAGGATGTCGCACATCACGACCCGACGCCGTGCGTTGAGGATCATCGCCATCGCCACGACAGCCGGACTGGTGCTGTCCGCGTGCGGGGGCGGGGACTCAGACGACGGTTCAGACGGCGGTCAGAAGAAGACCGTGTACTTCATGGCGCCCAACACCACGCCGACCCGGTACATCCAGCAGGACGGCCCGGACTTCGAGAAGGCCATCACCAAGCTCGACCCCGACGTGACCGTCAAGTTCGTCAACGCCGCGGGCGACTCCGCGACCCAGCTCTCGCAGGCCAATGCGGCGATCGCCGCGGGCGCCGATGCGCTGGTCGTCGTGGCGGCCGATCCGAACACCAGCGAGGGCCTGCTCCAGGCCGCGAAGACCGCGAAGGTTCCCGTGATCGGCTACGAGAACCCGCCGCTGAAGGGCGAGATGTACGCCCAGGTGTTCTTCGACCCCGAGGCGGTCGGCACGATGCAGGCCGAGTACTTCGCCTCGCAGATCAAGGACGGCGCGCTGGGCGACTCGCCCGTCAAGATCGCTCGCCTGTTCGGCAACAAGGGCGACGTCTACACGACCGAGATGCTCAAGGGCCAGGATGCGGTGCTCAAGCCGCTGATCGACGACGGCACGATCGACGTGGTCTGCGAGGACTACGTCAAGGACTGGGCACCGGACAACGCCCAGAAGGCGGCCGACCAGTGCCTGACGAAGACCCAGGGCGACGTCGACGCCTTCCTGGGCTTCTACGACGGCATCACGGCCGGTGTCATCGCGTCGCTGAAGAGCAAGAAGCTCGAGGTGCCCGTGTACGGAGGCCAGAACCCCGAGCTCACCGGCCTGCAGTACATGCTGACCGGCGATCAGCAGGACAACGTCCTCAAGGCGTTCTCGGTCGAGGCCGAGGCGGCCGCCAAGATCACGTTGGCCGCGATCAACGGCGACGCGCCCCCGGCGGACCTGGTCAAGGACAAGGTCGACAACGGTGGATCGCAGATCCCGACGGCCAAGCTGCCGGCGACGCTGATCCATCTCGAGAAGGGCAAGGATCCCGGCGAGGTCGTGCAGACGGCCGTCGATCTGGGCATCTTCACCTGGAAGCAGATCTGTGAGGGACCTGCGGCTCAGACACCCACCTGCAAGGAGAAGGTCGGCTGACGCCGTTTCCCTTCGATCCAGGGCCGGGGGCGGCCGCCGAGGCCGCCCCCGAGCTCTGGCCGATGCTCCCGACCATCCGACCTCTGGTCGTAGTCCGTGCCCAAGGAGAGTTTCTTCATGTCCGACAGCCCGCCCATCCTGAGCCTGCGATCCGTGTCCAAGTACTTCGGCGGAGTCCGGGCACTCCACGAGGTGGACCTCGACCTGCACGCGGGTGAGGTCGTGGCGCTGGTCGGCGACAACGGCGCCGGCAAGTCCACTCTCGTCAAGACGATCGCCGGCGTGGAACGACCCGATACCGGCACGATCCGGATCGACGGCGAGGACGTCCGGCTCGACAGTGCACGCGCTGCCACGGCCGCCGGAATCCACACGGTCTATCAGGATCTGTCGCTGTGCGACAACCTCGACGCGGTCAAGAACCTGTTCCTCGGCCAGGAGCGCACGACGGCGTGGTGGCGCGGCCGCTCGTTGCGCCGGCGCGACATGGAGGAGCAGGCGAACGCCGTGCTCGACACCATGTCGATCCGGTTGAGGTCGTTCACCGCTCCGGTCGGATCGATGTCCGGCGGTCAACGCCAGGGCATCGCGATCTGCCGTGCGCTCGTGTCCGATCCGCGCCTGGTCATGCTCGACGAGCCCACGGCGGCGCTCGGCATCTCGCAGCGCGCCGAGGTCCTCGACCTGATCATGCGGCTGAAGGAGCAGGATCGGGGGGTCTTGGTGATCTCGCACGATCTCAAGGACGTCCAGCAGGTCGCCGACCGTGTCGTGGTGCTCCGCCTGGGCAGCAAGGTCGCCGAGTTGCGCCGCGGCGAGTACGTCTCGGCCGACCTGGTGGCCGCGATCACGGGTGCTCACGAGGGGGCGGCATGAGCGCCGCGGTCCCCCCGGGTCCCGGGCATCCGCCGGTGCCGCTGTCCGCGCGGATCATCGGGGCGTTCGAAGGCCGCTTCCACAGCGTTCCGGTCATCATCGTGCTCGCGGCGATCTGGTTGTTCTTCTCGACCCGCAGCGATGCCTACCTGAGTTCTCAGAACATCACGAACCTGGTGCTGCAGATCGTCACGACCGCGATCCTGGCCCTCGGCATCGTCTTCGTCCTGCTCGTCGGCGAGATCGATCTGTCGTCGGCAGTGCTGTCCGGCGTCTGCGCGACGGTCGTCGCGAACGCGGCGGTGTCCTCCGGCTGGAGCCTGTGGCTCGCCCTAGCGGCCGGGATCGCGCTCGGCATGGCGGCGATGCTGGTGCAGTCGTTGATCGTCGTCTTCGGTGTCCCGTCCCTCATCGTGACGCTCGGCGGCATGGTCGTGTTCCAGGGACTGCTCCTGGTCGTCCTGCCCCCGGAGTTCACGGTCAGCGTCGGCGGCACCGACTACGCCAAGATCGCCAGCTCACATCTGCCGACCGGTGCGTCGTTCGTGCTGGCCGTCCTGGTCTGGTCCGGCTATGCGTTCAGCCGATGGCGGCAGGTGTCGTCCCGGCAGGACCGGGTCTGGGCCGCTGCCTCGACCCTGGCAGTGGGCGCGGCGGTCCTCGGCGGCGTCACGGTGTTGACCAGGGCCGACGGCCTGCCGCTGCCCGTCCTGATCCTCGGCGCCCTCTTGGTGATCGCGGCCTATGCGACGACCAGCACCCGCTACGGGGTGCACCTGTACGCGGTCGGCGGAGATCGCGATGCCGCGCAGCGTGCCGGCATCCCGGTCTACCGCATGGTCGTGTACTCGTTCCTCGTGCTCGGCGCCTGCGCGGCGATCGCCGGTGTCATCGATGCCGCCCGGCTGCTGAGCGTGTCGAACTCGTCCGGTGGCGGCTCGCTGATGCTGAACGCCATCGCCGCCGCGGTCGTCGGAGGCACTAGCCTGTTCGGAGGTCGTGGCAGCGTGTGGTCGGCGCTCCTCGGGGCGCTTGTCATCGGGTCGATCAACAACGGAGTGCAACTGTTGGGATACTCGCCTGAAGTCCAGAACTTCGCGACCGGAGGTGTGCTGGTGGTCGCCGTGGCCATGGACGTGGTGATCACCAGGGGGTCGCTGTGGCCGAAGCGCGCGTAGGCGGCGCCGTGATCGACGGCACGATCACGCCGATCCGGCCCGACTGGGTCCCGACGGCCGATCAGATCGAGAACTCCCGGATCGTGGAGTTCGCACGGTGGCTGGTCGATCGGCAGGTCACCTCGTTCGACGACCCGACCGACTTCCACCAGATCCAAGCCTGGGCCTCGACCCACCCGCAGGAGTTCTGGTCATCGGTCGGGGAGTTCTTCGACATCCGGTTCCACACGCCGCCGAGCGCGGTGTGGGAGAGCCGTCGGATGCCGGGCACCCGCTGGTTCCCCGACGCCACGCTGAACTTCGCCGAGCATCTCCTGACGCCGGGGGACTCCGACCGCGAGGCCATCGTGATGGTGCTCGAGGACGGGACCTCCACGTCGATCGGCTTCGCGGAGCTGCGGAGCCAGGTCGAGATGTTCGCGGGCCGGCTCCGGGCGCTGGGCGTCCAGGCCGGCGACCGGGTCGTGGCGTACCTGCCGAACTCGATCGAGGGTGTCGTGGCGTTCCTGGCGACGGCGTGGATCGGTGCGACCTGGTCCCAAGCCGGGCTCGATCTGGCCGCACGGTCGGCCGCCGACCGCTTGTCGCAGCTGGATCCGAAGGTGCTGGTGTGCGGCGGCGGCTACTACTTCAAGGGACTCGTGCACGATCGGCGCAAGGAAGCGCAGCAGCTGCGTGAATTGCTGCCCAGCGTCGACCGTGTGATCGCGGTGACCACCGCGGGCCTGACCCTCGGTGCCGACGAGTCCGATGTCGAGACCTGGGACGACGCGCTGGCCGCGGGGGAGCCGGTCGACGTGGTGCCCGTGGCCTTCGATCATCCGCTCTGGGTCCTGTTCACCTCCGGTACGACCGGCAAGCCCAAGGGCATCGTGCACGGGCACGGCGGGGCGCTGCTGGAGCAGATGGCCTCGCCCGGATTCCACCTCGACCTCGGGCCCGACGACGTCTTCTTCTGGTACACCAGCCCGAACTGGATGATGTGGAACGCCCAGGTGTGCGGTCTGCTGCACGGTTCGACGATCGTCCTGTACGACGGCAGCCCGGCCGATCCGTCGACCGACCGCTTGTGGCAGATCGCCGCCGATCTGGGGGTCACGGTGTTCGGCACCAGCCCCGGCTATCTCAAGGGATGCGAGCGGGCCGGCGTCGAACCGGGCTCGGTCCTGGATCTCTCGCGGCTCAGGATCGTCGCGGTCACCGGATCGATCCTGCCCGCGGCGGCGAACCGGTGGATCCGCGATGCGGTGAGCCGCACCGCGCAGGTCGGCTCGACCAGTGGCGGCACCGACATCGTCGGCATCTTCGTGTCGAGCAATCCGATCCTCCCGGTCTACGACGGCGAGATCAGCGGAGTCGCGCTGGGCGTGTCATTGCAGGTCTGGGACGAGTCCGGGCAGCCGGTGCCGCCCGGCACACCGGGGGAGATGGTCATCACCGAGCCGATGCCGTCGATGCCCATCGGGTTCTGGAACGATCCCGACGGCGAGATCTACCGTGAGACGTACTTCGCCGAGTTCCCCGGGGTGTGGCGTCACGGCGACGCGATCACGCTGACCGACCGGGGCACCGTCCTGATCCACGGCCGCACCGATGCGACGCTGAACCGCAACGGCATCCGCCTGGGAAGCGCCGAGATCTACGACGCCGTGGAGTCGCTGCCCGATGTGCTCGACACGCTGGTCGTAGGTGTCGAACGGCCCGACGGCGGCTACTGGATGCCGCTGTTCGCGGTCGTGGGCGAGGATGCCGGCGATCCGGAGGAGATCGGCCGCCGGATCCGCGACCGGCTGCGGGAGCACACCTCGCCGCGCCACGTGCCCGACGAGGTCATCATCGCCCCCGCGCTCCCGCACACCAAGACGGGCAAGAAGCTCGAGGTGCCGGTCAAGCGGCTGCTGGCCGGGCAGCGCACGGGTGACGTGGTGAGCGCCGGCGCGGTCGACGACCCCGACGCGCTCCAATGGCTGATCGAGTTCGCCGATGCCCGCGCCGCGGCGGTCGGCGAGGACGACGTCGAGCCCACCGACAATTACCGCGACTGGCGGGTGTACTCCGAGCAGCGCATGTCCCGGATCCTCGCCGCGGCGCTCGAGACGTTCGCCGAGAAGGGCTACCACGGCACGAGCACGCGCCTGCTGGCCGAACGCTCGGGTCTGTCGGTGCCCGGGATCTATCACCACTACAAGTCCAAGCAGGACATCCTGTTCGACCTGATGCTGGTGGTCGTCGACGAGCTGATCGAACGCAATCGCTACGCCTTGGACGAGGTCGACGAGAGCCCGACGGCGCAGTTCGACGTTCTCGTCGAGTCCCTGCTGCGGTTCCACATGAACCGCCAGAAGGGGGCGCTGCTGTGCGCGAACGAGATCGGGAATCTGACCGCCGAACACCGGGCCCGGTTCATCGCCCGGCGCGAGGAGCAGCAGCGGATGCTCGACGTCGTGGTGTCGGACGGCGCCGCGGCGGGCGACTTCAGCACGCCGCACCCGGTCGATGCGAGTCGCGCCATCACGTCGCTGTGCCTCGGTGTCGCGAGCTGGTACCACGTCGACGGGGAACTGCCGCCCGACGAGTTCCTGACGCGGTACCGGGCGATCGCGCGCTCGATCGTCGGCATGGGCTGAACGGGCGAGTCGACGGCCTACGCTGAACCCATGCCCGAGACTTCGCACCGGATCGCCGTCCTGATCGACGCCGACAACGCTCCCGCCTCCAAGATCGACGCGATCCTGGCGGAGGTGGCCACATTCGGGAATGCGCACGTCCGCCGCGCCTACGGCGACTGGACGCGCGGCGAACTCAAGGGCTGGACGGCGATCCTGCAGGACTACGCGATTGCGCCGGTGCAGCAGTTCGCCTACACCAAGGGCAAGAACGCCTCGGACATGGCGCTGGTGATCGACGCCATGGACCTGCTGCACGCCGGAACGGCCGACGGCTTCGCGATCGTGTCGAGCGACGCCGATTTCACGCCGCTCGTGATGCGCCTGCGCCAGTCCGGTGCCACCGTGCTGGGCTTCGGCCAGGAGAAGACACCCGATGCGTTCGCGAACGCCTGCTCGCAGTTCCTCTACATCGACCGCGTCGAGGCCCCCGATGACGACGAGGACGAGGACCCGCGCCTGCCCGCCCGGCGGATGCCGCGCAACGAGCTGCGTCAGAACGCGCGCCTGGTCCAGATGCTGCGCACCGCCGTCGACGCGGCGAGCGACGACGACGGCTGGGCGAACCTGGGGGCCGTCGGCAACCAGATCGCCAACCAGTCGTCGTTCCAGCCGCGCAACTTCGGCTACGCCAAGTGGATCGGCCTGATCGATGAGATCGACCTGTTCGAGGTCGAGCGTTCGAACAATGCGGTCACGATCCGCCGCAAGCCCACGCGCCGCAGCGGTCGCAAATAGCCGAACAGTGGTCAGTCGGGCCGACGACCAGCGCAGATGGCAGTAGCATGCAGTCTCGTCGAGCCCCGATCTCAAGGAGAAGTTCATGACGACATCAGGCAAGGGTGCCGCCGGGGGTGCCGTGAACGAGTCAGGCACCTGGACGGCGTCGGCCGAGTCCAAGGCCAAGGCGAAGAAGCTGCGCATCTTCGCGATCTCGCTGTGGGTGCTGGGCATCGCGATCGAGATCGGCGCCATCTTCGGACTGCTGGTCAACAAGTCGATCCTGTCGGACAAGACGACGGTCGACGACCGGGGCGCGCTCGTCACCACGAGCGGCTTCCCGACGTGGGCGTTCATCCTGCTGATCGTGCTGCTCGTCCTCGACGGCATCGTCGTCGTGATCGGCTCGATGCTGTGGAAGAAGGCCAATACGTACGATCCGGCCTCGAAGTCCGAGCCGGTCAAGTTCTTCATCCAGAATCAGCTCGGCGCGTTCATCCCGATCCTGGCGTTCCTGCCGATCATCATCTTGATCTTCCTCAACAAGGACATGGACAAGACCCAGAAGGGCGTCGCGGGCGCGGTCGGCATCGTCGTGGCTGCGGTCGCCGTGCTCCTGGGCATCGACTTCAACCCGTCCTCGGTCGAGAAGTACACCGCTGAGAAGCAGGCCGTGATCCAGCTGCTGGGCGAGGACCAGGTCTATTGGGCCGGCGGCGGCGAGGTCTACCACGTGTGCGGACAGGTCTCCGATCTCGCCAAGAGCGATGTCGAGTCCGGCACCACGGCCGATGCTGTCGCCGCAGGCAAGCCGCGCCTGACGCTGAAGCTGGAGTCGGAGCTGAACGCCTGCAACCGGGCCGTGCCGAACAACATCGACGAGATCGTCTCGGCGATCCGCGCTGTTCAGCAAGGTCAGACCAGCGAGCAGATCCTGCCCACACCGGACTGGACGGGTGTCTCCAACGCTCCGAGCGGCGGCGCGCTCGACACGCTCAACGATGCGCTCGACGAGGTGAAGGACGCCGCCTGACGCACTCAGCGCACGAACACCTCGCGTAGCGGCAACGCGAGTGGCGCAGGTGTGTGGTGAGACAGGCTGTTGCCACCACACACCTGCGCCACTCGTTGAGCGAGTTGCGCCACGCGCGAGGCACTGCGGCCGGACGGTCATGTCCGATTTCCGCCAGATCCTGTCGGTGAGGCGAGCCATGATGGTGGCATGGAACTCGATCACACGCGCTGCTACCGGGCCGTCGCCGCGCGTGATGCGCGGTTCGACGGCGTGTTCTACACAGCCGTGCGCACCACCGGCATCTACTGCCGGCCGTCGTGCCCGGCCGTCACGCCGAAGCCCGAGAACGTGACGTTCCATCCGTCCGCGGCAGCTGCTCAGGACGCCGGCTACCGGGCGTGCCGACGCTGCCGGCCCGACACGACACCGGGTTCGCCGGAGTGGAACGTGCGCGCCGATGCCGTCGGCCGCGCGATGCGGCTGATCGGCGACGGCATCGTCGAACGGGAGGGTGTCGACGGTCTGGCCGGCCGGCTGGGGTTCAGTACCCGGCACGTGAACCGGATGATCTCGGCCGAGCTCGGTGCCGGTCCGCTGTCGCTGGCGCGGAGTCGCCGCGCCCAGTCGGCACGGGTCCTGATCGAGACCACCGACCTGTCCATGGCCGATATCGCGTTCGCGGCCGGATTCGCGTCGATCCGTCAGTTCAACGACTCGGTTCGTGCGGCGTTCGCGCTGAGCCCGTCCGAGCTGCGGGCCCGCCGTCGCGGGCCCCAGCGCGACAGCGCACCGCCGGGACGTGTGCGCGTGCGCCTCGCGGTGCGCCGGCCGTTCCACGCCGAGGGCCTGCTCGACTTCTTCGCGAGTCGTGCGATCACCGGGGTCGAACGGGTCGTGGGACGCACGTATGCGCGCGTCGTCGACCTGCCGCACGGGCCCGGTGTCGTGGAACTGACCCTGCACGACGACCATGTGGCCTGCGTACTCGAGCTGACCGATCTGCGCGACACCGCGGTGGCCGTGGAGCGGTCCCGGCGGGTGCTGGACCTGGACGCCGATCCGGTCGCGATCGACCAGGTGCTGGCGGCCGACCCGGTCCTGGCGCCACTCGTCGAAGCGGCACCGGGCCTGCGTCTGCCGGGTCAGTTCGACGGATTCGAGGTCGTCGTGCGGGCGATCGTGGGCCAGCAGGTGTCGGTGGCGGGTGCTCGCACCGTCCTGGGTCGCATCGCCGAACGACACGGTGTCCCGGTCGATCTCGATCTGGCCTCTCAACACGGCCTGAGCAGGACGTTCGCGCGTGCTGAATCTCTGGCGACCGTCGACGACGACTCGCTGAGCATGCCGCGCGCCCGGGCGCGCGCGATGATCGGCGTCGCGAACGCTGTCGTCGACGGCTCGCTTCTCCTCGACGCAGGTGCCGACCGTGAGGCGACCAGAGCCCGCCTGCTCACCGTCCCGGGTATCGGGCCCTGGACGGCCGACTACGTCGCGATGCGGGCCTTGCGCGATCCCGACATCCTGCTCGAGACCGATCTGATCGTGAAGCGCCGGCTCCGACACCACGGCGTCGACGCCGGTCGTTCCGCGGCCTGGGCGCCCTGGCGCTCGTACGCCGCACTGCATCTGTGGCGCGATAGCGCCACGTCCTCGTCCACGAATCTCTCGAAGGAAGCATCATGACCACACGTTGGATGGACTCGCCCATCGGCGGCCTGCGGATCCACGCCTCGGCGGGCCTCATCACCGCGATCGACTTCGGCGCCCGCGCCCGGGGCGCGCGAACGGCCGACGTCCTGCTGGACCGGGCGGAGCAGCAGCTCACGGAGTACTTCGCGGGCGATCGCACCGAGTTCGATCTGCCGCTGGCCAACGACGGCACCGAGTTCCAGCAGAAGGTCTGGTCGGAGCTGTGCAAGATCCCGTACGGCGAGACCGCCACGTACGGAGAGATCGCCGCCCGTCTCGGCTACGACAATGCCGTCGCTCGTGCGGTGGGCGCGGCCAATGGGGCGAACCCGATCCCGATCGTCGTGCCCTGCCACCGGGTCATCGGTGCCGACGGCACGCTCACCGGATATGCCGGCGGCATCGAGCGCAAGACGGTCCTGCTCGATCTGGAGCAGCCCGGCCTGTTCTAGTTCGCCTGCTGTTCATCTACGCCCGGCACGATCGCGCCATGGCTAAGAAGGCGCCCGGCAAGAAGGCCGATCCGGCCGTGGTCAAGCTGCTCAAGAAGCAGGAGGCGTTGGTCGCCGAGTTGACGGCGCAGCTGAAGAAGCAGGGCAAGAGGCTCAAGCGGTCCGAGGCCGATCGTGCCGATCTGGAGCGCCGGGTCGAGAAGCACAAGGCGCGGGCCAAGGCGGCCAAGCGCAAATACCAGGCGATCAAGGATCACGAGACCGACCGCCCCGTTCCGAAGATCGGCCCCGACTCGCCGCTGCCGGACGAGACGGGCGCTGTGCCGGACGAGGCGGGCCCGGACGAGTCCTGGACGGTCGCGCGCCTGCGAGCCGAGGCGCGGGCGCGCGGGATCGTCGGCTACTCGCGTCTGACGAAGGCGCAGATCCTCGAGGCGCTCCGCTGATCCGCGCCCGCGGTTTACCTAGTTAGCTAGGTAACGCGTCACTAACCCCGGCGAATTCAGCGTGGTCAGTCCTGGTTTACCTAGTTAACTAGGTAAACCAGGACCCCTCCTCAGGAGCTGCGACGCAGGGACTGCGAGAGACGTTCGGCGGCCGCGGCCACGGCGGGGGCGTGCATCCGGCCGGGCTGGCGGGTCAGGCGCTCGAGCGGCCCGGAGACCGACACGGCGGCGACCACCTTGCCCGAGGGGGAGCGCACGGGAGCGGAGACCGAACCGACGCCCGTCTCGCGTTCGGCGACGCTCTGCGCCCATCCGCGACGGCGCACCGCCGACAGCTCGGCGGCCGAGAATTCCGACTTGAGCAGCCCCTTGTTCATGCGCTCCGGGTCCTCCCAGGCGAGCAGGACCTGCGCCGCGGAGCCGGCGTTCATGGTCAGCTGGCTGCCGACCGGGATGGAGTCGCGCAGACCCGTGGGCCGGTCCGCCGCGGCGACGCACACCCGGAAGTCGCCCTGGCGGCGGAACAGCTGGGCGGACTCGCCGGTGATGTCGCGCAGTCGGGCCAGAACCGGACCGGCCGCGGCCAGTAGCCGATCCTCGCCGGCCGCCGCCGCGAGTTCGCCCAGGCGAGGGCCGAGGATGAACCGGCCTTGCATGTCGCGCGCGACGAGCCGATGATGCTCCAGAGCGACCGCGAGACGGTGGGCGGTCGGCCGAGCCAGGCCGGTCGCCGTCACCAGACCGGCCAGGGTCGCCGGGCCGGGCTCGAGGGCCGCCAGCACGAGGGCGGCTTTATCGAGGACGCCGACTCCGCTAGAGTTGTCCATGTCTTGATACTGCCGTATCGAATGTTGAGACGCAACTCAGTGCACAGGGCCGAGATGGGCAAGGAGCCGACATGGGCAGGACACTCGCCGAGAAGGTGTGGGACGACCACGTCGTCCGCAGTCATGCAGGAGAACCCGATCTGCTGTTCATCGACCTCCATCTCATTCATGAGGTCACCAGCCCCCAGGCCTTCGACGGACTCCGCCTGGCCGGCCGCCCCGTGCGTCGGCCCGACCTGACGCTGGCCACCGAGGACCACAACATCCCGACCACCGATCTGGACAAGCCGATCGCGGACCTGGTGTCGCGCACCCAGGTCGAGACCTTGCGCCGCAACGCCGAGGAGTTCGGCGTCCGCCTGCACCCGATGGGCGATATCGACCAGGGCATCGTGCACGTCGTGGGCCCGCAGCTGGGCCTGACCCAGCCCGGCATGACGATCGTGTGCGGCGACTCGCACACCGCGACCCACGGAGCGTTCGGCTCGATCGCGTTCGGCATCGGCACCTCCGAGGTCGAGCACGTGCTCGCCACGCAGACGCTGTCGCAGGCCAAGCCCAAGATGATGGCCGTCGAGGTCACCGGCGAACTGCCCGAGGGCTCGACCGCGAAGGACCTGATCCTGGCACTCATCGCCCAGGAGACCACCGGCGGCGGCCAGGGCTACATCGTGGAGTACCGCGGCGAGGCCATTCGCAAGCTGTCGATGGAAGCCCGCATGACGATCTGCAATATGTCGATCGAATGGGGCGCCAAGGCGGGCCTGATCGCCCCGGACCAGACCACCTACGACTACCTGGAGGGTCGCCCCAGCGCGCCGACCGGAGCCGAGTGGGACGCGGCCGTCGCCTACTGGGACACGCTGGTCAGCGACGACGACGCGGTGTTCGACAAGGTCGTCACACTCGACGCCTCGCAGGTCACGCCGTTCGTCACGTGGGGCACCAATCCCGGCCAGGGCGTCCCGCTCTCGGCGAGCGTGCCCGATCCGGAGTCGTTCGACGACCCGATCCTGCGTGAGTCCGCCGCCAAGGCACTGACCTACATGGGCCTGACCGCCGGCACCCCGATGCGCGACATCAAGGTCGACACGGTCTTCATCGGCTCGTGCACCAACGGCCGCATCGAGGACCTGCGGGTGGCCGCCAAGCTCATCGAGGGCCGCAAGGTCGCCGACGACACCCGGATCCTGGTGGTCCCGGGCTCGGTGCGGGTGCGCCTGCAGGCCGAGGAAGAGGGCCTCGACGTCATCTTCAAGGACGCCGGGGCCGAATGGCGCGGCGCGGGCTGCTCGATGTGCCTGGGCATGAACCCCGACCAGCTGACCCCGGGCGAGCGCTCGGCGTCGACGTCGAACCGCAACTTCGAGGGCCGTCAGGGCAAGGGCGGCCGCACCCACCTGGTCTCGCCCGATGTGGCCGTCGCGACCGGCGTGCTCGGCCACCTCGCCTCGCCCGCCGACCTCCCCGAACTGGCAGGAGCCTGATCATCATGGACAAGTTCACGTCGCATACGGGCGTCGGCGTCCCGCTGCGCCGCAGCAATGTCGACACCGACCAGATCATCCCGGCGCACTGGCTCAAGAAGGTCACCCGCGACGGCTTCGAGGACGGCCTGTTCGAGGCGTGGCGCAAGGACCCGGACTTCATCCTCAACAAGTCGCCGTACGACCGGGCGACCGTGCTGGTGGCCGGCCCCGACTTCGGCACCGGCTCCTCACGTGAACACGCCGTGTGGGCCTTGCAGAACTACGGCTTCAAGGTCGTGCTCTCGTCGCGCTTCGCCGACATCTTCCGCGGCAACTCGGGCAAGGCCGGCCTGCTGGCCGCGCAGGTCGACGACAAGGTGATCCAGCGACTCTGGGACTACCTGGAGGCCAATCCGGGAGCGACCGTGACGGTCGACCTGGAGTCCCGCACGGTCAAGGCGGGCGAGGGCCACAGCGCTGGACCTTCGCCTGACGGCGAGGGGGCGATCGAGGACTCCTTCACGATCGACGACTACACGCGGTGGCGTCTGCTCGAAGGGCTGGACGACATCGGCATCACGCTCGGGCACGAGGACGACATCGCGGCGTACGAGTCGCGTCGCCCTGCGTTCAAGCCCGCTACCCTCTGAAGTTCGTGAGGCCGGGCGACCGGCCGGGACGGGGGGTCGCATGGGAAGCCGGCTACGGACATCGTGGGTGGCAGGAGCGCTGACCGGCGCTCTTGCGTTGGCCGCATGCGGTCTCGACGACGGTGCGGTCAGCGCGCTCGACCAGCTCCCGGGCGTCGAGCACGCCGGATCGTTCTGCGAGCTGACGTTCTGTTCGATCGATGTCGATCTGGAGTCCGACATCACGGCGGGTGAGCTGCGCGACGTGATCGAGCGGACCGCCGACATCCGTGGAGCGGACTCGACCCGGCTGGACCTCCCGCTGTCCGGGGACGCGACGATGCAGATCACGCGTGACGGGCGGGTCGACACCGATTCCGGCCGGGTGGCCGACGCGGCGCTTCGACTGAGGGCGTTCGGCGGGCTGCAGAGTGCGGAACTGGCCCTGAGCGACCGCGCCTCGGGCCTGCGGGTCACGGTCGACCGATCGGGCCCGGTCGCCCTCGACCGGGCCGAGGCCGCCTGGGACACCGTGGCGACGCTGCCGCACCCCCGCCTGAGCCTGACGTCGCGCGGCGTGACCAGCCGACGCGATCAGGGGGTCGATGTCGCTGCGACCGCTACGTATCCGGTGGCCGCGGCGGGCTATGTCCGCGATCTCATCACGGGGCCCCACAGCGAGCTGATCACGGGTGCCGCGATCGACCAAGACAGGATCAGACTCGGGTCCAGCACGGCGCGGGGCGCGCGGGAGCTGGAGCGCCTGCTGAACGACGGCGCCGAGCCGCCCGCAGGGGTGACGGTGAGCGTCGTGGTCGCCGCCGACGCGTCACAACTACGAGATCGTGGGATCGATCACGACGCCGAGGTCAGGGCGATGCTGGACGCGCTGGTCGATGCGGGACTGCCCGAGAGCGATCTCGCGATCCACGAGACCACGGTCGCCGTTGCCGCCGCGGCGGGATCGCCGGAGACGGTGGCGGCGGCGATCGACCGGGCCCGGTCGGCAGCGCCGGACGCCGCGCGTTCGATCGGCATCGAGATAGAACTCGACGAAGATGCGACCGTCTCGCTCGGCACCGTGGGCAGCACCGCGCTCGTGATGCTCGGCGAGCGGGTGCGCTCGATGCCCGGAGCGGCCGAGCTGAAGGTCAGGGCGAGCGACCCGTCGGCCGGGCACCGCGCCAGGCCACCGGCCGACACCGACGCATCGGTGACCCTGACGATGCGGTCGAGCTCGCTCGACGACACGGTCACCGCAGTGGCGAGAACCGTCCGCGGCTGGAGCGGTCCCGAGACCTCGTTGAGCCTGCATCTCGTGGCGGTCGACCCGGAGGGGCGACGGCCCAGCGCCCACCTGAGGGTCGACCGCGAGGCGGGCATCTGGGTGCCCAGCAGCCTGGGCCGATCCACCGCGGAGACGGATCGGGCCGCTGTCGCCGCATGGAACGCCGGAGCTCGATAGCGGGTATCTGCTGCGGTGGAGCGACCGGCCCGGACGGTAGTGTCTGGTGTCATGCAACGTCGGCCGGTCCCGCGGATGATCCGGGTCATCAGGTTCTTCATCCGGCCGCTTCTGATGATCCTGACCAAGCGCGACTGGCAGGGTGTCGAGCATCTGCCGCCGACCGGCGGGTACGTGCTGGCACCCAATCATCTCTCGCACCTCGACCCGATCCTGATCTCGCATTTCATGCTCGACCACAACATCGCACCGAGATTCCTGGGCAAAGACACGTTGTTCACCGTGCCGGTCGTCGGTTGGATCGTGCGGAAGGCCGAGCAGATCCCGGTCTACCGCACGTCTGGGGGAGCCGCGGAGTCGTTACGCGACGCCGCGGCGGCGATCGAGTCGGGCCAGGTCATCACGGTCTACCCCGAGGGCACCATCACGCGTGATCCCGGGGCGTGGCCGATGTCGGGTCGTACCGGCGCCGTGCGCCTGGCCCTGATGACCGACACCCCGCTGATCCCGATGATGCAGTGGGGCGCCCAGGAGATCCTGTGGCCGTACACCAAGAAGCCGAGGTTCTTCCCGCGCAAGACCATCCACATCCGGATCGGTCCGCCGGTCGACCTCTCGGACCTGCGGGGGCGGGAGCTGACCGAGGAACTGCTGCACACCGCGACCGACCGCCTGATGGACACGCTCACCGACCTGATGGCCGAGCTGCGCGGCGAGCTGCCGCCCACGCCTCGTATCGACGTGCATTCGTTGGGCAAGTCGCGCACGAACTACCAGGGACCCGACCAGGAGCTGGAGGCCTGATGGCTCAGATCGCCGTGATGGGAGCGGGCTCGTGGGGCACCGCATTCGCCCTCGTGCTCGCCGATGCCGGCAACACCGTCCATATGTGGGGGCGGCGCGCCGAGCTGTGCGAGGCGATCTCGACCCGGCACGAGAATCCCGACTATCTACCGGGCATCGTGCTGCCCGACAACATCACGGCCAGTCCCGATCCGGCGACCGCGCTGGCCGATGCCGAGGTCGTGGTGCTCGCCGTGCCCTCGCAGCAGCTGCGGGCCAATCTGGAGTCATGGGCCGAGCACCTGCCGTCCGATGCGGTGCTGGTGAGCCTGATGAAAGGCGTCGAGCTGGGCACGCATCTGCGGATGAGCGAGGTCATCGCCGAGCTCACCGGTGCCGGGCCCGAGCGCATCGCGGTGGTGTCGGGCCCGAACCTGGCCCGGGAGATCGCCCAGCGCGAGCCCGCTGCCAGCGTCGTGGCCTGCAGCGATCCCGATGTCGCGGAGCGGCTCCAGCAGTTGTGTCACACCACGGCGTTCCGGCCGTACACCAATCTCGACGTGGTGGGATGCGAGCTGGCCGGCACCACCAAGAACGTGATCGGTCTGGCCGTGGGCGTCGCCGTGGGCCTGGGGTACGGCGACAACTCGAAGGCATCGATCATCACGCGCGGTCTGGCCGAGGCGGCCCGCCTGGGCATCGCGATGGGGGCCGACCCGGTGACCTTCATGGGCTTGGCCGGCATGGGCGATCTGGTCGCGACCTGCTCGTCGCCGCTGTCGCGCAATCGCACGTTCGGCGAGAAACTCGGTCAGGGCATGACGGTCGACGAGGTCGCGGCTCAGACCCGGCAGGTCGCCGAGGGTGTCAAGTCGTGCCGGTCGATCAGTGAGCTGGCCAGGATGCACGGGGTCGAGATGCCCATCGTCGAGCATGTGGCCGCCCTGATCGCGGGCGAGATGAGCCCCTCGGACCTGGTCGATGCACTCATCTCGCGCAAGGCCAAGTCCGAGGGCTCCTGACCGAACCGGCCGCTCAGGAACGCACGGTCACGACCGGACGGAGTCGAGCGCGCGCTTGATGTCGGTCCACAGGTCGTCGACGTCCTCGATCCCGACGGACAGACGGATCAGCCCGTCGGGCACCGACTCGGGCTCCGCCGCGTGCCGTCGCCGCCGTTCCCAGGTGCTCTCGACGCCGCCGAGGCTGGTCGCGTGCAGGATCAGGGCGCTCGACTCGGTCAGCTTCTCGGCCGCCTGCGATCCGCCGGCGATCTCGAACGCGAGGACCGTGCCGAAGCCCGGATAGCGCGAGTACACCACCTGAGGATCGTTCGAGAGCCGCTTGTGCAGGGCCTTGGCGTTGGCCTCCGCGCGCTCCAGGCGCACGTCGAGCGTCCGCAGGCCGCGGGTCGCGAGGAAGGCCTCGAGGACGCCGGGCGATGCTCCGAGGCGGGTCCGGCGACGCTCGAACGTCCTGCGAGCGCGGGCGTCACGGGTCACGACGGCGCCGAGGATGACATCGCTGTGTCCGGACAGCAGTTTGGACGCGGAGTGCACGACCACGTCCGCCCCTGCGTCGAGCGGGCGTTGGCGCAGGGGAGTGGCGAACGTGTTGTCGACGACGACCACGGTGTCCTGACTGGCCGCGGCCTGGCAGATCGCCTCGAGGTCAGCGACCTGCAACGTCGGATTGGTGGGGCTCTCGACCCAGACCATGCTGGCGTCCCGGATGGCTCCCACGACCTCGGTCGTGTTCTCGATGTCGACGGCGTCGACCGAGAAGAATCCACGGCGCGCGCGCTCGCCGATCAGCTCGAGGGTGCCGCTGTAGGCGCTGTGGGGCACCACGACCCGGCCGTCACGTGGGATCAGGTCGACGACGGCCGCGGTCGCGGCCATCCCGGAGGCGAAGGCGACGGCGTGGCCGCCCTCGAGATCGCCGAGCACCTGCTCGAACGGCTCCCAGGCCGGGCTGCCGTGGCGCGCGTACTCGCTCGGTCCCCCTGGTATCAGGGCCGACGCCGGTGAGATCGGGGAGTTCAGCGGCTGGCCGGGTTGTCTTGGTGGTCGTCCGGAGGCGACCGCGATGGTCGCAGGGGAAAGCGGGGTATGTCCAGGCATGCGGCTATTGTGCCTGCGCCGGTAGGGTGCTCACCAATGAGTCCCGACACCACGGCTCCGGCTGCCCCCCGATTGGGGGTCGTCTTCGGAGGACGGTCCAGTGAGCACGGCGTCTCGTGCCTGACCGCGCGAGAGGTCCTGGCGGTCATCGATCGCACGCGCTACGACGTCGTGCCGATCGGCATCACCCGCGACGGCGACTGGGTGCACGAGACCGCCGACTGGAGCGATCTGCCCCCCGGCGTCCTGCCCGAGGTGCGCGACGACAGCCCGGCGTTCTCATGGGACGAACTGCGCGAACTCGATGTCGTGTTCCCCCTGCTGCACGGCCCGTGGGGCGAGGACGGCACGATCCAGGGCCTGCTGGAGATGTCGGGCGTTCGCTATGTGGGGGCGGGGGTGCTCGCCAGTTCGGTCGGCATGGACAAGCCGTTCGCCAAGACCGTGTTCGCCGCGGGCGGCATCCCGCAGCTGCCCTATGTCACGATCCTGCCGTGGGAGTGGACCTCTCGCCGCGACCGGGTCGAGGCCCGTGTGCGAGCCCTGGGCCTGCCGGCGTTCGTCAAACCGGCCCGTGCGGGCTCCAGCTCCGGCGTCATGATGGTCGAAGCGTGGGACGAGCTCGCCGGTGCGGTCGAGAAGGCCCAGGCGTTCGACCCGAAGGTCATCGTCGAGGCGGCGGCGCGCGACAAGCGTGAGCTCGAGTGTGGTGTCATCCAGGGCCCTGACGGGCGGCCCATCGCCTCGGTGGTCGGCGAGATCACGGTCGATGAGTCGTCGGCGCACGAGTTCTACGACTTCGAGGCCAAGTATCTCGACGGCACCAGCGCGAACCTGATCCCCGCCGACATCGACCAGACGCTGTCCGAGCGCATCCGCACACTGGCGGTCCAGGCGTTCGAGGCGCTCGGGTGCGAGGGCCTCGCGCGTGTCGACTTCTTCTGGACGACCTCGGCCGGTGGTGGCGGGTTGGTGCTCAACGAGATCAACACGATGCCCGGCTTCACCCCGTTCTCGATGTTCCCGCGGCTCTGGGAGAGGTCAGGGGTGTCGTACGCCGAACTGGTCGAGCGCCTGATCCAGCTCGCCCTGGCCCGCGATCCCGGCCTCCGCTGATTCCCAGGGCACGTGAGTGGCGCAAGATGCGCCGCTCGCGTGGCTCACTGGCAGGGATCGGTGAGTTCGGTGTGCTGCTTGACGGTGTCGGCGAGGTCGATCAGCGCACCGGCCGCGGGCTCGATGTCAGGGGGGACGTCGACGCTGACCGCCGGTGAACGGCCGATCGTCGTGAACAGGTGAGCGCCGCCGTCGCGTTCCTCGGTGAACCAGCCGATGCCGTCGACGTCGTCGCACCGCGAGGTCGGTGTCAGGGCCGCCGGGCGGGTGACGCCGCAGCGGAGCACGATGCGCGGATCGCCCCACGCGGCCACGCGCTCGCTGTCGACGGGGGTCGAGTCCTGGCCGGCCACCTGTTCGGGCACGGCATCGACGATCTGCCGGCAGATCGCGCCGGTGCCTTGCTCGGTGGGGAAGTCGTACAGGCCGCTTCCGCAGGCGGCCACGAGCAGGCACGCCGTCAGGGCGGTCGCGAGAGGGCGTAGGGGCACGTCAGATGCGAACGATGGGGCAGGTCAGCGTGCGCGTGATGCCGGCGATTCCCTGGATCTGCGAGACCACGAGCGCACCGAGTTCGTCGACGCTGGCTCCCTCGACCTGCACGATGACGTCATAGGGCCCGGTGACGTCGTCGGCCTGGGTCACGCCGGCCACGTCGGCGATCGCCGTGGCCACGTCGGCCGCCTTGCCCACTTCGGTCTGTACCAATACGTAAGCCTGGACGGACATGGTGATCCCCTCCTGTGACGCGTCGGGCGACGGGGTACGGGGCCACCGTAACTGATCGTGCCTCGTCGCGGTGTTGCGCCGACTCGGCGCAGCCGGTGTGCGCGAGGATGTCGTCATGACGGTGGGCGGACGCACGATCGGCGATCTCGGCGAGTTCGGCCTGATCGACGAGATGACGCGCCAGATCGGCACCAGCGCCGCCGTGCTGGTCGGACCGGGCGACGACGCCGCGCAGATCGCGACCGGCGCCGTCGGGACCCTGGTCACGACCGATCTGCTGATCGAGAACCGGCACTTCCGCCGCGACTGGTCGAGCGCCTACGAGATCGGCCGCAAGGCCGCTGCGTGCAATCTGTCCGACATCAACGCCATGGGAGGTCGTGGCACCGCCCTGACCGTCGGGTTCGCGGCACCCGCCGACCTGCCGGTCGAATGGGCCGTCGATCTCACCCGCGGTATGGAGGAGGAGGCCGCCAAGGTGGGCGCCCACATCGTGGGCGGCGACATCTCGGCCGCCGACACGATCGTCGTCGCCGTGACGGCACTCGGCAAGGCGACACGAGTCGTCACGCGCGACGGCGCCAAGCCGGGCGATGTGGTGGCCGTCGCGGGCACCCTCGGTCTGTCAGGGGCGGGCTACGCGGCGCTGAGTCGCGGATTCCGGTCGCCGAAGGTCGCGGTCGAGGCCCACCGCATTCCCGAGCCGCCGTACGAGGCGGGACCACAGGCGGCCGAGGCGGGCGCGTCGTCGATGACCGATGTCAGCGACGGACTGGTGGCGGACCTGGGTCACGTCGCGGCGGCCTCGGCCGTCGGCATCGACCTCGATCCCGCTGCGTTCGACCTGCACGAGGCGGTCCGCACGGTCGGCGAGGCGTTGCAGACCGATCCGTTGCGCTTCGTGCTCGCCGGGGGCGACGACTACGCCCTGGTCGCCACGTTCTCGCCCGTCGTCGCCGTTCCGGCCGGATGGACGGTGGTCGGCTCGGTCCACGAGGGTTCTGGCGTCACGGTGGCGGGTGCTCCGTACGAAGGTCCCACCGGGCATCAGCATTTTCGTTGAGTTGTGCGGGCTTGATGTGCCGCTTGGCGTCAGTCTTTGCTCGCCGTACGGGCGAGGACGACCGGGCCGGCGCTGCTCGTGGCTTGGTTGGTCACACCGGTACCAGGAACACCAGCGGCGACAGCTCACCCAGGAAAATTGCCTTGATCACAGGACGTTTTCTGTGATCAATGCAAGTTCCCTGTCATCTCGACGCTGAAGCCGACCAGCGCGCCCGGCCGCCGCTGTCATCCCAAGCCCCTACCGCAACCACATCGACAGGTTCGACGCCGCGCCACCGAAGCTCCCGCTCACGAGCGCGTGGGGCGCCGGTGAAATTGCAGCGGCGACCTCGAAGTCGAGGTCGCCGGATGCGTCGTCTGCGGTCAGGGCTGGGTCAGCGCGTGACCTTGCCGGCCTTGAGACAGGACGTGCAGACGTTGAGGCGCTTGGGGGTTCCGCCGATGACGGCCCGCACGCGCTGGATGTTGGGGTCGAAACGACGCTTCGTGCGTCGGTGCGAGTGGGAGACGTTGTGGCCGAAGCCGGGTCCCTTGCCGCACACGTCACAGACCGCAGCCACGGTAACTCCTGAATGCTGAGACAACTGAAATCGAATCGGGGTCGCGGGGCGGGCCATCCGTGCGTATGCACGCCGGAGACGCGCCGCGACAACCGCTCAAGAATAGCCGACGACCCCACGGCATGGCCAATCCGGGGCCATGCCCGCGCCTCGTGCGTGCCTCGCACCGGGACACCGGCGATTGCCGGTAGCCTCGGCGCATGGCTCTGGTGCTCAACGCTGCCGCGTTCCGCGCCTGGACCCAACTGTGTGCCGACTCCCTGTCGAGGGCGCGCAACGAGATCGACGCGCTGAACGTGTTCCCCGTGCCCGACAGCGACACGGGCACCAATGCGTCCCTGACGTTCTCGTCAGGAGCCGAGTCTGTCGCCGCCTTGCCGCCCGACGCCGCGCTGCCGGTCCTGGTCAAGACCTACTCCGACGGCCTGCTGACGGGTGCCAAGGGCAATTCCGGGGTCATCCTGTCTCAGCTCGTCCGGGCCTGCTTCCGGGCCCTGCCACTCGACGGAGACGTCGACTCCGCCCATGTGGCGGCGGCGTTCGTGGCGGCCGCCGATGCCGCGTGGGCGGCCGTCGGGGTGCCGGTCGAGGGCACGATCCTGTCGGTCGCCCGTGCCGCGGCCGACGGCGCGCAGAGCTCGGCCGAAGCGGGCGCGCCGCCCAAGAAGGTGTTCAGCGACGCGGCCGCGGCGGCCCGGGTGGCACTGGCTCGCACGCCCGAGCAGCTCGATCGCCTGGCGCGCGCCGGTGTGGTCGACGCCGGAGGTCGTGCGCTGGTCGTGGTGCTCGACGCCACCGACCAGGCGCTGACCGGTGCGTTGCCGACCCCGGTGCAGGCCCGAGTGCCCGTTCCGGTGCAGCAGCCGGGCGACGACCTGGTCGAGGGCGGGCCCGCGTACGAGGTGATGTACCTGCTCGACGCCGATGACGACGAGGTGCCGGCGCTGCGGCGGGCTCTCGCACCCCTCGGCGACTCGCTCGTCGTGGTCGGCGGTGACCGTCTGTGGAACGTGCACGTGCACGTCGACGACGTCGGCGCTGCCATCGAGGCGGGCTTGGCCGCCGGACGGCCGTACCGCATCGCGGTGACCCACTTCGCCGATCAGATCGCGCGCCAGCAGCGTTCGCGCGCCCGAGGCGGACGCGTGGTCCTCGCGGCCACGACGGGCGACGGCCTGGCCGCGCTGTGCCGCGAGGCGGGCGCCGAGCCGCTGGAGTTCACGCGCGACACGCCGTTGACGGGCGACCGTATGGCGTCGGCGCTGGCTGCCACGGGGGCGGGCGAGATCATCGTGCTCCCCAACAACCAGAGGTTCGTCGGGTTGTTCGAGGCGGCAGCTCAAGGCGCTCGTGAGCAGGGTGCGAGGGTCGCGGTGATCCCCACGCACGCGCAGGTGCAAGGCCTGGCGGCTCTGGCCGTTCACGATCCGGGTCTGCCGTTCGACGACGTCGTGGTCGCGATGTCCAGTGCGGCCGCCCACACGCAGCACGGGGCGGTCACGATCGCCACCGAACCCGGCATGACGATGGTCGGTCCGTGTCGGGCAGGCGACGTCCTGGGCGTCATCGCCGGCGACTTCGCGGTCATCGGCGGCGACGTCGCCGAGGTCACCCAGCTGGTGCTCGAGCGGATCCTGTCGCCGGCGGCCGAGATGGTCACGATCGTGCGTGGTGAGGCACTGCTGCAGCCGGACGGCGACGGTTCGGTGATCCGCCAGGTCGAGGACTATCTGCGCGAGGCCCGGCCCGATGTCGACCTCGTGGTCTACGAGGGCGGCCAGGAGAATTATCCGCTGTTCCTGGCGGTCGAGTAGGGGATCGTGGTCATGCGCGTCGACGTCGACAGCAAGGTCCGCTCGGTTGTGGCCGGGGAGGACAAGAAGCTCGAGAAGCTCGGGATCCGCACCGTGGGCGATCTGGTGCGGCACTATCCGCGGCGCTACGTCGAGCTCGGCTCGCCCACGGATCTGAGCGATCTGCGGCCGGGTCAGTACGTCACGGTGCTCGCCGAGGTCGCGAGCGTGAAGGTGATCCCGTTCCGCAACAACCCGCGCCGCAGCCGTACCGAGGTGGTCGTGACCGACGGGACGTCGACGCTGAACCTGACGTTCTTCAACCAGCCCTGGCTGGGCAAGCAGCTCAAGCCCGGTGCCCAGGGGTTGTTCGCCGGTGAGCTCGGAGTCTTCAACAACACCCTGCAGTTGGCGGGCCCGGAGCACGAGATGCTGACCGGCGACGGGGCGCTGGAGGACTCCCGGCTGTCGCGGGGCGTGCTGCCCATCTACCCGGCCACCGCGAAGCTCAGCTCCTGGCAGATCGAGAAGGCCGTGGGTCATGCGCTCGACCTGCTCGACCGCATGCCCGAGCCGCTGCCGGCGCCCGTCCGCGAGGCGCGCAGGCTTCCCGATGCCGATGCCGCCCTTCACTCGATCCACCGGCCGCACGCGATCGCCGAGGCGATGCGGGCGCGCGATCGCTTCCGGTTCGAGGAGGCGTTCGTCGTGCAGACGGTGTTCGCCCAGCGCCGCCACGAGGCGGCCCAGGAGCGTTCCACTCCGCGTCCGTTCGTGCCCGGTGGGCTGCGCGAGCGTTTCGAGCAGCAGTTGCCCTTCGCGCTGACCGGGGGCCAAAGGGCCGTGGTGGACGAGATCGCCGGCGACCTCGAGGGCATCCATCCGATGCATCGGCTGCTGCAGGGCGAGGTGGGATCGGGCAAGACCATCGTCGCGCTGCTCGCCATGCTGCAGGTGGTCGACTCCGGCGGTCAGTGCGCCCTCCTGGCTCCCACCGAGGTGCTCGCGGCGCAGCATCATCGCAGCATCACGGCCATGCTCGGCGACCTGGCCAAGGGCGGCATGCTCGGGGGTGCCGACGGCGCCACCCGGGTACGCCTGCTGACCGGGTCGATGGGGGCCGCCGGACGCAAGGAGTCACTGCTCGATGCGGCATCGGGCGAGGCCGGCATCGTCATCGGCACACATGCGCTCCTCCAGGACACGGTGCAGTTCGCCGAACTCGGCCTGGTGGTGGTCGACGAACAGCACCGTTTCGGGGTCGAGCAGCGGGCTGCCCTGGTCGACCGCGCCGAGATCACGCCGCATGTCCTGGTCATGACCGCGACTCCGATTCCGCGCACCATCGCGATGACCGTGTTCGGCGACCTCGAGGTGTCCACGTTGACCGAACTGCCCGCGGGGCGTCAGCCGATCCAGACCACCGTGGTGCCGGCGGCCGAGCGCCCGGCGTGGCTCGACCGCGCGTGGGAGCGCGTACGCGAGGAGGTCGGGCGAGGCCGGCAGGCCTACGTCGTGGTGTCCCGCATCGGCGAGGGGGAGGAGAGTGCCTCCGAGACCCGATCGTTGAACGAGCTGCACGATGAGCTCGTCGCCGGCCCGCTGACCGGCCTGCGTGTCGACACGCTGCACGGCCGGATGGCCCCGGATGAGAAGGACGCCGCGATGGCGCGGTTCGCCGGGGGCGAGACCGATGTCCTGGTCGCCACGACGGTCGTCGAGGTGGGCGTCGACGTTCCGAATGCCACCGTCATGGTGGTGATGGATGCCGACCGGTTCGGCATCTCCCAGCTGCATCAGCTCCGCGGCCGTGTCGGACGGGGGAGCGAGGCCGGGCTGTGCCTGCTGGTGACGGACGCCGAGAGCGGGTCGCCGTCGCGCGAGCGTCTCGACGCGGTGGCATCGACCACCGACGGCTTCGAGCTGTCGCGCCTCGACGTCGAGCTGCGCCGCGAGGGCGACGTGCTGGGAGCGCGGCAGTCCGGTGTGCGGTCCAGCCTCCGACTGCTGTCGGTGGTGCGCGACGGCGATGTCATCGAGACGGCCCGTCAGGCGGCGACCGAGGTCGTGGCCGACGATCCCACGCTGGCCTCACACCCGGATCTGCTGGCGGCGGTGCGGCGCCTGGAGGAGTCCGAGCAGGCCGACTACCTGGAGCGCACGTGACACGGATCATCGCGGGGCGCTTCGGCGGGCGCCGGCTCGAGGTGCCGAAGGGCGACGGTACGCGTCCGACGACCGACCGGGTGCGCGAGTCGCTGTTCTCGTCGCTGGAATCGGAGCTGGGCGGCTTCGACGGCCTGTGGGTCCTGGACCTGTTCGCCGGCTCGGGGGCGCTGGGACTGGAGGCGATCTCACGCGGTGCCGCGGGCGGGGTCTTCGTCGACTCCGACGCCCGAGCGGTGTCGGCGATCAAGAAGAACGTCCGAGAGCTCGGCATCACGACGGCCCGGGTCGTCAAGGGCAGCGCGGGGGGCTTCGCGACCCGCCCGCACGACGGCCCGATCGACCTGGTGCTCATCGACCCGCCGTATGCCGTGACCACCGATGCGGTGACGTCGCTGGTGCGCAGGATCGCCGTCGATATCGCTCCCGGCGCGCTGTTCGTCGTGGAGCGGTCGACGCGCGACCCGTTCACCTGGCCCGACGAGGTCGAGGCGGTCCGCAGCAGGAAGTACGGCGAGACGACGCTCTGGTACGGCCGGGCCGGAGAACGGGCCGGCGGCCCGTTGGTAGAGTCGCCGGCGTGACGAAAGTCGTGTGCCCCGGATCCTTCGACCCGGTGACCAATGGCCATCTCGACATCATCGAGCGATCGTCCCGGCTCTTCGACGAGGTCGTCGTCGCGGTTCTGGTGAACGAGAACAAGCGAGGCCTGTTCTCGATCGACGAGCGTCTCGAGCTGATCGGCGAGGCGACGGCCCACCTGCCGAACGTCTCGACCGCCTCGTTCGCGGGCCTGTTGGTCGACTTCTGCACCCAGAACGGCATCGACGCGATCGTCAAGGGTCTGCGTGCGGTCACCGACTTCGACTACGAGCTGCAGATGGCCCAGATGAACGGCAGCCTGACCGACGTCGACACCGTCTTCATCCCGACCTCGCCGGAATACTCGTTCCTGGCCTCCAGCCTGGTCAAGGAGGTCGCCAAGCACGGCGGCGACGTCTCGGCCCTCGTTCCGCCCGTCGTGCTCGACCGCCTCAAGACCGCCTTCTGAACCTCGAGATCTGCGCGGTAGTCGTTCAGAGCTCGCATCCGAGACCAACGACTGCGGCGCACATCTCGGGTCAGTCCGGAAGTATCGGTTGCGCTTCGCGTTCGCGGTGTCTCAGTTGCACGGCCCGCTTGACCGCGCCGGCTCCGAACCGGTCGCGCACGGCATCGATCGTGTCGTCGAGCGATGGAGTGCTGCTGACGTCGTAGGGGAGTGCGAGCTGCGCCGGATTGTCGTCGAGGCCGCCCACGCTGACGCCGATCAGGGTGCAGCCGCGATCGGCGATCGCGTCTCGGCGTGAGGCCAGGAGCGTGCGTGCGACCTCGAGCAGCTCTCCGGTGTGCGCCGTGGGCCGCGGCAAGGTGCGCGAGGAAGTCGATCGGGTGAAGTCGTCGAACCGGAGCCGCAGCGTCACGGTGGCCCCCGTGCGGCCGGCGGCCCGCATGCGCCGGGCGACGCGGTCGACCAGCCCCAGCAACACGGTCTGGAGCTTCTCGTCCGAATGCGGTCCGCGGCCCAGCGCATGCTGGGAACCCATGGATCGCCGACGGACACCGGTGCTGACACGGCGCGGGTCCTGCCCATGCGCCAGCGCGTGCAGATGATGTCCGGCCGCCTTGCCGACGACCGATTCAAGCTCGAGGTGGTGCATGCGTGCCAGGTCGCCGACCGTGCCGATGCGGACCGCGTGCAGCTTCTCGGCCGTGACGCGGCCGACGCCCCACAGTCGCTCGACGGGCAGGGCGTGCAGGAATCGCAGCTCGTCGCCCGGCGGGATGACCAGGAGGCCGTCGGGCTTGGCCGAGGCGCTGGCGATCTTGGCCAGGTACTTCGTGCGCGCCACGCCGACCGAGATCGGCAGACCGACGCGTTCGCGGACGTCGACGCGCAGCTGCGCCGCGATCTGGGTCGGTGTCTGGCCGCGGAGCCGCAGGAGACCGCCGACCTCGAGGAAGGCCTCGTCGATCGAGAGGCCCTCGACGAGCGGCGTGGTGTCGCGGAAGACCTCGAACACGGCCCGGCTGGCCTCGGTATAGGCCGAGAAGCGCGCCGGGACGATCACGGCATCGGGGCACAACGCCCGTGCCTGGCGGCCGCCCATCGCGGTGCGCACGCCATACGCCTTCGCCTCGTACGTCGCGGCCAGCACCACCCCGCCGCCCACGATGACCGGGCGGCCGCGCAACGACGGATCGTCGCGGACCTCGACCGAGGCGAAGAACGAATCGAGGTCGGCGTGCAGCACTGTTGCGTCATCCGCCGGAACCGACCCGTTCATGGCCTGACTGTCCCAGCCGACACCGACACTCGATTCGTGCCTCCGGGGCGGTTCGCGGTACGATGATCGTCGGCCTGTTCGCAGGTCGATGATCAATCGCGCACCTGGACGGATGAGCAACGTGCAACCGGGACCATGGGTGGTCGAGACCCGAGGATGGGGTCGACAGCCGGGGACTGAGCGGACCGAGCATCGTTCCGTACAGGCGCCGAAGGGTCTGGGCCACGACGTCTACGGCGTGCCCGAGGATTCCACGATCGAGCTCGAGCTCCGGTTCGAGGCGGTCATGGACGGTGTCCTGGTGACGGGAACGGCCTCGGCACAAGCGTCCGGAGAATGCGTCCGGTGCCTGGAACCGATCGACGACGACGTCACGATCGACTTCCAGGAGCTGTACCTGTTCGAGGATGCGACGGAGGAGGAGTACGCCCTCGAGGACGACCTGCTCGACCTCGAACCCCTGGTCAGGGAAGCGGTGGTGGAAGCACTGCCGCACGACCCGTGGTGTGGTCCGGAGTGTCCGGGACTGTGCCCCGAGTGCGGGGCGCGGATCGCGGATGATCCCGAGCACACCCACGAAGCGGCGGTCGACCCCCGGTGGTCCGCGCTGCAGCAGCTGGCAGAATCAGAAATCCCCAAAAATTCTTAGCTCAGAACGTTCTTAGGAGTCATCGTGGCAGTCCCCAAGCGGAAGATGTCGCGCAGCAACACGCGCCACCGTCGTTCGCAGTGGAAGACGACCGTCGTCCAGGTCGTCGACTGCGCGAACCCGGCCTGCAACGCCAAGGTGCGTCCGCACCACGCGTGCAGCGAGTGCGGCCAGTACGGCGCCCGCGGCGACCGTCGCCAGGTTCTCTGACCCTCGCTGCGAGCCGGTCCACTGACCGCCGACGAACCGGGGCTCGATCAGCTCCGGACGACCCTGGGTGTCCCTGATCTCGACACCGGGCTGCTTCAGCATGCCCTGACCCACCGTTCGTACGCCTACGAGAACGGCCAGATCCCGAACAACGAGCGCCTGGAGTTCCTGGGCGACTCCGTGCTCGGCGTGGTCGTCACCGACACGCTGTTCCACGCCCATCCTGATCTGCCCGAGGGCCAGCTGGCCAAGCTGCGCGCCGCCGTGGTGAGCGCGAAGTCGCTGGCCGTCGTGGCCCGTGATCTCGACCTGGGGGCGCATCTGCGCCTCGGTCGTGGCGAGGAGACCACGGGGGGCCGCAACAAGGCCTCGATCCTGTCCGACACGGTCGAGGCCATCATCGGCGCCGTCTATGTGGCTTTCGGCATGGAGCGGGCCGCCCAGCTCGTCCATCGCGTGTTCGACCCGGTCATGGAGCGGGCCGCCGAACTCGGCGCCGGCCTGGACTGGAAGACCTCGCTGCAGGAGATCTCGGCGAACAACGGCCTGGGCGTGCCTCAGTACCTGCTCGAGGGCACCGGTCCTGATCACGACAAGACTTTCACGGCGGTCGTCACCGTCGGCGACGAGACGTTCGACGGGGGAGTCGGCCACTCCAAGAAGGAAGCCGAGCAGATGGTCGCCGAGATCGCCTGGCGGGCGATCAGCGCCCGACTCGAGTCCGCGAACTGATGACGCCCGCGCCTATCCCCGCGAGTGGCGCAAATTGGTCGCTTGCTTGCGTCGAAGACAACCGAACTGCGCCACTCATGGGCCACGATGCCTGAGCTGCCCGAGGTCGAGGTGGTCCGGCTGGGCCTCGTCGACCATGTCGTGGGTCGTACGGTCATCGGCGTCACGGTTCACGACGCACGCTCGGTGCGGCGTCATCTGCCGGGGCCAGCCGATTTCGCGGCGCGCCTGACCGGCTGCGAGGTCGTCGGCGCGGCGCGGCGGGGCAAGTACCTGTGGCTGCAGCTCGACGCCCACCCTGGAGAGCCTGGCGACGCGGTGCTGTGCCATCTGGGCATGAGCGGACAGTTCCTGATCAGCGCGCCCGACGCGCCGCCGACGCGCCATGAGCGAGTGCGACTCGATCTGTCCGACGGGACGCAGTTGCGATTCGCCGATCAGCGCATCTTCGGCGGCATGTCGTTCAGCGAGGGCGGCGGCGAGCTTCCGGCGGAGATCGCGCACATCGCCCGTGATCCACTCGATCCGCAATTCGATGCGGCCGAGTTCGACCGGCGCATCCGCAAGCGCGAGACGGGCGTCAAGCGGGCGCTGCTCGATCAGACTCTCATCTCCGGTGTCGGCAACATCTACGCCGACGAGTCGCTGTGGCGCTCGCGGCTGCACTATGCCCGCAACACGCGGCATCTCACGCGTCGTGAGGTCGCCACGCTGCTCGGTCATGTCGTCGACGTGATGGGGGAGGCGCTGGCGCAGGGCGGCACGTCGTTCGACGCGCTCTACGTCAATGTCAACGGCAACAGCGGCTACTTCGACCGGTCGCTCCAGGCGTACGGGCAGGAGGGCGAGCCGTGTGAGCGCTGCGGCACCCCGATCCGACGCGACGCCTTCATGAACCGCTCGTCGTACTGGTGCCCGACCTGCCAGCCTCGCCCGCGTCAGGGTCGTTGGTAACCGGTGTCGCAGGTTTCACGCGCTGGCGTGTGAAACCTGCGCTCGCAACAAGGAACTACTTGTTGTCTCCGCAGGCTTCTTGATGTCTGGGTGCCTGCGCGATGCAGACTCGCCTGCACCGCGGTCGGCGGGGGTCGAGCTCCCTGTACCGTCGGCATCGACATGAGCGAGCACACGTACGGTTCCGAGGCGCGGCAGCGGTACGTCACCGAGCCGCCCAAGCGGGCCGAGCGCACACCGTTCGAGCGCGATCGTGCACGCATCGTGCACTCGTCGGCGCTGCGCCGGTTGTCAGCCAAGACCCAGGTCATGGGTGCCGGCACCGACGACTTCGTGCGCAACCGCCTGACGCACACGCTCGAGGTCGCCCAGGTGGCGCGCGAACTGGGCAAGGGCCTGGGCTGCGATCCGGACATCGTCGACTCCGCCGCGTTATCGCACGATCTCGGCCATCCGCCGTTCGGCCACAACGGCGAGGCGGCCCTGGATCAGGCGGCCGAGGCGTGCGGCGGCTTCGAGGGCAACGCCCAGACACTGCGCCTGCTGTGCCGTCTGGAGTCCAAGACATTCGATGACAGCTCCGACGTGGGTGGGGGACGCAGCGTGGGTCTCAACCTCACCCGCGCGACGCTGTCGGCCTGCGTGAAGTATCCATGGGCGCGCGGCGAGGCGCCCGACGGCGGCCCCAAGTTCGGTGTCTATGCCGACGACCGGCCCGTGTTCGACTGGCTGCGCGTGGGCGCCTCGGAGCACGGCCGCCCGATCGAGGCGCAGGTCATGGATCTGTCCGATGACATCGCCTACTCGGTGCACGATGTCGAGGACGCCGTGTTCGGCGGGTTCTTCTCGCTCGACATCGCGACGCTCGACCTCGACGCGGTGTTCGCCGTGGCGCGCGAGTGGTACGACCCCGCGGCCGATGACGACCGGTTGGGAGGCGCCCTGGAGCGTCTACACGCCCTCGACGACTGGCCTCGAGGGCGCGACTTCGACGGCAGCCGGCGGGCACGCGCCGAGCTCAAGAACTTCACCAGCACGCTGATCGGCCGATTCGCCACCGCGGCCCATACCGCGACGGTGCAGCGGTGGGGTACCGGACCGCTGATCCGCTACGAGGCCGATCTCGAGGTGCCCGAGCCGACGAGCGACGAGATCACGGTGCTGAAGGCGCTGGCCGCGCACTATGTGATGCGCACCGACCGTCGCGCGGAGGTGCAGGACCGGCAGCGCGAGCTGCTGCAGGCACTCGTGGCTGTTCTGGCCCGCACCGAGGGACGTGAGCTCGAGCCGGACTTCGCTGCCGACTACGCTGCCGCCACCGACGATGCGGGCCGCCTGCGCGCCGTGATCGACCAGGTCGCGAGCCTGACCGATGTCTCGGCCCGCGCCTGGGGTCTGCGCCTGCTCGACCACTGAGTGATGCCGCCGGAAGGCGCCCATGAGACCGACCGGCTTGGGCGTCGGCGCCGCGACGTAAGATCCAGCCATGGCCGGCCGGATCCTGCAAGAGGACATCGAGGCCGTCCGTGAGCGTGCACGCATCGACGAGGTCGTCGAGCAGTACGTCGCCTTGCGCAATGCAGGGGGCGGTGCCCGCAAGGGCCTGTGCCCGTTCCACGACGAGAAGTCGCCGTCGTTCAATGTGCGGCCGTCCGTCGGCACCTATCACTGCTTCGGCTGTGGCGTCGGGGGCGATGTCTACCGCTTCCTGATGGAGATCGAGGGACTCTCGTTCGTCGAGGCCGTCGAGCGACTCGCCGGCAAGTACGGCATCGTGCTGCGGTACGAGGAGGGCTCTTCGGGGCCGCGTCGCGATCCCAACCAGCGCAACCGGCTCCTCGAGGCGCATCGGCTCGCGGGCGAGTTCTACGCCGACTTCCTGGGCCGTTCGCCCGATGCGCAGGCCGGTCGCCAGTTCGTCCAGGACCGCGGGTTCACCCAGGATGCCGCCGAACGGTTCGGCATGGGCTTCGCCCCCCGATCGGGCGATGCGCTCGCATCGCACCTGGCCGCCAAGGGCTTCTCGGCCGACGAGCTCGTGACCGGCGGGCTGGTGGGCCGCAACGACCGCGGCCTCTACGACCGTTTCCGCGGGCGTCTGCTCTGGCCGATCCGCGAGATGACCGGCGAGATCGTCGGGTTCGGCGCTCGCCGCATCTTCGACGACGACCGTATCGAGGCCAAATACCTCAACACCTCGGAATCGCCCATCTACAAGAAGAGCCAGGTGCTGTACGGCATCGACCTGGCCCGTCGCGCGATCTCCGGCGAGAGCCGTGCCGTGATCGTCGAGGGCTACACCGACGTCATGGCCTGCCACGAGGCTGGCGTCACCACGGCGGTCGCCACGTGCGGTACGGCGTTCGGCGAGGGGCATGCCCGCGTGCTGCGCCGGCTGATGCTCGATCATGATGCCTTCCGCGGCGAGGTGGTCTTCACCTTCGACGGCGACGAAGCGGGGCAGCGGGCCGCGCTCAAGACCTATCAGGGCGATCAGCAGTTCGTGTCCCAGACGTATGTGGCGGTCGAGCCGCGCGGCATGGACCCGTGCGATCTGCGCATCGCCGACGGCGACGAGGCCGTGCGGGCGCTCATCGACAGTCGTGTCCCGCTGTACCGGTTCGTCCTAGACAACATGCTCGGTCGCTACGACCTCGACCGCGGCGACCAGCGGGTCGACGCAGTGCGCGAGGCGGTCACGCTGGCGCGCTCGATCCGCGACAAGTCCAAGGTCGACGAGCTGCTCCGCGAGATCGCCGGGCGGGTCGGCGTCGATGTCGCCCAGGTCCGAGAGGCCCACAAGAAGGCGTCGGCCAGCCGGCCCCAGGAGTCCGCGACCACGCAGGCCCGGCCCCAGGCCGCATCGCCTCAGCCGATGGACGCTCCGGCCGCACCCAGCTTCGGCGGGCCGCAGTTCGCCGACGAACGCGAGGCGCTCAAGGCACTGGTGCAGTACCCGCACGTCGCCCGTCACCAGCTGGCGGGGCTCGCGGCGTCGGACTTCTCCCACCCCATCGCGCAGCACCTGTTCTCGCACCTCGAGCAGATGGGCTGGCCCGAGAAGGCCGACGCCGGCTGGTTCCCACGGGTCGTCGAGGCCCTCGAGGGCGACACGACACGCAAGATCCTCGAGATCGCCGCGGTCGAGCCGATGCGGGCCGGCGAGTCCAATATCGAGGCGGTCGTCGGCTCGGTCATCGCGCGGTTGCGGCTGCTGTCGTTGCAGCGCCAGATCGACGACGTGAAGTCTCGGCTGCAGCGCACCGACCCGGTCGGATCGTCCGAGCAGTATCAGGCGGTGTTCGGCGAGCTCATCGCACTGGAGCAGCGGCATCGCGAGGCGCGCGAGCGCATCCTGGGTGTCCCCAGCTCCTGACGCGACGCGGCGATTTCCACAGGTGCGACACGCGATCTGGTGTGACGGCCTCGGGGCGGGCGAACGTGGACGGATGGACGACTTCATCCGCCGCGTGCTCGACACTCCACCCATGACCCGCGACCGTGAGATCGTGCTGGCCCGGCGTTGCCGTGCCGGTGATCGCGGCGCTCGCGACGACCTCGTCACGGCCGGACTGCGATCGGTCGCGCTGCACGCGCTGATGCTCGGTGCGCGTGGCGAGGCGTTGCGCGACGCGGTACAGGCTGGTGCGCTCGGCCTGATCTCGGCCGTCGACCGATTCGATCCCGACCGGGGTGTGCGTCTCGCCACGTACGCCTGGCACTGGGTCGAGGGGGCCGTGCTCAAGGAATTGGCGCGGCCCGACGGGCCGGAGCCGCCGTCGGACGGACCCCACGCGACGTCGGCCGACTCGGGCATCGAGCACTGGCTCGACGGGCTCGACGACGTCGGTCGCGATGTCCTTCGTCTGCGCTTCGGGCGCGACCGGAGCGATGTTCCGCTGTCGCGTCGGCAGGTCGCCGATCGTCTCGGTCTGGGGGAGTCACAGGTGCGCCGGATCGAGGCCGAGGCGATGCGACACCTGCGGGGTCGACTTGCTAAGATCGTCACTCGTGCGTCGAGTCCATCGGCGACGGGTTCCATCTCCTATAGCTCAATTGGCAGAGCAGCCGACTGTTAATCGGCAGGTTCTTGGTTCGAGTCCAAGTGGGAGAGCGCTTCGACGGACGGCGCCCTGCGGGGCGCCGTTTCTCGTGTCGGTCCGTGCCGGACCGACCGGAACCGGCGATAGGGTACTCGGCGGGGGCGGTAGCTCAGTCGGTCAGAGCAGGAGACTCATAACCTCCCGGTCCTCGGTTCAAGTCCGAGTCGCCCCACCCCTCGATCTCGCGAGGAGCGTCTGGTCCCGGTGGTCGAACTCAGGCGGTCTTCTTGCGGCCGGTGACGGCGTTGTAGACGATGAGCACGATGATCGCCCCGATGACCGAACCGATGATCCCGGCGGCGCTGATGTCGATGCCCTGGTCGAAGACCAGATTGCCGAGGAAGCCGCCGACGAACGAGCCGATCATGCCGAGCACGATGGTGGCCAGGACTCCCATGGAGTCGTCGCCCGGGACGAGGGCACGGGCGAGGAAGCCCGCGATGAGACCGACGATGATGAAACCGATGATGGACATCTGTCCTCCTTGGCTCTGACAGGTTCTGGTGACGCTCTTCGACGGTACATCCTCGGGCCGCCGATGCGAGTGTCCCGCCGTACCATCGGGGCATGCGTGACGCCGTGATCTACGACCTCGACGGATGCCTGTGCGACACGTCGTCGATCCAGTACCTGGTCGACGGCCCGGGGGACCGCGACTTCCACGCGTTCCACGCGGCAGCGGCCGACTGCCCGCCGCTGCCCCAGGTGGCTGATGCGGCGCGCGCGGACCACGCGGAGGGCCGGGCCGTGGTCGTCGTGACCTCGCGGGAGTTCATCTGGCGGGACCAGGCCATCGACTGGCTGACCAGGCACGACGTGCCCTATGACGGGCTGTACCTGCGCATCGTGGGTGACTATCGCAAGGACACGGTGGTCAAGGCCGAGATGTGGGATCACCTGCTGGCCGACGGCTTCCACCCGGTCGCGGCCTGGGACGACAAGCATGCGGTCCTGGACCTCTGGGCCGAGAAAGGTGTCCAGGAGCGTCACCTGGTCTGACGCCGACAGGCCGAAGATGTTGTCTTGACCTGCAGATTCGGTCACAATGGACCCACAGAGGGTGCATCCGCTGACGCTGGGGAAGGCGAATCAGGGAGGCACCGATGAAGAGCATGACGCCGCAGCCCCGAACCCGGGGTGTCCTTTTCGTGCACTCAGCACCCTCGGCGTTGCTGCCGCACGTGGAATGGGCCGCAGCCAATGTGCTGGGCGATCGTGCGGATCTGGCCTGGGTCAAGCAACCGGCCGAACCGGGCACGTATCGTGCCGAGCTGTCCTGGCAGGCCCCGGCCGGCACGGGCGCCTCGCTGGCGTCGTCCCTGCGCGGCTGGGAGCAGTTGCGCTTCGAGGTCACCGAGGAGCCGACGGCGACGACCGAGGGCTCGCGCTACTCGTACACGCCGACGCTCGGTCTCCTGCACGCGATGGTCGGCCTGCACGGCGACCTGCTCATCCCCGAGGACCGCATCAAGGCGGTGCGTGCCAAGGCCGTGTCCGGCGAGGTCGACCTCGACACGGCACTCGACGCGCTGCTCGGCGTGCGTTGGGATGCCGAGCTGGAGCCCTTCCGGCATGCCGGTGAAGGCGCTCCGGTGCGTTGGCTCCATCAGGTGGTCTGAGCGGGGCTCGTCGTACGGCGTCAGCCGATCGTGACCTTGACCGTCGGTGTCGTGGCACCCGACTCCTGGTGCTTGAGCCGGAACTCCCGTTCGCCGGTACGTGACGTGTAGAGCTCGGTCTTGAACTTGCCGTCCTCGCGCGTCTTGGCCTGGACCGGGAAGTCCTCCCAGCTGCCGCCGTTCTCACGGAACTGCACCTGCAGCACGGCATTGGCGCCCAGCTCGGGGAATCGCCCGGAGAGCACGAACCGCTGGCCGGGCGAGACCCGCGTCTGCTCCGCGGTCAAGGTCGGTTCCTCGGTGACCTCATCGGTGGCCGTCGAGCTCGGCGTGGGCGAGGGCGTCGTGGCCGTCGGCGTCGGTGCGGTGGTCGAGGACGGCAGCGGCGGCAGACTGACGTTGTCGAGCCCCGTCGCGCCGACGAGCACGACGAACACCAGACCGACGATGCCGCCCACCACCAGGCCGGTTACGCCGAGCCACCGGGTCAGCTGCCAGGCGCGATGCTTGGCCTGCTCGGGCTCGATGGCGCCGGTCAGCAGATGACTGTCGGTGGTGGAGGGCGCCGGGGCGGCATGATCGGGGGGCACGTGCTCGACCGGGTGGCTCGTGGTGGCGGGCGAGGCGAACGCGGCCGGCACCGGCGGATGGTCCTGACGGCTCGGCCCCGTGCCGTCGTGGCCCACGACGGCGTGGACCGCGTCCCTGACCCGGCGCAGCCCGTTGATCGTGTCATCGCTGAGATACAGGTCGAAGCGCCGGCCCAGCTCTTCGCCGATCTCGACGATGGTCAACGAGTCGGCACCCAGGTCGTCCTGCAGCAGCGCGTCGGGAACGACGTCGTCGGGGTCGCAATCGAGCACCCGGACGACGATGTCGACGAGCTGATCGGTGACAGCGGCGGACGACGGCACTACTTGAGTCTACGAGATGTCGGCACGGCTCTAGACCGTCACGGCGGGCTCGGGTGCGTGGACCGGTTCGTCGTCCTTGCGTCTGCGTCTACGTCGACCTCGGTTGCCGGTGACCCAAGCGCCGATCGCGACCGACAGCCAGCCGATCAGGGCGCCCGCGACATCGTCGGCGATGTAGTGCCAGCCGAAGTAGATGGTGGCCAGGACCGTCGTGCACAGGAATCCCCAGGCGCAGATTCGCACGATCAGCTTCTGGCCGGTGCGTTCGAAGAACAGGCACGCCGTCACGACGACGGACACGTGCAGCGACGCGAATCCGGCGATGCCGTAGATGTGATCGCCGCCCGGATCCTCCTTGAACTGGGTGCCACCTCTGAACAGGGCGTTCTGAAGGGTCGAGGCCGGGTTCTCGGGCAGATCGACGAACATCGACGGCTGGGCGAAGCCCGGGCCGAGCGTCGGGATGAGGTAGTAGCTGATGGTGCCGAGGATCCAGTTGAGGCTCAGGGCCGTGGCGTACCAGGCGCCCAGGGAGACGTCACGGTTCCACACCAGAAGGGCGCCCAGGGTCAACGGGATCAGCGGCAGGTAGAACAGGTACGAGGCAGCCAGGACCTGGGCGGCGACGTTCGTGCCGAGCAGATCGTGCAGCATCGGGCCGGGATTGTGCCCGAACATCAGCCAGTGGTCGAACTTCAGCATGTCGCTGTCGTAGAGGATCTGCTGGCCGTCGCGGGCCCGCAGCTCCGGCAGATAGCTCTTCAGATTGCGATAGCTGACATAGCAGACGTAGAACGCGATCAGGCCCGTCGCGATATTGCCCACGCGGCCCCAGGACCACTCGTTCCGGAGCATGTCACGCACGGCCTCGGAGAAGGTCATGTGCTGTTTGACCCAGGCGCGCCAGGCGGCCATCAGGGCGACACCCACCACGAAGAACGACAGTCCGATCAGTGGAAGGCGCACGTAGGCGGGACCGAGAAATCCTTCGGGGTCCTTCAATCCGATGCCCAGCTGGCGGGACGCCACGATCGCGGTGATGCCGACTGTCAAGGACAGGACGACGGCGAACGTGTACGGCCAGGCGCGCAGGGCCCCCAACGTACGACGCATGGGCCAAATCTTAGGGCTTCGCTCCTGAGAGGTCCCTGAGCGTCCGCCGGATGCTCCCTGCTCCCGGGTCACCCGGGGACCACGCGCGCGCCGGGGATCAGGCGTCCGCCCCGTCCTGAGCGACGCCGGCCACGGCGGTCGGGTCGTCGATCCGCAGATCGGCGTACGCCTGGGCCGCCACGGTCCGGTCGACGTCGCCGGAGGCGGCCAGCTCGGTCAGCACGCCGACCACGATCGACGCCGTGTCGACCTGGAAGAACCGGCGGGCGGCCGCTCGCGTGTCGGCGAATCCGAATCCGTCGGTGCCCAGCGACTGCCAGCGGCCGGGAACCCAGCGGGCGATCTGATCGGGCACGGCGCGCATGTAGTCGCTGACCGCGATGCTCGGCAGATCCTGACCCGACAACCGCTCGGTGATCCAGGCGGTGCGTGGCGCCTCGGACGGGTGATTGAGGTTCCAGCGCTCTGTCTCGACGCCATCGCGCGCGATCTCGTTCCACGAGGTCACCGACCACACGTCGGCCGCGACACCGTACTGCCGCGCCAGGATCTCCTGAGCCTCCAGGGCCCACGGCACCGCGACGCCCGACGCCATGATGCGGGCGCGGGCCTGGTCGCCGGCGGGCCGCAGCAGATAGGCGCCGCGCAGCACGCCTTCGGCGTCGAGTCCCTCCGGCTCGGCGGGTTGCTGGTACGGCTCGTTGTAGACGGTCACGTAGTAGATGACGTCCTCGCCGTGTGGGTGCTCGTCGGTCGAGCCGTACATGCGGCGCATGCCGTCCTCGACGATGTGGGCGACCTCGTAGCCGTAGGCCGGGTCGTAGTGCACGACGGCCGGATTGGTCTGCGCGATCAGCGGCGAGTGGCCGTCGGCGTGCTGCAGGCCCTCGCCCGTCAGCGTCGTGCGCCCCGCCGTGGCGCCGATCAGGAAGCCGCGTGCCAACTGATCGGACATCGCCCAGATGGAGTCGGCAGTGCGCTGGAAGCCGAACATCGAATAGAACATGTAGACCGGGATCATCGGCTCGCCATGCGTCGAGTAGGCACTGCCGGCCGCGATCGCCGATGCCATCGCACCGGCCTCGCTGATGCCCTCGTGCAACAGCTGGCCCTGGGGCGATTCCTTGTAGGCCAGCAGCAGCTTGCGGTCGACCGAGTCGTAGTTCTGGCCGGCCGGGTTGTAGATCTTGGCCGACGGGAACATCGAGTCCATGCCGAACGTGCGGTACTCGTCGGGAGCGATCGGCACCAGTCGTGGGCCCACTTCGGGGTCCTTCATCAGATCGCGCAGCAGACGCACGAACGCCATGGTCGTGGCGACCGCCTGCTTGCCGGAGCCCTTCTTGAGCTCGTCGTAGACGGTGGGCTCGGGCAGTTTGACGGTGGCGGGCGAGACGATCCGGCGCGGCAGCCCGCCGCCGAGCGCATCACGTCGCGCGATCATGTACTGGATCTCCTCGCTGTCGGCGCCCGGGTGATAGAACGGCGCGAGGTCGTCGCCGTCGATCTGCGCGTCGGAGATCGGGATGTTGAGCCGGTCGCGGAAGCCCTTCAGATCGTCCTTCGTGAGCTTCTTCATCTGGTGAGTGGCGTTGCGACCCTTGAACGAGTCGATCAGCCAGCCCTTGATGGTGTGGGCCAGGATCACGGTCGGCTGGCCCGTGTGCTTGGTGGCGGCGTCGAAGGCGGCGTACACCTTGCGGTAGTCGTGGCCGCCGCGGGGGAGGCGCTCGATCTGCTCATCGCTCAGGTGCTCGACCATGGCACGCAACCGGGGATCGGGCCCGAAGAAGTGCTCGCGGTTGTAGGCGCCGGTCTCGACCGACAGGGTCTGGAACTCCCCGTCGGGCGTGCGGTTCATCTGGTTGACCAGCACCCCGTCGGTGTCGCGGGCCAGCAGGTCGTCCCATTCGCGGCCCCAGACGACCTTGATCACGTTCCAGCCCGCACCACGGAAGTACGATTCCAGCTCCTGGATGATCTTGCCGTTGCCGCGCACGGGCCCGTCGAGCTGCTGCAGATTGCAGTTGATGACGAACGTCAGGTTGTCGAGCTCTTCGCGCGCGGCCAGGCCGATGGCGCCGAGCGACTCGGGTTCGCCCATCTCACCGTCGCCGAGGAACGCCCACACGTGCTGCTGGCTGGTGTCCTTGATGCCGCGGTTGTGCAGGTACCGATTGAATCGGGCCTGATAGATCGCGTTGATCGCGCCCAGGCCCATCGAGACGGTCGGGAACTCCCAGTAATCCGGCATCAGGCGAGGATGCGGATAGGACGACAGGCCCTGGCCGGCGCCGTGGGACTTCTCCTGGCGGAAGCGGTCGAGCTGCTGTTCGCTGAGGCGGCCCTCGAGGAAGCTGCGGGCGTAGATGCCGGGCGCGGCGTGACCCTGGAAGTAGATGTGGTCGCCGCCGCCCACATGGTGGCGGCCGCGGAAGAAGTGGTTGAAGCCGACCTCGTAGAGGCTGGCCGCCGACTGATACGTCGCGATGTGACCACCGACGCCGAGGCCCGGACGATTGGCGCGCGAGACCATGACGGCGGCGTTCCAGCGGATCATCGAGCGGATGCGGCGTTCGATCGCCTCGTTGCCGGGGAACCAGGGCTCGCGCTCGGGCGGGATCGAGTTGATGAAGTCGGTGCTGCGCAGGGCCGGCACGCCGACGTTCTGCTCACGAGCGCGTTCCAGGAGCCGCAGCATCACGTAACGGGCGCGGGCCCGGCCGCGTTCGTCGACCATCTCGTCGAGCGAGTTGACCCATTCGGCCGTCTCGTCGGGGTCGATGTCAGGCAGCTGTGTCGGCAGGCCCTCGTGGATCACGGGGGGGCGATTGGAACCGGAAGAGCCGGGTTGCGGCATGAGGAACTCCTTGAACGTCTTGTGGACATCCCCATCCTCCCACTCGGGGTTTCGCTAGGGTGAGTGCAGGAGCGGGCTGTTCACGCTACGGACGAGTAGGTTTTCGGTCCCATCTCCCGAACGAGCACACAACGAGAAGGAGGGTCCGTGGACGCGGCCAAGCTGGGCTTCGCCCCCGACACCGTCATCCAGGAACTGGGTTGGGACGACGACGTCGACGAGGCGCTGAGGGCCGCGATCGAGGACCTCACCGGAAACGCGATGGTCGACGGCGACTACGGCGATGTCGTCGACGGCGTCGTGCTGTGGTGGCGCGACGACGACGGCGATCTCGTCGATGCGTTGGTCGACACCTTGCGCGATCTGGTCGAGGGCGGACCGGTGTGGCTGTTCACCCCGAAGGTGGGTCGTCCGGGCTACGTCGAGGGCGCCGACATCTCCGAGGCGGCGCCCATCGCGGGTCTGTCCACCACCACCACGTCGTCGGCATCGGCCGACTGGGCCTCCACCAAGCTCTCCACCCACAAGCGCTGAGATGTCGCCGGGCCGAACGCCTGACATCGGATCGCCGGCTCCGGCGTTCGCGCTGCGCTCGCAGCATGGCGAGCCGGTGGCTCCCATCGGCGCCGGGCGGGCGGTCCTGCTGGTGTTCTTCCCGTTCGCGTTCAGTCCGATCTGCGCGTCGGAACTGGCCGAGTTGCAGGAGAGTCTGCCGGAGTTCACCCGGGCCGACGTCGACGTCGTCGCGATCTCCTGCGATCCGGTGTACTCGCTGCGGGCGATGGCCGATCGCGAGGCGATCTCGTTGACGTTGGTCAGCGACTTCTGGCCGCACGGCGCGGTCGCCCGTTCGTACGGTTGCTTCGACGAGCAGAACGGCGCGCCGGGCCGCAGCTCGTTCCTGATCGATGCGGCGGGCATGGTGCGGTGGAATCTGCATCACGGCATCGGCGAGCAGCGTCCCGGGGCGGCGCATCTCGCGGCATTGCCGAAACTTTCCTGAAGGTTTCGTGAAACTGCTGCGCAAGACCCTCCGACTCTGGTTCGATATGACTGCGGCCGCCAGGGACCCGAGACCCTGGCGGCCGCACCTGCGCCCACGAGCCTGCGATACTGGGTCACCCCGGGCGGTTAGCTCAGTTGGTCAGAGCGTTCGGTTTACACCCGAAAGGTCGTGGGTTCGAGCCCCGCACCGCCCACTACACTCCCTTGACATGCAGGGGGTGCGAGCGGCCGTAGCCGTTCTGATGATGACGATGCTCGCGGCGTGCGGTGGCGACAGCCGCCCGAGCGCCTCGGACCTGACGGCGGCGATCCGGTCCGGAGAGTCCGGCATCGGTGTCTCGGCCGATCAGGCGCCGTGTGTGGCGACGCTGATGGTCGACTCCGACTTGTCCGACGAGGCGCTGCGACGCTACGTGGCGCTGGAGGACCAGGAGTTCGACGACGCCGACCGCGCGGCGTTCCAGGCGTTCATGTCGCGTCTGAAGGAGTGCGGCGTCACCCTGCCGGGCGGCTGACATGACCTGCGGGCTCGGGCATCGTTGAGATCGTGGTGAGGATCTCCTGGCGGGCGGCAGTGGTCGCGGCGGCGGTCGCGGTGCTGTGTTCCGTGGCCACGGCCTACGCGGCCGATCCCTCTCCGGACGTCGCCTATCCGGACGATCCGAGCCTGCAACGGGCGTACGAGACCGGGTTCTATCGCGGTTCGGAGGCCGGCCGAGTCGAGGGGCGCGACGAGGGATACGACGACGGATATCGAGCCGGACTGGCCGAAGGCGCCTCGAAGGCGCGTGCGGAGGACGACCAGGACGATCTGCGTCAGGACGTCGAGCACGAGGTCGAGGAGGGCGGTGCCGACCTCGGGTCGGAGCTGACCCCCGCGACCCCGACCCCCACGCCGACCGCGTCATCTGCGGCGAGCCCGCCGGAGCGCGAGTCGTCGGGGCCGGGCTTTCCGTGGTGGCCGCTGTCGTTCGCCGTCGTGGCCACGGTCTGGTTCGTCACCCGGCGCAAGGGATCCGAGAGCGACGAGTCGTCCGTGCCCTAGCGGGCGCACCGGGGGCTGGAACGCAGCGAGTACGGCGCGGTGATCCGGTACGTGCCCGTCATGGCGGCCTCGATGATCACCCACTGATCGCGTGGCGGCCCGTCGTCGACCTGCACCGACAGGCAGCCCTGCTCCGTCGGGAGCGGATCGCCGTCGGCATCGACCAGGGTGAGCCACGGTGACGACGGGATCTTGACCAGGACGTCACCGGGGTGGGGGACCTCCACGACCACCGTGGTGTCGTCGAACCTCAGCAGCCGGGCCGGCGGGGCGACGAGAGGGGCGGGATCGGTGACCTCGTACAGGTGCCAGCTCGAGTTCGACCACACGGGCTTCAGGAACGGCAACCCGTCGGCCACCAGCGCGGCCTCTTCGACCCCGGCGTCGTCGACCCGCCCGGGCGACAGCACGACGTAGTGCACCGCCCAACGATCCAGCCAGGCTCGATAGTCGTGCGCCGTCAGCGGGACGTCCCGGTCGTAGAACAGCGGATTGCGCTGGGCGTCGGCCTGGCGGTTCCAACCACGGGCGAGGTTGAAGTACGGGGCGAGGGCGGCGGCGTCGCGATGGCTCTTGGGGGGCACGACCTCGATGCGGCCGCGGTCGGCTCCTCGTTCCTGCAGTTGGTGCACCAGGGAGCCCAGATCGGCTGACCACGCCGCGTCGGGTGCGGTGGTGACCACGTCACGGGCGGCCGTGGCCACCTGCCACGTCCCGGAGACGAGGCAGGCCAGCGCCAGCACCACCGCGAGCCGACGCGTGCGAGGTGGGGCGGAGGTCATGACCGCGACGATGAGCACGCCGCCGAAGATCAGCCCGAGCCGGCCGATGTTGGTGCCGATGGGGGAAGGAACCAGCCAGGCGGCCAGGACCGCGACCGTGTAGACCCCGGCACCGAGTCGCACCGCCCGCCATGGCTTCGGTGCCAGCCACAACGTCACGAGTCCCATCAGGACCGGTAGCACGACGGAGTCCCAGTGCATCGGCTGCCGGCCGGAGAACGGGAACATCAGTGCGCTGAGCCCGACGACCGCGATCGGTGGGACCCCCAGGGCATACGCCGCGGCACGGCGTCGCCCCAGCCACAGGCCCACGGCCACGATTCCGAGGAACAGACCGGCGACCGGCGAGCTCGCCGTCGCCAGCGCGGCGAGCAGCGCCGCCAGTGCGCCCCGCGGGAGGCGATGACCGAAACCGTCGGTGCGCCATCGGGAGGGCCAGGCGAACACGACGGCCAGCGCGCCGAGCCCGAAGGCCAGCCCGAGGCCGAACGTCACCCGCCCCGACACGGCGTTGCCCCACAGGGAGACGGCGCCCACCAGACTCGGAATGATCGGCTGGGCCACGGCTCGGCTACGCACCAGCAGCAGTGCGAGCAGACCGGCGGATAGCGTGCCCGCGATCACCATGGTCGTTCGCACACCGATCGCGGCCATCACGAACGGACTGATGAGGCTGTAGGAGGCGGTGTGCATGCCGCCGTACCAGGAGAGGTTGTAGGCGCTGCCGGGATGGGTCCGCGCGAACTCGGCCCAGGCATCCTGGGCCGCGATATCGCCGCCGTCGTTGGCGATCAGCGCCCAGATCACGTGGAGGACGGCCGCGACGAGCATGGCGGTCGCAACCGGGCGTCCGGACCGACCGCGCAGTCCGGTCAGCGGGCTGGTGGTGGGCTCGGCGAGCGCGGTCATCGTGGCCTTCGGACCGTGTGGTGGCCGAGCCAGACGGCGGCGGCCGCCAGCACCAGACCGCCGATGTCGTCGAGAGTGAAATGCCAGCCCCAGTAGATCGTGGAGATCATGATGGCGACCAGATAGATCGCCAGAGCGCTGCCGAGCCGGCGGTGCCCGTAGTAGAACGCCATCAGCACGACCAACGCGGTGAAGCCGGTGTGCAGGCTGGCAAAGGCGGAGATGCTGACGAAGGAGTCCGGCGCCTGCGGATCGGCGAGGAAGTCTTGGCGTTGACGAAGATATTCGGCCCACGTGTCGGTGATCGGAGTGTGCGGCAGGGCGGCGAAATCCTCGGGAGCGGTGGCGAACGGTCCGAGACTGGGGATCAGGTAGTAGCTGGCGGTGCCGAGGATCCACGTCCACATGGCGCTCGCCAGGAAGACGTAGCCGCGTTGGATCGTCCGCGCGAACACCAATGACCCGATGAGCGCGATCGGCACCAGATAGGTGAACGATTTGTAGACGACCATGAGGACGTAGGCCGCGTCGTGCCGGCCGAGCAGATCGTGCAGCAGGACGGCGGGGCTTTGGCCGCCGAAGAGGTTCCGGTCCAGCTGCGCCAGCCAGTCGTCGCGCGGCGTGTTGAAGGCGTCCCAGCTCTTCAGATTGCGATAGCAGAAGTAGACCAGGTGGTAGGCCAGCAGCCCGGTCACCAGGAGGATCAGCCGCTCGCGGGAGAGCCGCTCGCGGACGGTCGTGCGCAGGTCCCTGCTCCGCCGGCTGCGCCACGCCACGTCGGCGGCCAGGAACACGAGCAGCCCGAGGCCGGCGGTCGTGAGCTTGGATCGGAGCATCCGGCCGCCGGGGTCCTTGAAGCCCACGCCCACGTGCTGGGACCAGAGGATCGCCACGATGCCGAAGGCCACGACCAGCAGCCAGACGCCGACGGCGCATCGATAGCGGGCCCACGGCTGGTCGCGATCGTCCGGCTCTCCCTCTGGCACGTCCTCGGAGAGGAGACCGTCGACGGGGATGCTTGCCACCTGGGCATGCTAATCGACTGTCGATCGCCACTAGGCTTCCGGACATGCCAGACGAGACGAGCCTGCGCGACGTCGTCGCGGTGTTGGATGCCCTCTACGATCCGTCGCGGGCCCATGACTGGGACGCCGTCGGGACGGTCGTCGGCGATCCGGACGCGCCGGTGGCGAAGGTGCTGTTCGCGGTCGATCCGGTCCAGACGGTCGCCGACGAGGCGGTCGAGTGGGGTGCCGATCTCGTGGTGACGCATCACCCGCTGTGGCTCAAGGGGGTGACCTCGTTCGCCGCCACGACGCCCAAGGGCCGGGTCGCGCACACGCTGGTGAGCCGAGGCATCGCCCTGCACACGTGTCACACGAACGCCGACAGTCCTGCCCTCGGCGTCTCGGAGTCGATGGCCCTGGCGCTCGGCGTGACCGGCCTGCGACCGCTCGATCCGGATCCGGAGCCGCCGCTGGATGCCTGGACGGTCTACACGCCCAGGTCAGCGGCCGAGACGGTACTGGCGGCGATGCACGGGGCCGGGGCCGGATCGGTCGGCGACTACGACCAGGCCGCCTTCCGCTCCGACGGCGTCGGCCAGTTCCGCCCCCTGACCGGCGCGAGTCCCGCGATCGGCGAGATCGGCACCGTGGAGCAGGTCGACGAGACCAGGCTGGAGCTCGTCGCGTCGCGCTCGCTGCGTGAGCGGGTGCGTGCCGCGATGATCGCGGCACATCCGTACGAGGAGGTCGCCCATCAGGTCGTCGAACTCGCCGTACGACCGGACGACCGGGGGAGCGGCCGCATCGGAGTCCTCCTCGAGCCCACGACGTTGCGCGAGTTCGCCCGGGCCGTCACGGAGGCCCTGCCGCGGCACCAGAGCGCGAACCGGGTCGCGGGCGATCTCGACCGGCAGGTGCGCACGGTCGCGGTGTGTGGGGGCTCCGGTGATTTCCTGCTCGGCGCGGCCACGGCCGCGGGGGCCGATGTCTACGTGACGTCGGATCTGCGGCACCACCCGGTCAGCGAGCATCTCGAGGCCGGCGGGTGCGACGTGATCGACGTTCCGCACTGGGCGGCGGAATGGACCTGGCTTCCGGTGGCGGCCGCGGCCTTGACGGAGCGGCTGCCGGGCCTGCAGGTGCGAGTGTCGGAGCGGGTCACCGATCCGTGGTCCGCGCACGTGCCGGGTACGGTGTCGGTGTGAGAGCAGCCCCCGACGCCCAGAGCGCCCTCCTCGACGTCCAGGCACAGGATTCGGTCATCGCGCAGCTGAGGCACCGGCGCGGAGCGCTGCCCGAGATCGAGCGCATCGCGGAGCTGCAGCGCGCCCGGGCCGAGCTCGACTCGACCCGTGTCGCGACCGAGACCGAGGTCGGCGATCTGTCGACGGAGCAGCGCAAGGCCGATCAGGAGGTCGAGAACGTCAAGGCGCGTCGCACGCGCGACGAGGAACGGCTCAACTCCGGTGTCATCACCAATCCCAAGGACCTGGAGAGTCTGCAGCACGAACTCGGCGCGCTGGAGCGCCGGATCTCGACGCTGGAGGACGAGGAGCTCGACGTCATGGAGCGACTCGAGGACGCCCAGCAGCGGCTCGAGAAGGTCACCGCCGACATCGGCGGTATCGACACCGACATCGAGCAGCACGCTGCCGCGCGCGACGCGGCGCTCGTCGAGATCGACGCGGGCCTCGAGGCGGCTCAGGCCGATCGACTGCTGGTCGTGCAGGCGGTGCCCGACGATCTGCTGGCGCTCTACGACAAGGTGCGTGAGAGCAAGGGCGGTGTGGGCGCCGCGGCTCTGCGTGCCCGTTCGTGCGAGGGCTGCCGCCTCGAGATCAACGGCGCCGACCTGCGTGATATCGCGGCTGCGGCTGACGACGAGGTCCTGCGCTGTCCCGAGTGCAGCCGGATCCTGGTGCGCACGGCCGAGTCAGGGCTGTGAGCCGTCGGGTCATCGCCGAGGCCGACGGAGGATCGCGCGGAAATCCCGGGCCGGCCGCCTACGGAGCTCTGATCCGTGACGCCGAGACCGGCGAGGTGCTGGCCGAGCGCGGTGAGGCGATCGGTATGGCCACCAACAACGTCGCCGAGTACCGGGGACTGATCGGTGCGCTGGAACTCGCGGTCGAGCACGCACCTGATGCACCCGTCGAGGTCCGGATGGACTCCAAGCTGGTCATCGAGCAGATGGCGGGGCGATGGAAGATCAAGAGCCCCGAGTTACGGGCGCTGGCCGAGCAGGCCCGTCGACTGGTCCCCGATGACGTCGTCTGGACCTGGACCCCGCGGGCCGACAACCGTGCGGCCGACACCCTGGTGAACGCCGCGCTCGACGATCTGGCGGCCGGGGGCTCGGGCGTCGTGGGTGCACAGGCCCCGACCCCGCCCGAGGCACCCGTTGAGGCGGCCGCTCCGACGGCCGCCAAGCCCGGCACCAACCCATTGATCGGCTGGCGAGGGCGCCTGCACGGCGAGCCCACGACGATCGTGCTCCTGAGACACGGCGTGACCGAGTCGACCGTGCGCAAGCTGTTCTGCGGCAGCGGCGGTTCCGATCCCGGCCTGACGGAGGAGGGCCACGCCCAGGCCGAGCGCGCCGCGGCATGGATCTCATCGCACCACCGGGTCGATGCCGTCGTGTCGTCACCCCTGCTCCGCACCCACGAGACGGCGCGGCACGTGGCGGACCTGATCGATGCCGACGTCGCGTTGGAGCCCGGCTTCGCGGAGGCGGCGTTCGGCGAGTGGGACGGTCACACGTTCGCCGAGATCATGGAACGGTGGCCCACTGAACTGCAGAACTGGCTCGGCTCGACCGCGGTGGCGCCGCCCTCGGGCGAGGCCTTCGATGCCGTCGACGCTCGGGTGGCCGAGGCCCGCGATCGTCTGATCGACCGGTACGCGGGCCAGACCGTCGTCGTCACGAGCCACGTCACGCCCATCAAGATGCTGGTGCGCCAGGCGCTCGATGCTCCGATGCCCGTGATCTACAAGATGGAGTTGGCTCCTGCGTCGATCACCACGATCCAGTGGTGGCCCGACGGCACGCCGTCCCTCCGTGCGTTCTCCCACGTCCCGGGCTGAGGTGGACTGTCGTGCCGACACAGCCTGTGATCGGTATCCTCGCTGGGCGGGCGGTCGACCCGCGTCCCATCATCGAGAGGGTGTGCACCATGGCCGACTTCCAGGTCGAGTTCGATTCCGACAAGGAGTCCACCAAGGGCAAACTGACCGATCTCATCGGCGACATCGGGGCGCTGACCTGGGCGGGAGACGCCGGTACGTTCGAGGGCCGCGGCATGGCCGGTGGGGTCAAGGGCTCGGTCGACGTCGCTGACCGCGACGGTGGTGGCACTGACGTCGCGTTCAGCTATTCGTTGCCGTTCAAGCTCAAGATGCTCGGTGGCAAGATCGACGGCATCATCCGCTCGTCACTGCAGAAGAGCGGTGGCACGATCCGGGGATAACGTCGGTGAGACCGGGTCGAATCCAGGAACCATGAGCCAGCCTTGAGCGCGTTTCAAGTCGCAGCAAGTCGAACTGGCCGCATCCGGAACACTGCGGTTCGGAACCGTTCTTGCGCCCGACCTGTCGGTGGCGCAAGGCAGGCTTGATCGTGCCATCACGGGCAACTATCATGGTTCGCGTATTGCCCCGGTGACCATTCGCGCCTCACGGCTCGGACTCCCGGGGCAACAGTCTTTCAGGGGTCGTCTTGGACACCGGTTCCCTCCCAGGGCTTGAAGGCCTCATCAGCGAGGCGCGCTTCGCCCGCTACCTGAATCGTTATCAAGGCGACCGTGCGCTCGCGTTGCGTCTCTACACCTGGAACCTCGCCGTCTGCTCCGCACTCTGGGGTCCGATCAACGTCATCGAAGTCGCCGTCAGGAACGCGATCCACGATCGGCTGGTCGAGCGCACCAACCGCGGCGACTGGTGGAACGACGCCCACGTCCGTCTATGTCGCCATGAGCAGGAGGCCATCGATTCGGCCATCACCACACTGGTTCGGCGCGGGACCACGGAACCTTCCAGCGACCAGGTGGTGGCGGCCACGTCGTTCGGTCTCTGGGTGGGATTGACGAGCGCCGGGATTGCCCGCGACCGACTGTATGACTACGAGACCACCCTCTGGCAGCCGCGCCTCCAGCACGCTTTTCCCAACCGGGGAGAGCGGCGACGGAAGTATGTCCACGCCAAACTCAACGAGATCCGCGTGCTGCGCAATCGCATCGCGCACCATGAGCCGATCTACCGCTCGCCCTTGCCAGCGCTGTACGACGACATCCTGGAGATCGCGGCCATGATCCACCCCGACGCCCACGAGTTCATCGCCACGTACGGCCGCGCTGCGGGGGTCATCGACGGCATGCGCGACGCTATGACCACGGGCGACATCAGGTTCTGATCGGCCGCTCGTAGGGGATCGCTAGTCCTCGTCGTCCCATACGTCGATGGCGCCGCGTTCGGGGGAAGCCCCGGACCACGCCTCGGGTGACACCCGGCTTGCAGCCGGGCGTGCGCCGGTTAGCGTAGTTGCAGGGCTGCGATGATGACGGTGGCGCTGATGCCCAGCATCACGATGATGGTCATGCTGGCGCTCACGATCAGGCGGCGTCGTCCCGGCACCGGGACCGGCTCGGCCGATGTCGCCAGTTGTGCGGCGTAGTGCTTGGTCATATCTCCCTCTCGTTCGGCCTCCCTCGTGACCGAACGCCTCCATCATGGCCCATGACAGCCTGTCGGCACCTGTCCGTACGGTGTGAATCGGGTGAATTCATCCCAACGGACTACCCGATGTAGGCCTGGGGGACGACGGCTCAGCGACGCAGGGCGACCAGCCGGGCGAGGTCGCGGTCGCTGAGCTCGGTGAGCGCCGCCTCGCCGCTGTTGACGATCGCGTCGGCCAGCGTGCGCTTCGACGCGATCAGCTCCGCGATCGACTCCTCGATGGTGCCCTCGCTGACCAGTCGGTGCACCTGCACCGAGCGCGTCTGACCGATGCGGTGCGCGCGGTCGGTGGCCTGGTCCTCGACCGCCGGATTCCACCAGCGGTCGTAGTGGATCACGTGGTCGGCGCGGGTCAGGTTCAGGCCGGTGCCCGCAGCCTTCAGCGACAGCACGAAGACCGGGACCTCACCGTCCTGGAAGGCCCGCACCATCTCCTCACGGGTCGACACGCGAGTGCCGCCGTGCAGGAACTGGGCACCGATCTTCCGTTCGGCCAGATGGCGTGCCAGCAGGCGGCCCATCGTGGCGTACTGCGTGAACACCAGGGCCGCGCCGTCCTCGGCGACGATCTCGTCGATCAGCTCGTCGAACACCGAGAGCTTGCCGGACCGGCCGCCGAGATGGCCGTCGGACTGGCGCAGGAAGTGTGCCGGGTGATTGCAGATCTGTTTGAGCTGGGTCAGCATCTTGACGACCAGGCCGCGTCGCTGGATGCCGTTCGCCTGCTCGATCTGGGTCATCGACTGGCGCACCACGGCCTCGTACAGGCCGATCTGCTCGCGCGACAGATGCGTCACATGATCGGTCTCGATCTTCGGCGGCAGCTCGGGGGCGATGCCCGGGTCGGACTTGCGTCGCCGCAGCACGAACGGTCGGATGAGAGCGGCCAGGCCCGTGGTGGCCTCTTCGTCGCGAGCCGACTCGATGCGTCGCGACCAGTCGTCGCGGAACTGCTCGTGAGGACCCAACAGGCCGGGGGTGGTCCAGTCGAGGATCGCCCAGAGCTCGGAGAGGTTGTTCTCGACCGGGGTGCCGGTCATCGCGATGCGGTGGTCGGTGGGGATCTCGCGCAGCGCCTGCGCCGCCTTCGCGCGAGGGTTCTTGATGTTCTGCGCTTCGTCGGCGACCACCAGGCCCCAGCCGGGCTCGTGTTTGGCCAGCAGATCCGCGTCGGCCCGCATCGTGGCATACGTCGTGACGACGAAGCCCGCCTCCGCGCCGTCGAGTGACCGCGCCGCTCCGTGGTAGCGACGCACCGGGACGCCGGGCGCGAAGCGCGTGATCTCGCGTTCCCAGTTGCCGAGCACGGAGGCGGGGCAGATGACCAGGGTGGGGGCGGGCTCGGCGCGTGCCAGGTGCAAGGCGATGAGCATGACGGTCTTGCCCAGGCCCATGTCGTCGGCCAGGATGCCGCCGAGTCCGAGATCGGTCAGCTGATGCATCCAGCGCAGACCCTGCAATTGGTAGTCGCGCAGGGTTCCGGCGAGCTGCCCGGGCTGGACGGCGGGCCGCAGTTCGGTGTCGGAGAGGCGGCGACGGACGTCATCGAGCCAGCCGACGGTGTCGACCCGGGCCCGCAGGCCGTCGACGTGCAGCTCGCCTGAGACCGCGGCTCGCAGCGCCTCGACCGCCGTGAGGTGGCCCGACGTCTGCTTGAGCACGCGGTCGATGCGGCCTCGGTCGACCATGACCCAGGTGTCGCGGACCCGCAGCAGGCCGGTGTGCGACGTCACCAGCTGCTCCACCTCGGCGGCGGTCAGCTTCTGCTCGCCGACCGCGACCTGCCAGTCGAAGCGGAACAGCTGAGCCTGCGTGAACGCCGTGGGCCGGTCGGTCGGCATGCGCTCCTCGCGCTGCACGAGCACCGACGTGGTGACGTCGCGCACCAGTTCGGCCGGCCAGCTGACCTCGATGCGGTTGGCCAGCATGGGGGCGATCATCGACGGTGCGCCGAGCTCCGCGAGCTCGGCGGTGCTGACCGTGGTGGCGCCGCGTGCGTGAGGTCGTGACAACCGGTCTGCCGGCGCCCAACGATCGCTCAGGCGCTGCAGCATGGCCAGGAACGGCTCGCGCGCCGACGTGCGGGGATGACGCTCGTTGGCCACGAGGTCGGCGGCCTCGAAGGCAGCCCCACGATCGGGCCGGATCCTGACCCGCACCACCGCCGACTCCTCGTCGGTGGGCTCACCCAGGAACGTGACCACGAGCGTGTACGAGAAGCGCTCGACGACCTGGGCGGGCCGGCCGTCCGGCCGCGGATCGTCAGCGGGGGCACTCGCGGCGCGCTGCGGCGTCGAGGCGGCGGCCGGGGCATCGACCGCGAGCGAGGTCAGGAAGCCCTGGATCTGGGCCAGGCCGCCCAGTCCCCGATGCGCGACGACGGTCTGGCCCGCGGTCTGCAGTTGATGGAGTTCGGCATCGTTGGGGGAGCCCAGTCCACCGCGCGCCATCATGCGCAGGGCGACGATCGCCGGTGTCGCCCAGGCGCGGGACGTCCGATGGGCGTCCATGACCCGGATGGCCTGACTCAGTGCGCCGAGTGCGTCGTTCGCCGATGCCGTGACGTCGCCGGTCGGTGTCTGGAACACGAAGCGCGACGCGGCCGGATCCTCGGCCACCTCGAACACGACCGGATACCGCAGCAGCGGCCGCAGATCGGACGACGAGGTGGAGTTGGGCATCGTTCCATTGTCGCACCCTCGTGGTCGCTCTCGCGGCGGGGCAGGCCGGCGGGTCCGGCCCTCTGGCGCGCGGGCGTCAGTCTCGACGCAGGTCGACGACGGTGCCGCGACTCGCCGTGACGAGAGCCTGCGGCGCGAGTGCGAAGACGTCGTGCCAGGTACCGGCGGCCGCCCAGACCTCGTCGTAGCCGAGCAGATCGGGATCGATGAAGACGTCGAGCGCCGTCGCGTGGCCGAACGGCGGAACCCCGCCGATCGGGAAGCCGGTGGCCGCGCGCACGACATCGGCGTCGACGCGGTGGCAGCGCTCGCCTCCCGCGGCCGCCGCCAGCTTCTGTTCGTCCAACTGGTTCGAGCCGCTGACGTAGGCCAGGACGACACGGTCGTCGACGCCGAAGATCAGGCTCTTGACGATCTGCCCGACCTCGCAGCCGATCGCTGCGGCGGCATCGGCCGCCGTCTTGGTGCCTTCGGGGAAGCGTCTCGGCGTGATCTCGAGGCCGTGACCACGTGCGGCCTCGACGACGCGGATGACGTTGGGATGGACCTGCTCGCTCACCTCACGAGGGTATGAGGTGCCATGCTCGGGCCATGAGGTCGGTCGTGCTGTCGCTCGTGGCCATGCTGCTCGTGACCGGATGCTCGGGCCACGATGCGACGCCGCATCCGGCGCTGACGGCGACGCTGCCGACGATCCCGGCGCCTCCCGTGGTGTTCCCCGGTGAGCACTGGGCGCGTGCGGAGAGCGGAGACTGGTCCCGCCTGGATCGAACGCTCGCGGCGGACGCGTCGACGTGTGTCGCCGTGGTGAAGGGTGGACGGCTGGTCCACGAGGCGTACTTCAACGGCGGATCGCCGGATGTGCCGGTGAAGGTCTACTCCATCACGAAGGCGATGACGTCGCTGCTGGTCGGGATGGCGGCCGACGACGGGACGCTGTCGCTCGACGAGCCCGCGTCGGAGCAGATCGACGCATGGCGTGTCGGCGCGGCCGGCTCGGTGACGGTGCACGACCTGCTGTCGATGACATCGGGTCGAGAGTGGAGCGAGGCGACCGACCGGGCTCTGATCCGCCAGGTGGCCGATCAGAGCGCCTATGCCGTCGGACTGCGCCAGCGTGGTGAGCCTGGGGAGTGGGTCTACGACAACGCCGCGGTGCAGACGCTGGAACGCGTGCTGGCCGAATCCCAGACCGAGGACGGCGACGTGGTCGCCCTCGCCCGTCGACGGCTGTTGAAGCCGCTGGGCATGCGTCACACCCGATGGCCCACCGATCGGGCCGGTCACGCGACGACCTATTCGGGCGTCGAGTCGACCTGTCGAGATCTGGCCCGCATCGGGTACCTGGTGCTCCAGGGCGGTCGCTGGCGGGACGACCAGCTCGTCTCCGACGAGTACATCGAGCAGATGACCTCCCCGTCGTCGAGCCGGAACGCCGGATTCGGGCTGCTGTGGTGGACCAACGCGGAGGGGCGAGTCGTCGAGGTTCGGCGCCAGGCCGGTTTCGCGCAGGACAAGGCGCCGTACGAGGGACGCCTCGCGCCTGGAGTCCCGCCCGATGCCACCTGGGCGTTCGGCTACGGCCAGCAGTACGTGGCGGTCGTGCCGAGCGAGGACGTCGTCGCCGTGCGGCTGGGACGGCGGCCGGCCACGCCCGACCGGGTCACCTTCGACTCGTTCACGCGAGCGGTGCTGGACGATCTGGAATAAAGTTGAATGATCAACTATCATGGAGACATGAACCGCTACACGATCGATGAGTTGGACCGCCGGCTGGCGCCCAGCCCACTGATGCCGGTGCTGTTCGTCGGCCACGGCAACCCCATGAACGCGATCAGCGACAACGACTTCACCCGGACCTGGGCCCGGGTCGGCTCGGAACTGCCCGAGGCGCAGGCGATCGTCGTCATCAGCGCGCATTGGCTCACCCCGGGCGAGACGCACATCACCGATGCGCCGCGCAATCGCGTCATCTACGACTTCGGAGGCTTCCCCGACGAGCTGTTCCAGGTGCAGTACCCGAGCGAGGGCGACCCGAAGGTGGCCGCGATCCTGGCGCGGAAGCTGGCCGAATACGAGGCGCAGCTCGACGCTCAGTGGGGTCTGGACCACGGCACGTGGAGTGTGCTCAAGCATCTCGCGCCCGCGCCCGAGGTGCCGATCCTGCAGATCAGCATCGACTATTCGATGCCCCTGCCGAAGCTCTACGACCTCTACTCCAGGCTGCGCTCCCTGCGACGCCGCGGTGTGCTGTTCATCGGCAGTGGCAACATCGTGCACTCCCTGCGCCAGGCTCGATGGGATGCGGGCGCTCCCGCCTGGGACTGGGCGGAGCAGTTCGACCATGACACCGCGGTCGCGATCGAGGGCCGAGACATCGCGCGGCTGACCGATCCGTTCAACACCTGGTCCGAGGCGCACCTGGCCGTGCCGACCGACGATCACTACCGCCCGATGATCGCCTCGCTCAGTCTGCTCGAGCCCGGCGAGGAGCTGAACTTCTTCAACGAGGCGATCGACATGGGCTCGATCGGCATGCGGTCCTTCGTGACGGCGTGACTCGGTGCGGCCGCGGCTTGGCCGGGACTACTGCTGCTGCGCCTGCTGCTCGGCGACCTTCTGGCGCACCTCGTCCATGTCGAGCCCGCGTACGGCCTCGATGACCTGCTCGAGGGCGGGCGCGGGCAGCGCACCGGCCTGCTGGAAGACCAGGATGCCGTCGCGGAAGGCCATCAGGGTCGGGATCGACGTGATGCCGACCGCGGAGGACAGCGCCTGCTGATCCTCGGTGTCGATCTTGGCGAACGTGATGTCGTCGTGCTGCTCGCTGGCCTGCTCGAAGATCGGCGCGAACATCCGGCAGGGGCCGCACCACGACGCCCACCAGTCGATCAGGGTGATGCCGCCCTCGTCGAGGGTCTTCTCGAAGGTGTCTGCCGTGAGGGTCAAGGTGCTCATGGTGATGTCAACGAACACCGGCGGCACTTCATTCCGGCCTAGGGTCTCGCCGAATCCGACGGGATCGCGAGACAGGTGATCCCCTCGTCCGCCAAGATGGTCCTGATCTCATGGGAGGGAGAGCGCCCGAGTCCCGTACGGGCGCCCCGTGTGACAGCGCGCTCCCGGTGGCCGCCCGCAGAGTGCCGGGTCCACCGGGAGCCGCGGGTATCGCCAGGGTGTTCGTGGCACCATCGATCCATGGACCGGCGCACCCTGCTGACCTCAGTCGCCGCGCTCGGCGCAGCGGCCGTGGCCGGCTGCACGCGTGACGATCGGCCTCGTCCTGCGCCGAGCAGGAGCGTGCCGTCGCCGTCCGCGACGGCGCGCGACGACTGGTCCGGTCTGGAGATCGCCGGCACGGTGGCGACCGGGCTCAACGTGCCATGGGGTTTCGCCTTCCTGAAGGACGGCAGTGCTCTGGTCTCGCAACGCGACGACGCGTCGGTCGTGCGTATCGCCGAAGACGGCGAGGTGTCCGACCTCGGCCGGGTCCCGGGCCTGCGCACCGGGGGAGAGGCGGGCCTGCTCGGCATCGCGCTGGACCCCGACGACGAGAACGTGCTGTTCGCCTACGTCACCACGGGATCGGACAACCGGGTCGTGCGGATGGCTCTCGACGGGGGCCGACTCGGTGATCCTGATCCGATCCTGACCGGTATCCCGGTCGGCGGCCGTCACCATGGCGGCCGACTGCTGTTCGCGCCCGACTCGACACTGTTCGTGGCCACGGGCGACGCCGGCAACGGGCCGGTCGCCCAGGATCGTGGCGCGCTCGGCGGCAAGATCCTGCGCCTCACGCGCGACGGCAAGGCCGCCGGCGACAATCCGTCCGACAACCGCACCTGGTCGTACGGGCATCGCAACATCGAGGGCCTCGCTTTCGACGCCGACGGCCGGCTGTGGGCGTCGGAGTTCGGCGAGAAGTCCGCCGACGAACTCAATCTGATCCGTCGTGGCGGCAACTATGGCTGGCCGCAGGTCGAGGGCAAGGGCGGCGGCTCGGACGTGGTGCAGCCGAAGCGCACGTGGGCAACGTCCGACTGTTCGCCGGCCGGGCTGGCGATCGCCCGCTCGACCGCGTTCCTGGGTGCGTTGCAGGGCGAGTGCGTCTGGGCGGTGCCGCTCGACGGGGAGGCGGCCGGTGAGCCGAAGCGGTTCCTGAAGGGGCACGGACGGATCCGCAATGTCGTGGTCGCCCCCGACGGCTCGCTCTGGGTCTCGACCAGCAACACCGATGGTCGCGCCACCCCGAAGCGCGACGACGACCGCATCCTCCGCGTCACATTCACCTGACCCGCTGAGGAGTCACTGATTGGTGCTGAGGAGTCACTCGTTGTCGCCGAGGCGGCGCATCAGTGACTCCTCGATCGCAACGAGTGACTCGTCAGCGGAAACCTACTGATGCGTAAGTCTGGCTCCCGAGAAAACATGAGGATAACCTCATGTCATGGACGAGACGAGCTTCGAGATCGACCGTGCGGCCCTCACCGAGGCATCGCGACGCTTCCCCGCCCACCGGCTTCCGCTTCCGGATCGGGCTCACCCGTCAGGTGACGTCGCCTATCTCGCGGCGCCCGGCACCGAGTTCGCCCGTCACGCATGGGACGAGGGCGGCCACAGCTGATGCTGTGACCGCCCTCGTCGCGGTGAGGCGCTAGCGCCTCGGTGGTTCAGAGCGGACGGATGTTCGCCGCCTGCAGGCCCTTCTGGCCCTGCTCGACGTCGAACTCGACCTTCTGGTTCTCGTTCAGCGACTTGTAGCCGCTGGACTGGATCGCGGAGTAGTGCGCGAACACGTCCTCGCCGCCGTCGTCGGGGGCGATGAAGCCGAAGCCCTTGTCGGCGTTGAACCACTTGACGGTTCCGGTAGCCATCTGATTGTTCTCCTCTGAGCGATTCGCCGTCGACGACTTTCGTCGGCGGCTGTCGCGACGTACATCCAACCTTGAGAAGAACTACGGCCCCCGAAGAGGTTTCGCCAGTCAATCCGTTCGGCCCAACGTCGTGCAACGAGAGCAAGCCTAGGGCACAAACCCGAACTGTGGGTCACGGCGGGTCATCTGGCGCGTTTCGAATTGATTTCGACGAGGGACTAGTCAATGAGAGCTAGATCACTATAGTCATTTGGAACCACAAGTCAGACCGCGTCATCATCGGACCGCCACGCTCCTGATCCGGGAGGTGGTCCCGTATCGGGGGGCGCTGTCGGGATCCATTTCCGGAGGAAACAGTGAAGCGTGTGACCACAGGCCTGGTGGGCCTCGGGCTGATGGCTTCGTTCGGCGTGGCGTTCGCCCCGCCGAGCGTGGCCCAATCGGCCGGAGCCCCGCCCGCGAACGGGCCGAGCCGAGTCAGCAACGAGCACGAGCTCGCCAATCCGCTCGAGGACAAACGTCGAGCCTTGCGCGAGGAGGCCGTCACCTCGGTGCTCAACGGTGAGGCCAAGGCGGAGAAACGCCATGGCAGCACGGTCGTCAAGGTCGGTCAGGGCAGCAGCCCCGCCGACGCGGCCCGCAGGACCAACAAGAAGACGCGCAAGGCGGACAAGAACGCGCGCAAGGCCAAGCACCAGGATCAGTACGTCGAACTGAAGCAGGAGCGTGCCGACAAGGTCTTCGTGATCCTGGCCGAGTTCGGCAACGAGCGGCACCCGGACTTCCCGGACGTCGACACCGATCCGAACACGCCTGGCCCGACGACGTTCGAGGGGCCGCAGCGCAACCAGATACCCGAACCCGACCGCGCCAAGGACAACTCCACGGTGTGGCAGGCCGACTACAACCGCAAGCACTACGAGGACCTGTACTTCGGCACCGGCAAGGGCGTCGAATCGCTCAAGACCTACTACGAGGCACAGTCATCGGGTCGCTACACGGTCGACGGGTACGTGTCGGACTGGGTCAAGGTCAAGTACAACGAGGCTCGCTACGGCCGAGAGGACGCCACCACCTGGAACCTGATCCAGGACGCGGTCACGCAGTGGGTCGCCGATCAGAAGGCGGCCGGCAAGACCGACGCCGAGATCAAGGCAGCCATCGCCGAGTACGACCAGTACGACCGGTACGACTACGACGGCGACGGTGATTTCAACGAGCCGGACGGCTACATCGATCACTTTCAGATCGTGCACGCCGGCGGCGACGAGGCCGACGGCGATCCCCAGCAGGGTGAGGACGCCATCTGGTCGCACCGCTGGTACGCCTTCCTGACCGATGCGGGCGTCACCGGACCGGAGCAGAACCGCCTGGGCGGTACCCAGATCGGCGACACCGGAGTCTGGATCGGTGACTACACCGTGCAGCCCGAGAACGGCGGCCTGTCGGTGTTCGTGCACGAGTACGGCCACGACCTGGGTCTGCCTGATGCGTACGACACGTCGGGTGGCGGTGACAACTCCAACGAGTACTGGACGCTGATGGCACAGAGCCGCCTGAACGCCAAGGGCGAGGCCCTGGGCGAGCGTCCTGGCGACCTCGGTGCTTGGGAGAAGCTGCAACTCGGCTGGCTGGACTACGAGGCCGTGACGGCCAAGCAGAAGAAGACCTTGAACCTGGGCCCGCAGGAGTACAACTCCAAGAAGGCTCAGGGCGCGGTCGTGGTGCTGCCCAAGAAGGAGGTCACCACTGATCTCGGTGCCCCGGCAGCCGGTGAGAAGCAGTACTGGTCCGGCGCGGGCGACGATCTGTCCAACTCGTTGACAGCTGATGTCGACCTGACCGGCAAGACCGGCGCGGAGCTGACGGCCAAGGTCCGCTACTCGATCGAGGAGGGCTACGACTATGCGTACGTCCAGGCCTCGACCGACGGCGGCGCCACCTGGACCGCTTTGGGCGGCACCATCGGCGGCGAGCCCATCGGTGAGGACACGTCGGGTCGTCCGGGCATCGACGGTGAGCAGGAGTCGTGGGCCGACCTGGTCGTGCCGCTCGACGCCTATGACGGCCAGAACATCAAGGTGCGGTTCTGGTACAAGACCGACGGCGGGCTCACCATGCCGGGCTTCTTCGCCGACGACATCGCGGTGTCGGCCGGTGGAGAGACGCTGTTCAGCGACGGCGCCGAGGACGAGCCGCAGGCCGACCTCGACGGCTTCACGGCGGTCGGTGCATCCAAGACCGAGCTGTACGACAACTACTACGTCATGGGTCACCGCTCCTATGTGGGCTATGACAAGTACTTGCAGACCGGTCCGTACAACTTCGGCTGGCTGAACACCAAGCCGGACTGGGTCGAGCACTACCGCTACGGCCAGGGTCTGCTGATCTCGTACTGGGACACCTCGGTGGCTGACAACAACACGTCGCAGCATCCGGGCGAGGGACGCAACCTGCCGATCGACGCCCATCCGGAGCCGGTCGTCAACATCACCGACGGCAAGCCCTGGCGCGCGCGAGTTCAGGTGTACGACGCGCCGTTCGGGCTCAAGAAGGCCGACTCGCTGACGTTGCACACCAACGGCAAGCCCAGTTACATCCGGGCCCAGGATCCGCAGCCGGTCTTCAACGACAAGAAGAAGTACTGGTACGCGGAGCTGCCGAACCACGGCGTCAAGTTGCCGGCGGTCGGGGTCAAGGTCAAGGTGCTGCAGCAGAAGGGCACCAGCATGAAGGTCAAGTTCAACTGACCTTCTTCCGGTGAACGAGTCGGGGCGCGCCTCCCTTGCGGATGCGCGCCCCGTGCTCGATCCGGCGGATCAGCGGCTGTGGACGACGACGTCGTCGATGGCACCCGCGGCGCCGCCGAGTTCGTCGGCGATCTCGCCGCTCGGGTCGTCGGCCGCGCCGGTGATGTGTCCGTCTTCGTCGAGCCCGGCATCGGCGTTCACCAGCGCACCATGGTTGGTGGCGAGGACGGCGACGGCACCGAGGGCGGCGACGGCGGCGATCGCGAACGGCACGTGCAGGTTGAAGTGCTCGACCAGCTTGCCGGCGGCGAACGGCGCGAGACCGCCGCCGATGAAGCGCACGAACCCGTACGCGGCCGATGCGACGGGCCGTTCGACCGGCGACACGATCATGACGGCTTGCGTGGTCAGGGTGTTGTTGATGCCGATGAAGATGCCCGACACGATGACGCACACCACCAGGATCGTCCGGTTGGTGGGGAACGAGGCGATGACGGCCAGGTCGATGGCGAACAGGGTCAGCGCGGAGTAGAGCGACCGGGCGGTGCCGAACCGCCGTTGCAGCCATGGGGCTCCGGCGACCGAGAAGATCGCGACGAGGATGCCCCAGCCGAAGAACACCCAGCCCAGTTCGGTGGCGCCGAGCTTCATCGGGAACGGCGCATAGCCGAGCATGGAGAAGAACGCCCAGTTGTAGAGCAGGGCGGCCAGGCTCATCAGGAGCAGACCCCGGTGTCGCAGGGCCTTGAGCGGTGCCGAGATCGAGGTCGTGTGTTCCGGCCGCGGGGTGGGCGGCAGCAGGAGCAGCGTCGCGACGAGTGCGATACCCATCAGGACGGCCACGCCGAAGAAGGGGCCGCGCCAGCTGATGTTGCCCAGGGTGCCGCCGAGCAGGGGACCGGCGGCGATGCCGAGTCCGAGAGCCGCCTCGTACAGGATGATGGCGCCGGCGAAACCGCCGCGTGCGCTGGAGACGATGGCGGCCAGTGAGGTGGCGATGAACAGCGCATTGCCCAGGCCCCAGCCGGCTCGGAACGCGACGATGCCGCTGATGGAGTCGGTGGCTCCGGCCAGCGCCGAGAAGATCACGATGAGGAGCAGGCCGACGATCAGGGTGCGCTTGGCGCCGAGGCGGCTCGAGACCCAGTTGGTCACGAGCATCATGACGGCCGTGACGACCAGGTAGCTGGTGAACAGCAGCGTCACCTGGCTCTCGCTGGCGTCGAGCTCGGACTTCAGGGCGGGCAGGATCGGGTCGACCAGGCCGATGCCCATGAAGGAGATGACACACGCGAAGGCGACGGCGTAGACGGCCTTGGGCTGGTTGAACAGGGAGGGAGAAGTCTCAGATTGTTGCATAACGCAACTAGTTTATCACGCTGTCTGAACCCCCGGACGGGGCCTCACGATCAGAGGTCGTAGTCGACGACGAGCGGGGCGTGATCGGACCAACGTTCGGCCCAGCTCTCGGCGCGATCGACGACGGCCGAAGTCGCGGCGGCGGCAAGGGCCGGTGTGGCGATCTGGTAGTCGATGCGCCATCCGGTGTCGTTGTCGAACGCCTGACCCCGCATCGACCACCAGGTGTACGGACCGTCGACATCGCCCGCCAGCGAGCGATGCACGTCGACCCAGCCCAGTTCGTCGAACCAGCGGTCGAAATACGCCCGTTCCTCGGGCAGAAAGCCGGCCTTCTTGCGGTTGCCCCGCCAGTTGCGGATATCGCGCTCGGTGTGACCCACGTTGAGATCGCCGGTGAGCAGCCCGTGATGCCCGGAGGCCGAGATCTGGGCGAGCCGGGCGGTCGTGGCCTCGAGGAATCGGTACTTGTCGTCCTGGCGTGGCGTGCCGGCCTCGCCGGAGTGCACGTACGCGGAGATCACGGTCAGGACCGAACCGTCGGACAGCGGGACGTCGGCCTCGATCCAGCGACCGGCATCGTCGAAGAAGTCGTCGCCGTTGCCGATGCGGTGCGCCAGCGGCTCGGCGCGCGACAGCACGGCGACGCCTGCCCGCCCCTTGTCGGCGGCCTCGGTGTGCACGACGTGATAGCCGGCGTCGGCGGTCAGGTCGCGCACGATGTCGTCGGGCGCCCGCACCTCCTGCAGCGTGACCACGTCGGCCCCGCGCGTGGCCAGCCACTCGGCGATACCGCTGCTCTGACCTCGCAGCTTGTTGTAGGCGGCCCGGATCCCGTTCACATTCACAGTCGCAACGCGCAGCACGCTCCGACCCTAGCCAGCCGCTCCGACACCTCGGATGCTCGGTTGCCGCTGAGTGTGACGTTTCGGTCGTCGCCAGGCCGGTTTCACAGCGGAAACGTCACACTCATCGGGGACTCAACCCACCTGACGGGCAGCGGCGCGTCCGGCGGCCCGGCCGGAGAACAGGCAACCGCCGAGGAACGTGCCCTCGAGCGAGTTGTAGCCGTGCACACCGCCGCCGCCGAAGCCCGCGACCTCTCCGGCCGCATACAGGCCCTCGATCGGTTCACCGGACGTGTCGAGCACCTGCGAGTCCAGATTCGTCTCCAGCCCGCCCAGCGATTTGCGCGTCAGGACGTGCAGGCGCACTGCGATCAGTGGCCCCTTGGACGCGTCGAGGAGCTTGTGCGGTTTGGCCACGCGGATCAGTTTGTCGCCCCGGTACGAGCGGGCCTGCCGCATCGCCGCGATCTGCAGGTCCTTGGTGAAGTCGTTGTCCATCTCGCGATCGCGCTCGACCACCTGGCGGCGCACATGCTCCAGGTCCAGCGGAGCCTCCGGGGTGAGGCGGTTCATACCGGCCACGAGATCCTCGAGCGTCTCGGCGACGATGAAGTCCTCGCCCTTCTCCTTGAACGCCTCGACCGGGCCCGTGGCCCCCTTGGCGAGGCGCTGCTTGACCAGTTCCTTGACGCTCTTGCCCGTCAGATCGGGGTTCTGCTCCTGACCCGACAGGGCGAACTCCTTCTCGATGATCGCCTGGGTCAGGATGAACCACGAGTGGTCGTGGCCGGTCTCGCGCAGCAGTTTGAGCGTGCCCAGCGTGTCGAAGCCCGGCAGGCCCGGGACCGGCAGGCGAGTGCCTGCGCCGTCGAGCCACAACGACGACGGGCCGGGCAGGATCCGGATGCCGTGCATCGGCCAGATCGGATCCCAGTTCTTGATGCCCTCGACGTAGTGCCACATCCGGTCGCGATTGATGTGGCTGGCGCCGGCGTCCTCGGCGATCTGCAGCATGCGGCCGTCGACGTGGGCGGGAACGCCGGAGATCATGTGCGTCGGGGGAGTGCCGAGTCGCTCAGGCCAGTTCTTGCGCACGAGATCGTGATTGCCGCCGATGCCGCCGGTGGTCAGGATGACCGCCTGAGCCGTCAGCTCGAAGTCGCCGACCTTGGTGCGTGACGTGGCCTCGGCCCGCTCGGTGCCGGTGGGTTCGAGCACGGTGCCGCGGACGCCCGTGGCCACTCCTTGGTCGACGATCAGCTCATCGACCTGGTGGCGGAACGCGAACGTCACGAGTCCCTGCTCCACACCCGCGCGCACGATCTTCTCGAACGGCTCGACGATGCCGGGGCCCGTGCCCCACGTGATGTGGAACCGAGGCACCGAGTTGCCGTGGCCGCCGGCCAGCCCGCCGCCGCGTTCGGCCCAGCCGACGACTGGGAAGACCGAGTGGCCCTTCTCGCGCAGCCATGCCTGCTTCTCCTGATGGGCGAAGTTCACGTAGGCCTCGGCCCACTGCCGGGGCCAGCGGTCCTCGTCGCGGTCGAACTGCGCGCTGCCCTGCCAGTCCTGCCAGGCGAGCTCGACCGAGTCCTTGATGCCCATGCGGCGCTGCTGGGCCGAGTCGACCAGGAACAGGCCGCCGAACGACCAGAACGCCTGGCCGCCGAGGCCCTGCTCGCCCTCCTGGTCGACCAGCACGACCTTCTTGCGCGCTTCGACCAGCTCAGCGGTGGCGACCAGGCCGGCAAGGCCGGCTCCGACGACGATGACATCTGCATCCATGGGACCTGATTGTGCACGACCGACCCGTGGAATGAGATGACTGGCAGCGGCATGCCCTGACCCACTAGGGTCAGGGAGTCACTTTCTTCATCGTTGGGAGTAGTTCTCATGGCCGTTGACTTCAAGTCATTGGGCAAATTCGAGCAGGGAGCACTGGTAGCCGGTGCCCTTGCGATCATCCTGTCGTTCTTCGGCAGCTACGTGACCGCCTCGTACGACGGTCCCGGCAACCTCTCGGTGTCGAGCGGCACCAACGCGTGGACCAGCTATGCCACCCTCGGAATCCTGCTGGTGATCGTCTCGGTCGCCGTGGTGGCTGTGAAGGCGTTCGCCAAGGACGTGCTGCCCGCGGGCGTGCCGTGGAACCTGGTCGCGGCCGCCGCCGCCGGCCTGGGCACGCTGCTGCTGATCCTGCGCGCCCTGTTCCCGGGCGATACCGGAGGCATCCCGGGTATCGACGTCGGTCCCGGTTGGTCCGGTTACCTGCTGTGGATTGCCGGCATCGCGCTGACGGTCTTCACGGCTTTGTCGTTCAAGGAGTCGGGTGAGAAGCTGCCCGACCTGAACAAGGGCAACGACGCGCCTCCGGCGGCCTGATCGCCCGGCGCAAATCCGTACGACCGATGGGGTCCGGCTTCGGCCGGGCCCCATCGTCTTGCTCCCGATGGTCCCGGACCCGCGTGGCGGTGAGTCTGTTCCCTATCCATCGGGGTGACGGTGAGCGTGTTCCCTATCCCGGTGCGGGAAGGGGAACACACTCACCGCTGGTCGGGCTGAAACGGAACAGGCTCACCGCTTCCCGTGGACCTCAGGCCGTGAAGGGGGGACGGTCGTCGAGCCGGACCGAGCGGCGGCCGGCCCAGCGCCAGGCGCGAGCGGTCAGGTCGCGGTCCTCGTCGGTCACCAGATTGCCCATGACGCGCAGTGCGACCGTCATCAGGGCGTGCGAGCGCATGCCCAGCGGGCCGAGCGTCGGAAGCAGTCGTGGCACGGTGAGCAGGCCCGCCAGGCGCCGGGCGATCGAGAACGCCTCGCCGTAGTGATGGGTCAGCAGAGCCGGCCAGGCCCTGCCTAGATCGGTCCTGGCCAGATCGGTCGTGGAACCCAGCAGCTGGGCTCCGACCCGACCGGTCTCGAGACCGTAGTCGATGCCCTCGCCGTTCAGCGGGTTGACGCATCCGGCGGCGTCGCCGACCAGGATCCAGTTCGGGCCCGCGACGCCTGACACGGCGCCGCCCATCGGGAGCAAGGCGCTGGTGGGCAGCCGCAGCTCGCCGGACAGATCCCACTCGCTGCGCCGGAGGCTCGCGTAGTACTCCATCAGGGGCCGGATCTGCAGATCGGCCGGACGCTTGGCGGTCGCCAGCGCGCCGACGCCCAGGTTCACCTCGCCGTCGCAGAGCGGGAAGATCCAGCCGTAGCCGGGCAGCAGCTCCCCATCCTCACCGCGGAGCTCCAGATGCGACGAGATCCACGGATCGTCGCTGCGGCCCGACTTCACGTACGAGCGGCCCGCGACGCCGTATGCCGTCTCGCGATGCCATTCGCGGCCGAGGACCCGGCCGAGCGGCGAACGGACGCCGTCGGCCACGATCAGACGATCGCAGCGGACGACGTGCGGAGTGCGTTCCTTGCCCACGGCGAAGGTCACCGAGGTGACGCGGCCGGCGGCATCGCGCTCGGCGTCGACCGCACGCGCCCCCTCGAGTGCGACGGCGCCGCGCTCGATCGCCGTGCGGAAGATCTTCTCGTCGAGGGTGGTACGGGGCACCGCCGAGCCGTAGTCGGGCAGCGATCCGCCGGGCCAGGGGAGCAGCAGCTCCTGTCCGAAGCCCGCGGCACGCAGGCCGCGGTTGGTGCCGAACGAGCGGACCCAGTCGCCGAGGCCGAGACGTTCGAGCTCGGCGATGGCTCGTGGCGTGAGGCCGTCGCCGCACGTCTTGTCGCGCGGGAACGTGGCGGCGTCGGCCAGGACCGTGTCGAGACCCTCGGTCGCGGTCCACGCGGCGGCGGCCGAACCGGCGGGTCCGGCGCCCACCACGAGGACATCGGCGCGGGTCGGCAGGGTCATGCCCCGATTCTTTCACGCAGGTTCGTGGGACGATGGTGGGTATGAGTTCTCAGGCAACCTCATCAAAACCTGACATCCGCTTCGCGAGCCGCGGATCGTCATACTTCGACGTGATCCTGGCGTTGTTCTGCGTGGTCATCGTGGTGTCGAACATCGCGGCGACCAAGGGCATCGAGTTCGACCTGGGCCACTGGTCGATCGGCTCGGTACAGGTGCTGCCGATCGTGACCGACGGTGGAGCGTTCCTGTTCCCGCTGGCGTACATCCTCGGCGATGTGATCTCGGAGGTATACGGGTTCAAGGCGGCGCGCCGTGCCGTGCTGACCGGCTTCGCGATGGCCCTGCTGGCGGCCGGCACGTTCTGGATCGTGGAGAAGGCGCCTGGCGCATCGTTCTACGAGAACCAGGCGGCCTTCGAGGCGGTGGCCGGCCCGGTCGGGCAGATCGTACTCGCGAGCCTGGTCGGTTACGTGTGCGGTCAGCTGACCAACTCGTACGTGCTGGTCAAGATGAAGGAACGCACGGCCGAGCGCGGATTGATCGCCCGCTTGGCCTCGTCGACCGGCGCCGGTGAGCTCGTCGACACGTTCCTGTTCTGCGCCATCGCGGCGTCGGCCATCGGCATCACGACCGGCGGCCAGTTCGTGAACTACTTCGTCGTCGGCGTGATCTACAAGTGTGCGGTCGAGTTCCTGGTCATGCCGATCACGGTCGCCGTGATCGCCGCGATCAAGCGCCGCGAGCCGACCTACTGAGTCCTACGGCTGGTAGCGGCCGAGGAAGTCGGCCTTCACGTCGGCGTAGCTGCCGTCGAGGATCGCAGCGCGGATGCGATCCACGAGCCGGACGATGAAGCGTTCGTTGTGGATCGTGCACAGGGTCGCCGCGTTGTACTCCTTGGCCTTGAACAGGTGGTGCAGGTAGGCGCGGGAGTAGTGCGCGCACGTGTAGCAGTCGCACTCGGGGTCGATGGGGTCGAAGTTGCGCCGCGACGCCGCGACGTTGAGATTCTCCTTGCCGCGCGAGGTGTAGACGCGCGACGTGCGCGCGACGCGCGACGGCTGCACGCAGTCGAAGGTGTCACAGCCGTGCTCGATGCCGGCGAACAGGTCCTCCGGCTCGCCGATGCCGAGCAGGTGTCGTGGCCGGTCGTCGGGCAGCTCCTCGGTGACCCAGCGGACGATGGTCGCCAGGTTCTCCTTCTCGATCGCACCGCCGATGCCGTACCCGGCGAAGTCGAGGGCACGCAGGCCGCGGGCCGCCTGCCGGCGCAGATCCTCGTGCTGAGCGCCCTGGACGACGCCGAACAGCGCCTGCTCGGGCTTGTCGGCGCGCTCGGTCGACAACCGCTCGTGCTCGGCGACGCACCGCTCGGCCCAGCGCTGGGTGCGGGCCAGCGACGCCTCCTGGTAGCCGCGCGTGTTCATCAGCGTGGTGAGTTCGTCGAACGCGAAGATGATGTCGGCGCCGAGCTGATGCTGGATGCCCATCGAGACCTCGGGCGTGAAGCGGTGGGTCGATCCGTTGAGGTGCGATTTGAATGTGACGCCGTCCTCGTCGACCGTCGCGAGCCGGTCCTTGCCGGGGGCGATCACGTCGTCGGCCTCGACCCCCTTGGCGTCCATCGCGAGCGTCTTCTTGAATCCGGCGCCCAGCGACAGCACCTGGAAGCCACCCGAGTCGGTGAACGTCGGTCCATTCCACCCCATGAACCGGCTCAGGCCGCCCGCCTCGTCGACGATGTCGGAGCCTGGCTGCAGGTACAGGTGGTAGGCATTGGCCAGCAGTGCCTGAGCGCCGAGGTCGCGCATCGACTCGGGCAGCACCGCGCGGACGGCCGCCCGGGTCGCGACCGGGATGAAGGCGGGCGTGCTGATGTCGCCGTGCGGGGTCGAGATGACGCCTGCGCGCCCTCCTGAGGCAAGCTCGGCATCGACGGTGAACACGGCCCTATCCAATCAGTCGTCCGTGGACCGGACCCCATCCGGTCAGGTGAGCGGCAGCTGCGATCGCGCCGACCGAGACGGCTACGAACAGTGCGTTCCAGACCGGTGCCGGGACGTGGGTCAGGCGAGCGAGCAGATCGGCATCACTCGTCCGTGTCGCGGTGCGCCGGCGGTGTCCCCACAGGTCGAGCGAGGTGCGGGGGCCGGCGAAGAGCAGGAACCAGGCGAACACCAGGAGCGCCAGGTCCTGGCCGGTGCCCTCGACACGGTAGGTGACCAGGGCGACGGCCGCACCGGCGATCACGACGACCAGGAGGCCGAACCAGTTCCGGATGAACAGCACCATGGCGACCAGCACCACGAGGGCGATGGCCAGGGCCCAGGTCTGCCGTCCGTGCTCGACCAGGGCGACGGTAGCGAGACCGACCGCCGACGGTGCCGGATAGCCGGCGGCGGCCGTGGCGATCATGCCCGGTCCGGTGCGCGGGCCCGTCGAGACGGTCAGACCGGAGGTGTCGCCGTGCAGCCGGATGCCGTTGAGCCGCCGCCCGGTCGCGACCGCGACCATGGCGTGCCCGGCCTCGTGCACCAGGGTCGCGGCGTGCCGCGTCACGCCCCAGGCCTGCGGCACGAACGCCAATCCCGCCGCCACCAGCACGGCCACGAGGTCAGCAGACACCCGCCCACCCTAATCGCCGCTCGCGAGTCACAAAGTGCGCAGTGAGGAGTCACAAAGTTCGGACGGTCGAACACGGCGCAGGGACTTTGTGGCTCGCGAATAGGGACTTTGTGACTCGCGAGCGGGAACTTTGTGACTCGTCAGCTGGGGGCGAAGGTGGCGCGGGTGCCGTCGCCGCCGAGGGCGTCGGCGATGCGGTGCTGAGCGGCACCCTCGCGGTGGCGGCTCTGGCGGTCCAGCGAGAGGCCGAGCGCCGTGCGGGCCCAGGCATTGGTGGGCTCGAGCTCGACCAGTCGGCTGAACGCCTCCTCGGCCGGCCTCAGCAGCGCCGCGGCGAAGCAGGCGCGGCCGAGCAGCTCCCAGCCGGCCGAGTTCTCCGGCGCCTCGTCGACGACGCGTCGCAGCACGCGCACCGCATCCCGCGGGTAGCGCGAGTCGAGCAGCTCCTCACCGAGCCGGAACGCCTCGAAGGGCTCCATCTCGGCGATCTGCTCGTCGGAGATGTTCGGGGTCAGGTAGATGGTCATGGTCGGTGCCCTCCTTCCAGGCGTCTGTGTTCGCGCTGGTCAACCAGGAGGGCAGCCGATTCATTCCGTCATGACGTCGGGGGCGGCTCCGCGCCGTCGGTGGGGACCGTCTCGGTCGGCGACGGGGTGGGCGAGGTCGACTCCGTCGGCGTGGGTGTCGCGCTCGGTGTCGGTGTCGTGGAGTCGGCCGGATGGGGCGTCGGCGACGGCTCGCTACTGGGCTCGGGCGACGAGGAGCCGCCGAACGGATTGCCGATCCGGGCGTTGTCGGTGTGCGCACCGTACGACTTGCCGGTGAGCAGCTCGTAGGCGCCCATGGCCGCGACCGCGAGAGCCAGCACCACCACCGTGGTGACGACGACGGTCTTCCAGTGGACACGTGCGCGTCCGCTCTCGAGCACCTCGGCGCCCCGGATCGGGCTGTGGGTGGCTTCGCGCACCTCTTCCAGAGCGGCGGCCGTCTCGCCCGGATCCGCGGTGGTCTCTACGATCGTGCCGCTGTCGGTGCGCACGATCAGCGTCCGGCTCCGGTCCAGGGTGGTGGAGTAGAACGCCGACGACACCGTGACGACCAGGCTGCCGACGGCCGCGCCGATGATGGTGCCCGCGACACCGAGTGCCGAGGCGATCCAGGCCGACGTCATGGCGGCAAGCGCACCCGCGATCACCTGGAACCCCGAGAGGCCCAGGAACGACCGCCGGCCGCTCTTCGCCATCAGGAGAGGGCCTGCTCCAGATCGGCGAGCAGGTCGGCGGTGTCCTCGATACCGACCGACAGGCGCACCAGGTCCTCGGGCACCTCGAGCTGCGAGCCCGCGGTCGACGCGTGGGTCATCGCGCCCGGATGCTCGATCAGGGACTCGATACCGCCGAGACTCTCGGCCAGCGTGAAGATCTCGGTCCGGGCGCACAGATCGAGCGCCGCCTGACGGCCACCGACCAGACGCAGCGACACCATGCCACCGAAACGTCGCATCTGCCGCGCCGCGACCTCATGTCCGGGGTGCTCGGGCAGTCCCGGATAGAGGACCGAGGCCACTGCCGGGTGCGAGGTCAGCAGATCGACGACCGCCTCGGCATTGGTGCAGTGCTGCTCCATGCGCACCGCGAGCGTCTTGGCGCCGCGCATCGTCAGATAGGCGTCGAACGGCCCAGGCACACCGCCCGCCCCGTTCTGGAGGAACGCGAACGCCGCGTCGAGCTCCTCATCGTCGGTGACCAGCACACCGCCGACCACATCGGAGTGACCGCCCAGGTACTTCGTGGTCGAGTGCAGCACGACGTCGGCGCCTAACGACAGCGGCTGCTGCAGGTACGGCGACGCGAACGTGTTGTCGACCACCAGCTTGATGCCGGCCGCATGCGCGACCTCGGCGATCGCGGCGATGTCACCCACGTTCAGCAGCGGATTGGTGGGTGTCTCGATCCAGATCGCCTTGGTCCGGTCGGTGACCGCCGCACGGATCGCATCGACGTCGTTGACCGCGGCGATCGAATAGTCGACGCCCCACTGGCTGAACACCTTGTCGATCAGCCGGAACGTGCCGCCATAGGCGTCGTCGGGGATCACCAGGTGATCGCCGGGACGCAGCAGCGACCGCAGGGCGCAGTCGGTGGCCGCCATGCCGGAGGAGAACGCCCGGCCGTATGTGCCGCCCTCGAGCGCGGCCAACTGCTCCTCGAGCGCATGCCGAGTGGGGTTGCCGGTGCGGGCGTACTCGTAACCGTTCCGCATGCCGCCCACGCCGTCCTGTGCGAACGTCGAGCTGGCGTAGATCGGGGTGTTGACCGCGCCGTTGTTCGGATCGGCGACCGTGCCGGCATGGATCGCGCGGGTCGCGAATCCGTGTGCCCGATGCTGATCGGCCGCGCTGCGCCGCTCGCTCATACGTGTACTCCCAACAGGTCGTGGCGGGTCAGCACGCCCAGAGGCTTGCCCTCCTCGATGACCATGACGGCGTCGCTGGCGGTGAGCGCCTGCAGCGCGGCGTCGAGCGATTCACCGGAGCCGAGGAGGGGCAACGGCGGCTCCATGTGGTCGGCGACCGCATCGGTCAACTGCGCGCGGCCCTCGAACACCGCGCTGATGAGGGCGCGCTCGTTGACGCTGCCGGCGACTTCGCCGATCACGACGGGCGGCTCGGGGCCGACGACGGGCATCTGCGAGACGTTGTACTCGCGCAGGATCTCGATCGCGTCACGGATGGTCTCGGACGGATGCGTGTGCACCAGAGCCGGCATGTCGCCGGACTTGCGACGCAGCAGATCGCCCACGGTCAGCTGTGGCCGGGTGGGGTCGAGCGGCTCGCGCAGGAATCCGTACGACGACATCCAGTCGTCGTTGAAGATCTTCGACAGATAGCCCCGGCCGCCGTCGGGCAGCAGCACGACGACCACGGCATCGGGGCCCGCCTCGGCAGCGACCTGAGCCGCAGCGACGACGGCCATGCCGCAGGAACCGCCGACCAACAGTCCTTCCTCGCGGGCGAGGCGACGGGTCATCTCGAACGAGTCGGCATCGCTGACCGCGATGATGCGATCGGGGATGCTCGGGTCGTAGGCCTGCGGCCAGAAGTCCTCACCGACCCCCTCGACCAGGTACGGCCGGCCGGTGCCGCCGGAGTACACCGAACCCTCGGGGTCTGCGCCGATGACCTGCACGTCCGGGTTCTGCTCCTTCAGGAAGCGCCCGACGCCGGTGATGGTGCCGCCGGTGCCGACGCCGGCCACGAAGTGGGTGACCTTGCCGTCGGTGTCGGCCCAGATCTCGGGCCCGGTGGTCTCGTAGTGGCTGGCCGGGCCCATCGGATTGGAGTACTGGTCGGGCTTCCACGCGCCGGGGGTGTCGCGGACCAGGCGGTCGGACACGTTGTAGTAGCTGTCGGGGTGCTCCGGCGGAACCGCCGTCGGGCACACCACGACCTCGGCGCCGTATGCCCTGAGCGTGTTGCGCTTGTCCTCGCTGACCTTGTCGGGACACACGAAGATGCAGTGATAGCCGCGCTGCTGAGCCACGAGCGCGAGGCCGACGCCGGTATTGCCCGACGTCGGCTCGACGATCGTGCCGCCGGGCTTCAACAGCCCCTTGGCTTCGGCGTCGTCGACCATCTTGACCGCGATGCGGTCCTTCGCGCTGCCGCCCGGATTGACGTACTCGATCTTCGCGGCGACCAGTCCCGATCCCGCAGGCACCACCTCGTTCAACCGGACGAGTGGGGTGCCTCCGATGAGGTCGACGACGTGGTCAGCGATCCGCATGTCGCCATTGTTGCAGTCGCGTCTACAGCACCGCGCCGGTGATGTTGCGACCGTCGTCGACGTGGGCGTACGGGTCGGCCGTCTTCGGCTTGCGGGTCGGATCGTTCGGCCACCTCTCCTCCAGGACGACGGCCAGGGCCGACGCGGTGAAGATGGTCGATGCGATGCCGATGCCCAGGCCGAGCAGCAGTGCGATCGCGAAGTCCCGCAGGGAGTCTCCGCCGAGCACGGCCAGCGCCGCGAGGATGAACATGGCCCCTAGACCCGTGTTGATCGTGCGGGGGATCGTGTTCAGGATCGCCTCGTTCACGACCTCGCGCAATGACCGTTTCCGGTTCTGGCCGGTGTGTTCGCGGATGCGGTCGAACACCACGATGGTGTCGTTGACCGCCAAGCCGATGATCGACAGGATCGCGGCCAGGAACACGCCGTCGATCGACTTGCCCCACCAGGCGAACACGCCGACGACGGTCAGCACGACCGACGACATCGACAGCACGGCCGACAACGCGTAGGTCCAGCGGAACCGCCAGGCCAGGTACAGCATCTGCGCGCCGATGGCGATCGCGAACGCGATCAGGGCCTTGTTGCGCAGTTCCTTGCCCAGGCTCGGGCCGATCAGCTCGTCGCGTTCCTTGACGACGTCGTCGGCGAGGGTGCCGATCGCGTTCTCGATCTGGATCGCCTCGTCGTTGGTGATGTCCTCGACACGCACCGTGATGTTCTCGTTCTGGCCGTCGCCCGACGACTCCTGGACGACGGCGCGAGGGAATCCGGCGTCGCTGACCGCCACGCGTGCCTCCTCGGGGTCGACGCTCGCCGACGTCGAGAACTCCAGCAGGCGGCCGCCGGTGAACTCGACGCCCAGGTCGAGACCACGCAGCACGATGCCGCCGATCGAGATGATCCCGACCAGGAGGGTCACGACGATCCAGGTGCCGCTGCGCTTCATCAGGTCCGGGCCGCTCTCGTTGAGCCAGCGGCGCACGCGTCCGGTGTTGGCGATGCCGCTGACGCCGGGCCGGTTGCGGACGACCGAGCGTTTGACGGCCCACTCGGCCAGGACACGGGCGATGACCAGCGCCGAGACCATGGAGGCGACCGTGCCGATCGACAGGGTGACGCCGAAGCCCTTGACGGGTCCGGAGGCGAAGATGAACAGCAGGGCCGCGGCCAGGATCGTGGTCACGTTGGAGTCCAGGATCGCGCTCCAGGCTTTGTTGAAGCCGGTCTGCAGCGCCGGGGAGAGGCCGGCAGCCGTGTGCTCGGCGTACTCCTCTCGTGCTCGCTCGAATACCAGGACGTTGGCGTCGATCGCCAGCCCGACGGCCAGCACGAAGCCGGCCAGGCCCGGCAGCGTCAGGGTGGCTCCCAGCCAGACGAGCAGGCCGAACGAGATGAGCGCGTACGTGCCGAGGGCGATCGTGGCGAGGAAGCCGACGAGCCGGTAGACGAACATGATGAACAGGCCGGTCAGGATGATGCCGATGATGGCGGCCTCGATCGAGGCGTCGATCGCGGCCTGGCCGAGCGTCGGGCCGACCGTGCGCTGCTCGATGACCTTGACGGGCACGGGGAGCGCGCCACCCTTGATCAGGGCCGCAAGGTCCTTGGCCTCGGTCTGCTTGAAGGAGCCGGTGATGCTGGTGGAGCTGCCGCCGCCGGATCGGCACATGTCGGGCACGACCCCGGGTGAGGAGATCACCTGGTCGTCCAGGACGATCGCGACCCGGTTGCCGGCGTTCGGGTTGGCACAGGCATCGGAGACCAGCTGGACCCACCCGCTGCGGCCCTCACCGTTGAAATCGACCTGGACCTGCCACTGGCCCAGGCTCTGCTCGGCGGTGCCCGCATTGGCGTTCTTGACGCCGTTGCCGTCGAGCAGCGCCGGGCCGAGCAACAGGGGCGAGCCGTCCTCGTCGGGGAGCACCTGCTCGCCCTCGGCGGTCTCCTGGCCCTCGACCGCGCCGACGGCCTTGACCTCGTGGAACGACAGCTGCGCGGTCTGGCCGATGACCTCGGCGGCCTCACGCGGGTCCTGGAGGCCGGGCAGCTCGATGATGATCCGCTTCTCGCCGGACCGGGCGATCGTCGGCTCGGACACGCCGAGGGCGTCGACACGTCCGCGCAGCACGTCACGGGCACGGTCGGTGGCTTCGGCGTCTGCCTTGACGCGTTCGGAGTCCTGGGTCTCCAGGACGATCTGGGTGCCGCCTCGCAGGTCGAGGCCGAGCTTGGCCGATGACGTGAGGGCGAGGGTGAGGGCGATGGCGATCGCGCCGAAGGCGGCGACGGCACGCCACAGGGGTGCTCGATGGGGCATGGGTGAGGTGACTCTCGACGGGCCGCAGCAGCGGCGGGAACGGATGAGGGCGGTCGGTCAGAGGACCGAAGGGGGAGCCCGTCCGTCGTAGTGCTGCGGGAGGTCGATGTACGACGCATCGACGGCGATGTCGGGGGAGCGCTGGCCGATCGCGCGGCCCGGGACGACGACATCAGCCGGCGGCAGCGCGGCGTCGAGACCGTGCTGTGTGCTGGCGGGCGCCGAGTCGTCGTGGACGATGCGCGCGGACGGCCCGAGGTGCGCCGCGTGATGTCCGGCGGTGAGACGAGCGGGCGCCGCATCGTCGTGAGTGGATGCCTCGGCGGCCGGCGCGGCGGCGAACGCGACCGCGAGAGTGGCGATCAACGCGATCAGCGCGGCGAGAAGCCGTGCCTGCCCGCGTGGTGCCGTCATGGGGGAAGTCTAAGGGTCTTGAGGTGCCGCCCCGCCGAACCCCCTGGATGGTCGACGGGGCGACACGAGGGTGAAACGAGCCGGAACGCAGAACGTGTCGCGACTTTGCCTGTGATCTGGGTCACGGCCGTACGCTGGCGATCATGACGGAGCGACGTACCCTCGGGTCCAGCGGCATCGAGGTCCCGGCGGTCGGCATCGGCTGCAATGCGTTCGGCACCCGGATCGACCCCGAACGGGTGCGATCAGTCGTCGATGCGGCCATCGACCACGGCGTCGCGTTCTTCGACACCGCGGACTCCTACGGACAGGGCATCAGCGAAGAGCTGCTGGGACAGGCGATCGGCAGTCGCCGCGACCAGGTCGTGATCGCCACCAAGTTCGGCATGGACATGGGCGGCGTCAACGGCGACGACCGAGGACGGCGCGGCTCGGCCGAGTACGTGCGCACCGCGGCCGAGGCGAGCCTGCGGCGACTAGGCGTCGAGCACATCGACCTCTACCAACTGCACACGCCGGATCCGAACACGCCGATCGCCGAGACCCTCGGTGCGCTCGATGCCTTGGTCCAGGCCGGGACCGTGCGTGCCATCGGCTGCTCGAATCTGCAGGCCTGGCAGTTGGTCGACGCCGCCTGGACGTCACGGACCGAGGGCCTGGCGTCATTCGTGGCCGCTCAGAACGAGTATTCGCTCTATAACCGCACGGCCGAGGTGGAACTGACGCCGGCCTGCGAGGCGCTCGGACTCGGCATCCTGCCGTACTTCCCGCTGGCCTACGGCCTGCTGACCGGCAAGTACCGCCGAGGCGAGGCGGCGCCGCCCGGCAGCCGGCTGGACGCACAGACGGCGCGGCTCGAGGGCGCGGAGTGGGACCGCATCGAGGCGCTTCAGGACTTCGCGGATCGCCACGAGATCACGCTGCTGGAGCTGGCGATCGGCGGTCTGGCGGCCCAGCCCGCGGTCTCGAGCGTGATCGCCGGCGTCACCTCGGCCGAGCAGGTCGCCTCGAACGCCGCTGCAGGCTCCTGGACCCCCACCAGCGCGCAGCTGGAGGAGCTGGCCGAGATCGGCCGCCCGTCGATGTCGTACACCACGTTCGCCCCCTGACGAATTGCAGGGGGAGCGACTGAGCCTGATGGCTTTGGTCGCCTTCCCGCTCCCTCGTTCCTCGGTCGCTGGCGACCAAACACCGGTCGCCAGCGACGAAGAAGCGGGGAGGCGACCGGACCTTGACCGGCTGACCCCACCTCGGTCGCCAGCGAGGTACGAGCGGGGAGGCGACCGAGTTTGCCGGTCGCCAGCGAGGTATGAGGGGGAGGCGACCGAGTTCTGCCGGTCGCCAGCGACGAAGGAGCGGGGAGGCGACCGGACCCTGACCGGCTGGCTTGGGTTGTCGTGTGGCTCGCGTTCGTGGGGGTGCGACTGGACGGATGCTCGGCCGGGTCAGGTTGCGTGGCCGAGGCGCCCAGTATGTCTCGCCTGAGCTGGGGCTCGCGTTGCGTGGCGCTCACAAGTCACACAGTTCGCACTCGCGAGCATGCAGCCTGCGGGCTGTCGTTCGTCTCACCGGCTCGCGAGAGCAACTCTGTGACTCGTGAGCGCGACCCGTGGTCGCCTTGCACCGTGGGTGCGCCGGGCCGGGAGCGCCTCACGGCGCGTGGCCGCTCGTAGCGGCTGATGTTGGGACCCGGGGCTGCCGCGGCCCGGCGCGAGAATCAGGGTAACCCCGTGGTGGTGAGAGACACGTGAACCCGTGCGGCGCGGGGGATCAGTGCAGTCCCGGTCCGCGTTCTATCTCGGCCGCGTGCCGCAACTGGCTCGCGGTGTCGAGCAGGCGCGCCGCCGTCGTCGGATCTCCGGAGTCGAGCTGACCGCGGCCCACCGCGACGATATGGGCGAACGAGGCGGCACGTTCGAGCACCACATCGAAGTCTGAGCCGACGATGCCGCGGATCACCGTGTCGACCAGGGCGACGACCTCGTCGGGCCCAGGCGGATCGACGACGCCGGCCAGCACCTCCTGCACCGGGGCGTGGATCTTGCCGGCGGCGAACTCTCGTGACGCGACGTCGGGCTGGCGATGCACCCAGTCGCGCAGCAGGTACAGGCGCCACAGACACCCTGCGAGCGTGTCGGCCGGAGCATGCGACCACAGCTCAGCGATGACGCCCAGCCCCTCGGTGTCGGCCAGATGAAGGACCCGTTCGACCAGCAGCCGATCGTCGCCGTCACGCGGACCCCGCACCAGCAGGTTCGCGACCCGGTGGCCCGCCGCCGTCAGCTCGGCCGGATCGGCCTGCGCCGGCTGGGCCTCGAACAGGCCGGTGCCGGGAAGCATCGGGCGGTGGTAATCGCGTGTCACGCGTCGAGCGCCGCCTCGATCGCCGTATCGATCACGGCGGCATAACCATCGAATCGCGCGTCGCCGCACGGACGGATCTGCCGCATGCCTGGTGCGTACTCGAAGGTCATGCGGTTCATGGCGTAGGCGACTGTCAGGCGCCGGTCGAGGTCGTTGACCACGACCGACCCGCCCAGGCCGCCCCAGTAGCAGAGCCGGCCCGCGGGAACCGAGGGCATCATCTCCGGCAGCGGCAGGTGCCAGCCCAGGCCGAACCGCGTCGGCAGGTTGAGGACGACATCGGTGCCGTCCGCACGAGGCTCCAGGATCCGCTCGATCGTCTCCGGCGACAGCAACCGCACGCCGTCGACCTCGCCGCCATGCGAGATCAGGGACTGGACCCGGGCGATCGAGCGGGCGTTGCCGTGGCCGTTGGCGGCGGGGATCTCGGCGCGCCGCCAGCGCTCGGTGTTCGCCTCGCTGGCGTGCAGGAACGGGCCGGTGAACGTCCGGATCGTGACACCGTCGGGAGTCACGACGCTGTTGTCGATCTCGAGCATCTTCGGCGGGCTCACCGGCGACACCCGATGGTCGTGCTCGGCCGCCAGACCGATGTGGAAGTCCGCGCCCAACGGCTCGGCGATCTCGCGAGCGAACCAGCGTCCCGGCATCTCGCCGGTGATGCGGCGGATCACCTCGCCGACGAGATGGCCCTGGTTGAGCAGGTGATAGCCCGGCGCCGAGCCGGGCGTCCACCACGGCTCCTGCGCGGCCAGCATCGCGGTCGAGCGCTCCCAGTCGTACACGTCCTCGACCGTGACGGGGGCCGCCCAGCCGCTGACGCCCGAAGCATGGGCGAGCAGGTGAGCGACGGTGACAGCCTCTTTGCCGTTGGCGGCGAACTCGGGCCAGTACGTGGCGACGGTGGCCTCGACGTCGAGCAGGCCGCGGTCGGCCAAGACCAGGGCCGCGAGGTTCGTCATGACCTTCGAGATCGACCAGACCGGGACGATCGTGTCTCGCTCCCACGGCACGGTCTGTTCCAGATCGGACCAGCCACCCCACAGGTCGGCGAGTACCTCGCCGTCGTGGATCACGCAGATCGACGCACCACGTTCGGTGCCGTCGGCGATGTTCTGCTCCAGCAGGTCGGCCAGGCCGGAGATCTGGCAATGTCCCTCGACGGTCATACGGGCACCTCGGTTCGACGACGGAAGATCGCGCTGGATCCGCGCAGGTACAGCGGCAGGACGATAGCGAGATAGCCGAGCCAGCCGATGGCCTGCAGCCACGACGGGTTCGGCTGGAAGTTCACGGTGCCCTTCAGCAGAGTGCCGTACCAGCTATCGGGCGGGATGGCGCCCGAGATGTCGAAGACCTGGTTGCCCAGATCGGAGACCGGCCCGACCGTCATGGTCAGGCGTGGGAGGAACGCGGCCTCCTGCAGGTCGTAGATGCCGTACGCGAGCACGCCCGCCGCGACCAGGATCAGCAGGGCGCCCGTGACGGTGAAGAACTTGGCGAGATTGACGCGGATCGCGCCCTGGTACATCAGATAGCCGAGCGCCGCCGCGACGACGAACCCGGCGATCGACCCGATGAACGGCTGCACCGTGTAGGAGTTCGCCACGGTGCCGTAGATGATCGCGGCGGTCTCGAGTCCCTCTCGGCCGACGGTCAGGAACGCGACGCTCATGATCGCGAACGGTCCGAGAGCGACGGCGCGCGAGAGCTCACCCTCCAGCTCGGACTTCAAGGTGCGTGCCGTGCGCCGCATCCAGAACAGCATCCACGTCACGAGGAGGGCGGCGAAGATCGACAGCGTGCCGCCGACGAGTTCCTGGGTACGGAACTGCAGGGAGCCGACCGCCATGCGGATCGCGGCGAACACGGCCACGACGAGCACGATCGCGCTGACGACGCCGATCCAGATGTGGCGCACATCGTGACGGCGATCGGTCTTGACCAGATAGGCGATCAGGATGCTGACGACGAGGCTGGCCTCCAGCCCCTCGCGCAGACCGATCAGGAAGTTCGCAGCGAGCACCGGCCCAGTCTAGTCAGGTGACCCTCACCTGCTGTCAGGACTGCAGTGCGTCGGCGAGCGGAGCGGCCGTGAGCCCCACCTGCCAGCGGCGGGCACCGAGGTCCTCGAGCAGGTCGACCACCGAACCCTCGGTGACGATCTCGGGCGGGGCCCAGGCGATCTGGCGGACCAGGCCGGGATTGATCAGGTTCTCGGTCGGCAGGTCGTGTTCCTCGGCCAGGGCCGTCACCACGGCCTTGCACCGGGTCAGCCGGGCGGCCGCCTCGGGGTTCTTGTCGGCCCAGGCGCGCGGGGGAGGCGGGCCGTCGCCTCGCGGAGCGGCATGCGGCAGATCGGAATCGGACATCGTGACGGCACGATCGACGGCCGCCTGCCACTCGTCGAGGAACCGCCGCGGACCGCGCCCGCGCATCGCCTTGAGTCCGCGCAGCTCGTTGCGACTGGCAGGTGCCGCCAGCGCGATCTCGACCAGGCCCGAGTCCGGCAGGATCCGGCCCGGGGTGGTGTCGCGCTCGCGTGCGATGGCGTCGCGTGCCTCCCACAGTTCGCGCACCAGTCCCAGGGCGCGACGGCCGCGTGCCTGGTGCATCCCCGACGTGCGCCGCCAGGGATCGACGCGCTCGGGCGGGCCGGTGAAGCTCAGTAGCGACTCGAACTCCTCGGCCGCCCACTCGCGCTTGCCGCGGGCGACCAGATCGGCGTCGACCAGATTCCGGAGCTCGACCAGCACCTCGACGTCGAGCGCGGCGTAGACCAGCCAGGGCTCGGGCAGCGGCCGGGTGGACCAGTCGACGGCCGAGAATTCCTTGGCCAGGCTGAGGCCGAGGTAGTGCTCTACGAGCGAAGCCAGGCCCACCCGCGGCAGGTTCAACAGGCGGCCGGCCAGCTCTGTGTCGAACAACGAAGTGGGATGCAGCCCGATCTCGGCCAGGCACGGCAGATCTTGCGTGGCGGCGTGCAGGATCCACTCGGCGTCGCCGAACGCATCGGCCAGGGCCGAGTGATCGTCGAACGTGATGGGATCGATCAGATGCGTGCCGGAGCCTTCGCGCCGGATCTGCACCAGATAGGCGCGCTGGGAATAGCGGTAGCCCGAGGCGCGCTCGGCGTCGAGGGCCAAGGGCCCGGTTCCGGCGGCGATGCGCTCGCAGGATGCGGTCAGGGCGTCAGGGGTGTCGACGACGGGAGGCAGCGGATCGCGCAGCTCCAGGGGAGGAGCCGGTGGCGTCTCGGGCTGGCCGGCGTCGCTCGGTGTCTTCTGGTCGCTGCCGCTCAAGGAGCGCCCCGCCTGCGCGGCAGGGGGACGACTCCGGGAGCCAGTGGCGGCAGGCCCGCCAGCGCACACAGCAGATCGGACCAGCCGGCGGCGTGCGCCCCCTTCTCGGTCAAGGGGGTCCAGGATGCCCGCACCTCGATCTGGGCATCGGACCCGTCGGCGTCCATGCCGCCGAAGCCCTCGGAGCGGACGACCGTCACGCTGCCGCTGGCGGCCGCGTACTCGGCCGTGTGCGCGTCGAGCGCATCGGTCAGCCAGGTCCAACCGACATTGGGCAGCAGGGGATCGGCCGCCATCTCGGTCTCGATATCGGCTCGTGCGAACGTGACACAGCGGAACGTCCCGCCCCAGGCGTCGTTGCCGGCCGGGTCGTGCAACAGGATGAACCGGCCCGTGCCGATCTCGTCGTCGCCGATCGCTATATCGCCGCTGATGGCGTAGGCGTGGGGCGCGATGCGCTGCGGTGCGGGCATCTCGTCGACCAGCACCTCGGGCCGCATGACCGCCTGCTGCACCTGGCGCACCGCCTCGGCGAACGCCGACGGTGCAGAACCCAGCGCAGGACCGACCTCAGGGGGTGCTACCACTCCTCGATGGTAAGTCCGGCGCGCCCGATCGCCGGTTTCGACACACGGTGCCGACGGGCGGACAACGCTCGCCGCCCCACCAACGGAGCGCCTGGTCGTCCCTGAGAGGATGAAGCCATGGCTGTGTCGCCCACCTCGAGTGCCTTCCTGACCGCCTGCCGAGGTGGCCGGCCCGATTACGTGCCGGTGTGGTTCATGCGCCAGGCAGGGCGCTCTCTGCCGGAGTATCGCAAGGTCCGCGAAGGCGTCCCGATGCTCGCGTCGTGCTTCGACACCGACCTGATCGTCGAGATCACGATGCAGCCGGTGCGCCGCCATGGCGTCGACGCCGCGATCTTCTTCTCCGACATCGTCGTGCCGCTCAAGGCCATCGGGGTCGACCTCGACATCGTGCCCGGCACAGGGCCCGTCGTGGCCGAGCCGATCCGCACCCGAGCGCAGGTCGATGCGTTGCGCGACGTCGTGGCCGATGACGTCGTTCCGATCACCGATGCCGTGCGCGCGCTGACCGGTGAGCTGGGCAGCACGCCGCTGATCGGCTTCGCCGGGGCGCCGTTCACCCTCGCCTCATACCTGATCGAGGGCGGTCCGTCCCGCGATCACCGGCGCACCAAGCAACTGATGTACTCCGATCCGGACCTCTGGAACGCCTTGCTGGGGCGTATCGCGGCGATCGCCGGTCAGTTCCTGCGCCTGCAGGTCGAGGCGGGCGCGTCGGCGATCCAGCTCTTCGACTCCTGGGCGGGAGCACTGTCTCCATCGGACTACCGCACGTTCGTGCAGCCGCATTCGCAGGCCGTGCTGGAATCCGTCGCCGATCTCGATGTGCCCCGCATCCACTTCGGGGTGGGCACGGGCGAGCTGCTGGTCGACATGCGCGAGGCGGGCGCCGACGTGGTCGGTGTCGACTGGCGGGTGCCGCTCGACGACGCGGTGCGTCGATTGGGCGACGATGCCGTCGTGCAGGGCAATCTCGATCCGACACTCCTCTTCGCGCCGACCGAAGTCGTCCATGCGAAGGCGGCCGACGTCATCGCGGCGGGTGCGGCTGCCGCGGGACACGTCTTCAACCTGGGTCACGGCGTCATGCCCGACACCGATCCGGATGCCTTGACCCGCCTGGTCGAATTCATCCACGCCCAGCCGGTGCCTGAGCGGCCATGACCGTTCCGCAGCGGGTCGTCGTCGTGGGTGGCGGTATCGCGGGCCTCACCGCGGCGCTCGATCTGGCGGACGCGGGCGTCTCGGTCACGGTGCTGGAGTCGAGCGACCGGGTCGGCGGCAAACTGCGGTCGGGAGAGGTCGCCGGGGTCACCGTCGATCTGGGCGCCGAGTCGGTTCTGGCGCGCCGGCCCGAAGCGGTCGCATTGATGGACCGGCTCGGGATCCGTCATGAGCCGGTTCGCTCGTCGTCGGCAGCGTTGTGGACGCATGGTGCGCTGCGTGCCCTGCCTCGCACGGTGCTCGGGATCCCGGTTGACCTGGACGCGGCTGTCGCGACCGGCGTCCTCGAAAACCGGCCCGACACCATCGCGGTGCCGCTCCCGGATCACGATCTGTCGGTGGCCGATTTCGTCGGAGAGCGGGTAGGCCGCGAGGTCGTCGATCGGTTGGTCGAACCGCTCCTCGGCGGGGTGTACGCGGGACACGCGGATCGACTGTCGCTGCATGCAGCCGCGCCACAGCTGGCCGCGCTCGGACCCGACCCGGCGGCCGCGGCCGCCCGCACCGTCTCGGCAGGGCCCGTGGACGGGCCGGTGTTCGTCGCCCCGACCGGCGGAGTCGGCACGCTGCCCGAAGCGATCGTCGCGACCGAGGCCTTCGAAGTCCGGATCGGCACGACCGTGCGCGCGATCGAACGGGCCGGCCAGACGTGGCGCCTGACGACCGGAGCGACGAACGCGCTCGAGGTCGTCGAGGCCGACGCCGTCGTGCTCGCGACGCCCGCCCCCGCGACCTCGCGCCTCCTGGCCGATGCCGCGCCTCGGGCCGCGTTCGCCCTGGCAGGCGTGGACTACGCGAGCATGGCGATCGTGACGTTCGTGCTCGACGACGCACAGGTCGACATCGGCGGATCCGGATTCCTGGTGCCGCCGGTCGAGGACACGTTCATCAAGGCCGCCACGTTCTCGACCGCCAAGTGGGCGTGGTCCCGTGAGGCCGCCCCGGGTCGCACCGTCGTGCGGACGTCGGTGGGCCGAGCCGGGGAGGCGACCCTGCTGCAGTACGACGACGCGACCATCGCGGAGCGGGCGCGTGCCGATCTGGAGCGCATCGTGGGCGGTCTCGGAGAGGTCGCCGCGGTGCACGTACAGCGCTGGGGCGGCGCACTGCCCCAGTACGAGGTCGGCCACCTGGACCTGGTGCGCGAGGTCCAGGACGACATCGCGGGCGTCCATGGACTCGAGGTCTGCGGCGCGGCTTATCACGGCATCGGCATTCCCGCGGTCATCGCGTCGGCGCACGCCGCGGTGGCCCGGCTGCTCGATTCAGGCGACACGAAGGAGTGACATGACGATCCCCAACAAGGGCAAGCTGGCCAAGGAGATCAACGAGACGATCCGCTACACGATGTGGTCGGTGTTCAAGCTCGAGCGCGTGTTGGGCGATGCGGATCGGGCCGCGGAGGCGGCCGAGGTCGATGCCCTGATCGCGGAACTGGCCGGACACGATGTCGTCGTGCGCGGCACCTATGACGTCAGCGGTCTGCGGGCCGATGCGGATCTGATGATCTGGTGGCACGCCGCCGAGATCGGCACGTTGCAGGAGGCGTACAACCGGTTCCGCCGCACGGCGCTCGGATCGCGGATGGCGCCGGTGTGGTCGCAGGTCGCGGTCAACCGGCCGGCTGAGTTCAACCGGTCGCACGTCCCGGCGTTCATGGCCGACGAGGAGGTGCGCCGGTTCGTCTGCGTGTACCCGTTCGTGCGGTCGTACGAGTGGTATCTGCTGCCCGATCAGGAGCGTCGCGACATGCTGCGCGAGCACGGCATGCAGGCGCGGCCCTATCCGGACGTCCGCGCCAATACCGTGCCCGCCTTCGCGCTGGGCGACTACGAGTGGATCCTCGCGTTCGAGGCCGATGAGCTGCATCGCATCGTCGATCTCATGCGTGACCTGCGCGCCAGCGGCGCCCGCCGTCACGTCCGTGGGGAGATCCCGTTCTACACCGGCGAGAGGCACCCTGTCGCCGACCTGACCCAGCGCTGGCCCTGACCGCCCGACTCCGCTGAGGAGTCACTCGTTGGCGCCGACGAGTCACTGATTGGCGGTGACGAGTCACCTCAATGACTCGCGAGCGACAACACGTGACTCCTCAGGACGCACAGGGGTAGACGCTCAGCTTCTCGTCGAGTTCGTTCAGGCCGAGTCGGGTGATCAGATCTTCGTCGTCTGCAGGGGTCTCGTCGCCGCGGCAGAACCCGGCGCCATTGCTGAACTCGATGGTGCGGGTGATGCCCTGGATCCGGTAGTCGACTGCGATGCCCGCGATGCCGGCAGGCAGTGGACCGTCGACCTCGACCTGGATGGCTAGGGGCTGAGCCGCGAACGGGGAGCCGCCGTCTGCGCATCGGGCTACGAGCCGGCGCGTTCGTGGACCAGTGGTGCCGAACGGCATCGTGTCGACGTACTCCTGGAGTCGCATGCGTTCGGCTCCTCGTGAGGACGCCGGAGCAGTGATGGCGAAATCGGTGATCGTGAGGCCGGCTGACATGGCGATCGGCCGAACGGCTGTAATAGTGGCCGTGTGATCGCCTCGGACGCACAACTGCTCGATCACCATCGAGTAGGTCTCCCCGGCTCGCGCGGTCGGCACTCCTGGACTGACGGACTCGCCGACCGAGCCGTCCACCCCGGTCCAGAGACCGTCGAATCGCTGGAACGCCAGAACGATCAGAGAACTGATCAGGGCCGAACCCAGGACGAGGACGATGGTGCGGCGCATGGGCGGCACTGTAAGGGATCGCGAGCCAGTCGACCTGAAGGCAGGTCGATTCACATCAGCTGGGCGAGTGGGCCGGACGAGTTCCCCCGACTCCTCAGCGGGCTACCGGGGTGCCTGGGTCAGCGAGATGCCGTTGATGCAGAAGCGCTGATCGGTCGGGGTATCGAAGCCCTCGCCCTCGAAGACATGGCCCAAGTGTGATCCGCAGCGGGCGCAGCGGACCTCGGTGCGCGGCTGGCCGAACAGCGAACGGTCCTCGATGTACTCGACTCGGTCCTCGGCGAGAGGCGCGTAGAACGCCGGCCAGCCGCAGTGCGCATCGAACTTGGTGTCGCTGCGGAAAAGCTCTGAGCCACAAGCCCGGCAGGAGTAGACCGCCTCGGTCTCGTCGGTCTCGAACGGCGACGAGAAGGGACGTTCGGTTCCGGCCTGGCGCAGTACCTGGAACTCCTCGGGGCTGAGTTCAGCGCGCCATTCGTCGTCGGTCTTCTCCACGTCGTATCCCATGCTCTCAGCCTACGCCGCGACGCCTGGGCCGGATCAGCGCTGGGCGTCGAGCGGGACGTGCTCGAGCAGGTGCAGCGTGGGGACCTCGAGCTTGCGCTTGGCTCGGGACGTCCAGTCGACGTGGAAGAACTCCTGCACGACGTGCGGCTCGGTCAAGATGATGGCCTCGGCCGAACCAGTGGAGGCGACGAGACGCCCCAGGGCCTCGACGGGGTCGTCCTCGGTGAGTTGCGTCGTGACCTGCTGACCACGTTCGGCGAACAGTCGTGACGTGGAGTCGAGCTCGTCCTGGCCGGAGCGCACGATCTCGTCCTGTACCTCGTCGATCAGCTCGGGCTCGGTCAGCGGCATCATCTGCCCGCCGATCGCGCCCATCGATGCGGCCATCAGCGCGGCGGACGACTCCACCGGCAGGAGCACGTGATATCGAACGGTGTCGTCCAGCCCCTCGTGGAGCGACACGATCTGATCGACGTCGAGCGGCCGCAGGGCCCGCTCGACCAACAGGGCGACGTCGTACATGGCCGGTCCTTCCGTCGGGTGGTGCCTTCAGACTACGTCTGGTCGAGGATCCAACGGGTGAGGATGACGTCGTCGACCGCGATGCAGTGGCCGAGACGGGCAGCGCGGTCGATCGGATCGACGGCGTGCGCGATGCGCGAGGCGGGGCCTGACGCGACGACGGGGGCGATCGTCAGGCAGATCTCGTCGACCACTCCGGCGGCCAGCAGATCGCCGTGCAGCGACGGCCCTCCCTCGCACAGCACGCGGAGCCAGGAACGTTCCGCGAACGCATCGAGCGCGAGCTCCCAGTCGACCGACTCGCCGCCCGCGACGATCACGTCGGCGCGGGCTCGCAGGTCGGCGAGTCGTTCCGCAGGCGCGGAGGTCGTGGTGAGCACGACGGCACCCCCGTCGATCAACGGGCCGGGCACGTCGAGCCCGCGTGACACGACGACCAGGCCCGGTACCGGCGCCAGACCGTGACGTGCCCGGACCTCCTGGTCCACGGATCGTTCGGTCAAGGGCCGATAGCCCTCGATGCGCGCGGTGCCGGCGCCGACGACGACGACGTCGGCGAGGTGGCGCATCATCGAGAACGCGGCCTTGTCGGCGCTGCCACCGAGATCGCCCGAGGTGCCGTCGCTGGTCCAGGCTGCGCCGTCGACGGTCGACACGAAGTCGGTACGGACCCAGGGGCGCTCGGTCGTCGGGTAGGCATACAGCTGCTCGAGATCGGGCGGTGTCGTCACGTTCGCATCGTAGGCTGCCGACCATGACGAGCCTGGCCGCACAGCTGATGACCTCGGGACCGATCGATCTGGGTGCGGTCGACTCGCGGGGCACCCCTGGCTTCGACGGCGACAAGGACGACGCGGCGGAGGCGCTGGAGCGGATCGGCACCGAGCTGGCCGACCTGCAGGAGCGCCTGTTCGCGAACGGCCGGGTGGCGGCCGGCGATGCCCGGGTGCTGCTGTTGCTGCAGGGCATGGACACCTCGGGCAAGGGCGGCATCATGCGTCACGTCGCCGGCCTGGTCGATCCTCAGGGCCTGCTGATCACCGCGTTCAAGAAGCCCACGCCCGAAGAGCTCGAGCACGACTTCCTGTGGCGGGTCGAACGACGGCTGCCCGAGCCCGGGATGATCGGGGTGTTCGACCGGTCGCAGTACGAGGACGTGCTGATCGGGCGGGTCCGGCAGCTCGTACCGGCGGAGGAGATCGAGCGCCGTTACGAGGCCATCAACGACTTCGAGCGGAGCTTCGTCGGCTCCGGAGGGGTGCTGGTCAAGTGCTTCCTGCACATCAGTACCGACGACCAGCGCGAGCGTCTGCAGGAACGGCTCGACAACCCTGAGAAGCACTGGAAGTACAACCCGGGCGATCTCGACGAGCGTGCGCTGTGGCCGCAGTACCAGGAGGCCTACCAGATCGCGCTGGAACGCTGCTCGACCGAGGCCGCCCCCTGGCACGTCGTGCCGAGCGGCCGCAAGTGGTACCGCAACTGGGCGGTCGCGACGTTGTTGGTCGAGGCGCTGCGCTCGCTCGACCTGACCTGGCCGAAGGCCGACTTCGACGTCGAGGCCGAGCAGCAGCGTCTCGCCGATCTCCAGTTCCGCTGAGTGTGACGTTTCTGCTGTGAATCTGGCCGTTAGGCGGCAGAAACGTCACGCTCAGCGACGACTGGGGGTCAGGCGAACATGGCCTCCAGAGGCACCAGGTCGACCGCCCCGACCGCGTAGCGCGCCAGGATGATCCGGGCCACCTCGATGTCGGCGCCGAGCGGCTCTGCCACCGCGACCGCGCCGGCCTCGAGGGCCAGTTCGGTGACGCGATCGGTCAGCTGGCCCGGGGCCAGGAACATCAGGCCGACCGCGATGTGCCGACGCCCGTCTGCACGGTGCGCTCGCACCGCCTCGCCGGCGGCCGGCGGGACGCTGGAGGCGAAGGCCGCGATGGTCGGCAGGTGGTGATGATGGCCCCAGGCACGTGCGGCCCGCGAGATCATCGCGTTGGCGATCGGATCGCTCGACCCGGCACCGGCGAGCACGAGGGCGTCGAGCTCACGCACGCGATGCTGCGACAGGGCTGCGCGCAGACGCTGGTCCAGCACGCGGAACAGAGCTGCCTCGATGCCGAGCACGTCGGTGACCTGCACGCGGACGCCGTCGTGGCGCTGTTGCGCCTGCTCGGCGGCCCGCGGCACGTCGACGTGGGCGTGATAGGCCTCGGTCAGCAGCAGCGGGACCACCACGATCTCGCTGTGACCCTCGGCGACCAGGCGGTCGACGACGGCGTCGAGATCGGGTTCGGAGTGATCCAGGAACGCGGTGGCCACACGGAGGTCGGGACGCAGGCACGCGACCTGCTCCGTGAGGGCGTGGATGGTCGCGGCAGAACGCGGGTCGCGGCTGCCGTGCGCCAGGGCGATCAGCGCTGGAGCGGTCATGATGCAGTCCTCCTTCCGGACGTCGGTGTTGCAGGGGTGGGGGAGACGTGGGCGATGAAGCCGAGTCGGAACGCGCGCAGACAGCTGCGGCACTCCCACTGACCGTGCTGCTCGCCGTGCGGGCGCAGGTTCTCGTCGGCGCAGTACGGGCAGTGATACGGCACGAGACGCTCGCTCAACGGAGCACCTCCTCGTCGGCTCGTTCGACCCAGCGAGCGAACGACTCGCCGTCCTCGCGGTTGGCCAGATAGGTGCGCGACAGCTTCTCGACGTAGTCGGGCAGGTGATCGGCGGTGACCTTGTGGGCTCGTAGCTTGCGGCCGAAACCGGCGTCGAGACCCAGCGCGCCACCGAGGTGGACCTGGAAGCCCTCGACCTGGTTCCCGTCCTCGTCGAGCACGAGCTGACCCTTCAGCCCGATGTCGGCGGTCTGGATGCGCGCGCACGAGTTGGGGCAGCCGTTGACGTTGACGGTGATGGGGGTGTCGAGCTCCGGGACACGGCTCTCCAGTTCGGAGATCAGGTCGGCGGCGCGATCCTTGGTGTTGACGATCGCCAGCTTGCAGTACTCGATGCCCGTGCAGGCCATCGTGTTCTGCCGCCACTGCGACGGGCGGGCGTACAGACCGATCGCGGCGAAAGCCTCGATCAGCGATTCGACGCGGTCTTCCTCGACGTCGAGCACGATCAGCTTCTGCATCGGCGTGAAGGCGATGCGGTCCGAGCCGTGCGCTTCGACGGCGTCGGCGACCTGGCTGAGCAGCGTGCCCGAGATGCGGCCGACCGTCGTGGCGAAGCCGACGTAGAACCTGCCGTCGACCTGGCGGTGTACCCCGACGTGGTCCACGGGTGTCGCGGGGACCTCGGGCGCCTCGAGGTCGATGAGCGGTCGCTTGACGTATTCGGTCTCGAGCACCTCGCGGAACTTCTCGATGCCCCAGTCGGCGACCAGGAACTTCAGGCGAGCGCGCGAGCGGAGACGGCGGTAGCCGTAGTCGCGGAAGATGCTGACGACGCCTTCCCATACCTCCGGGACCTCATCGATCGGCACCCAGACTCCGACCCGCTGCGCGAGCATCGGGTTGGTGGACAGCCCGCCGCCGACCCACAGGTCGAAGCCGGGGCCGTGCTCGGGGTGCACCGCGCCGATGAAGGCGACGTCGTTGATCTGCGGCACGACGTCGTGCCCGGGATGGCCGCTGATCGCGGTCTTGAACTTGCGGGGCAGGTTCGAGAAGGCACGGTCGCCGATGTAGGTGCTCTCGATCGCGTCGATCGCTGGCTGGCCGTTGACGATCTCGTCGGCGGACACACCGGCGACGGGGGAGCCGAGGATGACGCGCGGGCAGTCGCCGCATGCCTCCTGCGTCGACAGGCCGACCGATTCCAGGCGTTCCCAGATGGTGGGGACATCGCGGACATCGATCCAGTGGTACTGCACGTTCTGGCGATCGGTGACGTCGGCGGTGTCGCGGCCGAACTCGGTCGAGATGTCCGCCACCGTGCGCAGTTGCGCGAGGTTGAGCTGGCCGCCGTCGATGCGGACCCGCATCATGAAGTAGGTGTCGTCGAGCTCCTCGGGCTCCAGGGTCGCGGTCTTCCCCCCGTCGATGCCGGGCTTGCGCTGCGTGTAGAGGCCCCACCAGCGGAACCGGCCGCGCAGGTCGCCACCGTCGATGCTGTCGAAGCCGCGATGCGCGTAGATGTTCTCGATACGCGCTCGGACGTTGAGCGGGTTGTCGTCCTTCTTGGACTGCTCGTTGGCGTTGAGGGGCTCTCGATAGCCGAGCGCCCATTGCCCTTCGCCGCGCTTGCTGCGAGTGCGGGCAGTGCTGGCAGGTGCTGCCATGGCAGGGGATCCCTTGCTGGATGAGAGCACGCGGGACCGGGTCGTCGAGCAGAGCGGGTCGCCGCGCACCCTGGTGGACGATTCGTCAGAACGTGGGGTCGCGCGAGATCAGCGGCGACACATCATGCTGTTCGCACGACCGAGATCGACGTGGAGGCGTTCCACGAGTCGAAGGTCCTGTGCGACGGGCATGTTCATAGTCTGGTCAGACGTCTCGCCATGCGACAAGCGAGATTCTCGAATGCCGAGACACGTGTCCGAATAGCGAGACCAACGACAAGCGAAGCCCGCCGTGCCAGCGAATTCTGATCGACGATGTGGTCGGGGTCACTCGGCGGGCGAAGGCACCAGCGCCGCCACGAGCCACGCGCCGATCGCGGCAGCGGCCAGTGCCGCGCCTGCCGCGACGGCAGCCGCGGGCCACGAGATCAGCTCCGCGGTCGCCAGGCCGAGGAGCACCGCGGGCGAGAACGCGCCGACGAAGACCACGGGCAGTGCGCCGCCCAGGGCCACGGGGACGGCGGTCAGCGCGACCGGCCCGCCGCCGTCGGCCGCCAGCGTCGCCCAGGCTCCGACGAGTCCCACGATCGCGCCGCCGGCGCCCGCCACGACCAGGCTGTCGGAGTCGTAGAGCAGGGGAGCGGGGAGCGAGGAGTCGAGGGCCAGGGCGCCGAGACCGCCGATCACCGCGCCCACCGCGTGCGCCGCGTAGCACGGCAGGATCGTCGCCCACGGACGCCGACCGACTGCGGCGAGGGTCGTGGCGAAGGCCGGGCTGACGACATCGAGGCCCGCCTGCTCGTCCTCGCTGCTGAGCTGGGCGTACCAACTCAGCAGCACCACCACCGCCGCGACGGCCAGGACCGCCACCGCCGCATCGGTTCCGTGCAGCGCCAGCGCTGTCACGAAGGTCAACACGGCCGACGTCAACGCGCCGGTACCCAGAACTCGCATCATCCACGCCTGCCGTCCGCCATGTCGATACCGTAGGGCCATGGCGGCCGAACCGGTAGGCGACCGACCTGAGGGCGAACGGTCGGGCGCTGATCGGGCGGTGTCCGTCAGGTCCTCGGCGTCGTGGCTGATCGGCCTGTGGCGCTGGTTCACCCGCATCGTCGCGCGTACGGTCAGCGCCTGTTTCCGCTATCGCGTGACAGGACTCGCGGCCGAGGCGGCGTTCTTCGCGATCCTTTCGTTGCCGCCGCTCGTGTTCGGACTCGCCGGCACGATCGGCTTCATCGCCGAGCGGTTCGAGGTCGCGAAGGTCGACGTGCTCAAGGACCGCGTGCTCGACCTGGCCTCGCAGGCCCTGACACCCGAGACGGTCGACGCCGTCATTGCGCCGACGCTGAACGACGTGCTCGACTCCGGCCGCATCGACGTCATCTCGATCGGATTCGTCCTGGCGCTCTGGTCCGGGTCGCGCGCGCTCAACGTCTTCATCGACACCATCACGATCATCTACGGGCTCGGGGGCCACCGCGGCATCGTCAAGACCCGAGCGCTCTCGTTCACGATGTACGTCGTCGCGCTGCTGGTGGGCATCGTGCTCGTGCCGCTGGTGCTCGCCGGACCAGATGTCGCGGTCGACGTCATTCCCGAACGCGTGGACTTCCTCCGTGGGCTCTACTGGCCCGTCGTGCTGGTGCTCTCGGTGGGCTTCATCGCGACGCTGTACCACATCGCGGTGCCGGTCCAGACGCGTTGGCGGATGGCGCTGCCGGGAGCGGCGTTCACGTTGCTGCTGTGGATCTTCGGCAGCTACTTCGTGCGGTGGGCGCTGGGCTTCTCGACCGGTGGTACGTCGATCTATGGCCCGCTGGCCGCCCCGATCGCCGTGCTGTTGTGGCTGTACGTGCTGTCGATCGCGGTCCTGATCGGCGCGGCGATCAACGCGGCGATCGACGACGTCGCGGTCCGTGATGAGGAATGACACCCTAGGCTGATCGCCGTGAAACGCGTGGTGAACGTCCTGGTCCTGTTCGGCATCGCGGCCCTCATCGCCGCTGCCATCGCCTGGTGGCTGCTCCGTGACACCGGGCCCGAGGGGAAGGGCCCGGAGCCCACGAAGTCGCCGGTGCTGACGATGAAGACCAAAGGCGTCGAGAAGTCGATCTCCGAACGGCTGACCGCTCGTTACGGCCGGCAAGTCGTCGCCGAATGCCCCGACGAGGTCGAGCAGACCGTCGGCACCAAGTTCGAGTGCGACGTGTACTTCAAGGACGACAAGGACGTGCGCACCGTCGCCAAGGTCAAGATGACCGGAGGCGGCGGCCGGTTCACCTGGAAGACCGAGGACGCGACGCCCCAGGACGACGGCGACGAAGCCTGACCGATTCAACGACAGAACCCCCGGAATCCTGCGATTCCGGGGGTTCTGTGCTGTCGGTGGGCGATACTGGGTTCGAACCAGTGACCTCTTCGGTGTGAACGAAGCGCGCTACCACTGCGCCAATCGCCCGAGCGGTGAAACCTTAACGCATCGCGTCCCCTGATCCCGAATCGCCCCGGCGTCGCTCGGACGATCAGGGATCGACGTCCTTCACGCTCTCTCGCGCCCAGATCTGCTGCGCCCGCCGGGTGATCGGCCCGGGTGCCGGCAGGACACGGTCGTCGACCCGATCGATCCCCTGCACGTCGCGGGTGGTGCCGACCAGGATCACCTCGTCGGCCTCGACCAGCACCTCGATGGGAGCGTCGCGTTCCACCACGTCGAGCTCGTCCGCGCACCACTGGAGCACGAGGGCCCGCGTCACACCGGCCAGGCATCCTGACGCCAGGGTGGGCGTGACGAGTGTTCCGTCCTGAACGTAGAAGATGTTCGAGCCGGTGCCCTCGCAGAGCTGGCCCAAGGTGTTCGGCATGACCGCCTCGGAGGCGTTGCGCGCGAGCGCGTGCTCGACCATCTTGGCGTTCTCGGCATACGACGTGGTCTTGAGCCCCGCCAATGCGCCTCGCTCGTTGCGCGGCCACGGGACCGTCACGATGCCCGCGACCGAGGGGGGCTTGGGGCACGGCTCGGCGATGACCGTATGGGTCAGGCCCGCGTTGCCGCGTGGCGAGCCGAGCGGACCCGGCCCCGAGGTCACCGTGATGCGGATCCGGCCGAACGGGACCTCCTGGCCTTCGAGGGTCGCGGAGATGCCCTCGCGGACGGCGGCGAGGTCCGGCCGACCGATGCCCAGGCCGTCGGCGGACCTGACGAGCCGGTCGAGATGACGGGTCAGCGCGAAGGGCTGTCCCTGGTTGACCGCGATGGTCTCGAACACCCCGTCACCGACGATCATGCCGTGGTCCAACACGCTGATGACCGGCGTGTCAGGGGTTTCCAGCAGGTGTCCGTCAGCCCAGGCCCTCATGACGCCACCGTACGCCGACCCCGGTTTTGGATCGGCCCCGCGGATCGGCTAAAGTCACGTGTCGCCTCTTGATGAAGAGAGTGCACGCGGACGTGGCGCAGTGGTAGCGCATCACCTTGCCAAGGTGAGGGTCGCGGGTTCGAATCCCGTCGTCCGCTCGGAGCGGGTCGCAAGCCTTTCCAAACGGTCGGACCCATCCATGCGGTGGGTTGGCCGAGAGGAGAGGCAACGGACTGCAAATCCGTGCACACGGGTTCGAATCCCGTACCCACCTCCACACCACTTTCGGTGTAATGCAGGACAGCACGACCTCGGGCGATTGGCGCAGCGGTAGCGCGCTTCCCTGACACGGAAGAGGTCACTGGTTCGAACCCAGTATCGCCCACCAGAACAGACGAACGGCGCCCCGATGGGCGCCGTTCGTGCTTGCGGGCTAGCGCTTGCGGAAGGCGAAGACGATCAGCAGGATGCCGCCGATCAGGCATGCCGTCGGTACCGCCAGGTAGCCCAGGCGTTCGGCGGCGTTGGCGAAGTCCTGGGAGGCCGCATTGCCCAGGCTGACCAGCACGATCAGGAGCAGCGCGATGCCGCCGATCAGCTTGCCGATCTGCACGCCGGACCGGCGGGGCACCTGACCGTAGGCGGGCACCTGACCGTACGCGGGCGGCTGACCGTAGGCGGGCGGCTGGGCGACCTGGTCGGTCCAGGCCTGGCCATCCCACCAGCGCATCACGCCCTGCTGATCCGGATACCAGCCCGGCTGCGGATTCGGCTGTGCCGGCTGCTGCTCGTCCATGTCCGTCATTCTCCCGTGCAGTCGGACCAGGCTGCGCCGTACTCCTCGGTGTCCTGCAGGGGCGCCACCTTCGGCTTGTGGATGGACTCGCCGGTGCGGGCCCACATGATGTCCTCGGCGACGATCAGCCGGGTGCCGTCCGTGCAGTCGGTGACGTCGAGATCGGCTGCTCGATCGTCGAGATAGCAGGTGGTGAAGTCCTTGGGTAGCTTCTTGCCGGTGCTCCAGATGTCGGCGCATTGCGGTTCCTTGGCCGACGGTCCGGTGGTCGAGGTCAGCGTGCCGGTGACCTCGTTCGGGCTGTCACCGCCCGAGGTGCAGCCGGACACGGCGAGGACGAGGACGGCCGAGGCGGCGAGGAGGTGACGCATGACCACCACCGTACGCGGCGCCGCCGTGTCAGCGACGGCCGAAGGTGATGTGGAAGGGACGTACGGCGAGTGTCAGCAGCGGCCTGCGGCCCGACAGGAACGCCAGCGGGCCATCGGCTTCGAACGACCAGGTGGCCCGTGCCAGACCGAGGCGGGCCCGCCCACGAACCGGCGAGACGACGACGGCGCCGTCACGGTCCTGGGCGATCCGGAAACCGAGCGGTAGGCGGAACGGCAGCATCCTCAGTCGGCCGAGGAGAAGTGAGCCGGTGCCGACCGCGTGGTACGAGCGATCGGTGGTGCGCTCGAACGCGTTGAGCTCCTTCGGGATGGCCCACAGCTCACGGCCGCCGTCACGCGAGGCGGGGGAGTCGACCCAGATGTGGGTGATCGAGACCCGCGGCCTCAAGCCCTGACGCACCAGTTGCGTGGCCATGATCTCGTCGTACGTCAGTGGACTGGGTTCGTCGTAGCGGAAGAACGCGGCCATCACGATGACACGACCGAACAGGCGAAGCTGCGGCGTGCCCGCATGGTGCGGCGGGGGAGCCAGATCGCGAGGAACCAGCCAGACACCGGTGAACGCGTGGCCGTGCAGATCCCACGGCTCGTCGGGATAGGGATTCATGCCCATGTGAAGGCCTCCGGCTCCAGGGTTCGGGCGCGCTTGGCGAAGGGATGGGTCGATCCCGGCCAGTTCGACGTGATCCGGCCCGAGGGATGGCGGTACCAGCTGTCGCAATGCGCCCAGACCGAGTGATCCAGTTCGGCCTGCACCGCCTGGTCCTGCGCCGCCTCGGCCGCCTCGGTGACCTCGACCGTGCGGAAGCCCCCGGCGCGCATGCGGTCGAGCACCTGGCGCATGTGCCGGGCCTGCGCCTCGAGCATGTAGATGATCGAGCCGCCGCCGAGATTGGTGTTGGGGCCGTACGAGATCAGCAGATTCGGGAAGCGGGGAGCATAGATGCCGAGATAGGCGTGGGCCCCGTCGGACCACTGGTCGGCGAGCTTGGTGCCCTGCCGCCCTGTCACGTCGATCGACGACAGGAAGTCCTGGGCGTCGAAGCCGGTGCCGTAGACGATGACGTCGGCGGCATGCTCGGTACCGTCCGCGGCGATGACGCCCGTCGAGGTGACCTCGGCGATGCGCTCGGTGACGACGTGGACGTGCTCTCGGGCGAGCGTGGGGTAGTAGTCGTTGGAGAACAGGATGCGCTTGCAGCCCATGGGATAGTCCGGCGTGAGCTTGGCGCGCAACTCGGGGTCGGGCACCTGCTTCTTCAAGTGATGTCGCGCCCACCGGTCGGTCCAGTGGCCGACGCGCGAGGTGTCGTCCAGCCCGCGCGAGAACTGCTCCGCGATCGACCAGAAGATCGGGCGTTCGGCGCGGATGAACGGGCGGTACCAGGGGGCGAAGCCTCCGTCCAGCTTGGGCAGGATCCAGTTCGCGGACCGCTGGAACAGGGTCAACTCCGCCGCCTGCTCGGCGATCTGGGGCACGAACTGGATCGCGCTGGCGCCGGTGCCCACGACGGCCACCCGCCGGCCGGTCAGATCGACCGAGTGGTCCCAGGCCGCGGAGTGGAACGACGGTCCTTCGAAGCGATCGAGGCCGGGGACGTCGGGCAGAACGGGTTGTGACAGCTGACCCACGGCGCTCACCAGGATGTCGACTGTGTCGGATCCGCCGTGCCCGAACCGCACGGTCCAGCTGCGGGCGTCGTCGTCCCAGGCCGCTGCCGTGACCTCGTGGCCGAACCGGATGCGCGGGGTGATGCCGTACTTGGCCGCTGTGTCGTCCAGGTACTCCAGGATCTGGCCCTGTAGGCCGTATCGGCGGTGCCACCGTGTGCTCTGCTCGTACGAGAACGAGTACAGCGGTGACGGCACATCGCAGCCGGCGCCCGGGTAGGTGTTGTCGCGCCACACGCCGCCGAGTGAGTCGGCACGCTCCCACAGGCGGACGTCGTGATGCCCGGCGCGGGTCAGCTCGATCGCGACGGACAGGGCGCCGAATCCCGAGCCGATGATGCCGATGCGCAAGGGCTTGGTCATGCGGGGTTCGCCTCGTCCACGAAGATCAGGATCGTCGAGGTCAGCAGCGCGGCCGCCTCGTCGCGAGTCAGGGTCTGTCGCTGCAGCCATTCGCGGCATACGGCCTTGAACAACGGTGCGACGGTTCGGAGTCGCGCTCGCAGGTGGGCCGAATCGGGCAGCCCGATCGCGTCCAGGGTGAGCCTGGCCGCGCGTTCGTCGGCGGCATCGACGATGGCCTGCACATCGGACTCGCCGTGCAGGTTCGCGGCTCCGCTGGCGTTGATCCATGCCTGTCCGTACTCCGTCGCGGCCTCCAGGATCCAGTCGACGACGCGGCGGGTGCGATCGGCGATGGGCAGATCGGGGAAGTACGGCAGCTCGGGCTCGGGCATCACGACCGACTGGCGCATCGCCTCCAGGAACAGTTCGCGCTTGTCGCCGAAATAGTGGTTGATCAGCCCGCGTGCCACCCCGGCCTCACGGGCTAGCGCCGCGGTCGACACCTGGTCGTACGGCTGCTCGGCGTACAGCCGCTGCGCGGCGGCGATGATCTGCTCGCGCCGCACCTCGGGGGCCAGGCGGAGTCGGGACGTGGTCACGGGTCCGAGGCTCCCAGGCTATTGGCAAACTGTCAATAAGCGTCTTATGCTGCCGCCATGACGCAGCGCGACTACGACGTCCTCGTGATCGGATCCGGATTCGGAGGGAGCGTCGCCGCTCTACGACTGACCGAGAAGGGCTACCGGGTCGGCGTGCTGGAGATGGGCCGGCGCTTCGCCGACCACGAACTGCCCGAGACCTCGTGGCGCGTGCGCCGCTATCTATGGGCTCCGTGGGCCCGCTGCTTCGGCATCATGCGCATCACGCTGCTCAAGGATGTGCTGATCGCCAGCGGAACCGGAGTCGGCGGGGGATCGCTCGTGTATGCCAACACCCTGTACGAGCCGCTCGACGACTTCTACCGCGACCCGCAGTGGGCCGGCATCACGGACTGGAAGGACGAGCTGGCACCCCACTACGCCCAGGCCAGGAGGATGCTCGGCGTGACGCCGTATCCCGGCAGGACCCCGGCGGACGATCTGATCGAGGCGATCGCCAGGGACTACGGCGTGGGCGACACCTTCCATCCCACCGACGTCGGCGTGCTGTTCGGCGATCAACCGGGTGCCGAGGTCGCCGATCCGTTCTTCGGCGGTGCCGGGCCTGCTCGGCGGACCTGCCTCGAGTGCGGAGCCTGCATGACGGGCTGTCGGCACAACGCGAAGAACACCCTGGTCAAGAACTATCTGTACCTGGCCGAGCAGGCCGGCGCCGAGGTGCATCCACTCACGACCGTCGTGGACGTGCGTCCTGAGGGGGACCGCTATCGCGTCCGCGCCCATCGCACCGGCAACCCCCTGCGCCGGCGCTCGTTCACGGCGGACCACGTGGTGTTCGCGGGCAACGCCCTCAACACCCAGGCGCTGTTGCATCGACTGCGCCGCCGTTCGCTGCCCCGGCTGTCCGAGCGCATCGGCGAGCTCAGCCGCACCAATTCCGAAGCCGTGCTGAGTGCTCGGGCCTCGGATCCGCGGGCCGACTACACGCCGGGCGTCGCGATCACGTCGTCGTTCCATCCCGATGCGCAGACCCATGTCGAGCCGGTCCGCTACGGGCGTGGTTCCAGCGCGCTCAGCTTGATGAACATGGCGCTGCCTGATCGTCCGGGGCAGGGTGGCCGCCTGCGGGCGATGCTGCGTGGCTACCGACGGCTCGGCCTGCGTGGCACATGGCGGATGCACTCGCCGCGGCACTGGGCCGAACAGTCGATCGTCGTGCTGGTGATGCAGTCGCTCGACAACTCGATCACGACCTATCTCAAGCGCGGTGTGTTCGGCCTGAAACTGACGAGCAAGCAAGGTGTGGGCGAGCCGAACCCCGACTACATCCCGGTCGCCGATCGCGTCGCCAGGGACATCGCGGACCGCATCGACGGCTACCCGGGAAGCTCGACCGGCGAACTCGTCGGGGTGCCGCTCACAGCGCACTTCATCGGTGGTTGCGTGATCGGCGAGTCCGCCGAGACCGGAGTGATCGATCCGTACCAGCGGGTCCACGGGTACCGCGGCCTGCACATCGCGGACGGCTCGGCGATCACCGCGAATCTCGGCGTGAACCCGTCGCTGACGATCACGGCCCAGGCTGAGCGCGCCATGGCACTGTGGCCGAACCGGGGCGAAACCGAGCCGCGCCCCGCGCCGGGCGAGCGCTACCGTCGCGTCCATCCGGTCGCACCGCGTGCGCCGGCGGTGCCCATGAACGCGCCCGCCGCGCTGCTGCCGGTCCCGTCGGTCCCTCCCCGCGACTCGTAGAACAAGGCGTCGCCTTTCGCCCCATCGGTCGTTGACACCTGCAACGAAAGGGTGGGCCCACATGGTTCAGGAGCTCTCGCGCAGGAGTCTCATCGGCGGAGCCACGGCGACCGGAGCGATGCTCGCGGTCGGCGGGCTGGAATCGGCGGCAGGCGCCGCCAGCACGAAGGCGCCGCCGAAGCGTGCCGATGTCGTGGTCGTCGGCGCGGGACTGTCCGGCCTGGTGACCGCTCGAGACCTCGTGCGCCGTGGACACAGCGTCGTCGTGCTCGAAGCGCGTGACCGCGTCGGCGGGCGGGTGCTCAACCACACGGTCAAGGGCGGTTCGGTCATCGAGTCCGGTGGTGCGTTCGTGGGGCCGACCCAGGACCACGTGCTGGCGCTGGCCCGCGAGTTGAAGGTCGAGACGTTCAAGGAGTACGTCGCCGGCAAGAACGTCTACCTGTCGAAGACGCTCGGCAAGCTCACCTACACCGGAACCGTGCCGCCGGATCCGCTGATCCTGCTGGACGCGGCGAAGCTGCAGTTGCAGATCGACCAGATGTCCAAGCAGGTCCCCGTCGATGCACCGTGGACCGCGCCCAGGGCGGCCGAGTGGGACTCCATGACCCTGGCGACCTGGCTGCGCAGCAACTCCGTCATCCCGCAGATCCGCGAAGTGCTCAAGGCCTATCTCGAGCCCACCTTCGGCGCGGACGCCGAGGGCGTTTCACTGCTGTTCTTCCTCTGGTACATCGCGACCGCCGGGAACGAGAAGAACCCCGGGACGTTCGAACGCTCATCGGGCACGGCGGGCGCGGCGCAGGACGCCCGGTTCGTGGGCGGATCACAGCTGCTTCCGCTGCGGCTCGCGGCCTCATTGGGCAAGCGAGTCGTGTTGAACGCGCCCGTGCGACGCATCGAGCAGAGCGGCTCGTCGGTCACGGTGCACAGCGACCGAGGCAAGGTCGTGGCCAAGCGTGTGGTCGTCGCCGTGCCGCCGCCGCTCGTGCTCGGTATCGAGTGGGCACCGCTGCTGCCGCCCCGTCGGCTGCAGCTCATGCAGCACATGCCCATGGGCACGCTGATGAAGGTCGACGCCGTCTATGCCAAGCCGTTCTGGCGTGATGCGAAGCTGTCCGGTTCGGCGGTCGTCGACCACGGCGTCGTCCGCACGGTCTTCGACAACTCGCCGGCCGACTCGAAGGTCGGTGTGCTGTTGGCCTTCATCGGCGGTTCCTCGTGGCGCGAGTGCGGCATGCTGCCGGTCGCCGAGCGCAGGAAGCTGGTCCTGGAGAGCTTCGCCAAGCTGTTCGGCGACCAGGCCCTGCATCCGATCGACTACGTCGAGCAGGACTGGACCCACGAGCGGTGGACCATGGGCAGCCCGGTCGCCGCGGCACAGCCTGGTGCCCTCACGTCGTTCGGGTCGTCGATACGTGAACCCCACGGCCGCGTGCACTGGGCGGGCACGGAGACCTCGACGTACTGGTCGGGCTTCATGGATGGCGCGGTCCGCGCCGGCGAGCGCGCCGCCGCGGAGGTCCACGCCAAGCTCTGAGCGTGGTGCCCTACGGCGTCTGCCTCCGTGCGCCTGCCCGGATCAGCTGGACGGCTCGCCGCCGTCGACCGAGGCGACCTGAGCCTGCCTGACCGTGTCCCGCGGCAGGCCACCGGTGTACTTGCTGAGCAGCCCTTCCAGGTCGACGCCGACCGTGCTCTTGAGCAGTTCGAGCGTCTGGGTGACGTTCGTCGCGACTTGCCGGGGCAGCTCGCCGGCCCCGTCGGTCGAGATCACGGTCAGGGTGTCGATCGCCGACATCGGGCCGGCCACCTCGGCCGCCAGCTTGGGCAGCGTCTCGATGAGCATCTGCAAGACGGCTGCCTCGTTGTACTGGCTGAACGCCTCGGCCCTCTTGTTCATCGCCTCGGCCTCGGCCTCGCCGGTGGCCAGGATCGCGGCCGCCTGGGCTTCGCCCTCGGCTCGGGTCGCGTCGGCTTCGGCGATGCGCCGTGCCTTCTCGGCCTCGCCGCGCTTGAGGCCCTCGATCGCCTCCGCCTCGGCCAGGGCGGACCGACGCGACTTCTCGCCCTCACCGGTCAACCGGGCCTGTTCGGCATCGGCCTCAGCCGCGGCGATCGCGGCCGCCTTGCGCGCGTCGGCATCGAAGATCTGTGAGTTCCGGCGGCCCTCGGCCTCGGTCTCCACCCGATACCGCTCGGCGTCGGCCGGCTTGCGGACCTCGGTGTCGAGCTGCCGCTCCTTCAGTGCGGCCTGGCGGACGGCGACCTTCTCCTGTTCCGCGAGGATGGCCTGATCGCGATCTGCCTGGGCCAGGGGGCCGGCGGCGGCCGCTTGCGCGGTCGCGGCGTCGGTCTCGGCCTTGATCTCGGCGGTCTTGAGGGCCAACTGGCGCTGCGAGACGGCGATCTCCTGCTCGGCGGCGATCCGGGCTTGCTCGGCCGCCTGCCGCGCGTTCGCCTCGGCGATCGCCGCGACCTGACCGACCTTGGCTGCTTCGGGCCGGCCGAGATCGGCCAGATAGGTGCCGTCGTCGGTGATGTCCTGGATCTGGAAGGTGTCGAGAACCAGGCCCTGCCCGCTCAACGAAGTCTCGGACTCGTCGGCGACCCGCTGCGCGAAAGCTGCGCGGTCGCGGATGATCTGCTCGACTGAGAGCGATCCCACGATGGAACGCAGGGAGCCGGCCAGCGTCTCCTGGGTGAAGGTCTCGATCTCGGCCTGCTGGGACAGGAATCGCTGTGCTGCCGCCCGGATGGAATCCTCGTTACCGCCGACCTTGACGATCGCGACACCGTCGAGGTTGAGCTTGACCCCCTGGCCCGAGACGGCACCGCGGATCTGCACCATGATCCGGCGTGACGACAGGTCGAGGATGTGGAGGCGCTGCACGAACGGGACCACGAACACGCCACCGCCCATGACGACCTTCTGGCCCGACAGGTCAGTCGACGCGAGACCGGTCTCGGCATTGCGAACGGACTTGCCACCGCGGCCCGTCACGATGAAGGCCTCGTTCGGTCCGGCGACCTTGTAACGCGTCGTGATCAATGCCGCCAGCAGGGCGAGCAGCACGATGAGCCCGATGGATCCCAGCAGGACGGGGGACAACGAGTCGATGGTCATGGATCAGGCTTCCTGTCGGGGCGCGACCTGCACGGAGGTCGCTGAGAGGGTCGCGGTGATGGTCACGGGGCTTCCGGCGGAGATCGGTTCGGCCGCGCGTGCGTTGAGCTTGGTGATGTGGCCGGCGACCACGACGGTGATCTCGCCGTAGCCGTCGTCGGGGATCGCGTTGATGACCGTGGCGGGCGTGCCGACCAGCGCGCTGGTGCGAACGTTCGCCTCGTCTCCGCCCTGCCTGAGCCGGGCCGATGCCCAGGCTGCCGCACCGCCTACGACGATGCCGGCGCCGATGCCGATCAGAACCGCTGTCGTGACGTCATCTGTGGCGTCGAGCCCGAGCGCTCCGGCGAAGCCGAATGCGCCGAGGAAGCCGGCCAGTGCGGCGCTCGAGAACAGGTCGCCGCCGACGTCGAAAAGACCGTCGAGCAGATCTCCCAGCAGGATCGACAGCAACAGCAGCGCGATGCCCACACCGCCGATCACGAAGAATGTGACCATGTTCTCCCTCTCGTCGTAGACCGCCGACGGCCCGGCCGCCAGCGGTCAGTCGGCATCCTAGGGGAAGCGAACAGGGTGCCGTGGGCGATTGCCACAGAAGGTCTCGTAGGCTGGCGCCAAGAGCACTCGCCATCCGTAGGGCGGGTCGAGTCGAACAGAGGTGGTTCCCGTGCCCGACGTTGATGTCTCCGGTGAGAAGCGATCGGTCGAGGAGGGGACCAAGGCCTGGCAGCTGTTCGCCGAGACGCCCGAGGTCATCGCGGCCCGCGTCAACGGCGACCTCAAGGATCTGGCGTACGACCTCGTCGAGAGCGATGTCGTCGAGCCGGTGGCGATCGATTCGCCCGACGGCCTCGATATCCTGCGTCACTCGACCGCCCACGTCATGGCGCAGGCGGTCCAGGAGCTGTTCCCCGACGCCAAGCTGGGCATCGGCCCACCGATCACCGACGGCTTCTACTACGACTTCGACGTCCCAGAGCCCTTCAAACCGGAGGATCTGGACAAGATCGAGTCGCGGATGAGGAAGATCGTCAAGGAGGGCCAGAAGTTCGCCCGCCGCGAGATCGACGACGACGATGCTCGGGCAGAACTGGCTGACGAGCCCTACAAGCTGGAGCTCATCGGCCTGAAATCGAATGCCGATGCCGCTGAGGGCGCCAGCGTCGAGGTCGGCGACGGCGGACTGTCCATCTACGACAACCTCAAGCGCGACGGTTCGCTGGCCTGGAAGGACCTGTGCCGAGGCCCCCACCTGCCCACCACCAAGCGCATTCCGGCGTTCAAGTTGATGCGCTCGGCTGCGGCCTACTGGCGCGGCGACGAGAAGAACAAGCAGCTGCAGAGAATCTACGGAACTGCTTGGCCGACCAAGGAACTGCTGGATGCGCACTTGCACCGCATCGAGGAGGCACAGCGCCGCGATCATCGGCGCCTGGGCAATGAGCTCGACCTGTACAGCTTCCCGGACGAGATCGGTTCCGGCCTGCCGGTGTTCCACCCCAAGGGCGGTGTCATCAAGCGGGTCATGGAGGACTACGTCCGTCAGCGCCACATCGATGAGGGCTTCGAGTACGTCGGCACCCCGCACATCGCCAAGGAGGAGCTGTTCCACACCTCGGGACATCTGCCGTACTACGGCGAGGGCATGTTCCCTCCGCTGGAGCTCGACGGGGGTGACTACCGGCTCAAGGCGATGAACTGCCCGATGCACAACTTGATCTACCGGTCGCGCCAGCGCTCCTACCGTGACTTGCCGCTGCGGCTGTTCGAGTTCGGCCACGTCTACCGCAACGAGAAGTCGGGCGTGATCCACGGCCTGACCCGGGTGCGCGGCTTCGCTCAGGACGATTCGCACTCCTACGTCACGCCCGAGCAGGCGCCCGCCGAGATCAAGCATCTGCTGGACTTCATCACCGGCCTGCTCGACGACTTCGGCATGGACGACTACTACCTCGAGCTGTCGACGCGCGACGACACCAAGGACAAGTTCATCGGTTCCGACGAGGACTGGGCGGTGGCCACTGCTGTGCTCGAACAGGTGGCGACCGACTCGGGCCTGGAGCTGGTGCCCGATCCCGGCGGAGCGGCCTACTACGGACCCAAGATCTCGGTCCAGGCCCGCGATGCGATCGGACGCTCGTGGCAGATGTCGACGATCCAGTACGACTTCAACCAGCCGGCACCCGACCGGTTCGCCCTGGAGTACGTCGCCCCTGACGGCTCCCGTCAGCAGCCGGTCATGATCCACTCGGCGAAGTTCGGTTCGATCGAGCGGTTCATCGGCGTGCTGGTCGAGCACTACGCCGGAGCCTTCCCCCCGTGGCTGGCACCCGTGCAGGCCGTCGGCATCCCGGTCGCGGAACGGCACCTGGACTACTTGTCCGATGTCGCGGCGGCGTTGAAGGCGGCCGGTGTGCGGGTCGAGATCGACGACTCCGACGAGCGGATGCAGAAGAAGATCCGCACGGCACAGACGCAGAAGGTGCCGTTCATGTTGATCGTCGGCGATCAGGATGTCGAGGCGGGCGCCGTCTCGTTCCGTTACCGAAATGGTGAGCAGGAGAACGGCGTGCCGCTGGCCGATGCCGTCAGCCGCATCGTCGCGGCCATCGCCGATCGCGTTCAGGTATGACGAGAGACAATGGACCGATGGCATCGAGTTCGCTGGATCCCGCCATCGCGTCGCGCCTCAAGCGCAACGACGACGGCCTGGTCGCGGCCGTCGTGCAGGACGCCTCCTCGCGCGACGTCCTGATGATGGCGTGGATGGACGACGAGGCGCTGCACAGGACCCTCACCACCGGCCGCGGCACCTACTGGAGCCGCAGCCGCGGGGAGTACTGGGTCAAGGGCGACACATCCGGCCATGTGCAACACGTCCGCGAAGTGCGGCTGGACTGTGACGGCGATACGGTCCTGGTCCTGGTCGATCAGGAGGGCGCCGCGTGCCACACCGGCGATCGCACCTGCTTCGACTCCGGTCTGCTGTGACGGATCCGCTGTGAACGCTCGCCGCTGGTACGCCCCGACGGTCCTCGGTCTGCTGGCGTGTGGGGGACTGGTCTTCTTCGCCGGGTCACGCGTGTGGATGTCGGGACGGGTCCGTGCCGACGGGTTGCCCAGTGACCTGGTCACGGTGACGGGAAGCGCGGCCGAGCCGCTCGTGCCCGCCCTTGGTCTGGTGATCGGTGCGGCGGCGCTGGCAGTCCTCGCGACTCGCGGGCGCCTGCGGCGACTGGTCGGTGTTCTGACGGTCGTGGCCGCGACCGCCGTCGCGGTGATCTCCGCCACGGATGGCGGTGCCCTCGCTGATGCCTTCGATGCGGCGGTTCGGCAATCGACCGCCTTCACCGGTGCCAACAGCCCCGCCGATGTCGACCGCTCGTTATGGCCCTGGGTGGTGCGCGTCACCGCGATCGTCGCCGCTGCGCTCGGCCTGCTGACCGTGCGTTGCGCGCGGATCTGGCCCTCGATGAGCGGCCGGTACGACGCTCCCGGCACCGCGACGACACACGTCGTCGACGTCAGCCGCGATGACGGCGCCGACGTCTGGAAGGCACTCGACGACGGCCAGGACCCAACTCTGTAGGGTGTGCCTCATGCACGGATCCTCGCCGGCCGCATGGACGGCCGTCCTCCTCGCTCTGGCTGGCTTCACCATCGGCGGGCTCGCCTTGATTCCCGATCCTCACTGGGTGTTGTTCACGGTGGGCTGCGTCTTCGTCGGCGCATCGGGCCTGGTCGGCCTCGTGATGTCGGCCGCCGGCCTCGGATCGCGCGGCGAGCACTGAGGGGCCTCTCATGACCCAGACGCCGCCTCCGTACCCCGGTGAGCAGCCGGCGGGTCCACCGCCGGGCTATCACCCGCCGCCTGCCGGAGGCGCATATCCGCCGCCTGCCGGAGGCGCGTACCCGCCACCACCCGGTGGTGCCTACCCGCCGCCCGGCTACCCGGCTCCCGGCTACGCGCCGGTCGGCCCGGCCAAGCCGTACGCGGGCTGGTGGTCGCGGGTCGGCGCCTATCTGATCGACGGGTTCCTGACCTTCCTGGTCGTCGTGGTCCCGGTCACCGCCGGCCTGGTCATCGCGTTCATCGACGCCGAGTACAACGACTACACCGATGAGATCGTCGAGAGCACGATCAACTGGGGCGGCATCGCCCTCGCGTTGCTCGGCGGGCTGCTCGGCCTGCTGTTCGTGGTGTGGAACCGGGGCATCCGCCAAGGCTCCAAGGGCCAGTCGCTGGGCAAGAAGATGCTCGGCATCGAGGTGGTCTCGGTCGAGACCGGTCAGCACCTGGGCGCCGGCATGGGTCTGCTGCGCATGATCCTCGAGATGATCTTCGGCAATGCGTGCTTCCTCGACTACCTGTGGCCCTTGTGGGACGACCGCAAGCAGACCTGGCACGACATGGTGGTCAAGTCGGTGGTCGTCCGAAAGTGAGCGGTCGCCCGTGAGCAGCGCCACGGTTCACGCTGCGAGCCTGCGAGCCCCCGCGCTCGTAGCGCTAGGTGGCACCGCGGCATTCGCTCTGCTGCGGATGCGCGACCCACACGGCGAGGGCAGCTACGGGTTCTGCCCGTTCCTGCTGATGACCGGGCGCCCTTGCCCTGGCTGCGGCGGTCTGCGCGCGGTCAACGACCTCACGCACGGCGACGTCATGGGGGCACTCAGCAGCAATGTCCTGGTCGTCGCTCTGGTCGTGGTGCTCGCCGTGGCCTGGATCCTCTGGGTGGTGCGCCTGCTCAAGGGCCGTCCAGGACCGATGATCCGGCTGGGACCGCGAGCCGGCCTCGCCGTCATCGGGTTGATCGTCGTGTTCGGCGTGGTGCGCAATCTGCCGTTCGGGGCGTGGCTGGCGCCCTGAAGCGGTGGCCGCCCGGCGGCCACCGCTCTCCTTCGTCAGGACGTCTCGAAGTCGAAGTTCATGTCGATGACACCCGTCGCGACCAGCACGGCGGAGATCACTCCCCAGGCGATCGCGATGATGCCGAGCACGATGCCGGCGGTCGCCTGGCCGGAGCCGGTCTGCAGGCCGCCCGAGGCAGCGATGTCCCGCTTCGCGGTCAGGCCGAGGACCAGTGCGGGGATGCCGGTGAAGAAGCCGCAGCACACCAGGCCCAAGATGCCCAGGATCATGGCCCACAGAGCCTTCTTGTTGCCCTGTGGCATCGCGCCGTAGCCGGGCGGCGGATACGCACCGGGCGGTGGGTAGGCGCCCGGTGGTGGATAGGCGCCGGGTGGTGGATAGGCGCCGGGATCGGAGGTCGGCTGACCGGAAGCGCCTTCTGTGGGATACGGCGGCGGTGTGGGCTCGTTCGACGGCTGGTCGGCGGAGTCGGGCGGCTGGGTCACGATGTCACCTCGGTCAGAGCGGGCAGGTTCTGACGACCCTACTGGACCGCCTGGCCGACGGAGGCGACCCCGGGACGCGAGCCGAAACGCCGGGGCTACTCTTGTGAGACGTCATCGACTGCCGCAGAGAGGGGATCGCGATGTCAGTGCTGGACGAGATCCTCGCCGGGGTCCATGAGGACCTCGAGGAGCGCCAAGCGTCCACGAGCCTCGACGACCTGAAGGCAATGGCGGCCCGCCAGCATCCGGCGCTCGATCCGCTGCCGACCTTTCGTGCCGACGGCGTCTCGGTGATCGCCGAGGTCAAGCGGTCGAGCCCGAGCAAGGGCCGGCTCGCCAGCATCAAGGACCCCGCAGCCCTGGCGGCCGACTACGAGGCCGGCGGTGCGAGCGCCATCAGCGTGCTGACCGAGAAGCGGCGCTTCGACGGCACGCTCGACGATCTGCGCGCGGTCCGGTCGACGGTCGACATCCCGGTGCTGCGCAAGGACTTCATCACGACCTCCTACCAGTTGTGGGAGGCGCGGGCGGCCGGTGCCGATCTCGCGCTGCTGATCGTCGCGGCTCTCGACCAGCTCGCGCTCGAGAGCCTGATCGAGCGCGCCCGGTCCATCGGCCTGACTCCGCTCGTCGAGGTCCACGACGAAGCCGAGGTCGAACGGGCCATCGCGGCCGGTGCCGAGATCATCGGCGTCAATGCCCGCAACCTGAAGACGCTCGAGGTCGACCGCGACACGTTCGGTCGTCTCTCGCCCCTGATCCCCGATCACATCGTCCGGGTCGCCGAATCCGGCGTACGCGGACCGCTGGACGTCATCGAGTACGCCAAGCAGGGCGCCAACGTCGTGCTGGTCGGCGAGACGCTGGTACGCGGCGATGACCCCCGTGCCACGGTGGCCGATCTGGTCGCTGCCGGCGCGCACCCCGCGTTGCAGCACCGATGGTGAGCGGCGTCCCTTGCCCGCCGCCTCGACCCCTCTTCTAGGACCAGACGTTCTCTCATGACTTCATCGACCTACGCTCAGCCCGACGCCGATGGCCACTTCGGCCGATTCGGCGGTCGCTTCATGCCCGAGGCGCTCGTTGCGCCGCTCGAGGAACTCGATCGTGCCTGGAACGATGCCAAAGCCGATCCGACCTTCATGGCCGAGCTGCAGCGCATGATGCGCGAGTACGCCAATGTGCCGAGCCCGCTGTACGAGGCGAGCCGGTTCTCGGAGGTCGCCGGAGCCCGCATCCTGCTCAAGCGTGAGGACCTCAATCACACGGGTGCGCACAAGATCCGCAATGTCATCGGCCAGGCGCTGCTGGCCAAGCGCATCGGCAAACCGCGTGCGATCGCCGAGACCGGTGCGGGCCAGCACGGCGTGGCCTCGGCCACTGCGTGCGCGTACCTCGGTCTCGACTGCACCGTCTACATGGGCGAGGTCGATACGGAACGGCAGGCCCTGAACGTGGCGCGCATGCGGATGCTCGGCGCTGAGGTCGTCGCGGTCACGACGGGCAGCCGCACGCTCAAGGACGCGATCAACGAGGCGCTGCGCGACTGGGTCGCCAGCGTGGACCACACGTCCTATCTGTTCGGCACCGCAGCGGGTCCGCACCCGTTCCCGTCGATGGTCCGAGACCTGACCCGCGGCATCGGCGACGAGGCCCGTGCCCAGTGCCTGGAACTGACGGGCGCGCTGCCCGATGCGGCCGTGGCGTGCGTCGGCGGTGGTTCGAACGCGATCGGCCTGTTCACCGGATTCGTCGACGATGCCGACGTCAGGCTGGTCGGTGTCGAGGCCGGCGGCGACGGGGTCGACACGGGCCGTCACGCGGCCACCATCACGGGCGGTGCGGTCGGCGTGCTGCACGGCGCTCGATCGTTCCTGCTGCAGGACGACGAGGGCCAGACGATGGAGTCGCACTCGATCTCGGCCGGCCTGGACTACCCGGGCGTCGGCCCCGAGCACTCGTACCTGGCGGAGACCGGCCGCGCGACGTACCGGCCGGCCACCGACGCGGAGGCGATGGCCGCGTTCGACCTGTTGTGCAAGACCGAGGGCATCATCCCGGCGATCGAGTCCGCACACGCTCTGGCCGGGGCCCTCGAGCTGGCGAAGGAGCTCGGGCCCGATGCGACGATCCTGGTGAACCTGTCCGGGCGAGGCGACAAGGACGTGCACACCGCCGCCGAGTACTTCGGACTGCTGGACGACGAGGCAGGTCACTCCTGATGTCGCGCATCGACGAACTGTTCGAGAAGACCCGCGCCGAAGGGCGGGCCGCATTGATCGGCTATCTGCCGGCCGGATTCCCGACCAAGGAGCAGTCGATCGCCGCGGTCGAGGCGATGGTGGCCGGGGGAGTCGACCTGGTCGAGGTGGGACTGCCGTACAGCGATCCGGTGATGGACGGCCCCGTCATCCAGGCCGCGGCCGAGACCGCGCTCGCGGGCGGCACCCGGATCGCGGACGTCCTCGACGTCGTGCGCGCGAGTGCCCAGGTCGCGCCGACCGTCGTGATGACGTACTGGAATCCGGTCGAGCGCTATGGCGTCGACCGGTTCGCCTCGGATCTGACCGAGGCCGGCGGCTCCGGCCTGATCACGCCCGATCTGATCCCCGACGAAGGCGCCGAATGGATCGAGGCGTCGCAGGTGCACGGCCTGGACCGGGTGTTCCTGGTGGCGCCCTCGTCGACCGACGAGCGCCTGAAGATGACCGCCGATGCCGCCAGCGGCTTCATCTACGCCACGGCGGTGATGGGCGTCACCGGCGCGCGAGAGCAGACCAGCAGCCTGGCGCCCGAGTTGGTGGCGCGTCTGCGCGACGTCACCCAGAAGCCCGTCGGGGTGGGTCTGGGCGTCAGCAACGGCGCGCAGGCACGTGAGGTGGCCGAGTTCGCCGACGCGGTGATCGTCGGATCAGCGCTGGTGCGGTGTCTGCTCGACGCGCCGGACGCCGAAGCGGGCGTCGCGGCGATCCGTACACTCGCGGAGGACCTGCGCAGCGGCGTCGACCGGAAGGCATGAGGTGCTGACCTATATCCCCAGCCCGTCCCAGGGTGTGTGGCATCTGGGGCCCCTGCCCCTGCGCGCCTACGCGTTCGGCATCATCATCGGTGCCCTGATGGCGATCTGGATCGGCGACCGCCGGTTGACCGCCCGCGGCGGTCGCGCCGGCCTGATGGGTGACATCGCGATGTGGGCGATTCCGTTCGGCATCGTCGGCGCCCGCATCTACCACGTCGTGACCGATCCGGAGCTGTACTTCGCCGACGGACGCAATCCTTGGAACGCGTTCAAGATCTGGGAGGGCGGCCTCGGCATCTGGGGCGCCATCGCAGGCGGCGCGCTCGGTGCCTGGATCGCGGCGCGGCGATACGGCATCTCGTTCGGCCTGGTCGCGGACTCCCTGGCCCCCGGCCTGCTGGTCGCCCAGGCGATCGGGCGTCTCGGCAACTACTTCAACCAGGAGCTGTTCGGCAAGCCGACCACGCGGCCGTGGGGCCTGGAGATCGATCTGGCCCACCGGCCCGACGGATACACACAGTTCGCGACGTTCCATCCGACGTTCCTGTACGAGCTGCTGTGGAACTTGGCGGCCGCGGCCTTGTTGATCTGGCTCGACCGCCGATACCGCTTCACCGCCGGACGCGCGTTCGCGTTGTACGTGATGCTCTACACGGCCGGACGGTTCTGGATCGAGCTGCTGCGCATCGACACCGCGAACCACATCGGCCCGTTCCGACTCAACGTCTGGACCTCGATCGTGGTCTTCGCGCTCGCCGCGGCGTTCTTCCTCCTCACCCGTGCCCGCGCATCACGGACCCACGCTGAGGAGTCACTCGTTGGCGCTGGCGAGTCACCTCTTGGTGTTGGCGAGTCACTCGTTGGCGCTGAGGAGTCACATGTTGACGACGAGCCGGAGGGCCCGGGCAACACTGCCTCGAAGGATTGAGCGCAGGCTGTCCTTCGGTGACGACAGGAGGAAATCCTCCTACCGTCGGTGCATGACCGATATGACCGAGCCGCTGCCCGATCTCGATGAGGTGCAGCACGAGCACCCCGATGTGACAGGCGGCTGGCTGCGACCGGCCGTATTCGGCGCCATGGACGGCCTCGTCTCCAACTTCGCCCTGGTCATGGGTGTCATGGGCGGCAGTGACGATCACGACCACGTGGTGCTAGCCGGTCTGGCCGGCCTGGCCGCGGGAGCGTTCTCGATGGCGGCGGGGGAGTACACGTCGGTCGCCAGCCAGAGCGAGTTCGCACAGGCCCAGATCGAGATCGAGCGGGAGGAGATCCTCGACAACGAGGAGGCCGAGACCGCGGAACTCGCCGCGATGTTCGTCGACAAGGGCGTCGACGAACGGACGGCTCGTGCGGTCGCCGAGCAGATCCATCGTGATCCGGACAACGCCGTCAAGGTCCACGCCCGTGAGGAGTTCGGGGTCGACGGCGACGATCTGGCATCACCCATGCTGGCCGCGGTCTCGTCGTTCTTCTCGTTCGCCATCGGTGCCGTGCTGCCCGTACTGCCGTTCCTGTTGGGCGTCACGTCGGCCTGGCCGGCGATCGCCCTGTCACTGGTGGCGCTATTCGCGTGCGGTGCCGTGGTCACCGCGATCACGGATCGGCCGTGGTGGTTCGGTGGTACGCGACAGCTGGTGCTCGGTGGTGCGGCGGCCGGTCTGACGTACCTCGTGGGAGAGGCCGTCGGATCCCAGCTCGGTTAGCCCGTGACTCCAGAGCGTCAAGGAGTGACTCCTCAGCGCCAAGGAGTGACTCCTCAGCGTCAACGAGTGACTCGTCAGCGGGAGTTGGTGACTCGCGCGCTGCGTGTGTAACATGATGAAGCTTCCGAGGCCAATGTCGTCCCCGGTTCGAGCATTCGCTCACCTGACGACCGAAAGAGGTTTCTCGATGCGCGCCTCAGCCGATTCGACCCAGCCGGGATCGATCCGTTCGTACTCGACGCTGCCGCCGGCGCAGGGCCTGTACGACCCCACGAACGAGCATGACGCCTGCGGCGTCGCGTTCGTGGCGACGCTGACCGGCGAGGCCTCGAACACGATCGTGCAGCAGGGGCTGACCGCCCTGCGCAATCTCGACCATCGCGGCGCGGTCGGCGGCGAGCCGGACACCGGCGACGGCGCAGGCATCCTGTTCCAGGTCCCCGACCGCTTCCTGCGTGCTGTGGCGAAGGACGAACTCGGCCTCACCCTGCCGGAGACCGGCCACTACGCCGCGGGCATGGCGTTCCTGCCGATCGACCCCAAGGAGGCCAAGAAGGCCCGCAAGTCGGTCGAGAAGATCGCCAAGGAGGAGGGCCTGGAGATCCTCGGCTGGCGCGACGTCCCCGTCAATCCCGAGATCCTGGGCTCCATGTCGCGTGGCGCGATGCCGTCGTTCCAGATCGCCTATGTCGCCTCGAAGAACGACGCGATCGGCCTCGATCTCGACCGCTTGGCGTTCTGCCTGCGCAAGCGCTCCGAGCACGAGGTGGGCGTCTACTTCCCGTCGCTGTCGAGCCGCACCTTCGTCTACAAGGGCATGCTGACGACCGAGCAGCTCGAGGAGTTCTTCCCCGATCTGTCCGACGAGCGCATCGAGTCGGCCCTGGCCATCGTGCACAGCCGATTCTCGACCAACACGTTCCCCAGCTGGCCGCTGGCGCACCCGTTCCGCTTCGTCGCGCACAACGGCGAGATCAACACGGCGCGCGGCAACCGCAACTGGATGCGGGCCCGCGAGGCCACGTTGGCCAGCGACCTGATCCCCGGCGACCTGGAGCGGCTGTTCCCGATCTGCGATCCTCACGGCTCCGACACGGCATCGCTCGATGAGGTCCTCGAACTGCTCCACCTGGGCGGACGCGAGCTGCCGCACGCCGTCATGATGATGATCCCCGAGGCGTGGGAGAACAACACCGAGATGGACCCCGCACGCCGGGCGTTCTACGAGTTCCACAGCTCGATCATGGAGGCCTGGGACGGCCCCGCGTGCGTGTGCTTCACCGACGGCACCCAGATCGGCGCGGTGCTGGACCGCAACGGCCTGCGTCCGGGCCGCTACTGGATCACCGACGACGGCCTGGTCGTCCTGGCCTCCGAGGCCGGTGTGCTCGATCTCGACCAGTCCACGATCGTCCGCAAGGGTCGTCTCGAGCCGGGCAAGATGTTCCTGCTCGACCTCGACCAGCACCGGGTCATCGAGGACGAGGAGATCAAGGACCGGCTCGCCGCCGAGCAGCCGTACGACGAATGGCTGTATTCGGGCCTGGTCCGCTTCGAGGACCTGCCGGACCTGGAGCACATCGTGCACACCCACTCCTCGGTGACCCGCCGCCAGCAGGTCTTCGGATACACCGAGGAGGAGCTGCGGATCCTGGTCGCGCCGATGGCACGCGCGGCGGCCGAGGCGATCGGCTCGATGGGCACCGACACGCCGATCGCGGCGATCTCGGACCGGCCACGCATGCTGTTCGACTACTTCTCGCAGCTGTTCGCGCAGGTCACGAATCCGCCACTCGACGCGATCCGTGAAGAGGTCGTCACCTCGCTGGCCGGCACGATCGGCCCCGAGGAGAACCTGCTGGCGCCCAGCCCGGCCTCGTGCCGGATGCTGCAGCTGCCATTCCCCGTCATCGACAACGACGAGCTGGCCAAGATCCGGCACATGAACCGCGACGGCGACATGCCGGGCTTCGCGGTGCACGTGGTGCGCGGCCTCTACGAGGTCGCGGGAGGCGGTGAGGCGCTCGAGGCCAAGCTGGCCGAGATCTGCGCCGACGTGTCGCAGGCCGTCGCCGACGGCGCCCGCATCATCGTGCTGTCCGACCGGCACTCGACGTCGGACCTGGCTCCGATCCCGTCGCTGCTGCTGACCGGTGCGGTGCACCACCACATGGTGCGCGAGAAGCTGCGCAGCCAGGCCGGCCTGATCGTCGAGACCGGCGATGTGCGCGAGGTCCATCACGTCGCGCTGCTCATCGGATACGGCGCGACCGCGGTGAACCCGTACCTGGTGCTGGAGTCCGCCGAGGACTTGGCGCGCGAGCGGATCTTCGTCGAGGGCATCGAACCCCACCAGGCGCTGCGCAACGTGGTCAAGGCGCTCGGCAAGGGCGTGCTGAAGGTCATGAGCAAGATCGGCGTCTCGACCGTCGCGTCGTACACCGGCGCCCAGATCTTCGAGGCCGTCGGCCTGTCGCAGGCCGTGGTCGACGCCTACTTCACGGGCACGTCGTCGAAGCTCGGCGGTGTCGGTCTCGACGTCATCGCCGAGGAGGTCAGGGCTCGCCACGAGCTGGCCTATCCGACCCGCGGCATCTCGGCGACCAAGCGGCGCCTCGAGGTCGGCGGCGAGTACCAGTGGCGGCGCGAAGGCCCGGAGCATCTGTTCGATCCGGAGACCGTGTTCCGCCTGCAGCACTCCACCCGCGTCGGCTCGTACGAGATCTTCAAGCAGTACACCCAACGCGTCGACGACCAGAGCGAGCGGTTGATGACGCTGCGCGGCCTGTTCGCTCTACCGCATGAAGGGGGCAAGGAGTCCGGGCGCCAGCCGATCCCGATCGACGAGGTCGAGCCGGCCTCCGAGATCGTCAAGCGGTTCTCGACCGGCGCGATGTCGTACGGCTCGATCAGCCAGGAGGCGCACGAGACGCTCGCGATCGCGATGAACCGTCTCGGGGGCAAGTCGAACACCGGCGAGGGCGGCGAGGATCCCGAGCGGCTGTACGACCCCGAGCGCCGTTCGTCGATCAAGCAGGTCGCCTCGGGACGCTTCGGCGTGACGTCGGAGTACCTGACGAACGCCGATGACATCCAGATCAAGATGGCGCAGGGCGCCAAGCCAGGGGAGGGCGGCCAGCTGCCCGGCCCGAAGGTCTATCCCTGGGTGGCCAAGACCCGTCACTCGACGCCGGGTGTCGGCCTGATCAGCCCGCCGCCGCACCACGACATCTATTCGATCGAGGATCTCAAGCAGCTGATCCACGACCTGAAGAACGCCAATCCGAGCGCACGGGTGCACGTCAAGCTCGTCTCGGAGGTCGGTGTCGGCACGGTCGCGGCCGGAGTCTCGAAGGCCAAGGCCGACGTGGTCCTCATCTCGGGCCACGACGGCGGCACCGGCGCATCGCCGCTGACCTCGCTCAAGCATGCCGGCGGGCCGTGGGAGCTGGGCCTGGCCGAGACCCAGCAGACTCTGCTGCTCAACGGCCTGCGCGACCGCATCGTGGTGCAGACCGACGGTCAGCTCAAGACCGGACGCGATGTGGTCGTCGCCGCGCTGCTCGGCGCCGAGGAGTTCGGCTTCGCGACCGCCCCGCTCGTGGTCAGCGGCTGCATCCTGATGCGGGTGTGTCATCTCGACACGTGCCCGGTCGGCGTGGCCACACAGAACCCCGTGCTGCGCGAGAAGTACTCCGGCAAGGCCGAGTACATCGTGAACTTCTTCACGTACATCGCCGAGGAGGTGCGTGAGCTCCTCGCGGCGCTGGGCTTCCGCTCCATCGAGGAGGCGGTCGGCCACGCTGAACTGCTCGACACCCGCCAGGCGGTCGACCACTGGAAGGCGGCGGGGCTCGACCTGTCGCCGATCTTCCACGTCCCGGAGCTGCCCGAGGGGGCGGCGCGGCACTGCATCACGACGCAGGACCACGCGCTCGACGTCGCGCTCGACCAGCAGCTCATCGAACTGAGCGCCGACGCGCTCGAGAAGGCGGAGCCTGTTCGCGCCCAGTTGCCGATCCGCAACGTCAACCGCACGGTCGGCACGATGCTCGGCCACGAGGTGACCAAGCGCTACCGCGGCGAGGGCCTGCCCGAGAACACGATCGACCTGACGTTCATCGGGTCGGCCGGCCAGTCCTTCGGAGCCTTCGTGCCGCGCGGCATCACGCTGCGCCTGGAGGGCGACGGCAACGACTACGTCGCCAAGGGCCTCTCGGGTGGTCGCATCGTGGTGCGTCCTCCGCGTGATGCGACCTATGCCGCCGAGACGCAGATCGTCGCCGGCAATGTCATCGGCTTCGGCGCCACCAGCGGCGAGATCTTCCTGCGTGGCAAGGTCGGCGAGCGCTTCTGCGTCCGCAACTCGGGCGCCACGGCCGTCGTCGAAGGCGTGGGAGACCACGCGCTGGAGTACATGACCGGCGGCCGCGTCGTGATCCTCGGTCCGACGGGTCGCAATGTCGCGGCCGGCATGAGCGGTGGCACCGCGTACGTGCTCGACCTGGACCACGACCTGGTCAATCCGGAACTGGTGGAGCTCGGCCAGGTCGGAGGTGAGGCCGCGCTCGCACTCCGGGAGCTGGTCACCAAGCACCGCGACGAGACCGGCTCAGCGGTCGCCGAAGCGCTGCTGGCCGACTGGGAGAACTCGTTGTCGCGGTTCACCGAGATCGTGCCTTCCGACTACCGCAAGGTGCTGGAGGCCCGCGCCGCCGCGGAGGCCGAAGGCCTGTCCGATGACGACATCACTGCACGCATGATGGAGGTGGCCGCTCGTGGCTGATCCCCGTGGATTCATGAAGACGCCCCGCGAGGTGGCCGAGCGCCGCCCCGTCGAGGAGCGGGTCAACGACTGGAACGAGGTCTACCCCGGTGGACCGGGCAAGGCGCTGCTACCGATCATCAGTGAGCAGGCCGGACGCTGCATGGACTGCGGCATCCCGTTCTGCCACAACGGCTGCCCGCTGGGGAACCTGATCCCCGAGTGGAACGACCTGGTGTGGCGCGAGGAGTGGGACGAGGCGCTCGATCGTCTGCATGCCACCAACAACTTCCCCGAGTTCACGGGTCGACTGTGTCCGGCGCCGTGCGAGACCGCCTGCGTCGTGGGCATCAACCGCGACCCGGTGACGATCAAGAACGTCGAGGTCTCGATCATCGACAAGGGCTGGCAGGACCGTCAGGTCAAGCCCGAGGCCCCCGAGTGGCTCACCGGCAGGACGGTCGCCGTCGTCGGGTCCGGCCCCGCCGGTCTGGCCGCGGCGCAGCAGCTGACCCGCGTGGGGCACACGGTCGCGGTCTACGAGCGCGACGACAAGCCGGGCGGCCTGCTGCGCTACGGCATCCCCGAGTTCAAGATGGAGAAGGTCCACGTCGACCGGCGCGTCGATCAGATGATCCGGGAGGGCACGGTCTTCCGGACCGGCGTCCGAGTCGGCGAGACCATCACGGGTTCGCAGCTCCGGGATCGCTACGACGCCGTCGTGCTCGCCATCGGGTCGACCGTACGCCGCGATCTGCCGGCTCCCGGCCGCGAGCTCGATGGCATCCACCAGGCCATGGAGTTCCTGCCCCAGGCCAACCGGGCGGCCCTCGGGGAGAGCGTCGAGGACCAGATCCTCGCGACCGGCAAGGACGTCGTCGTGATCGGCGGCGGCGACACCGGCGCGGACTGCATCGGCACCGCGACCCGGCAGGGCGCCAAGTCGATCACGAGCCTGGAGATCATGCCTCAGCCGGGCGACGACCGTCCTGAGAACCAGCCGTGGCCGACCTACCCGATGATCTACCGCGTCGCGTCGGCCCACGAGGAGGGCGGCGAACGGGTCTACTCGGTCTCGACCAAGGAGTTCGTGGGCGATGCCGGCGGGCACGTCTCGGGCCTGCGCCTGACTGAGGTCGTATTCGAGGACGGTCGCTTCGTCGAGGTCGAGGGCACCGAGAAGGTCATTCCCGCGCAGCTCGTGCTGTTCGCCATGGGTTTCGTGGGCCCTGAGAAGCAGGGCCTGGTCGAGCAGCTCGGTGTCGAGCTGGACGATCGCGGCAACATCGCCCGGGACCAGCACTACATGAGCAGCGTCGACGGCGTCTTCGTGGCCGGCGACGCGGGACGTGGGCAGTCGTTGATCGTGTGGGCCATCGCCGAAGGTCGTTCCGCGGCCGCCGGCGTCGACGCCTACCTGTCCGGCTCGACCAGTCTGCCGTCCCCGATCCCGCCCACTGCGCGCCCGCTCGTGGTCTGAAGGAACACCGGATTCCCGCTGAGGAGTCACTGGTTGGTGGTGGGGAGTCGGTTGTTGCCGCTGGCGAGTCACTGGTTGGTGGTGGGGAGTCGGTGGTTGCGTGGGTTTAGCGGGTGTGGTCGCCTACCCGCTCCCTCGTTCCTCGGTCGCTGGCGACCGTTTCCGGTCGCCAGAGGGGAGGCGACCGGACTCGAGGGGCTCACCCCACCCCGGTCGCCAGCGAGGTACGAGCGGGGAGGCGACCGGACCTGACGGGCTCACTCCACCCCGGTCGCCAGCGGGGAGGCCGGCCACGGCCGAGTCGCGGGAAGGCGACCGGACCTTGACCGGCTCGCTTGATTCATCGTGTGGCTTGCGTTCGTGCGGTTGCGACCGCCCGGTTTCTCGGCTGGGTGAGGTTGCGTGGCGAGGCGCCCAGGCCATCTTGTGTCGTGGCTTGCTTGCGTTGCGTGGCGCTCACAAGTCACACAGTTCGCACTCGCGAGCATTCATCCTGCGGACTGTCGTTCGTCTCACCAGCTCGCGAGAGCAACTCTGTGACTCATGAGCGCGACCCGTGGTCACCTTTCACTGGGTCACCCTTCACGGGGTTGCGTGGGCGGGTGGGTTTGGTCGCCTACCCGGTCCTCGTTCCTCGGACCTGGCGACCAAATGCCGGTCGCCAGCCGCGAGGGACGAGCGGCGGGTAGGCGTTGGTGGGGCTCCGGGCTCGCGCGGGCGAATGTGTGACTCGTGAGCGCGACCCGTGGTCGCCTCGCGGGTGGCGGGGACACCCAAACTCGCGGGTAACCGCAGGTCAGCCGTAGGGTGGAGTCGTGCGTAGAGCCAAGATCGTCTGCACCCTGGGTCCCTCCACCGATAGTGACGAGCGGATCCTCGAACTCGCACAGGCCGGCATGGACGTCGCCCGCCTGAACATGAGCCACGGCGAACGCGCGGATCACGAGCGCAATGTCGCTCGGGTGCGCTCCGCGGCTCAGACCACCGGCAAGGCCATCGCGCTGCTCGCCGATCTCCAGGGCCCCAAGATCCGGCTGGGCCGGTTCGCCGACGGTCCGCACGAGCTCGCGGTCGGTGACACGTTCACCATCACCACCGACGACATCGAGGGCGACGCTCAGCGCTGCTCCACGACGTACAAGGGGCTGCCAGGCGATGTCGAGGTCGACGACGAGATCCTGATCGACGACGGACGGGTCCGCCTGCGTGCGGTCGCGGTCACCGCCACGGACGTCACGGGCGTCGTCGAGGTGCCGGGATTCGTCAGCAACAACAAGGGCATCAACCTGCCGGGCGTCAACGTGAGCGTGCCGGCGATGAGCGAGAAGGACATCGACGATCTTCGGTGGGCGCTGCAGGCGGGCGTCGACTTCGTCGCCTTGTCGTTCGTGCGGAATGCCGCCGATGCCGACGATGTCCGCGAGATCATGCGCCAAGAGGGCGTGTCGCGGCCCGTCATCGCGAAGATCGAGAAGCCGCAGGCGGTCGATCAGATCGACGAGATCATGGACGCCTTCGACGGCTTCATGGTCGCCCGCGGCGACCTCGGCGTCGAGTTGCCGCTCGAAGACGTGCCGATCGTGCAGAAGCTGATCATCGAGAAGGCCCGCCGCAATGCCAAGCCGGTCATCGTGGCGACCCAGATGCTCGAGTCGATGATCTCCTCGCCCCGGCCCACCCGCGCCGAGGCCTCCGACGTCGCGAACGCGGTGCTCGACGGCGCCGACGCGGTCATGCTGTCGGGTGAGACGAGCGTGGGCCAGTTCCCCGTGCAGACGGTGCACATCATGGCGCGCATCGTGGAGTCGACCGAGGATCATGGTCTTCCGCGCATGGCCGCCTATACGTGGAAGCCCAAGACCACGACCGGCATCATCTGCCGGGCCGCGTCGGAGGTCGCCGAGGCGGTCGACGCACGCATGGTGGTCGCGTTCACCACCACGGGCGGCTCGGCGCGCCGGATGGCGCGCTATCGCTCGCACATCCCGGTCGTGGCCTTCACGCCCGACGAACAGACGCGTAACCAGCTGGCACTGACGTGGGGCATGGAGACCTTCCTGGTGCCCGAGGTGCGCTACACGGACCAGATGGTCATGCAGGTCGACAAACGCCTGCTCGAGATCTCCAAATGCCGGGAGGGCGAGCGGGTCGTCATCGTGGCCGGCTCACCGCCCGGCATCCCGGGCTCGACGAATGCGCTGCGCATCCACAACATGGGCGATGCCATCAACCAGGTCGTTCCCGCCTACGACCAGGTCGAGGACCGCTAGCGCGCATAGCTGCCGCGCAGCTGGGTACGCCTCGGTCGACTCCATCAGGAGGTGACCGACATGGCCGGCAAGCATCGACCGCCCGACGACGGTTGGACCGGCAGCCTCCGGCGTCCGTGGATGAGTCCGCCCCGGCGGGGCGGACTGCTCGAGGCGGGCCGGGGCGCGTGGCGGTACGCGATGGCCGGCATCGCGGTGATCGTGGTCGGCGTGATCGTGGTGCTGGTCCTCGTGCGGCAGGAGGTGCTGGGCGAGGCCTGGGCGTACGCGATGATCCCGGTGGCGATCATCGCCGCGGTGGTCGCCCGCCTGCTGACGGTCTACAAGGGCAATGCCGTCGAGAAGCACCCCAGAACGGACGACGACCCGCCGAACTGACCTCGAATCGTGTGCCAGTGGTGCCGACTGCGGGATTCGAACCCGCACGCCCTTTCGGACACTCGCTTTTGAGGCGAGCGCGTCTACCGTTCCGCCAAGTCGGCGCTGCCCGACGCGAAGGCCGGGCGGCTCGATAACCTTACTCGGGTGCAGAGCAGCGCCGATACGCCCCCGTCTCGATCAGCCGCGTCCCGAGTCGTCATCGCCGAGGACGAGGCGCTGATCCGCCTCGACCTGGCGGAGATGCTGGCTGAGGAGGGGTACGACGTCGTAGCGCAGGCTGCCGACGGCGAGCAGGCCGTGGCGCTGGTGATGCAGCACCGCCCCGATCTCGTGGTCATGGACGTCAAGATGCCCAAGCTCGACGGCATCGCCGCGGCGTCCCAGATCGCCGAGGCGCGCATCGCGCCCGTGGTGATCTTGACCGCCTTCTCGCAACGCGAGCTCGTCGAGCGAGCGCGCGACGCCGGCGCGATGGCGTATCTGGTCAAGCCGTTCACTCGTCACGACCTGGTGCCGGCGATCGAGATGGCCCGTAGTCGATTCGCTGAGCTCGTGGCTCTCGAGGCCGAGGTCGGGGGCCTGGCCGAGAAGCTGCAGACCCGCAAGCTCATCGAGCGAGCCAAGGCGCTCCTCCAGCAGTCGCGGGGGATGAGCGAGTCCGAGGCGTTCGGTTGGATCCAACGCACCGCGATGGACCTGCGTCTGTCGATGCGCCAGGTCGCCGAGACCGTCATCGACAACCAGGCTGAGTTGAACGGCGACTGAGGGCGAAAGTCGTCTCCCGAGGTATCGATGCACCTAGGGTTACAAATCGGCTACGTTCTTGCGCCTTTTCGGGAACGGAGCCCCATCTGAGCCATTCGCTGACTAGCGTTCAGCCCACCGGCAGGTTTCGTTTGCGCCTGCCGTCGTATCCACAACACCCCGGAGGATCGATGAAGCGCAATTCCCATACGCTCCGTCTCGCCGCCATCGCTGCCGCCAGCGCGCTCGTGCTGGCTGCCTGTGGCAGCAGCGACGACGGCGACGACAAGGGCAGCGACAAGCCCGCGGCCAAGGGCGACGGTGTCCTGACGATTGGCTCGCTCCTGCCCCAGACCGGCAACCTGGCCTTCCTCGGCCCGCCGGAGTTCGCGGGCGTCGACCTCGCGGTCAAGGACATCAACGAGGCCGGCGGTGTGCTCGGCAAGGACGTCGTCCATGTCAAGGGCGACTCCGGCGACACCGACTCGGGCATCGCCCCGACCGAGGCCGACAAGCTGATCAAGGCCAAGGCCGATGTCATCGTGGGCGCCGCCTCCTCGGGCGTCTCGATGACGGTCATCGACAAGATCATGGGTGCCGGCGTCGTGGAGTTCTCGCCCGCCAACACCTCGACCGACTTCGACAACGGCGACTACTCCAAGCCCGACCTGTACTTCCGTACGGCTCCGTCGGACATCCTGCAGGGCGCCGTGATGGCCAACCTGCTGGTCAAGGACGGCCGTCAGAACGTCGCGATCCTGGCTCGCCAGGACTCCTACGGTCAGGTGCTGGCCAAGGAGGTCGCCAAGAACCTCGAGTCGGCCGGCTCGAAGGTCGCGGTCAACGAGCTCTACAGCGAGAAGGACGGCCCGTCCGACACGCAGATCGCCGCGGTCGCCAACGCCAAGCCCGACGCGATCGTGCTCATCGCGTTCGACGAGACCAAGACGATCGTGCCCAAGCTGATCCAGGCCGGTGTCGCCCCCAAGGACGTCCCGACCTACTTCGTCGACGGCAACACCGCCGACTACAGCAAGGACTTCCCGAAGGGCACGCTGACGGGCACGAAGGGCACCACGCCTGCCGTCAAGCTGTCGGATGACTTCAAGAAGCGTCTGGCCACCGTCAACGACAAGCTGAAGGACTACACCTACGCCGCCGAGTCGTACGACGCGGTCGTGGTGTCGGCCCTGGCCGCCATCGCGGCGGACAGCGACGCAGGCGAGGCCATCGCCAAGGAGATTCCGGGCATCACCAAGGACGGCGAGAAGTGCACGTCGTTCGCGGACTGCAAGAAGCTCCTCGAGGACGGCAAGGACATCGACTACGACGGCATCTCCGGTGAGATCGAGCTGAGCGATCTCGGCTCGCCGACGTCGGCGTCGATCGGCGTCTTCCAGTACGGCGACGACAACACCTACAAGCCGGTCGAGTACATCAAGGGCACGATCTGATCGACTGATCGGTTCGCGACTCACGCGACGGCCCCGGGTCCGCTCTGTCGGATCCGGGGCCGTTCGCATGCCCAGTCACGGAACGTCGATGCGCCGCCTCGCCAGACCCAGGGCGAACACGAACACGGCGGCACCGCACAGGATGTCCAGCACGACGTGGGTCAGGCGCCACCACGGCATATCGAGGGCACCGGGCGCCGCGAAGTGCGGCGCCCGGCTCGTTCCTCACCGGCACCAGCGGCTCGTTCCTCACCGCTGCCGGGCTTCGCCCGGGCGCCTTGCCTCGCTCCGCTCGGCCATGGTCGCCCTCGCTTGGGCAGATCAGCCGTCGGTGGTCTCGGCCTCGACCGGATCGACGGCTTCGACCACGAGGGCGAAGTCGCCGTCGTGCTCCTCGACCCCGACCATGACGGCGTCCTCGACGACCTCCTGGCCGAGCCGATGCCGGACCACGACCGGGTCGGTCTGCAGATCCTTGTACAGCGAGACGCACAGCGCGAGCATCACGACGACGAACGGCACCGCCGCGACGATCGTGATGTTCTGCAAGCCCGTGAGCGCCTCGTCCTGGCCGATGACCAGCATGACTGCGGCCACGGCACCGGTCAGGGCGCCCCAGAAGACCACGGAGGGCTTGCTGGGCTCGGTGTCGCCCCGCTCGCTCAGGGTGCCCATCACGATCGAGGCGGCGTCGGCTCCCGAGACGAAGAAGATGCCGACGAGGATCATCACCAGGACCGTGGTGGCCGAGGCGATCGGGTACTGCCCGAGCAGGTCGAACAGCGCCGCATTGGAGTCGACCGCGCCGTCCTTGCCGACGAGGTCACCGGTCTGGCGTTGCTCGAAGATGCCGGCTCCGCCGAAGATCGCGAACCAGGCCAGGCTCACCAGCGACGGCACGAGCAGAACGCCGGTGACGAACTCGCGGATCGTCCGCCCGCGACTGATGCGGGCGATGAACATGCCGACGAACGGCGTCCAGGAGACCCACCAGGCCCAGTAGAAGATCGTCCAACCGGACAGCCAGGCCTCCATCGCGGTGTCGCCGCTGGCCGCCGTGCGCGACGCCATCTCGGTCATCTGGTCGATGTAGTCGCCGAGCGCCGTCGGCAGCAGGTTCAGGATGAACAGGGTCGGACCCACGACGAACACGAACACGGCCAACAAGATGGCGAGCACCATGTTGGTGTTCGACAGCCACTGGATACCGCGTTCGATGCCCGACACGGCTGACGCGATGAAGCAGATGGTCAGCAGCACGATGATGCCTACCAGGACGACCTCGCTGACGCTGTCGACCCAGCCGTTGTATTGCAGGCCGGCGCCGATCTGCAGTGCGCCCAGGCCCAGCGAGGCGGCCGACCCGAACAGGGTCGCGAAGATCGCCAGGATGTCGATGACACGTCCGGCGGGTCCCTCGGCCCGGCGGCCGAACAGGGGACGGAACGCCGACGAGATCAGCTGTCGTCGGCCCTTGCGGAACGTGCCGTAGGCGATCGCGATGCCCACGACGGCGTAGATGGCCCACGGGTGCAGGGCCCAGTGGAACATCGTGGTGGCCATAGCGGTCTGCAAGGCCGCATCGGTCTGCGCCTCGCTGGTGCCGGGCGGGGGAGCGGCGTAGTGCGACAACGGCTCCGCGACGCCCCAGAACATCAGGCCGATGCCCATGCCGGCGCTGAACATCATCGCGATCCACGAGACGGTCTTGAACTCCGGCTGCTCGTCGTCGCCACCGAGTGGCACGCGCCCGTATTTCGAGGCCGCCAGCCACAGCACGAACAGCACGAAGAAGCTGGCCGCCAGGACGAACAGCCAGCCGGTGTTCGTGATGACCCACGAACGGGTGCTGTCGGCGGCCGACGAGAGGCCGGAGGTGCTGGCCAGGCCCCAGAGCACGAACGCGATCGCGATGGCACCGGTGATGCCGAACACGATCGGGTCGATCCTGGCGCGCCAGGCGCGGGATTCAGTGGGTTGTGGTCGTACGTCGGTCACGGTCGATCCTCATCTTCAGTCACGGTCTTGGCTCACTCCAGGGATGCCGCGCGGACAGGGTCGACGACGCGACAACCTTTCGACCGTACCGACGAAATCGCCCGGACGCGAACCAGGGGGTCCGCATCCGGGCGATTCGTCGGTGTCGTACCGGGCTGTTCCTTCGTTCGGTCAGTTGTCCTTCGCGCCCAAGGTCCCCAAGTACAGTTCGATGACCTTGGGGTCATTCGCCAAGGCCTTGCCGGTGCCCGAGTAAGCCGTGGTGCCCTGGTCGAGGACGTAGCCGCGGTCGCAGATCTGCAGGCAGCGGCGGGCGTTCTGCTCGACCATGATGACCGAGACGCCGGCCCGGTTGATGTTGCGCGTCTGCACGAACACCTCGTCCTGCAGGACGGGGGAGAGGCCGGCCGACGGCTCGTCGAGCAGCAGGACGGACGGTTCCATCATCAGGGCCCGGCCCATCGCGACCATCTGGCGCTCGCCGCCGGACAACTGCCCCGCGCGCTGCTTACGGCGCTCGGCGAGCCTGGGGAAGATGTCGGTGACGAAGTCGAACCGCGCCGAGAACTTCTTGGGCTCCTGGTAGCAGCCCATCTCGAGGTTCTCCTCGATCGTCAGGCTCGGGAAAACGTTGTTCGTCTGGGGGACGAATCCGATGCCCTTCGTGACCAGCTGATCGGCCCGCTGATTCGTGATCTCCTGGCCGTTGAGAGTCACGGTGCCCTCATGGATCCGCACCAGCCCGAACAGGGCCTTCAGCAGCGTCGACTTGCCGGCTCCGTTGGGCCCGATGATGCCCACCAGCTCGCCGGGCTTGCAGTACAGGTCGGCCCCGTTGAGGATGTTGACCCCCGGCAGATATCCGGCGACCAGGCCGTCGGCACGCACCACCGAGTCGTCGGCGTTGGCGAGGTGCTTCTCGCGTTCGGTCATCGTGGCGGCGTTCATGAGCTGGCCTCCTCGGCCTCCGCTTCGAGTTCGGCCTCGGCGGCCGCCTCGATCTGCTCCTCGTCCAGGTCGGAGAGGTCGGTGTCGTGGTGCGCCCCCAGATAGGCGTCGATGACACGCTGGTCGGCCATGACCGCCTCGGGCGTGCCCTCGGCGACGATCTGTCCCTGGGCCATCACGATGACCCAGTCGGAGATGTCGCGCACCATGTCCATGTCGTGCTCGACGAACAGGACCGTGCGGCCCTCGTCGCGCAGCGACTTCACGTGCCCGAGCAGCGACTGCTTGAGCGCCGGGTTCACGCCGGCCATCGGCTCGTCGAGCATGATCAGCTCGGGGTCGACCATCAGCGCGCGGGCCATCTCGAGCAGCTTGCGCTGGCCGCCGGACAGCGAGCCGGCGAAGTCCTCGCGCTTCGCGTCGAGCTTGAACCGGGCGAGCAGGTCATCGGCGCGAGCCGTGACCTCGTCCTCCTGGCCCGCCCACAGAGCTCGGAACGGAGCACTCCAGAACCGCTCGCCACGTTGCCCGGTGGCGCCGAGCCGCATGTTCTCGATGACCGTGAGCTTGGCCAGCACCTTGGTCAGCTGGAACGTGCGCACCATGCCGGCGCGGGCCACCTTGTACGCCGGGACCTTCGCGAGCGGCCGGTCGTTGAACGACCAGTCGCCGGTATCGGGCTGGTCGAAGCCGGTCAGCAAATTGAACAGCGTCGTCTTGCCGGCGCCGTTCGGCCCGATCAGCGCGGTGATGACACCTCGCTGGATCTCGATGTGGTCCACATCGACGGCCTTCAGGCCGCCGAACGTGCGGGTGATGTTGCTGCCCGTGACGATCGGATCGGGCTTGGAAGCCCCCGGGTCGTTCGGGACGGACTGCAGCGCTTCGCGCGCTGCCGACGGGTGCTGTGCCGCCTCGGCGGCGTGGATGTCAGCGGGCATCGATCGCGATCTCCCTCCGGTCGCCGAAGATCCCCTGTGGTCGGAAGATCATCAGCAGCATCAGGCCCAGGCCGAGGACGATGTATCGGACGAGGCTGGCCTGGGTGTCGGTCATGAGCCACGTCGGCATGATCGGGTCGGACCCGCTGGTGAGCTGGCTGAAGATCGAGCCGAGACCGGAGATCAGGAACCAGAACACCATCGCGCCGACCACTGGGCCGAGCACGCGTGCCGCGCCACCGATCAACAGCGCCGCGTAGGCGAAGAAGGTGAACGTGGTGTTGAAGTCGGTGGGCACGGCCGAACCCTGCTTCAGGACGTGGAACAGGCCGGCGATGCCGCCGAACACACCTCCGAGCACCAGCGACTGCATCTTGTAGGCGAACACGTTCTTGCCCAGCGATCGCACGGCGTCCTCGTCCTCACGGATCGAGCGGAGCACACGGCCCCACGGGCTGCGCATCAGGGCCCACACCAGGAGGCAGGACAAGGCGACGAGCACCCAGCCCACCGTCATGGACCACAGGTCGTTGCGGCTCCATGACGCGATGCCGATGTCGAGCCCGCTCCCGTACGGATTCATGTCGCGGAACGGTTTGACGAACCCGGTCAGGCCGTTCGATCCGCCGAACCAGCTCTTCGTCTCGACCGCACCGAGGATCAGACGGATGATCTCGGCGGCGGCGATCGTGACGATGGCGAGGTAGTCGGCGCGCAGCTTCAGCGTCGGTGCGCCGAGCACGAATGCCAGCAGGACCGAGGCGAGCAGGCCGATCACGATGCCGACGAGGAACGGCAGGTCGAAGGTGACGACGGACGCCGCCAGCCCGAAGCCCGCGACGGCCATGAACCCGGCCTGGCCGAAGTTCAGCAGGCCGGTGTAGCCGAAGTGCACGTTGAGGCCGATGGCCGCGAGGGCGAACACGATGGCCTGGGGCCCGAGCGCCTGCGACAACGCGGCATCGATGACGGTGTGAAGGTTCATGATCGCCCCCTATCCGATCCGCTGGGCTCGGCCCAGGATGCCTTGTGGTCTGACCAGCAGGATCAGGATCAGCACCAGCAGGGCGCCGACGTCCTTGATCGAGTCTGGGATCGGCTGGTAGCCGAAGATCGAGATGGTCGGCGCCGTCTCGACGAAGATGCCGATGACCAAGGAGCCGACGAGCGCGCCCCAGATCGTGCCGAGGCCGCCGAGCGTGATGGCGGCGAACACCAGCAGGAGGAGCTTGAAGCCCATCATGAAGTCGACCTGCTGGTCGATGCCGAGGAGCACGCCGGCCAGGCCGGTCAGGCCGACGCCGAGCACCCAGACCGACGTGATCACGCCGTCGACCCTCATGCCGGACGAGGCCGACAGCGCGGGGTTGTCCGAGACGGCACGCATGGCCTTGCCGAGGCGGGTCTTCATCAACGCGATGCAGGTGACGGCGATGACGACGGCCGCCACGGCCATGATGGCGATCTCCTTGTCGGCGATGCGGATCGGGCCCCAGGTGTGCGGGCTCTGGGCCACGTACGCCGTGTACGAGCGCCGTGACCCTCCGAAGCCGTACTGGAACAGGTAGCGCAGCAGGATCGCCATGCCGATCGACACGATCATCATGGCGATCAGGCCGGTTCCGCGCCGGCGAAGGGGACCCCAGAGGCCTTTGTCCTGCAGATATCCGAAGGCGCCGGATGCGAGCACGGCGCAGACTCCGGCGAGGATCACGGGAAGGCCGAGTCCGCGGTTGAAGACGAATGCGGCGATCGCGCCGAATGTGATGAGCTCGCCGTGGGCGAAGTTCGTCAGGCCGGTCGTGCCGAAGATCAGCGAGAGCCCGAGACCGGCCAGCGCGATGATGAGCCCCTTCTTGAGGCCCTTGACCAGTGATTGTGCGAACCGGTCGGCGAAGCCGACCTGGACCGACTCGGTGACGCCGATCTGGAACTGAACGTTCGTCGCTCCTTGCAGGAAGACATTGATGTCCTTCTCGGTGGCGGCGTTGCCTGACAGTTCGATGCCGTCAGGGAGGCTGTCCTTCTCGAGCACCACCTTGTACTTGCCGCCGCCGTCGATCGCGATGAACGCCCGGCCCTCGGGACCGGTCACGGCCGAGCCGACCGGTGTGCCGCTCGATGTCTCGACGGTCAGGGTGACACCAGGCACCGGCTCGCCGGGGCTCGTCGCGGTCTTCTTCGAGCTGTCGATCAAGGTGACGGCGACGTAGTACTCGCTGTCGGGTGGTTCTCCGGCTGTGGTGGCGGGATCGCTGGTCGGCGTTCCGGCCGTCGTGGTCGGCGCACTGGGGGTCGGGGTGTCCTCGGCCGAGGCCATACCGGGTGCCAGTACGAGCAGTCCGACCACCAACGCTGCCAGCAGCGTGACGGGTCGTCGATGCACGCGGGGCTCCTGTTCGAGAGGGGCGAGACGGATCTTGTGAATCCGTTGGTGGGGGACGATACCCCGACTCGGGAGTCATGTGGGCGACATCACGACACTGATTTGTTGTTCGAAACCACATCGCAACAGTCTGTGATGTGGTCGCAACACTCGGTGGCGACGCTGGCCCGGTGTCAGGCGTAAGGTGAGGCCTCGGTGCGACGGTCCTCGATTGCCCCCTTCCTCGACCGCCGCAGACAGGAGCTCCATGTCGACGCGACCCCAGATCACGATGCGTGACGCAGATCGTGAGGATGCCGCGGCACTCATCAGGTTGTGGTCCGAGTGCGCCGCGTCCGGTCAGGACGAGGGCTCCGAGGCGTTCACCCAGCAGTCGTTGTGGCGGGAGCCCGAGGTCGCCGAGGCGGCCGAGGCGATCGAGTTCAACCTGAGCCTGCCCGACAAGCGGATCCTCGTGGCGTTGGCCGAGGGTGAGATCATCGGGGCCACGGTCTGCGATATCCGGACGCTGACTCCGCTGTCGATGACCATGGTGCTGCTGGTGACCGAGATCCAGGTGTCGCCGCGGTTCCGGCGCCGGTCCGTCGCCTCGACGTTGTTGTCCGCGGTCGCCGACTACGGCGATACGAAGGGCTGCGAGGTCGTGATCGCGTCGATCCCGGCGCACGCGCGCGAGCCGCATCGCTATCTGACCAAGCTCGGCTTCAACCAGATCGCGGTGTTGCGTGCCGTGAGCGCTTCCAAGCTCCAGTCGCGCCTGACCGGCAAGGCCACGAAGTCGCGCGACACCGGCAAGCTCATCGCGGTCCGCCGCACTCTCCGCCGCCGCCAGCGCGCCCTCTAGCCCGCTGAGGAGTCACTCGTTGCCGCTGACGAGTCACTCGTTGGTGGTGACGAGTCGCTTGTGGCTGGTGACGAGTCACTCGTTGCGGCTGAGGAGCCCTCGGCCGGCGGGGTCGAGGGCTGTGGGTGTCGGGCACTAGGGTCGTCGTGTGGATCGACTGCTGCTGATCGACGGTCACTCGGTGGCCTACCGTGCCTTCTTCGCCCTGCCCGTCGAGAACTTCTCCACCACCACGGGCCAGCACACCAATGCGGTGTTCGGCTTCACCTCGATGCTCATCAACGTCCTGCGCGACGAGCAGCCCACGCACGTCGGCGTGGCGTTCGACGTCTCGCGGCAGACGTTCCGCACCGAGGAGTACAGCGACTACAAGGGCAACCGCTCCAAGTCGCCCGATGAGTTCAAGGGTCAGATCCCGCTGATCAAGGACGTGTGCGCGGCCTTGGGCATCACGACGTTCGAGAAGGCGGGCTTCGAGGCCGACGACGTCATCGGCACGCTCACGACTCAGGCCGCGGCCGACGGCATGGAAGTGCTGATCTGCAGCGGCGACCGCGACTCGTTCCAGCTCATCACGCCCACCACGACCGTCCTGTATCCGCGCAAGGGCGTCTCCGATCTGGCGCGCATGACGCCGTCGGCGGTCGAGGAGAAGTACGGCGTCACGCCCGCGCACTATCCCGAACTTGCGGCGCTCGTCGGTGAGACCAGCGACAACCTCCCCGGCGTGCCCGGTGTGGGCCCTAAGACCGCCGCGAAGTGGATCAACCAGCACGGCAGCCTCGAAGCGCTGGTCGATGATGTCGAGTCGGTGCCGGGCAAGGCCGGCGAATCGCTGCGCGCCCACCTCGACGACGTGCTGCGCAACCGCCGCATCAACGCTCTGGTGTGCGATCTGGAGCTCGAAGCGGTGCCGGCCGATCTGACCTTCAGCACTGAGTGGAACCGCGACGAGATCCACCGGGTTTTCGACGCCTTGGAGTTCTCGGCGCTGCGTGAGCGACTGTTCGACTACCTCGGCGGCGGCGACGAATCGGCCTCGGCCGCGGCGGCCGTCGAGGTCGAGATCGCACGTCCGTCCGGTGGCGCCGTCGCCGCATGGCTGGCCGAACATGCCGTCGACCCCGTGGGTCTTGAGGTCGCCGGTGTCCTGCGGCCGGTCGGAGCGCGAGCCGACGGGCTCGCCATCGCGACAGCCGACGGTCACGCCGCCTGGATCGACACCTCGGCGCTCGACACGGAGGCCGACCAGGCGCTCGCGGCCTGGCTGGGCGATCCCGAACGGCGCAAGGTGTTGCACGACGCCAAGGGTCAGGCGCACGCTCTACTCGCGCAGGGCTGGCGGTTGCGAGGCGTCTCCGCCGACACGGCGCTCGCCACGTACCTGGTCAAGCCCGATCAACGCTCCTACGACCTGGCCGATCTGTCGGTCCGCATGCTGCATCGCGAACTCGGCACGAACGACGCCGACCACGGACAGCTCTCGTTCGACGACGACGGCGGATCCGACGTCTCGGCGCAGCGGGCGCGCGCTGCTCTCGACCTGTGGGGTGTGCTCGAGGCAGAGCTCGAGGCGCACGACTCGCTGTCGCTGCTGCGCGACATGGAGTTGCCGCTGCTCGATGTCCTGCTGCGCATGGAGCAGGTCGGCATCGCGGTCGACACCGACCACCTCGATGCGCTGCACGGCGAGTTCACGACCTCGATGCTGGCCGCGGCCCAGGACGCCTACGACGTCATCGGCCGCGAGGTGAACCTGGGCTCGCCCAAGCAGTTGCAAGAAGTGCTGTTCGACGAACTCAACATGCCCAAGACCAAGCGCACGAAGACCGGCTACACGACCGACGCCGATGCGTTGCAGTCGCTGTTCGCCAAGACCGAGCATCCGTTCCTGCAGCACCTGCTCGCCCATCGCGATGTCACACGCCTGCGTCAGACGGTCGAAGGCCTGCAGAAGACCATCGCTCCCGACGGTCGCATCCACACCACGTACTTCCAGACCATCGCGGCCACCGGGCGCTTGAGCTCGGCCGACCCGAATCTGCAGAACATCCCGATCCGCACCGATTCGGGGCGCCGCATCCGGCAGGCGTTCGTGGTCGGCCCCGACTTCGAGACGCTGCTGACAGCCGACTACAGCCAGATCGAGATGCGCATCATGGCGCATCTGTCCGAGGACGACGCCCTGATCGAGGCGTTCCGGTCGGGCCACGATTTCCACACCGTGATGGCGGCCAAGGTGTTCGAGCGTGAACCCGACGACATCGACGGCGGGCTGCGCGCACGCATCAAGGCGATGAACTACGGCCTCGCGTACGGCCTGTCGTCATACGGTCTGAGCCAGCAGTTGGGCATCACGACGGGTGAGGCCAAGGACCTGATGGATGACTACTTCGAGACGTTCGGCGGTGTGCGCGACTATCTGCACGGCGTCGTCGACGAAGCGCGCTCCACGGGTTTCACCGCCACGATCCTGGGCCGCCGCCGCTATCTGCCGGATCTGTTGAGCGACAACCGGCAGCGTCGCGAGATGGCCGAGCGCATGGCTTTGAACGCTCCGATCCAGGGTTCGGCCGCCGACATCATCAAGCTGGCGATGCTGGGGGTGCAGGCCGCGATCGACGATGCTGGTCTGCGTTCGCGCATGCTGCTGCAGGTCCACGACGAACTCGTGCTCGAGGTCGCGGCGGGCGAGCTGGCGCAGGTCGAGGAGATCGTCCGCACCCAGATGGCCGCGGCGGTCCAGTTGTCGGTGCCGCTCGACGTCTCCGTCGGCACCGGTCGCACCTGGTTCGACGCCGCCCACTGATCGCGCGTCGTCGCCTGTGGACGGCGGGGTGACCTGTCATCTGGATTCGGCTAGGTTCGCGGGCATGAGATTCGGGGGGATCCTGCTGGCCGCTGCCTTGGTGCTGGGCGGCTGCACAGGCGATCCGGCTCCTCGGGAGCCCACCAAGACGACGTCGAGCCCGCACGCGTCATCGACGCTGACACCACCCGTGATGCCGAAGCAGGCGAAAGAGGACAGCCCCGAGGGTGCCGCAGCATTCGTGACGCATTGGGTGAATGTCTTGAACTACGCTGCCGCGACGGGTGACGTCGAGGAGCTGTCGCGGTTGTCCTCACCTGACTGCGAGGGCTGCCAGCGCTACATCGACCTGTACCGCGAGACGTACGAGGCGGGCGGATACGTTCGTGGGGGGACCTGGCGCCTAGGGAAACTGAAGATCAAGGGGGAGACTTTAGAGGTAGTGATTCGCTCCAGCGTCGAGGTAGCGAAGAGTGAGTTCAAGCCGTCGGCCGAGGACGAGCTGCGCGCCTCAGAGGGCGAACGGACCACAGTGGGGTTCTCGCTACCTTCGCGGGGGGCCTGGCGCCTCGAGCAGCTCTTCTTGGAGCAACAACGGTGAAACAAGTCATTTCGCTCCTGTTGGGGCTCGTATTCGTATTGGTGCCGACAACTGCAGCCGCCGATGTGGAAGTCCAGCCAGACAACGTCGACCCCAGTCTGGTTCTGGAAGGGGTTCGTCGTCGAGGCGGTGACCTCGCGGCGGAGGTCGAGAGCGGCGTCGGGCGTCGCACCGGCCCGATGTGGGACAAGGTAGCCCTTTGCCCAGTCGATGCGGACGTCGGTAACTATGGGTGTCGGAATGTTGATCCGGAGGATGAGAACGACGGGGACCTCACCGAGGGGGACATCCTGCGGGCCGTGCGGGAGATCGGGCTGCCTCGGCTCGGCGTCCGGGTCCAGCCGGGGGAGCGCACCTTGGTCAATGTGCGAACCGTGTTCTCGGCCGAGCCGCAGCAGTTCCGACGGTCGGTCGAGCTTCTGGGGTTCGACGTCGACCTGGTGGCATCGCCGATGTCGTACACCTGGAACCACGGCGACGGGACGAGCCATCGCACGAGTCGCCCGGGGCGGCCATATCCCTCGTTCGACGTCACCTACCGCTATCGCAAGGCGGCCGACGTGGTGCGGCCGAGCGTCGACGTCACGTATCGGGTGCGCTACCGGGTCGACGGCGGCGCGTGGTCGACGTTGTCGCAGACGGTCACGGCGCCCGGGCCGACCACACGACTCGAGGTCGATGAGGCGGTCCCGGTGCTCACGGCGCCCTGACGATTCAGCGCCGGTGAGCCGGAAGCGCCCAGGCCACGCCCGCGACCACCGTCGATACTCCGGCCACCGCTACGACCAGACCGGTCAGTCCGAGATCGAGGCCGTAGGCCAGCGCGACCAGCGCCGCGGCGCCGGTCCACAGCAGCACCGTCACGCCGTGCGAATGCCGTGCCAGCGCGTCGAACACCAGCAGATGGACGATCGCCAGGACTGAACCCGACAAGGCGAACAGCCACAGGCGGCCCTGGATCACCTCGTACTGGTGGCCTCCCACGAGTACGAGTGCCACCGGCTGCAGGACGAACGTCAGCGCGACCGCGGCCGCTCCGATCGCGAGGACCGCCGCCGTGGCGCGGGCGCGAGCATTTCGTGAGGTCGCGCGGGCCAGATCCGGAAAAGCCACGACGCTGACGAACTGCGGGGTGAAGAGGGCGGCCTTGGTCAGGATCAGGCCGGCCGCGTACAGGCCGCTGGTGTGCTCGTCGAACTGATTGCGGGCGATGAGTGCGTCGAGGCTGCTCAGGACGAAGTAGGCGAGCAGCGCGTGCGTGCCGTGGAACGCCTCGGTGACGAAGGGGCGACGGCTGACGCTCGGCCGGGCGCCGTGACTGCGCATCAGCGGCAGTGCGGTGACGACCGGGGCGCACGCGCCGATCGCGATGCCGATCATCGCGCTCGTCGCGCTGGGGTCGATGAGCAGGGCGATGACACCGCCGGCCAGCCGGCCCACGCCGTTCGCGACGTAGATGGCCGACAGGAGCCGCCACCGGCCGGTGCCTTGCGCGATCCCGGCGCCGGCGCCCATGACGGTCAGAGGGACGAGCGTGAGGCCACAGAGCACGACGGTCCAGGGGCTGTCGAGCTTGAGTGCCGGGGTCAGGACCACGGACGCGAGAGCCACCAGCGCGCCGATCGCGCACCCGGCCAGCAGCATCACCCGAAGCACCACGGCGATGATCTCGTCGGCTCGGTCGGGGTCGACGGACAGTCGGCGGGCGGTGGCGGCCTGGAGTCCGAGGGACAGCACATTGCCCATCAGCAGGATGCCCAGCAGCGCTGTGAGCGCCCCGAACTCGGACGGAATCAGCAGGCGCGCCGCGACGACCATGAAGCCGTAGAGAACGACATTCATGACGAGCATCCCGGCGGCGACCCAGGTGCTGGCGCGAACGGTCGAGGGCACGTCTGGCATAGATCGTGAACTCTACGGCGCGGCGCGGCAGGCGTTCACGCAGGTCACGACACGGCGTTCTCGGCGATTCGTCGGGTGGCCCTGTCGTGTGATCTGATTCTCCCTGGAGGGAGTCGGTGGCCGGCTGCGTTGAGGGACGCGGCGCCACCGCTATTTGTCATGAATTCACATCTCATTCGGGGACTCGTCCTCGCGCTGTTCGGTGCGTTGACGGTCCTCTTCGGTCGGGCGTTGGCGCTCGACCTCGATCAGGTCGCTCTGCTGGGTGTTGCGCTCGGCGCCGTCATCGGATTGGTTCCGGACCAGCGACTCACGCACCGGCTGATCGGCTTCGCCATCGGCTTCGTGCTGGCCTGGATCGGCTACGCCGTGCGTGCCGCGATCCTGCCCGATGTCCCGATGGGTCGCGCCGTCGCCGTCTTCGGCGTGCTGGTCGTCGCGGTCGTCGTGATCGCACCGACCGCCGGACGGATCCCGTTGTGGGCCACCCTGGTCGGCGCCGCGGCGATGGTCGGCGCCTACGAGCAGACGTATGCCGATGCTCCGTCGTTGTTCACGACCGACTCACCGACGGCGGCCACCACGGTGCTGCTGGCCGTCGCGATGGGTGTGCTCGGCTCGACGCTGCTCGGCGGATCCGTCGAGACCACCGACGCACAGGCCGAGCAGAAGGCGGGGGCGCACGCATGAAGCGGGGAACCAAGATCCTGACCGGCGGCCTGACGCTGGTCGTCGCGTCCTCCATGGCCGCGTTCGGTGCGCCCGGTGCGTATGCCGCGGGCACGGTGTCCGGCGATGTCGACATCACCAACACCGAGACCGTGCAGGTGCTGATGGGTGCCGACGGCAAGATCGACGCCCAGCGCGTCTACGAGCAGTTGGTGCTCAAGGGCTCGGGCAAGGTCGACATCGCCAACCCGGTCTCGGCCAAGGGCCTGCGCAACCTCGACGGCTTCGGCGGATTCGACGAGCGCGACGGCCAGATGCGGATCAAGACCACGGTCGACGGCTCGAAGAAGTACCGGTCGGTCTCGGACTACACCAAGGACCTGCCGCTGAAGATCTCGATCTCGTACGAGCTCGACGGCAAGAAGATCTCGCCGCAGGATGTGGTGGGCAAGTCGGGCACGCTCACGGTCCGGTACACGGTCACCAACGTGACGGGTCAGCCGCAGGACGTCACGTTCAAGGACGGCGACGGCAAGGACGAGACGTCGCAGGAGAACGTCGTGATCCCGATGGTCGGCTCGCTGACCACCGTGCTGCCGTCGAGCTTCACCGAGGTCAAGTCGGCCGAGGCCAATGCGGCCGGTGACGGTCGAGGCGGCACTCAGCTGTCGTTCACGATGACCCTGATCCCGCCGATCGGCAGCGACACCGCGACGTTCGGCTACACCGCGAAGGTCAAGGATGCGCGGATCCCGAAGGCGACGATGTCGGCGCTGCCGGTCAATCCGCTGGAGAGCCCGTCGTTCAAGGGCGGCGCCGTGAGCTACCAGGGCGGCGCGGAGACCGGCCAGACCCTGACGGCCGGTGCGACCGAGATCGACTCGAACGTCCTGAAGCTGCGCGATGGTGCCGCTGATCTGGTCGCGGGTCTCGTCCAGCTGCGCGACGGCGCAGGCCAGCTAAGTGCAGGGCTGAACAACGACGCGGCGCCGGGCGCTCGGAAGCTGGCCGGTGGCGCGACCAAGCTCGACGCCGGGGCGAAGAAGCTGAGGAACGGAGCGAAGGAGCTCAGCGGCAAGCTGCAGCCGGCCGCCGACGCGGCGCCCGATCTGTCGTCGGGCATGGCGCAGCTCGTCGCGGGGGCCAAGGCGGTCGATGCCGGACTCGCCACGCTGAACAGCCAGGTGGTTCCCGGAGCGGGTCAGATCAGCGGCGGCGCCGCCAATCTGATCGGCGCCGTCAATGGTCCGCTCAGCGCCTATCTGGCCACCATTCGTTCCGAGGCCGACAAGGCGACGGCGCTCGTGAACGGTGCGACGTTCGCCGACCCGGCCGACAAGGTCAGCGCTCTGACGGCCATCGGCACCGCGAAGGCGACGGCACAAGGCGTCGAGGACGCGCTGAAGGACACGGAGGCGGGCAAGTTCATGTACGGCTTGCTGGCGATCCAGAAGGGTGGCAACGACATCGCGGCCGGGGTCAAGCACACGACGGAGGATCTGGTGCCGCCGGACTCCAACGGCGACGGTGCGACCTTGAAGTACGGCACGTCGGCGCTCGTCCAGGGGCTGACCCAGTTGCAGAAGCAGGTCCAGCCGCTCATCGACGGGCTGCCGCTGCTCAGCGGAGGGGCGAACAAGCTCGCGGCCGGGGCCGGTGACCTCAAGTCGGGCACCAGCCAGCTCTCGAGCGGCGCCAAGCAGCTCGCCGGCGGCCTGGGAGACGCGGCGTCGGGCTCCGGTCAGCTGGCCGACGGCCTGAACCAGGCGTCCGAGAAGGCGCCGGCCCTGCCGGACGGTGCCGATCGGCTGTCCGAGGAGGGCATGTCGCAGCTCATCGAGGCCGGCAACTCGACGGCGAAGGACTACGGTCTGAAGTACGCGCTGATCGAAGCCGGTGCGGCACGCGCCGCCGACGCGCAGCCGTACGGCAGCCCCGAGGGCGCGGTCGCACTCACGGCGTACAAGTTCGAGATCGCGGGTGCCGATGACACCGGATCGAAGAACGTGACGCGGGGTATCGCGGCCGTGCTGCTGCTCGGAGCGGCGGCGGGCGCGGCGGCACTGCGCCGTCGCATCGCCTAGTCGACCACGATCGCGGCCGGTGAAGGAGGACGCCCTCCTTCGCCGGCCGTGGTCTTACTAGGCTGGCCGCATGACGGTCGATCCAGCTTCCAGCCCGGCCCAGCAGCTCTGTGACTTCATCGACCGATCGCCGTCGCCGTTCCATGCGGTCGAGACGGTCGTGTCCGAGCTCGTGGCCGCCGGCTATCGGCGTCTGGACGAGCGAGCGGCGTGGCCGTCGGCACCGGGCCGCTACGTGGTGGTCCGTGGCGGTTCCCTGATCGCTTGGTCGTCCGAGACGGCTCTGACACCGGCTGATCCCTTCCGGGTCGTGGGCGGCCACACCGACAGTCCGAATCTTCGGGTCAAGCAGACCCACGACCGTGCATTCGAGGGTCTGGGCGTCGTGGCCCTGGAACCGTACGGCGGTGCATGGCTCCATTCCTGGCTCGACCGTGATCTCGGAGTCTCGGGCCGGTTGGCGCTCCGCGACGGGAGCGCTGTCCTGATCGACATCGCCGACCCGGTGTTGCGGGTCCCACAACTGGCGATCCATCTCTCCGAGGACCGCAAGGGCGTACACCCCGATCCCCAGCGTCACCTCGACGCCATCTGGTCGGGTGCTCCCGGGCGTTTCCTGGACTTCGTGGCCGAGCGCGCGGGAGTCGATCCGATCGACGTGCTTGGCTTCGAGCTGATGACCCATGACACGACGCCGTCGGCGCTCGTCGGCGCCGGTCGCGAACTGGTCTCGGCGCCCCGACTGGACAACCAGGCGACGTGCTTCGCGGGCTTGCACGCGCTGCTCGGCGCGACTCCGGTCGAAGGGGTCCGCCCCGTGCTCGCGCTGTTCGATCACGAGGAGATCGGCAGCATGTCGGAGCGGGGCGCCCAGTCCGATCTGCTGGGCACGGTGCTCGAACGGGTCGTGATGACGGCGGGCGGCACCCGTGACGACTACCACCGTGCGATCGCCGCCTCGGTCTGCGCGTCGGGCGACATGGCACACGCGACCCATCCCAATCAGCCGGAGCGCCACGAGCCCTTGCACCACATCGCGATGGGCGGGGGACCGGTGCTCAAGGTCAACGTGAATCTGCGGTACGCGACCGATGCCGTCGGCGCTGCCGAGTTCCAGCGTGCCTGCGACGCGGCGGGTGTGCCGTTGCAACGCTACGAGCATCGCGCGGATCTGCCCTGCGGCTCGACGATCGGTCCGCTGAGCGCGGCGCGCACCGGCATGCTCACGGTCGATGTCGGAGCGCCGCAGTTGGCGATGCACTCGGCGCGCGAGACCATGGCGGCCGCCGATGTCGAGCTGTATGCGCGGGCACTCACGGCCTTCCTGGTTCCTCGCTGAAACAAGTGACTCGCCGCCGCCGACGAGTGACTCCTCAGCGCCAACGAGTGACTCCTCAGCGGGGGCCGGGGTCGGGTGTCGCGGAAGGGGCGGGGTCGCGTAGACTTGATGGGCGCTGACCGCCTGTTCGCGCTTCAGACAGAGCAGGTGTGAACTCGTGGCCCTGTCGGGCTCATCTCCTCGACATTCACGATCCAAAGGGCTGTCATGCGTTCGGCACGATTCCATCCATCCATCGAGGCATATTCTTTATGACGAGCAGCATCTCTGCGGCACCGCAGGTTGCGGTCAACGACATCGGCTCTGAGGACGACTTCCTCGCCGCTATCGACAAGACCATCAAATACTTCAACGACGGCGACATCGTGGACGGCGTCATCGTCAAGGTCGATCGTGACGAGGTTCTCCTCGACATCGGCTACAAGACCGAGGGCGTCATCCCCTCCCGTGAGCTGTCCATCAAGCACGACGTCGACCCCAATGACGTCGTCGCGATCGGCGACGCGGTCGAGGCCCTGGTCCTCCAGAAGGAGGACAAGGAAGGCCGCCTGATCCTGTCCAAGAAGCGCGCCCAGTACGAGCGCGCCTGGGGCGACATCGAGAAGATCAAGGACGAGGACGGCGTCGTCGAGGGCACCGTCATCGAGGTCGTCAAGGGCGGCCTGATCATGGACATCGGCCTGCGCGGCTTCCTGCCCGCGTCGCTGGTCGAGATGCGCCGTGTGCGCGATCTCGATCCGTACATCGGCCAGAAGCTCGAGGCCAAGATCATCGAGCTCGACAAGAACCGCAACAACGTGGTCCTGTCGCGCCGTGCCTGGCTGGAGCAGACGCAGTCCGCGGTCCGCCAGAACTTCCTCACCGAGCTGCAGAAAGGGCAGGTCCGCAAGGGCGTCATCAGCTCCATCGTCAACTTCGGTGCGTTCGTCGATCTCGGCGGCGTCGACGGCCTGGTGCACGTCTCCGAGCTGTCCTGGAAGCACATCGATCACCCGAACGAGGTCGTGCAGGTCGGCGACGAGGTCACGGTCGAGGTGCTCGACGTCGACATGGAGCGCGAGCGCGTGTCGCTGTCGCTCAAGGCGACGCAGGAGGATCCGTGGCAGCACTTCGCCCGGACCCACCAGATCGGCCAGATCGTTCCGGGCAAGGCCACCAAGCTCGTCCCGTTCGGTGCGTTCGTGCGCGTCGAGGAGGGCATCGAGGGCCTGGTGCACATCTCGGAGCTCGCCGAGCGCCACGTCGAGATCCCCGAGCAGGTCGTCCAGATCGGCGACTCGGTCATGGTCAAGATCATCGACATCGACCTGGACCGCCGTCGCATCTCGCTGTCGCTGAAGCAGGCCAACGAGACCGAGGCTGCCGCGGGCGACGACTTCGACCCGACGCTGTACGGCATGACCTCCTCGTACGACGATCAGGGCAACTACATCTACCCCGAGGGCTTCGATCCGGAGACCGGCGAGTGGCAGGAGGGCTACGACGAGGCCCGCGCCACGTGGGAGAAGCAGTATGCCGAGGCTCACGCCCGCTGGGAGGCTCACAAGAAGCAGATCGAGGAGGCCGAGCAGGCCAACCTCGAGGCCGGGCAGACGAGCAACTACTCCTCGGATGCCGGCGAGGCTCCCGAGGCGGCTCAGGGCTCGCTCGCGTCCGACGAGGCGCTGCAGGCCCTGCGCGAGAAGCTCACCGGCGGCGAGTGATCATCACGCACCGCTGAACTCAGCACGTACGAAGCCCCCTGCCGTCCGGCCGGGGGCTTCGTCGTCGTGTCAGCGGGAGAGGTAGGTCGGGAACGGGTCGTGGTGGCTGCGGGGGCCGGGGCGGCTGCCGTAGCCGTCGTGGCGGATCGTCCGGATCGACAGGGCGAGGGCGACTCCGCTGATCAGGACCAGGGTGAGCAGAAGAATCATCATGGCAGTAATCATTCAGCCATTAGTTTCCCGCCAACAGTGGCTGGAATGCCACACTTGGTTGATATTCCGCCATGATCGGTGGCACCATGGCGGACATGAAGTCTGTAGCCGTGATCGTGCAGGACGGCGCCGAGCCGTTCGGACTGGGTTCGCTGTGCGAGGTGTGGGCGGAGCCGTACCACCCCGAGGACGACAACCCGGTCTTCGACTTCCGCGTCTGCACCCCGCGCCCGGGACGCGTGCGTGGTCGCGCCGGATTCGATCTGTTCGTCGAGCACGGTCTCGAGGCCGCGGCCGATGCCGATCTGGTGTGCATCTCGCCCAAGTACGAGTTCCTGGACCACGATCCGGCGGTCCTCGAGACCATCGTCGCGGCCCACGACCGCGGCGCCGTCGTGTACGCGCACTGCTCGGGCAGCTTCGCGCTCGGCGAGGCCGGCCTGCTCGACGGACGCGAGTGCACGACGCACTGGCGTTACGGCGACAAGCTGCAGCGGCACTATCCGAAGGCATTGGTGCGCCCGGACGTCCTCTATGTCCAGGACGGCAACATCCTGACCGGAGCCGGCTCCGCCGCCGGCATCGACGCATCGCTGCACCTGATGCGCCAACAGTTCGGTGCACGGGTCGCCGCCACGACCGCGCGCCGCATCGTCGTTCCGCCGCACCGCGACGGCGGGCAGGCCCAGTACGTGCGCAGCCCCATGGGCCAGACCGAGGCCGATACCCTCGCCCCGCTGCTGGAGTGGGCCACCGCCCATCTCGAGGAGTCGTTGCCGGTGGCGCGTCTGGCGCGCGAGGCGCACATGTCGGAGCGCACGTTCGCGCGTCGCTTCCGTGACGAGACCGGGACGACGCCGCTGCAGTGGCTCACGGGCCAGCGGGTCGCACTCGCCGAGGAGATGCTCGAGAACTCCCCGCTGGGCATCGAGCAGATCGCTCAGCGGGTCGGTTTCGGCAATGCCGCCACGCTGCGGCACCACTTCAGCGCGCAGCGCGGCATCACGCCTCAGCAGTACCGCAAGGCGTTCTGCCCGGCCGAGATCAGCGCCTGACTCGCGCGACCGTGGGTGGTCGGGTCGCCTGCCCGCTCGTTCCTCGCTGGCGACCGTGGTAGCCGGTCGCCAGCCCCGAGGGACGAGGGGCGGGTAGGCGCGCCGGCCCGACAGCCGGGGCGCTCAGCCGATGTCCAGCTCCCGGCGGCGGACCTTGCCGGTGGCCGTACGGGGGAGTGCGTCGACGCGCACATAGTCCTTGGGGCGCTTGGGCGGGGCGAGGCGCTTGGTGGCGCGGGCCCGCAGTTCGTCCTCGGGCACGTCGCCGACGTAGGCCGCGCTGACCCGCTGGCCCCAGCGCTCGTCGGACACCCCGTAGACCGCGATCTCGACCACACCGTCGAGATCCTCCAGAGCGGCCTCGACCTCGGCCGGGTAGACGTTGACGCCTCCGCTGATGATCAGATCGTCACGACGGGCGTCGAGGTAGACATAGCCGTCGTCGTCGATCCGGCCCAGATCGCGGACCGTGAACGCCGGGCCGTCCGGTGTCTCACGCCAGGTCTGGGCTGTGCGCTCCGGATCGCGCCAGTACTCGAACCGGGCCCAGGGCGGCACGGCGCACCACAGTTGATCGTCGTCGTCGACCGTGAGCACCCGGCCGGGGCGAGCGCGGCCGACGGTACCGGGATGGGCGAGCCAGTCGTCGCTGGAGCACGCGGTGAACTGGCCTTCGGTCGACCCGTAGAACTCCCACACGACATCGCGGCCGAACAACTCGTGGGTGCGTCGGCGCACCGGCTCGGGGCACGGAGCGCCGGCGTGCGCCAGGAGACGGAACGACGTGGCGTCGAGCGTCGTCCCGGTCTCGTCGAGATGGGCGAACACGCGCTGCAGGTGCGCCGGCACGACGAACGCGGTCGTCGGGTGCAGCCGGGTGACGGCTTCGACGAAGGCCGGGGCATCGAACCTCGGGAGCACCGCGATCGATCCGCCGGCCAGCAGCGTCCCCATCGCGAAGCGCAGGGGTGCGGAGTGATAGACCGGCGAGACCACCAGGTCGACGTCGTCGTCGCGAAATCCCCAGAGCTCACGTTCCTCGCGTTGCAGCGCTTCGGCGTGCTCGGGTGACAGCGGACCCGACCAGACTCCCTTGGGTCGGCCCGTCGTACCGGACGTGAAGTGCATCGGCCGGCAGCGTGGCCACCTCGCGAGATCGGCTTCCGTCGCGCCGTCGAGCAGATCGGCGAGGGCCTCGGGCGAGTCGATCACGAGTCGCGGCTCGACCTCGGCCACGATGGCGTCGCGCTCGTACGGAGTCAGACGCGGATCCAGCGGCACCGGCACCACACCGGAACGGGCGGCGGCCAGCACGGCATCGACATAGCCGGTCGAGCCGCCGGTCGCGAGCACGATCCTCTCGCCTTCGCCGATGCCGAGCTCTGCGAGACGACCGGCGGCGCGTCGCTGGTTCGTCTCGCTAGTGGCTGCGGAGTGGACTGGGGTCACGAGAAGCACCTGATCGAGAGACATTGATCACGTCGCCACGCGGGAAACGGGGTCGTGGACGTGAGATCTGCCCGATCAGTATGCTTCACTGAACGGTCTTCCCCCCGCGCGGCACCGCCTTGTGCCGTAGCCGGCCGTCGTCGACCGAAGGTGGTTTCCCCCGTGGCACGAGCCAGCGGACGACGCGTCGCTCCCCGCCGACAGCGTCGTCGCGACATCGCGCGCACAGTTCTCCCCGGTGTCGGCTTGATCGCCATGGTCGGATCGGCCGTGGCGGTCGTCAGCACGCAGTCCGCGCCGCCCGAGGACCAGGACTCCAGGGTGCTGTCCGCGGCGACCGTGAACGGATCGAGCAGCGTCAGCCGTAGCGCCGAGCGTCCGCCCGTGCCGAACGAGGCTGCCGCCGACGCCAAGGTCAAGGACGTCATGTACGCGCTCGAGAAGCTGCCGGTGCACGCCGACAGCTCCGGAGACTCGCCCGAGCTGGCGCTCATCGCCGCGGGCGACGCGGTCGACGTGACCGGCAAGAAGCAGGGTGACTGGACCCAGATCATGCACAACGGCGTCCCGCGCTGGGTCGCCAGCGACGGGCTGACCGCCGAGGAGCCGCTCGGCACCGCTCCGTGCCCGCTCGGCTCGGGTGTCGAGAGCGGCCTGCGGCCCGACACGATCAAGGTGTACCGGGCCGTGTGCGCGAAGTTCCCACAGATCACGCGATACGGCGGACGGTCCGGCCGTGGCGAGCACGCCACGGGCCAGGCGCTCGACATCATGGTCTCGTCCGACCTCGGCAACGAGATCGCGGCTTTCCTGCAGGAACATCGCGCCGAACTGGGCATCGAGTACCTGATCTGGCGTCAGCGCATCTGGCGTCCGGCCACCTCGGGCGCCTGGCGCCACATGAAGTCGCGTGGTAGCGCGACGGCCAATCACATGGACCACGTGCACGTCACCACATACGGCAACGCCGCCACCAGCTGACGATGCTGCGGGTCGGACTGACCGGGGGGATCGGCTCCGGCAAGAGCACGGTCAGCACGCTGCTGGCCGCCCATGGGGCCGTCGTGATCGACTACGACCTGCTGGCGCGCGAGGTCGTCGAACCGGGCACGCCGGCGCTCGCGGCCATCGTGGACCGCTTCGGCACCGGCATCCTGACGTCCGAGGGTGCACTGGACCGCCCGGCGCTGGGCGCCATCGTGTTCGCGGACGCCGACGCCCGCCGAGACCTCGAACGCATCACGCACGGTGCCATCATGGCGAGAGCCGTCGAACTCGAGGCCGCGGCGGCCCCCGATGCGATCGTGGTGCACGACAATCCGCTGCTGGTCGAGATGGGAGCCACCGGCCGGGTCGACCTCGTGCTGGTGGTCGACGCCCCCGAGGACGTCCAGGTGCGCCGGCTCGTCGAGCTGCGCGGCATGTCCGAGGACGACGCCCGTGCACGGATCGCGGCGCAGGCCTCACGAGAGACGAGAACCGGTGCCGCCGACATCATCGTCGACAACACCGGTTCTCCGGACGAGCTCGCCCTCATCGTTGGGGACGTCTGGGACGAACTCCGCTCCGCGGCCGCGGATTCCTAGGCGGCCAGATCGGGGTCTGCGATCCTGCGCAAGGTCGCGAGAGCCTCCCGCTCGAGTTGACGGACCCGCTCCGCCGAGATGCCATGGCGCTTGCCGATGTCGGCCAGCTTCTGCTGACGGCCGTCGAGCAGCCCGTACCGGGCGCGCACGATATCGGCCTCGCGCGGACCCAGATGGTCGACGAGCTCGGCGATCAGATCGCGCGCCTCGTGGTTGATCACCTGATTGTCGGGACCGGGCTCGGTCTCGCGGGCGATCAGATCGCCGAGCGACGTGTCGCCGTCGTCATCGACCGGGGTGTCGAGGCTGACATGATCACGGCCCCACGAGATCAGGTCGATGACCCGGTCGACGTCCATGCCGAGTTCGAGCGCGATCTCGGCCGGATCGGGGTCGTAGCCGAGCTGACGCTCCAGATTGCGTCGTGCTGCCGTGACCTGGTTCAGCTCCTCGACCACATGGACGGGAAGACGGACCACACGGGCCTGCTGCGCGATGCCACGGGTGATGGCCTGGCGCACCCACCAGGTGGCATACGTCGAGAACTTGAAACCCTTGGCGTAGTCGAACTTCTCGACCGCCCGGATCAGGCCGGTGTTGCCCTCCTGGACCAGGTCCAGCATCGGCATGGCCGACCGACCGTACTTGCGGGCGATCGAGACGACGAGCCGAAGATTCGATGCGATGAACTCCTGGAGAGCGCGATCGCCGTCGTCGGCGAGCCACTCCAGTTCCTCGCGGGTCGCACGCTTCGGGGCGCCGCCCTTCGCGCGGGCGATCCGCCCGGTCTCGAGCAGATGGCGGGCCATCAGGCCGGCCTCGATGGTCTTGCTGAGCTCGACCTCGCGTTCCGCGTCGAGCAGCGGGGTGCGGGCGATCTCGGCCAGGTACATGCCGACGCTGTCCTTGCCCTCGGTGCTGGTGCTCTTGCTGGTGGTCACCGAACATCCCTCCTGCGTCTGTCTCAACCAGCTGAATCGGCTGGTACCCCGATCAACGCGAAGGCATGCCTCAGGATTCCCCTCTCAGGCGCTTCTTAGCTGGAATCAGAGGAATTGCGTGCGGTGTCGATGATCCAGGCCAGCTCCCAGGCGCGCTCACGCCAGGAGGCGTAGCGGCCGCTGACGCCTCCGTGCCCGGCGTGCATCTCGGTCTTGAGCAGGATCGAGCTGTGATCGGGCACCGTGGCGCGGAGGCGGGCGATCCATTTGGCCGGTTCGACGTACAGCACGCGGGTGTCGTGCAGACTCGTGACGGCCAGGATCGCCGGATAGCTCTGGGCCACGACGTTCTCGTACGGGGCGTACGACTTCATGTAGGCGTACACGTCGGGATCGTCGAGCGGATTGCCCCATTCGTCCCATTCGATGACGGTCAGCGGCAGCGACGGGTCGAGGATCGTGGTCAGCGGATCGACGAACGGCACGGCCGCGACGATGCCGCAGAACGCGTCGGGCGCCAGATTCGCGACGGCACCCATGAGCAGGCCGCCCGCGCTGCCGCCCTCGGCGACGAGGCGATCGGCGGACGTCCAGCGGTCGGCCACCAGTTGGCGTGCGGCCGCGATGAAGTCGGTGAACGTGTTGCGCTTGTGCAGCAGTTTGCCGTCGTCGTACCACCGCCGACCGAGTTCGCCACCGCCGCGCACGTGAGCGATGGCGAAGACGAAGCCGCGGTCGAGCAACGAGAGCCGCATCGCGGAGAAGCTCGGATCGATACTGGCCTCGTAGGAGCCGTATCCGTACAGGAGTGCCGGTGCGCTGCCGTCGCGCGGCGTGTCGCGCCGGCACACGATCGACACCGGTACCCGTGTGCCGTCGTCGGCCGTCGCCCACGTGCGGTGCTGCTCGTAGTCCGCGGGATCGTAGCCGCCCAGGACCGGGGCCTGGCGGCGCAGTACGAGCCGGTCGTCGGCGACGACGTAGTCGTACACCGAGCCCGGAGTGACGAACGAACCGCCGCCGACCCGGACCACCGGCGGGTCCCATTCGGCATTGCCTCCGACGCCCGCGGTGAAGAGTTCCTCGCCGAAGTCGATCTCACGGCGGGGCTCCAGCGAGAGGCCGGCGGGTCCGTCGGCGGTCAGTGGTGCGATGCAGATGCGTGCCTGCGCATCGCGGCGGTACGACAGGACGGCGAACCGGGCGAAGACGTCGATGTCCTCGAGGCGGACCGCCGGGTCCCCGGGGATCACGACGGTCAGCTCGCCGGGATCGTCGGCCGGCGTGACGGCAAGCTCGAAGTTCGGGTCGCCGTCGTTGTGCAGGACGAAGAACACCTCGCGTCCCTCGAAGGCGGCGTGTTCGATCGAGTACTCGACGCCGTCGCGGCGGGGGAGGACCACCCGGAACTCGCCTTCGGGATCGTCGGCCTCGAGCACGCGGTACTCGCTGGTGATCTTCGACGACATCGCGACGACCAGATACCGCTCCGAGTGCGAGCGCCCCACGCCGACGAAATAGCGCTCGTCGGGCTCCTCGAGCACGAGCACGTCGTCATCGCTGCTGCCGACCGTGTGGCGCCAGACGCGGTGCGGACGCCACGCCTCGTCGACGGTCGTGTAGAACAGGTGGCTCGCGCCGGCGGCCCAGGTGGCGCCGGACGAGGCCCCGGTGATCTCGTCGGGCAGGACCTCGCCGGTGCGCAGGTCCTTGATGCGGATCGTGTACCGCTCGTCGCCCTGGACGTCGACGGACCAGGCCAGGAAGTTCTCGTCGTCGCTGACGCTGAACGCGCCGAGGGAGAAGAACTCGTGACCCTCGGCCTCGACATTGGAGTCGAGCAGGACCTGTTCGCCGGGGATCGCGACCGATGCATCGAGATCGGGCGGCGTCCAGTCATCCAGAGGATCGGAGCCGGGATCGCCGATGGGGCATCGGCACCGGATCGCGTATTGGCTGCCCTCGACGGTGCGGGTGTAGTACCACCACTCTCCGCGCCGCAACGGCACGGAGAGATCGGTCTCCCGGGTGCGCGCCTTGATCTCGTCGAAGATCCGGCCGCGCAGGTCGGCGAGGTGCTCGGTACGGGCCTCGGTGTAGGCGTTCTCGGCCTCCAGATAGGACAGAGTGGCCGGGTCGTCGGCGTCGCGGAGCCATTCGTACTCGTCGACCACGACATCACCGTGGTGCACCCGTTCGGTCGGTCGGCGGTCGGCGGTCGGGGGCGTCGTCATGGGTCGACCGTATCGAGCCACCCGCGATGCAGCGCGGGGTCGTCGACGGCGAACGTGCGTACGGGGCCCGGCGGGGTCCAGCGCGTCTCGAAGCGAACGGTCACGCGGCCCATACCGGAGCCCCAGACCCACCCGTCGCCGTGGTCGTCGTGGTGCACATCCATGCCGGGCCGATAGTCGGGCGCCGTCGCCTCGACCGACGGCTCGTCCTCGATCCCCGGATCGCCGGTGTCGTCGGCCTCGGCGAACAGATCGTCCTGCACCCAGTCGGCCAGGCCGCTGACGCCGACGCCGATGAGTCGCAGCCCGCCCGCGAGATCCGCGGCGTCGAGCAGGCCACGGGCCGTCGCGGCGATCGTGGTCGCGCGGTCGGTCGGGCCGGCCAGCGTCGACGAACGGGTGTGGGTCTCGAAGTCGTGATGACGGAGCTTGAGTGTGACGGTGCGGCCGGACAGCCCGTGGTCGGCGAGCCTCTGCGCCACCGTGCGGGACATCCGGTCGACGGTGCGAGCGAGCCGGTCGCGATTGGTGACGTCGACGTCGAACGTGTCCTCGACGCTGATCGATTTGGTCTCGCGCTCGGCGACGACGGGCCGGTCGTCCTCGGCGCGCGCGAGCCGATAGAGCGACTGCCCGGACGCCTGGCCGAGTGACCGGACGAGTTCGTCGAGACTGAGGCGGCGCACGTCGTCGACCGTGACCGCGCCGAGCAGCCGGAGCCGCTGGCCGGTGGCGGGGCCGACGCCGGGAATCGCGGTGGCCTGCATGGGTCCCAGAACGTCGGCCTCGGACCCGGGCGCCACGACGTAGGCGCCGTCGGGCTTGCGCAGCTCGCTGGCGATCTTGGCCATCAGCTTGGACGAGGCGACGCCGACCGAGGCGGTCAGGCCACCGGTGAGGCGCGCGATGTCGGCCCGAAGACCGGCGACCAGTTCGTCGAGTGCCTCGGGGTCGAACGCCTCGTGCGCCTGCAGATCGACGAACGCCTCGTCGAGCGACAGCGGCTCGACCAACGGGGAGAGCTCGCGCAGGCGGCCCATCACGATGGCGCTCGCCGCGCGATACGCGTGGAATCTGCCAGTCAGGAACGCGGCGTGCGGGCAGCGGGCGCGCGCCTCGTTCATGCTCATCGCCGAACGGACACCGTGCACCCGTGCCTCGTACGAGGCGGTGCTCACGACGCCGCGGCCGCTCAGGCCTCCGACGATGACGGCCTTGCCGCGCAACGAGGGCTTGTCGCGTTGTTCGACGGCGGCGAAGAACGCATCGAGATCCAGATGCAGGATCGACGCGGTGGATCTCACCCCGTCAGCGTGCCATCAGCTTGCGACACAGTTCGGCCTTCACTGCCGGCCATTCGTGCGGGAGGATCGAGTACACCGCCGTGTCGCGCAGCGTGCCGTCCTTCATCAGTTGATGGCTGCGCAGGATGCCGTCCTGTTTGGCTCCCAGGCGTTCGATGGCCCGGCGCGACTGCTGGTTGAGCCAGTGCGACCGGAACTCCACGGCGATGCAGTCGAGTGTCTCGAACGCGTGCGTGAGCAGCAGCAGTTTGCTCTCGGTGTTGGTCCCACTGCGCTGGGCGGAGCGGGCGTTCCAGGTGTGTCCGATCTCGACGCGACGATGCGCGGGCACCGCGTTGCAGTAGGTGGTCATGCCGATCACGGCGCCTGTGTCGAGGCGGCGGGTCACGAACGGCAGGAACGTCCCGGTCTGCTGGCGCTCGAGGCAGGTCTCGACCCAAGCCGCCATCTCGCCCGGCGGCGGGACGCTCGTGTACTGCAGGCTGGACAGGTCCCCGTCGGCCGATGCCGCCGCTAGACCGTCGACGTCATCGCGGCTCAACGGAGTCAGCGACACCAGGTCACCGGTGAGCGTGATCGGCTGCAGGAAGCTCATCGTCCGAGCACCTCGTCGAACGCCTCCAGCAGCATGGCGACGCAGTCGGGATGGGCGGTGGGCCCCATCAGGCCGATCCGCCAGACGCTGTCGGCGAAAGCCCCGACTCCCGCGCCGATCTCGATCCCGTGGCGGTCCAGCAGCCGGGTGCGGACCGCGGCGGCATCGATGCCGTCCGGCACCTTGACGGTGGTGAGCTCAGGCAGCCGTGAGCCCTCCTGCGCGAACAGCTCCAGACCGCGTGCCTGGAGTCCGTCCTGCAGCAGGTCCCCTGCCGCTTGGTGACGCTTGATCACGGTCTCGAGCCCTTCCTCGAGGATGCAACCGAGCCCGGCGTGCAGCGACTGGACCATGGCGACCGGAGCGGTGTGGTGGTAGGTGCGGCCCTCAGCGCTGCCGGCGACCTCGCCGACATAGCCGCCCAGCAGCCCGAGGTCGAGGTACCACGAATGCGGTCGCTCGACTCGACGCGCGAACGCCCGATCGTTGATCGTGAAGGGGGCGAGGCCGGGTGCCACGCCGAGACACTTCTGCGTGCCCGCGTATCCGATGTCGATGCCCCACTCGTCGGTGAGCACCTCGATTCCTCCGAGGGACGTGACGGCGTCGACCAGCAGCAGGGCGTCGCCCTTCGCCTGGCCCAGAGCCGCGATATCGGACCGGACACCGGTCGAGGTCTCGGCGTGGACGGCCGCGATGATCGCGGGCGACGGGTGGGCGTTCGCCACGCGCTCGACGTCGACGGGCGTGCCCCAGGCCTGCTCGACCGGGATCACGTGGGCACCGCAGCGTGCGGCCACGTCGCACATCCGCTCGCCGAACAGGCCGTTGACGGCGACGACCACGACATCGCCGGGGTGGACCGTGTTGACGAACGCCGCTTCCATGCCGGCCGATCCGGTGGCCGACAGCGGTAGTGTGCGGGCGTTCGACGTGCGCCAGACGGTGCGGAGCCGCTCGCACGTCTCGTCCATGATCTGCAGGAACAAGGGGTCCAGATGCCCGAGCAGGGGACGGGCCAAGGCCTCGGTGGCCTCGGGGTACGGATTGGTGGGACCCGGCCCGAACAGCTGCCGCTCCACGATCACAGTCATGGGTCCGACGGTACTCACCACCGGCCGTCGGCGGTCACCAGGATTGCCACGGTGGTTTGTGGGCCGCGGCGAAGCGGTAGTAGTCCGTGTGCGCCAGCTCGGCGGCCGCCGGCTCGTCGACGACGAACGTCACATGTGGGTGCAGTTGCAGCACCGAGGCGGGGCACGAGGCGCTGACGGGACCTTCGACGGCGGCCGCGACGGCCTCGGCCTTGCCTGTCCCGGTGGCGATCATGACCAGGTGGCGTGCCTCGAGGATCGTGCCGAGGCCTTGGGTGAGCACGTGCACCGGGACCTCGTCGATCGAGGCGAAGAAGCGGGCGTTGTCCGAACGGGTCTGCGGGGTCAGCGTCTTGACCCTGGTGCGGGATGCCAGTGAGGATCCGGGCTCGTTGAAGCCGATGTGGCCGTCGGTGCCGATGCCGAGCAGCTGCACGTCGATGCCGCCTGCTGCGGCGATGGCGGCCTCGTACCGCGCTGCCTCAGCCTGGATGTCGTCGGCCTCGCCGTCCGGGCCGTCGACGACGAGGCCGGCCGCGTCGGTCAGCTCGCGCCGGATCACCGAGTGATAGCTCTGCGGGTGGGAGCGGGGGAGTCCGATGTACTCGTCGAGCGTGAAGCCGCGTACCCCGTCGAACGACAGCTCGCCGGACGCCTGACGGCGCAGCAGTTCGGCATAGACCGGTACGGGCGAGGACCCGGTCGCCAGGCCGAGCACCGCTCCGGGGCGCAGATGCCCTGCGACGGCCTCGGCGGCGATGCGGCCGGGCTCACCGGTGATGACGACCTCCATCAGCGCGATGGCCCTTCCGTGACGGGCTCCTCGGCCATGAGTCCCTCGGTGACCAACATGGCGGCCCCGAGGGCGCCGGCCGTCGTGTCCGCGGGAAGCCAGCGGACACGTTCGGCGACGCGGGTCGCGCGGCCGAGGGGGGTCGCCCCGTCGTGCCGGAGCCGGGCGTCGACGGCCGCGCGGAGTGCCGGCGTGGACGTGACGACGCCGCCGGTGACCAGGATCCGTTCGACGTCGACCGTGTAGGCCAGCAGCGTGACGGCGTGGGCCAGGCCCTCGACCAGATCGGCGGCGATCGTCCGAGCCTCGTCGTCACCGTCGGCGGCAGCGTCGAACAGATCGGCCGCGGTGGCGGTCCAACGTCGCCGGAGCCCGCTGCCGGACGCGTACAACTCGAGGCAGCCGTGGGCGCCGCACGAGCAGGCCGGTCCGCGCCGATCGAACATGACGTGTCCGATCTCGACGCCTTGGCGACTCCAGCCGCTCCGCAAAGCGCCGTCGAGCACGATGCCGCCCGCCAGGCCCGTGCCCACGTTGAGCAGGGCGAAGTCGCGGACGTCGGGCTCGCTCGCCGAAAGCCAGCGCCGGGCGCCCAAGGCCGCGGCCTTCACGTCGTTCTCCACCATCACGGGCCCGGACGTCAGCGCGGCGAGGGTCGCCACGAGGTCCAGTGGCTCGGCCCCGATGCCGAGATTGCCGGCGTGGCTGATGGTGCCGTCCTCGCCGATCAGTCCGGGGCAGCCGATGCCGATGCCCGCGACCGGGCCGGCCGGAGCGAGCTCGCCGACCGTGGCGGCGATGCCGGCGCGAAGCCCTTCGATCCCGGGTTCGGTCGGCGTCTTGGTCTCGGTGACGACGTCGAGGGTGCCGGCATCGACCGCGACGGCGTGGATGGTCGTGCCGCCGACATCGAGGCCGATCACGACGGGAGCCCGGAGGTCCGACCGGCGGCTCATGGCCGGCTCCTCAACCGGGCTGCGACGGCCTGGACGAGTGCGGGCGACGAGCCGCGCAGGTGGATGACATGCCGGGCGATCGAGGCCGAGTGCGGACCCGGCCGGCCGAGATCGACGACGAGCGTCTCGGAGTTCTCGGTGATCTGGCGGTCGATCCACGACCACACGTCGGCGCGCCCTGCCACGTTGCGCACCACGATCACGACCTGACCCGCGTACGAGGCGGTGTGCTCGAGGTCGGCGGCGGTCAGGTCGACGCGACGGCCGGGCACGTCCAGCTCACCCCAGGTCGTGTCGCCGACGGCCGGATTGGATCCGGTGTCGATGCGGACGACGGTCGCGGGTCCGGCGAGCGGCGGCACGTCGAGCCGGGCGACGAGCTCTCGTGCCACGGCGGCAGCGGCTGCATCGCCTCGCCGGCGCAGATCGTCGAGTGCCGCCTGAGCCGGGGCCTCGGCGTTCCACCGGAGGCGCAGCGCCGCGACCCGGTCAGCGGCCTCGGCGAGACGTTCGGCGTCCAGCGATCCCTCGGCCACGGCGCGGACGACCGCGTCGACGACGCACGTGAGGGTCCGCGGCCCGTCGGACGGCTCCGGTCCGAGGCAGAGCAGGTCGGCGCCCGCGGCGAGCGAGGCGACGGCGGCGCCGTCGATGCCGAGTTCGGCGCTGGCTCCCGCCATGTCGAGGGCGTCGGTCACGATGACGCCGTCATAGCCGAGTTCGGTGCGCAACAGACCGGTCAGGACCGCGTGACTGAGTGTCGCCGGGTGCTGTGGGTCGAGTGCGTCGAGCACGACGTGCGAGGTCATGATCGTCGCGGCCCCGGCGTCGACGGCCGCTCGGAACGGAACGAGCTCCCTCTGCTCCAGGAGCATCCGGTCGGCGGTCACACGGGGGAGGTCGATGTGCGAGTCGGCCGTGGTGTCGCCGTGGCCGGGGAAGTGCTTGACCGATGCGGCCACACCGGCCTCGGCCAGACCCGCCACGTAGGCCGCGGTATGCCGGGCTACGAGGGCCGGATCGGCCCCGAACGAGCGCGTGCCGATGACGGGATTGGCCGGATTGCTGTCGACGTCGGCGCACGGCCCGAGATCGAGCCAGATACCGGCTGATCGCAGTTCGGCGCCGATGCCTGCCGCGACGACCCGCGTCGCGGCGACATCGTCGACGACGCCGAGTGCCGCGTTGCCGGGCGACGGTGAGCCGGTGGCCATGTGCAGCCGGGTGACGTCGCCGCCCTCCTCGTCGGCGGCCAGGACGGCCGTCGGGTCGAGGGCCGCGACGGCGCGGGCCAGCGGCGCCAGTCCGTGTACGGGATCGACGTTGTCGCCGTACAGGCAGATGCCGGCGAGCCCGCGGGCGTAGGCGTCCGGCAACCACTGTGGTAGCTCGGTGCCCCGGAACGCGGCGAGCATCACGGCGTGGGCGTCGCGGATGACGTCGCGCATCAGCCCTTCACCGCCCCGGACACCAGGCCCGACGTCATGCGGCCCTGGACGATCATGAAGAACACGATGACGGGCACGGCCACGAGCGTGGCGCCCGCCATCACGCCCGGCCAGTCGATCGCTGCGTTGGAGACATCGGTCAGGCCCTTGAGCCACAGGGGCAGGGTGCGGTTGGACGGATCCATCACCACGACGGCGAGGGTGAACTCGTTCCAGGCCTGCAGGAATCCGTAGACGCTGCTGGCGACGAGGCCGGGGGCCAGCAGGGGGAACGTGATGCTGAAGAAGGCCCGGGTCCGGCTGCAGCCGTCGACCATCGCCGCCTCCTCCAGTTCGATCGGGACACCGTCGACGAAGCCGCGCAGCATCCACAGGGTGAACGGCAGGATCATCGCGATGTAGAGCAGCCCCAGGCCCATGACCGTGTTGAACAGGCCCCATTCGTTGAGCATCTTGTACTGGCTGATGAACAGGGCTTCGGGCGGGATCATCTGGATCGCCAGCACGACCAGCACCATCTGCATGCGCCCGCGGAACCGGAACCGCGAGATCGCCAGGGCCCCGAGGAACGCGCACAGGCCCGCGACGACGATCGCGATCAGTGTCACGACGATGCTGAGCTTGAACGAGGCGATGAACGAGTCGTCGAAGACGCGGCCGAAGCCGGACTCGCCCAGACTCCGCGGGAACCAGGCCGGATCGGTCGAGCGCAGCCGGTCGGCGGGCTGGAACGCGCTGTTGAGGATCCAGTAGACCGGGAACGCCCAGATCAGGGCGATCGCGACGGCCGCGGCACTCCACACGCGGCGCGGGCGGGACGTCATGCCTCGGACTCCTTGAGCAGCGAGCGGACGTAGTAGGCGGTCAACGCCAGCGTCAGGACGAGCACGAACATCGCCAGGGCCGACGCCATGCCGTAGTCGTTCTGCCCGATGCCGAGCGTGTAGATGTAGGTGCCGAGCAGGTGCGTCTTGCTGGGCGTGCCGCCGGCGTTCTGCAGGTAGTAGATCTGGGCGAAGACCCGCAGGTCCCACACGACCTGCAGCAGCATCGTGATGAGGAGGACGGGGCGGATCGTCGGGTAGACGATGTGGCGGAAGCGCTGCCATGCGCCCGCACCGTCGAGGGCGCCGGCTTCCAGGGTCTCCTCGGAGACCTGGGTCAGCGCCGCATACATCGTGAACATCACGAACGGGACGCTCATCCACACGACCACGACGGTCGCGACGAAGTAGAACGAGAGGGTGCCGGCGAGCCAGTTGTGATGGTGGAAGGACTCGAAGCCGAGCGACTCCAGTGTCCAGTTGATCAGGCCGTAGCGGGTGTCGAACAGCCACTGCCACGAGGTCATGGCGGCGATGACCGGCATCGCCCAGGTCAGGAGCATCGCGATCTGCAGCGTGAGGCGGGCGGCCCGGCCGACGCGGGTCAGCAGGACGGCGAGGGCGGTGCCGATGGCCATCGTGATGATGACGTTGGCGGCGCAGAATGCGAGGGAGCGGCCGACGACGGCCCACATGGTTCCGTCGCCGAGCAGCTCACGGTAGTTGTCGAGGCCGACCCAGGGGGCGGGCTGACCGAATTGCTGGGCGCGACCGTACTCCTGGAAGGACATGATCAGCTGTCGCACCAGGGGATAGCCGAGCGCGACGGCCAGGACGACGACGGCGGGCAGCAGCAGTGCATAGGGGCCCAGGCGGCGGTTCAACGGCAGCCGGCGGGGCGTCACGGGCGCCCGTTCCTCCGGGCTGGCGATGGTCATGCGGCGATAGCTCCCAGTAGCGAAGTGTGCATGGTCGACGTGGTGGTCCGGTGCGGGACCCGCGGCAGGAGCGGGCCCCGCACCGGCGATGCTCGGTCCTACTTCTTGTTGAGCATCTTCTCCAGCTTGGCGTCGGTCGCCTTGGCGGTCGCCTCGACGTCCTTGCCATTGGCCAGCGCTCCGAAGAACTCCTCCATCACGTTGGCCGTCTCGACCGCCGACCACTCCGGCGAGGTCGGGGTGAGCTTGGAGTTGCCGGCCGCGGCGATCGCGGACTGCGCGAACTCGTCGTCACCCATCAGCGAGGTGAACTCGTCGTTCGCCGGTCCGAGACCGTTCTTGGCCAGCAGCTTCTGGTAGTCGTCGCTGTAGATCAGCTTCAACAGATCGAACGCCAGGTCCTGGTTCTTCGACTTGGCTGAGACGGCCAGGTTCGAGCCGCCCGCGAACACCGGCGCGGCACCACCGTCGACGCCCGGCAACGCGAAGCCGCCGAGATCGTCGGTCTTCTCCTTGGCGACCGACCAGCGTGCCCAGCTCGGCGCCATGAACATCGCGGCCTCACCGTTGTTGAACGCGGTCCACGGCTCCTCGTCCTTGCCGTCCTTCGGAGCGGTCGTCGCCTTCTCGGCGAGCGTCTGCCACTCCTTCAGGCCCTTGATGCTGTCGGCCGAGGACAGCGCACCGGTCCAGGTGTCGCCACTCTGCGTCGCGATGTCACCACCGTTGGCGAACAGCCAGCTGATGCCGTTGCGCCAGTCCTGGCCGGGCAGCCAGAAGCCGCTGTAGTCCGCGTTGCCGGCGGCCTTCAGCTGCTGGGCGGCGGCGTCGAAGTCGGCCAGCGTCTTGGGAACCTCGATGCCGGCGTCCTTGAAGGCCTTCTTGCTGTAGAAGACGTAGCGCGAACCCCAGTAGTACGGGACGGCGAACAACTTGCCGTCCCAGGTGCCGGCGTCGACGAACGACTTGGGGCCCATCGTGCCGAGCTCGCCGGCCTTGTCGGTCAGGTCGGTGAAGGCGCCGATGCTGGTGAACGAGGCCGCCTGCGTGTTGCCGATCTCGACGACGTCTGGCGTCTTGTCACTGGGCAGCGCGGTGTTCAGGCGGGTCAGCAGCTCGCCCCAGTCGATGCGTTCGATCTTGAGCGTCTTGCCCTCGTGTTGGGCGGCGAACTCCTTGGTCAGCCAGTCGGCGGCTTCCTTGGGGGTGTCCTCCTTGCCGGCCAGCCACAGGGTGAGGGTGTCGGAGCCGCCCTCGCCGGACGAGCCGTCGTCGCTGCCACAGGCGGCGAGCGTGCCCAGTCCGAGAGCGGTCACGGCCGCCAGGGCCGCGAGCTTGCGGAGCTTCATGGTGTGCCTCTCAGTACTTCATGGTGGGTGGGGTTGCCGTGCTGCCGGAGTGGTCCCTCCCTGGGACGCTGGAGCACCTCAGACCACGCCGAGCTCGCGGAATCTGACCAGGGCGGCTGCCCCGGTCAGGACGAGGTCGTCGTGGGCGATCAGTCGGATCCGGATGCTCCGGGCGACGAACGGGAGGGTCTGTCGGGCGAGGGTCTCGCGTGCTGCGTCGAGCACGGGTCCCTCGAGCAGATCGGTCGGGCCGTGCAGGACCACGTCGGCGATGCCGAGGGTCGTGACGATCGGCGTCAGGATCGATCCGAGGTAGTGGCCGGCGCGCCGGAGCGCGGTGTCGTCGGCGGCGGCGCGCAGCGCGGGTGCGGACAGGAAGGTCTCGAGGCATCCGCGGTTGCCGCAGGTGCAGGCCTGGCCGTCGGGGTCGACCACGACGTGGCCGATCTCGCCGGCCGACAGCAGGGGACCGGTGACGAGCGTGCCGTCGACGCAGATGCCGCCGCCGACGCCCTGGCCGATCGTGACCATCAGCAGCCCTGCGTCGTCGCCCGCCCCGAACGAGCATTCGGCGACGGCCGCGACGTTCGCGTCGTTGCCGACGCTGACGGGGAGGGCGGTGCGATCGGTGATCAGCTGGCTCAGCCGGACGCCTTCCCAGCCGAGGTTCGGAGCCTGCAGCACGTGGCCCTCAGGAGAGACGATGCCGGGGGTGCCGATGCCGATGCCGAGGGCGCGACGTGGGGCGGCTGCGATCAGGCGGCCGGCCAACCGGGCGACGGCGTCGATCGCCGCGTCTCCGGTCGCGAACGGAGCCTGGTCGCGATGCAGCACGGTGCCGTGCAGGTCGACCACCGCGCCGCTGAAGCGGGTGTCGTCGGTCAGATCGATCGCGATGGCGACGGGGGCGTCCTCGGCGATCGTCACCAGGGTCGCGGGCTTGCCGACACGTACGCCGGGCCGCGGGCCGATGTCGGCGACGAGACCGTCGGCCATGAGTTCGGCGACCAGATCCGACACCGTGACGCGGGTCAGACCGGTCTCGCGGGCGAGGTCGGCGCGACTCATCGAGCCTTCGTCGACGAGTCGCTGGAGCAAGAGGGCGCGGTGGTGCCGCCGCGTGTCGGAGGGACGCACCGTGCCGGTCGCGCGCTGGCGTCGACGGGCGGACGTGGTCTGGCTCACATAGTAAGTAAAGCAAACTAACAAATAACTCGTCAAGCAGCTCCGTCCACAGGACCGCCGCGTGGACCGCGTTGTCCACAGCGGGCGATCTGGGAGCAGACCCGGCGCCCTCCGGGCGACGACCGTGGACTCCATGACCGACGACACCGCCATCTACACCGCACACGACATCGAGGACCTGCTCAACGCCGTGCCGGCCTTGTTGGGCTTCCGGCCCGAGGAGTCGATCGTGGCGGTCGCGACCGAAGGGCCCGAATGCCGTCTGGGGTTCTGCCTCCGGATGGATCTCCCCGCCCTCGAATACATCGACCCGGCGGCCGAGGAACTGGTCCGTCACTTGCGCAACCATCACGCCGAAGGCGCCGTCGTCGTCGCGATGACGCAACGGCAGGCCCTGGCGCGAGAGCTGCTCGCGGCGGTCGAGGCACAGCTGGGGGACATCGAACCGGTCGTGATGACCCGGGCCGACGGCCGGCGGTACTGGGTCGACGTGCCGGGATTCCCTGACCGAGGCATGACGTACGAGACCTCGGATCATCACGAAGCGGTCGTGTCGGCGGTGGTCGCCGGTCAGGAGGTCCTCGCCTCACGCGAAGCCCTGGTGCAGCGATTCGCCGCGGCAACCGGCGATCGGATGCGTCAGATGGCCCGGGTCTTCGACCAGGTGCTGCCCGACGTGTTCGGCCTCATGCATCGGACGCGTGGATCGCTCGCCCCGGCGGCGCTGGCCGACCTGGGGCCGGTGCTCGCCGCGGTCGAGCGGGGTGACGGGCTCGACGATGCCGAGACCGCCCGGCTGTGCTGTTGGGTCACGCCGATCGAGGTGCGCGACGCCGTCTGGTCACGGATCACGACCGAGAACGCACAGCAGTGGCTCGCGGCGTTGACACATGCCGCACGGTGCTCGCCGCCGCCGTTCGCGCCTGCGGTGCTGTCGCTGGCCTCGTTCGCGGCGTGGCGATGGGGCAGTGGTGCTCAGGCGGTCATCGCGGCGGAGCGTGCTCTCGAGATCGACCCGGAGTACAGCCGCGCGCACCTGATGCTGGCGCTCCTCGACTTGGGACTGGCACCTGGCGCCTGGGACGAGATCGAGTCCGGGTGCCGTGCCGGCTGAGCCGGCGTCGGCTCGAGATGTCCATGGAGACCGGCTTCGCCCTACGCTGGCGTCATGGGTCAGGACGTCGACGCGCGCGAGTTCACACGCGAGGACCGCACGCTCTACCGCGCCAAGGTGCGGCGGTGTCTCGACGTGTTCGCGCGCATGCTCGGCGAGCGCGACTTCTCGGTCGATCACCCGCAGGTGGGCATCGAGATCGAGTTCAATCTGGTCGACGACTCCGGTGACCCGGCGTTGCGCAACATGGAGGCGCTCGACGCGATCGCCGATCCGGACTTCCAGACCGAGCTGGGCCTGTTCAACATCGAGATCAATGTGCCTCCGTCGCGGATCGCGGACGACGGCATGCTGCACCTGCAGTCGACGCTGCGCGACGACCTGAACGCCGCGCAGGCGAAGGCGTCGGAGGTGGGAGCGCACCTGATGATGATCGGCATCCTCCCGACGCTGCGTCCCGAGCACCTGGCACAGGAGTCGATCTCGCCCAATCCGCGGTACCGACTGTTGTCGGATCAGATCATGACGGCCCGCGGCGAGGACATCGAGATCGTCATCGACGGTGTCGACCGGCTGGCCACCACGGCCGACACCATCATCCCCGAGGCCGCCTGCACGTCCACGCAGCTGCATCTGCAGGTCGATCCCGATGATTTCGCCGCGTTCTGGAATGCGGCCCAGGCCATCGCGGGTGTGCAGGTCGCGGTGGGCGCCAACTCGCCGTTCCTGCTCGGGCAGCAGTTGTGGCACGAGACCCGCGTCGCGCTGTTCGAGCAGGCCACCGATACCCGCAGTGAGGAACTCAAGGCACAGGGCGTCCGCCCGCGGGTGTGGTTCGGGGATCGTTGGATCACCTCGGTGTTCGACCTGTTCGAGGAGAACGTGCGCTACTTCCCTGCGCTACTGCCGATCGTCGACGACGAGGATCCCGTCGTCGAACTGGAGGCGGGGCGTACACCGAACCTGCCCGAACTGCGTCTGCACAACGGCACGATCTACCGCTGGAACCGACCCATCTACGACGTCGTCGACGGCCGGCCTCATCTGCGCATCGAGAACCGTCTACTACCGGCGGGCCCGACCGTGGTCGACACGATGGCGAATGCGGCATTGTTCTACGGCCTCACGACGACGCTCGGGCGCAGTGAACGGCCGGTGTGGTCCCAACTGTCGTTCAAGGCCGCTGAGGACAACTTCCATGCCGCGGCACGCGAGGGCATCGAGGCCACGCAGTACTGGCCAGGCGTCGGCACGGTCGCGGTGCGTGAGCTCGTGGTGCGGCACCTGCTGCCGCTGGCACGTGCCGGTCTGGACGACATGGGGGTCTCGAGCGAGGTGAGCGACCAGCTGCTCGGTGTCGTCGAGCAGCGATGTGTCTCCGGACGCAACGGCGCGACCTGGCTGATCGAGGAGTTCGCCCACCAGCTCACACGGGGCGACCGGCTCGAAGCGATGCGGTCCACGACGCTGGCGTACGAACGACTGATGCACGGGGGCGATCCGGTGCACACCTGGCCCGGTCGCTGACGACACGACTCGCGCGGACCCACCTCCGGTGACTGGGGGCCACGTGGCACACTGGACTCAGAGGTTGACCAGAGGCCTCTTCGTCGCGCCCTTCGACGATCCGCCCACGGCGGTTTCCCACTCTGAGCGAGGTGTCACGTGCCGGTGAATCCCGCCGCGAAGCTCGTGAAGCGAGGGAGCCAACTGCTGCGCGGTACCGGTGTGAAGGACACGTCGGAGAAGCCTTCGGCAGCGACCAGCAAGAAGGCGCCGGCCAAGAAGGCCCCAGCCAAGAAGGCGGCTCCGGCTGCCAAGAAGAGTCCGGCCAAGAAGACCGCGACGAAGGCGGCTACCCCGCCCGCCCAGAAGAGCCCGGCCAAGAAGGCCCCAGCCCAAAAGACCCCCGCCAAGAAGACCCCAGCCAAGAAGACCGTCGCAGCGAAGACGACCTCGAAGACGTCCCCGGCCCCGAAACCAGAAGAGACCGTGACCAAGACCTCCACCTCGCGCACCAGCCCCGCCAAGAAGACAGCCGCCAAGAAGGCGACTGCGGCCAAGAAGAGTGCCCCGTCCCCGAAGAAGGCCGAGCAGAAGACCTCCGGCGACGACCGCGAGGAGACCTCGGTGCCTCCCGCGATCGACGTGGCCGAGGTGCTGGAGACGCCTGCGGCCCAGGTCGACGAGAACGGCAAGAAGGTGCTGCCCGACATCTCCGACGAGGAGTTCGTCAAGGACGTCGCCAGTGATCCCAGCATCAAGGAGGACGAGGCGGCCGCGTTCACGCTGTCCTCGGCCGACGAGACCGACGAGCCGGCCCAGCAGGTCATGGTCGCGGGTGCCACGGCCGACCCCGTCAAGGACTACCTGAAGCAGATCGGCAAGGTCTCCCTGCTGACCGCGGCCGAGGAGGTCGAGCTCGCCAAGCGCATCGAGGCCGGCCTGTTCGCTGAGGAGAAGCTGTCCAAGGGCGGCCGCATCGGCGCCAAGCTTCAAGATGAGCTCGACTGGATCGTGCTCGACGGCCGGCGTGCGAAGAACCACCTGCTCGAAGCGAACTTGCGTCTGGTCGTCTCGCTCGCCAAGCGCTACACGGGTCGCGGCATGCTGTTCCTGGACCTGATCCAGGAGGGCAACCTCGGCTTGATCCGCGCGGTCGAGAAGTTCGACTACACCAAGGGCTTCAAGTTCTCGACGTATGCCACGTGGTGGATCCGTCAGGCCATCACCCGCGCAATGGCCGACCAGGCCCGCACGATCCGCATCCCGGTGCACATGGTCGAGGTCATCAACAAGCTGGCCCGCGTCCAGCGCCAGATGCTGCAGGACCTGGGACGCGAGCCCACCCCCGAAGAGCTGGCGCTCGAACTGGACATGACGCCGGAGAAGGTCGTCGAGGTCCAGAAGTACGGTCGTGAGCCGATCTCGCTGCACACCCCCTTGGGTGAGGACGGCGACTCGGAGTTCGGCGATCTGATCGAGGACTCCGAGGCCATCGTCCCGGCCGACGCCGTCTCGTTCACCCTGCTGCAGGAGCAGTTGCACGCCGTGCTCGACACGCTCAGCGAGCGCGAGTCCGGCGTCGTGTCGATGCGGTTCGGCCTGACCGACGGCCAGCCCAAGACGCTCGACGAGATCGGCAAGGTCTACGGCGTCACGCGCGAGCGCATCCGGCAGATCGAGTCCAAGACCATGAGCAAACTGCGTCATCCATCGCGGTCGCAGGTGCTCCGCGACTACCTGGACTGATACCCGCCCGCGCCGGGACACCCATCGATCCCGGTCGGCCTGCGTTAGACTGACGCGACCCATCAGACCCCAGGGGAGTTCTTGCTGTGCGCTCTGCTCACTCAGCACGCCGTGGTGTGCGCGTGCTCGCCACGGTCCTGCTCTCGACGTCGGTTCTTCTCGGACTGAGCGTCGCGACATCGGCCGACGAGCCCGGACCGGTGGTTCCGACCACCGACACGCCGACGGATCAGCCCGAGGACACGCAGAACAACGGTCCCCAGTCGTTGACCGGGGGGGATGTCACGACGCAGGCGCTCGAGGACGCGACCTGCGTCACGCCGGCCACACCCACCGGTGCCGCGCCACACGGCTGTCCCTACGGCCCGGAGTACCCGGTCTCCGTCGAAGCCAACTTCTCACGGCCCTACAAGTCGATCTCCTCGCAGGCCAACAGCGACTTCTCGCTCCTGAACGACCTCGAGCGCCTGATCCGGGGGACCTACCAGAAGCCGGACGGCGCCAAGCGCTCCGCGGCTGAGATCAAGTCCACTCGAATCGACATCACGGTGTCACGCATGGAGAACTCCCATCGTGTCGGGCGTGAGCTCAAAGCAGCCGCCAAGGCTGGCGTCAGGGTTCGTTTCATCCACGGCGAGGCGTCTCAGTCGAAGGAATCGCGCGCTCTGCAGAAGGCGCTGAACGGCAGTGGCAATCGCGATGCGAAGTTCCGTATCTGCGCGAAGGGCAAGAGCCAGGCCTGCCTGTCCACGATCAACGGCGCCATCATGCACAGCAAGATCCTGGTGATCTCCAAGTACGGTTCCAGCCAGTCGGGCCCCGCGACCTACACGCGCGACGGACAACCGGCCATGGGCGCGTACTGGACCGGGTCGGCTAATCTCGGCGGACCGAGTGGCGAGCGCACCTACAACAACGGGCTGACGGTCTACAACGACAAGAAGACCCAGATCCAGATGCTGGGCCTGTTCAGTGACATGTGGGCGGAGCGCAATGTCGGCAACGACATGATCGCCTATCTGAAGAAGCAGAGCGTCGGCAGCTACGGCTATTCCACGGCAGTCGACGACGGATACACCTCGGCATCCACGTGGGCTCGCGGGATGTTCTACTCGAACCTGGCCAACGTCACGATCTATCCGACCCCCATCCAGGCGACGCCGACCAACGGCAAGGATCCTGTCCTCAATCTGCTCAACAGGGTCAAGCCCGACTCGCAGTGCCGCATCCGGCTGCAGCAGAACCGATTCAAGTACCGGCGGCTCGCGGTGGCGTACAAGCTGGTCGAGTTGGCGAACCAGGGCTGCAAGGTCTCGGGCGTCTACTTCGAGGACGATCTCGCGGTGAACCGCAAGGCGCACTGCCAGCTCTACATCCGCGTGTGCCAGCCGATCCTCGACGTCTTCAAGACCGCCGACCGCCGGATCGAGGCGGCCTGGGCCAAGCCGCATGACAAGACGATCCTGGTCGATGCGCTGCTGACGCGGAACAAGCTGAACTTCGACGAAGTGGCGGCCGACGGCACCACGTACGACAACTGGGGCGGGCGCACCGACGGCAAGGGCGTCGTGAGGACCCGCCTGGTGCAGGCCGGCTCCGCAGCGCTGACCGGATCGAACCTGGTCGCCAGCGACGAGGTCACGACCGAGACGACAGATGCCGGACTCTACGACGAGTACCTGGAGCACTGGAAGGCCATCTGGAAGTCCCAGGAGATCCACAACTACACGTACTGACGGTCCTCGCGGATCCGCGCATTCTCGGCGCGGAGCGCTCCGAGCCACGCTAGGTTGTCGGCGTGGCGCAAGCGCTGTGCGAGAACGATCATCCGTTGCGAGCGGGCGAGTCGCGCTGCCCCCAGTGCGGGGAGCGCATCAAGATGCAGTGGATGTCGGAGCGTTCACTCGACCCGCTGTTGGTCCGGACGGCCCGCGTCGCAACCGAGGAACCGCCGCGAAAGCCTCCGCTGGTTCTGGTCACGGTGTTGTTCGCCGCGGCGCTCGCCTCACAGATCCTCGCATGGCCAGATCACGACTGGTGGCGTCCGTTCGTGATCGCCGCGTTGGTGATCGGCTATGTCGGTGTCCTGTGGGATCGCTGGAAGACCTACAGAACACGCCGAGACGACCGGGCGCTTCTCGCCGAGTAGCTACGACGAACGCCCCGGCCGATGGCCGGGGCGCTCGCGATGTCGGTGTGGTCAGTCGACGACGACTTCGGGCTTCACGGAGAGGCGATCGGTCTCGTCGTGGATATCGGCCGCGAGCTCGCGCAAGCGCTCCTCGTGCTGGCGCGCGTGGTGACCGCAGAACAGCAGCTCACCTCCGCCGCCGAGCGTCACGCGGACATACGCCTGGGCGCCACAACGGTCACAACGGTCGAGCGCATCCAGAGGAGCGGTCGCGGTCAGTGTCGTCACGGTGACCTCGTTTCGTGTTCGGGGGCCTTCGCTGGAGTCAACATCCAATCACGGTTGATCTATTCCGTGGGTCGGTTGGTGACCTATCCCATACATACTCCCGGGCCAGGACAAATCGACGGAGGCGCGCCCACCACGCTCCGCGTGTCCCGGGGGCTCGCGACAGGGTGCGCGACTAGGCTGGAAGCCCGGCATCCCGGCGCATTCGCCGTGGACAGCACACAGGAGGCGGCACCATCGACAGCCAGGCGTACGACGCGCGCAATCTGCTCGTCCTCGAGGGGCTCGAGGCGGTGCGCAAGCGCCCCGGCATGTACGTCGGGTCCACCGACACTCGCGGTCTCATGCACTGTCTGTGGGAGATCATCGACAACTCGGTCGATGAGGCCCTGTCGGGTCACGGATCGCATATCGACGTCATGCTGCACGGCGACGGCTCGGTCGAGGTGCGCGACGAAGGCCGCGGCGTCCCGGTCGACACCGAGAAGAAGACCGGCCTCAGCGGCGTTGAGGTCGTCTACACCAAGCTCCACGCCGGCGGGAAGTTCGGCGGCGGCTCGTACAACGCCACCGGCGGTCTGCACGGCGTCGGCGCCTCGGTCGTCAACGCGCTGTCGGCGCGCATGGACGTCGAGGTCGACAAGGGCGGCTCCACCTGGGCGATGTCGTTCCAGCGGGGCGTGCCCGGCGTCTTCGACGGCGACGGCCCCGACAGCGGCTTCACACCCGACAACACGTTGCGCAAGATCGGCAAGGTCGCCAAGGCGCGCACCGGCACGCGGGTGCGGTACTGGGCCGATCCGCAGATCTTCATCAAGTCCGCCACGTTCTCCTACGACGAACTGGTCGGCCGCGCCCGGCAGACCGCGTTCCTGGTGCCGGGCCTCGAGCTGGTCATCCGTGATGAGCGGGCCGAGGAGCTGCACGAGGAGAAGTTCCGGTACGACGGCGGCATCACCGAGTTCTGCGAGTTCCTCGGCGCCGACGAGCCGGTGACCGACGTGATGCGGTTGTCGGGCGAGGGCACGTTCACCGAGACCGTGCCGATGCTCGACGGCAAGGGCCAGATGACCCCTCAGGACGTCGACCGCGATCTCGGCGTCGACATCGCGGTGCGCTGGGGCACTGGCTACGACTCCACGGTCGCCTCGTTCGTCAACATCATCGCGACACCCAAGGGCGGCACGCATGTGCAGGGCTTCGAGCGGGCCCTGACCAAGTCGTTCAACGAGGTCCTGCGGACCACGCGGCTGCTCAAGTCCGGCGATCCCGATGTCACGAAGGACGACGTCCTCGAAGGCCTGACGGCCGTCGTCACGGTCCGCCTGGCCGAGCCGCAGTTCGAGGGCCAGACCAAGGAGGTGCTCGGCACGCCACCGGTGACCCGCATCGTCAACCAGGTCGTGTCGCGCGAACTCAAGGCGTTCCTGACGTCGAACAAGACGGCGCACAAGGCCAAGGCGCGCCAGGTCATGCAGAAGGTCGTCGACGCCTCGCGTACGCGCATCGCCGCTCGCACGCAGCGCGACAACCAGCGCCGCAAGAGCGCGCTCGCCTCGAGCTCCCTGCCGGCCAAGCTGGCCGACTGCCGCAGTAACGACGTCGAGAAATCCGAGCTGTTCATCGTCGAGGGCGATTCGGCGCTCGGCACCGCGAAGGCGGCGCGTGACTCCGAGTTCCAGGCGCTGCTGCCGATCCGCGGCAAGATCCTGAACGTACAGAAGGCCACGGTGGCCGACATGCTCAAGAACGCCGAGTGCTCGTCGATCATCCAGGTCGTCGGCGCCGGGTCGGGACGCACCTTCGACCTCGAGGCCGCGCGCTACGGCCGCATCATCTTCATGGCCGATGCCGACTCCGACGGCGCGCATATCCGCTGCCTGCTCGCCACGCTGTTCTACCGCTACATGACCCCGCTGCTCGAGGCCGGGCGAGTGTTCACCGCAGTGCCGCCGTTGCACCGCATCGAGCTGACGAACCCCAAGAAGGGGCAGGACAAGTACGTCTACACGTACTCAGATCCCGAGCTGCAGCGCAAGCTGGCCGAACTGCAGCGCAAGAACATCCGCTGGAAGGACCCGGTGCAGCGCTACAAGGGCCTGGGTGAGATGGACGCCGACCAGCTGGCCGAGACCACGATGGACCCGCGCCACCGCACCTTGCGCCGTCTCACGGTCGACGACGCCGCTGACGCCGACTCGGTGTTCGAGCTGCTGATGGGCAACGAGGTCCCGCCGCGCAAGGAGTTCATCATCGCCGGCGCCTACGAGATCGACCACGAGACGATCGACGCGTGACGAAGGCGTTCTGCGCCTGAACTCCCGCGTCCGCCTGCCGGTCTCACGCGAGCCAGCACCTCACCAGCGCCTACCCGTCGCTCGTTCCTCGCGACTGGCGACCGGGGTCAGGCGACCTGCTTGAGCAGGCCGGAGTCGACGTCGTAGAGGAAGCCGCCGACCTTGACGTTGTCGGGCACCAGCGGATGGCTGACGACCTTGTGGACATCGCCGGTGAGGGCGGCGGCCTGATCATCGATGACGCCGAGCGTCAGCCAGGAGGCGTCGGTGCCGGTGGCCGCGCCGATCTTGGCCTGGAGCTCTGCCTCCGGCGACGACGCCATGGCGCAGCGCGTGTGCTCCACGATCAGGACGCGGTCGACGTTGAGCGCGGCGATGCTGAGCACGATCGCCTTCAAGACGTCGTCGGTGACGCGGCCGCCGGGATTGCGCAGGAACTTGGCGTCGCCGGGCTTCAATCCGATCATGCCGAGCGGGTCGAGCCGGGAGTCCATGCACGTCACCATCAGGACACCGGCCTGGGCGACGCCGTCGAATCCGGACAGGTCGAAGCTCTCGGCGTAGGTGCGGTTGGCAGCGAGGAGATCGTCGAAGTCAGTCACGTTTTCAAAGTAGACCTGTCCTGGTGCGCAGTCCGCAGCAGGGTGGCCGCGAGCGCCGCGGCGATCACGGCGCAGACCGCGGCGCCGACGAACACGGCGTGCAACTGAGTGATGCCGGCGCCACGGACGGCATCGCGGTAGGCCTGGCACAGCTCGGCCTTGCCGCCACACAGATCCTCGGCCGCCGGGATCTTCGCGGACGCGGAGTAGAAGGCGCGCAGGCCGATCGTCGTGAGCGCCGAGATGCCCAGCAGCATGCCGATCATCCGCGCGACGATCAGGAGCGCCGAGGCAACGCCGTGGACGGCGCCGGCCGTGTGCTCCAGCAGCGCGGCGTTGACCGGTGCGATCGCCACGCCGAATCCCAGGCCCGCCGCGATCAGCGAGACGGTCTCGAGGCCATGGTGCAACGACTGCGCGTCCCAGGTCGACATGTGCCAGAACGAGGCGGCACTCACCAGCATCGCGACTGCCGTGAGCCAGGACGCCGGAAGCCGGCGTAGGAGCCAGCCGCCGAGGACGGCACCGATCGGCAGGGCGATCAGGAAGCGCACCAGGACCAGCGCGGCGTCCAGCTGTGAGTCGCGGTAGACCGTGAGCCGGGCGAAGAACGGGATATCGACCAGGGCCGCGATGAGGGCGGCGCCCACGAAGAACGAGACGACGAGCGCGCCCCACGCCGGCCGGGCTCGCAGAGCGCCTCGGGGGAGGATCGGATGCCGCGCGGTGCGCTGACGCCACCAGAAGCCGGTCAGCGCGAGGACAGCCACGGGGAGCAGCCAGCGGGCGGCCGGCGAGATCGCGGTGCGTTCGGGTTCGGCCGACGCGAACGCGACGATCACGGCACCGAGCGCCGCCGTGAGGAAGCCCGCCCCGAGCAGGTCCGTCTCGGCAGCGATCTGCCGCCAGGACCGCCAGTCGACGAGTGGACGGCGCGCGGTGGCGAGTCGCAGCAGCACCAGCACGATCAGGCCGTACAGCGTCAGCGCGAGCGGTGTCAGCCAGCGGGAGTCGCCCGTGACCGGCAGGAAGGCCAGTCCCGAGGTGACACCGGAGGTCAGGCGCTCGGGCTCGGCCATCACGAGCGCGAGCGCCGCGACGGCCAGGGTCGTCAGGATCAGGCCGATGATGTCGAAACGTCCCTCACGAGGAGGAGGCTCGGCGAGACCAGGAGGACCTGCCGCCCTGCCGTCGCGTCCGCGCAGCGCCAGGATCGCGGCCATCAACACCAGGCCGACCGCACCGTTGAGCCAGAAGATGTCACGCCAGGTGCCGAAGGCGAGCACGACCGCGCCGTACAGCGGACCGAGCACGCTGCCCAGTTCCTGGACGGCGCCGACGATGCCGAGCGGAAGGCCACGTCGTTCGGCCGGCCACAGATCGGCGACGAGCGCCAGCGTCGGTGGGATCAGGCCGCCGCCACCGATGCCCTGCACCAGCCGGCCGATCACGATGCTGTCGAGGTCGTAGCCGGTCGCGGTCACGACCGAGCCGATCGCGAACACCACGAGCGAGCCCAGCAGGACCGGGATCCGGCCGCGCAGATCCGAGATGCGGCCGATCAGCGGCAGGATCGCGACGTAGCCGAGCAGGAAACCGGAGATGATGGGGGCGCCGCGCTGCAGCTCGTCGATGCCCAGGCCCGATGCCGTCATCATGTCGGGCAGTGCCAGCACCACGACGTAGGTGTCGGCCGCAGCGAAGGCGATGGCCACCGCGGCCAGACCCAGCAGCCATCGCGAGGATCGGGGGATGTCCCGCGTGGGATCGGCCCCGGCGCTCGTGCTCACCGCTTCGGCGGCTCGATCGTGCTGGCGTCGTCGTTGGCGGTGAGCTTGACCCGGTAGGTGACGTCGGCGGCACCGGGATAGAACGGGCCCTTGATCGAGGCGTCCTGCAACACGTCGTCGTCGGTCAGCCGATAGCTGACCGTGAACGTGCCGTTGGCGTCGGCCGACGGCAGGAACCGGTGCACCACGTCGCCGGGCAGCGTGCCTTTGATCGTGGTGAGCACGTCGCGACCGTCGCGAGACTTGCCGTCGTCCTTCAACTTCTCGGTCTTGACCAGGATGACGGGTAGCCCGTCGCCCTTCGCGCCGAGCAGGATCGCGGGATCGGGCGCATGCAGGGTCTTCGGATCGATGGTCAGGTAGACCGGTGCCAGATCGGTCTTGGCCCAGACCTTGCCCTGCACCGCGACGACCTCGGCCTTGATCGTCGAACCTCCCGAGATCACGTCGACCTGGCCCTCGAACGCGGCCTCGGCCGCGGTCTCGCCCTGGTAGCCACGCCCCTTCGCATGCGCCAGCCCGGTGATGCCGTCGGGCAGGGAGTCGGTGCTCAGCGAGATGGTGAGTGCGTCGGCGTCGGTGATGTGCTGCTGAGCGGCAGCGAGGCGATCGCTCAGTCCGCCGCCGTTGTCGGTCTTGTCGTCATTGCCGGAGCACCCCGTCAGCAAGGCGAAGGTCGCGGCGATGGCGACCAGGACAGCGGCTCGTGAGGTACGCACGGGGTTCAGTCTGTCATGGTGGCGGCGTCACGTCGTGGAGACGGAACCGCGTGACGCCTGTGCATCGGTGCCGCCGCCTGGCGTCGACGCTGCGAGGTGCTGCCTGAGTGAATTGGCGACCTGAGTGCGGGTGGGCGGTGCGAAGTTCGGTGTGATGCGACGAGATGACAGATTCCATGCGGTGATAACAGGAAGCTTCCTGTTATCACTGCATGTTTCCCAGGGGATCCTGGGAAACTTCTGGTCAGCCCGCCGCCGTGTTGGGTGCCCCGGAGACAGCCAGGATCGGCTGGGCGGCCGGCACACCGGACGCGTCGCGGCGTTCGTCGGGTTCGGGCAGTTCGACGGGGCTGCCGCTGGTCGCGCAGGCCATCGGGGTACCGTCGCCGATCCAGGCCAGGATCAGCGCGTCCTCGCCCTTCAGCAGACGCTGGCACCGCACACCGCCGGTGGCGCGGCCCTTGCTCGGATAGATCGCCAACGGACTGACCTTGACCGCGCCGTTCTGGGTGCCCGGCAGGGCGTCACCGGAGCCGGCGACGGTGACGAGTGCCGCGGTGTCGATGTCGCGGATCGCGCCGAATGCGACGACCCGCTGACCGTCGCCGAGCTTCACGCCGGCGACGCCACCGCCGCCGCGGCCCTGAGGCCGGACGAGATCGGCCGAGAAATGCAGAAGCTGCGCATCGGAGGTGACGAACGCGAGTTCCTCGTCACCCGTCGACAACACGGCGGCGCCGATCACGACATCGTCGTCGGCCAGCGAGATGACATCCCACTCGTCGCGGGTCAGGTGATCGGGCTTGACGCGCTTGACGACACCCTGACGGGTCGCCAGGGCGATGCCCGGGCCGTCGTCGGTCAGCGGCATCAGCGCCAGGGGAGCGGCGCCGCCGAGATCGAGCAGTTCGGTCAGCGGTACCCCGCCCTGCAGATTCGGCGAGGTGGCGGTGGGCGGCAGCGCCGGCAGGTCGAGGACGTTGAGTCGCCGGACCGTCCCGGCGGACGTGAGGAGGCCGATCTCACCGCGTGCGGTGGTGCGGACGGCACTGCGAATCGTGTCGTGCTTGACCCGGCGTCCGATCTCTCCGAACTCGGAGTCGTCGGAGGTCCGGGCCAGCAGCCCGGTGGCCGACAGCAGCGCCCAGCAGGGATCGTCGGCGACCTCGACCGAGGCGGTGGCCGCGGTGACGGCCTGGCCGGCCGACTCCAGCAGGACCGTGCGGCGCGGCGTGCCGAACCGCTGCGCGATCTCGTCGAGCTCATCGCCCACGACCTGGCGCAGCACAGCGTCGTCGCCGAGGATCTCGTCGAGCCGCTCGATGGTGCGGCGCAGCTCCTCGATCTCCTTCTCGATCTCGATCCGGTCGGTGCGGGTCAGGCGACCGAGCGTGAGCTGCAGGATGTACTCGGCCTGCGGCTCGGTGAGGTCGAACACCGAGATCAGGCGTTCTTTGGCCTCGCCGCGGTTCTCGCTGGAGCGGATCAGCTGGATGACCTCGTCGATGTCGACCAGGGCGAGCAGCAGGCCCTCGAGCAGATGGAGCCGGTCGGCGGCCTTGCCACGCCGGAACGCGCTGCGGCGGCGGACGACGTCGAGCCGGTGCTGCAGGAAGACCTCGAGCAGTTCCTTGAGGCCCAGCGTGCGCGGCTGACCATCGACCAGCGCGACGGCGTTGATGCCGAACGACGTCTCGAGCGGCGTGGTCTTGTACAGCTGCTCCAGCAGCACCTCGGGGACGAAGCCGTTCTTGACCTCGATGACCAGGTTGAGGCCCTTGTGGCGGTCAGTGAGGTTCTTGACGTCGGTGATGCCCTGCAGCTTCTTGGCCTCGACCAGTTTCTTGATGGCCTCGATGACCTTCTCGGGGCCCACGTTGTACGGCAGCTCGGTGACCACGATGCCCTTGCGCCGCGCCGTGACGTTCTCGATCCGGGCGGTGGCGCGCATGCGGAACGGCCCGTTGCCGGTGGCGTAGGCCTCGCGAATGCCGTCGAGCCCGACGATCTTGCCGCCGGACGGCAGATCGGGGCCCGGGATGAAGCGCATCAGGTCGTCGAGATCGGCCGCGGGCTGCTTGATCAGGTGACGCAGCGCCTGGACCACCTCGACCAGATTGTGCGGCGGCATATTGGTGGCCATGCCCACCGCGATGCCGGTGGTGCCGTTGACCAGGAGGTTCGGGATCGCCGCGGGGAGCACGGTCGGCTCGGTCTCGCGCCCGTCGTAGTTGGGCTTGAAGTCGACCGTGTCCTCGTCGATCGACGCGGTCATGGCCTCGGCCGCCTCGGCCATGCGGATCTCGGTATAGCGCATGGCGGCGGGCGGATCGTCCTGCGAGCCGAAGTTCCCGTGCCCGTCGGCCATCGGCAGGCGCAGGGCCCACGGCTGCGCGAGACGGACCAGCGCGTCGTAGATGGCCGAGTCGCCGTGGGGGTGGAAGCGGCCCATGACCTCGCCGACCGGTCGCGCGCTCTTGACGTGACCGCGGTCGTGCCGCAGACCCATGTCGTCCATCGTGTAGAGCAGGCGGCGCTGCACGGGCTTGAGACCGTCGCGCGCATCGGGCAGCGCCCGCGAATAGATGACCGAGTAGCCGTACTCCAGATAGCTCGAGCGCATCTCGACCGAGATATCGGTGTCGATGATGTGCTCGTCGAAGTCGTCGTCGACCGGCTTGCTCGTGCGCGCCATGATCCCCTCTCCGGAACCGGGAAAACCGCCGTGACCATTCTCGCCGCTTGCACCGGCGTCGCGTGGCTGCCACGCCGCCCTCCCGGCAGCCGGTGTTCGATAGATTGGTCTCGTGACCAGTGAGTCTGCTGCCGGTGAGCCCGTCGAGGTGCGTCACTGGGAGGCCGACGTGCTGCTGAAGGACGGCCGGGTCGCCCAGTTGCGGCCGATCCTGCCCGACGACGCCCAGCGGCTCGTCGACTTCTACGCGCGGGTATCGGAGGAGTCGAAGTACTTCAGGTTCTTCGCGCCGTACCCGACGCTGTCCGATCGCGACATCCAGCGCTTCACCCGCGTCGACCACGACCGTCGTGTCGCGTTCGTCGTGACGATGCACGGCGACATCATCGGCGTCGGCCGCTACGACGCGCCCGACGACGAGTCGTATACCGCGGGCGAGGCCGAGGTGGCGTTCCTCGTCGAGGACGCGCACCAGGGCCGCGGCGTGGGTCAGCTGCTGCTGGAGCACCTGGCCCAGGCGGGTCGCGAACGCGGCATCCGGCGGTTCGTCGCCGAGGTGCTGCCGGCCAATCAGCGGATGCAGCAGATCTTCCGCGAGATGGGCTACACGGTCGACGGCACGCTCGACGGCGGCGTCCAGCGGCTCTCGTTCGCCCTCGACCCCACCGACACGTCGATCGGCGTGATGCAAGCGCGCGAGCAGCGCGCCGAGGCGGCGTCGATCGCCCGCATCTTCTCGGCCCGCAGCGTGGCCGTGGTCGGCGCCAGCCGCCGCGCGGGCACCATCGGTCAGGCGATGGTTCGCAATCTGGTGATGGGCGACTACAGCGGCACCGTCTACGCCGTGAACTCGGCCGCCGAGGCCGTCTCCGGGCTCCCGGCCTACAAGACGGTGCAGGACATTCCCGGCGACGTCGACATCGCGATCGTCGCGGTGCCCGCCGAATCGGTGTCCGATGTGCTGCTGGACTGCGCCGCCAAGGGCGTGCACGGCCTGATCGTGATCTCGGCCGGCTTCGCCGAGGAGGGCTCCGAGGGTCGCAAGCGGCAGCGTGCCCTGCTCGGCCTCAGCCGCAGCTACGGGCTGCGCCTGATCGGTCCCAACTGCCTGGGCGTCATCAACACGGCACCGAGCCACCAGCTCAACGCCTCACTGTCGCCGGCCATGCCGCCGCAGGGCCGAGTCGGCTTCTTCTGCCAGTCCGGCGCGCTGGGCACCGCGATCTTGGAATCGGTGTCGCGACGCGGCCTGGGGCTGTCGACGTTCGTATCCGCCGGCAACCGCGCCGACGTGTCGGGCAACGACCTGCTGCAGTACTGGCAGGAGGACGACGCCACCGAGGTCGTGCTGCTGTACCTGGAGTCCATCGGCAACCCGCGCAAGTTCTCGCGCATCGCCCGGCGGGTGTCGCGCACCAAGCCGATCGTCGCGGTCAAATCGGGCGGCTCGACCCAAGGCGTGCCGATGGGGCACACCGTGGCACGCTCGTCCGCGCCGCCGGCCGCGGTCGACGCGATGTTCGGACAGGCCGGCGTGATCCAGGTCGACACGCTCGACGAGATGTTCGACGTCGCCCAGTTGCTGGCGCACCAGCCGTTGCCGCGCGGCAATCGCATCTCGGTGGTCGGCAACTCCGATGCCGTCTCGCTGATCGTCAGCGATGCCGCGCGCGCCGCGGGCCTGGTCGTGGCCGAGTCGGTGTCGCTCGGCGCCGATGCCGATGCCGACGACTTCGAGCTGGCCATCGAGTCGGCGCTCGCCGGCGATCATGCCGACGCCTTGGTCGCGATCTACGTGCCGCCCATCAACAACAGCGGCGACACCGTGGCCGATGTGCTCGCCGCGATCGGGGAGCAGTCCGACAAGCCGATCGTGTCGACGTTCCTCGGCAGCGAGGGCGTGCCCGAGCTGTTGCGCGTCCCCGACGTCGCCGGCGGCGCGGCCGGCCGCGGCTCGGTGCCCTCGTACTCCGCGCCGGAGTCGGCGGTGCGGGCGCTGGCCCGCGTCGTGCGCTACGCCGAGTGGGCGGCGCGCGATCACGGCGAGTTCCACGTCGCCGATGACCATCGCCAGGGCGACGCCCGCCAGATCGTGCGCGACGCCCTCAAGCAGGCTCCCCGTGGCGCGGTGTTGTCCACGCAGCAGGTGCAGGACCTGCTGGCCTGCTATGGCATCGACATGCTGACCTGGATCAACGTGCACGATGTCGAGGCCGCCGTCGCGGCGGGCGAGAGCCTCGGCTGGGACGTCGTGCTCAAGGCCGGCAGCGAGCACCTGCGTTCGCGGCCGGACCTGGCCCACGTGTGGCGCGAGATCCACAGCGCCGACGACATGCGCCGCGCCTGGGCGACCCTGACCGGCTGGACCGGCATGCGCAAGGGCACCAAGTTCTTCGTGCAGAAGTCCGCCCCCGACGGCGTCCAGGTGTCGTTCTCGGTCATGGAGGACGAACTCTTCGGGCCGCTGGTGTCGTTCGGGCTCGCGGGACCGCCCAGCGATCTGCTCGGCGATCGGGCCTACGGCATCCCGCCCCTCACCGATGCCGACGCCGCCGACATGGTGCGGCGCCTACGGTCGGCTCCGCTGCTGTTCGGCTACAAGGGCTCGGATCGCGTCGACGTCGACGCGATCCAGGACGTCATCGTGCGGCTGGCCGCCATGAAGGACGATCTGCCCGAGATCGCCGAACTCGACCTCGAGCCGGTCACGGTGCACACCGGCGGCATCATCGCGCTGAGCGCTCGCGCCAAGGTCGTGGCCAGCGCCGATCGCCGGCCCGAATGGTACGTCCGGCGCCTGAGCGAGGCCGCTCTCACGGGGGATACGCTGGCGTGATGGACGACCGACGCGACGAGCTGTTCTCCGACGTCTCTCGCAGTGGCTACTATCCCGAGATCGTCGCGCAGGGACTCGACGACGCGCTGGCCGACGAGCCCGTGCGCGACTACGTCCTGCAGCACGAGCCCACGTTCGACGGCGATCAGATCCGCCGCCACATGACGGTGCTGGTCATCACGCCGACCCGCCTGGTACTGGTGCACACCGATGAGCATCCCGGCGACGATCTCCTCCCGCGCCCCTACACCTCGACCTCGGCCGAAGCCGTCGGGCTGGGCCAGGTGCGCTCGGTCGTGGTCACTCGGATGGTCGCCTCCGACACCGGTCGGCTCGAGGAATCGGTCCTGACGATCTCCTGGGGCGGAGTCAGCCGCATCGAGCTCGAGCCGGCTCGATGCAGCGATCCGGATTGCGAGGCCGACCACGGCTACTCCGGCAGCCTGGCCGGCGACGACTTCTCGCTGCGCATCAGCGCGACGGCCGACGGCGGGGCCGCGGTCGAGCATCTCGTCGCCTTCGCCCGCACGCTGTCCGCAGCGACGGCCTCCGCCGCGCCGGCCGGTCGCCTGTGACCATCACGCTCCCGTCGGGCCTGCGCGGGCTCGACGGCCGCGCCACGATCGACCGGATCATGCCGTCGGTCGCTGCCGCGCTCGGAGTGCCGACGCACGCGGACACGCTGGGGCTGCCTGAGGCGCCCCGATATGTGGTGCTCCTGGTCGACGGCCTCGGCCTGGAACTGTTGCGCGATCATCCGCGCGATGCGCCGTTCCTGTCCGCGACGGGCGCGCTCGACGATGTCGTGTGCGGCATCCCGTCCACCACGGCGACGAGCCTCACGTCGCTGGGCACCGGCGCGCGGCCGGGAGAGCATGGCCTGGTGGGTTACACGTGCCGGGTGCCCGAGACCGGGCAGCGGATGAACTTGCTCAAGTGGGATCAGCCGGTCGATCCGCTGCAGTGGCAGCCGGTGCCGACGGTGTTCGAGCAGATCCAGGATGCCGGCATCGCCTCGTCGTCGGTGAATCAGGCGAAATTCGCCGACACGGCGCTCACGATCTGCAGTCAGCGCGGTGTGCCCTTCCACGGCGTGGAGTCGATCCACGAACGCCACGACGTGGTGCTCGATGCGGTCGAGTCGGCCGAGCGGTCGATGACCTACGCCTACGAGTCGCGGCTGGACTTCACGGGACATGGCAAGGGTACGGCTTCTCCGGAATGGCGAGACATGCTGCGCACCATCGACCGCGAACTCGAGGACCTGCGTCGTGACCTGCCGGCGGATTGCGTCTTGGTCGTCACGGCCGATCACGGCATGGTCGACCTGCCGGCCGACGGACGGTTCGATGTCGATGCGCATCCAGAACTGCTCGACGAGGTGGTGCTGCTGGCGGGGGAGGCCCGGTTCAGGCATCTGCACACCCGGTCGGGCGCAGCCGACGAGGTGGCGGCGCTGTGGCGTGCTCGGCTCGGCGACCGCGCGGTGGTCGTGACGCGCGACGAGGCCGAGGCGGCCGACTGGTTCGGCCCGATCGAACCACGCGTCCGGGGACGCCTGGGTGACGTCATGGTGGCGTCACTCGGCGATTTCGCCGTGTTCTCCTCGAGGGAGTTCGCGATCGAGTTCAAGATGACTGGCTTCCACGGTTCGATCACCGACGCCGAGCTGCGCATCCCGGTGGTCGTCGCGTGAGCGGAGCGATGCATGGCTGATCTGAACTTCTACTCCGGCACGATGGACTGCGGCAAGTCCACGCTCGCGCTGCAGATGGACCACAACCACCGTGCACGAGGACGTGAGGGCCGGGTCTTCACATCGCACGACCGAGCCGGTGAGGCGCGACTGTCCAGCCGCCTCGGGCTCGAGGTCGACGCGATCGAGGTCGACCTCGCATTCGACTTCTGGCGCTACACGGTCGATCAGCTGACCCAGGGCGGCCGGATCGACTATTTCGTGTGCGACGAGGCGCAGTTCTACACGGCTCTGCAGATCGACCAATTGGCCAAGGTAGTCGATGAACTGGACATCGATGTCTTCGCGTTCGGCATCATGACCGACTTCCGCACCCGGCTGTTCGAGGGATCGGCGCGCTTGATCGAGTTGGCCGACCGGGTGCACTCCCTGCAGGTCGAGGCGCTGTGCTGGTGTGGCGAGCGAGCCACCCACAATGCGCGGACCGAGGACGGCGAGATGGTCACCGAGGGCGAGGTCATCGTGGTCGGCGATGTCGAGGATCCGGACAGACCGGAGCCCCAGATCGGCTACGAGGTGCTGTGCCGGCGCCACCACCGCCGCCGGATGACGGCCGTCGCCGCGCGAGCGGCCGCCCTGTCGCCCGACGTCCTCCCGTTCGACTGACGAGACGAAGGGCTCGAGCGAGTTCTCCGTCTCACCTGCGCCTTCCCGCCGTCGGTCGCTGAGCGACCTTCCGGCTGGCGACCGGTGGGGGCGCTACCGTCGGTCGCCAGTGAGGAGCGCTAGCGACGAGCGGGTAGGCGGCCTGCCGAGGTACCGGATCGAGTGAGCACGGACATCTCCGCAACGCCTCACACGCGGTATCAGTCCTGGCGATCGCCGAACATGATCTCGTCCCAGCTGGGGACGCGGCGGCGCTCGTGACGCTTCTTGGACTGCGGCGACGAGGCGTCGGGGACAGCGATGTCATGTTCGATGACAGCGTCCTCGAGGTGATCGCGCAGATCCTCGTCGATGGTCGGCTCGTCGTCGTCCTGTTGGGCCATCACCGTCTGGGCCCGGCGGTCGCGGGCCTCCTTGAGCGACGAGACCGGCGGATAAGGATCGGCCTGGTCGAGCAGCGACTCCGCGGCGGCGATGTCGAGGGGCAGGTCCAGATCGAGCTCGAGCTCGGCCGTGGGCTGGGCCGGCTCGTCGGCGGGGGCGTCCACCTCGGCCTCGGGTTCGGCCGGTGCGGCGGCCGCCTCCTCGCGGATCGCGTCGGCGAGAGCCATGTCGGGGGACTCGGGCAGGGCGAGGTCGCCGATCAGATCATGCGCGATGTCGTCGGCCGGCACCACGTAGCGTCCGGCGACGTCGTACAGGAAGGTGGCTGAGGCATCGCCGCCGGGGAGCGTGGCCAGCACGGTCCAGCGACCGTCCTCGCGGCGGAACGCATCCCAGGCGACGTCGTCGGGCGACTGATTGCGTGCCCGCAGGGCGTCGTCGACCAAGGCATCGAGGGGCAGGCCGGCGCCGGTGGCGTGCTTGCGACGGACCGTGGTGCGGCGGGCCTGTTGAGCCATGAACTCACGTTCGTCGAGCACCGGTCCGGCGAACGGCTCGATCTGGGCGAGGTCCATTCCGGTGGCGTCGGCGACGCCGGCCGGCGACTCGCCACGGCGAATCCGGGCCTGGATCTCACGGGGCGTCAGCGTTGTTTCCATGGGCTGCTCCGAACCGGTGGAGTCGTTCGGCACGGCGGAACCGGCAGGTCCGCTCGTTGGCTGGGAACGCGAGGCGAGAAGATCTTCGACGACCTGGTCGTCGAGCGGCGCGTGGAACTGCTCGCCGGTCGAGGGGTCGCGCACGACCAGGAATCGTCGGTCGTCCGTGAGACCGTCGACGCCGAGCTCGCGCATCTCGCCTCCTGTGCCGTTTGGTCCCCGCAGTGCTGCAGGTGGCCTACGGCCATCGTAAGGACGCGGCCACGCAATTCCGGGGAGGAATCTCCGGCGTGGCGTGGCTGTGTCTCGGTCAGGGCGCGAGCACGTCGTCGAACGACGGGTCGTGATTGCCGAAACGATGGTTGGTGATGCTGACCGCCTGCTCGAGCAGGAACGGCAACAGCTCGACTCGTCCGGCCCAGGTGACGGGCCCGTCGTGGACCGCCACATCCGGGTCGCCGCCCAGGGCGGCGGCGAGTTCGGCGCCGCCACGACCTACGAGACGTACCCGGGCAGGACGTTCGTCGGCCATCCGCTTGAGCCATTGCGAGCGCTCTTCGACGCGTGCGGTGATGCCGGCGACGGCCGGCAGCTGCGTCGCGCTGCTCAGCTCGAGCGTCGCCCCGGAACGCAGGCCCGCGGCGACGACCCGCAGGACGTCGAGCAGGGGGGCCTCGTCGGCGCGGATCGCGACAGCGGCGGGGCGGTAGCGGAAGATATTGCGCTCGACGCCCAGGTGGCTGACGTCCTTGGCGACCCCGAACTCGCGACTCCACGCGACTTCGTCGGACGTCGCGGCTGCGAGCAGATGGGCCTGGTCGGCATCGGACAGGTGGGCGGCGGCATCGTCGACCAGACGCTTGACCGGCGCCGACAGGCAGGACGGATCGGCGGCGCGCCGCACGGGGCGCCGTGACCAGGTGCCGAGATGAGCCAGGAAGTTCGGACCGCCGGCCTTGGCCGAGGCTCCGACCGACGAACGCTTCCAGCCGCCGAACGGCTGTCGCTGCACGATGGCGCCGGTGATGCCGCGGTTGACGTAGAGATTGCCGGCCTGCACGCGGTCGATCCAGGTCTCGACCTCGCGCGGGTCCAGGGAGTGCAGACCCGCGGTGAGGCCGTAGTCGGTGGCGTTCTGCCACGTGATCGCCTGATCGAGCGATTTGGCGTGCATCAGCCCGAGTACCGGCCCGAAGTACTCGGTGCGATGGAACTCACTGCCCGGACGGACGCCGTCGCGGATGCCGGGGGACCACAGGCGGCCCGAGTCGTCCAGCGGCCGGGGCTCGAGCAGCCATGACTCGCCGGGGCCGAGCTCGGTCAGCCCCGACAGCAGCTTGCCCTGGGGCGGCTCGATGACCGGGCCCATCGTGACCTCCGGATCGTCGGGCAGGCCGACTTTCAGGGACCGCACGGCGTCGACGAGCTGGCGGCGGAAGCGCTCGGATCGTGCGACCGATCCCACCAGGATGCCGAGGCTCGCGGCGGAGCACTTCTGTCCCGCGTGGCCGAAGGCGCTGCGCACCAGATCGGCGACGGCGTGATCCAGGTCGGCCGATGGCGTGACGACGAGGGCGTTCTTACCGCTGGTCTCGGCCAGCAGTCGCAGATCGGGCCGCCACGAGCGGAACAGGTGGGCGGTGTCCCAGCCCCCGGTGAGCAGCACCTGGTCGACATCGGAGTGCATCACCAGGGCCTTGCTGAGGGGGCCTTCGTCGACCGACACCAGGCGCAGGACGTCACGCGGCACGCCGGCCTGCCACAGGGCCTCGACCATGACCGCCGCACACCGCTGCGATTGCGGTGCCGGTTTGATGATGACCGCGCTGCCGGAGGCGAGAGCCGACAGGGTCATGCCGGCGGGGATCGCCACGGGGAAGTTCCACGGAGGGATCACGACGGTCAGCTGACGCGAGGTGAACGCAGCCCCGTCGACGGCCTCGAGACGACGGCATGACTCGGCGTAGTAGTGCGCGAAGTCGATGGCCTCGCTGACCTCGACATCGCCCTCGGCGATGGTCTTGCCCGTCTCGGAGGCCATCACCGAGACGAGATCGGAGCGGCGTTGTTCGAGGGCGCGGCCGGCCTCGTGCAGGATCCACGAACGGACGTCGGCGCCGCGGGCGGCCCAGATCGCTCCGGCTTCGCGCGCGTGAACGATCGCGCTCTCGAGACTGGCCGGGCCGTGCACGCGACCGGCTTTGACGGTGTCGGTGCCGATCTGGGTGTACGTCGAGCGGTCGAGAGCGCGGCGCCCCCACGCTCGATTGGCCGCGAGGGAGGGATCGGTGTCAGGCGTGTTGACGAAGCGGGAGCCGATCTCGACCCGCGGCGGGGGCGTGGTGTCGTTGCGGTCCTGGACGCGGAACGACGCGGGCCGGGCCTGGTCCGTCAACTCGATCGAGTCGAGGAAACGACGGGTCTCGCGGGCGAACAGCTCCGGATCGCGATGCAGGTCGAACGCGGCCGACAGGAAGTTGTCGGGGCTGGCGTTCTCCTCGAGTCGTCGCACGAGATAGGCGATCGCGACGTCGAACTCGGCGGGGTCGACGACGGGGGTGTACAGCACCAGCGATCCGCCGACCTCGGCGCGCACGGCCTTGACCGCACCGGTGCCCATGCCGAGCAGCATCTCGAACTGGACCTGGTCGCGGACCCCGCGGTCGCCGGCGAGCAGCCAGGCGTAGGCGATGTCGAACAGGTTCTGTCCGGCGACGCCGAGGTGGATCGCGTCGGCGCGCTCCGGTGTCATGGCCCAGTCGAGGACGCGCTTGTACGAGGCGTCGGTCTCGGCCTTGCTGCCCCACGTCGCGAGCGGCCATCCGTGGAGCTTCGCGTCGACCCGCTCCATCGCGAGGTTCGCGCCCTTGACGACGCGCACCGTGATCGGTGCTCCACCCGCGGCGCGACGCTGAGCCGCCCAGGACTGCAGTCGCTGCATGGCGCCGAGTGCATCGGGCAGATACGCCTGCAGCACGATGCCCGCCTCGAGGTCGGGGAACCGGTCGAGCACGGTGGTGAAGACGGCGATGGTCAGATCGAGGTCGTGGTACTCCTCCATGTCGAGATTGATGAACGTGCTGCGCCGGTGGTCGTGCTCGGCCCGGCTCGCGCGTTCGTACAACGGAGTCAACTGCTCGACGACGCGCGCGACCGATTCGTCGAAGGCCCACATCGACAGCTGGCTGGCCACCGACGACACCTTGACCGACACGTAGTCGACGTCGTCGCGATCCAGGAGCGTCAGGACGCGGTCGCGACGGCGAGCGGCCTCGGATTCGCCGAGGACGGCCTCGCCCAGCAGATTCAGGTTGAGACGGTCGCCACCGGACCGAAGTCGCCGGATGGATCGGCCGAGCTTCTCGGGCCGGGCGTCGACGACGAGGTGCCCGACCATGCGCCGCAGGGTGCGTCGCGCGGTCGAGACGACGAGGCTGGGGGCGACGCGCGAGGTGATGGCCCCGACACGCAGCAGGAGCCGCTGGGTCCAGGGGAGGAACGCGGGCAGTCGTCGTGCCAGGCGGCGCAGATTGGCCGCTGCGACGCGCGGGTCCTCAGGGCGGATCACGCGGTCGACGAACCCGATCGTGAACTCCAGTCCGTCGGCGTCCTTCAACAGGTTCGAGAGTCGGCGGGCCGACTTGTCGGGGCGGTGTCGTCCGGACTGACGAGGGTCGATCCAGGTCCGCACCAGCTCGATGCTTCGTTCGGCAAGGGTGAGATCGCTCATCAGGGCCCTCAGCCTAGTGGACCCGAGCGGTCGCGCGGGGCGATGTCGCCGAGGTCGTGCTGTCGATGTCACCTGAGGGGAAGCCCCTTCATCTGCGGTGAGGCGTAGATGGTGTTCACGACGGTGCCGTCGAGCCAACGGGTCAGCCGTTGAGCCTCGCGTTCCAGGGCGCGAGTGGCGTCGTGGTCGAGGTCGTCGGGGCGTCGCGGCACGACCTGGACCACCCCGTCGGAGTCCTGGACCCAGCAGCCGACGATGCGGCCGTCCCACCAGGCGGTCGTGCCGCCGTTGCCGGCGCGGTCGAACAGATACGGCACATCGTCGAGACGCAGATGGAAGTCGCGCTGCTTCCAGCCCATCGTGGTGGGGTCGAGTGCTGGGAGCAGCGCGGCCCATGGCTCGACCGGATCGACCGGATCGACGTCGTCGGCCAGGACGTAGCCGATGTCGCCGGAGTCGAGCGAGACCTCGACGGCTCCGACGGCGGCCAGAGCATGGCGCACGATGGACTTCGTGGCACCCAGCCACCAGACGAGATCGGCCTCGGTGCCTGGCCCGAAGCTCCGCAGCCATCGGCGGACGAGTTCGGCGTAGCCGGCGTCCGGTTCGAGAACAGGCGGGGCTTCGCCGCGGAGCCAGGACGCGGTGGACTCCCACAGTGGCCGGGACTGCCGCCAGTGGCTGTCGTTGTGGCCGCGCAGGATCGCACCGCGCGCGCCGGCGACCGTGACGACGCGGGAGGCGGCGGGACCCTCCTGGATCCACTTGCCACTGCCGAACATGATGCGCGACTCGAGGGCGGGCACGGCCTGTCGCAGCGCCGCGACGTCGAGACCGCTCGATCGTGCCAGCTGGGCGACGACCGCCTCGACCTGGGCGTCGACCCAGGCCGTGCCGTCGGCGCTGACCTCGGCGCGCTCGACGTCCTGGGCCAGCTTGCGGAGCTCGGTTCCGGCGACCCGTGCAGCGGCGCTTCCCCACGCCGCGCCGAGCAGATCGCGGGGGAACACGAAGAGGGTGCGCCGCATCGCCAGCTGCTTGACCAGGGTGCGGTCGTCGTACAGGGCGCGCTCGATGGCACCGACGTCGACCTCGTCGGTCCGAGCGTGCACGCTCAGGTACACCGTGGCGGCCTCGGTGGCGTGCAGGACCGTCATGGCACGGGTGGCGGTCACCGGATCCGCGACGCGATGATCGGGGTGGAGCGCATGCCGACGGGCCAGCCGGAAGCGTCGTTGGTCGTCGTCGATGTGCTCCACGCGAGCATCCTCGCAGGCGATCCCGACAAGGAGCTCGAGGGCGTGCATGGGACGATGACGACATGGGTGCTGAGGTCAGGACCGATGTCGACGTGCGGCCGTACGACGCGCTGCTACTGGTCTCGTTCGGCGGTCCCGAGGGGCCGGACGACGTGATCCCGTTCCTGGAGAACGTGACCGCCGGACGGGGTATCCCGCGCGAGCGGCTCGCCGAGGTGGGGGAGCACTATCACCTGTTCGGCGGGCGTTCTCCGATCAACGATCTCAATCGGGAGCTGATCGCCGCCATCGAGGCCGATCTCGCGGCCCACGGGGTCGAACTGCCGGTGTACTGGGGCAACCGCAACTGGGATCCGTACCTGCGCGAGACGGTGGAGCAGATGGCGGCCGACGGCGTACGCCGCGCGGCGTGCTTCCTCACCAGCGCCTACCGCTCATACTCCAGTTGCCGGCAGTACCGCGAGAACCTGTTCGCGGCGTCGAACGGCACCGGCGTCCGGCTGGACCGGCTGCGGCAGTACTTCAATCACCCGGGCTTCGTCGGCCCGTTCATCGAGGCGACGTCGCGGGCGCTGGCCGAGGCGCCCGCCGGCACGCACGTGGTGTTCGTGACGCATTCGATCCCCGACACCATGAACGAGGCCAGCGGCGGCCCTGACGTGGGGGCGTATCGACGCGAGCACGAGAGCGTCGCCGATCTGGTGGCGTCGGGCAGCGGAGCCGGGGCGTACAGCCTCGTGTACTGCTCGCGCTCGGGCTCGCCGCGGACTCCCTGGCTGGAGCCGGACGTGAACGACCATCTCGAGAAGCTCGCCGCCGAGGGGATCTCGTCGGTCGTGACGGTGCCGATCGGCTTCGTGTCCGATCACATGGAGGTCGTATACGACCTCGACACCGAGGCGGCTCAGACCGCGGATCGGCTGGGCATGCGATTCGTGCGCGTCGCGACACCCCAGAGCCATCCCGACTTCATCGCGATGATCCGTGAACTCGTGCTGGAGCGGGCCGCCGCCGAGCGTGGGGAGCGTCCGGATCGTCCGGCCCTCGGCGCCTGCGGCATCGCGCCCGATGCCTGTCCCGCGGACTGCTGCCTGAGCCCGGACACCGGCCTGCCGACGGTGCCGTGACCACCGTCGTCCGCAACACGCTGTTCGAGCTCGCCCGGCACGTGGGACTGGAAGCCGCCGAGTTGGTGAGGTCGTCTCGTCCGGCGGGCCGGGTCGACGTGGCGGCGACCAAGTCCAGTGCGACCGACGTCGTCACGGAGCTGGACCGCCGCACCGAGGACCTGATCCGCACACGCATCCTGGCCGCTCGTCCCGACGACGGGTTCGTCGGCGAGGAGGGAGACGACGTCCAGGGGACGAGCGGCGTGGAGTGGATCGTCGACCCGATCGACGGCACGGTCAACTTCGTCTACGGCATCGAGGCGTACGCGGTCGCGATCGCCGCGCGGGTCGACGGGCAGGTCGTGGTCGGCCATGTCGTCGATGTGCCGAACGAACGATCCTGGGGGGCGATCCTGGGCGAGGGCTCGTGGCGCCACGAGGCCGACGATCGACGTCCCCTGCGAGCCCCGCGTCCGGTGTCCGTCGCCCATGCCCTGGTGGCCACCGGCTTCAACTACGTGCCCGAGGTGCGCGAGCGGCAGGCGGCGGCCGTCGCGCGGCTGCTGCCCCGAGTCCGCGACATCCGCCGGATCGGCTCCGCGGCGATCGACCTGTGCGGTCTCGCGGAGGGCTTCTACGACGCCTACGTGGAACAGGGACTGCAGCCCTGGGACCTCGCCGCCGGAGGGCTGGTGGCGTCCGAGGCGGGGCTCCTGATCAGCGGTCTCGACGGTCCGCCGGACCACCGGCTCGTGATGGCTGCGCATCCCTCGATCGCGGAGGAATACTTCGAGCTCGTCCGCGCTTGTGGGTTCTAGGCATGGCCTCGGTCGATCAGTTGGACGCGTGTGACAGAATCTGGCCGACTTCGAATAACGACGAGGCCTGAAGAACCGAGGGAGAAACACAGAGATGGCGACCGACTACGACGCACCGCGCAAGACTGACGAGGATCAGTCCGAGGACAGCATCGAAGAGCTGAAGGCGCGTCGTCACGAGAAGAACTCGGGCAAGGTCGACGAGGACGAGACCGAGGCGGCCGAGTCGTTCGAGCTGCCCGGCGCCGATCTGTCCCACGAAGAGCTCGCGGTTCAGGTCGTGCCCAAGCAGAGCGACGAGTTCACCTGCTCGTCCTGCTTCCTGGTGCATCACCGCAGCCAGCTGGCCTCGGAGAAGAACGGCGTCCTGATCTGCCGCGACTGCGCGCTGTAGCCGACCTGCTGCACTGACGAGCCTGCGGGCGGTGAGCGTGTGCCGTATTCCGGACGGCGCGGTGCGGCTGTTCCGTATGAGTCCCCTGGATGGGGAACGGACTCACCGCTTCAGGTATCGATAGGGAACACGCTCACCGGCCCGTCAGGGTCCTACTTCTTTCCACGTGTCTTCTTCGGCGCGGCCTCGGCCTGCTCTTGCAGGCCGCCGGCCGGCGGATCGGCGAGTGGCTTCATGCCGGGCGGGAGTTCGCCGGTGGACCGGACCCAGTAGCTCGCGGTGCCGCGACGGATGCCGGTCTTGACCAGTTCGGTCACGCTGCCGCCCACGATCGCCCACAGCACGGCCTCGCGCGTCGACACCTCGGGGTGACGGCCGGTGGCCGGCGGCTGCTTGCCGGACAGGCCGCGCCAGGCGACCGCCGTGGCGCGGGTCGCGAGGGCTCCGCCGACCACGGTCGCGGCGCGGTCCATCAGCTTCCAGGTGCGCTTGCCCGCGGGCTTGCCCTTCTTCGGCTCGTCGGCCTGACGATCACGCTTCTTGGCCACGGTGGCTGATCTCCTCGGAATGGGCGGACGATGTGGTGACCGCGGTGTTGACGGCCGCCGCGAACTCATCGGGACGACGAGACGACACGAGCCAGTACGGAACCGGGTCGCCCGGATCGGTGACGCGCACGAGCACCCCGCGGTCGAGATAGGGGCGCGTGACCAGATAGGCCCGGGCGTCCGCCTCCACACCGAGGCGACGACGGTAGTCGTCGCGGTGCAGTGCCTCGGCCGGGCCGAGATGGGCCGCTTCGAGGAAGGCGCGGCCGACACGCAGACCCGTGGCGTCGCGCACGACGACGACCGATCCGTACCGCGCGACCGCGGCGACCGAGGCGACCAGGACGACCGCGAAGGTCACCGCTGCCGCTGCGCGCGTGGTGGCGACCAGGACGATCCACCCGAAGATCGCGGCGTTCACCAGGCAGCCGGCCCACCAGGTCGGGGGCGCCGAGAGTCGCTCGCGGTAGCTCGTCACATCTCCAGGGTAGTCAGAACGCGGGTAGGGTCGAGCGCATGCCCGAGATCTCGATCCGGCGGCTCGATCCGGAGCTGCCGCTGCCCGCGTACGCCCACCCCGGCGATGCGGGTGCCGACCTGCTCAGCACCGTGGATACGACGATCGCGCCCGGGGAGCGTGTCCTGGTGCCGACCGGCATCGCGATGGCCCTGCCCGACGGATACGCGGCGTTCGTGCAGCCGCGGTCGGGACTGGCATTGCGCCACGGGCTGTCGATCGTCAACACGCCCGGGACGATCGACTCCGGCTACCGCGGCGAGATCAAGGTCCTGCTGATCAACCACGATCATCACGACTCCGTGCGCATCGCCCGCGGAGACCGCATCGCGCAGTTGATCGTCCAGCGCGTCGAGCAGGTGACGTTCGTCGAGGCCGAGACGCTCGACGACACACGGCGCGGTGACGGCGGCTACGGTTCGACGGGCGTCCAGACAGTCACGGGAGGAAGCAACTGATGGCGATCCTGCGCCGTAGGAAGAACGAGGCCGACGATCCCGATCACGACGATCCGGGCACAGCGCCCGCGGGTGAGGACGAAACCGGCGACGACGCCCGCACGGTCGGCGCGACGCAGCCGAGGTCCGGGGGTCCCTGGGACGTCAGCGAGCGCGAGACCGAGGACGATCCGTCGTACGTCGATCTCGGAGCCCTGCGGGTCCGGGGCCGTCCCGGCATGGAGGTGCGCCTGCAGTCCGATGCCGACGACGATCGCATCGCCGCAGCGCTGATCGTCACGGAGGACTCGGCCCTGGAGCTGCGAGTGTTCGCGGGGCCGAAGTCGGCCGGCCAGTGGGACGTGGTGCGGGCCGATCTCGTCGAGGAGGTCGGCCGCCTGGAGGGCGCACAGGAAGAGGCCGAGGGGCCCTTCGGCACCGAGTTGCGCATCCGCATCCCGGTCACGCTCGATGACGGCCAGGAGGGCTTCCAGCCCAGCCGCATCGTCGGCATCGACGGTCCGCGCTGGATGCTGAGGGCGACGTTCCTGGGCCGCTCCGCGCTCGAGCCGTCCGATGACGACGTGCTGATCGATACGCTGCGCGACGTCGTCGTGGTGCGTGGCGCCGAGGCGATGCTGCCCCGCGAGGCGCTACTGCTGACGCCGCCCGAGACGGCGATCGTGCCAGGTGCCGAGCCGGACGCCGGCCCGGACGGCGGCTCCGAGTAGATTGGCGGGCATGGCACGTCTGCTCGGTCGCTCCCGTGATCGCCGTCTGATCAGCGAGGACGACGACGATCTCGAGCTCCAGGAGAGCGCCGTCGAGGCCGGATGCGGGCTGATCGTCACCTGTCGTGACCGCACCATGGTCACGATCCACGGCGAGCTGCGTTCGGTGACCCTGCGACCGGTCGACGGCGTCTCGGCCCTGGAGGCCGAGCTGTACGACGGCTCGGAGGCGGTCACGCTGATCTGGCTGGGCCGCCGGCGCATCGAGGGCATCGAGGTCGGCCGTCGACTCACGGCGCACGGTCGTCTCGGTCGGCGGCGCGACGAACGCATCATCTACAACCCGCGATACGACCTCGGCGCCTGATGACCGCTGAGATCCCGGCCTCCGGAGGCGAGATGCCGGCCGACTTCTCGACCGTCGAGCAGATCGTCCGCACGCAGCTGGCCAAGGCGCTCGGGGGCCGTCGTGGTGTGCTCGAGGGCGCGATCCCGACGGTCCTGTTCACGGTCCTGTTCCTGGTCACTCACGATCTGAGGACGTCGTTGGTGGCCAGTGTCGCCGTCGCGGTCCTCGCGGTCGCGGTGCGTGTGATCCAGCGTTCGACCGTCCAGTTCGCGCTCAATGCGCTGTTCGGCATCGCGATCGCCGCCGTCTTCGCGGCCAGAGCCGCGAACAACGGAGGCACGCCCGAGGACGCCGCGCGGGCGTTCTTCACGCCGGGTCTGATCTACAACGGTGGATATGCGGTCGTGCTGATCCTGACGATCGTGATCGGCTGGCCGCTGGTGGGTTTCCTGGTCGGGAGCGTGGCCGGGGATCCGACGGCCTGGCATCGCGATCGGCCGCTGGTGCGACTGTGTTCGCAGTTGACCTGGGTCTTGGCCGCGCCCTGCATCCTGCGGGTCGCCGTCCAGTTCCCGCTGTGGCTGGATCATCGCGTCGGACTGCTCGGCACCGCGAAGGTCGTGATGGGCTGGCCGCTGCAGGTGGCGGCGTTCGCGGCCATGGCGTGGCTGCTGGGCCGCAACCGCACGCCGGCCGACGCGGGAACCGTCGATGCGCTGACGGCCGAACCGGGGACCGCAATCGACGAAGGAGAACACGACCGATGAGTGCGTACTGGATCGCGATCTACCACGAGGTCACCGACGATCAGAAGATGGCGGCGTACGCGGAGCTCGCGCTTCCGGCGATCGAGGCCGGCGGCGGCCGGTTCCTGACGCGTGGTCTGCCCGAGCACACGTACGAGGCGGGCCGGGTCACGCGCACCGTCATGATCGAGTTCCCCGACATGGAGTCGGCCCGCGCGACCCATGACAGTCCCGCCTACCAGGAGGCGCTCATCGCGCTCGACGGAGCCGCCGTCCGCGACATACGCCTCGTCCCCGGCGCCTGACCCCTAAGCCGTTCCCGAACCCCGCCGGGGGTTCAGGCCTTGGGGGAGAGCAGGCGCGCGATGTCGGTCTCGGCGTGCTCGGTCGTGACGATGAGCAACTCATCGCCAGCTTCGAGCGACCGGTCCGGATCGGGTGTCTGGATCGTGGTGTCGCGCAGGATCGCCACCAGAGCGGCGTCCGCGGGCCAGGGCACCTCGTTGACACGCTTGCCGACGAACGGGGAGTGATCGGGCATCGTGAGTTCCACCAGATTGGTCTCGCTCTGCCGGAACGTGAACAGCCGCACCAGATCGCCGACCGTCACGGCCTCCTCGACGAGCGCCGACATCAGTCGTGGCGTCGAGACGGAGACGTCGACACCCCACGACTCGCTGAACAGCCATTCGTTGCTCGGGTGGTTGACGCGGCCGACCGTGCGAGGCACGGCGAACTCGGTCTTGGCCAGCAGCGAGGTCACCAGATTGGCCTTGTCGTCGCCCGTGGCCGAGATGACCACGTCGCACGATTCGAGCTGGGCCTCCTCCAGCGAGGACATCTCGCAGGCGTCGGCGAGCAGCCACTGGGCCTCGGGGACCAGATCGGAGCGGATCGAGGCCGGGGACTTGTCGATGAGCAGGACCTCGTGGCCGTTGCCGATGAGCTCCTGGGCGACCGAGCGGCCGACCGCGCCGGCTCCCGCGATGACGACGCGCATCAGCGGGCCTCCCGATCGTCGTGGCCAGGCCCGCCCTCGATCGCGCGATGGGCGGCGCCGGCGTCCTGCTCGAGCATGAAGACGCTCAGGTAGTCGCCCTCTTGGATCACGGTGTCGTCGGTGGCGATGACACCGGTGCCCAGTCGTCGAAGGAACGCGACGCGTGAGCCGGTGGCCGCCTCGAGCTCGTCGATGCGCTGCCCGATCCAGCCCGCGGGGGCGTAGATGGTGTCGAGCCGGACCTCGCCGCTCTGATCGCGCCAGGCCGGCTCGGTGCCGTCGGGCACGAGGCGGCGCAGCACCTGATCGGCCGCCCAGGGCACCGTGGCGACGGTGGGGACGCCGAGGCGCTCGTAGACCTCGGCACGGCCCGGATCGTAGATGCGGGCGACGACGTTGGTGACGTCGAACTGCTCGCGCGCGACGCGAGCCGAGATGATGTTGGAGTTGTCGCCGCTCGACACGGCGGCGAATGCGTCGGCATGCTCGATGCCCGCCTCGCGCAGCACGTCTCGGTCGAAGCCCATGCCTGTGACCGTGGTGCCCTGGAAATCGGGTCCGAGCCGTCGGAACGCGTCGGGATTGGAGTCGATCACCGCGGTCGAATGGCCTCGGGTCTCGAGGTTGCGGGCCAGGGCGGAGCCGACACGGCCACATCCCATGATCACGATGTGCACGGCACGACGCTACACCGCTCGGCTGATGCCCTCTCCCGGGTCTAGCATCGTCCCTCGTGAGCATCCTCGGGTCCGCGAAGCGGGCGCTGGTCGGCCGCAAGCTGCGCAGCACCCAGCTGGGCGAGACGCTGCTTCCCAAGCGCATCGCCCTGCCGGTGTTCGCCAGCGACGCGCTGTCGTCCGTCGCGTACGCGCCGGACGAGATCTTCCTCACGCTGTCGATGGGCGGACTGTCCGCCTATGCGTTCAACTGGAAGATCGGCATCGCCGTCGCGGTGGTGATGCTCACGGTCGTGGCGTCGTATCGACAGAACGTGCACGCCTATCCCTCGGGAGGCGGCGACTATGAGGTCGCGACCGTCAATCTGGGCCCCACGGCCGGACTCACGGTGGGCAGTGCGCTCCTGGTCGACTACGTGCTCACGGTGGCCGTGTCGATCTCCTCGGGCGTGCAGAACGCCACGTCCGCGCTGACATTCCTGAACGGTCACGAGGCGACGGCCGGAGCCGTGCTGGTCCTGATCCTGATGGCGATGAATCTGCGCGGCACCAAGGAGTCGGGCAAGGCGTTCGCGGTGCCCACGTACCTGTTCATGATCGCGGTCATCACGATGGGCGTCTGGGGCTACGCGCGCTATCTGTCCGGCAGCCTGCCGAAGGCGCCCAGCGCCGATCTGACCATCGCCCCCGAGGGCGCATACGAGAACGGCCTGGTCGGCATCGCGATGGTGTTCCTGCTGGCGCGGGCGTTCTCGTCGGGCTGTGCCGCGCTGACCGGTGTCGAGGCGATCAGCAACGGCGTGCCGGCGTTCCAGAAGCCGAAGAGCCGCAATGCCGCGACCACGTTGCTGATGCTCGGCACGATCGCGATCACGATGCTGATGAGCATCATCGTGCTCGCCGATCTGATGCACCTGCGCTATGTCGAGGATCCCGGCACCCAACTGCTGCGCGATGGCGTCCCGGTCGGCGACAGCTACGTGCAGGACACCGTGATCGGCCAGCTGGCCAAGGCGCTGTACGGCGAGACGCCCCTGTTCTACCTGACGATCGCGTGCACCGGCGTGATCCTGGTGCTGGCCGCCAACACGGCCTTCAACGGATTCCCGGTGCTCGGCTCGATCTTGGCGCGCGACGGCTATCTGCCGCGTCAGCTCGACACGCGTGGCGACCGGCTGGCGTTCAGCAACGGCATCATCCTGCTCGCCCTCGCCGCGGTGGCCCTGATCATCGCGTTCGACGCCCAGGTCACGAAGCTGATCCAGCTCTACATCGTGGGCGTGTTCGTCTCGTTCAACCTGAGCCAGCTCGGCATGATCCGGCACTGGACCCGGCTGCTGGCCGAGGAGACCGACCCGGGCGAGCGGTCCCGCATGCTGCGGTCGCGCGCGGTCAACGCCTTCGGTCTGGCGATGACCGCGACGGTGCTGGTCGTCGTGCTGGTCACCAAGTTCCTCGCGGGCGCCTGGATCGCGATCCTCGCGATGGTCTTGGTGTTCGCCCTGATGCGCGGCATCAAGCGGCACTACGTGCTGGTCTCAGACGAGTTGCAGATCGACGACTCCGACATCACGCTGCCCAGCCGCGTGCACGCCATCGTGTTGGTCAGCAAGCTCCACAAGCCGACCATGCGGGCCCTGGCCTACGCGCGGGTGTCGAGGCCGAACGTGCTGGAGGCGTTGACGGTCGAGCTGGACCGCGCCGAGACCGCCGAACTCACCCGGCGCTGGGACGAGCTGTCCGTGCCGGTGCCGCTCAAGGTCGTCTCGTCGCCGTACCGCGAGCTGGTGCGTCCGGTCATCAAGTACGTCAAGCAGGTGCGCAAGGCGAGTCCGCGCGACGTCATCACGGTCTACATCCCCGAGTACGTGGTGGGCCGCTGGTGGGAGCAGGCCCTGCACAACCAGACGGCCCTGCGCCTGAAAGGACGGCTGCTGTTCATGCCCGGTGTGATGGTCACGAGCGTGCCCTATCAGCTCAGCTCGGCCCGGGTGGCCCGCGAGCGCCTCGCCCACGAGCGTCCCGCGGCAGGAGACGTGCGCCGTGGCTCATGATCTCGGCGCGCGGTTCCCGCGTGAGTTCCGCTGGTCGGCCGCGACCGCGGCGTTCCAGGTCGAGGGTGCACGCACCGAGGACGGTCGCGGTCGTTCGATCTGGGACGACTTCGTCGACACGCCCGGCCAGGTGCTCGACGGGTCGACCGCCGATCCAGCCTGCGACAGCTATCACCGGATCGCCGATGACGTGGCTCTGCTGTCCGAACTCGGCGTCGACCGTTACCGGTTCTCGATCTCCTGGGTCCGGGTGCAACCCGACGGCCGGGGAGCGGCGAACCACGCGGGCCTGGACTACTACAGCCGTCTGGTCGACGCGCTGCTCGAAGCCGGCATCACGCCGTTCCCGACGCTCTACCACTGGGATCTGCCGGTGTCGTTGCAGGCCGAGGGCGGTCAAGCACCTGCAGGATGGCTGTCGCGCGACACCGCGGAGCGGTTCGGCGAGTACTCGGCGATCGTGGCCGCCGCGCTGGGCGATCGCGTCAAGCACTGGTACACGCTGAACGAGCCGGCGTCCACGACCCTCGAGGGCTACGCGATCGGCGCGCTCGCGCCGGGCGAGGTGCTGCTGTTCGACGCACTGCCGACCGTCCACCATCAGCTGCTCGCCCATGCGCGGGCGCTGCCCGTGCTACGTGCTCACGGCGCCGAGCAGATCGGCATCGTCAACAATCACACGCACGTGCGGCCCTTGCACGACACCGAGGCCGATCTGCTGGCGGTCGCCGCCTACGACGTGATCCACAACCGGGTCTTCGCCGATCCGCTGCTCACCGGTGCCTATCCGGACCTCGAGGCGTTCGGCCTGCCGCCGATGCCGGTCCACGACGGTGACCTGGAGGCGATCGCCGCGCCGTGCGACTTCTACGGCGTCAACTACTACAACCCGACGACCGTGACGGCGCCGGCGCCGGACAACCCGATCGGATTCGATCTCGTCGCCACCCCCGGCGCGCCCGTGACGGGATTCGGCGAGATGTGGCCCGTCGTGCCGTCGGCGCTCCGCGACCTCCTGATCGACTTCCGCGACCGCTACGGCGATGGGCTGCCGCCCGTCGTGATCGGCGAGAACGGGGCCTCCTATCCAGAGCCCGAGCACGTCGACGAGCCGATCGACGATCTGGAGCGTCTCGACTATCTGCGCGGTCACATCGCTGCCGTTGCCGATGCGATCGAGGCCGGGGTCCGGGTCGAGGAGTACACGGTCTGGTCACTGCTGGACAACTTCGAGTGGGCCTCCGGATACACGCAGAGATTCGGGCTGGTGCACGTCGACTTCGACGACGGCCGTCGCACGCCGAAGCGGTCGTTCTCCTGGTACCGGGACCTGATCGCAGCGGCACGAGGGAACGGCAGGACGTCATGACACCGATCGCGAGTGCCAGGATCCGCGTCGGCAGGTCCTGGTTCACCTGGTTCACGCTGGCGTGGCTGGTCATCTGGGCCATCCAGCTCACGCCGGTGCAGCTGTTGATCCCACTGCAGCTGGACTCGCCGGACGATGCCGACGGGTGGATTCGTGGGGTCGTCACTTCGGGCCTCGTGCTGGCCGCCGGCGGCGCGGCTGGCCTGATCGCGGGACCGCTGGCCGGTGCGTGGTCCGATCGCACCACCGCCCGGATGGGACGCCGCCGTCCGTGGGCGCTGATCGGCACGTGGATCTCGGTGCTGTCGCTGGTGTTCACGGCATTCGTCGAGGACCCGGTCCCCGTCGCGATCGGGTGGATCGGCGTCTCCGTCGGCGTGGCCGTCGCGTCATCGGCGCTGACCGCGATGATCGCCGATCAGCTCGATGAGCAGCGGGGAACGGCGTCGGCCGCGATCGGCTCGTCGCAGGCGGTCGGCATCATCGTCGGGGTCGCTGCCGTCACCTTGCTCGGCCTGGGCGTCACCGGCGGCTATCTGCTCCTGGCGGGCATGATCGCCGTCGTCGGCACCGCCACGTCGCTGTTGCTGCCTGATCCGGTGCCGAGGCCGGGTTCCGCCAGCGAGTTCATCGAGGCGCTCGAGACCGCGCCGCTCGCCGCCTCGGCCGTGGCGGATCCGTCGTTCCGGTGGCTGTGGGCGGGCCGCTTGATCGTCAACATCGGCAACGCTCTGAGCACGGCGCTGCTGTTCTTCTTCCTGCTCTACGGGCTCGATCGGGACTCCGACGGTGCCGAGGACGATCTGCTGCTGCTGATCGTGGTGTACACGCTGTTCGTGGTCGTCTCGTCGATCCTGGCGGGCCTGTACTCCGATCGCACGGGCCGGCGTCACGGGATCGTGATGGGTTCGGCGATCGTCCAGGCCGGCGCCGCGCTGGTCCTCGTCGTGGCGCCGTCGTTCGGCATGCTGTTCGTCGGCGCCGCGCTGGTGGGCGTGGGATACGGCGCATTCATGTCGGTGGGGCTGGCGTTGGCGACCGATCTGCTGCCGGCCGAGGCTGATCACGCCCGCGATCTCGGTGTGGTGAACGTGTCGGCCAATCTGGGCCAGTTGCTCGGTCCGCTGATCGGTGCCGGCCTGGTGGCCGCGTCGGGCGGCTTCGCCCTGGTGTTCGGGATCTCGGCCATCCTGTCTGTCGTCGGCGGTCTGATGACCCGCTGGATCCGGGTACCGGAGGGGGTCGAGTCGTGATGCGACAGCGCGGGAAGGCGCTCGAAGACATGGTGCTCGCGTGACCCCGGAATCTCACCAGCGCCTTCCCGCCCCTCGGCGGTGGACGGCCTCCGGGCCGGCGACCGAGGTCGGGTCCGATGACTGAACTTCTCGTCGTCGACGTGGGGCCCGTCGCGCACGGGGGCCATTGCGTGGCGCGCCTGGACGGGCAGGTGGTGTTCGTGCGCCATGCGCTGCCCGGCGAACGGGTGCGGATCCGCGTCACCGACCGGAACAAGCGGTTCCTGCGCGCCGACGCCGTGGAGGTGCTCGACGCCGCGCCGGGCCGGGTCGATCCACCCTGCCGATGGGCGGGGGAGTGCGGCGGCTGCGACTTCCAGCACGTCTCGCCACCCGTACAGCGTGAGCTGCTGACCTCCGTGGTGCGCGAGCAGTTGCGGCGGCTGGCGGGCCTGCAGTGGGACGGCGTGGTCGAACCGATCGCTCCCGAGGACATCGGCTGGCGCACCCGCGTCACCTGGGCCGTGGGCTCCGACGGCCGTGCCGGCCTGCGCCGTCACCGCTCCCACGAGGTGGTCCCGGTCGACCGGTGCCTGATCGCCCATCCGGACCTGCCGGTCGTGACCGATCAGGCGTGGGACGACCGCAGCGTCGAGGCCATCGTCTCCTCCACGGGAGAGCGCCTGCTGGTGACGGATGCGTCGATCTCCGACGACATGGAGCGGCGGGTCGACGGAGTGGTCGCGCGGGACGGCACGCCTCGCGCGGGAACTCATCGGCTGACCGAGCGCGTGCGCCACCGGGACTTCCGGGTCACCGGGTCCGGCTTCTGGCAGGTGCACCCGGCCGCCGCCGCGACTCTGGTCGACGCGGTGCTGGACGGCGCTGAGGTGCGGTCCGGCGATCGCGTCGTGGACCTGTACGCCGGGGTCGGGCTCTTCACCGCGTTCCTGGCCGAGGAAGCGGGGCCGGCGGGATCGGTCGCGTGGGTCGAGGCTGACCGAGGCGCTGTCGCAGATGCTCGGCAGAACCTCGGAGACCTGCCCACGGTCGAGATCGTGCCGCGGCGCACCGAGCAGGCGCTCCGCGGGGGAGCGCTCGGCGAGCGTGCCGATGTCGTCGTGCTGGATCCGCCGCGGACCGGCGCGAAGCAGGCGGTTCCGGACATCGCATCGTTGGGGGCGCGCACGATCGTCTATGTGGCCTGCGATCCGGCGGCGCTGGCCCGCGATCTGGCGACGTTCGCCGAGCATTCCTACGCACTGCGGTCGCTGCGCGCCTTCGCGCTGTTCCCGATGACGCATCACGTCGAGTGCGTCGCGGTCCTCACGCCCGGGTGACGCGGCGGTTGTCGCCACGGACGAGAACGTGTTCTACTGCCCCGCATGATGCGCATGCGGCTGGATGCCCAGGGCTGGGACGTGCCGATGGTCGCCGAGGACCTGCCCGATCCCGGTGACCCCGCGGGCGGTCTGGTCGTCGTCGAGATCGAGGCCTGCGGCGTCTGTCACCGAGATCTGATCGATCGCGGCGGAGGCATCCCGTTCACGACGTTGCCGATCACGCTCGGCCACGAGGCGGTCGGGCATGTCACCGCGGTCGGGCCCGACGTCACGATGTGGCGACCGGGCGACCGGGTCGCCACGCTGCACCGAGACTCCTGCGGCACCTGCGAACGCTGTCGGGAAGGTGAGGAATCGCTGTGCCAGAACGCCTTCCATGTCCTGGGGATCATGGCCGACGGCGGCTACGCCAGCCACCTCACCGTGCCCGAACGAGCCCTCTACGCCGTCCCCGACGACGTGCCGGCCACGGAGGCCTCGATCTTCAACTGCACGTACGGCACCGCGTTCCGGGGTCTGCGGGCCGCCGGGTGTGCACCTGGTCGGACGGCCGTCGTGACGGGCGCAGCCGGGGGCGTCGGCAGCGCAGCGGTGGAGATCGCGTCCCGGATGGGCGCCCGGGTCGTCGCCGTGGTCCGCGATCCGGACCGCGTGGAGTATCTGACCGGTCTGGGGGCGGATGCGGTGGTCGTCGATCCGGGCGACGGCTTCCACCGGACGGCCGAGGCGTCGAATGCCGATCTGGTGCTGGACTGCGTCGGGGAGCCGACGCTGAACTCGTCGTTGCGCAGCGCACGCCTGGGCGGCTCGGTCGTGTTCATCGGCAATGTCTCCCAGGAGCGGCTCTCGCTCAACGTCGGGCTGGTCATCGTCAAGGCGCTGCGCATCATCGGCTCCAGCGGAGCAGCACCCGGTGACATGGCGGACCTCATCACGCTACGAGGTGATCGCCCGTTCGCGATGACGGTCGAGGAGATGCCGCTGGCCCTGGCTGAGGAGGCCCACCAGCGCCTCCGTCGAGGCGGGGTTCCGGGCCGTCTCGTGCTGAGGCCCTAGGGACGACACGCGGACGAATACCCGCCGTTCGACCCACGGGGTGCGGATTCAGGCCAGAGTGGGGGCATGGCATTCGCTGATCCCGGACTGTGCCCGGCCTGTCGAGGTCGGCTGGACGGCTCGACACGGTGTCCCTCCTGCGGCCTGGACCTGACGTCGCCCGAGCTGGTCGAGGCCTGGCGTGCGTTGCAGCATGCCGACCAGCTCATCGAGCGTGTGGTCGCGCAGCAGCGGCAACCGGTGGCCGCGGCCCCGCCGGACATGCCGCCGCCGAACGTGCCACCCGGTGCGCCTCCGGTCCAGGGCTTCCCGAGCTACCCGGCACCCGGACCGGCGCCACATCCGGCACAGCCGGGCGCCACGCCACGCCCGGCATCCTCCTGGTCGGTCGGCACCGTCCTGCTGACGCTCGGTGCCTTCGGCCTGGTGGTGGCCGCGCTCATCTTCGTGTCCCGGTCATGGGACACCCTCGGCCTGCCCGGCAAGGCCGCGATCATGCTCGCGGCGACGGTCGGTGCCGCCGCGGCGGCCCTCTGGGTGACGCGCCGGCCCCTGAGGGCTTCGGCCGAGGCCCTGTGGGCCGTCTTCCTGGCACTGGTCGCCACGGATCTGTTCGCGGCCCGGGGCGAGGGGATGCTTGGCCTCGACGGGGTGTCGTGGCCCTGGACGGCGGTCGGCGTCGGTCTGATCCTCACGGCGGTGTCGGCGGTCGTCCTGACGACCAGTCGCGGTCCTGTCGGGCACGAGTTGTGGGTGCCCGGCATCGGCGCACTCATCGGATTGACGATCGCCTCCGCGGGTGCGTCAGGCGTCTGGGACGACGGCACGGTGTTCTGGCACCTGTTCGTCGGTCTGGTCGTGGCCGGAGTCCTCGGGCTGTCGCTGCGCGTCACGGACTCGCGCCGCATCGCGATCGGCGCCCGGATCATCGTGGCGGTCTTCCTAGTGTCGGCGGCCGCCGCCGCGCTCGGTGAGCTCTTCGCCCATCCGTCCGCGCACGAGCTGACCGGCGAAGCGCACGGACTGCCGATGCTGATGACCATCGCGGCGATGATCGGCATCGGCGTGGCCATCGCCTCGGCCCGTGTCGCGATGACGGCCCTGGCGTTCCTGGGCGTGGTCGCCCTGTTCGCCGTCCCCGCCACCGAGGCCTGGGCGCCCGAGGGCGGGTTCTTGGTGCTCTCCGGAGCGGCGGCGCTGCCCGCGATCGCCGCGCTACGGGGTCAGAACGACTGGCTGCGCGGTCTTCGCGCCGGCGTGCTGGCGGTCGTGGCCGGGCTGCTCTGCATCGCGGTGTGGTGGCTCGGAGGCCTGTTGTACGTGCTCGGTCGGGTGATCGACGACCCGTGGCAGGCGGAGGGGAGCCGGCGGATCATCGCCTCCGACCTCAGCGAGACCGCGTGGTGGCCCACAGCCGTGGTCGCCGCGGCGCTGCTGATCGTCGCGGTCGTGCTGCCGCGCTGGCCGGAGGCCAGGCACAACGGCGGACTGCGGGTGCCGCTCGTGGTGGGTGCGGTCCTGCTCGGGGCGGTCGGTGTCGTCGTGGTCGCCCGGCCGGCCTGGTGGGTGGCTGTCGCGGTGTTCTTGTCGATCGGTCTCGCCGCCGCGCTGCTGCAGCGCCTCCGCCCTGGCACGGGCAAGGCCCCGGCGGCGGCGTGGGGGATCGGGGCGATCGTCGCGATCGGCGTGGCCTCGGCACTGGCGCTGGGCGCGCAGGCGACGTCCGTCGCGGCGTGGCTCGGCGGCGGGCTCGTCCTCGCCGCCGTCGGGTCCGTGCGGGGATCGGCGCCGGCCCCAACCTCGATACCCGCCTGGCCATCGGCCCTGTTCGTCGCCCCACTGCTGGCGGCCGGGGGAGCGGCAGCCACCGATCTGGCCGGGGCCGAGCACACCGGCACGATGTACGCGGTCGTCCTGATCGGTCTGGTCGTGCTGGCCGGATGTGCGCTGACCCCCGGCCGCCCGGAAGCCTGGGCGGCCGGCGAGGCCGGTGCCGCGATCACGGTGGTCGTCGGCCTGATCGGCACGGGCGACGGCGGCCGCGCCGCATTGGCCTGGACGATCGCCGGCGTCACCTGTTGTGTCGTGGCCGCCCTGCGGCAGGAACGGCGCGACTACCTGGGTGCGGGCGTGATCGCGCTGCTGGTGGCCTATGTGCTCGTCGTGGTCGACAGCAGTTTCAACGTCGTCGAGGCCTACACGCTGCCGATCGGCATCGCGTTGCTGGCGGCGGGTCTGGGGTGGATGCGCCGCCGCCCCACGACCGGCACCTGGACCGCGCTGGGAGCGGGCCTGGCCGTGTCGCTGTTGCCCAGCCTGCCCCAGGCGCTGGCCGATCCGACCGGATTGCGGGCCCTGCTCCTCGGGGCGGCGGCGGTCGCGGTGCTCGGTGTCGGGGCGTGGCGGGACTGGCAGGCCCCGTTCGTGATGGGCTCGTCGGTCGCGGCCCTGGTGCTGTTGTTCAACATCGGCCCCTATGCCAATGCGGCACCGCGTGTCGTCGTGATCGCCGTGGTCAGCGCGGCGCTGGTCGCGATCGGCGTGACCTGGGAGGATCGGGTGAGGGACGGACGACGCATCGTGGCATTCGTGAAGGCGATGAGGTGACATGACTGACCTGGAGGCCCAGGAGCCGCGCACGGTCGATCAGCTGCGGCGGCTGGCCCTGTGGCAGGACGCCCTGTTGTTCTGCTGTGCCTTCACGGCGGGCGCACTCGTCTACGGCGTCGTGCGTGGTGTCGCGGCGTTGATCGGCGACGCCAACGGCGACTTCTGGGACATCAGCCTGTCCGATCAGCTCGTCTTCGCGGGTCTGGTCGCCGGTGAGCTGTTCGTCGTCTGGAACAACGGGGTGCGCCAGGGCCTTCGAGGCCACAGCATCGGCAAGCATCGTGAGGGCATCGCGGTCGTCGATGTCCGCACGGGTGAGCCGACGGGGGCGCTGCGCGGACTGGTCCGCGGCCTGGTGATCGCGGTCCTGCTCGATCTGTCGGCCGCCGCGATCCCGATCGGACTGCCGACCGTGCTGCGCTGGAGCACACCGGACTCGTGGCATCTGGGATTCGCCACCTATGTGGCGTTGGCCCTGCTGGTGGTACCGCTCGTGCTGTCGGTCGACCGGCGGATCGCCGATCGCATCGTGCGGACCAAGGTTGTCGAGACCGGTGCCCGCACGTCGCCCGCCCGCGGAGCGGTGGTCTCGGGGCTGGAGCTCGTGGGCGTCGTCGGAGTCCTGGCACTGGCGGTCGCCTACATCGTGTACTTCTCGCCGCTGATCAGGTTCCCGCGGCTGTTCTGACCCGGCCTCGAGCGCCGTGATCTGAAATTTGCTTCGATATCATGTATCTTGACGTCAAGAGACTTGCTCACCCGTACCGACTTAGGTTGACCTGAGCTGGCCCGCCGCGAAGCAGTGCGGGCAGGATGGACGGGGCAGGGCAGCAGGACGCGAAGGAGAACCTCATGTCGGTCGACAGCTTCAACGCCAAGGACTCGCTCACGGTCGGTGACGCGACGTACGACTACTACCGGCTCGACGCCGTGGCGGGCGACGGTCTGGACGTCAAGGGACTGCCCTTCAGTCTCAAGGTCCTCCTGGAGGCGCTGCTGCGCACCGAGGACGGTGCCGACATCACGAAGGCCGATATCGAGGCGCTGGCCGGCTGGGACGCCGACTCCGAGCCGAGCAAGGAGATCCAGTTCACGCCCGCCCGCGTGATCATGCAGGACTTCACCGGCGTCCCGTGCGTCGTCGATCTCGCCACGATGCGCGAGGCCATGGCCGACCTCGGCGGCGACCCGAGCAAGATCAACCCGCTCGCCCCGGCCGAGATGGTCATCGACCACTCCGTCATCGCCGACGTCTTCGGCACGCCCGAGGCATTCGAGCGCAACGTCGAGATCGAATATCAGCGCAACGGTGAGCGCTACAAGTTCCTCCGCTGGGGCCAGGGCGCGTTCGACGACTTCAAGGTCGTCCCGCCCGGCACCGGCATCGTCCACCAGGTCAACATCGAGCACCTGGCGCGGGTCGTGTTCGACAAGAACGGCACGGTCTACCCCGACTCCTGCGTGGGTACCGACTCGCACACCACGATGGTCAACGGCCTGGGCGTCGTCGGCTGGGGTGTCGGCGGCATCGAGGCCGAGGCCGCGATGCTCGGCCAGCCGATCAGCATGCTGATCCCGCGGGTCGTGGGCTTCAAGCTGTCGGGTGAGCTGCCCTCGGGCGCCACCGCGACCGATCTGGTGCTGACGATCACCGAGATGCTGCGCGAGCACGGTGTGGTCGGCAAGTTCGTCGAGTTCTACGGCTCGGGCGTCGGTGCGGTGCCGCTCGCGAACCGCGCCACGATCGGCAATATGAGCCCCGAGTACGGCTCCACGGTCGCGATCTTCCCGATCGACGACGAGACCACCAAGTACCTCGAGCTGACCGGCCGTCCGGCCGAGCAGATCGCGTTGGTCGAGGCCTACGCCAAGGCGCAGGGTCTGTGGCACGACCCGGACCACGAGCCGCGCTATTCGGAGTACCTCGAGCTCGACCTGTCGACGGTCGTCCCGTCGATCGCCGGCCCCAAGCGCCCGCAGGACCGGGTCGTCCTGGCCGACGCGAAGCAGGGCTTCCGCGGCGCCCTGGCCGCCTACGTCAGCGCCGACGAGGAGCCGGTCAGCGGCGGTTACGACGAGGCGCTCGAGGAGTCGTTCCCTGCGTCGGACTCGCCGGCCAGTGATGCTCCCGGCACGACGCCCGGCCGCGACTACCTCTCGTGTGTGCCCGCCGACGGTGGCCGGCCCAGCGCGCCGGTCGAGGTCACGATCGACGGCCAGACGTTCACGCTGGATCACGGCGCCGTCACGATCGCCGCCATCACCTCGTGCACCAACACGTCGAACCCGTCGGTCATGATCGGTGCGGCGCTGCTGGCCAAGAAGGCGGTCGAGAAGGGCCTGACCCGCAAGCCGTGGGTCAAGACCACGCTGGCGCCGGGCTCGAAGGTCGTGTCGGACTACTACGACCGCTCCGGGCTGACCCCGTACCTGGACAAGCTGGGCTTCAACCTGGTCGGCTACGGCTGCACGACCTGCATCGGCAACTCCGGACCCCTGATCCCCGAGGTCAGCGCTGCGGTCAACGAGAAGGACCTCGCGGTCGTCTCGGTGCTCTCGGGCAACCGCAACTTCGAGGGCCGCATCAATCCCGACATCAAGATGAACTACCTGGCGTCGCCGCCGCTGGTCGTCGCCTATGCGATCGCCGGCTCGATGGACGTCGACATCACGACCGAACCGCTCGGCACCGACACCGAGGGCAATCCGGTCTACCTGCAGGACATCTGGCCGTCGCCGGCCGAGGTCGAGGACGTCATCGCGAGTGCGATCTCGTCCGATACGTTCAGCGCCGAGTACGCCGATGTGTTCGCCGGTGACGAGCGCTGGCAGAACCTGCCGACCCCCGAGGGCGACACCTTCGACTGGGACGCCGACTCGACGTACGTGCGCAAGGCGCCGTACTTCGACGGCATGCAGCTGGAGCCGGAGCCCGTCACCGACGTGTCGGGCGCACGGGTCCTGCTGAAGCTCGGCGACTCGGTCACGACGGACCACATCAGCCCCGCGGGTGCGATCAAGAAGGACAGCCCGGCCGGGCAGTACCTGTCCGATCACGGCGTCGAGCCGCGCGACTTCAACTCGCTGGGATCGCGGCGCGGCAACCACGAGGTCATGATCCGTGGCACGTTCGCCAACATCCGTCTGCGCAATCAGATCGCGCCGGGCACCGAGGGCGGCTTCACGCGCGACTTCACCGCCGGAGGTGACGTCACGACGGTCTTCGACGCCTCGGAGAATTACCAGGCCGCGGGCGTCCCGCTGGTGGTCCTGGCGGGCAAGGAGTACGGCTCCGGCTCCTCGCGCGACTGGGCGGCCAAGGGCACCGCGCTGCTGGGTGTCAAGGTCGTCATCGCCGAGTCGTACGAGCGCATCCATCGCTCGAACCTGATCGGCATGGGCGTCCTGCCCCTGCAGTTCCCGGAGGGCGAGAGTGCCGACTCGCTCGGCCTGACGGGCGAGGAGACCTTCGAGGTCACCGGCATCACCGCACTCAACGACGGCGAGACGCCGCGCACGGTGAAGGTGAAGGCCGGCGAGATCGAGTTCGACGCTGTGGTCCGCATCGACACCCCCGGTGAGGCGAACTACTACCGCAACGGCGGCATCATGCCGTACGTCCTGCGCTCGCTGCTCTGATCTGACGCGACTCTGCACAGGCCCCCGCCGTCGGCGGGGGCCTGTTCGGCATCCGGCCGGAACAATTTGTCGTTCGACACGCGAAATGTCGCACGAAACGCTGGACGTGACGTGGGTCACCGATTACGTTGTCTCAAACAACAATTGCGTTCGGCCGTCATCTGCGCCGCACGCACCGGAGGAAAACATGGAGGAGGCGGTTCGTGTGAAGCGGACGCGCAATCTGGTTCTGGCCACTGTCCTGGGTGCGTCCCTCGCGCTCAGCGCCTGTGGCAGCAGCGACTCGGGGGACGACAAGGGCTCGGACGGTAAGAAGGCCGACGGCAAGATCGGCGTGATCCTGCCCGACACCAAGTCGTCGGCTCGTTGGGAGAGCGCCGACCGGCCGGCGCTCGAGGCGGCCTTCAAGAAGGCCGGCGTCAAGTACGACATCCAGAACGCCGAGGGCGACGCCGACAAGATGCAGACCATCGCCGACGGCATGATCACCGACGGTGTCACGGTGCTCGCGATCGTGAACCTGGACTCGGACTCCGGTGCCGCGATCGAGGAGAAGGCCAAGAACCAGGGCGTCCAGACGATCGACTACGACCGCCTGACGCTCGGTGGCAGCGCCGACCTGTACATCTCGTACGACAACAGCAAGGTGGGGGCGCTCCAGGGCGAGGGACTGCAGAAGTGCCTCGGCGACAAGAGCGCCAACATCATCTACCTGAACGGCTCGCCGACCGACAACAACGCGACGCTGTTCTCGCAGGGCGCCCACAGTGTGCTCGACAAGGTCAGCAGCTACAAGAACGTCGGTGAGCAGGCCGTCCCGGACTGGGACAACGACAAGGCCGTCACGATCTTCGAGCAGCTGTACACCAAGGTCGACGGCAAGGTCGACGGCGTGTACGCGGCCAACGACGGCCTCGCCGGCGGCGTCATCTCGATCCTGAAGAAGAACGGCCAGAACGGCAAGGTGCCCGTCACGGGCCAGGACGCCACGGTCGAGGGCCTGCAGAACATCCTGACGGGTGATCAGTGCATGACGATCCAGAAGTCGGCGACCGGCCAGGCCGGCGCGCTGGCCGAGGCCGCCATCGCGATGGTCAAGGGCGAGAAGCCCAGCTCGACCGGCACGGTCAAGGACGACAAGGGCAACCGCGACGTCCCGGCGGTCCTGCTGGATCCGGTGGCGATCGACAAGGACAACGTGGGCGCGCCCATCGAGTCCGGCGATCTGAAGGCCGCCGACGTGTGCACCGGCGACTACGCCAAGCTGTGCACGGAGGCCGGCATCAGCTGATCGCGCGGGTGCGGCCCTCTGGGACTTCGACCCGGAGGGCCGCGCTCCGTCGCCGGTCGTCATCCTCGAACCGATATTTGGAGGCCCAGCGCCTATGAGCAGCAGCACCCCCGTCCTCGAGTTGCGAGGGATCAACAAGAGCTTCGGTGTCGCTCACGTCCTGCACGACGTCGACCTCAAGATCTACCCAGGACAGGTCACGGCGCTCGTCGGTGACAACGGCGCAGGCAAGTCGACGCTGGTCAAGACCGTTGCGGGCATCTACCTGCCTGACACCGGCTCCTACATCTTCGACGGCGAGGCCGTCGCGGTGCACGGCCCGAAGGACGCCTCGTCGCTCGGCATCGAGATCGTGTACCAGGATCTCGCGCTGTGCGAGAACCTCGACATCGTCGAGAACATGTTCCTCGGCCGCGAGAGCAGGCACGGCATCGTGCTCGACGAGACGACGATGGAGGCGAAGGCGCGCGAGGCGCTGACGTCGCTGTCGGTGCGCACCGTCAAGTCGGTGCGGCAGAGCGTCTCGAGCCTCTCGGGTGGTCAGCGCCAGACCGTCGCGATCGCCAAGTCGGTGCTGTGGAACTCCAAGGTCGTGCTGCTCGACGAGCCGACCGCGGCCCTCGGCGTGGCCCAGACCCGGCAGGTGCTCGATCTGGTGCGCCGTCTCGCCGACTCCGGCGTCGGCGTCCTGCTGATCTCGCACAACCTGACCGATGTGTTCGAGGTGGCCGATCGCATCACCGCGCTCTATCTGGGGCGCGTCGCCGCCGACGTGGCGGCCAAGGACGTGACGTCCCGCCAGGTCGTGGAACTCATCACCACCGGCCAGTCGTCCGACCTGGGTGGCGCCGCGGCGCCGGCCACGGTCTGAGAGGGAGCAACACTGATGACCGACACCATCACCGAGGCCGAACAGGCGGGCTTCGCCTCCGACCTGACGCAGTCGACGACGCTCGGCGAGTCCGTCCGCGCGTACGTCAACCGGGTCCGCGGCGGCGACATGGGCGCGCTGCCGTCGATCCTGGGATTGATCGCCCTCTTCGTCGTGTTCTGGCAGGCCAACGACAAGTTCCTGTCGTATCTCAACATGGCCAATCTGATCACCCAGGCAGGCCCCATCGTGATCCTCGCGATGGCCCTGGTGCCCGTGCTGCTGCTCGGCGAGATCGACCTGTCGGCGGGCGTCGCCGGCGGTGTCGCGGCCTGCGTCATGGGCGTGCTCATCGTCAAACACGGACAGCCGTGGGGCGTCGCCGTGCTCGCCGCGATCGCGACGGGCGCTGTCATCGGCCTGGTGATCGGACTGCTCGTGGCCAAACTGGGGATTCCGTCGTTCGTCGTCTCGCTGGCGTTCTTCCTGGGCTTGCAGGGCGTCACGCTCAAGCTGATCGGCGAAGGCGGCTCGGTCCGGGTCAACCAGGAGGTCATCTACGGCATCGCGAACAAGAACGTCGATCCGACGCTGGGCTGGATCGTCGCGGTCGTCATCATCGCGGGCTTCGCCGCCCTGTCGCTGCTCCGGCAGCGCCGGAAGGCGGCCAAGGGACTGCAGCACCAGCCGCTGGCCGTCGTGATCGTGCAGATCATCGCCCTGGCGGTCGTGATCCTCGGGGTGACCTTCGTGCTGAACCAGAATCGCAGCCGCAACCCGAACTTCCCGATCGAGGGCGTGCCGTGGGTGCTGCCGTTGATCGCCGCGCTCCTGATCGGCTGGACGTTCGTCCTCGGTCGCACGTCGTGGGGTCGCCACGTGTACGCGGTGGGCGGGAACGCCGAGGCGGCACGCCGTGCCGGCATCAACGTCGACCGGATCCGGATCTCGGCGTTCATGGCGTGCTCGTCGATGGCAGCGCTGAGCCTGATCGTGCAAGCGTCGGTGTCGGGCAAGGTGTCGACCTCGTCCGGCGGCGGCAATGCGCTGCTGTACGCCGTGGGCGCCGCGGTCATCGGTGGCACGAGCCTGTTCGGCGGCAAGGGCAAGGCCCGCGACGCCGTGATCGGCGGCCTCGTCGTCGCGACGATCGCCAATGGTCTCGGTCTGCTCAACCAGGCGTCGTACATCAACTTCCTGGTGACCGGTGGCGTGCTGCTCCTGGCTGCGAGTGTCGACGCGATCTCGCGCCGGCGCCGCTCGGCCTCTGGCTTGGGCTGATGGCATCGGGAGGGCGTACGGGTCTCGGTACGAATCAGGAGAACGTCCGCCGGCACAATCTGGGCACGGCGCTGGGGCACGTCCATGTCGACGGTCACGTCTCGCGAGCTGAGCTGACCTCTCGGATGGGGCTGAATCGCAGCACGATCGCGGGTCTGGTCAGCGAGCTGGAGTCGCTGGGACTGGCCGAGCAGGGAAAGGCCCAGAAGTCGCGGGTCGGCGCGGGCCGGCCTTCGGTCGACGTGTCGGCGGGCTCGGGCGCGCACGTGCTCGCGGTCGACGTGCGGGTCGACGGACTCGGCGTCGCTCGCGTCGGACTGGGCGGGGTGGTTCTGGCCCGGGCGAGCGGACCGCCGGCCGCCGGTCATGATCCGGCCGCAACCGCCGACTCGGTGGCGGACCTGGCGCGTCTGGTGCTCAAGGACGCGCCAGTGACCGCGCGGCTGGTCGGGGTCGGCGTCGGGGTGCCGGGCATGATCCGGGTCTCCGACGGCGTGGTGCGTCTGGCCCCGAACCTGGACTGGCACGATGTGCCGTTCGCCCAGATGCTGGCCGAACGACTCGATCTGTCCCATCTGCCCGTGCTGGCGAACGACGCCGATCTGGGTGCCCTGGCCGAGCACATCCGTGGTGCAGCAGTCGATGTCGACGATCTGGTGTATCTGTCGGGCGAGATCGGCGTCGGTGCGGGCGTGATCCTCGGCGGAGTGCCACTGACGGGCGCCGGCGGCTATGCCGGCGAGATCGGCCACGTGCCGTTCCAGCCCGACGGGCTGGTGTGTCATTGCGGTGCTCGCGGCTGTTGGGAGACGGTCGTCGGCGGTCACGCCATCGCGAAGGCCATCGGGTGCCCTCCGGAGCGGATCACGGCACTCGGCGAGGCACTGGATGCGGTCGATGAGGTGCCGCCGGCGCTGCTCGAGGTGGCGCGTCAGCTCGGCCGGGGCTTGGCGGGCGTCGTGAATCTGGTGAATCCGCGGATCATCATCCTCGGCGGGTTCCTGCGATCCCTGCTGCCCCTCGTCGAGGACGAGGTCAACGCAGCCCTGATCGAGCAGGCTCTGCCGGCTCCTCGTGCGCAGGTGCGCCTGACCCTGCCGGGCCTCGGCGGCGACTCGGTCCTGGTCGGCGCGGCTGAACTCGCCTTCGCCGATCTGATGCTCGACCCCGCCGCTCTGCTCGGTCCTGCGTGACCGTGCGTCCGCGGATGCGTTGATCCATTCGATCGGGCCACGCGGTCCCGACGCATCCCCCAGGAGACGACGCATGCTGCTACAGGTGGCCCAGGACGTGCCGATGAGCACCCGAGTGGGCGAATGGGCGGCGGGCCCGCTGCTGATCTGCGTGGGCGTTGGGCTGATCCTGCACGCCCGGCACACTCAGGCGGCGGCGGTCGCGGACGGCACGAGCCGCAAGCACACGTTCGGGATCGTGCTGCTCTTCGTTGGGGGCGCGCTCCTGGCGGTGCACGCGCTGCAGGCCGCCGGATGACGACCGGGACCGTGACGGGGTAGTGAAACGATCCGGCGGCCCGTTCGGTGGAGCACACAGGCCGACCGCGGCGGTCAGTCGATGATGCCGGTCAGGATGCTGGTCAATGACTCCTCGGCGGCTCCCAGGGCGGCCGATCGCAGTCCCAGCGGGCTGAGGCGCAGCTCGGGTCGATGCAGATCGGCGAAGATCAGCCGGTCATCGATCGTCGACTCCGCAGGTGCCAGCAGCCAGTCGGCCAGCGGCACGAAATAGCCGCCTAGCACGATGACGTCGGGATCGACCATGCCCGACAACGCGGCGAGGCCGTGGCCGAGGCGCCGGCCGATCACTTCCAGGTGATCGGCGACGGTGGGATCGGCGGCGGCGCGCTCGGCGACCTGCTCAGCCGTCTGCCACGGAGTTCCGGCCACGTCGATGTCGACCTCCGCGAGCATGGCTCGCAGCCCGACCGATGCCTCCCAACAACCGCGGCGACCGCAGCCGCACTCGGCGTCGGCCGAGCCGAACGGGAGATGCCCGACCTCACCGGCGAAGCCGGCCGATCCGCGGACCAGGGCCCCGTCGAGGATCCATCCGGCTCCGATCCCCACGGTGCCGGTGACATAGAGCGCGCTGTTCGCACCGGTCGCGGCGCCATGACTGGCCTCTCCGATCGTGGCGCAGTTCGCGTCGTTGTCGATCGTCGTTCCGGTCAGGGCCGTGGCAGCGTCCAGATCGGCGCCCAGATCGACGTCGTGCCAATCCAGATTGGGTGCCCAGCGCACGGTGCGGCGATCCGCTCCGACCAGGCCCGGGACCGCGACCGTCATGCCGGACACCCGGCCACCACTCGCCCGGAGCTCGTCGAGGCGTCGTCGCGCGACCTCGATGACGACCTCGCGTGGGGGCCGGGAGCCGACCGGCACGGTCTCGGCATGCTGGATGGTGCCCGCGACGTCGAGCGACACAGTCGAGACGAAGTCGACGTTGACCTCGAGTCCCAGTCCGACCACGTTCTCGCCCGTCAAGGCGACGGCGCGCCCCGGACGCCCGCGGCCGCCCGTGAGCTCGCCGGTCTCCGCGGCGAGCCCGGCGTTCTCCAGATCGCCGACGATCGATCCGACGGTCGCCTTCGCCAGCCCCGTGTGTCGCGCGACCTCGGTGCGGGTGAGCGGTCCTGAGGAGCGCAGCGCCCGCAGCACCAGGGCGATGTTCTGCCGTCGGACCTGCTCGACCTGACCGCCTTCGTCGCGCACGTCTCAGCGCATTCCGTAGAGATGCTCGAGTGCGAGCTGATCCAGCCGCTCGAATCCGGCGCCACGAGCGGCCAGTGCCTCGACATCGGGTAGGGGAGCGGCCTCCAAGTCGGCCCAGCTCTCGCCGGCCGCCAGCGTCGGCACCGTCAGCTCGGGCACCCGGGCCGCGGCGAGAGCCGCCTGGACCTCGGGATCGGCGCGGAAGGCCTGTGCCTTGTCGCGCAGGATCAGGTAGTTGGTCATGCAGGCCGCGGCCGCGACCCACACGCCGTCCTCGTCCTCGGTACGCGGGGTCTTGAAATCGAAGTGCACCGGGCCGTCGTAGCCGCCGGCCAACAGGGTGTCGACGATCCAGAAGGCGCCACGCACATTGCCGGCGCCGAACCGGAAGTCCTGGTCGTACCGGGGGCCGCTCTGGCCGTTGAGATCGATGTGGAACAGCTTGCCCTGCCACATCGCCTGCGCGTAGCCGTGGGCGGCGTTGAGCCCGGCCATCTCCTCGTGCCCGATCTCGGGATTGACGCCCACCAGCTCGGGCCGCTCCAGGGTCTCGATGAACGCCAGCGCGTGCCCGATCGTCGGCAGCAGGATGTCGCCGCGCGGCTCGTTGGGCTTGGGTTCGATCGCGAAGCGGAGGTCGTACCCGCGGTCGGTCACGAAATCGCCGAGCACGTCGAACGCCTCGCGGTAGCGGTCCAGTGCCGCGGCGACGTCCTTGGCCGCACCGGACTCAGCCCCCTCGCGACCGCCCCAGCACACGTAGACCTTGGCGCCCAGTTCGGCGGCCAGGTCCAGATTGCGCATCACCTTGCGGATCGCGAACCTGCGCACCTCGCGGTCGTTGGACGTGAAGCCGCCGTCCTTGAACACCGGATGGGTGAACAGATTGGTGGTCGCGGTCGTGACGACGAGTCCGGTGTCGGCCAGACCCTGCTTCCATCGGTCGATGATGCGTTGCCGCTCGGTGTCATCAGAGCCGAACGGGATCAGGTCGTCGTCATGGAAGTTGACGCCGTAGGCACCGAGCTCCGCGAGCTTCTCCAGGGCATGGACGGGATCCATGGTGGGACGGGTGGGATCGCCGAAGGGATCGCGGCCCGGATACGCGACGGTCCACAGTCCGAACGAGAACTTGTCTGCCGGGGTCGGGGTGGGAATGGTCATGCGAGTGCCTCGTCTCTCTCGCGGTCGCGGAGGCGGACATACGCCTCGCGGACCTGTGGGGTGGATGTCGCGTCGAACGTCTCGGACGGCACATCGGGCCAGTCCGGGGGAGTCGGGCCGCCGGCGAGCGCCCAGGCGGCCTGACGGGCGGCGCCCCGGGCGACGTATTCGCCGGGCTCGGGGATCGTGACGGGCCGCCCGAAGACCGCGGGCGCGATCTGGCGCACGGCCGCGTTGCGGGTGGCTCCGCCGATCATCAGCAGTCGCCGTGACGGGGCTCCGGTGGCGGCGGTCAACCGGTCCACGGCATCGGCGAGTGAGCACAGGAGTGCCTCGACGGCGGCCCGGGCGAGGTCCTCGCGGCTGGTCGACGTGGTCAGGCCGCTCCAGGTCCCGGTGGCGTCGGGCCGGTTGGGGGTGCGTTCGCCGTCGTAGTACGGCAGGAGGGTGAGCCCGTGGCTACCGGGAGGCGCCGCGAGGGCCAGGCGACCCAACTCGTCGTGATCGACGCCGAGCAGGCGCGCCTGCAGCTCGAGGATCCTGGCCGCGTTGATCGTCGCGACCAGCGGAAGGAAGTGGTGCGTGGCATCGGCGAAACCGGTGACACCGCCGGTGCCGTCGATGACCGGATCGGTCGAGATCGCCGACGCCACACCGGAGGTCCCGATGGACACGACGACGTCGCCGGGCCGCAGGTCGAGGCCGAGTGCGGCCGCCGCGTTGTCTCCGGTGCCAGCGCCGACGGCGAGTCCCGATCGGGCGACGTCGGCGATCTCGGAGGATGCGACGACGCGAGGCAGGGCGATCTCGTGGCCCAGGGCCTGTGCGGCGAGCTCGGGCAGCCAGCGATCGTCGACGGTGGACCAGTAGCCGGTGCCGGAGGCATCGCCTCGGTCGGTGAACGCATCGCCTCCGCTGACGTGACGCGACACGTAGTCGTGGGGGAGCAGCACCTGGGCGACGCGTCCGGCGGCCTCGGGCTCCTGATCGCGCAGCCACCGCAGCTTGGTCGAGGTGAACGACGCCACCAGCACGCTGCCGACGGTGCGCGCGCAGGCCTCGGGCCCGCCGAGCTCTTCGATCAAGGTCTCGGCCTGGGGCGCCGATCGGGTGTCGTTCCAGAGCAGGGCGTCGTGGACCGGCTCACCCGACGCGTCGAGGGCGACCATGCCGTGCTGTTGGCCGCCGACCGCGAGGGCCGATGCCCGGTCGAGCAGGCCCGTCGTAGCGGTGTCGAAGGCATCCAGCCAGGCGCGTGGATCGACCGTCGTGCCCTCCGGATGCGGGGCCGACGCAGCGTGCACGATCGTTCCGTCGGCGGGGTCCACGAGCACGGCCTTGGTCGACTGCGTCGAGGAGTCGATGCCGAGGACCAGGTCGTTGTGCGCCACATCGTCTATTTTGTACGAGGTATGAACAAAGTCAAGACTCCGGCGGCCCGTACCGTGGGAACGTGACGATCCACTCGGAGCATCCGTTCGTACCGCCGGAGGGCGAGCGTGAGCCCCTCAGGAGATTGCGAGGACGGATCGCCGCGCCCGTCACGGTGTGGACCGCGGGCGCCGGAGCGGGTCGACGTGGACTGACGGTGTCGTCCCTGATGATCGCGGACGGCGAGCCGCCCCGGATCGTGGGGCTGGTCGACGGCGACTCCGATCTGTGGGCGTCCCCGCCGGACGTCCTGGTCGTCAATCTGCTCGGCGCCTCCCACCGTTTCCTCGCCGACGCCTTCGCCGGGCTGGCGCCGGCGCCGGGGGGACCGTTCAAGCTCGGTGCGTGGCACGACACGGCATGGGGTCCGGCTCTCGCGGACGCGGCCGGCTGGCTGGGCGTCAGGGTGCACGGCGATGCGCGGACGATCGGCTGGCGGCTCCTGGTCGAAGCGGTCGTGGAGCAGGTCGAGGTGGGGACCGCAGACCCGTTGATCCACCTGCGGGGCCGCTATCTCGATCCGGGCGGACATTCGGCCTGACCCGCCGAGCGGGTCAGGCTCTCGTCGTTAGACTGACCCCTATGGCCGGGACCGGAGAAGAGCACCTGGGCGACGTCGACCTCGACGTGCTGGGAAGCATCGCCGGGCCCGCCGACGTCAAGTCGCTCGACGAGGTGGCCCTGACGCGCCTCGCGGAACAGATCCGGGAGCGACTGATCGCGGCCGTCGCGAGCAACGGCGGCCACTTGGGCCCCAATCTCGGGGTGGTCGAGCTCGGCATCGCGCTGCACCGGGTCTTCGACTCGCCCGACGACCGCATTGTCTGGGACACCGGGCACCAGGCCTACGTGCACAAGATGCTCACGGGTCGCGCGGCCGACTTCGAGGGCCTGCGCACGGAGGGCGGGTTGTCGGGTTACCCCAGCCAGGCGGAGTCCCCGCACGACTGGGTCGAGAACTCCCACGCCTCCACGAGCCTGTCGTACGCCGACGGCATGGCCAAGGCCAATCAGCTGCTCGGCCGCGACGACCACGTCGTGGCGGTCATCGGCGACGGTGCCCTCACGGGCGGCATGGCGTGGGAGGCCATCAACAACATCGCGGCCGATCACGGGCGCCGTCTCGTGGTCGTGGTCAACGACAACGGTCGTTCGTACACGCCCACCGTGGGCGGCCTCGCGAACCGGCTCACCGAGATCCGCACCAGCCCGCGCTACGAGCCCGCGCTCAACGCCATCAAGGACCGCCTCAACCGCGGCGGCAGGGTCGGCCCGGCCGCGTACGACGCACTGCACGCGATCAAGAAGGGCATCAAGGACGCGCTGGCGCCGCAGGGCATGTTCGAGGACCTGGGACTGAAGTACATCGGCCCCGTCGACGGCCACGACCGGGTGACGCTCGAGCACGCGCTGGCCCAGGCCAAGAAGTTCGCCGGCCCCGTCCTGGTGCACGTCATCACGACCAAGGGCCAGGGCTACGACATCGCGGTCGAGAACGAGAACGACCAGATGCACCAGTCGGTGCCGTTCGATCCCGAGACCGGCGATGCGCTCAGCGCCGCTCCGGCGGGCTGGACGTCGGTGTTCCGCGACGAGATCGTCCGGATCGCCGACGAACGGACCGATGTCGTCGGCATCACGGCGGCGATGTTGTACCCGGTGGGCCTCGACGCCTTCGCCGACAAGTTCCCCGACCGGGTGTTCGACGTGGGCATCGCCGAGCAGCACGCGGTCACCAGCGCCGCGGGCATGGCGATGGGCGGCCTGCATCCGGTGGTCGCGGTCTACGCGACGTTCCTGAACCGGGCATTCGACCAAGTGCTGCTCGACGTCGCGCTGCACCGCTGCGGTGTGACGTTCGTGCTCGATCGTGCCGGGGTCACCGGCGACGACGGCGCCAGTCACAACGGGATGTGGGACATGTCGATCCTGCAGGTCGTCCCGGGGCTCCGGCTCGCGGCTCCCCGCGACGGCACGCGCCTGCGCGAACTGCTGCGCGAGGCGGTCGAGATCGATGACGCTCCGACGGTGCTGCGCTTCGCCAAGGGCGGGGTGTGCCCCGATCTGCCGGCGATCGACACGATCGGGGGATGCGATGTCCTGGCCCGCGACGAGCGCCAGGACGTGCTGATCGTCGCCGTCGGTGCGTTCGGGCATCTTGGCATGGCGGTGGCCGACCGGGTGCGCGCCGCCGGTCACGGAGTCACGGTCGTCGATCCCCGGTGGGTCAAGCCGGTCGACCCGGCGCTGGTCGGCCTCGCCGCTCAGCACCGTCTGGTCCTGACGATCGAGGACAACGGGGTCCAGGGCGGCGTCGGCTCGGCGATCACCCAGGCGGTCCGCTCGGCCGGGCACGACGTGCCGATCCTGGTGCGAGGTGTGGAGCAGGAGTTCCTCGATCACGCCAAGCGTGATGCGATCCTCGAGCGCCTGGGCCTGACCCCCGACGTGCTGGCCGATGGCGTGCTGGCGGCCGTGTCCGCTCCGGGCGCGGTGGAATAGGTCGGCGTCATGAGTCGTTGGGATCTGTGATGATCTGGAACAACCGCGCAGCACGCGAACCCCGAACGCCGGCCGAGCGCCCGGTGCTGATCGTCGCGCTCGACGGCTTCCTCGGCGCGGGCTCGGCGAGCCGCCTGGCGGCGGAGCAGCTCGACAACGACGGCGAGGTGGTCCACGCGTTCGATATCGACGCGATGTTCGACTATCGCGCCCGTCGTCCGATGATCGCGTTCCGCGAGGACCACTATCAGGACTACGACGAGCCGCGTCTGGAGATCCGGCGCGAGGCCGACGCCAACGGCGCCGAGTTCTATCTGATGGCCGGGCCGGAGCCCGACTTCGGGTGGGAGAGCTTCTTCGGCGAGGCGAAGGAGCAGATCGACGAGCTCGGCATCGGCCTGGTGCTGAGCCTGGCCGGGGTCCCGATGGGCGTCCCGCATACGCGCCCACCGATGATCACCGCCCACGGGACCCGCCCCGAGCTGGTCGACCGGCAGAACATCTGGAATGCCGAGGTCACGGTGCCGGCGTCGGCGCAGTCGATGCTGGAGTACCGGCTCGGACAGTACGGCCACGATGCCGCCGGCTACGTGGTGCATGTGCCGCACTACCTGGCGCAGATCGAGTTCCCCGACGCCGCGCTGGCTCTCCTCGAGGCGGTGACCGACCGCACCGGTCTGGCGTTCGACACCCAGGCGCTCACCGAGCGGCGCGATGCCACGCTCGCCGAGATCGAGCAGCAGATCGTCGACCAGGGCGGCGTCGAGGTGCTGCACGGCCTCGAGGAGCAGTACGACGCGTTCTCGCGAGGTGCGGCCCAGTCGCTGCTGGCCCACGCCGAGGAACTGCCGAGCGGCGACGAGATCGCCGACCAGTTTGAGCAGTTCCTGGCACGCCAGCGCAAGAACGACCAAGGCTGATCGGCCCTCCTGACGCATCTGTGGGTGGTGATGCCGTGGCGTCGGCCGTGGCCGAGGTGGTTGCGGGGCGGGCTGTGGACGATGGCGGGGTGGCGGTGAGCTGCTCGGCTGACGTGGCGAGATAACAGGAAGCCTGCGTTGATGACAGAGAACTTCCTGTGATCGAAGCAAGTTTCCTGAGTGATCATGTCGCCGCTGGTGGTCCTGATGCCGGTGTGACCAACCAGGCCACCAGCAACGCCGGCCCGGTCGTCCTTGCCCCTGCGGTGACCACGAACTCACGCCGACCACATCGGTGCGACGAGCCGTCATCCACAGATGTGCCATAAGAGCCGGTTGATCCCCCGACGGCGGTGCCCGAGCTCGTGCCGGCACGGCTCGATAGGCTGAGCCCGTGCCTGCCTCTCTTGATGAAGTCGTCGGACTGCTGGAGCTGGAGAAGCTCGAGGAGAATCTGTTCCGGGGTCATCAACCCGCGGACTCCCAGGTCTGGCGTGTCTTCGGCGGACAGGTGGCGGCGCAGGCGCTCATGGCGGCTCAGCACACGGTGCCCGAGGACCGCTTCGTGCACTCCTTGCACGTGTACTTCATCCTGGGCGGCGATCCGAGCATCCCGATCGTGTACGACGTGCAGGATGTCCGCGACGGCCGGTCGTTCACCACGAGAAGGGTCGAGGCGCGTCAGCACGGCGAGATCATCTTCTACATGACGGCGTCGTTCCAGGTCGACGAACCGGGATACGAGCATCAGGACGCGATGCCCGATGTTCCGGTGCCCGACGACTGTCCGCCGCTGGTCGATGTGATCGCGCGCCGCGGGCCGGAGTTCGCGGATCACTGGAGGCACGAGTGGTCGTGCTTCGACATGCGCTACGTCGGCGACAACCGGCCGGAGGACGATCCGCAGCATCGTCTCGAGCCGGCCGTCCAGCGGATCTGGTTCCGTGGCAACGGCGTGCTGCCGGAGTCGCGCCGGATCCACACCGCCGCCTTCACCTACATCAGCGATCTGAGCCTGCTCGGAACGAGCCTGGTGCCGCACGGCACGTTCATCGGCTCGTCCGATGTGCGTCCGGCCTCGCTGGACCACGTCATCTGGTTCCACAGGCCGATCAAGGCCGACGAATGGCTGCTCTACGATCAGGCGTCGCCGGCGGCTTCAGGCGCCCGTGGGCTCAGCACGGCGCGGGTGTTCGCGGCCGACGGCACGTTGGTCGCCAACGTGGCCCAGCAGGGACTGATCCGCCCGGTCCGCACCTGAGCGCTGTCGCTCAGGGCGTGCCGAACGAGAGCGACGAGGGCGTCTTCGGCCCGCTGTGCACGGTCAGCGGCGTCAGGGTGCCCGGCAGATCGCCCAGGATCGGCAGGAGGTGCGGGATGTCGAACGCCTGGATCGAGACGCGCAGCTTGTGACCCTTGAGGATCCGGGCACGCGTCGGGAAGATCTCGACGTCGACCGGCTCGACGGCGCCTGAGGCCAGCTTCTTGCGCGACTGCTTCGTGAACGGATGGTAGGGCTGGACCAGCGTCGTGCCGATGTAGCGCGACTTCTTGGTGTCGAGGGCCCGGGCCGACACGATCTGCCATCCACCCGTCAGGCGGCTCACGGTGCCGTCGGGGGCCACATCGGACAGCGTGACCGAGTACATGCCGTTGCCGGCCGGGGTCGAGGTGTACAGCCGGACATTGGCCGGGCCGTGGATCACGACGTCCTTGGTGACCGGTGCGGTCTCGAACACCGGGCCCAGCTTGTCGTTGTAGGCGTTGTTGGTGAAGCACGGATTGTCGGCCAGGACGAGGTTGACGATGCCGGCGGTCCATTGATTGGCCGAGCGGGTGCACAGGCCCTGCACGGGCACGGGGAGCACCGTGGTCGTGCCGTCCTTCGGTGTGCCCGTGGTGAGCGCACCGGCCGCGCCCCCCGTACTCGCGGTGCCGCTAAGCTTGTACGTCGAGGCCTTCAGGGTCTTCGGCATCCACTGCGTGCCGCGGACCCACTTCTTGCTGCCCTGCTCGTAGTAGCTCAGGCCGGCGATCTGGTCGAGCTGCTGATTCGGCAGCTTCTTGACGTAGTGGTCGAACCAGCGCAGCTGCAGCTCGCTCAGCGTGCCGTAGCCGGCGTCGGCCAGTCCCGTGCCGCCGGAGCCCTGCAGGTGGTCCCACGGTCCGATGATGATCTTGGTCGGAACGCCGCGCTTCTGCAGGTTCTCGTACAGCAGCGGGGTGCCACGCTGGAACAGGTCGTACTCGCCGCCGACGAAGAACGTCGGCACGTCGACCTTGGAGATCACCTGGATGGGGGAGCGTTGCGCGTAGAAGCTGCCGTCGTACGACGGCTCGCCGCCCAGGACGGCGCTCAGCAGCAGGTTGGCGCTGAACAGTCCGTTGCCGAGCAGGTGGGTGACGAGCGTCGACAGGCCGCCGACGGGGTTCGTGGCGCTGAAGTACGGCGGGATGATCGCGGTGCCGTTGACCAGGCCGATCCACAGCGGGATGAAGCCGACGTCGAGCGCTCCGCCGGAGGCGACGACATCGCGGTAGACGTCGGCGCCGGGCACCTGCGGGAAGATCGCCTTGAGTCCCGCAGGCCGCGCGGACGCCGCGAACAGCTGCGAGATGCCCATGTACGACGGGCCCGTCATAGCGGTCGAGCCGTTGGTCCACGGCTGCCGGTGTGCCCAGGTCATGACCTCGCCGAAGTCCTTGCCCTCGCGGGTGCAGAACGCGCACCAGGTGCCGCCGGAGCTTCCGGTGCCGCGCGCGTCGACCGTGAGCTGAAGGTAGCCGCGCTTGACCAGGTAGTCCGGGGACCCGCCGGCCAACCCGCCCGCCGAGCTCTGGACGCTCTTGTTGTAGGCGGTGATGGTGACGACGACCGGGAGTTTGGTCGTGACGGCCTTGCCGTCGGCGCCGGCCGGGCGCAGCAGATCGCCGCGCAGCACCGTGCCGTCGGACATCGGGATCTCGAGATCGCGCTGGAGCACCGTGTTCGGGTACTGCTCGGCGCGGGGCTTCCACGGCTTGGCCTTCGCGGCGGCCGCGATCTGGGTCGTGGGAGCGGCGGTCGCCGATGTCGCTGGAACGACGAGCGAGGCGACGAGTGCGACAGCGGTGGTGGCGACGAGGCGACGCAGCATGGGAGAGCTCCCTCCAGAGTCCTGCATCCTCAACGAGCCAGGGGCGTGCGACGTTACTCGTCAGTCACCTGCTGGAATTCGATGCTTCTGGCGCAGCGGTGGTGCTCTCGTCGGCCTTCGACAGCGTCGAACGTGGCCGGGGTGGTTGCGGGCGGGGCTGTGGACGACAGGCGGAGGCCCGGTGAGTCGCTCGGCTTCCCGCATCGAGATGACAGGAAACCCGCAGTGATCACAGAAAACTTCCTGTGATCACTGCGGGTTTCCTGGGTGATCATGTCGGCGCCGGTGCTTCTGATGCCGGTGTGACCAACCGGACCACCGGCCCGCCCGATTTCACAAGGGCGTGACGCGACCGACCAGGTGGGTCGAGGGCTTCTTGGCCCCGACGACACCGAACGTGATGGTGTCACCGACGGCCTCGGAGCCGAAGACGACCGTGCCGGGCAGCAGGATCGGCTTCTTGAACTCCACGTCGACCGTGAACGCGTCGGGCAGCTTGTTCTGCAGCGCGGCCAGGCAGCGGGCCTTGGTCCACATGCCGTGCGCGATATTGGTGGGGAAGCCGAACGCCTTGGCGGTCAGCGGGTACAGGTGGATCGGATTGCGATCGCCCGATACGGCCCCGTAGCGGCGGCCCAGGGCGCCGGCGAGCTTCCAGTGCACGACGCCCGACGGAGCGGCGATGCCGTCGAGCGGTGCCGGCGTCTCCTCCTCGGCGCCCCCCTTGCCTCGAGAGAACAAGGTGGTGACCTCACGCCACACGACATCGCCGTCGACCGCGACATCGGTCAGCAGGTCGATGAGCCGTCCCTTGGGGTGCGGTCGCAGGCCGTCGGCGCGGACCGTCACGTCGAGCACCTCGTCGCTGCCGATAGGCCGCAGCTGGGTGATCGAGTTGCGCAGGTGCACCAGGCCCATCGGGGCGAACGGGAATGCCGTGTCGGTCATCAGCGCCATGTGCAGGGCGAAGGCCGACATGTGCGGGTAGGTGGCCGGGAGGGCATCGGTGCGCGGGAAGCCGCACACCTCGCGGTAGTCGTCGAGGTGGGCCGACTCGATCGCGACGCCCGCGCGTTCCAGCACCAGATCGGGCGCGGAGCCGCCCCGGTGCTTGATGCCGGGCAGCCCGCCCACCAGCGGCAGCGCTGGCAGCGCGGCCTTGAGCATCAGCGGGAGCGTCGCGGGTGCCTTCTCGAAGGACCGTGTCTCGGTCATCAGGACGCGCCCAGCAGCATCTGGCCGTTGACGCCGACGACGTTGCCGCTGACGGCGGCCGAGCCGGGGTTCGCGAGCCAGGCGATGGCTTCGGCCACGTCGACCGGCTGGCCGCCCTGCGACATCGAGTTCATGCGGCGCCCGGCCTCGCGGATGCCGAGCGGGATCGTCTTGACCATCTCGGTCTCCATGAAGCCCGGGGCGATGACATTCGCTCGGATGCCCTTCGCGGCAGCGCGGGCGGCCAGGGACTGGATCCAACCGATGACGCCGGCCTTCGCCGAGGCGTAGTTGGTCTGGCCGTTGTTGCCCGCGATGCCCGCGATCGATGCGATGCCGACCACGAGGCCGCCGTCGTTGATCAGGCCGGCGTCGAGTAGGTGATCGGTGATGCGCTGGGGGGCGCCGACCGAGATGTCGACGACCAGGTTCCAGTTCTCGGGCTTCATATTGCGCAGGCGCTTGTCGCGCGTGATGCCGGCGTTGTGCACCACGATGTCGACGCCGCCATGGTTCTTCTTGATGTACTCGGCGATCTCGGCCGGTGCGTCGGGCGACGTGATGTCGCCAACGATGTATCCGCCGCCGAGTTCCTCGGCGAGTGCCTTCAGATCGGCCTCGAGCGGCGGTACGTCGAGACCGATCACGGTGGCGCCGTCGCGGGCCAGGGTGCGCATGTCGGCGGCTCCGAGGCCGCGCGAGGCGCCGGTGACCAGAGCGACCTTGCCGGCGAGCGGCTTCGTGACGTCCTTGACGGCCGGTGCCTGGGTGATGCCGGTCGCGCCGACCCGGACGACCTGGGCCGAGACGTAGGCGGACTTGGGGGAGAGGAAGAACCCGAGGGTCGAGGCGAGGGTCGACTCGGCGCCCTTGGACACGTAGACCAGGTTGACGGTCGAGCCGTTGCCGACCTCCTTGCCCAGCGAGCGGGTGAAGCCTTCCAGCGCGCGCTGACCGATGGTGGCGCTCTCGTCCTCGGCCTGGTCGACCGCACCGCCGATCACGACGATGCGCCCGCACGGGGCGAGCTGGCGCAGGACGGGGGTGAAGAACGTCTGCAGCTCGACGAGCTCGGCGGCACTGGAGATGCCGGTGGCGTCGAACACCAGGCCCTTGTACTTCTTGCCTTCGGCGAAGACGGTCGTGGACTCGATGCCCGACGACTTCAGCGCATCGCTGATCTGCTTCTTGGCCAGGGTGCTGCCCGAGGCCGCGCCCACGAGAACCGTGCCCTTCACGAGCGGATCGCCGGCGGAGTAGCGCTCCAGGTACGGCGGATTGGGCAGGCCGAGGTTCTTGACCAGGAACTTGCCGATCGGGTTGTGGGCGAAGGACTGGTAGTTGTCCGACACGGTGTGTCCTAACTCTCGCATACCATCGGTATCTGAAATCTGATCTTGACTGTAGCCTCGTCATGAGTGCGCGGTCCACAGGCCGCGACGAGGCGTGCATCACGTCACGCCCCAGAAGCTCACATCAAGCGTTCCATCCCAGAGTTGCAGATCAACGAGCCGCGAACCAGGAGCAGATCCCATGGCCGCAGAGAACACCAGCCCCGCCAAGAAGACGGCAGCCGCCAAGGCGCCGGCCAAGAAGGCCCCGGCGAAGAAGGCACCGGCCAGGAAGGTCGCTGCCGCTCCGGCCGGTCAGCAGGCCGTGCGTCGCGTCGCCGTCATCGGCGGCAACCGCATCCCGTTCGCGCGCAGCAACACCGTGTACACCGACGTGTCGAACCAGGACATGCTGACCGCGGCGCTCGATGGCCTGGTCGAACGGTTCGGTCTCGAGGGTGAGCGGGTCGGCGAGGTCGTGGCCGGCGCGGTGCTGAAGCACAGCCGCGACTTCAACCTGACGCGTGAGACGGTCCTGGGCTCCAAGCTCTCGCCCGACACGCCGGCGACCGACATCCAGCAGGCCTGTGGCACGGGCCTGCAGGCCGCGATGCAGGTGGCCAACAAGATCGCGCTCGGCAAGATCGAGACCGGCATCGCGGGCGGCACCGACACCACGTCCGATGCGCCCCTCGCGGTCAACGACAAGCTCCGCAAGATTCTGATCGAGGCCAATCAGCTGAGCGCCAAGGGCGACAAGAAGGGCCTGGTCAAGCTCCTGACCCGGATCCGCCCCGGTTACCTGGCACCCGACCAGCCTCGCAACGCCGAGCCCCGCACGGGCCTGTCGATGGGCGACCATCAGGCGATCACGACCCACGAGTGGGGCATCACGCGTGAGGCGCAGGACGAGCTGGCTGCTGCTTCGCACCAGAATCTGGCGAAGTCGTGGGACGAGGGCTGGCAGGACGATCTGGTCACGCCGTTCAACGGCGTCGACAAGGACAATCACCTGCGTCCGGACTCGACGGTCGAGAAGCTGGCGAAGCTCAAGCCGGTCTTCGGCAGGAACCTGGGCGACGAGGCCACCATGACGGCCGGCAACTCCACGCCGCTGTCCGATGGCGCGTCGGTCGCGCTGTTCGCGTCCGAGGAGGAGGCCGCGAAGCGCGGCTGGACCGTGCAGGCCTACTTCGTGGACTACGAGACGGCCGCGGTCGACTACGTCAGCGGCGGTGAGGGCCTGCTCATGGCTCCGGCGTACGCGGTGCCTCGCATGCTGGCCCGCAACGGCCTGACGCTGCAGGACTTCGACTTCTACGAGATCCACGAGGCCTTCGCGGGCCAGGTGCTCTCGACGCTGGCGGCCTGGGAGTCGGCCGAGTTCTGCTCGACCAAGCTCGGTCTCGACCGGCCACTGGGCTCGATCGACCGCAAGAAGCTGAATGTGAAGGGCTCGTCGCTGGCCGCGGCGCACCCGTTCGCCGCCACGGGCGGTCGCATCATCGCGAACGCGGCCAAGCTGCTGCACGAGGCGGGCCCGGGCAAGCGCGCCCTGATCTCGATCTGCGCGGCCGGTGGCCAGGGCGTCGTCGCCATCCTGGAGTCCTGAGCGCGGCCAAAGATGTCGGGTTGGCGGGCGACGCCAAGAGGGCCGGGCGTCGTCGCCATCCTGGAGTCCTGAGCGCGGCCAAAGATGTCGGGTTGGCGGGCGACGCCAAGAGGGCCGGGCGTCGTCGCCATCCTGGAGTCCTGAGCCATGCTCAGCGTGGTGCGTAGGGCTTGACGCTGCCCACGACGGCCTTGGTGGGGAAGTCGCACGAGCTGACGTACGGCCGGATCCGCAGGGTCGCGGTGACGTTCGACAGCTGGTCGGCGCCGACTCTCGGCGTGAACGTCGCGACACCGCGCAGATGCCCTTGGCCGTCGGGGCGCAGCCAGTAGTGCAGTTCCGATGCCCAGACCATCGGCCCGCCGACCTGCTTGACCGCGATGCGGCACGAGAGGTTCGAGACGTCCGCGGTCTTCCGGGTCGGTGTGGCGGTGATCGTGAGGGTCCAGGGCTGCGTGACGCCCTTCGGCTCCGGCACCATGCTCGCGGTCGTGCCCGCCAGCGACGGCAGGCCGGTGGTCTGGGCGACGGAGTCCGAGGCCGCCTGCTTCGCCTGGCCCTCGACCTGATCGATCAGATAGCGAGCGACCGCCTGGCAGGGGTTGCCCGCTGCCTTGACGTACGCGGCGTCCGCGCCGGCCTTCTCGGCGGCCGAGGCGGCGGCGGACACGATCGAGGGATCCTGGGCGAGGCTGTCGCACGGCACGCCGGCCTGCTTCATCAGCTCGACCGCGAGCGCATCGAGTTCGCCGTCGGCCATGGCTTCGAGCGCTTCGACGCTGGGCAGCGACGGCGGTAGGCCGACGGTCGCCAGGACGGCGCCGATCGCGGCACGCGTCGCCGCGCCGACGACGGTCTCGCAGCCGTCGCCCGCGGTCTTGTCGGCCGCGCCGATGAGGGCGCAGAGCGGGCCCTGGGCGACGACCTTGACGACCGTGTCGATGATGCCGTTGTAGGCGTACGACACCAAGGTGTACAGCTGGGTGACGACCTCGACGATCGCCTCGCCGATGCTGACCAGGCCGTCGATGACATCGCAGAAGATCGAGTCGCAGTCGTCGGCAGGGGGCCAGTCGCCGGGGCAGTAGGTGCCACTGTGTGGGTAGAACGCCCGGACGAACGCAGCATTGGCGCCGTAGTCGGTCGGCGGGGGACCGGCGACATGTTTCGGCGGGAACACGCTGAAGTCCCACGAGTCGGCGGCCTGGTCGACAGCATCGTCCCAGGGCACCGTGACCCGCGCACAACTGACGAGTGCAGGATTGGGCGCGCGCCCGAGATCGACGTCGATCTGGGTGATCTTCAGCTCGACCGGGTCGTCGAGGGTGCCCTTCTCGATCGCGGGAAGGACGATGCGACTCGCTGACGAGACCGCGGTGATGCCGGTCTGGTCCGGCAGGGCCAGGACGCGCACGAATACCGGCTCGCCGGCGCCCGGTGGCGAGACGTATCCCTGGAGCAGGATCGAGGCGTCTTTCGGAGCCTTCGGAGGCTTCGAGGCGTAGGCGGTGGAGTCGAGCTTGCCGACGGTCGCGGTATCGACCGGCGATGTGGCCAGGACGACGCCCCCGCCCGATGCCGGCGCCTTCTTCGACGGGTTCGCCACCTCCTCGTGTCCGGGGATCTTGGCCGTGTCGATCGAGAACGTGCCGGTCGCCCGAGCGTCGCCGCTCGCGGAGTTGGAGCTGACCCCGGTGGCGATCAGGCCGTCGGGCGTGAGCGACAGATTCCGCGCCCCAGGGTCCTGGGCGGTCACCTGCCAGACCACGCTCGTGACCCGTGAGGACTCGCTGACCCAGGTGAGCCCGACGGTGCCGTCGTCGTGTCCCATGTTCTTCTGCCCGGTCGTGCCGTCCGAGAAGGCGAGCGTGAGCAGGTTCGGCTCGCCCACGATGTCCTGGATCGTCTGCCCGCTCCCGGGCTCCAGATGGCCCGCTGCGATCTGCTGGGGGAACTCGCCGCCCTTCCAGACCTCGAGATCGAGGCGCCGGCCGACCAGACGGGGCAACTGATCGCTGACGTCGGTGCTGGCGGTTCCGGGAACGCCGAGGTTCTGTGCCCAGGGAACGCGCCGAGCCGGCTGGTCGTCGACACGCAGGTAGAGGTACACGATGCCGCCGGGTGGCTCGTCGAGGAGTAGTTGGCCGTCGACGATGCGGGCGTTACCGGTCCAGCCGAGACCCTGGCCGCAGATGTTCGGAGCGGTCGCGGTCACCGGCGCACTCTGGCGCCCGGCATCGCCGTTCTTCGGTCGCACGGCGAACACATGGGTTCCGGGGGTGACCTGGTCGAGCACGAGTTTCCCGCCGGCCGGCTTGGAGCCGATCTCGAGCCAGCCGGACGTGGTGCCTTCCAGGTACGTGACGTCGCCCGCCCCGCGATCGGCGCTCAAGGTGATCGCGCACGCGTCGCCGGTCGCGTGCAGCTCCGGGGCCTTGTCGCCGTCGACTGGTCGGGGCGTGGTGATGCGTAGGTCGGTCGGAGGCTTGGCGGCCGGGTCGATCCTGGTCGAGACGAACACGGTCCGCCCGGCCGGGATCTTCCTGGCCGGCGGGACGGCTTCCGGCGTGTCGTTCGGTGTGGCTGCTGCGAAGATCCGGTCGGCTTCGACGCCCAGGCGGTCGGCGAGCTGCTGCCCCGTCTCACCTTCGAGCACGGGAACCGGGACGCCGATCTTTCCTCGCCCACGTGCGTTGGAGACGAACACGCGGACCGGTGTGCTGATCGCGACTTTGCCGGCTTGGTCGACGGCTCGGGCCGACAGCAGACGCGCACCGAGCTGCAGGGCCGGGTAGCGGACCATGACCGAACCGGAGCGGTCCGGCCGGCCGGACGCGACGAGCGTGCTTCCGTCGTACAGATCGATCCGCTCCACCGCGCGCTTGGAGTATGCCGCCAGGGCGACCGCATCGGTGCTGCCCAGCTGCATCCGGCCCGTTCCGGGCACCGACAGGCTGACGGCGAACGGCATCGTCGCGGCCGGTCGCACCCGGTCGGCGGATGCGAACGGATCGTGCCGGTCGTGACGATCCTTGACGAAGACGAAGACACCAGCGAGCAGGACGGCGACGGCCGCGACATAGGCCGCGACGAGCCTGCTCCGTCCATGGATCATGCGCGAACGCTAGCGACGAACACGCAGGTCGCGGGAGGTTTCCGACGGTCCGTGGGCGTGATTACGTCAAAACCCTACGTATCGCCGTCCGGGCCGGCCCTACGCTGTCGCGGTGCCTTGGATCCATGTCCTGATCCCGGCCGTCCTGGCGACGGCGGGTGTCGGCGCGGGCGCGGCCACGCTGTTGACGGACGACCCGCCGCCGAGCGCCGCCGTGTGGATCGACGCTCCGAGCCGCGACGGCCTGGTCGCCGCCGGTGACGTTGCCGTGGTGGCTCATGCGTCGGCGGCGAGCCGTATCGATGCCCTGACCTTGGTCGTCGACGGCGAGGAGATCGACACCGACTCGTCGCTGGACCGGCGAGGACGGCTCGTCTACGGCGAGCTCACCTGGCATGCCGACGGTGAGGGAGAGCACGAGATCGTGGTGCGTCAGACCGGCGGCGCCGGTGTCGCGTCCCAGCCGGTACGTCTCGCCGTGGTCGCGGATGGGGCCGGTGCAACCGAGGAGCCGGATCCGACGCCGACTCCCACCGCGACGGACGAGACGCCCACCCCGACGCCGACCGAGGAGACGATCGACCCCGATCTCGACGGGGGTTCGGCCGTGGCGATCGGAGAGGTCGGCTTCGGAGGCGAGCCCCGGGTCTCGGTACGTGCCTCGTGCGGAGACTCGGTCCTGGTCTATGCCCAGGTCATCGGCGCGGACCGCGCTTACGTCGACATCCGGGGATTGCGGCGCATCGACATGACGACGGCGCGCGGCGATCAGTGGTCGGCGACGATCGACTCCGGCTGGGACATCGACCAGGTCGGCACCTACCCGGTCACGGTCGTCGTGCCGGACGGGGAGACGGAGATCGTCAAGAGCGTCGGCACCTTGTCGATCGAGGAAGGCTGCATCGACCCCTGAGGGCCGCGGTCAGCCGCCCCACGGCTGGGGAACGATCGGCGGAACGGTCTGGTCCATGTCGTAGGTGGAAGCCACCAGGGCGACCTCATCGCCTCGTCGATCGACGATGACGACGGTCGCGTACGCCGGGACCATGACAGCTCCTCGCGTGAGGAGCAGAGACAGTTCCGAGGGCGCGACGTTCTCCACTAAGGCGGGAACGACGATGCGATGCAGATCGATTCCCACGCTGTCCAATGCTCGACGCATGACGCACCGTCGGATCAGGAACCAGGTCGCGACGGCGGCACCCGGGACGTAGAGAAAGGCCGATAGCCGAGCGTGATCGTTGAGGGCCAACTGACCCGTCACTGCGAGGCCGATCGCGGCGACTCCTGCCAGCGCAACTGCGAGACGGTAGGCCCTGAGGCGTGCCGTGGCCACCACACGTTCGAGGGCTTCCCAGAGACCCTCCGGAAGCAGTGTTTCGACGACTCGTACTGGTGCCGGATCCGGGTCGGGCTCTCCCCACACGATGGTCATGTCTAGAACGTCCGTCAGATCGTGCCGCGGGCCTGGGCGACGGCGGACAGGCGCGAGAAGCGCTTGATCTCCTCGAGGGTCGCGTCATCGGCGATGACGTCGACCGCCGGGCCGGCGCCCGACGAGCGCACCGACCACTGCAGGGCCGACAGGCTCATGGCGCCCAGCGCCTGGGTGTAATACAGATTCGCCAGGAGGACCGGATCGGGCACGTCGAAGTCGCCTGCCTGCGTGCCGTCCTCGAGGGCGGACACCGCGTGCTTGAGACACGACCACATCGCCTCGCCGAGGCGCAGCATCGTCGGCTCGCCGACCTCCTCGAGCAGCTGCCGGCCGGGCCGGCGCACGAGCGCGAGCGCGCAGTCGACGAACGCCGGATGAGCCAGGCCGAAGTCGATCATCGCGTCGGCCAGGCCCTCGAGGCGCCCGGTCGGGGTCCCGGCAGCATCGGCCGCGGCGGCGAAGGCCGCCTGGAGTTCGCCCAGATAGGTCACCACGACCTCGGCGAACAGCTCCTCCTTGCTGGAGAAGTGCCGGTAGATGATGGCGCGATTGATACCGACGGCGCGAGCGATGTCCTCGATCTGGGCGTCGCGTGATCCGGACTCGTCGAACAGCGTGCGGGTGGCCGACAGGATCTCTTGACGGCGCCCCGGACTGCGCCCGGATCGTGCCGTGCCGCGGGCGGTGTCCATGGTCACATCGTAGAGCCGTCGTCGGTGAGAACCGGTTGTCGGACCCCCGCCGTAGGCTCGTGTCATGAGATCGGTCAGCGAGCTGCGGCGCCAGGTGGCGCCGTTCGAAGTGGTCTCCGACTATCAGCCCGCCGGTGATCAGCCTGCCGCGATCGCCGAACTCGAGCGTCGTATCGGCGCCGGCGAGAACGATGTCGTGCTGATGGGCGCCACCGGCACGGGCAAAACTGCTACCACGGCCTGGCTGGCCGAGCGTCTCCAACGCCCCATGCTCGTGCTGATGCCCAACAAGACGTTGGCGGCCCAGTTCGCCAACGAGTTGCGCGAACTGCTGCCGCACAATGCGGTCGAGTACTTCGTGTCGTACTACGACTACTACCAGCCCGAGGCGTATATCGCCCAGACCGATACGTACATCGAGAAGGACTCCTCGATCAACGAGGAGGTCGAGCGGCTGCGCCACTCGGCCACCTGGTCGCTGCTCACGCGGCGCGACGTGGTGGTGGTCGCGACCGTCTCGTGCATCTACGGCCTCGGGTCGGCGCAGGAGTACCTCGAGCGCATGATCGGCTTCAAGGTCGGCGAGGAACTGCCACGCGAGCAGCTGCTCCGCACCCTGGTGCAGGCGCAGTACGTGCGCAATGACGTCTCCAGCACGCGCGGCACGTTCCGGGTCCGTGGCGACACCCTCGAGATCTTCCCGGTCTACCAGGAGATGGCGGTTCGGGTGGAGTTCTTCGGCGACGAGATCGAGCGACTCATGACCCTGCACCCGCTCACCGGCGAGGTGCTCAGCGAGGACACCGAGCTGTATGTCGGTGCTGCGACCCACTACGCCGCCGGCGCCGAGACCATGCAAAGGGCCATCCGAGGCATCGAGACCGAGTTGGCCGAGCGGCTGGGCGAACTCGAGCGCGAGGGCAAGCTGCTCGAGGCCCAGCGGCTGCGTATGCGCACCACTTATGACATCGAGATGATGCAGCAGGTCGGCACGTGCGCCGGCATCGAGAACTACTCGCTGCACATGGACGGCCGCCAGCGGGGCTCGGCACCGAACTGTCTGCTCGACTACTTCCCCGAGGACTTCGTCCTGGTCATCGACGAATCGCACGTCACGGTCCCGCAGGTGGGCGCGATGTACGAGGGCGACATGAGCCGTAAGCGGGCACTGGTCGAGCATGGGTTCCGGCTCCCCAGCGCGATGGACAACCGGCCGCTCAAATGGGACGAGTTCCTGCAGCGCATCGGCCAGACCGTGTATCTGTCGGCCACCCCGGGCTCGTACGAGATGGGCAAGACCGGGGGAGAGGTGGTCGAGCAGATCATCCGCCCCACCGGCCTGATCGACCCCGAGGTGCTGATCAAGCCCACCAAGGGACAGATCGACGATCTCATCGATCAGATCCGCACGCGGGTCGAGCGCGACGAACGGGTGCTGGTCACGACGTTGACCAAGAAGATGTCAGAAGACCTCACCGACTATCTGCTCGAGGCCGGCATCCGGACCCGGTACCTGCACAGCGAGGTCGACACGCTGCGCCGCGTCGAGCTCCTGCGCGAGCTGCGCATGGGCGAGTACGACGTGCTGGTCGGCATCAACCTACTGCGCGAGGGTCTCGATCTGCCCGAGGTGAGCCTGGTGGCGATCCTCGACGCCGACAAGGAGGGGTTCCTGCGGTCGGAGCGGTCGCTGATCCAGACCATCGGTCGTGCGGCGCGCAATGTGTCGGGTCAGGTCATCATGTACGCCGACAGGATCACCGACTCGATGAACACCGCGATCGACGAGACCAACCGCCGTCGCGACAAGCAGCTGGCCTACAACCGCGAGCACGGCATCGACCCGACGCCGCTGCGGAAGAAGATCGGCGACATCACCGATCTGCTGGCGCGCGAGGACGCCGACACGTCCGCGCTGCTGGCCGCCACCGGCGATCACAAGCGCCGCGGCGCACCGGTTCCGCTGGGTGCGCACGCCGCCGATCTGGCCAATCGGCCCACGGGTGAGCTGGCCGATCTGATCGCCCAGCTCACCGACCAGATGCATGCCGCCGCCGCTGAGCTGCAGTTCGAGGTCGCGGCCCGGTTGCGCGACGAGATCGGCGAGCTCAAGAAGGAACTGCGCAGCATGCTCGAGGCCGGCGTCTAACCTGTCCGGGTGACCGTCGTCCTGGAGTCCGCGCGGGTGCGTGCGGAGGTCGATCCGCGGCGCGGTGCACGCCTGGTCTCGCTGAGGTTCGACGGGCACGAGGTGCTCGGCCGGGCCGATGATCTTGCGGTCGCCGGCGAGTCCGTCGGCACCGGGAGCTTCCCGATGGTGCCGTGGGCGGGCCGGGTGCGCGGACACGATCTGCACGGCACCGGACGCGACGCGATCTGGCGGCACGACGGCGACGGTCGGTTCAGCGCTGATCTCGGAGGCGGCGACTGGCCGGACACGGGAACCGCGACGCTGGACTACCGGCTCGACGACGACGCGATCACGGCCACGCTGACCTGGGGCTCGGCGGGCACGCATGGATGCTCGCTGGGATTCCATCCGTGGTTCCGTCGCACGGTCGACGGCGTCGAGGTCGCGGCCGAGGTGCGCCCCGTGAAAATGGTCGAGCGCGGCGCCGACCATCTGCCCACGGGACGTCTGGTCTCGCCCTCGGCGCCGCCGTGGGACGACTGCTTCGTGCTGTCCGGTCCTCCGCGGCTGGTCTGGCCCGGTCTGGTCGATCTGACGCTCGAGTCGGACGCGGGCTGGTGGGTCGTCTACACCGAGCCGCATGGTGCGCTCTGCATCGAGCCGCAGACGGCGCCTCCCGATGTCTGGAGCCACCGTCACCTGCAGCCCGATCTGCCGACACGCCTGGCGTTCACGATTCGCCTCAGTTGAGGGCCGCCTGCAAGAATGTGCGGCGGAGGGGAGTATTCCTTTCGCCGCAGTCTCGTCATCACGGCGTCCGCCATCGGACGCCCGGGGCGCGGGTCACGCGGGTGGGAGCACCTGGTGACGGAAGAGACCTCCGGACGTCTTGACGACCGGAGGATCCCGCATGCCCGACCTGATGACCACTGCGCTGACCAGCGCATCCAGCTCAGTGCTGGCGAGCGCATCCGGCGCGGCCGACGCGCCGTCGATGAACGTCTCGCAGCTGGAGTGGACCATCACGATCGCCGTGACCGTCGGCATCCTGCTGTTCGACGTGTTCATCGTGGCGCGTCGACCGCACGAGCCGACCATGAAGGAATGCGCGATCGCGCTGTCGGTCTACGTCGGTCTGGCCATCGCGTTCGGGTTGTGGGTCATGGCGTATCACGACGTCGACGCCAAGCATGGTGACTTCGGCCTGCAGTTCTTCGCCGGCTGGCTGACCGAGTACAGCCTCTCGGTCGACAACCTGTTCATCTTCCTGATCATCATGGCGAGCTTCAACGTGCCCCGGAAGTACCAGCAGGAGGCACTGCTGGTCGGCATCATCATCGCGCTGGTGTTCCGCGGCATCTTCATCGCGCTGGGTGCGGTCGCGATCGAGAACTTCTCGTGGATCTTCTACATCTTCGGCGCCTTCCTGATCTACACCGCGTGGACGCTGGTCAAGGACACCGAGCACGACGACGATGCCGAGAACGCGGTCGTCCGCTTCGTCCGGCGGCGCTGGGCCATCTCCGAGCAGTGGGACGGCCTGAAGATGGTCGTCAAGGAGAACGGGAAGCGGATCATCACCCCGATGGCCCTCGTGATCGTGGCGCTCGGCACGACCGACCTGCTGTTCGCGCTCGACTCGATCCCGGCGATCTACGGTCTCACCAAGGAGCCGTACCTGGTGTTCACGGCGAATGTGTTCGCCCTGATGGGTCTGCGCCAGCTGTACTTCCTGCTGGGCGATCTGCTCAAGCGCCTGATCTACCTGTCGCAGGGCCTCTCGCTGCTGCTGGCGTTCATCGGCGTCAAGCTGCTGCTGCACGCGCTGCACACCAACGAGTTGCCGTTCCTCAACGACGGCCAGGGCTTCGACGTGCCCGAGATCCCGACGCTGGTCAGCTTGGGCGTCATCGTCGTGATCCTCGGTGTCACGGCCGTGGTCAGCCTGGTCGTGTCGGGCAAGCGCGTGCGACGCGGCCTGGCCCCCGACGGCGATCCGCTCCCGGCTCGCGACTACCCGAACGATGCCGACAGCTGAGCCGCTGGCTATTCGGCCAGCAAGCCGTGATCGTGGGCGAACACGATCGCGGCGGGACGGTCGCGCAGGGCCAGCTTGCTGAACACGCGTCCGATGTGGCTCTTGACCGTCAGCTCGGAGATGAACAGCGCAGCGGCGATCTCCGCGTTCGACAGTCCGCGGCCGATCGCGCGCAGGACCTCCAGCTCCCGTGCGGTCAGCTCGGCCACAGCGGCGGTGTCCGGGGCTGCGGGGGCACGCCGGTAGTCGGCCAGCACCCGTCCCGTGACGGCGGGATCGAGCCACGAGCCGCCCGCGGCGACCTGGCGGACCGCGCGGATCAGGTCGTCCGCAGGCGCGTCCTTCAGCACGAATCCCGCCGCTCCGGCCCTCAGCGCGCCGGACAGCAGGGCGTCGTCGTCGAACGTCGTCAGTGCCAGCACGGGTGGCGACGCCGGGATCTCGCGCAGCGCGCGGATCGCCGTGATGCCATCGACGCGTCGCATGCGCAGATCCATCACCACGACGTCGATCTCGTGCGCGTGCAGGACGTCCGGCACCTGATCGCCGTCCTCGCACTCCGCCACGATCTCGATCCCGTCACGGGGTCGCAGGATCCTGCGCAGGCCTGATCGCACCAGCTCCTGGTCGTCGACGAGTAGGGCGCGGACGGGGGCGGTCATCGCATCCGCCTGGTGACGGCGCAACCGGCGTCGGTGCGATCGATCCCGCCTCCGGCGGGGGACTCGGGCAGGTCGAGGGCCACGACCCAGCGGTCGCCGAACGGGCCGGCCTGAAGGCGGGCGCCGATCTGGTCGGCCCGTGCACGCATCCCGTCCAGACCGTGCCCGCCGTCGCCGCCGACAGGGGCGCCGGCGGGGACAGGGTTCTCGACCCGCAACGACGTGCGCCGGCCGAGGGCGAGACGAAGGGAGACGGGGCGGCCCGGCGCATGCTTGACGGCGTTGGTCAGCGCCTCCTGGGCGACCCGGTAGACGGCCAGCCCGACCGAGCTCGGCAGGACGCCGGGATCGCCCGAGATCGAGGTGTCGAGATCGAGGCCCGCGGAACGCATCGAGTCGATGAGCTGCGCGAGGTCGTGACCGCCCGGCTGCGGGCTCGTCGTGCCGTCACCGTCGGCCAACAGCCCGACGGTCCGCCGGATGTCGGCGAGGGCCGCCCGACCGACCTGCTCGGCATCGGCGAGAGCGGCTTCGGCCTCGCCCAGGTCGTCGTCGAGCAGGGCGCGGCGAGCGCCGGCGACCTGGAGCAGGGTGACGCTCATCGAGTGGGCGAGGACGTCGTGGATCTCGCGGGCGATGCGCTGGCGCTCGGCCAGCGTCGCTCGCTCGTTCTCGCGCGCCCGCTCGCGCCGTTCGGCGACGAGCGCCCGGGTCAGCCAGACCAGCATCGTGCCGACCAGCAGCCCCATCGCGATCTCTCCGCTCGACAGCAGCGGCTGTGGTGTATGACCCACGAAGACCACGCCCCACGAGACGAACGTCACGACGGCGCCGCGCCACACACCCTCCGACGCCGTCGTCTCGGCGACGAGCACCGCGAGGACCGCGGGCGCCAGATCGACGGCCCCGTCGTAGGGCGTCGACATGACGATCGCGATACCGGCCAGGACCACCGCCGCCGTGATCCAACAGGAGATCCAGCGGGTCGCGGCGATCTGCACGACGTGGGACGCGGTGACGATGACGATGCCCAGCGCGGTCCAGGCGAACAGGCCGCCCTCGCGCTGGACGACCGCCCCCGCCGTGAGCCCGATCTCGAGCAGCATCGCCGAGGCCGGCACCCACAGCGGATACTCCACCCCGCGGCGTTCGAGCTTCGCCGCGGATCGATCCGCGAGACGGCGCCACCACGTCAGCGGCAGCGAGGCGAAGGAGAAGGCGGACACGTCGTCAGGGTACGGGTGCATCGTGCCTGCTCGCGCCCGTCCGCAGGGGGACGGCGACTCCTACCGTGGGAGGAGCAGAGAACCCGCCCGGTGGCCGATGCCTGGGAGGACATGGAACTCCTAGCGTCGAGTCATCACTCGACGGAGAGGACGTGGTGGCGATGGGCTGGACCGAGACGACCCGCAGGCAACGCATCGGGCGCGAGGCCGCACTGCTGATCGAGCAGGACAGCGGTCGGGCCGATATCCCGTGGGACGACACCTGGTCGGACGTCTTCGGCGGCCCCGACGACCTCCTGGACCATCTGGCGCTGACGTGGCGCCGGCAGGTGGAGGGCCAGGTCGACCCGACGCGCGATCAGCTCTCGTTCACCCGAGCGAGGGCGGAGCTGGACCAGCGGCATGAGGGACTCCGCTCCCTGCTGCGCCGCCGTGGCGTGGTGGTCGTCGATGTCGCCTGAACGCGCGGCCCAGGAGGGGTGCCCGGTCGATCACGGGGCGGTCACGGCCGCACCCTTGCACTGGGACGAGACCGGCCACGGCACGCTGGCGCACTGGCCGGGGGCACGCCGCATCAGCTGGCTGACTCGCTACGGTCTGCCCCGGTGGGGGCTGAACGCGAGCTCTCGTCGCGGCGATCCCGTCGCACGGATGACGGTGGATCCGGCGCTGCGTGCCGACCCGTATCCCGGCTACGAGGACATGCGGGCCACCTCCCGGCTGGTGCGCGGACGGCTGACGTACGCGACCGTCAACCACGCCCTGGCCAAGGAGGTCCTCCGGTCGCCGTCGTTCCACGCCGGTACCGAGCTGGGTCCACTCCCGGCCTGGATGGGCCGCCTCAGCGCACGCTTCACCGACCAGCACGACCTGGGCCCCGTCGACGCCCCGTCGATGCTAGCGGTCAACGGCGCCCTGCACACGCGCTACCGCAAGCTCGTCTCCCGGGCGTTCGCCGCCAAGAACGTCGCTCAGCAGGAGGATCGGATCCGCGAGATCGCCTCCGAACTGCTGGACGCGATCGTCGCGGACGGAGTCGATGAGTTCGATCTCGTGGCCCGCTATGCCGGTCAGCTGCCGGTGCAGGTCATCGCCGACATGCTCGGTGTTCCGGCCGATGATCGAGATCGGCTGCTGCGCTGGGGCGACGGTGCGGCACTCATGCTCGACCCCGATCTGAGCTGGTCGCAGTACCGGCACGCGACGCAGGGCCTGCGCCAGCTGCACGACTGGGTCGCCGACCAGATCGTCGAGCTGCGGCGCAGCCCGGCCGACACCCTGCTCGGCCGGCTCGTGGCGATGGAGGGCGACGACGAACTGACCGACGTCGAACTGAAGATGGTCGCGATGCTCACTCTGGGCGCGGGATTCGAGACCACGGTGAACCTGGTCGCGAACGCGGTCGACCTGCTCGAACGCTTCCCCGGCCAGCGCGACGCCGCCGCGACACACGGTTGGGCCGGCGCAGTCGAGGAGTCGCTGCGATTCGAACCCCCGGTGCAGCTGACCATCCGGACCGCGATCGAGGACGTGACGCTGGGCGGTACGGAGCTGCACCGCGGTAGCACGGTGCTGGCGATGATCGGCGGCGCCAACCGGGACCCGGAGGTGTTCGAGGAACCGCAGACGTTCGACGTCACGCGGACCAACGCCGACCAGCACCTGTCGCTGTCGGACGGGCCGCACTACTGCCTGGGCGCGAACCTGGCCAAGCTGGAGGGCCGTATCGCCCTGGAGATGCTGTACGAGCGGTTCCCCGACCTGCATGTCGTGGCCGGCGGGGTGCGGCGTACCAACCGGGTGCTGCGAGGCTGGGAGCGACTCCCGGTCGCGGCGTGACCGGGAGTCGTCGTCCGGCTGCTCAGGGGATCTTGTGCGGCGGGATGTCGTCGGGGTCCTCGATCGCCAGGTCCTCGCCGCGTGCCCGCCTGGTCAGGTAGATCGGTACGGAGAGCACGAGTCCGAGCAGCAGGAGGACGCCCGCCACCTCGTACTGCGACGACGGTCGTCCCGACAGCGGGGTGACCAGGTAGAGGCAGGCCACGGTGCCGATCAGAGCGAATGTCGTGCTGGTGCGGAAATGACTGTGATCGACCGTGTCGTGCCGGAGCACCAGCACGGCGACGTTGACGACGGAGAACACCGCGAGCAACAGCAACGAGGTCGTGCCGCCGAGCACGGCGACGGCATCGGGGTTGGCGTACGAGACGTACACGATGAGTCCGAACGCGATCACCGTGGTGAACAGGATCGAGACCCACGGGGTCTGTCGGCGGGCCCCGACCATGGCCAGCGGGCGAGGGATCACGCCCTGGCGAGCCATGCCGTAGAGCAGCCGGCTGGCCATCATCATGTTGATCAGCGCCGAGTTGGCGACCGCGAACATCGAGATGAACGGCAGGATGTCCTGGATCGGGACGTCGGGAGTGGCCTTCTGCACCACGGTCACGAGAGGAGTGTCATTGCCCGCGAGTTCGCCCACCGGCACCACCGCGACCGCGCAGATCGACACCAGCACGTAGATGACGGCCGTGATCGACAAACCCGTGAGCATCATCTTGGGGAAGATCCGATTCGGCTCGTGGCACTCCTCGGCCATGTTGACCGAGTCCTCGAAGCCGACCATCGCGAAGAACGCCAGGGATGTCGCGGTCGTGACGGCGAGGAACACGTTCTTGTCCTCGGGTGTGTCGAACGCGACGACGCGACTCCAGTCGGCATCGCCGCCGGCGATGGCCCAGAAGCCGCACAGGATCACCAGGAGCAGGCCGGAGAGCTCGACGAGGGTCAGCACGACATTGGCCTTGACGCTCTCGCTCACGCCGCGCAGGTTGATGCCCGCGACCAGGACCATGAAGCCCAGCGCCATCAGCATGATCTCGGTGTTCGACGCCTCCCAGTCGACGCCGACCGCCAGATTGGAGGCGAACGCCCGGGAGGCCGTCGAGGCCGATGTGATGCCCGAGCACATGACGGTGAACGCGATCATGAACGTGAAGAAGTGCACCCCGAACGCCTTGTGCACGTACAGGGCGGCACCCGCGGCCTGCGGGTACTTGGTCACGAGCTCCAGGTAAGAGAATGCGGTCAGGAAGGCCACCGCGAAGGCGATCAGGAACGGCAGCCACGCCGCGCCGCCGACCTCGGCGGCGACCTGGCCGGTCAGCGCGTACACGCCGGTGCCGAGGATGTCGCCGACGATGAACAGCAGGAGCAGTTTGGGCCCCATCACCCGCTTGAGTTCGGTCGGTTCAGGTGCGGTGTCGGTGCTCATGGAACCCCCTCGTGAAGACGCCTCGCCGATGGATCGGCGGCGTGCCTTCGTCTCATCCTGTTGCCGCGAGGCGCGATGAGGCAAGCACCCGGTAGATTTCTCGGGTGCCTCGACTGCCCGGATTCGTGACCTCGCTGCTCGGACGACTGGTCGCCCGACGTATCGCGAAGAAGGGCGTCGACCTGTCGCGCATCTCGTTCATCCCGGAGCCGACCAAGGTCCCGCTGCAGCGGGTGGGCACCGATCCGGTGCCTCGGATCGCGGAACTGCGCGAGGGACCGTCGTTGCATCAGCTGCCGATGCCGTTCGACTTCCGCATCTGGCTGCTGACCGGCTACGACGAGACGCGCACCGTGTTGACCGACCGTGATTCGTACAGCAACGACATCCGGCACCTTTTCAGCGGCGACGGCCCGGCGACCGCCGACGACGTGGGCGGGCTGGGCTTCACCGACCCGCCGCTGCACACGCGTCTGCGCAAGATCGTGACGCCGGAGTTCACGATGCGACGGCTCGCCCGCCTCGAGCCGGTCATCGCCGAGATCGTGGACCATCAGCTCGACGCGCTCGCTCGCGAGGGACACGACGGTGCCGTGGTCGACTTCGCCAAGCACGTCGCGTTCCCGGTGCCGTTCCGCACCATCTGCAGCCTGATCGGGCTCAACGACTTCGAGACCGAGCAGTTCGAGAAGCTCGGCAGCGCCCGGTTCGACGCGAGCCTGGGCGGTGCGGCGTTCGGCGCCGTGTCGGCCCAGCGCGAGTTCCTGTTCGAGGCGGTGGCCCGTCAGCGCATCGATCCCGGACCTGGGCTTCTGGGTCAGATCATCCGCGACGAGGGTGACAACATCACCGACTTCGACCTGGCGGGTCTGGCCGATGGCATCTTCACGGGAGGATTCGAGACCACGGCGGGCATGATCGCGCTCGGCACCGCGGTGCTGCTGCGTGATCCTGCGTACGGCGCGCTGATGCGCGACGGCTCGGCCGACGACGTCGACCGCGTGGTCGAGGAGTTGCTGCGCTACCTGGCCGTGGTCCAGGTCGCCTTCCCTCGGTTCGCCAAGCAGGACATGGAGCTGTTCGGTCAGCAGGTCCGGCAGGGCGATGTGATCCTGGCGTCGCTGACCGGCGCGAACCGCGATCCGAAATCGGCCGGTGCCGATCCTGAGGCGTTCGACCCGTTCCGGGTGCCGGCCAGCGGGCACCTGGCCTTCGGCCATGGCATCCACCGCTGCATCGGCGCCGAGCTGGCGCGCATCGAGCTGCGCACGGTCTTCCCGAAGGTGTTCCGCCGGTTCCCGGACCTCGCGCTCGCCCACGACGAAGCAGATCTCGCGTTCCGTGAACTCTCGTTCGTCTACGGCGTCGACGATCTCCCGGTGCGGCTCGGTCGATGAGCCGGCGCGCCGACATCGAGCGGTGGTTCGACGCGAACGGACTGCCGTACTTCGTCGGCGATCATGCCGATCGTGTCGAGCAGTGGCTGGCCAGCCGGCGGATCGTCGCCGTGCTGACCCTGATCGTCGCCGCCTCGGTCGGCGCCGCGATCGCGGTCGGGCGCTGGCTCGACGATGCCTCGACCGGCACGGGCGTCGGAGCGCTGGTGCTGCTGTGTCTGCTGTCGCTGTTCGCGGGCCGGTTCCTGCGGATCGGCACGATGCTGCGGTGGGCGACGCATCGCACGTTCGGCTCCCTGGGTCTCATGGTCCCGCTGCTGACCAGGGCGCTGCCTCTGCTGTTGCTCGCGGTGACCTTCCTGTTCATCAATGCCGAGGTGTGGCAGGTCGCGGCGTTGATGCCGCGCCGCACGCTGGGCGTCGCCGTGCTGCTGTTCGTGCTGGTCGCGGCCGGATTCCTGCTCACCCGCCTGCCCGAAGAGGTCCGCCGCGTCGAGGACGAGGTGCTCGCCGATGGCACGGTCGATCGGTGCGCCGGAACCCCGGCCGAGGGTCTCGTCCCCGGTGTCGGCGCCGCCACGCTGCCACGCTTCGCCCGCGCGAATCTGGTGTTGATGCTGTTGTTCAGCCAGGCGATCCAGGTGCTGCTGCTGAGCGTCGCCCTGTTCGCCTTCTTCGTGGTGTTCGGTGACCTGACGATCCCGGACGGCACGGTCGAGGCGTGGACGGGGCAGGCGGTCACGGACCTGCCGTCGCGCCTGGGCAGCCGGCTTCCGGTCACCAACGAACTGGTGCAGGTCTCGGTGTTCCTCGCGGCGTTCTCGGGCCTGTACTTCACGGTCTCGGCCGTCACCGACGAGACCTATCGTCGCCAGTTCTTCGCCGGGCTGTCGTCCGAGCTCGAGCGTGCGGTCGCGGTACACGCGGCCTATTCGTCGCTGTCCGAGTAGGAGGCGACGACGATCGTGGCTGCGAGGTCCTCGTCGTGCACGATCGCCGTCCGCAGGCCCGCGGCCTCGAAGGCGGCGACGGTCCGCTCCTGCTGCCGCCGGCTCGTCTCGATCAGGAGGCAGCCGGTGGGGGACAGCCATCGGGGCGCCTCCGCCGCGATCCGCCGGTGCAGGTCGAGACCATCGGCCCCGCCATCGAGCGCGATCCGGTGCTCGTAGTCGCGCGCCTCGGCCGGAAGCCGGCCGATCTCCGCGGTCGGGACGTACGGTGCGTTGACCACGACGAGGTCGACCCGGCCCGCCAGGGATCCGGGAAGCGCGTCGAACAGATCGCCCTGGTGCACGTGACCTCCGACCGGCGCGAGATTGCCGCGGGCGACCAGGACCGCGTCGGGATCGACGTCCGCGGCGTGCAGCAGGATGTCGTCCAGGGTGCGTGCGATCACCAGGCCGAGGGCGCCGGTACCGCAGCACAGATCGACGACGGTGGCCCCGGCGTTGGTACGACGAACGGCCTCCCGGGCCAGGGGCTCGCTGCGTCGCCGCGGAACGAAGACCCCGGGGGAGACCGCGACACGTTGACCGCAGAACTCGGCCCAGCCGACGACGAGCTCGAGGGGTTCGCCGGCGATCCGGCGCGACACCATCGATTCCAGCTCGGCTGGATCCTTCGTGGCCGAGAGCAACAGCTCGGCCTCCTCTTCGGCGAACACGCAGCCGGCCCGCCTCAAGCGCTCGATCAGCCCGATCGTCACAATCTCGCATCTTAGCGTCGTGTCTGTGGCAGGGTGTTGACCGTGATCTGCTCCTGTTCTCCCAGGGATCAGTGCGATGGATGACGGCTCCGGAGCCCCCTCGCCGATCGGGTTGCGGCTGCGACAACCGCACTGGCGCGCGACCGGAGGTGCCGCCCTCCTGATGGCTCTGGCGCTGGTGGTCGGCCTGCTGAGCCGAGCGTCCGCCAACGGGGCCGCCGAGGACTATCGGAGCGAGGTGGCGGCATGGAAGAAGGAGGGCCTGTCGACTCTGGTCGACACGGCGACCCCTCCTGAGGGGTGGTACGAGCTGTCCGACTACACGTCCGCCAAGAGCGTGAAGAAGCACCAGAAGTGGTGCCGTGAGCTGGACGCCTCCGCCCAGAAGCTCTCCGACGACCGGGAGGCCCTCAGGCGTCCATGGCCTGACCGTCGACTGCTGGGGGTGCTCTCGGGCAAGTATCGCCAGGCGCGAGGCGACGCAGGCGATCACTCTGAGCAGGTCGAGCAGTATCGCGAGCAGGCACAGGAGACCTTCGAGCAGTTGAGCACCGACTGCGCGCTCAGCCTCGCCATGACCCGCCTGCTGGCCAAGCAGGACGCGAAACTGAAGGCGGTCAAGAAGACCTACATGAAGAAGGGCGAGGTCCTCTACGGCGGCGGCTACAGCTATACGTGCTCAAGGGCCGATGGGTGCGTGCCGCCACCCGTCGGCGGCCGGTTCGATCGCTACGTGAAGGCCTATGACGCCTATCTGAAGGTGCGCAAGGCCTGGGCTGAGCTGGACCGTAGCTCGGCATGTGCGTCGAGTTCACTGGGGAAGAGCCTGTGTGAACGGGCCGCGGAGCACATGGACACGATCAACCGCGCCGACGCCGCATGGTTCAAGGAGATGAAGAAGACACGAGGCGACGGCGGCGGCAAGGAGGCGAAGCTGGCCAAGGCCTACAACAAGACCGTCGACAAGATGGGTCAACAGTTCGCCTCGGCCGCGCTGAAGGAGTTCCCCGAGCTGGACGAGATCGGCTACTTCGATTCGAAGCAGGCCGACGACTGGATCACCCTGATCTCATTGCAGGAGTTGAAGATCCAAGAGCTGGACCACGAGGTGCCGACCGGATAGAGGCACCGAGCGGTGCGGCATGGGCCGTCACCAGCCGCGCGCCCGCCATTCACCCACGTGGGGTCGCTCGGCGCCGAGTGTCGAGTCGTTCCCGTGCCCGGGATAGAACCGGGTGTCGTCGCCGAATCGATCGAAGATCTTCGTCTCGACCTGGTCGATCAGAGTCCGGAAATCGTCATCGGACCACGTCTTGCCGACGCCTCCGGGAAACAGCGAGTCGCCGGTGAACAGATGGACGATGCCGTCGGGATCGTCATAGGCCAGGACGATCGAGCCGGGCGTGTGACCCACGACCTCGATCACCTCCAGCTCGCACGAGCCGACCCGCACGCGCGCTCCGGTCGAGACGGTCGTGTCGGTGGCGACGTCGATGCCCTCGGCGTCGTTCGAGCCGGCCACCGTCTCGGCACCGGTCGCCTCGACGATCCGCGCCAGCGCCTGCCAGTGATCCGGATGGCGGTGCGTGGTGACGATGCGCGCCACAGCGGCACCGTCGAGTTCGGCCAGGATGCGTTCGGCTTCATCGGCCGCGTCGATCACGACGCGTTCGCCCGTCAGCGTGCAACGCAGCACGTAGACGTTGTTGGCCAGCGGGCCCACGGCGAACTTCGTGATCTCCAGGTCTCCCGCGTCCTGCACGTCGGTCGGGCCGCCGACCTCGACCTCTCCGGTGTACGTCATGTGATCAGGGTAGACAGGGGCTCCGGTCAGAGCGTGTGCGCATAGACCACGGTGTTGTCCGGGAAGCCGTTCGGGCCGGGCGTGCCGGCACAGGTGATGAGCCGTAGCAGCGGCGCGTCGCTGTCGGACCAGATGCGGTCGTACGGCAGGTCGTCCTTATCGACCTGCTCGACACGGTCGACCACGAACGTCGTGGTGCCGAGCGTGTCCGTTGTCGTGATCCGGTCGCCGGCCTTCAGCTTCGCCAGATCCCAGAACACATCCGGGCCTCCCGGGCCGCGGACGTGGGCGACGATCACGGCAGGGCCGGCGGCACCAGGACGCGGGCCCTCGTCGTACCAGGCGGCATCGCCGTAGTCGGGCATCGCCATGGCCCCGTCCGCCTTCAGGCCGACGCCGTGCAGCCGTTCGTCGACGCCGATCGCGGGGATCGAGACCCTGCGGGGCTGTCCGACGGCCCTGACGTCGGGTGTTCGGGGCGCCTCGGTCGCGATCGTGTGCGTGACGGCGACCGGCTGGAGTTCTGGTCGCTGATCCCCCTCGTGCTGAAACAGGAGCACCGCAACGGCGGTGAGCGTGACGAGGACGGCGATGACAGAGCTGATGAGACGGCGCATGGCTTCTCCTGTGTTGTGGGTGCCTGACACAGGTAGGAGCGACCAGGGGCCGTGACCTGACAACTATTCGGCGTGATCTTTCCCAGACGTCAGCCCGGGCACGGATCGACGTTCATCGAGGTCGTCCGCGATGTGGACTGCCCGTGCTCGTCGACAGCCGTCACGCGCATCGCGACCTCGCCGCCGATGGGGAACGGCCCGACCACGCCGTGCCAGGTGCGCGACCCGGACCGCGAGAGCCCGGTCGATCCATTCGACGGGCCGCTCCAGGCGAGGCGGACCGAGCGGAGCGACGACTCGTCGTCGACCGTGACGGCCACCTGCAGCAGGCGGCCTCCGCTGCAGGAGTCGGACGTGACCTTCGCTCGACCGACGACGGGAGGCTCGGTCCGTGCGGCGGTGACCGAGACACTCGCGTCGCCGCCGTTCGACGAGAGGGCGATCGTCGCGGTCGACCTGCCCTCGGACAGCGCGCCGCGCGACACCGTCAGCCGGGCCGATCCTCCCGGCTCGATGGTGCCGGTCGCGGCCGACAGAGTGACCCAGGCGTGCGAGGACGTTGCCTCGAACGTCAGATTCCGTTCACCGGTGTTGGTCAGCGTGACGACCGCGGTCCGGCCGGCACCGAGATCGACGGACCTCCGGTCGACCTGCAGGACCGCGGGCCGCAGTGACGGCGTCGGTCCGGTCGTCGGGGCCGTCGTGACGGGCGGCCCGGTGGTCGGCGCGGAACCCGGTTCGCCCTCGCCTGGCCAGAGCCAAGCGGTCGCGACGACTGTGCCGAGGAGGACTCCCGAGATCAGGACCGGCACGAGATGCCGGCGCCACCAGCGGCGCGGGCGGTGCGCGACGAGCTGGACCCCGTCCAGGACCCGGTCGCGCAGGCCGGCAGGTGCCGCCAGGGGCGCGATCGCGGCAAAGGCCGCGGCGAAGGGATTGGCGAGCACGGCGCGCCTGCGGTCGCAGACCTCGCAGTCGTCGACATGCCGAGCGACGCGCTTGCGCACCAGGGGCGAGAAGCGGCCGTCCCAGTCGGCCAGCAGGAGGTCCAGGTCCTCGCACTCGTCGCGTCCCAGGCGTGCGATGGTCAGGGCGCCGATCGACCGCTCGAGTTGGCCGCGGAGCCGATTCATCATGGTGTAGGCGTGCGACGGCTTGACGTCGAGCGCCTCGGCGAGCTCGGTGCCGTCGAGCCCTTGGCGCAGGTGCAGGTCCAGAACGGCCCGGTCGCGGTCGTTGAGCCCGGCCGCGGCGTCCCACACCAGCCGGCGCAGTGCCTCGACCTCGGCCAGCTCGGCCGGCCCGAGGTTCTCATCGGGCATGACGACCAGCCGGTCCTCGGCGTCGAAGGCGACCCGCTTGCGCTGTTCCAGACGGCGTAGGCACTCGCGTCGCGTGACCGAGTACAGCCACGGGCGCAGGAGCGACGGATCGCGCAGCTGTGACAGCTTCTCCGCGGCGGTGACGAAGGCGTCCGCCACCGCGTCGGCCGCGTCCTGCCGCTCGCGCAGCATCGACTGCGCGAAGTCGTAGAGCCGGTCGGCATACCGGTCGTAGACCGCGGCGAAGGACGCCTGGTCGCCGGCCAGCACGCCCGCGACCAGGTCCGCGTCGGTCGACACGGGATCGGCCAGGCTCATGCGCGGATCCTAGGGTCAAACGGCCGCTGGCGCAGTACGGGCACATCGTGCTCCTCTCGTGGTGTTCGTAGAGAGGAGCGGCGACGGTCCGTGGATCTGACGGTTTTCTCGCCCTGACTTTCCGGCCGCGATATTTCTGTCAGTGTCCGTCGATACGATGGAGTGCACGTGGCTCGAGCCGCGAACCGCACCGAATTCTCGACCCAGAGGAACCTCCCAGTGGCTGACCGTCTCGTCGTTCGCGGCGCGCGAGAGCACAACCTGAAGGATGTGTCGCTCGATCTGCCGCGCGACGCGATGATCGTGTTCACCGGCCTGTCCGGCTCCGGCAAGTCGTCGTTGGCGTTCGACACGATCTTCGCCGAGGGCCAGCGCCGGTACGTCGAGTCGCTCTCGGCCTACGCCCGTCAGTTCCTGGGGCAGATGGACAAGCCCGATGTCGACTTCATCGAGGGACTGTCGCCCGCGGTGTCGATCGACCAGAAGTCCACGTCGCGCAATCCGCGTTCCACGGTCGGCACCATCACCGAGGTGTACGACTATCTGCGTCTGCTCTACGCGCGCGCCGGCCGCCCGCACTGTCCCGAGTGCGGCGAGCCCATCGCGCGGCAGACCCCGCAGCAGATCGTCGACCGCATCCTCGCGGGCGAGGAGGGCCAGCGCTTCCAGGTGCTCGCGCCCGTCATCCGGGGCCGCAAGGGCGAGTACCTCGATCTGTTCCGGCAGCTGCAGACGCAGGGCTTCAGCCGCACCATCGTCGACGGCGAGATGCACCTGCTGGCCGACGAGCCGCCGAAGCTGGCCAAGCAGAAGAAGCACACGATCGACGTCGTGGTCGACCGTCTGCAGGTCAAGCCGTCGTCGCAGCAGCGCCTGACCGAATCGGTCGAGACGGCGCTCAACCTGGCCGACGGCCTGGTGCTCATCGACTACGTCGACCTGCCCGACGACGATCCCCAGCGCATCCGGCGGTTCTCCGAGAAGCTGGCGTGCCCCAACGACCATCCGCTGGCGGTCGACGAACTCGAGCCACGGTCGTTCTCGTTCAACGCTCCATTCGGCGCCTGCCCCGAGTGCCACGGTCTCGGCACGCGCATGGAGGTCGATCCCGATCTGGTCGTGCCCGACGATGCCAAGTCGCTGGCCGAGGGTGCGGTGCAGCCGTGGGCGTCGGCGCACGTGGCCGACTATTTCGGCCGCATTCTGGTGGCGCTGGGCGACGAACTCGGCTTCGACGTCGACACGCCGTGGCGCGATCTGCCCGAGGCGGCACGCGAGGCGATCCTGCGCGGGCATCCGACCAAGGTGCACGTGCAGTACAAGAACCGGTACGGCCGCGTCCGGTCGTACTACACCGAGTTCGAGGGCGTCACCACGTACCTCGAGCGGCGTCACGACGAGACCGAGTCTGACACCAACCGCGAGCGGCTCGAGGGCTTCATGCGCGAGGTGCCGTGCCCGGTGTGCTCCGGCACGCGCCTCAAGCCCGTGATCCTCGCGGTCCAGCTCAACTCCGAGCAGTTCGGGCCCAAGAACATCGCCGAGGTCTGCGCGCTGTCCATCGCCGATGCCGCCGACTACCTCTCGACCCTGGAGATGACCGATCGCGAGCGGCAGATCGGTGAACGGGTGCTCAAGGAGATCCACGAACGCCTGCGGTTCCTGCTCGACGTCGGTCTGGACTATCTGGCGCTGGATCGCGCCGCCGGTTCGTTGTCGGGCGGAGAGGCGCAGCGCATCCGGCTGGCCACGCAGATCGGCGCGGGTCTGGTCGGCGTGCTGTACGTGCTCGACGAGCCGTCGATCGGGCTGCACCAGCGCGACAACCACCGCCTGATCGACACGCTCGTGCGGCTGCGCGACTTGGGTAACACGCTGATCGTCGTCGAGCATGACGAGGACACGATCCGCGCGGCCGACTGGGCCGTCGACATCGGCCCAGGCGCGGGGGAGCACGGCGGGCAGGTCATCGTGTCGGGCCCGGTCGACGAGCTGCTCGCCAGCAAGGACTCGCTGACCGGCAAGTACCTGTCGGGGCGCGAGTCGATCGCGGTGCCCGAGGTGCGCCGCCCGCGCGAGAAGGGCCGCGAGCTCGTCGTGCGGGGCGCCAAGGAGCACAACCTGCGCGATATCGACGTCACGTTCCCGTTGGGGCAGCTCGTGGCCGTCACGGGTGTGTCGGGGTCGGGCAAGTCCACGCTGGTCAACGACATCCTGTACACGCAGCTGGCCCGCACCATCTACGGTGCGCGCACGATTCCGGGCCGGCATCGCACGATCGAGGGCCTCGATCAGGTCGACAAGGTCATCCATGTCGACCAGTCGCCCATCGGGCGCACACCGCGGTCGAATCCCGCGACGTACACCGGCGTCTTCGATCATGTCCGCAAGCTGTTCGCCCAGACGCCCGAGGCGAAGATGCGCGGCTATCAGCAGGGCCGCTTCTCGTTCAACGTGAAGGGCGGCCGCTGCGAGGCGTGCTCGGGTGACGGCACCATCAAGATCGAGATGAACTTCCTGCCCGATGTGTATGTGCCGTGCGAGGTCTGCCACGGGGCCCGCTACAACCGCGAGACGCTCGAGGTGCACTACAAGGGCAAGACGATCGCGGAGATCCTCGACATGCCCATCGAGCAGGCGGTCGAGTTCTTCGAGGCCATCCCGGCGATCGCACGGCATCTGCGCACCCTGGTCGACGTCGGTCTGGGCTATGTCCGGCTCGGGCAGCCGGCCCCGACGCTGTCGGGCGGCGAGGCCCAGCGGGTCAAGCTCGCGGCGGAGCTGCAGAAGCGGTCCACGGGCCGCACGGTGTACGTGCTCGACGAGCCCACCACGGGTCTGCACTTCGAGGACATCCGCAAATTGTTGGGCGTCCTGCAGCGCATCGTCGACACCGGCAACTCGGTCATCGTGATCGAGCACAACCTCGACGTCATCAAGACCGCCGACTGGGTCCTCGACATGGGCCCCGAAGGCGGCAGCGGCGGCGGCCAGCTGATCGCCGAAGGCACCCCCGAGGACATCGCCGCGAACACCACCAGCCACACCGGCCGCTTCCTCAAGCCCCTCCTGAGTTGACGCTGGTTTACCTAGTTAACTAGGTAAACCAGCACATGCCACGGCAAATTCAAGGTGGTCAGTGACAGATTGCCTAGGTCGGTCTAGTTGTCCACAGTTCGCTGATGGCCGACCGGTTATACACAGGCTGGGAACGATCGCTGGATGTCCTCAGCGAAGATGCGAACAGTGTCGAACATGGACGAACTCCTGATGAGCATTGCGCGGGCGAGGGGCGGCTTCGCCTTTCGTGGCGACTTCATCGACGCAGGATTGACCGATCGAGATATTCGGGAGGCCTGCCGCGCGGGATTGCTGGTCCGTCTGAGACACGGCACCTATGCGCCGCAATCGGTTGTCAGTCCGCTGTCTCCGGAAGAGATACATGTGCTGATGGCACGAGCCGTCATGGCTAGGCTCGGCGATGGGTACGCGCTGAGTCACATGTCGGCGGCGATGCTCCGGACGCCCGTTTCGTTCGCAACCGACCTGACCGTGGTCCACGTGATCCGACGAGATGAGCGGCAAAGTCGAGCTGAAGCCGGGGTTGCCTTTCATGGCGGAGCCATCAACGATGACGAGATCGAGATCATCGACGGGCTGCCGACAGTCACCGCGCTTCGCGCGGCATTCGGGAGCGCCGCCGTGTCGACAACCGAATCTGGACTCGTGGTGATGAACGCGCTGTTGCACGGCGAACACATCGAGCTTGGGGAACTGGTCGAGTTCGGAGAACGGTCGCATCGGTGGCCCGGCAGTCGCCACGCGCGGTTGGCTGTCCGAGCCGCGGTGTGAATCGGTCGGTGAGTCTCGGTCGATGTTCATGTTCTGGAAGGAGGGACTGCCTCGACCGGAGGTCCAATCCGTCATAGACGTCGGAGACGGGGCAGGGAGTCCCCGTGTGGATTTCGAATGGTGGAAGTTTCGTCATGTGGGCGAGTTCGACGGCCTGGTCAAGTACGGACGGCTCAATACCGGGATCGATCAGGCAGATGTCCTGGTGCACGAGAAGGTACGAGAAGACAGGATCCGGTCGACCAACCGGGGCATGTCGCGTTGGACCTATGGCGACCTCGATCGCCGTGTCAGTTCTTTGACGTGCGCCAGGATTCGCAGGGCGATGGAGCATTCTCGACGTCAGTTTGCCCGTAACGCCGTGCAGATCGCCCTCAGCGTCGACTAACCAGGGCAAGTTGCCACTGACCACCCCGAATTCAGGGTGGTCAGTGTTGGTTTACCTAGTTAGCTAGGTAAACCAACACTTCGCTCATCATGTCGTTGGTGGTCGATAGGTTGGGGGTGTGGCGGACCCAGCGACGTACCGGCCGAAGCCGGGGGAGATCCCGGTCGAACCGGGCGTGTACCGGTTCCGCGACGCCGAGCGGCGGGTCATCTATGTCGGCAAGGCGAAGTCGTTGCGGCCGCGGTTGAGCTCCTACTTCCAGGACGTCGGGAATCTGCATCCGCGCACGCAGCAGATGGTGACGACGGCCGCGTCGGTGGAGTGGACCGTCGTGTCGACCGAAGTCGAGGCGCTGGCACTGGAGTACTCGTGGATCAAGGAGTTCGATCCGCGCTTCAATGTGAAGTACCGCGACGACAAGTCGTATCCCTGGCTCGCGGTGACGGTGGGCGAGGAGTATCCGCGGGTCACCGTGATGCGCGGCGCACAACGCAAGGGCGTCCGGTACTTCGGTCCGTACGGACACGCGTGGGCGATCCGCGACACGGTCGACACGCTGCTGCGCGTCTTCCCCATGCGTTCGTGTTCGGCGGGCGTGTTCCGTCGCAGCGCCGCGATCGGCCGACCCTGCCTGCTGGGTGATATCGGCAAGTGCGCGGCGCCATGCGTCGGCCGGGTCGACGCCGACGAGCACCGATCGATCGTCGAGGACTTCCTGGCTTTCATGGGCGGCCAGACCGGCACGTTCACGCGCGATATCCAGAACCGCATGCGGGCCGCATCGGATGCGCAGGAGTACGAGCTGGCCGCCAAGTATCGCGACGACCTGGCGGCGCTCAACCGGGTGCTCGAGAAGCAGACGGTGGCGTTCGCCGACGGCACCGACGCCGACGTCCTGGGGTTCGAGGTCGACCCGCTCGAGGTCGCGGTGCAGATCTTCACGGTGCGCGGGGGTCGCATCCGCGGTCAGCGCGGCTGGGTCGCCGACAGGGCCGACGACACCGCCCTGCCCGATCTCGTTCAGGGCGCCATCATGAAGCTGTACGCCGACGCCGCTCCCAGCGCGGTCCCACGGCAGGTGCTGGTGCCGGCGCTGCCGGCCGACGACGACGTCGTCACGGCGTTGCTGACCGAGCAGCGTGGGGGAGCGGTCTCGATCCGCGTCCCGCAGCGCGGCGACAAGCGGGCCCTGATGCAGACGGTCCAGCAGAACGCCAAGCAGGCCATGGCACGGCACAAGCTGCACCGCTCGGGCGATCTCACGACCCGCAGCCAGGCACTCGAGGAACTGCAGGTCGCGCTCGATCTGCCCACCGCGCCCCTGCGCATCGAGTGTTACGACATCTCGAACCTCCAGGGCACCGAGATCGTGGCGTCCATGGTCGTGTTCGAGGACGGTCTGCCCCGCAAGTCCGAGTATCGCCGGTTCACGGTCCGGCACGAGGGCCAGAGCGATGTGGCCGCGATGCACGAGGTCATCACGCGCCGGTTCACGGCTCTGCTCAAGGCTCGCGAGGAAGGGGCGAACGAGCAGGGCATCGATCCCGAGACGGGCAAGCCCAGGAAGTTCGCCTACGCGCCCGCGCTGGTCGTGGTCGACGGTGGCCCGCCGCAGGTCGCCGCCGCGTACGACGCGATGCAGCAGCTGGGCATCTCCGATGTCGCGCTGTGCGGACTGGCCAAGCGACTCGAGGAGGTCTGGCTGCCCGATGATCCCGATCCGGTCATCCTGCCGCGCACCAGCGAGGGGCTGTACCTGTTGCAGCGGGTCCGCGACGAGGCACACCGTTTCGCCATCACGCATCACCGGCAGCGCCGCAGCAAGTCGATGATCGACAGCCTGCTCGATCCGGTGCCGGGGCTGGGCCCGACGAGGCGCAAGGCGTTGATGAAGCGGTTCGGTTCGGTCAAGAAGCTGCGCGCCGCATCGGTCACCGAGATCGCCGAGGTCTCCGGCATCGGCCCGGCTACGGCAGAATCCATCGTGGCGGCGCTCGGGTCGTCGCCACAGGCGCCCACGGTCAACACGGCCACCGGCGAGATCAGTGTCGGCATCGACGGCGAGGAGGCCGGAACGTGAGTCCAGGTCGTGAGTTCGTACTGATCACGGGCATGACCGGTGCCGGCCGCACCACGGCCGCCAAGGTCCTCGAGAAGCTCGACTACTACGTGGTCGACAACATCCCACCGCAACTGCTCCACGAGACGCTCCTGACCCTCACGGCCGCCGACGACATCGATCGCATCGCGGTCGTCATCGACGCGAGATCGCGCGGATTCTTCGAGGAACTGACCCCGATCCTGGAGCAGCTGCGTCGTGAGGGGTTGCGCGCCACCACGTTGTACCTGGAGGCGGCCGACGATGTGCTGGTCCGGCGCCAGGAGGCGGCGCGGCGTCCGCACCCGCTGAGCGTCGAGGGCCGCTTGATGGACGGGTTCAAGCGCGAGCGCGAACTGCTGGCGCGTATCCGCGGCCGGGCCGACATCGTCATCGACACCACCAACCTCAACACCCATCAGCTCAAGCAGCGGGTGCGCACGGCGTTCGAGGACGCCGCGATCGACGGCCTGCGCGCCACGATCGTGACGTTCGGCTTCAAGTACGGCGTCCCCATCGACGCCGATCTCATCGCCGACCTGAGATTCCTGCCCAATCCCTTCTGGATCGACGAGCTGCGGCCGTTGAGCGGGCTCGACGTCCCGGTACGCGACAACGTCCTCGGACATGACAGGGCGGGCCTGTTCCTCGACAAGTACGAGGAGGTCGTGGCGCTGCTGACCGACGGCTTCCTGACGGAGGACAAGCACTTCCTGACCATCGGCTTCGGCTGCACCGGCGGGCGTCACCGCAGCGTGGCGATGGCCGAGGCGTTCGCCGAGCGTCTGCGCGCCAACGGCGTCAAGACGTTGGTGGTGCACCGCGACCTAGGACGGGAGTGACGACATGTTCTGCCAGCGCTGTGACTCGCGTTCGCTCAGGGCGCGAATCCAGTACCGGGATTTAGGGCGCGAGTGATCAGCCGTCCCGATCCGATCGACGAGCGCGATGTCGGCGATCAGCGGGTCGCGTCGCTGGGCGGGGGCCATGGCCTGGCCGCCAGCCTGTCGGCCTTGCGCCGCATCACGACCCAGCTGACCGGCATCGTCACGGTCGCCGACAACGGCGGTTCGTCGGGCCGGCTGCGCGACGAGCTGGGCGGCCTGCCACCGGGCGATCTGCGCATGGCGCTGGCGGCGCTGTGCGGCGACGACGACTGGGGGCGCACGTGGGCCGAGGTGCTGCAGCACCGGTTCGCGTCGTCGGGGCCGCTCGACAACCATGCGGTGGGCAATCTGCTGATCGCGGCGATCTGGGACATCTTCGGCGACCATGTGCGTGGTCTGGATCTGGTCGGTGAGCTGCTGGGGGCTCAGGGGCGGGTGCTGCCGATGGCTGCTGTGCCACTCGACATCGAGGCCGATGTGCACCTGGTGGAGCAGCCGGACCGATTGACGATCGTGCGGGGGCAGGTGCAGGTCGCGGCGGTCGACGGACAGGTCGTCAGTGTGCGGCTGGTGCCGCACGATCCGCCGGCAGTGCCCGAGGCGGTCGCCGCGGTGCGCGAGGCCGAATGGGTCACGATCGGGCCCGGGTCGTGGTTCACCAGTGTGATGCCGACGTTGCTGGTGCCCGAACTGCGCGACGCACTGATCGGCACCGCGGCACGTCGTGTCCTGGTCCTCAACCTGCCCGGGTCCGATGCCGAGACGGAAGGGCTGAGCCCGGCCGATCATCTCGAGGTGCTGTCGGCCCATGCCCCCGAACTCGCACTGGATGCGGTCATCGCCGATCCGATGGTCGTCGACGCCGCCGGCCATCTCGAACGCACGGCCGCGCAGCTGGGGGCCCGCCTGCATGTCGCACCGGTCGCGCTCGACCCTGATGCCGACCAGCACGATCCGGCCCGTCTCGCCGCGGCGTTCGCGGCCGTCATGCGGCAGGCATAGAGTGGCACGACACACCCGACCGCGGGTGTCAGCGAGAGCGTTCAATCAGGCAATCAACCAGGGGAGTGCCCGCCGATGGCGATGACGGCGCAGGTCAAGGCCGAGTTGGCGAACATCCAGGTCACGAAGGCGTGCTGTCGCAAGGCCGAAGTGGCGTCGATCCTGAGGTTCGCCGGTGGTCTGCACATCGTGCTGGGCCGCATCGTGGTCGAGGCCGAACTCGACACGGGTGCCGCTGCCCGGCGTCTGCGCAAGGACATCACCGAGATCTACGGCCACGACAGCGAGCTCGTGGTGGCGCAGAACGTCGGCGTCCGCAAGGAGACCAAGTACATCGTGCGTGTCGCCAAGGACGGCGAGCGGCTGGCTCAGCAGACCGGTCTGGTCGACGGCTCGGGCCGCCCGGTCCGTGGTCTGCCTCCGCAGGTCGTCTCGGGCGCCACGTGTGATGCCGTGGCGGCCTGGCGCGGCGCGTTCCTGGCCCATGGCTCGCTGACCGAGCCGGGCCGTTCGTCGGCCCTCGAGGTCAGCTGTCCTGGCCCGGAGGCCGCACTCGCGATGGTCGGAGCCGCGCGTCGTCTCGGCATCTCGGCCAAGGGCAAGGAGGTCCGCGGCGTCGACCGGGTCGTGATCCGCGACGGTGAGGCCATCGGCGCGCTGTTGACCCGCTTGGGGGCCCACGAGTCCCTGCTGGCGTGGGAGGAGCGCCGTATGCGCCGCGAGGTCCGCGCCACGGCCAACCGCCTCGCGAACTTCGACGATGCCAATCTGCGCCGTTCGGCGCGCGCCGCGGTCGCGGCCGGGGCCAGGGCCCAGCGGGCGCTCGAGATCCTCGCCGACGAGGTTCCCGATCATCTGCGCATGGCGGGCGAACTCCGGGTGGAGCACCGGCAGGCCAGCCTCGAGGAGCTGGGGCGCTTGCACGAGCCGGCGCTGACCAAGGACGCGATCGCCGGCCGGATCCGTCGTCTCCTCGCGATGGCCGACAAGCGCGCCGAGGAGCTGGGTGTCCCCGACACCGAGGCATCGCTGAGCGACGAGGTCCTGCTCGACGACGCGTGATCCGGCCTGGGTAGGGTTGGGGTGTTCACGTCACCCCGCATCGCAGGAGCTCTGTCCCCGTGACCGTTCGCGTAGGCATCAACGGATTCGGCCGCATCGGCCGCAACTTCTTCCGGGCGGCTCGTGCCGCCGGCGCCGACATCGAGATCGTCGCCGTCAACGACCTGACCGACAACACGACCCTCGCCACGCTGCTCAAGTACGACTCGATCCTGGGTCGCCTCGACGCTGACGTCACGTCCGACGACAGCAACATCTACGTCGGCGATCAGAAGATCGTCGCCTTCGAGGAGCGCGATCCGGCCAAGCTCGACTGGGCGTCGGTCGGTGCTGACATCGTCGTCGAGTCCACCGGCTTCTTCACCGACGCCACCAAGGCGCGGGCGCACGTCGACGGCGGCGCCAAGAAGGTCATCATCTCGGCTCCGGGCAGCAACGAGGACATCACGGTGGTCGTCGGCGTCAACGACGATCTCTACGATCCGGCGAAGCACACCGTGATCTCGAACGCCTCGTGCACCACCAACAGCCTGGCGCCGATCGCGAAGGTCCTGAACGACGGCCTGGGTATCGAACGTGGCCTGATGACCACGATCCACGCCTACACGCAGGACCAGAACCTGCAGGACGGCCCGCACAAGGACCTGCGCCGGGCTCGCGCTGCGGCGCTCAACATCGTGCCGACCTCGACGGGCGCCGCGAAGGCGATCGGTCTGGTGCTGCCCGAGCTCAAGGGCAAGCTCGACGGCTACTCGCTGCGGGTTCCGGTGCCGACCGGCTCGATCACCGATCTGACGTTCACGGCGAGCCGCGAGACGTCGGTCGACGAGGTCAACGCGATCGTCAAGGCGGCCTCCGAGAGCGGTCCGCTCAAGGGCATCCTGAAGTACAACGAAGATCCGATCGTCTCGGGCGACATCGTGACCGATCCGGCTTCCTCGATCTTCGACGCGCCGATCACCAAGGTGCTCGGCGACCAGGTCAAGGTGTACTCCTGGTACGACAACGAGTGGGGCTACTCCAACCGTCTCGTCGACCTCGTCGTCCGCGTCGGCTCGAGTCTCTGAGCGCGTGAAGACGATCGCGGACCTGGGTGACCTGCGCGGCAAGCGTGTTCTGGTCCGTAGCGACCTCAACGTTCCCCTCGATGACGGGGGGAGCATCACCGACGACGGCCGGGTGCGCGCTAGCGTCCCGACCATCGAGAAGCTGGCCGGTGCCGGTGCCCGCGTCGTCGTGATGGCGCATCTGGGCCGTCCGAAGGGCGAGCCGGATCCGGCGTTCTCCCTCAAGCCGGTTGCGGCACGGCTCGGCGAGCTGCTGGGGCAGGCGGTCTCGTTCGCCACCGACACGGTCGGCGAATCGGCGCAGTCGGTCGTGGACGGACTGCAGGACGGCCAGGTCGCGGTGCTCGAGAACGTCCGGTTCAACGCCGGCGAGACGAGCAAGGACGAGGCCGAGCGCGGCGCGTTCGCCGATCGGCTCGCGGCCCTCGGCGATGTGTTCGTGTCCGACGGCTTCGGGGTCGTGCATCGTAAGCAGGCGAGCGTCTACGACATCGCGGCACGCCTGCCGTCCGCGGTCGGAGGCCTGGTGCAGGCCGAGGTCGAGGTCCTGAAGCGGCTGACCGAGGATCCCGAGCGACCCTACGCGGTGGTGCTGGGCGGCTCGAAGGTGTCCGACAAGCTCGGCGTCATCGACCATCTGCTCGACAAGGCCGACGCGCTGCTGATCGGCGGTGGCATGGTGTTCACGTTCCTGAAGGCCCAGGGCCACGAGGTGGGCACCTCACTGCTCGAGGAGGACCAGCTCGACACCGCGCGACGGTATATCGAGCGGGCGGCGGCCCAGGGCGTCGAGCTGGTGCTGCCCACCGACATCGTGGTCGCGCCGGCCTTCGCCGACGCCGATGCCACGGTCGTCGCGGCTGATGCGATCCCGGCCGACCAGATGGGCCTGGACATCGGCCCCGAGTCCGGGGCGCGCTTCGCCGAGACGATCCGCGGCGCGCAGACCGTGTTCTGGAACGGGCCGATGGGCGTGTTCGAGATGGCGTCGTTCGCCGAAGGCACGCGCGCGGTCGCCCAGGCGCTGACCGAGGTCGCTCAGAAGAGTTCGACGAGCTTGTCGGTCGTCGGCGGCGGTGATTCGGCGGCCGCGGTCCGCCAGCTCGGCTTCTCCGACGAGGCGTTCGGTCACATCTCGACCGGCGGCGGCGCGAGCCTGGAGTACCTGGAGGGCAAGACGTTGCCCGGACTCGCCGCCCTGGAAGGGAACGACTGACCATGGCCAGCTCCTCTCGCACGCCCCTGATGGCGGGCAACTGGAAGTCGAACCTGAACCACCAGGAAGCGGTGGTCCTGGTGCAGAAGCTCGCGTGGACGCTCGAGGACAAGAAGCACGACTACGGCAAGGCCGAGGTCGTCGTGATCCCGCCGTTCACCGACCTGCGCAGCGTGCAGACGCTGGTCGACGGCGACCGTCTCAAGATCGGTTACGGCGCGCAGGACGTGTCGGAGCACGACGGCGGCGCCTACACCGGCGAGATCTCGGCCGCGATGCTGTCCAAGCTCGGGTGCACCTACGTCGTCGTCGGACACTCCGAGCGGCGCGAGTACCACGGTGAGACCGACCAGACCGTCAACACCAAGACGCTCAAGGCGCTCGCCGAGGGCATCAAGCCGATCGTGTGCGTCGGCGAGGGCCTCGAGGTCCGCCAGGCGGGTGAGCACGTCGCGTACACGCTCGCGCAGATCGACGGATCGCTGGCGGGATTGTCGGCTGAACAGCTGGCTGACACCGTCATCGCGTACGAACCGGTGTGGGCCATCGGCACCGGCGAGGTCGCCACTCCGGACGACGCTCAGGAGGTGTGCGCCGCCATCCGTGGTCGCCTGGCCGAGACCTGGTCACAGGAGGTCGCCGATGCGACGCGTATCCTGTATGGCGGATCGGTGAAAGCGGCGAACATCGCGGCGATCATGGCCAAGTCGGACGTCGACGGGGCTCTGGTCGGCGGTGCGAGTCTCCAAGCCGACGAGTTCGCCGGGATCGCCCGGTTCTACGACATGCCGGATCTGTCCGGCGCCTGATACCTAAGGACGAAACGTGATCCTGGTCTTCCAGATCCTGCTGGCCATCAGCAGCCTGATGATGATCGTGCTGGTGCTCATGCACAAGGGCAAGGGCGGCGGCCTGTCCGACATGTTCGGTGGCGGCGTGTCCAGCTCGCTGGGCGGGTCGTCGGTCGCCGAGCGCAATCTCGACCGCATCACGGTCGGCGTGGCGTCGGTGTGGGTCGTCTCCATCTTCGCGGTCGGCATTCTGCTGAAGGTGAGCCACTGAGGTGGCCGCTGGTGCGATCAGGGGCAGTCGTGTCGGTGCTGGCCCCATGGGCGAGGCCGAGCGCGGCGAGGCGGCGCCGCGTCAGGCGGTCGCGTTCTACTGTGTGAACGAGCACACCACGGTGCTGCAGTTCGCGATCGAGGCCGAGCTGCCCGATTCCTGGGATTGTCCGCGGTGCGGCATGCCGGCCAGCATCGATGCCGAGAACCGTCCGACGGCTCCCAAGACCGAGCCGTACAAGACGCATCTGGCCTATGTGAAGGAGCGTCGCTCCGATACCGAGGCCGCCGAGATCCTCGACGAGGCGCTCGAGATCCTGCGCGCCAAGCGCAAGTCCGGCGAGATCATCTTCTAGAGCTTCGAAGCAGCCGCTTCGTCGAGCAGCCACAGCGTGCGGTCCTGGCCGCTGACGCCGGTGGCGGGGGTGTCGTCGATCGTCCCGTCGCCGAGGGCACGGGCGACCGCATCGGCCTTGCCGTCGCCCGACACCAGGAACCAGGCCTGCCGGGCGTGGTTGAGGGCCGGAAACGTCAGGGTGATGCGCTCCGGCGGCGGCTTGGGGGAGCCGAATACCTCGACACAGCGGCGTCGGGTCTCGCGCAGTTGCTCGAAACCGGGGAACAAGGAGGCGATGTGGCCGTCAGGCCCCACGCCCAACAGCACCAGATCGAACGGCTCTGTCGGCAGAGTCTCGCCGTAGCCGTCGGCGGCGGCCGCCATCGACTCGGAGCACCCGTGGGCCGGCATGGCATGAACATGGTCGGCCGGCGCGCCGACGCGGTCCAGGAACGCGACGCGCGCCTGGTGGTCGTTGCGGTCGGCGTGGCCCTCGGGGACGAAACGCTCGTCGCCCCACCACCAGTGCACGCGTGACCAGTCGGCGGCCTCGGGGTCGATCTGCTGGTAGGCGGCGATCGCGATCGTGCCGCCCGTCAGGACGACGTGGGGCTCGCGGCCGTCCTGCTGAACCTCGGCGACGAACAGTTCGATCCTGCGCGCGATGCCGATGGCCAGGTCGGTGGGCCCGTCGTGGATGACCTGGTCGTGGCGCGTGTCGGTCCCGGTCATGAGCTCGCCAGCAGATGCTTGATGGTGGCCGCGTAGATCGCGTCGGCGTCGAGACGGCGCAGATCCTCGGCCAGCAGTTCGGCCAGGGTCCGGGTGGGCAGGGGCACGGTGCGCTGGCCCGCGCCGGGCACGCTGAAGGTCGCCGATCCGTTGGCTCCGCGCTCGATCGTCACCTCACCGGCTTCGGTCTCGAGCACGACGCGCCGGATCTTCTCGGCGTCGACCTTGCGCCATCGGATCGGTACTCCCAGCCGGTCCTCGAGCCACGCCTCGAGCAGCACTCCGGCCGGATTGCCCGTGCCGGCCTCGATCAGGCCGCCGGTGACGGGGGAGCGCACCTGGTCCAGCGCGGCGGCCAGGAGCGCGCGCCAGGGCGTCAACCGGGTCCAGGACAGATCAGTGTCGCCTGGCGCGTAATGCCGTGCCACGGCCCGCAGATGCCGGACCGGCTGAGCGGCCGCCTCGGCGTCGGTCAGGCGTCGATTGGCCAGCGCGCCCATGGCGTCGGCGGACGGATCGGTCGGCGCTTGCCCCGGCCACCAGACCACGACGGGCGAGTCGGGCAGCAGCAGTGGCAGGACGGCGGACTCGGCGTGCTTGACCAGGCGTCCCGAGAGGCGAAGGAGCACCGATTCGCCGGACGTCTCGCTGCCCACCCGGATCTTGGCGTGCAGATCGGCCTGGCCACTGCCCGAGCCCAAGATGACGCCGATGACACGGGCCGGATGCTCCTTGGACAGCGTGGTGGCGGCATGAAGCGCCTCGGTGACGGTCTCGTCATCGCACACGACGATGAGCGTGAGCACCATGTCCATCGCGGGACTGCCTGATGCCTTGCGGGCGCGGACCAGGGCACGCGCGATCTGCGAGGCGTTGGTGTGCTCGAGGGTGATCTGCATCAGGGCCTCCTCCAGCGGCGCCCGTCGCGCGCCATCATCTCGTCGGCCGAGGCCGGGCCCCAGGTGCCGGCGGGGTAGGTGTCGATGCTCTTCTGCCGGGCCCAGTGCTCGATGACCGGGTCGAGGATCTGCCAGGACAGCTCGACCTCGTCATGCTGGGGGAACAGCGGTGGATCGCCCAGCAGGACGTCGAGGATCAACCGTTCGTACGCCTCGGGCGAGTCCTCGACGAAGGTGCCGCCATACGCGAAGTCCATGTTCACATCGCGGATCTCCATCACGGTGCCCGGCACCTTGGCACCGAACCGGAGCGTGACGCCCTCGTCGGGCTGAATGCGCAGCACGAGGGCGTTCTCGCCGAGCTCTTCGACGTCGTCGGAGCTGAACGGCAGGTGCGGGGCCCGCTTGAACACCACGGCGACCTCCGTCACGCGACGGCCGAGCCGCTTGCCGACGCGCAGGTAGAACGGCACACCGGCCCAGCGCCGAGTGCCGATGTCGACACGGATCGCCGCGAACGTCTCGGTATGCGAGTCGGCCGGGATGCCCTCCTCGTCGAGATAGCCCTGCACCTCCTCGCCGCCGGCCCAGCCTGAGGTGTATTGCGCGTGCGCGGTGTGCAGATCCAGACGCGGCGCGGGCCGGGCATTGGCGAGGATCTTCTGCTTCTCGATGCGCAGGCTCTTGGCGTCGAATGAGACCGGCTCCTCCATGGCCACCAGCGCCATCAGCTGCAACAGGTGGTTCTGGATCACGTCGCGTGCCGCGCCGATGCCGTCGTAGTAGCCGGCGCGCGTGCCGATGCCGATGTCTTCGGCCATCGTGATCTGGACGTGGTCGACGTAGTTGGCGTTCCACACCGGCTCGAACAGCTGATTGGCGAACCGGAAGGCCAGGACGTTCTGGACGGTCTCCTTGCCCAGATAGTGATCGATGCGGAACACGCTCTCGGGCGGGAACACCTCGTCGACGATGGCGTTGAGCTCGCGGGCCGACGCGAGGTCGTGACCGAAGGGCTTCTCGATGACGACGCGGCGCCATGCGTCGGGATGCTCCTCGGTGGGCGCGGCGAGCTCATGCTCCTTGAGCTTGCTGACCACGAGGGGGAACAGACCGGGCGGGATCGACAGGTAGAACGCGTGATTGCCCTGGGTGCCCTGGGTGCGGTCGAGTTCGCCCAACGTCTCGTGGAGACGCTTCCAAGCGGCATCGTCGTCGAAGGTGCCCTCGACGAACCGGACGCCGGCGTACAGCTGCTTCCAGACCGATTCGCGCCATTCGGTGCGGGCGCCGTCCTTGGCGGCCTGCTTGGCGAACTCGGCGAATCCACGCCGGCCGAAGTCGTGACGGGCGAAGCCGACGAGTGCGAAGCCGGGCGGCAGCAGGCCGCGATTCGCCAGATCGTAGATCGACGGGATCAGCTTGCGACGGGACAGATCACCCGTGACCCCGAACAGCACGAGGCCGCACGGGCCGGCGATCTGCGGGAGCCGGCGATCCTGGGTGTCGCGCAGCGGGTTGCCGCCCAGCTTCATGCCAGCGCCTCCTTGACGCGGTCGAGGTCGGCGAGCTCGCGCAGGTGCAGCCGGAGCACGGGTCGGCCGCGGTCGCGCAGGACCTGCGCGTCACCCGCGGCCTGTGACGCGCAGAATCCGCCGAACGTGAAGTCGCGGCCGGGGATCGCCAGATCCTCCTGCGGATCGCACGTGATCTGCAAGAAGACGCCGTTCGGCGTGCCGCCCTTGTGGTACTGCCCCGTGGAGTGCAGGAACCTGGGCGCCCAGCCGAAGGTGACGGGCCGGCCGGTGCGCACCGCCAGGGCGTCGCGGACCGTGTCGAGGCCCGCCAGGTCGAACCGGTCGAGATAGGCCTGGATCGACAGGTAGCCGTGCTCGGGATCGATCTCGGCGAGCAGTTCCTCGACGGCCTGCTCGATCGAGCCGGCCGTGTTGCCGTACAGCTCGACACCACCGTCGACGGAGTCCGGTGACGATGTGGGTGCGCTGCTGTCGAGCAGCTCGCGTGCGGCGGCCTTGGCGCTCTCGACATCGGGCTGGTCGAATGGATCGATGCCGATGAGGCGGCCTGCGACGGCGGTCGCGAGTTCCCACGCGACCATCTGAGCGGACAGCGGGCCGTCGATCGCCGCGGCATAGCCCGACGACGCGGAGGGCGGCTCGTCGCCCCTGATGGCCACCAGCAGCGAGTCGGTCGTGCTGGGGGAGAAGTTCGGGGCGTCGGGACCGGCCACGACCACCGGGAGCACGCCGGTGCCGTGCTTGCCTGTGGACTCGGCGATGAGCTGCTCGATCCAGTCGCCCACACCATGTCCGGCGAGATCGGCCAGCACGAGTTTGTCGACTCCGGCCTGCTGCGCCGTGCCCAGCAGGACGCCCAGGCGGAGGGCCGGATTCTGGTCGGAGTCGTCGAACAGCGTCGGGTCGTCGGCGTCGTCGAGCAGCGCACCGATGTCGACGCCGGCCAGGCCGCTGGGGACCAGGCCGAACGCGGTGAGAGCCGAATAGCGCCCACCGACGTGCGGATCGGCGTTGAAGACGCGGTACCCGGACTCGCGCGCCAGTTGATCCAGTGGCGAGCCGGGATCGGTGACGATCACGAGATGATCGCGTGGATCGCGGCCCGCGTCGCGCAACGCCTGTTCGTAGACCCGCCGGTGGCTGTCGGTCTCGACCGTGCTGCCGGACTTGCTCGAGACGACCACGATGCTGCGCTCGAGTCGGTCGGCGACCGCATCGCGCACCATGTCGGGCTGGGAGGAGTCCAGCACCGTCAGCTCGACACCCGCGGTCGCGCAGATGACCTCGGGCGCGAGGGACGAGCCCCCCATGCCGCACAGCACGACGTGGTCGAGCCCCGCGGCGTTCAGCTCGCCGCGGAGCGCCTCGATCCGCGGAACCAGCGGGCGGGATGTCTCGGCCAGCGTCACCCAGGAGAGCCGGATCGCGGCCTCGGACTCGGCCTCGGATCCCCACAGGGTGGGGTCCTGGGCCTGGATCCGCGAGGCGACGCGGTCGGCGATCGCGGTCTGGAGCGAGACCTGGAACGTCTCGATCTCGGGCGTGGAGAGAGTCAGGTCGATCGAGGTGATGTCGACCATGGCTCAGGCCTTCTGCAGCTCGCTGGTGACGGTGTCGACCAGTTCGGCCCAGGAGGCGTCGAACTTCTGCAGACCCTCGTCCTCGAGGATCTTCACCACCTCGTCGTAGGAGATGCCCTGTTGCTCGAGGTCCGCTATGACGGCTCGTGCCTCGTCATAGCGTCCGGTGACGGCGTCGCCATTCACCTCACCATGGTCGGCGAACGCCTGTAGCGTCTTCTCGGGCATCGTGTTGACGGTGTCGGCGACGATGAGCTCGGTGACGTACAGCGTGTCGGGATAGGCCGGATCCTTGACGCCGGTCGAGGCCCACAGAGGCCGCTGGGCGTGGGCGCCCTGGGCCTTGAGAGCTGCGAAGCGATCGCTGCCGAAGGTCTCCTCGAACGCCTCGTAGGCGAGGCGGGCATTGGCGATCGCGGCCTTGCCGCGCAGGTCGCTGCCGTCGGGAAGACGCCGGTCGACCTCGCTGTCGACCCGGCTGACGAAGAACGACGCGACCGAGTGGATCTGCGAGAGGTCGAGTCCGGAGGCCGCCGCTTGCTCCAGGCCGTAGAGGTAGGCGTCCATGACGCCGCGGTAGCGCTCGAGGGAGAAGATCAGCGTGACGTTGACGCTGACGCCCGCGGCGGTCGCCGCGGCGATCGCCGGAAGTCCCTCTTCGGTGGCCGGGATCTTGACCAGAAGATTGGGGCGGTCGACGCGCTCCCACAGGGCACGGGCCGTCTTGACCGTGGCATCGGTGTCGCGGGCCAGGCCGGGCTCGACCTCGATCGAGACGCGACCGTCGACTCCGCCGGTCGCGTCGAACACCGGCCGCAGGATGTCGCAGGCGTTCTGGACGTCGGTGGTCGTGAGTTCGAAGATCGTGGTGTCGATATCGGCCCCGGATGCCTTGAGTTCGGCGATCTGGCCGTTGTAGCGGTCGCCCTGGGCGAGGGCGGCGGCGAAGATCGTCGGATTCGTGGTGACGCCGACGACGCCGGAGTCGCGGACCAGCTCCGCCAGATTGCCGGTCTCGATGCGGTCACGCGACAGATCGTCGAGCCAGATGGAGACCCCGGCGTCGGCCAGAGCCTGCAGACGTTCGTTCATATTCCCTCCTGTGGGACGGATCAGTGGGTGTCGGCGGGCCCGATGGGGCCGGCCGGTCGGGCGTGGAACGGCACGGTCGGTGCGTCCTGGGCGGCCGCGATGCTGTCGCGCGCGGCCTGCGCGACGGCGTCGGCGGTGATGCCGAACTCGTCGTACAGCTTGGCGAACGCGGCGGAGGCGCCGTAGTGGTCCAGACCCACGATGCGGCCGGCGTCGCCGACCACGTCGCGCCAGCCGAACGTGATGCCGGCCTCGACCACGACGCGCGAGCGCACCGCGGGCGGCAGCACCTCGTCGCGATACTGCGGTGTCTGCTCCTCGAACCACTCGCGGCACGGCATCGACACGACGCGGGCCGCGATGCCCTCGGCCGCCAGGCTCTCGCGGGCCGCCACGGCGAGCTGCACCTCGGAGCCGGTCGCGACCAGGATCACGTCGGGCTCACCTTCAGTGTCGAGGAGGACGTATGCGCCCCGGGCGACACCGTCGGCGCTGGCATACCCCTCTTCGTCACGCGGGAACGTCGGCAGGTTCTGCCGGCTCAACGCCAGGGCAGCAGGCCGGTCGTGGTGGCCGAGGATGACCTTCCACGCGGCGATGGTCTCGTTGGCGTCGGCGGGGCGCACGACGTCGAGTCCGGGGATGGCGCGCAGCGACTGCAGGTGCTCGACCGGCTGATGGGTGGGGCCGTCCTCGCCGAGACCGATGGAGTCGTGGGTCCACACGAACGTGACGGGCAGCTCTTGCAGTGCCGCGAGCCGGACCGCGGGGCGCATGTAGTCGCTGAACACCAGGAAGGTGCCGCCGTACGGCCGGGTCGGACCGTGCAGCGCGATGCCGTTGAGGATCGAGCCCATCGCGTGCTCGCGGATGCCGAAGTGCAGCACCCGGCCGTACCAGTCGCCGGTGAACGACTTCGTGGACCACTCGGGCGGCAGGAACGAAGGCTCGCCCTTGGGCGTGGTGTTGTTGGATCCGGCGAGGTCAGCCGAACCACCCCAGAGCTCGGGGAGCAGCGGCGCTGCCGCGGTCAGGAACTCTCCGGACGCCACGCGGGTCGCGACACCCTTCTCGTCGGCCGGGTAGGAGGGCAGATCGGCGTCCCAGCCCTCGGGCAGCTCGCGCGCCTGCAGCCGGTCGTACAGTGCCGCACCGTCGGGGCTGGCGGTGCGCCAGGCATCGAAGTGACGCTGCCACTCGGCGTGCTCGGCCGCCCCGCGCTCGCGCGCCTGCCGGGTGTGCTCGATGACATCGTCGGCGACCTCGAACGTCTGCTCCGGATCGAAGCCGAGCAGCTGCTTGGTGGCTGCGATCTCGTCGGCGCCGAGCGCCGAGCCGTGCGAGGCGCCGGTGTTCTGCTTGGTGGGGGCGGGCCACGCGATGATGGTGCGCAGCTGGATGAAGCTGGGGCGGTCGGTGACGGCCTTGGCGGCCTGGAACGCGTCGTACAGGGCCTGGACGTCCTCGTGGTATCCCGTGCCGCCCTGGGTCCAGTCGATGGTCTGGACGTGCCATCCGTACGCCTCGTAGCGGGCCGCGACGTTCTCGCTGAAGGCGACGTCGGTGTCGTCCTCGATCGAGATCTTGTTGTCGTCGTACAGGACGGTCAGATTTCCGAGCTTCTGGTGTCCGGCCAGGGAGGACGCTTCGGACGAGACCCCTTCTTCGAGGTCGCCATCGGAGGCGATCACGTAGACGTCGTGGTCGAAGGGACTCTCACCGGCACCGGCGTTCGGGTCATACAGGCCGCGCTCACGGCGGGCCGCCATGGCCATGCCGACGGCGTTGGCGATGCCCTGGCCGAGGGGACCCGTGGTGACCTCGACGCCCGGCGTGTGCCGGTACTCGGGGTGACCCGGCGTCTGGCTGCCCCACTGACGCAGGTCCTTCAGATCGTCGAGGGTCATGGAGTAGCCCGCCAGGTACAGCTGGATGTACTGCGTCAGGCTGGAGTGACCGCACGACAGCACGAAGCGGTCACGCCCGGCCCAGTGCGGGTCGGCCGGATCGTGCCGCATCAGCCGCTGGTAGATCAGATAGGCCGCGGGAGCGAGGCTCATGGCCGTTCCGGGGTGGCCGTTGCCGGCCTGCTCCACGGCGTCCGCGGCCAGAACGCGTACGGTGTCGACGGCCTTGCGGTCGAGATCGGTCCATTCCAGTGCGGGAGCTGTGGTCACAGCACGGACTCCTGAGGTTCGAGTGGGATTCGGTGGTCGTGTGCGTGGCTCCGGGCCAGGTACTCCTGAGGGGCCGGGCCGACGTCTTCGACCCTACTCGGATGCGGATAGACTCTGCCACGTGAGTGCCGTTGCCCCAGCTCGTGATCTGTCTCGCGATCCGGACTCTCATGCACCCGTCCCGCCGGCCTCGGCGATGGACGTCGTGCGGGCCTACATCGCTCTGACGAAACCCCGCATCATCGAGCTGCTGCTGTTGACCACGGTCCCGGTCATGTTCCTCGCCGCGCGCGCGGTGCCCGACCTCGGACTCGTGGTGGCGACGATCGTGGGCGGCACGTTGTCGGCCGGCAGCGCCAACGCCCTGAACTGCGTGGTCGACGCCGATATCGACACCAAGATGCGTCGCACATCGCGGCGCCCACTGGTGCGCCACCAGGTCACGCCGCGCCGTGCGCTGTGGTTCGGCCTGGCGCTGGGCGTCATCTCCACCGTGTGGCTGTGGTACCTGGTCAATCCGCTGTCGGCACTGCTCGCTCTGGCGGCGAACGTCTTCTATGTCGTCGGCTACACGATGATCCTGAAGCGACGCACGACCCAGAACATCGTCTGGGGCGGTGCCGCGGGATGCTTCCCGGCGATGATCGGCTGGACCGCCGTCACCAACGAGCTGGCCTGGGCGCCGGTCGTGTTGTTCCTGGTGGTGTTCTTCTGGACGCCGCCGCACTTCTGGTCACTCGCGATGCGCTACCGCGAGGACTACGCCGCCGCGTCCGTTCCGATGTTGCCGTCGGTGGCCTCGTCCGACGAGGTGTCGCGACAGATCGTGATCTACTCGTGGGTCATGGTGGGCACCTCGCTGGCGCTGTGGCCGGTCGCCACGACAGGCTGGTTCTATCCGGCGGCCGCCATCACGCTGGGCATCGTGTTCCTGGTCGAGGCGTACGACCTGCGGTCCCGAGCCCGCGACACCGAGGAGCTCACGGTCATCAAGCCGATGCGGCTGTTCCACCTGTCGAACGCCTATCTGGCGCTGCTGTTCGTCGCCGCGGCGGCTGATCCGTTCCTGCGATGATCCCTGCCACCTGGCAGCCGCATCATCGAGACGACGGCGAGCTGAGCGGCTATCTGGCCCCGCACCCGGGCGATCAGGTGGTGCCGATGACGATCATCGGCACGCCGGTGGGCGATCCGTCCGATCTCTGGACCGCCGAGCAGCTGCTCGACGAGATCGGGTTGTCGTACCTGGCCGAGCGATGGCTGCTCAGGCTCGAGGACGGCACCGAGCGCCCCGTGGCGCTGGTCGAGGCCGATCCGGAGCGTGTCGTCGTGGTGCCGGCCGAGTTCGCCCTGGTGGTCGGGATGCCGAGGTCACCGAGCGACGAAGTCACCTTGGACGTGCCGACCGACCGGTTACGACGTGCCTGAGCAGGTCAGGGTCAACAGAATCACGACTGAGGACTGGCGGGCGTGGCGCGAGATCCGGATGCGGTCGGTCCGGGAGTCGCCCGAGGCGTTCGCGGCGCAGGTCCGGACGATCACCCCCGAGCAGGATCGAGAGCCGCGCTGGCGTGAACGCATCGCCCACGCCGTGGGGTGCTGGATCGCGTTTGACGGCGAACGCTCGGTGGGCATGGTCGCGCTGGACCGCATGGACGACGGCCGTCTGCAGTTGGCGTCGATGTTCGTCGGTGCCGAAGCGCGACGCCGTGGTGTGGGTGCGGCGCTGATCGAGGCTGTCGTGCATGAGTCGACCGGTGACACGCTGTATCTGCGGGTGATGGCGGGCAACGACCCGGCTGTCGCCGCGTACGAGCGTGCAGGCTTCGCGCTGACCGACACCACGTGCGATGCCGACGGCTGCCTCACGATGACGTACCGCGGCTGAGGCTGCGTCAGGTGGTCAGGAGCAGGCTCGCCAGTTCGTCGACGGCCTGCCGGTTGCCGGCCAGGTGCCAGCGCAGTCCTCGGTGCGCGACGACCTGGGTGCTGCCGCCCGCTGCCTCGACGAGCGCCTGGCCGGGCAGCCAGTCCCAGTCGGGGCACGAGTGCTGGGCCCAGACCCCGATCCGTCCGCCCGCCACACCGGCCAGATCACACGACGCCGATCCCAGGATGCGCACGGTGGCCGCACCGTCGACGAAGCCGCGCCACACCCCGCCGACATCGGGATCGGCCAGGGTGCCGGGGTGCACATAGGTCGCGAGGCTGCACTCGGCGAGCGGGCGGTCCGTGAGTCGAGCGACGGGAGCGCCGTTCAGCGTGGTCGGCCGGCCGCGGCCGCCGAGCCAGGTCTCGCTGGTGGCCGTCTGATGTACGGCGCCGAGGATCGGGCCGTCGCGGTCCTCGAGGGCGAGCGCACTGCACCAGTAGGCCAGTCCCGAGAAGAAGTTGTAGGTGCCGTCGACCGGGTCGATGACCCAGCGCCGTCCGGTCGTGCCGTCGCGCGCTGACCCTTCCTCGCCGAGCAGCCCGTCGTCGGGTCGCTCGGCCGCCAGCGCGTCGTGCACCAGCGCCTCGGCGGCGTGGTCGGCCGCTGTCACGACATCGGTGATGGACGTCTTCTGCTCGGCCTCGAGGCCGTCGACGTGGAGCCGGGCGGCTCGCATCCGAGCAGCCAACTCGGCGGCCTCGCGCACGAGCCTGGTGGCCAGGAGAGCGTCGGAGTCCGGTGAGGAGGCGGTCACACCTCGACCGTAGCCGGGACCTTGCGGTCGGCCAGCAGGAGGTGTGTCGCGAACGCCACGAGCACCGCGGCACCGAGGACGTGCGCCGCGACCAGCGCGATCGGCAGATCGGTGAAGTACTGCACGAAGCCGATGACGCCCTGCGCGACCTCGACGCCGAGCAGAACGAGCGCGGCCCGGCCGGCGGCGCTCCGCCGCAGGCGCCACGCCGTCACGAGGGTGAGCGCGACCAGCAGGTAGACGGCCCAGGCGTGCACGTGGCTCATGACATGGGGGTCGAGTCCGTTGCGGGGCGCCTCATCGTCTCCCGCATGAGGCCCCGACCCGGTGACGACGGTGCCCAGGTAGACGACGATCCAGGTCACGGCGTACACGGCCAGGACCGAGGCGTCGCGCGGGACGGTGTCGGTGCCCCGGACCCGCATGACCAGCCAGGTCGTGAGGGCGATCAGCAGCATCGACAGGATCATGTGCAGCGCCACGATCCACGGGTTGAGGTCGGTCAGCACCGTGATGCCGCCGATGACCCCCTGGAACGGCACGCCGAGCGCGATGACGGCCGCATGCTGCCGCAGCGACCGGGTGGTCGAGCTCCACCGCCAGATCGCGACGAACGTCGTGACGACCACGGCGATCAGCACATAGGTCAGCAGGCGGTTGCCGAACTCGATGACACCGTGCATGCCCAGGGCGCGGTGCGGGACGAACGACTCGTCGGTGCACTGCGGCCAGGTCGGGCAGCCCAGTCCGGAGCCGGTCAGGCGCACCAGACCGCCGGTCAAGATGATGCCGGCATTGGCGACCAGCGCGGCCATCGACCACCAGGCGACCGCACGGTCGTCGGGCCCGGCCCCGGCGCGGCCCAGCGGATCCGGGATCAGTCCTCCCACGTGAACGTCCTCGAGACGGCCAGGCCGCAGCACACGGCCCAGATGGTGAGCACGACCACGCAGAAGGGCTGCGGGCCGATCCCGGCGAAGCTGTCGCGCAGTCCCTGGCCGAGCGCACCCGACGGCAGCAGTTCGAGCAGATGGCGTGATGCGGCCGGATAGCGGTCGAGCGGCACGATCAGTCCGCCGCCGACCAGGAGCAGCACGTAGACCAGATTCGCGACCGCCAGGGTCGCCTCGGCACGCAGCGTGCCGGCGATCAGCAGGCCCAGCGCGCCGAATGCCGCGGTGCCGAGGACCACGAGCCCGAGCATCTGCAGGACCGCCACGACTCCGCCCGACGGTTCCCAGCCCAGAGCGAGGCCGACGCCGGACAGGACGATCAGCTGCAGGATCTCGACCACGACGATCGCCGACACCTTGCCGATCAGCAGACCCCACCGCGGCAGGGGGGAGGCGCCGAGCCGCTTGAGCACGCCGTACCGGCGCTCGAAGCCCGTGGCGATCGCCAGCGATGTGAACGAGGTCGACAGGACCGCCAGGGCGAGGATGCCCGGAGTGACGATGTCGATGGGGCGGCCCTCGCCGAGGTCGACGATCTGGTCGGCGCGCGCCCCGAGGACCAGCAGGACCAGCGGTATCACCAGGGTCAGCAGGACCTGCTCGCCGTTGCGGGACAGCAGGCGCAACTCCATCTGCGCCTGGTGACGCAGCATCGCCGGAACGGGAGCGGCTCCTGGGCGGGGGGACAGGTCCAGATCCGTGCCGGTCGGATGTGCAGAGGTCATCGCAGCGTCCGTCCGGTCAGATCGAGGAAGCGGTCTTCGAGCGTCTGGCGTCGTACGTGCATCGTGCCGGTGAGCAGATCGTGCTCGGCGAGCCAGGCCGTCACGGCGGCGACGAGGGCCGGCGTCACGTGACCCGTGACGACGTAGGAACCGGCAGCGGGTTCGGTGACCTTGGTGTCATGGGGGAGGGCCGTCATCAGCGCCCCGATGTCGAGACCTGGTGTCGTGGTGAAGCGGATGGTGTCCTCGGCGCCCGAGACCGCGAGCTCGGCGACGGTGCCCGACGCGATGACCTGGCCGGAGTCGACGATGTGCACGTGATCGGACAGCGTCTCCGCCTCGTCCATGAAATGGGTCGTGAGCACGGTCGTGACGCCGTGGCCGCGCAGTTCGTCGATGAGCTCCCAGGTGGCGCGGCGTGCCTGTGGATCGAGCCCGGCGGTCGGTTCGTCGAGGAACAGCAGCTCGGGTCGCCCGACGACCGCCATCGCGAGATTGAGGCGCTGCTGCTGCCCGCCGGAGAGGCGGCGGTACGGGGTGCGTCCGTACGCCTGCATGCCGAGTCGTTCGATCAGCAGGTCGACGTCGAGCGGATGCGCGTGCAGCGAGGCGATGTGACGCAGCATCTCGTGAGCTCGCGATCCGGACCAGGCACCCCCGGACTGGAGCATGACCCCGACGCGTGGCCGCAACTGCTTGGCGTCGGCGACGGGATCGAGCCCGAGCACCCGCACGGTGCCGGACTGCGGAGAGCGGAAACCCTCGCAGGTCTCGACGGTCGTGGTCTTGCCGGCGCCGTTCGGGCCGAGGATCGACGTGACGGTGCCGGGTGCGACGTCCAGCGACAGCTCGTCGACCGCCGTCGTGTCGCCGTAGCGCATGACGAGATCGACGATCTCGACGGCAGGCTGAGTCACGCGCACAGTCTAGGTGTGTGGGGTCACGGGGCCGTCGGGCAGGAGGTGACGAGATACAGATCACGCCTGGTCAGACGAAGATCACACCGTGTCAGTTGGCGTCGCGGCGAGTCGGCGCGCGAGATTGGTAGGTGCCGAAAGTTGAATCGTCTCGTACCAGGAATGAGGTCGTGGTCACCACCATGAGTGATACGGCGCCGAGCCCCGTAGAAGCACCGTCGAACGTCGATCGTCTGCCCGTCCCGCGTCGTTCGGCCTCGCCCGGTCGAGTGACCACCGATGTGCTCCTGGTCGGCGCCGGCGTCATGAGCGCGACGCTCGGCTCCCTGCTGCGCACCCTGGAGCCCGACTGGTCGATCACGATCGTCGAACGCCTCGACGCGCCGGCCCAGGAGAGCAGCGGCCCGTGGAACAACGCCGGTACCGGTCATTCGGCGCTGTGCGAGCTCAACTACACGCCGCAGCTGCCGAACGGCGAGGTCGATGTCACGAAGGCCGTCGTGGTCAACGAGCAGTTCCAGCTCTCACGCCAGTTCTGGGCCCACGCGGTCGACCAGGGCTGGCTCACGAATCCGTCGTCGTTCATCAACCCGGTGCCGCACGTCAGCTTCGTCCAGGGCACGCAGAACATCGACTACCTGCAGAAGCGCTACGACACGCTCGCGGGACATCCGTTGTTCGACGGTCTGGAGATGATCCGCGATCGTGACGAGTTCGCACGCCGCCTGCCCCTGATGGCGGAGGGCCGCGACACGTCGGACCCGGTCGCCGTCAGCTGGACCGATCGCGGCACCGATGTGGACTTCGGCAATCTGACCGCTCAGTTCCTCGACGGCCTGCGCCGCAGCGGCGCCGACATCCGCTACAACCACCACGTCAAGTCGCTCAAGCGCGACACCGACGGCACCTGGCGCGCCGTCGTGAAGAATCGCGGCGAGGGCGGGACGGTCAACATCTCGGCCAGGTTCGTGTTCGTCGGTGCCGGTGGCGGTGCGATCCAGCTGCTGCAGCGCTCGGGCATCGAGGAGATCAAGGGCTTCGCTGGATTCCCGGTCAGCGGCCAGTTCATCCGCTGCCTCGACGAGGCCGTCGCCCAGAAGCACCACGCCAAGGTCTACGGCATGGCGGCGGTCGGCGCACCGCCGATGTCGGTACCGCACCTGGACACCCGGGTCATCGACGGCAGGAGCTCTCTGCTGTTCGGCCCGTACGCCGGCTGGACGCCGAAGTTCCTCAAGGAGGGCTCGTTCCTCGATCTGCCGACGTCGGTGCGGAGGGACAACCTGCTGCCGATGGCCGCGATCGGGGTCACCTCGTGGTCGCTGATCAAGTATCTGGTGCTCGAGCTGGCCAAGACCCGCGGCCGCAAGGTCGACGATCTGCGCGTGTTCGCGCCCCTGGCCGAGGACCAGGACTGGGAGCTGATCACGGCCGGCCAGCGCGTGCAGGTGGTGCGCAAGAAGGGCCGCGGCGGTGCGTTGGAGTTCGGCACCACCGTGGTGAACTCGGCCGACGGCTCGATCGCGGGTCTGCTCGGCGCCTCGCCGGGAGCTTCGACGGCGGTCGCCGCGATGCTGGACGTGCTGGAGCGGTGCTTCCCGTCCCGTCTCGACGACTGGAAGCCGCAGCTCAAGGAGCTCGTGCCGTCCTACGGCGTCTCGCTGGCCGACAATCCGTCGCTGTACCGCGATCTGCGCGATTGGACCGATCGGTCGCTGGGGCTCGTTCCGGAGGCCTGATCGGTCGCCTAGGCTCGGCACATGTCAGCGTTGGGCGACTCCATCAGAAACGCGCGCTTCGCGCCGGTCCGGCTGCGCGAAGGGTACGACATGAGCGAGGTCGATGCGCTGCTCGACCAGATGGCAGCGGCCGCCGACGCGGGCCGGGACCTGGCTCCGTTCACGATGTATGCGCGCTTCTCGTCAGTTCGGATGCGCGAGGGCTACAGCATGGCTGAAGTCGATCGATTCCTCGAGAGCCTGGGAGGCGCCCCGTCCACGAGTGCGGCCTCGACCGCCGTCGAGGCGCAGCCCGTGATCCAGGAGCGGCGCGGGTGGCTGTCGCGACTGTTCGGAGGTCGCTGACGATGGATCTCCCGGTCAATCCGCCCGTGCGGCCGATGCTGGCCAAGTCGGTCAAGGGCGTACCGGCCGCCGATGCGCTGCCGGGCGGGCTGTTGTACGAGCCCAAGTGGGACGGCTTCCGGTGCCTGGTGTTCCGCGACGGCGACGAGGTGGTGCTCGGCAGCCGTTCCACCAAAGAGCTGACCCGCTACTTCCCGGACCTGGTCGAGGCGTTCCGGCGCGAGCTGCCCGAGCGGGTGGTGCTCGACGGCGAGATCCTGCTCGCCCGTGACGGTCGGTTGGAGTTCGACCTGCTGTCGCAGCGCATCCATCCGGCCGCGTCGCGCGTCGAGCTGCTCGCCGAGACCACTCCAGCGTTCTTCGTGGCGTTCGATCTGCTCGCTCTCGGTGACGAGTCGTTGGTCGACGAACCGTTCTCGACGCGCCGGCAGCGCCTGGTCGAGGCTCTCGACGGGGTCCGAGCGCCCGTGCATGTCACGCGCACCACGACCGATGCCGCGGTCGCGGAGGAGTGGTTCGAGAGCTTCGAGGGCGCCGGTCTCGACGGTGTCGTCGCGAAGCCGCTCGACCAGCCGTACCGCGAGAACGGCCGCGTGATGCTGAAGGTCAAGCACGCGCGCACCGCCGATGTCGTCGTCGCGGGGTATCGGCTGCACAAGACCTCGACTCCCGAGCGCCCGCTGCTGGGCTCGATGCTGCTCGGTCTCTACAACGACGAGGGACAGCTGCAGCACGTCGGCGTCAGCGCGTCGTTCTCCGCGCCACGTCGCGCGGAGCTGTTCGACCAGCTGTCGGCGATGCAGGTCGGTCTCGACCAGCATCCGTGGGGCGCCTGGATGGACGCCGAGGCGCACGAGAGCGGTCGGCTGCCGGGCGGCGTGAGCCGCTGGACCGGCACGAAGGACCTGTCGTGGTACGCGATCGCGCCCACGCTCGTGGCGGAGGTGGGCTACGAGCACATGGAGGGCACGCGCTTTCGCCACACGGCTCAGTTCAAGCGCTGGCGCGACGACCGCGAGCCTGAGTCGTGCACGTACGAGCAGCTCGACGAGGTCGCCTCGTACGACCTGGCCGAGGTGCTCGGGTGAGCGGCTCGCTAGTCTGACGCGGGCCCAGAAGGGACCAGCACAGGGGGGAACAGCCATGACGGCATCGATCGGCACCATCGGGCGGGGACTCGCCGCGTCACTCCTGGCCATCGGCCTGTCCGCAGGCTGTGGCGGTGAGTCCGAGCCGGACGGCGGCGGGCAACCGTCGATCGGCAAGGAGTCGTCGGCCGCAGCGTCGGAACGCGTGCGCGACGCGGCCGACCTGACCCTGGCGCTGGACTCCTTCGCGGTCGAGAGCGACGTCGATCTGACGATCGGGGATCAGAGTCTCGAGTTCGGCGTCGAGGGCGCCGCCGACTACGCCGACGTCGTCGCCGACGTCACGATCAGCACGGCGCAGAACGGCGCGGGCTCGACCGTGCACATCCTCGCCGACGGCACGAACGCCTGGGTGTCGGGCAGCGGGTCGCAGTTCCCGTCGTTCCCCGGCGGCGCGTCCTGGCTGCGGGGCGACGCCGCGGCGCTGGCATCGGCGGACTCGTTCACCCAGACGGGCCTGATCGGAGTGGTGCTCGTGCTGCGTGGCGCCGAGGAGGTCGAGGACCAGGGTGCCGACCAGCTCGACGGCACGGCGGTACGCAGGTACAGCACCTCCATGACCTACGACGAGGCGGTCGCGGCCGCGGGCGCGCAGGCCGAGGCGTTCAAGTCGTCGTTCAGTCTCACCGGACAGGCTTCCGGGTCGACCCTGCACGTCGATGTCGCGCTCGACGACGACGGGATCGTGCGGGAGCTCACGATCGATGTCGACAGCACGTTCCCGGTCGACGGCACCTACCGGCTGGCGCTGAACGCTCCCGGAGGCGATGTGCCGGTTCCCGACGCACCGCCGGCCGACGACATCGCCTCGGGTCCTGAGGCCGACGCGCTGTTTCGACAGATGCTGCGCTGACCCGAGCGGTGACAGGCCGGCTCAGGTGGAGGGCGTGGCCGACCAGGCCTTCGCCATCAACGGAACGACGTCGACTTCGCGGGCACGTCGGATGCTCGGCTTGTCGAGCTCGCGTGTCACGTACTTGGCCACGAAACGGCGGAGCTCCTCGTCGACACCGGCGATGCGGCGCAGCCATTCGGCACGCCGGCCGTCGGCCTTGACCTGCACCAGCACCTCCGAATTGTGAGGCGGCCTGGCCTCGATGTAGATCCGCACGCCGTCGACGGCGCGGCCGACCAGGCGGATCGGCACCTCGAGATGGGCGTCGAAGCGTTCGGTCTCGAGCTTCAGGTCGACCTCGAAGGTCAGATCGACCGGGACCGTCAGGTCGTAGGTGACCGGGAATCCCTCGTGCCGATGCAGGATCGCGTCGCCGATCTGGCCGCGCGCGACCACCTTGGCGATGCGTCCGGGACCGACCCCCATGGGTCCGAAGTCGATCGGCTGCCCGGCCAGGTCGGCGACGGCTCCGCGGATCCGGTCGTCGCTGATCGCCGCGGCGAAGAACTGCTCGCCCCACTCGCCGTACGAGATCTGCTTGGCCTCGCTGATCGGCAGGGGCGCGAGCGCGGGCTCATCGCCGCCCCACAACCCGTCGGGATCGTCGGCGGGGTCATGGTGGAGATGATGGTTGTCGTGCATCCGGACATTCTTACCGGATCAAGGCCGATCGCGCACGCATTCGCGCAGGTCAGACACGGTTGCCGTCGGCGTCCCAGTGCTCGGCGACCTTCTTGCTCGGCTGGACCCGCGGTGGTTCGCCGGGCATCTTCGGGTAGTCCGGGGGATAGGACATCTCGCCGAGGCCGCGCTCCAGATCGGCCCGCCAGAGCTCGAGCAGCGGTTCGAGATCATGGTCCACGTCGTCGATGTCGGCCATCGCGTCACCGCGGTCGGCCAGCAGCGCGGGCACGGTGTGCACCGTGAACCGGCGCGGGTCGTCGACCTCGGCCAGCTCGTCCCAGGTCAGCGGCATCGAGACGGGCGCGCCGGGCTTGGGCCGGATGCTGTAGGCGCTGGCGATGGTGCGATCGCGAGCGTTCTGGTTGAAGTCGACGAAGATGTTGTCGCCGCGTTCCTCCTTCCACCACGCGGTCGTGACGCCGTGGGTACGCCGCTCCAGCTCCCGGCCGAACGCGATCGCCGCATGGCGGACATCGGTGATGGTCCAGCGGCGTGCGATCCGGACGTAGACGTGGACGCCGCGGTTCCCGCTGGTCTTGGGGAAGCCGCGGATCCCCAGGTCGTCCAGCAGTTCACGCGCCACGGCCGCCACCCGGACCGCATCGACGAACGAGGTGCTGCCGTGCGGATCGAGATCGATCCGCAGCTCGTCGGGGTGATCGTTGTCGTCGCGGCGCATGGCCCACGGGTGGAACGTCACCGCGCCCATGTGCGCGGCCCACACGACCGAGGCCACGTCCGTCACGCAGAGCTCGTCGGCACGGCGGCCGGAGGGGAAGAGCACTCGCGCGGACTCGACGAAGTCGGGCGCTCCTCGCATCATCCGCTTCTGGTAGAACGCGTCCGCGTCGCGTGTGCCGCCCTGACGGGTCGACAGTTCCATGCCGTCGCGCACACCCTTGGGCCAGCGTTCGAGCGTCACCGGCCGGTCCTTCAGGGCCCTGACGATGCCGTCGGCCACGTCGGCGTAGTACTGCGCGACCATCGCCTTGGTGACCTCGCCGGAGAACTCGGTGGCCTCGAAGATCACGCGGTCGGGGCTCGACACCCGGACCGATCGGTCACCGGCCTGGATCTGGACCGCGTCGGATGCCATGCCGCCACTGTAGAGCCGGCCCCGTGCGAGCGCCGCGAACTCTTGCGGTGCGCCGACGGGCGGTCCTAGGGTGCGACGACAACGACAGATCGGGGGAATCATGAAGGCTAGGAGTGGTCGACGCGCCGCAGCCGTGTTCGCGGTGGCGGTCATGACGGTGTTCGGCACGGCGGGTGCGGCAGAGGCCGCCAACAACGGCGTGGGCAAGGTCAAGGTCGGCTCGGCGAAGGAGATCGGATCTTCGGCGATCTTCGACGACGTCACCAGCAAGGAACGCGTCGTCGTGCGCGTCGTGGGGCGGTTCTCGAACCACACCTCGTCGTCGGTGAAGCTGACGTCGTTCAGGATCTGCTTCAGCGACTCCCAACGCACGGGCGCCTGGGTCCGGCCGATCATCACGGTCATGGGGAAGTCGGTATGGAACGGCGGAGCGACTCGTCATGTCGCCTCCGGCTCCTGCACCAGCTGGTACAGCGTCAACAAGACGTTCAAGAAGAAGTCGGGGGGCGAGTTGCTCGTGGTGAAGACCGATCTGGGCTTCCGCAACTGGTCGACCTTGAACGGCTTCTACCGCTGATCGCGAGAACGGCCGTGCCGTGACCGACGAGCCGGGCCGAGGACGATAGATTGAAGCCCATGTTCTCCGCCCTCGCCCGGCTCGTCACCGCCGGCCAGCGCCCCTGGATCGTGCTCGGCCTCTGGATCGTGGCCGCGATCACGATCATCACGACGGCTCCCGGGCTGTCGTCGACCACCGACGAGTCGGAGTTCCTGCCGTCGCACTACGAGTCCATCAAGGCGGCGAATCTGCAGGCCGAGGCGTTCCCGCAGGCGACGACGCCCGGGGCGATCCTGGTGTTCGACCGGGCCGACGGCGGCAAGCTGACCCAGGCCGACTCCGCGGATGTCCAGAAGGTCGTCGACGGCCTCAATCCGACCCTCGACGACAAGCTCTTCACGACCGGCATCGTGTCGCCGCCGGCGCCCGATGGCAAGGTGCAGCTCGCGGTGCTCGGACTCGGTCCCGATTCCACTGGATTCGACACGCCGTCGTCCGATGCGGTCAAGGACATGCGCGCCGAGCTGAAGAAGCTCGTCAAGGACACCGATCTGCAGGTCGGCGTCACGGGCAGTGCAGCGCAGAACCTCGATTCGATGGAGTCGTCCGAGAAGACCATGGCGATCGTGGGCCTGGCCACCGTGGTCCTGATCGTCCTGCTGCTCGCCCTCATCTTCCGCAGCGTCATCATCTGTCTGCTGCCGATCCTGGTCGTCACCCTCGTCTCGTCGGTGGCCACCGGCCTGATCGGCTTCGCGAACGAGGCCTTCGACCTCAAGGCCGACAGCTCGCTGCAGGTGATCCTGATCGTCGTCCTGTACGGCATCGGCACCGACTACATCCTGTTCCTGCTGTTCCGCTACCGCGAGCGGCTCCGCGAAGGTGAGGCGCCGCGCGAGGCCGTCGGGCATGCCCTCGAGCGGGCCGGCGAGGCGATCGCCTCGGCCGGCGGCGCGGTGATCGTGTCGTTCTCGGCGCTGATCCTGTCGAGCCTGAGCATCTTCCGCTCGATCGGCCCGGCCCTGGCGATCGCGGTCGCGGTCACGCTGGTGGCGGCCCTGACCCTGGTGCCGGCGCTGATGGTGCTGCTCGGCCGCGCGCTGTTCTGGCCGTCGAAGAAGTACCTCACCGAGCCCACGGGCAGCCGATACGCCGCGCTCGGTCGGGGCATCGAGAAGCGTCCCGCGGTCTTCGCCGCGGCTTCGGGCCTGGTGCTCGCGGCCCTGGCGGCGTTCGCGATCGGCTTCAACCCGTCGTTCGACTTCAACTCCAGCCTGCCGAAGGGCGTCGAGTCGACCGAGGCGCTCACGAAACTGCAGGACAGCCTGCCGGCCGGCGCCACCGATCCGACACCGATCCTGGTCCGGTCCGATGCCGCGCTCGACCCCGCGGCGGTCAAGACGTTCGCCGGTGAGATCGGCAAGGTCAAGGGCGTGGTGGCCGTCGGCGAGCCGGCGATCTCGCAGGACGGCCGCACGGCTCTGGTCAGTGCGGTGCTGTCGGTCGATCCGACGTCCGACGCGGCGATCGACCTGGTCAAGGGCCCGCTGCGCGACGCGGCACACCAGGCGGCACCCTCCGACTCCGAGGCGCTGGTCGGCGGCACCTCGTCGGTGTTCTCCGATCTCAAGGAGGCGATGAACCGCGACTACTCGGTGGTCTTCCCGGTCGCGGCAGGCCTCATCATGCTGATCCTGGCGCTGCTGCTGCGCAGCCTCGTCGCACCGTGGTACCTGATGGTGTCGGTCGGCCTGGGCTTCGGCGCCACGCTGGGCGCCACGGTCATCGCCTTCCAGCACCTCCTGGGTGAGAGCGGCCTGATCTTCATGCTGCCGATCTACATCTATCTGTTCGTCGTCGCACTCGGCACCGACTACAACATCCTGATGGTCGCAAGACTCCGCGAGGAGGCACGCGAAGGCAGGGAGCCGCGAGCCGCCGCGGCCCATGCCGTCCGGCATGCCGGCCCCACGATCGCCGCGGCCGGTGTGATCCTGGCCGGCACGTTCGCCTCGCTGATGCTGGGCGGCAACGCGCTGATCGAGTCGATGGGCTTCGCCCTGTCGTTCGGCATCATCGTGGCGGCGTTCGTGATGGCGTCGATCTTCACGCCGTCGCTGACCGCGCTCATCGGTCACGCGGCTTGGTGGCCGGGGCATGGCGACCGTAAGCGCGACGATCAGGTGGACGCCCCGGCTGATGTCTGACGCTGCCGATGTCTGACCCGGTCCCGGCGGAGAACCGGGCGCTGCTGAACCAGGCGCTCGCCGCTGTGGTCAGGGACGGCCGCGCGCCCGAGCGGCAGATCACGGCGCTCGCGGTGCTCAGCCGCACGGCGACCAGGGCTGAGCACGATCCCGCGGTCGAGGTACTGACGCGGGTGCGCGGTCAGCTCAGCGGCGCCTACGAGCGAGGCTGGCAACCACTGGATCTCGTGCACGTCGCCCGCTGGCGGGGTCATGCCGGTGCCGCGGCCTGGCTGGGGCGCGTCGTTCTCGACGAGTTCGACGCGTCCGAGGTCGCGCACTTGGCGCCACAGCGCTGGATCGCGCAGATCACCGAGGTGCGGCAGAACGTCGAATCGATCGGCGACGACGCCCCGCTGCTGCCGCCCACGACCGAAGCCTGGGAGGCGGCCCTGGCGGTGCTCGCGGTGCTCGATCAGCTGCCGGGGGTGCAGCTGATCGCCCCCGCGCCGTCTCACTGGGCGAGCGGAGCGCCGATCGATCTGCCGGTGCGCATCGCCGGGCCGCGCAGCGAGGACAAGATGCTCGCGCGGGTGCGGAGCCTGCTCGCGAAGGCCGAGTCGACCGAGTTCGGCGCCGAGGCCGAGGCGTTCACGGCCAAGGCCCAGGATCTGATGACCCGGTACGCGATCGACGAGGCACTCGTCCGGGCGCAGCACGGCTCGCTCGCGGGGGTCGATGCCCTCCGGGTGATGATCGAGCCCCCGTACGCCGCCGAGAAGGCGCTGCTGCTCCATCTGGTCGCCGAGGCCAATCACACCCGCGCGATCTGGAGCAAGTGGGCCAGCTTCGTGACGCTGGTCGGGGTCGAGCGTGATGTCGACCACGTCGAGATGCTGTTCACCTCGGTGCTCCTGCAGGCGGTGCGGGAGATGACCCACGAGGGCGAGTCGAATCCCGACGCGCGATCCATCGGCTTCCGCAAGGCGTTCCTCAACGGGTACGCGCTGCGTCTGGGGGAGCGACTCACCGAGGCGACCCGGACCGCCGAGGACTCGTACGGGGGCGGGGTCCTTCCAGTGCTCGCGGCGCAGCAGCAGGCGGTGAACGACGCGGTCGACCGGCTGTTCCCCAAGCTGCGGTCCAGCGGCGGCAAGAAGTCCCTCGATGCCCACGGCTGGCACGCGGGCACCCGAGCGGCTGATGCGGCGGTTCTCCCCGGGGGCGAACTCGACGGAGCGAGATAGGGGCCATCCCGAACAAGGCTGGCCCGAATGAGGCTGGCCCAATTAAGGCTGGCCTTCGTTGAATCGACGGAATCAATAACGACACAATGGTGTTGTGAAAAACATGGGAGCAGCCGAGGTGACGTCGCACGACGACGCTCCGACGCGCTCTCGGGTGGCCCAGATGCTGCTCGAACATGGTGCCGCCACGGCCGCTGAGCTGGCCGAACGGCTCGAGCTCACCCCCGCCGCGGTGCGCCGGCATCTCGATCACCTGATCGCCGACGGCACCATCGCTGCCCGTGCGAGCCGCTCGTACGGGCAGCGAGGCCGGGGGCGTCCGGCCAAGGTCTTCGCCATCACACCCAGGGGCCGCGACCAGTTCACGCACACGTATGACGAACTGGCCGTCAGCGCGCTGCGCTTCCTGGCCGACCACGGCGGCGACGACGCGGTGCGCCGATTCGCCGACCACCGGCTCGGCGGCCTCGAGCGGCAGTATGCCGACCGACTCGCCGACGTCCCGCTCGATCAGCGCCCCGCGGCGCTGGCCGAGGCGTTGTCGGCCGACGGATACGCCGCGTCCACCAGCTCCACCCCGCACGGCACCCAGATGTGCCAGCACCACTGCCCGGTCGCGCATGTCGCGGCCGAGTTCCCCGAGATGTGCGAAGCCGAGGCCGAGATGTTCTCGCGCCTGCTCGGCACGCACGTCCAGCGTCTGGCCACCATCGCGCACGGCGACGGTGTCTGCACGACGCACCTCCCGACCACCCCCGAGAAGAGAGAAGGGCAGACGGCATGACGACCACTGATCCACAGACGGTGGGACAGTCCGTTCCCAACGCGGTCCTGGAAGCCAATCCGGGCCTCAAGGACGTCGGACGCTACGAGTTCGGCTGGCACGACTCCGACGCCGCCGGAGCCTCGGCGCAGCGTGGCCTGAACGAGGCCGTGGTCCGCGACATCTCGGCGAAGAAGAACGAGCCCGAGTGGATGCTCGACCTGCGACTCAAGGGCCTCAAGCTCTTCGACCGCAAGCCCATGCCGCACTGGGGCGCCGATCTGGACCAGATCGACTTCGAGAACATCAAGTACTTCGTGCGCTCGTCGGAGAAGCAGGCCCAGTCCTGGGACGATCTGCCCGACGACATCAAGAACACGTACGACCGGCTGGGCATCCCCGAGGCCGAGAAGCAGCGCCTCGTCGCGGGCGTCGCCGCACAGTACGAGTCCGAGGTCGTCTACCACTCGATCCGCGAGGACCTCGAGGCTCAGGGCGTCCTGTTCCTCGACACCGACACCGCGCTCAAGGAGCATCCGGAGATCTTCCAGGAGTACTTCGGCACGGTCATCCCGGTCGGCGACAACAAGTTCGCGGCGTTGAACACGGCGGTCTGGTCCGGCGGCTCGTTCATCTACGTCCCGAAGGGCGTGCACGTCGACATCCCGCTGCAGGCCTACTTCCGCATCAACACCGAGAACATGGGCCAGTTCGAGCGGACCCTGATCATCGTCGACGAGGACGCCTACGTGCACTACGTCGAGGGTTGCACCGCGCCCATCTACTCGACCGACTCACTGCACTCGGCCGTCGTCGAGATCATCGTGAAGAAGGGCGCTCGCTGCCGCTACACGACGATCCAGAACTGGTCGAACAACGTGTACAACCTGGTCACCAAGCGCGCCACCTGCGAAGAGGGCGCCACGATGGAGTGGGTCGACGGCAATATCGGCTCCAAGGTCACCATGAAGTATCCGGCCGTGTACCTGATGGGCGAGCACGCGCGTGGCGAGACGCTCTCGATCGCGTTCGCCGGCGAGGGCCAGCATCAGGACGCCGGCGCCAAGATGGTGCACGCGGCTCCGAACACCTCGAGCTCGATCCTGTCCAAGTCGGTCGCCCGTGGCGGCGGTCGCACGTCGTACCGCGGCCTGCTGCAGGTCCTGGAAGGCGCTGAGGGCTCGGCCAGCACGGTCAAGTGCGATGCGCTGCTGGTCGATCAGATCAGCCGTTCCGACACGTATCCGTACGTCGACGTCCGTGAGGACGATGTGACGCTCGGCCACGAGGCCACGGTCTCCAAGCTCAGCGACGACCAGTTGTTCTACTTCATGTCGCGCGGCATGGAGGAGGACGAGGCGATGGCCATGATCGTGCGCGGCTTCGTCGAGCCGATCGCCCGTGAGCTGCCGATGGAGTACGCGCTGGAGCTGAACCGCCTGATCGAGCTGCAGATGGAGGGGGCAGTCGGATGACGGTGACGGATAGCACCGTGACAGACAGCATCGGCAACGCACTCGAACTGGACGCCGTCGAATCGCATCTGCATCCCGAGGGCTCGTTCGATCTGGCTGATCACCCGGTCCCGCGGGGACTCGAGGAGATCTGGCGCTTCACGCCGCTGAAGCGCCTGCGTGGCGTGCACGACGACGCTCCGCTCGACGGCGACTCCTACAAGGTCGAGGTCGACGCCGCCGACGGCGTCACGGCGGTCTCGGTGCCGGCGGCCGATTCGGCTCGCGGCCTCTCGGGTTACGTCCCGGTCGACCGCGTGTCGGCCCGGACCTGGGCTGCCGCTTCATCGGTCTTCGAGGTCACGATCGATCGTGATGCCGTCGTCGAGCAGCCCACGTACGTGCGGCTGACCGGCACCGGCATCGACAAGGCCTCGGCGGGCCACCTGCTGCTGCGCGCCGGAGCGTTCAGCAAGGCCACTGTGGTCATCGAGTACTCCGGTTCGGCCGTCTGGACCGAGAACATCGAGATCGTGCTCGAGGACGGCGCTCAGCTGAACGTGGTCACGGTTCAGGAGTGGGCTGACGACAGCGTGCACGTCGTGACGCAGCACGCTCGGGTGGGCCGCGACGCGTCGCTCAAGCACGTGGCCGTGACCCTCGGCGGCGACGTCGTCCGAGCCAGCACGTCGGCCGACTATGTCGGCACCGGCGGCAGCGTCGATCTCTACGGGGTCTACTTCGCCGATGCCGGCCAGCACATCGAACACCGGCTGTTCGCGGACCACACGGCCCCCAAGACGCGCAGCAATGTGCTCTACAAGGGCGCACTGCAGGGCCAGGACGCCCACACGGTCTGGATCGGCAATGTCCTGATCCGCAAGGTCGCCGAGGGCATCGAGACGTTCGAGCAGAACGACAACCTGGTGCTGACCGACGGCGCGAAGGCCGACTCGGTTCCGAACCTGGAGATCGAGACCGGCGAGATCGAGGGCGCGGGCCACGCCTCCACGACGGGCCGCTTCGACGACCAGCACCTGTTCTACCTGCAGAGTCGCGGCATCCCGGCCGACGAGGCGCGCCGCCTGGTCGTGCACGGGTTCTTCAACGACATCATCCGCCGCATCGGCGTGCCGGAGTTGCAGGAGCGCCTGGTCGTCGCGATCGAGGACGAGCTGTCGGACCATCTGGAGAAGCTGACCTCGACCGTTTCAGATGGGGCGGGCGCGTGACGTTCCAGAAGGCAGCCGATCTGTCGCAGATCAGCGACGGTGAGGCGCTCGGCATCGAGGTCGACGGCAAGGACGTCGCTCTCGTCCGCGTCGGTGACGACGTGTACGCCATCGAGGACATGTGCTCGCACGCCATGATCCCGCTGTCCGAGGGCGATGTGGAGGGATGCGAGATCGAGTGCTGGCTGCACGGATCACGCTTCGACGTCCGCACCGGCGAAGCCCTCAACCTGCCGGCCACCGAGCCGGTGCCCACCTATGCCACGCAGATCGACGGCGACGTCGTCCTCGTCGATCTCGACATCCCGAATAGCAGGAGCTGAACACACCATGGCAACGCTAGACATCAAGGATCTCCACGTCTCGGTCGACACCGAGAACGGCGAGAAGCAGATCCTCAAAGGCGTCGACCTGACGATCAAGTCCGGTGAGGTCCACGCGATCATGGGGCCGAACGGCTCCGGCAAGTCGACCCTGGCGTACTCGATCGCCGGTCATCCCCGCTACACCGTCACGGGCGGCTCGGTCACGCTCGACGGCCAGAACATCCTCGAGATGACGGTCGACGAGCGTGCGCGTGCGGGTCTGTTCCTGGCGATGCAGTACCCGGTCGAGGTCCCCGGCGTATCCGTCGCGAACTTCCTGCGCACGGCCAAGACCGCGATCGACGGCGAGGCTCCGAAGCTGCGCACCTGGGTCAAGGACGTCAACGCCGCCCTGGAGCGCGTGACGCTCGACCCCTCGTTCGCCCAGCGCTCGGTCAACGAGGGCTTCTCCGGCGGTGAGAAGAAGCGCCATGAGATCGCCCAGCTGGAACTGCTGAATCCCAAGTTCGCGGTGCTCGACGAGACCGACTCGGGCCTGGACATCGATGCCCTGCGGGTCGTCTCGGAAGGCGTCAACCGCTTCAGCGAGCAGGGCGATCGCGGCGTCCTGCTGATCACGCACTACACGCGGATCCTGCAGTACATCAAGCCCGACTTCGTGCACGTGTTCGTCGACGGCAAGGTCGCCGAGCAGGGTGGTCGCGAGCTGGCCGATCAGCTCGAGGCCGAGGGCTACGACAAGTATGTGAAGGCAGCAGCGGCGGCGAGCTGATGACCACCCTGGAGACCGCGATGTACGACGTGCAGCAGGTTCGGGAGGACTTCCCGATCCTGAGCCGTCGCCTGGCCGGAGATCTGCCGCTGGTGTACCTCGACAGCGCCAACACCTCGCAGAAGCCGCGTCAGGTGGTCGAGGCCATCGAGCAGCACTATCTGCAGCACAACGCGAACGTGGCGCGGGCGATGCACCAGCTCGGTGCCGAGGCCAGCGCGGCGTTCGAGGACGCCCGCACCCGCGTGGCCGAGTTCGTCGGCGCTCCGTTGCGCGAGGAGGTCGTGTTCACCAAGAACGCGTCCGAGGCGCTGAACCTGGTGGCGCGGGTGCTCGGCGATGCCGGTCCCGGACATCCGCACGGCATCGGCCCGGGTGACGAGATCGTCATCACCGAGATGGAACACCACTCCAATGTGGTGCCATGGCAGCTGCTGGCCGAACGCACCGGCGCGACGCTGCGCTGGTTCGGCGTCACCGACGAGGGACGTCTCGACCTGTCGAACCTCGACGCGCTGATCACCGACCGCGCCAAGGTCGTCTCGCTGACGTGGGTGTCCAACATGCTCGGCACCGTCAACCCGCTCGACGTCGTGATCGAGCGAGCACATCAGGTCGGCGCGCTGGTTGTGGTCGACGGCTCACAGGCGGTGCCGCAGCTGCCGGTCGATCTGGCGAGCCTGGGGGCCGACTTCGTCGCGTTCACGGGGCACAAGATGGTCGGTCCGACCGGCATCGGTGTCCTGTGGGGGCGCTATGACCTGCTCGCGGAACTCCCGCCGTTCCTCGGCGGCGGCGAGATGATCGAGACCGTCACGATGGAGCGCTCGACGTTCGCGCGCCCGCCGGCGCGGTTCGAGGCCGGCACGCCGCCCATCGCTCAGGCCGTGGGCCTGGCGGCCGCGGCCGACTACCTGTCGTCGCTGGGCATGGAGGCGGTGGCAGCTCACGAGCAGGAGATCACGGCGTACGCACTGGGCGCGCTCCAGGAGATCGACGGTCTGACGATCGTCGGTCCTCGCGAGGCCGTCGACCGCGGGGGAGCCATCAGCTTCACGCTCGACGGCGTTCATCCGCACGACGTCGCGCAGCTGCTCGACTCGCGTGGTGTCGCGGTCCGCGCCGGCCACCACTGCGCCAAGCCGGCACATCTGCGGTTCGGCGTCCAGTCGACGACCCGGGCATCGTTCTACCTGTACACGACCACCGATGAAATCGATGCGCTGGTCGAGGCGTTGCACCACACCAAGAACTACTTCGGATCCTGAGGGGAGGCGCCATGACCGACGCGACGAACGTCGATTCGCTGTACCAGGAGATCATCCTGGACCACTACAAGAACCCCCACGGGGCCGGTCTGCGCGACCCGTTCGAGGCCGAGGTGCATCACGTCAACCCGACCTGCGGCGACGAGATCACGCTGCGGGTCCATCTGGACGCCGGCGCGGTCGCCGACGTCTCGTACGACGCGCAAGGCTGCTCCATCAGCCAGGCGTCGGCGTCGGTGCTCAACGACCTGCTGGTCGGCAAGAGCGTCGATGACGCACTGGGCGTCCTGGACGAGTTCCAGACCCTGATGCAGGGCAAGGGGCAGGTCGAACCGGACGAGGACGTCTTGGAGGACGGCATCGCGTTCGCCGGCGTCGCCCAGTTCCCCGCCCGGGTCAAGTGCGCACTGCTGTCGTGGATGGCGTTCAAGGACGCAGTTCTCCAAGCCGATCCTCAGGAGGGAATCTCATGAGCGAGGACACCAAGACCACCGTCGATCACAGCGATCTGCCGGACGTCGAGGCGCACGCCGTGCAGCCGGGCGCCACGTCACAGGACGATGTCATCGAGGCGATGAAGGACGTCGTCGACCCCGAGCTCGGCATCAATGTCGTCGATCTCGGCCTCGTCTACGGCGTCAACGTCGACGAGCACAGCAACGCGATCCTGTCGATGACGCTGACGTCGGCGGCGTGCCCCCTGACCGATGTCATCGAGGACCAGACGCGCGCGGCGCTCGACGGACTGGTCAACGACTTCCGCATCGAGTGGGTCTGGATGCCGCCGTGGGGTCCCGACAAGATCACCGACGACGGTCGTGAGATGCTCCGCGCGCTCGGCTTCAACATCGGCTGATCAGCTTTCCACGCCGCAGAGCGGTGCGGGCCGTTGTGCACAGGCGGGCATGCGACCCTGGCTTCAACGCCTGGTGGCTCATTGACTCGTAGGCATGACGAGCAAGGAGACCTACCATCGTGACTATGAGCTTGCCCGAAGCACCGCCGCGCTCCTGGCTGCCGAGGGGCCGGCCGCTGACCGCAGCCGATCTGTCCACGGTGCCCGATGACGGCCACCGCTACGAGCTCATCGACGGAACGCTGATCGTGAGCGCCGCGCCCCGACCGATCCATCAGGACGTCCTGCGGAACCTGCTCGTAGCGTTCGACTCCGCGGTGCCGGACACCCTCAAGGTCTACATCGCGCCCTTGGATGTGCGATTGTCCGACGACACGCTGGTTCAGCCAGATGTCTTGATCGCACCGCGCGCCGCATTCACCGACACGAATCTGCCGATCGCTCCTCTTCTCGCTGTCGAGGTGCTGTCGCCGTCGACTCGTGGCATCGATCAGTTGCTCAAGCGCGATCGCTATGAACGCGCGGGGGTCGAGCACTACTGGATCGTCGATCCAGCCGTGCCCAGCCTGCTGGCCTTGCGTGTCGAGCATGGTACGTATGAAGTGCTGGCCGATGTTTCCGGCGATGAGTCCTGGACGTCGGCCGAGCCCGTTGCCGTCACGGTCGTTCCGAGCGCTCTCGTGCGGTGATGAAGCCATGACGAGCCGCATCTCGCACACGACGATCGACTGCTCGGACGCATATGCGCTGTCGACCTGGTGGAAGCCGGTCCTGGACTATCGCGATGTGCCCGACGACCCGAACGAGCCCGGTCACGAAGAGTGCATGATCGTGTCGCCGGCCGGTGACCATCGGATCCTGTTCATCGAGGTTCCAGAGGCCAAGACCGTCAAGAACCGCGTGCATTTCGACTTGGTGCCGACGGACCGCACGCGTGATGAGGAGGTCGAGCGCGTGCTGGCACTCGGTGCGTCTCAGGTGGCCGATCACCGCGGCATCTACGGACCCGGTTCCGGCTGGGTGATCCTCGCCGACCCCGAAGGCAATGAGTTCTGCATCCTGCGATCGGATGCGGAACGTGCTGCTGAGACGGCACAACCCGAGTGACCGGTGACGTGGCGGTCCGGCACGCTTAGCTTCAGTCCAAGAGCTTCTTGGGTGCTCGCTTGAGCATCGGCTTCGCGTCCCGCGGGGGAAGATTGGCTTGCCAGGCTTGTACGGCCGGCGCGATGCGCGGCGAATCCAGCTCGTCGTAGGCGCCGGACACTGACCGCTCCTTCATGGTCTTCACGAGGAGGTCGACCGAGGCGTCGCCGGTCTTGAGTCGCCGCTTCCAGGCGCGCTTGTAGGCGCTGGTCAACGTATGTGAGCGATCGAGCGAGCCGATGATCTCCGTGACGAGATCCACCACCATGTCGGCCCACATGCGGTGATCCTATTGGCGTAGGCGCCCCGGTGTTGGCGGCATGCCGAGCAGGGGCGGCTTCGAGCGATATTCGTGGCCGGTGGGTGTCCGCCACACCGTGGTGTGGCCCTCAGCGCGCACGCTGAAGCCTGGTAGGTGTTTGAAAGTGTGCGAGCGTGTGCAGAGACCTTGGCCATTGGACGTGACGGTCGCGCCGCCGTCGGCATAGGCGTGTATGTGGTCGAGGTGACGGGCCTGACGATCACAGCCGGGCTGCCGGCAACCGCCTCGGTCGCGCGCCTTGATGTGGCGTGCGGCGACACCGTCGAAACGTCGGCGACGCGGGTCCTGGGCCACCAGGGTGCCGTCGACGGGATCGGTCAGCAGCCGGCGGATCGAGGCGTTGGGAGCGCGGGCGATGATCTCGTCGGCGACATCGGGGCTGAGGGGCCCGTAGCCGTCGAGTTCGACCGGATGATGGTCGGTGGCGGTGAGTGTCGCGGCATCCATGACCAGCCCGATCTCGATGTCGAGATCCGCAGCATGTGTCAGCCCGGTGACGCGCTCGACCAGGGTCTGGCACATGATCTGTCCGCGGGTGCGAGGATCGCCGGTGCTGCGCGCGCCGGTGGCCCAGGAGTCGAGAGCCTGGTAGGCGGCGACGATCTGCTCGGCGGGCCCGACCGCGTACAGCGTCGCCACGCCGTCGGGCAGGGGATCGACGGCCACGTAGGCGTCACGCCGATGCGTCTCGGCGCGTTCGTGTGCCGCCTCGGGGTCCATGGCCACCACGACGCGTGCGGCGAGCTGACCGGCCTTGCGAACGGTCAGCCCGGCAAGCCGGGCCGCGAGCTCGGCATCGGCGAGGATCAGGTCGTCGGCATCGAGAGCCGCAGTCTCGCGCACCACGGCACGCACCACCGGCTCGGACAGCCGCCCGTCACGAAACCGCTCGGCGATCAGCGGGAGGTCGCGCAGCGCCAACCCCAGCGCCAACTGGTTGCCCGCTGCGGTCGGCCCGATGGTGCGGGCCAGCGAGACCTCGGCGACGGTTGCGAGCGCCGCTGCGCTGGAACCGGAGCCGTACCGGTCGAGCAGATCGGCCACGTACTCGGCCTGGGCTGCCTGGGCGGCGGCGATGGCGCGGTCCAGGGCGACGATGGCGTCGACGAGCTCGCCACCGGCCACCAAGTCGAGCTCATGGTCGAAGGCGTGCGCGCGCACGGTGCTGAGCACCCGGTCGGCCGCGACGTCTTCGAACATGTCATCGACGCTAGAGGGCGGCTCGGACACAACGATTTCGGCGACCCTTGGATCTCCACAGGTGCGTAAAGTGCCGTCATGAACGACACGAACGACGAATGGGAAGCCGGGCTGTGGAGCGGCGGCCGGCGTGCCGAGGTCGAACGTACGGGCAAAGCCGCAGTCGCAGCGCTGACGGCCCATATCGAACTCGTGCTCAACTCGGACCGACGTACAGGTGAGGGGCGATTGGAGGAGTCCAGCCAGCAGCTCCATCACGCGCTGTTCGTCTTGAGCGATGCGGAGTTCGACTTGACGGGGACCGTGAGTTGTCTGGCTTTCCTCGGCGACGCCGACGAAGACGATGTCGAGGACGAGGACGAGGACGATCTGATCGACGAATCGGCCGAAGTCCAGCAGATCAGCATCATGTCCAGGTGCGATCTGCGCGTCACGTCGCAGAACGCCGTGATCGAGGCGGGTCGACAGGCGTATCGGGAAGTCTGGCCCGACGATCCGCCTGAGGCTGCTGGCGAGGATGTCGACGGCTTGGGGCGCGCCGTCTACCAGATCATGCATGCGCGTGGCAGTGATGCGATCTACGAAGCCGACGGACTCCAGATGGTGGCCGAGGTAAAACTCGTCCTGGCGCGCGACGAACTGATGACCGAAGCTGATCTCGACGACGACGACGACGAACGTGGTTTCGCGAATGTGTTCGATGCGGACGCCGAGATCATCTACGCCCTTACGAGCGTCTGGAAGTAGAGCCTGCCGCAGGACCAGTGACCACGGCGCCCGCAGGCACGTCGCGCGACACCACCGCACCGGCTCCGACGACCGCGTCGCGGCCGATCGTGACGCCCGGCAGGACGGTGGCGGCCGCTCCGATCCAGGCTCCGTCCTCGATCGTGACGGGGGCCACCGTGATCGCGCGACGACGCTGGTCGGGCTCGACCGGATGGCTCGATGTGATGAGCGTGACGTGGGCCGAGATCATCACGTCATCGCCGATCGTGAGGCCACCGAGGTCCATGAACATGCACCCCTGGTGGACGAACACATTGCGGCCGAAACGGGTGCGGAGTCCGTGATCGCTGTAGAACGGCGGATAGATCCTGACGGACGGATCGAGACGACTGCCGAAGATCTCGGCCAGGAGATCGGCTCGAGCGTCGACCTCGTCGAACGGCAGCACGTTGAGGCGCGAGGTCAACGCCAGCACTTCGGGGACGCGTGCGACCGTGGCTCTCGCCTGATCGCTGCCTGCGTTCCATCGCTGCGCCGGATCCATCTCAGGATCCTGGCACGAACGTCGGACATCCGCCGCCCACGCCTGCGACGATGAGACGTGACGACCCGGACCCTGCCCGCACGACGGACCGCGACCTGGCCGACCGCGGTGGCTGTCGTCGTGTGCCTGGTCCTGAACCTGACCACGGCGATCGGCCTGACGTTCAGCCGTCACGGCTACGTCGCCTTCATGACGGACGACGGGTCATGGTCCGAGGCGATCCCGACCCTCCTGGCCGGGCTGGCGCTGGGTCTGCTCGAGAGCACGACGCTCGGGCTCCGCCGGACCGTCTTCGGAGTGCTGTGGACGCTCGGCCTGCTACCGCTGTTCGGTTTCTGGGTGCTGATCGTGGGGCCGGCCGTCGTGGTGACTGCCGGGGGTGTCGCGGTGGGCGGACTGACCGGACGGTACGTGCTGGATCGGCGGGTCGATCCCGGCCGGGTGGGCATCGGCCTGGCGGCCCTCCTTGCGCTCGGCGCCGTCGGGTACGGATGCTTCTCGGCGCTCAATCCGCCGGCCGAGCCACCTCTGTTGGAGCTCCGTGCGGCACCGAACAGCCCGACGATCGTGGTCGATGTACAGGATCGCGTCGCCGGAGCAGGACAGTTCGACGGCACACTCGCCGATGTCGAAGGCTGCCTCGGGCTCACGGGCGTGTCCGGCGTTGGGCGTGATGTCATCGTCGTCTGGCCGCGCGGCAGCGACTCTTCGACGATGCCGCTCTCGGTGGTCTACCGGGGCGAGCGCTATCGGCTCGGCGACCGGGTGCGGGTCGTCGGCACGATCCTCGACCACACCGTGGACCTGGACGCGTACGCACCCGACCTTCCGGCCTCCTGTCGTGGGGTTCGGCTGCTTCTCTAGACTGATCCGGTGAGCATCCAGCTGGAGTGACCTTAGCGGCCGTTCGACCTGTCCTTCCTCCACCGAAAGTTCTCATGCTCACCGTCAGCAATGTGACGCTGCGCTTCGGCGCGCGTGTGCTCATGTCCGATGTCTCGTTCCGGGTCGCACCGGGCGACAAGATCGGTCTGGTCGGCCGCAACGGCGCCGGAAAGACGACGCTCACCCGGATGCTCAGTGGTGACGGGCAGCCCGCCGAGGGCAGCATCAGCGCATCCGGATCGATCGGATACCTGCCGCAGGACCCGCGCACGGGCGATCTGTCGGTCACCGCGCGCGACCGGATCCTGTCGGCGCGCGGTCTCGACGAGGCGCTGGCCGCGATGCGGCGTGCCGAGGTCGACATGGCATCGGACGACGCGTCGGTCGCCGAGCAGGCGATGGCTGCCTACAGCCGGGCCGACGCCCGCTTCGGTGCGGGCGGCGGATACGCCGCCGAGGCCGAAGCCGCCACGATCGCGCATGCGCTCGGGCTGCCTGACCGGGTCCTGGAGCAGAAGCTCGAAACCTTGTCGGGTGGTCAGCGTCGCAGGATCGAGTTGGCCCGCATCCTGTTCAGCGATGCGCAGACGATGCTGCTCGACGAGCCCACCAACCACCTCGACGCCGACTCCGTCACGTGGCTGCGGACGTTCTTGAAGAACTATGCCGGTGGCCTGGTCGTGATCAGTCACGACGTCGACCTGATCGAGGAGACGGTCAACAAGGTCCTGTACCTCGACGCCAACCGCGGCGTCATCGACGTCTACAACATGGGCTGGAAGAACTACCTCAAACAGCGCGAGGTCGACGAGGCCCGGCGCAAGAAGGAACGCGAGATCGCGACGAAGACCGCCGAGCGACTCACGATGCAGGGCAACAAGATGCGCGCGAAGGCCAGCAAGGCCACCGCCGCCCAGCAGATGCTCCGGAGGGCCGAGCAGCTGATGGCGGGTCTCGAGGAGACCAGGCAGTCCGACAAGGTCGCACGCATCGACTTCCCGAAACCCGCGCCGTGCGGCAAGACGCCGCTGATGGCCGAGGGGCTGTCCAAGTCGTACGGATCGCTGGAGATCTTCACCGACGTGAACCTGGCGATCGACCGGGGGAGTCGGGTCGTGGTGCTCGGCCTCAACGGCGCGGGCAAAACCACGCTGCTGCGCATGCTGGCCGGAGACCTGGAGTCCGACACCGGGGAGATCCAGCCGGGCCACGGGCTGAAGATCGGCTACTTCGCCCAGGAGCACGAGACGCTCGACACCAGCAAGACCGTGTTCGAGAACATGCGCGACGCGGCCCCGGAACTGACCGACACGCATGCACGAAGCGTCCTCGGCGCCTTCCTGTTCAGCGGTGACGACGCCGACAAGCCGGCCGCCGTGCTGTCCGGCGGCGAGAAGACCCGCCTGGCGTTGGCGGGGCTGATCGTGTCGAGCGCCAATGTGCTGTTGCTCGACGAGCCCACCAACAACCTGGACCCGGCATCACGTACCGAGGTGCTCGATGCGATCAGGCGCTACGAGGGAGCGATCGTGCTGGTGTCGCACGATCCGGGCGCGGTCGAGGCACTGGACCCCGACCGGGTGCTGATCCTGCCTGACGGCGACGAGGACCTCTGGAACGCCGACTACCTGGACCTGGTCACCCTGGCGTGACGTCCTGCGCCGGCTTCGTCTTGCCCTTGGACTCGTCGCGGGCGAACCAGACGAAGCCGACCACGCCCAGCAGTCCGAAGAACCACCACTGCAGGGCGTAGAAGAAGTGCGGGCCCTGACCGAGATCGGGATCGGGTTCGAGCTGCAAGGACGACGGGTTCTTCGGACTCTCGCTGCGCAGGTTCAGGAACCCGTTGCGCAGCGGGTAGTCGACCGAGGCGGCGAACCCGTCGCTGGAGATAGCGCGGATCTGTCCGCCGTTGACACGGACCGCCTCGCCTCCCGCGCCGTTGTTCGGCCTGAGCCAGCCGATCACGTCGACCTGACCCGAGGGGGGTGGGGGCAGTTCGGGCGCTCGGGCGCTGTTGTCGGTCTCCATCCAGCCACGGTCGACCAGGATGCCGGAGCCGTCGGCCAGCTTGAGCGGCACGACGACGTCGACCCCGGGATTGCCGTCGCGTGTCGTGAACTTGACGCTGACCGCCGCGTCGGCGTCGTAGACGCCCGTCGCCTCGACTTTCAGCCACTCCTGGGTGTCGGCGTCGACCTCGTGCCCGGCAGGGGCGACCGAGTCCAACGGGACGGGATCGGCCTTGAAGTGCTGCTTCACGACCGCGTTGCGGTCGACACGGTGTTCGAGGCGATGCCACTGCCACAGACCGAGACGGTACGTGAGAGCGCCGAACACGACCACGAAGACCAGCAGACCCAGCCAGCGGCGACTCAGCAGGAAGCGGGGGACAGCCACGCCGTGAGCCTATCGAGCCGTTCTAGGGGAGAGGGAGAGGCTCGGTCTGGCGATAGAAGCCTCGTGCCGACAGGAACTCACGCAGGGTCGGTTCGTGCTCGTCGCAGGCCAGCCAGATCTTGCGCCGGTCCTCGGTGTGGATCTTCGGGTTGTTCCACACGACCTGGTGCACGGCGGCGGCCGTGCACCCCTTCGACGAGCAGACCAGATCCGTCACTGCTCGAGCTCGGGGCGCTGCTGATCGGGGTCGAACGCCTCCATGCCGACGCCGCGGCGCCGCACCCCGGCATTGGCCAGGATGACCGAGGTATAGGGCAGGAAGACGGCTCCGGCCACGAAGACCCAGCGGAGCGGCCCGCTGAACACGACGGCCAGCAGGAAGCAGATCGTGCGGATGCCCATCGAGATCGCGTAGCGCTTCTCGCGGCCGCCGAGCTCGTCGCTGTGCGATTCGGCAGCGGTGGTGATGGTGAACACCTGCTGCTCGCGACGGACGGGATGATCGGCCATGTCACCAGCCTACGCCCCGTCGCTCATGCCGGGTCTCGCGTCTCGGTGCATGATGTGAGCATGAGCAACCGCACCTATCGCGTCACCGAGATCGTGGGCACATCGCCCGAGGGCATCGACGAGGCGGTCGAGAACGGCATCGCGCGCGCGGGCCAGACCCTGCGCCATCTCGACTGGTTCGAGGTCACCGACATCCGGGGCCAGATCACCGACACCGAGGTGTCTCACTACCAGGTCACGATGAAGCTCGGCTTCCGCCTGGAGGACGACGAGTAATCCCGCCGGTCAGGCGTCCGCGGCGTCGGCTGCCTCGATCTCCTCGCGGGTGATGCCGAGCAGGAACACGATCGCGTCGAGGTACGGCACGTTGACCGAGGTGCGTGCCTGATCGCGCACGACCGGCTTGGCATTGAACGCGACGCCCAGGCCCGAGGCCGCCAGCATGTCGAGGTCGTTGGCGCCGTCGCCGATCGCGACCGTGTTCTTGACGACGATGCCGGCATCGGCCGCGAAACGGCGCAACGCCGTGGCCTTGCCCGCCCGGTCGACGACGTCACCGACGATGCGGCCCGTGAGGCGTCCGTCGACGACCTCCAGCTCGTTCGCCGCGTAGTAGTCGATGCCCAGTTCGCCGGCCATGCGCTCGATCAGCTGGGTGAAGCCGCCGCTGACCAGGGCGAACCGGTAGCCGAGCCGCTTGAGCGTGCGGATCATGGTGCGGGCGCCCGGCGTGTACGCCAGGGACTCGTAGACCTCGTCGAGCGCCGTCACCGAGACACCCTCGAGGAGGGCGACCCGGGCATGGAGCGACTCGGCGAAGTCGATCTCGCCGCGCATGGCCCGCTCGGTCACCTCGGCGACCTCGGCGGCGCAGCCGGCATGCTCGGCGATCATCTCGATGACCTCGCCCTGGATCAGCGTGGAGTCGACGTCCATCACCACGAGACGCTGTGCGTGCTGCAGGATGCCGTTCTCCTGGACGGCCAGGTCGATGCCGTGCTCGAACGCGACCGCCGCGAGGTCGGCCTGCAACTGGTCGGGGTCGGCGCCCGATACCTCGAGCCGGATCGCCGTGATGGGATAGCGCGCCATGCGGATGATGCGGTCGATGTTCCCGCCGAGCTCGCGGATGCGCACCGCGAGGGCCGACATCGCGGCCGGACGGAGCGGATCGCCGAGCACGACGACCCGGGTGCGGCCGACGCGGCGCGGCCGGTTGTCGCCCTCGCCCCGCTCGACCGTGGTCGTCAGGCCGAACTCGTCGCCCACCGCGGTGACGGTGCGTTCCAGGCCGTCGGTGTCGTCCGGAGCGGTGACCAGCACGCTGAGGACCAGCCGTCCACGGATGATCAACTGCTCGACGTCGACGACCTCGACGTCGAACGCCGACACCGCGTCGAAGACCCGGCCGGTGACGCCCTTCTGGTCCGCGCCGGTCAGGGTGACCAGGACGGTGGGCGCGTTGAAGTGGGCGGTGGGTACGGGCTGCGTCATCGGGTCTGAGGCTATCGTCCGGCGGTCTGGAACTCGCGATAGGTTGGGCGTGTCCAATGTCCGACCCAGGAGCCGTGATGCCGACCGCCATCGACATGTCCAAGGTGACGGTGGTCCGCGACGGCAAGACGCTGCTCGACAAGGTGTCGTGGACCGTGGCCGACGGCGAGCGCTGGGTCGTGCTCGGACCCAATGGCGCGGGCAAGACGACGCTGATGCAGATCGCGGGCGCGCACATGCATCCCTCGAGCGGCAAGGTCAAGGTCCTGGGTGAGCGCCTCGGGCGCGTCGACCTGCAGGATCTGCGCATCCGCATCGGGCACAGCAGCACCACGATCGCCGATCAGATCCCACCGCGTGAGAGCGCCGCCGACGTCGTGCTGTCGGCCGCGTACGCCGTCACCGGGCGCTGGCAGGAGGAGTACGGCGACGAGGACGTGGCACGCCGCGATCAGATCATGGCCGAGCTCGGCATCGCCCAGCTGCGCGACCGCACGTTCGGCACGCTGTCCGAGGGCGAGCGCAAGCGGGTGCTCATCGGACGTGCCCTGATGACCGATCCCGAGATGCTGATCCTCGACGAGCCGGCTGCCGGCCTCGATCTCGGGGCACGCGAGGATCTCGTGGCGAGCCTCGATCTCGTCTCGAGCGACCCCAAGGCACCCGTGCTGGTGCTCGTCACGCACCACGTCGAGGAGATCCCGCCGGGGTTCACCCACGTGCTGCTGCTGCGCGAGGGCCGCGTCGTCGCACAGGGCCCGATCGAGACGACCTTGACCGAGGAGACCCTGAGCCGCACGTTCGGTTCGCGCTTCGAGCTGTCCCGCACGGCTGGACGTTACGCCGCGCGACGGGCAGCCTACGTACACCGACGAGCTTGACACCGTACTGAAGATGCCGGGCCGAAGATGCCGTGCTGAGAAGAGGACCTGATGGACTGGATCGCTGACAACCCGTGGGCCGTGTTCCTCGCGATCGGCGTGCTGCTCGCCGTGGTCGAGATGATGAGCCTGGACCTGGTGCTGCTGATGTTCGCGATCGGCTCCGGCTGCGCCGCGATCGTCGACGGTGCCGGCGGCCCGCTCTGGCTCTCCATCGCCGTCTTCGCCGTGGTGTCGCTGGTGCTGTTGTCGCTGGTTCGTCCGCCCCTGGTCAACAAGCTTCACGCGGGGCCGACCCTGGTGCAGGGCCATGACGCGAACCTCGGGCGCACGGCCCTGGTCGTCGAGGCGGTCGACCACAGCGACGGCCGCATCCGCCTCGGCGGCGAAGTCTGGTCCGCCCGCACACCTGATCGCACCACCCGGTTCGAGGTCGACGACGAGGTCCTGGTCGTCGGCATCGACGGCGCCACCGCCGTCGTGACCGCAGTTCCCACCACCACCTCGGAGGTCTGACATGTTCACCGCGTTGACCATCGTCATCGTCCTGCTCGCCGTGCTCGGCGCGGCAGTGGTCGCGATGACGATCAAGATCGTCCCGCAGGCGCGGGCCGGCATCGTCGAACGGTTCGGCAAGTACCGCACGACGCTGCCGGCGGGCCTGAACGTCGTCACGCCGTTCATCGACAAGGTCCGCTACATGATCGATCTGCGCGAGCAGGTCGTGAGCTTCCCGCCGCAGCCGGTCATCACCGAGGAGAACCTGACGGTCTCGATCGACACCGTCATCTACTTCCAGGTCACCGATCCCGTGGCGGCCACGTACGAGATCTCGAACTACATCCAGGCCATCGAGCAGCTCACCATGACCACGCTGCGCAACATCATCGGCGGCATGACCCTGGAGCACGCGCTCACCAGCCGCACGCAGATCAACTCGGGCCTGCGCGGCGAGCTCGACTCCGCCACCGGCAAGTGGGGCATCCGTGTCAACCGCGTCGAGCTCAAGGGCATCGATCCGCCGCCGTCGATCATCGACGCGATGGAGAAGCAGATGCGCGCCGACCGTGACAAGCGAGCCATCATCCTCACCGCCGAGGGCGACCGGCAGTCCGCGATCCTCACCGCTGAGGGCCAGAAGCAGGCCGCGATCCTGAACGCCGAGGGCCTGCGCCAGGCGCAGATCCTGACGGCCCAGGCGGACCGCCAGGCTCAGATCCTCCGGGCGCAGGGCGAGGCTCAGGCCATCAGTGCGGTCTTCCAGGCGATCCACGACGGCAATCCGGATCAGAAGCTGCTGTCGTACCAGTACCTGCAGATGCTGCCCAAGATCGCCGAGGGCGACAACGCCACCACGTGGATCATCCCGGCCGAGCTCACCAAGGCGCTCGGCACGCTGGGGGGCACGTTCGGCAAGATCCCGGTCGACGGCGGCGGCTCGAAGACGCGCGTCGACCTCGATGCCGAGATCGTCGACGACACGGTCGAGGAGCCCGAGACGTCCAAGGCGGTCCAGGAGGCGCTCGACGCCGCCAAGGCGGCCGAGCAGCCGGCCGCCGGCACCGAGGCGCCGGTCGATCTTCCGGGCGACGACGCACCGCCACCGCCTCCGCCGGCCTGATCCGGGCGTCATGAGCCGGTCACGCCTGCTGTTGCTGGCCGGGGCGGTCACCGTCACGGTGGCTGTCCTGGTCGGCTGGCTGGTCGTCGATCGCGGCACCGACCCGGTCAGCCGCCCGCCCGCCAAGGTGGCCGAGCCGGTCAAGGTGTCGGCCGAGTCTCCGCTCCTGCCCGATGCGGACTGGGTCACCGACACGGCGTCGGAGCACCTGATCCCGCGGCGCGCGATGCAGGCCTATGCCGAGACCGAGCTCGCTCTGGGCAGCAGCCACCCGAAGTGTCATCTGCGCTGGAACACGGTCGCTGCGATCGGCTCGGTCGAATCGGCGCACGGCACGCTCGGGGGCGCCGGCCTGACCGAGGCCGGCGTGCCGAACAAGCCGATCATCGGGCCGCCGCTGAACGGCGAGAACGGCACGCGGGCCATCAAGGCGACGCCTGAGTCCACGCGGTTCCACGGAGACGAGACCTGGGACCACGCGGTCGGCCCGTTCCAGTTCCTCACCTCGTCATGGGAGCGCTACGGCGAGGACGCCGACGACGATGGCGAGGCCGATCCGTTCGACATCGACGACGCGGCTCGCGCGGCGGCCAATCATCTGTGCGACGCCAAGCGAGACCTGGCCGGGGACGGCTGGGTGCCGGCCGTACACGCCTACAACAACTCGATGGCCTACGTGAACAAGGTCCGTTCCATCGCGAACAGCTACGCGAACTGACACCAGTCGCCCACCAGCGAGGCTGGGCGCAGCGTTCAGCGAGCCCGACACGTCCAGTGCGCCTACCCGCCGTCGGTCGCAGAGCGACCTTCCGGCTGGCGACCGATGCTGGCGTCGCCATCGGTCGCCAGCGCCGAGGAACGAGGCGCGGGTAGGCGCCGGTGAGGTGCAGTACTCGCTAGGGCCGGCTCAGTGCTGGTAGGTGCCGTGGATGATGGCGCGGCCGAGCGTCTTGAACGCGAGGTTGAAGCCGACCACGGCAGGGGAGGCCGACGCATCGACTCCGAGCGTCTCCTCGCCCACCGCGTGGACGACGAAGTAGTAGCGATGCACCTGATCGCCCTGCGGCGGAGCGGCGCCCATGAAGTTCAGGCCGCCGCCGTCGTTGCGGATGTGGAAGGCGCCGCCCGGCAGGCTGTCGTCGCCCGCACCCGCTCCGGTGGCCAGCTCGGTCACGTCGGCGGGGATGTCGACGGCCACCCAGTGCCAGAAGCCCGACACGATCGGGGCGTCGGGGTCGAAGCAGGTGACGACGAACGACTTGGTCCCCTCGGGCGCGCCGCTCCACGACAGCTGGGGCGACGTGTCGCCGTGCGCGTTGACCTGATCGTCCTTCAGCGGCTGACCGTCGGACACATCGGTGCTGGTCAGCTCGAACGACGCGGTGGCCGGGAGCAACGGATAGGGATCGGGGGTGACGGGGCGATCGAGCAGGCTCATGCTGGCTAGGTTAGACCGCACCACTAGAATTTCCAGGTGGCCGAGATCGTCCGATTGTCCGATCCGGCCGATCCTCGTCTCGACGCCTATCTGCGGTTGCGCGATGTGAGCCTGCGGCAGCGGGTCGAGGTCGAGCGCGGCATCTACCTGGCCGAGGGCGAGAAGGTCGTACGCCGGGCGGCTGAGGCCGGGCATCGCGCCGTCTCGTTCCTGATGGCGCCGCGGTGGCTCGAGGGCCTCGCCGATGTGCTCGACGGCACGGAGGCTCCCTGCTATGTGCTCGATGAGGCGCTCATCGAGCAGGTCACGGGCTTCCACGTGCATCGTGGTGCGTTGGCCGCGATGCAACGTCCCGCTGAGCGTCCGGCGGCCGACGTCGTCGCGTCCGGCTCGCGGATCGTCGTGATGGAGGACCTGGCCGATCACGCCAACGTCGGCGCGATCTTCCGGAGTGCTGCCGCGCTGGGCTTCGACGCGATCCTGCTGTCTCCGCGCTGCGCCGATCCCTGGTACCGACGGGCGATCAAGACCTCGATGGGTGCCGTGTTTCGCGTGCCGTTCGCCCGGGTCGACGACTGGTACGGCCTGCCTGATCTCCTGCGCGAGCACGGTGTCACCAGCCTGGCGCTGACGCTGGCCGACGACTCGATCGACCTCGACATGGTGCCGCCCGACCTGGAGCGGCTCGCTCTCATCGTCGGTTCCGAGGGCCACGGCCTGTCCGACCGCTGGCAGAGTGCCTCCGATCTGCGGGTCCGCATCCCGATGGCCGCCGACATCGACTCGCTCAACGCCGCCGCCTCGGTCGCTGTCGCCTGCTGGCACCTGCGCCCACGCTGAGCCCGGCAGGGTCGGACATGGCACGATCGAGACTATGGGGTTCGCCGAGGTCGTCATCGTCGTTCTGGTCGTCGTCATCATCCTGCTGTTCCTGCTCAGCCGGGCGGCGCGGCCGCTTTCAGGGCCTTCGCCGGCCGCTCCGACGGTCCGGCCGAGCATCGACCCGGCAACATCGCAGCAGATCGGCGAGCTGATCGTGCGTGGCCGCAAGATCGAAGCGATCAAGGTGCTGCGAGACGCCACTGGGCTCGGCCTGAAGGACAGCAAGGACTGGGTCGAGCACTGGGATGGCGGCACCCCGGCCGCCCAGACGGCCCCAGCGGCTCAACCTGCGGGCACGCGGTCGGCCGACGAGATCCTGGCGATCGAGGCGCGAGCGGTGCGTGACGCCTCAGGCCCGATCGCCGCGATCAAGCACGTGCGTCAGCGCACCGGCTGGGGCCTGGCCGAGGCCAAGGCCTACGTCGACCGCCTGGGCTGACGGCCGGCTCAGTCGTCGTCCTCGCTGGCCGGGGTGACGGGCCAGTCGTCGGGATAGTGGTCGGCGAGTTCGCCGTGCTGCTTGTACAGCTTCTTGCGGGCACGCTCCGGGATGCGATCGCCGAACACGGTGCCGAACAGGTGGTCGGTCTCGTGCTGCAGGCACCGTGCGAGCAGTCCGGTGCCGACGAACTCGACCGGCTCGCCGGTGTGGTCGACGCCCGTCACGTGGGACTGATCGGGCCGGGCGCAGCCGATGAACGCGCCGGGGAGCGACAGGCAGCCCTCGTCGGCATCCTCGAGGTTGCGGTCCTTGCCTTCGGGCAGGGTCAGGACGGGATTGCAGACCACCCCGGTCACGCGGTTCTCGTCGGCATCGGGGCAGTCGAAGACGAATACCTTGAGGTCGACGCCGACCTGATTGGCCGCCAGGCCGACACCGCCGGCCGCGTACATGGTGGCCACCATGTCGCGCACGAGCTGCTCCAGTTCGGGCCCGAAGTCGGTGACGTCCTTCAGCTCGTGGTGCATGACCGGGGTGCCCCACCGCGTGATCGGCAGGACATCACCCGGCGAGGGCAGGGGACGGGACTGGGTCTCGGGCACCCGCACAGGTTATCGACCGACTCGCGCCACACACCGCAGCAGGTGACGCACATCTCGGATACTCTTGGTATCTGAAGTGGTAACTTGGTGTGACACGTCCCCACGCAAGGAGTCTCCTGTGGCGAATCGCAAGGATCCGATGGGCATCGGCCTCGCGGTGCTGAACCGCATCGCCAGCTCGCCGACCATCGACAAGCTCGGCCTGCGCAAGGCCGCCGAGCGCGCCGTCTACCAGGGCGCCAAGAGCGGCTTCCAGGCCGCCGGCGCGGCCAATCGCACGTTCAAGAAGTCCAAGGGCTCCGGCAAGCCGCAGCGACTGGCGACCACGTCGGATCCCGGCGTCTTCGATCTGACCCCCACCGAGGATCAACAGATGATCGTCGGTGTCGTCGGCGAGTTCGCCGCCGAGGTGCTCCGTCCCGGTGCCGAGGCGGCCGAGAAGGACAACACGACGCCGACCGAGGTCCTCAAGCAGACCGGCGAGTTCGGTCTTACCCTGCTCAACATCCCCGAATCGCTCGGAGGCCTGTCCGAGGACCGCTCCGCGGTCACCGGCGTGCTGGTCGCCGAGGCGCTCGCCGAGGGTGACATGGGTCAGGCCGTCGCCTGTCTGGCGCCTGCCGCGGTCGCGACCGCGATCTCGCTGTGGGGCTCCGATGCGCAGCAGCAGACCTACCTGCCCTCGTTCACCGGCGACGACGTGCCCGCCGCCGCCCTGGCGGTGGCCGAGCCCCGCCCGCTGTTCGATCCGCTGACCCTCGAGACGAAGGCGACCAAGACCGCCGGTGGCTGGAAGGTCAACGGCGTGAAGTCGGCCGTGGTCCGGGGCGCCGAGGCCGAGCTGTTCGTCGTGTCGGCCGACATCGACGGGCGCGGACCAGGACTGCTCGTGATCGAATCCAGCACGCCCGGCGTCACGATTCAGGACGACCCCGGCATGGGTCTGCGCGCTGCCGGCCTGGCGCGCCTCGTGCTGACCGATGTCGAGCTGCCGGCCGATGCGCTGTTGGGCGACGGCTCGACCGACGACTACCGCGAGTGCATCCGGCTGTCCCGCCTGGCCTGGGCGGGCCTCGCGCTCGGCACGGCCAAGGCCGTGCTCGACTACACCAAGGAGTACGTCAAGACCCGCGAGGCGTTCGGCGAGCCGATCGCGTATCGGCAGTCGGTCGCGTTCATGGTCGCCAATATCGCGATCGAGCTCGAGGGCATGCGCCTGGTCACGCTCAAGGCGGCCTCGCGCGCCGAGCAGGGCATCGACTGCGCCCGTGAGGTCGCGCTCGCCCGCAAGCTCACCGCCGAGTACGGCATGAAGATCGGCACCGACGGCGTCCAGCTGCTCGGCGGCCACGGCTTCGTCAAGGAGCACCCCGTCGAACGCTGGTACCGCGATCTGCGGGCCATCGCCGTCATGGAAGGAGCGGTCCTCGTCTGAGGGCCAGGTGACGAACATGATCAATCTGGAGACCCCCAAGAAGCTGCGCGGGTTCATCAAGCAGGCCAATCAGGTCGCTGACAACTTCCTGCGCGCCAACTCCCGCAAGTACGACCTCGCCGAGCACGCCTACCCCAAGGAGCTCGATCTGCTGGCCTCGCTCGTCGACGGCATGGGCGACTCGGGGCAGGGCCAGGGTGCCGGCGCTGCCGGTGTCCGCCGTTCCGACGACGACGAGCTCGAGAAGAACAAGGTCAAGAACGGCACCAACATGTCATCGGTCCTCTCGGTCATCGAGATGTGCTGGGGCGACGTCGGCCTGCTGTTGTCGATGCCGCGTCAGGGGCTCGGCAACTCGGCCATCGCGTCGGTCGCGACCGACGAGCAGCTCGAACGCTTCAAGGGCACCTGGGCCGCCATGGCGATCACCGAGCCGAGCTTCGGCTCCGACTCGGCGGCGATCACCACCACGGCGGTCAAGGACGGCGACGCGTACGTCCTGAACGGCGAGAAGATCTTCGTGACCTCCGGTGACCGTGCAGACTCCGTCGTCGTGTGGGCCACGCTCGACAAGAGCCTCGGTCGCGCGGCGATCAAGTCGTTCGTCGTACCCAAGTCGCTGCCCGGCATCCGGGTCGAGCGCCTGGAGCACAAGCTCGGCATCCGTGCGTCGGACACCGCGGTCATCGTGCTCGACAACTGCCGCGTGCCCGCCGAGAACCTCCTGGGCAGCCCCGAGATCGACACGAAGCAGGGCTTCGCCGGCGCCATGGCGACGTTCGACAACACCCGTCCGCTGGTCGCCGGCATGGCGGTCGGCTGCGCGCGGGCCGCGCTGGAGGACACCCGAGCGCTGCTGGAGAAGGCCGGGGTCGAGATCGACTACGACCGACCCGCGCAGACGCAGTCCGCGGCTGCGGCGACCTTCCTGCAGCTCGAGGCGGACTGGGAAGCCTCTCTGCTGCTGACCCTCGAGGCGGCGTGGCTGGCCGACAACCGCAAGCCGAACTCGATGGAGGCCTCGATGGCCAAGGCGAAGGCGGGGCGCGTCGGCAACGACATCACCCTGCGCTGCGTCGAACTGGCCTCGACGCTCGGCTACGGCGAGACCGAACTGCTGGAGAAGTGGTCGCGCGACTCCAAGATCCTCGACATCTTCGAGGGCACCCAGCAGATCCAGCAGCTCATCGTGGCGCGGCGGCTACTCGAGCTGAGCTCGTCCCAGCTCAAGTGAGGCATCCCCTAGGGTGTGTGCATGACCGGGGAGATGCCTTCGTTCGCTGATGTCGAGGTCGAGCTCACGCGGTTCATCCGCCGGGTTCGTGTCACGTCGATGCGCCGACTGGAACGCATCGATCCGAAGCTCGACTACGGGACGTTCATGTTCCTGGTCGGCATCGTCGACGCCGGCGACGACGGCGTCAGGGCCAGCGAGCTCGCCGACAGCCTCGGCGTGCACAAGTCGACGGCCAGCCGCTCGGTGGCCGCACTCGAACGGATGGGTCTGGTGCGCCGCGAACCCGATCCCGACGACGGGCGCGCCCAGTTGCTGATCGCCCAGCCGGTGGCCGTCACGGGCATCGCGACCTATCGCGAGGACGTCAGCGTACGGATCGCCGAGCTGTTGTCGGGCTGGGAGCCTCATGAGATCTCGGAGTTCGCCCGCGGCCTCGCCCGGTTGAACGCCGGCGGCGACACGCTCGCGTGAGGATCCATCACCTGGCGCTGCCCGAGGACTGGTCGGCGGCCCAGGCAGCGGGGGAGTACCGGATCTCGACGCGCGGACGGACGGTCGACGACGAGGGCTTCGTCCACGCGTCGACGCCCGATCAGGTCCCGGCGACGTTCGAGCGGTACTACGCCGACCGCCCCGACGTGCTGCTCCTGACGATCGACACCGATCTGCTGGTCAGCCCGTGGAGATTCGATCAGGTCGGCAACACGCGTTTCCCGCATGTCTACGGGCCGATCGGGCTCGATGCGGTGGTCGAGGCCGAGCCGTACCGTGCGTGAGGCTCAGACGGTGAGCAGCGTCTTGATGGCGCGTCGCTCGTCCATGGCCCGATAGCCCTCGGCCACCTCATCGAGGGGGAGCGTGAGGTCGAACACGTCGCCCGGTGCGATCGCGCCGTCCCAGACGTCCTGCAGCAGTTCCGGAAGATAGGCGCGCACCGGGGCGGGGCCGCCCTTCAGGCCCAGATTGCGGCCGAACATCGCAGGGACGTGCAGCTTCACGCCGTGTGGCACACCCACATAGCCGATGTTGCCGCCCGGACGAGCCGAACGGAGCGCTTGCTTCATGCTGTCGTCGGTGCCGACGCACTCCAGGACGCAGTCGGCACCGATGCCGTCGAAGATCTCGCGGACGGCCGCCGCTCCGTCCTCACCACGCTCGGCGATGACCTCGTCGGCGCCGAACCGGCGAGCCAGCTCCTGGCGGGGCTCGTGGCGTGACATCGCGACGATGCGATCGGCGCCCAGACGCTTCGCGGCCAGGACGGCGGACAGGCCGACCGCGCCGTCGCCCACGACGACGACCGTGCTGCCGGTCGTGACGCCTGCGCACATCGCGGCGTGATGGCCGGTGGGGAACACGTCCGCCAGGGTCAGCAGGTGGGGGATGAGCGCTTCCTTGGGCTGTGCGGGGGTCTTGACCAGCGTGCCGTCGGCGAAGGGAACGCGGACCAGCTCGCCCTGCAGGCCGTCGACCAGATGGCCGTCTCGGTCGGGTCCGCCCCAGAACCCGCCGTGCAGGCACGCGGTCTGGATCCCGCGCTCGCACACGGCGCAGGTGTTGTCCGAGTAGGCGAACGGGACGATCACGAAATCGCCCGGCGCGACCGTGGAGACGCCCGAACCGACCTCTTCGACGATGCCCACCAGTTCGTGGCCGATCCGGGTCGGGCCGTGCAGGGGGTTCTCCCCGCGGTACGGCCACAGATCGGATCCGCAGATGCACGACGCCACCGCGCGTACGACGGCGTCGGTGTCGAGCACCAGGCGGGGATCATCGACCGTGTCGAGGCGGATGTCACGGACGTCATGCAGCACGGTCGCTCTCATGAGACCAGTCTGTCAGGGCCGGTCGCATCGGACCGGGTGCAGGTCGGTGTGAAAGGATCGAGAGCATGACCTCCAAGCCTGAGATCGACTTCGTTCCCGGCCCGGCACCGACCGAGCTCCAGATCACCGACCTGATCATCGGCGACGGCGCCGAGGCCGTCCCGGGCGGTGTCGTCGACGTGCACTACGTGGGCGTCGAGTTCGACACCGGTGAGCAGTTCGACGCGTCGTGGGACCGTGGCCAGTCCGCGCGCTTCCCGCTGCCGAATCTGATCGCCGGCTGGCAGCAGGGCATTCCGGGCATGAAGGTCGGCGGTCGCCGGCAGCTGGTCTGCCCGCCCGAGCTCGCCTACGGCCCCGCCGGCGGCGGCCACCGTCTGTCCGGCAAGACGCTGATCTTCGTCATCGACCTGCTGGGAGTCGGCTGAGCAAGGCGCGCACGCGCTTGACACTCACCGGCCCGTCGGCGCGCAGGTTCTGGGCGAACAGGCTGATCCGCAGTTCCTCCAAGGCCCAGCGCGCCTCCTGGACGTCGAGGGCCTGACGACGCAACGGCGACATCGCGTCAATCCGTCGGTGGAACTCGGCATCGAGATCCTGCACCTGGGGCAGCTGCGGGTCGTCGCCGCGCTCGATCAATCGCCCGGCAGCCTGCAGATAGAGCGGCACGCGGCGCAGGCGGTCGACGCCCGTGTCGCGGACGAAACCCGGGTAGATCAGCCAGGACAGCTGGACGCGGACGTCCTCGCCGGCCGGGGATCCGTCGGGCGCCACGTCGCCCAGCTTCGACAGCACCTGCACGACTGACTGCACGGCTCGTTCGGTGACCTCGTAGGCATCAGCGCGAACCCGCTCGCGCAGCTGCTCGAACGCTGCCGGATCCCGCACCGGGCCGCCGTGAGCGATCACGAGATGGTCGAGCGCGGTCAGGAAGCAGTCGTCGATGACGGCTGCGGCGTCGGGATACGGCCCGGTCGACAGCAGGAGCTTGGTGCGCAGATCGAGGCCGCGACCGATGGCCGGCACTGGTGAGGGCACGGTGAACGACAGCAGCCGGGCCTGACCGCGCACCATCGCGACGTCACGCTCGATCGGATCGTCGAGCACCCGGAGGGCCACCGCGGCTCCCTCGTCGACCAGGGCCGGGTACCCGGTCGCCTGACCGACCGTGATCGAGTCCGCGAGCTCACCGACGTCCCAGACGCGGACTCCCGTGCGCTCCTGCTCCTTCGACACCTGCCTGAGATCGGCGCGCACCCGGGGACGGACCTGCGCTCGCAGGGCGTCCAGATCCTTGCCACGGGCCAGCTCGGTGCCGTCGTCGACGACCCGGAACGTCAGGCGCAGGTGATCTGGCAGGTCCGCAGTCACGAAGTCGCTGCGCTGCACCGTGGAGCCGTTCAGCTGCCGCATCTGATGCGCCAGCTCGTCGAGCAGATCCGGCTGTGCGGTGTCGAGCCGGCCGGCCAGCGTCTCGGCGGCCTGGGGCACCGGCACGAAATCGCGCCTGAGCCTCTTGGGCAGGGAGCGGATCAGCGCCTCGATCAGCTCGGCCCGCCGGCCCGGGATGCCCCAGCTGAACTGTGCCTCGTCGACCGACATGACGTCCTGCACCGGCAGATCCACCGTGGCGCCGTCGTCGTCGGCGCCGGGCTCGAACCGATAGGTGACGGGGTATTCGCTGCCCGAGTAGTGGCCGCTCTGGGAGGTCCAGACGCTCGGGAAGTCCTGCTCGTCGGGCGACTGGTGAGCGAGCACGTCCTCGGTCAGGTCGAGCAGATGGGGGTGGTGCGTGCGCTCGTTCTTCCACCAGGCGTCGAAGTGGCGGACCGATACGACGTCGGCCGGCACACGGGCGTCGTAGAAGTCCACGAGGACATCGTCGGAGACACGCAGGTCTCGTCGTCGCAACCGGTCCTCGGAGTCCTCGACGTCGGCCAGCAGGTCCTGGTTGTGCCTCCAGAACGCGTGATGGGTGCGCCACTCGCCCTGCACGAGCGCATGCCGGATGAACAGCTCGCGCGAGGTCGCAGGGGCGATCCGGCTCAACGGCACGAGCCTGCCGGTCACCAGGGGGATGCCATAGAGCGAGACCTTCTCGCGGGCCATCGCGGCACCGCGTTTGGCCGACCAGTGGGGCTCGCTGTGCTCACGGACGACCAGATGCCTGGCGGCCTCCTCAACCCATTCCGGTTCGATGCGTGCCGCGGTGCGCGCCCACAGGCGGGTCGTCTCGACGAGTTCGGCGGCCATGACCCATCGAGGTGGCTTCTTGGCCAGCCCCGATCCCGGAAAGACCATGAAATGCGCTCCGCGCGCCCCGAGGAACTCACGCCCGCTGCCACGCCCCGAAGCGTCTTCTCGCAGACCGATGTTCGACAGCAGGCCGGTCAGGAGCGCACGGTGGATCTGATCGGGATGCGCTCCAGGGCTGCCGATCTTCAGGCCGAGATCGTCCTTGGCCGTGCGACGCAGCTGAGCGTGCACGTCGTGCCATTCGCGGATGCGCAGGTAGTGCAGGAACTCGTCGCGGCACATCCGGCGGAAGGCCGACGACGACCGTTCGTTCCGCTGTTCCCGGACGTAGCGCCACAGCTCGAGCCAGGACAGGAAGTCCGATCCCTCCACCTGGAACCGCCGATGCCTCTCGTCAGCCGCCTGTTGATGCTCCAGCGGCCGCTCGCGGGGATCCTGGATCGACAGGGCGGCGACGATCACCAGGACATCGGCCAGGCAGCCCTGCCGATCGGCGGCCAGCAGCATGCGCGCGAGACGGGGGTCGGTCGGCAGCGAGGACATCGTGCGACCCAGCCGCGTCAACCGAGTGCCGTCGAGCGCGCCGAGCTCGGCGAGCAGCCGTTCACCATCGCGCACCGCGCGCGGATCGGGCGGGTCGAGGAAGCCGAAGTCGCCCATCGGCCCCAGGTCGAGCGACGCCATCTGCAGCAGCACGGAGGCCAGATTGGTGCGCTGGATCTCCGGATCGGTGAACTCCGGGCGTCCCTCGAAGTCCTCCTCGGAGTACAGGCGGATGCAGATGCCGTCGGCCACCCGTCCGCACCGACCGGCCCGCTGGGCTGCACTGGCCCGCGAGATCGGTTCGATCGGGAGTCGCTGCACCTTCAGCCGTTGGCTGTAGCGCGAGATGCGCGCCAGTCCCGGGTCGATCACGTAGCGGATGCCCGGCACGGTCAGCGACGTCTCGGCGACATTCGTCGCGAGCACGATGCGTCGGCCGGGATGGTCGCTGAACACCTTGTGCTGATCGGCTGCCGAGAGACGGCCGTAGAGCGGCAGGATCTCCGTTCGGGGATATCTCTTCCCGCTGAGGAAGTCCGCCGTGTCGCGGATGTCGCGCTCACCGGGCAGGAACACCAGGATGTCGCCGTCGCGCGAGAGCTCGTCGACCGCCGAGGCGATGCCGTCGAGCAGATCGCCGGAGTCGCTCTCCTCGAGCGGCCGGTAGCGGACCTCGACCGGATACGTGCGGCCGCTGACCTCGATGATGGGCGCCGGACCGGACTCGTCCGCGAACGCCTCGGCGAAGCGCTCGACGTCGATCGTCGCGGAGGTGATGATGATCTTCAGATCGGGGCGTCGGGGGAGCAGCGAGCGCAGGTACCCGATCAGGAAGTCGATCGACAGCGAACGCTCATGCGCCTCGTCGACGATGACGGTGTCGTAGCGTCGCAGCTCGCGGTCGTGGTGGATCTCCGACAGCAGCAGCCCGTCGGTGACGAGCCGGATCACCGTCTCGCGGGTCGAGCGGTCGTCGAACCGCACGCCGTAGCCGACCTCGCGTCCGAGCTCGACCGCGCATTCGTCGGCGATGCGACGCGCCACGGACCGCGCGGCGATACGGCGGGGCTGGGTATGGGCGATGCGCTCGCGACCGAGCGCACGCGCGATCTTCGGCAGCTGCGTGGTCTTGCCCGAGCCGGTCTCGCCCGCGACCACCACGACCTGATGCGTGCGCAGCGCCTCGGCGATGTCGTCGGCACGCTCCGCGATGGGCAGCGAGGGATCGATGTCGAGCTTCATCGGAGGCCGAGCTGCTCCGCGAACAGGGCGTAGCCGACGAACGAGACGATGTCGAGGATCGTGTGGGCGACGATCAGTGGCACCACGCGGCGGGTGCGATGGAACCACCAGCCGAACACCAGCCCCATCACCACATTGCCGAGCGCCTGCCCGAAACCCTGGTACAGGTGATAGCTGCCGCGCAGCAGGGCACTGGTCACGAGCGTGGCCGGCAGGCCCCAGCCGAGGCGCCGCAGGCGGGTCATCAGGAAGCCGACGACCACGACCTCCTCGAGGATCGCGTTCTTCAGCGCCTGCAGGATCAGGACGGGGATCGTCCACCAGTACTCGTGCAGGCCGCTGGTCACGACCTCGGCCGTGATCCCGAGCTGTCGACCGAGAGCGTAGACACCCAGGCCGGGCAGGCCGATCGCGGCGGCCAAGGCCACACCCCAGCCGAGACTGCCCCACCAGGTCTCGCGGTCGAGGCCCAGACGCGTGCGCACCGGCTCACGGTCACCATCGGTGCTCAGGAAGTACAGCGCCAGCAGCACCGGCACCAGCGTGAAGCCGATGCCGACCAGCTGATACGTCAGATCGAACCAGGGTCGGTCGCTCGCCGAGCGATTGAGCGTCGCGGTCGCGTCGCGCAGGGGACCTCGGGTGAGCGTGTCGGCCAGGTCGAGGATCGCGTAGATCGCCGAGGCTCCGAGCGACAGCCCGAGGACCAGCCATACTTCGTAGGAAAGGCGTCGTCTCACAGGTCGTTCGTGCTGAAGGTGTCGCAGGAGTTAACCGTGCCGCTCTGGTAGCCGGCGACGAACCACTTCTGCCTCGATTCGCTCGATCCGTGCGTCCACGACTCGGGGTCGACCCGGCCGCCGCCGAGCTCGGACTGGATGTGGTCGTCGCCGACCGCGGCCGCCGCCGAGAGCGCCGACTTGATGTCGGCCTCGGTCAGCGGCTTGAGGAGGGTGTTGCCCTGGTCGTCCTTCGTGGTCGCGGCATGTTTGGCCCAGACACCTGCCATGCAGTCGGCCATCAGTTCGATGCGGACGCCGCCGCTCTGCGGGCCGGTCTGCCCGTCCTGGCCCTTCTGCAGGATGCCGAGGATGTGCTGCACCCGGTGTCCGTACTCATGTGCCACGACGTACTCCTGAGCCAGCGCGCCGTCATCGGCGCCGAAGCGGCTGGTGAGCTCGTCGAAGAAGCTCGCGTCGATGTACACCAGTCCGTCGGACGGGCAGTAGAACGGGCCGGTCGCGTTCGACGCCGTGCCGCACGCGGACTGGGTGGCGCCGGAGTACAGCACGGTCTTGGCGTCCTGGTATTCGCGCTGAACATCGGCTGGGAGCGCGTCGCGCCAGTAGTCCTGGACGCTGTTGACGGTGCCGATCACGCGGCAGGTGGCGTCCCGGTTGGCGTCGGCGCCGGTCTTGCACTGCGAGAAGTCGGCGCTGGCGGCCTGCGAGCCGCCGGTGTCGACCTGGCTCGGGTCGAAGGGGTTGGTGCCGGACCCGCCGGTGAGGTTCGGCCCGAAGATCAGGCTGAGGATCAGGAGCACGATGCCGCCCGCTCCGCCGCCGATCACCATGCCGGACCGGCCGCCTCCGCCACCGCCGGTGACCTCACTGGTGTCGAGCGAGGCGTTCTCGTTGAAACTCATGGCGGTGAGTCTATCGGTGCTTACCTGCGCAAACCGGCATGATGGCGGCTGTGACGACGTCGATCGAACCGCTCGCGTTGCGGCTGAGCGATGCCGACGCGGGCCGGCTCAAAGGACTGCGGCGGATGCGCGCGGTCGCCCTGTCGCTGCTGTTGCTCGCGGCGCTCATCTACGTGCTGACCTATGGCGACGACGGATGGCGCGGCTACGTGAACGCCGCTGCCGAGGCCGGCATGGTCGGCGCGATCGCGGACTGGTTCGCCGTCACGGCGCTGTTCCGGCATCCGTTGCGGCTGCCGATCCCGCACACGGCGATCATCCCCAAGCGCAAGGAGTCGCTGGGGGCGAGCCTGCAGGAGTTCGTCGCCGAGAACTTCCTGCGGGAGGAGGTCATCCGCGAGCGCATCGAGTCCGCCGGCGTCAGCCATCGCGTCGGGGAATGGCTCCTGGCCGATCAGCATGCCGAGCGCGTCGTGGCCGAGGCGTCGCGCGTGATGGCCGACGGGCTGTCGTACGTCAAGGAGTCCGATGTCGCCGCGCTCATCGAACAGGCTGTGTTCCCGCGGCTGTCCGACGAGCCACTGAGTCCGGCGGTCGGTCAGCTGCTCGAGTCGGTCCTGGCCGACCGGGCGCACGAGGGTGTCGTCGATCTGGTGCTCGACGAGCTCGGCCGGTGGCTGTCGAACCATGAGGGGGAGGTGTCGGCCCTGATCGAGGAGCGGGCGCCGGACTGGACCCCCGAATGGCTCGACAAGCGGGTCTCACGGTGGCTGCACAAACAGGTGGTCCGCTGGATCGACGAGATCCGCGGCGATCCGCATCATGCAGCGCGTCGAGCGCTCGACACCTGGCTGGCCGACCTGGCCCGCGATCTGCAACGCGATCCGGTCACGATGCGGCGGTTCGAGGCCCTCAAGGCCCGGGTCCTGACCCAGCCGCGCGTCGTCGAGACGTCGATCCGGCTCTGGGACGCCCTGCGCCAGGCCCTGATCGGGGCACTCGGCGACGAAGCGGGCCTGCTCAGGACGCGCGCCCTCGAGGAGGTGCAGGCCGTCGCGCGGCGGCTGATGGACCAGGACGACGACCTGGCGGCGCGCATCGACGCCCGGCTGTCCGATATCGCCGCCTACGCGGTCGACCACTACGGCAGCGAGGTCGCCACGATCATCTCGGCCACCGTCAACCGCTGGGACGGCCGGGAGACCGCCGAGAGGATCGAGCTGCACGTCGGCAAGGATCTGCAGTTCATCCGGATCAACGGAACCGTCGTCGGCGGCCTCGCCGGCCTGACGATCCATGCCGTCTCGCACCTGTTCTGATGTCCGCGGCTGTGGACAAGATGTGGGTAACTCCCGGTGAATTGTGGGTTACGTCACACAATCGGTGGACAACCTTGTGGATGTAGAAATTTCCTGGAATTTCTCGGCAAAACCCCTTGCCAGCAGGTGACGGACAGGCATACAAATGTGTCACGCACTTCTTCGGAAGAGCGGGAACGAGATCAGAACCGATCCCATGGCCGGAGGCGCAAGCCGAAGGCAGCCAGTCAGTGATGAGGCCGGCGGGTGAGGCGACGAGATCGGGATGAGGACGAGAGGTCATCAGACTCGTCCGACCTAGAGGCCCCGAGGAACTCATACTTCCTCGGGGCCTCACCCATGATGCCACCTTCCCCGATTCGGCTGGCGGGGGCAGGTTTGCTATCGTTCAGTGCTGCCCCGGAAACGGGGAATCGCACCACTCGTCCGGGTGGCGGAATGGTAGACGCGCTAGCTTGAGGTGCTAGTGCCCAGTAATGGGCGTGGGGGTTCAAGTCCCCCCTCGGACACCCAGAACGAAGGGCCCCGCACGGGGCCCTTCGTCATTCCCGGTGACCTGGTGAGGAACTAGGTTGTGAGAGTGACCGATCCGGCCGTTCTGAAGCTGCAAGAGCTCATCACGATCCCGACGGTGTCGGATCCGGACCCCCAGCGACGCGATCACGCTCCATTCGTCGCGTTCGTCGACGCGTTCGAACGCTGCTTCCCGCGGCTGGTCGCGACGCTGGAGCGCGTCGAGTTGCCGGAGCACGCTCTGCTGTACCGGTGGGCCGGCAGCGACGACTCACGCCCGATCGTGCTGATGGCGCACCTCGACGTCGTGCCGGTCGACGCGGATGCTCCCTGGCGCTATCCCGCCTTCGGCGCGGAGATCCACGACGGCGTGATCTGGGGGAGAGGAACCCTCGACGACAAGGGTCAGCTGACCGCGATCGCCGAGGCGGTCGAGCAGTTGCTGGAGCAGGGCGTGACCCCCAGTCAGGACGTCTGGCTGTCGTTCGGCAGCACCGAGGAAGTCTCCGGCGAGACCGCCGGACTCGCCGTCGACGCCCTCCGGCAGCGCGGGGTCGAGCCCTGGCTCGTGCTCGACGAGGGAGGTGCGATCGCATCCGAGGCGTTCCCGGGCATCGAGCCGCCCCTCGGCGTCGTCGGCGTCACCGAGAAGGGCATCACCAGCCTGGAGCTGACGGTCGAGGGACGCGGTGGCCACGCCTCGACGCCGTCGCGCATGGACGCCACCGCACGGCTGGCGCGTGCGATCCTGCGGCTGGACAAAGCCCCGTTCCCCGCTTCGCTGCCCGAGCCGACCCGAGAGCTGTTCCGCCGCATCGCCCCGCACGCGCCGGCCGCATTGCGTCCTCTGATGGCACGGGCCGGACGTCTGTCGCCGGTGCTGGGGCGGGCCCTCGCGCTTGCCGGCCCGGAGGCCGCCGCCATGACTCGGACGACCCTCGCCGTCACGACGCTGTCCGGGTCTCCGGCCATCAACGTCGTCGCCTCCACCGCCCGGGCGGGGATCAACCTGCGGATCATGGTCGGCGACACGGTCGACTCGGTCGTCGCCCGCGTCCGCAAGATCATCGCCGACGACCAGGTGCGGATCGAGGTGGTCGACCGCAGCGAACCCAGCCCGATATCACCGCACGACGACGACGCGTTCCGGCTGATCGAACAGGCGATCACGGCCACGTTCCCCGAGGCCGTCCCGACGCCCTACGTCATGATGGCCGCGACCGACTCGCGCTTCTTCACCGCCATCTGCCCGCGGGTCTACCGCTTCGCCCCGTTCCGGATGAGCAAGGCACAACGCGAGTCGATCCATTCCTATGACGAGCATCTGGGGGTCGACGACTTCCTCGACGGCATCGCGTTCTATCGACGTCTGATCGAGAGTCTGTGATGAGCGCACCCGTGCGGATCGTCGTCCCCGGCCTGGCGACCATCGTCGGGTTCCTGATCTGCGTCGAGCTGGCCAGCGGCGTCCTGCAGGGCTACTACACGCCGATCTTCCCGCAGATCGCCGACCATCTGTCGATCCACGAAGCCAGTGTCAACTGGTTCGAGGCCGCCCAACTGGTCGTCTCCGCGCTGGTCGTTCCGGTTCTCGCTCGTCTCGGCGACCTGATCGGCCACCGCCAGGTGTTGGTGCTGTCGACGCTGGTGACCGCGCTGGCCTCCTGGGCGGTCGCGTGGTCGCCGAACTTCACGACGTTCCTGATCGCCTGGGCCCTGCAGGGCTTCTACGTGGTGTGGCTGCCCCTGGAGATCAGCATCGTGCATCGGCGAACCGCCGAGTCCGGTGAGCAGGCGCGACTCACGCGACGCGCTGCAGCGCTCCTGGTCGCGGGCCTCGAGACCGGGGTCATCGTGGGCGCCCTCACGGCAGGAGTCCTGGTCGAACACGTCGGCATGACCGTGGTGCTGATGATCCCCGCGGTGGCTGTCACGCTGTGTCTGGCTGCCGTCTGGTTCGGCGTCGCGCCGACCCGGCCCGAGGACGCCGGCGGCCACCTGGACTGGACCGGATTCGCCTGGGTTTCACTGGCGATCGGCGTGCTGATGGGCGGCCTGATCCTCGTCCGCCTGGACGGACCGGCCAGCGTGCGGCCCTGGCTGGTGATCGCGGCGGGACTGCTGCTGTTCGTCCCGTTCGGTCGGCATGAGCTGCGGACGCTCCAGCCCCTGATCGACATCAGGCTCCTGGCCACCCCGGGCCAGTGGCCCGTCCAGCTGACGGCGTTCCTGTTCGGCATGTCGGTGCTCGGGGCTCAGATCCCGCTCTCGACCTATGCCCAGACGGACCGGTCCGTCGGCTACGGTCTGGGCGCCTCGTCGGGCTTCGTCTCGACCCTGATCGGCGTCTACGTGGTGTCACTCGTCGTCGGCGCCCTGCTGCTGCCCGCGGCGGCGCGACGGCTCGGTCCGCGCGGCGCACTGATCGCGGCTTGCGGCCTGGTCGCTCTCGGCTACGGCTTGTGGATACCGCTGCACGACTCGGTGGTTCAGGCGCTCGTCAACATGGGCATCGCCGGCATCGGGTCGGGCGCGCTCGTCGCCGCCCTGCCGGCCGCTGCGGCGGCTGCCGCGCCCGCCGACCGCACCGGATTCGCCACCGGCATGACCAACACCACGAAGACGATCGGTGGGGCGATCGCGTCGAGCGTCTTCGCGATCGCACTGTCGGCCACCGGCTCGATCGATACCGAGGGTCACGTGAGCGCACCGTTGGGCGGCTATCTGGTGGTGTGGGCGGTCTGTGCACTGTCGGCCGTCGCGGCAGCGGCTGCGCTGTGCCTGGTGCCGGCCTCGACCTTCCGGGACCGACTAACCAGTCAGGTTTGACCGGTTGTTCCGCTGGCCCTAGGCTCACCGATCGTGAGCACTGCACCCGCGCGCGCCCAACAGGAGCGTAGTCGTGAGGTGCAGCGACGCATCCTCGACGCCGCGGTCGACGTGCTCGTGTCCGAGGGCTACGCGCAGGCCACGACCCTGCGGATTCAAGAGCGCGCGGGCGTGTCCCGAGGCAGACTGCTGCACCATTTCCCCTCACGAGACGACCTCCTGGTGGCCGCGGCCCACCACCTCGCGACCCAGCGCATCTCCGAGACCCGGTCGGCCGTCGACTGGCCGGTCGAGCCGGGCGCCCGCATCGATGCCGCGATCGACGTCCTGTGCCTCAGCTACCAGCAACCGTACTTCTGGGCCGCCACGGAACTGTGGGTCGCATCACGGGTCCACGAGGATCTGCGGGTCGCACTGCTCCCGGCCGAGCAGCAACTCGGCGCCATGATCCGCGACGACACGGCGGGCTACGTCGGCCCCGAGATCGCCGCGCACCCCCTGTTCCCCGCGATCCGCGACATGCTGCACACCAGCCTGCGCGGCGCGGCCCTGTCGACGTCGTTCGACCGTCGGCCGCAAGCTCTGGCCCAGCACGCCGAGAAGCTCAAGCGTCTCGTGCGCCACGTGCTGCTCGAAGGCCACGACACCGGCACCACATCACCCGGCACCACCACATCGAAGGAGTGACCAGATGGATATCCAGAACACCGTCGCCGTCGTGACGGGAGGCGCCTCGGGCCTCGGCCTGGCCACGGTCGAGGCACTCGTCGCCGCGGGCGGCAAGGTCGTCATCATCGACCTGCCCGGCTCGCCCGGCGACGAGGTCGCGGCACGACTCGGCGACGGCGTGCGCTTCGCCGCGGCCGACGTGCGTGACGAGGCGGCGGTGACCGCCGCGCTGGATATCGCGGCGGAGCTGGGCGATCTGCGCATCGTGGTGAACTGCGCCGGTACAGGCGACGCGATCAAGACGGTGGGCCGTGACAACACCCCGTACCCGCTGGAGAAGTTCCAGCGCATCATCGAGATCAACCTCATCGGCACCTTCAATGTGCTGCGCCTCGCGGCCGCGCGCATCGCGGCGCTCGACCCGGTCGGGGAGGAGCGCGGCGTCATCGTCAACACCGCGTCGGTCGCGGCATTCGACGGCCAGATCGGCCAGGCCGCCTACTCGGCCTCCAAGGGCGGTGTAGTCGGCATGACCCTGCCGATCGCCCGCGATCTGTCGACCATCGGCATCCGCGTCGTCACAATCGCACCCGGTCTGTTCGACACTCCGCTCCTGGCGAGCCTGCCCGAGGACGCGAAGAAGTCGCTCGGGCAGCAGGTGCCACACCCGAGCCGGCTGGGCGACACCCGCGAATACGCGGCCCTGGCCCAGCACATCGTCGAGAACCCGATGCTCAACGGCGAGACGATCCGCCTCGACGGCGCGATCCGGATGGCGCCGCGATGACCATCACGACCAAGTTCACGGAGGCCTTCGGCGTCGAGGCGCCGATCGTCCAGGGCGGCATGCAGTGGGTCGGCGTGGCCGAACTCGCCTCGGCGGTCTCGAATGCCGGCGGCCTCGGGATCCTGACCGCCTTGACCCAGCCGACGCCCGAGGCGCTCAGCCAGGAGATCGTGCGCTGCCGGGAGATGACCGACAAGCCGTTCGGCGTCAACCTCACGATCCTGCCGACCATCACGCCCCCGCCGTACGAGGAGTACATGCAGGCCGCGGTCGAGGGCGGCATCAAGATCATCGAGACGGCCGGCTCCAATCCCGAACCGTTCCTGCCCACGCTCCAGGCGGCAGGCGTCAAGGTGCTGCACAAGTGCACCAGCGTGCGGCACGCGGTCAAGGCACAGAAGATCGGTGTCGACGGCATCAGCATCGACGGCTTCGAGTGTGCCGGTCACCCAGGTGAGGACGATATCCCCGGTCTGGTGCTGATCCCTGCGGCCGCCGCCCAGATCACGATCCCGATGATCGCCTCGGGCGGCTTCGCCGACGCGCGTGGCCTGGTCGCGGCCCTCGCCCTGGGCGCCGACGGCATCAACATGGGCACACGGTTCATGTGCACCGCCGAGTCGCCGATCCATCAGCGGATCAAGGAGCAGATCGTCAGCAACTCCGAGCTCGACACCGACCTGATCTTCCGCCAGCTGCGCAACACCGCGCGGGTCGCGAAGAACGTCGTGAGCCGGGAGGTCGTCGAGATCCTCAACGACGGCGGCCAGTTCGACCAGGTCAGGGACCTCGTCTCGGGCGCGCGCGGCAAGACCGTCTACGAGCTGGGCGATCCCGACGCCGGCATCTGGTCCGCCGGCACGGTGCAGGGCCTGATCCACGACATCCCGTCGGCCGGCGACCTGGTACGACGGATCGTCGAAGAGGCGCGCGAGCTCATCAGCGGCCGGCTCGCCGGCGCCCTGACCTAGGACTAGACCGGGAGCAGCCGCGAGACGAAGTGGGTCAGCTGTTCGACATTGCAGCACTCGTGCATCTGGACGACCTCGGCGTACTCGGTCGCGACCGAGTCGCCGAGGCCCCAGCGCATCGAGTGCTCGGGATTGAGCCAGAACGTGCGACGCGACCGCTGGGCGATCTCGTGGAGCGCAGCGAGATTGGGGTCCTGGTTGTTGTTGCGAGCGTCGCCGAGGATCAGGACGCAGGTGCGCGGCCCGACCGAGTCCAGGAACAGCTCGGCGAAGTCCGCGAACGCCTCGCCGTAGTCGCTGCTCGTGTGCCACTTGGTGATGTGCGCCTCACGTGAGATCCGGCCCGCCAGATCGATCTCGTCGACGTCCACGAGGTCGGTGACCTCGTCCATCGCGTTGACGAACGCGAACACCCGGACCTTGCTGAACTGGCCGCTGAGCGCCTGGACCAGGTGCATCGTGAAACCGGAGAACCCGGCGACCGAGCCCGAGACATCGCACAGCAGGACCAGCTCGGGGCGGGCCGGATTGGGCTTGGCGTAGACCGGTGTGATCGGCACACCGCCGGTGCCCATCGAGCGGCGCAGCGTGCGGCGGATGTCGATGCGATCGCGCCGGTTCTTGCGACGGCGGGCGGCCAACCGGGTCGCGAGCCGCCGCGCCAGGGGCTGCACGGTGCGGCGCAGCTCCTCGAGCTGCTGCCGGTTAGCGCTGAGGAAGTCGATCCGGTCCTGTCCCGGCCGAACGGCGTGCCGGGTCACGACCTCGCGGCCGCGAACCTCGGCCGTTCTGCGTCGAGCCTCCGCCTGCACCATCTGGCGGAACCGCTCGATCGCCTGGCGCAGCTCCTCGCGTTGAAGACGATCGGTGAACTGACCACCCGTCGGCTGGCCGCTCTGACCCTGACCCTGGCCGCCCGCGCCGCCCTGGCCGCGCTGTTCGAGGACCTGCGCGATCAGCGTCTGCGGTCGCAGCCGTTCGAGCGTCTGGTAGGCCGACCAGCCGGCGGTGTTGGTGTCGGGCACCCCGACCTCGCCCAGCAGATCGACCGCCAATTCGGCGATCTGCTCGAGGGTCCGCAGATCGCCGTCGGCCAGGGCCATCGCCAGCAGATCGCGCAGGTCGTCCAGTTCCAGGTCACCAGCCGCCAACGCGGCCTCGGAGATGCCGACCCCGGCAGGGAAGAACAGGTCGAACGTCATGTCGAAGACATCGCGCTGACCACCGCGCCGTACCAGGGCAGCGGCCAATCCCTCGCGCAGGAGCGCTCGGTCCGCGAGTCCCAGGACATCGATGACCGCGGCGGCGTCGACCGTCTCGCTGGTGCCGGCGGGAATCCCCTTGGAGCGCAGTGCGCCCACGAACGCGACGAGTCTCGCGGTGAGATCCTCGTCGCCGGATTCGTGAGCCTGGGCGGTCATGAGGAGCCGAGCACGGTATTCAGGTCGAGCTTGGTCGTCGCCTTCTCGATGTCGTCACGATGCTTCAAGATGACGCCCAGCGTCTCCTGGACGACATCGTCGTCGAGGATGTCGGCGCCGAGCGCCAGCAGCGTGCGTGCCCAGTCGATCGTCTCGGCCACCGACGGCGACTTGCGCAGCGGCATCGCGCGAAGGGCGTTGACGACCCGTACGACCGAGTCGGCGAGCGTCTTGTCCAGGTTGGCGACCTTGAGCCGCACGATGTCGGCCTCGAGTTCCGCGTCGGGGAAGTCCACGTGCAGGAACAGGCAGCGGCGGCGCAACGCCTCGGAGAGTTCACGAGTCGCATTCGACGTCAGCACCACGAACGGACGCTGGGTCGCCGTGACCGTGCCCAACTCGGGCACGGTCACCTGGAAGTCGCCGAGCACCTCGAGCAGCAGGCCCTCGATCTCGACGTCGGCCTTGTCGACCTCGTCGATCAGCAACACGGTGGGGTCATCACGCCGGATGGCCTGCAGCAGGGGACGCGGCAGCAGGAACTCCTCACTGAAGATGTCGGTGCGCGCTTCGTCCCACGACTCGTCACGCCCTGCCGTGATGCGCAGCAACTGCTTGGCGTGATTCCACTCGTAGAGCGCACGGGCCTCGTCGACACCCTCGTAACACTGCAGCCGGATGAGCTCGGCCCCCTCGTGTTCGGACCTGGTCGCCTCCGCGACGGCCTGGGCCAGCGCGGTCTTGCCGACGCCGGCGGGGCCCTCGACCAACAGCGGCTTGCCCAGCGTGGCCGCCAGGAACACGGTCGTCGCGACGGCGTCGGACGCCAGATAGCCGGCGCGAGCGAGGCGCTGCTTGGCGTCGGTGGGCGATTCGAACGTCACGGTCATGCCTACGATCATGCCGTGCAGCAATTCAGCGTCGAGCGCGAGGTCGCTCTGGAGCCGCAGCAGGCCTGGGACCGCCTCACCGACTGGCCACGGCACGGCGACCACGTCCCTCTCACGCGGATTCGGGTCACCGACGACGGCTTCGTCGCTCGCACCGGGATCGGGATGTTCGCCTTCGACGACCCGATGACGATCGTGCTGACCGAACCGCCTCGTCTGTGCCGGCTGGTCAAGACCGGCCGCGTGATCCGCGGGGACGCCGAGTTGCGCGTCGTTCCGCACGGTGCCCGAGGCTCCCGTGTCACCTGGACCGAGACGATCGGGGTGCGCGGCGTGCCGGACTGGGCCGGCGGCCTCGTCAGGTGGTCCGGGCGCCTGCTGTTCGGTCGGGTGCTCGACCGCCTGCTCGCGTAGGGTCGAGGCATGGTGTCGTATGTGGCCGAAGCCGAGACTGTCGAGATCTGCCGTGACCTGATCCGGATCGACACCACGAACTTCGGCGACTCCTCGGGCCCCGGCGAGCGCGCGGCGGCCGAGCACGTCGCAGCGCTGCTCGACGAGGTGGGCATCGCATCGCAGCTCTTCGAGTCCGAGAGCGGTCGCACCACCCTGGTCGCACAGTGGGGCGACAGGACGTCGAGCCGGCCGGGACTGCTCGTACACGGGCATCTCGACGTGGTGCCCGCCCAGGCATCGGACTGGAGCGTCGCCCCGTTCGCGGGCGAGATCCGCGACGGATACCTGTGGGGCCGGGGCGCGGTCGACATGAAGGACTTCGACGCGATGCTGCTGTCAGTGGTTCGCGCACGCCAGCGTGCCGGAGCGATCCCCGGACGTCCCATCACTCTGGTCTTCACCGCCGACGAGGAAGCCGGCGGCCGACTCGGCGCGCACTGGCTCGTCGAGCATCATCCAGAGGTGCTCGACGGCTGCACCGAGGCCATTGGCGAGGTCGGCGGCTTCTCGACCGACGTGGCCGGGCAGCGTCTCTATCTGATCGAGTCGGGGGAGAAGGGCATCGCGTGGCTCCGTCTGCGTGCCCTGGGCACCGCGGGCCACGGCTCGATGCGCAATCCCGACAACGCGGTCGCGCACCTCTCACGCGCGCTCACGGCACTCGCCGATCACGAGTGGCCCGACGAGCCGGGTCCGTCGATGCAGGCATTGCTCGCCAAGGTGCGTGAGTTGACCGGCTCCACCGGCGGCACGGCCGAACTGCTCGAGCACTTCGGCTCCGCCGCTCGCATGGTGAGTGCCGGTATGCGCAACTCGACGAATCCGACGATGCTCGAGGCCGGATACAAGCACAATGTGATCCCGGGTGAGGCGATCGCCTACGTCGATGGCCGCTACCTGCCCGGCCAGGCCGATACGTTCGTGCCCCAGGTCCAGGCGATCCTCGGCGACCGCGTCACGATCGAGCCTCACGTGCTCGATCGTGCGCTGGAGTATCCGTTCGAAGGCGATCTCGTCGACGCGATGACGGTCGCGCTCCATGCGGAGGACCCCGACGCCCATATCGCGCCGTTCCTGATGTCGGGCGGCACCGACGCGAAAGCCTGGGACAAGCTGGGCATCACGTCCTACGGATTCACCCCACTGCGCCTGCCGGCCGATCTGGACTTCACCGCCCTGTTCCACGGTGTCGACGAGCGCGTCCCCGTCGAGGCCCTGGAGTTCGGCTCACGCGTGTTCGACCGGTTCCTCGATCTGGCTTGATGTGATCACCAGGTGCTGCGCATCCTGATGATCTTGCGACGCAGCACGACGGTCCGCTTGCCGGTGCGGTCCTTGCGCAACCGGTCGAGCTCCCAGCCCTGATATTCGGCGGCCTGGGTCAGCAGACGGCACACGGCGTTGCGTGACTGATGGCGATCGATCGTCAGGTTCCAGAACTCGTACTCGACCATCGGGCGTCCTCTCGTGCTACTGCGCCGGTACCGGCTGGGATACGTCGTCCAGAGCGTGGGTGATCTCGTCGGGCAAGGTGATCTCGTCGGCCTCGAGGTTCTCGGCGAGCTGGGTGGCGGTGCGCGAGCCCACGATCGCCGACGCGACGTGCGGCCGGTCGGAGATCCAGGCCAGGGCGACCTGCGCCGGGGTGACCTCGAGACCCTCGGCCGCACGGGCGGCCGCCTCGACGATGCCCGAGGGCGATCGCAGGAACCGGCCGAGCGCGGGCTCCCAGCCGGGATCGGCCCCTCGGGAGTCACCCGGGATGGCGCCGCCGCGATACTTGCCGGTGAGCACGCCGCCTGCGAGCGGTGACCAGGCCAGGATGCTCATCTGGTGGTGGTCGAGGGCCGGCAGTTGCTCGTACTCCAGGCCGCGCCGCAGCAGCGAGTACTCGAGTTGGTTGCTGACGAGCGGGACCCCGGCGCGGTGCTCCAGGCCGAGGCGTGCCGCGGACGTCTGCCATGCGGAGTAGTTCGACACGCCCACATAGCGGGCCCGGCCGGTGCGCACCGCGTGCTCCAGGGCACCCAGCACCTCGTCGAGCGGCACGGTCGGATCCCACCGGTGCACCTGCCACAGGTCGAGATGGTCGGTGCCCAAGTCACTGAGGGTCTGGTCGAGCTGGCGGAGCAACGTCCCGCGGGATGCGTCGATCATGTCGTGCGGCGGGCCGTCGGGCCCGAATCTGATTCCGGCCTTGCCGGCCAGGACGACCTGGTCGCGCACGCCAAGCTTGGCCAGCAGCGACCCGACCACCTGCTCGGCACGCCCGCGCCCGTAGATCGGAGCGAGATCCAGCGTGGTGCCGCCGACCTCGATATAGGTCTTGAGCTGATCCTCGGCGTCGTACGCGTCGGTGGCGTCGCCCCACGTCATGGTCCCGAGCGCGAAACGCGAGACCCGGAGCCCCGAACCCCCGACCTGCCGCAGATCCATGCGGACAGGCTAGACGCACACCTCACGCAAACGCGTCATGCCACGCCCGGTGGTGGCGGGCGAGTAGTGTCGGCCGACGTGGATCTTCTCCGAGCCGTGGTCCTGGGTGCTCTCCAGGGTCTGACCGAGTTCCTGCCCATCTCCAGCAGCGCCCACCTGGCGATCTTCCCGAAGTTCTTCGGGTGGGACGATCCGGGAGCCGCCTACACGGCGGTCGTGCAGATCGGCACCGAGCTGGCGGTCCTGCTGTACTTCTGGCGCGATATCTGGACCATCGGCTCGGGCTGGGTCCGCGGAGTGTTCTCCCGTGACGCGCGTCAGGCTCCTGAGTGGCGCATGGGCTGGTTCATCATCATCGGATCGATCCCGATCGTGGTGTTGGGCCTGCTGCTCCAAGATGCGATCGACCGGGAGTTCCGCAATCTGTGGGTCATCGGCACGACGCTGATCGTGCTGGGCATCGTGCTGGGCATCGCCGAGCGGATCGGCCGCAAGACCAAGCCGATCGAGGAGTTGAGCCCGCGTGACGCGGTGCTGTTCGGCGTGGCCCAGGCCGGGGCGATCGTGCCCGGCGTCTCCCGATCGGGCGCGACGATCTCGATGGGTCTCGTGCTGGGCTACGAACGCGCCGCCGCGACGCGTTACGCGTTCCTGCTGGCCATCCCGGCGGTCGTCGGCGCGGGCGTCTACAAGCTCAAGGACATCGGCGACGGATCCAATGCCTACGGGTGGGGACCGACCATCATGGGCACGGTCGTCGCCTTCGCGATCGGGCTGGCGGTCATCCACTGGCTGCTCAAGTACGTCAGCACCCACTCGTACGCGCCCTTCGTCGCCTACCGGGTCGGCCTCGGCGCCCTCGTGCTGATCCTCGTGGGTGCCGGCGTCATCGGCGCCTCGACGACGGTCGGCTAGGCCGAGGCCTACAGCCAGCCGGACTTCTTGAAGCGCCAGACGACCCAGCCGCACAGGGCGACCATGACGCCGATGCAGAGCGGATAACCGAAGGTCCAGCTGAGCTCGGGCATGTGGTCGAAGTTCATGCCGTAGATGCCCGCGATGGCTGTCGGGATCGCGAAGATCGTGGCGCCCGCGGCCAGCTTGCGCATGTCCTCGTTCTGCTGGACGCTCAGCTGCGCCAGGTGAGCGTTGAGGGCGTTGTCGAGCAGGTGGTCGATCGTGTCGATCGCGTCCGCGGCGCGGGTCAGATGATCCGAGATGTCGCGGAAGTACGGGCGCGCCTCCTCGGGGGTGGCCGTGAGCGCGAACCGGGTCACGGGATCGCGCAGCGGCTGCACCGCCCGCCGGAACTCCAGCGTCTCTCGCTTGAGCCGGTAGATCCGGGTCGAGTCGCTGGTGCGCTGTGCCGAGAACACCGACGTCTCGACCTCCTCGACATCAGCCTCCAGTTCGGCCGCGACGTCCTCGTAGTGGTCCACGATCGTGTCGACGACGCTGTGGAACGCCGCCGTCGGACCGTGTGTCATGGCATCGCCGAGCGATTCAGCCCGCCGCCGTGCGTCACGCAGGTCCGGACCTCCGTGCCGCACCGTCAAGAGGAAGTGCTCGCCCATGAACACGTTGACCTCGTTGGTCGTGATGTCGTCGTCTCGATACGAGACGGTCCGCAACGACATGAAGACGTGATCGCTGAAGCGCTCGATCTTCGGCCGCTGGTGGGCCTCGAGCGCGTCCTCGACGGCCAGGGGATGCAACGACAGCGACTCGCCGATGCGATGCATCTCGTCTTGGGTCGGGTTGTTGATGCCCACCCAGATGAAGTCCCCGGCCTCCAGGCCGTCCAAGGCCGCTTCGAGCGAGTCGTGGGGCACATCCTCGCGCCGCCCGTTGCGGTAGACCGCACAGTCGATGATCACGCCCCCATCGTCGCACCCCGAGGCGGCGGATAGGCTCGCTCCATGCGTGCCTGGACCAGCCCGACCGTCCCGTCTCTCGCGGATCACGGTCTCGGTCATGGTCCCCAGGTGAGGGTCCGCGACACCGCGACCGGCGAGCTGGTCGCGCCGGCTTCGGCGGGCGACGCACGCTTGTACGTGTGTGGCATCACGCCGTATGACGCGACGCATCTCGGTCACGCCAACACCTATCTGACGTTCGACCTGCTGCAGCGGGCCTGGCTCGATGCCGGCCTGTCGGTCACGTACACCCAGAACGTCACCGATGTCGATGACCCGCTCCTGGAGCGCGCCGACGCGACGGGCGTCGACTGGGTCGAGCTCGCCGAACGTGAGACCCAGCTGTTCCGTACCGACATGGAGGCGCTGCGCGTGCTGTCTCCGGCGCACTACGTCGGTGCGGTCGAGTCGATCCCCCTGGTCGTCGCGATGATCGAGCGCCTGCAGGCGACGGGATCGGTGTACCGGGTCGACGACGACCTGTACTTCGACGTGCACGCCGACACGGGATTCGGAGCGGTGTCGGGCCTCGACGCAACGGCGATGCGGGCGATCTTCGCGGAGCGCGGGGGAGACCCCGACCGCGGCGGCAAGCGCGATCCCTTGGACTGTCTGCTCTGGCAGGCCGAGCGTCCGGGCGAGCCCGCCTGGGACACGTCACTCGGCCGGGGTCGTCCCGGTTGGCACATCGAGTGCGCGGCGATCGCCCTGGAGCACCTGGGCACCGGCTTCGCGGTCCAAGGCGGGGGATCGGATCTGGTCTTCCCGCACCACGAGATGTCACGTTCGGAGTCCGTCGTCGCCACGGGCGAGCCGTTCGCCGAGGCCTACGTGCACGCCGGCATGGTCGGCTACGAGGGCGAGAAGATGTCCAAGTCCAAGGGCAATCTGGTGCTCGTCTCGAAGCTGCGCGAGAGCGGTGTCGACCCGATGGCGATCAGACTGGCGCTGCTCGCGCATCGCTACCACGACGACTGGGAGTGGTACGACGCCGATCTGGCGAAGGCCGAGGACCGGCTCGCCATCTGGCAGGACGCCGCCGCGCGGACCTCCGGGCCCGACGGCGCTGCGGTCGTCCAGGCGCTCCGCGATGCCTTGAGCGATGATCTCGACGCCCCGGCGGCCCTGGAGGTCATCGACGCCTGGTCGTGTGCCGACGGTGACGACACCGACGCACCTGAACTGGTCAGAGCAGCGGTCGACGCACTGCTCGGCGTCGATCTACGTGCCAGCTGATCGCCAACAGCAACAGCAGCACGACGCCTGACACGCCGGCGGCCACCACGCCGTTGAAGGCCTGCGCGTGAACGCCGTCCGGAGCATGCCGAACGGCAACGGCTCCGCCGATCAATGCGGCGACCACGGCGGAGGTCGGAACGGCCCACCGCGGCAGCGACGACGACCAAGGCCTGGCGGGGCGCTGCCGCTCCCGGCGGGACACCTCGACCGCGGCGGCCGCGAGGACGATCGACAGGCCGAGCACACCCGACACGTACTGCAGCCACCGATACCCTTCCAGGCCGGCATGTTCGGCCCGTAGCCAGGCGACGTGCGATGTGCCCCAGCCGTACGCATGCGTGAAGGCGTCCCAGACGAGGTGTGTGGCACTGCCGATCACAGCCGCCACCGGCACGAGGATCCGCTGACGGCCGCTCAGCCGAGCGCGCGCAGGAAGGCGGTCACGCACTGCGGCGGGCGCCAGATCGACCAGGGCGTCTCGGAGCAGGGCGAACCAGACGAACAGGCCGACGACCACCAGAACAAGATCGACCGTCACGACGCCCCACCATGAGTGCGTGATCCCGTAGCCCGACATACCGGTGAGGAACACCGGCGCATCCGGCACCATCGAGCCGAGGACGAGCGCCGACATAGGCAGGACGGTTCCACGCAGGGCCAACACCGCCGCCGGATGGGCCGGCGTGACGGGCACTCGTCACTCCTCGTCGGCGCGGTGGCGCAGGTAGCGCTCGAACTCGCGGGCGATGGCGTCGCCCGACGCCTCGGGCAGATCCGATTCCTGGTGTTCGCTCTCGAGCGCCTCGACGTACTCGGCCAGTTCCTCATCGGCGCCCGTCACCTCCTCGGCCCCGCGCTGCCAAGCCTCCGACATCTCGACGAGCACGCCCTCGGGCAGCGAGAAGCCCACGGCGTCCTCGAGCGCGCGCAGCAGGGCCAGCGTGGTCTTCGGACACGGCGGCTCGGCCAGATAGTGCGGGACCGCGCCCCACAGCGACGCCGTCGCGATGCCCTCGTCGGTCGCGTACTCGTTGAGGATCGACGTGATGCCGACAGGGCCGGAATAGCGCGACGGGCTGACCATCATCTGCTCCATCAGGCCCGGATCGTTCGACGAGGCGCTGATCGGCACCGGACGCGTGTGCGGCGAATCGGCCAGCAGGGCGCCGAGCGTGTAGAGCTCGGTGACGCCGGCGGCTCGGGCAACGCCGAGGACGGTCGAGCAGAAGGCTCTCCAGCGCATGCTGGGCTCAGGTCCCCGCAGCAGCAGGACATCGCGGTCGGACCGCTTGGGGTGTGCCACGAAGATGCGCGGCGTCGGCCACGTGATGAGTCGCTCGCCCGGCTCGTCGATCTGGTGCACCTGAGGTCGCAGGTGATGCTCGGTGAAGACATAGAAGTCCTCGGGATCCAGTTCCAGCAGCAGGTCGGCGTCCCATTGCTCGATCAGGTGATCCACCACACCGGTCGCGGCATCGGCGGCATCGTTCCAGCCGTCGAAGGCAGCGACCATCCAAGGATCACGCAACCGCGGGATCTCGACCTCGTCACTCACGTCGCCCACCCTAACCAGGCGGGGCGGTCAATCCTCGGGGGTATAGCCCAGGTTCGAGGACAGCCAGCGCTCGGCCTCGGCCTGAGTCCAGCCCTTTCGCTCGGCATAGTCGGCGACCTGGTCACGGCCGACACGACCGAGCACGAAGTACTGCGACTGCGGATGCGAGAAGTACAGCCCGCTGACCGAGGCACCCGGCCACATCGCCATGGAATCGGTCAGTTCGATGCCGGCATTCGCCTCGACGTCGAGCAGCTCCCAGATGGTGCGCTTCTCGGTGTGTTCGGGGCAGGCCGGGTAACCCGGCGCGGGGCGGATACCGGAGTACTTCTCGGCGATCAGCTCGTCGTTGCTGAGCGATTCGTCGGGCTGATAGCCCCAGAATTCCTTGCGGACCCGCTCGTGCAACCGCTCGGCGAACGCCTCGGCGAGCCGGTCGGCCAGCGCCTCGAGCATGATCGCGCTGTAGTCGTCGAGCTCCTTCTTGAACTGCATGACCCGATCGATCGCGCCCAGCCCGCCCGTCACGGCGAACGCGCCCACGTAGTCGTTCAGGCCCGTGTCCTTCGGCGCGACGAAATCGGCCAGTGACTTGCGAGCCGCACCCGTGCGGCCCTCGGTCTGCTGGCGCAGCTGGTGCAACACCGTGCGGACCTCGGTGCGGGACTCATCGGTGTAGACGACGATGTCGTCGCCCGGGACCTGATGGGCCGGGAACAGCCCGTAGACAGCCGACGCGCGGACCCACTTCTCGGCGATGACCTGGTCGAGCATCGTGTTGGCGTCGTCGAACAGCTTGCGTGCCGCTTCGGCCGTCGACGGATTGTTCAGGATGTCCGGGTAGCGACCGCGCATCTCCCACGACAGGAAGAACGGCTGCCAGTCGATGTACTCGCGCAGTTCCTCGAGCGGGTAGTCCTCGAGGACCTCGATGCCGAGCTTCTTCGGCACCGGCGGCGTGTAACCGGACCAGTCGATCGGCGTGCCCTGCTCCCGGGCCTGCTCGATCGTGAGCAGCTTGCGGGTGTCCTGTCGCGCGGCATGGCGCTCGCGCAAGCGCTCGTACTCCGCATCGTTCTCCTCCAGCAGCTTGGGCCGCTGGTCGTCGGACAGCAACGCGGCGACGACCGGCACCGAGCGCGAGGCGTCCTTCACCCACACGACGGGACCGTGGTACTTCTGATCGACCTTCACCGCGGTGTGCGCGCGCGACGTCGTGGCGCCGCCGATCAGCAGCGGGATCTCGAAGCCCTGGCGCTCCATCTCCGAGGCCAGATTGACCATCTCGTCCAGTGACGGCGTGATCAGGCCCGACAGGCCGATCGCGTCGGCCTTCTCCGCGATCGCGGTGTCGAGGATCTTCTGCGGTGGCACCATGACGCCCAGGTCGATCACGTCGAAGTTGTTGCACTGCAGCACGACACCGACGATGTTCTTGCCGATGTCGTGCACATCGCCCTTGACCGTCGCCATCACGATCTTGCCGTTGCTGCGGCCGACGTCCTCGGGGTTCTTGCCCGCTTCGATGTACGGGATCAGATACGCCACCGACTTCTTCATCACGCGGGCGGACTTGACCACCTGGGGCAGGAACATCTTGCCGGCGCCGAACAGATCGCCGACGACGTTCATGCCGTCCATCAGGGGGCCCTCGATGACCTCGATCGGCTGGCCGCCGGCCTGCTCGATCTCGAGCCGCAGTTCCTCGGTGTCGGATTCGGCGTAGTCGTCGATGCCCTTGACCAGGGCGTGCGTGATCCGCTCTCGCACCGGCAGGCTGCGCCACTCCTCGGTGACGGCCTCCTGCTGCTGGCCGTCGCCCGCGTAGTCGCCGGCGATCTCGAGCAGCCGCTCGGTGGCGTCGGCGCGGCGGTTGAGGATCACGTCCTCGATGCGCTCACGCAGAGGCGGATCGACTTCGTCGTAGACGACCAGCGCGCCGGCGTTGACGATGCCCATGTCGAGGCCGGCCTGGATCGCGTGGTACAGGAACACGGCGTGGATCGCTTCGCGCACGGCGTTGTTGCCGCGGAACGAGAACGACACGTTCGAGATGCCGCCCGACACCTTGGCGCCCGGCAGGTTCTGCTTGATCCAGCGGGTCGCCTCGATGAAGTCGACCCCGTAGTTCGCGTGCTCCTCGATGCCTGTGGCGACCGCGAAGACGTTGGGATCGAAGATGATGTCGTTCGGATCGAACCCGACCTGGTCGACCAGGATGCGGTACGCCCGCTCGCAGATCTGCTTGCGGCGCTCGAGATTGTCGGCCTGGCCGTCCTCGTCGAATGCCATCACGACGGCGGCCGCGCCGTACTGCTTGCACAGCTCCGCCTCGCGGATGAACTTCTCCTCGCCCTCCTTCATGGAGATCGAGTTGACGATCGACTTGCCTTGCACGTTCTTCAGGCCGGTCTCGATGACCTCCCACTTGGAGGAGTCGATCATGACCGGCACTCGGCTGATGTCGGGCTCGGACGCGATGAGCCGGGTGAACCGGTCCATCGCGGCGACGCCGTCGATCATGCCCTCGTCCATGTTGATGTCGATGACCTGAGCGCCGTTCTCGACCTGCTGGCGCGCGACGCTGAGCGCCGTGTCGTAGTCGTCGGCCTTGATCAGATTGCGGAAGCGCGCCGATCCGGTGATGTTCGTGCGCTCGCCGATGTTGACGAACAGTGAATCCTCGTCGACCGCGAACGGCTCGAGCCCCGACAGGTGCATCGCCGGTGCGAGCTCGCCCGGGACACGAGGGCTCTTGTCGGCGACATCGCGGGCGATGGCGGCGATGTGGGCCGGGGTCGTGCCGCAGCAGCCGCCCACCAGGTTGACGAACCCGGCCTCGGCGAACTCCGACACGATGGCGGCGGTCTCGTCGGGTGCCTCGTCGTACTCGCCGAACGCATTGGGCAGCCCGGCGTTCGGGTAGGCCGACACGAAGCAGTCGGCGACCCGCGCCAACTCCTGGACATACGGGCGCATCTCCTTGGCGCCGAGAGCGCAGTTCAGGCCGACCAGCAGCGGCTTGGCGTGGTGCACCGAGTTCCAGAACGCCTCGGTGGTCTGCCCCGACAGCGTGCGGCCGGATGCATCGGTGATGGTGCCGGAGATCACCACGGGCCAGCGGCGTCCCAGCTCGCCGAAGACCTGCTCGACCGCGAAGACCGCCGCCTTGGCGTTCAGGGTGTCGAAGATCGTCTCGATGAACAGCAGATCGGCGCCGCCGTCGAGCAGGCCGTGCGTCGCCACCGCATAGGCCTCGACCAGTTGGTCGTACGACACGTTCCGCGCGCCCGGATCGTTGACGTCGGGGGAGATGGACGCCGTGCGCGACGTCGGACCGAGCGCACCGGCCACATAGCGCGGCCGATCCGCGGTCTCGACCTCGTCGGCGACCTGGCGGGCCAGCCGCGCCGCCTCGTAATTCAGCTCATACGCCAGGTCCTGCATGTCGTAGTCGGCCAGCGACATCGCATTGGCGTTGAACGTATTGGTCTCGATGATGTCGGCGCCGGCCTCGAGATACTCACGATGGATGCCCGCGATGATGTGCGGCTGCGTGAGGGTCAGCAGGTCGTTGTTGCCGATGACGTCGGTGTGCCAGTCCTTGAACCGCTCACCGCGATATCCCGCCTCGTCCGGGCGATCACGCTGGATCGCCGTTCCCATCGCACCATCGAGCACCAGGATCCGCGAGGCGAGCGCCTCGGTGAGCGCGGCGGTGGCATCGGGCCGGTGAATGGCCTCGGGGGAGAACGTCGACACGAGCATTCCTTCTGACGGCTGTCGGGCGGAACGCTGGGGATCTCCAGCCGGCGGCGGGCTCGCCTGGGCCTCGGGGGATCCCGAACGGGTTTCCATTGTGCCACGGGGAACGGCACGGACCGAAGGCTACTCGCCGGTACCGCCGTCGCGTTCCTGGTGGCCGGCTTCTTCCTCGGCGCGCTTCTGTGCCTGCTGTTCGCGGTAGACCCGGCGTTGCTCCTCGGCCCGCTCCCTGACCTGGCGTAGGAACTCGGCATCGCGTTCCGGATCGCTGGCGGTGGCTCGGCCCGGCCGGTCGTATTCGGGGAACTGCGTCTGCACCGCCGACGGCTCGGGTGATGCCGCGGGCTGGGGCCGGCCGGCCACGATCCAGGCGATCGATCCGACGAACGGGAACAGCAGCACGATGATGACCCAGGCGACCTTCGGCAGGTTGCGGACGCGATCCTCCCGGGACGTGATGGAGTCGATCAGGCAGAAGATCCACAGGATCAGGCCGATCGCCCACAGCAGTCCGTATACGCGCACCATGTCGGACATGGTGCCATCGATAGGGTCCGAGCGTGACGGATTTCGCCGCTGTGCTGTGGGACCTCGACGGAACCCTGGTCGACACCGAGCCGCTCTGGATGGGCGCCGAACACGAACTCGCCGAGGCCTACGGCAGGGTGTGGACCACCGAGGACTCACTCGAACTGGTCGGCAGCGCCCTCCTGCCCGCCGGGTCGATCATCCGCGACAAGCTCGATCTGCCGCTGACGCCCGGCGAGATCGTCGACCACCTGATCGAGCGCGTCGTTGCCGGCCTGGCTCACGAGGTCCCGTGGCAGCCCGGTGCCGTCGAACTGATCGAAGCGCTCGAGGCCGAAGGAGTGCCCCAGGCGTTGGTGACGATGTCGTGGGCGGTCATCGCCGATCCGATCGCCGCGGTCCTCCCGTTCGGCGCCGTGATCACGGGCGACGCCGTGCCGCGCGGCAAGCCGCATCCCGATCCCTATCTGCTCGCCGCCGAGCGGCTCGACGTCGACCCCACCGCATGTCTGGCGATCGAGGACTCATCGACCGGCGCGGCGTCGGCCAGCGCCGCCGGCTGCTACGTGCTCGGCGTCCCGCACGCCGTCCCCGTGCCGCCGGGCCCACGGCGCACGATCCTGCCGACGCTCGCCGATCTCACACCGGCTGACCTGCGCGCACTGACGTTCTGGGCCTGACGTTCTCACCCTTGGGCGAGTCAGCGGGCGATGGCCGACCACCGGCCGTGTCGCCGTTCGACGTGGATGGGATGCGCGAAGCACTCCGTGACCAGGTCTGACGTGAGCACCTCGTCGACCGGGCCGGCGGCGACGATGCGGCCGCCGCGCAGCAGGCACGCATGCGACACCGAGCGCGACAACTCCTCCATGTGGTGAGTCACCGTCACGGAGGTCAGGCCGGGCAGCGCGTCGGGCAGGCCGTCGATGGTCCGGATCATCTGCTCCCTCGCGGCGACGTCGAGCCCGGTGCTCGGCTCATCGAGGAGCAGCAGCTCGGGCTCCGTCATCAGCGCCCGGGCGATGAGCGCGCGGCCACGCTCGCCCTGCGACATCGTGAACCAGTGCACGGGCTCGGCGTCGAGGCCCAACAGCTTCACCAGCGAGCGTGCCCGTTCGATCTCCGCCTCGTCGGGCTGCCAGTGCGGCACCTGCTCCAGTGTGCTCGTGACACCCGTCAGCACGATCTGCTCGGCATCGAGGTTGGAGCGAAGATCGTGGCGCGGATCGACGAAGCCGATGGAACGGCGCAATTCGCGCACGTCGTACGTACCGAGCCGCTTGCCCAGCACCTCGACGAATCCACGGCTGGGGAACTCCTGAGCGCCGATCAGCCGCAACAGGGTGCTCTTCCCGGCGCCGTTGGGCCCGATCAGCGCCCAGTGCTCGCCGCGGCCGACCTCGAGCGACACCTCGGACAAGATGGTGCGGCCGCCCCTGATGTAAGTGGCGGCATCGACCAGGACCGCTGACGGCTGCTTCATCTCTTCATCCTCGCAGACCGTCTGCGAGGATGAAGGCGTGGACAACCCCAAGCCGCGCGGAACCTGGCGCCTGTGGCGCGCCGGAGGCGTGGACTACCTGGTGCGGCCGTCGTTGCTGCTCATGGGCGCGATCCTCGTGGTGCTGTTCGCGCAGCGTTTCGAGGACGCGGGGACCCGCTCCGACCCCGTCGTCCTGGCCCTCGGGTTCGTCGTGGGCCTGTACGTCTCGGTGCTGGTGCACGAGATCGCGCACGTCATCGCCGCCCGGAGGTTCGGCCTCCGGGTGCGCTCGGTCACCCTGCACCTGCTGGGCGGCGAGACCGCGATCGAGGGTGACAGCCGCACCCCGGGACAAGAACTCGTCACCGCCGGCGCCGGGCCCCTGGCATCCCTGTTGATCGGCGTGGGCTGCCGCCTGGCCGACACCGGTGGTGACGGCACGATTCACGATCTGCTCTGGACCATCGGCACCGTCAATCTGTTCGTGGCCGCGTTCAACCTGATTCCCGGCCTGCCGCTCGACGGGGGCCGCATCTTGCGCGCCATCATCTGGGCCGGAACCGGCAACGAGGCGCGTGGCATCAAGGTCGCCGCCTGGATCGGCCGGATCACCGCCGTCGCCGGTGTCGTGATCGTCATCGCGCTCGGGCTGTCCGCCGACTCGTTCCCCTACGTGTCGCTGGTGGTCGCGGTGCTCGTCGCCGGCTTCCTATGGTCCGGCGCCAGCGCCGCCCTGCGGCATGCCGACCGCACGGGCCGGGTCAACCAGCTGTATGCGCGGCGCATCGCCCGACCCGGTCAGCTGCCGGAGGGCGTCCCGACCCTCGACGCGGACCTGCACGGTGCCCGCCTGCTCCGCGAGGTCGCGGCCCACCCGGCCGAGGTCTACGCGGTCGCCGAGGCGGACGGTACGGTCATCGGCGTGCTGACGCTCGACGAGTTGGATCAGGCATACCGCGCCGGGACACACCAAGGGGATCGATGAAGCTGCTGCAGGCCGGCGAATGGGTTCGCCTGACCGACGCCAAGGGCCGCCGTCACAACTTCGAACTGTGTGCGGGCGCCGAGTTCTCCACCAAGAAGGGGCAGATCCGGCACGACGACATCCTGGGCCGGCCCGAGGGGATCGTGATCCAGTCCTCGCTCGGCGGGGACTACCAGGTGTTCAGGCCGCTGCTGCACGAGTACGTGGTGTCGATGCCGCGCGGCGCCGCGATCGTCTACCCGAAGGATGCCGGCCAGATCCTGATGTGGGCCGATATCGCGCCCGGCCTGACCGTCGTCGAGGCCGGCGCCGGATCCGGCAGCCTGTCGGCCTATCTGCTGCGTGCGCTCGGTCCGGACGGCCGGCTGAGCTCGTACGAGATCCGTGAGGACTTCGCCCAGAAGGCCCGCGAGAACGTGGCGCAGTCGCTCGGCTCGGTGCCCGACCACTGGAGCCTGACGGTCGCAGACCTGCGCGAAGCGGTCACGGAGACCGAGATCGACCGGCTCATCCTCGATCTGGTCGACCCGTGGACCTGCATCCCGCTGGCGCTCGAGCGCCTGGTGCCCGGCGGCATCGTCTGCGCCTACGTCGCGACCACGACCCAGCTGTCGCGCTTCGTCGAGACCCTGCGCGAGACGGGCGGCTTCACCGAGCCGCGCGCGTTCGAGACGTTGCAGCGCGACTGGCATCTGCAGGGCCTCGCGGTCCGCCCCGAGCACCGCATGAACGGACACACCGCCTACCTCGCGATCGCGCGCCGCATGGCGCCGGGGGAGCACACCCTGGAGCGCTATCGGCGCCCCGCCCCAGGCGCCTACGGTCCCGACTACACCGGCCCGAGGCCCTTCGGCTGGATCGATCCCGATTCTGAGGATGTCGATCCCGGCCCCGAGTAGAGCAGGTCCCTCGCAACGGCTGCGCAACGTCACAGAATCGACACTCGTCGAGCGTGAGATGACTGGGACAAGCTCCCATCGGCCCGGTAGGGTCGAAAGCACGAGCGAGAGGTGGCCGAGATGACTGACAGCACCGGTGGTCCAGAGTACGAGGCGGCCTCCTCGCATGCCCGCCGCATCGGCGATCTCGAGGCACGACTCAGCACCGTGACCTCGCAGAACGACCGCCTGACCGCGACGTTGCGCGAAGCCCGCGATCAGATCGTGTCGCTCAAGGAAGAGGTCGATCGGTTGGCCCAGCCGCCCACCGGCTTCGGCACCTTCCTGCAGCTCAACGACGACGAGTCGGTCGACGTCTTCACGGGCGGTCGCAAGCTGCGGGTCAACGTCAGCCCGGCGGTCGACCGCACCGGCCTGCGCCGAGGCCAGGAGGTCATCCTCAACGAGGCCATGAACGTGGTCGCCGCCCTGGAATTCGAGCAGACCGGCGAAGTCGTGATGCTCAAGGAGATCCTGGCCGACCAGACGCGCGCGCTCGTCGTCGGCAACGCCGACGAAGAACGCATCGTGCGGCTCGCCGAACCCCTGCTGGCCCTCAAGCTGCGCGCCGGCGACTCGCTGATGCTCGACGGTCGCTCGGGATACGCCTACGAGCGCATCCCCAAGTCCGAGGTCGAGGAACTCGTGCTCGAAGAGGTGCCCGACATCGACTACACCAGCATCGGCGGCTTGGGCAGCCAGGTCGACTCCATCAAGGACGCCGTCGAGCTGCCGTACCTGCACCCCGACGTCTTCATCGAGCACCAGCTGCGTCCACCGAAGGGCATCCTCCTGTACGGTCCGCCCGGCTGCGGCAAGACCATGATCGCCAAGGCGGTCGCGGCGTCGCTGGCCAAGAAGGTCAGCGAGCGCACCGGCGAGGAGGGCCGCTCGTACTTCCTGAACATCAAGGGCCCCGAGCTGCTCAACAAGTACGTCGGCGAGACCGAGCGGCACATCCGCCTGGTCTTCCAGCGCGCGCGAGAGAAGGCGAGCGAAGGCACCCCGGTCATCGTGTTCTTCGACGAGATGGACTCGCTGTTCCGCACCCGTGGATCGGGTGTGTCGTCCGATGTCGAGAACACCATCGTTCCGCAGCTGCTGAGCGAGATCGACGGCGTCGAGGGGCTCGAGAACGTCCTGGTCATCGGCGCCTCCAACCGTGAGGACATGATCGATCCGGCGATCCTGCGGCCCGGCCGGCTCGACGTGAAGATCAAGATCGAGCGTCCCGACGCCGAGGCCGCCCGCGACATCTTCAGCAAGTACCTGACCGCCGATCTGCCGCTGCACGCCGACGATCTGGGCGAGAACGGCGGCGATCCGCAGGCCACGGTCTCGGGCATGATCCAGCGCACCGTCGAGAAGATGTACACCGAGTCCGAGGACAACCAGTTCCTCGAGGTCACCTACGCCAACGGCGACAAGGAGGTCCTGTACTTCAAGGACTTCAACTCCGGCGCCATGATCCAGAACATCGTCGACCGGGCCAAGAAGATGGCCATCAAGGACTTCCTCGAGACCGGGAGCAAGGGCATCCGGGTCCAGCACATGCTCCAGGCGTGCCTCGATGAGTTCAAGGAGAATGAGGACCTGCCGAACACGACCAACCCCGACGACTGGGCTCGCATCTCGGGCAAGAAGGGCGAGCGCATCGTGTTCATCCGCACGCTCATCACGGGCAAGGGCGGCAACGAACCGGGTCGTTCGATCGACACCGTCGCGAACACGGGCCAGTACCTGTAGGTGGCCGTTCACGACATCCGGGCGCACGACATCCGGGCGGTCCGTTACGACGCGCCCGACCCCCAGCAGTTGACGGCCGAGGTCCAGGCCGAGTACGCCCGCCGGTACGGCGGATCGGGCGATGTGTCGCCCATGGAGGCCGACGACTTCGCGGCACCGCGCGGCGCGTTCTTCGTGCTGTACGTCGATCAGGTGCCGGCCGCCATGGGCGGCTGGAGACGCGGCGGCCCGAACGGCGACGACGACGCCGAGATCAAGCGCATGTACGTCCGTCCGCGGTTCCAGCGCCGCGGACTGGCCCGCGCCATGCTGGCCCATCTCGAACGCCTCGCGGCCGACGACGGGATCGTCAGATTCGTCCTCGAGACCGGCACTCAGCAGCCCGAGGCGATCGAGCTGTACCGCTCCAGCGGATACACCGCTGTGCCGAGCTTCGGGTTCTACGCCGAGTACGACGACAGCATTCACCTGGCCAAAGTCCTGTCCTGACCGGCGCATGCGCCCTACGATCCCGCCATGGGCTACTTCGTGACGGGCGCCACCGGTTTCATCGGACGACGACTGCTCCAGGAGCTGGTCGACCATCGCAGAGGCACCATCTGGGTCCTGGTCCGTCCGGGATCCGAGGCGAAGCTGGCCTCCTACGCCTACCAGTGGAACAACAGCCGTCGTGTCGTCGCCGTGCCGGGCCAGCTGACCGACGAACATCTCGGCGTCGACCCCGGGTGGATCGCCGAGCACGTCGGCAAGATCGACCACTTCTTCCATCTGGCGGCGTCGTACGACATGACGGCCAGCCGCGAGACCAACGACCGGCTGAACCTCGACGGCACCAGGAACGCCGTCGAGCTGGCCACGGCGATCCAGGCGGGCTGCTTCCACCAGGTGTCGTCGATCGCGGCCTCGGGCGACTTCAAGGGCCGCTTCACCGAGGACATGTTCGACGAGGGCCAGGGCTTCCAGTCCGACTATCACCGCACGAAGTTCGGCTCCGAGCAGCTGGTGCGCGACGAGTGCACGATCCCGTGGAGGGTCTACCGCCCGTCGATCGTGGTCGGCGACAGCCAGACCGGCGAGATCGACAAGATCGACGGGCCCTACTACTTCTTCACGCTGATCAAACGCATGCGCGACTACATGCCGGCGTGGCTGCCGATGTTCGCGGCCGGCATGGGACACACCAACGTGGTTCCGGTCGACTATGTCGCGCGGGCCATGGATCACCTGGCGCACGCCAAAGGTCTCGACGGCCGCGCCTTCCATCTGACGAACCCCCGGGCGCAGAGCAATCTCGACGTCATCAACGCGTTCGCCAAGGCCGCGAAGTCACCGTCGTTCCAGGTGGCGCTCGATGCGAAGGTCTCGTCGGTGGTGCCTACCCAACTGATCCAGTCCGTCGTCGGTCGCACCACGTCGACGCGCACGGGCCACCTGGTCGCCGAACAGACCCTCGGCCGGCTCGGCATCCCGGCCGAGGTGCTGGCGCATGTCGCGATGCCGACGCGCTATTCCTCGACCGCGACCCGTGCCGCGCTCGAGGGCAGTGGCGTCGAGTTGCCGCGGCTCAGGTCCTACGCCGGCGTCCTGTGGGACTACTGGGAGCAGAACCTCGACCCCGACATCACCGCGGACCAGGGCAATGCCAAGGCGCTCGCCGGCAAGGTCGTGGTGATCACGGGCGCGTCCTCCGGCATCGGCAAAGCGACGGCCCTGCGCGTGGCGGCGCTCGGCGGGACCCCCGTGCTCGTCGCTCGGGGCGCCGAGAAGCTCGAACGCACCCGGCACGACATCGAGGTCGCCGGCGGCACCGCGCACGTGTATCCGTGCGATCTGTCAGATCTGGACGACATTGATCGTCTGACCAGGAAGCTGGTCAAGGAGCTGGACCGCATCGACGTCGTGGTCAACAACGCGGGCCGCTCGATCCGCCGTTCGCTGCGCCTGTCCTACGACCGGTTCCACGACTTCGAGCGCACGATGCAGCTGAACTACTTCGGGGCGATCCGCTTGGTCATGGGGCTGATTCCGACCATGGCGGCCGGGGGCGGCGGCCACATCGTCAACATCTCCTCCATCGGGGTGCAGACCAATCCGCCGCGGTTTGCGGCCTACGTCGCCTCGAAGGCGGCACTGGACGCCTGGAGCCGCGTCGTCAGCTCCGAACTGGTGGGCGACAACGTGACGTTCACGTCGATTCACATGCCGCTGGTGCGCACGCCGATGATCGCCCCGACCAAGATCTACGACGCGTTCCCCACCATCAGTCCGGCCCAGGCCGCGGACCTCGTGCTCAAGGCGATCCGTCACCGGCCGCACGAGATCAACACCCTCATGGGCACCGCCGGCGAGGTCTCGCACGCGATCGCCCCGCGCGCCGCGTTCCAGGTGCTGCACCAGGCCTACAAGATCTTCCCCGACTCGGCGGCGGCCCGCGGCGACGGGGCCGCCGAGCAGGTCAGCAAGCAGCAGAAGGTGCTCGCCCGCATCCTCAAGGGCGTGCACTGGTGACCCGTAGATTGGCCGCATGACGGTCCGCCGAGTCCAGGGCAGCGAAGTCGAGTACGGCATCGCGGTCACCGGGCAACCCCACGCCAATCCGATGGTGGCGTCGACCCATGTCGTCAACGCCTACGCCGCCGCCAACGGACTGACCCGGCGCGCCCGGTGGGACTTCGAGGAGGAGAGCCCGCTGCGCGACGCACGGGGCTTCGATCTGGGCCGCGATGTCGCTGATCCCAGCCAGCTGACCGACGAGGACCTCGGCCTGGCCAACATCATCTTGACCAACGGCGCGCGCCTGTACGTCGATCACGCGCATCCGGAGTACTCCAGCCCGGAGGTCCTGACCCCGATGGACGTCGTGCTGTGGGAGAAGGCGGGGGAGGAGGTCATGCGCACGGGCGCCGAGCTGGCCGCCGACCTGCCGAAGACGGCTCCGATCGTGCTGTACAAGAACAACATCGACAACAAGGGCGCCTCGTACGGATCGCACGAGAACTACCTGATGGATCGCCGGGTGCCGTTCGAGCAGATCGTCGAGCACCTGATCCCGTTCTTCGTGTCACGTCAGGTGTTCACCGGTGCCGGGCGCGTCGGCCAGCGTCAGGACGGCAGCGTGCACGCCTTCCAGATCAGTCAGCGCGCCGACTACTTCGAGGTCGAGGTGGGCCTCGAGACCACTCTGAAGCGTCCGCTCATCAACACGCGCGACGAGCCGCACGCGGATCCGAAGAAGTACCGGCGACTGCACGTCATCATCGGCGATGCGAACTGCTCCGAAACCGCGATCCTGCTCAAGCACGGCACCACGTCGCTGGTGCTCGCGATGATCGAGGCCGGGTTCCTCGGCCCGTCGCGACGCCGCCTCGCCCGGCCGGTCGAGGCTCTGCACGCCATCTCGTACGACCCGACCCTGCGACAGACCGTGGAGTACGAGGACGGCACCACCGTGACCGCCCTGGAGATCCAGCGCGAGTATCTCGACGCGGCCCGCGAATTCGTCGCCCGTGAAGGCAGCGACGCCGACACCGATCAGGTGCTGGAGCTATGGGCCTCGATCCTGGACCGGCTCGCCGACGACCCCATGCTGTGCGTCGAGGAACTGGACTGGGTCGCCAAGCTGGCCCTGCTCGAGCGCTATCGCGAGCGCGACGATCTCGACTGGGATCATGCCAAACTGCATCTGGTCGACCTGCAGTATCACGACATCCGGCTCCACAAGGGGCTCTATCACCAGCTCGTGCGCACGGGCCGGATGAAGAGGCTGCTGACCGACGCGCAGGTCCAGGAAGCCGTGACCGAGCCGCCGCACGACACTCGGGCGTATTTCCGCGGCAAGTGCCTGGAGAGGTTCTCCGCCGATATCGCGGCCGCTTCGTGGGATTCGGTCATCTTCGATCTGCCCGGCCACGAGTCGCTGCAGCGCATCCCGACCATGGAGCCGCTCCGTGGCACCGAGGAGCACGTCGGCAGGCTGTTCGAGACGTCCACGACGGCCACGGAGCTGTTCCGCACGATCACCGGGCGCTGAACGCACCCACCGGTCGCCAGCCGACGAGCGCCTGCGCGAGGAGGCGGGTAGGCGTCGGTGGGATATAGGCTGACGACATGTCCGAGCAGCAGCACAAGAGCACGCGCAAGAGCACCGAGGCCGAGGAGCAGGCCGACACCACCGAGGTCGACACGCAAGCCAAGGCCAAGCTCGACGACGACGTCGACTCGATCCTCGACGAGATCGACGACGTGCTCGAGGAGAACGCCGAGGAGTTCGTCCGCAGCTTCGTGCAGAAGGGCGGCCAGTGACAGGCGGCGCGATGCTGCCCGAAGGCACCCGCTTGAGCGGCATCTCCTCGTTCGCCGACTATCTGTCCCAGGTCTCACCGGCGCAACTGCCTGGTACCGCGCAGCGCCTCGCGGGTGCACAGACCAACGGGGGAGGGGCCGACATCGCACCGCACGGCACCACGATCGTCGCGGCGACGTTCGACGGGGGTGTCGTGATGGCCGGCGACCGGCGGGCCACGATGGGCAACATCATCGCGAACCGCGATATGCAGAAGGTCTATCCGTCCGATGAGTTCTCGGTCGTCGGCATCGCCGGCAGCGCGGGCCTCGCGATCGAACTGGTGCGGCTGTTCCAGGTCGAGCTAGAGCACTACGAGAAGATCGAGGGCACCGAGCTCTCGGTCGATGGCAAGGCCAACCGACTCGCGGCGCTGATCCGGGGCAATCTCGGGCTCGCGATGCAGGGCCTCGCGGTCGTGCCGATGTTCGCCGGCTACGACCTGGTGCACCAGCGTGGCCGGATCTTCTCCTATGACGTCACCGGCGGCCGCTACGAAGAGCAGGATTTCCATTCGGTCGGCTCCGGGTCGGTGTTCGCTCGGGGTGCGCTCAAGAAGCTGTACAGCACCGGGATGACGGAGGGCGACTGCGTCACCGCCGCCGTCCAGGCGCTGTACGACGCGGCCGACGACGACTCGGCCACGGGCGGTCCCGATCTGACCCGCCGGATCTTCCCTGTCGTGTACTCGGTGACGGCCGACGGCCACCGCCGCCTCGATGACGCGGAGGTCGGCGCGATCGCCGATGCCGTGATCGGCGGCCGGCTGCAGCGTCCCGACGGACCCCAAGCACCCCTGGGCTGAGAGGAGCTGACATGACACAGCCGTTCTACGTCTCGCCCGAGCAGATCATGAAGGACCGGGCCGATTTCGCGCGCAAGGGCATCTCCCGCGGGCGCAGCGTCGTCGTGGTCCAGTACGCCGACGGCATCGTGTTCGTCGCCGAGAATCCCTCGCAGGCGCTGCACAAGGTGGGCGAGATCTACGACCGCATCGGGTTCGCCGCGGTGGGCCGCTACAACGAGTTCGAGAACCTGCGCATCGCGGGCGTCCGCCTGGCCGATCTGCGCGGCTACTCCTACGATCGTCGCGATGTGACGGGTCGTGCGCTGGCCAATGCCTACGCGCAGACCCTGGGCACGATCTTCAGCTCGGCCGGCGAGAAGCCGTACGAGGTCGAGCTGTTCGTGGGTGAGGTGGCCGACGATCCGCAGCACGATGAGATCTACCGCCTGACCTATGACGGCTCGGCCGCCGACGTCGACGGATTCGGCGTCATGGGCGGGACGATCGAGCAGGTCGAGGCCTATCTGTCGGAGCACTACACGGCCGGCCTCGACCTCGATGCCGCGGTCCGGCTCGCGGTCACGGCGCTGGGGCGTGACACCGAACCGGCACGACAGATCGCGTCCGACGCGCTCGAGATCGGCATCCTGAGCCGCGCCCGCACCCAGCCGCGCAAGTTCAAGCGCCTCACGGACGCCGAGGTGTCTGCCGCGCTCGCGGGCTGACTCGCGACATGAGGGCACGGCCGGTCCGCGCCGCCGTCACGGCCGCCGTCCTACTCGCGCTCGGCGCCGGCGTGGCCTACGGACTCTCGGCCGCTCTGGGCCTGCGCACCGAACCGGTCACCGTGCCGCTCGAGCACCTCACGGTGGCCCCCGAGACGGCACCGGTGTCACCACCGCCGGTCGGCCGGATCGAGGTGCCCGACGATCCGCGTCTGAGTCTGGCCTCCCGGGCGCTGCGCGTTGCGCTCGGGCCGGCTCGGGGCGAGACGGTCCTGCACGTCGAGGCAGGCGACGACGAGCAGAGCGAGACCTACCGGCTGACCGGCGCCGAACCCGAGTTCACGATCAGTGCCGACGGGCCGGCCGGAGCCGCCGCGGCCCTCTACGATCTCGCGGATCGTGCTCGCTCCGGTCGCGACTTGTGGGCCGACCTGGGCCGTGATGTGACTCCCGATCTGTCGTTCCGCATGGTCGACCTGGGAGCGGTCGGTGTCACGCCCGATGCCGCGCAGTGGCGAGCCGGAACCGACTACTCGCACGCCTCTCGTGCCTTCGAGGACGTCGTCCTGCCGGGCCCGCCGTACGTCGATCAGGACGCTCTGGCGTCCGCGCGGGCCGACTTCGACGCCTTCGTGGAGCATGCCCTGGCCTCGGGGTACAACGCCGTGGCGTTCCCTGGTCTGGTGGAGTACCTGACGTTCGACCGGGTCGACGGCGTGTACGCCGACGGCGATGCCCACGTGGCCCAGGCGCGAGCGATGCGCGAGGCGTTCGCACCGTTCTGGAAGCACGCGCACGACCTCGGTCTTCGGGTCTATCTGCGCACCGACATGCTGGCCCTCACGACCCCTCTGGAGGAGTACTTCGACTCGCACGACCTCGCCACGAAGGACGCCGGGCTCTGGGACGTCTACGCGCAAGGCCTCGACGAGCTGTACGAGGCGGTCCCCGAGGTCGACGGCGTCCTGATCCGCATCGGGGAGGCCGGTCGGGTCTACGACGTCGAGGGGTGGGACTACTACTCGCAACTGGCGGTCACGTCGGTCGAGGCGGTCCGGGCGATGCTGACGACCCTCGTGACCGAGGCCGAGCGCGCCGACCGCGAGGTGATCTTCCGTTCATGGAGCGTCGGCGTCGGCGCCGTGGGCGACATGCACACGAACAAGGACTCGTACCGACAGGTGCTCGACGGCATCGACAGCGACCGGCTGATCGTGTCGACGAAGTACTCATTGGGTGACTTCTACAGTCACCTGCCGCTCAATGACACGCTCGAGAGCGGGTCCCAGCGACGGATCGTGGAGCTGCAGAGTCGTCGAGAGTTCGAGGGATCAGGCGCGCTGCCCAACGACCTGGCCGATCTCTACGCACAGGCGCTCAGTCGCTTCCGAGCGGCCAATCCCCGGGTCGAGGGGATCTGGACCTGGACCCAGGACGGCGGCCCCTGGCGGGCCGGGCCGATGAGTCTGGAGCTCAAGACCGGGTTCTGGCAGCTGTACGAGCTCAATACGTACGCCGCGGCGCGCCTGGCACGCGACACCTCGGCCGATCCCGCCGAGATCACGGCGAGTTGGGCTCGCACCTACCTCTCGGACGATCCGGCGACGGTCCGGGCGATCGGCGAGGCGATGGCGCTGTCGCGTGAGGCCGTCACGACCGGGCTCTACATCGGGCCGTTCGCCGACCAACGCGTGTTCGCGCTCGGGTTGGAGCCGCCTCCCATGATGTGGATCTTCGAGTGGGACATCCTGACGGGCGACAGCGCGGTCCTGGACGTCGTCTACTCGATCAGCCGCGACCGGCTCGACGAGGCGATCGGCGAGGGCGAGCACGCGGTCAGCGTCTCCCGGAGGATGCACGATCTGATCGCCGGCACCGACCCGGACTCATGGAAGCGCCCCGAACTGCGCGACCGCTTCACCGCGACCCTGGCGTACCAGTCCGATCTGTTCGAGGTGCTCGCGAGCTACCGCGCGATGGTGCTGCGGCACTCCGAGTGGCTCGACACCGGTTCGCACGCCGCACGAGCCGCGTGGTCGAGCGCACGAGCCGACTTCGTCGCCGCGGCGGACCGTCATGACGCCCGGTACGCCGGCGATCTGGATCTACCGGCGTACAACCTGACCGCCGCGCGTATCGGGCTCGAGCGCGCCGACCGCGATCTGCCGATGGCCTGGGCGGCCCGCGGCGCCCTGCTCGCCGTCCTCGCCTGGATGGCCTGGGGCGTCCTACGCCGCGGGTCGACAGCACGGGCCCAGTTGATCGGCGCCGTCGCGCCCTGGCGCGCCGCCGATCTGGTCCCGGCATCGCGCGCGGGCCGCGCGGCGCTCGTGTTCGTGCCCGCCACGGCGCTGGTCCTCAGTCGGGCCGTCTTCACCTGGTTCGCCGCACCGGCCCACCTGGTACTGGTGCTCGGAGCCTGGCTGGCCTTCGTCGCCGTGATCGTGATCGCCGTGCCACGCGCCGCGCGGCTGGCAGTGCTCACCGCGGTCGGGGGAGTGGCGCTTCTGCGCACGGCACTGCTGCTCGCCGTGCTGTCGAGTCGCGGACCCGGCCGTTACTGGCTGATGATGTGGACCGAGCCCGCGTGGCGCACGCTGTACGTGACGGTCGCCTTCGCCCTGTTCGCCTGGGTACTGGTGGCTGCGGGATGGGCTGCGGCTCCGCTGCTCGGCGGCCGCAGGGCGGCGGGCTCCGTCGCGCTCGGCGCCGGGATCACGATGCTGCTGCTCGGCGGCCTGATCACGCTGATCGGCCTGGAGGACGCGATGAGCACCTGGAACGATCAACTCGCCCTGCTGCCTTGGGGACTGGCACGCATCCTCGGCCTCACCGTCTACCTCGGCATCCCGTCGTCGTTGCCGCTGTGGATCACAGGCGTCGGGGGCCTGGTCGCGCTGCTGGGCCTGGTGTCATCATCGATCCATGCTGGGCGTCGTTGATCTCCCGACCTATCTGGCCGGGTTGGTCCTGATCATCCTGCTGCCCGGCCCGAACTCGCTGTACGTGCTGTCGGTCGCGGCGCGACGCGGCGTCCGCGAGGGCTATCGGGCGGCTGCCGGGGTCTGGACCGGCGACGCCGTGCTGATGACGCTGTCGGCGGCCGGCGTCGCGTCACTGCTAAAGGCCAACGAGATCGCGTTCAGCATCGTCAAGTACGCGGGCGCGGGGTACCTCGTCTGGCTCGCGATCGGGCTCCTGCGCGCCGCGTGGACCTCGTGGCGGAGCCGGCGAGACGAGCCCGGCGTCCTGGCCGAGTCGGTCGAGGCGGCGGCGCCACGACCCGGGATCGTCGAGCGTCCGTACCGGCGCGCCCTCGTGATCAGCCTGCTGAATCCCAAGGCGATCTTGTTCTTCGTCGCCTTCTTCGTCCAGTTCGTCGACCCCGCCTATCAGCATCCTGCGGTGTCGTTCCTCGTGCTCGGCACGATGGCGCAACTGGCGAGCGTGGCGTATCTGACGGCGTTGATCTTCACCGGCACCCGCCTGGCGGCAGCATTCCGTCGACGTCGCGCGCTGTCAGCCGGTGCGACGTCGACGATCGGGGTCGTGTTCCTCGCGTTCGCCGTCAAGCTGTCGATTGCCCAGGTCTGAATTACCCGGCTCTGATACACCCAGCGACTACGCTGGCAGCGTGGACCGGCGGATCTTCGGGATCGAGAACGAGTACGGCGTGACCTGCTCGTTCAAGGGACAGCGCCGTCTGTCGCCCGACGAGGTGGCCCGCTACCTGTTCCGGCGCGTCGTGTCGTGGGGACGCAGCAGCAACGTCTTCCTGCGCAACGGCGCCCGCCTGTACCTCGATGTGGGCAGCCATCCCGAGTACGCGACGCCCGAGTGCGACGATGTCATCGATCTCGTCACGCACGACCGCGCGGGGGAGCGCATCCTCGAGGCCCTGATGATCGACGCCCAGCAGCGGCTGGCCGACGACGGCGTCGAGGGCGACATCTACCTGTTCAAGAACAACACCGACTCGGCCGGCAACTCCTACGGCTGCCACGAGAACTACCTGGTCGGCCGGGGCGGCGAGTTCAGCCGCCTGGCCGATGTGCTGATCCCGTTCCTGGTCTCACGACAGATCATCTGCGGTGCGGGCAAGATCCAGCAGACTCCACGCGGCACTGTCTACTCGGTCAGCCAACGCGCCGAACACATCTGGGAGGGCGTCTCGAGCGCCACCACCCGCTCGCGGCCCATCATCAACACGCGCGACGAACCACACGCCGATGCCGAGCGGTTCCGCCGCCTGCACGTCATCGTGGGCGACTCGAACATGAGCGAGACCACGACGATGCTCAAGGTCGCCACGACCGATCTGGTCCTGCGCATGATCGAGGCCGGCGTCTCGATGCGCGATCTGACGCTCGACAACCCGATCCGCGCGATCCGCGAGATCTCGCATGACGTGACGGGCCGTCGCAAGGTCCAGCTGGCGAACGGCCGCGAGCTGTCAGCCCTGGAGATCCAGGCCGAGTACTTCGGCAAGGCCGCCGAGTTCGTCGACCGACACGGGCTCCACACGCCCACCATCACACGCACCCTCGATCTGTGGGAGCGCACCCTCAAGGCGGTCGAATCCGAGGATCTGTCGCTGGTCGAGCGCGAGATCGACTGGGTCATCAAGTTCAAGCTGCTCGACCGGTACCGCACCGCCAACGGGCTCTCCTGGGCCGACCCGCGCATCGCACAACTGGATCTGGCGTATCACGACATCCGCCGCGACCGCGGCCTGTTCTACCTGCTCGAACGCAAGGGCGCGGTCGCCCGGGTCACCCGCGATCTCGACGTCTTCGCCGCCAAGTCGGTGCCACCGCAGACCACGCGCGCGCGCCTGCGCGGCGACTTCATCAAGCGTGCCCAGGAACGGCGTCGCGACTTCACAGTCGACTGGGTGCACCTGAAGCTCAACGACCAGGCCCAGCGCACCGTCTTGTGCAAGGACCCGTTCCGATCCCACGACGACCGGGTGCAGCGACTGATCGACGGGATGTGACCCGGCCTGTCCGGGGCGGTTGCGACGCCCCGATACGATGAACGACGGTTTCCCGTCCATCGAGGAGTAGGTCGAACACGTGCGCCGTCTGCTGATCATCAGCCTGTCCGCTCTTCTGGTGCTCGCCGGCTGCGGCGACGACGACAAGGGCGGCGGCCTCGACGGCATCAAGGTCACCAAGGCGGCCACGCCCAAGGTCACGGTGCCAGCGGGCACATCGGCCACCCAGACGTCCTCGAAGGTCGTCGAGGAGGGCTCGGGCGACGAGATCGCCGAAGGCGACGCCGTCAAGCTCAACTATCTGGCCATCAACGGCCGCACGGGCAAGCAGTTCGACAGCTCGTACGCCGCGGGGCGACCCAGCACGTTCACCCTGTCCGAGTCCAGCGTGCTCCCCGGCTTCATCAAGGCACTGAAGGGGCAGAAGGTCGGCTCGCGCATCCTGGCCGTCGTCCCGCCCAAGGACGGCTTCAACGCCGCCCAGGAGTCGTTCGACCTGAAGAAGACCGACACCATGGTGTTCGTCTTCGACATCGTCTCGAAGGTGCCGTCGGCAGCGTCCGGCACGGCGAAGAAGCTGCCGAAGGACCTGCCCAAGCTCGCGCTCGACTCCGACGGCCGCCCGACCGGGTTCAAGAAGACCGCCGACACCGCCGGGAAGCAGACCAAGGCCAGCGCGCACGTCGTGATCGAGGGCAAGGGCGACAAGGTCAAGGCTGATCAGACGCTGAGCGTCCAGTACGTCGGCCAGGTGTACCCGTCCGGCAAGGTCTTCGACTCCTCGTGGAACCGCGGCACCCCGGCGACCTTCCAGTTGACCAAGGGCCAGCTGATCGACTGCTGGACCGATCTGCTCGCGGGTCAGCGCATCGGCAGCCGCGTCGTGCTCGTGTGTCCGTCCGACACCGCATACGGCAAGGACGGCAGCCCGCCCGACATCAAGGGCGGCGACACGCTGCTGTTCGCGATCGACTTGCTCGACGCTTCCTGACATCCTCGTCGGATGGCTGCTCGCAAGACCGAGAGGTTGATGAACCTCATCTTCCTGCTGCTGGCCAGCACGAAGTATCTGACGAAGGCCCAGATCCGCGAGGCCATCGGCGACTACCGCGAGGCGACGTCCGACCAGTCCTTCGACCGGATGTTCGAGCGCGACAAGGAAGAGCTGCGCGAACTGGGCATCACGGTCGAGGTCGGATCCCACGATCCGCTGTTCGGCGACAACGAGGGGTACCGCATCCCGCGTGGCACAGCCGAGCTCGGCGATATCGAGTTGACCCGTGAAGAGGCGGCCGTCATCGGCCTGGCGACCCAGGTGTGGCAGCACTCGGGTCTGGCGTCAGGCTCCGGCAACGCCCTGATGAAGCTGAAGTCCGTGGGGGTCGACGTGGACACGTCGGTGCTGCGCACGGCGGAGCCTCGGCTGTCGACCGCCGAGCCCGCGTTCGACGCCGTGTGGGATGCCGCGACGCGTCGCGTACCGATCACGTTCGACTACGCCCGTCCGGGGCAGCCGGTCTCGCGGCGGCGACTGCAGCCGTGGGGCATCCTGTCGTGGCGCGACCGCTGGTACGTCGCCGGTCACGACCTGGAACGCGACGACACCCGGGTGTTCCGGGTATCGCGCATCCGCGGCGAGGTGGCGGCCGACGGCGCCCCCGGATCGTACGAGATCCCCGACGACACCGACCTGAAGCAGGTCGCCGGGGGCTTGTTCCCACCGCCGCGTGACGAGCCGGCCGTCCTGCAGGTACGCGCCGGGCGCGCCCAGTCGCTGCGCAGGGCCGCCGAGAGCATCACATCGCGCGACGACGACACCGACGAGCTGACCGTCCGATACGGCTCGACGTGGGACCTCGCCTCCGAGATCGCGTCGTACGGACCCGACGTCCTGGTCGTGTCGCCGGCCGAGTTGCGCGATCACGTCATCGCGCAGCTCACCCGCGCCGCGTCGGGCGATCTCGCCCCGATCAGGGGGACGACGCCATGAGCAAGTCGCACGATCAGGTCCTGCGCATGCTGGCGATGGTGCCGTATCTGCAGAGCAACGACGGCGTGCCGGTCAACGAGCTCGCGCGCGAGTTGGGCGTGCCCGCCAAGCAGATCCGTGACGATCTGTTGTTGTTGATGATGACGGGCACGGGGGAGTTCGGTGGCGATCTGATCGACGTCGACACCACCGCGCTCGAGGACGAAGGCGTCATTCATCTGCGCGATGCCGAGTTCATGAGCCGTCCGCTACGCATCACGGCCCAGGAAGGGGCGGCGCTGGTGGTGGCGCTTCGGACGCTGCGCGTTTCGGCGGGAGCCGCCCAGGACGCGATCATCGACTCCGCTTTGGCCAAGATCGAGGTGGCGCTGGGAGACAGCGCCCACACCCCGGTCGACGTCGTGCTCGACGAGGTCGACCCCGCGATCCATCAGACCATCGTGCAGGCCCTCGCCGAAGGCCGCCGGCTCGCGCTCACGTACGCCACCGCGAGCCGCGACGAGCGCACCGACCGCGAGGTCGACCCGCGCCGGGTGTTCACCGAGCGCGGCAAGCTGTACCTCGAGGCGTGGTGCCTGAAGGCCGAGGACCTGAGGTTCTTCCGTCTCGACCGCGTGCTGGCGGCGCGCCCGACCGGCGAACCGGTCGAGGACCACGACGCGCAGCCGCGTGATCTCGGTGAGGGCATCTTCACGGTCGGCGCCGAAACCCCGTTCGCCCTGGTGCGCCTGCACCCCGGAGCACAGTGGATGACCGAGTACTACCCGGTCGATCTCGTCGACCAGGACGCCGACGGTGTCTGGACCGCCAAACTGTACGGGGCCGACCCCGGCTGGCTGCGCCGTCTGCTGATCCGGCACGCCGGATCGGTCGAGGTGCTGGAGCCGGCGGAGATGCGCGCCGAGGTCACTGAGACCGCACGCGCCGCCCTGGCAGCGTACGATGGCTGAGACAACTCCCCGATGGAAGGCATGAGATGTTCCGAGGCGGAATCGGTTGGCCGGAGATCCTGATCATCCTCGGCGTGGTCGTGCTGCTCTTCGGCGGCGCCAAGCTGCCTGAGCTGGCACGCGGCTCAGGCCGTGCGTTGCGGATCTTCAAGACCGAGGTCAAGGGCCTGAACGACGACGACCAGGACGGTCAGAACGCCCTGGAGTCGACCGAGAAGAAGCCCGAGCAGAGCGAGAGCTGACCGGCTTGGCGCTGCGGCGCGGCAAGCCGACGGCACACGGTCCCGGCGGCACGATGCCGCTGATGGATCACCTGCGCGAATTGCGCAGTCGCCTGGTCAAGGCGGTGCTCGCGGTACTCGTCGGCACGATCGTCGCGCTGGTCTTCTACGACCAGATCCTCGACTGGCTGTCGCATCCCTACACCGAGATCCGGCCGAAGCTCGAGGCCAAGGGCATCAAGACCGACCTGGTGCTGACCGGGGTGGGCGGAGCGTTCACCTTCCAGCTCAAGATCGGCCTGATCACGGGCATCGTGATGGCGAGCCCGTTCTGGCTGTGGCAGTTGTGGGCCTTCGTGCTGCCGGCCCTGCACCGCAACGAGAAGCGCGGCATCATGCTGCTCACCGGGATCGGCGCGCCGTTGTTCGTCGCGGGCGCGTACGGGGCCTACCTGGTGCTGCCGAAGGCGATCCTGCTGCTCATCGGATTCGTGCCCGACGGCTGGGGTTCGCTCCTGACGGGCGCCGAGTACCTGAACTTCGTCGTGCGCATGGTGCTGGTGTTCGGCATCGCGGCCGAGATCCCACTGGTCGTGACGGTCCTGAACCGGCTCCACATCGTCAGTGCCAAGCAGTTGGCCTCGGCGCGTCCGTGGATCATCATCGCGATCTTCGTGTTCGCCGCCGTCGCGACCCCCACGACCGATCCACTGACGATGCTGTTCCTGGCCGCCCCGATGACGATCCTGTACTTCGTCGCCGAGATCATCGCCCGGATCACCGACCGTCGTCGACGCAAGGCCACACCACCGACCGTCGCTGACGACGAGCTCTCGCCACTGGACTGAGTTGCCCACAGCTTCGCTTCACGACAGTCAGGATGTCGGCGGCACGCCATATTCTACCGTTGGAGGTAGAATATGACCGTGGCCACGATGAACATCAAGGACCCCGAGGTCCGCGAACTGGCGCAGGAGCTCGCGACGCGACTCAACACGTCCATGACCGACGCCGTCCGGCAGGCACTAGCTGCGGCGGTCGCGCGTCAGCGCGCGGGCCGCGACGACTACGTCGCGCGGGTCAAGGAGGCGGCGCGACGGGTCCGAGACGCTGCCGACACGCCACTGTTGTCCGAGGCCGACCTGTACGACGAGCATGGATTGCCGCGTTGATCGTCGACACGTCGGCGGTCGTGGCCGTTCTCAACGATGAGCCCGACGCCGACCTCATGCTCGAGACGATGCGTGACGCTCCGCTGCTCAAGATCGCAGCGCCCACGGCTGTAGAACTCAGCCTGATCGCGGGTGCGGCGCGCTTCGATCACGTCAGGGTGTTCCTCGACGAGGCGAGCATCCAGGTCGCCGACTTCACAGCCGAGCACTTCCTGCTCGCACAGCGCGCCCATGCCGCCTTCGGGCGCGGCTCTGGGTCACCAGCACGCCTCAATCTCGGCGACTGCTTCTCGTATGCGCTGGCGAAAGCCGCCGGGGAACCCCTGCTGTTCAAAGGCGATGACTTCAGGCACACCGATATCGCGCCAGCATTATAGAGTCGGCGCGTGCGCATCGCTCTTCTGATCAACCCGGTCTCCGGCCGCCGCAAGGGTGAGCAGATCGCGGGACACGCGGCTCTGCGGCTCAGCGAGGCCGGACACGACGTTCACGTCATCCAGGGCAAGGACTCAGCCTCAGCGCGCGATGCGCTCAAGCTGGCGATCGACGGCGGTCTCGACGGCGTCGTGGCCGTGGGTGGCGACGGAGCGCTGCATGACGTCCTGGACCAGCTGGCCGATTCGGATCTGACGTTCGGCCTGCTGCCCGCGGGCACCGGCAACGACACCGCCCGCTCCCTCGGCATTCCGGTGAAAGACACCGACGCCGCGATCGACGTGGTGCTGCGCGGCAACACCCGCACGATCGACCTGGCGTGTGCCGACGGCACCTTCGTGGCGACCGTCGTGGCGTCGGGCTTCGACTCCAAGGTCAACGAACGCGCCAACCAGATGCGCTGGCCGCGCGGCAATATGCGCTACAACATCGCGATCGTCGCGGAGCTCCGCGAGTTCGAACCGCTCGACTTCACCATCACGCTTCATGCCGATGATGAGGGGCACGATCAGGTTCTGCACCGCAAGGCGATGCTGGTGGCAGTCGGCAACGGTCCCTCGTTCGGTGGCGGCCTGCGCATCTGTGAGGGTGCCGAGTTCGACGACGGCCTACTCGACGTGTGCGTCATCAATCCGGTCAGCAAGCTCAAGCTGCTCAAGGTGTTCCCCCAGCTGTACAAGGGCACTCATACCCGGTTGCCGGAGTTCGAGCGACACCGCGTCCGACGCGTCACACTCGAGTCACCCGGCATCGTCGCGTACGGCGACGGCGAACGACTCGGCCCGCTGCCGCGCACCGTCGAGATCCGTCCCGGGGCATTGCGCGTCTTGGTTCCCTGACGCCCGTAGGCTGGAGGCATGACGTCGCCAGCGGACGCTTACGCCCGTTCGCGGGCGAACCGGCAGCATCCCCAACTCGCGGCGTTCCGCGATCGCTATGCGTTCGGCCTCGACGACTTCCAGGTCGAGGCCTGCCGCGCGGTCGAGGACGGCCACGGCGTGCTGGTCGCCGCGCCGACCGGATCGGGCAAGACGGTGGTCGGCGAGTTCGCGGTGCACCTGGCGCTCGCGACGGGGCGCAAGTGCTTCTACACCACGCCCATCAAGGCGCTGTCGAACCAGAAGTTCACCGACCTCGTGGCCGAGCACGGCGCCGAGAACGTCGGGCTTTTAACGGGCGACAACAGCATCAACGGCGAGGCGCCGGTCGTCGTGATGACGACCGAGGTGCTGCGCAACATGCTGTACGCCGGTTCACGCACGCTCGAGACGCTCGGCTTCGTCGTGATGGACGAGGTGCACTACCTGGCCGACCGGTTCCGCGGCGCCGTGTGGGAGGAAGTGATCATCAACCTCCCCGAGTCGGTCACGATCGTGTCGCTCTCGGCGACCGTGTCGAATGCCGAGGAGTTCGGCGATTGGCTGACCGAGGTGCGCGGCGATACGCAGACCATCGTGGAGGAGCGCCGGCCGATCCCGTTGCACCAGCACGTCCTGGTGGGCCGCAAGCTGTTCGACCTGTTCGAGCCCGGCGATCCGACCCAGGTCAATCGTCAACTGGAGCGCATGGCGCGCGAGGACTGGCAGCTGAGCCGGGCCAACAGCGGCCGCCGTCCGCCGAAGGGTCAGCGTCGCCCTCGCAGCCGCCATCGCACCCCGGGCCGAGTCGAGATCGTCGAGCGCCTCGATGCCGCGGGGCTGCTGCCCGCCATCGTCTTCATCTTCAGCCGTGCCGGCTGCGCCACCGCGATGCAGGAGTGCCTGGACGCCCGACTGAACCTCACGACGCCGGAGGAGCGGGCCGAGATCGCGGCCACGGTCGACGCGGCCTGTGCACATCTGCCTGACGACGATCTCGACGTTCTGGGCTTCCACGAGTTCCGCGAGGCGCTGCAGCGCGGCATCGCGGCGCATCACGCAGGCATGCTGCCGACGTTCAAGGAGTGCGTCGAGGACCTGTTCAGCCGCGGCCTGGTCAAGGTCGTGTTCGCCACCGAGACGCTGGCGCTCGGCATCAACATGCCGGCCCGGTCCGTCGTGATCGAACGCCTCACCAAGTGGAATGGCGAGACCCACGCCGACGTCACGCCGGGGGAGTACACCCAGTTGACCGGCCGCGCGGGTCGGCGGGGCATCGACGTCGAGGGGCACGGCGTCGTGCTGTGGCAGCCGGGCCTCAACCCGCGCCAGGTCGCCGGTCTGGCCTCGACCCGCACGTATCCGCTGAACTCGTCGTTCCAGCCGTCGTACAACATGGCCATCAACCTGGTGGGCCAGGTCGGTCGCGACGTCGCACGCAGCCTGCTCGAGCAGTCGTTCGCCCAGTTCCAGGCCGATCGCGCGGTCGTCGGCCTCGCCCGTCAGATCCGCAAGGCCGACGAGGCGCTCGCCGGCTATCTGGAGTCCGCCCAGTGCGACCTCGGCGACTTCATGGAGTACGCGCGGATCCGCCGCGAGATCAGCGATCTGGAGTCCAAGGGGGTCAAGGACCGCAAGGCCGACCAACGTGCGGCCGCGATCGACTCGCTGCTCGCCCTCAAACCGGGCGACGTCATCGAGGTGCCCACCGGGAAGTTCGCGGGGTTGGCCGTCGTGCTGGACCCCGGCACGCGCGGTGACCGGGAAGGTCCGCGCCCGATGGTGCTGACCGCCAACCGGCAGGCACGTCGGCTCGCGATGATCGACTTCCCGACACCCGTCACGGCGCTGGCGAACCTGCGGATCCCGAAGAAGTTCAACCCCCGCGACCCGCAGGCGCGCCGCGATCTGGCCTCGACGCTGCGCAACCGGATGCCGCACGGCGCCGGGCGACACCCCCAAGCCTTCCGCGAAGGGCCGTCGCGGAAGGCCAAAGCCGATCCACGGATCGAGGAGCTGCGCCAGGCGATGCGCGAGCATCCGTGCCACGACTGCCCCGATCGGGAGCAGCACGCGCGGTGGGCCGAGCGCTATCTCAAACTCGAGCGTGAGACCCAGGGTCAGCGCACCCGCATCGATCAGCGCACCAACACCGTGGCCCGGCAGTTCGACCGGGTCTGCCGGGTCCTCGACACGCTCGGCTATCTCGACGGCGACGAGGTGACCGCGGCCGGCGAGCGGCTCAAACGGTTGTACGGAGAGCTGGATCTGCTGGTCAGCGAATGCCTGCGCGACGACGTCTGGACCGGTCTCACGCCTGCTGAGCTCGCCGCGGTGGCCAGCGGCCTGACGTACGAGGCCCGCCGCGACGACGAGTTGCCGGCCCCGCGCCTGCCCACCGCGGCAGCGCGCGACGTCGCCCAGCACATGGACCGGCTCTGTGGCGACATCATGCAGCTCGAGCGCGAACACCGACTGCGGTTCCTGCATCGCCCCGACTTCGGCTTCGCCCAGGCCGTCTACGACTGGTGCGAGGGCATCTCGCTCGATCGCGTCCTCGGCGAGACCGAGATGGCGGCCGGCGACTTCGTGCGCGCCATGAAGCAGCTGATCGACGTCGTCGCCCAGATCGCCGACGCCTCAGGACCCGGCGAGCTGCGCCGTACCGCGCGCGAGGCACTCGACCTGCTCAACCACGGCGTCGTGACCTACACCAGCGTCACGGCCTAGTTCCCGCCGAGCGCCTTGAGCACCCGCTCGGCCGCACCACCGAGACCCCAACGCTCGGCGAAGGCGCCGAACGCGGCCTCGTCGACCGGCGTGAGGACATATGTCGAGGCGGGGAGAGCTTCGCGTCGCACGGCCACGACCTCGCGCGCCGCGGCGATGTAGTCGGTCGATTCCAGCAGTGACGCGCGCACCCGTGGTTTGAGCGACGAGCCGGGATCGGCGGCAGCGGCCAGGATTCCGTCGAGGTCGCCGAACTCGGCGAGCAGGTTCGCGGCCGTCTTCTCGCCGATGCCCGCCACGCCCGGCAGTCCGTCGGAGGCGTCGCCACGCATGACCGAGTAGTCGACGTACTGGTCCGGGCGCACGCCGTACTTGCCGACCATCCATTCGCCCGTCACGACCTGAGCGTCGCGGATGCCGCCGATCGCCGGGTAGAGGACCCGCACGGCACGCTCGTCGTCGACCAGTTGGAACAGGTCGCGGTCGCCCGTCACGATGTCGACTGGGCCGTCGGCCTGGCTCGACAGTGTGCCGATGACATCGTCGGCCTCGCAGTCGGGCGCTCCGACGACCGGGATGCCGAGCAGGCCGAGCACTTCGGCGATGAGCGGGACCTGAGGGCCGAGCAGCCCCTCGGTCGTGTCGATCTCGGCACCGTCGGCCTCGGCACGCTGGGTCTTGTACGACCCGATCAGATCGACCCGCCATTGGGGCCGCCAGGCATCGTCCCAGCAGGCCACGATGGCGTCGGGTTCGTGTTTGCCGGCGAGGGTCGCGATGAACTCCACCATCCCGCGCAGCGCGTTCACGACCGTGCCGTCCGGAGCGGTCAACGCCTCGTGGTCCCGATAGGCGAAGAACGCCCGGAAATACAAGCTCGCCGAATCGAGCAGCATGAGTCGCGCCATGACGGCAGGCTATAGGTTGGTGCGGTGAGCGGATGGGACACCACACGGTTCGAGCGAGCGCGCCAGATCGCTACAGAGCAGGGCCTTGACGCCCTGCTCGTGACGCCGGGCGCCGACCTGCGCTATCTCACGGGCTATCACGCGTTGCCCCTGGAACGGCTGACCTGCCTGGTGGTGCCGGCTTCTGGTGAGCCGACGCTCGTCGTGCCTCGACTCGAGAAGGCGGCAGCCGCGGCTGCGGGCGTGACGGTGCCGATCGCGGCCTGGGACGAGACCGACGACCCGTTCGAGGTGGTCGCCGGACTGATCGGTGACGGCGCGCACCGGATCGGGGTCGACGACCACATGTGGGCCGCTCGTGTGTTCGCGGTGCGCGACGCTCTGCCGAACGCCGAGATCGTGCTGGGCGGCGCCGTCGTCCAGCAGTTGCGCATCGTCAAGGACCAGCACGAGGCGGCCGCCCTGCGCGAGGCCGGTGCGGCCATCGACCGGGTCCACGCCCGGGTAGGCGAATGGCTACGACCCGGCCGCACCGAACGCGAGGTCGGCGCCGACATCGAGAAGGCGATCCTCGAGGAGCACGCCACGTGCGACTTCGTGATCGTCGGCTCCGGGCCCAACGGCGCGTCGCCGCACCACGAGGTCAGCGATCGCGTCATCGAGCGCGGCGACCCCGTCGTGGTCGACATCGGCGGCACGATGCCGTCGGGCTACTGCTCGGACTGCACCCGCACGTACGTCGCCGGGGGAGAGCCGCCCGCCGAGTTCCTCGCCCAGTACGAGGTCCTGCTGGCCGCGCAGACGGCGCAGCGCGAGCACGCGCGCCCCGGTGTGACAGCGGAGTCTGTCGACAGAGTCGGCCGCGACATCATCGCCGCCGCGGGCTATGGGGACCTGTTCATCCATCGCACCGGTCACGGCATCGGGCAGGAGACGCACGAGGAGCCGTACATCGTGTCGGGCAATCAGCTCCCGTTGCAGGAGGGCATGGCGTTCTCGATCGAGCCGGGCATCTATCTCGAAGGCCGCTTCGGCGCCCGCATCGAGGACATCGTGATCTGCACCGCCGACGGGATCGAGGCGCTCAACAACGTGCCCCGCGAACTCGTCGTGCTCGATCGTGACTGACACGTGAGAGCGTCCTACCGAGCGCTGCCGCTCGCCGCGGCACTGGGCGTCCTGTCGTCCACCGCATTCGCGCCGCTGTCCTGGCCCGGCACCATGGTGATCGCGGTCGCCGGACTGTTCTGGCTCGCCGCCGAGCTCGACATCGCGCGCAGCCGCCTCGTGATCGTCACGGGCCTGGTCTACGGGGTCAGCTTCATGGGGCCGCTGATCTGGTGGATGAACGCGGTCAGCGAGGGCGCCTACGTGGCCCTGGTCCTCGCCGAGACCGTGTTCTTCGCGCCCGTGATGCTCGGACTGCGTGCCGTGATGCGGCTGTCATGGTGGCCCGTGCTCGCTCCTGCGGTCTGGGTGGCCGGTGAATGGGCGCGCGGCACGATGCCGTTCCACGGATTCCCCTGGGGACGCCTCGCCCACACCGCGGTCGACACTCCGTTCGCCGCCTATGCGCGCCTGCTCGGCATGACGGGCACCTCAGTCGTCCTGGCGCTCCTGGCCGCGGGTCTTGTGCTCATCCTGCGAGGCGCCGGGCCACGCCTGCGCTGGTCGGCCGCAGGCGGTCTGGTCGCCCTCACGCTCGTGGCCGTCGCACTGCCGGTCGGCATCGCGCGCCCCGGAGCCACGCTGCAGGTCGCACTCGTCCAAGGTGACGTTCCGGGCGAGTTCCTGACCTGGCCGCGCGGCGAGATCTTCACGCTCCACGAGATCGAGACCCAGCGCCTGGTCCAGCGGATCAGCGCGGGCGAGGCGCCCCGCCCCGATGTCGTGCTGTGGCCCGAGAACGCCACCGACATCGACCCGAACTTCGACGCAGGCGTCCGCGCCCGCATCGAGGGACTGTCCCGCGAGCTGGACGCTCCGATCCTGGTCGGCGGCATCTTCGACGGGCCGACGGTCGACACCGCGTACAACGCCGGCGTGGTCTGGACCGAGAACGGCCCGGGCGACCGCTACGTCAAGCGGCGTCCGGTGCCGTACGGCGAGTACGTCCCCTTCAGGAGGTCATTGGGTGGCATCGTGCCGCGTTTCGACCGCGACATCCCGCGCGACATGCTCGCCGGAGACCTCCCTGGAGGCCTGCACATCGGTGGCGCGATCCTCGGCGACACCATCTGCTACGACATCGCCTACGACGGCGTCGTCGCCGACGCGCTGGGCACCGGCGCCCAGGCACTGGTCGTCCAGACAAGCAACGCCGCCTTCACCCGCACGGCGCAACCCGAACAGCAGTGGGACATCTCGCGGATGCGCGCGATCGAGACGGGCCGCTGGGTGCTCGTGCCGTCGACCAACGGCATCTCGGGCGTCATCGATCCCCAGGGCCGGGCCGTCCAGCGGGCCCCGATGCACGAGCCCGCCACGATCGAGCAGAAGATCACGCTGGCCGACGGCAGCACCCCGTCACGCGCCATCGGACCGATCGTCACCTGGGTCTTCGTGACCCTCGGTCTCGCGGGCGTGGCCTTCGGCCTCGTGATCGGCTGGAGAGCCCGAACCCGGCGCGTCTGGACCCGGAGATCCCGTGGCGACCGCTGACACGCTGGTCGTGGTGCCGACCTATGAGGAGGCCGAGAACATCACGGCCGTGCTCGACGACGTGCTGGACGCCCAGCCGGACGTCCACGTCCTCGTCGTCGACGACGGCTCGCCCGACGGCACGGGCGACCTCGTCGCCGCGCGGGCGGCCGGCGACCCGCGGATCCACCTGCTGCGCCGATCCGGCAAGCAGGGTCTCGGCGCCGCCTACCGCGCCGGCTTCGCCTGGGCGTTGGAGCGCGACTATCGGCACATCGCCGAGATGGACGCCGACGGATCGCACCGCGCACAGGATCTCGGGGGACTGCTGGATGCCTCTGCCGCGGGCGCGGATCTGGTCCTCGGCTCACGGTGGATCACCGGCGGCGGTGTCGTGAACTGGCCCTGGCACCGGCGGCTCATCTCACGCGGAGGAACCTGGTACGCGCGGCTGATGCTCGGCCTCGACGTGCACGATCTGACGGGCGGCTTCCGGGTGTTCCGCAGAGAGACCCTGGAAGGCCTCCGACTCGACGAGGTGGCCTCGCAGGGCTATTGCTTCCAGATCGACATGGCCCGCCGGACCGCCGCGGCCGGCATGCGCATCGTCGAGGTGCCCATCACATTCGTCGAGCGCACCCACGGCCGGTCCAAGATGAGCGGCGCGATCGTCCGCGAGGCGCTCTGGCGGGTCACCGGCTGGGGCCTGCAGCGAGTGTTTTCCGCCGGCGACCATGGATGAGACGGCACTGACCCCCACCCGGTGATCCAGGTGGGGGTCAGGAGTCCGTGGTTCAGGCGCTCTTGGCCTTCTTCTTGCCGCGATGCAGATGAGGCGGACCGATCTCGCCGCCACGCAGCAGTTCGAGGCGCTCGGTGAGGATCTCCTCGAGCTCGTCGACCGAACGCCGCTCGAGCAGCATGTCCCAGTGCGTGCGCACGGGCTTCTCGTTCTTGGCCTCGGGCTCGGCGCCGTCGACCAGACGGCCCATCTGACCCGACTTCGGGTCTTCCCACTCCAGCGGGACCTCGGCCTCGTCGGCCATCGTCACGGTGAACGTGCGACCGTTCTCCAGGACATATTCGACCTGCTGCCGGGGCGCCATCTCGACGCCTCGCTCGTCCTCGAAGCTCTGGGACCCCAGTCGCGCACCGCGCAATGCTCGTTCAGCCATCGTCGTCCCCCTTCTCGTCTCGTCGTCGTCTCGTCATGTCCAACGTAGAGCACCGCCTTGAGATTCCCGTGAGAGCGACATGAGAGTCACGCCCCGGGCCTCACAGCACCGCGGGAACCGGATTTCCGGCGTCCTGCACACCCTTGCGCGGATCCAGACGCCACAGGAGTACCCCGCCGACGACGAAGAACGCGATGAGCGCCAGGATCGCCGGCCGGTACGAGTCCGTCAGCTGGTGCACGACGCCGAAGATCAGCGTGCCGAGCCAGCTCGTGCCGCGCTCACCGGCCTGGTACAGCGAGAAGTACTCCGCCTCGCGGCCCCGTGGGATCAGCTGGGAGAAGAACGAGCGCGACAGCGCCTGCGTGCCGCCCTGCACCATGCCGATGCCGACGGCCAGGAGCAGGAACGGCACGATCTGGTCCTTCGGGGTGAAGTAGGCGCCCACGACGATGACGACCCAGCCGATCAGGCCGTAGCGGATCGTCTTGTGGCCACCGATCCGCTGCGCCACGCGGCCGAACAGCAGGGCACCGCCGAACGCCACGAACTGCACGAGCAGAATCGTCGCGATCAGGACGCTCGTGCCGAACCCCAATTGCTTCTCGCCGTAGATCGAGGCCGCGTAGATGACGGTCTGGATGCCGTCGTTGTAGATCAGATAGGCCACCAGGAACAGCAGCGTCTGCGGATAGCGCCGGAGTTCGCGGAGGGTCCGGAACAGCTGGCCGAAGCTGCGCTGCATCAGCGTCGCCGAATCGTCGGGGACGACGTTGACCGGGGCCCGGTCGCGCAGGCCGCGGTACGGGATGATCGTGAACGCCGCCCACCAGGCCGCGGCCGAGAGCAGGCTGATGCGCACGGCCCATTCGGTCGTGAGGCCGAACGGCAGGACGGTGACGAGCCCCAGGTTCACGGCCAGCAGCAGACCGCCGCCCAGATAGCCCCAGGCCCAGCCCTGCGACGAGACGCGGTCGCGTTCGTCGGGGCCCGCGATGTCGATCAGGATCGCGTCGTAGATCACGACCGAGGCGGCGAAACACAGATTGGCCAGGATCAGCAGGATCGCGCCCAGCAGCCAGTTGGTGCCGGTGACGAAGAACATCAGGCCCGCGAAGCAGGCGCCGGTCCACGCGACATGGCCGAGCAGGCGCCGCTTGTGGGCGCTCCGGTCGGCGATCGCGCCCACGATCGGCAGGCCGAACGCCGACAGGATCGTGGCGATCGTGAAGACGTAGAACACCAGTGATCCGGGTGAGATCGACAGGCCGAGCACGTCCAGGTGCTGCGTGCACTTGCGGTCCTCGTCGCCGACGAAGCCGCAGGCGGCCCGTTCGGCCACGCTGGTCAGATACGGCCCGAACAGGACCGTGACGACCGTCGTGAAGTAGCCCGAGTTGGCCCAGTCGTACCAGTACCAGGATTTCTGTTCCCTCGTACTCATCGGCTTCCTTCCAAGGACAGGCCACGGTCGGCGAAGACGGTGGCGAGCACATCGGTGCGGTCGGTCATGATGCCGTCGACCCCGAGATCGAGCAGCCGGTGCATCTCCGCCGCGTCGTCGATGGTCCAGACGTGCACCGGGAGGCCCAGCGCGTGGGCACCGCGCACGAATCCCGGCGTCACGACGGTGACGCCGCTGTGGCGCACCGGGACCTGCAGGCACGAGGTGCTCGGATCGCGCGACAGCGTCCGCAGCTTCGCGCGCGTCACCTCACGGCGCGAGGCCCCGGTGCTGATGCGGGGGAGGCGGCGACGGATCGCGGCGAGCGTGCGGTGCTCGAACGACGCCAGGCAAGTCCGGTCCACCGCTCCCAGCGCCTCGACCAGCGCACAGGTCGGTTCAACGGCGTCGGCCGACTTCACGTCGATGTTCAACCGTGCCTCGGGGAAGGCCTCGTACAGCTCCTCGAGCAACGGGATGGGCTCACGCCCACCGATCCGCACACCGGAGAGCTCGGTGTCGGACAGCTCGGCGATGCGCCGGGGATCGCCGGCGACGCGCTGCAACGTCTCGTCGTGCACCACGTGGACCGTGCCGGCGGCGCTGCAACGCACATCGGTCTCCAAGTACCGATAGCCCCGCGCCACGGCATCGGCGAAGGCGGCCATCGTGTTCTCGATACCGGCGTTGTCACCGGTCGCCGCGCCTCCGCGATGGGCGATCGCCAGCGGTCCTGTCACGCCCAGATACGTGTGGCTCACACGCACACCGTAGGCCCGGCCGGGGTCAGATGTCCCTGAAGGTCTCGATATGCGCGCCGAGCGCGTTGAGCCGCTCAGCCAGATCCTCGTAGCCGCGGTTGATGACGTACACGCTGCGCAACACCGAGGTGCCCTTGGCGGCCAGCATCGCCAGCAGGATCACCACGGCCGGGCGAAGAGCCGGCGGGCACACCAGTTCGGTGCCGCTCCAGTGGGTCGGACCGTCGACCAGCACCCGGTGCGGATCGAGCAGCTTGACGCGCGCGCCGAGCTTGTTCAGCTCGGTCAGGTAGATCGCCCGGTTCTCGTAGACCCAGTCGTGCAGCATCGTCTGGCCCTCGGCGGTCGCCGCGATGATCGCGAAGAACGGCAGGTTGTCGATGTTCAGGCCGGGGAAGGGCATCGGGTGGATCTTGTCGATCGGGGCCCGCAGCGTGGACTCGTAGGTCGTGATGTCGACCAGGCGGGTCTGGCCGTTCTCGGCCGTGTACTCGGGGGAGCGGTCGTACTGGAAGCCCATCTCCTCGAGCAGGGCGAGCTCGATCTCCATGAACTCGATCGGCACGCGACGCACCGTGATGTTCGAGCGGGTGACGATCGCCGCCGCGATCAGGCTCATCGCCTCGATCGGGTCCTCGCTGGGCGCGTAGTCGACATCGCAGTTGATGACGGGCTTGCCGGTGACGCGCAGGGTCGTGGTGCCGATGCCCTCGATGTCGACGCCGAGCCGCTGCAGGAAGAAGCACAGGTCCTGGACCATGTAGTTGGGGCTGGCGTTGCGGATCACGGTCACGCCGTCGTAGCGGGCGGCGGCGAGCAGTGCGTTCTCGGTGACGGTGTCGCCACGCTCGGTGAGCACGATCGGGCGCTCCGGACCCGTGCCGGAGGCGGTCGACGCGTGATAGCTGCCCTCGGTCGCCACGACCTTGAGACCGAACGGGCGCAGGGCCGTCATGTGCGGCTCGACCGTGCGCGTGCCGAGATCGCAACCACCCGCGTACGGCAGTTCGAAGTCGGCGTAGCGGTGCATCAGCGGCCCGAGGAACATGATGATGCTGCGCGTGCGGCGGGCGGCATCGGCGTCCATCGCGGACAGGTCCAGATCGGCCGGGACGACCAGTTCGAGGTCGTTGTCGTCGTTGAGCCACGTCGTGCGGACGCCGATCGACTCCAACACCTCGAGGAGCCGGTTGACCTCCTCGATACGGGCGACCTTGCGCAGGACCGTCGTGCCGGCGTTCAGCAACGAGGCGCACAACAGCGCGACACCCGCGTTCTTGCTGGACTTGACGTCGATCGACCCCGACAGCGTCGTGCCGCCTTGCACCCGCAGATGGCTCGGCCCGGAGGCGCCGACGCTGACCAGCTCGGAGTCGAGCACGGTACCGATGCGGGCCAACGTGTCGAGCGTCAGGTTCTGCTGGCCCTTCTCGATGCGGTTGATCGCGCTCTGACTCGTGCTCAGCTCAGCGGCCAGTTCGGACTGCGTCAAACCCCGATGCTGCCGGGCATCGCGGATCAGCGTGCCGATACGGGCCAGGTAGGTGTCGGACTCTGGCAGCTCGAGATCGGTCATGCACCCACGGTATCTCATATATGAGATAAGCCAAGGCATCACGGTCGCCGGTCAACACGCCGGGCTCGGTCGCCTGCCCGCTCCTTCGTCGCTGGCGACCAGAACACGACCACCGGTCGCCAGCGCAGAGGCCGGTCACGGCCGAAGCGCGGGGAGGCGCCGGTGACCTATTCGACGACCGTGCTGTCACGCTGCCCGAGCAGCCGGGCATCCTGAGCTCCGCCCAGCTCGGCGACGCGGGCCCAATACATCGGATAGGCCAGTTCGGAGATCGTCAGATCGTGTATGGGGAACACGACGCGTGGGCGCACCCGCTGGACGAACTCGACCGTCTCGCTGACCTTGGTCCACGGGGCACCGAGGGGGAGGGCGAGCACGTCGACATCGTCCGGGGAGTACTCGTAGGTGTCGCCGGGATGGAACAGGGTCGTGCCGTCGGCCGACGTCACCGTGACGCCGACGTTGGCGATGCGCGGGATCTCCGGGACGATCACAGCGTGTCGGGCTCCGACGCCGCGCACCACGAGATCGCCTACCGCGGTCTCCAGCCCGTCGGCATTGGCCGTCCACGTACCGAAGGTCACCAGCCCGGCCGTCTCGGGATCGCACAGCAGCACCGCGTCGGGATTGGCCGCCACGAGCGCCTGCACCCGCTCCTGGTCCAGGTGATCGGCATGCTGATGAGTCACCACGATCGCAGACAGATCGGTCAGCGCGAACGTCTCGTCGGGACTGAACCCGCCGGGGTCGATCAGCAGACGGGTCGTATCGGTCTCGACGAGCAGCGCGGCATGTCCGAAGCGGGTGATCTTCACAGCGTCCATCATGCTCCTCGACGGTTCGCTGCCGTGTCATCATGGTCATCCCCGCCGCGATTGGAGGCCAGAGTGGAATCGCCACCCGCCATCTCTGTCGAGCGCCCGCATCAGATGACACGTCGTCGGGTCACGTACGGCGTGGCCGCCTTGTTCTGTGGTGGATTCGGCGCGGTCCAAATGATCGACGCGGCTTCGTTGATCCTCGGCGGGTCGACGGTGACCCGGCTCGGCGGCTCGGCCATCGCATCGGCGACGATGACCTTCGGCGCTGGCATTCTGGCGATGATCGCTGCCGTGCTGTGGCTCATCACCGCTGTACACCCGCCCCGGCACCTCGCGCGCTGGGCCTGGCTGGCGCTCGGCGCCGCCGTGCTGCTGACTCTGATCCGCTTCAATGTCATGGACTCCGTCTGAGGCAGGGCGAACCGACGTGTGCATGTCCCGGTCGGCACGCTCAAACTTGTTTTTCAACCAAGTGCGACGTCCAGGTCTTGTTCGCCGACCGTGACGATGCCTGCGAACCACGCTGAACCACATCTGCACAGAACCTTCACACGTCGCGCACCCTTTCGGGCCGTGAGCGCTCCTAGTCTCGGGGCATGGAGCAACGCACAGCGGGCCGGCCTCGGGTCCTGGTGGTCGAGGACGAGCCGATCATCGCCGATGCCGTGGCGGCACGGCTGACGGCCGAGGGCTTCGACACCGTCACCGTGTACGACGGGCCGTCCGCGTTGACCCAGGCGGCCGAGACCCACCCGGATCTCGTGGTGCTCGATGTGATGCTGCCGGGACTCGACGGCATCGAGGTGTGCCGGCGGCTCCAGGCCGAGCGGCCCGTACCCGTCCTCATGCTCACCGCCCGCGACGACGAGAGCGATGTACTGGTCGGGCTGGGCATCGGGGCCGACGACTACATGACGAAGCCGTTCTCGATGCGCGAACTCGTGGCGCGCATCCGGGCGCTGCTGCGGCGCGTCGAACGCGCCGCGGAGCTCCAGGCAGGGCCGTCGCCGGACCAGTTGGTGCTCGGCGACCTGCACGTCGACCTCGCGGGCCGCCGGGTCCTGCTCGACGACACCGAAGTGCATCTGACGCCGACCGAGTTCGACCTGCTGGCATGCCTCGGCGCACGCGCAGGCACCGTCCTGTCACGCGAGGAGCTCCTGCACGAGGTGTGGGGCTGGGCCGAAGCCTCGGGCACTCGCACGGTCGACAGCCATCTGAAGTCCCTGCGCCGCAAACTCGGCAACGACCGCTTCCGCACGGTCCACGGCGTCGGCTACGCGATGGAGACCGACGCATGACACCCGACCTGAGACCCCTCGACCCCGTGCGGTCGATCAAGACCAAGCTCGGCGCCCTGGTCGCGGTCACCGTGGCCGTGGCGAGCCTGCTGGCCACGCTCGCGACCCGAGCGGGCGCCTCGCCCTGGCTCGTCGTCCCCGCGGCGGTCGCCGCCGGACTCGTGATCACCCAGGCCCTGGCCCGCGGCATGACCTCACCCCTGCGGGACATGACCGCCGCCGCCGGAAAGATGGCCGCCGGCGACTACAGCCACCGGGTGCACACTCACTCGCGCGACGAGGTCGGCGAGCTCGCTGAGGCGTTCAACCGCATGGCGGCCACGCTCGAGGCGGTCGACCAGCAACGCCGCGATCTGGTCGCCAACGTCTCGCACGAACTGCGCACGCCCATCACGGCTCTGCAGGCGACGCTGGAGAACCTCGCCGACGGCGTGATCAGTCCCGGTCCCGACACGCTGCGGACCGCCCTGACCCAGACCGAACGGCTCGGCCGGCTCGTGTCCGTCCTGCTCGACCTGTCGCGGGTCGAGGAGGGCATCGCGCCCTTCACGATCGATCAGGTCGACGTCTTGGATCTGCTCGACGGGGCTGTGGCCCAGGCCGAGGTGTCCGGTCTGGAGTACGTCGTCGACGCCGACCAGGATCTCGTCGTGCCCGGCGACGCCGAACGTCTCCACCAACTGCTCGCGAACCTGCTCGACAACGCCGCCCGGCACAGTCCGGCCGGCGGTCGCATCACGGTGACGGCGCGGCGCGACGGCGATGCCGTCACGATCACGGTCGCGGACCAGGGCCCCGGCATCCCGGAGGCCGACCGCGATCGCGTCTTCGAACGTTTCGTCACCAGTTCGGCCCACACCAGCGGCACCGGGCTCGGACTGGCAATCGCGCGGTGGGTCGCACAGCTGCACCGCGGATCCATCGCCGTCGTCGACGCCGAAGGGACGGGCGCGACCATCGCCGTGTCCCTTCCCGTCGACCTCGATCAGGCTCGACCGAAGAAGGAGACCGTCATGAGCACTCCCTGGACCCCGCCCGCACCACCGGTCGGCCCACCCACGTCACCCGGCGCGGAGCTCGAGCACTGGTGGCCCGACGTCGAGCGCGGGCGGCCCGCTCTGGTCGCGATCACCGCCGGCGTCGGCCTGGTCGCCGCACTGATCCTCCCGTCGTACGACCTGGGCCTCGGCTGGGCCTTGACCTGGGCCGCCGTCTGCGCCGTCGTCGCGCTCGCCGGGGGACTGCACGGCCGTGACCGGCTCGGCTGGACCGACCTCGGCCTGGCGTTCTGCCTGATCGCGATGCTCGCGGTCCGCGATGCCGAGTGGGTGACGGTGCTGTGCCTGCTCGGCGCCCTGGCGGTCACCGCCGTGAGCTCGACCCGGGCCCGGACCGTGATCGGGACGGCGCTGACCTTCGCGGCGGTGCCGCTCGCCGGAGTACGCGGTCTGCCGTGGCTGGGCCGTTCGATCCTGGTCGCCCGCGGCTCGACCCGCTGGCTGCCGTGGGTCCGCACGATCGCGCTCAGCATCGTGCTGCTGGTCGTCTTCGGTGCCTTGTTCGCGGCCGCCGACGCGGTGTTCGCCGACTGGGTTGATTCACTGACGCCCGACGTGTCGCTACCCGAGCTGCCCGGCCGCCTGCTGCTCGGGGTGTTCATCGCCGGCGGCACGCTCGCCGCGGCGTACGTGACCCTCAGCCGTCCGCGGGTCGACGAGATCCGTCCGACGTCGCGTCCGGACCGCGGCCGGTTCGAGTGGCTGGTCCCGCTCCTGGTGGTCGATGCCGTGTTCGCCGTGTTCCTGGTCGCCCAGGCGACCGTACTGTTCGGCGGACACGACTACCTGCGCCGCACGACGGGGCTGACCTATGCCGAGTACGTCCACCAGGGCTTCGGCGAACTGACCGTCGCGACCGCCCTCACGCTGACGGTGCTCGGGTGGGTCGCGAGTCGCTCGCGACCCGGACGCGACCGCACCCTGGCCGCCGGTGCGCTCGGCGTCATGACGCTGGTCGTCGTCGCCTCGGCCCTGCATCGCATGGCGGTCTACATGGACGCCTACGGATTCACCCGGCTTCGCCTCCTGGTCTCGGTGTTCGAAGGCTGGCTCGGCGCGGTCCTGATCGTGGTGCTCGTCGCCGGTGTCGTCGGGAGCAGGCAGGTCGTGCCGGTGGCGGTGCGCCTGGGCGCAGCGGCATTGCTCGCGCTGGCTCTGGCCAATCCCGATGCGTGGATCGCCGATCACAATCTCTCGCGCGACACGAGCGTGACGCCGATCGACTACCGCTACCTCGGCGAGCTGTCGTCCGACGCCTATCCCGTCATCGCGAAACTGCCGGACCCGGAGTTCGCCTGCGTCACCTCGGCCTCAGGCACGGCGGTCGAGCATGACGACTGGCTGGGCTGGAACCTGGGCCGGTCACGCGCCGCGGACCTCCAACGCGAGCGCCCGCCCGCGCCCGACGGCATCGCGTGTCAGGCGGACAGGTGAGCGATCTCGGGCTCGTCGGCGCCGAAGTAGCGATGCATGATCCGGTCGCGGTTCCGCCGGGCCGACCACTGCAGGTAACGCTCGCCCGGGGGAGTCAGGCCGATCACCCAGTACTTGACCACGTTCTTCGCGACCGTGGCGGGAACCGTCCAGGGCAGGCGTGACGGCAGGTTCAGGTCACGCAGCCCCTGTCGTCCCAGGAACAGCCGCAGCATGCTCAGCAGCCGTTCGCGGGTGTACAACGCCTGGAGCCCGGTCAACGGGCCCTCGTAGTGCAGCTTGGCCTGGGCCTCGAGGATGCTGTTCGCCAGCTCGCCGCCCGCGGGCGTGACATCGTCCTGGGCGAGCAGGATGTGGTAGTTCAGGCGATGCCGCTCACGCTCGGTGTCGACCAGCCAGTCGTCCTCGACACCGATCAACCAGCCGATGTACTTCCACAGGTGCATGACCGCACGCGACTCGGCGCCGGTGATGCGCACGCCGAGAGCGCGGGCACCGACCAGCAGGGCGCCGTCGAACAGCCCCAGCGTCGCGGCCTGGTCGCTCGCGTTGATCGGCAGGCCCCAATAGGCCGAATCCCAGAGATCGCCCTGGCGGAACCGGTGGTTGACCAGGGCGTGCATCAGTCGCACGTGCACCGTGAGCTTCCATCCGTCGCCATCGCGCAGCATCGCGTCGTGATCCGATACGGCGATGCCCCACTTCTGGGTCTCGCCGAGCCGCCGCTGCGTGGTGTCGCCCGCGAGGCCGCCTGTCGCGACCAGCAGGTCGGTCGGGCCACCGAAGCGATAGCCGCCGATCAGGGCGAGCTGGAGCAGGACATCGGAGGCATTGCGGCCCAGCCGCCGATAGACCCGAGCGCCCTCGTTGACCAGATCCATGTCGACCCAGTCGGGCGTGGCCTCCAGATGCTCGAAGAACGCGCGCAGCGCCGGGGGAGCGTCGGGGACGGCCGTCAGCCCGCCGGCGAGCGCGCGGTGGAACTGCTGCATCGTGACGCGGTCGTCACCCTTCGATCGCATCGCGACGGCGAGCTGCTCACCGAGCTCGTCGCACTCCATGAACCGGTGGCCGATCAGGTCCACGAGCTCCTCGTCGACCTCGCCGACGCGACCGACGATCTTCAGGACCTTGCCGATCGCGGCAGCGCGCTGCTCGCCTCGACGGAAACGACCAGGGGTATCGACTGCTTGAACGGTCATGCCCGCATGGTGACACGAGTATTTACTCGCATACCATTCGCGTCATGAGCGGCTCTCTGCGCAAGGCGCCCCAGCAGGAACGATCCCGGCAGATGGTGGAGCGAATCGTCGATGCCGGGATGCGGGTGCTGGCCGACCAGGGCTACGAACGCACCACGACCAATCGCGTCGCCGACGAGGCCGGCATCAGCCCGGGCTCGCTGTACCAGTACTTCCCGAACAAGGCCGCCGTCCTCGACGCCGTGATCGACCGGTATTCGCGGGACTTCTCCGAACAGCTGGCCGCTCTGGTGCTTCCGCCCGTCGGGCCCGATCCCGCAGCAACGGTCCGCGCCACGTTCGACGGCCTGATGGACGTCCTCGAGGCCAATCGGGAGTACGTGCGACTGATCGCCGAACAGCTGCCGCGCTCCCAGACGGGGGAGCGGACCGGACAGGTGGAGCGCCGCATCCGTGACCTGGTCGGCGCCTATCTGGTGTTCGCACCGTCGCGCGAGCGCATCGAGCCGAGCGCATCGGCGTGGATCCTGGTGCGCATGGTGGAGCACCTGGCGGTGCAGTTCGTCCTGGAATCGCCGAGTATTCCTCGCGACCAGCTGGTCGACGAGCTGGTCCGCATGACCATGGCGCACCTGGGCCCCGGCCGGCACTAGGCGACCCGAATGCGAGTCGTCAGGGCTCGGCCAGCACCTTGACCAGCGCCAGATGCAACGACACCAGCGACGGCCAGCCTTCCTCGGCCATCTCGTGGGCGTTGAGCACCGCGTGCGCCAGCGACCACTCACGGGCGTCGTCCAGGTCCATCCCGGCCGCGTCGGCCACGATCTCGAGCCGGTGACGCACCTGCCATTGGAAGGTGGAGCCGGTGCCGTACTCGTCGACGCGGTTGCGCAACGCCGGATAGACGTCGAACCCCGCAGGACCGGCGACCGGCTTGGGATCGATCGCGAGCCACGGCTCCCGATCCGCGGCCAGGACGTTCTGGAAGTGCAGATCCAGGTGCAGCAGGCGCGGCTCGAACGACTTGTGATCGTAGATCTCGAGCGCCCGATCGACCCATCGTCGAGGGACGGTGCGCGGACGAGACCGCAGGGGAGCGATCCAGTCGGCGACCACGTCACCGAACTCCGGCACGGTCGGCGGCGGGTCGACGTGGAGCCGGCCCAGCAGCGACCCGATCACGCCGCATGCGTCATCGATCTCGACCGACTCCAGGTCGACGCCCACGCGCAGCGCCTCGAGGAGCAGCGCGTGATCCGGTGGGTAGGCCGCGACCAGGCGCACCGCTCCACGTCCGTCCCAGTGCCGCAACCCCACATGCTCGACCTCCGCCTCGCGGTGCGGCCAGCTGACCTTCAGCACGAGGGGCACATCGTCACGCATCACGGGAAGCACCAGGGCGTTGTGCCCGTTCATCGCCGCGCCCGAGACCTCGAGATCCCATCGCGACAGGCGTTCGGCGACGATCACCGGCAGTCCGCGCAGCCAGGCGGCACCGTCGGGACCGGTGTCGGGAGCCCGGTTCTGCATGCGCCGCACCAGGTCTGACGGAATGGCTTGCGCATCGAAGGTCGACGTCACGGAGTCATCCTTCCTTGTGACACGATGACGATCGAAACAGCCTGACGACATCTGCCATCCAAGGGGGAGACCGCATGCGCGCGGCGAAGACCAGGACACTCGACACCGACTCCACGCCCGACGCCGCCTTCGCCGCGGTTCGCGCCGTGGTCGACGGCGGCAAGTACGAACTCCTCGGCGATAACACGGAGACCCATCGCATCGCGTTCCTGAGCGGCAAGACCGCGATCTCATGGGGTCAGGAGTACGCCGTCGAGGTCACGCCACGCGGCGACGGAGCCACCGTCACGGTCCTCTGCGGCAGTCACGACGACGCTCCCAAGGCATTGCTCGACGGCTGGAAGGGCGGCAAGGCCGCCGACAAGTTCCTCGCCCAGGTTCAGCAGCAGCTCCAGGGATAGACACGCCGCATCCTCTCTTGTGCTTCGAACATACGTTCGATAGAGTGGGGGGCATGTCCACCCGCTCCGCGCTCGAAGTCGCCGCTCAGGCATGCGCGCGAGCCGAGCACGCGAAGTGGGCAGCGATCGTCGAAGAGCGCGAGGCTCAGATCGCGCGCATCGCGGTCGACGAGTCGCCGATGTACCGGCGCATGGCGGTCAACGCGGTAGCGCTCGACATCGCGCAGCGATTGCGAGTCAGCGAGCAACAGGTGTGGCGCATCATCGAGCAGGGCACCCGACTACGCGACCGCACACCGCAGACCTGGATCGCGTTCGCGATGGGCCTGATCGACGCGCGCAAGGCCTCGGTCGTCGCGGGTGCCATCGAGCGAGCCGAACAGCCCGAGACCGTTACGGCGATCGATCAGGCAGTGGTGTCCTATGCCACGAACCACACCCCGGCCGAACTGCGCCGGTGGCTCGACAAGCTGATCGACCGGCTCGAGCCGCTCGAACTCGATGATGCCGAAGCAGCGCGTGCCACCCGGCGCGTGACGATCGACCATCGCCACGACGGCATGAGCGAGATCAATGCGATCGTGCCGTCCACGGCTGCCGTGGCCATCGGCAAGCGCCTGCGCAAAGCCGCCCGGCAGCTCGACGACGACCGCACCCAGCCCCAGAAGCAAGCCGACCTGCTCTGCTCGTGGCTCACCAACGCCACCGGCACCGACTGCGACATCCGGGCCGAGATCGCCGTGGTCGTCGAGGCCGCTGCTCTGGCCGGCGTCACCGACACCACCGCCACCATCGATGACGAGGCGGTCATGCCGGTCTCCTGGATCTTCGCGATCGCCGAGGCCGAGTCGACCCTCTGGACCCGGTTGCTGACCGACCCGCGTGGCCAGGTCCTCGACGTCACCCATCTCGGCTACCAGCCACCCGAAGCACTCCGCAAGGCCGTCGCCTGGCGCGATATGCGATGTCGGGTCTCCGGTTGCGAACGTCCAGCAGAGTCCACCGACCTCGACCACATCGAGCCGTACCAACGCGGCGGACCCACCAACGGTCCGAACCTGTGGTGCCTGTGCCGAAAACACCACGGCATGAAAGGGCACGGACTCTTGCCCGCGAGTGCGTACGCACCACCCGAGATTCATCTGGTGCGATTGCCCAGCACGCCGCTGCGCATCGACTACGTACCTGCTGCCTGAATCTCTTAGGCTGCCTGCGTGCCTGCTGCCATCTCACGCCGTCTCGTCCCGATGATCGCGCGCGACCCGGGGGAGGAACACCGAGCCGCCAGTCCGCTCGAGCTGTTCTTCGATCTGGTGTTCGTGATCGCCGTGAGCATCGCCGCCGGCGAGTTGCACCACGCGCTCACCGAAGGTCACGTGGCCGACGGCATCGTCTCGTACCTGATGGTCTTCTTTGCCATCTGGTGGGCCTGGATGAACTTCACCTGGTTCGCCACGTCGTTCGACACCGACGACTGGCTGTACCGGATCCTGACCTTCGTGCAGATGGCCGGTGTGCTGGTCGTGGCAGCCGGCATCCACGATGCGTTCGGCGACCACGAGTTCGGACTGGTCGTCGTCGGCTACGTCATGATGCGGATCGCGCTGGTCGCCCAGTGGTTGCGCGCCTCCCATCGTGCAGGGGAGCGGCGTCGAACCACCCTGATCTACGCCGGTGGCGTCGCGTTCCTCCAGGTGCTGTGGGTCGGCTTTCTGTGGGTCCCGGAGGATCTCGGCCTCGCCGTCTTCATCGTGCTGGTGATCGCCGAAGTCGCCGTGCCGGTCGTCGCCGAGCGCCAGGTCAGCACGCCATGGCATCCGCACCACATCACCGAGCGCTACGGCTGCTTCACCCTGATCCTGCTTGGTGAGAGCCTCCTGGCCTCCTCGAATGCCGTGATCGAGGCCTTCAACGGCGACGAGGCCGGACACGGCTCGCTCATCGTGATCGCGATCCTGGCGTTCACCGTCACCGCCGGGCTGTGGTGGATCTACTTCTGGCCGCCCCACCACGACGCGATCGGCGCGATCGGCCAGACACTCCGGTACGGCTACGGCCACTACGTGGTCTTCGCGGCCGCCGGCGCGTTCTCGGCCGGCGTCGAGGTCGAGATCGACAAGCTCGCCGATCGCAGCCACTTGGGAGACATCGCCGCCTCGTTCACCGTGACGGTTCCGGTCGCGATCTTCATCCTGAGCATCTGGTGGATCGCGCTGCGCGGTTGCCGCGATCGGATCGTCAACGTCGCGGTGCCACTCGGAGCCGTTCTGGTACTCCTGGATCCGGTGATCCCGGTGCCGATCACGCTCACGGCGATCGTGATGGTCGTGATCGTGATCGTCCTGGCGCTGCGGCCGGCACTGAGCAGTTTCGAAGAAGCCGGCGTCGCACCGTCCGTCTAGGCTGAGGCGCATGCCGACCGAGCCGCACGCCGCCGACAGCCACGACCAGATCCGCGTCCGCGGAGCTCGCGAGAACAACCTGAAGGACGTCGATCTCGATCTGCCCAAGCGCCGACTCACGGCGTTCACCGGGGTATCGGGGTCAGGCAAGAGCTCGCTGGTGTTCGCCACGATCGCCGCCGAGTCCCAGCGCATGATCAACGAGACCTACAGCGCGTTCCTGCAAGGCTTCATGCCCTCGTTGTCCCGCCCCGATGTCGACCTGCTCGAAGGGCTGACCACCGCGATCATCGTCGACCAGGAGCGCATGGGCGCCAATCCGCGCTCGACGGTCGGCACCGTCACCGACGCCAATGCCATGCTGCGCATCCTGTTCAGCCGGTTGGGCGACCCGCACGTCGGATCACCGCAGGCGTTCAGCTTCAATGTCGCCTCCATCAGCGGCGCCGGCGCGGTGAAGTTCGAGAAGGGCGGCCAGACCGTCAAGGAACGCCGCGAGTTCTCCATCACCGGCGGCATGTGCCCCCGATGCGAGGGCAGGGGAGCGGTCTCCGACTTCAATCTCGCGGCGCTGTACGACGAGGACAAGTCGATCAACGAGGGCGCCATCACGATCCCCGGCTACAGCATGGACGGCTGGTACGGGCGCATCTTCAACGGCTGCGGATTCTTCGACTGCGACAAGCCCATCAAGAAGTTCAGCAAGTCCGAACTCGACGACCTCCTGTACAAAGAGGCCACCAAGATCAAGGTCGAAGGCATCAACCTGACCTATCTGGGCCTGATCCCGCAGATCCAGAAGTCGATGCTGTCCAAGGACGTCGAGGCGATGCAGCCGCACATCCGGCGGTTCGTCGAGGCAGCCGTGGTGTTCACGACCTGCCCCGACTGCGACGGCACCCGCCTGGCCGACCATGCACGCGCCTCGAAGATCGACGGCGTCTCGATCGCCGACGCCTGCGCGATGCAGATCGACGAACTGGCCGAGTGGGTGCGCAAGCTCGACGAGCCCTCCGTCGCACCGCTGCTCAAGGGGCTGCAGGAGACGCTCGACTCGTTCGTGTCGATCGGTCTGGGTTATCTGAGCCTGGAGCGTTCGTCCGGCTCGCTGTCCGGGGGCGAGGCCCAGCGCACCAAGATGATCCGGCATCTCGGGTCGGCGCTCACCGATGTCACCTATGTGTTCGACGAACCCACCATCGGCCTGCATCCGCACGACATCGCGCGCATGAACGAACTGCTCCTGCAACTGCGCGACAAGGGCAACACGGTGCTGGTGGTCGAGCACAAGCCCGAGACCATCGCGATCGCCGACCGCGTCGTCGACCTGGGTCCCGGCGCGGGCACCGCCGGGGGAGAGCTGGTCTTCGAGGGCACGTTCGACGAGCTGAAGTCCAGCGACACCCTCACCGGTCGTCACCTGGCGTACCGGGCGACGGTGAAGGAGCAGGTGCGCGAGCGCTCAGGAGCCCTCGAGATCCGCGGCGCCGACACGCACAACCTGCAGAACGTCGACGTCGACATCCCGACTGGTGTGCTGTGCGTCGTCACCGGTGTCGCGGGCTCCGGCAAGAGCTCGCTGATCCACGGGTCGCTCGGCGACCGAGACGATGTCGTGGTCGTCGACCAGGGCGCCATCAAGGGCTCGCGCCGCAGCAATCCAGCCACCTACACCGGCCTGCTCGACCCGATCCGCAAGGCGTTCGCCAAGGCCAACGATGTGAAGCCCGCCCTGTTCAGCGCCAATTCCGAGGGCGCGTGCCCGACCTGTAAGGGCGCCGGCGTCGTGTACACCGAGCTCGGGGTCATGGCCACGGTCGCCAGCACGTGCGAGGAGTGCGAGGGGCGGCGCTTCCGCTCCGATGTCCTGGAGCACACATTCGGCGGCAAGAACATCGACGAGGTGCTCGGCATGCCGGTCGCCGAGGCGCTCGAGTTCTTCGCCGACGGCGAGGCCAAGATCGCGGCCGCGCACAAGATCCTGGCGCGACTCGCCGACGTCGGACTCGGGTACGTCACGCTCGGACAGCCGTTGACCACCCTGTCCGGCGGAGAGCGCCAGCGGCTCAAGCTGGCGGTGCAGATGGCCTCCGACGGCGGCGTCTACGTACTCGACGAGCCCACCACCGGTCTGCATCTGGCCAATGTCGAGCAGCTGCTCGAGATGCTCGACCGGCTGGTCGATTCAGGCAAGTCGGTCATCGTCATCGAGCATCATCAGGCGGTCATGGCGCACGCCGACTGGATCATCGATCTCGGGCCCGGGGCGGGTCACGACGGCGGGCGGGTGGTGTTCGAGGGCACGCCCGCCGAGCTCGTCGAGCAGCACTCGACCCTCACCGGCCAGCACCTGGCGGAGTACGTGGCCTGAGGGCTCCCACGGCCCACAGGATCAAGGCGCCGCCCAGCCACGCGGGCCAGGGGAGTCGTTCGTCGAGCAGTGCCACGGCGAGCACGGCGGCCGACAGCGGTTCGACGAGCGTGGCCACCGTCGCTGCGGATCCCGGTGTCGTGCGCAGCCCGGCGTAGAGCAGGCCGTAGGCCACTGCCATGGTCGCGACGCCGAGGTACAGCAGCGCCAGCAGCGAGACCGGGTCCGTCGTCCCCACCGGGTCGCGGGTCGCCGCTGCGAGGATGAAGAAGGGGCTGAGTGCGAGCGCGCCCGCCACCGTCGCGCCCGTCGTCAGGGCCAGCGGGTCGACCCGTGAGGCGAGGTGATGGCCCAGCACCGTCGTTGCCGCGTAGGTGGCTCCGGCGGCCACGGCGAGCACGATCCCGAGGACCGGTCGATCCTGTGGCGCCGCACTGCCGCCTCGAGCCACGACGCTGATCAGCACGAGGCCAGTGAGCGCACCAGCCAGTACCGCGGACTCGCGTGCCGTCGGCCGAGTCCGTTCACGCGTGTGCTCCCACGCGGTCGCGAGCACGGGTGCCAGCCCGAGCGCGACGACGGTCGAGACCGTGACGCCGGCCATCAGCACCGACAGGAAGTACAGACCTTGGTACGCCGCGGTGCCCAGACCCGTGAGAACGACCAGACCGGGATGCCGCCGTACCGTCGCCATCACCTGGGAGAAGCGGCCGGCGGCGCACGCGAAGCTGATCAGCGCGACCGCCGCGATCGCCATGCGCCAGGCGCTGACGGTCAGAGCGCCAAGTCCCTCACGATCGTGCAGGAACGTGACGGCCAGCCCGCCGGTGCCCCAGAGCACGCCGGCCAGGCAGACCTGAAGCAGTCCGAGTCGCGCCCTCGTCACGACTGGAATCTAGCCCGCACAGCGGTCCTGGTGGTGCACACTGACCCTGTGCAGTCGATCACGAACCTCTGGGACTTCCTGGTCAAGCGCGGTATCGCGGACCTGACCCGGACGCCGTCGGAGGTCATCGACACAGGCCGCACCCGCGAGGTGCACCGCTACCTCAAGGCGAAAGGCGTGCGCAGCAAGGGCATCCCGGTGCTGCTGGTGCCGCCGTTGGGAGCGCAGGCGTCGTGCTTCGACCTGCGCCGAGGGCTGTCGCTCGCCGAGGACTTCGTCAACCGTGGTCGTCCGACCTATCTGGTCGACTACGGGCCGTTGAAGGGCGAGGATCGCCTGGTCGGCATCGAGCACTTCATCAACGACGTGCTGCCGCCGGCCATCCGCACCGTCTCCGACGACGCCGGTGGGCGCGATGTGCACCTGGTCGGCTGGTGCATGGGTGGCCTGCTGTCGATCGGCACCGTCGCGATCTACGACGACCTGCCCGTGCGGTCCATCACGATGGTGGCCAGTCCGTTCGACCTGTCGAAGCAGCCGCTGCTCAGGCCCGTGCAGGCGGTGGCCAAGGTGACCCGCGGCCGGCTGATCGGAAGCGCCCTGAAGGCGGCCGGATCGGTGCCCGCGCCGCTGGTCAGCGTCGGTTTCAAGGCGACGGCGCTGCCGACCTACCTCAAGAAGCCACGCACGCTGTGGACCCGGCGCGAGGATCGCGAGTTCCTCGGTCAGGTGCAGGCCGTCGACCACATCATGAACAACATGCTGGCGTACCCGGGACGGGCGACCTTGCAGGTCTATCAGCGCATGGCGCTGCGCAACGAGGTCGCCACCGGCAAGATCCAGGGGCCGACCCACCTGATCGACCTGGACCACGTGACGGTGCCGGTCATGAACATCGCGGGCCGCACCGATGCGCTCGTGCCACCCGCGGCAGCCCACCATGTCGGATCGTTGCTGCCGAACTCGCCCGACGTGCGGCTGCCGCTCGCGCCTGGGGGACACCTGGGCGTCCTGACCGGGACCAAGGCGCCCGAGACCACGTGGGCCGAGATCCACGCGTTCCTGGCCAGTCACGATCGCCGTCGGGCTAGATCGTCGACAGCCTGAACTCGTTGCCGTCCGGATCGGCCAGCGTCATCCAAGGGGAGTGGCCCGTGTCGAGAGCAGTGGCCCCCAGGTCGAGCAGTCGCTCCAGTTCGTCCTGGGCACCGACCAGATCCAGCCAGACCCGATTCGGACCGAGCTTGGGGTCCAGCGGGGGACCGCCCCAAGCGATCTTCGAGCCGCCGGCAGGGGACTGGATCGCGGTCTCCTCGTCCTGATCCCACACGAGCGGCCAATCGAGCGCGCCGGCCCAGAAGTAGCCGACCGCCTGAGAGCCGTCACACGAGAGTGCACCGATCGCCGCGGTGCCGGCGAGGAAGTTGTTGCCCGGCTCGATGACGCACAGTTCGTTGCCCTCCGGATCGGCGAGCACGATATGGCCTTCCTCAGGACGCTGGCCGATATCGATGTGGCGGCCGCCGAGTGCGAGCGCGCGTTCCACGATCGCCTGCTGGTCGTCCTCCGAGGTGCTGGTCAGGTCGAAGTGGATCTTGTTCGGGCCCCACTTGGGCTCCTGAGTCGGCCAGAACCGGATCCGGAAGTCCGGATCGGCGCCAGCGGCCAACTCGGGCACATCACGGTCATCACGATCGCGCTCCAGCACGCCCGCCCAGAAGCTCGCCAGGCGATCGGGGTCGTGTGCCGCGAACGCGACCGCATCGATTCGAGACATCTGCCGATCCTATGTCGAGAACGATGCGTCGGTTCCGTCCCAGGGATGAAGACGGCGAGAATGGCCGTCTCGGACCGAGGAGAAACATCATGGCCAAGTACCTGTTGCTCAAGCACTACCGCGGCGACCACGAGATCGCTCCCGGCGGCCTCGTCCCGATGGATCAGTGGACCCCCGACGAGATCGAGGCACATATCGCATTCATGGGCCGGGTCGCCGACGATCTGCGGCAGCGCGGTGAGTTCGTCGACGCGCAGGCGTTGTCGCCGGAGGGCACGTTCGTCCGCTACGGCGGCGAAGGCGAACAGCCTGTCACCGACGGGCCGTTCGCGGAGACCAAGGACCTCATCGCGGGCTGGATGGTGATCGACGTCGATTCGCAGGAGCGTGCCTACGAGGCCGCCGCCTATCTGTCGTCGGCGCCCGGGCCCGGGGGAGAGCCGATCAAGGAGTGGATCGAGGTGCGCCCGTTCATGGGCGATCACCATCTGGTCACCGAATGACGGACCTGCTCCGGGACCTGACACCCCAGGTCCTCGGTGTCCTCGTCCGCCGCGGAACCGATTTCGCGGCGGCCGAGGACGCCGTGCAGGAGGCGTTGATCGAGGCGGTCCGCCGCTGGCCCGAGGCGCAGCCGAATGATCCCAAGGCGTGGCTGATCCGCGTCGCACAGCACAAGCTCATCGACGAACAGCGTTCCGAGGCCGCGCGGCGACGTCGCGAGGAACGCGTGCACCAGGAGCCTGGCGCCGGGCCGACCGAGCAGTCCGACGACACGCTGTTGTTGCTCAGCCGATGCTGTCATCCGGCCCTGAGTCCAGCCTCTGCGGTCGCGCTGACGCTGCGCGCCGTCGGGGGACTGACCACCGCGCAGATCGCCCGGGCCTTCCTGGTCCCCGAAGCGACCATGGCGCAGCGGATCTCCCGGGCCAAGCGCACGGTGACCGACGCGCGGTTCGACGCGCCGGGTGACATCCGCGCCGTCCTGCGCGTGCTGTACCTGATCTTCAACGAGGGCTTCACCGGAGAGATCGACCTCGCGCTCGAGGCGATCCGTCTGACCCGGCAGCTAGCCACGGCGATCGGCGATCCGGAGGCAACCGGCCTGTTGGCGCTGATGCTGCTCCACCATGCCCGCCGCACGGCGCGACGCGGCGCCCACGGCGAGATCATCGCCCTGGCGGACCAGGACCGCTCCGCTTGGGATGCCACGATGATCGCCGAGGGCGTCGAGATCCTGCAACGTGCCCTGGCCGCCGATCAGCTCGGCGAGTATCAGGCACAGGCCGCCATCGCCGCGCTGCACGACGACGCGGCCACATCGGCCGAGACGGACTGGCCCCAGATCCTCGAGTGGTACGACGAGCTCATGACCCTGTCGTCCAGTCCGGTCGTGGCGCTCAACCGGGCTGTCGCCGTCGGCGAGGTCGACGGACCGCCGGCGGGCCTGCGAGCGCTGCAGGACATTCCTGACGATCTGCCGCGCTGGAACGCCGTGGCGGCCTATCTGCACGAACGTGCCGGCGATCTGGCCGACGCGGCGCGTCTGTACGCCGCAGCGGCGCACCAGGCGACCAACGAGGCCGAACGGATTCACCTGACCAAACAGGCCGCTCGCCTCAACTCGATGCACCACCGATAATGCACATTATGTCAACTAATGAGCGAACAGGCCGATTAGACTCCTCCCCGTGGCCGATCACGACGACGCGCTGCACCGAGCGGCTCGCTATCGAGCCGGGATCGACGATGCGCACGACACCGAGGATGTCGAGACGGGCGCAGGCCCACGCAGTCGACGATCCGAAGATCAGGCGCTGTGGGTCGATCAGCAGGTGCGCGAGGCGATGGCACGCGGAGAGTTCGACGATCTCCCCTACGCCGGCAAGCCGCTTCCGCACATCGACACCGCACGCCGCCCCGACTGGTGGCTCGAACAGCTGTTCGAGCGCGAGCGCATCTCCGGCGTGCTTCCCGAGGCCCTGCAGCTCCGCAAGGACGATGCGCTGCTCGACGACGAGCTGGACCGGATCGCAGTCGAGACCGAGGTCCGGAACCGACTCGAGGACTTCAACGCCAGAATCGTGGCGGCGCGCCGCCAACTACAAGGCGGTCCCCCGGTCATCACTCCCCTGCGCGACATCGACGCCGAGACCGCTGCGTGGCGCGACCGCCGCCGCATGCTCGGCGCGAGTCCACGATCCGCCGACCTCGCACCGCGTCCGCCGCGGAGACGCTGGTGGCGTCGAGGTCCGCGTCGTTGAATCTCGGGGCCGATTTCATCACATCGCGTCCATATTCTGAGACCATGGCCCATCTGGTGGACGACGTGCCAATCTTGTACCCGTAGACATGCCCCCACGAGGAGTTCCCATGAGCGAGCAGTGGTCGTTCGAGACCAAGCAGATCCACGCCGGCCAGCAGCCCGATCCGACGACCGGTGCCATCGCGACCCCGATCTACGCGACGACGGCCTATCAGTTCCGCGACACCCAGCACGCCGCCGATCTGTTCAGCCTCGCCGAGCCGGGCAATATCTACACCCGCATCATGAACCCGACGCAGGACGTCGCCGAGCAGCGCATCGCCGCTCTCGAGGGCGGCGTCGGCGCACTCCTCGTCGCATCGGGCCAGGCCGCCACGACCGGCGCGCTGACCAATGTCGCCGAGGCCGGCGATCACATCGTGGCGTCCTCCAGCCTCTACGGCGGCACGGACTCGCTGCTGCGCCACACGTTCCGCAAGCTCGGCATCGAGGTCACGTTCGTGGCCGAGCCGAACGACCCGCAGCAGTGGCGCGACGCCTCGAAGGAGAACACCAAGGCGTTCTTCGGCGAGACGGTCGGCAACCCGCGCGGCGACGTGCTCGACATCGAGGCCGTCTCGGCCGTCGCCCGCGAGGTCGGCGTCCCCCTGATCGTCGACAACACGATCGCCACGCCGTACCTGATCAATCCCCTCGCCCTCGGTGCCAACACGGTCGTCCACTCGGCCACCAAGTACCTGAGCGGCCACGGCACCGTGATCGCGGGTGTCGTCGTCGATGCGGGCACGTTCGACTACGGCGCCTATGGCGACAAGTTCCCCGGGTTCAACACGCCCGACGAGAGCTACCACGGCCTGGTCTACAGCGAGGCGCTCGGCCCGGCGGCCTACATTGCCAAGCTCCGCGTGCAGTACCTGCGCAACGTCGGCCCCGCGATCAGCCCGTTCAACGCGTTCCTGCTGCTCCAGGGCCTGGAGACGCTCAGCCTGCGCGTCGGCCGTCACAACGAGAACGCCCTCGCCGTCGCCCAGTGGCTCGAGGCGCGTTCCGACGTCGACTCGGTCAACTACCCCGGCCTGGAGTCCAGCCCGTACAACGGCCTGGCGAAGAAGTACCTGCGCAACGGCGCCACCGCCGTCCTGACGTTCGAGCTGCCGGGCGGCGTCGACTCCGGCCGTCGCTTCATCGACGCCCTCGAACTGCATGCGCACGTCGCCAACCTGGGCGACGTCCGCTCGCTGGCGATCCACCCCGCCTCGACCACGCACAGCCAGCTCACCGCCGAGGAGCAGCTGGGTGCGGGCGTGACCCCGGGCCTGGTGCGCCTGGCGGTCGGCATCGAGGGCATCGACGACATCCTCGCCGATCTCGAGGTCGGGCTGGCCGCAGCCAAATAAGAGACAGGCAAGTGAGACCACGCGGGACCTTTCAGGATCTCCCTCTCGTCACCGGTGGGTGGCGGGAGGGAGATCCTGTCGGCTCACGGCATTTCGCCGATCTGGGCGAGCTGACGCTCGACAGCGGCGCCGTGCTGCCGTCGCTTCGCGTCGCGTACGAGACGTGGGGCGAACCCCGAGGTGACAACGCGGTCCTGATCCTGCATGCCCTGACGGGCGATTCCCACGTCCATGGTCCCGCGGGTCCGGGTCATCCCACGGGTGGCTGGTGGGAGGACGCGGTCGGCCCCGGTCTCCCGATCGACACCGAGCGCTTCTTCGTGGTCGCCGCGAACATCCTCGGTGGCTGCCAGGGCACGACCGGCCCCCTCTCCCCTGCCCCGGACGGCGATCCGTGGGGCGCCCGGTTCCCCGACATCACCGTGCGCGACCAGGTGCGCGCCGAGGCCGCACTCGCCGATCATCTCGGCATCGATGTGTGGCACACCGTCGTCGGCGGCTCCGCCGGCGGCATGCGGGCGCTGGAGTGGGCAGTCGAGCACCCCGATCGCGTACAGCGGCTCTTCCTGCTGGCGTCCTCGGCGCAGGCCTCGGCCGAGCAGATCGCGCTCTCGACCGTTCAGCAGGCTGCGATCGTCGCCGGCGGACCGGTCGCCGGGCTCGACGTGGCGCGCCGCATCGCCCACATCGCCTATCGCAGCGAGCCGGAGCTCGACGAGCGCTTCGGCCGCGAGGAGCAGGACGACGGCCGATTCGCCGTGGAGTCCTATCTGGAGCATCATGGCGCGAAGCTGGCCAGGCGCTTCGACCCCGACTCGTATCTGGTGCTGACCCGTGCGATGGACACTCATGACATCGGGCGGGATCGTGGCGGTGTCGCGGCCGCGCTCGCCCAGGTCACCGCACGCACCGTCGTGGCCGGCATCGATTCGGACCGACTCTACCCGCTGCACCAGCAACAGGAGCTCGCCGAGGGCATCCCCGGATGCGACGGCGTCGACGTCGTCCGCTCGGTCTACGGCCACGACGGCTTCCTGATCGAGTTCGACCAGGTCGGCGCGCTGGCGCGCAAACTCCTAGAATCCTGAGGGTGCACGACATCGAGCTGACCGGTCGGGTCGACCTGGTCCGCTCCATGTCGCTGTTCCGCCGCGGTCGAGGCGATCCGACCTATCAGGTCGTCGGCGCGGATCACTGGCGCGCCACCCGCCTGTCGACCGGCCCCGTCACGTTCTGCTTCCGCCAGGCGGCTCCCGATCGCGCGGTGGTCGGCGCCTGGGGACCCGGTGCGGAGGAGCTCCTGCAGTCGTTCGCCGGCTGGTTCCCCGACGACGGTTTCGCGGCCGCCCCGCTCCCCCATCCCGTGATCGTCGACGCCCAGCGACGCTTCCCCGGCATGCGCACTCCACGGACGCTGCGGGTGCTCGAGGCCCTGATCGCCGCGATCATCGAGCAGAAGGTCGTCGGTCGCGATGCCTTCGCCGCGTGGCGACGGTTGGTGCGCCGTCACGGCGAGCCGGCTCCCGGCCCCGCCCCCCTCCCCCTCCATGTGCCGCCGACCGCCGAGATCTGGGCCTCATTGCCGGCCTGGGAGTGGCACCAGGCGGGCGTCGATCCCCGCCGCTATCGCACGGCGCAGGCGGCGGCTCGGGTCGGTGACCGGCTCGACGCCATCGCCGCAGGTCAGCGCCTCGAGGCGGTCTATCGCGCCCTGCGCTCGCTGTCCGGTGTGGGCGCCTGGACCGCCGCCGAGGTCGGCGCCCGCGCACTCGGCGATGCGGACGCAGTCTCCTGGGGCGACTTCCACCTCGCGAACACCGTCGGCGTCGGTCTCACGGGGGAACGGGTCACCGACGACGAGGTGCCCGAGCTGCTGGAGCCGTTCCGGCCCTATCGAGGGCGGGTCGTCCGGCTGCTCGAACTCACTCCCCTGGTCCGGCACGAACGCCGCGGCCCGCGTCTGTCGCGCGTCGACCACCGGAGGATCTGATGGACAGCCGCATCCGTGTGCGGGTCAAGCCCGGCAGCCGCAAGGGACCACTCGTCGAGCAACTGACCGGGCAGGACGCCGATCTGCTCGTGTACGTGCGCGAACGCGCGGTCGACGGTCAGGCGAATGCCGCGGTGGAGCGGGTCGTCGCCGATCACCTGGACATCGCCCCGTCACGCGTGCGGATCGTGCGCGGTCACCAGGCGCGCATCAAGACGCTCGAGGTCGACTAGCTCTCGAACGGCGCGGGATCGCCCGCACCGACTCGCACCACGTCGGCGTAGCCGTCACTCAGATCGACGACCGTGGTGGGCTCAGGGATGACCTCGACGCCGGACTCGATGACCGCGTCGATGCGGCCGTCGAGCTCGTCGGCGATCTGCCACGCCTCGGTCATCGCCTCGCTGCTGTCGGGCAGGATCAGCGTGGTCGACAGGATCGGCTCACCCATCGTCGACAGCAGGGCCTGGACGATCGCATGATCCGGGATGCGCACGCCCACCGTCTTCTTCTTCGCCTGCAACAGCCGGCGAGGCACCTCTCGCGTGCCGGGCAGGATGAACGTGTAGGGCCCCGGCGTCGCCGCCTTGACGGCGCGGAACACCGCGTTGTCGACCTGCACGAACTGCCCGAGTTGCGCGAAATCGCGGCACACCAGCGTGAAATGATGCTTGTCGTCGAGACGGCGGATCGACCGGATGCGATCGAGCGCCTCGGCGTTGCCGATCCTGGCCCCCAGCGCGTAGCCGGAGTCGGTCGGATACGCGATCAGGCCACCGTCGTTCAGCACCTCGACGGCTTGGTCGACCGCCCGCTGCTGGGGATTCTCCGGATGGATGTCGATGAACCTCACCATGAGGCCGACCCTAGCTGCTCAGGTGAACAGGCTGACCCCACCCGGCCCGATGAGGAGCGCCAGAACGATCAGCACGATGCCCCACAGGATGTCGCGCTGCAGGATGCGCACGACGCCGATGATGCCGACGATCACGGCCACGACCCACAAGATGGTGTCCCACATGTCAGAGCTCCTCCCTCGGGCGGCCTCGTGCCGCTCCCACGTCACGGTACCCATCAGGCGGCGACTTCACGCGCCCTGAATGTGATGTACCTCACTGTTTTTTGTCCCGCCATCCGGACACCGCTTTCCTGGGCGAAGCGCCCGCCGTGCGCCGACCTACGCTGATCGTCGATCGTCGAGGGAGGAGGCACCATGACGGAGACGTTGAGCTTGGCCGAGCGCCGCGAGCGCCAACTGCGCCATGACGCCGACCGGGCCGCACACCTGGCCGGTCGTGAACAGCGGCTCGCTCCTCGCCGCGATCGCGAGACGTTGAAGGCGCTGGCCGACGCCGCCGAGGCGCGCTTCGACTCCCCCGAGACCACGAGCGAGCAGGTCCTGGCCTGGGTGGCCGAGACCTTCGGATATCGCACCGCGGTCGCCTGCTCGATGGCCGATGCGGTCCTGCCTGCCGTCGTGGCCGAACACCTGCCGTGGGTCGACACCTTGTTCCTCGAGACCGGCTACCACTTCGCCGAGACGATCGGCACCCGCGACGCGGTCGAGTCGCAGATGCAGCTGACGATCGTCGACGTCCGGCCTCGGCAGAGCGTGGCCGAACAGGACGCCGAGTACGGACCGCGACTCTACGAGCGGGATCCGGCCCTGTGCTGCGATCTGCGCAAGGTGCAACCGCTGCACCAGCAGTTGCAGGGCTACGAGGCGTGGATCACCGGCGTGCGTCGCGACGAGGGGCCGACCCGCGCCGACACGCCCTGGGTCACCTGGGACGACAAGAACGGCCTGGTCAAGATCAATCCCCTGGCCGGCTGGACGTTCGACCAGGTGCTGGCCTACGCCGACGGCCACGATGTGATCGTCAACCCGCTGGTCGCCGACGGCTACCCCTCGATCGGCTGCTCGACATGCACCCGCCGCGTCGCGCCGGGCGAGGACCCGCGTGCCGGCCGCTGGGCCGGATTCTCCAAGACCGAGTGCGGCCTGCACAGCTGAGGACCCTAGACATGACCGATCGATACCGCCTGAGCCAGTTGCAATGGCTGGAGTCCGAGGCGATCCACATCATCCGTGAGGTCGTCGCCGAGTTCGAGCGGCCGGCCCTGCTGTTCTCCGGCGGCAAGGACTCGGTCGTCATGCTGCACCTGGCGACCAAGGCGTTCTGGCCGGGCCCGGTGCCGTTCCCGGTGCTGCACGTCGACACGGGCCACAACTTCCCCGAGGTCCTGGCCTATCGCGACGCCACGGTCGAGCGGCTGGGACTGCGACTCGAAGTGGCCTCGGTGCAGGACTACATCGACGACGGCCGCCTGCGCGAACGGGCCGACGGCACCCGCAATCCGCTGCAGACGCAACCTCTGCTCGACGCCATCGGCGATCACCGTTTCGACGCCGTGTTCGGCGGCGGGCGACGCGACGAGGAGAAGGCCCGCGCCAAGGAGCGCGTGTTCAGCCTGCGCGACGAGTTCGGTCAGTGGGATCCGCGCAACCAGCGCCCCGAGCTGTGGAGCCTGTACAACGGCCGGCACCGTCCCGGTGAGCACGTGCGCGTGTTCCCGCTCAGCAACTGGACCGAGCTCGACGTCTGGCAGTACATCGCCCACGAGAAGATCGAGCTCCCGAGCCTGTACTACGCCCACGAGCGCGAGGTCTTCGAGCGCGACGGCATGCTGCTGGCCGTCGGCGAGCACGCCCAGCCCCGCGAGAACGAGACAGTGCAGACCCACCTCGTCCGCTACCGCACGGTCGGCGACATGTCGTGCACGGGCGCGGTCGACAGTGATGCCCTGACCGTCGACGACGTGATCGCCGAGGTGGCCGCGACCCGCGTCACCGAGCGCGGCGCGACGCGGGCCGACGACCGGATGTCGGAGGCCGCCATGGAGGACCGCAAGAAGGAAGGTTACTTCTGATGTCGACCCTGCTGCGGCTGGCCACGGCCGGCTCCGTCGACGACGGCAAGAGCACCCTCGTCGGTCGGCTCCTCTACGACTCCAAGTCGGTGCTGGCCGATCAGTTCGACGCGGTCGAGCGGGTCTCGCGCGATCGGGGCATGGCGCAGGCCGATCTGGCGCTGCTGACCGACGGCCTGCGGTCCGAGCGCGAGCAGGGCATCACGATCGATGTCGCCTACCGCTACTTCGCGACCGCCGACCGGTCGTTCATCCTGGCCGACTGCCCCGGCCACGTGCAGTACACGCGCAACACCGTGACGGGCGCCAGCACGGCCGATGTCGTGGTACTCCTGGTCGACGTCCGCAAGGGCCTGCAGGAGCAGACCCGTCGGCACCTGGCCGTGGCCTCGCTGCTGCGAGTGCCCCATGTCGTCGTCGTGGTCAACAAGATCGACCTGGTCGGCTACGACGAGCAGACCTATGAGGCCGTGTCGCGCGATGTCATCGAGTCGGCCCGTGCACTCGGCCTCTACGACGTCGCCACGATCCCGGTGTCGGCGCTCGAGGGCGACAACGTGGTCGAGCGGTCCGAGCGCACGCCCTGGTACGACGGCCCGAGTCTCCTGGCCTTCCTCGAGCAGCTCTCTCCCGTCGGACAGCCGCATTCGGAGCCGTTGCGGCTTCCCGTGCAGCTCGTGATCCGCCCGCAGAGCTCCGCGGCGCCCGACTTCCGCGACTACCGCGGCTATGCCGGACAGATCGCGTCGGGCCTGGTACGCGTGGGCGATGAGATCACCGTGCTCCCGTCGGGGCGCAACAGTTCGGTCACCGCGATCGACTTCGCCGGCGAGTCGCTGCGCGAGGCGTTCGCGCCGATGTCCGTGACGCTTCGGCTGGCCGATGAGATCGACATCACGCGCGGCGACATGATCGTCACCTCACGCAGCGTTCCACCCGTGACCCAGGACGTCCACGGCACCATCGCCTGGCTGGCCGACCACGAGCTGCGTCCCGGCACGAAGGTCCTGCTCAAGCACGGCACCACCACGGTCCAGGCCGTCGTGCGCACGATCGACGGTCGTCTCGACCTCGATACCGCGACACTCGCGCCGGCTGACACCCTCGGCCTCAACGACATCGGCCACGTGACACTGCGGCTGGCGGCGCCTATCGCCGCCGAGGAGTACCTGCACGCACGCTCCACCGGCGCATTCCTACTGATCGACGCGCAGGACGGCGGCACGCTCGCCGCCGGCATGGTCGGCGATGCCCTGCTCGATACCCGCGCCGAGATCCTCCTCGCCACCAGTCCGTCATGATCGACACGCTGCCGCTGACCCTGCGGGTTCGCGGTCGCCGTGCCGTCGTCGTCGGCGGAGGCACGGTTGCCGCGCGCCGCGCGCTGGCCTGGAGGGCCGCCGGAGCCGAGGTCGTCGTCGTCTCCCCCACCCTCGCCGACACGCTGGCGGCGGCCGCGCACCGCGACGACATCGTCTGGATCGATCGCGTCTACCGCACCGGCGACCTCGACGGCGCTTGGCTCGTGCAGACGGCGACCGGCGACCCCGTCGTGGACGACCGGGTCGCGGCCGATGCCGAGAACGCTCGGATCTGGTGCCTCAAGGGCGGCGATCCGGAACAGTCCTCGGCCTGGTCGCCTGCCGTCGCACGGGTCGACGATGTCACCGTGGCCGTGAGCGGTGGCGGTGACGCCGGCCGCGCCGCCACCTTGCGCGATGCCGTGTCGGCCGCGCTCCAGTCCGGCGATCTGCCGCTGCGACATCGCACCCATCATCCACATGGCTTCGTCGCCCTCGTGGGCGGCGGGCCGGGTGATCCCGATCTGCTGACGGCCCGGGCCCGCCGACTGCTCTCACAGGCCGATGTCGTGGTGTTCGACCGGCTCGCCCCGCAGGCCGTCCTTAGCGAGCTCGACGCCGACGTCGAGCTCATCGATGTCGGGAAGCGACCGGACCGGCACCCCGTGCCGCAGGACGAGATCAACGAGATCCTGGTCGACCGCGCCTCGCGCGGCCTCATCGTGGTCCGGCTCAAGGGCGGCGATCCGTACGTGTTCGGCCGAGGTGGCGAGGAATTGCTGGCCTGCCGTTCGGCCGGTGTCGACGTCGAGGTCGTGCCGGGCGTGACCAGTGCGATCGCGGTCGCGGCGGCCGCTGGCATCCCGGTGACCCATCGTGGCGTCGCGGCCGGGTTCACGGTCGTGACCGGACACGACGAGATCGGCGACGTCCCTCATCGCCGCGACCACACCCTGATCCTGCTGATGGGCGTCGCCCGGCTGGCGCGGACGACCGAACTGCTCGTCGCGGCCGGTCACGATCCCGAGACGCCGGCGGCGATCGTCGAGCGCGGCACCACGCCCGACCAACGGGTCACGATCGCCACGCTCGCCACCCTCGCGGACCAAGCGGCGGCCGTCGGTGTGACTCCACCCGCCATCACCGTCATCGGCGACGTCGTCACAGCGCTGCGCTGACGTCTCCCTATCATGGGCGGATGCGACGGATCGGCGTGATCGGCGGCATGAGCTGGGAATCGACCGCGCTGTACTACGCCGAACTCAACCGGCTGGTGGCGGCTCGTCTCGGCGGGCTGCACTCGGCCGACGTCGTGATCTCGAGTGTCGACTTCGCCCCGGTCGAGCAACTGCAGGCCACCGGCCGCTGGGATGACGCGGGCGCCTTGCTGGCGGCACGAGCCACCGACCTTCAGGCGGCGGGCGCGGAACTGTTGGTGCTGGCCACCAACACGATGCACCTGGTCGCCGATGCGGTGCAGGCCGCCGTCACGATCCCGCTCCTCCACATCGCCGATCCCACCGGTCGCGCGCTGCGAAGCGCAGGACATCGGCGTGTCGGGCTCCTCGCCACCCGATTCACGATGGAACAGGCCTTCTACCGCGACCGCCTCGCCGGCTCCTTCGGCCTGGAGGTGCTGATTCCCGACGCACCCGACCGCGAGACCGTGCACCGGATCATCTACGACGAACTCTGCCGCGGGGTGATCCACGAGTCGTCACGCGAGGAGTACCGCGGCGTGATCGGCCGGCTGGCGGCTCGTGGCGCCGAGGCCGTGATCCTCGGCTGCACCGAGATCACGCTGCTGATCGGTCCGGACGACGTCGCCGTGCCGGTGTTCGACACCACGGCTCTGCACGTCGGCGCCGCGATCGAGGTCGCCCTGACCTAGGCCGTGTCGCTCCCGGTATTCGGGGCCACGGTGCGAAACGATGGAATCGGCCCTGCGCAGTATGAGCGCGCAGGGCCTTAGCCGTCCCGTCCGGATCTGACGACCCACCACAGTCCGACGAACGGCAGCACGAGCGGGACATAGCCGTATCCCGCGCCGAAGTCGGACCAGACGGTCTGATCCGGGAAGAGCTCGCCGTCGACGAGCGACAGGACGCCCACCGTGACCACGCCCAGCAACTCGAATCCGATGGTCCAGATCGCGATCCGGCGCCGATCGGTCGCCAGCGCCCAGGTCGCGACGACGTAGACGACGCCGGCGACCGCCGACAGCGTGTAGGCGACGGGCGCCTCATCGGCCTTCGTGGCCAACTGGAAGATCGACCTGGCCGATGCGGCCAGCGCGAACACTCCGTAGACGGCCACGAGCATGCGGCCGAATCCGTGGCTCGTGGCGGATCGTTCCTCAGACAACGGTTCCCTCCCAGATGCCGTGCAGCCGGGCGCACAGTACGGCGACCGTCAGCATCGCCACGACGACCACACCGGTCCCCCAGCGGCTCTTCTCGGCCACGCCCCAGAGCACCGCGGCCGGCGGAATGATCACCTGGGTCACCAGGTATGACACGAACAGTGTGCCCTGGACGTCGTCGTCGGTGCGGCCCAGAGCGATCGAGCCGCCGATCAGCAGCGCCACCAGAACCAACTCGAGCGCCGCCACTGCGTAGAACAGCGCATTCGAGAACGGCTCGTCGCGGATCAGGTGCCAGGCCGCGAAGGCCGCCACGGCGAGTGCCAGTAGAGCGATGCCCCAGGCGATCGGTTCGGTCACGGACCGAGTCTTCCACGGACGGCCGTCGACGTCCCCACCCACCTGTCTCAGTCCGGGCTCCACCCTCTTTGAACACGTTCAGAACTGTGCTAGCGTCGGTCTCGACAGTTTTGAACACGTTCATTTATCGAATGAGGAGCCTCTCATGGACTGGACCGTCGTCACCTATCTGGCCTACCTGGCGATCGCGGTGCCCCTGACCGTCTGGGTCGGCCGCACCCTGCTGACCCACGGCACCGTGTTCCTGGCCGATGTGTTCGGCGACCGCAACGATCTGGCGCAGGCCGTGAACCGGCTGCTTCTCGTGGGGTTCTACCTGCTCAATCTCGGCTTCGTACTGCTCTACCTGCGGTCCACCAGCACCGTCGATGACCTCGAGGGCTTGATCGAGAGCCTCAGCGTCAAGATCGGTGTCGTGATGCTCGTGGTCGGCACGATCCACCTGGGCAACGTGCTGGTGTTCAACAGCATCCGTCGCAAGCATCTGCTGCCTCGCCCCATGCCGGTGCCGCCGCCCGGTTACTACGCGCCACCCTTCCCCGCTCCCGCACCGCGGCGCTGAGGCTGGGTACCGTGGATGTCGTGCCCGGAGCAGCCAGATCCGCCAAAGCGGAACAGACCCGACGAACCATCGTCGACGCTGCGCTGCGCCTGATCCGCCGCGACGGGTACGACGCCACGACCATGCGCGCCATCGCGGCGGAGGCGGACGTCTCCCTCGGCAGCGCGTACTACTACTTCTCCTCCAAGGAACACCTGGTCCAAGCGTTCTACGACCAGCTCCAGACCGAACATGCGGAGCGCGCGGCGGGTCAGCTCGCCGCCGACAGCACGTTCGCCGGCCGGCTGCGCGGCGTGCTGCTGGCCTGGGTCGACATCGCGACCGATGCGCACGAGTTCGCAGCGCAGTTCTTCAAGAACGCGGCCGATCCTGCCTCGCCCTTGTCGCCGTTCTCCCCCGAGTCGACTCCGGCGCGCGACTCCAGCATCGCCCTCTATCGCGACGTGGTGCGTGGCGCCGATATCAAGCTCTCCGCCGAACTGCGCGACGAACTGCCCGACCTGTTGTGGCTGCTGCAGATGGGGGTCGTCCTGTACTGGGTGCACGACACCTCGGTGGGACAGGCACGAACGCGCCTGCTCGTCGAGCAGATCGTTCCGATCGTCGACAAGCTCGTACGCATGGCGCGACTGCCGGTCGTACGCGGCGTCGTCGAGGACGTCCTTTCGCTCGTGAACTCCTTGCGCCCCGACCCATCCGAGGTCGTACCGGCGCCGAACCAGAGGCGTGATGGAACCCGTGCGGCTGCACGCCGCTGACGACCAGCCCGCTCCCCCGCCCGATGCCTCGGCCCTGCTGACGCGTATCGGACGAGGCGACGATGCCGCCCTCGCCGAGCTGTACGACCTGATGGGATCCGCGGTGCTCGGGCTGGCCCGTCGCATCGTCCGGGATCCGGCCAGGGCCGAGGAGATCACTCAGGAGGTCTTCGTGCAGGCCTGGCAGACGGCCGGTCGCTTCGACCCCGACCGGGGCTCCGGGCGCACCTGGCTGATGACCCTGGCACACCGCCGGGCGGTCGACGTCGTCCGCCACGACCAGGCGGCACGTGATCGCGAGGACCGTTACGACTGGACGACCGGACCCGATCACGATGTCGTGGTCGAGACGGCCACCGTCAGGCTGGAGCAGCAGCAGGTGCGGCGCTGCCTGGAGGGACTGACCGACCTCCAGCGCGAGGCGATCGGACTGGCCTACTACCAGGGCCACACATATCCCGAAGTCGCCGCGAAGCTCGGCGCCAATCTCGCGACGGTCAAGACCCGGATGCGCGACGGACTGATCCGCCTGCGCGACTGCATGGGGGTGGAGGCATGAACGACCTACACGATCTCGTCGCTCCGTACGCGCTCGACGCACTCGAGCCGCTGGAACGCGCACGCTTCGAGGCTCATCTGGAGACCTGCGACGCCTGCCGCGACGAACTCGCCGGCTTCGCCGCCACAGCGGCCCGGCTGGGCGAATCGCTCGCCGAACCCGCTCCCCCCGGTCTGCGCGACCGCATCCTCGCGCAGGCGGCTCGCACGCCGCAGGAACGGCTCGGTCGACGCTCACCGGGCCGTGTCCGGCGGGCGCTGCCCCGCCTCGCCGTCGCGGCCGCCCTCCTGGTCGGCGCGGTCGGCATCGGTGGCTACGCGATCGAGCGCGATCGCGCGGCCCAGCAGCGCGACCAGAACGTCGCGATCAGTCAGGTGCTCGGCGCCGCGGACGCCCAGACGCTGTCGAAGGACTTCGCCAACGGAGGGACGGTCCGCATGGTGATGTCGGCCGACCGCGATGCCGCCGTGGTCGTCGCCCGCGATCTGCCGAGCCCCGGCGACGGCAAGGTCTATCAGGTGTGGACCGTGCGTGGTGCCGAGGCGCGATCAGAGGGCACATTCGCCGCATCGGGCACGATGCTGATGAACGGGGTCACCGATGCCGACGCGCTGGCCGTGACGGTCGAGCCATCGGGCGGTTCGCGGCGCCCGACGACCGACCCGGTCGTCACGATCCGGTTGTAGCGTCGCCTCGCAGGCGGTCGATGACGGTCATGGCGTGGTAGACCACGACAGCTGCCACGCTGCCCAACGCGATACCGGTGAACTGCACGTCGTCGCCGAACGTCAGCGTCAGATTTCCGATGCCGATGACCAGCGCCACGGCCGCGGTGAACTGATTGACCGGTCGTGAGAAGTCGACGCCGTTGTCGACCCAGATCTTCACACCGATGATGCCGATCAGGCCGTACAGGGCCGTCGTGACGCCGCCGATGACGCCGGCGGGGATCGTGTTGATGATCTCGCCGATCTTCGGTGAGAGGCTGAAGCAGATCGCGATGACACCGGCGACCCAGTAGGCGGCCGTGGAGTACACCCGGGTGGCCGCCATGACGCCGATGTTCTCGCCGTACGTCGTGGTGCCTGAGCCGCCACCGGCGCCGGCCAGCGTGGTCGCGATGCCGTCGGCCAGCAGCGCCTTGCCGGTCAGTTGGTTGATCGACTCGTCCTCGGTCAACTGCGCCACGCTGCGCACGTGGCCCACGTTCTCGGCGATCAACACCAGGACCACCGGGAGGAAGGCCGGGATGACCGCCCAGGAGGCATCGGGACCGTGGAAGTCGGGCAGGCCGATCCAGTCGGCGTCCTTGACCTGGTCGAAGTCCAGCACCCCGGCCAGTGAGGCGAACACATAGCCGGCCAGCACGCCCAGGAAGATGGACAGGCGAGCGACGAGGCCGCGGAACACCACGGCGATGAGCAACACCGCCACCAGCGTGATCGTCGCGGTCCAGGGCTGCTTCTGGTAGTTGCTGGTCGCCGCTCCCGAGAGGTTCAGGCCGATCAGCGCGACGATCGCACCCGCGACGATCGGCGGCATCAGCGCCTCGATCCAACCGGTGCCGGTCACCATGACGATCGCGCCCACCGCGGCCAGCAGCACACCCGTGACGAGGATGCCGAACGTAGCCGCGCCCATGCCGTGCGAGGCGGTGGCCGCACCGATCGGCGCGATGAACGCGAACGACGAACCCAGATAGCTGGGCAGTCGGTTCCCGTTCAGCACCAGGAACAGCAGCGTGCCGACGCCGGAGAAGAACAGGGTCGTCGACGGTGGGAACCCGGTGATCAAGGGCACCAGGAACGTCGCTCCGAACATCGCGACGACGTGCTGGGCGCCGAGGCCGATGGTCCGCGGCCAGCTCAGTCGTTCACCCGGGGCGACGATCTCGCCCTCACTGACGGAGCGGCCGTCACCGTGAAGAGTCCAACTCATGGCAGGAGTCTGGCACGATGTCCAGATGCCTCGCGCAACCAACACGCCGGTCGTCATCGTCTCGGCGGCGATGGCCGTCCACTCGGGGTTCTACAAGCCCCTGGTCGCCGCGTTCGCCGACCGTGGGTGGGAGGCGCGCGTCCAGCCCACCCGGGGCTTCGAGCGTGACGAACCCACCGCGTCGCGATCACACGACTGGAGCTATGCCACCGAGGCACAAGGGATCGCCGACCTGGTCGCCAAGGCTCGTGCCGAGGATCCCGCGCGGCCCGTGATCCTGTTCGGGCACAGCCTCGGCTCACAGATCGGGGCGATGCATCAGCTGCACCATCCGCCGGCCGACGGGTTCGTCGTGATCGGCGCCTCGGTGCCGCATTTCCGGGTGTATCCGCGCGGCGGCCTGGGCATCCTGTTCATGGGCCTCTCGGTGCCCGTGGCGACCCGCGTGTTCGGCTACCTGCCCAAGCCGTTCTTCGGCGGCCCCGGCGCCCGCACCCTGATGCGCGAATGGGCGCGCTTCGTGCGCACCGGCCAGCCGCCGTTCGACGTGCCGTACCCGGTGCCGTCGCCCTCCCTCGTGATCAAACTGCAGGCCGATGCCTACGCCGTCAGTGCCGCGACCGACCGGTTCGTCGACTGCTTCCTCGATCCCGAGCGCACCGAGCGGTGGACGTATCTGCGGTCCGACACGCCCGACGGCGGCACCACCGACCACCTGCTGTGGGCCCGCTCCCCCAGCGTCGTGGTCGACCACGTCGTCGACTGGTGGGCTACTCGCTGAACGCCTCGATCGGCGGGCAGGAGCACGCCAGATGGCGGTCACCGTAGGCCTGGTCGATGCGGCCGACCGGCGGCCAGTACTTGTCGTCGGTGCTGCCGGCCGGGAACACCCCGGTCGCCACGTCGTACGCGTGCTTCCAGTCCAGCAGTTCGCGCGCCGTGTGCGGGGCGTTGACCAGCGGATTGTCGTCGGCGGGCAGGTCCCCCGCCTCGACCGCGTCGATCTCGGCCCGGATCGCGAGCATCGCCGAGCAGAACCGGTCGAGTTCGGCGAGATCCTCGGACTCCGTCGGCTCGACCATGAGCGTGCCCGCGACGGGGAAACTCATGGTCGGCGCGTGGAAGCCGTAGTCGATGAGCCGCTTCGCGACGTCGTCGATGCTCACGCCCGACGACTTCGTCAGGTCTCGGACATCAAGGATGCACTCGTGCGCGACGAGATCGTGCTCGCCGGTGTAGAGCACCCCGAACGCCTCGCCCAGCCGCTTCGCGACGTAGTTGGCCGACAGCACGGCCACCGAGGTCGCGTCGGTCAGCCCGTCGGCACCCATCAGCGCGATGTAGGCGTACGGGATCGGCAAGATGCCGGCGGACCCGTAGGGCGCGGCGCTGATGGCACCGATGCCCTCGCGCCTCTCCGCGACGGGATGCAGGGGGTGCGACGGAAGGAACGGCACCAGGTGCTCGCCGACCGCGACCGGGCCGACGCCCGGACCGCCGCCGCCGTGCGGGATGCAGAACGTCTTGTGCAGGTTCAAGTGCGATACGTCGCCGCCGAACTGCCCCGGCTGGGCATGGCCGAGCAGGGCGTTCAGGTTCGCGCCGTCGACATAGACCTGGCCGCCCGCGGCATGCACCAGCTCGCAGAGCTCGGTGATGCCGTGCTCGTAGACGCCGTGCGTCGACGGGTACGTGACCATGATCGCGGCCAGGTCCTCGGCGTGCTCGGTGCACTTGGCCCGCAGATCGTCCAGATCGACCTCGCCCGCGTCGGTGCTCTTGACGACCACGACCCGCATGCCTGCCATGACGGCCGAGGCGGCGTTCGTGCCGTGGGCCGAGGACGGGATCAGGCAGACATCGCGCGCCTCGTCGCCACGGCTGCGGTGGTAGCCGCGGATCGCCAGCAGGCCGGCCAGCTCGCCTTGAGAACCGGCGTTCGGTTGGATCGAGACCGCCGCATAGCCGGTCACCTCGGCCAGCCAGCCCTCGAGCGTCTCGATCAGCTCGATCATGCCGGCCGCGTCGTCGGCCGGCACGAAGGGATGCAGATCGGCGAAGCCGGGGAAGCTGATGGGCTCCATCTCGGCCGTCGCGTTGAGCTTCATGGTGCACGAGCCGAGTGGGATCATGCCGCGATCCAGGGCATAGTCGCGGTCGCTTAGACGCTTGAGATAGCGCAGCATCTGCGTCTCACTGCGGTGCTCGTGGAACACCGGATGCGTCAGGATCTCGTCGGTGCGCAGCAGTTCGGCCGGCACGGCGCTCTCGGCCGACTCCACCCCGGCGACACCGAAAGCGGCCCAGACGGTCTCCACATCGGCGCGAGTCGTGGCCTCGTTCGTCGAGATCAGGACACGGTCGGCATCGGCCTGCCACAGATGGACCTCGCGCTCGCGTGCGGCGGCGACGACCTCGGCGGCCCGGCCCGGCACCGTCGCGACGACCGTGTCGAAGAACGGGGCGTCGATCAGCTCGACACCGCCGGCGCGCAGACCCGCGGCCAGCAGCGCCGCCTTCTGGTGCACGCCGGTCGCGATCTCGCGCAGGCCCTCGGGACCGTGGTACACGGCGTACATCGAGGCCGTCACGGCCAGCAGCACCTGGGCGGTGCAGATGTTGGAGGTCGCCTTCTCACGACGGATGTGCTGTTCACGCGTCTGCAGCGCGAGCCGGTAGGCCGGACGGCCAGCAGCGTCGACCGAGACTCCCACCAAGCGGCCCGGCAGGTGACGCTCCAGACCCTCGCGCACCGCCATGAACCCGGCATGCGGTCCGCCGTAGAACATCGGCACGCCGAATCGCTGCGTCGAGCCCACCACGATGTCGGCGCCCAGCGACCCTGGTGAGGCCAGCAGGACCAGCGCCAGCGGATCCGACACGACGACGGCCAGGCCGCCCTGGGCATGGATCGTCTCGATGGCCGGGCGCGGATCGATGATGCGACCGTCGCTGCCGGGATATCCGACCACCACACCGGCGAACTCGCCCACCAGCGGACCCGCGGACAGGTCCGTCTCGACCAGATGGATCCCGAGCGCCTCAGCGCGGGTGTGCGTCACGGCGAGCGTCTGCGGGTGCAGGTTCGCGTCGATCGCGATCGGCAGGTGGTCGCCCTTGCCTCGAGCCGCCCGGCGGATCAGGGTCATCGCCTCGGCCACCGCCGTGCCCTCGTCGAGCAGCGACGAGTTCGACGTCGGCAGTCCGGTCAGATCGGCCACCATCGTCTGGAAGTTCAGCAGCGCCTCGAGCCGTCCCTGGGAGATCTCCGGCTGATACGGCGTGTACGCCGTGTACCAGGACGGATCCTCGAGCACATTGCGCCGGATCACCGGCGGTGTGATCGTCGGGTGGTAGCCCAGCCCGATCATCGCGGTCCCGGGGTGATTGCGGGCCGCCAGCGCGCGCAGATCGCCGAGCACCTCGGACTCCGACCGCGCAGCGGGCAGCGAGAGCTCGTCGGCGCTGCGGATGCCCGTCGGCACCGCCGCCCGCATCAGGGCGTCGAGCGACTCGTAGCCGACGGTCGCCAGCATGGCGGCCTGATCGGTGGCGGACGGTCCGATATGACGGCCAGAGAAGGACGAGACTGCAAAGGTGGTCACGCGAGCTCCGAAGGGGTGAGGCAATCGTCTGACGCCTCCCCTTCTGTCACGTCACCGCTTCAGAATCGCCTCGGTCGCGTGGTCCTGGGTGCCTGAGAGGTTCCGGGGAGGAATTGCCCCTTCGGCGCCGTGTCCGCGGGACACGATCTCTCCCACGCGCTGTCGACAGCGCGTTCAGCCTACCAACCCTCAGGAGGACATGCGGGCCCGGCGGCGCGCGGCGAGTTCGTCGTTCTCGTCGATGACGACCTCGGCATCGGCCTTCTCGCTCGGGAGATCGTGCAGCGTGCCCTCGATCTCCTTCCAGACACCGCCCACGGCGATGCCGAAGACACCCTGGCCGCCCTGCAGGAGGTCGATGACCTCGTCGGCGGAACGGCACTCGTAGACCGACGCGCCGTCGCTCATCAGCGTCACCTGAGTGAGATCGTCGGTGCCACGCTCACGGAGATGATCGATCGCGATGCGGATCTGCTGCAGCGAGACACCCGCGTCGAGCAGGCGCTTGATGATCTTGAGCAGCAGGATGTCCTTGAACGAGTACAGACGCTGCGTGCCCGACCCGGTGGCCGAGCGGACCGTGGGCTCGACCAGCTGGGTACGCGCCCAGTAGTCGAGCTGACGGTAGGTGATGCCGGCGGCGGCACATGCCGTGGGACCGCGGAAACCCAGATCCTGGGGCAGCGGCGACACATCGTCGTTGAACAGCAGACCTTGGTCGCCTGCGGCGGCGACCGCGTCGGCGGTGTCGACCGACGGCTCGTGGGACTCGTTCATCACTGGCCCTTCAGGGGTGAGGTATACGGGGAAGACTACCTCTACGAAACTACAGCCGTGTAGATCAGTAGTACCCTCAAGGTAAGGGTGAGACTTGGGCGGGTCAACGACCCCGTGGTCGTGTCGGCGTGTCGCACCGTCAGCCAAAGTCCTCGGGGTCGACGTGGTCGAGAAACTCGCGGAACTTCGCGACCTCGGCGTCCTCGTCCGGCGTCTCACCCTGATCGAGTCCGTTGCCCTCCAGCCCCGCGGCATCGAGCACGTCCTCGGCACATACGATCCGGGCGCCGGCCCGCAGCGCCAGCGCGATCGAGTCCGAGGGACGGGCGTCGACCTCGGTTCCGGACGCGAAGACCAGCGAGGCGAAGAACACGCCGTCGGAGACGTCGACGATGCGCACCTCGTCCAGTTCGTCGCCCAGCGCCTCGACGATGCTGCGCATCAGCTCATGCGTCGGTGGGCGTTCCGACGGTTCACCCTGTTGGGCGAACGCCACGGCAGACGCCTCGACCGCACCGATCCAGATCGGCAGGTACCGGCGACGGCCGCTCGCACCCGCGTCCATCTCACGCAACAGCACCAGCGGCTGGTTCGTGGGCTGTTCGACCCGGACCCCGATCACCTCGAGCTCGCGCATGGCGTCAGCCCCGCAACCGCCGGCGCACCAGCACGGTCTGCAGAGCGACCGACAAGGCGGCCAGCGACGCGACCGTGGAGTCGGCATCCTCATGATCGAGCGCCCGGTCGCGCGGCGCCACCACCTGCTCGAACAGGGAGACCTGTCGATCAGCGGCTGTCGCCAGCACCCTCAGGTGACGCGGCTCCAGCCCGAGTGCGGCGAACTGCCCGGCGAGCGACGCGATGTGCAGATCGTCGCCGTCGTAGAACGCGGCCGCGCTGCGCCGCACGATCAGACCGTGCTCCTCGATCGCGGTCAGCAGCTCCTCGGAGACATCGGCCTTCTCGATCAGATCGGCGCGCGTGAGGCGCACCTGGCTGCTCGGAGCGCGGAACGTCTCAGCGGTCGGCAGACCGTCGGCGTCGAGGACGAGCGCCGGCACACGCACACCGGGCACGTCGACATCTGGCACCCGCCCGTTGTCCATGTCGTCGAGGACCTGGCGGATGTGGTTCAGCGGCCAGAACCGATCGCGCTGCTGCCGCAGGATGAACCGCAGCCGCTCGACATCGCGGTACGAGAACTTGCGGTAGCCCGACGGCGTCCGCTCCGGCTCGATGAGCCCCTCGCGCTCGAGGTACCGGATCTTGGTGATCGTCAGATCGCCGAACTCCGGTTGCAGCTCCTCGAGGACCTTGCCGATGCCCAGCCGTGACAGCTCGGGAACCGGCTGGGTCATGCGGTCTGCCCCGCGAAGTAGATCAGGCGATACTTGCCGACCTGCACCTCGTCGCCACCGGACAGCGCGATCGGGCCGTCGATCCGGTCGCGGTTGACGTACGTGCCGTTCAGGCTGCCCAGATCGGTCACCGTGTAGCCGGTCTCGCTGCGATCGAACGTCGCGTGCCGGCGCGACACACTGATGTCGTCGAGGAAGATGTCGCTGTCGGGATGACGGCCCACCGTCACACGATCGCTGTCGAGCAGGAACCGTGAGCCGGCGTCAGGGCCACGCTGCACCAGGAGCATGGCACTGCCCGCCGGCAAACCGTCGACCCGCGAGACGTCGGTGGCCGAGAGCTCCTCGGTGTCTGCGTCGATCGCCGGGATGTGCGTCGTGTGCTCGAAGCCGTCTGCCGGCGCGCCGTTCGACGTCGACATGGCGTCCCTCCTGAGATCGGTGTGGGCCTGAATCTTGGGTTCAGACTCAACCTAGCATCCGACGGGTCGCCGGATCAGGCGCTGGTCAGAGCCGCGTACTGCTCGGAGGTGAGCAGACCCTCGGTGGGATCCTCGGCCATCACGCGCACCTTGAACAGCCATCCCTCGCCGTACGGATCGGCGTTGATGACCTCGGGGCTGGAGTCGAGGGAGTCATTGCGTGCCACGACCTGCCCGTCGAGCGGCGAGAACACGTCGCTGACCGACTTGGTCGACTCCAACTCCCCGACGACCGAGCCCGCGGTGATCGAGTCCGCCTCGGCCGGCAGCTGCACGTACACGATGTCGCCGAGCTGGTCCTGCGCGAAGTCGGTGATGCCGACCGTGGCGACGTCACCGTCCAGGCGCACCCATTCGTGCTCCTCGCTGTAGTACAGGTCCTCAGGGATCACGTCATCTCCTCAAGTCGTCATGAATCGGCACGAGCGTACTCGGGCGACTTCGCGTCGGCCAGAGCGGTGATGGTGACCTTCTCCTCTTCGGTCACCGTGACGGTCGCGCCGCGCTTCTCGAACGTGTCGACCAGCCCGCCCGGAATGCGGCTGCCCTCGGCCAGCGTGGAGGCGTCGCCGATCGCCTCGATCACGTACGGCGCCTTGACCGTACGCCCGTCGACCCGGATGCCTTCGTCGGAGTCGGCCACGTAGGTGCGGCCCACGACCCGGGCGGTGCCGTTGACCACGATGGCCTCGGCCCCGGAGTTGCGCAGCTCCTCGATCGCGTCCAACAGGGCGGCGGCGTCGACCTTCTGCTCCGGATCGGAGACCACGATCGTGACCCCCGGGCCGGTGGCCCCGACGGTGCCGGCCAGGATCGCCAACGCATCGGCCCGCTGACGGGCCTCGGCCGTCGCGGCCTGCGTGCGCTTGTTGCTGTCGAGCAGATCATTGCGGGTCTTGGTCAATTCGCTGATCTGGGCGTCCAGACGCTGATTCGCGGCATCCAGCGACTTCAGCAGCTCGACCAGTTCATCGCTGCGGACATTGCTGAAATCGTCGTCTCGATCGCCGCGGGCCTGCATCACGAGGGCGAAGGCCAGCCCACCGACCAGGACCGCGACGACGATCTGCATCAGGCGCCGTTGGTCACGCACGGAAGATCCTTCGCCGGATGGCCGCCGCGTTGGCGAAGATCCTGATGCCGAGCACCACGACGACGCCGGTCGACAACTGTGAACCCACCCCCAGCTGATCGCCGAGGAACACCATGAAGCCGGCGATCAGCACGTTCGAGACGAACGAGATCACGAACACGCGGTCGTCGAAGCGCCGCTCTCCGAGCGCACGCAGGGCGCCCACCACGGCGTCGAGCGCCGCGATGATCGCCACCGGCAGATACGGGCGGAGTCCGTCCGGCACCTCCGGCTGCAGCCACAGGCCCAACCCCACCCCGACGATCATCCCGATGACCGGAATCATTGCTTCACCTCCACAGGTCGTGCGTGCGACACCCGAAGTCGCGCGGGGTCGATCGCCTTGAGCCTCAGGTCCGCATCGGTGTCGATCCGCAGATCGGTTCCGGTGCGGGCCGCTCGAACGGTCCAGTCGCGGCCCAGCCGCGAGTCCTTCAGGCGTTGCGCTATCTGCTCCGCGTCGCCGATGGCCTCGAGCCGGTACGGCGGCTTGATCGAGACGTAGTTGACCGTGATGGCCTCACCGGCGACCCGGATCGACGAGACCGAGCCGAGGCGTTGCCGGTTGACCGCGACCGCCTCGGCGCCGAACGCCCACAACGCATTGGCCAGCCGGCGCAGGTCCTCGTCGGAGACGTCGCCGATGCCGCCGTCGTCGGCCGCAGGAGCCAGATCGACGACCACCCCGGGACCGCGGACCGCGATGCCGGCGGTGCGGGCGAGCAGCGCCTGGAGGGCCGGGTCGGTGCGGTCCGCCTCGGCCGTCAGATCGGCGACCTGTGCCTTGAGCCCGGTCAGTTGACTGCTGCGGTCGGCCTGCAGTTCGCGTTTGCCTCTCACGTCCTGGGCGAGCGCCTGCTGCTCGCGTTCGGTGGCCGGCCGGTCGATCCGTGTCTGGACCGCCGCGATCGTCACCATGAGCGCGAAGCAGGCGAGGGCCACGGCGGTCAGGACCCGTTCGCGCGGGCGCGGCGCCTCGGTGCGGACCATGTAGTAGTCGTCGTCGAGAGCTTGCTCGGCGATCTGGTCCAGCAGGCCTTCGGCGGCGCGCCCAGTCATGTCCGTTGACGCTCCGTGGTCGCCATCAGCCGGCCCACCTGGAAGGCGTAGAGGATGCCGGCCCACCAGTACAGACCGACGCCCCACACCGTGAACGCCCAGCCGAACACATTGGCGAGATCGGCCACGGTGCCCTCCGCGTCGCCAAGCAGCAGGAGCGGGAAGGCGTACAGCAGGCCGGCGGTGGCGGCCTTGCCCAGGAAGTGCACGGGCAGCGAGCTGTAGCCCCGGGTGCGCAGGAACGGCACCAGGCTGAACAGGAACACGTCACGCAGGGGCAGCAGTACCGCCAGCCACCACGGGATGATGTCGCGCACGCCCAAGCCGATGACGACCGCGAGGATGTACAGGCGGTCGGCGACCGGGTCGAGGATCGCACCGATCTTCGTCGTCTGGTTCAGCCGGCGCGCGAGCTTGCCGTCGAGGTAGTCGGTGATGCCCGAGACGACCAGGACCAGGAGCGCCAGCTCGTCGTACTCGGGGCCCAGGACGAGCCACAGGAACACCGGAACCAGCAGCAGGCGGACGAAGCTCAGGGCGTTCGGGATCGTGAACACGCGCTCTTCCGTCGCCACTGGTCACCTCCTGTCGTCCGCCTGAATCGTCCGGAACAGACTAGCCCGCGACCCCGCAGGTCACGGCGCCTGGTCGGCGCGTGTCAGGATGGAGGGAAACACAACAGAATTGCTCCTCAGGAGGACGCGTGGCTGACTACACCCTTCCCGATCTCCCGTATGACTACGGTGCGCTTGATCCGCACATCTCCGGCAAGATCATGGAGTTGCATCACACCAAGCACCACCAGAACTACGTCAACGGCCTGAACACCGCGCTCGAGAAGCTCGACGAGGCTCGCGCGGCCGGCTCGTTCGACACCATCAACCTGCTCGAGAAGAACCTCGCGTTCAACCTCGGCGGACACATCAATCACTCGATCTTCTGGAAGAACCTCTCCCCCGAGGGCGGCGACAAGCCCACGGGCGAGCTGGGTGCCGCGATCGACGACAACTTCGGCTCGTTCGACGCCTACCGTGCCCAGTTCGAGCAGGTCGCCCTCGGCATTCAGGGTTCCGGCTGGGCCATCACGGCCTGGGACACCCTGGGCCAGAAGCTCGTGATCGTGCAGTTGTACGACCAGCAGAGCAACATCCCGGCGACGCTGATTCCCATCTCGCAGCTCGACATGTGGGAGCACGCGTTCTACCTGGACTACCTGAACGTCAAGGGCGACTACGTCAAGGCGTTCTGGAACATCGCGAACTGGGGCGACGCCCAGGAGCGCTTCACCGCCGCCACCAGCGGCGGCCAGATCATCTTCTGATCGATCTCTCACCGAACGGCGCGGCCCTCACGGGTCGCGCCGTTTGCCGTGTTCGGCGAGATCGCGCAGGTGGGCGTTGTAGGCCGCCAGCTCGGCGTCGCCGTCGCGATCGGCCTGGCGGTCGCGCCGTCGCGCCTCGCGGGTGTCGCTGCGCAGCCACTGCACGAACAGGGCGCCCATCACCAGCACCAGCGGGATCTCGCCCATGGCCCAGGCGATGCCGCCGCCGAGATACTGATCCGCGAGCAGATCGGTGCTGTAGGGCCGGTCCAGCATCCTGAAGTAGTCGCCGGCGAACACCGTGTCGGCCGACATGACCGCGATCGCGAAGAACGCATGGAACGGGATCGTCACGAGCAGCAGACCGAAGCGGATGATCGGCTCCAGCGGTCGCGGTGACGGGTCGATCCCGATCAGGACGTAGTAGTACAGCGAGCCGACCGCGAGGAAGTGCAGGTCCATGGCGCTGTGGCCCCAGTGGCTGGACATGAGGGTCTGGAACATCGGGCTGAAGTACAGCGCGTAGAGACTGCCGGTGAACAGCACCGGGGCCACCAGTGGATGCGTCACCAGGCGCGACCAGGGCGAGTGCAGGAACGACAGCAGCAGCGCCCGCGGCGAGACCTCGCCGGGACGGCGTGGACCCGGAAGCGTCCGCAGCGCCAACGTCATCGGCGCGCCCAGCACCAGCAGGATCGGGGCCACCATCGACAGCATCATGTGCGCCGCCATGTGGGCGCTGAACATCACATGGGCGTACTCGCCCAGACCACCGAACGTGGCCCAGGCGACCACGAGCATGCCCGCACACCACGAGACCGTGCGTCCGACGGGCCAGGCGTCGCCCCGCCGGCGCAGGGCCCACACGCCGCGGGCGTAGAGCGCGAGCCCCAGCCCGACCACGGCCAGACCGAGTCCATTGCCGTTCCAGCTCCACAACAACCGGAGGAAGTCCGGTGCGGGCGGTACGGGTCCGCCGAGCAGCTGCTCGACCCGGCTCTGCAGCACGTCGTCGCCGACAGGAGTCGGGGTGCGCGACAACGCCACACCGAGGCCGATCGCGGCGGCCATGACCATGAGCTCGGTGACGGCCAGACGCAGGAAACCGCCGCCGGCCGCGACGATGCGGCGGCGCTGGGCCCACCCGAAGCCGCCGATCGCGACCAGCAGCGCCGTCTTGAGGGCGATGAGCCGGCCGTAGTCGCTGCCCCAGATCTCGTGGAGGCTGCCCAGTCGCACCCCGGCGTTGACGACTCCGGACACCGCAACCAGTACGAACGACCACAGCGCGAGGGGCGAGAATCGGACGATCGCGACCTCCAGTCGCTTGCTGCGGCGCGAAGCGACCCAGCCGAGCGCCGCCAGGCCACCGACCCACAGCGTGATGCCGACGACGTGGAGCAGCAGGCTCGTGGTGGCCAGCGAGTGCGATCCGGACGAGGCCGCGTGGCCGGTCAGCGTGATCGGCGCCAGGGTGGCCAGTGCGAACCCCAGGACGATCGCGAGCGACCGGGTCGTCAGCGTCCATCGTGTCGCGATCGCGATGATCGCCGCCCCCACGGCCTGGGCGATGATCGCGCGGCCGAGGGAGGCGTCGCTGAACAGCGACCAGAGCAACCGTGGCGTCAACTCACCCAGCGACGCGGCGAACACATCGCACGTGGTCAGCACGAACAGTGCGACACTGCCGATCGACCACACCGCGGCCCACCGAGACGCCCAGCGCAGGCCCTCGACGCCCAGGCCCTCGACCTCGGGGCCGTTCGCCGGCAGCAGGAACACCGCCAGGACGAGCAGGCCGATGACCAGGATCGCCGACACGTCGGTGAGGAGCTTGGTGAACGGCAGGGCCCAGCCGACGAACATCCCGGGGTCGGGGATCCCCGCCGGAGCCGGACGGGGCGCTCCTCCCCCGAGCTCGAGCGCGAAGCCGACCGCGCAGACCGCGATCAGGAACGCGGCCAGCACATCACGCGTCGTGCGAGTCATCGCGCCTCCTCAGCGGCTCGAGCAGCAGGACCGCGGCGACACCTACCGCGAGGATGCCCCAGAACAGGTGGGAGCGATGCCGATGGACGAAGCTCTCGTCGGACTTCTCGGGCGCCTTCTGGGTCACCTCTCGCCCGGTCGTCACCTCGTAGGTGACGGTGCCTTCGACCGGATGGCCGTCGGCGGAGACGACCCTGTACGACGCGGAGTAGGTGCCACGCTGGTCGACGTCGGCGACCTGGGCGGTCACGACGTTGTCGACGGCACGCGTACCGGTCACCTTCACCGAGCTGCCGTCGGGGGCGGTGACCGCGACGACGGCGTTCCCCACGACCTCGTTGAACGTGAAGCTCACCTTCGCGGGCGCTGTGTCATGGGTCGAGCCGTCTGCCGGGTCGGTGTCGACCAGACCGGCGTGCGCCGACGCCGGACCCGCGGCCAGCACACTCATCACCAGGATGATGAGTGTGCCGGCCATCCGGCGAATCGTTCTATGCAGCACGACGTCGATTCTTCACCGACAGCCCCAACGCCACGACGGCGACCGCCAAGGCCGCGATGGCCAGGGGGTCGACACCGGAGTCGTCGTCGGTCTCCTCGGACGCCTTCGGATCGGCCAGCTCCAGAGTCGGCGCCGGATGCTCCGGCTCGGTCTCGCCCTTCTGCTCGGTGTCCCACGCGACGACCTCACCATCGGCGTAGGTCTGCGTCGCGGGCAGGACGAGCTTCTCGGCCGACGGCAACGGTCCTCCCGAGAGGGCGAACGTGTCGAAGCCGCCCACCGGGATCCCGCCCTCGGTGGCGGTCCAGGTCACCGAGGTGACCGCCTCGGTCAGCTCGAAGTCACCGGACTTGACCGGCTGGTCGAGCTTGGTCGTCTTGGTCGAGACCTTCCAGCCCGGCTTGGCCTGGACGCTGACGTGGGCCAGCGGCGTCTTCGCCGGGAGCGTCACCGTCAGTTCGGTCGTCGCGGCGGATTCGGATTCGTTCGGCACGCGGAATGTGAGCATGCCGTATCCGCCCTGTTGGGCATCGGTCGAGCTGACCGACACGTGGGCCGAGGCCGGCGCGATCGCCAGCGCGAGGAACGTGGTCGTGAGGGCAGCGACGAGCCGCCCGGTTCTACGGGTCATGAAGATGTTCTTTCTGTGAAGGGATGTTCGGGTCGTGGTTCAGGCCACGACCGGAGGTCCCCTCACCGGGCGCAGACGGCTTCGCTCGGCCGAACGGAGCGCCGGGACCTCGGCCGGCACGGCCGAGCGCACAGGAGTGGCGATCGGCGTCGTTCGCACGCGGCGAGCCGGACGGATCGCGAGTACCTCGGCGACCTTCCAGGCCCAGGCCTCGCCGCGCAGCAGCACGATCGCGCTGACGCCGGTCGCGACGGCATGGGCCAGCAACATCGCCGTGCCGCCCACCATCGCGTCGTCGCCCGCGCAGACCAGGTGCACGATCGCCTGCGCCAGGATCAGCAGACCCATGACCTGGCTGGCACTGACACGATGTTTCGTCAGCGGTCGGGCCACCAGGAGCGTCAACGCGATCACGACCGCGGTCGCCCCCGGCGTGACCGAGCCACCGGCGATCTCGTGGGTCACGAGCGCCACGACCGTCGCGGACATCGCCGCCCCGACGGTGCGGGCGGCCCGCCACGGGGGGACCACGGTGCGCGCCGACGACATGACCCCAGGCTAGTCGGCTTGTACCGTGACCAGATGAGCGACTCCGCAGAGACCCTGGAGTTCATCACACGCGACGAACGCTGGGGTGCCCACAACTATCACCCGCTGCCGGTCGTGATCGCCGAGGCCGAGGGCGCCTGGGTGACCGACGTCGACGGCCGCCGATACCTGGACTTCCTGTCCGGATACTCCGCCCTGAACTTCGGTCACCGCCATCCGCGGCTCCTGCAGGCCGCCCATGAGCAGCTGGATCGGCTGACGCTGACGTCCCGGGCGTTCCACAACGATCAGTTCGGTCTGTTCTGCGAGGAGCTCGCGGAACTGACCGGCACCGAGATGGTGCTGACCATGAATACCGGCGCCGAGGCGGTCGAGTCGGCCATCAAGGTCGCGCGCAAGTGGGCCTATGAGGTCAAGGGCGTCGCGTTCGACTCGGCCGAGATCATCGTGGCGGCCGGCAATTTCCACGGCCGCACCACGACGATCGTCTCGTTCTCCGACGACCCGGTCGCACACGACAGTTACGGCCCGTTCACGCCGGGTTTCATCACGGTTCCCTACGGCGACCTCGACGCCGTGCGCGACGCGATCGGGCCCAACACGGCCGCCGTCCTGATGGAGCCGATCCAGGGCGAGGCGGGTGTCATCGTCCCGCCGGAAGGCTTCTTCGCCGGCGTCCGGGATATCTGTACCGACCAGAACGTGCTGATGATCGCCGATGAGATCCAGTCCGGTCTCGGCCGCACGGGCACCCTGTTCGCGCTGGACCACGACGGGGTCCGCGCCGATCTCTACACCCTGGGCAAAGCGCTCGGCGGTGGGATCATCCCGGTGTCCGCGGTCGTCGGCCGGGCCGATGTCCTCGGCGTGCTCAAGCCCGGCCAGCACGGATCCACCTTCGGCGGCTACCCCGTGGCGTGCGCGGTCGGCCGTGCCGTCGTCGAGCTACTGTCGACCGGCGAGTTCCAGCAGCGTTCCACCGAGCTCGGCGGCCACCTGCACGAACGTCTGAACGGTCTGATCGGCCACGGCGTCTCCGCCGTCCGGGGCCGGGGCCTGTGGGCCGGAGTCGACATCGACCCGACAGCACGCACGGGACGAGAGGTCTCGATGGCGCTGCGAGATGCCGGTGTGCTCTGCAAGGAGACCCACGAGCGCACGCTGCGCATCGCGCCTCCCCTGGTGATCTCCCGCGACGAGATCGACCACGCCATGGACGCGCTGGCCGAGGCGGTGGACGCCTAGTGCGGGTACGCGTAGCCACGCCGTCCGACATCGACGAGCTCGCCGCCCTCGCGGAACTGACGTTTCCGCTGGCCGCGCCACCGCACGTCACACCCGAGTCGCTGGCCACGTTCATCGAGCAACACCTGTCGGCCGACCGCCTGACCGCGTATCTGGCCGATCCGGATCGAGTGGTCTCGGTCGCGGTCGACGAATCGGGCACGCTGGTCGGCTACACGCTCCTGGTGTTCGGGCAGCCTCAGGACCACGACGTCGCCGCTGTCGTGACTTTCTCCCCCACCGTCGAGCTGAGCAAGGTCTACGCGCACCCCGATGCGCACGGATCGGGCGTCGCCGGGCTGCTGGTCGAGGCGGCGTTCGCCGAGGCCGAGCACCGTGGCGTCGAGGGGATCTGGCTGGGCGTCAATCAGGAGAATCTGCGCGCGCAGCGGTTCTACGAGAAGTCCGGCTTCGTGCGCGTGGGAACCAAGCGGTTCCAGGTCGGCGCCGGGCTCGAGCACGACTTCGTGTACGCGAAGCCCCTCAGCCCACCTGAACCGTGAATGTCCCGTGGGGTGCGCGCACCTCCACGACGGCGCCACGGTTCAACTGCCGTCCGCGACGGGTCTCGACCACGCCGTCCACCAGCACATCGCCATCGGCGACGATCGCCCCGGCCTCGGCACCGGACTCGGCGAGCCCGGCGAACTTCAGCAACTGCCCCAGGCGGATCATGTCGCCGCGGATCTCGATCAGCTCGGGTTCGCTCACCCGGTCAGCATAGGCTTCAACGGTGAGTGACTCGGTGCGTGCGGACGTCTGGGTGTGGAGTGTGCGCATCTATCGCTCGCGGTCGCTCGCGACGGCAGCTTGCAAGGCCGGGCACGTCGCGGTCAACGGTTCGAAGGTCAAGGCCTCGGCACCGGTCCGGGTCGGCGACAAGGTCGAGGCACTGACGCCGGCCGGTCCGCGCGTCTACGTCGTACGCCGGCTGCTGGCCAAGCGGGTCGGCGCCGCGGTGGCGGCCGAGGCGTTCGAGGACCACTCGCCGCCCCCGTTGCCCAAGGCCGAGCGGCCCGCCCCCGTCGCGGTCCGCGACCGCGGCGCCGGCCGCCCCACCAAACGCGACCGCCGTCGCCTCGACCGCCTCCAGGGCCGCTGACGAGTCACTCGTTGGCGGTGACGAGTCACTTATTGAGCAGCGGCAACAGGAAATCGACCGCTAGTGGCGCCAGCGGAACGTCGGGTTCCACGGTGGGATCGATCCACCGCGACTCGACGATCTCAGCACCGATGCGATGCGGCTGGTCACCCAGATCGATCCGGAAGCAGGTGGCATGCAGCCGCTCTCCCGGCTCATTGGCCGCATCCGTCAGGTAGGTCCCGAGTGGTTGGAACACTTCCACCGGAAGATCGAGATCGAGTTCCTCGATCAGCTCGCGCCGCAGCGCCAGAGGCTCCGACTCATGCGGCTCCGGCTTACCGCCGGGATTCATGAAGATGTCGGTCCCTTGCTTGCGCACCATCAGGGTTCTGCCGTCGGGGCCGACGATCAGCGCCGCGACGACCGTGATCACACCAGGTCCTGCGGGTCGAACGGGTGGTCGACGGCACCGCGCTCGAGCACCGACAGCGCTTCGTCGATGTCGTCGCCGAACCAGGGGATGCTGCGCTCGCCCTCCGTGACGAATCCCGAGGCGATCATCTGATCGGTCAGAGCCCGCATAGGTGCCCAGTAGTCGGTGTCGAGGAACGCGCCCGGCTTGGCGTGGATGCCGATCTGGGCCCACGTCCATTGCTCGGTGATCTCCTCGAGGGTGCCGATCCCGCCGGGCAGCGCGATGAAGCCGTCCGATCGCTCGGCCATCAGGGCCTTGCGCTGGTGCATGTCATCGACGACGTGCAGTTCGGTGAGTCCGTGATGGGCGAGTTCCCGGTCGTCCAGCTGACGCGGGATCACGCCGACGACGGCGCCCCCGGCCTCGAGCGCCGCATCGGCCACGACCCCCATCAGGCCGACGTGGCCGCCTCCATACACGACCGTGATGCCCCGTTCCGCGAGCCGCTGACCGGTCAGCGCGGCCAGATCGGTCCATCGAGCCTCGTTCCCGTGCCGAGATCCGCAGAACACCGCCACCGCACCCAGAGCCATGGACCTGACCCTACTGACGGCTCTCTAGAATCGTGTGGTGACCACGCAGACCGAGCAGCTCTTGAAGGCCTGGGTCCCTGTCGGCTACCGCGTCCTGCGGGAGACGGCCGGTCGGTACGGCGCGTTCGTCACCTCGTCGGATCTCGCGGCCCGGGTCCAGGCCGACTCCGGCCGCAGCGGCGGTGCACGGCCGACCTGGGTCGGCCAGTTGCTGGAGCTCGTCGCGATGCAGGCGGTCCGCACGGGCGACGCTCCCCTGGCTTCGCTGTGCGTGCAGTCCGATCTGACGGTCGGTGATCGCTACCGTCGTGTCCTGGCTGTCAGCGGGGTCGCTGTCGGGGCCGCGGACGACGTCGAGCTCCGCGCGGCCCAGGACCGTCTGGAGTGCTACCGGCGCTACGCCGATGACCTTCCCGAAGACGGCGGCAGTCCGAGGCCACTGGCGCGAGCGTCTCGCCCCACTCGGTCGGGATCGACCCGTTCCACCCCCGCGAAGCGGGCCCCGGAACGGCCCGCGCCCGCCGTGTGCCCGACCTGTTTCATGCAACTGCCCGCCACGGGCGTCTGCGACACCTGCGGTTGACGAGAACGCGACGTACCGTGGACGCATGAGCATCCGCGAGGTCGACGTCATCGTCATCGGCGCCGGACCGGTGGGCGAGAATGTCGCCGATCGCACGGTCCGCGCCGGACTCACCACGGTCATCGTGGAGAGCGAGCTGGTCGGAGGCGAGTGTTCGTACTGGGCCTGTATGCCGTCCAAGGCCATGCTCCGCAGTGCGGCGGTCCTGCGTCAGGCGCGAGCGCTCGATGGTGCGAAGCAGGCGGTCACCGGCGAGCTCGATGTCGCCGGTGTCCTGCGCCGCCGCGACCGGATGACCAGCGGCTGGGACGATGCCGGCCAGGTGCAGTGGCTCGACGGAGCCGGCATCGACCTGGTGCGGGGCCACGGTCGTCTCAGCGGCCCGAAACAGGTGACCGTGACGACCCCGGATCACGACGAGATCGTGCTGCGCGCCGAACATGCCGTCGCCGTGTGCACCGGCTCGGCCGCCCTGCTGCCCGATGTCACCGGCCTCGCCGATGTCGCCGCGTGGACCAGCCGCGAGGCGACGTCGGTCAAGGACGTGCCCGAGTCTCTGGCGATCCTCGGCGGCGGGGTCGTCGGGTGCGAGATGGCAACCGCCTTCGCCGGCTTCGGAACCCGGGTCACGCTGCTGTCACGCGGTCCGCTGCTGCCACGGATGGAGCCGTTCGCCGGCGAACTGGTCCAGTCGTCGCTGGAGTCGGCCGGCGTCACGGTGCGCATCGGGGCCGAGGTCGAGCGTGCCCATCGCACGGATCGGAACGTGGTCCTGGACCTGGTCGGTGGACGCAAGGTCGTGGCGAGCGAGGTGCTGGTCGCGACCGGTCGTATCCCCCGCACCGACGACCTCGGCCTCGACCGCGTCGGACTGCGCCCCGGAGACTGGTTGCCGGTCGACGACACGCTCCGGGTCGAGGGGGTCGACTGGCTCTACGCCGTCGGCGATGTCAACCATCGCGCGCTGCTGACCCACCAGGGCAAATATCAGGCCCGCGCCGCGGGCGACGTCATCGCGGCACGAGCGCTGGGCCGAGCCGTCGACGACGTCCCGTTCGGCGCCCATGTGGCGACGGCCGACCGGAGGATGGTGCCTCAGGTGACGTTCACCGATCCCGAGGTCGCCTCGGTCGGCCTGACCGAACGCGAGGCGCTCGAGGCCGGTCTGCGCATCCGCGTGCTCGACCATGATCTGGCCGCGATCGCCGGCGCGGCCACCTGGTCCGACGACTACATCGGCAGGGCACGGGCGATCCTCGACGAGGACCGGCAGGTGCTGGTCGGCGCCACGTTCGTCGGCCCCGAAGTCGGCGAACTGCTGCACTCGGCCACCATCGCGATCGTCGGCGAGGTGCCGCTGGCCCGCCTCTGGCACGCTGTGCCGTCGTATCCGACCGTCAGCGAGGTCTGGCTGCGCTGGCTCGAGCAGTACGGCCGGCCGGGGTCGTCCGCGTGATCAGGCCTCGACCGCGAGGGCTGTCGCGAAGCCGAGCATGACCGCACCGGTCGCACCGTCGATGCCGCGACGCACGGCGGGCCGGGTCAGTCGTCGCGATGCGACCGTTGACACCTGGACCAACACGACGAGCACCACGGCGCCGATCGCCACCAGCGTCAGCGCATAGACCAGCAGGACCGGAAGACCCTGACCCGAGCCGACGAACTGCGGCAGCACGGCGAGATTGAACGCCAGCACCTTCGGATTGGTGATGTTGCAGACGAAGCCCTGGCGCAGCGCGGTGCGGGGGCCGACCGTGCGGGTCGACGAGCCGAGTTCCCACACCGATCCGTCACGTCGCAGCGCGTCGCGCAGGGCCGACACACCCAGCCACGTCAGGTAGGCGACGCCGGCCCACCGGATCGTCTGGAACACCGGTTCGGCGTGCGCCAGGACTGCGCCGAGGCCGGTGGCAGCGAGGACGCCTTGCAGCGTTCCGGCGGCGGTGATGCCCGCCGCCGTGAACAGGCCGCGACGACGGCCACCGACGACGCTCGCGCGCAACGTCAGGAAGCTGTCGGGACCGGGCGCGACAGCCAGCAGGGCCGCGAACAGCACGAACGACAAGTACGTCTCCACGGCGGGATTCTAGTGGTGCAGCGTCACGGGGAACAGATCCGTGCGCTCCACCACGCGGTCGCGTTCGTCGGACAGCTCCGCTCGTCGTGGGTCCGCGAGATAGCCGTCCAGCGCACGCTGATCGGCGAACCGGAACAACTGGACCTCGTGAGGATGCCCGTCCGTCCCACCACCGAACCCGCGCTGGAGGACCTCGCCGCCGTGCCGGCCGACCAGGACCAGCACCTGATCCTCGTAGGCGTGCAGGTCGTCCTCGCACCCCGGCCTGGCCCACAACAGACAGCACAGTTCGATCACAGCTCGCAGACTAGCGGCATAGCTGAGAGCGAACTCCCTATGACGGTGACCAGGCCACGTCCATCGCCGACCACTCATCCTCGGCGTCATCGGTCGGCGCGAGCCCATGCATCAAGATGTCCAGGTATCGCCGCGTCGCCGTAACGAACTGCGTCAGCATGGAACCGACGTCAAAGGTTTGGCCCTCCCAGGACAGCTGAATCTGCATCGCCGGTCGTAGGACTATCTGCCCGAGCGTCTTGATCGCTGCCCCAGCATGGAGTGTCCCAAGTACGACGCCATCGCCGAACCTCACGTCTGATTTCATCTCAAGACGAGGCATCGTCTCCGCATCAGCGTCCTCGTACTCGAAGAGCAACCCATCGAGACTGAGTCCGTTCATGTCCGCTGAGACGGTCAGAAGGTCCTTGTGTTTGTCCTGGATGTCGAGGTCGTGGAGGATCCTCAGCACCGACGGCTTCCCCGGCGAGACGTAGTTGTACGGCTGCATGATCTGAAGCCGGCGCTGAAATTCCGGATCAAGTTCACTGATCCATGCCTTCTTGGCGTCATTCCATTGCTTCCGATCGTCGCAGATCGGGAAGTAGACGGACCTTGGTCTGGCGGGCTGGGCATTGTCGAAGTGCGCCATACCCCAAGCGACTGCGTCGAACGCACTGCGGAGGTTGTGCAGTGTGTCTCCGAGCAGGAGCGCCCACTCATGCTTCGGGATACCACGGGGCACGCGCGCCACGAGGTCGATTCCTTGCCGATCCTCGCGCAGCACGCTCTCGACCGACACCGGAGCGCTCGCAGACCATGCGACGAAGCTCGCCTCAAGAGCCTTCGCGTGAGTGTTTCCCCGCGACCACTTGAGGTCGGGCCACGTCGAAAAGTTCACGCCTCCGACTAGGCGAATCTCCTGCGGACGATCGGGAGGCTGGTCGGGTTCAGTCTGGCTCACGCCTCCATGCTCTCGCGTTGCGCCGACAACCGTTGGAGAAATCACCGTCTCCAACACCGGATCCCCCGAGAGCCGTTGGACACTGCACTGAGAGAAGCCCTGAATCCGCTTCTGCAGATTCAGGGCTTCCGATGCCCTGAGACATCACACGGTCGGGCTGACAGGATTTGAACCTGCGACCCCTTGACCCCCAGTCAAGTGCGCTACCAAGCTGCGCCACAGCCCGTGTTGGTACCGATGAAGAACCTTACCGCAGGTCACCCGGCCGACCTGCATCGGGCATCAGCGCCGTTCGCGCTTCTTGCGAGGGCGCTGCTGGATGTGGATCGGCGAGCCGACGAAGCCGAACTCCTCGCGCAGACGGCGCTCGATGAAGCGCATGTACGAGGCCTCGAGCTTGCCGGACGTGAACAGCACGAACGTGGGGGGCGCGACGCCTGCCTGCGTGCCGAACAGGATCTTGGCCTGCTTGCCGCCGCGTACGGGATGCGGGTGCTCGGCCACCAGACGACCGAGGAACGAGTTCAGCGCTCCGGTCGGGACCCGGGTCTCCCAGCCGTCCAATGACGCGTCGAGTGCGCGGACCAGCCGGTCGACATGCCAGCCCGTGCGTGCCGTGATGTTGATGCGAGGCGCCCACTGGACCTGCACCAGTTCGCGCTCGATCTCCTTGTCCAGGTAGTAGCGGCGCTCCTCGTCGACCAGGTCCCATTTGTTGAACGCGATGACCAGGGCACGACCGGCGTCGATGATCGTGTGCACGATGCGCAGATCCTGCTCGCTGATCGGCTGGCTGGCGTCGATCACGAGCACTCCGACCTCGGCGCGATCGATCGCGGTCGAGGTGCGCAGGCTCGCGTAGTACTCGTGCCCGGAGGCCTCCTTGACGCGGCGCCGGATGCCGGCGGTGTCGATGAAGGTCCAGACTCGGCCACCCAGCTCGACCAGCTCGTCGACCGGGTCGACCGTGGTGCCGGACGCATCGTCGACGACGACGCGTTCCTCGCCGGCCAGCTTGTTGAGCAGGCTCGACTTGCCGACGTTCGGCTTGCCGACGATCGCGACGCGGCGCGGACCCTCGTCGGGATCCCAGTCCTCCTCGGGCGCCTCGGGCAGTGCCTCGAGGACCGCGTCGAGCAAGTCGCCGCTCCCGCGCCCGTGCAGCGCCGACACGGCGAACGGCTCACCGAGACCGAGATTCCACAGTGCCGATGCCTCGGCCTCGGTGCGCTGGTCGTCGACCTTGTTGGCCGCGAGCACGACCGGCTTGTCGGCCCGGCGCAGGATGCGCACGACCTGTTCGTCGGCGTCGGTGATGCCGACCGTGGCGTCGACCACGAACAGCACGGCGTCGGCGACCTGGATCGCGATCTCGGCCTGCGCGGCGATGCGTTCGGCCAGCCCCTTCGCGTCGGGATCCCAGCCGCCGGTGTCGACCACCGTGAACGTGCGACCGTTCCAGGTCGCCTCGTACGAGACCCTGTCGCGGGTCACGCCTGGGACGTCCTCGACGACTGCTTCACGGCGGCCGATGATGCGGTTGACCAGCGTCGACTTGCCGACGTTGGGTCGGCCGATGACGGCCAGGACGGGTTGGTTCTCAGGCATCCGGAGTCACTTTCGTGGCCGCGGCGGGCAGGGGGCCGGGCAGCTCGCGCTTGACGGCTCCCTTCGCCCAGGCCAGATGTGCGAGCAGATGCTCGTGGATCTGGGCAGCGGCTTCATCGATCAGGTTCTTGGTGCGAGGCCACGGTTGCGCCTCGATCTGGAGCGGTCGTCCGTAGACCAGGTCGATCCGGGCTCCCTTGGGTGGTCGACTGGAGGCATCGGCCCCCTGCTCGCGAGTGCCGAACATGGCCAGCGGCACGATCGGCGCACCGCTGACCAGGGCCAGGTACGCGATGCCGTGCTTGATGGTGTGCAGTTCACCGTCGCCGCGCGCGCCTTCGGGGAAGATGCCGACGGCCTGACCCGCGGACAAGGCCGATGCGGCTCGCCGCATGGCACCGGTGTCGACCCGGTTGCGGGCAACGCGGATCTGACTGATCGCGCGCAGGAGCCGGGCGTTCTTGCCCTCGAACTCCTCCTCCTTGACCAGGGCATGCACATCGCGGGGAGCCTTGATGAACAGCAGCGGTCCGTCGAGCCAGCCCGCGTGGTTCGACGCGATGATGACGGGGCCGTCGTCGGGCACATAGCCCTGCCCGCGTTCGGCGATCTCCCAGTGACGCAGCATGAAGCCGCCGAAGGTGCTCCGGAGCAGACGCAGCCCCGTCTCGGGCAGACCGGGGCTCAGGACGGCGGACTGGCTCATCGGTCCTCGACGATTCCGACGATGGTGTCGATGACCTCGTCCAGGGTGAGGAACGTGCTGTCGACGACGGTCGCGCCGTCGGCCTGGGTCAGGGGTGACGCCGCGCGGCTCGAGTCGATCTGATCGCGACGGGCCAGTGAGGCCTCGGTGGCGACGGTGTCCGCCGTGCCCTGCTCGGCGGCGCGGCGCGCGGCACGAGCGGCCGGGTCGGCGACGAGATAGATCTTGACCTCGGCATCGGGCGCCACCACGGTGCCGATATCGCGTCCCTCGACCACGATGCCCGCCGACTCGGCGATCGCCTGGCGCTGCAGGTCGACCAGCAGCTCCCGGACGCGCGGGACCGCCGCGACCGGGCTGACGGCCGCGGTGACGTCGTCGCCGCGGATCGGCACCGAGACGTCGACATCGCCGACATGGATCGTCGGATCCTGTGGATCGGTGCCCGACCGGACCTCGATCCGCTCAGCGGCGGCCGCGATCGCCTCGGCATCACCCAGGTCGACGCCGGCCTCCAGCAACGCCCACGTGATGGCGCGATACATCGCCCCGGTGTCCAGGTAGGCCAGGCCCAGCCGGGTCGCGACGCCTCGCGACGTGCTGGACTTGCCGGACCCCGACGGTCCGTCGATCGCGACGACCAGTGGCGTGCTCACGGTGCTCTCCTTAACGATGTGCGGCCCAGCCGCGGGCCGTCAGGGCGTCGACCAGCGTGTCGGCGCCGGTCTCCACGACGGCGATCTCGACCTGGCCCACCAGGCGGCCGAGTTCGTGATCGATGCGGATGTCCTCGATGTTCACTCCCGATTCTCCCGTATCAGCCATCAATCGCGACAATTCGCCCGGCTGATCCGACACGGAGACGTACACGGTGGCCAGGCGCTCGCTGGCGCCGCCGTGGCGTCCCGGGATCAGTCCGCTGCCGGACCGCCCCGCGTCGAGCAGCGCCGCGAGAGCTCCGGGGTCCTGGTCGAGCGCCCCGATGGCGGTGTCGAGCGAATCGCGCAGCAGGCCGAGCAGACGTCGCACCTCCCCCGCGTTGCCGCCCAGGATGTCGATCCAGAGCCCGGTCTCGCTGCCCGCGATGCGGGTGACGTCGCGCAGACCTGGCCCGGCGAGGTCGAGTGCGCCGTCAGGGGCGTCGTTGAGCAGGCCCGCGACCGCCACCGAGGCCACATGCGGTACGTGGGAGACCAAGGCCACAGCGCGGTCGTGCGACCGAGGATCCATGAGGCGGGGTACCGCGCCGGTGCTCTCGGCGATGTCGACGACCAGTTGGACCGCCTCGGGCGTCGACGACGAAGTCGGCACGACGGCCCAGGGACGTCCTTCGAACAACCGCGGCACGGCCGCCATGGGGCCCGACCGCTCCTTGCCCGCCATCGGGTGTCCCCCGACGAACCGGTCGGCGTGGGCCGTGCGCTCGACGTCGGCGATCAGTTCGGCCTTCACACTGGCGACATCGGTGACGACGGCGCCCCCATGGGCCTGCAGCATCTCGATCACCACGTCCGCGGCTGCCGACGGCGGCACGGCAACCACCACGAGCTGCGGGTCGATCACGGGTTCGGCCGAGCCGGCGCCGCGCGACACCGCCAATTCCACATTGGTCGGCACCGCATCGGCCAGATGCACCTCACGACCCTGCTCGGTCAGGGCCAAGGCGAGCGAGGTGCCGATGAGGCCGCAGCCGACGACCAGGATCGGGCCGTCCCGATGCGCGCTGGCCGCGCTCATGCCTGAACGCTATCGAACAGCGCACCGAGCTCGTCGCGGCTCAGATCGCGCATCGTGCCGACCGCGAGGCCGCCGAGCCGCAGCGGTCCGAAGGCCGTGCGGGTCAGCTCGATCACGGGATGTCCGACGTGATCGAGCATGCGACGCACGATGCGGTTGCGACCCATGTGGATGTCCAGCTCGACCAGCGAACGACCCTTCGCGGTGTCCTTGACCCTGAACCGGTCGGCCACTGCGCGACCGTCGTCGAGTTCGATGCCTGCCAGAAGATCGCGGGTGACCTGCGGCGACACCGAACCCTCGACCAGCGCCACGTAGGTCTTGGTGATCTCGAACGACGGGTGCGCCAACTGATGGGCGAGGTCGCCGTCGTTGGTCAGCACGAGCAGACCCGAGGTGTCGGTGTCGAGTCGCCCGACGTGGAAGAGCCGGTCTGCGCGGCCCTTCAGCAGTCCCGACAGATCGGGCCGGCCCTGCTCGTCGGCCATCGACGACACGACGCCGCGCGGCTTGTTGAGCAGCAGGTAGGCGTGATCGCTGGGCGGCGGGATGCGCCTGCCGTCGACCCGGATCACGTCGGTGACGGGATCGACACGGGCGCCCATCTGCGTGATGATCTCGCCGTTGACCTCGACGTGCCCGTCGGCCATCAGCTCCTCGCAGCGACGACGGCTCGCGATGCCCGCGGCGGCGAGCACCTTCTGCAGCCGAATGCTCTGCTGTTCCTCACTCATCGGGTTCGGACTCCTCGGGCAACGGCTCGGCGGGTTCGGTAGCTGCGGCGACCGGCACCTCGTCCTCCTCGAGTTCGTCGAGTTCGGGCAGCAGCGGCGCCAGATCGGGCAGCTCGCTGAGGCTGTCCAACCCCATCCGCTCCAGGAAGTACGGTGTGGTGCCGTACAGCGTGGCCCCGCTCTCGCCATCGGCCCCGGCCTCGGTGATCAGACCGCGCGTCACGAGCGTGCGCACCACGCCGTCGACGTTGACACCGCGGATCGCCGAGATCCGCGAACGGCTGATCGGCTGCCGGTAGGCGACCACGGCCATGGTCTCCAGCGCCGCCTGCGTCAGGCGCGCGTGCTGCCCCTCGAGCACGAAGCGCTCGACCGCCGGCGCGTAGGCCTCGCGCGAGAAGAACCGCCATCCCCCGGCGACATTGCGCAGCTCGAAGCCGCGGCCCTGCTCGGTGTACTCGTCGGCCAGCGTCTCCAGGGCGCTCTGCACCTCGGCCGGCGGGTGACCGACCGCTTGGGCGAGGGTCAGATGGTCCAGCGGCTGATCGGCGACCATCAGCACGGCCTCCAGCGCGGGCCGCAGATCCAGGACCTGCAGCTCGAGCTCGTCAGGAGTCTGTGTCATCGGTGTCGTCTCCGATCGGTTCGGGTTCGAGGGCGGATTCGGCGACGGTGGGCTCGTCGAACTCGTCACCGACGTCGATATCGCCCTCGTCGGTACCGGTCCAGCGCACCAGCAGCTCGCCCAGCGGCGTGGCCTGCTCCAGTCCGATGACGCCCTCGCGGAACAGTTCGAGCAGGCCGAGGAAGCGGGCCACCTTGGTCATCAGATCGGGGGCATCGGCTGTCAGTGCCCGGAACGTCGTCTCGCCCTTGCGGCGCAGCTGGTCGACCATCAGGTGGACCTGTTCGCGCACGCTGACCTGAGGGGCGTGCAGATGCGCCAGCGACACCACAGGGACCGGCTTGATCGCGAACACCGCGGCGGCGAGGCGGGCCAGATCGTCCGGTCCGGCCGAGATCACGACCTCGGGCAGCAGATCGGCGAAACGGGACTCGAGCTGGACGACGCGCGGGAACCGGCGCCGCTCGGCGTCGAGCCGCTCGGCGAACGAGGCCGCGACCTGCTTGAACGCCTTGTACTGCATCAGGCGCGCGAACAGCAGATCGCGCGCCTCGAGCAGCGCCAGGTCGTCCTCGTCCTCGACATCAGCCTGCGGCAGCAGCCGGGCCGCCTTCAGGTCCAGCAGCGTCGAGGCGACGAGCAGGAAGCTGGTGGTCTGCTCCAGGTCGTCGTCGAGCGTCTTGACGTAGGCGATGAATTCGGTCGTGACGGCCGACAGCGCGACCTCGGTGATGTCGAGCTCGTGTTTGGCGATCAACTGCAACAGGAGGTCGAACGGCCCCTCGAAGTTCGTCAGATTGACGGAGAATCCTGGTGCAGGAGGCTCGACGTCGGTGACGGTCACGTGCTGCTCAATCGCTGCGCCACGGCGCTGTCGGTGCCGTGCGCGTCGAGGTCGGCGAGTGCCTCGGCGAGGGCGGCGCGCACGAAGCGCCCGCGGTCGACCGTGCGGCCCAGCGCGGCGCGCAGCTGCAAGCGGGCCTGCTCGACGGCGAGCAGCTCCTCGGCCGTCAGGTAGACGGTCATCTTCTCGTCGTGCTTGACGCGACCGCTGTCGACGACTCCTTGCGCCTCGTCGTCGGACCCGGCCTTCTTCTTGGCCTGCTTGGCCGTGGGGCGGAACAGCTCGTCGGCCCCCGGCATCGTCACGCGCCGGGGCATCGTTGCAGCACCTCCCGCGCCAGCTGACGGTACGACTCGGCGCCCGGCGATCCGGACGCGTACTCGGTGATCGGCTCACCGGCGACCGTGGCGTCGGAGAACTTCACGGTGCGCCGGATGACGGTGTGGAACACCAGATCACCCCAGCCTTGCACGAGGGTCGCGAGGACCTCTTTGTCGTGCAGCGTGCGGCTGTCGAACATGGTGCCCAGCAGGCCGATGATCTTCAGTTCGTCGTTGGTGCGCTCCTGCACGCGCTCGATCGTGTCCTTGAGCAGCGCGACACCACGCAGCGCGAAGTACTCGCACTCCAGCGGGATGATGACGCCTTGGGCGGCGGTCAGTGCGTTGACCGTGAGCAGGCCGAGCGAGGGTTGGCAGTCGATCAGGATGACGTCGTAGTCGCTGCGGGCCTGCTTGAGCACGCGGGTCAGGACCTGTTCGCGGCCCACCTCGGTGACGAGCTGCATCTCGGCCGCCGACAGGTCGATGTTCGACGGCACCAGATCCAGGTTGTCGACCGCCGTGTGCATGATCAGGTCTTTGATGCTGACCTGGCGGTCGATCAGCGCGTCGTAGATGCTCTGCTCGAGATCGTGCGCGTTGATCCCCAGGCCGACCGTCAGTGAACCTTGCGGATCGAAATCCACCAGGAGCACCCGCCGGCCCAGTTCGGCCAGCGCAGCACCCAGGCTGATGGTCGTCGTGGTCTTACCGACCCCGCCCTTCTGATTGCACATCGCGATGATGGTCGCGGGCTGACCCGGACGCCGCGGTGCCGGATCGGAGAAGTCCGGAAGGGGGCGACCCGTCGGCCCCATCGTGCTCGTGACCATGGCACTCCCTTCCCGTTCCTTGATTTGTCGACAATCGTCACTCTACTCGTGCCCTGGGGTGCGCGGCGGCGTAGACCTCGCGGAGTTTCTCGACCGTCACGAGGGTGTAGATCTGCGTCGTCGTCACCGAGGCGTGACCGAGCAGTTCCTGGACGACGCGCACATCGGCGCCGCCGTCGAGCAGATGGGTCGCGAACGAGTGACGCAGGGTGTGGGGCGACACCTCGGCCGTGACCCCGGCGCGTTCGGCGGCGCGTTTCAGGACCGTCCAGGCGCTCTGCCGCGAGAGCCGGCCGCCCCGTGCGTTGAGGAAGACAGCCGGCTCGGCCCTGCTCACCAGTGCCGGACGTGACGCGGTCAGATAGTCGCGCACGGCCGAGATCGCGAACGAGCCGAGTGGTACCAGTCGCTGCTTGCCGCCCTTGCCGCGCAACAGCACGACGCCGTCGTCGAGGTCCAGATCGTCCAGATCCAGGCCGACGGCCTCCGAGATGCGGGCCCCAGTGCCGTACAGGACCTCGAGCAGGGCACGGTCGCGCGACGACAGCACGGTGCCGGCGGCACCAGCCGCCGCGAGGATCGACTCGACCTGGGCGAGTTCGAGCGCCTTCGGCAGCCGGCTCGGCGGTCGGGGCGGCTTCACCGCCGCTGTCACGTCATGGGCGACGAGCTGCTCGCGGACCAAGAAGCGATGGAAACCCCGTACCGCGACGATCGTGCGCGCTGCGCTGGCGGTGCCGAGCGGCGGATGATCGGCGTCGCCCGTGCGCAGCGCCCCCAGGAACGCATTGACCAGATTCTCGTCGATCGCCACGGGATCCTCGACCTCGCGGGCGAGCAGGAACTCCAGGTATCGCCGCAGATCGCGGCGATAGGAACGCATCGTGTTGTCGGCCAAGCCTCGCTCGACCGAGAGGTGACTCAGATACTCGGTCACCGACCGCTCGACGGGCGTCATTCTCTGGTTCGTCGGGCGTGCAGGGCCAACAGGCCCGCGACCGTCATCGCATCGGCGACACGCCCGCTCGCCACAGCGTCGAGCGCCTCGTCGAACGGCATCCACCACTGCTCCATATCGGCCTCCTCGGCCTCACGAAGCATCCGTTCGTCCTCGGGCACCGAATGCAGGCCCGTGGCCAGGAAGACCTCCCACGCCTCGGACGAATAGCCCGGCGAGGCGAAGGCCTTGTACAACGACGTCCAGTCGTCGGCGACGACATCGGCTTCCTCGGCCAGCTCGCGCTTGGCTGCGTCGAGCCTCGGCTCACCCGGCACATCGAGGGTCCCGGCCGGCAGTTCGAGCAATCGATGCCCGACCGGATGCCGGTACTGCTGGACCAGCAGCACACGGTCGTCCTCATCGAGCGCCAGCACGCCGACCGCTCCGTGCGGACGCACGACCAGCCGCGGATGCTCCACGCCGGTGGGATCGACGATGCGATCAGTACGCACCTGCGCATACGGGACGTCGTGGACGACGGTGCTGTCGGCAACCGGCCAGGCCGCGACCGTGTCGCTGAGCGGCTCACCGTCCGCGAGCCGCCCGCCCAACCTCGGATGGGGCCGCATCGTCACTCCGAGCTATCGACCGGGAGCAACAGTTCCTTCTGGCGCGCGAGAGCCGCGGCGGCCAGGCCCGCGAACAGCGGATGCGGGCGCGTCGGGCGCGAGCGCAGCTCCGGGTGTGCCTGCGTGGCGACGTAGTACGGATGCACGTCGCGCGGCAGCTCGACGAACTCGACCAGCGAGGCGTCGGGCGATGTGCCGCTGAACACCAAGCCGGCCTGCTCCAACTGATCGCGATAGGCGTTGTTGACCTCGTACCGGTGACGATGGCGTTCCTCGACCTTGTCGCTGCCGTAGGCCTCGGCCACGACGCTGCCGGTCTTGAGCGCGGCCGGATACAGCCCCAGCCGCATCGTGCCGCCCAGATCGCCTGCGCCGTCGACGATCGACAGCTGCTCCTCCATCGTCGCGATGACCGGATGCTCGGTGCCCGGGTCGAACTCGGTCGAGCTGGCATCGGCCACGCCGGCGACATTGCGGGCGTACTCGATGACCATGCACTGCAGGCCCAGGCACAGGCCCAGCGTCGGGATGCCGTGCTCGCGCGCGTACTTCAGGGCGCCGAGCTTGCCCTCGATGCCCCGAATGCCGAATCCGCCCGGCACGCAGACGCCGTCGACATCGGCCAGCTGGCGTGCCGCGCCGGCCTCGGTGGCGCATTCGTCGGAGGCGACCCAGCGCAGCTCGATCTTGGCGTCGTTCGCGAAACCGCCCGCGCGCAGTGCCTCGGCGACCGACAGATACGCATCGGGCAGGTCGATGTACTTGCCGACCAGCGCGATCGTGACGGTATCGGCCGGCTGGTGCACCCGTTCGAGCAGTGCGTCCCACTGCGTCCAGTCGACATCGCGGAACGGCAGATCGAGCCGGCGGACCACGTATGCGTCGAGCCCTTCGGAGTGCAGCACCTTCGGGATGTCGTAGATCGACGGGGCGTCACTGGCGGTCACGACCGCCTCGGTGTCGACGTCGCACATCAGCGAGATCTTGCGCTTGACGCCCTCGGGGATCTCACGGTCCGAACGACACACGATCGCGTCGGGCTGGATGCCGATGGAGCGCAGCGCCGCGACCGAGTGCTGAGTCGGCTTGGTCTTGAGCTCGCCGGACGGACCGATGTAGGGCACGAGCGAGACATGGAGGAAGAACACGTGGCCGCGGCCGACCTCCTGGCGCACCTGACGGGCCGACTCCAGGAACGGCTGGCTCTCGATGTCGCCGACCGTGCCGCCGATCTCGTGGATCACCACGTCGACGTCGGGGCCGCCCATCGACAGCATGCGGTCCTTGATCTCGTTGGTGATGTGCGGGATCACCTGGACCGTGTCGCCCAGGTAGTCGCCGCGCCGCTCACGGGCGATGACCTCGGAGTACACCTGCCCGGTCGTGACATTGGCCCGGCCGACCAGATCCTCGTCGAGGAACCGCTCGTAGTGCCCGATGTCGAGATCGGTCTCGGCGCCGTCGTCGGTGACGAACACCTCGCCGTGCTGGAACGGGTTCATCGTCCCGGGATCGACGTTCAGATACGGATCGAGCTTCTGCATCGTGACCCGCAGGCCGCGGGACTTGAGCAGCCGACCGAGACTGGAGGCGGTGAGCCCCTTGCCCAGCGAGGATGCGACCCCACCGGTGACGAAGACGTGCTTGGTCACGGCGCCATGGGCCGCATTGAGTCTCTCCACGGAACTCCAGTCTAGACCGTCGGGACGACTTATTGAGGCAGCGCGCCGTCGGCGCTGCGTGAAGTGCCCCACGCCCCCGACCGGCCGGCCACCTCGCTCGCGGCGGCGAGCGCCACGACCGTGCGGCCGGCGGGCAGATCCGCGACGTCGACCGTCGAGACCTGGGAGGCTCCTTCGTCGGAGCGGACCGCCGCGATCAGGCCTCCGTCGAGCGACGCCGACGACGGTCCGCTCACGACCACTCCCCCGGACGCCAGGTCCAGCGCCGTGACCAGCGCAGCGAGGCTGGAACCCTGCTGGCTGTTCGCCGAGGAACGGTCGGCCGTGACGACGACCGCCAGCGCGGCACGCTTGGACGGCTTCGTGTCGACGCGCACGAGGCCGCCCTCGTCGAACGCCGCCGACAGCTGGGTGGCGGCCTCATCGACCGCTGCGTCCTTCCGGGTCAGATAGGCCCGACCCAGTGCCGCACCGATCCTCGGATAACCCGCGGCAGCCGTCGACACCTCGGCCACGTCCGCACCCGCTTTGTCGGCCACGCCGTCGGCGAACTGGCGTCCGCCCGGATCGAGCAGCTTCGACGTCAGTTCCACCTGGCCGACGATGGTGGCGCCGGACTGCTCGAGCGACGTGCGCACGCCCTTGACGTCGGCGGCGCGGGCGCCCGGGGTCGTGACGACGAGGATCGTCCGATCCTTGAGCTTGTCCTTCGCGAGCACCGGAGCCGTGCGGGACGCATAGCCCGTGTCGAACGATCGCACGCCGGGATCGGCGGTATCGCCGCCTGCGCCACCGCCGTCGTCGGTCTGGTCCAGGAAGCCGGCACCGAGCACCAGCCCGGCGGCCAGCGCCAGGAACACCGCGGTGAGCGACACGACGTGGTAGCGAAAGTTGATCACGGGAGAATTCCTCCGATCGAGGAGCCGAGGTCGTCGAGGGCGGCCCGGATCTGGTCGAACCAGTCCTGGCCCGCCGGAGTGACGGAGATCGCGACCGCGACGGCGAGCAGACCGGCCAGCAACATCTGCAGGACCGGCCACAGGGACATGGGACGAGGACTCAGCTCTCCGACGGACTTGGCGTCGACGAGCTTGGCTCCGGCGCGCAGGCGCGCCACGACGATCCGTGCGCTGTCACTGGGCGCACGCTCGAGCAGGGCGTTCAGAGTGGGCGGCGCACCGGCCTGGATGATGACCGATGCCTCGTTGGTGTCGGCCAGCAGGATCGCGAGATCCTCGTCGGCTCCCGTCGACGTGAACGTCACGATGTCCTTGCCGTGCCGCTCGAGGCGTTCGGGCCGGCTGACCCGGCCGGTGGAGGTCGTGATGACCACTTCGCCGGACTGGCGAATGGCTCGATCCGACAACGCCTCGGCGTCTCCGACGACCACGTGAGGCACGTGGCCCGCCTCGAACAACACGTCGGCCCCCGCCCCGGCTCCGATCAGCACCGGATCGCGCTGAGCGATGAAGCGCTTCAGCCCGGCCAGATCGGACTCGGCGTCGTAGCCCTTCGAGACCACCACGACGGGCCGGTTGCGCACTCTGGTGCGCAACCGTGGGACACCGCGGCCGTCGATCAGCATCGCCTGCTCGCGGTTGATGTGGTCGGCCGCGTTAGCCGTCAACGCGTCGAGGCGGGTCGACAGACCGTCCTCGGCCGCCTTGAGCGTCGAGGCGACCCGAGCGGCGTCCTGGACCACGCCGCTGGCGACCAGGGTGCCGTCGAGCAGCACCTTGCCCTCGTGCACCTGGACGATCTCGCCATTGCGCAGTCTCGACCAGATCCCTTCGCTGGCGACGTCGACCAGTTCGATGCCGGCCTTCGCGAGCAGCGAGGGGCCCTGGTTCGGCACTCGGCCGGTGGAGGAGGGCGCCGCGTTCAGAACGGCACCGACGCGCGCCTCGATCAGGTCGTGAGCCTGACGGGCATCGAGGTCGATCAGGTCGACGAGCGCCACATCGCCTTCGCGCAACGCCGCGAAGTCGCCTTCGCTGCGCGCGAACCGGATGGGGCCCACGACGCCGGGAAGGTTGGCGTCACCGGCAAGGCGCGCCTTGCGGAAGCCGGACATTCGAAGTTTGGGCATCGCCGTCCATGTTCCCCGTTGGATTCACCGAATCGCGGTCGCCCGCGCGGCGTGTCGCAGAAGAAACATCCGTCACACGCGTCACGTGTCACGTCTCGGTGGCCAGGGCGAGCAGCTCACGGGCATGTGCCTGGGCACTCGCGGAGTCGTCCTGGCCCGCGAGCATCCGGGCTAACTCGTCGACCCGCTGCTCGGCTTCGAGACGCAGCACCGAACTGCGCGTGACGATGCCGTCGGCCTTGTCGACCACGAAATGGTGGTGCGCGAACGCGGCGACCTGCGGCAGATGCGTGACCGCGATGACCTGGGCGTGCTCGGCCAGGCGTGCGAGGCGCCGACCCACCTCGACCGCGGCCTTGCCGCCGATACCCGCGTCGACCTCGTCGAATACCAGGGTCGGCACCGTGGACCGGTCGGCCAGCACGACCTCGAGCGCCAGCATCAGCCGGGACAGCTCTCCCCCGCTGGCACCCTTGTTCAGCGGCCGCGGGTCCATGCCCCGATTCGCCGAGAACAGCAGCTCGACGTCGTCGAGCCCGTGCGGACCCGGAGTCGCGTCGTCGCCTCGGGTCACCCGCGGCTCCAGATGGGCATGCGGCATCGACAACTGCGCCAGTTCGGCGTCGACCAAGCCGGCGAGTCGTTCGGCCGCGGCGGTGCGCAGCTGTGACAGCTGCTCGGCGAGCCGGAGCACCTCGGGCTCGAGCCGGTCTCGTTCTTCTGCCAGCTGTTCGAGGCGTTCGTCGTCATGGTCGAGCTCGGCCAGGCGCGCCGTCGACTTCTCGGCCCAGGCCAGGACGTCATCGAGGCCCGGGCCGTACTTGCGCTGCAACGCGATCAACTGGGCGCGTCGCTCCTGAACCACGGCCAGGCGCCCGGGGTCGAGGTCGATGCCCTCGCCGTACGTCGTCAGATCGGACGCCACCTCGTCGAGCAGGATCATCAGCTCCTGGGTTCGCGAAGCGAGTGCGTCGAGAGCGTCGTCGTGACCCGACGCCTCGTGCAGCGCGGCGACCGCCGACGCGACCCTCGCCCTGGCGGACGATTCGGAGTCGTCGGCATCGGAGGCCAGCTGAAGACGTGCGATCTCGGCGGCCCGCGCCAACGACTCGGCGTGCGCGAGGCGGCTCTCCTCGGCCTTCAGCTCCTCGTCCTCACCGGCGACCGGCGTGACCGCGGCGACCTCGTCTAGCCCGAAACGCAGCAGGTCGAGCTCCCGCGCGCGCTCCTGGGCCTGAGCGCGCAGTTCATCGAGTTGGCGCCGGGTCTGGACCCACTGCGCGTAGACCGGGCGGTACTGGTCCATCGCGGCGGCCAGGTCGTCGCCGGCGAACCGGTCCAATGCCGCACGCTGCTCGGCCGGACGCAGAAGCCGGTGCTGATCGGACTGGCCGTGCACCGCGACGAGTTCATCGGTGACCTCGGCGAGCAGGCCCGCCGGCACCGTCGCTCCACCGGCGATCGCTCGCGACCGGCCCTGCGCGGACAGCACCCGGGCGATGACGACGGTGTCGTCCTCGACGATGCCCCCGGCCTCCTCAACCTGCCGTGAGACCTCGGAATCGGGGGCCAGTGCGACGCTCGCCTCGATGCGTGCCTGCTCCGAGCCGCGGCGCACCAGCCCCAGGTCGGCTCGCTCACCGCGCAGCAGCCCGAGCGCCGTGACGACCATCGTCTTGCCTGCGCCGGTCTCGCCGGTGACGACCGTGAAGCCGGGTCCGAGCTCGAGCTCGGCCTCGTCGATCACGCCGAGGGACGAGATCTGCAGGTGATGCCACATCAGCGCGCGCCCCGCCACCCGTTGACGGGCAGTTCGAACTTGCGCACCAGGCGGTCGGCGAACGGGCCCGGAATGAGCCGGGCCAGGCGCACCGGCGTGGTGCCCCGCGTGACCTCGACCCGGGCGCCGAACGGCAGATCGGCCGCACGCCGCCCGTCGCACCACAGCACACCCGTGGTGGTCTCGCCGACGACCTCGATGGCCAAAGTGGAATCGGGCGAGACCACCAGGGGACGCGCGAACAGCGCATGGGCGCTGATCGGCACCATCAGCAGAGCCTGGACCTCGGGCCACACGATCGGCCCGCCGGCGCTGAAGTTGTAGGCGGTCGATCCGGTCGGCGTGGCGCATACGACGCCGTCGCAGCCCCACCGCGAGACCGGCCGGTCGTCGATCTCGACGACCAGTTCGAGCATGCGTTCACGAGCGGCCTTCTCGACCGAGGCCTCGTTGAGCGCCCAGTTGCTCGCGACGACCTCGCCCCCGACCTTGACCGCCACATCGACCGTGAGCCGGTCCTCGACCGTGTAGGTGCGGTCGACCACGCCACGCACGACATCGGCCAGGTCCTCGGCGTCGGCCTCGGCCAGGAACCCGACATGCCCCAGGTTGACGCCGAGCACCGCGATGTCCGTACCGCGGCAGGCCTCGGCGGCCCGCAGGATCGTGCCGTCGCCGCCGAACACGACGGCCAGCTCGGCCTCGCCTTCGAACGTCTGGCCCGAATACGTCGCGAAGTCGGTCAGTCCCGCGGCGACCAGAACCGCCTGATCGGCCTCGGGCACGCACACGCCCACGCCCTCGCGGTGCAGATCTCGGCTGAAGCCGACCGCGACCTCGACGGCATCGGCCCGGCCTGTGTGAGCCAGGATCAGGACGGTTCTCATGATGTGGCCCCTCGCATGAGCGGTCCGGCGGCGACGACCTCGTGCGCCGCCTGGACCTCCGGTTCGGCCGCGTCGGTGCGCAACCAGCAGAAGTATTCGACATTGCCGGCGGGGCCCGGCAGCGGGCTCGGCGCCAGGCCGCGCGTGCCCCAACCATTCCGATGCGCGCTACGGCACACCTGCAGCACCGCCTCGGCATGCAGTTCCGGATCGCGGACGACGCCGTTCTTGCCCAGCTGGGCACGGCCGACCTCGAATTGCGGCTTGATCATCAGCACGATGTCGCCTTCCGGATCCGTGACGCCCGTCAGGGCGGGCATCACCACGGTAAGGGAGATGAACGACAGGTCGCTGACCACCAGCGATACCGGCGTACCGATGTCATCGACCGTCAGATGTCGCACATTGGTGCGGTCCATGACCGTGACGCGCGGATCGCTCTGCAGTGACCACACCAACTGGCCGTAGCCGACGTCGACCGCGACGACCTCACGCGCGCCACGGCGCAGCAGGACGTCGGTGAACCCGCCGGTCGAGGCACCCGCGTCGAGGCAGCGGCGATCGGCCACGGTCAGCCCCTGCGGTTCGAACGCCTCCAGCGCTCCGAGCAGCTTGTACGCGCCGCGCGAGGCCCAGGTCGGTCCGTCACCGTCCTTGACCACGATCGCTTGGTCGGTCGTGATCTGGGTGGCCGGCTTCGATGCCTTGGCGCCCGCCACCAGGACACGACCGTCGGTGATCAGGCTCGCCGCATGATCGCGCGACCGGGCCAGTCCACGACGCACGAGCTCGGCATCGAGGCGCAGGCGACGGCTCACGATCCCCCGGACGCCGGACCGCGCTGGCCGCTGAGGGTGTCGCGCAGGACCCGGTGGATCGCCTCGAACTCGGCCGGATGCTCGTGCACCGGGCGCTGATCGAGCGCATCGAGCCGCTCCAGGGCGGCCTCGATCTCGGGATCGGGTTCGGTCATGAGTCCAGTGTCCCACCTGGGACGACGTCCGCGCCGGAGGCGTCGCGGATCGACCACGCCAACTGCAGTGCCGCCCGCAGCGCACCGACAGCGCGCGGGTCGGCGTCGACCTCGATCCGGCCGTCGTCGAGGGTCGCGACCATACCGGCGCACCGCGCCGTGTCGCCGTCGATGTCGACCGGCTCGTGGACCTGCCCCAGTCCCCCGAGGTCATAGGCGATGAAATCGGGCCGGCGCGGCGGTGCGAGTCTGAACAGCTCGGCCAGCGTGCTGACGCCCGTCAGCACCACGAGGCTGGGGATGCCGGCGCCGATCGCGCCGTCGATATCGGTGTCGAGACGGTCGCCGACCATGAGTGGCCGTTCCGCCGCGATGCGCCGCAGCGTCTCGTCGAACAGCGGGCGCTCGGGCTTGCCCGCGATCACCGGATCGGCTCCGGTGGCGATGCGTACGGTCTCGACGAGCGCTCCATTGCCCGGTGCGATGCCGCGCGGTGTCGGAACGGTGCGATCGGTGTTGCTCGCGTACCAGGGCAGCCCGGCCTGCACGGCGTACGCCGCCTCGGCCAACTGATGCCAGGAGGTGTCGGGATCGAATCCCTGCACCACCGCCACCGGTTCGTCGTCGAGCGATCGCACCGGCACCAACCCGGCGTCGCGCAACGGCTCGCGCAGGCCGTCGCCGCCCACGACCAGGACGCGGGACCCCGCGGCCAGATCGTCCGCCATGACACGCGCGATCGCCTGGGCCGAGGTGACGACGGCGGAGTCGTCGTCGACCGGCATGCCCAGATCACGTAGATGACGGGCCACCGTGGCGGCCGTTCGAGCAGCATTGTTCGTCAGGTAGGCGGGCCTCGCGCCTGCGGTCACCGCGGCCTTCAGCGCGTCGGCGGCTCCGGGCACGGCGTGCGGTCCGAGGTACACGACGCCGTCGAGGTCCAGCAGGATCGCATCGTGCGCCTCGTGCAACGGACGGTCGGTCGATGCGAGCTCCCCTGTCATGGCACCGACGTTAGGGCATCCGCACGAGGGAGGTGACGTCCACCGTCACCCGGCTCACGGCGCCGACCGGCCCCCGAGAGAACTGGCGGCGCAGGAAGCCTTGGATGCGTACGACGTCGCCCGCGGCGAGCCGGGACACCGCCCGACGCACCGAAGACGTCCACGCATCGCAGTCGAACGTGTCGACTGTCTGTTTCGAGCCGCGCCGCGCGGCGCGCGACCGGCGCACGACCACACGCAACGACGCCACCTCGTCGCCGCTGGGCAGTGTGCGCGGCTCGAGAACGGCCGAGACGCGGCCGATCAGCTCGACATGGTTCAGATCAGATGAGTTCATCGTCCGAGCCTCACGGCTAGGACGACACCCCGCGACCCGCTTGGCGGCCCCTGTGGACAACGCGCTTCGAACGGTGACCCTGTGGATCAACCGCCCAGCGACGCGATCCGCTCGGTCGCGTCGGTCGCACCCTCGCCGTCGACCGCGACCGTGCGATGGAACCACTCGACGGCCTCTTCGGTCCGGCCGGCGGCCGCCAGGCTGTCGGCGTACGCATAGCGCAGGCGTGCGACCCAGGGGGCGCGGCTCTTGCTGTGCAGCGGCTCGGTCTCGAGCAAGCGCACGGCTTCCTCGAACTGGCCACGGTCGCGCCGGGCTCCGGCGACGACGATCGACAGCTCGATCTGACCGGCCTCGTCGAGTTTGGAGCGCACCTCGGTGGTGTCGTAAGCGATCGCCTTGTCCGGCCGCCCGAGCGCCCGTTCGCAGTCGGCCATCATCGGGGCGTACATCGCATGGCCCGAGATCCGCTTCGCGGCCCGGAACTCGGCGAGAGCCTCAGCCCAGTTCCCGCAGGCATAGGCGGTCTCGCCGACTGCCTCGCGCACCAACGCGTTGCGCAGGGCCCGCGCTCGTGCGGCGAGCGCGTGCTTGTGCGCCAGCTCGGGGTCCTCGGCCAGCAGGCTGCCGGCCATCACCAGATGCCGGGCGACCTTGTCGGCCAGCTTCTCCGGGATGTTCTGCAGCTGCTGGCGCGCGAACCGATCCAGGTCCTTGGCCAACACACCATCAGGAATCGGCGGGCCATCGTAGATCTTCTGCTCGGCCGTGCGCGGCTCGGGTTCGGGGCGCCGGTACGGCCGTCGGCCGCCGCCGGCCGGTGGCTTACCCCGGCCTCCGCCCTGCGGCCTGCCACGACCTGCCGAGGGCTTTCCGCCCCCGCTGCGCTGCGGCTTGCCGCCGCCTTGGGAGCCGCCTCGGCCGCCCTGGCGCGGCTTGCGTGCCTCTGCCATGTCTTGCTCCACTTCGAAAACTTCTAGAATTGCAGCGAGGCCGCTCCCAAGGGAGCGGCCTCGCGCATAATGATTGTCCGGCGACGTCCTACTCTCCCACACCGTCTCCAGTGCAGTACCATCGGCGCTGATGGGCTTGACTTCCGGGTTCGGAATGTAACCGGGTATTTCCCCATCGCCATGGTCGCCGAAACTCTATGGAGATATCAATCGTTCCCGACCGTATCTCGGGAACCTCACAGTGGACGCGGTAGATCTTTGTAAGAAACAAGCCCTCGGCCTATTAGTACCGGTCAGCTCCATGCATTGCTGCACTTCCACTTCCGGCCTATCAACCCAGTGGTCTGCTGGGGGCCTTACCTGGTAAACCAGTGGGAAACCTCATCTTGAGACGTGCTTCCCGCTTAGATGCTTTCAGCGGTTATCACTTCCGAACGTAGCTAACCAGCCGTGCTCTTGGCAGAACAACTGGCACACCAGAGGTTCGTCCAACCCGGTCCTCTCGTACTAGGGTCAGCCTCTCTCAAGTTTCCTACGCGCGCGGCGGATAGGGACCGAACTGTCTCACGACGTTCTAAACCCAGCTCGCGTGCCGCTTTAATGGGCGAACAGCCCAACCCTTGGGACCTGCTACGGCCCCAGGATGCGACGAGCCGACATCGAGGTGCCAAACCATCCCGTCGATATGGACTCTTGGGGAAGATCAGCCTGTTATCCCCGGGGTACCTTTTATCCGTTGAGCGACGCCGCTTCCACAAGCCAGCGCCGGGTCACTAGTTCCGACTTTCGTCCCTGCTCGAGCTGTCACTCTCACAGTCAAGCTCCCTTGTGCACTTACACTCGAAACCTGATTGCCAACCAGGCTGAGGGAACCTTTGAGCGCCTCCGTTACATTTTAGGAGGCAACCGCCCCAGTTAAACTACCCATCAGGCACTGTCCCTGATCCGGATAACGGACCTAGGTTAGATATCTAATTCAATCAGAGTGGTATTTCAACGATGACTCCACCCGAACTGGCGTCCGAGCTTCAAAGTCTCCCACCTATCCTACACAAATTGAACCAAACACCAATACCAAACTGTAGTGAAGGTCCCGGGGTCTTTCCGTCCTGCCGCGCGTAACGAGCATCTTTACTCGTAGTGCAATTTCGCCGAGTTCATGGTTGAGACAGCGCCCAAGTCGTTACTCCATTCGTGCAGGTCGGAACTTACCCGACAAGGAATTTCGCTACCTTAGGATGGTTATAGTTACCACCGCCGTTTACTGGGGCTTAAGTTCAGTGCTTCGCTTGCGCTAACACGTCCCCTTAACCTTCCAGCACCGGGCAGGAGTCAGTCCGTATACGGCGTCTTTCGACTTAGCACGGACCTGTGTTTTTAGTAAACAGTCGCTTGGGCCTGGTCTCTGCGGCCTTCATCGCTTCGCACCGCGAAGGTGCTGACGAATCCGGCCCCCCTTCTCCCGAAGTTACGGGGGCATTTTGCCGAGTTCCTTAACCATGATTATCTCGATCACCTTAGTATTCTCTACTTGACCACCTGAGTCGGTTTGGGGTACGGGCGGCTTTGAATCTCGCTAGATGCTTTTCTCGGCAGCATAGGATCACTCACTTCGGCTAAAACGCCTCGACGTCAGATCTCAGGCATGTAGATGACGGATTTGCCTATCATCAGCCCTACGTCCTTGTCCCGGGACAACCATCGCCCGGGTTGAGCTACCTTCCTGCGTCACACCATTGCTTGCCTACTACCAGCTCGGGTCATGCGCTCCGCCGGCCAGTGTCCTCCGAAGAGAACTGAAGGCCGGTTTCGGGCACTTAGCATCACTGGATTCAGCATGGGCGATTCAACGCCGGTACGGGAATATCAGCCCGTTGTCCATCGACTACGCCTGTCGGCCTCGCCTTAGGTCCCGACTTACCCAGGGAAGATTAGCTTGACCCTGGAACCCTTGGTCATTCGGTGGAGGAGTTTCTCACTCCTCATTCGCTACTCATGCCTGCATTCTCACTCGTGTGGCATCCACGGCTGGGTCACCCCGCCGCTTCGCTCGCCACACGACGCTCCCCTACCGCCCCATGCGCCTGGACCACGAAGGCCTGGCTATTGCATGAAACCCATAGCTTCGGTGGATAACTTGAGCCCCGCTAAATTGTCGGCGCGGAATTACTTGACCAGTGAGCTATTACGCACTCTTTCAAGGGTGGCTGCTTCTAAGCCAACCTCCTGGTTGTCTCTGCGACTCCACATCCTTTTCCACTTAGTTATCTCTTTGGGACCTTAGCTGATGGTCTGGGCTGTTTCCCTCTCGACTATGAAGCTTATCCCCCACAGTCTCACTGCTGCGCTCTCACTTACCGGCATTCGGAGTTTGGCTGAGTTCAGTAAGCTGGTAGGCCCCCTAGCCCATCCAGTGCTCTACCTCCGGCAAGAAACACGCAACGCTGCACCTAAATGCATTTCGGGGAGAACCAGCTATCACGGAGTTTGATTGGCCTTTCACCCCTATCCACAGGTCATCCCCCCAGTTTTTAACCTAGGTGGGTTCGGTCCTCCACGCGGTCTTACCCGCGCTTCAACCTGCCCATGGATAGATCACTCCGCTTCGGGTCTAGATGGTGCAACTCAAGCGCCCTATTCGGACTCGCTTTCGCTACGGCTACGACTCTCGTCTTAACCTCGCTACACCACGCTAACTCGCAGGCTCATTCTTCAAAAGGCACGCCGTCACAGCCACAAGGACCGCTCCGACGGATTGTATGCACACGGTTTCAGGTACTATTTCACTCCCCTCCCGGGGTACTTTTCACCTTTCCCTCACGGTACTAGTCCGCTATCGGTCATCGAGGAGTATTTAGGCTTAACGGGTGGTCCCGCCAGATTCACACCGGATTTCAGGGGTCCGGTGTTACTCGGGGTGACAGACAAGAGCCATGAGCTTACGTGTACGGGGATCTCACCCTCTGTGTCGCGACTTTCCAGTCGGCTTCCACTTCACTCATGGTTTATGACTCTTTGTTGACTCGGCAGAATCAACGGTCTGGCCCCACAACCCCCCAGGTACAACGCCTGCCGGCTATCACATACCTGAGGTTTAGCCTAGGTCCGGTTTCGCTCGCCACTACTACCGGAATCACGGTTGTTTTCTCTTCCTGCGGGTACTGAGATGTTTCACTTCCCCGCGTTCCCTCCAAACGCCCTATGTGTTCAGGCGCAGGTACCTGGACTTTACTCCAGGTGGGTTTCCCCATTCGGACATCCCCGGATCACAGGTCGGTTGTCACCTTCCCGGGGCTTTTCGCAGACTCCAACGTCCTTCATCGGCTCTCGATGCCAAGGCATCCACCATGTGCACTTAGTAGCTTGTTGTTACTACAAAGATGCTCGCGTCCACTGTGAAGTTCTCAAAATACGGGCGGTCCTGCACTCGGCCTCCCGTGAGGGAGGTTTCATACAGTCCAGAGAGATCTCTGATCCCTCAGGACCCAACAGTGTGCCTGAGTCGATTCCGCTTCCGGTCGAGGTTCCGTCCTGGCAAGCCAGGTGTACTGACGACGTTCCGTCGTGAATCGAGCCAAATAGTCGACGTCCACTAGTGAGCTGCACTGCGTAGAACGTTTGTCTACGAACAGTGCGTAGACCAACTGGCGAACCAGTCGGTCGATGCTCCTTAGAAAGGAGGTGATCCAGCCGCACCTTCCGGTACGGCTACCTTGTTACGACTTCGTCCCAATCGCCAGCCCCACCTTCGACGGCTCCCTCCACAAGGGTTGGGCCACCGGCTTCGGGTGTTGCCGACTTTCATGACGTGACGGGCGGTGTGTACAAGGCCCGGGAACGTATTCACCGCAGCGTTGCTGATCTGCGATTACTAGCGACTCCGACTTCATGGGGTCGAGTTGCAGACCCCAATCCGAACTGAGACCGGCTTTTTGGGATTCGCTCCACCTTGCGGTTTCGCAGCCCTTTGTACCGGCCATTGTAGCATGCTTGAAGCCCTGGACATAAGGGGCATGAAGACTTGACGTCATCCCCACCTTCCTCCGAGTTGACCCCGGCAGTCTCCTATGAGTCCCCACCATAACGTGCTGGCAACATAGGACGAGGGTTGCGCTCGTTGCGGGACTTAACCCAACATCTCACGACACGAGCTGACGACAGCCATGCACCACCTGTATACCGACCAAAAGGGGGCTACATCTCTGCAGCTTTCCGGCATATGTCAAACCCAGGTAAGGTTCTTCGCGTTGCATCGAATTAATCAGCATGCTCCGCCGCTTGTGCGGGCCCCCGTCAATTCCTTTGAGTTTTAGCCTTGCGGCCGTACTCCCCAGGCGGGGCGCTTAATGCGTTAGCTGCGGCACGGAGACCGTGGAAGGTCCCCACACCTAGCGCCCAACGTTTACGGCATGGACTACCAGGGTATCTAATCCTGTTCGCTCCCCATGCTTTCGCTCCTCAGCGTCAGGTAATGCCCAGAGAACCGCCTTCGCCACCGGTGTTCCTCCTGATATCTGCGCATTCCACCGCTACACCAGGAATTCCGTTCTCCCCTGCATACCTCTAGTCTGCCCGTATCGGAAGCACGCTCAGGGTTGAGCCCTGAGTTTTCACTCCCGACGCGACAAACCGCCTACGAGCCCTTTACGCCCAATAATTCCGGACAACGCTCGGACCCTACGTATTACCGCGGCTGCTGGCACGTAGTTGGCCGGTCCTTCTTCTGCAGGTACCGTCACTTTCGCTTCGTCCCTGCTGAAAGAGGTTTACAACCCGAAGGCCGTCATCCCTCACGCGGCGTTGCTGGATCAGGCTTTCGCCCATTGTCCAATATTCCCCACTGCTGCCTCCCGTAGGAGTCTGGGCCGTGTCTCAGTCCCAGTGTGGCCGGTCACCCTCTCAGGCCGGCTACCCGTCAATGCCTTGGTGAGCCATTACCTCACCAACTAGCTGATAGGCCGCGAGCTCATCCTTCTCCGCCGGAGCTTTCCACCTCAGAAGATGCCTTCCGAGGTCGTATTCGGCATTAGACGCAGTTTCCCGCGCTTATTCCGATGAGAAGGGCAGATTGCTCACGTGTTACTCACCCGTTCGCCGCTCGTGTACTCCCGAAGGAGCCTTACCGCTCGACTTGCATGTGTTAAGCACGCCGCCAGCGTTCGTCCTGAGCCAGGATCAAACTCTCCGTTGAAAATATCCCCGATCCGAAGACCGGGTCAACAACTTGAGTTGATTCCTGACAATCTGACTGCTGACAGTCAATTTGTCGGAATTGTCCCTTCGACGTCCACCAGGCCGAAGCTTGGTTTCTGCCGACGGGGGTTACTGATTATCTCGTCGACTTTTGACACACTGTTGAGTTCTCAAGGATCAGACGCACACCTCTGCCTCGAGCCTTGGGGGCTCTCGTCAGCGGGGCAACTCGTCTAACTTACACGGCTCGTTTTCACCGGTCAAACCCGGGTCGGTCACCGTGACACTCCCCGTTGTCAGCGGCCAGTTTCCTTGAAGCTAGCCATCGAGGGCTGACACTTCGCGGCGTTGACCGTTTCGGTTGGAGCGGCTACCTGGTCCGGGCGACCGGCCTCTCGGCCTTTCGCCCCGTCGTGCCGGGCAACAACCAGAACATTACGGGTGCGGTCCGACCAGGTCAAATCGAGACACTGTGGTGCCGCTCACATTCCCTTGCCATTTCGCGAAACGCCTGGAACGACGGGCAGAATGAGCGGTCTTCGATTCACGGCACCCGGACGCCCGAAATCGACCTCTTGCCCTTGCGCAACACCGCCCAGTGGCCGTGCAGGAGCAGTTCTTCCTGCAACGCCAGGTCAGGGTCCTCGACACGGACGTTGTTGACGTACGCGCCGCCCTCGGACACCGCTCGGCGCGCCGCCGACTTCGAGTCGACCAGGCCACTGGCCACGAACGCATCGACCACGGTCGGCGCACCCTCGAGATCGACCGCTCCGGCCTCACGCAGCGCCGCCGCCAACGTGGTCTCGGGCAGTGCCGCCAGATCACCTCGACCGAACAGCGCCTGCGCGGCCAGCTCGGCCGAGGCGGTCTCGTCGGCGCCGTGCACGATCGTCGTCATCTCGGCCGCCAGCCGGCGCTGCGCCAGACGCAACCCCGGATTCTCGGCGTGCTCGGCCATCAAGGCATCGATCTCGTCGACCGGCACGAACGTGAACTGCTTGAGGTACTCCCCCACCTTGCTGTCCTCGGCCTGGATCCAGGACTGATGGAACGCGTACGGGCTCGTACGCTCGGGATCGAGCCAGACAGTGCCCGACTCGGTCTTGCCGAACTTGGTGCCGTCGGCCTTCGTGATCAACGGCGTGGCCAAGGCGTGCGCCTTGCCGGCATCGGCACGGCGGATCAGCTCGACCCCCGCGGTGATATTGCCCCACTGATCGCTGCCGCCAGTCTGCAAGACGCAGCCGTGACGCCGGTACAGCTCGAGGAAGTCCATCGACTGCAGGAGGACGTAGCTGAACTCGGTGTAGCTGATGCCCGACTCGAGACGGCTGCTCACGACGTCGCGCGCCAGCATCCGGTTGACCGGGAAGTGCTTGCCGATGTCGCGCAGGAAGTCGATCGTGCCCAGGCCCTCGGTCCAGTCCAGGTTGTTGACCATGACCGCGGCGTTGTCGCCCTCGAACGACATGAAGCGCGAGACCTGCTCGCGGATGCGGGCGACCCACTCGCCGACCGTGTCCTTGCTGTTCATGATCCGCTCGCCCGACTCCTTCGGGTCGCCGATCAGCCCGGTGGAGCCGCCGACCAGCATCAACGGCCTGTGACCGGCCAACTGGAGCCGGCGGGCCGTCAGGATCTGCAGGAGATTGCCGATGTGGAGACTCGGCGCGGTGGGATCGAAACCCACGTAGTACGTGATCGGCCCGTCGTCGAGCACCGCGCGCAGGGCATCGCGGTCGGTCGAGTGCGCGATGAGGCCGCGCGCGTCCAGGTCGTCGAGCACATGAGTCACCGGACCATCGTCTCAGTGCCGGCCGGTCAGGGCAGCACGACCTCCCCGATGGGGCCGGGGTTGGTCGCGATCTCCCACCGGTATCCGTCGGGATCGCCGAAGTAGCCGGTGTAGCCGCCCCATTCGCGTTCGGCCGGATCGTGCACGGGATCGGCGCCGGCCGCTCGGGCGGTCGCAAGAATCGCGTCGACCTCGGCGCGGGTGGCGACGTTGTGCGACAGCGTGAACGGCGCGACGCCCGTGCCATCGGCGATCGGGCCGACCTCAGCCTCGAAATGGTCTCGGAACCACAGTGAGAACACCAGGCGCTCCCCCGCACGGATCATGATGACGTCGCCATCGACCTCGAGATCCGGTGTCCAGCCCAGACCGTCGACGTAGAAGCGGCGCGAGGCGTCGAGATCGCGCACGGCCAAGGTGATGAAGGAGATCCGCGGGTCCATGTCGTCAGACTAGGCTCCGGTCATGACAAGGCACTCCCTGACAGCCATCGCGCTCGCCGTGATGCTCCCCCTCGCCGGCTGCGGCGGTGGCGACTCCGATGACGGAAGACCCGATGTCGCGAAGAGCAGCGGTGAGCTGCTGAGCAAGACGTGCCCGGCCCCCGTCGACTTCGAGACGCCGGCCGGTTGGAAGGTCGAGCACCTCGACCTCTCCCAGGAGACCGGCGAGGACCTGGATCTCATGGAGGACCTGGTGACGACGGGCCCGTTCCAAGCCGTCTGCGAGGTCAATCCCAAGGCGGCCGGACACCTGGGCATCATCCGCGTCCACGTGGCCAAGACCCTCAAGGGCGCCCCCGCCGACATCTTGACGGCCTATCTCGAGGCCGACGGCCGCAACGACGCCACCCCGGTCGCGGACGGCACGGCCGGCGACGTCCCGACCGCGACCACGACCTGGCGCCAGGAGGTCGAGGCCATGGACGAGGTCCAGCCCGGCACGGCCATCGCCGTCCAGTCGAAAGCCGGCGGCGTCGTCATCACGGCTTCGGGATTCGACGACGACGAGTTCACTGCGATCCGGGCCGGCCTGGAGTTGGCACGGACCACACTCGTCCTCCGCTGACGGGAACAACCCCGAGCACGCCCGGGTTGATCCCGTTATGAGCGTCAAGGTGGACATCTGGTCCGATATCGCGTGCCCATGGTGCTATGTCGGCAAGCGCCGCTTCGAGAAGGCGCTGGCCGAGTATGGCCAGACCGGTGGGGGCGATGTCGAGATCGAGTACCACTCGTTCGAGCTCGCTCCCGACACCCCGGTCGACTTCGAGGGCTCGGAGTCGGACTTCCTGTCCACGCACAAACGCATCCCGCTCCCCCAGGCCGAGCAGATGCTCACCCAGATGACCGAGTTGGCCGCGACCGAGGGCCTGCACTACGACTACGACGCCCTGCAGCACACGAACACCCGCCTGGCCCATCAGGCGCTCCATCTGGCCAAGACGCACGGCAAGCAGGTCGAGTTCAAGGAACGGCTCCTCAAGGCGTACTTCGAGGAGGGCCGCCACGTGGGGCGCGCCGAGGACCTCGCGGATCTCGCGGCCGAGATCGGGCTCGACCGCGACGAAGTCGTCGCGGCGCTCGCCGACGGCACCTACGCCGATGCGGTCGATGCCGACATCGACCAGGCGATGCAGTACGGGATCGGCGGCGTGCCGTTCTTCGTGTTCGAGGGGCGCATCGGCGTCTCCGGCGCCCAGGATCCGAGCGTGTTCGTCAGCGCTCTGCGCCAGGCCGCCGAGGTGCCGGCATGAGCGGACCGTTCCAGATGATCGGCGACGAGGAGGCTCCGGTGTGCGTCGACGGCGTGTGCGCGCTACCGCAGGCCGGCGTACGTGACGCGGCGGACCAGCGACTCGAAGGGTCCCCGCACGCCATGTCGTCGCATGAGATCGGCACCGATCACGGTGACCGTCCAGGCGCCGGTCGCGAGGAGCGCGACGCCTGAGACCGACAGCGTTCCCGAGAGGTCGAGCAGGAACGGTGTGAACGCCACGGTCCAGACGACGGACTGCATCAGATAGCAGGTCATCGAACGCTGGCCCGTCGCGGCCAGGGCACGCACGAACGGCTGGTCGGGGCGGAGGCGGATCGACCACAGCGCGATGAGAGCGGCATATCCGACGCCTCCGAGGACACCGGTGGCGTCGTGCAACGGCCCGATCACGTTCAGGACGCCGGGCGCCGGGGTGTCGACGGCCCCGACAACACGAGCGCCGCCGGTTGAGCGCCCAGGATCGCGACCGTGAGTCCGACCACGGCACACCAGGTCAGCAGCACGTGGTGCTCGCCCGGACGCTCGAGGACACGGCGACGCCCGGCCCACAGGCCCAGCGCGAAGGGCGCCACGAATCCGACCGGACCGAGCAGCGCGATGAACAGCTGAGCCGGCGGCCGGTCGGTCAGCATCGTCCACAGATCGGGCGGCAGCTCGGCGGCGGTCGGCAGATCCGTCGACGCGACGAGCGAACCCTCCGACGGAAGGCCGACCATCACGATCATGACGGCGGCGATCAGCAGCAGCCAACGGTCTCTCCACCACACCGTCCAGGCACCGAAGAGGAGCAGCACCCCGTAGGCGGCCAGAATGTCGCCGACGTACAACAACGTCCCGTGCAGCAGCCCCACCGCGATCAGCACCAGCGCGCGGCGCCACAGGAGCCGCCGCACCGCCTGGCGCCCCAGGTCCTGCTGGCGGCGGACGATCTGGGCCACGCCGTATCCGAAGAGCAGTCCGAACATCGGGAACGCGCGGCCGTCGACGAACGTCGGGATCGCCCAGCGCAGAGCGGCGTCGATCCTCGAGCCGTCGAGCGGGAACCCGCCGCGGTGTGGCTCGCCGGTCAGGAAGTAGTGGGAGTTCGCGAGCGCGATGAACAACAGCATCGCGCCACGAGCCAAGTCGGGTCCCAGCGCGCGGTCGGCCAGACGTGTGGGGCCATGGGAGGCGGACATGGCTCGATCGTGCCGATCCTCGGTCGGACGGCACATCAGCCGATCGGCTGCGTCGGGCCGCCGGACGGCCATTCCTCAGGCTGATTCAGCCGAATCCCTACCGCGGAAGCGAGGCCGGATCCCTAGGGTCGCTGCCATGTCACGTCGTCTGCTCGTCGCCGCCTCGATCGGCGCGTTCCTCTCGCTCCTCCTGGTCTCGGTGCCCGCCGAGGCGGCGACCTACAAGGTCTCGCTCTCGCTCAGCGCCGCGCAGGCCGATACGGGCAAGACCATCAAGCTCACCGGTGCCGTCTCGGGCTCGAAGGCCGCGAAGAAGACCGTCTGGGTCCAGCGCAAGGTCGGATCGGGCGCCTGGACGACCATCGCCAAGCCCAAGACCAACGCGTCGAAGAAGTACGCCTATACGCACACGGTCAGCGCCGCCGGCGCCCAGCAGTTCCGCGTCGTCGCGCCGAAGAAGGGAAGCGTCAAGCAGGGCGTCAGTCCCTCCCGGAGCCTCGTCGGATGGAAGTGGCTGTTGCTGGCTCAGCAGTCCCACTGGAGCACGGGCGCCCAGTACGTCGATACCACGCGCACCATCGACGGCGTCAGCTATCCGCACAGCCTCGAGCTGATCGGCGACAGCAGCGCCGCTGCCTTCATCCATTGGAATCTCAGCCAGTGGTGCGATCACTACGACGTGCGCGCGACACTTCCGGGCGGCATCGCGGGAAGTCAGACGTTCTGGGTCACCAGCGATGCGTCGACCGGCACCACGGTCTACGGCGGTGAGGTGACGCGGCTGCCCGAGGTGGTGGGTTCGTTCAGCACGTTCCTGCGGTTCGGAAAGCCCGCGAGCGGCTCGAGCGTCGTGGTCCTCACTCCGCGCGTCCACTGTCGTGTCGCCGCGCTGCCCGATGCGGCCGACTGAGGCGCCGGCGGCTCAAGCCCGGGGGCTGCGCCGATAGGCCGAGACGGTCGGATCGCCGGTGACCCAGAACCGCCATGGGGCGTCGGCGGCCTTGCTGACACCGACGCGTGGACCCGCGCTGATCGGTACAGGCTCCGTCGCCTCGGGACCGAGGTGGACTCCGCCGGGGTCCAGCAATTCGGTGCCGAGGTCGGTGAGGGTCAGACCGAGCGCTTGAGCCAGATTGCCCGGACCGCGGGCGAGGGAGACGTCCGGCGCTCCTCCGCGCCGTTCGCGCGCCAGATCGAGGCCCTCGACGATCTCGCCCGCCCGGATCAGGACCGCCGACGCCGTCTCGCTCGGGCCGGTCACGACGTTCGCGCAGTGATGGATGCCGTACGAGCGGTACACGTACAAGCGCCAGGGCGGGCCGTACATGATCTCCGAGCGCGGCGTCCGGGTGTAGGCGTGCGAGGCAGGGTCGTCGGTGCCGTTGTACGCCTCGACCTCGGTGATCCGCACCGCGGCACCGTGCCCGTGCAGGATCCGGCCGAGCAACGACCGCGCCCGATCCAGGACCTCCGGCTCGTCGTTCACGAGACCGACGTGATGACGACGTCCTCGGCGGGAGCCACGCCGTCGGGACCGTTGCCGGCCGCCGCGATGTCCTGCGCGATCTTGAGTCCGGCGGCGTCGACCGTGCCGAAGATCGTGTACGACGGCGGCAGCTGGGCGTCGCCCAGGACGATGAAGAACTGCGAGCCGTTCGTGTCGGGACCGGAGTTCGCCATCGCCAGCGTGCCGGCCGGATAGGTCTCGTCGCCGGTCAGCTCGTCGTCGAATCGATAGCCGGGCCCACCGCGGCCGGTCGCGCTCGGGTCCCCGCACTGCAGGACGAACCCCGGAACCAGGCGATGACACTTCGTGTCGTCGAAATAGCCCTGCTGTGCGAGCGAGACGAACGAGCCCACCGTGCACGGGGCGTTCCCAGGATCGAGGGAGACCTTGATGTCGCCGCGGTTCGTGGCGATCGTCGCCGAGTCCGCCGAGCGCGGCTTCGCAGGCGGCAGATCGACCTGCTTGGCCGCCTCGCCCTGCTTCGCGTACTCGCACCGCGTCGCCGAGTCATCGGATCCGCAGGCCGACAGGCTCAATACCAACAGCGACAAGATCGCGAGGAGACGGACGGCACGCATGCGACGACCCTAGCGAGAGTCACTAGCCTCGTCCCATGCCGACCCACGACCTCCCCGACCGCCTGCTCGAGGCGCATGTGAGATTCGCGCTCGCCGAGCTCACCAGCGACGACCGGCGGGACGACCTGGTGGCCGCGTTCGTCGACGACCTGCTGCGGCTCGGCGAGCAGGTGACTCTCGATGAGGCGCTGGACCACGCCGAGGTCGTGCGGGTCGTGCGCCGCATCCTGACGACGGTGCCACCGTCCGCCGCCGCGACACGGCTGTCCCAGGGGGCCGCCGACGTGCTCCACGGCGGTCCGGACCGTCCGTTCACTCCTGCCGACGTGATCGGACGCGACGACGTGAGCCGGGCGATCGACGAACTGGTACGCAGTGAGCCGCTGGTGAAACGAGCGCTTGACGAGATCGTCGAGAGCCCCCTGGTGGCGGGCCTGGCCTCGCGCTTCGTGACGCGACTGGTCGGTGACGTCGTGGCCGCCAATCGGGCTGCGGCCGAACGACTGCCCGGCATCGGCGGACTGGTGTCACTGGGCGCCGGTGCGGCCTCGAAGGCCGCTCAGATCGCCGCTCGGCGACTCAACAAGGTCGCCACCGACACCCTCAAGGATCCTGGCCTCAAGGCCGCGCTGCTCGAGGTGTGGGATGCCCGGTCCTCCGAACCGATCTCCGGGCTGCCCGCATCCGCCGACCGGGACGACGTGCGACGGATCATCGCCCTGGTGCACGACGTGATGGTCGGTGCCCTGGGCAGCGAGCCGATCGGCGATCTGGCCGAACGGCTCGCCGGCATGGTGTTCGAGACCTACGGCGACACGCCTGTCACCACGGTGCTCGCCGAACTCGGAATCGGCCGCGACGAGATGGTGCGCGACGCACGGAACGCGATGAGGCACGTGCGCCGGTCAGCGGCTGAGGACGGCCGCCTCGAAGCCATGATCCGTCGACGGCTCGAACCGTTCTACCGGTCCGACGAGTTCAAGGACGCCCTGCTCGATCGGGGCTGACGCGGTCCGCGGATCAGAGCCGGGAGCGCAGCTCGGCCAGCTGCTCGGCGACCCGCGGCGGCGCCGTGCCTCCGCGAGAGTCACGTGAGGCCAGTGAGCCCTCGACGCTGAGGACCTCACGGACCGCCGGTGTCAGCTCCGGTGAGATCCGGGCGAAGTCCTCGTCGGACAGGTCCCACAGCTCGATGCCGCGCTGCTCGCACTCCTGGACGCAAGCGCCCGACAGCTCGTGCGCGACACGGAACGGGACTCCCTGCTTCACCAGCCACTCAGCGATGTCGGTCGCGAGCGCGAAGCCCTGGGGCGCCAGCTCGGCCATCCGGTCGGTGTTGAACTCACAGGTCGCGATCATGCCCGTGAAGGCGGGCAGGAGCACCTCGAGCGTGTCGATCGAGTCGAACACCGGCTCCTTGTCCTCCTGCAGATCGCGGTTGTAGGCCAGCGGAAGCGCCTTCAGCGTCGCGAGCAGGCCCGACAGATTGCCGATCAGACGGCCGGCCTTGCCCCGAGCGAGCTCGGCGATATCCGGGTTCTTCTTCTGCGGCATGATGCTCGACCCGGTCGAGTAGCCGTCGTGCAGCGTGACGAAATCGAACTCCTTGGTATTCCACAGGATGATCTCCTCAGCCAGGCGCGAGACGTCGACGCCGATCTGAGCCGTGACGAACGCGAACTCGGCGACGAAGTCACGCGCCGCCGTGCCGTCGATCGAATTGAGGGTCGACCCGGTGAAGCCCAGATCGGCCGCGACCTTCTCAGGATCGAGACCGAGCGACGACCCGGCCAGCGCGCCGGAGCCGTACGGCGAATCGGCGGCGACCCGGGCATCCCATTCGGCCAGGCGTTCCAGATCGCGCACGAGCGGCCAGGCATGGGCCAGCAGGTGGTGCGACAGCAACACCGGTTGCGCATGCTGCAGATGGGTGCGGCCCGGCATCGGCGCGCCGAGGTGCTGTTCTGCCTGATCGGCGATCGCGCCGGCCAGCTCACGCACCAGGCTTGCGATGGCGCGGCCGTGGTCGCGCAGGTACATCCTGAACAAGGTGGCGACCTGATCGTTGCGCGAGCGTCCGGCGCGCAGGCGCCCGCCCAGTTCGGCACCGAGCCGTTCGAGCAGACCGCGCTCGAGTGCGGTGTGGACGTCCTCGTCGTCGGGATGCGCGACGAACCGTCCCGACTCGACATCGGCCGCCAGGGCATCGATGCCCGCGATCAGCGCCGTCAGGTCGTCGGGACCGAGCAGCCCGGCGGCGGCGAGTACGTGCGCGTGGGCGCGAGAGCCGGCCAGATCGTAGGGAGCCAGCCGCCAGTCGAAATGGGTCGACCGCGACAGCTCGACCAGCTCCGGCGACGGGCCGGACGCGAACCGTCCACCCCAGAGCCGGGTCTTCTCCTCGTGCTGGTCGTCGTTCATGCGTGCAGTCCTTCGTCGGTCGGCAGATCGGCCAGTGCAGTGAATCGTGCTGCCACGGCTGCCCCGCCGGCCGGGTCGCGGGCGATCAGCAGCACGGTGTCGTCGCCGGCGATCGTGCCCAGCACGTCGGTCGGCGCCGTGTGATCGATCGCCGACGCCAGGAACTGCGCCGCGCCGGGGGGCGTGCGCAACACGACCAGATTCGCCGAGGCGTCAGCGGACACCAGCAACTCCCGGGCCAGCCGTTGCAGACGACCCTGCGCCGCAGCCGTGGTCTCCCCTGCGCGCGGTGTGCGGTCGCCGCCCTCGCCGGGCACCGCGTAGACCAGTGCCCCGTCGCCGCGTCGCACCCGCACCGCGTCGAGCTCGACCAGATCACGCGACACGGTCGACGGTGTAGCACTGATGCCCTTGTCCTCGAGCAGGGCCGACAGATCGCCCTGGGAACGCACCTCGTGCCGGCCCAGCAGCTCCACGATCAGCTGCTGCCGGGCCGCCTTCGTGGCCGGAATGGTGGTCATGCGCTCGCTCCGCTCTGCTCGAGCAGCCACACCATCAGCGCCTTCTGGGCGTGCAGGCGGTTCTCGGCCTCGTCCCACACGACGCTCTGCGGGCCGTCGATCACATCGGCCGCGATCTCCAGACCCCGATAGGCCGGCAGGCAGTGCAGCACGATCGCCTCGGGCGCGGCATGGCCCATCGCCTCGGCCGTCACCGAGTACGGGCCGAACAGGGCCAGCCGGTCGGCCTTCTCGGCCTCCTGGCCCATCGAGACCCAGGTGTCGGTGATGACCACGTCGGCACCCTCGAGGGCCTCGACCGGATCGTGCGTGACCAGCACCGATCCGTCGGTGCCGGTCGCGATGCGCTCGGCGTCGGCCACCACCGCGGCATCGGGGGTGTAGCCCTCGGGCGCTCCGATGCGCACATGCATCCCGGCGGTCGCGCCCCCCAGCAGATACGAGTGGCCCATGTTGTTGGCGCCGTCGCCGACGTACGCCACGGTCAGCCCTGTGAGCCTGCCCTTGTGCTCGATGACGGTCTGCCAGTCGGCGAGGATCTGGCACGGATGGAACTCGTCGGACAGCGCGTTGATCACGGGCACGCCTGCGTGCTCGGCCATCTCCTCGAGCCCGTGCTGCTCGTAGGTGCGCCAGACGATCGTGTCGACCATGCGGCCCAGCACGCGCGCGGTGTCGGCGACCGATTCGCCACGACCGCCCTGCGTGAAGGTGGTGTCGAGCACGACCGGATTCCCGCCCAGGTCGGCGATGCCGACCGTGAACGAGACGCGCGTGCGCGTCGACGCCTTGTCGAAGATCACCGCGACACTACGCGGCCCGGCCAGCGGTGTGCGCGAGTGCGGCGCTGCCTTGAGCTCGGCGGCCAGCGCCAGCACCTCGGCCTGCTCGGCCGGGCTGAGGTCGTCGTCGCGCAGGAAATGCCGCAGTCTGGTCGTGGACTCAGCCATCGTTAGCCACCTCCCCCGACGCGGCAGCGTCGGAGACAACACTGATCGCGGCCGTCAGGCCCGCGACGGCCTCCTCGGCCTCGTGGGTCGTCAGCACCAGCGGCGGCACCAGCCGCAGTCGGTCGGCGGTCGGGGCGTTCACGATGATGCCCGCCTCGCGCGCCGCCGACGCGACCGCGGCGGCGTCGACGCCGTCGAGCACGACACCGAGGAACAGGCCCCGGCCCGTGACGTCGGCGACCCGCGGATGGCTCATCAGTCCGTCGCGCAGCACCGCGCCCACGGCAACGACGTGGTCCAACAGTCCGTCGGCCTCGATCGTGTCGAGCACCGCCAGCGCCGCGGCGGTCGCGACGGGATTGCCACCGAACGTGGTGCCGTGGTTGCCCGGCTCGAACAACGAAGCCGATTCGTCGATCGCGAGGCAAGCGCCGATCGGAATGCCTCCGCCCAGGCCCTTGGCCAGCGTCACGATGTCGGGAGTGATGCCGGATGGCAGATGAGCGAACCACTCGCCCGTGCGGCCGATGCCGCTCTGCACCTCGTCGAGCCACAGCAGGGTGCCGTGCCGTTGGGTGATCTCACGCAGGCGCACCAGGTAGTCGTCGGGCGGCACAATGACCCCCGCCTCACCCTGGATCGGCTCGACCACGACCGCGGCCACGGTGTCGTCGATCATCGCCTCGATCGCGTCGGCGTCACCGTACGGTGCCCACAGGACGTGACCCGGCAAGGGTTCGAACGGGGCCCGGTAGCCCTCCTTCGAGGTCAACGCGAGGGCGCCCATCGTGCGGCCGTGGAACGCCCCGTGGGTCGAGATCAGCTTGGTGCGCCCGGTACGCCGGGTCAGCTTCAGGGCTGCCTCGTTGGCCTCGGTGCCCGAGTTAGCGAAGAACACCCGCCCCTCGTGTCCCACCAGCGCGAGCAGCCTTTCGGCGAGTTCGATCTGCGGTTCGGTCGCGAAGAAGTTCGACACGTGGCCCAGGGTCGACAGCTGGGCCGTGACGGCCTCGACCAAGGCGGGATGGGCATGGCCGAGCGAATTGACGGCGATGCCCGCCAGCAGGTCCAGGTAGCGCTTGCCGTCGGCGTCCCAGACGTAGCAGCCCTCACCGCGGACCAGGACCGTCTGAGGCGAGCCGAAGGTGTTCATCAGCGCATGCTGATAGCGCTCGGTCCAGGCGGCGACGTGTTCGCTCATGCGTCGCCCGCCTTCACGCTCGTGGAATACAGCGCCGACCGGATCCGCGTCGTCGCGCCAGGGACCACCTGGGTGCCGACGCCCTCGTTGGTGAAGATCTCCAGCAGGACCGAGTGCGGTTCGCGGCCGTCGACCACGGTGGCGCGCTTGACTCCCTCACGCACCGCCTTCAGGCAGGCGGTCATCTTGGGGATCATGCCGCTGGCCAGCGTCGGCAGCAGCTCCTCGAGGCCTTCGGGGCTGATCTCACCGATCACGTCGGTGCTGTTCGGCCAGTCGGCGTACAGCCCCTCGACATCGGTCAGCACGAGCAGCTTCTCGGCGCCCAGCGCGACGGCCAGAGCGGCGGCGGCCGTGTCGGCATTGACGTTGTAGACCTGACCTGTGGCATCGGGCGCCACAGTCGAGACGACCGGGATGCGGCCCGCGTCGATCAGGTCCTGCACGGCCTCGGGGCGCACGCCGACGACCTCGCCGACCAGCCCGATGTCGGTCGGCTCGCCGTCGATGACCGGCATCGCCTTCTCGGCCCGGAACAGTCCGCCATCCTCGCCGGACAGGCCGACCGCCAGATCGCCGTGCTGGTTCAGCAGGCCGACCAGCTCGCGGCCGACCTGACCGGTCAGGACCATCCGGACGACCTCCATCGCCTCGGGCGTCGTGACGCGCAGCCCTCCACGGAACTCGGACTCGATGCCGAGCCGGTCGAGCATCTGGCTGATCTGTGGACCGCCGCCGTGGACCACGACCGGCTTGAAGCCGGCCAGCCGCAGGAACACGATGTCCTCGGCGAAGGCGTGCTTGAGGTCCTCGTCGACCATCGCGTTGCCGCCGTACTTCACGACGACGACCTTGCCGTGGTATTTCTTCAGCCACGGCAGGGCGCGGGCCAGCGTGGCCGCCTTGGCCGTGGCCTGTTCCCAGGCCTCGGGCTGCCACTGGCCGACGGCGTCGTCGGGAGCCGTGTTCTCAGTCATGCCGATGTCCTCAGGTCGAGTAGGCGGAGTTCTCGTGCACATAGGCGTGCGTCAGGTCATTGGTCCAGATCGTCGCGCTCGCGTCGCCGGCCTTGAGGTCGACCGTCACCGAGACGGCACGCTCCTCGAGACTGACCGCGTCGGGCGACTCGGCCGGGCCGCTGTTGCGGCAGACCCACACGCCGTTCAGCGCGACATCGAGATCGGCCGGGTCGAACGCGGCCTGCGTGGTGCCGACGGAGGCCAGGATGCGGCCCCAGTTCGGGTCCTGGCCGAAGATGGCGCACTTGAACAGATTGCTGCGCGCGATCGACCGGCCGACCTCGAGCGCATCGGCCTCGGTGGCCGCGTTGACGACGTCGATCGTGATCTCGTGATCGGCGCCTTCGGCGTCGGCGAGCAACTGCAGGGCGAGATCGTGACACACGGCCGTGACGGCCGCGGTCAGGGCGTCCAGGCTCGGCGTGATGCCGGAGGAACCGCTGGCCAGCAGCAGCACGGTGTCGTTGGTGGACTGACAGCCGTCGCTGTCCAACCGGTCGAAGGTGCGCGCCGTCGCGGCTCGCAGTGCGGCATCCGCGGTCGTTGCGTCGATATCGGCATCGGTCGTGATCGTCACGAGCATCGTGGCCAGCGCGGGTGCCAGCATCCCGGCGCCCTTGGCCATCCCGCCGACGACCCAGCCGTCGCCCGAGCTCCACACCGCTTCCTTGGCCACCGTGTCGGTGGTCATGATCGCGGTGGCCGCCTTCAGCCCTCCATCGTCGCTCAGCTGGTCGATCGCGGAGCCGACACCGTTCAACAGGTCGTCACGGTCGTTCAGCAGCCCGATCAGACCGGTCGAGCAGACCTGGACCTCGACGGCTCCGACTCCCAGTCTCTCGCCGGCCAGCTCGGCCGTGCGGTGGGTCGTCGCGAAGCCCTCGGCTCCGGTGTAGCAGTTCGCGCCCCCGGAGTTGATCACGACGGCACTGGCGCGGCCGGTCTTGATCGCCTCCTGGCTCCAGAGCACCGGATTGGCCTTGCAGCGATTGCTCGTGAAGACCGCCGCGGCCGTCCGGCTCGGCCCGTCGTTGACCACGACCGCGACATCGGGATTGCCGCTGCTCTTCAGGCCCGCGGCCACACCTGATGCGCGGAACCCCTGTGCTGCGGTGACGCTCATGGTGCAACTCCTTCGGTCGGCAGTCCCGTGGTCTCGGGCAGCCCCAGGGCCAGGTTCATGGACTGGATCGCTCCCCCGGCGGTGCCCTTGACCAGGTTGTCGATCGCCGTGACCGTCACGAGCCGGCCCGCCCGCTCGTCGACCGCGACCTGGACCAGCGCATGGTTCGAGCCCAGCGTCGACGCGGTGGACGGCCAGATCCCCTCGGGCAACAGGTGCACGAAAGGCTCGTCCGCATAGGCCTGCTCGTAGACGCCCCGCACTGCACCGGCATCGCCGGTCAGGCGTGCCGTCGCCGTGGCCAGGATCCCCCGCGACATCGGCACCAGGGTCGGCGTGAACGAGATCGAGACCGATCCGGCGCCCGCGTGCCGCAGGTTCTGCATGATCTCGGGGTTGTGCCGGTGTACGCCGCCCACCCCGTACGCCGAGGCGGCCCCCAATCCCTCCGAGGCCAGCAGATGCGGCTTCGGCGCCTTGCCCGCGCCGGAGAAGCCGTTCGCCAGCACGGCGACCAGATCGGCCGGGTCGACCAGACCCGCGGCGATCGCGGGCTGAAGACCCAGCGTGACGGCCGTGACGTTGCAGCCCGGCACCGCGATCCGGTCGACGCCCGCGAGCGCATCGCGCTGGCGCCCCTCGCCCGTGATCAGCTCGGGCAGACCGTACGGCCAGGTGCCGGCGTGTTGACCGCCGTAGTAGTCGGACCAGTCCTGTGAGGACTCCAGCCGATGATCGGCGCCCAGATCGATCACGAGCGCCGACTCCCCCAGCGTGGCCGCCACCGCACCCGACTGCCCGTGCGGCAAGCCGAGGAACACGATGTCGTGGCCGCCCAGGGTCTCGGCATTCGTCTCGACCAGCACCCGGTCGTGGAGCGCCACCAGGTGAGGCTGGTGCTCGACCAGCGGCGAACCCGCGCTGGATGCCGCCGTCATCGCACCGATCTCGACGTTCGGGTGCTGCAGCAGCAGCCGCAGCACCTCTCCACCGGCATACCCACTGGCGCCGGCGACCGCGACGGTGAACTTCTGGCCGGTCGTGTCGTCGCCCGTCATCAGTCCGCCCCGAACTCCATGGCCGCGGCGTCGACCGCGACCTCTTCATCGCCCTCGACCGAGGGATTGGCCTCGATCCGCATGGCACCGCCGGCCGGCAGCTCGCCGAACAGCGTGCCGTTCTCGACCAGCACCTGTCCCTGGTCCAGCGGCTGGGTCGCGTAGATCTCCAGCTTGGCCCGCGAGTCGGCGATGTCGAGATTGCGCATCGTCAACTGCCCGATGCGGTCGGTCGGGCCGAACACGGCGTTGTCGGTGCGCTCCATCGACAGCTTCTCGGGGTGGTACGAGAAGTTCTCGCCCTGCGTGTCCAGGATCGAGTAGTCGTCACCACGCCGCAGTCGCAGCGTGACCGATCCGGTGACCAGGGAGGCGATCCAGCGCTCGACCGACTCGCGCAGCATCATCGCCTGCGGATCGAGCCAGCGCCCCTCGTACATCAGCCGGCCCAGCCGGCGGCCGTGCTGGTGGTAGTTCGCGATCGTGTCCTCGTTGTGGACCGCGTTGACGAGCCGCTCGTAGGCGATCCATAGCAACGCCATGCCGGGCGCCTCGTAGATGCCACGACTCTTGGCCTCGATGATGCGGTTCTCGATCTGATCAGACATGCCCAGGCCGTGCCGCCCGCCGATCGTGTTGGCCTCGTGCACCAGCGCGACGGGATCATCGAACCGGACCCCGTTCACGGCGACCGGACGTCCCTCCTCGAACGAGACCGTCACGTCCTCGGTGGCGATGTCGATCGCCGGATCCCAGAACTTGACGCCCATGATCGGCTCGACCGTCTCCAGCGAGACGTCGAGGTGCTCCAGCGTCTTCGCCTCGTGCGTGGCGCCCCAGATGTTGGCGTCGGTCGAGTAGGCCTTCTCCTGGCTGTCCCGGTACGGCAGACCGTGCTCGGTCAGCCACTGGCTCATCTCGGCCCGGCCGCCGAGCTCGTCGACGAAGGCCGCGTCGAGCCACGGCTTGTAGATCCGCAGCTCCGGGTTGGCCAGCAGCCCGTAACGGTAGAACCGCTCGATGTCATTGCCCTTGAACGTCGAACCGTCGCCCCAGATGTTGACGTCGTCCTCGTGCATCGCACGCACCAGCAGCGTGCCGGTCACCGCCCGGCCCAGCGGCGTGGTGTTGAAATACGTCTTGCCGGCCGACCGGATGTGGAAGGCCCCGCACGCCAGCGCCGCGAGCCCCTCGTCGACCAAGGGCCGCTTGCAGTCGATGGCACGTGCCAGCTCGGCTCCGTACTGCATCGCGCGACCGGGAACGCCCGAGATGTCTGGCTCGTCGTACTGGCCGATGTCGGCGGTGTAGGTGCAGGGGACGGCGCCCTTGTCGCGCATCCAGGCGACCGCCACCGAGGTGTCGAGGCCGCCGGAGAAGGCGATGCCGACGCGTTCGCCGGCGGGCAGTGAAGTGAGGACCTTGGACATAGTCCTCACAGTATTGCATACAGCTGCAATTTCTTGCATGCGCGGGGTGGGCGGAATTTAGTGAACTCGGTCCTCCCGGGTGCGTCAGGTGCGCAGGGTCGCGCCGACGGCCTCCGCCGCGTGCACGGCACCGGTACGCACTCTCGCGAGGTCTTCATCGGTGAGCGTGCGGTCCGGGGCGCGCAAGCGCAGGGCGAACGTCAACGACTTGCGCCCCTCGCCGACCTGATCACCGGTGTAGACGTCGAACAGGCGCACCGACTCGATCAGATCGCTGGCCCCGCGCAGTGCCTCGGCCACCGTCTCGGCCGGCACAGCGGCGTCGACCACGAGCGCGAGATCCTCCTTGGCGACCGGGAACGTCGAGAACGACGGCTTGGGGCCGAGATCGGGAGCCGCGGCGACCAGCGCGTCGAGATCGACCTCGGCCGCCGCGACGACGCCCGACAACCCGTGATCGCGCACGACCCGGGGGTGCAGTTCACCGGCATGACCCACGAACCGACCGTCGACGACGATCTCGGCGCAACGTCCCGGGTGCCACGGCAGGTACTCGGCCTGTCGCACTTCGACCTGCACGTGCAGCGCCTCGGTCAGCCGCCTGACGATCGCGATCGCGTCGGCCCAGCCGGCACGGCGTGCACCGGTCGCCCAACCGGCACGCTCACGGTCGCCACTCAGCAGGAAGCCGATGTGGATCGGCTGCTCGGGCAGAACGGCGTCGAATGCCGCGAACTCCTCGGGGGTCGGAGCCCGGTCGACCGGATAGATCGGAGCCTCGTCGCCCGTGCTGCGTGGGCGGAACACCCGCCCCGTCTCGGTGATCTGGACGTTTCCGTGGCCACGTCCGGCGTTCAACCCGAGGGCACGCATCAGGCCGGTCAGCAACGTCGTGGTCATGCCCGGCTCTTCGACCGACAGCGGGTTCTCGAGCAGCACCTGGCGGCGACGCGCATCGTCGGCCGGCAGCCCGAGACGATCGAAGTCTGCCGGGCCCGCGAACGGGAACGTCTTGACCTCGACCAGGCCGGCACCCGCGAGCACCAGCCCGGCCCGGCGCCGCAGCAGCTGGCTCTTGGTCAGGCCACGACCCGCAGGAGCCGGTGGCAGGACCGACGGCACCTGGTCGTAGCCGACGACGCGCAAGACCTCTTCGACCACGTCGTAGGGGTCACGCAGGTCGGGCCGCCACGACGGCGGCGTCACGACCAGCTGGTCGTGATCGAGCCCAGTCTCGCCCAGGACGGCCTCGCAGCCATTGGCCCGCAGCGCCTCGACGACCTGGACCGCGTCGATGTCGACGCCGCTGATGCGGGCCGGAAGGCCGACCGGCAGCGTGATCGTGGGAGACGCGGGCGACTCCCCGACCTCGGTCAGTCCAGGCTCGATCGTGCCGCCGCCGTGCTCGACCAGCAGTTCGGCGACCCGTGTCGCGGCCCGAGCCTGCAGGGCCCAGTCGATCCCGCGCTCATTGCGCTTGGATGCCTCGGACGGGATCTTGTGCCGGCGGGCGCTGCGGAACACCGTGACCGGGTCGAAGTAGGCAGCTTCGATGACGATGTCGGTCGTGCTCTCGTCGATCTCGACATGGGCGGCGCCCATGACACCCGCGATGCCGATCGGCCCCGAGTCGTCGGCGATCAGCAGATCCTCGAGGTCCAAGGTGCGCTCGATGTCGTCGAGCGTCGTGATCTTCTCCCCCGCCGTCGCCCGGCGCACGACGATGTCGCCGGACAGTTTGGCGCGGTCGTACGCGTGATTGGGCTGCCCGAGTTCGAGCATCACATAGTTCGAGACGTCGACGGCCAGCGAGATGCTGCGCATGCCCGCCTGCTCGATGCGACGTGCCATCCAGGCCGGTGTCGGCCGCGACGGGTCGAATCCGGTGACGATGCGGGTCGTGAAGACCGGTGAGCCGGCCGGATCGTCGACGCGCACCGGATACGCATCACCCGAGGCGTCGACCGTGAGATCGGCCGGGTCGTGGAACGCGACGCCGAACGCGATCGCCGCATCGCGGGCGACGCCCCGCAGCGACAGTGCGTAGGCGCGATCGGGATTGACCTCGAGATCGAGCACGACGTCATCGAGCCCGAGCACCGCGATGGCGTCGTCGCCCGGCTGTGCCGAGCCTTCGGGCAGCACGATGATTCCGGACGAGTCTCCGGCAACGCCCAGCTCGGCGGACGAGCAGATCATGCCGTCGGAGAAGTGCCCGTACGTCTTGCGACCACCGATCTCGAACCCGAGCGCCGGCAGGTAGGTACCCGGCAGCGACACGACCACCAGATCGCCCTCGGCGAAGTTGTGGGCGCCGCAGACGATGCCGCGCGAGGGCACGTCCTCGCCCGGGGCGTCCGGCGTGCTGGGGTCGTTGTGCTCACCGACGTCGACCCGGCACCAATTAATGGTCTTGCCGTTCTTCTGCTCCTCCCCGACCAGAGCGAGCACGCGGCCGACCACGAGTGGGCCCGTGATGCCCGACGAGATGATCTCCTCGAGCTTCAGATCGAATGCGGTCAGGCGGGCCGCCAGATCCTCGGCCGACAGGTCCGCGGGCAGGTCGACGTACTCACGCAGCCAGGAGACGGGTACACGCATCAGAGTTCAACTCCGAACGGCTCGGTGAAGCGGATATCGCCATCGAACAGATCCCGCAGATCGGCGATGTCGTAGCGGCCCGTGATGGTGCGGTCCAGACCGATGCCGAACGCGAAGCCCGAGTAGCGCTCCGGGTCGACACCGCAGGCCGTCAGGACACGCGGGTTGACGACACCGCAGCCGCCCCACTCGACCCAGCCCTCGCCACGGCACGTGCGGCAGTCCGCGACATCGGCCGCCTCGTTGTGGCACACGTAGCAGAGCAGGTCCATCTCGGCGCTCGGCTCGGTGAACGGGAAGTACGACGGACGGAACCGCGTGGTCATGCCCTCCCCGTAGATCGCTTGCGCGAAATGGTCGAGCGTGCCCTTCAGATGGGCCATCGACAGGCCCTCGTCGATCGCGAGGCCCTCGACCTGATGGAACACCGGCGAGTGGGTGGCATCGAGTTCGTCGGTGCGGAACACCCGGCCCGGGCAGATCACGTAGATCGGCGGCTTGCGCGTCAGCATCGTGCGGGCCTGGACCGGCGAGGTGTGCGTGCGCAGCACCATCGCGGCCTTCTCGGGAGTGACCCAGAACGTGTCCTGCATCGTGCGCGCCGGATGATCCGGGCCCAGATTGAGGGCGTCGAAGTTCAGCCACTCGGCCTCGACCTCGGGGCCCTCGGCGACCTCCCAGCCCATCGCGACGAAGATGTCGGCGACGCGCTCCTGGATCGTGGTGAGCGGATGCCGGGCGCCCACGGGCTCGACGTCCCAGGGCAGTGTGACGTCGACCCGCTCCTCGACCAGGCGACGCTCCTCCTCGGCGGCCTCCAGTTCGGCGGTGCGCTCGGTGACGGCACGCGCGATCTCGCCCCGCGCCTCGCCGACCAGCCGGCCCGCCTCCTTGCGCTCCTCGGGCGCCAGCTGGCCGATGGACCGGTTCGCCAGGGCCAGGGGCGACTTGTCGCCGGCGTGATCGAGGCGTACCTGCTTGAGCTCGTCGAGCGAGGCGGCTGCCGCGACCGCTGCGAGGGCATCGGACCGGAGCCGGTCGACGACGTCGGCACGAGGTGCCTCGGGCGCTGACATGCGGGCCTTTCGAGAGAAGGGGAAGCTGGCCAGCCGAGTCTAGTCGCTCATACCCTCCGGCTCGTTGACCGGCAGCCAGACCCGGATGCAGGCGCCGCCGTGCAGTCCGTCGACGATGTCGATCGATCCGCCGTGCTCGACCACGATGCCGCGGACGATGTACATGCCCAGTCCGCTGCCCGCTCCCGGGCCGGTGCGCCAGAACCGCGAGAACACGCGCTGACGCGTCTCCTGGGGTATTCCGGGTCCCCGGTCCTCGACCTGGAGCGAGACGCCCGGACCCTCGCCGGTGTGATCGCTGTTCTCGATCAGGATCCGCCTCAGGCCCATGCCGTGCCGGTTGGCGTTCTCGACCAGGTTCGTGACGACCTGCACGATGCGATCGGCATCGGCCCAGATCATCGCCAGATCGTCGCCGATGTCGATCGTGTACCGCTCCCCCGACGCCGCCGAGATGCTCATGAGCACCCGCGTGACGAGCTCGTCGAGTCTGACCGGGCCCGGCCGTAGTGTGAGGCGGCCCGCGTCGATGCGCGCCGCGTCGAGCAGTTCGCTGATCAGGCGCGTGAGCCGGTCGGCGTCGGCGTCGACCGTCTCGAGCATCAGCCGTCGCTGCTCCTCGGAGAACTTGTCCCACTTGGTCAGCAGCGTGGAGCTGAAGCCCTTGATGCCGGTCAGCGGCGAGCGCAGCTCGTGGGCCGCGGTGGCCACCAGATCGGATCGCTCCCGATCGCGCTGATTGCGGATCCTGGCGTTACGCACGCTGACCATGACCTTCTGGACCTTGCCCGCGGGTCGATCGCGGGTCAGCGAGGCCGTGATGAGGTACTCGCTGCCGCGCGGCGAGTACCAGGACGACTCGGCGATGCGTTTGCGGATCGCCAGGCCGTCGTAGGGCCGCACCACGTCGTACCAGGAGTTGCCGTTGAGGTCGTCGAACGGCACCGCATCGGCCAGGTGCATGCCGATCATCTCGTCGCCGACGGCCTTGGCCATGACCTTGACGCGCGGATTGACGTACTCGACCAGCCCGTCGGCGCCGGCGATGATGACGCCGTCCGGATGGTCGTCGAAGTCCACGAGCCGGAGACTAGTACGAAGTGACTAGTGGGACCAGGGTGACGCAGGAGTCAGTGGCGTGCCGCGGCGCCCGCGTACAGGCACACAGCGGCGGCCGTCGCGAGGTTCAGGCTCTCGGCGCAGCCGTAGATCGGGACGGCCACCACCTGGTCGGCCAGCGCCCGGACGGTCTCGGGGAGGCCCCAGGCCTCGTTGCCCATCACCCAGGCCGTCGGTGCCGTGAGGTCGAGTGCGGCGTCGTAGAGACCCACGTCGCCGTGTCCGTCGGCCGCTAGGACCTGCAGGCCCGCGGTTCGCAGCCGATCGAGTGCCTCGGCGGTATCGCGATGCACGATGACGGGCAGGTGGAACAGGCTGCCGGCCGTGGCCCGGACCGCCTTCGGGTTGAGGGGGTCGACGCTGTCGCCGGTCAGGATCACCGCGTCGGCGCCGGCCGCGTCGGCGCAGCGGATCACGGCGCCCGCATTGCCCGGATCACGCACATCGGCGCAGACCACGACGTAGGAGGCCCGCACCGGAAGGGCGTCGAGTCCGGCCACGACGCCGTGACAGCGAGCCACGACACCCTGTGGATTGACCGCATCGGCGATGGCCTCGACGACCTCGTCGTCGCACACGGTCCATCGGTCTCCGGCCGCCGCGACCAGATCGGGGTGCCGTTCGGTCGCCGCGGCGGTCGCGAACACCTCGACCACGACATCGGCGCTGAGAGCCAGTGCCTCACGCACGGCCTGCGGGCCTTCGGCGAGGAAATCGCCGGTCTCGGTTCGGAACGCACGAGTGGCGAGCCTCCGAGCCTGCTTGACACGTCCGGTGCGGACGGTCGGCTCAGGAGAGCTCGCCACGGGTGGGTTGCGGTCGGTCAGACCGCGGCCTTCGGCTGCCCCGCGACGGAGCCGTCACGAGGAGCATTGACGTCGGCCGGCAGAGCGGCCTTCGCGGTCGCGACGATCGCGCTGAACGCAGCCGGATCGCTGACGGCCAACTCGGCCAGGATCTTGCGGTCGACCTCGATGCCCGCCAGGTTCAGGCCCTGGATGAAGCGGTTGTAGGTCATGCCCTCGGCACGGACCGCAGCGTTGATGCGCTGGATCCACAGGCGACGGAAATCGCCCTTCTTGGCCTTGCGATCGCGGTACGAGTAGACCAGCGAGTGGGTGACCTGCTCCTTGGCCTTGCGGTACAGGCGCGAACGCTGACCGCGGTAGCCGGCGGCCCGCTCGAGGGTCTCGCGGCGCTTCTTCTGTGCGTTGACAGAACGCTTGACGCGTGCCATCTCTAACTCCTTGGTTCGGGGCGGTGCTCGGGCCTCAGAGGCCGAGCATCTTCTTGACTCGGGCGGTGTCGGCCTTGGCGACCTCGGTGGTGCCGGACAGGCGACGCTTGTGCTGCGACGTCTTGTGCTCGGCCAGGTGGTAGCCATTGGCCTGCTGACGACGCAGCTTGCCGGTACCGGTGCGCTTCACGCGCTTCTTCATCCCCGAGTGGGGCTTGAACTTGGGCATCTATGCCTCCATGTCCGGGTCGAGGTTCTCTGAACGACGACGGGGCTTCTTCGGTGTTGCGGTCTTGTGGTGGGCCTCGCGGTGCGCCTTGTCGGCAGCCTCCTCGGCCTCACGCTCGGCGGCCTTGGTGGCCCGCTCGATCTCCTTCTCGGCCTTGACCTCTGCCTGGGCCTCGGACTTCTTCTTGTGCGGTCCGAGCACCATCGTCATGTTGCGGCCGTCCTGGCGGGCGTTCGATTCGATGAACCCGAGGTCCTCGACATCGGCGGCCAGCTTCTGCAGCAGGCGATACCCCAGTTCGGGGCGGTGCTGCTCGCGTCCGCGGAACATGATCGTGATCTTGACCTTGTCGCCTGCCTTCAGGAACCGCACGACGTGACCCTTCTTGGTGTCGTAGTCGTGCTGGTCGATCTTCGGGCGGAGCTTCATCTCCTTGATGATCGTGTTCGTCTGGTTGCGGCGGGACTCACGGGCCTTCTGGGCGTTCTCGTACTTGAACTTGCCGTAGTCCATGAGCCGGCACACCGGCGGGCGGGCCGTCGGGGCGACCTCGACGAGGTCGAGATCGGCTTCTGCTGCCAGTCGCAGGGCATCCTCGATGCGGACGATGCCCACCTGCTCTCCGCCGGGACCGACGAGACGCACCTCGGGGACGCGAATGCGGTCGTTGACGCGCAGTTCCGTGCTGATGAATCCTCCTGATGTTGGTGGTGGAGGCACGAAAATGGCCTCCGTCGAAGGACGAAGGCCACGTCACCGACGTGTCGAGCGCATCGACACGTCGCTGCCGGAACCCGATATCGGTTCCGGTCTCGACCCCACGGCATCTCAGCCGAGCAGGTGGGAGGTGGCCTCCACTTCGTCCTCAAGGATATCAGGCAGCGCCGGGACAGGCGAAATCCGGCCGGGCGTCGGGCCTCGGACAGATGTCACCTGCGCGAAACAGCGCCGACGCCGATCGGCAAAGCGGGCATCGCAGGCTGGACCGTATGAAGTGGCGCGTACGAACGACCTTGCCGGACCGGCCCGGGATCCTGGCCGATCTCGCGCGCGCCTGCGGAACCGCATGCGTCAACATCGACTCGATGCAGGTCTTCGTCGACGGTCCCATCGTGACCGACGAACTCGTGATCGACGCGCCCGAGGGATGGAACGACCTCCAGATCGCCGCCTTGTTCGCGGATGCGGGCGGGGACGACGTCACGGTCACCCGGATGGGCCGATCCGTCGACCACGACGCCACGACCCGCTATCTGCTCGGAGTTCAGCAGATCGTCGAGGACGGCCGGCCCGTCGAGGACGTCCTCACCGAGCTGCTGCACGTGGAACCGCCGGACGTGGCCGACTACACCGGTCACGACGTCCTCGACCTGACACGACGCGACGGCAGCGCGTTGCGGATCAGCCGGGCCGTGCCGTTCACGCCGACCGAACGCGCCCGCGCCCAGGCTCTGCTGTCCCTGGTCAGCGATCCGTCGGCCCGGACGCCGGCGCTGATTCCGATGCCGTCGCCACGCCATCCACTGCCGCTGGTACGGCAAGCCACCTCGTCCGATGCCGATGCCGTCGAGCGGCTGCACGAGCGATGCAGCGTCGAGACGCTCTACCACCGCTACCAGGTGCCCCTGCAGCTGCCGATGTCGTCGCGCATGTCACGGCGACTGGTCACGCCCGAGGACGGACTCGCCCTCCTGATCCAGATCGGACTCGACATCGTCGGGCACGCCCTGGTGCAGCGTGACGACGCGATCTGGACGTGCCGGATGCTGATCGAGGACGCCTGGCAGGGCCGAGGGCTCGGCACGGTACTGATCAAGCAGGCGGCAGGACGGGCCCGGGGCGTCGGCGCGGAGCGACTCACCTTCGTCACCGCCGGACCGAACGACCATCTGCTCAAGGCCGTCGGGAACGCCGGCTTCATGGCCCGGGTGGAGCGTCACGACGGCAGTGTCCACATCACGGTGCCCCTCGCGTCGGTGCGCGCGATCGCTACGGGCTAGCCACCCAGGCGGGGCCGTCGGGCGTCGAGATCAGCTGGTGACCTTCGGCGAGGTGCCGCACGTCGTCGGTCTCGATCACGGTGAAGCCCGGGCCGCCGAGGTCGAGCAGGATCGCCTCGGCCCCCTCGTCGAGCGCCGCCCGGGCCGCATCGCCGCCCATCACGGGGACGGGCCGTGCCGCAGGATTCCAGCTCTCGAGGGCCCCGACACTCGAGAACGCGAGCAGCGCGGTACGGCCGTCGGCACCTGTCATCAGGACGGCGGCCATGTCGGCGCTCTTGTCGGATCCGTCGGTCGCGCGCTCCCCCAGGACCGGGACGATCGGCACGAAGACCCGCACCTCGCCGAACACCGCGAGCACCGCGACGTCATCGCCGCCTGCGGAGACCAGGCGCTGATCGGCCTGCCCGTCATCCTCGGGGAACTGCGGTTCGGCGAGGGTGCGACCGTGATGGCCGCTCACTGGGCTTCCTGGAGTCGGCGGGTCAACTCCTCGACCGCCGCACGGGCGACCGGCCCGTCGGAGCCCTGGATCGCGAACAGCATGATCCGGGCGTCGTCGTGCGTGACGAGCGTCGGCCACGGCGCACCTCGGTTCATCGAGAATCCCGCGATGTCTCGCCAGGCCACGGCATGCCTGCGGTAGCCGTTGAGCACGTGCACACCCTCGGCATCCGCCGTGACACGGCTGCGGCCGACGCCGTGCAAGAGCCCGATCGTGACCAGCAGGATCAGCGCCAGAGTCGCCAGCTCGGCGATCGTGAACGTGATGTCGTCCGGCAGGGCGTAGCCGATGCCGATCGTCATGGCCACCAAGCAGGCTGCGACGCCGTACGCAACGACGCGCGCACCTCCCGGACGCCAGGTCACCGACTCGCGCGCCATGATTCGCCCACCCTCCGAGTTCAGATCCGACAGGACAGGATGTCAGTCACCAGGATGCCCCTCGCACCCATGCCGAACAGTTCGTCCATGACCTTCTGGGCGGCGTCGCGGGGCACCATCGAGCGCACCGCGACCCACCCTTCGCGATGAAGGGGCGACACGGTGGGCGATTCGATGCCCGGCGTCAGCTCGACGGCTCGCTCGACGTTCTCGACCCGGATGTCGTAGTCCATCATCACGTAGGTGCGGGCCACGATGACGCTGTCGAGGCGGCGCTTGAAGACCTCGAACGCCGACGGCACCTCGCTGCTGCGGGTGATCAAGACGGCCTCGGACGACAGCAGCGGCTCGCCGAAGACCTCGAGATCGGCCTGGCGCAAGGTGCTGCCGGTCTCGACCACGTCGGCGATCGCATCGGCGACGCCGAGCCGGATCGACGACTCCACCGCGCCGTCCAGTCGCACGACCTCGGCCTCGATGCCCCGGCGAGCCAGGAACGGGTTGACGATGCCCGGATACGACGTGGCGATGCGCTTGCCGCCCAACTGGGCGAGTTCGGTCATGGACCCGACCGGAGCCGCGAACCGGAACGTGGACGCGCCGAAGCCGAGCGCGGTGTTCTCCACCGCCGGGGCGCCGGAGTCGAGCAGCAGATCACGACCCGTGATGCCGGCGTCGAGCGTGCCCTCCCCCACGTAGATCGCGATATCGCGGGGTCGCAGGTAGAAGAACTCGACCTCGTTGTCGGGATCGAGTGTCACCAGATCCTTGGGATTCCGGCGTTGACGGTAGCCCGCCTCGGCGAGCATCTGGGTGGCCGCTTCGGCCAGGGCGCCCTTGTTCGGGACGGCGATCTTGAGCATGGCAGGTCCTAGAGAGTTCAGCAGACGATCGGTTCGGCTCGCACGGGACGGGGCTCCGGGTGACGGTGGCTCCGGCCCGTCACAGATGCGCGTAGACGTCGTCGAGCGAGACGCCGGCGGCCAGCATCATCACCTGCGCGTGGTACAGCAGCTGGCTGATCTCCTCGGCCGTGCGCTCAGGACCCTCGTGCTCGGCGGCCATCCACGACTCCGCGGCCTCCTCGACCAGCTTCTTGCCGATCGCGTGCACCCCCGCGTCGAGCTCGGCGACGGTACGCGAGCCCTCGGGGCGGGCGCTGGCCTTCTGGCTCAACTCCGCGAACAGGTCGTCGAAGGTCTTCATGGCGTGGTGAGTCTATCGGTCACGCGCGGGAGCGGAGCACGTGCCAGGTGCCGAGCGCGGCCTCGACGGCCTCACGCCCCTTGTCCTCAGCCGATCCCGTTAGGCCGGCACGGTCGAGCGCCTGCTCTTCGTCGTCGCACGTCAGCAGGCCGAAGCCCACCGGCACACCCGTGTCGAGCGCGACCCGGGACAGCCCGTCGGTCGCAGCCGACGAGACGTACTCGAAGTGCGGCGTGCCGCCGCGGATGATCACACCGAGTGCGATGACCGCGTCGTAGCCGTCCCGTGCGTACGCCTGCGCGATCAGTGGAAGTTCGAACGAGCCCGGAGCCCGCACGAGGGACACGTCGGTCACACCAGCATCGTCGAGGGCCCTGCGGGCTCCCGCGATCAGTCCGTCCATCACCTGGGTGTGCCAGCTCGAGGCGATCACGACGACCCGGGCTCCGCGTCCGTCGACGCTCAGCGTGGGTGCTCCTGCCCCGCTCATGACAGCTCCTCCTGGGTCAGATCGGTCAGGTCGGGCAGATCGTGTCCCATGCGTTCGGCCTTGGTCTGCAGATAGCGCAGGTTGTCGGCGGTCGGCCGGATCACGACGGGCAGCCGCTCGGCCACCTTCACGCCGTACTGCTCGAGCTGCGTGCTCTTGTCCGGGTTGTTGGTCAGCAGGCGCACCGACGTGATGCCCAGATCGCGCAGCATCTGCGCTCCTGCGGCATAGTCGCGCTCGTCCTCGCCGAAGCCGAGCGTCAGGTTCGCGTCGACCGTGTCCTGCCCCTGGTCCTGCAGCTCGTACGCTTGCAGCTTGTGCAGCAGCCCGATGCCGCGGCCCTCGTGACCGCGCAGATAGACCACGACGCCCGCGCCGGCCTCGGTGACCGCCGCCATCGAGGCCTCGAGCTGGGGCCCGCAGTCGCAGCGACGTGAGCCGAGCACATCGCCCGTCAGGCACTCGGAGTGCAGACGGACCAGGACGTCTTCGGTGCCTGGATCGCCGTGCACCAGCACGATGTGCTCGGCGCCGTCGATGCGATCGCGGTAGCCGTGCGCCGTGAACTCGCCGAACTCGGTCGGCAGGCGCGTCGTGGCGAGCCGGTCGACCTGGCTCTCGTGCAGCCGCAGGTAGATCTGCAGATCCTCGATCGACACCAGCGCCAGATCGTGCTCGTCGGCGAACTCGCGCAGGGCCGACAGCCGCCTCAGGGTGCCGTCGTCGTGCAGCACCTCGCCGATCACGCCGACCGGGGTCAGACCGGCCAGGCGGGCGAAGTCCACGGCCGCCTCGGTGTGACCGGGACGCTCGAGCACGCCGCCGGGCTTGGCGCGCAACGGCACGATGTGCCCGGGCTGGACGATCTCGAACGGCTCGGTCGCCGAATCGGCCAGGACCCGGCAGGTCCGGGCCCGGTCGGACGCGGAGATGCCGGTCGTGACACCGTCGCGGGCATCGATCGAGACGGTGTACGCGGTGCGCAGCTTGTCGCGGTTGTGCGGTGTCATCAGCGGGATCGCGAGCCGGTCGAGGATCTCGCCGACCGCGGGCGCGCAGATCAGGCCGCTGGAGTACCGCACCAGGAACGCCATCAGCTCGGGCGTCGCCTTCGAGGCGGCGAAGATGATGTCGCCCTCGTTCTCGCGGTTCTCGTCGTCGACCACGACGATCGCCTTGCCTTCGCGGATGTCGGCGATCGCGCGCTCGATGCTGTCGAGCCGGATGCCCTTCTCATGCGTTTCAGTCACGGTTCACGAGCCTTTCGACGTACTTGGCGAGGATGTCGACCTCGAGATTGACGCGGTCACCGGGCTGTCGAGCGCCGAGGATCGTGTCGGAGAGCGTGGTGGGGATCAGGGACACCGAGAACCAGCTGCCGCCGAGCTCGGTGTCGTCATCCGTCACAGCATCGAACACCTGGACGACCGTCAACGACGTGCCGTCGACCGTGACGGACCCCTTCGGCACCAGATAGCGCGCCAGATCTGCGGGCACCTCGAAACGCAGGACGTCCCAGTGTTCGTGCGGATCACGGTCGATCAGGCGCCCGGTGCCGTCGACGTGTCCTTGCACGACATGTCCGCCCATCCGGGCACCCGCGGCCAGGGCGCGCTCCAGGTTGACCTCGGAGCCGACCGTCAGATCGCCCAAGGATGTCTTGGCCAGCGACTCGGCCATCACGTCGGCGCTGAAGACATCGCCGTCGAGCGCCATGACCGTCAGGCAGCAGCCGTTGACCGCGATCGAGGCGCCGTGCACCGCGTCGCCGGTGACGACGGGACCGCGCACCGACAGGCGCACCGCGTCCTCCAGCGGCTCGATCGCCGTGACGACGCCCTTCTCCTCCACGAGGCCGGTGAACATCAGTCGAAGTCCTCTCGCTGCATGCGGCCCGGAGTGCCGATGATGCGGATATCGGGTCCGACCTGGGTCAGGTCGTGAATCTGGATCGGGCGCATGTCGGCCAGCGTCGTGGCCTCGCCCTCCAGCGCGGCACGGCCGGAGCCGAGCATGGCCGGTGCGATGTAGCCGATCACTCGGTCGATCAGTCCGGCGTTCCAGAAGCCGCCGGCCAGACGTGGCCCGCCCTCGAGCCACACGTGCCGGATCTCGTGTTCCACCAGCTTGGCGAGCACGACCTCGGGATCGCGGGACTGGATCAGCAGTGTGGGCGCGACCCGGTCGAACACCCGGAAGTACTGCGGGATCGTGGTCTCGCCCACGACGACCCGCAAGGCCTGCTGGTCATAGGGCAGCGGCATGCCGTCCTCGTCGCGGACCGTCAGACGCGGGTCGTCGGCCAGGACCGCACCGGTGCCCGCGACGATCGCATCGACCCCGGCGCGGAACCGCTGCACGTCGCGGCGCGCCTCCTCGCTGGTGATCCACTTGCTGGTGCCGTCGGGCGCCGCGCTGAGGCCGTCCATCGTCGCCGCGTACTTCCACGTGACGAACGGACGGCCCGACGTCATCGCGAACGTCCATTCCTCGTTCAGGTCCGCGGCTTCCTCGGCGAGCACACCACGTTCGACGTCGACGCCGGCCTTCGCGAGCGCCGCGGCACCACCGGCGGCCTCGCGATTCGGATCGAGTTGGGCCACCACGACGCGGGCCACCCCGGCCTCGATCAGGGCGGCGGAGCACGGGCCGGTGCGACCCGTGTGATGGCAGGGCTCGAGGGTCACGACCGCAGTGGCGCCCTTCGCCTCGGCACCGGCCTGCTGCAGGGCATCGACCTCGGCATGCGGTGTGCCGGCTCCCCGGTGGATCCCGACCGCGATCTCGGTACCGTCGGGCGCCAGCAGGACGCAGCCCACTCGGGGATTGGGCAAGGTGCGCACCACGGTGGCAGCGGCGTCGATCGCCCGATGCATGGCCTGAAGCTCCAGCTCGCTCGCCATCGGTCCTCTCCGGAGTCGGTCACGCTCCGGGGAACCGAGGCGCGGCGTGCCTCAGCAGGTGGCTCTTCCCATCCGGACTTTCACCGTCGGTGCCGGAGTTCCACCGGCTCAACCGTGTTGCCACGGGTCGCGGACTGTCACCGCCGGCTCGGAATTGCACCGACCCCAGAGCTCTGAGGATCAGTGTACGCCGTCGGCGAGCGTCCGAAGTGTGGCGACCATCTCATCGGGATCGTCGGCGCCGAACACGGCGGAGCCGGCCACGAACACATCGGCGCCGGCCTCGGCACAGCGCTCGATGGTCTCGATCGACACGCCGCCGTCGACCTGGAGCCAGATGTCGCCGCCCGTCTTGTCCAGCAGGCGGCGCGTGCGTTCGATCTTGGGCAGACACACGTCGAGGAACTTCTGCCCGCCGAAGCCGGGCTCGACCGTCATCACGAGCACCATGTCGAGTTCGGACAGCAGGTCCTCGTACGGCTCGATCGGCGTCGCCGGCTTGAGCGCCATGGAGGCGCGGGCGCCCTTGGCGCGGATCTCACGCGCGAGTCGGACGGGGGCGGCAGCGGCCTCGACGTGGAACGTCACGCTGCCCGCGCCGGCCTCGACGTAGGCGGGGGCCCAGCGGTCGGGGTCCTCGATCATCAGATGCGCGTCGACCGGCTGCGCGGCGACCTTGGCCAGCGCCTCCAGCACCGGCACGCCCAAGGTCAGGTTCGGCACGAAGTGTCCGTCCATCACGTCGACGTGCAACCAGTCGGCACCCGCGATCCGCGCCGCCTCGGACTCGAGATTGGCGAAGTCGGCCGACAGCATGCTCGGTGCGATCTGGATACCCACGACGCGAGCCTAGCGAGTGCGCGCCTCGATGCGTTCAGCGCCGACGCAGGACCGCCGCGAACATCGCATCCGTACCGTCCACGTGAGGCCACCAGCGATGCACCGATACCAGCTCCGCATCGGTGGCCTCGACGACGGCCTCGACGACCTCGTCGGTCTCCTCCAGGTGAGGCGAGCAGGTGGCGTACGTGACGACTCCCCCGGGACGCACGAATTCGAGCGCCCGGAGCGCCAGCTCCTCTTGCAGCGGCACCAGTTGCGCGAGATCGTCCGGCGACCGGCGCCAGCGCGACTCGGGGCGGCGGCGCAGAGCTCCCAGACCGGTGCACGGGGCGTCGACGAGCACCCGGTCGAACGTCTCGGGTTCCCAGCCGCCTTCGCGGCCGTCGAACGAGACCACCTCGACATTCGACAGCCGCTGCACCGAGCGACGCACCAGCTCGGCCCGGTGCTCTTGCGGTTCGTTCGCTACGAGGCGGGCGCCCCGCTGAGCGCCGATCGCCCCCAGCAGCGCGGCCTTGCCGCCGGGGCCGGCGCACAGGTCCAGCCATACCTCGTCTCGGCCCTCGATCCGTGCCTCGGCGGCGGTGATCGCGACCAACTGCGAGCCTTCGTCCTGCACGCCCGCCGAGCCGTCGCGCACCTGGGCGATGTCGCCGGGCTGACCGCCGTCGAGGATGCGCGCGTACGGCGAGAGCCGGCCCGGTGTGCCCGGCAGTTCCTCGGGGTCGCAGAGCCCGGGCCGGGCCACCAGCGTGACCTTGGGCGGCTCGTTCTGCGCGTTGAGCAGATCGTCCAGTGCCCGGTCGTCCCTCCCCAGGACATCGTGCATGGCTTCGACGATCCAGCGTGGATGCGATGTGCGGATCGCCCGGGCGTCGTCGGGATCCAGCCCTGCCGTGACCTGGTCGAGCCATGCATCCAGGTCCTGGCGGCCGATCTTGCGCAGGAGCGCGTTGACGAACCCGACCGGCTTGTGGCCGATCTCGCGCCGGACGAGATCGACGGTGGCGCTGACGGCGGCGTGAGACGGCACCCGCATGCCGAGCAGCTGGTGAGCCCCCAGACGCAGGGCGTCGAGCACGGGCGCGTCGATGCCTGCGACACCCTGTTTGGCGACCGCGTCGATCACGGCGTCGTAGCGGCCACGCATCCGCAGCGTGCCGTGCACCAGCTCGGTCGCGAACGCGGCGTCACGCCCCGTCACCTTGCGTTCGGCGAGGAGCGCGGGCAGCACGAGATTGGCGTACGCATCGCGTTCGTCGACTGCACGCAGGGCCGCGAACGCGACGGATCGGGCCGGATCAGACATCGGTGCCCAGGATCACGTCAGGGCCCGGTCTCACACCGCGTGCCCAGTCGGCAGCGGCCATCGCCTTCTTGCCGACGGCCTGAACCTCGCCGAGCACGACGTCGGTCGTCGCCGTGCCCACCCGCACCTCGCGCTTGCCGGCCTCGATACGACCGGGAGCGAGCGTGTCCTGATCGCTCGGCGTGACCGGGCCGAGCTTGAGCCGCTCGCCCTCGAGTGTGGTCCAGGCGCCCGGCGCGGGCGTGCACCCGCGGATGTGGCGATCGACCGCGAACGCCGGACGGCTCCAGTCGATCCGTGCGTCGTCGGTCGTGAGCTTGTGAGCGTACGAGACGTTCTCGTCCGGCTGCGGGACGACGCCGATGTCGCCGTCCTCGATGTGGTCGATGACGTCGACGAGCAGCTTGCTGCCGAAATCGGCCAGTCGGGCCAGCAGGGTGCCGGACGTGTCATCGTCACGAATCCGCTCGGTGATGGATCCGAGCACAGGTCCAGCGTCGAGCGCCTCGACCAGACTGAAGACGGTGGCGCCCGTGATCTCGTCGCCGGCCATGATCGACCGCTGCACCGGGGCCGCACCGCGCCAGGCGGGCAGCACCGAGAAGTGCAGATTGACCCAGCCGAACTCCGGCACGTCGAGCGCCTCGCGGCGGATCAGCGCCCCGTACGCCACGATCGGCACGCAGGCCGGGCCGATCTCGCGCAACCGGTCCAGGAACCGCGGATCGGACGGGGTGGGCGGGGCCAGGACCTCGATGCCGTGAGCGCGAGCGGCCTCGGCGATCGGCGACGGTCGTACCGAACGGCCGCGGCCGGCCGCAGCGTCGGGGCGCGTCACGACGGCCGCGACCTCGTGCCGGCTCGCGACCAGCGCCTCGAGGCTCGGCACGGCGGTGTCGGGAGTTCCGGCGAAGACCAGTTTCACTCGTCCGACCCTATCGGGGCCCGAACCGTCGGTCAGAAACGCTGGGGGTCGACCTGGATGCGCACACCCGGCAGCTTCGCGGCGCTGCGTTCGGCGGCGACCTGCGCGAGCAGGCCGGCCAACGCGGCACCTTCGCGGCGCGGTGCGCGGAGCACTAGCCGGGAGAGGGACGGATCGCGAGGATCGGCCGGCACCGGGCCGAGCACATCGGTGTGCGGGGTCCACGATCGAGCCGCCAGGTCGCCGATCACCTCGTCGTTGCCCTCGACCGAGGCGAGGCGCGCGACCGGCGGCATCCGGGTCTCCTGCCGCTCGGCCAGCTCGCGCCTCGCCAGGCCGACAGGATCTGCACGGACCAAGGCCTGCAGCGTGGACGGATCGCCGACCACGACAGCCGCCCCGCCCGGAGCACCCAGCGCCATCGCGTTGAACCATCGCCGGTGGGCCTCCTCGACGACACGGACATCGTCGCGCGCCAGCATCAGCCACGTGTCGAGCAGCACCACGACGTCGTATCCGCCCGGCACCGGCGGTTCGGCGCCCGGCGTGGCCAGCACGATGGTGCGCCCGGCCGGTGCCACGTCGAGCACGGTCTCTCCCCCGCTCGTGACGACCTCGTGATCGGGGAACGCCCGGCCGAACTCCTCGGCGGTACGCAACTGACCGACGACGGGGGCACGCAGCTGGGCGCCACCGCACACGCGGCACGACCACGGATCGGCGGCGACGCCGCACCAACGGCAGTGCGGCGCCTCACCCGCACCAGCCTGAGTCAGCGGACCTTCACAGATCGCACACCGGGCCGGCGCGCGGCAGCGCTGGCAAGCCAGCGACGTGCGGTACCCGCGCCGCGGCACCTGCACCAGCACGGGACCTGTGGCCGCGCGCACCCGGGCGAACACCTGCCGGGGCAATCGCACCGGCACCCCGCCGGTGTCGGAGCCGTCGGTCACCTCGGTGCGGGGCCATCGCTCCCGGCGGGCGTCGAGGGTCGGCACGAGCTCGTCGCACCACCCCGACTCGACCAGCGACTGCGCCTCGGCCGAACGCGCGTGCGAGGCCAGGATCAGCGCCGTGTTCTCGCGTTCGGCGCGCAGCAGCATGACCTCACGCGTGTGCGGATACGGCGCGCGGGGGTCGGCGTAGAGGTCGTCGCCGTCGTCCCACAGCACCAGGAGGCCGAGGTCGGTGGCGACCGGCGCGAACGCCGCTGCTCGCGTGCCGAGCACCACCTGCGCGGCTCCGCGCGACAGCGCCAGGAAGGCCGCATATCGGTCGGCCGGCGACTCGGCACCCGTGAGGACGACGAAGGCGTCGCCGAGGACATCGGCGAAGACATCGCGCCAGCGCTGCACATCGCGCACGTCGGGCACGCAGACGATCGACCCCCGACCGCTGCGCGACGTGGCGAGGACCGCCTGGGCCACCAGCACCGCCGGATCGGGCGTGGGCAGGGCCGACCACACCAGCCGTGGGGTTCCGCCCTGCCCCAGTGCGGTCACCAGATCGGGGCCCGACGGATAGTCGGCCCAGACGTCGGGACGGACATCACGAGACGGAGCGGGCCGTTGCGGCGACGGCTTGCGCTCGGTGGTCGCGTGACGCGGCGGGATCGCCAGCCGCAGGATGTCGCCGACGGTGCCGGCGTACCGATCGGCTACCTCACGGGCCAGCGCATGGACCTGAGGCGCCAGGACGGGTTCGGGCGAGACGACCTTGCTCAGGAAGCTCAGGGCGCCTTCGTGATCGGTCTGATCGGATCGTCCGATCACGAACCCGTCGGTCAACTGGCCGGCGAAGCGCACCCGTACCCGGCATCCGGGCACGACCCGATCGTCGAGATCGGCCGGCACGCGGTAGTCGAACGGCCGGTCCAGGTGCGCCAGCCCGGTATCGACCAGCACCCGGGCGATCGGTCGACGCTCGGCGGCCTCGGGCGCCGACTTGGGCCGGCGGGACCGCGCCCTCGGTTCGGGCAGCAACGACAGCTGCTCCGACCCCGTCTCGTCGCTCCCGGTCACCTGGCTGTTCTACCAGCCGGGCCGGACTTCCCTTGCATCGTGCGAGGACCTGTGTTTACATACAACCAAATGGTTGTATCAATCGAAGAACTCAGCGACGCCGAGGTGGACCGCCTGTTCCACGCCCTGGCCGACACGACCCGACGCGACATCCTGCGGCGGGCCGTCGAGGGCGAACTGTCGGTCAGCCGCCTCGCGGAGGCCTATCCGATGAGCTTCGCGGCCGTGCAGAAGCACGTCGCCGTGCTCGAGCGGGTCGGCCTCGTGGCCAAGCAGCGCCGCGGGAGGGAGTTGCTCGTGCGATCCGACCGCGATGCCGTCGACCGGGCCCGTCGGGCCCTCGACGAGCTGGCCGAGGCCTGGAGGGGCCGCGTCCAGCGGATGTCCGATCTGCTCGATGCCGATCACACCGAGAAAGGCACCTGACATGGAACTGTCCGTCGACCAGGACTTCGACGCCCTGACCCTGACCGTCACCGCGACCTTCGACCACCCGGTCGAGAAGGTCTGGGACCTGTACGCCGATCCGCGCAAGCTCGAACGCTGGTGGGGCCCACCCGGTGCGCCCGCCACCGTCGTCGAGCACGACCTCCGCTCCGGCGGCGTGGTCCACTACTTCATGACGATCGAGGGCGGACAGGAGCACCACGGCCGCTGGGACATCGAGAGCGTCGACGCCCCGCACGGCTTCGTCGTCCTGGATCGCTTCGCCCATCCGGACGGCTCCCCCAGTGACGACATGCCGGCCACCACGATGGCCTACACGTTCACACCGATCGACACCGGCACGCAGATGGTCTGCGTCGCGCAGTACGCGTCACGCGAGGGCCTGGAGCAGGTGCTCGAGATGGGTGTCGTCGAAGGCCTCAAGGGCTCGATGAGCCAGATGGACGCGATCCTGGCCGAGGGCTAGCCCCAGGATGCGGAAAGCGCCCCCGCCCGGGTTCGGGCGGGGGCGCTTTCCGTGGTTGACCGTCAGGCGCCCGCGGCGGCCTTCAGCGCGTCGGCGCGGCTGGTGTCCTCCCACGGCAGACCGGGGCGGCCGAAGTGGCCGTACGCGGCGGTCTGGGCGTAGATCGGACGCAGCAGGTCCAGATCGCGCACGATCGCGGCCGGGCGCAGGTCGAAGACCTCGAGTACCGCCTCGCGGATCTTGTCGACCGGGACCGTCTCGGTGCCGTAGGTGTCGACGTAGAAGCCGACCGGCTTGGCGACGCCGATCGCGTAGGCGACCTGGACCTCGGCCTTCTTGGCCAGACCCGCGGCGACGATGTTCTTGGCGACCCAGCGCATCGCGTAGGCGGCCGAACGGTCGACCTTGCTCGGATCCTTGCCCGAGAACGCGCCGCCGCCGTGGCGGGCGTAGCCGCCGTAGGTGTCGACGATGATCTTGCGTCCGGTCAGGCCGGCGTCGCCCATCGGGCCGCCGATCACGAACTTGCCGGTGGGATTGATGTGCAGCCGGTAGTCGGACGTGTCGATGTCGTACTGGTCGAGCACCGTGTCGATGACGTGCTTCTTCAGATCGGGCTCGAGCTGGGCCTCCAGATCGATGCCGTCGGCGTGCTGGGTCGACACCACGATCGCCTCGACACGCACCGGACGATCATCGTCGTCGTACTCGATGGTGACCTGGGTCTTGCCGTCCGGACGCAGGTACGGCAGCGTGCCGTCCTTGCGCACCGCGGTCAGCTGCTCGGCGAGCCGGTGGGCGATCGTGATCGGCAGCGGCATCAGCTCCGGCGTCTCATCGCACGCGAAGCCGAACATCAGGCCCTGATCGCCGGCGCCCTGCAGATCGAGCTGGTCGGCGGAGCCACCGCGACGCACGTCCTCGGCGTTGTCGACGCCCTGCGCGATATCGGGCGACTGGGCGTCGAGCGTGACCTGCACGGCGCACGACTCGCCGTCGAAGCCCTTGGTGGAGGAGTCGTAGCCGATCTCGAGCACGCGATCACGAGCGATGCGCGCGATATCGGCGTACGCCTGCGTCGTGACCTCACCACCGACCAGCACGAGACCCGTGGTCACGAACGTCTCGCACGCCACGCGGCTCTTGGGGTCTTGGGACAACAGCGCATCGAGGATGCTGTCGCTGATCTGATCGGCGATCTTGTCCGGATGACCCTCGGTCACGGATTCGGACGTGAAAAGTCGGCTCACTGGCTCTCCTGTATCGGGTCGTCGCGTCGTTTCGCGGCGTACGAAGTCTAACGACGAAGATCGTCTGAGGTTTCACCCATCCACACGGTGGACTATCCCCCGTGATCCAGGCGCTGGGCTATCCCCCATGGTCCAGGCGCTGGACGGTGGCGTCCCAGATGGCGTGCGCCAGGTCGATCTTCGGCCCGACCGGCACCTCGACCACCGAACCGTCGGCGCCGAGGAGCACCGCCTCGTTCTGGTCCGACCCGAACACCTTGCCCGCGCTGACGTCGTTGACGACGAGCAGATCGCAGCCCTTGCGCTCCAGTTTGGCGCGGCCGTGCTCGATGACGCTGGCGTTCTGATCGCCGGTCTCGGCGGCGAACCCGATCACCACCGGCCGCTTGCTGGTGCGCCGTGCCACCAGTTCGGCCAGGATGTCGGGATTCTCGACCAGCTTGATGTCAGGGGCGACGCCGTCGCCGGTCTTCTTGATCTTCGACTCGACGAACTCCGCGGGCCTGAAGTCGGCCGGCGCCGCGGCCATCACCACCGCGTCGGCGTCGGCGCTCGCCTCGACCACGGCGGCCCGCAGCTCCTCGGTGCTGACGACCCGCACGATCTCGGCCCCGGCCGGATCGGGCAGCGTGACGTTGGCCGCCACGAGCGTGACCTGCGCACCGCGCGCCACGGCCGCCTCAGCCAGGGCGTAGCCCTGCAGCCCGGACGAGCGGTTGCCCAGGAACCGCACCGGATCCAGGTACTCGCGGGTGCCACCGGCGGACACGACCACGTGACGGCCCGACAGATCCGCCGGCCGACCTGCCAGCACCTGCAGAGCCGCCGCGTAGATCTGGTCCGGGTCGGGCAGGCGCCCCTTGCCCGAGTCGCGACCCGTGAGCCGGCCGACCGCGGGCTCGAGGACGACGACGCCGCGCTCACGCAGCGTCGCGACATTGGCCTGCGTCGCCGGGTGCTCCCACATCTCGGTGTGCATCGCGGGCGCCACGACCACGGGACATCGGGCGGTCAACAGCGTCGTGGTCAGCAGATCGTCGGCCAGCCCCTGCGCCGCCTTGGCCAGCAGGTTCGCGGTGGCAGGTGCCACGACGACCAGATCGGCGCTCTGCCCGATACGGACATGGGCGACCTCGTCGACGTGCTCGAACACCTCGTGCTGGACGGGCTTGCCGGACAACGCCTCCCAGGTCGCGGCTCCGACGAAGTTCAGCGACGACTCCGTGGGCACGACGCGCACGGAGTGGCCCGACTCGGTGAAGAGTCGCAGCAGTTCGGCTGACTTGTAGGAGGCGATGCCTCCGCTGACCCCGAGGACGATCTCGGCCATGACCCGAAGGTTCCGATCAGGCCTCGGACTTGGCCTCGGCGGAGGCCGCCGCTGCAGCCTCGGCCTCGGGATCGAACTCCTCGGCCGTCAAGAGGTCGGCGTTGATCTCGCGCAGCGCGATCGACAGCGGCTTCTCCTGGATGCCGGTCTCGAGCAGCGGCCCGACGTACTCCAGCAGACCCTCGCCCAGCTGCGAGTAGTAGGCGTTGATCTGACGGGCGCGCTTGGCGCTGTACAGCACCAGCTTGTACTTGGAGTCGGACTTCTCGAGCAGGTCGTCGAGCGGCGGGTTGGTGACGCCCTCGGCGACGGAACGGGTGGTGGCCACAGTGATCCTCTACTTGTGGGTGGTCTGCGAGTCGGCGGCATCTGACGACGGGCCTGCCTGACCGAACAAGTCTACCAATTCCCTGCAGGCGGTCTCGACATCGGAGTTGACGATCGTCGCATCGAACTCGCCTTCGGCCGCCAATTCGACCTCGGCCGTCTCGAGCCGCCGGGCTCGCTCGGCCTCGGTCTCGGTACCCCGGCCGGTCAGACGTCTTACCAATTCATCGAAACTCGGCGGTTTCAGGAACACCATGAACGCGTCGGGCATGCGCTCGCGCACCTGGCGCGCGCCTTGCAGGTCGATCTCGAGCAGAGCCGAGCGGCCGGCAGCGAGCTGCTCCTCGACCGCGGCGCGCGGGGTGCCGTATCGCGCGGCGCGATGCACCACGGCCCACTCCAGCAGCCCGTCGGTCTCGATCAGCCGATCGAACTCGGCGTCGCTGACGAAGTGGTAGTGGACCCCGTCGATCTCGCCGGGGCGTGGCGCCCGGGTCGTGACGGACACCGAGATCCAGATCTCGGGGTGCTGACGGCGGACACAGTCCGCCACCGTGCCCTTGCCGACCGCGGTGGGCCCGGCGAGGACGACCAGACGTGCGGCGGGAGAGGGCTCTCCCCCGCCGTCAGGCACGTGACTTGAACTCGTCGAGCAGCGCCTTGATCTGGTTCGCGCCCAGACCGCGCAGTCGACGGCTCTCGGCGATGCCGAGGCGGTCCATGATCTCCTTGGCCTTGACCGCGCCCACGCCCGGCATCGACTTGAGCAGGTCGATGACCTTGAGCTTGGCCACGATCTCGTTGACCTTGGACTCCGAGATCACCTCGGCCAGGGATGCGCCCGACGTCTTGAGCCTGTTCTTCACCTCGGCGCGGATCTGCCGCGCCTGAGCGGCCTTCTCGAGAGCAGCCTGCCGCTGTTCCGGAGTCAGGATCGGAAGTGCCATCTGTCTCACCTCGTTGTGATGTTTCGACGTGAACTTACTTACTTCAGCTTGATATCGCAGGTCTGCTCGGCGTCGGCGATGATCGCCTTGCGCTGCTTGGCCGTGTCGTTGAAGGCGGCATAGGCCTTGTTGAGCTCGGCGATATCGGACGTGCCGAGCCCTTCGCGCTTCTTCGCATCTTTCATGTCGTCGAGCTTGAACCCGACGTCCTGATGTGCCGCGATGACGCCCTCGGTCACCTCGGCGAGACGCTTCCAGTCGGCCTTGCTGTTCGACGGCGCCTCGGCGGCCACCGAGCGGAGCGCCTTGGCATAGCTCGCGAATGCGGCATCGGTGCGGGTGGCGCCGAACGAGTCGAGCAGCGCCTTGTCGTCCTTGACCGCGGTGCAGTACGGGCTCTGCCCGCCACACGCGCTGACGAGCCCGAGTACGGCCACCCAGACGGCCGCGCCCGTCACGATGCGTCTCATCGGCTGCCCTCCTCAAGCATCAAGGTGTCTGGGAGCCTACAAGTTCGGCGTTGATCTGCGTCGCAGCCGCGCGGAGCGAGTCGGGATCGGGTCCTGCGGCCAGGACGCCACGCGACGACGAGGGCAGGATCGCGTGGTGCACGGGAGCGAACAGCCGAGCGATGTCGTCGACCGTGCCGCCCTGCGCGCCGAAACCGGGCACCAACAGCGGCCCGTTGATGTCGAGATCTTCCGCGGTCGTGCCGATCGTGGCGCCGACGACGGCGCCGAACGATCCGATCGGTGCCGCGTCGCCGTTCAACTCACGCAGCCGGGCCAGGACCGACCCGGCCACGGTGCCGCCGGCCTCAACGGCTGCATGCTGGAACTCGGGACCCTCGGGATTCGAGGTCAGGGCCAGCACGAAGACGCCCGCGTCGTTGCGCTCGGCCTCGGCGAAGAACGGGTCCAGCGAGCCGAATCCCAGATACGGGCTGACCGTGACCGCGTCGGCCGCCATGGGCGCATCGTCGTCGAGATAGGCCTCGGCGTATGCCTGCGCCGTGCTGCCGATGTCGCCGCGCTTGACGTCGAGGATCGTCAGCGTGCCGGTGTGCCGCACCTGCTGCAGCAGCCATTCGAGGACCTGCACACCACGCGATCCGAAGCGCTCGAAGAATGCGCTCTGCGGCTTGACGAAGCCGACATGTCCCGCGAGCGCCTCGACACATACCTCGGAGAAGCGCTCCAGCCCCTCGACGCTGTCGGGCAGACCCCATGACTCCAGGACCGACCCATGCGGATCGATGCCCACGCACAGGGGGCCGTACGCCTGGCGGGCGGCGGCGAACCGGGAGCCGAACGTCACGCGGGAACCTCCGATCCATCGCCCTGGAGCCGCCGGGCCCAATCCTGCAGGGAGGTCACACCGATGCGGCCCTCGATCTGTGCCTCGATGCCCTGGACGGCGGCCGCGAGCCCCTGGACCGTCGTGACGCAGGGGATGCCCTCCGCGACCGCCGCGGTGCGGATCTCGTAGCCGTCGACACGCGCGTTGGCACCTGCCGTGACCCCGTGCGGCGTGTTGATGATCAGGTCGACGTCCTGCTCGGCGATCTTCTCGGTGATCGTCGAGCGCGGCTCACCCGTCAGCGGCTCCTCGTGCAACTTGCGGATCACAGTCGCCTTGACCCCGTTGCGAGCGAGTACGACCGCGGTGCCGCTGGTGGCCAGGATCTCGAAGCCCAGGTCCGCCAGCCGCTTGACCGGGAAGATCATGTGGCGCTTGTCGCGGTTGGCGACCGAGACGAACACCTTGCCCGAGGTCGGCAAGCCGTTCTGGGCGCCGGACTGACTCTTGGCGAACGCCGTGCCGAACGTGGTGTCGAAGCCCATCACCTCGCCGGTCGAGCGCATCTCGGGACCTAGGAGGGTGTCGACGTACGTGCCTTCGTACGTGCGGAACCGGTTGAACGGCATGACGGCCTCCTTGACCGCGATGGGGGCGTCGTCGGGCAGCAGCCCGCCATCACGATCCGCCGGCAGGAGCCCCGCCGTCCGCAGATCCGCGATCGACTCCCCCAGCATGATGCGCGCCGCCGCCTTGGCCAGCGGGGTCGCGGTCGCCTTCGACACGAACGGAACCGTGCGGCTGGCGCGAGGATTGGCCTCGATGACGTAGAGGATGTCCGAGGACAGCGCGAACTGGATGTTGACCAGGCCGCGGACCCCGACGCCCTTCGCGATCGCCTCGGTCGCCTCGCGGATCCGTCGGATCTCCAGATCGCCCAGCGTGATCGGGGGCAGCGCGCAGGCCGAGTCGCCCGAGTGCACGCCGGCCTCCTCGATGTGCTCCATGACGCCGCCGAGGAACAGCTCGGTGCCGTCGTAGAGGGCATCGACGTCGATCTCGATCGCGTCGTCGAGGAACCGGTCGACCAGCACGGGACGCTCGGGGGTGATCTCGGTGGCCCGGGTGATGTAGTCGGCGAGCGTCTCCTCGTCGTACACGATCTCCATGCCACGGCCGCCCAGGACGTACGACGGGCGCACCAGCACCGGATAGCCGATCTCCTCGGCGATCTGCTTGGCGTGATCGAACGTCGTCGCCATGCCGTGCTTGGGCGCGACCAGGCCGGCGGCGTCGAGGACCTGACCGAAGGCGCCGCGCTCCTCGGCGAGGTCGATCGCTGTCGGCTGCGTGCCGACGATCGGCACCCCCGCCGCCTCGAGACCCGCGGCCAGACCGAGCGGCGTCTGACCGCCGAGCTGCACGATGACACCCGCGACCGGGCCCGCCTCGGACTCGGCGTGCACGACCTCGAGCACGTCCTCGAGCGTCAGAGGCTCGAAGTACAGACGGTCGGCGGTGTCGTAGTCGGTCGACACCGTCTCGGGATTGCAGTTGACCATGACCGTCTCGTAGCCGACCGCTGAGAGCGCCTGGACCGCGTGCACGCACGAGTAGTCGAACTCGATGCCCTGGCCGATGCGGTTCGGGCCGCTGCCGAGGACGATGACGGCAGGCCGCTCGCGCGGCTCGACCTCGGTCTCCTCGTCGTAGCTGGAGTAGTGGTACGGCGTCTTGGCCGCGAACTCCGCCGCGCACGTGTCGACGGTCTTGTAGACCGGCCGCACCCCGAGAGCATGCCGGACACCGCGCACGACGTCGGCCGACATCCCCCTGATGCGGCCGAGCTGAGCGTCGCTGAAGCCGTGCCGCTTGGCCCGGCGCAACAGCGGTGCGGTCAGCTCGTCGGCGTCGATCAGCTCCTGGGCGATCTCGTTGATCAGCACGAGCTGGTCGACGAACCAGGGATCGATGCTGGTCGCGGCGAAGATCTCGTCGGCTGTGGCGCCGGCGCGGATCGCGTCCATGACCTTCTTGAGCCGGCCGTCGTGCGGGCGGGCGATCTGCTCGAGCAGCTCGGCCTGGTCGAGATCGACCCATTCCTTGGCCCAGTCGAACTCGGCGTCGGCACGCTCCAGCGAGCGGAGAGCCTTCTGCAGGGCCTCGGTGAAGTTGCGGCCGATCGCCATCGCCTCGCCGACCGACTTCATATGGGTCGTCAGCGTCGGGTCCGCGGCCGGGAACTTCTCGAACGCGAACCGGGGCACCTTGACCACGACGTAATCCAGGGTCGGCTCGAAGCTGGCCGGTGTCTCGCGGGTGATGTCGTTGGGGATCTCGTCGAGCGTGTAGCCGATCGCGACCTTGGCCGCGATCTTGGCGATCGGGAAGCCGGTCGCCTTCGACGCCAGCGCCGAGGACCGCGACACGCGCGGGTTCATCTCGATCACGACGATGCGGCCGTTCTCGGGGTTGACGGCGAACTGGATGTTGCAGCCGCCCGTGTCGACGCCGACCTCACGGATCACACCGATCGAGATGTCGCGCAGGCGCTGGTACTCGACATCGGTGAGCGTCATGGCGGGCGCGACCGTGATGGAGTCGCCGGTGTGCACGCCCATCGGGTCGAAGTTCTCGATCGAGCACACGATCACCACGTTGTCGGCGGGATCGCGCATGACCTCGAGCTCGTACTCCTTCCAGCCGAGGATCGACTCCTCCAGGAGGACCTCGGTCGTGGGGCTCAGGGCCAGGCCCGAGCCGGCGATGCGATGCAGATCGTCCTCGTCGAACGCGATGCCGCCGCCGCTGCCGCCCATCGTGAACGAGGGACGCACCACGACCGGGTAGCCGCCGAGCTCGCCGACTCCGGCGAGGCACTCGTCCATCGTGTGGCAGATGACCGACTGGGCGACCTCGGCGCCCCACTCGGCCGGCAGCGATTCGACGATGCGCTTGAACGACTCGCGGTTCTCGCCCTTCTCGATCGCATCGATCGAGGCGCCGATGAGCTCCACGCCGTACTTCTCCAGGACCCCGCCCTCGTGCAGGGCGATCGCGGCGTTCAGCGCGGTCTGGCCGCCGAGTGTCGCCAGCAGCGCATCGGGACGCTCCTTCGCGATGACCTTCTCGACGTACTCGGGCGTGATCGGCTCGACGTACGTGGCATCCGCGAACTCCGGATCGGTCATGATCGTCGCCGGATTCGAGTTCACCAGGATGACCCGCAGGCCCTCCTCGCGCAGCACGCGGCAGGCCTGCGTGCCGGAGTAGTCGAACTCGCAGGCCTGGCCGATGACGATGGGCCCCGAGCCGATCACCAGGACCGATTCGATGTCTGTCCGCTTAGGCAACTCAGATGCCTGCCTTCTTGGTCGAGTGGGTGTCATGCATGAGGTCGACGAACCGATCGAAGAGATAGGCCGCATCGTGCGGCCCGGCGGCCGCCTCGGGGTGGTATTGGACGCTGAACGCCGGCGTCTCGAGCAGTGCGAGGCCCTCGACGACGTCGTCGTTGAGGCACACGTGCGTGACCCGGCCGGGCCCGAACGGCGTGTCGAATGTGCCCGTGGTGGGGGCGTCGACCGCGAAGCCGTGATTGTGCGCCGTGATCTCGACCTTGCCGGTCGTCAGGTCCTGGACGGGCTGGTTGATGCCGCGGTGGCCGTAGGTCAGCTTGTAGGTGCCCCGGCCCAGCGCTCGGCCGAACACCTGGTTGCCCAGGCAGATGCCGAAGTACGGGATCCGGGCCCCGAGCACCTCCTGCACGACCTCGACCGCGTGATCGGCGGTGGCCGGATCGCCCGGGCCGTTGGACATGAAGACGCCGTCGGGCGAGATCTGTTGAATCTGCTCGAACGTCGCGGTCGCCGGCATCACATGCACCTCGATGCCGCGCTCGGCCATCAGGCGAGGTGTCATGCCCTTGATGCCGAGGTCGATCGCGGCGACCGTGAACCGCTTCTCGTCGACCGCCGGCACCACGAACGTCTCGGCGGTGGTGACGTCGGCGAGGAAGTTCGCACCCTTCATCTGAGGCGCTGCCTGCACCTTCGCCAGCAGGGTGTCGACGTCGGACGTCGTGCTGATCCCCCCACGCATCGAACCACGCTCACGCAGATGACGGGTCAGCGCACGCGTGTCGATCGCGCTGATGCCGACGACGCCCTGATCCGTGAGCTCCTGGTCGAGACTGCGGTCGCTGCGCCAGTTGCTGCGCACGCGCGCGGGATCGCGCACGATGTAGCCGTCGACCCAGATACGACGTGACTCGAAGTCCTCGTCGTTGATACCCGTGTTGCCGATGTGCGGGGCCGTCATCGCGACGATCTGGCCCTTGTACGACGGATCGGTGAGCGTCTCCTGGTAGCCGGTCATGCCGGTCGAGAACACGATCTCGCCGATCGTCTCACCCTGTGCGCCGTAGGACTCCCCGCGGAACACCCGGCCGTCCTCGAGGACCAGGATCGCTTCGGTCGTCATGCGCAGGCCTCCTGACCGAATCCAGGTCGCCAGCGCGACGAAGGAGCATGGAAAGGTGCCGGTGAGACGACATGCCCGCTTGCACCCAGATGCCCACCAGCGCCTACCCGTCGCTGCTCGCCGGGGCTCGCATCGGCTGGCGACCGGTGGTGGCGACGTGACATCACTGCAGTTCTCCTTCGAGGACGGTGCTGACTAGTTCTCCTTCGAGAACGGTGGGACGGCCGTGCAGGAACGTCGCGACGACACGGCCGGGCAGCTCGCGACCCGCGTACGGCGTATTGCGCGACAGCGACACGGTGTCGGACGGCGCGACGACACGGGAGGCCGCGGGGTCGTACAGGACGAGGTGCGCCGGCTCGCCCACGGCCAGCGGGCGGCCGTGAGCGGCGACGCGGCCGATGCGAGCCGGTATCGCCGACATCGCCTCGGCGACCCGCTCCCAGCCGATCAACCCGGTGTCGACCATCGTCTGCTGCACGATGCTGAGTGCGGTCTCGAGACCGAGCATGCCGAACGCGGCCGCCGCCCACTCGCACTCCTTGTCCTCCATCGGGTGAGGAGCGTGATCGGTCGCGACGATATCGATCGTGCCGTCGGCCAGGCCCTCACGGACGGCCTGCACGTCGTCGGCGGTGCGCAGCGGCGGATTGACCTTGTAGATCGGGTCGTAGCTGCGCACCAGCTCATCGGTCAGCAGCAGGTGATGGGGCGTGACCTCGGCCGTGACGTCGATGCCGCGGCTCTTGGCCCAGCGGACGATCTCGACCGAGCCCCGCGTCGACAGATGGCACACGTGCAGCCGTGAACCGACGTGCTCGGCGAGCAGGACGTCGCGGGCGATGATCGCCTCCTCGGCGACGGCAGGCCAGCCCTGCAGTCCCAGCTCACCGGACAGGACGCCCTCGTTCATCTGGGCACCCTCGGTGAGCCGCGGCTCCTGCGCGTGCTGGGCGACCACCCCGTCGAACGCCTTGACGTATTCGAGAGCTCGTCGCATCAGCACGGCGTCGCTGACGCACTTGCCGTCGTCGGAGAAGACCCGCACGCCCGCGGCCGACTCGGCCATGGCACCGAGCTCGGCGAGCCGCTCCCCCGCCAGGCCCACCGTCACGGCACCGATCGGCTGGACGTCGCAGTAGCCGGCCTCGTGGCCGAGGCGCCAGACCTGCTCGACGACGCCGGCGGTGTCGGCGACAGGATCGGTGTTGGCCATCGCATGCACACACGTGTACCCACCGCGCGCCGCCGCCTGCGATCCGGTGCGGACCGTCTCGGCGTCCTCTCGCCCCGGCTCACGCAGGTGGGTATGCAGATCGACCAGCCCGGGCAACGCGATCAGGCCGGTGGCGTCGATCGTCGTGAGCTCCACTCCGTCGCGAGGTGCCGCGGTGTCGGCACCGAGCGAGGCGATCACTCCGTCGCGCAACACCAGATCGACGGGATCGCCGCCGAGCAGCTTGGCGCCGAGGATCAGGTAGTCGGTCATGCGGTTTCCTCTTCAGCACTCGGTTGGTCGGTCTGCCCGCCGACGAGCAGGTACAGGACGGCCATGCGGACCGCGACGCCGTTCGTGACCTGCTCGACGATGACCGACCGCGGTGAGTCGGCGACGTCGGCGCTGATCTCCATGCCACGGTTCATCGGCCCGGGGTGCATCACGATCGCGTGGTCCTGCAGGCGGTTCATCCGCGACATGTCGAGGCCGTAGCGGCGGCTGTACTCGCGGGCACTCGGGAAGTACGCGGCGTTCATGCGCTCGGCCTGGACCCGCAGCATCATGACGGCGTCGGCCTTCTCGATCGAGACATCGAGGTCGTACGAGGTCTCGACCGGCCAGGCATCGACACCGACCGGCAACAAGGTCGGCGGCGCGACCAGGGTGACCTTGGCGCCCAGCGTGTGCAGCAGCAGCGCGTTGGAGCGCGCCACCCGGCTGTGCAGGACATCGCCGACGATCGTGACGCTCTTGCCGTCGAGATCGCCGCCGAGATGCTTACGCGCGGTGAACGCGTCGAGCAGCGCCTGGGTCGGATGTTCATGCGTGCCGTCGCCGGCGTTGACGACCGCACCGCGGGTCCACTCCGAGTGGGCCAACTGGTGCGGTGCGCCCGAGGCGCCGTGCCGGATCACGACGGCATCGGCGCCCATCGCCTGCAGTGTCAGGGCGGTGTCCTTCAGGCTCTCGCCCTTGCTGACGCTGGAGCCCTTCGCCGAGAAGTTGATGACATCGGCCGACAGCCGCTTGGCCGCGGCCTCGAAGCTGATGCGGGTGCGCGTGGAATCCTCGAAGAACAGGTTCACGATCGTGCGGCCGCGCAGGGTGGGCAGCTTCTTGATCGGCCGCTGGGCGACGCTGAGCAGCTCCTCGGCGGTGTCGAGGATGCGAATCGCCTCGTCGCGGGAAAGGTCGCCGGCGCTCAACAGGTGCTTCACGCTTGATCCTCCTCGATCGAGACGGAGTCGGGCTGCTCGTCGGTCTCGGTGAGCCGCACCTTGACCTGCTCGGCCAGCGAGGTCGGCAGATTCTTGCCCACGTAGTCAGCCCGGATCGGCAGCTCGCGATGCCCGCGATCGATCAGGACCGCCAGCTGGACGGCTCGGGGCCGACCCAGATCGGACAGCGCGTCGAGGGCGGCGCGGATCGTGCGGCCGCTCATCAGCACGTCGTCGATCAGCACGACGACCTTGCCGTCGACATCGTCGGGGATATCGGTGTGCTCCAGTGCGCGGGCGGGCTTGAGCCGCAGATCATCGCGGTACATCGTGACGTCGAGCGCGCCCGCCACGATGGTGCGCCCTTCGACCTCGGACATCCGGGCCGCGACACGACGGGCGAGGTCGACGCCCCGCGTCGGGATGCCGAGCAGGACCAGATCGTCGGAGTCGCGGTTCTTCTCGAGGATCTCGTGGGTGATGCGGGTCAACGCACGGGAGATGTCCTGGTGGTCCAGGACCGTCCGCGCGGACGCAGGCACAGCAGCCACGCTGACCTCCTTCTCCGCCTCACGGGACGGCCGTTAAAGGATGTCGAACAGTTCGAACACTAGCAGCGACACGGGACCCGACAGACACCGGCCCGCGGCTGAGAGTCATCCGTCGGCGGGTTTGGTGTTCACGATCTTGCCGAGCAGCCCGCCGACGAAGCGTGGGGACTCGTCGGTCGAGAGGTCCCGGGCCAGATCGACGGCCTCGCTGACCGCGACCTGGTCGGGGACGTCGTCGCGGTACAGGATCTCGTAGGCGCCGATGCGCAGCAGATTGCGGTCGACGGCCGGCATCCGGTCGAGCGTCCAGCCCACGGCGTGCTCGGCGATGAGGCCGTCCAGCTGGTCCTGGTGCTCGACGACCCCTTCGACCAGAATCGCGGTGTAGTCGTTGGCGGGATACTCATGATCAGGAGAACGACGCTCCGCGAGCGTGCCGCCCGTGGGTCGTGCCTGCAGTTCGGACTCGAACAGGACATCGAGCGCCCGCTTGCGCGATTTGGTGCGGGCCGCCATCAGGACTTGACGCGGCCGAGATAGCTGCCGTCACGGGTGTCGACCTTGATCTTCTCGCCGGTCTCGAGAAACAGCGGAACCTGGATCTCCTTGCCGGTCTCCAAGCGTGCCGGCTTGGTGCCGCCGCTGGAGCGGTCGCCCTGCAGACCCGGCTCGGTGTGCTCAACGAGCAGCTCGACCGACGCCGGAAGTTCGACGTAGAGCACACGGCCCTCGTTGGTGGCGACGACGGCTTCCTGGTTCTCCAGCAGGTAATCGACCGCGGTGCCCATGACCTCGGGCGTGACCTCGATCTGGTCGTACGTGCTGCTGTCCATGAAGACGTAGCTGCTGCCGTCGTTGTACAGGTACTGCATCGTGGACTTGTCGACGCTGGCCGTCTCGACCTTGGTGCCGGCGTTGAACGTCTTGTCGATCGTCTTGCCCGATTCGACGTTCTTCATCTTGGTGCGGACGAAGGCGGGGCCCTTGCCCGGCTTGACGTGCTGGAACTCCGTGACGGACCACAACTGTCCGTCGATCTTGAGCACCATGCCGTTCTTGAGGTCGTTCGTGGTTGCCATCAGGCGATCTCCAGCAGGTCGGTGGGCGTCGCGGTGAGGATCTCGGGTCCATGGCTGTTCTCGAGGGGCCCCACGGCGACGGTGTCTTCGATGCGCACTCCCCCACGGCCCGGCAGGTAGATGCCCGGCTCGACCGTCAGGACGGTGCGACGTACCAGTTTACCGGTGTGCCTGGATGCGATGAACGGGTCCTCGTGGATCTCCAGGCCGACCCCGTGTCCCAGGCCGGTCGTGAAGTGCTCGAGCCACCCCGAGGCCGACAGCGACGACCGCGAGGCCGTGTCGACCTCGGCCACCCCGACACCTTCGCGGCACTGCGCCACGCCGGCGGCCTGCGACTCCTGGACGGCCGCGTGGACCTCGCGCTGCCAGTCGGCGGCGGCGCTACCGATCACGACGGTCCGCGTGCAGTCGGCGTGGTAGCCGTCGACCCGTGCGCCGAAGTCGACCTTGAGCAGGTCGCCCGCGGTCACGACACGATCGGTGGGCTGATGATGCGGGATCGCGCTGTTCTCGCCGGCCGCGACGATCGTGTCGAACGCGATCGCCTCGGCACCGAGGTCGAGCATGCGGTTCTCGACGAGCCGGGCCACCTGCCGTTCGGTGCGGCCTTCCAGTCGCTGCTGCCACAGCCATTCCAACGCCTCGACCGAGATGCGGCACGCGGTGCGCAGCGCATCGACCTCGGCCTCGTCCTTGACCTCGCGCAGCGACTCCACGACCCGCTCGGCGGGAACCAGCCGCGCGGTCGAACGCTCGGCCAGCTCGGCGTGCGCGTCGACGCTCAGGGTGTGGGTCTCGACCGCCCAACTCTCGACCGGCCGGCGACCCTGCATCCGATCGGCCGCGCGGCCCAGGAGATCGCGATCGACCACGATCTCGGTGTCCGGCGACTCGGCCGCGGCCTGATCGCGATACCGGCCGTCGGTGACCAGGACGACATCGCCGTCGACCGGGACGACGACGGCGCCGTTCGATCCGGTGAAGCCGGTCAGGTAGCGGACATTGACCAGGGTGGTGACGACGATCCCGTCGAGTTCGCGCGAACGCAGGAGCTCGCGCAGCCGGTCGATCCGACCCGTCACGCGCTCACCGCGCGGTAGCAGTCCAGCAGCAGGCCCTCGTCGGGCCCGGCGAAGATCACCGGCTTGGTGCGTCCCGGCGGGCTGGCCGGATCGGGCACCAGCGAGGCCGGGGGTTGGCGCTGCAGGACCACGAACCGCAACAGGTCGCCTCGTGACTTCTTGTCCAGGCGCATCGTGGCCAGGAGCGAGTCCCACACATCGCCGCGATAACTCGTGGGCAGGCCCGCCAGTTCCAGGACCCGGCGATGCCGCACCAGGAGGGCGTCGTCGATACGGCCCGTCCGGTGCGCGAGCTCGGCGACGAACACCATGCCGATCGAGATCGCCTCGCCATGACGCACCGCGCCGTATCCCTCGAACGCCTCGATGGCATGCCCGAGGGTGTGGCCGTAGTTGAGCGCCTCGCGGCCGATGTCGCCGCCCCCGTCATGTGCCTGGCCGCCGGCCTCGCGGAAGTCGGACGCCACGGTGTCGGCCTTGACCTTGATACCGCGGGTGATCAGATCGGCGAGCAGATCGCCGGACGGGTCGAGGGCAGCGGTCGTGTTGCGCTCGAAGTCATCGAGGATCGACGGATCGGCGATGAATCCGCATTTGAGGATCTCGGCCAGGCCGCTGCGCAACTCCGCGTCGGGCAGGCTCTGCAGGCTGTTGAGGTCGCACAGCACGCCGGCCGGCTCGTAGAACGCGCCCACCAGGTTCTTGCCGTGTGCCGTGTTGATGCCGGTCTTGCCGCCGACTGCCGCGTCGACCATGCCCAGCACCGTGGTGGGCAGATTGACGAACCGCACGCCGCGCAGCCACGTCGCGGCCACGAATCCCGCCAGATCGGTCGTCGCGCCGCCGCCCATGCCGATCACCACATCGGAGCGGGTGAAGCCCGCGTCGCCCAGGACCCGCCAGCAGAACTGCAGCACGTCGACGTCCTTGGCGGCGTCGCCGTCCGGGACCTCGATCAGCTGGACGTCCAGGCCCTCGTCGACCAATGGGAAGCGCATCGTCTCGGCCCGCGCCTTGAGCGCACGGGGATGGATGATGGCGGCTCGGGTGGTACCGCCTCGCGTGACCAGCTCCGTGAACTCACGCTCGAGCCCGCGTCCAACGACGACGTCGTAGCGATGATCGGTCCAGACCGTGATGCGACGGTTCATGCCTCATCCTCTCCCACCCCATCATCGTTGCTGCGGGGGTCAAGCCACGCCTGGATGCGGTCGGCCACCTCGTCGGGGCCGAGGTCGTCGGTCAGGACCGTGAACGTCGCGACCTCGCTGTACAGCGGCCGACGGGCGTCGAGCAGCCCCTTCAGGCGCGCGCGCACATTGCCGAACAGCAAGGGCCGGCCGGCGCCCAGGCCGACGCGCGAGGCAGCGGCCGACAGACCGATGTCGAGGAACACCACTCGGTGGCCCGCGAGCACGGCTCGGGTCGCCTCGCTCAGGATGGCGCCTCCGCCCAGCGACAGGACGCCGTCGTGCTCGGCGAGGGCGGTCGCGACAGCCTGCTCCTCGAGCACGCGGAAGTGCTCCTCGCCCTGCGTCACGAAGATGTCCTGGACGCTGACGCCCTGGGAGTCCTCGACGTCCTGGTCGGTGTCGCGCAGGGCGACGCCCAAGCGCTCGGCCACCAGCTGCCCCACCGTCGTCTTGCCGGCGCCTGGGGCACCCACCAGGACGACGCGCGGTGCGGTCACACGTACCTCAGGCTGCTCAGATAGCTCTCGACGTTGCGCTTGGTCTCGGGGACCGAGTCGCCGCCGAACTTGTCGAGGATCGCATCGGCCACGACCAGCGCGACCATCGCCTCGGCCACGATGCCGGCGGCCGGTACCGCGCAGACGTCGGAACGCTGGTGGTGCGCCGTGGTCTCCTCACCGGTGCTGACGTCGACGGTGCGCAGTGCGCGCGGGACCGTCGCGATCGGCTTCATCGCCGCGCGGACGCGCAGCAGCTCGCCGGTCGTCATGCCGCCCTCGGTGCCCCCGGAGCGCCCCGACAGGCGGCGGATGCCCTGGTCGGTCGGCACGATCTCGTCATGCGCCAGCGAGCCGCGCGTGCGGGCGAGTTCGAAGCCATCGCCGATCTCGACACCCTTGATGGCCTGGATGCCCATCAGCGCCTGGGCCAGTTTGCCGTCGAGGCGACGGTCCCAGTGCGTGTGCGAGCCGAGGCCGGGCGGCAGGCCCTCGACCACGACCTCGACGACACCGCCCAGGGTGTCGCCGTCCTTGTGCGCACCGTCGATCTCGGCGACCATCGCGGCGCTCGTGTCGGCGTCGAAGCAGCGGACCGGATCGGCGTCGAGGCGCTCGACATCGGCGTGCGACGGGATCGCGCCCGCCGGAGCCTTGACGGTGCCGAGTTCGACGACGTGCGACACGATCGTCGCTCCCGTGGTCTGGACGATGAACTGGGCCGCGATCTCGCCGAGCGCGACGCGCGCCGCGGTCTCACGGGCGCTGGCACGCTCCAGGATCGGGCGGGCCTCATCGAAGCCGTACTTCTGCATGCCGGCCAGATCGGCGTGGCCGGGCCGCGGACGCGTCAACGGTGCGTTGCGCTTCAGGCCCGCCAGCGTCTCGGGGTCAACAGGATCGGCCGACATGACCTGCTCCCACTTGGGCCACTCGCTGTTGCCGATGCGCAGCGCGACCGGGCTGCCGAGGGTCCGGCCGTGACGGATACCGCCGACGATCTCGAGCTCGTCGGCCTCGAACGACATGCGGGCGCCGCGTCCGTAGCCCAGGCGACGGCGGGCCAGCGCGGCCTGGATGTCCTTGCTGGTCACCTCGACACCGGCCGGGAGGCCTTCGAGAACCGCCATCAGGGCAGGACCGTGCGACTCACCTGCGGTCAACCAACGAAGCATGAGGACGATTCTCCCATGCACCTGTTCTGAACGATCACGCGTACAGCGCGGGGCCCCAGGCGGCGCCCAGCACGGCTCCGGCGAGCAGGTAGGGCCCGAACGCGATCTCGCCACGCCCGACGATCCGCAGGCGTTGCAGCAGCAGGCCGAACACCGCTCCCAGCAGGAATCCCGCGTACAGACCCACCGTGGTGGCCTCACGGCCCAGGGGACCGAGTACGACGGCCAGCACGGCAGCGAGGCGGACGTCGCCGTAGCCGAACGCGCCGCCCATGAAGCGGCTGCCGACCCAATGGATGACGCGGAAGATCACGTACACGACGACATTGGCCACCAGCGCGTCGACGAGCACCCGGTGGTCGTCGAGCAGGAGGGCCGCCAGGCCCACGAGGAGCCAGGCGCCCAGGTACAGCGGCGCGGTGAGCAGGAACGGCAGATAGTGGGTGTGCCAGTCGACGAAGGCCAACCAGCCGCCCGCGCCGCACACCAGGACCCAGGCCGGGATCAGCTCGGGCGCCTCGATCCGCCACGCGATAAGCGCGGCTCCGGCGACGGCCGGCACGACCATCCAGATCATCGCCCCACGGATCCGCGCCACGTCGGCGTAGGGCTTCTTGCCTTCGACCGGTTCAGCCGGCTCAGGCAGCCGCATCAGCACCAGAGGCCCGGCGGCCGCGACGGCAGCGGCCACCACCGCCGCGAGGAGAACCTGCACGGACACGACCGTACCGACTCACCACCGCAAGCACGTGCAAGGTGACCACGGGCCGCGCTCACGAGTCACACAGTCGCTCTCGCGAGCCCGCCCAACGCAACCCCGTGCAACGTGACCACGTTGGAAGGTGACCACGGGTCGCGCTCACGAGTCACAGAGTTGCTCTCGCGAGCCGGTGAGACGAAAAACAGTCCGCAGGCTGCCTGCTCGCGAGTGCGAACTGTGTGACTTGTGAGCGCCACGCAACGCAAGCAAGCAGTGACGCAAGATGCAGGAGGCGCCTCAGCCACGCAACCTCACGAAGCCGAGAAACCGTAGAGTCACCACCCACGAACCCAAGCCCCACAACAGCAAGCTTTCGGCCCCACAGCATCGACTCACCATCGCGCCTGTCATCTCAGCACGCGCTACCCCACCCACCAGCCGATGTACTGCGTGGCGCCGTCGGACTCGCGGTACCAGCCCGGCCGGGGCATGACGCGCCAGTCGATCGACGAGACCGAGCCAGACGACTCGTTGGCGCACTTCAGCGACGCGCGCTGGGACTGGCCGGCGATCAGCGAGGGTCCGAACGAAGCCGCGACCAGGAGCAACGCCGCGATCACGAGCAGCGCGATGACCGACGGTTTCGCGCGTCGAGCGGTGTCGGTCATGTCATGTCCTGTCCTTTTTCGGTCGTCTGTCAGGGTGCGCTGGTGTCGGAACTCCCCATCGCTTCAATCGCGCGACGGCGACTCGTAGCGAGGGTAAGCGTCGGTGGCACACCCCGCCAGCGCGGCCTGGCCCGCGAACGCGACTCGGTACCAGCTGGACAGCTCGGGTGTCTCCACCGCGAATCGGCCACCGCACACAGCCGCCTCGGCTTGCGGCACGTACGTGGAGCTGTCGAACGCCCTCACCTCGACGCTGACGGTCTGCCCTTCAAGGAGCGAGACGCGCGCCCTTCGAACCTCCATCGATATCCATCGTGGTGATCCTGGACTAGCACCGAATCAAGCTTGACCCACGTCGTCGTCATCTGTTCGGCTCGTCATTCGGAAGCGCCCGGCTGAGCACCGGGGCGTACGGCGAAGTCGTAGGCGAACCTGGCAGGGTTGTCCTTCCTGAAAGGTTCCAGGTCCCGGAGCCGCTCGGCAGATAGCTGCTGTCCGGTTGTCAGATCGTAGGACTCGAGCCAGACCTGGTCGTTGTACAGCAACAGCCAAAGTCGATTGTCGTGCCAGTCGGCCAGTGTCTGTCCAGAACTCAAGGCTCTCTTCGACAGCTGCCTTTGCCTGCACGAGAGCTTCGCGCTCGGAATGGTCACGCTGCATATCCGTCCACGACGATCCACGAGATCGAATCGATTCGTATGACGTCCGTGCCCTGCTTCGAAAGCGGCAAACGCGGCGTCACTCACGGTGCCATCCCGCGCTTCCTCCCTCGATGCGCCTTCGTACCTGGCGAAGACGCGGGCTTGAAATGCCCCTGTCTTGAGATCGACACTCACCAAGCGTCCCCGGGCCTTCGTTCCGTCCGGTTGAACGACTGCTTCGTCATCAGCATCGAACTGGACGACCTCGTCGATGAACCAGAACTTTCCATCAGACACGACCGCTTGGCTCTCGCCGGTGACTAGCCACCCTCCCCCATGATGCTGATTCCAACGGGCAACAACCTGAGCTGGCTGGCCCGGGACTACCTTGAGGAGCGTCCGGTCCTCCTCATCGCCGGAGTTCGTCACGTACATGACAGTTCCGTCCACGGCCGAAGGGCCGGGCGTCGTGATTACCTCGGTGTGCCTCAACTGTCCGGCCTCCGTCCAGGCGTAGACATCCATGGCGTAGCCACGGTCGCTCGCGCCAGAGTTGAACAGCTGCGGGCCACCTATCGGCGCTGAAGACCATTCGTCGCCAGTAGCTTGCTCCCCGCCACGCACCACCTGACGTTTGGCAGATGGAGTGACTAGGTAAGACGTTGTCTCCGACGCCCAACTCAGCGTGCCGTCGCCGCCGATCGCCACCTTGCCGTTGTCGAGCTTGCCGGTAGCAAAGAACCGCGCGTTGCCGTCGTGGTTGACAACTGCCAGCGTTCCGCCCTTGTCACTGTTGCCAGGCTGATGGATGTCCAGCGAGAGGTACACCGCGGCCTTCACCGACGACGTGACCGAGGCCGGGTCAAGGTCTTGCCATCGTTCATCCCCGTCGGCCTCGATGTTGGTCGCGCAGCCGACAAGTCCCAGGCACATGCCAACCAGCGCGACCATCGACCGGGGCGTTCTCGTTGTCACGTCGCTGATTCTGCACGATCGGCGACGTCTTATCCGTGGAGTCCGACAATCCAGACTTTGAGATCTGGACACGCCTCCGGGATCCTGGCGCCGGAGGTGGGCTTGTCGCCGAGGCCGCCGCCCAGGTCTATCTCCTGACCATCCGGATACCGCTGGCCGAGGTACACGAGATTGCCTTCGTTCCACTCCACCTCAGACTCGGCGAAAACTGGGATCACCTTCCCGTGGAGATCGGTCTCGACGATCAGACAGCCGTCAAGGAACCGAACGGTGCCATGAAGCTCGGCCGAAGCGGATTCGGACGCCTGCGAGGCGTACGTCGCCACGACCGCAGCGTCGTCCGGCGTTCCCGTGCCACACGCCGCCAACAGAGCTGCCGCGACCCAGCTACTGGCACTTGAGAATCGAAACACTGGTCGGAAGACTCCCAGTTTGGAGTAGCACGACGGTCCTGAGCCATCAGTCCGTCCACATCTATGGATGCCGTCAGCGTAGCCGTGTAAGACGGCTGAATCTCCGTACGCGCTCTGTCCAGCGAAACACTCGAAGATGCTCCGAAAGGACTGGGTGCAGCTCCCCCGCACGCGGCCGACAGGTGCTCAGCGTGCGGCCAGCTCGGTGCGTGCCGCAGATCGCAGTAGGTCAGCGTCGACCTGGACGCCTGCCATCAGTTCCAGTTGCAGGATCGCCTGGTGGGCCAACAGGTCCAGGCCCGAGACGACCGGCAGGCCGCGCGCCTCGGCGGCCAGCGCCAGCGCGGTGGGCCAAGGGTCGTAGACGACGTCGAACAGCGCACCTGCCGACTCCGCCCAGACATCGGCTCGATCGGCGACCGCCGCGACCGGGATCGTCGAGATCAGCAGGTCCACGCGCTCGGTGGGTGCCTCCTGCAGGCTCACCGCCCGCACCTCGTCGGCCCCCGCGGCCAGACCCGCGGCCAACGCGTCTTCGGCGCGCGCCGTGTCGCGGACCACGATCTGGATCGACGTCGCGCCGGCGGACGCCAAGGCATGGGCCATCGCCGTGGCCGTCGCTCCACCACCCAGGATGCGCACGGACCGCGTACCGGTCACCCCCGCCTCGGACAATGCGTTCAAGGCGCCCGGGATGTCGGTGTTGTCGGCCGACCACCGGCCGGCGCCGTCGCGTACCAAGGTGTTGGCGACGCCGAGACGCTCGACGACATCGGTACGCGTCGACGCGAATGCCGCGGCCTCGACCTTCAGAGGTGCGGTGACCGACAGTCCCCGCCAGTCCTCGCCGAGCCCACCTACGAAACCGGCCAGGGAACCGGCCGCGACCTCGATCGCCTCGTACGCCCAGTCCAGCCCCGCCGCGGCGTAAGCGGCACGGTGCATCGCGGGCGACAACGAGTGTGCGATGGGACTGCCCAGGACCGCGGCGCGCATCAGCAGATGTCGTCCTTGTCCTTGGTCTTGTCGCTGCACCAGGCCTTCAGGCGTGCGACGGCCTTCTCGTGATCGGCCAGGTTCGTACTGAAGACCGTGGTCTTGTTCTCGTAGTCCGGCACGAAGTAGATCCAGTTTCCGTCGGCCGGCTTCAGGACCGCCTCGATGGTCTTCTCCCCCGCCGCGCCGATCGGACCGGGCGGAAGGCCCTGGTGCACGTACGTGTTGTACTCCGACGGATTGTCGCGTTGCGCCTGCGTGGTCCAGACATCGCCGACGATGTTGTTGGCGTACGCGACCGTCGCATCGGACTGCAGCGCGATGCCCTGGTCGAGCCGGTTCAAGAAGACGCGCGCGACCTTCGGATAGTCCTCGTCGCGGTTCGCCTCGTACTCCAGGATGCTCGCCAGCGTCATGACCTCGGTCTTGCTCAGGCCGACTGCCTTGGCTCGCGTCGCGATGTCGAGCTCCTTCTCGACCGCGACCGTCTTGGCGACCATCTGCTTGAGCAGCTCGACCGCCGTCGTGCCCGGAGCGACCGTGTAGGTGGCCGGGTACAGGAACCCCTCCGGATTGCCGTTGGCCTCAGGAGGCAGGCCCAGCTCGTCGGGCTTCTTGTAGGCCGCCTTGACGTCCTTCTCGCTGATGTCGGTGCCCGCGGCGATCGCCTTCGCGATGGCGGGCAGGCGCGATCCTTCAGGGATCGTGACCTTGCCCTCGACCCGATTCTTCTTGTCCGACAGGGCATCGAGCGCGGCCTTGGCCGACATCTGCTTCTTCAACGAGTAGAACCCGGCCTGGATCGCCTGGGCCCGGCTGTCGCTCAGGCTGAGCCGGTAGAACGCCTCGGCGCTCTTGACGACGTCCTCCTTGGCCAGGATGTTCGCGATGGCCTGGCCCGTGGAGCCGTTCGGGATCTCGACGACGACCTTGGTCGTGCCCGAACCGCTGTAGTCGGCGGGCCCGCCGAACATGTCCTTGACTTTGCCGTAGCCCCAGACGGCGCCCGCCACGAGCAGCACCACGATGACCAGCGTCAGCAGTCGCCGGCCCCACGGGGACTTCTGCTTAGGGCCCCCGGCGCGGCGATGACCCGGGGGGCGGTCGCCGCCTGATCCGGTGATCAGGTCGAGTCCGTCTGTCATGCGAGCTCCTGTCCAGGCGCGGACCCTCGGGTCCGTTCGGCGTCCAATGCGGTCTGCAGGATCACGGTGGCTGCAGCCTGGTCGATCACGCGTCGCCGTTTCACCCCGGATTTGCCGCCGGCACGCAACAGACCGTCAGCGGTCATCGTAGACATGCGCTCGTCGACGAGCCGGATACCGACCGGCGCGATGAGCGGAAGCAGCGTGGCGCAGAAGGCCCGCACCTTCGCGGCAGCGGGTCCTTCACGGCCCGACAGACCGACCGGCCAGCCGACCACGACCTCGATGGCCTCGACCTCGGCGACGATCTCGGCGAGACGCTGCTGAGCATGCGGACCGGCGGCGACCGTCTCGAACGGTGTCGCGATCAGGCCGTCGGGATCGCACGAAGCTACCCCGATGCGGACGTCGCCGACATCGACGCCGATCCGCCTGCCTCTCCTCATGTCGCCGGCTGTGCCGTCAGCGGAGTGCTGCCTCGGCCGCGGCGAGCGCCGCGGGAATCGCCTCGACATCCGTGCCGCCACCCTGAGCGACGTCGGCCTTGCCGCCGCCTCGGCCTCCCAGCACCGGACCGATCGTGCCGATGAGGTCGTTGGCGCTCAGGCCTCGATCCTGGGCGGCCTGGTTCAGTGCGACGACCGCGGACGGCTTGCCGCCGCCGTCGCCGATCACGACCACGACGGCCGGACGGTCGGCGATGCGGCCGCGGACGTCGAGCGCCAGCGTGCGCACATCGCCGCCTGCGGCTCCCGTGGCCCGGTGACCGACGAAGGCGACACCGCCGACGTCCTGGGCTGCGGCGGCGATGTCCGCCGCCGCGCCGAGCAACTGCTGCGCCTTGAGCTTCTCGGACTCCTTCTCCAGCGCCTTGAGCCGGTCGACCAGATCGCGGACACGACCGGGAACATCGTCGGGCTGCGTCTTGAGGATCTCGGTGAGCTGGCGCACCACATCGCGTTCACGTGCCAGGTACTGGAAGCCCTCGATGCCGACCAGCGCCTCGACGCGGCGATTGCCCGCGCCGACCGAGCCGTCGGACGTCACGACGACGGTGCCGATCTGCGACGAGCGTTCCACGTGTGTGCCGCCGCAGAGCTCTCGCGACCATGGTCCGCCGATCTCGACGACGCGTACCTCGTCGCCGTAGGTCTCGCCGAACAGGGCGAGGGCACCGAAATCACGCGCCTCGGGCAGCGACATCAGATGGGCCGAGACCGGCAGGTCCTCGCGGAGCGCGCGGTTCGACACCTCCTCGACGTCATGCAGCTGCTGAGGTGAGAGCGCGCTGTTCCAACCGAAGTCCAGTCGCAGATAGCCCGGGCGGTTGAACGATCCGGACTGCAGTGCCGTCGGGCCGAGCACCTCGCGCAGCGCGGCGTGCACCACGTGCGTGCCCGAGTGCGCCTGCCGGGCGCCCACACGCCATTCGGGGTCGACCGCCGCCTCGACCTGGGCATCGAGCGTAAGCTCGCCCTCGAGGACGCGGACCTGATGCACGACGAGACCCTTGACGGGACGCTGGACGTCGAGCACCTCGGCGCGGCCGGACCCTGAGGGTCCGCCGCTCCACACGATCACGCCGGCATCGGCGTGCTGACCGCCGGACTCGGCGTAGAACGGTGTGCGATCGAGTACGACCTCGCCGACCTGGCCCTGGGCGAGCACGGCCGCCCCCTGGCCGGCCTCGATCAGAGCGATGACCTTCGACTCGGTGGTCAGTGTGCTGTAGGCCAGCCAGTCGGTCGGCCCGTTGCCGTCGAGCACGCCGCGGTACACGGTGGTGTCGGCGTGGCTGCCCTTCTTGGCCTTCGCGTCAGCCTTCGCGCGAGCACGCTGCTCGGCCATCAGCGAGCGGAAGCCCTCGGCGTCGACCGCCAGGCCCTGCTCCTCGGCCATCTCCAGCGTCAGGTCGATCGGGAAGCCGTACGTGTCGTGCAGAGTGAAGGCGGCTTCGCCGGAGAGACCGGTGCCGCCGGCGCGCTTGACCTCGACAGCCGCGCTCTCGAAGATCTGGGTGCCCTTGTCGAGCGTCTGCCGGAAGACGTCCTCCTCGGTGTACGCCACCTGTTCGATCCGCGCGAAATCGGTCTCCAGCTCCGGATACGACGCCTTCATCTGCTCCAGGCTGACCGGCAGCAGTTCGGGCAGCGCACGGTCGTCGAAGCCGAGCAACCGCATCGAGCGCACGGCACGGCGCAACAGGCGACGCAGGACATAGCCGCGTGCCTCGTTGCCGGGTGTGACGCCGTCGCCCATCAGCATCAGGCCGCTGCGGACGTGATCGGCGACGACCCGGAACCGGACATCGTCGGCGTGGTCGGCGCCATAGGTCTTGCCGCTGAGTTCGGCGGCCTTCGCGATGACCGGGAACACCTCGTCGATCTCGTACAGGTTGTGCTTGCCCTGCATCAGATAGGCGACGCGCTCCAGGCCCATGCCGGTGTCGATGTTCGGATTCGGCAGCGGCTGGACGACCTTGAACTGCTCCTTGCTGACGACGTCGGTGATCTCCTCCTGCATGAAGACCAGGTTCCAGATCTCCAGGAAGCGGTCCTCGTCGACGACCGGACCCCCGTCGGGGCCGAACTCGGGGCCGCGGTCGATGTAGATCTCACTGCACGGGCCGCCGGGACCGGCGACGCCCATGTGCCAGTAGTTGTCGAGCAGGCCGCGGCTCTGGATGCGCTCGTCGGGCAGGCCCGCGATCTCACGCCACAGGCCGCGCGCCTCGTCGTCGGACTCCAGGACCGTGACCCAGACGACGTCGGGATCGAATCCGAGACCACCGTCGTCGAGCGAGCCCGTGATGAGGCCCCAGGCGTGCTCGATCGCCCCGGCCTTGAAGTAGTCGCCGAAGCTGAAATTGCCGTTCATCTGGAAGAAGGTGCCGTGACGGGTGGTCTTCCCGACCTCTTCGATATCGAGCGTGCGGACACACTTCTGCACGCTTGTCGCGGTCTTCCACGGAGGGGTCTCCTGGCCGAGGAAGTACGGCTTGAACGGCACCATCCCGGCATTGACGAACAGCAGATTGGGGTCGTCGAACAGCAGGGGCGCCGACGGTACGACGGTGTGACCGGCCTTCTCGAAGTGGGTGAGGAAGCGCTGGCGGATCTCCGCGGTCTTCATCGCTGCTGCTCTTTTCTGGTGAGCTTGAGGTATTGGGACTGTTCGTGTGCGGCCATGCCGTCGGAGATCTCCTCGCGGAGCTCGCGCCAGCCGAGACCGAGCGCCGCGGCCTGATCGACCACGCCCGGCACCGAGAGCCGGTAGGCGGCGCGCCGGGCCTTGACCGTGGCGTAGGCGCCCGCGGCCGCCCCGGTGGCCAGCCAGAAGACGCGCGACATCATTCGCCCACCGCCCGCGGGAGCTGGCGCGACGGCGTATCGGATCCGAGCCAGTCGGCACGCTGTACGAAGGCCTCGTCGGGCACCGAACGGAGGGCGCGGCGGGCGATCTTGAGCCGCAGGGCTCGGCGGCGCCGGTACTCGCGGCGCACCAGTGCGGTGATGCGGTCGCGGGACTCAGGCCGTAGCGCGTGGGCCACGCCATGGGCGTAGACCGCCAGGCGGGCCATGGGCCGGCTGAGGCGTGCCTCGAGCAGATCCTGCCGGGTCAGCGTCGCCACGACGCGACTCTCGATGACCTGCACGGGGCGCGGTTCGACCGTCTGCACCGTGATCGGCTCGAGTTCGGCGGTGGCCGGCTGTGCGGCCGATTCGACGGCATGCTCCCGGCCGAGCTGGCGCACCTCGCGCAGCGCACGGACCGCGACGACCGCTGCGACGACGGCGATCACCGCCACCACCGCGGTCACGACCAGGATCGTGACGTCGAGAGGCATGGACACGAGGTTACTAGCCTCCGCCGAGGAGCCACCCAGCGCCGCTGAGGAGTCACTCGTCGACGGTGACGAGTCACTCGTCGACGGTGAGGAGTCAGGTATTGCGGCGACCGCGCAAGATCGCTCGGATCCGTTCGACCCGCTCCGCCAAGGCTGCTTCGGCACCATGCGGACCGGGCCGGTAGTACTCGGCTCCGTCGACGCTGTCGGGCGCGTACTGCTGGGGGACGACACCCTTGGGATCGTCGTGCGGGTATGCGTAGTCGTGCCCGTGACCCAGCTTCTTGGCGCCCGAGTAGTGGGCGTCGCGTAGCGCTGGCGGGACGGCACCGGCCTTGCCCGCCCGCACATCGGCCAACGCTGCGTCGATCGCCCGGATCACCGCATTGGACTTCGGTGCCGTGGCCAGATGGATCGTGGCCTGCGCCAGCGTGATGCGCGCCTCGGGGAAACCGATCATCGCGACCGCCTCGGCGGCAGCGACCGCCGCCGGCAGTGCGGTGGGATCGGCCATGCCGATGTCCTCGCTGGCGTGGATCATCAGCCGCCGGGCGATGAACCGCGGATCCTCGCCCGCCTCGATCATGCGCGCCAGATAGTGCAGGGCGGCGTCGACGTCGGAGCCGCGGATCGACTTGATGAAGGCGCTGATGACGTCATAGTGCTGATCGCCCTGCCGGTCGTACCGCACCGCCGCCTTGTCGACCGCGAGCGCGGCGTCGTCGACCGTGATCTCGGTACGTCCCTGGCTGGTGGCCGCTCCCGCCGCCGCCTCCAGATACGTGAGGGCGCGCCGTCCGTCTCCCCCGGCCAGCCGCACCAGATGGTCACGGGCCTCGTCCGTGAGCGTCACGACGCCGTTCAGGCCGCGCTCGTCGACCACGGCGCGGTCGATGACCGTCCCGATGTCGTCGTCGGTGAGACTGTCGAGGGTCAGCAGCAGCGATCGGCTCAGCAGCGGTGAGATCACGCTGAAGTGCGGGTTCTCGGTGGTCGCCGCGATCAGCGACACCCAGCGGTTCTCGACGCCCGGCAGCAGGGCGTCCTGCTGGGACTTGTTGAAGCGGTGCACCTCGTCGACGAACAGCACGGTCTCGACGCCGTTCGACAGTGCACGCCGGGCCCCCGCGATGACGTCGCGTACCTCCTTGACGCCCGCGCTGACGGCCGAGACCTCGATGAACCGGCGCTGGGTGTGCTGGCTGAGCAGCGAGGCGATGGTCGTCTTGCCGGTGCCCGGCGGACCCCACAGCAGGATCGTGAGCGGCTGGTCGCCGTCGATCATCTGTCGCAGCGGCGATCCGGGTGCCAGCAGATGCTCCTGCCCCACCAGCTCGTCGAGCGTGCGCGGCCGCATGCGCACCGCGAGCGGCGCCGACGCATGCGCGTTGCCCGCCAGCGTTCCGCCGGAGTCGGAGCGAGCCGACGGCGCCTGATCAGGCAGGTCGAACAGTCCGTCGCTCACACCCAGACCCTAGCCGTCGACTTGGTCGTCCTCGGGCTGGGCGTCGACGCCGGCCTCGGCACGCTGCTCTGGCGTGATGGGGGCGGGCGCGGCGGTGAGCGGATCGAAGCCGCCGCCGGACTTCGGGAACGCGATGACCTCACGGATCGAGTCCGCGCCCGCCAGCAGTGCCGTGATGCGGTCCCAACCGAACGCGATGCCGCCGTGCGGCGGAGCGCCGTATTGGAACGCGTCGAGCAGGAAGCCGAACTTCTCCTGTGCTTCCGCGTCGTCGATACCCATGATCGCGAAGACCCGCTTCTGCACGTCCTCACGATGGATACGGATCGACCCGCCGCCGATCTCATTGCCGTTGCAAACGATGTCGTAGGCATACGCCAGGGCATCGCCGGGATCGGCGTCGAATCGGTCGATGTCCTGCGGCGAGGTGAATGCGTGGTGCACAGCGGTCCACGCGCCGCTGCCGACCGCCACGTCACCCGCGGCGACCGCGTCACCGGCCGGTTCGAACAGCGGGGCGTCGACGATCCAGACGAACGACCAGGCCGATTCGTCGATCAGCTCGCAGCGACGAGCCACCTCCAGTCGCGCGGCGCCCAACAGACCCCGGGTCGACTTGACCGGTCCCGCACCGAAGAACACGCAGTCGCCGGGCTTGGCCCCGACGTGCTCAGCCAAGCCCGCACGCTCGGCATCCGACAGGTTCTTCGCGACCGGACCGCCCAGCTCGCCGTCCTCCTGCACCAGGACGTACGCCAGACCCTTGGCGCCACGCTGCTTGGCCCACTCCTGCCAGGCGTCGAGCTGCCGGCGCGCCTGCGAGGCGCCGCCGGGCATGACGACCGCGCCCACGTACGGCGCCTGGAACACCCGGAAAGGCGTGTCCTTGAAGTACTCGGTGCACTCGACCAGCTCCAGATCGGTGCGCAGATCGGGCTTGTCCGAGCCGTAACGACGCATCGCCTCGGCGTATGTCATGCGCGGGATCGGTGTCGTGATCTCGTGACCGATCAGGCGCCACAGGCCGGCCAGGATCTCCTCGGCGAGCGCGATGACGTCGTCCTGCTCGACGAAGCTCATCTCGATGTCGAGCTGGGTGAACTCCGGCTGTCGGTCGGCGCGGAAGTCCTCGTCGCGATAGCAGCGCGCGATCTGGTAGTAGCGCTCCATGCCGCCGACCATCAGCAGCTGCTTGAACAGCTGAGGACTCTGCGGCAGCGCGTACCAACTGCCCGGCCTGAGGCGGGCGGGCACCAGGAAGTCGCGCGCGCCTTCGGGTGTCGAACGGGTCAGGGTCGGCGTCTCGATCTCGACGAAATCGTGACGGTTCAGCACCTCGCGGGCCGCTGCGTTGACCTTCGAGCGCAGCCGGATCGCCGCGGCCGGGCCGGGGCGACGCAGATCCAGGTAGCGGTGCTTGAGCCGCACCTCCTCGCCCACATCCCCAGACTTGGACGACGCAGTGTCGTCGATCGGGAACGGCAAGGGCGCGGACGCGCTCAGGATCTCGACGTCATCGGCGATGACCTCGATCTCGCCGCTGGGGATCGTCGGATTCTCATTTCCCTCGGGACGTCTCTGGACCGTGCCGACGACCTTCAGGCAGTACTCCGACCGCAACTGGTGGGCGACCTCCTCGCGCACCACGACCTGCACCACGCCACTGGCCTCACGCAGATCGATGAACGCCACACCGCCGTGATCTCGGCGACGGCCGACCCATCCGGCAAGCGTGACCTGGTCGCCGACATTCGCGGCAGTCAGGGTTCCGGCGTCGTGGGTGCGGATCACGTTTCAGGCTCCTGTTTCGGCATCCGGTGCCCGGTCCGAGCACCCACGCCAACCCTATCGTCCGCCCACCTCGCGGGACGCAGGCGCGGTCAGGCTCCGCGCCTGGACAGCAGCCTCGACAGACGACGTCTGACGGCTCCGGCCCGGCGGCGCCACCTCACCCACCTGCCCGGCGGCGCGGCAGGAGGCTTGGCCGGACCCAGGTCCCGATACCGTGCCCGCCCCCAGGAATGCATGAAGTCAGGGTCAGGCGATCGCCAGTCCGGCCCGTACTGCGCGGCCAGATACGCCTCGGGGTCGCGCGGCAACGGAACCGTCGAGTCGTAGAACCGCGCCTCGCTCGCCGGAAAGACGTCAGCTCGGGTCAAGGCGTCCCGGGGCCCGGGGAACCAAGACACCGCGTCCCCTTCGAACAGACCCACGAACACGTCGATGTTCTTCTCGCCCGTGTGGCGCACGTGCCGGTGGGCGAAGAAGTCACCGGCGACGATGAATCCACGCGGGCGCAGATGAGACTCGATCAGCTCAAGGGCGGCCGGCAGGTCAGCGGCCTCGTCCCGCTCGAAGGCGACGATCACATCGAGATCGTCGTCGTGCGGGATCATGGCCCCGTCGCGCGCCACGGCGAGCGCGGCACCGAAACCCAAACACACGTGCGGCGTCAGCTCCCGCAAGGCCTCGATCAGCTCGACCGCCTGCCGGGTGTAGGCGGCCTTCTGGTCGTCGGTCCAGAATCGGAACGACCGGACCGGGCCATGGCTGGTCCACTCCAGTTCGCGGGCCGCCAGCAGGCCATGGTTGACCAGGCCCTTGAACGACGTGAGCGCAGCGCCACGCACCCGCGGCCGGATCCCCTTCACCGTCGTCCGGGCCTGCCGGTACTCGCCGACGCAGCATTCGAAGACCGCCTGCAGTAGTGACGATGTCTGGGGGTCGTCACGCGCGAATTCCTGCTGCACCCGGACCAAGACATCGGCGCGCGCCGACGCGATCATGGCGGCGGCGTCCACGACGACCTCTCGCTCTCCGCCCGGCCGCAGCACCGAGACGCGGGCGGGCACCATCAGATGCGATCGACGTGACGGTGCGCTCGTCAGCAGGATCGCCTCCGCGTCGACCGGCTCGCTCCACGACACCTCGATCCACGCGTCGGTCCCTTCGACCACGACGGAACCGCGCTCGCCGGGATCCAGCAGCGCTCGAACCGCATCGTTCTCCAGGCGACCTTCGCTCGTGGTGATCTTCGCCCCGACCAGGTCGCCGGACGTCTCGACCGTCAGCGTCTCCAGACCCACCCAGGCGTCTCCGGCGCCATCGATGCGCAGCCCAACGACCCGCCCCGAGACCGGTAGCCGAACCGTTCCGCCCACATCGGCCAGCGCCATCGTCGGTATCGCTGTCATGAGCCGGTCGTGCAGCGCGATCCACGCAGCCGTCTCCACCTGGGAATCCCTCCCTCAAAGAAGGACCCGCACCGGGGCCTGCTCGAGCCGGAACTATACCTGGGGCGAGCCCCTGAATCCGACGCTTGCCACCATGTCGGCCGCGGGAGGCATCCAGACTGCAGGATCGGCAGCGATCTGCGCACCGGAGCGGATGTCCTTGACCTCGCCGGTGGCCGGAAACCATACATACGGGATGCCACGACGCTCGGCATGTTTGATCTGCTGGCCGAACTTCTGAGGCTTGGCCGCTACCTCCGTCGCGATGCCCCGGCGACGCAACTGCTGGGCGACGTCGTCGCTGACCGAACGCGTCTCCTCGTCAAGCAGCGCCACGAACACCACACTCGGCACCGAACGGTCGGCGCGCAGGCCATCGGCGAACAGCGGCGCGAGCAGACGAGACACGCCCAGGGAGATCCCGACGCCCGGATAGGTGCTGCGGTTGTCGCGCGCGAGCTGGTCGTAGCGCCCACCCGAGCAGATCGATCCCAGCTGCTCGTAGCCGGCCATCCGGGTCTCGAACACCGTGCCGGTGTAGTAATCGAGGCCACGCGCGATGCGCAGATCGGCGACCACCGTGACGCCGTCGGGTGCCGTGGCGCCCTCGACGACCTGACGCAGCTCCTCGAGCCCCTCGTCCAGCAGGGGGTGCTCGACGCCCAACGCGCGGACCTGCTCGACGAAGAAGCCGTCAGGGGTGCAGATCTGGGCGACGGCCAAGCACAGCTCCGCCTGCCGTTGGTCGAGGCCAGCATCGGACTGCAGCAACTCGACGATCTTCTCCCCCGGCAGCTTGTCGAGCTTGTCGACCACACGCATCACGGCCGCGGGGTCCTGCGCGCCAACGCCCCGATAGAAGCCCTCGAGCAGCTTGCGATTGTTGACCTGCAGGGTCAGTGCGGGCACCGGGAGCCCGGCCAGCGCCTCGGCCATGACCTGAGCGACCTCGACGTCGGCGTGGAAGGGCAGTGCATCGCGGCCGACGATGTCGATGTCGGCCTGCGTGAACTCGCGGAAGCGGCCCTGCTGTGGACGCTCACCGCGCCAGACCTTCTGGATCTGATAGCGCCGGAACGGGAAGTCCAGGTCGTTCGCGTTCTCGACGACGTACCGCGCGAACGGGACGGTGAGATCGAAGTGGAGGGCCAACTGGTCCTTGTCGTCACGCTCCGAGTCGTCGGCCTGGAGACGACGGACGCCGTAGACCTCCTTGTCGATCTCGCCCTTGCGCAGCAACTCGGCGACCGGTTCGACCGCACGCGTCTCGATGTTCGCGAACCCGTGCAGCTCGAACGTGCGGCGCAAGTGGTCGAGCACGTGCTGCTCCACGATCCGTTCCGCAGGCAGGTACTCGGGGAATCCACTGAGTTTGGCCATGTCGTCAGTCCCCCGATCAGTTCGGACCGATGAGTTCGGCCAGGAACGGATTGGTCGCGCGTTCGCGCCCAATCGAGGTCTGCGGACCGTGGCCGGGCAACACGACGATGTCGTCGACGAGCGGGAGCACCTTGTCGCGCAGGCTGTCGAGCATCTGCGGGTGCGATCCCCCGGTCAGGTCGGTGCGACCGATGGACCCGGCGAACAGGAAGTCGCCGCTGAACATCACCTGCGACACCGGTTCGGGCCCGTCGTAGTCGACCCGGTAGTACACGGTGCCCGGGGTGTGGCCCGGCACATGATCGACCGTGATGGCGAGGCCGTCGACCTCGATGACCGTGCCGTCGCTGGCGTCGCGCACGTCGGCAGGCTCGATGAAGGTCGGCATCTCGGTGATCTGCAACTGCTGGCGGAGCATCGTGGCCGATTCGTTCGAGATCGCGGCCATGGGATCGGCCAGCAGATGACGATCGGCAGGGTGGATCCAGACCGGGCACTCGTACTCGGCCGCCACATCCTGAGCACACCACATGTGGTCGAAGTGCCCGTGTGTGATCAGCACGGCGAGCGGCTTGAGATTCTGCTCGTGCACGACCTGACGGACACCGTCCATCGCGTCCATGCCGGGGTCGACGATCGCGCAACCGGTCCCGGGACCGCGTGCGACGAAGTAGCAGTTGGCCTGCAGCGGACCCGCGGGGAACGACGTGAGGAGCACGCCCCACAGGGTACGCGAGGCCATCCTCCTAGACTGTCCCGCATGACTGATGCGGCCACCCATGCATGGGGACGGATCGACACCGACGGCAACGTCTTCGTTCGCACCGCCGAGGGCGAACGACAGATCGGCCAGTGGCAGGCCGGCACACCCGAGGAGGGACTGGCCATGTACGCCCGTCGCTACGACGGGTTGGTGGCCGAGGTCGAGCTGCTCGAACAGCGGCTGAAGAGCGGATCGGTCGCACCCGACGATGCGGTCAAGGCCATCGCGAAGGCGCGCGAGCAGATCACCGAGGGCGAGGTGCTGGGCGATCTGGCGACCCTCGCGACCCGGGTCGATGCTCTGGAGCCCGCGGTCGAGAAGGCGCGCGAGGAGCGGCAGGCCGCCAAGGCCGCCCGTACCGCCGAGGCCGAGACCGGTAAGAACCGCATCGCCGACGAGGCCGAGAAGATCGCCGCCGGATCGGACTGGCGGCATGGCGCCGACCGTCTGCGTCAGCTGCTCGACGAGTGGAAGGTGCTCCCCCGGCTCAGCAAGTCCGCCGATGACGCACTGTGGCACCGCTTCAGTTCGGCCCGGACCCAGTACACGCGGCGCCGCAAGCAGCATTTCGGTGAGCTGTCGGTGGCTCGCGAGGGCGCGGCCAAGATCAAGGAGAAGCTGATCGCCGAGGCCGAGGCGCTGTCGGCGTCGACCGACTGGGGCCAGACGGCGGGCAAGTACCGCGATCTGATGCAGCAGTGGAAGAAGGCCGGCGCCGCGCCGCGCAACGTCGACGAGAAGCTGTGGCAGCGCTTCCGCGCAGCGCAGGACGTGTTCTTCAAGGCTCGTGACGAGGCCAATCAGGCGCTCGACGCCGAGTACGAGGTCAATGCCGAGAAGAAGCTCGCGATCCTGGCCGATGCCGAGAAGCTGCTGCCGATCAAGGACATCGAGGTCGCCCGCAAGGCGTGGCACGACATCGCCGACCGCTGGGAGGCCGCCGGCAAGGTGCCGCGCGCCCGGATCTCCGAGCTCGAGGGCCGTATCCGCAAGGTCGAGCAGGCGATCCGCGCGGCCGGCGAGCAGGAGTGGAAGCGCACCGACCCGGAGAAGTCGGCCCGTGCCGACGACATGGTCTCCAAGCTCGAGCGCGCCATCACCGAGGCCGAGGAGAAGCTGGCCAAGGCCCAGGCCGCCGGCGATGCCAAGAGGACCAAGGACCTCGAAGCCACCATCGCGTCCAACCGCCAGTTCCTCGAGATGGCCCAGAAGGCCCAAGCCGACTACTCCTGACCCCTGACGAGTCACAAAGTCCCCGCTGCCGAGTCACAAAGTTCCCGCCGAGGAGCCGCAAGGTACCTAGTGGCGAGTCAGAAAGACGCGCCCTGTGGATAGCCGGAGGCAAGGTGTCGCGGTTTCCGGTTGAGTGCTCGCCATGGATCTCGTCAACCATGGCAAGCCGTTCGTCCTCGAGCACGCCTCACGCTGGGGCTGGAACAAGCGCACCACATTGGAGGCCGAGCGCCAGCGCACCGTACGTCGACTGGTCCACGGTGTGTACGTCGACGGGCGCGTGCGCGACTCACGGAACCTGCGCTTCGCTGCCATCCGGCTGATCGCCCCGGATCATGCGGTGGCGTGTAGCGAAACCGCGGCATGGCTGCATGGCATCGATGCGTTCAGGCCAGCGGACCGTCATCTCCTGGAGCCGAGTTTCCTCGTGTCCCATGGCGCATCGCGCATGCGTCGACGCGGTGTCCGATGCCGTCAAGCCGAGATCGACCTCGATGACGTAGAACGCCTCGGCGGCGTATGGGTCACGACGCCCGAGCGGACTGCGATCGACTTGTTGCGAACTCTCTACCGCCCGTATGCACTCGCTGCAGCCGACGCCATGACACACGCGGGACTCGTGCGGCAAGAGTCCCTGATTCAGCGCGCCTTCGATCTCAAAGGATTCCCTGGCATCGTCCAGGCACGGGAACTGGCTATCGTCATCGATGGCAGGGCCGAGTCCCCTGGCGAGTCATGGATGCGTCTGCGTCTCACCGACGCGAAGCTTCCCATGCCCGTCTGCCAGTTCGAAGTGGTCGACCATCTAGGGCGCGTTCGCATTCTCGATGCCGCCTATCCCGAGTCGCTGGTCGGCATCGAGTTCGACGGACGAGAACACCACACCGCTCAGGCCGACCAGCAGCATGACCTCGAGCGTCGCGACTTCCTCGCGCAGGCGCTGGGGTGGCGTGTCGTCGTCGCGACCCGCGAGACGGTGTTCGGACCCAGCGCAGATCTCGAGCGCCAGGTGGCCGGCTTGTTGGGGCTGACGCCGCAACTCCCTCGTCTCTGGGGCACGATGCCTGTGGCGACTGCCGCTTGAGGAGCGCGCTGACTCGCGGCAACCCACTTTGTGACTCATCGGTGCGCACTTTGTGACTCATCGGTGCGCACTTTGTGACTCACGAGCGGAGACTTTGTGACTCGTCAGGGGCTATTGGGTGAGGCGGTAGGCGTCGAAGACGCCCTCGACGGAGCGGACGGCGGAGAGGACGTGGCCGAGATGCTTGGCGTCGCCCATCTCGAACGTGAACCTGGTCTTGGCGACGCGATCGCGGCCGGTCACGAGCGAGGCCGACAGGATGTTGACGTGCTGGTCGCTGATGATGCGCGTGATGTCGCTGAGCAGGCCCGGGCGATCCAGCGCCTCGACCTGGACGGCCACTAGGAACGTACTGGCCCCAGTGGGCGCCCAACGCACCTCGACCAGGCGTTCGGGCTGGGTCTCACGCAGATCCACCAGGTTGACGCAGTCGGCGCGATGTACCGAGACGCCTGAGGTGCGCGTCACGAAGCCCACGATGGCGTCGCCGGGCACCGGCGTGCAGCAGCGTGCCAGCTTGACCATCGCACCCGCGTCGAGACCCTCGACCAGGACGCCCGCATCGGCGCTGAGCCGCGACCGGCGCCGCGGATGGCTGTCGGTCGGCAGCACGGTGGCCTCGGCCAGGTCCTCCTCGGCACCGGCACGCCCGCCCGCCAGTTCCAGCACCCGCTCGACGACGTTCTGGGCACCGACGTTGTTCTCGCCGACCGCCGCGTACAGCGCGTCGACATCGCCCAGCTGCAGATCCTTGGCGACCTGGTCCAGCACCTTCTTGTTGAAGATGCGGTGTAGCGGGAGCCCCTCCTTGCGCAACTGCTTGGCGATCAGGTCCTTGCCGACCTCGATGGACTCGTCGCGGCGCTCCTTGGTGAACCACTGCTTGATCTTGTTGCGAGCGCGCGGTGTCGCGACGAAGTCGAGCCAGTCGCGGCTCGGTCCGGCTTCGGGCGACTTCGATGTGAAGATCTCGACCACGTCACCGGTCTCGAGATGCGACTCCAACGACACCAGGCGACCGTTGACGCGGGCGCCGATGCACGAATGCCCCACCTCGGTGTGCACCGCATAGGCGAAGTCGACCGGCGTGGCCTTCTCGGGCAGCTGGATCAGATCGCCGCGCGGCGTGTACGCGTACACCCCGGCGCTGTTCATCTCGTACCGCAGGTTGTCGAGGAAGTCGCCGGAGTCGGAGGTCTCGGACTGCCAGTCCAGCAGCTCACGCAGCCACGTCATCTCGTCGGCCGACGGCGCCTTGCCGCTCTTGCTGCCGGACGACTTGTCCTCCTTGTACTTCCAATGCGCCGCGACGCCGTACTCGGCCCGGCGGTGCATGTCGAACGTGCGGATCTGCAGCTCGACCGCCTTGCCCTGCGGCCCGATGACCGTGGTGTGCAGCGACTGGTACATGTTGAACTTCGGGACGCTGATGTAGTCCTTGAAGCGTCCGGGGATCGGATTCCAGCGCGCGTGCAGGACACCCAGCACGGCGTAGCAGTCGGCCACGGTGTCGACGAGGATCCGCACGCCGACCAGGTCGAAGATGTCGCTGAACTCGCGGCCGCCGACCAGCATCTTCTGGTAGATCGAGTAGTAGTGCTTGGGCCGGCTGGAGACCGTGGCCTTCAGCTTGGCGTGACGCAGATCGGATTCGACGTCGCCGACGACTCGCTCGAGGAACTCCTCGCGTGACGGCGCTCGGTCGGCCACCAGGCGGACGATCTCGTCGTACACCTTGGGGTGCAGGGTCGCGAACGCGAGATCCTCCAGCTCCCACTTGATGGTGTTCATGCCGAGACGATGGGCCAGCGGCGCGAAGATCTCGATGGTCTCGCGAGCGATGCGCTCCTGCTTGTCCTGGCGCAGATAGCGCAGCGTGCGCATATTGTGCAGTCGGTCGGCGAGCTTGATGACGAGCACGCGGATGTCGCGGCTCATCGCGACCACCATCTTGCGGATCGTCTCGGACTGGGCCGTCTCGCCGTAGTTGACCTTGTCGAGCTTCGTGACGCCGTCGACCAGATGCACGACTTCGTCGCCGAAGTCGGCCCGGAGCTCGTCGAGCGTGTACGGCGTGTCCTCCACAGTGTCGTGCAGCAGGGCCGCGCACAGCGTGGGTGCGGTCATGCCGAGCTCGGCCAGGATCGTGGCCACCGCGAGCGGATGCGTGATGTAGGGATCGCCGCTCTTGCGGGTCTGGCCGTCGTGCAGCCGCTCGGCGATCTCGTACGCCTTGCGGATCGCCGCGATGTCACCCTTGGGGTGATTGGAACGATGGATCGTCAGCAGCGGGTCGAGCACCGCATCGGGTGCCGTCTTGGAGCCGATGCGAGCGAGGCGGCTGCGCACGCGAGCCGACGCCGACGCCGATTCGTGCGCCGGTGGAGCCTCGGTGCGTTCGGCCACGTCGTCCTCCCCTGTCGCTGGTCGGACCAGTCTAGTTCGCCGACCTCACAGGGCGCCGGTCAGGAGCGAGGCCGCCGCACCGATGACGAGGAGTGCGACGAGCACGAGCGCCACGATGCGCACCTGACGGGGACTCAGCATGGGGACACTTCTCTCAGTAGGACCGGAGCTCAGTAGGACCGGAGCGAGACGACGGGCAAGGGATCGAGTCGCTCGCGACCGCCGAGCGCGGCCAGTTCGATCAGGACGAGCGCACCGGCGGTGGTGGCCTGGCACTCCTGGACCAATCGGTCGGCGGCCGCCATCGTGCCGCCGGTCGCGAGCACGTCGTCGACCACGACGACGCGCTGGCCCGGCTCGATCAGTGAAGTGCCGATCTCGAGGGTCGCGGTGCCGTACTCCAAGGCGTATTCGGCGGCGTGGACCGGCCCTGGCAGCTTGCCGGCCTTGCGCACCGGCACGAATCCGACCCCCAGCCGCAAGGCGAGCGCCGGCCCGATCCAGAATCCGCGCGATTCGACACCCACGACGACATCGATGTCGCCGAGGGCCCGGACCGCGCCGGCGCACGCATCGGAGATGGTGCGGAGCGCGTCGGCATCGGCGAGCACGGGCGTGAGGTCGCGGAACACCACGCCCGGCTCGGGCCAGTCGGGGACGATCCGGGTCAGCTGATCGATCAGGCCGCCGACGTCCGGTGTGTGCTCACTCAGTTGAGATCGACCTTGCAGACGTCCTTGGCGTGCTTCTCGATGGCCGTCGAAGCATCCTTGACGCTCGAGCCGTTCAGATTGCTCAGCTCGGTCAGGGCCGACCTGAGCTTCTTGACATCGACGCCCTTCGGCACTTGTCCGGTCTTCAGGCCGGACAGGTCCGACAGCTTGACGCCGGCATCGTCCAGGGCCTTCTCGACCTTCTCGATGGCTCCGTCGAGCTGCTTCCACTCATCCTTGATGTCGGAGGGTGCCTCGTCGGCCAGGTCGTGGAACGTCGCGAACGCCTTCTCGATCTGGGCCGCCCCGCCTGATCCGACGTTCGAGAACGTGGCCTTGGCCGTCTTCAGATCCTTGCAGTAGGAGCTGCTGTCGCTGCCGCCGCAGCCGGCGAGCGTCGCGCCCACCAGGGCGGCGCCCGCGAGCGCGAGTGACATCTTCATCTCTGAACCCTCCGGTTAGGACGACCGGATCGACCCGGTTCTCAGGGAACCAGCATGCCAGCCCGGTCCAGGATCAGCGGCCACGGCCCCCGCGCTGCGAGCGCGGCTTGCGGCTCGGCTGGCTCCGCTTGGCCGAGCCCGACGCGGTGACGGGACGGGACGGCGAGACCGGCGTGGCTGTCGTGGCAGCAGGCACCGCCTTGCCCTCGGCCTTGACACGCTTGGCGAGCACACGCTTGGTGTGTTCCTTGATGACCGGATCGCGCTCCTTGAGCTGGGCCGCCAACGGCGTGGCGATGAAGATCGAGGAGTACGTGCCGGCCGCCATGCCGACGAACAGGGCCAGCGCCAGGTCCTTGAGCGGACCCGTGCCCAGCACCGCGGTACCGACCACCAGGAGCGCGACCACGGGCAGCAGGGCCGTGATCGAGGTGTTGATCGACCGCACGAGTGTCTGATTGACGCCCAGATTGGCTTCCTCGGCGTAGGTGCTTCGCAACGAGCCGGGGATGTGACGAGTGTTCTCCTTGACCTTGTCGAACACGACGACGGTGTCGTAGAGCGAGTAGCCCAGGATCGTCAGCAGGCCCGTCACGGTGGCCGGGGTGACCTCGAATCCCGACCAGGCGTACACGCCCGCCGTGATGAGCAGATCGTGCGCCAAGGCCACGATCGCGGCCACCGACATGCGCCACTCGCGGAAGTACGCCCAGATGAACAGCACGACGATCACGACGAACACGATCAGGCCGGTCAGCGCCTTCTTGGCGACCTGTTCGCCCCAACTGGGACCGATCAGGTTCTGGCTGACCTCGGTCGCGCCCGCGTCGGTCAACGCCTTCTGGACCGTCTCGGCCTCGTCCTGCGTCAACGGCTTGGTCTGCAGCCGGATCGCGTCGTCTCCCGAGGTCGACGCGATGGGATCGCCCGCCTCCGGGACCCCTGCGCCGTTGACGGCCTCGGTGAGGTCGTCGATCGTCTGGGCGTCGGCCTTCGCCACCTGGGCGGTGAACTCCACGCCGCCCTTGAACTCGATGCCCATATTGAAGCCGCGCACCCCGAACGCGATGCACGACAGGACCAGGATGGCAGCCGAGATCGCGTACCAGAGCTTGCGGCGCCCGACGAAGTCGAAGGAGATGCGGCCTTCGTACAGGTGCTGCCCGAACGAGCTGATGCGCCCCATCAGGCCTCCCCTCCCTCGGTGGATGTACTGCTGCTCCGGCCGATCTGCGACACCTTGCGCCCTTCGATGCCCAGGTGAGCCGGGTCCAGGCCGGAGAATTTGTGCCCCTGGCCGAAGAACTCCGTGCGGGCGAGCAGCGACACGAGCGGCTTGGTGAAGAAGAACACGACGAACACGTCGATGAGGGTCGTCAGGCCGAGAGCGAACGCGAATCCGCGGACGACGCCGATCGCGAAGATGAACAGGATCAGCGCCGCCAGGAACGACACGGAGTCGGCCGCCAGGATGGTGTTCTTCGCGCGGGCCCAGCCCGCCTCGACCGCGAGGCGCAGCGACTTGCCGTCGCGTACCTCGTCGCGCAGACGCTCGAAGAACACGATGAAGGAGTCCGCTGTGATGCCGATGGCCACGATCAGGCCCGCGATACCGGGCAGGGTCAGTGTGAATCCGACGCTCTTGCCCAGCAACAGCACCATCGCGTACGTGAACGCCGCGGCCACACCGAGCGAGCCGACGATCACGATGCCCAGGCCGCGGTAATAGAACATGCTGTAGACGATCACGAGTGCCAGGCCGACCAGGCCCGCCACGAGCCCCGCGTTCAACTGGGTGCCGGCCAGGGTCGGCCCTTCCTCGGAGACGCCGTTGACCTTGAACGTCAGGGGCAGCGCCCCGTACTTGAGCTGATTGGCCAGGGCCTTGGACGATGCCGATGTGAACGCACCGCTGATCTCGGACTCGCCGTTGGTGATGTGCGCCTGGCTCGTCGGAGCGCTGAGCACCTCACCGTCGAGCACGATCGCGAACCGCAGCTGCTGGGCGCTCAGGGCGCCCGTGACCTTGTCGAAGGCCTGGGCGCCGTCGTGCTTCATGCCGATCTGCACGACCCACTGCGCCTGTTGCGAGTTGTAGTTCTGCACCGCCTTCTTGATCTGCGCGCCCTCGATGACGGTCGGGCTGAGCACCATGACCTCACCGGACTCCGGATTGCAGGTGACCAGCGGGCGGGAGCTGACGTCGTCGACGTGCACGCCCGTCGGCGTGCACTGGAAGTTGGCCGCCAGGGTCTGCAGCGCCTTCACACCGTCCTGGTACTCCTGGGGCAGCGAGGTCAGGCCCTGCACCTCGGCGGCGATCAGCTGGTCGAGTGTCAGCTTGGTCCAGTCGAGGCCCTCGATCGTCTTGTTCGCCGCATCGACCGCCTTCTGGTCGACCTGCGCCGCGCTCTGCAGGTCCGTGGTCCACGCCATCCGGAAGCGCATCTGAGCGGTCCGGCCGACCTCGTCGACGATATTGCCCTTCTTCTGGCCCGGGATCTCGATGATGACGTGATTGCCGCCCTGGGTGGTGACCTCGGCCTCGGAGACGCCGGTGGCGTTCACGCGCTGGTCGATGATGTCGCGGGCCTGGGCGAGCTTGTCGCTGGTCACCCGGCCCTCGCTGGCCGATGCCTCGAGCGTGATCCGGGTGCCGCCCTGCAGATCCAGCCCCAGACGGGGTTTCCAGACCGTGTCGGCGCCCTTGTCGCGCGTCATATCGAGCGCGAACAGCAGTCCGTACAGCGCGACGATGAACGCCAGGAAGAGCGCGAGCGTGCGCCCGGGGCGCGGATGCTGGCGGCGGACGTTGCGGGGAGCGGCCATCACGAGGCTTCCTCGGTCGGGTCGACGACGCGCGCCACGGCGGGCCGCGCGACGGTGACGATGGTGTCAGGGGCGATGCGGAGCCGGGCGGTGTCATCGGCCAACTCCACCAGTTCGCCGTACAGCCCGCTGGAGAGCATCACCTGCTGTCCGACCGCCAGGCTGCTCTGCAGATCGGCGAAGCTCCGCTGCCGTGCCCGGGCGGGGCGCAGCACCAGGAACCAGAAGAGGACGAGCAGCGCCAGCAACGGCACGTACTGGATCCAGTCGGACACGGATCGCTCCCGAGGTCAGAGGTCAGCCCACCAGCGGGAGGGCCGCCGGAAAGTGTAACCCTGCAACCATGTGAGACCGGGTGTCAGGCCGTGTCGTCGTCGAACGACAGCTGCGACGTGCCCGGTGGCGGGGTCAAGCCGAGGTGCGACCAGGCCGCCGGAGTGGCGACTCGGCCACGAGGCGTGCGCGCCAGGAAGCCGAGCCGGACCAGGAACGGTTCGGCCAGCTCCTCGACGGTCTCACGCTCCTCGCCGACCGCCACGGCCAGCGTGCTCAGGCCGACCGGCCCTCCCCCGAAGCTGTCGCACAACGCGGTCAGCACGGCACGGTCGAGGCGGTCGAGGCCGAGCGGGTCGACCTCGTACAGGGCCAGTGCGGCCCGCGCGACGTCGACATCGACGACGCCGCCGGCGCGCACCTCGGCATAGTCACGCACACGGCGCAGCAGACGGTTCGCGATGCGCGGCGTGCCGCGGGAACGGGAGGCGATCTCACGGCCGCCGTCGTCGGTGACCTCGAGATCGAGCAGACCCGCCGAGCGCTGCACGATGCCGTGCAGCTCGCTCGTCTCGTAGAAGTCCAGCTGGGCCGTGAAACCGAACCGGTCGCGCAGCGGACCGGGCAACAGGCCCGCACGGGTCGTGGCGCCGACGACCGTGAACGGCGGGATCTCGAGCGGGATCGCGGTCGCCCCCGGCCCCTTGCCGACCACGACATCGACCCGGAAATCCTCCATGGCCATGTACAGCAGCTCTTCGGCCGGGCGGGACATCCGGTGGATCTCGTCGATGAACAGCACATCGCTCTCGTTGATGCCCGACAGGATGGCCGCCAGATCGCCCGCGTTCTGGATCGCCGGACCGGATGTGATGCGCAGCGGCGCCGAGAGTTGATGGGCGATGATCATGGCCAACGTGGTCTTGCCCAGGCCGGGCGGGCCCGACAACAGCACGTGATCGGGGGTGCGCCCGCGCGCGACGGCCGCCTCGAGCACGAGCGCCAGCTGTTCGCGCACCCGTTCCTGTCCGATCAGCTCATCGAGCGAACGAGGACGCAAGGCCGCCTCGAACGCGCGGTCTTCGGGAATCGCGGCGTCGAGGACCGCTTCGAAGGCCTCGAACGCGTCGGTCTCCATCGGCCGACTGTCGTCCGCGGGCGTCATGCCCGCGCCTTGGACAGCGTGCGCAGGGCGTCGCGCAGCGCGGTGGACGTGTCGGGCGATTGTCCCGGCTCGAGCGAGGAGGCCACCTTGTCGACGGCGGCCTCGGCCTCCTTGGCCGAGATTCCGAGGCCGACCATGGCCTCGTGGACCTGGGCGCGCCACGCGTCGGCGGCGCTCCCGGCCGCCACCGTGGTCGTGACGCCGATGCGGTCCTTGAGCTCCAGCACGATGCGCTCGGCGCCCTTGCGACCGATGCCGGGCACCGACGTGAGCGTGGCCAGATCGCCGCTGCCAACGGCCTGGCGGATGCGATCGGGGTCGAGGACCGCGAGCATCGCCTGGGCGACCTTCGGCCCGACTCCGCTGGCGGTCTGCAACAACTCGAACATGTCGCGCTCGTCGACCTCGGCGAAGCCGTAGACGGTCATGGAGTCCTCGCGCACCACCATCGACGTCGACAGCTGGACGTCCTGGCCATGCCGGAGCCCGGCGATCGTGCTCGGCGTGCACATGACCTGATAGCCGACTCCCCCGACGTCGACGACGACCGACGTGAGCGTCAGCGCCGCCACCTGGCCACGCAGATGGGCGATCATCGCGTACCCCCTCCGGCGGCCGCGACGGCCTCGGTCAGCCGGTTCTGGGCTCCCCCACGCCACACGTGGCAGATGGCCAGCGCCAGCGCGTCGGCGGCGTCGGCCGGCTTGGGCGGTGCGGCGAGCCGCAGGACGCGGGCGACCATCTGGCCGACCTGCTCCTTGTCGGCCCGGCCGCTGCCCGTGACGGCTGCCTTGACCTCGCTGGGCGTGTGCAGATGCACCGGGATGCCGTGACGCGCCGCCACCAGCATGGCCACCGCGCTGGCTTGCGCCGTGCCCATCACGGTGCGGACGTTGTGCTGGCTGAAGACCCGTTCGACCGCGACCACATCGGGCCGATGCTCGGCGATGCGCGCCTCGAGCGACTCCTCGATGAGCCGCAGCCGCAGAGCCGTGTCGAGATCGGCAGGCGTACGGATGACACCGACCGTGACGAGATCGAGCGGGCGGCCGATGGATCCTCGGACGACCCCCACGCCGCACCTGGTCAGCCCGGGGTCGACCCCCAGCACGGTCATCGCCCTCGAAACCATGTTCGAGAGTGTACGTCGTCCCGTCGACACCACCGAGCGACACGCCCAACCACGTGCAAGGTGACCACGTAGAAGGTGACCACGGGTCGCGCTCATGAGTCACAGAGTTGCTCTCGCGAGCTGGTGAGACGAACGACAGTCCGCAAGCTGCCTGCTTGCGAGTGCGACTGTGTGACTTGGTGAGCGCCACGCAACGCAAGCGCCAGCTCAGCCCGGACACACGAGGCGCCCCGGCCACGGAACCTCACCGAGTCGAGCCCCCGTCCAGTCGCAACCCCACGAACGCGAGCCACACGACAACCCAAGCCAGCCGGTCAGGGTCCGGTCGCCTTCCCGCTCCTTCGTCGCTGGCGACCGGTGGTGGGGTCAGCCGGTCAGGGTCCGGTCGCCTTCCCGCTCCTTCGTCGCTGGCGACCGGTGGTGGGGTCAGCCGGTCAGGGTCCGGTCGCCTCCCCGCCCCTCGGCCGGCCTCTCGGCTGGCGATCAGCGCTCCTTCGGACGAGCGGGGCGATCAGCCCCAGTTGGCGAAGACGTTCTGGACGTCGTCGCAGTCCTCGAGCGCGTCGATGAGCTTCTCGACCTTGGCCGCGCCCTCGTCGTCGATCTCAACCGTGACGGACGGCACGAACGAGGCCTCGGCGGAGTCGTAGTCGAGCCCCGCCTCCTGCAGCGCCGTGCGCACCGCCACGAGATCGGTCGCCTCGCAGACGACCTCGAACATGCCGTCGTGGTCGTTGACGTCCTCGGCGCCCGCGTCGAGGACCGCCATCAGCACGTCGTCCTCGGTGGTCTCGCCACCTTCCTGTTCCGCCGGCACGGCGATGACGCCCTTACGGGTGAACATGTACGACACCGAACCCGGATCGGCCATCGTGCCGCCGTTGCGGGTCATCGCGGTACGGACCTCCATCGCGGCCCGGTTCTTGTTATCGGTGAGGCACTCGACCAGCATCGCGACGCCGCCCGGCCCGTAGCCCTCGTACATGATCGTCGTGTAGTCGACGCCGGCGCCGTCGAGACCACCGCCGCGCTTGACCGCGCGGTCGATGTTGTCATTGGGAACCGAGGACTTCTTCGCCTTCTGGATGGCGTCGTACAACGTCGGATTGCCGGCGGGATCGGGCCCGCCCATGCGTGCCGCGACCTCGATGTTCTTGATCAGCTTCGCGAACATCTTGCCGCGCTTGGCGTCGATGACGGCCTTCTTGTGCTTGGTCGTCGCCCACTTGGAGTGCCCCGACATCGGCTGTTCCCTTCTACGACTGCATGACGGTCTCGACGAAGAACCGATGGATCCTGTCGTCGTCACCCACTTCGGGGTGAAAGGACGTCGCCATCAGGTGACCCTGTCGAACCGCGACGATTCTACCTGCGGCCTCGCCGCCCGGAACGCGCGCGAGGATCTCGACCCCGTCGCCGGCCTCCTCGACCCACGGGGCGCGGATGAAGACCGCGTGCACCGGATCGTCCAGACCCGCGAACTCGATCTCGCCCTCGAACGAATCGACCTGCCGTCCGAACGCATTGCGCCGCACGGTGATGTCGATGCCGCCGAACGATCCCTGTCCGGCGATGCCGTCGGTGATGCGGTCGGCGAGCATGATCATGCCCGCGCACGTGCCGAACGTCGGCATCCCCGCGCGGATGCGCGCGACGAGCGGTTCGAACAGATCGAAGGCGCGGGCCAGCTTCTCCATCGTGGTGGACTCGCCCCCGGGCAGGATCAGGGCGTCGCACGCGTCGAGTTCGGACGGCCGGCGCACCGTGATGGTGTCGAGGCCCAGGCGGCCCAGGGCCACGACGTGCTCACGGACATCCCCCTGGAGCGCGAAGACACCGACCGTCGAAGCCACCCGAGAAGATTAACGATGGCGGTGGCGCGAGGCGCCACCGCCATCACTCCCTATCAGGATTCCCTCCCGGTTCGGGAACACGGGGGACGACGAACCACGCGCAGTATGGGTCCGACTCCCTCTACGGCCCGCCCACGAAGGCACTCCCATACCTCAAACGGGCCGTGAGGAAAGTGTACCTGTCGCGATGGAACATCGCGCAACCCGCTCACCAACCGCGCGTCTCGAGCTTGTGGTGCTCGGGGATCTCGTCGACGTTGATGCCGACCATCGCATCGCCGAGGCCGCGCGAGACCTTGGCCACGACATCGGGATCGTCGTAGAACGTGGTGGCCTTGACGATCGCCTCGGCCCGCTGAGCCGGATTGCCGGACTTGAAGATGCCCGAACCGACGAACACGCCCTCCGAGCCCAGCTGCATCACCAGCGCGGCATCGGCCGGAGTCGCGATGCCGCCCGCGGTGAACAGCGTGACGGGAAGCTTGCCGAGCTCGGCGACCTCCTTGACCAGTTCGAACGGCGCCTGCAGTTCCTTGGCCGCGACATACAGCTCGTCGTCGCGCAGCGTCTGCAGGCGACGGATCTCACCGGTGATCTTGCGGATGTGGGTCACCGCGTTCGAGACATCGCCCGTGCCGGCCTCGCCCTTCGAACGGATGAACGCCGCGCCCTCGGTGAGGCGGCGCAACGCCTCGCCCAGATTCGTCGCGCCGCACACGAACGGAACGTTGAACGCCCACTTGTCGATGTGGTTCGCGTAGTCGGCCGGAGTCAGCACCTCGGACTCGTCGATGTAGTCCACACCCAGGCTCTGCAGGATCTGTGCCTCGGCGAAGTGACCGATGCGCGCCTTGGCCATGACCGGGATCGAGACGGCCTCGATGATGCCGTCGATCAGATCCGGATCGCTGGACCGCGCCACGCCGCCCTGCGCACGGATGTCGGCCGGAACCCGCTCCAGCGCCATGACGGCGACGGCCCCTGCATCCTCGGCGATCTTGGCCTGATCAGCCGTGACGACGTCCATGATGACGCCGCCCTTCAGCATCTCGGCCATACCGCGCTTGACGCGCGCAGTGCCGGTGGCGGGAACGTTCGCGGTGGGGGTGTCGCTCATGCCCCCAAGGCTACCCGGCGGCGACGCGGCTTCCGCGCCGGTACGGCAGGTGAGACGGCCGCCAGCCGGTGCTGATCTTCGCGTGCGACACGGTACATCTCGTCACGGTCGCTGGAACGCACCCGTACGCGCCCCTGAGCCAGACCACGGCGGCGCTCCCAGCGGTCGATACGACGCCAGCCCTCGCTGTCGATCGCGCTCGCTCGCACGGCAGGCGGCAGGCCGTCACCGCGCCGCGGCGCGAGCAGGCCCGCGTTCGAGTCCTCGAACAGCCGGTCGACCGTCTCGGTGGCGCAGGTCTTGTTGGTGCCGATGAATCCGGCGGGGCCGCGCTTGATCCACCCCACGACATAGACCCCGGGCATACCGTCGACCCGTCCACGGGAGTTCGGGACGACACCCAGGGCGTCGTCGAACGGCAGACCGGGGATCTCGCGCCCCCGGTAGCCCACCGAGCGCAGCACCAGGCCGGTCTCGATGGTCGACTCGTCGTCGGTGGCGACCGCGCGCACGTCGTCCGAGGCACCCACCAGCTCGGTGCGGGCCGTCCGCACGCCACTGACCTGTCGCTCGCCCTCGATCGCGACGGGCATCGACTGGAAACGCAGCACGACGCGCCGACGGCCGGGGGCAGCGTCCGCGGACCGCGCCTGCGCGATGCGCAGCACCTCGAGCTTCTGTCGCTCCATCGGATCGGTCGCGTCGGCGTCGAGTTCTCCCTCGACCCGGACGTCGATGTCGTCGCGCATCACCAGACTGGTGATCTCGGGCAGCGTGAACGCCGCCTGGGCGGGTCCTCGCCGGGCCAGCACGACGACCTCACGGACGCGGCTCGCGCGCAGTGCCTCGAGCGCGTGATCGGCGATGTCGGTGTGCTTCAGCAGCTCGGGATCGGTCGTCAGGATCCGGGCCACATCGAGCGCGACATTGCCGTTGCCCACGATCACGGCCGTCTCGTGCGCCAGATCGAACCGGTCGTCGACATGATCGGGATGGCCGTTGTACCAGGCCACGAAGTCCGTGGCGGTCACGCTGCCGGGCAGGTCCTCGCCCGGGATCTCCAGACGACGGTCGTTGGCTGCGCCCGTCGCGTAGATCACGGCGTCATGGCCCTCGGCCAGCTCGTCGTGACCGAGATCGGTACCGATGTCGATGCCCAGGGCGTAGCTGAACCCGGGCTGGTCCTCGATCTTGCGGAACAGCTGGTCGATCGTGCGCGTCTCGGGATGATCCGGCGCGACACCCGCCCGCACCAGACCGTACGGGGTCGGCAGCCGGTCGATCACGGTGACCTCGACACCGGGCCGCTTCAGCAGTTCGTCGGCGGTGTAGAGCGCCGCGGGCCCGGCACCGACGACGGCGACCCGCATCGGCACCGATGTCGTCTTCGGCACGATCGGCGTGACCGGGGCCTGGATCGGCGGGGCCGGCCGGCCCTCGTGGAACAGGCGGTTCAGCTCGACGAACGGCAGCTCGTGATCGGCCAGCTGATCGGACGGCTTGATGGCTCCGACGGGACACGCCCGCACGCAGGCACCGCAGTCGACGCACGATGCGGGGTCGACGTACACCATGTCGGACAGCAGGAAGTCCGGCTCGTCGGGGGTGGGATGGATCGCGTTGACGGGGCAGGCGAAGGCGCACGAGGCGTCCGCACAGCACGCCCGGGTGACGACGTGGGGCATGGGAACCTCAGGCTGCGGCGTCGTCAGCAGCGGCGAACACGGTCGCCGGCTCGCTGCGGTAGCGGTTGGCGCGGCCGTCAATCTTCAGCAGCCGCCAGATGCGACGCGACAGAGCCGTCATGAGGCCGGCCTCCTCGGCCAGCATCCGCACGTCGGCGAACACCTCGGAGAGCCGGGCCCGCGATTCGGGGGCACGCCAGTAGAGGTCCTTCATGACCGACTTGGGGATGTCGAACTCACGGCGCATCTGCTTCGGCGGCACCAGGATCGCGTCGCCGGCGATGCGCATGATGATCGGATACAGGATCGAGATCCACTGGCGCTCGGCCCAGGTCAGCCGCTGCGCGTGACGTGTGATGTAGGCATGCGCGAACGAGATGTGCCGAGCCTCTTCGGCCACATGGATCTGCATGATGCGCTGGATCATCGGGTGCATGTCGTCGCCGGCGCGCAGGATCGACTTCTGGGTGTGGTCGATCGGCTCCTCGCCGGCGAGCACCGCGATGAAGAACGCCATCGGGCCCCAGCCCGCGGTCGAGGCGATCGCGGTACCGGTCTTGCGCAGGATCCAGGGCATGCCGGGAACCTCGTAGCCGATCCGGTTGACGCCCTCCTGGAACATCTGGTTGTGATGGCATTCCTCGGTGGCCTCGTGCATCAGGTACCGGAACTCAGGATTGCCGTTGGGGGTCTTGAAGGCGTACACCATGATGCCGCGGATCAGCAGGTTCTCGAACTGGACGCCGACCTTCATGATGTTGGCCTGGCGCCACTGGCCGATCGCGATCTGCTTCTCCAGCGGCTGGGACTTGTACCAGTCCGATCCGCCGATCGCGTCGATCTCGGGCAGGACCCAGCGTCGGTCGTGCGGGTCGATCTCGAAGTCCGGGTGTGACCAGTCGATGTCGACGAACGCGTTGAAGTAGCGCTCGGCAGACGCCTTCGACAGCGCCCGCAGCGTGTCGTGGTACTCCTCACGACTCATCGAGGAGTCGATCTCGGGAAGCTCGGGCAGCTCTTCAGGTGCGACGTGGTCGAGGATCTCGGTCATACCGTCAGCATGCGCCGTACCCCGGGTATGTGTCAAGACTGATGTGACATCGGGCATGTCACATTATTTGTCCTGGTCAGACCTACTTCCGGGGTTCCGGGGCCCGAAATTCACAGCTGCGGATCGGCCACGGCCTGCTGGTGCACGATGAGCATGCGCTGCACGACCGTGATCGCACTCGCGACCGCCAGCGCCCACAGCGTGATCTCGGTCAGGAAGTCCCAGTCGAGCAGCCCGTTGAAGCCCGTCATGACCAGGATCGACACCAGGCGGTCCGAACGCTCCGCGATACCTCCCTTGGCCTGCATGCCCAGGGCCTCCGCGCGGGCTCGCGCGTACGACGTGATCGAGCCGAGCACCAGGCAGGTCAGACTCAGATAGAAGTACGTCTTGACGCTGCCCAGGTCAGCCTCGGCGTGCACCGTCGTGTAGTAGATCGCCAGACCGCCGAAGATCGCGGCATCGCCGAACCGGTCCAGTGTCGAGTCCAGAAAGGCGCCCCACTTCGACGACTGCCCCGACTGGCGCGCCATGTAGCCGTCCATGATGTCGCTGAACACGAACGCCGTGATGAACATGACGCCCCAGAACAGCTCGCCGCGCGGGAAGAAGAACAGTGCGCCGAAGCAGACGCCGAGCGTGCCGACGATCGTGACGTGATCGGGCTTGACGCCCAGACGCAACAGCAGATTCGCCAACGGCGCCCACACATTGGTCCAGAACTGACGGAAACGTTCGAGCATGCTCAGTGGTCCTCTTGGTCGGCCCGGGCCATCTCTGACCAGGCGGTGGCGATCAGCTGCTGGGTGTCCTCGAGCAGTTGGGGCATGGTCTTGGTGCGGCCGATGACCGGCATGAAGTTGGCGTCGCCGCCCCAGCGCGGGACGACGTGCTGGTGCAGATGCGCCGCGATGCCGGCCCCGGCCACATCGCCCTGATTCATCCCCAGGTTGAAGCCGTGGGGCGAGCTGACCCGCCGGATCACACGCATCGCCTGCTGGGTCAGACGGGCGACCTCGTCGGTCTCGTCCGGCGTGAGATCGGTGTAGTCGGCGACGTGGCGGAACGGACAGATCAGCAGGTGGCCCGCGTTGTACGGATACAGGTTGAGCACCGCGTACGCGAGCTCGCCGCGCCTGACGATCAACGCCCCGGCATCATCACCGCGTTGCGGGATGTCGCAGAACGGACAATCGGCGACATCGGCGGTCGGAGGCTTGCCCTCGCCCGTGATGTAGACGATGCGGTGCGGCGTCCACAGCCGCTCGAGTCCGTCCGGTTCACTCACCGCGACACTGTATCGAGCCCGAGGCCGGCTCGGCGGGTCAGTGCTGGATGGGACCGACGCGGTCAGTGCTGAATGGGACCGACGCGGTCAGTGCTGAATGGGACCGACGCGGTCAGTGCTGGATGGGACCGACGCGGTCAGTGCTCCGTGAGACCGAGCGAGGCCTGAGCGACCCAGCTGGCGTGCAGCCGGGCGTAGACGCCCTCGACCGCGACCAGCTCGTCGTGCGTGCCGTCCTGGACCAGACGTCCCGCATCGAAGACCAGGACGCGGTCGGCGTTCTCGGCCGTCGTGAGCCGGTGCGCGATCGTGACGCTGGTCCGCCCCTCGAGCAGGCGCTCGAGTGCCTGGGTGGCCCTCAGCTCGGTCTGCGGGTCGACCGCACTGGTCGCCTCGTCGAGCACCAGCAGCGCCGGATCGGCCAGGGCCGAACGCACCAGCGCGACGAGCTGCCGCTCCCCCGCCGACAACGACTCGCCGCGTTGGCCGACCCGGGTGTCGAGGCCGCGGGGCAGCGATTCGAACCAGTCGGTCAACTGCAGGTCGTCGATCGTGCGCATCAGGGTGTCGTCGCTCGCACCGCGCCGGCCGTACTCGAGGTTCTCCCGCAACGTCGCATCGAACAGGAATCCCTCCTGAGGAACCATCAGGACATGGCGCCGCAGCTCGGCGAACGACACCGTCGACACGTCGACCCCGCCGAGCAGGACGGTGCCCTCGGCCGGATCCATCAAGCGGGTCAGCAGCTTGGCGAACGTCGTCTTGCCCGAACCGGTCTCGCCGACGACCGCCACCCGCTGCCGGGGCGGGATCGTGACGTCGACGTCGGCCAGCACGACCGGACCGTCTGGGTAGGAGAACGACACATCGGCGAACGCGGCACCGAACGCCTCGTCGGGTAGTACGGCGCCCGTCTCCCCGGGGTCGACGACGTCGGCCGGCGTGTCGACCAGATCGATGACTCTGCGCCATGACGCCACCGCGTTCTGGGCCTCGGTCAGCACCTGGGTGGCGTTCTGGACGGGGCCCACGATCAGGCTGACCAGGAAGGCGAAGGCGATGACGGTGCCGATCGACAGATGCCCCGCGACGCCGAGGGCCACGCCTGCGGCGACGACCCCGGCATTCGACAGGCCGCCGGCCACGCCCGCCGAGGCGAAGGTGACCGCGACCAGGCTCTGCGCCCGCACGTTGGCGTCGAGATTGGCGTCGATGCCGCCGTCGACGCGACGCTGGGTGCGCTCCTCGATCGCGTGGGCCCGCACGACGGACGCCCCGACGACCGGCTCGGCGATGACCGCGAGCATCTCGCCGACCGTGCGGCGGACCGTGTCGTACGCGACGCTCAACCGCCGCGCGAAGAACTTGAGGCTCACGACGAGCGGCAGGAAGCACAGCCACACCACGAGCGTCAGCTGCCACGAGTAGTACGCCATGACGACCGTGGCGACCACGATCTGGCCCAGGCTGATGACCATCATGATGCCGACGAACTGCAGGAACATCGAGATCTGATCGACATCGGACGTGACCCGCGAGACCAGGACGCCCCGCCGCTCGGAGTTCTGGGTCAGGGTCGACAGATCATGCACATGGCGGAACGCCGCCACGCGCAGATCGGCCAGCCCCGTCTCGCTGGCGACGAACAGCCGCACGCGCATCCAGTAGGCCAGCACCGCCGTGATGGCGATCAGCACCACCGCGAGCGACAGTTCCGGAGCGATATCGGACAGCTCGGTGCGCCGGCCCTCGCCCAGCCCCTGGTCGATCGTGCGCTGCACGACGATCGGGACCACCGAGCTGCCGATCGTGCTCAGGGCTGCCAGCAGCAGCGTCAGGCCGAGACCCCGTTTGAGCGCCGGTGCCATCGTGAACCCCCGGCGCAGGATCTGCACCCCGGTCTCGCGGGCCGGCGCCTCGGGCGACTCGAGCCGGTCCAGGGCGCTCATGACTGCATCTCCCGCGCTTGGTCGTACGCGTCGACGATGTCGCGGTAGGCCGCGGATTCGGCCGTGAGCTCGGCATGCGTGCCGCGTGCCGTCACGTGACCATCAGCGAGCAGGACGACGTCATCGGCCAAGGCGATGGTGGCCTTGCGGTAGGCGATCACGACGACCGTCGGACCGTCGCCGTCCGCCGTGCTGGCCGCGAGCGCCTGCAGGATCCGCTGTTCGACCTCGGGATCGACCGCGCTCGTCGCATCGTCGAGCACCAGCAGTCGTGGCCGGCGCACCAGCGCGCGGGCCAGGGCCAGCCGCTGACGCTGGCCGCCGGACAACGTCGTGCCGCGCTCCCCCAGCTGAGAGTCCAGGCCGCGCGGCAGAGCGGCGACGAAACCGTCGGCCTGGACCGTGCGCAGCGCCGCCCACACCTGGTCGTCCGGGATGTCGGCCGAGAGGGTCACGTTCTCGCGCACGCTGTCGTCGAACAGGAACGTCGACTGCGGCACCACCGCCACCGCGCGCGAGAGCGCGTCGTGGGTCAGATCGTGCAGGTCGACGCCGTCGAGCGTGATGCGGCCGGAACGCGGGTCGACCAAGCGGATCAGCAACGACGTGAGCGTGCTCTTTCCCGCGCCGGTCGATCCGACCACAGCCGTGACGCTGCCCGGCGCCACCTCGAGATCGAGATCGGTCAGCACGTCGGCATCGGCGTCGTCGAATCGATAGGTCAGACCCTCCAGGCGCAACCGCACCGCACCCGCGCCGGGAAGATCGGAAACCCCGTAGGTCATCGTGCCGTCTGCCGTGAGCACCGCCTCGACCCGGTCCCAGCCCACGACACTGCGTGGAAGTTCGCCCAGGACCCAACCGATGGCCCGCACCGGGAACGCGACGACCGTGAACAGGAACGCGACCTGCACGACGTCGCCCGGCTCCGCGGCGCCACTGGCGACCCGGCCCACGCCCAGCACCACGACGAGCAGCACGGCCAGATTCGGCAACGCTTCGAGGAGCGGGTCGAAGATCCCTCGGATGCGGCCGACCGCGATATTGGCGTCGCGCAACTCGTGGGCCGATGCCATGAACCGCTCGGTCTCCTCCGCCTCGCGGCCCAGCGATTTCACGACCAGGGCGCCGTCGAACGACTCGTGGGCGACCGCGCTCAGCTCACCTCTCAACGCCTGGGCGCGCGTGACCCTGGGCGAGAGCCAGCGCTGATAGAACACGTTGATGCCGAACAGCGCCGGGAACACCACCAGGCCCACGAGTGTGAGCACCAGGTCCGCTGCGACCATCGCGACGACCGCGGCCACGAGCATGGCGATGACACCGATGGCCATGGGCAGCGGCATGAACACGGCCCACGCCGCCTCGACGTCGGCATTGGCATTGCTGAGCAGCTGACCGGTCGGATGCCGGTGATGCCACGACATCGGCAGCGCCAGGTACTTGCGGGTGACGGCGCGACGGTACGTGGCGACCAGCCGGTAGTACACGATGCCGCCCACGAGGCGACGGGCGATGACACCCAGGGCTCGCAGGATCGCAACGGCCAAGAACAGCAGCGCTGCCGACAGCAGCGCGCCCCGCGCGACGTCGCCGGACTCGAACGACGGCCGGATCGCATGGTCGGTGGCCCAGCCGAGCACCCAGGCATCGGCCACGGTCATGAACCCGAACACGATCGAGCCCACCACCGAGATGGTGGTCAGCAGACGCTGCTCGCGCATGCCGCGGCCCATCAGCGCGAAGCCACGCCGCATGACCCTGTCGTCGTCGGTGCCCAGCTGTTCGGCCTGGGTCATCGGATACGACCCTGTGTAGATCGGGTCATCGGGTCACGTGTCCGGCTGTCCTCAAGGTCTGCTTCACCTGTCCGATCGTCATGTCACCGAAATGGAAGACGCTCGCCGCGAGCACGGCATCGGCCCCGGCGTCGATCGCCTGGGGGAAGTGCTCCAGGCGTCCGGCGCCACCGCTCGCGATCAGCGGTACTCGGGTAACGCTGCGGACCGCCCGGATCATTTCCAGATCGAACCCGTTCTTCGTGCCGTCGGCGTCCATCGAGTTCAGCAGGATCTCTCCGACTCCCAGCTCGGTGGCGCGGCGCGCCCACTCGACCGCGTCGATGCCGGCGGACTGACGGCCCCCGTGCGTCGTGACCTCGAACCCGCTCGGCTGTGCTCCGCTGCCGTGGGTGGGCGACCGGCGGGCGTCGACGCTGAGGACCAACACCTGATTGCCGAACCGCTGAGCGATCTCGCCGATGACCTCGGGACGTGTGATCGCCGCCGTGTTGATGCCGACCTTGTCGGCCCCCGCGCGCAGCAGGCGATCGACGTCGGCGACCGTGCGAACGCCCCCGCCGACCGTCAACGGGATGAACACCTGTTCGGCGGTCTGTCGCACGATGTCGTACGTGGTGGCCCGGTCGCCGGACGAGGCCGTGATGTCCAGGAACGTCAGTTCGTCGGCGCCCTCGTGGTCGTACACGCGCGCCATCTCGACCGGATCGCCGGCGTCGCGGAGGTCGACGAAATTGACCCCCTTGACCACACGGCCGGCGTCGACATCGAGACACGGGATGACACGGACCGCAAGACTCACCCGACGAGCCTATCCCCGGCTACCGTCAGTTCATGAAGCTCACCCCCGTCGCCACTGCGGCGTTCCTGCTCCTGCTGCCTCTGACCGCCTGCAGCGACGACGAGCCCTCAGACTCGCCCACCGCACCGGCGACGTCGCAGACTCCTACCCCTGAACCGACCGCCGACGCGAAGTCGTCGGCCGATCTCGAGCTCGCGCCCGGCCGTGTCGGACCGGCCGATGTCGGCATGACGAAGGCCTCGGCGATCGCCACCGGCCTGTTCGACGCCGACGTGGATCGAGGCGAAGACGAGGCGTGCGGCGGGGTGCAGCTCCTGGCCTGGAAGGAGCGGTTCAAGGGCGTCGACGTGCTGACCGACGACCAGGGCACGATCGTGTCGATGGGCATCGGCTCGGCCGACGGTCCCCGCACCAAGGACGGCTTCGGGGTGGGCACCCGGTTCGGCGAGCTGATCGAGGTCTACGGCGGCGATCTCAGTGCGCCCGAGGCGGCCGGATACGGCCAGGTCGGCGTGTACGTGCAGGACGACGATGCCTGGCTGGGCTATCTGTTCGGCAAGGCCGACTCGGTCGAGAAGCTCGACAACGACCCCGGCCTTGAGGTCACCTTCGTCGAGGTCACCCGCGGCGACAAGCCGGGGCTGATGCGCGACGGCTGCTGACTCAGCGTCCTCGCGTCAGCGCCAAGGCGTCTTCCAGCGTGAACTGGCCGGTGTAGAGCGCGGTTCCGGCGATCGCGCCCTCGACGCCGATCTCGACCAGACCCATCAGGGCCTGGATGTCGTCGAGCGTCGTGACTCCCCCGGACGCGACGACCGGCCGGTCCGTGCGCGAGCACACATCGCGCAACAGCTCGAGATTCGGTCCCTGCAGCATGCCGTCCTTGTTCACATCGGTCACGACGTAGCGGGCGCAGCCTTCGGCATCGAGACGCGCGAGCGTCTCGTAGAGATCGCCGCCCTCACGGGTCCAGCCGCGCGCCGCCAGTGTCGTGCCCCGCACGTCCAGGCCGATCGCGACGCGATCACCCCAGGTCGCGATCGCCTTCGCGCACCATGCCGGCTGCTCGAGCGCGGCTGTACCGATGTTGACCCGGCGGCAGCCGGTGGCCATGGCGGCCTCGAGCGACTCGTCGTCGCGGATGCCTCCGGACATCTCGACGTCGATGTCCAGACGCCCGACGATCTCGGCCTGGAGCTCACGGTTCTGCCCCGAGCCGAACGCGGCGTCCAGATCGACCAGGTGCAGCCATTCGGCACCGGCGTCCTGCCACCGCAACGCGGCTTCGACCGGATCGCCGAAGCGCTTCTCCGAGCCGTCGACCCCCTGCACCAACTGGACGGCTTGTCCGCCCTTGACGTCGACGGCGGGCAGCAGCTCGAGATAGTCGCTCACGCGGCGATGCTATCGGCCGCTGACGACGGGATTGAGGCTGGTCGTCGCTCGATCATGGCGCCCTGACTTGTCTGGCTCTAGTGACACATCGGTGGGTCACGGTTCGCCATGTCGCGGTGGCTAACGTCGACGAGTGCTCGCGGCAGGGCCGAGGACGACCGGGCACCGCAATCACCCCCGGCAGATGCGCCAGGACGGCCATTGATCCACGAGGCCACGAACAGCGGCGGCTGATCCACAGCTGCTGAACTCGCCGTGGTCCGGACCGCCGTCGTCCTGAAGGCTGGTGATCACCACACACCCGGTGCAGGATGGAGCCATGATGGTGCTTGACCAACAGACTCTGACGACGATATCGACCGTAGTCGCCACAGGGCTCGCCCTCGCCGGCTACCTGCATGCCATCAAGCGCGATCTCGAGACCAGCCTCACCGCCAAGATCAACGACGTGAAGACCGACGTGCATGAGGTGCGCACCGCCATCCGTGTGCTGGAACAGCGCACCTTCGATCTGGCCTTTCACGGCGGTGCCAGGCCGGCGGCGGAAGAACGAGATAGCGCCGCCACCGCCTGACGGATCACCGATCGGCCGTGTGCCCCGGCGTAGTGGTCACAGCGTCGCGAGCCAGTTGCGGAGCAGTCGCGCCCCGGCGTCGCCGGACTTCTCCGGATGGAACTGGGTCGCCCACAGGGGGCCGTGCTCGACCGCGGAGACGAAGCGGTCTCCTCCGTACTCGGTCCAGGTCACCGACGGCTTCTTCACCGGAGTATCGCCGTCCAGCGCCCATCGACGGACGCCGAACGAGTGCACGAAGTAGAACCGCTCCGCCTCGATCCCGGCGAACATCACCGACCCGTCCGGCACCTCGACGGTGTTCCAGCCCATGTGCGGCACGATGGGCGCCTGCAGACGCTCCACGACGCCGGGCCACTCTCCCGCGCCCTCGGTGCGCACGCCGTGCTCGATGCCCTCGCCGAACAGGATCTGCATGCCCACGCAGATGCCCAGCACCGGCCGGCCGGCGATGAGCCGGCGTTCGATGATGCGCACGCCGTCGACCCCGAGCAGGCCCTCCATGCAGGCCGCGTAGGCGCCCACGCCGGGCACCAGCAGCCCATCGGCCTCGATCGCCACGTTCGGGTCCGCGGTCAGCTCGACCGTGACGTCTCGGGGAGCCCCGGCGCGTTCGACCGCACGCACGGCCGAACGCAGATTTCCCGAACCGTAGTCGAGGACCGCGACCCGCGGTCCGGTGCCCATGACTACAGCGCGCCCTTCGTCGAGGGGATGCCGGACTCACGGGGATCGATCGCGACCGCCTCGCGCAACGCCCGTGCGAGCGCCTTGAACTGGCACTCGGCGATGTGGTGCGGATCGCGACCCGAGGTCAACGTCATGTGCAGCGTGAGGCCCGCGTGGTGGGCGATCGATTCGAAGACGTGCGAGGTCAGCGAACCGGAGTACTGCCCGCCGATCACCGCGGTGATCTGTCGCTCGGGCTCCCCGGTGTGCACGAAGTAGGGGCGGCCCGAGACATCGACCGTGCAGGTCGCGATGGCCTCGTCGAGCGGCACCGTGGCGGTGCCGTACCGGCGGATGCCGGACTTGTCGCCCAATGCCTCGCGGAGCGCCTCGCCGATGCAGATCGCGGTGTCCTCGACCGTGTGGTGGGCGTCGATGTGCAGATCGCCCTCGCTCTTGACCGTCAGATCGATCAGCGAGTGGCGCGACAGCGCCGTGAGCATGTGGTCGTAGAAGCCGACGCCCGTCGCGATGTCGTGGGCGCCGGTGCCGTCGAGGTCGAGCTCGACGACCACGTGCGACTCGGACGTCTTCCGCTCGATCCGTCCTGTACGTGTCATATCGAGATCACCTCCTGCAGTGCCCGCTTGAACGCGGCTATCTCGGCCGGGGAGCCGACCGACACCCGCAGCCATCCGTCGGGACCAGTCTCCCGTATCAGCACACCGCGGTCGACCAGACCCTGCCAGATGGCGTGTCGATCGGCGAATCGGCCGAACAGGATGAAGTTCGCATCGGACTCGGCGACCTCGTGTCCCTCGGCGGCGAGCCAGGCGGCCAGCTCGTCGCGCGTGGACCGGAGCTCGTCGACGCGGGCGAGCAGTTCACCGGCGTGTCCGAGTGCCGCCAGCGCGGCCGCCTGCTGCACGGCCGACAGGTGGTACGGCAGGCGCACGATGCGCAGCGCGTCGACGATCGCCGGATGTGCCGCGAGGTAGCCCAGGCGGCCGCCCGCGTACGCGAACGCCTTGCTCATGGTGCGCGTGACGATCAGGGTGCGGTGCTGGTCGAGCAGTTCCAGCGCGGTCGGCGTTCCCTCGCGGCGGAACTCGGCATAGGCCTCGTCGACGACCACGATGCCGGGCGCCACGTCGAGCACGGCGCGCACGGTGTCGAGCGGCAGCGCGGTGCCCGTCGGGTTGTTCGGCGACGTCAGGATCACGACGTGCGGCTGCTCGGCCTCGATCAGCGACACGGCGGCGCCGACATCGATGCCGAAATCGTCACGCCGCTGCCCGACGACCCAGCGGGTGTGCGTGTTGCGGGCGTACTCGGGATACATCGAGTAGGTCGGAGCGAACGAGATCGCGGTGCGTCCCGGTCCCCCGAACGCCTGCAGGATCTGCTGCATGACCTCGTTGGAGCCGTTCGCTGCCCACACCTGCTCGACCGTCAGGCCATGGCCCAGGTAGTCGGCCAGCCCGCGGCGCAAAGCCGAGGCCTCACGGTCGGGATAGCGGTTCAGCGTCGCCGCTGCCTCGGCGACCGCCGAGGCGATCGACGCGATGGTCTCGGCGCTCGGACCGTACGGGTTCTCGTTGACGTTCAGCAGGACCGGCAGGTCGAGCTGCGGCGCACCATAGGGTTCGTCGTCCCGCAGCTCGTCGCGCAGCGGGACCCAGTCGGGAGCGGGCATCAGGAGTCGATCCTGATGCTGACCGCCGCACCGTGAGAGGGCAGATTCTCGGCCTCGGCCAGCGTCACGACGTGCCCGCCGACCTCACGCAACGCAGCCTCCGAGTACGTGATGACCTGCATGTTCTTGCAGAAGGCGCGCACCGACAGGCCCGAGGAGTGACACGCGCAGCCGGCCGTGGGCAGCACGTGATTGGACCCGGCCGCGTAGTCGCCGAGCGAGACCGGCGCGAACGAACCGACGAACACGGCGCCGGCATTGACGATGCGCGCGGCGACGGCGGCCGAGTCGGCCGTCTGGATCTCGAGGTGCTCGGCGGCGTAGCCGTTCGCGACCTGGACCGCCTGGTCGAGATCGCGCACCAGGACGGTCGCCGACTGCTGGCCGCCGAGCGCCGTGCGGATGCGCTCGGCGTGCCGTGCGGCGTCGATCTGGGGCTTGAGCTCGGCGTCGACGCGATCGGCCAGGCTCTCGCTGTCGGTGATCAGCACCGAGGCCGCCATCGGATCGTGCTCGGCCTGGCTGATCAGGTCGGCCGCGACGAACGCCGGATCGGCGGTGTCGTCGGCGATGATCGCGATCTCGGTGGGGCCGGCCTCGGCGTCGATCGCGACCGTGCCCTGCAGATAGCGCTTGGCCGCCGCGACGTAGATGTTGCCGGGGCCCGTGATCAGGTTGACGGGTCGGCACTCCCCCGCCCCGTAGGCGAGCATGGCCAGGGCCTGCGCTCCACCAGCGGCGTAGACCTCGTCGACGCCAAGCAAGGCGCAGGCGGCCAGGATCGTCGGGTGCGGCCACCCGGCATTGTCCTTCGACGGCGGGCTCGCCAGTGCGATCCCCGCGACGCCCGCGACCTGGGCCGGCACCGCGTTCATCACGACCGTGCTGACCAACGGCGCGAGACCTCCCGGCACATACAGCCCGACGCGCTGCATCGGCACGATTCGCCGCTCGACCGTGGCACCCTCGGCGACCGTCGTGGTGACGGTCGCCTCCAGCTCTGCCTCGCAGGTGGCCCGGAGCCGGGCGATCGACTCGTCGAGTCCTCGGCGCACGGACGGGTCCAGCTCCGCGAGCGCGGTCGTCAGCGCCTCGGCGGGTACGCGGAGCGACGCCGGCCGCACACCGTCGAACCGATCACCCGCGTCGAGCACCGCATCGGCACCGCGCTGCTTGACGTCCTCGATGATCGGCCGGACGGCCTCGAGCGCCTGGTCGACGTCGAGCTCGGCCCGCGGTACGGCATGCGCGTAGACCCAGTCCCACTCGTCGGGGGTCGGGTCGGTCGTCCGCAGGTCGAGGCGTCGCATCACGGCACCAAGTCTAGGAGCCCGCGCGCGGCCGACCGTCGCCAGCACATGGCCCGCCTGAGAACGGCTAGCCTGGTGCACGGACCGACTCGGGAGGGACGCCATGGCACGACGGACCTACGATCTGACCGACCAAGCCGCGGAGCAGGCGCGATCACAACACCTGGGCGCGTGGATCCGCACCGATCGGGTCAACTCTCGGCGAGAGAGCCACTGGCTCGCCGCGGGCGTGCCGTTGCTGGTGATCTGCGCCGCGGCCCCGTTCCTGCCGCATGTCATGGACGGCCCCGTCATCAGCCGCATCGTGCTCGTCACCGTGTGGGTCCTGTTCATCGCGATCGGCGTGGTGGCCACCTGGGCCGGGCTGCACTTCCGTCGCCTCGGCCGCCTGGTGCTGCACCAGTTCGCCGACGGGTTCGTCCTCGAGCGCACGGGAGGCGGCCTCCTGCCCGGCCGGTACGACGCGGTCGGCGCCGAACTCGTCGAATACACCGAGCCCGGCGACTCCAGCAGCGAATCGATCGATCACGTCGCGGTGCGCCTGACCTTCCCCGGCGGCACCATCTGGTCGATGTCCGAACCGGACTACGCAGCCGTCGAGGCGCTGACCGAGCTGGCCGAACGATGCGGCACCGCCGAACCCACCACGATGACCTACATCGACGCGATCGAGATGCTCACCCGCGAGTCCTGGGAACCCGGCACCCGGCCGAGCTAGCGCATCCACCGGTCGCGGGGGGACGCGTCCACCGGTCGCCAGCCGCGAGGGACGAGCGGCGGGAAGGCGCCGGTGAGGTCGGCAGGCTCGGGTGACCCACGGGGTCGGTTCGCGTCAGGGCTGTGGACGACAAGCCGGAGCCCGAGTCGGTCCGGAGCCTCGCCCGGTGGTGTTCCCTACCACCCACCACCGACACAGACGATGTTCAGAAACTCCTGAATTCACAGGCAAAAACACCTTGTCATCGAACACCCGTTCGACTAGAATGAGGGGATGAACCTCGGGGACCTCACACAGCAGCTGCACCACACCGCAGCCCTGCTCGACACCCACCCCGACACCACCGACACACTCCGCCTGATCCAAGGCGTCGAGAACATGCTCGCCGCAGCCAAGACCCACCTCGTCACCGAGATGACCGACACCCTCGCCCACGAGACCGCCGGCTACGCGACACCGAAAGCGTTCCTACGCGCCGAGCTGGGCCTGGACACCCAGAAGGCCAACGAACTCATCGCTGCGGGACCCACCCTGAAAGCACTACCCGAACTCGATGAAGCTGCCACCGAAGGTGCCGTGTCACTGGCCCACGTCAAACACTTCACCTACGCCCTGACCCACATCAGCGAACCCGTCACCCGAGAATTCCTCCCCGAACTCCTCGACGTCGCCGTCAAAGCAGAACCCGCCAGCCTGCGGATGATCACCCGCAAACTCCGCGAAGCGGTCTACCCCGACGACCTCGACAAAGCCTGGACCGAAGGCATGGCCAAAGAAGACCTCCAGATCAACCCCGTCCCCGACGGCTTCCACGTGAACGGGTTCTTGAACTCGACCACCGGCGCGAAGTTCAAGACCCTCCTGCAATCACTCACCGCGCCCACCGGAGCCGACGACCCACGCACCAGCGCACAGCGCCGCGTCGACGGACTCGAAAAACTACTGGACTCCGTCCTCAACCACGGCCTACCCGGCGACCAAGGCGTCCGGCCACACGTCACCATCACCGTCGACGCCGACACCCTGTCCAGCAACGAAGGCACCGGCGACCTGATCGGCTACGGAGCCATCGGCGTCCGGCAGATCAAAGAGATCCTGTGCGGCGGAACCATCCGGCCCGTCGTCACCACCCGCACCGCACGATCCAGATTCGGACGACAGAACGTCGGACGCGCCATGCGACTGGCCACCGGCACCCAGAGGATCGCCGTCGAAACCGCTCAACACCACCGATGCGCCGCACCCGGCTGTCACAACCCCATCATCCACATCCACCACATCACCTGGTGGTCCCATGGCGGTGCGACTGATCGCGACAACCTCATCGGACTCTGCCCCCGATGTCACCGCGCCGTCCACGCCGGAACCCTGATCATCGATCCGGCCACCCACGAGTTCCGCAACAAGCATGGACTTCGACTGACCCGCGCCAGACCCAGAAGGCTCACACCCGAACACGTCAGACGCATCATCCAGACCGTCACCTGACCAGGCCGTCCACATCGCCTACCATGACGCGCGTGCCGTCGCGATCGCTCCAGCAGCCCCTCGTGGCGGGCATGGTCACGGCCCTGGTCGGGTTCACCTCGTCGTTCGCCGTCGTTCTAGCCGGTCTGCGCGCGGTCGGCGCCGATGCCGGACAGGCGGCCAGCGGGCTGCTCGTGATGACGGTCGTCACCGGTGTCGGCATCATCGCCCTCTCTCTGTGGAGCCGGCTTCCGGTGACCCTGGCCTGGTCCACGCCCGGTGCTGCGCTGCTCGCCAGTACAGGTGCGGTCGAGGGCGGGTGGACCGCGGCGGTCGGCGCCTTCGTGATCACCGGCATCCTGCTGGCTCTCACCGGCCTGGTGCCGTGGCTCGGCCGTCTCGCCGCCAGCATCCCCGCGCCCATCGCACAGGCGATGCTGGCCGGGATCCTGCTCCAGTTGTGCATCGCGCCGTTCAGCGCACTGGCCGACTCCCCCGCGTCGATCGCACCCGTCGTGGTCGTCTGGCTCATCGCGATGCGCTGGCTACCACGCTGGGCCGTGCCGCTCGCCCTCGTGGCCGCTCTGATCTCGATCGCGGTCAATCTGACGAGGTCCGACGACGTCCGGCTCGGTGCACTCGCACCGCACGTCGAGGCCGTCACGCCGTCGTTCACCGCCGCAGCGGTGATCGGCATCGCGCTGCCCCTGGCGATCGTCACGATGGCATCACAGAACATCCCCGGCGCCGCCGTCATGCGCTCGTTCGGCTTCACGGTCCCCTGGCGGTCCGCGATGGTCACGACAGGTGTCGCGACCGCCGCTACGGCACCGCTCGGCACCCACGCAGTCAATCTCGCGGCCATCTCAGCCGCGCTGTCGGCCGGTGACGAGGCGGGGCCACGCGACCGCCGCTGGATCGCCGCGACGACGGCCGGCGTCACGTATGTGGTCCTCGCACTCACGTCCGGGGTACTCGTCGCCGTGACCGAGGCGGCACCGGCCGGCATCATCGAAGCCGTCGCCGGACTCGCATTGCTCACGACGTTCGCCACCGCTGTCGTCGCGGCGCTCGCCGACGAACGATTCCGGATCAGCGCCGTGGTCACGTTCCTCGTCGCGGCCTCGAGCGCCCAGGTGCTCGGCGTGGGCGCCGCCTTCTGGGCGCTCGTGCTCGGCATCGCGATCCATCTGACCCTGGAGAATGGGCGCCATGGCCAAACGGACGAGTGAGGCGACACCCGCGCTGGCGGCAGCGGCCCGGGCCGGCATCGAGCACATCGTCCATGCCTACGAGCACGATCCCCGCGCCGCCTCGTACGGCCTAGAGGCCGCCGAGGCCCTGGGCATCGAACCGGACCGCGTGTTCAAGACCCTGATGGTCGATCTCGCCCACGCCGATTCCTCCGAGCTGGTCGTCGCGATCGTTCCCGTCACGTGCTCGCTGGACCTGAAAGCGGTCGCCGCCGCGCTCGGCGGCAAGAGGGCGACCATGGCCGACCCTCAGGCCGCGCAGCGCGCCACCGGCTATGTGCTCGGCGGCATCTCGCCACTCGGGCAGAAGAACGTCCACCGCACCGTGATCGACGAGACCGTCGAGATGTGGGACACCGTCAACGTCTCGGCGGGACGACGCGGGCTCGAGATCGAATTGGCTCCTCAGGACCTGATCTCGTCGGTCCAGGCCGTGGTCGCGTCGGTGGCTCGGTCCTGAACTCCGGGATCGCGCTCGAACCAGGTCGCGATCAACACGCCCAGCAGCGCGCCCAGAGGCCACGCGAAGAACGGCGCCGGTGAGCCGACCGTGAGCTGATCGGGCACCAGATCACCTTGATGCGCGTCGACCACCGAGCGTGGATCGGCCGGACCGAACGCGATGCCGAGACGCCAGGCGATCAGCCCCGCGGCCACCGCGGCCAGGGCCATCGCCACGACCCCGCTCCACTCGGAGCGAAGGACCAGCTGACCGGCGAAGCCGAGCACGAACGACAAGACCGCACCGATGACGACGAACCACACCATCACCCCGAACTCGGCCGTAGCGGCCTCCTCGGTCATGATCAGGTGACCGTCGCTGACCTGCCAGTACGCCGGTTCGGCCAGCTGGATCCACGCCAGCCCTCCGACGACGCCGACGACGATCGCGGACAGGAAGATGACGGCACCGCGCCGCGCGGCCGATGCCTCGTTCACACCAGACACTCGTTCACACCAGACACTCGTCTCACACCAGACACTCGTCTCACACCAGACAATGGGGCCCCAGGAGCTCTTTGAGATCCGCGACGAGCGCGGCGCTGTGACTGACCCGCAGATTCTGGTCGAGCCGCAATGTCTTGGTGCCGGTGCCGCTGACCAGCTTCAGATGCACCTCGGCCGTGCCCGGGTGGGTGGCCAGGATCTGCTTGAACGTGGACACGATGTCGGTGGTGCACCGCGCGACCGGGATGCTGACGACGAGCGGGGCATCGGCCCGTGAGCTGTCGATGGCCGGCACCGTGATCTCCTGCGCGTGCAGGTCGATGCCTTCGTCGTTGACCTTGAGGCGCGCCTTGACCACGACCACCGAGTCCTGGACGAGGGTCGTGGCCGCCAGGTTGTACGCCTGCGGGAACACCATGATCTGGACGCTGCCCTCGAGATCCTCGAGCGTGATGGACGCCCAGGGATCGCCATTGCGCGTGGTGCGACGCTGCACGCCCGTGATCAGGCCGCACACCTTCACGACCGAGCCGTCGTCGGGCTGCTCCCCCGACACCAGGTCGCCGATCGTGGTGTCGCTGCTGGCCCGCAGCACATGCTCCAGGCCGAGCAGCGGATGATCGGACACATACAGGCCCAGCATGTCGCGCTCGAGTGCCAGCAGTTGGGTCTTCTCCCATTCGGGCAGTTCGGGAATCTGGATCGTGACGCCGGTGAAGCCGTCGTCGATGCCACCGAACAACGAATCCTGGCCGATCGCCGCATTGCGTTTGAGGTCGATGAACTGGTCGACCGCCTCCTCGGCCACGGTCGTGAGCGCACGACGCTTGTGCCCCATCGAGTCGAAGGCGCCCGCCTTGATGAGCGAGTCGACGACCCGCTTGTTGCACACGTGCACCGGCACCTTGGACATGAAGTCGGTGAAGTCGGTGAACAGGCCGTCGTCCTGGCGGGCCTGCACGATGCCGGCCACCACGTTGTCGCCGACATTGCGCACGGCCCCGAGCCCGAAGCGGATGTCGGTGCCGACCGAGGCGAAGTTGTTGACCGACTCGTTGACATCGGGCGGCAGGACCTTGATGCCCATCCGGCGGCATTCGTTGAGGTAGACCGCCGACTTGTCCTTGTCGCCACGCGTGCTGGTGAGCAGGGCGGCCATGTACTCGGCCGGATAGTGCGCCTTGAGGTAGGCGGTCCAGTACGAGATGACGCCGTACGCGGCCGAGTGCGCCTTGTTGAAGGCGTAGTCGGCGAACGGCACCAGGATGTCCCACAGGGTCTTGATGGCCGCCTTGGAGAACCCCCGCTCGGTCATACCGGACTCGAAGCCGACGAACTCCTGTTCCAGGACCGAACGCTTCTTCTTGCCCATGGCGCGGCGCAGGTTGTCGGCCTGTCCGAGCGTGTAGCCGGCCAACTCCTGGGCGATCGACATGACCTGCTCCTGATACACGATCAGGCCGTAGGTGGTGCCCAGGATCGGTTTCAGTGCCTCGGTGAGCTCAGGATGGATGTAGTCGATCTGCTGTTTGCCGGTCTTGCGCAAGGCGTAGTTGGTGTGGCTGTTGGCACCCATGGGCCCGGGCCGGTACAACGCGATGACGGCCGAGATGTCCTCGAAGTTGTCGGGTTGCATCTGGCGCAGCAGTTGCCGCATCGGCCCGCCGTCGAGCTGGAACACGCCCAGGGTGTCGCCGCGCCCGAGCAGCGCGTACGCCTCGGGATCGTCGAACGTCAGGTCCTCCAGCACCAGGTCGACGCCCCGATTGGCCTTGATGTTGACGATGGCGTCGTCGAGGACCGTCAGATTGCGCAGGCCGAGGAAGTCCATCTTGACCAGCCCGAGCGACTCGCACATCGGGTAGTCGAACTGGGTGATGATGGCGCCGTCCTGCTCGCGCTTCATGATCGGCACGATGTCGATGAGCGGTTCGCTGCTCATGATGACGCCGGCCGCATGCACGCCCCACTGCCGGATCTGGCCCTCGAGGCCGAGCGCGGTCTCGTAGACCTTGCGCACATCGGGATCGGACTCGTGCAGCTCGCGGAAGTCGCGGCCCTCGCCGTAGCGCTCGCTCTTGTCGTCGAACAGTTCGGTCAGGCCGACGCCCTTGCCCATGACGTCGGGCGGCAGCGCCTTGGTCATCTTCTCGCCGACCGCGAACGGATAGTCGAGCACCCGCGTGGCGTCCTTGATGGCGGCCTTGGACTTGAGCCGCCCGAACGTCGCGATCATGGCGACGCGGTCCTCGCCGTACTTCTGCGAGACGTAGCGGATGACCTCGGCACGGCGGCGATCGTCGAAGTCGATGTCGAAGTCGGGCATCGACGGACGCTCGGGATTGAGGAACCGCTCGAAGATCAGGCCGTTGGTGAGCGGGCACAGATCGGTGATGCGCAGCGCGTACGCGGCGATCGAGCCGGCGCCCGAACCGCGACCGGGCCCGACGCGGATGCCGTTGTCCTTGGCCCAGTTGATGAAGTCGGCGACCACCAGGTAGTAGCCGCAGTACCCCTTGGTGCGGATGACGTCGAGCTCCATCTCGACGCGGTCGCGCACCTCCTGAGTCAGGGCCTCGCCGGGATAGCGGGACTCGATGCCGCGCCAGACCTCCTGGACGAACCAGCTCTCCTCGGTCTCGCCCGCGGGGATGTCGGCGCGTGCCATGTAGCCGCCGGTGGACTCGACGAACTCGATCTCGCAGCGCTCGGCGATGAGCAGCGTGTTATCGCACGCCTCCTTCATGCCGTTCTTGTGCTCCCACAGATCGCGCATCTCGGCGGCCGACTTGATGTAGTAGCCGCCGCCGTCGAACTTGAGCCGGTTGGGGTCGTTGATGCGCTTGCCCGAGGCGACGCAGATCAGGGCGTCGTGCGCGTCGGCGTCCTCGGGGTTGTTGTAGTGCGAGTCGTTGGTGGCGACCGGCGGGATGTCGAGGTCCTTGCCGAGGCGCAGCAGGTCATCGCGGACCCGCTTCTCGATGTCGATGCCGTGATCCATCAGTTCGAGGAACACGTTCTCGCGGCCGTAGATGTCCTGCAGGCGCGCCGCGGTGGCCCGGGCCTCGTCGTACTGCCCGAGCCGCAGGCGGGTCTGTACGGCCCCCGACGGGCAGCCCGTGGTGACGATCATGCCCTTGGCGTAGCGCTCGAGCAGCTCGTCGTCGGCCCGCGGCTTGTAGTAGTAGCCCTCGAGGCTCGACATCGACGCCAGCCGGAACAGGTTGTGCATGCCCTCGGTGCTCGAGGCCAGCATCGTCATGTGGGTGTACGCGCCGCCGCCGGCGACGTCGTTGCCGCCCTCTTCGGCGATATCGCCCTGACCCCAGCGCACCCGCTTGCGCTCACCGCGCTGGGTGCCGGGCGTCAGGTAGCCCTCCATGCCGATGATCGGCTTGATGCCGTGCTTGCGGGCCTTGTTGTAGAAGTCGTACGCGCCGTGCAGGTTGCCGTGGTCGGTCATCGCGATGGCCGGCATGCCCAGGCTCGCCGTGCGCTCGAACAGGCCGTCGAGCAGCGACGCGCCGTCGAGCATCGAGTACTCGGTGTGGACGTGCAGATGCACGAAGCTCGAGTCGCTCGACATCGGGGGTGCGCGCTCCTCTGGCAGCAGACGTCGGTGCCCTCCTGGGCCGGTCGCGGGGAAGAACCTCAGCCTACGCGAGAGCGCCGACACGATCGCGGAGGCACGCGTGTCAGTCCTTGCCCTTCGCCGGCTCGAGCGTGAACAGACCGATGTCATAGCGCCGGGTCGACGGCGGCTTGCGGCCGGTGTCGGCGCCGAACTCAGATTCCCACCCGTAATTCGAGTGCAGCAGCGCGACTCCGCCCTTGACGGCCACCGAGCTGGGCGAGGCCTGGAGACCGTTGCGGTACTTCGCCGGCACCTTCCAACGTCCCGTGATGGTTCCCTTGGCGGCACTGAGCGTCAAGAACTCCACGCTCGTGCCGTTGCTGAACGTGACCAGCACCGTCTTGCCGCCGTCGATCAGCTCGTACTCCTCCAGCACGTTCTGATCGGCGCGGTCCCGCTCCATCGAGTTCCGGATCGACGAGACGTCGGTGGACCACACGACGGTGTCGTCAGCGGGCCCGTACCGCATGATCGCCTTCGGCTGGGACACGATGACGCTGCCGTCGCTCAGACTGGCGCCGAACCAGGCAGACGTGGTCGCGAACGTGATCGACAGCGTGTCGACATCGTCGGCCAGATAGTCGCGACGGACCCGGCCGGTGGTCGATCTGACGGCGCCGGTGTCGGCATCGAGATGAACCATGACCTCGTCGACCTTCGCGTCCGGATCCGTGGTGTCGCCGAAGCTCGTCGACAGCCACAGACCGTTGACCCGCCACATCTCCAGCGGATTGCGAGCATCGGCGCCGTCGACGATCTTCGACGCCGCGGTCGACCAGATCTTCTCGAAGCCGGGCAGGCGGTAAGCGTCGATCCGGTAGTCCCGGCCGTCCTTGACTCGCGCCGTGCCGATCACCACGCTCGGGTCCTCAGGAGTGCGCTCCCAGCGGTCGTAGGAACCCTCGACCTGGCCGACTCGCTGGAGACCGTCGGCCGTGACCCGGTCGACACCGCCGTCATCGCTGATGACGTAGTCCTGGCCTCGGTACGTGGTGATGCGGACGAACGGAGCGGCTCCGTCGGGCGCCTCGACGGGATCGCCCATCGTGCCGCGTTTCAGGCCGATCCGGACGAGCGATCGGCACTTCGCGGAGTCACCGCCCCTCTTGTAGACGACCGTCAGGACGGTCGACTTGCCGTCGGGTTCGGAGCGCGAGCAGGTCTGCGCATCGTCGGGCAGCTGGACCGACCAGCGCTTCTTGCCCGTTCGGGCGTCGAGCCCGGAGAACGTCGTGCCCCGGGAGACGATCAGCTGATCGCCGACCCGGTCGCCGTCGAGGGACTCACCCGCGTCGGTGTCGGACGACCCGAGTCCGCCACGCCAGGAGGCTTCGGTGTCGACGGGACCCGCCGTCGGAACGCCCGCGCGCTTCACCTGGGGATCGGGGAACGTGAAGACACCGAGATCGAACCGGTCACCCTCGGGCGCCTTGGCATCCGACGAGCCTTCGAAGGCGTAGTTCCATGCTTCGAAGTTGCGGGCCAGGACCACACCGTCGTCGAACAGTGTCAGACGCGGCTGGACCTGGAAGCCGTTGCGGTACTCGGCGGGCACGGGCCAACGGCCCACCAGCTTGCCGGTCTTCACCTGGACGGCCACGAGATCGACGGCGGTGTCGTTACTGACGGTCGCGACCAGGTATCCGTCCTTCGTCAGCCCCTGCGGCAACACCGTGGTCGTCGGGTAGTCCTGATCGGAGTCGAGCTCGAGCTGGGACAGATCGAGCCGCCAGACCATCTCGTCATCGGCCAGCGAGTACCGGCTGATGCCGTCCTGTTGAGCGACGATGAGGTCGCCGTCGGGCATTCCCAACGTGGTGCGGAAGTACAGTGCGGCGACCACCGGGTCGAACTGGTCGTCCGGTCTGCGCTCGTGGGACTCCTTGTCGCCCTCCGCCCGCCCGAGCACCTCACCGGTCTTCGGGTCGATCTGAACGATGTACTGGCGCGTACCGTCCTGCTGGGCGAGCCACGTCGGGCTGCCCTGGGCCATCGAGATGGTGCAGTCGGCGTCGGTGCCCGGGAACAGCTCGGCGTTGTCCTTGGTCCACAGGTGCTCGAATGACGGCAGCGCGTAGGCATCGACGTAGCACGTGGGGCTGCTGCCCAGCCGTGAGCCGATCAGGCGCTGGCCGTCAGGCGTGGGCAGCAGGTAGAAGTAGCTGGAGTCCTCGAGCCGCCGCACGGCCTCCCACTGCCCCGGCTTCTTCGAGGTCCACACCACACCGCTGTTGTCGACCAGGTAGTCGCGCTTCTTGACCGTGAACAGCTGCGAGACCGAGGAACCGATGACGTCCTTGCCGTCGATCGTGCCGGTGGCGTCGCTCATCTGGGTGCGCTTCAACACCTTGCCATCGGCGACGCTGATCGTCGCGGTGTCAGAGCAGTATCCGCCTTCGCCATGGACGACCGTGAACTGCTTGACCGCCCCGGTCGGCTGCGATACGAAGCAGACGGTGCCGCCGCCCAGGTCGAGCTTCGCGGTCCACAGCTTCTCGCCCGATGCCAGGTCGTATCCCGAGATGTCGTCGACCGAGTAGCCGACCGCGGTCGTTCCGCTGATGAAGGCGCCGGTGCGACGCTCCACGTGAGCATTGCTGAGATCGCCCAGTCCTGACTCCAGATCATCGGCCGCGGCCAGGAGGACCTTCGGTTCGAGCGCGGGGCCGCTGGCGGGGCCACGCGCGGACGGCGCCTGGTCTGGCAGCGGAAGCGACGGTTTCGTGTCGTCGCCGCCTCCGGAGCAGGCCGACAGCACCATGACGCCCGCCAGCATCGCCGTGATCAACCGCCTCATCGGTCCTCCTGGTCCGGATCGGGGAACCGGAAGACGCCGATGTCGTAGCGATCGCCCGGTGGCTGGTTCTCCGGCCCGACATCGAACGTGTAGTCCCAGCGCTGGAAGTTCCGGCTCAGCACGACGCCTCCGTCGAACAGGGTCAGGCGCGGCTGGACCTGGAAGCCGTTCTTGTAGTCGTCGGGCAGCGGCCAGCGCCCCGCGATGGATCCGTCGGACGCCTTCAACGCCACGATCTCGGTGTCGGTCTCGTCGCTGACCGTGCCCACCACATAGACACCGTCGTCGGTCACGGCCGACCACACGGTCTCCTGGCCGAACGGATTGGCATCGTCGTACAACAGCAGCTCGATGCGCTTCCACCAGCCCGAGTCGGGCTTGACCAGCGAATGCCGTGTCGCGCCGTCGACCTGCGGCAACACCACGTCGCCATCGGGCAGGCCCACACCGTCGTCACCGTAGTTGGCCGCCGCGACGACGTTGAACGTGTCGTCGTCCGAACGTGCGCTGCCCTGTCCGCCCGGAGCGTCGCCACGGCCCACGACCTCACCGGTCTTCGGGTCCAACTGGGCCAGGTAGACGTGCTCGGGGCTCGACGTCGACGCACGCAGCCAGAGTGGGTTGCTGTCCAGCGGACGGGCCCGGCAGTGCGAGTCGTCGCCGTCGAGCTCGGGGAACACCGAGGCTTCCTCGGCACTCCAGGCGAGCTCGAACGACGGCAGACGATAGGCATCGAGGCCGCACGCATCGCTGCCGTAGCGCTCGGCGATCATGACAGGCGCCTGAGGGCTCACGTGCATCTCGGTGTAGATCCGGTCGCCCTCCAGTTCCAGGAGAGGACGTGGCGCTCCGCTCTTGCTCATGCGCCAGACGACGTTCTTGCCGTCGAGGATGTAGTCGACGCCTCGGTAGGTCACCACCGTCTTGGCGGTGTCGCCGCCGCCCTCGACACCGTCGACGGTCACGTAGTCGAACAGGTCGGTGGTCGTGCCGACCTTGCCGTCCGCGACCGTGACGGTCGTGACATATCGGCAGAAGTCCTCCTTGCCGTAGACGACCGTGAAGCGCTCGATATCGCGATCGGGCTGCGAGACGAAGCACACCGTGCCGCCCTGCATGTCGATCGCGGCGGTCCAGGTCTTCTCGCCCGATTCGAGGTCGTAGCCGGAGACGTCGTCGACCGAGTAGCCGACCACGGTGCCGCCGCTCACGAACGCCCCGGCCCGCCGTGCTGCCAAGGCGTACTGGTCGGCTCCGCCCTGCACCTCCAAGTCGTCGGCCGAGGCGAGCAGGACGACCGGCTCCATCGCCGGGCCCGTCGTGACGCCCGAGGCCGACGGCGGCTTGGCCGGTACCGGGAGCGACGGCTGGTCACCGCCGCCCGAGCATCCGGCCAGAACCAGTGCGACCGCGAACGACAGTGTCAGCGATCGCCGCCTCATGCGCCCAGCCACTTCCGGGTCGCCGCGAACAGCTCCTTCTCGGAGCGGCCCAGCTTCTCGGCCGCCTCCTGCCGCAGCGCCGAGCCGTAGAACGCCTCGGCCACCTCGTGCACGGCGTCCTTGCCGCCCCGGCTCTCCAAGTAGGCGTACACGGCGGCCGCGCAGACGTACATCTCGTACTCGTGGCCGCCCTCGTGGAACTCCTTCCAGCCCTTGAGCGCGCGCTTCTCGAACGTCCGGAAGAACGAGCGGATCCGGCCGCCGTCGAGCGACATCAGGACCGAGGACCCTGCCTCGCCCCACTCGGCCAGGCCTTCGACCGCCCACGTGGGGATGTCACCGCGGTCGTTCCACTGATCCGCGAGCACGTGGATGCCCTCGTGGGCCGCCACCTCGATGAAGTCCGAGCGCCGGAACGACGCTTCGTGCAGGCCCACCCGGCCGGTGGCCTTCGGCAGCCCCGACCGGGCGATCGGCTTCTCCTGGCCCGAGGCCAGCTGCTTGGGATCGACGAACCGGTGGACGTATTCGTGCGCGTCGGCGTCTCCGACCGCGACTCCGCCGTAGAGCCGGCCGTCGATCTCTGGCCAGGTCAGTGCGTAGAAGATCTTGTCGACGCCCTTTGGACGCGGCATCGCCGAGAAGGCTCGCGCGGCGCCCTTCTCGATGCGGTCGCGGAACGCCTTGGCGCGCGCGGCGTCCTTGGTGCGGAACGCGATGTAGGCGTGTTTGGTCTCGATCGCGTCGATCTTGCCGACGTCCCAGAACGCCGGCAGATACCGCTCGGACGGCTTGCCGAGGTGCATCAGTTCGAGTGGGGCGTCCTCGGACTTCTTGCGGAAGCTGGCCTGATAGGTCTCGACGACCTGCTGTCCGTCGCAGCCGTCGACCTGATGCGCGAACACCAGATCGCCGTCGTACTCGACCTGGCCGCCGGCCGCGTTGCGGGTGCGCCCCGCCGGCACGCCGACGTACCACTCGCTGGTGATGAAGTCGAGCCGTTTGAAGTTGTCGAAACGGCGCGTCCACCAGGCGCGGACGTCGTCAAGGCCGAAGTCCTCGGGGTCGATGATGCCGATCAGCCGGTCGATGTCGCGCGCCTTGACGGCAGCGTTCAGCTGGTCGCGGATGACCGCCGTGTCGGCGGCGGTCACGACGGTGCCGGTGTTGGGCTTGACGATATTGGGGCCCTTGGTCGGCTTCGGACCGCTCGAGCCTCCGCTGCAGGCCGAGACCAGCAGGCCGGCCGTGCCGGCCAGCAGCGTGCGTCGATCGATCGTGCTCATGCGTCCCCCTGAAGATCCCCGTGATCGTCACCAGAGACTAGCGAACCTCCTCGGCGAAGCCGCTGTGGGCGTGCGGCTCAGCGAGCCGACGAGAGCTTGTACTGACGTACGGCCAGGGGCGCGAAGATCGCGACGATGACCGCGCTGCAGATCACCGTGTACAGCACGGGGTGCTGCAAGGACCAGGCGTCCGGGACCGTCACCTTGTCGTTCGTGTTGCCGAACAGCTCGCGGCAGGCCTGCGTCAGCGTGGACACCGGATTCCACTCGACGAATCGTTGGAGCACCGCGGGGAACGAGTTGGTGGGCACGAAGGCGTTGGAGACGAACGTCAACGGCATGATCACGATGAACGAGGCGTTGTTGATGACGTCGACGCTGGGGACCAGCAGTCCCACGTAGCCCATGACCCAGCTGATCGCGTAGGCGAACAGCAACAGCAGCGCGAACGCGATGAGGGCCTTGCCGATGCCCTCGCGGATGCGCCACCCGACCAGCAGGCCCGTCAGCGCCATGATGACCAGCGACAGGACGTTGTAGATGATGTCGGACGTGGTGCGCCCCACCAGCACGGCGGAACGAGACATCGGCAACGACTTGAAGCGGTCGATGATGCCCTTCTGCATGTCCTCGGCCAGACCGGCGCCGGTGAACGTCGCGCCGAAGACGACGGTCTGCGCGAAGATCCCGGCGACCAGGAACTCCTTGTAGTCCACTCCCCCGCCCGGATCGATGGCACCGCCGAACACGTACGCGAACAGCAACACGAACATGATCGGCGAGATCAGGACGAACACCAGGATCTCTGGGACCCGGATGATCTTGATGACATTGCGCTTGGCGACGACCCAGCCGTCGACCGCCGCCTTCGTCACGGTGCTCATGCGACCTCCTCCTCGGTCTCGGTCGACTCTTCGGCCGGTCGGCCGGTGAGGGTGAGGAACACATCGTCGAGGGTCGGGCGGCGCAGCCCGATGTCGAGGACCCGCACGCCGGCCTGCTCGAGCCCGTCGAGCACCTGCCGGAGGCTGCGCGCCCCGTGGTCGACCGCGGCGACCAGCTCGCGCTGGTTCGCGCCGGTCTGGACCTCGCCGAGCGCGACGGCCGCCAGGGCCGCGGTGGCCGCCTCACGATCGGCGGCCTCGGCCAGCACGATCTCGACCCGCTCGCCACCGGTCTGTGCTTTGAGCGAGTCGGCGGTACCTCGCGCGATGGCTCGACCGTGATCGATCACGACGATCTCGTCGGCCAGCAGATCGGCCTCCTCCAGGTACTGCGTCGTGAGCAGCAGCGTGGAACCGGTGTCGACCAGTTCGCGGATCACGCCCCACATCTCCTGACGGCTGCGTGGATCCAGGCCCGTGGTGGGCTCGTCGAGCACCAGGACGGGTGGCGCCGCCACGAGAGCTCCGGCGAGATCGAGGCGGCGCCGCATGCCGCCCGAATACGTCTTGGACGGACGATCGCCGGCGTCGGCCAGGTCGAAGCGCTCGAGAAGTTCGCGCGCCCGCGCCGCCGACTCCTTGCGGCCCAGCCCGTAGAGCCGCCCGACCATGTCGAGGTTCTCGAATCCGGTCAGGTGTTCGTCGACCGCGGCGTACTGGCCCGACAGTCCGATGCGGCGGCGCACCCCGTCGGGATCGGCCACCACGTCGATGCCGGCGACCTCGGCGCGTCCCGCATCGGGAACCAGCAGGGTCGTGATGACCCGCACGGCCGTGGTCTTGCCGGCCCCGTTCGGGCCGAGCAGCCCCAGCACAGTGCCTTCGGGCACCACGAGGTCGAGGCCTTTGAGCGCCTCGACCTCTCCGTAGCGCTTGACGAGTCCTTCGACCCTGATCATGTCCACCATGGGTCGATCCTGTCGGACGAAACCGACAATTCCCGATTTCGGTTGCAGACCGTAACTAGTGCTGCTGGTAGCTGCTGAGGAAGTGGCCGAGCCGCTGGATCGCCTCGGCCAGGTCACGCGCCCACGGCAGGGTCACGATGCGCAGATGATCGGGATCGGGCCAGTTGAACCCGGTGCCCTGCGTGATCAGGATCTTCTCCGACTCCAGCAGATCGAGCGCGAGTCGCTGATCGTCCTTGATCGGATACACCTCGGGATCGAGCCGCGGGAACGTGTAGAGCGCTCCCCGTGGCACCACGACCGACACTCCGGGGATCTTGCGCAGCTCGTTGACGGCGGTGTCGCGCTGCTCCAGCAGCCGTCCGCCGGGCAGGACCAGTTCCTTGATCGACTGATAGCCCCCGAGCGCGACCTGGATCGCGTTCTGAGCCGGGACGTTCGGGCACAGGCGCATCGAGCACAGCAGCGTGATGCCCTCGAGATAGTCGCCCGCACGCTCTTGCGGCCCGGTGACGACGAGCCACGCCGCGCGGTAGCCGCAGACCCGGTACGCCTTCGACAGCCCGTTGAACGTCAGAGTCAGCACATCGGGCGCCACGCTGGCCATCGAGATGTGCTCGGCGTCGTCGTACAGGATCTTGTCGTAGATCTCGTCGGCCATCAGGATCAGATCGTGCTTGCGCGCGAGCTCGGCGATGGCGTCCAACGTCTCGCGCGAGTACACCGCGCCCGTCGGGTTGTTCGGGTTGATCACGACGATGACCCGGGTGCGGTCGGTGATCTTGGCCTCGAGATCGGCCAGGTCCGGATTCCACTCGTTCTGCTCGTCGCAGCGATAGTGCACGGGCACGCCGCCGGCCAGATTCGTGACCGCGGTCCACAACGGATAGTCGGGCACCGGGATCAGGACCTCGTCGCCGTTGTCGAGCAGCGCCTGCAACGCGATCTGGATGAGCTCGGACACCCCGTTGCCGATCCACACGTCGTCGATGTCGATGGTCGGGAACTCGTCCTGCAGTTGATAGTGGTGCACGACGGCACGTCGGGCGGACTGGATGCCGCGCGAATCGGAGTACCCCGCCGAAGCCGGCAGGCCGGCGATCATGTCCTGCAGGATCTCGGCCGGCGCATCGAATCCGAACGGCTGCGGATTGCCGATGTTGAGCTTGAGGATGCGGTGACCCTCGGCCTCCAACTGGGCGGCTCGTGACGCGACCGGGCCACGGATGTCGTACAGGACATCCCTCAGCTTCTCGGACTGACGCACCACGTTGACCATGCCGACATTCTCCCACCCGGCCCCGCGCGTCGTGCCGCGGCTCGCCCCGGCGCGGTCAGTGAGCGTCGCGGATGATGTCGAGGGCGCGCGCCAGATCGTCCGGATACGGCGACTCGACCTCGGTCCACTCGCCCGTGCGGGGATGCGTGAAGCCGAGCCGGACGGCGTGCAGCCACTGACGGTCCAGGCCCACGCGGGCCGACAGGGTGGGATCGGCCCCGTAGAGCGGATCGCCGACACAGGGATGGTGCAGCGCGCTCATGTGCACTCGGATCTGATGCGTGCGTCCCGTCTCGAGCTTGATCTGCAGCAGGCTCGCGAACCGGTGCGCCTCGAGCGTGTCGTAATGCGTCACGCTCTCGCGGCCGCCGGCGGCGACCGTGAACTTGAAGTCGTGCCGCGGATGCCGTGCGATGGGCGCGTCGACGGTGCCGGTGTGCGGATCGGGATGGCCCTGCACCAGCGCGTGGTACGTCTTGTCGACCGTACGGTCGCGGAAGGCCTGCTTGAGCACCGAGTAGGCGTGCTCGCTCTTGGCCACCACCATCAGGCCGCTGGTGCCGACGTCGAGTCGTTGCACGATCCCCTGCCGTTCGGCGGCGCCCGAGGTCGAGACACGGACGCCCACGCCCTTCAGATGATCCAGCACGGTCGGACCGTCCCAGCCGACGCTCGGATGGGCCGCGACGCCGACCGGCTTGTCGACGACCACCAGATCGTCGTCCTCGAAGACGATGCGCATGCCCGCGACCTCCTGGGCGCGCACCACCGCGACCCGTGGCGCCGGGATCGACGCCTCGAGCAGCGAGCCGGGCTCAACCCGTTCGGACTTCGCGGGGACCCGGCCATCGAGCAGCACCAGGCCATCGGACACCAGATCGCTGGCGCGAGTGCGCGACAGACCGAGCAGGCGCGCCAGAGCACTGTCGACCCGCTCACCCGCCAGACCCTCCGGGACGTGCACGACCTTGTGCTCGTGCGCCTCGCCCTCGGTCATGAACGGACCTCGCGGCTGCCGTCGATGCCGACGCCACGCCACGAGCGCCACACGATGACGACCGCCGCGATGGTCAGGGCGATATCGGCGACATTGCCGACGAACGGCCCGTAGTCGATGAAGTCGACCACGTGACCCCGGAACGTCGACGGCTCACGGAACACCCGATCGATCAGATTGCCGACCGCGCCACCGAGCAGGAGCCCCAGCCCGACGGCCCAGCCCCGGTCACGCAGCTTCGCCGACATCCGGATCACCACGATCGCCACGATCGTGGCGACCACCGTCAGCACGATCGTCATCGACGAGCCGGTGCCGAGTGCCGCACCTCCGTTGCGCAGGAACCTCAGGTCGATCAGACCCGGGATCACCTGGACCGGATCGTGGCCCTGCAGATGCCGCACGGCCAGCACCTTGGTGACCTGATCGACGGCCACGGCCACGATGACGACGACGGCGAACAGCCGAACCGCCGATGGGGGAAGATCTTCAGGGTCGCGACCCGAGGTCAGCGACGCTCCTCGCGCTGCTTGCATGTCATGCACAGTGTCGCACGCGGGAACGCCATCAGCCGCATCTTGCCGATCGGCTCGCCACAGGACTCGCACTGGCCGTAGGTGCCGTCACCCAGACGCTCGAGCGCCTTCTCGGTCTGCAGCAGCAGTTCGCGCTGATTGGCGGCCAGCGACATCTCGGCGTCGCGCTCGAGGCCCTTGGACCCCACGTCGGCCTGATCGTTGCCGGCGCCGTCGACCCCGTCGCGCAGCAGATCCTGCAGCTCACGGGCCGATTGCTGCAGTTCTTCACGCAGGCGCGTCAGATCGCCCTCGAGCTCGGCGCGGACGGCTTTGGTCTCGGCTGCTGTCCACGGCTTCTCATCGGCCCGGACCGCCAGCTTGGTGTTCGGCATGCGGGGAGAGTAGACCGCCGTAGGGACGAATACAAACAACGACCCACCGTGCCGCGCGAGCGGCTGACGGTGGGTCGTCGTGACGTACGTTCGATCGGGTCAGAAACCGGTGTCCTCATCGCCCAGGAGCGAACGGACCCGGCGAGGTCCGGCCTCGACCGGCTGCTGGCTCGGGGCCGTGTTGTTCTCGTTGGCGGCAAGCTGATCAAGCTGGCTCTGGAAGTAGTTCTTCAAGCGGGCCCGGTACTCGCGCTCGTAGGAACGCAGGTGCTCGACCTCGCGCTGGATCTCGTAGCGCTCGCGCTCGATGGTGGCCACGGCCTGCTGGCGACGCTCGTTGGTCTCGTCGTCGAGCTTCTGCGCGCGGATGCGGGCGTCGGTCTCGAGCCGGTCGGCCTTGCCGCGGGCCTCGTTGGTGACACGCTCGGCCTTGGCGCGCGCCTCACCGACGATGCGGTCGGCCTCCTCCTTGGCGGCGTCCATCAGCTGATCGGCGTTCGACGACGCGATCTCGAGCAGACGAGCGGCTGCCGAGGAGGCATCGCCCATCGACGTTGTCGGCGCGGCGGCGACCGGGGCCGCGGCCACGATCGGCTGGGGCTCGGGCTCCAGGGTGTCGATCGGCTCCGGGACGGGCTCGGGCTCGACGGGCTGGACAGCGGGCGCGGGGGCGATGTTCTCGACAGCGGCCGGGATCAAGCCGGTGGGCTCGCCCGCCGACACGGCGGCGACCTTGGCGCGCAGCTCGTCGTTCTCGACGACGAGACGCTCGAGTTCGGCCTCGACCTCGTCGAGGAACTGGTCGACCTCGCCCATGTCATAGCCCTCGCGGAGACGGACGGGGGTGAAGCGCTTGTTGCGCACGTCCTCAGGCGTCAATGGCATTGGTGGTACCTCGGGTAGATGGTGGTCCGTAGATGTTCCGGAGACCTACCGTACTCTGCCCGATGCAACACCTGCCACATGCGTTTCGTCCGACCACCCTCTGAACACCGATTCTGATCGGAATCTCAGGCAAACTCCGGCGGCGCCGGCCGCCGGGCCGTCAGAAGGCCCGTTCGACGATGCTCAGCAGGATCCACAGGGCGAACAGCAGGATCATCGGCGACAGATCCAGTGCCACGTGCCCCAGCCGCAGCGGCGGCACCAGACGCCGGATCGCCCGCAGCGGCGGGTCGGTGGCTGAATAGATGCCCTCGCACAGCACCGCCACGGCCCCTCGGGGCCGCCACTGCCGAGCGAGCAGCTGGACCCACTCGAGCACGAACCGGGCCAGCAGCAGAACGATCGCGATCCAGATGATCAGCGCCAGGAAGCCGCCGATATCGCTTGAGTCCATCCGGTCAGCTCTGGTTGTAGAAGCCACCCGCAGCAAGGCGCTGCTTGTCCTCATCCGTCACCGTCACGCTCGACGGGGACAGCAGGAAGACCTTGGCCGTGATGCGGTTGATGCTGCCGTGGACGGAGAACACCAGCCCGGCCGCGAAGTCGACCAGGCGCTTGGCGTCGTCGTCGGCGATCTCGGACAGGTTCATGATGACCGGGACGCCGCTGCGGAAGTGCTCGCCGACCGTGCGCGCATCGTTGTAGGTGCGCGGCGTGACGGTCTCGATGCGCGCCAGATCCGACATGTTCGCGGCCTGCCCCGTGGACCGGCGCTGCTCGGTGCGGCGCTGCTCCGTGCGACGGTCCTCGATGCTCGCGACCGGCGCCGGGCGGACGACCGGCTGGCGTCGCGGCTGCTCGGTCTCGACGGCGGAACCCTCGAACGGGTCGTCGTCGAAGGTGTCGTCGAGCTCGTCGAAGTCGGCCTGTTCGACCAGGCCCAGGTATTCGCCGACCTTACGCATTGCGCCAGCCATGGGAACTCCATTCCGGTCGTGGCCTCGATGAGGACCGTTCAGATCGCGGTTCTCGGCGGATCTGTGTGCTCGATGTGACTGAATGACACCAGTGAGATTACCGTGCCGGGGCCCGTTCACCGAGTATCGAGCGCCCGACACGCACGTGTGTCGCTCCCGCGATGACGGCTGCTTCGAGGTCTGCGCTCATGCCGGCCGAGATCATCGTCGCCTCCGGGTGCTCGCCGCGCAGTCGCCGTGAGATCTCGACGAGCTCGGCGAACACTCCGGCCGGCTCGACCCCCAGGGGCGCGACGGTCATGACTCCGTCGAGCCGCAGGCCGTCAGAGCCGGCGATGTGCGCCGCGAGATCGAGGACGCCGGCAGGCGGCACACCGGCGCGACCCGGATCGGTCGCGTCGAAGTCGACCTGGACGAGACAGCCGAGCTCGCGCCCGGCATTGACCGCTCCCCTCGACAACGCCTCGACCAGGCGGTCACGGTCGACGCTGTGCACGACGTCGGCATAGCGCGCCACGGCCGAGGCCTTGTTGGTCTGCAAGCCACCCACGAAATGCATGCGGGGCGGCCGCTGGACCCCCGCCTCGCGCACCTCGTCGAGCTTGCGACCCGCCTCGGGGTGCCGGTTCTCGCCGATGTCGGTGACCCCGAGCTCGGTCAACAGCGTGACATCCGAGGCGGGATAGGTCTTGGTGATGACGACGAGGGTCACCTCGGCGGGATCACGACCCGCTTGGGCGCAGGCCGACAGGATGCGTTCTCGCGTCTCGGCCAGGCCTGTGGCCAGGTCGTCGCGGCGGCTCATGACAGCACCACCGCGATGCCGAAGCGACCCGCGGCGGCGCCCTGGCGCCGGTACGAGAACCAATGGTCGTTCTCCAGCGTGCACTGATCGGAGCCCAGGTCGAGCACCTCGATCCCGCGGTCGTGCAGTTGGGCCACGACCCCCGCACCAACATCGGCGGCCGGCGTGCCCCAGGACGTGGTCGACCGTGCGGCCGGGACCGCGGACGCGACCGATTCGGCCAGCTCGGCCGACAGCTCGTAGCAACGACCGCAGATCCGTGGGCCGACGACAGCGACCAGCCGATCGGCGCCAGCGGCACGCAAGGCATCGACCGCGGCGGGGACGACACCCGCGACCAGGCCGGCTCGCCCGGCATGGACCACCCCGCCCCGTGCCCCACTGGGGTCGACGAGCGCGATCGGCACGCAGTCGGCGACCCGCACGACCGGGGCGACCCCCGGCCGATCCGTCAGGATCGCATCGGCCTCGACACCGTCGGTCTCCTGCTCCGCCCACACCACGTCGGCGCCGTGCACCTGGCTGACCGTGACGACGCGGTCGGCGCCGAGTGCGGCCGCCAGGGTCTCGGTCGACGTGCTCGCCACATCGGCGTCGATGACCGATACGCGCGCCGTGCCGATGCGCTCGGTCCGCCAGATCACCGGAACCGCCTGGCCGAGGTCAGCGCAGGAACTCGGGAATGTCGAGATCGTCGCCGTACTCCGCGGGAGCGGGCTCGACCGGCACGACATCGTCGGAGTCCGAGGCCGTCGGCGTGCGCTGAGGCTGGGCACTGCCGGCGTTGGAGCCGTCGAGGAACGGATCGGGCGCATAGGTCTCGGCGGTCGGCGGCGTGGAGACCGAGCCGGCGGCCGCGGGCTTCTCGACGTCCTTGAGCAGGGCCGGCTGCGCGATGTCGCGCGGCTTCGGCTCACCACCGTCGAAGCCGGCCGCGATGACCGTGACCCGGACCTCGTCGCCGAGCGCGTCGTCGATGACCGCACCGAAGATGATGTTGGCATCGGGATGCACCGCGTCGGCCACCAGGCCAGCCGCCTCGTTGATCTCGAAGAGGCCGAGATCGGAGCCGCCGGAGATCGACAGCAGCACGCCCCGCGCGCCCTCGATCGACGCCTCGAGCAGTGGGCTCGACACGGCCATCTCGGCCGCGACGGCGGAGCGGTGCTCACCGCGGGCCGAGCCGATGCCCATCAACGCCGAGCCGGCATCGGACATGACCGACTTGACGTCGGCGAAGTCGAGGTTGATCAGACCCGGCGTCGTGATCAGGTCCGTGATGCCCGAGACGCCCTGGTGCAGCACCTGGTCCGCCTGGCGGAACGAGTCCAGCAGGCTGACGTTGGGGTCGCTGATGGACAGCAGGCGGTCGTTCGGGATCACGATCAGCGTGTCGACCTCGTCGCGCAGCGCCTGGATGCCGGCATCGGCCTGGGCCGAGCGGTTGCGGCCCTCGAACTTGAAGGGCCGGGTGACGACGCCGATGGTCAGCGCGCCGAGCGAGCGGGCGATGCGGGCCACGACGGGCGCGCCGCCCGTGCCGGTGCCGCCGCCCTCACCGGCCGTCACGAACACCATGTCGGCGCCCTTGATGGCCGCCTCGATCTCCTCGGCATGATCCTCGGCGGCACGCTTGCCGATCTCGGGATTGGCACCCGCGCCGAGTCCGCGGGTCGAGTCGCGGCCGACGTCGAGCTTGACGTCGGCATCGCTCATCAGCAGTGCCTGAGCATCGGTGTTGATCGCGATGAACTCGACGCCCTTGAGGCCGACCTCGATCATCCGGTTGACCGCATTGACGCCGCCGCCGCCGATGCCGACGACCTTGATCACCGCGAGGTAATTCTGGACCGCCATGTGAGTGTCCTCTTCTTCCGCCGAGTGTGGAGAATGTCTGAAAGTCTGGGTGTCAGCAGGTTGCGTGCCCCTGAACTCTTACCGTGAGGTAGAGGTTCATAGTTATGTCAACCTCTGATCATGTGACTGACGGTACGCCGGTGACAGGAGCCGATCAGTGCGACACGCCGCGCCGCTCGCCGTCAGCCTTTCGTGGTCGGCTGATCGGGCGCGCTCACGTCGTAGGTGCTGGCCTTCTTGACCTTCAACAACGAGTCGAGCACCTCGAGTTTGCGGGCACCGTGGGCGGTGCTCCCCCACACGACCGTGCGACCCTTCGTCAGCTCCAGCGACACCGAGTCCTGGGTGGCGCCCGAGATGACCCGCAGATCGCCGATCCACGACGGCTTCTCGCGGCGCAGGTAGTCGGCCACCTCGGCCACCGCACGCGTCGTGCTGAGCTTGACGTCGGCGTCGTACGTCATGACTCGGGCCTCGACCAGGCCTTTCGGCTTCTTGTCGTACGTGCGGTAGTCGACGCCGTACCGGTCGACCCCGTGGATCTCGCCACCGACGGTCGTCCACATGACCGCGGTGCGCTCCTCGATCTCGATCGTGATCGTGTGCGGCCACGAGCGGGACACCGACGCGGTGCGCACGCGCGGCACCTGCTTGACCCTCGTCTCGATGGCGGTCAGGTCGATGCGCGCCAAGGGCCGGCCCATCGGGACCGCCGCGGCCTCCTGGACCTGCTTCTGCGTCAGCGTCGTCTCGCCCGAGACCTCGACCGACCGGACCGTCAGCACCGACGAGAACCAGATCAGCCACACGATCACGCCGACCAGCACGATCACGATGCCGCCCACGAGCGCCTGGAACCAGCGTTGGCGCCGCAGGTCCAGACGGCGCTGGGTGAACCGGTCGCTCATCGGCCCCACGGTCCCGTCACGCCAGTGCCTCGAGCACACGCGGGCCGACGGTCGTGATGTCGCCCGCACCGAGCGTCAGCAACAGATCGCCCGGACGCAACTCGCCCACGAGGACTTCGTGCAAGGACTCGACCGGGCCGCCCACCGATGACGGCGGCCCGTCGACCGCCTCGGCGACGAGCGCCGACGTCACGTCGGGATCCGGATCCTCGCGAGCCAGATACAGATCGGCCACGACGACCCGATCCGCGGCCGACAGTGCCGCGCCCATCCGGCGGCCGTAGATGCGGGTGCGGCTCACCAGATGCGGCTGGAAGGCGACGACCAGCCGGTCGTCGCCGGCGATGGCGCGCGCCGCCGCCAGATCGGCCGCGATCTCGGTCGGATGATGGGCATAGGAGTCGTAGACGCGCACGCCGCCCGCCGCGCCGAGCAACTGCATGCGACGCGCCGCTCCCGTGTACGAGCGGAGCCCCGCGGCCAATGCCCCCGCCTCGTGTCCGAGCATCAGCCCGGCTCCGAGCGCCAGGAGCGCGTCGACCGCGTAGTGCTCCCCTGGCACGCCGAGCTCGACCCGGACCGGCTCGCCGTCGCCGAGGCGCGCGATGAAGGACGTGCCGTCGCCGCGGACCACCAGATCCGAACCGCGCAGCGCCGCCGCGTCCGAGAAGCCGGCGGTGAGCAGAGGCACCTCGGACCGCGTCGTGCCGGCCAGGCGCGCGGCGCCCGGGTCGTCCAGGTTGATCACGACGAACCCGCGGGCGTGTGACACGAACTCGTCGAAGGCCGCGGCGTAGGCCTCCTCGGTGCCCCACTGGTCCAGATGATCGGCGTCGACGTTGGTCACCACGACCCCGTGCGGCGTGTAGACCAGGAAGGCGCCGTCGCTCTCGTCGGCCTCGGCGACGATGACGGCGTCGCTCCCCCGCGATGCGTTGGTGCCCAGACTCGGCACCTCGGCGCCGATCGCGAACGACGGATCGACGCCCGCGCCCCGGAGGGCGCAGGTCAGCATCGCCGTCGTCGTGGTCTTGCCGTGCGTGCCCGCGACCGCGATCGCCCGACCGCCCAGCAGGACCGACTGCAAACCGGCCGACCGGGGCCACAGGCGCAACCCGCGGCGCTGCGCCTCGACGATCTCGGGATTGTCCTCGCGGACCGCTGTCGTGGCGATGACGGTGTCGACGCCGTCGAGCCGCGCCGGGTCGTGGCCGACGACGACATCGATGCCCTCGGACCTCAACGCCGCCAGGACAGGCGAGTCGTGGGCGTCGCTTCCGGTCACCTCGACGCCGGCCTGAGCCATCAGCCGCGCGATGGCCGACAGACCCGCGCCACCGATGCCGACGAAGTGCACGCGCCCCAGGCGGTCGAGGGGCTCGATGACGTCGGGAACCGCGATCCTCATGCCGGGCTCACCGCCCGGCCGCCTCGACGATCATCGCCGCGAGGCGCTCGTCGGCGTCACGACGCACGATGCCGGACGCGGCCGACGACATGGCGTCGAGATGGCCGCGGTCCTTGATCAGCGGGATGACGACGTTGTCGATCCAGCGCGAGGTGAGCGCCGAGTCGTCGATCAGCAGCGCTCCCCCTGCCTGCACCACGGGATGGGCGTTGAGCGCCTGCTCGCCATTGCCGTGCGGCAGCGGGACGAACGCCGCGGGCAGGCCGACCGCCGCCACCTCGGTGACGGTGTTGGCGCCGGACCGGCACACGATCAGATCGGCGGCGGCGTAGGCCAGGTCCATGCGGTCGATGAACGCCGTGACGATGTAGGGCGGCGAGTCGGAGCCGCGATCGATCTGGACCTCCTCGACCCGTCCCGCACTGTGGAGGACCTGTACCCCGCCGTCGGCCAGATCACGGGCCGCCCCGGACACGGCCACGTTGATGCTGCGGGCGCCCTGGGAGCCGCCCGTCACGAGCAGTGTCGGCAGATCGGGCTCGAGCCCGAAGTGCGCGCGGGCCTCGGCACGCAGCGCTATCCGGTCCAGGCCCGATATCCCACGCCGGATCGGCAGGCCGATGTACGTCGCGTGCGGCAGATCCGTGTCGGGGAAGCTGGTCGCGACGTGTTCGGTGATGCGTGCCCCGAGCTTGTTCGCGATGCCCGGCCGGGCATTGCCCTCGTGCACCACCAGCGGCACCTTGCTCTTGCGAGCCGCCAGATAGGCCGGCACCGACACATAGCCGCCGAAACCGACGATGACATCGGGACGCACCCGTTCGACGATCTCTCGCGCGGCGCGCACCGAGGCCCGCAGACGCTGGGGCACCTGGAGCATGGCCTTGCCGGGCTTGCGCGGCAGCGGCACGGGCGGCACGAGCTCGAGCGGATAGCCCGCCTCGGGGATCAGCCGGACCTCGAGACCTCGCGGCGTGCCCAGGCAGGTGATCTCAACGCCTTGGTCGCGCAGCACCGCGGCGGTGGCCAGGAGCGGGGACGTATGACCGGCGGTCCCTCCACCGGCGAGCAGGACGCGCATGGTCAGCGCCCCCGGACGGCGTCGCGAGCCTTCGCGGCGCGACGCTTGCGGGACGCACGGCCGACCTGCAACGCGCGCTGAGCCCCGGGCTCGGTCGTGGCGCAGCGCAACAGGAAGCCCATCGCGACCAACGTGATCAACATGCTCGATCCACCGTAGGAGATCATCGGCAACGGGATGCCGATGACCGGCAGCAGCCCCAGGACCATCGCGACGTTGATGGAGGCCTGCGTCACGATCCAGATCGTGATACCGGCCGCGACGTACCGCGCGAACGGATCGGTCGACCGGGTCGCGATGCGGACCCCGGCCAGGCTGAGCGTGGCGAACAGCAGCAGCACGACCAGCGCGCCGAGCAGACCGAGCTCCTCACCCGTGACGGCCAGGATGAAGTCGGTGTGCGCATCGGGCAGGGCGCCCCACTTCTGCCGGCTGCCGCCCAGGCCCACGCCCCAGAAACCGCCGCGGGCGAGCGCCATGCTGGCGTGGATCGACTGGTAGCCGGCGTACTCGGGATCGGAGAGCGGATCGGTGAAGTTCAGCAGGCGGACCACGCGGTGCGGCGAGGTGACCACGAAGAACAACAGGACCACGAACAGTCCGGCGAGCACCGCGGTCATCTGCTTACGGGGCAGGCCGGCGACCCAGAGCATGCCGACGATCAGGGCGAACAGCACCAGCGCGGTGCCGAGGTCGTGCTGCAGCACGACCAGGCCGGTGACGAAGACCCCGACCGGGACCATCGGCAGCATGATCAGGCGCGGCGTGCTCATGGCCTTCTGGTGCGTGGCGTACCACTGGGCGATCCACAGCACCAGCGCGAGCTTGGCGAACTCCGACGGCTGCAGGTTGAAGCCGCCGAACAGCGGCAGCCAGTTGCGATTGCCCCGGATGTTCAGGCCGAACACGAACGTCGCCAGGATCAGCAGGACCGAGACGCCGAGGAACGGCAGCACCAGCTTCTTCAGCACCGGCCAGGGCAGGCGCATCACGGCGAAGGCGCCGACCAGGCCGAGCACCGCGAACAGCAGCTGGCGCTCGATGATGCCGTAGCTGTTGCCGTCGTACGCATAGCGCGAGTACACCGAGCTGGCGCTCAGCACCATGATCAGGCCGATGCCCAGCAACAGCGCCACGGAACCGAGGACCAGCTGGTACGAGGCCAGCGGCCGGTCGAGCACGCGCCGGGCGTTCTCGATCAGGGTCGGCGGGCTGGTGCGGGGGCCGGCCGAGGTGGTGCTCATCGTTCGTCCAGCCTCCGCACCGCAGCGGCGAACCGGTCGCCGCGGTCCTGATACGACACGAACTGGTCCATGGACGCGCATCCGGGGGCCAGCAGGACGGTGTCGCCCGGCCGGGCGAGTCGCGCCGCAGCCTCGACCACGTGATCCATGAGATCAGTGTGACTGGAGTCAACGCGAGTGACGGGCACATCCGGCGCGTGTCGGGCCAGCGCCTCGGCGATCACGTCGGCATCGGCACCGATCAGGACGACACCGCGCAGGCGCTCGACCGCGCGCTCGACCAGATCGTCGAACGAGGCGCCCTTGGCGAGCCCGCCGGCGATCCACACCGCGTGATCCACACCCCGCAGGGCCGCCAGAGCGGCGTGCGTGTTCGTGGCCTTGGAGTCGTCGACCCAGCGGACGTCGTCGATCAGCGCCACCTCGGCGCCGCGGTGCGCATCGAGCTGGAACGCCCGCAGGCCGTCGCGCACGGCCCGGGGACTCACGCCGTAGGCCCGGGCCAGTGCGGCCGCCGCCAGGGCGTTCTGCACCAGGTGCGGTGGTGGGCTCACGCCGAGATCGGACAGCTTGCCCAGCTCGGCCGCATTGGAGATGCGTTCCTTGACGAACGCGCGGTCGGCCAGCACGTTCTCGACCAGCCCGATCATGCCGGGCGACGGGATCCCCAGCGTGAAGCCGATGGCGCGGCACCCCTCGACGACCTCGGCCTCCTCGACCAACTGCTCCGTGCGCGGGTCCTCGACGTTGTAGACGCAGGCGAGCTGCGTGTTGCGATACGCGGTGCCCTTCGCCTCGGCGTACGCCTCGAGGCCGCCGTGCCAGTCCAGGTGATCCGGCGCGATGTTCAGGACGGCGCTGGCCAGCGGTGACATCGAGCTGGTCCAGTGCAGCTGGTAGCTCGACAGCTCGACGGCCAGGACGTCGTACGGATCGTCGTCCATGACGGCCTCGACGACCGGCCGCCCCACGTTACCGACCGCCGCCGAGCGCCTGCCGTCGGCCCGCAGGATCTCGTCGAGCATCTGCACCGTCGTGGTCTTGCCGTTGGTGCCGGTGACCACCAGCCAGGGGGCGTCGTCGGCGCGTCGCAGACGCCAGGCCAGCTCGACCTCGCTCCACACCGGCACACCGCGGCCGGCGGCCTGCGCCAGCAGCGGCGTGTCGGGACGCCAGCCCGGCGATGTGACGACCAGATCGACGCCGTCCGGCAGCTCGCCCGTCGACCCCGGCCCGAATCGCATCTCGACGCCCAGCACCTCGAGCAGATCGGCCTGCTCGGCGAACCGCTCGCGCTCACGGTCGTCGAGCACCACGACCGATGCGCCCAGGTGCTGCAGGGTGTCGGCCGCCGCGGATCCGGACACGCCGAAGCCGGCGACCACCGCCCGCACCTGATCCCACGCGCCGTCGCGGCCGAGCGTGTTCACGTCGACCCGCTCGCTCATACGCCGCCCGAGACCCACTCGGCGTAGAAGATGCCCATGCCGGTCAGGACGCACAGGCCGCTGATGATCCAGAATCGCACCACGATCGTGATCTCGGCCCAGCCGAGCAGCTCGAAGTGATGCTGCAGCGGCGCCATCCGGAAGATCCGTTTGCCGCCGCTGAGCTTGAAGTAGCCGACCTGCAGGATGACCGAGGCGGTGATCGCGACGAACAGACCGCCCAGGACCACGAGCAGCAGCTCGGTGCGGGTCATGAGCGCGAACCCGGCCATCGCGCCGCCGAGCGACAACGAGCCGGTGTCGCCCATGAAGATCTGGGCCGGCGACGTGTTCCACCACAGGAAGCCGAAGCAGGCTCCCGTGAGCGCCGATGCCACGACCGCCAGGTCGAGCGGATCGCGCACCTCGTAGCACTTGGCCGTGATGAGGGACGAGCAGTTCTGATTGCTCTGCCAGATGTTGATCAGCACGAAGGCGCCGAACACCATGACGGAGGCTCCCGTGGCGAGGCCGTCGAGGCCGTCGGTCAGGTTCACACCGTTGCTGGCTCCCGCGATCATCAACAGGACCCACAACACGAGCAGCACGCTGGGCAACGACCACCCGGGGATGTCGCGGATGAACGAGATCGAGTTGGTGATGACGGTTTGACCGTCGTCGTCCTCCATGCGCATGGCCAGGATCGCGAAGATCAGGCCGATCGTGACCTGGCCGATGAACTTGGCCTTGCTGCGCAGGCCGAGATTGCGCTGTTTGCGGATCTTGATGAAGTCGTCCAGGAAGCCGATGGCGCCCAGCCCGACGAACAGGAACAGCAGCAGCAGCGCCGAGGCGCTCGGCTCGGTCTGCGTCGCGAGCTTGGCCAGGAAGTAGCCGACCACGACCGCCAGGATCACGACCAGACCGCCCATCGTGGGGGTGCCGCGCTTGGTGTGGTGCGAGGTCGGGCCGTCGTCGCGGATCAGCTGACCGTAGCCCTTGGCGACCAGGAAGCGGATCGCGATGCGCGTGCCGAGCAGTGTGCCCAGCAGCGAGAATCCGCCCGCCAGCAGAATCGCCTTCATCGAGTCTCGGGTCCTTCCGTCCGACCGTGCTCGGCAGCCGAGACGAGCGCATCGGCGATGCGCTCGAGTCGACAACCCCTCGATGCTTTCACAAGGACCACGTCATCGGCGGTCAGCCACGCGGAGAGTGTGCGGACCGCCACATCGACGTCCGGAACGGTTTCGCCGATGTCGCCCGCGCCCTCTGCGATCGGCGCCGCCCCGGCCCCGACGGCGATCACGCGGTCGAATCCGAGTACCGCGGCGAGCCGGCCCACATCGCGGTGCGCGGACGCGGACGACTCGCCGAGCTCGAGCATCTCGCCCAGCACCGCCACCCGACGGCCGGCCGGCATCTCGGCCACGGCTTCGAGCGCCGCCGTCATCGACTCGGGATTGGCGTTGTAGGCGTCGTTGAGGATCAGGACGCCGTCGTGACGCCGGTGGCGTTCCATGCGCATCGGCGAGACGGCTCCGGCCGACGCGAGCCGGTCGACCACCACGTCGAGCGGCACGCCCACGCCCACGGCGGCGGCCGTGGCGGCGGCGGCGTTGAACGCGACATGCCGGCCGACCTGCGGCACGGTCGCCGCGATCCGCTCGTCGTCGTAGGTCACCGTGAAATGCGGCTCACCGTGCTCGTCCAGGCGGAGCCCGTCGATGCGCACGTCGCCACGCTCGCCGAAGGTGACGACCCGGGCGCGCGTGCGCGAGTTCATCGCCGCCACCCGCGGATCGTCGGCGTTCAGGACCGCGATCCCGGACGGTTCGAGCGCCTCGACCATCTCACCCTTGGCCACGGCGATCGCCTCGGGAGAGCCGAACTCCCCCACGTGCGCCGTGCCGACGTTCAGCACCACGCCGACCGTCGGTGGGGCGATGCCGCACAGGTAAGCGATGTGACCGATGCCCCGGGCGCCCATCTCGACGACCAGGAACCGGGTGTCGGCGTCGCTGCGGAGCACGGTCAGCGGAACGCCGAGCTCGTTGTTGAACGAACCCGTGGGCGCGATCGTCGGACCCACGCCGGCCAGGATGTGCGCGAGCAGGTCCTTGACGCTGGTCTTGCCCTGGGAGCCGGTGATGCCGATGACGACGGGCGCGGCGACGGCGATCTGGTGACGCGCCAGCGCCGACAGCGCCTCGAGCACGTCATCGACCAGGACCGCCGGGCCCTCGACCTCGCGTGAGACCAGAGCGCCCGCGGCCCCCGCGGCCAGGGCCGCGGCGACATAGTCGTGGCCGTCGACGTGCTCGCCCGCGAACGCCGCGAACAGCACCCCGGGCCCGGCGCGCCGTGAGTCGACCTCGGCGCGCGTCACGACCGGTGCCGGATCGCCCAGCACCATTCCGCCGACCACCTGGGCCACCTCGGCCAGCGTCATCGGATTCATGCCGCCCCACCCGTCGGCCCTGTCCCGAGATTTGCGCCTTTTTGCACCATTATCACGGCAGAAACGGTGCAAAAGGGCGCAAATCTTGGAACCTGGGGGCTCATGGGCGGGCCTCTTCGTCGATCAGCTCGATCAGGACCTGGCGGTCGTCGAACGGGTGTACCACGCCTTCGACCTCCTGACCGCGCTCGTGCCCTTTACCCGCCACCACGACGGTGTCGCCCCGGTGGGCCATCGCGACGGCATGTTCGATCGCCGCACGGCGGCCCGCGATCTCATGCACGACGGCGGGAGCACCCTCGGCGCCGGCGAGCACCTCCACACGGATGGCCGCCGGGTTCTCGGTCCGCGGATTGTCATCGGTCACGATCACGACGTCGGCCGTCTCCGCCGCGGCACGACCCATCAGCGGCCGCTTGCCCTGGTCTCGATCGCCACCGGCACCGAGCACCACGATCAGGCGACCCGCGGTGACCGGTCGCAACGCCTGCAGGACGGCCGTGACCGCCTCAGGCTTGTGGGCATAGTCGACGATCGCCGTGAACTCCTGGCCCGCCTCGACCCGCTCCATACGGCCCGGGACCCCAGGCGACGACGCGATACCGGCTGCCAGCTCGGCCGGTTCGTAGCCCGCGGTCGCCAGCGCCGCAAGAGCGGCCAGCGCATTGCTGACGTTGAACACGCCGGCGAGCGGCACGTGCAGGTCTGTGGCCGATCCGTCGGGACCGAGCACCTCCAGGTCCGTGCCCAGCCGGTGCGGGCGCACGTTCGCGGCACGCCAGTCGGCGACGCCGCCCTGGCTGGAGAACGTCGTGACCGGCAACGACGTCAGATCACGCACCCTCAAGGCGTGAGCGTCGTCGGCGTTCAGCACCGCATGCCGGGCATGCTCAGGGGTGAACAGCGAGGCCTTGGCCAGGAAGTAGTCCTCGAGCGTCTCGTGGAAGTCCAGATGATCGCGCCCCAGGTTGAGGAACACACCGACATCGAACACGAATCCGTCGACCCTGCCCTTGACCAGCGCGTGACTCGAGACCTCCATCGCGAGCGCCTCGACCCGCTCTTCGCGCATCACCGAGAACAACGCCTGCAACGCCGGCGCCTCCGGCGTCGTCAGGCTCGAGGCGGCGGGCGTCCGGCAGATGCGCGTCCCGATCGTGCCCACCACGGCACTGCGCCGCTCCCCCAAGGCCGACTCGGCCAGATAGCTCGTCGTCGTCTTGCCCTGCGTGCCGGTGATGCCGACGGTCGTGAACGCGTTCGCCGGATGGTCGTAGAAGTCGGCGCTGAGTCCGGCGAGCACGCCGCGCGGGTCGTCGACCACGATCACCGGCACCTCCTCGGCGACCACAGTTGCACCCGCAGCGTCGGTCAGCACCGCGACCGCCCCGGCCGCGAGCGCCGCTTCGGCATACTGCGCGCCGTGCGCCTGCGCGCCGGGCAGCGCTGCGTAGAGGTCGCCGGGGACGACGTGGCCGGTATTGAGCGCGATGCCGGTGATCTCGGCCGTCCCCCTCGCGGTCGCGCCGAGCTCCGCGGCGACCCGCTCGAGGGTCCATCGCGGCGGATCGACAGGCCGGACCCGCATCTCCTCGCTCACACGCACGAGCCTAGTCCGCACGTCTTACCAGGTCTGGGCGACCTTGGGCGACTTCGCCCCGGTGGGCGCGACGCCGAAGCGCTCCAGCGCCATCGACATGATGTCGTGGAACACCGGCGCCGCCGTCGAACCGCCACCGGCGCTGCTGTACGGCTTGTCGAGCACGATGTAGGTCAGGAACCGCGGGTTGTCGGCGGGCGCGAAGCCCATGAACGACACGGTGTTCTGTCCGCGCACGTAACGGCCGGTATCGGGGTCCACTCGCCACGCGGTGCCGGTCTTGCCCGCCACGCGGTAGCCGTCGATCTGGGCGGCGGGTGCCGTGCCGTCGTCGGCCGTGACGGCCTCCATCATGCGCGTCACGACACGCGCCGCGTTCTTGGAGACGACGCGCTTGCCGCCAGACTCCTCGACCTGCTTCTGCTTGCCGTCCTCGCCTTCGAGACCGCTGACGACCGACGGTTCGCACATGACGCCACCGTTCGCGATGGCGCCGACCGCGCGCACCATCTGCATCGCCGTGACCGAGACGCCCTGGCCGAACGCGATCGTCGCATGATTGGCCTTGGTCCACTGCGAGGCGGACTTCAGGATGCCCGCGGACTCGCCCGGGAGGTCGACCCCGCTCTTCTCCCCGAAGCCGAAGCGGGTCAGGTACTGGTAGAACGTCGCATCACTCATCTGCTGAGCTGCCACGATCGTGCCGAGGTTCGACGATTTCGCGATGACGCCGGCGGCCGTCAGGTGCAGGGTGCCGTGCTCCCAGTAGTCACCGATGTGGAACTTGTCGATGTCCATGCCCGACGGCACCACGATCGGCGTGTCCGCGGCGATCTTGCCCTGATCGGCCAGGGCCGCCATCGTGACCGTCTTCATGACCGAACCCGGCTCGTAGACCGTCTGGACCGATCGCGACACCGTGTTGGAGTCGACCATGCCCTTCTTGCTGTCGGGGTCGAACGTCGGCGCCTGGGAGATCTGCACGATCTGACAGGTCTTGACGTCCATCGTGATGGCCAGGCCCCAGTCCGAGCTGGACTGCTTGACGGCTTCGGCCAGGCGCTTGTCGGCGTACCACTGCAGATCGCGATCGATCGTCGTCGTCACATCGCGTCCCGGCACCATGTCGACGACGGTCGAGTTGCTCATCGGAATGCGCTGGCCGGTCACCGACACCTCGTCGGTGCGGCTGCCGTTCTGTCCCTTGAGCACCTGGTCGTACTGACCTTCCAGGCCCGCCACGCCACGGTTCTCACCATTCGTGTAGCCGATCAGATTCGCCGCCAGCGTGCCGCCCGGATAAGACCTGATGGTCTCCTTCTGGGTGTAGACCCCCGGCAGCTTCGCCTGCGACAACGCCTTGAGCGCCTTCGCCCCGATCCACGCCGGCACGTGCTTCTGCAGGTAGACGAATCGGGTCTTGGGCTTGCGCAGCTTGTCGATCAGATCGAAGTAGTCGGCCTCGTCGCCGATGTGCTGGACCAGGATCCGAGCGATCTGCGGCGCGCTGGTCGCGGTCAGCGTCGGATCGGCGGTCAACGTGACCGCGTCGATGCTGGTCGCGAGCTCGGCTCCGTTGCGGTCCAGGATCTTGCCGCGTGGCGCGGGGACCTCGGTCTTCGCCGTGCCCGCATCGACCGCCATGGCCGCGTACGCCGTGGAGTCGATGCCCTGGATCTGGAACAGGCGCAGTCCGAACAGGCAGAACATCGCGACGACCAGGATCAGCAGCGTACGGAGCCGGCGCCGAGCCAGCCGCAGCCGCTGGGAGCTCGTCATCGCGAACCCCTGACGGCCGGGACGGGCTTGCCGAGCACCTGATTGTCCGAGAGCCGCAGGAACGCCGGATTCTGATTGCGGACCATGCCCAGGTTGCTCGCGCGTTGGGCGATCGCCGCCGGACTGGACAGCTGGTCGACCTCGCGGCTCAACGCATCGCGTCGGTGTTGCAGCGTCGCGACCTCGGCGTCCAATGACGACTGCTGGAACGCCAACGATTGCAGCGTGGTGCTGATCAGGATCAGGCCGACCAGGCCGGCGGCCAGCACGCTCAGCACGACCACCACGAACGGAGCACGGCGCGCCCGGCTACGGACCGGCCGGACCAGACGCAGACCCACGTCGCGGACATCGAGACGTCCGCGACCCAGATCCGCGGCGGCGGCACGCAGGGTTCCCGCGGCGCGGCTCTGCCACTGGCCGAGTGAGGCTGCTGGGCGGCGGGCTGTCGACGTCATCAGGAGGCCAACCTCTCGACGGCACGAAGGCGCACCGGCTTGGCGCGGCGGTTCTCGGCGATCTCGTCCTCGGTGGCCACTTCGGCGCCTCGCGTGACGAGGCGGAAGCGCGGCTTCATCGACTCGGGCACGATCGGCAGATCACGAGGGGCGACGCTCGACGTGACGGCCGCGAACTCCCGTTTGGTGATGCGGTCCTCCAGCGAGTGGTACGCCATCACGACGACCCGGCCGCCGGGTCCGATCGCGTCCAGTGCCTCGGGCAGCGCGCGGCGATAGGCGCCGAGTTCGTCGTTGACCTCGATGCGCAGCGCTTGGAACGTCCGCTTCGCCGGATTTCCGCCACGACGCCGCGCCGGAGCCGGGATCGCGGCGTCGACGACCTCGAGCAGGGCCTGATTGGTCCGGAACGGCGTGTGCTCGCGCCGCTTGACGATGCCCTGGACGATGCGTGAGGCGAACTTCTCCTCGCCGTACTCGCGCAGCACCCGGACCAGGTCGGCGGCGGCATAGCTGTTCAGGACCTCGGCCGCGGTCAACGGGTCCTCGGGGTTCATGCGCATGTCGAGCGGTGCGTCCTGGCTGTAGGCGAAGCCACGGTCGGCGACGTCGAGTTGCATCGACGAGACGCCGAGGTCGAACAGCACCCCGTTGACGCCCCGACGGTCGAGGCCGAGATCGGCCACCACCTGGCCGATCTCGTCGTAGACCGCGTGCACGATCGTGACCCGGTCGGCGAACGGCGCCAGGCGCTCACGCGAGCGCTCCACTGCACTCGGATCGCGATCGATGCCGACGACCCGCAGGCCGTCGAAGCGTCGCAGCATCGCCTCGGTGTGGCCGCCGAGTCCGAGCGTGGCGTCGATGATCACCGGGGCGTCGCCGACGGCCGTCGGGGCCAGAAGGTCCAGGACCCGGTCCAGCAGGACGGGGACGTGCGCGTTCACCAGAGCCCCCCGATGATGCTCAGTGCCAGCGCGGCGGCGGCCGCGATGCCCAGGGAGACCAGGAACGAGAACAGCATCACGGTGGCGCCCTCGGCGACGTCATGACGTACCCGCCGCTGCGGGGCGCGTCGCGTCTGGAGCGTCATCGGTGCTTCTCCTGGTCCATCGGGTCGGATCGGGTCGGGTGGGTGATGGTGGTGGCAGGTGACGTGAGCCGGGCGATCCATGCCGCCTGATCTGCGTCCGGGCGGGTCTGGCACCGGGGAAGGGATGTCAGAACCACGCGGCCGCAGATCAGGCGGCACGCATCAGAAGAAGCCCGGCATCACGTCTCCTTCGGCGTAGTCGGCGGCCTCGTCGACCTCGAACTCGTTCCACTGGGCGGCATCCCAGATCTCGAAGCGATCCATGACGCCGACGACGGTGCAGTCGCGACCGAGCTGCGCCCAGGTGCGCAGCGTCGGCGGGATCGCGACCCGCCCCTGCTTGTCCGGCACCACCTGGGCGGCGCCGGAGAAGAACATGCGGGAGAACTTGCGGGCCCCCGGGTGGGTGAACGGGAGCTGGCGCATCTTCTCGACCAGCGAGTCGTAGAACTGCGGCGTCAATCCGTAGACGCAGTTCTCCTGGCCGCGGGTCAGCACGATGCCGTCCTCGACCAGGTGGCGGAACTGCGCGGGCAGCGTGAGGCGTCCCTTGTCGTCCAGGCGCGGTGTGTACGTGCCGCTGAACGTCGTCGGTTGCGCATTCACCCCGCCCCTCCTCATCGCGTCGCCGTGTGGTGCGAATGGTCGTCAGATTCCCCACTTTCCCCCACTGTAACCCACTCTCCCCCACTGTCAACGACATCTGCCCCACGGACAGGGCAGATTCGCCACGAGATCCCCACGGCGCACCTCGACTGAGGTGGCTCACGTGAGTTCGTGGTCGCCGCAAGGGCCAGGACTGACCGGGGCGGTCGTGCCGGCGGCCCGGTTGACCACCGGCATCAGGAGCGCCAGCGGCGACATGATCACCCAGGAAACTTGCGTTGATCACAGGAAGTTTCCTGTGATCAACGCAGGTTTTCTGTTATCTCGCCACGTCAGCCGACCAGCTCACCGCCGCCGCCCACAGATGCGTCAGGACAGCAGAAACCGCCTCCGGCGATGCCGGAGGCGGTGAAAGGTGGGGCGTGGTGGGGGCCCGTGTCAGCGGCCCGGATCGTCACCCGAAATCGTCATTGTCCTGGCGACGCTGCCAGCGCTCCTCCATACGGTCGACGAACGACGAACCTCGCTGCTTGGCCGGCCCCGGACGACCCGGAGCGCCTGCCTCGCCCTGACGAACCGCCTGGCCCCGTGTCCAGGCGGTCGAGAACACATAGGCCGAGGCGAGCATCGCGACGAAGCCGAGGACGCCCAGCCAGGTGGTGGCGGTGACGGCCCCGGTGAACAGGACGGCCAGGCCGGCGACGAAGCCGATGGCCGCGAGCACGGCGGTGCGACGGGTCCGGGCCAGCAGTTTGGATCCGCGCAGCGTGGAAGCGAACTCGGGATCCTCGGCGGCGAGCGACTCCTCGAGCTGCGCCAGCATGCGGGCTTCCTCGTCGGACAGCGGCACTGTGTCCTCCTGGTTCGTGTTCCTCTAGGCCAAGTCTAGGCGCGCGATGTGCTGCAGGCCAACCGCCAGGGCGGCGAAGCCGGCATCGTCTCGGACGAGTCGCTCCAACGCGTACAGCGCGTCACGTGCGCCGGGCTCGATATCGACCAGGGCGCCGGGCACCAGGTCGGCGAAGACGCGCAGCGCGTACGTCTCGACCGGGGTGAGCCCCTGGGCGACGAGCAGCGCCTCGACCTCGTCGGGCACATAGCGTCGCGGTCCGTCGTCGCGCGTGTCCCACGACTCCGCCGGTGTGCCGAGGACCCGGGACGCCCCGGCGAAGTCACCGGCCAGGGCTCGTGCGACCACCGCGGCCCGCCGTCCGCCCACGACGACACTGACGTAGCCGCCTCGCCGCAGTACCCGGGCGATGCTCGCGAGGGCTCCGGCGTCGTCGTCGACGACCTCGAGCACGCCGTGGCACACGACCAGGTCGACCGTACCGTCCGCCACGTGATCGGGCAGATCCGTGGTGTCGCCCAGCACGCCGGAGACGCTGCCGCCGGACGAGGCCGGCTGGCCCAGCCCCGCTTCGGCAGCTCGACGTTGCAGGGAGGCGAGGGCATCCGGGCTCGGATCGACGACCGTGACCGTGTGGCCGAGCTGCGCCAGCCGGACGGCATCGCCACCCGTGCCGCCGCCGAGGTCGAGGATCGTCAGCGCCCGGTCGTCGCCACCCGCGATGCGCACGGCGTCGAGGACGGACTGTCGCATGACCTCAGCGCGGACCGGACCCATGCCGTCCACTCTTGCACACCCCTCGGCGGCGACCGGCTAGTCTGCGCGCGTGACTCGTGTCGTGGTGGTCGGTGGCGGCTTCGCCGGCCTGTCCGTCGCGGCCCGGCTCGCCAAACTGCGCCATGACGTGGTGCTGCTCGAGGCCGCCGACCGGCTCGGTGGCCGGCTACGGCGTGTCGAGGTCGACGGCGCCGCCTATGCCTTGGCGCCGGAGACCCTCACGCTGCCGGGCGTCGTGCGCGATCTGTTCCGCAAGTCCGGACGGCCGCTGGAGCGCGCGGCCGATCTGAGGATCGCCGGCCCACGCCGCCATGTCTTCCGCTCCGGTGAGGTGCTCGACCTCCCGTTCGGCGATCGTGCCGCACAGCACGACGCGATCGTGGCCGGTCTCGAGGTCGACGACTGGAGCGACTGGATCGACCCGTGGTCCGATCCCTGGGATGTCCTGCGCCGCACCTGGCTGGACACCATCACCGCGGGCAGCGGTGATCTGGACCGGTCCATGCGCGGCACGCTCGACGTGCGGAGGTCGGTCGACCGCCTGGGCAAGCACCTGCGTAAGAAGATCGATCCCGCCTTGGCCAAGATCGTCCTGGACCCCTTGCGCCTGGAAGGGCAGGACCGGCGGATCACGCCTGGTTTCACCGCCGTGCGGCACTACGTGGAGCGGACCTTCGGCCGGTGGGGCTTCGACGGCGGACTGCCGGTGCTCGCCGAGGCGCTCGAGACCCGGATCGCCGAGCGGAAGGTGACGGTCGAGCTCGGGCGGGCGGCGCTCGAACTGCAGACCACGGGCGAGCTGAGGCGGGACGGTCGCGTGACGGGTGTCGTGACCGACGCCGGACCGATCGACGCCGATGTCGTCGTGTGGTGCGCGCCCGAGTGGCCTCGACCGCTGCCCCAGCCCTCGCTCAGTCCCGCGATCCCGGCCTGCCGCACGTTCGTGACGCTCGACCCCGGCGCGTCCGAGATCGCGATGCTGCCCGACGACGTGGTGGTGCACGCCAATCCGCCGATCCGGCTGTGGCATGCCGGTGACGGCCGGTGGACCCTGATCCACCTGGCCGGCGAAGACCCCTTGCCGGCGCTGGCCCGGGCGGGGCTCGACCTGCGACCACATGTCATGACCGATCCCGTGACGTTCTCGCCATCGGATCTGGTGCGCCTGGGCCACTGGGGCTGGCAGTGGCTCAACTGGTCGTCGATCGACGCGTTCCCCGGCGTGGCGCCTCGCGACGACGTCTATCTGGCCGGCGCCCACGCCTGGCCCAGCGGCCTCCTCGGCGGCGGCACCGTCGAGGAGATCGGCATGACCACCGCGGCGATCGCCGACCGCCTGGGCCCCGCCCCCCGCTAGAGCCGGTCCTCGGCACGCAGGATCTCGAAGATCTCGCGGGTCGCCTTGGAGCGATTGAGCGTGATGAAGTGCAGGCCGGGGGCGCCGCCCTCGAGCAGGTCACGACACAGCTGGGTCGCCAGCTCGATGCCGACGGCACGCACGGCGGCCGGATCGTCCTGGACCGGCTCGATGCGCTCCAGCACCTCTTCGGGCATCGCGGCACCCGACAGCTCGGCCATGCGAGCGACCTGGGCGAAGTTCAGGATCGGCATGATGCCCGGCACGATCGGGAGATCGCTGCCGAGCGCACGGACCCGCTCGACGAGACCGAAATAGTCCGAGGCACGGAAGAACAACTGGGTGATGGCGTACTCGGCGCCCGCCGAGGCCTTGTCGACCAGCACCTGGGCGTCATGGTCCAGCGAGGCGGCATCCGGGTGCCCCTCGGGGAAGGCACCCACACCGATCCGGAAGCCGCCGATGGTGCCCGCCAGCTCGACCAGCTCGATCGCATGGGTCAAACCGCCCGGATGCGGCTCCCAGGCCGCGCGCGGACCCCCCTTCGGATCGCCGCGGATCACCAGGACATCGGTGACACCGGCCGACGCGTACTGCTTGAGCACCGCCTCCAGCTCGTCGCGCGTCTGGGCGACCAGCGTGAGGTGCCCGACCGGCCGCATCGACGTACGACTGGTGATCTGCTCCGTGATGCGGACCGTGCGTTCCTGGCTGGTGCCGCCGGCGCCGTAGGTGACCGAGACGAACGTCGGCTCCAGGGCCTCGAGATCCGACAGGGTCCTCCACAACAACGCCTCGCCGTCGTCGTCCTTCGGCGGAAAGAACTCGAAGGAGTAGGTCGGGCGAGGGCCGCGGAGGGCCTCGACGAAAGACTGATCGGGAGCTGGCATGCGCTGAGGGTATCGTCCGAGCGTGCCCGACATCGATGACACCACATCTGCCGAGACGACGTTCCTGCACGCCATCGACCAGGCGATCGACCGGTTCGTGTCCGCGCAGCTGCCGTCGTTCGAGCCGTTGGGCGACGACGTCATCGACTTCTTCCACGCCGCGGCCGAATTCGTCACGGGCGGCAAGCGCCTGCGGGCGTCGTTCGTCCGGGCGGGCTGGCTGGGCGCGGGTGGTGAATCCGCCGCACCCGTCATGGTCGACGCCGCCGCGGCGATCGAGTTGCTCCAGGGCAGTGCGCTGGTGCACGACGACCTCATGGACGACTCCGACACCCGGCGCGGACGTCCGAGCGTCCACCGCGACTTCGAGGGCCGCCACCGCGACGCCGGCCGCGTCGGCGACGCGGAGTGGTTCGGGCGATCGACCGCCGTCCTGATGGGCGATCTGCTGCTGTCGTGGTCGAACGAGCTGATCGTCGATGCGGCCGCCCGGGTCGAGACGACGGCGGGACGTCGGGCCGTGACTCTCTACGACCGGTGCAAGAGCGAGGTCGCCGCCGGGCAGTTCCTCGATGTCGTCGCGCAGACCCGCCCCGACGTCAGCGTCGAGGAGGCCATGCTGGTGGCGCGCTACAAGTCGGCCAAGTACACCGTCGAGCGTCCCTTGCAGATCGGTGCCGCGCTCGCGGGCGGCGACGCCCTGCTCGAGGGGCTGTCCGCCGTGGCCCTGCCCCTCGGCGTCGCGTTCCAGCTGCGTGACGACGTGCTCGGGGTCTTCGGCGATCCCGAGGTCACCGGCAAGCCGGCCGGCGATGACCTGCGCGAGGGCAAGCGCACCGTCCTGGTGGGCCGCACGCTCGAACTCGTGGATCCGCCCGAGCGGTCGGCCCTGCTCGCCGCGCTCGGCACCGACGACGGAGTCGAGGAGGCACGCGCGCTGATCGGCGCCAGCGGAGCCCTCGAGGCGGTCGAGGCCGATATCGCCGAGCTCGAGGCCGAAGCCGACGCCGCGATCGACCGGCTGAGCTCCGAGGCTCAGGCGGTCCTGCGCCCGCTCGCCCTCAGAGCAACCCGTCGAGCTCGCTGACCAACAGGCCCGGCGGGCCGTCCGCGGGCCCCGGCATCAGCACGACACAGAACGCTCGTGCCTGGGTCACGCTGTCGCGCAACAGGCCGAGCGCAGCTGCGACCAGGTCCGGATCGTGCTCGGAGAGCTCGACCGCTCCGTCCCACACCAGCACGGTCGCGTCGTCGAGCCGGTCGGCGAGCACGTCCCACCAGGCATCCAGATTGCGCCCGAACCACGCCGGGAGGGACCAGTCCCGCTGCAGGGCGTCGTAGAGATCGTCACGCCCCCGAGCCAGCGTGGTGTCGAGCCGCAGCCCGATCCATCCGGCGTCCCGCGCCTCGCCGAGCAGGTCGCGGTCGGGGTCACCGCGCCACACGAAGACATCGGGCGAGGTGGCGCCGCTCAGGACGGAGGCAAGGGTCGCGGTCATTCTCGGTCGGTCCTTTCAGAGCGCAGGAGATCGAACGAGGCGTAGTGATCGTCGGAGTAGTAGACCTCGCCGGCCTCCCCCACGACGAGTCGCCGCGCACCTCGGTCCGACGAACCCGGCGTCGGCACGGTGTACTCGTGCCAGTAGCCCCGCGGACGCTGAGGGAGCAGCCCCTCGCGGTTCATGAAGACCACTCCGTCGCGGGCATAGGGAAACGGGCCGCCCGCATCGATCAGGGCCAGCGTCCGGCCCACCTCCCGCGGCAGGCCCGCGGGCAGCGACGCCGTCGGCCGTGTCGCGGGGGCCGCACTGGTCGCGGCCGCCGGGCCGGGTGCCGCCTCGGGCGCTGCGTCGTGATCGCCCTGCGCCCACCACCACAGCAGCACGATCAGGACCAGCGCGATCAGCGAGATCCATTGCTTCCGGCGCATCCGACCATCCTGACCCAGGTCGTGGCGCCACGGCGAGCCCTCTCCGGATGTGAATCACATGACACTCCCGGCCGGGGCGTCCCTGTTCTCACACACCCGGTCCCTAGAATCAAGGGTGCCGGATCCAGGGGGGCGCAGTGTTTGCGTTGAGGAGGAAGTGTGACGGTGACGGGTGATGACGCCCTGGTGGGTCGCGTCCTCGACGGCCGCTACCTCATCGGCGAGCGCATCGCGCGCGGCGGCATGGCCAGCGTGTTCCGCGCCGTCGACCAGCGCCTGGACCGCGAGGTCGCGCTCAAGGTCATGCACACCGGCATGGGCGACGACGACGAGTTCACCCATCGATTCCAGCGCGAGGCGCGATCGGCCGCCAAGCTGAACCACCGCAATGTCGTCTCGGTCTTCGATCAGGGGCACGACGGCGACGTCACCTATCTGGTCATGGAGTACGTCCCCGGGCGCACCCTGCGACACGTGATGCGCGACGAGGCGCCGATGCCGCCGTTGCGTGCGCTGCAGTTGGCCGAGCAGGTGCTCATCGCACTGTCGGCGGCCCACGCGGCCAGCATCATCCACCGCGACGTCAAACCCGAGAACGTCCTGATCACGCCCGACGGCGAGATCAAGGTCGCCGACTTCGGTCTGGCTCGTGCCGTCAGCGCGGCCACGACCGCCACGGGCGGCACCCTGATCGGCACCGTGTCGTACCTGGCGCCCGAGATCGTGCTGCACGACGGTGCCGACGCCCGCTCCGACGTGTACGCCGTCGGCGCGATGATCTACGAGATGCTCACGGGCCAGAAGCCTCACACGGGCGACTCCCCCATCCAGGTCGCCTACAAGCACGTGCATCAGGACATCGCGCCGCCGTCGCACGCGGTCGAGGGCATCCCCGACTACGTCGATGCTCTGGTCGCCCGGGCCACGGTGCGCGATCGCGATCAACGCTCGACCGATGCCCGGGTCCTGCTGCAGCAGGTCCGCACCGTGAAGCGCGCCCTCGAGGCCGGCGTCACCGAAGATCCCGATCTGGTCGCCGATCTGATGCCGCGTACCGTCCCCGAGCAGTCCGCCGACGAGGACGACGAGCCGGTCGTCTCGGCCGGCGTCTCGGAGAAGACGGAGGCGGTCGCACTCGGCACAGCGGCCCTGGCCGGCGACTCCGACCCCACCCAGGCGGTCACCGGCCTCCCGGACGAGGCCCCTGCCACCGAGCACACCGTCGCCTGGGCGTCGTCGGAGCAGCCACCCGTCCACGATGATGCCGACGCCGCCGTCGCGACCGGATTCCACCCGGCCATGGGATCGGCCGAGTACAAGACGCAGCGACAGGCGAGCGGCAACGACCGCCGCGGCCGCATGCTGCTGATCGGTGCGATCATCGCGGCTCTGCTGGTCGGCGTGCTCGGCTGGTGGTTCGCCGACGGCCGCTACGTCGACGCCCCGTCGCTCGTGGGCAGCGCCGAAGGCCAAGCCAAGCAGGACGCGGTCAAGGCCGGCTTCACGTTCAAGGTGTCCGACCGTCGGTTCTCCGAGAAGGTACCGGCGGGGCTCGTGATGTCCACCGACCCCGGACCGGGCCACAACATCCTGCCCGGCGGCACGATCAACGCCGTCATCTCCAAGGGCAAGGACCGCGTGTTCCTGCCGCAGGACCTCAAGGGCATGACGGTCGACGAGGCCGAGGTCGCCTTGGGCGAGGTCGATCTCGTGATGGGCGAGCAGACGCGCAAGTACGACGAGAAGGTCAAGAAGGACCGCGTCATCGGCGCCGTCAGCATCAAGGCCGATCAAGAACTGAAGCGCGGCACGACCGTCGCGCTGTACATCAGCGACGGCAAGAAACCCATCGACATCACCGACTTCACCGGCAAGCCCCTGGCCGATGCCAAGAAGACGCTGGAGAAGGCCGGGTTCAAGCTCAAGGTCACCGAGAAGTTCAGCGATGACGTCGCGAAGGGCATCGTGATGTCACAGGACCCGTCCGAGGGCATCGGCCACAAGGGCGACACGATCCAGCTGACGGTCTCCAAGGGCCCCGATGTCGTCACGGTCCCGAACGTCGTCAACATGAAACGCAATGAGGCCACGAAGCTCCTCGAGTCCAAGGGATTCAAGGTTCAAGCCTTCGGCACCGGCAACTTCACGGTGAGGAACCAGAGCCCGAACGGCGGCCAGAGCATCAAGCGGGGATCGACCGTCAACATCACCTTCTTCTGACAACGCCGGCATCGCTAGGCTGACGCGATGGACTCCCCCCGCATCGCCCCGGGCACCTTCCGCGACCTCGGCCTGTTCAACTGGGCGTTCTCGCGCCTGGCCGGCAAGGTCACGGGCGGACCGCCGCCCAACATCTTCACGACGCTCGGCCGCCAGCGGGGGCTGTTCCGGGGATGGCTGCACTTCAGCGGCAAGCTGATGCCGGGCGGCAAGCTGGCCCGTCACGAGTCCGAGCTGGTGATCCTGCGCGTCGCGCACCTGCGCGCGTGCGAGTACGAGCGCGGGCATCACGAGCGCATCGGCCGCCGCGCAGGTCTGTCGAATCAGCAGATCGACCAGGTCGGCGATCCGGCCTGGGAGGGCTGGACCGACCGTCAACGCCTGCTGCTCGACGTCGCGACGGCGCTGGTTCAAACCAAGGACGTCGGCGATGCCCTGTGGGCCCGGATGCAGGACGAGCTGACCGACCCCGAATGCATCGAGCTGCTCATGCTCGTGGGCCAGTACGACTCACTCGCCACGACGCTGCTCACCCTGCGGGTCCAGCCCGAGCGGTGAGCTGGTTTACCTAGTTAACTAGGTAAACCAGCACTGACCACGCCAAATTTGGGGTGGTCAGTGACCGATTACCTAGTTAGCTAGGTAATCCGCGGACTTGCATCCGGCGTCAGGCCTCAGCGGTCGGCGAGCATCTCGGCGGTCAGGAAAGCCAGCTCGAGGGACTGGGCTCGGTTCAGGCGGGGGTCGCACAGCGTCTCGTAGCGCGTGGCCAGATCCTCGGCGGAGACTCGCATGCCGCCACCCATGCACTCGGTGACGTCGTCGCCGGTGAGTTCGACGTGCAGACCGCCCGGCCAGGTGCCGAGCGAACGATGCACCTCGAAGAAGCCGCGGACCTCGTCGATCACGTCGTCGAACTCGCGCGTCTTGTAGCCCGTGCTGGCCTCGAACGTGTTGCCGTGCATCGGATCGCACACCCAGGCGACCTCGAGACCGGAGGCCGTGACCTTCTCGATCAGCGGCGGCAGGCCGTCGCGGATCTTGCCCGCACCGAAGCGCGTCACGAACGTGACCTTGCCCGCGATGTGCTCCGGATTGAGCTTTTCGTACAACGCGATGGCGTCGTCGGCCGTGCTGGTGGGGCCGAGCTTGACGCCGACCGGGTTCGAGATCCGGCTCAGCAGCTCGACGTGCGCGCCGTCGAGCTGGCGGGTGCGCTCGCCGATCCACACGAAATGGCCCGACACGTCGTACGGCCGCGACGTGCGCTGGTCGATGCGCGTCATCGCCTGCTCGTACTCCAGGATCAACGCCTCGTGCGACGAGAAGAAGTCGACCGTGTGGAACTCGTCGGGATCGACCCCGATGGCATCCATGAACGCCAGCGCCTTGTCGATCTCGCTGACCAGGCGCTGGTAACGGTCGCCGACCGGGCTGTTGCGGACGAAGTCGGTGTTCCACGAGTGCATCTGCCGTAGATCGGCGTAGCCGCCCGTCGTGAACGCCCGCGCGAGGTTCAGGGTGGCCGACGACGCGTGGTACACGTCGACGAGCCGTTGCGGATCGTGCGCCCGAGCCTCGGCGGTGAAGTCGAAGCCGTTGACCGCGTCGCCCCGGTAGGCGGGAAGCGTGACGCCGTCGCGGGTCTCGGTGTCGCTGGAACGGGGCTTGGCGTACTGGCCGGCCAGCCGGCCCACCTTGACGACCGGGACGCTCGCCGCGTACGTCAGCACCACGGCCATCGACAGCAGAACCCGCAGCTTGTTGCGCACGTTGTCGGCCGTGACGCCCTCGAACGTCTCGGCGCAGTCGCCGCCCTGCAGCAGGAACGCCTCACCGCGCGACACGGCGGCCAACCGCTCGCGCAGCTGGTCGCACTCGCCGGCAAACACCAGCGGCGGCATCCGGCGAAGGGTCTCGACCGCGGCGTCGCGGGCGGACTCGTCGGCGTACGTCGGCTGCTGGATGGCGCCGATCGCACGAAGCTCGTCAAGGCTGGGGATGTTCACCTGCCAAGGATACGGCGCGCACCTCGTCCCTCGGTGCTCGGCCGACGCGAACCTCGATGGTGACCTCAGCCGAACAGCACTTCGGCCTCGGCGTACAGGGACGGATCGACGACCTTGAGCTCGCCGGTGCCCTCGGCGAGCGGAACCCGGACGATATCGGTGCCGCGCAGCGCCATCATCGTGCCGTAGTCGCCCTCGTGCACCGCCGTGATCGCATGCAGGCCGAAGCGGGTCGCCAACCAGCGGTCGAAGGCCGTGGGCGTGCCCCCGCGCTGGACGTGACCGAGCACCACGGCGCGGGCCTCCTTGCCGGTGCGCTGCTCGATCTCGTGGGCCAGCCGGTCGCCGATGCCTCCGAGCCGCACGTGCCCGAAGGCGTCCTTCTCCCCCGACGCCAACGTCATGGAGCCTCCTTCAGCGGGCACCGCTCCTTCCGAGACCACGATGATGGGTGAGAAGTGCGTGGCGAACCGGCTCTCGACCTGTTCGCAGACCTTCTCGATGTCGAACGGCCGCTCGGGGATCAAGATGATGTTGGCTCCCCCGGCCAGGCCGCTGTGCAGCGCGATCCAGCCGGCGTGACGACCCATGACCTCAACGACGAGGACTCGGTGATGGGACTCCGCCGTGGTGTGCAGCCGGTCGATGGCCTCCATCGCGATGTTCACGGCCGTGTCGAAGCCGAACGTGAAGTCGGTGCCCGACAGATCGTTGTCGATCGTCTTGGGGACGCCGACGACGTCCACGCCGAGGTCCGACAGTTTCGTCGCGACGCCGAGCGTGTCCTCACCGCCGATCGCGATCAGCGCATCGCAGCCTTGGGCCGCCAGATTGTCCTTGATGCGTTCGACACCACCCTCGACGCCGAACGGATTGGTGCGCGACGAGCCGAGGATCGTTCCGCCGCGCGGCAGGATGCCGCGCACCTCGTCGACGCCCAGCGGCATCGTGTGGTTCTCCAGGGGGCCACGCCAGCCGTCGCGGAATCCGACGAACTCGTGGCCGTACTCCTGGACACCCTTGCGCACCACGCCGCGGATCACCGCGTTGAGCCCGGGACAGTCGCCCCCACCGGTCAGCACACCGACGCGCATGTCTCCTCCTGGATCGTGTGACAGTCACCACGGTAGCGAAGAGATCGCGCGTGAGCCGATACGCCGGGCGCCAGCCGAGAGGCCGTCCGCGGCCGAACGGCGGGGAGGCGCTGGTGAGGTCTCCCTAGCGTCCCCGACCGTCTCCTCGCCGCGCTCGTCGCGGTCAGTGATCAGGCCGGATCTCGTCCCAGACCTCGTCGGACTCGGCCCGCGCGGCGACCTTCTCGGCCTCGCGCTGACGCTCCTTGTCGCGCTTCTTGGCGTCCTGGGCATACAGGTCGACATACTCCTGGCCCGACAGTCGCATGATCTCGTACATGATCTCGTCGGTGATGGCGCGCAGGATGTAGCGGTCGTCCTGCATGCCCTCGTAACGGCTGAAGTCCAGGGGCGCGCCGAACCGGACGCCGGGTCGCGCGAACCGGCCGAAGACCTTGCCCGGCGGCGCGACGACATCGGTGTTGATGACCGCGACCGGGACGACCGGCACACCGGCCTCGAGGGCAAGCCGGGCCACGCCCGTGCGGCCGCGGTACAGCAGCCCGTCGTGCGACCGCGTGCCCTCGGGATAGATGCCGCACACCTCTCCCTCGGACAGCAGGCGCAGCTGGGTCTTGATGGCGCCGGCGGCCGCCGAACCGCTGGAACGATCGATCGGCACCTGGCCGGATCCGGAGAAGAACTTCTTCTGGAGCCAGCCCTTGATGCCCGGCGTCTCGAAGTACTCGGCCTTGGCCACGAACGTGACGCGCCGCGGGATCACCAGCGGCATGAACAACCAGTCGGAGTACGAGAGATGGTTGCTCGCCAGGATGACGGCGCCTTCGCGCGGCACGTTCTCGGTGCCCTCGGCCCATGGTCGGAAGATCAGCTTGAGCAGCGGTCCGATCGCGAGGAACTTCAAGAACCAGTAGAACACGCACAGGACACTACTCTGGGCGCGCTGTTCTGAGCTTCCCCCGTCGGCGATGATGGACACATGAGCTCCGCCTCCGCCGTTCCGATTCGTCCCGAGACCGAGCCGTTCAGCAGCGACGGTGGTCAGGTCGGCGTCCTGCTGAGCCATGGTTTCACCGGCTCGCCGGCGTCGATGCGGCCGTGGGGCGAGTTCCTCGCGGCGCGGGGCCACGCGGTGCGGGTGCCTCGTCTGCCGGGGCACGGCACGACCTGGAAGGACATGAACCGGACCCGGTGGGACGACTGGTACGGCGAGCTGGAGAGCGCGCTCGCCGATCTGAGGTCCCGCTGCGACCGGCTGGTGGTCGGCGGCCTGTCGATGGGCGGCGCCCTGTCGCTGCGGTTGGCCGAGAACCATCCGGACATCGCGGCCGTCATGGTCGTCAATCCGGCTGTCGCCTCGACGCGGTTCGATGTGCGACTCGTGCCCGCCCTCAAGTGGATCGTGCCGTCGATGCCCGGCATCGGGAACGACATCAAGAAGCCCGGGGTCGACGAAGTGGGCTACGACCGCACGCCGTTGAAGGCGCTTGGCTCGATGCTGACGGCGTGGAAGGACGTCCGGGCCGATCTCGGCCGCATCCAGGCTCCCCTGCTGTACTTCCGCTCCACCGAGGACCACGTCGTCGACGAGGCCTCCGAGCCGTTGATACTCGACGGCGTCTCGTCGGCGGTGCGCGAGGTCGTCCGGCTCGAGAACAGCTATCACGTCGCGACGATCGATCACGATGCGCCGACCATCTTCGAGCGCTCCGCCGCCTTCATCGACGAGCATGCCGGTGCCTGACCCCGACGATGGCGACGAGTTCGACCGGATCGTCGAGCAGCTCGACCTCGATCTGTCGTTCCCCGAATCGGCACCGGCCGCCGAGGCGCTGACCGACGACGAGGTCGACCGATGGACCCAGGCTCCCGAGCCCGTCGACGAGGAGGCTGAGCCGTTCTACCGGCGGGTCGAGCTGCCGGCACGTCCGTTGCGCCTCGGCACCTCGCTGGCTTGGGTCGCGGTCGCCGGCGGCCCCCTGCTGCTCGTCGCCTGCACGATCTTCCACTACATCGTGCCTCGGTCGATCCTGGCCGGACTCGTGCTGCTGTTCGTCGCGGGCGCGGTGTACCTGTTCTCGCAGCTGCCCGATCGCGGCCCCGCGGATCCCGACGCCCCTGACGACGGCGCCGTCCTCTAGGACGGATCCGGCCCGGCCTCCAGGGTCTCGCGGACCATCGCGACCGCCGGCGAGTCGGGCTGGATCGCCTCAGCCGCGCTGAGGTGGGCGCGAGCGTCCTCGAGGCGGCCCAGACGCGCCGAGAGCTCCGCCAGGTAGATCAGAGCCGCGAACCGGTGCTGAGGGGCGGCGGCCAGGCCGTGTCGTTCGAACGCGGACTGTCGCTGGGCCGGCGATGCAGGTGGCGGTGGCGGCGGGACGACACCCGGAGCCGGCAGGGAGGCATCCGCCGTCGACGGATCGGGGGGTCCGAACGGCACCGCCGGGCCCGAGGAGGGCACCGATTCGGGTTCGGGTTCGGGTTCGGGTTCGGGTTCGGGTTCGGGTTCGGGTTCGGGTTCGGGTTCGGGTTCGGGTTCCGGCTCCGGCACCGGCACCAGCTCAGGCTCCGGCTCAGGCTCCAGCTCAGGCACCAGCTCAGGCACCAGCTCAGGCACCAGCTCAGGCACCAGCTCAGGCTCAGGTTCGAGTTCCGGCTCCAGCGTCGGCTCGAGAACCGGCTCAGGCACCTGCGGCACCTCGTCGTGATCGACCCGGTCGTCGCCGTCGGTGTCTTCGGCCGCACGGACGACCCGGATCCGGTTGCCCGCGGTGTCGACCAGGCTGAAGCCGATCCGGCCGTCGGACGACGCGCTCGGCAGGATCAGCCGCGGGAATCCCGCGGACGGCACCTCGCCGTAGTGATCGATCAGCCCCTGCGCCCAGCGCTCGAGCACTCCCGTCGGCTCGGGCACGGCCAGCAGACAGGCCCCGTACGAGGCCTCGGGATCGAGCCCGGCGACGACGAAGTAGTGCAGCTCGATGCCGTCGTCGGAGCGCAGCGCCAGGTAGGGACGTGGCCGATCCTGGCGGAACGTGATCTCGAAGCCGAGGGCGTGCCCGAGCTCGGCGGCCGCATCGATCGACACGCATGGCAGCAGCGGCACCGCACGGGCGCCGGGCGCGGGCGTACCGGCCGTGCTCATGTGGCCCGTCCTCGCCTGTTCGTGCTGCGCCGAGTCGAGGTGCGCCGCGTGGGCGTCCGAAGTCCTGCCGTCTGGCGCGACCGCGCGGTGGCTCGAGCGCCGGGCTGGCGTGGGCGCCTGCGCCGGGCAGCGATACGAGCCATGTCGGCGGCTCCGATCATGCCGGCGTCGGGCCCCAGGTGGGCTCGCACGATCAGCGCCTCCTGACGGAAGCCCCGCCCCGTGAGCCGTTGGCCGAACGCCGCACGCGCGGGGCCCAGCAGCAACTCGCCGGCGTCACTCGCGCCGCCGCCGATCACGAACAATCCCGGATCGAGCGCAGCCGCCAGGTTCGCGATCCCGGTGCCCAGCCAGTGTCCGACCTCGGTGATCCAGCCGCGACACTCCTCGTCGCCCGCCACTGCGGCGTCGGTGACCAGGGCACCCGTGACCTCGTCGAGACCGCCTGCCTGGTCGAGCAGCCGGCGACCGAGATCGGTGCCGGCCTCAGCGGCCTCGCGGGCACGACGGGTCAGGACACGGCCGCTGGCGTACTGCTCCCAGCATCCGCTCTGGCCGCACGGGCACTCTCGGCCGTCGGGTACGACCTGCATGTGCCCGAACTCCCCCGCGATGCCGTACTGGCCCCGGTACGGCTGGCCGTCGAGCACGATCGCCCCGCCGATGCCGGTGCCGAGCGTGATGATGACGACATCGGTCTGATTCTGCGCCGCCCCGAACCGGTACTCGGCCCATCCCGCGCAGTTGGCGTCGTTGTCGACCAGCACCGGAAGGCCGACCCGCCGGGAGACGGCGTCGCGCAACGGCTCGTGACGCCACGCCAGATGCGGCGCGAAGACGACGGTCGACTGAGTAGCGTCGACGAATCCGGCCGCACCGATGCCGACGGCGCGGACCGTCGGATGTTTGTCGTGCAGCTCGTCGGTGACCTCGGTGAGGGCATCGAGCACGAGCGCCCGGTCGGTGCCCGGTGTCTGCCTGCGGGCCCGATCGATGACATTGCCGTCCTCGTCGATCACGCCGGCGGCGATCTTCGTGCCACCGATGTCGATGCCGATCGCGAGCCGCTCGGGGATCAGGCCACGACGCTCCGCCATCAGGCGTCCACCCGGGACAGGTCGGCGGCACCGACCAATCCGGCCTGGTTGCCCAGCGTGGCCGGCCGCACCTCGATCGTGGGACGGTGTTCGACAGCGGGCAGATGGCGCTCGAACGCGTCGCGCAGCGGACGCATCAACAGATCACCCGCCTCGATGACGCCGCCGCCGATCACGACGACGGCCGGGTCGAGGACCGCCGCCAGGCTCGCGATGCCCTCGCCGGCCCACCGTCCGAGGTCGGCGAGCAGCTCACGAGCGAGTTCGTCGCCGTCCTGCGCCGCGGCCGTGATCTCCGGTCCCAGGAGGCCGTCGTCGTCCTCGGCCAGGGCGTGCAGGGCGGCCGCCCGCGGATCGCCGGCCTCGAGCCGCTCGTGAGCGGTGCGTACCAGGGCACGACCGCTGGCGTACTGCTCGAAGCAGCCACGCTGACCGCAGCCGCACAGAACACCTCCAGGCACGATCCGCAGATGACCGATCTCCGCGGCCGAACCCGAGGCTCCGCGCAGGAGCCGTCCTCGATGGACGACGCCACCACCGATGCCCGTGCCGATCGTGACGAGCAGCAGGTCATCGACATCGGCTCCGGCGCCGAAGCGGAACTCGCCCCAGGCCGCGGCATTGGCATCGTTCTCGACGACGACCGGAACACCGAGCAGCCGCTGAACCTCCTCGCCCAGTGGTTCGTCGGACCACGCGATATTGGGCGCGAAGCGGATCGTGGAACGATCGGAGGAGACGAATCCGGCGGCTCCGATGCCGACCGATGCGGTGGATCCGGTCGACACCCGTTCGACGAGATCGGCGATCACGGCCGGGATCTTCGCGGCATCGTCGGGCGTGGGCTCCGCGACGCGCTCGAGCAGGTCGCCGGAACCGGAGACCAGGCCGACGGCGATCTTGGTACCCCCGATGTCGACGCCGACCGCCGGCGACAGCTGTTCGTTCTCGGGCACCGGCTCAGCCATGTTCCCCGTCCGATGGCGCCCCGGCCGGTCGTGCGTGGTCCGGCGGATTCACGGCCGCGTCATACAGATCGCGCATGGCCCGCAGCATCGTCGCCGCCGAGTCGGTGACCTGTTGGACCGCCTCGGGGTTGTCGCGCACGAACGCGACCACGCCACACACCGGGCACCAGCCGTTGGGGCACGCGTGGTCGTCAGCGCCGCCTGTCTCGCCGCCCACCGTCTCGGCGGCTGCGGGAGTGCTCAGGGCACGGAGGAGGCGCAGCGCCTCCTGACCGACGGAGCCGACCTCGTCAGCCCCGTCCGCCCTCGCGCGGTCGTGGGGCGGCGTCGTCACGACGCCTCGAGCGACTCGACGCGCTTCTTGAGCCCCTTGAGCGCCGTGTCGATGATGACCTTCTCGGCCTTGCGTTTGAGCATGCCGAGCAAGGGGATCGAGACGTCGACCGAGAGCTGGTAGGTGACGCGCGTCCTGGCGGTATCGACCGGATCGAGCTCGTACGTGCCGTCCATCGCCTTGAGCATGGATGCTCCGCCGGCCAGCTGCCACGACACCGACGCATCGCCGTTCCACGTGTAGGCCAGGTCGTACTCGTCACGGATCGGCGTGGCGTCGAGCACGAAGTGCACTTGGGCCGGCCGGTCGTCGGGACCCTCCACGACCTCGGCCGATCGCATGCCGGTGGCCCACGACGGATAGGCCGGGAAATCGGCGATCACGGCCATGATCGCCGCGGGCGTCGCATCGATCACGATGTCGCTGCTGGTGCGCGCCATCACTGCTCCTCGGGCTGGTCGGCCGGCACTGGCCCGGAGGCCGGTCGTCTCCGGTGCGGCCATGCTATCGGCCCCGCGACCCGCGAGCAGAACGCCGGGCACGACGACAGGTAACGTGCCCTCGTGAGCAACAGCCCGAACAGCAATCCCGGAAACCTCACGCTCGACGTCCTCGACCGTCTCGACGAGCACCGCGATGATGTCGCGTTGGCACGCAAGGTCGGCGATGCGTGGGTCGATGTCACCCTCGGCCAGTTCCACGACGAGGTCCTCGCCGTGGCCCGCGGGCTGGTGGCCTCAGGTGTCCAGGGCGGCGATCGTGTCGCCGTCCTGTCGAAGACCCGCTACGAGTGGACCGTCGTCGACTACGCGATCTGGTGGATCGGCGGCGTCACGGTCCCCATCTACGAGACCTCGGCGGTCGCCCAGATCGAGTGGATCCTGTCCGACTCCGGCGCGGTCGCCGCCGTCGCCGAGACCGCGACACATCGTGAGCGGATCACCGAGGCGCGCAGCTCCTGCCCCGAGCTCCGCGACGTCTGGACCATCGAGGAGGACGGGATCCCCCAGCTGGTCGCTGCCGGTGCCGAGGTGACCGACGACGCCGTCGAGGCGCTGCGCAGCCAGGTCACCGCGGATTCGCTCGCGACCTTGATCTACACCTCGGGCACGACCGGCCGGCCGAAAGGCTGCATGCTCACGCACGGCAACTTCCGGTCCGAGCTGGAGGGCGCCATCGAACAGCTGCCCGATCTCTTCGGCCGCGAGGGCGCATCGACCCTGCTGTTCCTGCCCCTGGCGCACGTGTTCGCCCGCATCATCCAGGTCGGCGCGATCCGCAGTGGGGCGAAGCTGGGCCACACCGCCGACGTCAAGGACCTGGTCGAGCACCTCGGCGAGTTCCAGCCGACGTTCGTCCTGGCGGTCCCCCGCGTGTTCGAGAAGGTGTTCAACACCGCCAGCACCCGCGCCTACGCCGACGGCAAGGGCAAGATCTTCGACCAGGCCGTCGCGACGGCCATCGCCTACAGCCGTGCACTCGACGACGGTCGCCCCGGCGTCGCGCTGCGCCTGCGCCACGCCCTGTTCGACCGGCTCGTGTACGGCAAACTGCGCGGTGCCCTCGGCGGGCGCGCGGAATGGGCCATCTCCGGCGGCGCGCCGCTCGGCGACCGGCTCGCACACTTCTACCGCGGCATCGGCGTCACGGTGCTCGAGGGCTACGGGCTGACCGAGACGACAGCCGCGCTCTGCGTCAACACGCCGTCCGAGGTCCGCATCGGCACAGTGGGTCGCCCATTCCCCGGTACTGAGGTGCGTGTGGGTTCCGACGGCGAGCTGTCGTTCCGCGGCCCGCAGGTCCTCAAGGGTTACTGGAAGAACGATGAGGCCACGGCCGCGGCGATCGATTCCGACGGCTGGTTCGCCACCGGCGACATCGGCGAGGTCGACTCCGACGGCTTCGTGCGCATCACGGGCCGCAAGAAGGAGATCCTGGTGACGGCCGGCGGCAAGAACGTCGCTCCGGCAGCGCTCGAGGACCGTATGCGCGCCCATCCGTACATCAGCCAGGCGCTCGTGGTCGGCGACGGCAAGCCGTTCGTGGCGGCGCTCGTGACGATCGACCCGGAGGGCTGGACCGGCGATCTGGACGATCCGAAGCTCACCGAGGCGGTTCAGGCCGCCGTCGACGATGCGAACAGCCAGGTGTCGCAGGCCGAGTCGATCCGCAAGTTCGTGATCCTGCCCGAGGACTGGACCGAGGAGAACGGGTATCTGACGCCGTCGTTCAAGGTCAAGCGCAATGCGATCATGCGCGACTTCCACGACGTCGTCGAGGGCCTGTACGTCCGCTGATCGCAGCGACCGGACTCACTCGCGGTCGAGGTGGTCGGCGAGTCCGGTGAGATAGGCCTGCCAGCGACGGGTCAGCTGCTTCGTCGACAGGCCGAACGCCGACTGCGCGGCCTGTTCGACCGAGCGCCCGTCGATGACGTCGCGATAGAACGCGATCACCGCCGGGTCGCCGTAGTCGTGGCCGAGCATCCGGAACACCAGCCAGGCCGACTCGTAGACCGCTCCGAGGCCGTGTTCGGCCGTGCTGAACGTATCGGATGTGGGCAGCGCTTTCGGGGGTCCGGACGCCGCCACCTCGGCGAGGATCTGGCCCGCGCTGACCTGCAGCGCCGCGGTGTCGTCGTGCAGGGCCACGAAGTCGGCGAATCCCTCGAGGACCCAGGTCTGCCCGCGGCTGCCGATGCTGTCGGTCAGGACGTGGGTCGCCTCATGGGTCAGCACGATCTGCGCGGCGCGGTGATCCATGGTGGCGAACACGGCCGGGTTGAGCACGACCACCCGGGCAGGGAGGCCAGGTCCGTCGCGGCCGTCACGTGCTGTCGCGACCGCTGCGATCTGCGAGATCGACGAGGCCGACTGGCCCAGCAGGTCGGCGGTGACTCCCTGTGACGGGGTCGAGACCACGGCGAGCGGTCCGTCGATGCCGCCACCGACGATCCGCCGCACCGCCGCACGAGCGGTGCGCGCGAGTTCCTCGACGTCGAGCTTCTGGTCTCCCCCGTCGAGCCGGTAGACCGCGACGTCGTCGGACCGTTGGAGCGTGAGCCGGCCGGCCAGCCACAGCGGCAACGCGCCCTTGGGCGATTCGATGCCCCTGATGTCGAACGCCGGATCGGCGGCGGCCTGACCCGCGCGGAGCCGGACCCGCAGATCGAGCGTGAGCCGGTGATCGCCTGAACCCACGTCGAAGCGTGCGCGGGCGTCACCGTTGTCGTAGGCCGGCGTGTCGCCGCCGCTGATGTACCGCCAGGTGACCGAGTCGACGCCCAACAGCTCACGGGCCTGCCAGATGTCGGACGCCAGGGTCCGCGACGCCTTGCTCGCACCCATGGCTGTCGCGAAGGCATCGGCCGATGTGGCCGAGGTCAGTGCTCGTGCCTGATCGGTCAGGACGGCCGCGGCATCGACGGGGAGGCCGGTCGGCTCGGCCGGGGCGGGGTCCCCCTGGTGCCAGGGTCGCTGCCACAGCAGGACCCCGGCGGCCAGAGCCACCAGGACCAGGGTGGCCGCCAGATTCGGAGAGATCCGAGGGAGGCGTACCCGCTCAGCCAACGCGGCCCGCGACCGAGAAGCCGCCGAGGCCGGTGATCTCCACTCGCTTGCCCGGGCGCGGTGCATGCACGACACGACCCTTGCCGAGATAGATGCCGATGTGCGACATGCTGCCGTAGGCGACCAGGTCGCCGGGGCGCAGCTGGCTCATCGGGATACGCCGGGTGGCCGACATCTGGGGCCCGACGACGCGCGGGAGCGAGACTCCCGCAGCACGCCACGCGGCCTGGACCAGGCCCGAGCAGTCCCACTTGTTGGGGCCCGTGCCGCCGTACACGTACGGATCGCCGAGCTGCGCGAGCGCGAAGTCGATGGCCTTCTTGGCGCGGCCGGAGGCCGGGATCTCGAAGTCGATGTCGATGTCGCTGGCGTTGAAGGCTGCCTGCTCGGCGGCGGTCAGGCGAGCGAGTTCGGCCTTGGCCTCGTCGTACTTCGCCTTGATCTTCTTCTGCTTCTTCTCGGCGTTCTTCTGATCGGTCTCCAGCTGCTTCTGCCGTTCCGCGAGCTGCGCGCGCCGGTTGGCGAGCTCCTTGCTGGACTCGCTGAACGCCTCGAGCGCGTCGCTCCGGGTCGCATTGAGCGCCTGGACGGCACCGAGACCGTCGAGGAACTCGCCAGGATCGCCGCTGCCGATGAGGCTCGCGGTGGTGCCCAGCGGAGCGTCGATCTGCTGCTGGACGATCAGATCGCCGAGAGCTTCGCGCTGCTTGTCGTAGATCTTGCGCTGTGCGTCGATGTCATCGCTCAGATCGGTGATCTGGCGCTTGGTCTTCTTGATGTTCTCGCCGAGCTGGTTGACCTGCTCGTTCATCGCCTCGGCCTCGTGGAACGCCGCCTCGACGTCCTTCACGGTGACCTTCGGATCGGCCTGGGCGCCACCCGGCTGCACCAGGAGTCCTGCGGTCAGAGCCAAGAGGGCGGCGGGCACAGCCCGGCGGGCCGCCCGGTTCTTGCGGGCGGTGGGTCGCGTCAGATGCACGCGGTTGTCTCCTACGTTCCTCGACGTCTACCGGGTGAGCTGACGGGTTCGGGCCAAGGTCTTGCCCTACGCGCCTGAGCGCGATTCACCCCACGTACTTGGTTCCCCGGCTCGTCGTGGACGACTTCCCCTCGACCACGGCGACTCGACGGCGCCTCCGACACCAGCCGGTTGGCCGGTGTGCCACGGAGGCACCAGGTCACCGTACAAGTGGCGGACGGGTCATTTCAAACGCCGACACACCGATGTGGCGGTCAACCAGCGGGCGGCGAGGGCTCGGGTGTGACGTACGTGACAGGTGTGATGAGGCGCAGGGGTGGGACGACGCCGGCGCCGGCGAGGACGTCGAGCGCCGCCCGTTCGTCGGCATCGATCTCGACGCCGGCGGGCGGCCCGCCGAGCAGGACCGTGACGACGCAGTCGCCACAGGCGGCGGGACCACGCACGACGCATCGGTCGCAGTCGACCACGACGGGATCGTCGTGCCGCTCGGCGAATCGCGCCCGGTGATCGATGAAGCGATCGTGTGCGTTCATGGCTGCTCCTGAGGGAAGTTCAGATGACATCTCGGACGCTAGGGACGACCACCGACAGAAATGACGACAGCGTGGCTCACCCGGTCCTCGAGATTTGCGTGGTGATGCACCGTTTTCGGCGTGGAAACGGTGCATGACCACGCAAATCTCGCGGCCGCTGTCGTACCTCATGCCTAACGTCCAGGGCATGACCTCACCCGTGCCGATCCAGCCGTCGTTCGACGATCTCGGCCGGCTGCTGTCCGACACCACGTTCTGCGTCGTCGACCTCGAGACCACCGGCGGGTCACCGGCCCGCGGATCGAAGATCACCGAGGTCGGGGCGGTCAAGGTGCGCGGCGGCGAGATCCTGGGCGAGTTCCAGACCCTCGTCAATCCCGACGAGCTGATCCCCGCGTTCATCACGGTCCTGACCGGAATCACCGACCAGATGCTGATCGAGGCGCCCCGCATCGCCGAGGTGCTGCCGAGCTTCCTGGAGTTCGCCCGGGGCTCGATCCTGGTCGCGCACAACGCGCCGTTCGACGTCGGCTTCCTCAAGCATGCCGCTCGGGGACTCGAGATCCCCTGGCCCGGGTTCGAGGTCGTCGACACCGCGGTCGTCGCCCGCAACGCCCTGACCCGCGACGAGGTGCGCAACGTCAAGCTCGCCACGCTCGCGGCGCATTTCCACGCCACCACCACGCCCAATCACCGGGCGCTGTCCGATGCCCGCGCGACCGTCGACGTGCTGCACGGCCTGTTCGAACGTCTCGGATCGCTGGGCGTCACCACGGTCGAAGAACTCGGCTCGTTCACCGCCAAGGTCACGCCGGCGCAGCGTCGCAAGCGCCATCTGGCCGATCACCTGCCCGACGCTCCCGGCGTGTACCTGTTCCGCGACCGCCGCGGCGAGGTGCTCTACGTCGGCACGTCGCGCCACCTGCGCACCCGTGTCCGGTCGTACTTCACGCGTGCCGAGACGCGCACCCGCATGGGCGAGATGGTCTCGCTCGCCGAGCGGGTCGACTTCGTCGTCTGTGCCACGGCACTCGAGGCCCAGGTGCGAGAACTGCGCCTGATCGCCCGGCACCGTCCCCCGTACAACCGTCGCTCGAAGTTCCCCGAGAAGGTCAGCTGGATCAAGCTGACCCGCGAGCCGTGGCCACGACTGTCGATCGTCAAGGCGGTCAGCGACGACAGCACGGATCATGGTGCCGACTACATCGGTCCGTTCGGCCACCGCGCCGCTGCCGAGGCCGCGGTCGCGGCGCTGCACGACACGTTCCGCATCCGGCAGTGTTCCGGCCGGCTGCCCATCGCGCCCCGCGGCACGGCATGCGCGCTCGCCGAGATGGGACGCTGCCTGGCGCCGTGCGACGGCCGGGTCGACTCGGTGACGTACGGCGCCGAGGTCGACCGAGTGCGCGAGGCGATGACCGCCGACTCCGGCGAGGTCGTGCGCAGCGTGCGCGATCGCATGGCTGAACTGGCCACGGACCAGAGGTTCGAGGACGCCGCCCGTTGGCGCGACCGGTTGATGGGCTTCCTGCGCGGCGCATCCCGGGTCCAGCGGCTCCGCGAGGTCAGCCGACAGGACGAGCTGGTCGCCGCCGCGCCGCATCCAGAGGGTTGGGAGGTGCACGTGGTCCGTCACGGTCGCCTCGCCGCCGCCGGCGTCATGCCGCCGCGCACACCGTCGGCGCCCTGGGTCGATGCGCTCATCGCGACCGCCGAGACCGTCACACCCGGCTTCGGCCCCGCACCGGCTGCCACCCACGAGGAGATCGAGCTGATCCGTCGCTGGCTCTCCGCGCCCGGGGTCCGGGTCGTCCGGGGCACCTGGATGGCGGCCAGGCACGGGAGCCAACGCCATCTCGAACCGCTCGAGGCGGCCGAGCAGGTGCGCCGCGATCTGCTCGCCGGGTGACTAGTGTGGGGGCATGATCACCGCGATCGTCTTCATCCAGGCCGAGGTGTCTCAGCTGTCCGAGACCGCCGCTCAGATCGCCGATATCGACGGCGTCAGCGAGGTCTACTCGGTCACCGGCGACCTCGATCTCGTCGCCATGGTCCGCGTCCAGGACATCGACGGCGTCTCGGCCACGGTCACCGACGGCATCAACCGGGTCGACGGCGTGCTGTCCACCCAGACGCAGATCGCCTACCGCGCCTACAGCAAGCACGACCTCGAAGAAGCCTTCTCCATCGGCCTCTGAAGCGAGCTCGCTCTCCGAGCGAGGTGCGGAGGCCGCCAGCGAAGCGGGAACGAGCGCGGCGAAGCCGGCGAGGTGAGGCGACCGGGACCAAGGCCCTGCCGGTCAAGGTCCGGTCACCTCCCCGCTCCTTCGTCGCTGGCGACCGAGCCTGGTCGCCAGCCCGAGGAACGAGGGCGGGTAGGCGACCAAGCCCGTCAGGTCCGGTCGCCTCCTCGCTGGCGACCAGCGGCTACGAGGCCCGCAGCTCCTGGGTCGCCTCCGACCACTTCTGCAAGGTGGTGGCGGCGGCGCCCGAGTCGATCGATTCGGTCGCCCGCGCGATACCGGCGGCGATCCGTTCGTTCAGGTCGCCCGAGCCACCCGTGTGAGCCGCGATCGCGGCGCCCGCGTTGAGCAGCACGGCATCGCGCACCGGACCGCTCTCGCCGCCGACGACCCGGCGGAACACATCGGCGTTGTAGCCCGGGTCTCCCCCGGTCAGATCCCCGGGCTGCGACCGGGCCACGCCGAGATCGGCCGGGTCGAGCACCGACTCGGTCACCTGCCCACCGTCGACGCTCCAGACCCGTGACGTGGTCGTGGTGGTGAGCTCGTCGAGGCCGTCGTCGCCGCGAAACACCAGGGCGTCGGCACCGCGAGCGGCGAAGACTCCGGCCATGAGGGGCGCCATCCGGGTGTCGAAGCAGCCGATGGCCGACGCGGCGGGCTGGGCGGGGTTCGTCAACGGGCCGAGGAAGTTGAAGAACGTCGGGATCGCCAGTTCGCCACGTGTCGGCCCCGCGTGTCGCATCGAAGCGTGGAACAACGGTGCGAAGCAGAACGTGATGCCGGCGCGGCGGTAGACCTCGAGCACCCGCTCGGCCGGCACGTCGAGCGCGATCTGCAGGTGCTCGAAGACGTCGGCGGTGCCGCTGGCGCTGGACGCGGCGCGATTGCCGTGCTTGACCACGCCGACCCCCGCACCGGCCGTGACCACCGCCGCCATCGAGGAGATGTTGACCGTCTTGGCCCGGTCGCCGCCGGTGCCGACGATGTCGACCACGCGTTCGTCGACCGTCAGGCGCTTGGCACGCCCCAGCATCGCGTCGACCAGGCCCTGCAGTTCGTCGAGCGTCTCGCCCTTGGCTCGCAGGGCGACCGCGAACGCGGCGATCTGGGCCGATGTCGCGTCGCCGGCCAGGATCGTGTCCATCGCCCACTGGGTCGCCGAACGGTCCAGATCGGTGCGATCCACCAGGGTGGTCAGGACATCGGGCCACGTGTGGCCCTGAGCATTCGCCACCGGATCAGGCGGACTGCAGGACGCCGCGCGCCAGGGCGATGACGGACTCGGCGAGCCGGATCGGATCGATCGGGTGGGCGATCGCCGCCTCGGCGCGCGACCACGTGGCCAGCCAGGCGTCCTGCGGACGCCCGGTGATGACCAGCACCGGGGGCGCCTGATAGATCTCGTCCTTCATCTGGCGCGCGATGCCCAGGCCGCCGGCCGGAACCGCCTCGCCGTCGAGGATGACCAGATCGGGCACCGCCGCGATGGTGCCGTCGAGGTGCTGCCAGACCACCGGCTCGGTGGCACACTCCACGTATTCGAACGGCGGCAGATCCGGGTGGGGACGTGCGCCGAGTGCTGTGATGACGGCGCTTCGCACGTCTCGGTCGTCGCTATAGACAAGGACACGCAGGGCCTGGTGCTCGCTCACTCGGGCATCGTACATAATGGGCGCGTGGCGACGACTTCTGTGATTCCCGCATCCCGCCTGCACGGCACCGCTAACCGACCGTCCATGGTGACGGTGGGCACCGTCGTGTGGCTGTCCAGCGAGCTGATGTTCTTTGCCGGCCTGTTCGCGGCGTACTTCACGATCCGCAACATCTCGCCGTCGTTGTGGGATCAGTCGACCGAACTGCTCAATGTGCCGTTCGCGACCGCCAACACCACGGTCCTGGTGCTGTCGTCGGTCACCTGCCAGTTCGGCGTCTTCGCCGCCGAACGAGGCCGCGCCGGTCGCACCGGTTCGCTGTTGCAGGTGGGCAAGTGGGGCATGCGCGAGTGGTTCGTCCTGACGTACGTCATGGGCGCGGTCTTCATCGGCGGCCAGGCGTTGGAGTACGCCGAGCTCGTCCGCGAGGGCGTCACGATCAGCAGTTCCGCCTACGGCAGCGTGTTCTACCTCGCCACCGGCTTCCACGGCCTGCACGTCATCGGTGGCCTGCTGGCCTTCCTGCTCGTGATCGGCCGCACCTTCCTGGCCCGCAAGTTCACGCACGAGCAGGCCATCAGCGCCATCGTCGTCTCGTACTACTGGCACTTCGTCGACATCGTCTGGGTCGGCCTGTTCGCCACGATCTACCTGCTGCAGTGAGGTCGCGCGGCGGCTCGTCGGCTCGTCGCGACCCCTTCGGCGTCTCAGTGCGGTAGCGTCTCCTACAGCACGTAGTTCTTTCTCGCGGCCCGCCGTCGAGAAAGGGTGACCTAACTGAATCGCGCGCCCGCGCGCGTCGGTACGCTGAGCCACAGGTGGCCAGAACGCGAAGCCCACCTGCAGCTCCAGTCTTGAAGCACGGATCGGAAATGAGGTTCTCGGTGCGGAAACTCTCGACCAGACGCCGGCATCGGTTCGCCGGCCCCCTGGTACTCCTGCTGGGCCTGGTGCTCGCCGGTGGCGCGTACGCCGCGCTGGCTCCCAGCCCCGCGACCGCAGAGCAAGATACCGCTCGCCAGGTCGAGGCCGGCCGCCAGCTCTTCGAGATCGGATGCGCCTCCTGCCACGGCCTGAACGCCGAGGGCATCGAGACCCAGCGCGGCGGCAACTTCGGTCCGCCCCTCATCGGCGTGGGCGCCGCGGCGGTCGACTTCCAGGTCGGCACCGGCCGCATGCCGATGGCCCAGACCGCACCCCAGGCGCCCCGCAAGAAGGTCTCGTACGACGCCGAGGAGATCAAGCAGCTCGCGGCGTTCGTCGCATCGCTGGGCCCCGGTCCGGCCATCCCCGGCGACGACTACACCGACATCGACTCGGCCAGCGTCGAGGACATCCGCGAGGGCGGCGAGATCTTCCGCACCAACTGCACCGCGTGCCATAACTCGGTCGGCGCCGGCGGCGCGATGCCCAACGGCAAGTTCGCCCCCGATATCCGCGATGTCAGCCCCAAGCACATCGCCGAGGCCATGATCACCGGCCCGCAGCAGATGCCGGGCTTCTCCGACGACATCATCACGCCCGAGGAGAAGCGCAATGTCATCGCGTACGTCAAGACGCTGAAGGACAGCCCGAGCTACGGCGGTCTCGGCGGCGGCAGCCTCGGCCCGGTGGTCGACGGCGTGTTCGCCTGGTTCATCGGCATCGGTGGGCTCGTGGTGGTCGCCGTCTGGATCGGAGCACACGGAACGCGGGTGAAGAAGAAGTGAACGACCTCGAAGTCCGCAACGGCCACGACGAGCCGATCCCCAATCCGGGGCTGCAGGAGCACCAGTACCGGCCGCAGGACGTCGACCCGAAGCAAGCGCGTCGCACTGAGCGTCAGATCTCGACGATGTTCCTGGTCGCCGCTGTCCTGTTCGTCGGCTTCTGCGCGGTCTACGTCTTCGTCGACGCCGATGAGACCTTCCTGGGCTGGTCGGCCCAGAACTTCGGCTTCGGCTTCACGCTCGGCGGCGCGCTGCTGCTGATCGGCATCGGCATCATCCAGTGGGCCAAGAAGCTCATGGGCGATCACGAGATCGTCGAGATGCGCCACTCGGCCGCATCATCGGCCGAGGATCGCACCGCGGTGCTGGCCGACATCAACGCCGGCCTCGACGAGTCCGGCATCGGACGCCGCCCGATGATCGTGCGCAGCCTCGGTGTCGCCCTCGGCGCGCTGGGCCTGCCGGCGCTGTTCGTGCTCCGCGACATGGGGCCGCTCCCCTACGGCCACCGCAACACGGTCTGGAAGAAGGGCATGCGGGTCGTCGTCGACGTCACCGGCGAGCCCATCAAGCCCAGCGACCTGCGCGTGGGCGATCTGGTCAACGCCGAGCCTGCCGCGTTCTTCGAGACCGACGACGAGGGCAAGCCGCTGTTCCACGGCACCGAGCTGCTGCAGGCCAAGTCCAAGGCCGCGGTCATCGTGGTGCGCATGCGGCCCGAGTCGATCCGTCCCGCGAAGGGGCGCGAGAACTGGGGCGTCGACGGCATCTTGGCCTACTCCAAGATCTGCACCCACGTGGGCTGCCCGATCTCGCTGTGGGAGCAGCAGACGCACCACCTGCTGTGTCCGTGCCACCAGTCGACGTTCGACCTGGCCGACAACGGCAAGGTCGTCTTCGGCCCGGCGCACCGCCCGCTGCCGCAGCTGCCGCTGGCGGTCGACAGCGAGGGCTATCTGATCGCCACCCGCGACTTCCCCGAGATCGTCGCCCCGAGCTATCCCCGACTGGCTCACGACCAGAAGAAGTTGGATGAGCAGGCATGAGCACATCAACCGAGACTGAGTACACGCCCATCGAGAACACTCCGGCCGGTCGCAAGCTCGGTGGGCCGGTCGGTTGGCTCGACGATCGCCTCGGCCTGGCCGGGGCCGCCAAGAAGAACCTCCGCAAGGTCTTCCCCGAGCATTGGTCGTTCATGCTCGGCGAGATCGCGCTGTGGTCCTTCGTGGTCCTGCTGATTTCCGGTGTCTTCCTGACCCTGTGGTTCCAGCCCAGCATGTCCGAGGTCGAGTATCACGGCCCCTACACGCCGCTGAACGGCCTCGAGATGTCGCAGGCGTACCAGTCGACGCTGAAGATCTCGTTCGAGATCCGCGGCGGCCTGCTGATCCGCCAGGTCCACCACTGGGCGGCCGCCCTGTTCGTGGCGGCGATGCTGGCGCACATGCTCCGCGTGTTCTTCACGGGCGCCTACCGCAAGCCGCGCGAGATCAACTGGCTGATCGGCGTCGGCCTGCTCAGCATGGGCATGGTCGAGGGCTTCGCCGGCTACTCGCTGCCCGACGATCTGCTGTCCGGCACGGGTCTGCGGTTCGTCGACGGCCTGATCCGTTCGATCCCGGTCGTCGGCTCGTATATCGAGTTCTTCCTGTTCGGCGGCGAGTTCCCGGGCAATGAGATCATCCCCCGCCTCTACATGGCGCACATCCTGCTGCTCCCGGCCCTGCTGCTGGGTCTGATCGGCGCCCACATGCTGCTGCTCGTGTACCACAAGCACACGCAGTGGCCTGGCCCCGGACGCACCAACGACAACGTCGTGGGCTATCCGATGCTCCCGGTGTACGCGGCCAAGGCCGGCGGCTTCTTCTTCGTCGTCTTCGGCTTCACGGCTCTGATGGGCGCGTTCTTGCAGATCAACCCGGTGTGGGCGTACGGACCGTACAACCCCTCCGAGGTCACCGCTGGCTCGCAGCCCGACTGGTACATGGGCTTCTCCGAGGGCCTGGTGCGCATCATGCCGAACTGGGAGAGCACGTTCTTCGGGCTCACCTGGAGCTGGAACGTCTTCATCCCGGGTGTGGGCGGCCTCGGCCTGATCTTCACGAGCCTGGCGCTGTGGCCGTTCATCGAGCGCTGGATCACCGGCGATCAGCGTGAGCACCATCTGCTGGAGCGGCCGCGCAACGCACCGACCCGCACGGCGCTCGGCGTCGCGGCCATGACGGCGTACGGCGTCGGCTGGGCCGCGGGCGGCAACGACATCATCGCGACGAAGTTCCACTCCGACATCTTCACGATCACGTGGATCTTCCGATTCGGGTTCTTCATCTTCCCGGTCATCGCGTTCATCGTCACGCGCCGGATCTGCATCGGTCTGCAGCGTGCGGATGCCAACCGGATCCTGCACGGCTACGAGACCGGTGTCCTGGAGCGCTCCCCCGAGGGCGGCTACAGCGAGCGCCATGCTCCGCTGCCGGTCACCACGCAGTACACGTTGACCGCGCATGATCGTCTGCCGGCGCTCGAGGCACCGGCCGAGACCGACGCGAACGGCGTGGCGGCGCCGGGTGGCCGCAAGGCGAAGCTGCGTCAGCGCCTCCGCGAGTTCTACTTCGCGAATGCGCTCGACAAACCCACCACGCACGACGTGGAGCACGCCATCGAGCATCTCGGCGATCACGACGGCCACCCCGTCGAGCTCGGCGACGACTTCCAGGGCGTCTCCGAGGCCGGCATCCCCCGCGTCCACTGACGAGTCACTTATTGGCGCTGAGGAGTCACTCGTTGACACCCGCGAGTCACTGATTCGGCCTGAGACACCCCACAGCCGTCTGTTCCGCTCAGGAGCAGGCGGCTGTGGTCATCGGCCCGATCATCGAGCCGCGCTCCGCGCCTGCAACGAGTGACTCGCCACCATCAACGAGTGACTCGCGAGCGCCAATAGGCGACTCCTCAGCGCCAGTAAGTGACTCGCGAGCGAACTCAGGCGGTGGCGGACGACGGGGTCGGCCGGGTCGGGCTGGGGGTCGTCGGGGTCGGGGACGGCTGCGGGAGGGCGGAACCCTTGACCCATTCGTCCCAGGGGACGTTCCAGTCGGTCCAGCCGTTGTGGTCCTCCAGCGAACGCGTGCCACCGACGAACTTGACGATGTCACCTCGGCGCGAGCGCTGGTAGAGCCAGCCCGCATCGGCCGTACTCATGCCCGTGCAGCCATGGCTCATATTGGCGCGACCGAAGTATCCGGCGTTCCACGGCGCGGCGTGCAGGAACTCACCGGAGTTCGTGACGCGCATCGCCCACTTCACGCCCTTCATGTTGTAGTAGTCCGGCGCGCTGGAGTCGATGCCGGTCGAGGCGGCGTCCATGTCGACCGAGGCGAACTTCTCCATGATGATCTTGGTGCCGTTGCGGCTCTGATGGCCCGCATCGCCCGTGCTGACCGGAATCGTGCGCTCGACCTTGTCGTCGACCGAGTAGGTGAGCTTGTGCTTCTTCATGTCGACGAGGCTGACCGCCTTGCGGCCGATCTTGAAGTCGATGTCCTGGTCCTGCTGGCCGTAGATGCCGTTGCCGGCCGGGACGCTGTTCAGGTCGAGCTTGACGTGCACCTTGGCGCCGGCGGGCCAGTAGGTCTTCGGCCGGTAGTGCACCTCGTGGTTGCTGAGCCAGGACCACGAGCCCTCGTCGGCGGCAGGCTCGGAGGTCACGGTCATGTGCCGCTCGAACTCGGCCCGGTCCTTGACGGGACGGTCGAAGGTCACGATGACCGGCATGCCCACGCCGACCTTCTCCCCCTGCAATGGCGCGACGGCCGGATACGTCTGCTCGTCGAGCGTCAGCTTCTGGGTCTTGAACGTGGCCGCCAGGGTCACCGGCTTGCCGTCCTCGCCGTCGGCTGTCACTTTCAGGAGGTAGGTACTGCCCGGCTCGAGTCGCTCGTCGGCCTGCCAGCCTTCGTCGGTGATGGTGCCGGGGACCTTCTGCTTCGCGTCCTGGCTCGTCAAGGTCGCCTCGGTGACCTCACCGTGCTCGGCGGTCACATCGACCAGCGTGTCGACCGTGACACCCTCGGCGCCGTCGGCCACGTTCGCGGTCAGCTCGGCGGGAAGCTTCTTCTCCACGACCGAGTGGCCCGGACCCGAATAGGTGCCGCAGCCGGCCACGGACATGGCCAGAACGGCCGTCACGGCCAGCAGACGACGGGGAAGCAGGGCTGTCACTACATCAGTGTAGGTGGTGCTCACACCCACCTGATGCCACGAACGGCCCAGAAGTTGCCGATGTGACGCAACAGATGTCAGGGAGCCCGGAGATATCAGTGGGCCCAGAGATCAGTGCGCGTGGACGCCGCGGTAGTACTCGAACACCCAGCCCAGCACCATGCCGCCCAGGAGGACGGCACCGATGATGAACAGCCACCAGCCGATGACGACGCCGATGACCACGGTCGCGAGCGCCAGCGCGCAGAACAGCGGCCACCAGCTGTACGGCGGGAAGAAGCCCAGCTCACCGGCACCATCGGCGATCTCGCCATCGTTGCGGTCCTCGGGACGGTCCGGGATCTGCTTGGCCACGACTCCGAGGTAGAAGCCCAGCAGCACGCACAGCAGCGTCGTCATGACCAGAGCCGTGGTGCCGGTCCAGTCACCGGTCAGCAGCCAGTAGATCGGCGCGATGACCAGGAAGAAGACTCCACAGCCCAGGATGGTCCAGGTTTCGGCCTTCATCTCTCACTCGCCCTTCGCGTCGTCGATGGCCTCGCCCTTGCCGTTGACGTTCGGCGCGTCGGCGATCGTGTGGGTCTCGCCCGGGTTGTGCGCCAGTTCGAGCTCGGCGATCTCGGGGTGATGCAGGTCGAACGCAGGGCTCTCGGAGCGGATGCGCGGCAGCGACACGAAGTTGTGGCGCGGCGGCGGTGACGAGGTCGCCCACTCCAGCGAGCGGCCCCAACCCCACGGATCGTCGAGTCCGACGAGCGGCGCCTTGCGGGTCTTCCACACGTTGTAGAGGAACGGCAGTGTCGAGGCGCCGAGCAGGAAGGCGCCGATCGAGGAGATCTCGTTCAGGGTCGTGAAGCCGTCGGTCGGCGAGTAGTCGGCGTAACGGCGCGGGAATCCCTCGACACCCAGCCAGTGCTGCACCAGGAACGTCAGGTGGAAGCCGATGAACAGCAGCCAGAAGTGGATCTTGCCCAGCTTCTCGTCGAGCATCCGGCCGGTCAGCTTGGGCCACCAGTAGTAGAACCCGGCGAACATCGCGAACACGACGGTGCCGAACACGACGTAGTGGAAGTGCGCGACCACGAAGTAGGAGTCGGAGACCTGGAAGTCCAGCACCGGCGAGGCCAGCACGACACCCGTGAGACCACCGAAGAGGAACGTCACCATGAAGCCGAGCGAGAACAGGTTCGGGGTGTCGAAGGACACACTTCCGCCCCAGAGCGTGCCGATCCAGTTGAAGAATTTCACGCCGGTGGGCACCGCGATCAGGAACGTCATGAAGCTGAAGAACGCCAGGTCGACGGCACCGGTGACGAACATGTGGTGCGCCCACACCGCGACCGACAACGCTGCGATCGTGAGCGTGGCGCCGACCAGGCCGATGTAGCCGAAGATCGGTTTGCGCGAGAACACCGGGAGGATCTCGGACACGATGCCGAAGAACGGCAGCGCGATGATGTACACCTCTGGGTGCCCGAAGAACCAGAACAGGTGTTGCCACAGGATCGGTCCGCCGTTCGACGGATCGAAGACGTGCGCTCCGAGGGCGCGATCGGCCTCCAGCGCCAGCAGCGCGGCCGCGAACACGGGGAACACGATCAGCGCGAGGATCGCGGTGATCAGCGTGTTCCACACGAAGATCGGCATCCGGAACATGGTCATGCCGGGTGCGCGCATCGTGAAGACGGTGGTGATGAAGTTGACGGCGCCGAGGATGGTACCGAGGCCCGACATCCACAAGCCCATGATCCACAGATCGCCGCCGATGCCGGGCGAGTTGATCGAGTCGCTCAGCGGCACATACGCGAACCAGCCGAAGCTGGCGGCGCCGGACGGCAGCAGGATGCCGGAGACGGCGATCGTGGAGCCGAACAGGTACAGCCAGTAGCTGAACATGTTGAGCCGCGGGAACGCGACGTCGGGGGCGCCGATCTGCAGCGGCATGACCGCGTTGCCGAAACCGAAGAACAGCGGCGTCGCGAACATCAGCAGCATGATCGTGCCGTGCATCGTGAACAGCTGGTTGTACGTCTCGTCGTCGACGAAGTTCTGCCCCGGGCGCGCCAGTTCGGCACGAATGATCAGCGCCATGATGCCGCCGATGATGAAGAACACGAACGAGGTGACCAGGTACATGTTGCCGATGACCTTGTGGTCGGTCGTGGTCAGCACCTGGACGATCTTGCGTCCGAGCGTGGTCTCCTGCGCGGCGACGCGATCGTCGCCGGCATCGAATGCAGCCGTACCGGCAGCCATCAGTGCTCACCTTCCTCGGTGTCGAGCCCGGCGACCTTCATGGCCATCTTCTGGCCCTCGGGCGCGCCGATGTTGCCCTTCTCCTTCAGCTCGGCCAGGTGCTGGTCGTACTCGGCGCGGCTGACGACGTGGACCTTGAAGAGCATGCGGGAGTGGTAGAGGCCGCACAGCTCGGCACACCGGCCGGTGAACGTACCCTCACGGGTGGGCGTCAGGTCGAACGTGTTGTCCTGCGGGCCACGACCCGGGACGACGTCCATCTTGAAGTAGAACTCGGGAACCCAGAACGAGTGGATGACGTCGGGCGACAGCAGGTTGAACCGCACCGACTCGTTGACCGGCAGGTACAGGTCGGCGAACCGCTCCGGCGTGCCGACGTCGTAGACGTCCTCGCCCTGGACCGCGGTCTCGTCGTTGTACGTGAAGGCCCACTGCCACTTGCTGCCCACGACCGTGACGGTGTGATCGGGGTTGTCGACCTTCTCGAGCATCGAGTTCTGGGCGACGACCGTGTGGTAGAAGAACACCGCCACGACGATGACCGGCGCGAAGGTGTACAGCGCCTCGAGCGGCAGGTGGTAGCGGATCTGCGACGGAACCTCGTCCTCGCTGCGGCGACGGAACCGGATCACCGAGTACATGATCAGGCCGAAGACCAGCACGAACACCACCAGCACCGCGATCCACGCACCGAGCCAGACGTGCCACATCTCGTCGGTGCGGTCGCTGGCCGCCACCGGGAGGGCGAGTCGCTTCAGGTCATGGTCGTCGACCGGCGAACATCCGCTACTGATCGCGACGAGCACTACGGCCAGAGCCGCCAGCTTCAATCGTCCCACTGGGCGCCTTTCTCGACGATGACGCGCGCCTGGGCGCACGTCTGGATCCTCATCCGAACAGTAACGCAGACCCCGACGAGTCGTAGTAGTTAGGTTGACCTCAGTTCGAGTGTCTCACCGGGGCCGATCAGGAGGTCTGATCAGAACGTCAGGGCGGCGCCGACCTCGTCGGCCGCCGCGTCGCCGTACGCGCCGCGCAGACGGTCGATGAAGCCGGCGTGGTCGAGCCGGTACTCCTGTGTGCCGGTGGTCTCGACGACGCTGGCCGCGATGGTGCAGCCGATCTGCGCCGAGCGCTCCAGACTCAGGTCGGCCGCGACGCCGGCCAGGAATCCGGCGCGGAAGCTGTCGCCGACTCCGGTGGGGTCGACGGCCTCGATCCCGGCGAGCGCCTTGACCTCGATCGGCGCACTGTCGGCCGGGTAGACGCTGACGCCGTCCTTGCCGCGGGTCACGATGCGCGTGCCGACGCGTGCCTGCACCTCGTCGGCGCTCCAGCCGGTCTTGGACTGGATCAGGGCGTCCTCGTAGTCGTTGCTGAACAGATAGGCGGCGCCGTCGACCAGGTCGCGGATCAGGTCGCCGTCGGCCCAGGCCAGCTGCTGCGACGGATCGGCCGCGAAGGCGATGCCCCGCTCACGCGCCGTCGCCGTGTGGCGCTGCATGCCGGCCGGGTCGTCGGGACCGATCAGGAGGAGGTCGATGGGACGCTCGGCATGGATCTGGCCCACGTCGATGCTGCGGGCCTCGGCCATCGCGCCGGGATAGAACGTGACGATCTGCGCATGGGCGTCGTCGGTCGTGATGGTGCACAGCGCGGTGTGGGCCGTGGGCGACACGTGCACCAGCGAGCAGTCGACGCCGTGATCGGTCAGCCAGGTCTGGTAACCCTGCTCGACGAAGTCGGTGCCGACGGCCGCGACGAGCGTCGGGGCGTGGCCGAGGACGCCGAGCGCGAACGCGATGTTGGCGGCGCACCCGCCTCGGCGGATGTCGAGATCCTCGACCAGGAACGACACCGACAGCTTGTCGAGCTGGTCGGGCACGAGCGAGTCCGAGAACTTGCCCCTGAAGATCTGCAGATGGTCCGTGGCCACTGAGCCGGCGATCGCGAGATGCACGCGACGAGACTAGACGACGGACCACCGACACACGAGCCGGGCCGTTCGATTCAACTCACCGAACCGCGAGATTTGCGTTGTTGTGCACCGTTTTCACCAAGAAAACGGTGCACAACAACGCAAATCTTGCGACCGACGCCCGGCGGCTCAGTGGAAGCTGTCGCCGCAGGCGCAGGAGCCGGTGGCCATGGGGTTGTCGATCGTGAAGCCCTGCTTCTCGATCGTGTCGACGAAGTCGATCGTGGCGCCGTGCAGGTACGGCAGGCTCATGCGGTCGACCACGACGTTGACGCCGTCGAACTCGCGGATCTCGTCGCCGTCGAGCGAGCGCTCGTCGAAGAACAGCTGGTAGCGCAGACCCGAACAGCCGCCCGGCTGCACGGCGATGCGCAGGGCGAGATCGTCGCGGCCCTCCTGCTCGAGGAGGCTCTTGACCTTCGCCGCGGCGCCGTCGGACAACGTGATGCCCTCAGCGGTGGTCGCTTCGGTGGTCTGCTCGGTCGAGGCGGTCATAGATGCTCCCGGGGTGCCGTCGAGTTCTGTAGGTCATGAATGCCAACACGCGAGATGCCGGACTTGTTCCCATCGTACGCCGGTCATCCTCGCGACCAGGTGCGCGCCACCCGGCGCGCCAGGGCCACGAGTGACGGATACGGCTCGTCGAGGGAACGGTCCAGCCCTACGACATCGGCGGCCGCGTAGGCACTTTCGACGCCCATGGCCCGCATCTCGCGCGCGCCGACGTCGACCTGACCGGCCACGACCACACACGGTCGAGCCGCCGCGGCCGCGACCTGAGCCACCCCGAACACGACCTTGCCCGAACGCGAACTGAAGTCGTAGCGGCCCTCCCCCGTGACGACCAGGTCGGCCGATGCCGCGAGCCCGGGCAGTCCGACCGCCTCGGTCACCAGGTCGATGCCCGAGGTCACGGTTCCGCCCAGGACACGTAGCGCGAAGCCCAGACCGCCGGCGGCACCCGATCCCTTCTCGTCGGCGACCCGCCGGTCGGACGGCGCCGAGCCGCACACGGCGTCGACATAGCGATCGAGGATGCCGTCGACCCGGATGATCTGCTCCTCGTCGAGACCCTTCTGCGGTCCGAACGTCTTGGTGGCGCCGAACATGCCGAGCAGCACCGTGTCGACATCGGCCGCGATGACCAGCTCGACGCCGGCCAGCCGTTCGCGGGCGGGTCCGGCGTCGACGGTCGTGACGCCGGACATCGCCTCGGGCCCCTGGTCGAGCGGCACGTCGGCCGTGGCGCCGAGCGCCGCCAACAGGCCGGCTCCCCCGTCGTTGGTCGCGCTGCCGCCGAGACCCACCACGATCTTCGAGACGCCGGTGTCGAGCACGCCCAGGAGCAGGCGCCCGACTCCGTGGGTCGACGCGATCAGCGGCTCACGCCGGTCCGACAGGTCCAGACCACAGGCCTGCGCGCTCTCCACGTACGCGGTGTCGCCTGCCTTGAGCCAGGTCACGGGAACCAGGTCGCCGTACGGGCCCGGCACCGTCTCGACCACCAGATCGCCGCCGAGGGCCTGATGCAGAACTGCGACGAACCCCGGTCCGCCGTCGGCCATCGGCGCCAGCACCAGATCGTCGTCCGGAGCCTGCTGTGCCCAGCCCTCGGCGATCGCGCGTGCCGCCTCCGGAGCCGTGAGCGTCCCACCGAACGAGTCCGGCGTCACCACGACCCTCATGACGACGCGGTCAGCGGAAAGCCTGCTCGGCGGCCGCGATGAGGACGCAGGTCGCCAGCACGTCGATCGCGGTACCGAGCTCGTCGGGCGACGGATAGGACGGGGCGATGCGGATATTGCGATCGCGCGGATCGCGCCCGTACGGGAAGGAGGCGCCCGCGGGAGTCATCGCGACGCCGGCGGCCTTGGCCAGCTCGACGACGCGCGAGGCCGTGCCGTCGACCACGTCGAGGCTGACGAAGTAGCCGCCCTTCGGCTCGGTCCAGGTGGCCACGCCGTACTGACCCAGCCGCTCGCGCAGGGTCGACGTGACCTGCTCGAACTTGGGCGCCAGGATCGCGCGATGACGGTCCATCAAGTCCAGGACGCCGTCGGTGCTCCGCAGATAGCGGGCATGACGCAGCTGGTTGATCTTGTCGGGACCGATCGTGCGCTTGCCGAGATGCTTGACGTACCAGGCGACGTTGTCGGGCGACGAGGCGAAGAAGCACACGCCCGCACCAGCGAACGTGATCTTGGAGGTCGACGCGAACACGACCGCGCGGTTCGGATGCCCCGAGGCCGAGCACAGACCGAGGATGTCGGCGGTCTTGACGCGCTCCTCGGTCAGGTGATGCACCGCGTAGGCGTTGTCCCAGAAGATCCTGAAGTCGGGCGCCGCCGTGTCGAGCGCGGCGAGCTCGGCCGCGACGGCCTCACTGACGACCGCCCCGCTCGGATTGCCGTACGTCGGCACGAGCCACATGCCCTTGACCTGCGGATCCTTGACCAACTCGCGCACCTGTGCGACATCGGGGCCGTCTTCGTTCAGGTCGACCGGGATCATCTCGATGCCGTAGGTCTCGGTGAGCGCGAAGTGCCGGTCGTAGCCGGGCACCGGGCAGATGAACTTGACCGTCTCCTCGTGCGCCCAGGGACGGGGCGAGTCGGCCGTGCCGTGCAGCAGCGCGAAGACCAGGTTGTCGTGCATCAGCGACAGGCTGGCGTTGTCGCCCGCCACGATCTGCTCGATCGGTGCCTGCAGGATCGGCGCGAAGATCTCACGCAGTTCCGGCAGGCCGTGCAGGCCGCCGTAGTTGCGGGTATCGGTGCCGGTGGCGTCCTTGAAGTCGTCGCCCGGCAGGTTCAGCAGCGCGTTCGACAGGTCCAGCTGCTCCGGCGACGGCTTGCCGCGGGTCAGATCCAGCTTCAGCCCGGCCTGGGTCAGGCGGGTGTACGCGGCCTGCTGCTCGGTCAACAGGGCCTGGATCTGGTCGCGGGTCAGGTCGTCGAAAGCCACACCCCTAACCTATCGGCACCTGAGGACGGCCTCACCATCCAGTCCGATCCACCGGACCAGTCCTACAGGCCGGGCGCGCCCCAGATCGCGAACCAGTTGGCCAGTTCGGGCTCGACCGTCAGGTCCTCACCGATCAGGCCCCGGACCTGCAGCTCCAGCGCGTTGTCGCGGCGGGTCCCGCCCCCAGCACCGGACGAGATGGGGGCGAACGGATAGAACGTGCCGCGCTTGTAGGCGTAGACCAGGGCCAGCTGCTGCTGCGCCGGGGCGGTGAACAGCACGGTCGAGCACAGCAGTGCCTGGTCGAAGCCGGCATCGCGCAGCGAGGAGTTGACGGCGTGCAGATCGGTGACCAGCCCGGACACGTCGGTCCCGGAGCGCGTGACCGACAGCCACCGGAATCCGTACGAGTCGTCTGTGACCTCGACCGCCGAGCCGTCCGTGGCCACCAGTTGCCGGGCCTGCTCCTCGACCGCGGCGAACGCGCCGCCCTCACCACTGCGATAGCAGACCGCGCCCTGCCCCGTAGGCACGAAGCCCTGCGTCTGCAGGGTCACCGCCGCCTGAGGCACCGCGAACAGCGCGTCGAGATCGGCGGGCGGCGGCTTGCTCCGCCCCAGGAGTGAGTCCCACAGGCCCATGGTCGGTCTCCAGACGTCTCGGATCAGAGCGGCTCGGACAGCTCGGCGCTGACCCGCGCGAGCTGGTCGAGGCGCTGCTGCAGCGGCGGATGGGTCGAGAACAGCGCACCGACCGACTCGCGGTTGATGGCCGGCGCGAAGAAGAACGCGCTGATCGCCTGCCCCTCCCGCAGATCGCGATTCGGGATGCGCGCCATCTCGCCGGAGATCTTGACCAGCGCCGACGAGAGCTTGGAAGGCCGTCCGGTCAGGTACGCGCCGCTGCGATCGGCGCTCAGCTCGCGATAGCGCGACAGCGACCGGGTCAGCAGGAAGCTGACGAAGTACACGATCATGCTGACCAGGAAGATCGCGAGGAAGGCCACGCCGCTGTTGCGGTCGCGACGGCCGCCGCCCAGGTACATGCCCCAGCGGGTGATGAAGCCGGCGAGCAGGCCGAGCGACGACGCGACGGTCATGACCGTGACATCGCGATTCGCCACATGCGCCAGTTCGTGCGACAGCACGCCCTCGAGTTCGTCGGCATCGAGACGCTGCATGATGCCGGTCGTGACGCACACCGAGGAGTGGTTCGGGGAACGCCCCGTGGCGAAGGCATTGGGCATGTCGGTGACCGCCACCGCGACCCGCGGCTTCTTCATGTCGGCCAGCGCGCAGAGCCGGTCGATCATGGCGTGCAGCTCGGGGGCCTGTTCCGGACTGACCTCACGCGCACCCATCGACTTCAGCGCGAGGGAGTCCGAGAAGTACCACTGGCCCCACGACATGCCCAGGACCACGACCAGCGCCAGGATCGTCGAGCCGCTCGCGTAGACCAGGAAGGCGCCGAACGCCACGTAGAGGGCGCCGAGGCCGAGACCCACGCCACCCATGCGCAGGGTCAGGCCCTTGTCGCCGCGGAACCGTGTGCGCGCCATGTCAGCTGTGCTCCGGAGAGCTCTGGATCTGCTGGAGCTGGTTCTCGATCTCGGCGGCCTGCGCCTCCCAGCGTCGAAGTTCGACGTCGCGGGCGTCCTCGCCGGAGCGTGCGATCACGCCGTCGGAGACCAGTTCGTCGACGGCATCGGCCGTCGCCTCCAGCTCGCGCGTGCGCTGTTCGGCGGCACTCATCGCCTGGCCGACCTGGCTACCCGCTGCGGCGATCCCGGTCGTGGCGCTGTTGATCTCGGCGCGCGCCGTGGCGGCCGCGCGGCGGGCGTTGAGGGTGTCCTTGCGGACCCGGAACGCCTCGATGTCGTTCTCGACCTGCGTGACGGTCAGGCGCAGCCGGTTCTGCTCCGCTTCCAGCGCGGCGTGCCGCTCGGCGAGGTCGGTCTCGGCCTTCTCCAGCTGCAGTTTGCGGCCGAGCAGCTCGCGGGCCTGGTCGTCGTTCCCCTCGGCGACGGCTCGACGGGCCTGCATGTCGAGATCCTGTTCCTGCTGACGCAACTGGTTCAGCTGCAGCTCGACCCGCTTGCGGCTGGTGTCGACGTCGGCGTAGCCGCGGCGGACCTGCTGGAGCAGCTGGGTCTGCTGCCGGTACGTGTCGTCGAGGCGGGCGCTGAGCGTGCTCATATCGTCGCCGCGCGAGAACAGCGACCGGAAGAACCGCACGAGGCGCTGCCAGATCGTCATGCGGTCATCTTAGAGATGTAGGCCTCACCGATAGGGTGCCAGTGTGAGTGACGAGAGCGGCCCGACCGACGACAAGAAGGGCCGGCCCACCCCCAGCCGCCGTGAGGCCGAGGCCGCCCGCAAGGCGGAGATGAAGCGCACCCTGACCCGCAAGGAGCAGTCGGAGCGCCAGCGGCAGGCCCGCGCCGAGATCCGGCGCAAGCAGCAGGAGTCGCTCCGATCGGGCGAAGGCAAGTACCTGCCGGCCCGCGATCAGGGCCCGGTCAAGCGCTTCGTGCGTGACTACATCGACTCACGCTGGAACTTCGGCGAGTTCCTGCTGCCGCTCCTGGTGATCATCCTGGTGTTCTCGATCTACGCCAGCAGCACCCAGGAGACCTGGGCGGCACGCACGTCCAACGCCCTCTCGGTCGCCACGATCCTGGTGGTCATCGTGGACTCGTGGCGTGTGACCCGGGCGGTCAAGCGCCAGGTGGCCCAGCGTTTCGGAGCCGACCAGACCCGTGGCGTGCGCTTCTACGCCCTCATGCGCAGCACGCAGCTGCGCCGGCTGCGGATGCCCAAGCCCGCCGTCCGCCGCGGCGGCACGCCGCGCCCCTGAGCCCGGGTTCAGGCCTTCAGCTCTCGGGGTGCAGCGACATCGGGCCGTAGACCTCGATGTCGTCGTCGAACAGGCGCACCTGGTCGACGCCGTCATCGAGCAGATCGCCGAACGCCTCGCCGACCCACGACTCGGCATCGCCTCGGTTGTCGAACTCCTCCGACCGCCCGACGACCGTGCCGTCGGTGGTCTCGAACGTCCAGGTCCACGCCATGGTGATCTCTCCTCGTCAGGCTTCGCGGGTCGACGGCTCGACGAACGGGGGCTTCGTCACGGTGAACGCCTCGGACCGCCCGCGCACGTCAACCGTCACGGTCGCGCCGTCGGCGATACCGGGCTCGAGCAAGGCCAGCGCGATGCCCTGACGCAGCGTCGGTGAGAACGTGCCCGACGTGATCTCGCCGATCTCGGATCCGTCGACCAGCACCGACATGCCCGGACGCGGGATGCCTCGGCCCTCGGCCTTGAGGCCGCGCAGCGTGCGCACCGTCTTCTCGCTCTTCTGGCGTTCGAGGGTCTCCTTGCCCCAGAACTCGGGTTTGGCCCAGCCCACCGCCCATCCCGCACGCGCCATCACCGGACTGATCTCGGGCGACAGCTCGTGGCCGTGCAGCGGGTAACCCATCTCGGTGCGGAGCGTGTCGCGAGCGCCCAGGCCCGCCGCACGCAGCCCGTACGGCTCCCCCGCCTCCACGACGGCGTCCCACACGGCGACCGCGTCATCGGACGGGACGACCAGCTCGTAGCCCCGCTCGCCGGTGTAGCCGGTGCGGCACACCGTCACCGCCTTGCCGCCGATCTCGGCGTCGGCGAACGACATGTAGTCGTGGTCGACCGGGAGGCCGAGCGCGGTGAGGACCTCGTCGCTGAGCGGTCCCTGGACCGCGAGCACTGCGTAGTCGCGGTGCAGGTCGGTGACCTCGATGCCGTCGGGGGCCGCCGCGTCGAGACGCTTCACGACCTCGGCGGTGTTGGCGGCGTTCGGGATCAGGAACACCTCGAAGTCGCTGCGCAGGTACTGGATCAGGTCGTCGACCGTGCCGCCATCGGCATCGCAGCACAGCGTGTACTGCGCCTGGCCGGGCGCGATCTTGGCCAGATCGTTGGTGAAGCAGCGATTGACGAACTCGGCCGCTCCGGCGCCGCGCACCAGGGCCTTGCCCAGATGACTGACGTCGAAGAGGCCGACGGCCTCCCGGACCGCCTTGTGTTCGGCGAGCACGCCGCCACCGGCGTATTCCAGGGGCATCTCCCAGCCGCCGAACTCGGCGAGCTTGGCTCCGAGGGCCAGGTGACGATCGTGCAGCGGCGAGTGCAGCAGGTCCATGCGGCCAACCTAGGCCATCGCCTCGGGCATGTGATTAAGTCGGTGTCATGCCGAGTGTGTCCTTGTCCACCGCCAAGCCCGCCAGCGCCGCCGCCGATGTCCTCGTGCTCGGCATCCGGTCCGACGACGATCGCGAGGGGCTGGGCGATCTGCTCGGCCTGATGGGCTTCACGGGCGAGAAGAACCAGGTCGTCACGGTCCCGTCCAACGGTCTGGTGAAGGCCGACCGGGTCGTGGCCGTCGCGCTGCCCGAGACGCCGACCGCCGAGGACCTGCGCCGGGCCGCCGGCCGTGCGGTGCGTGCGGTCAAGGGCACCCAGACCACCAAGGCGTTGAGCGTCGCGATCGCCCTGCACCCGGCGGGAGTCGACGAGGTCGCCGCGATCGCCGAGGGTGTCCAGTTGGCCGCCTACGCGTTCACCGCGTTCAAGTCGACACCGCGCAAGAAGGACAAGAAGCCGGTCGGACTCGGCAAGGTCACGGTGCTGACCGCCTTCGCCCGCCAGAAGTCCGCGACGCAGGCCGTGGAGGCCGCTGCCGTGGTCTGCGAGGCAGTCAACATCGCCCGCGACTGGGTCAACACCCCGCCGGGCGATCTGCGTCCGTCTGCGTTCGCCGACGCGATCGGCGCGCACGCTGGCAGTGACGTCCGGGTCACGGTGTGGGACGAGAAGCGGCTTGCGAAGGAGAAGTGCGGTGGCCTGCTGGGCGTGGGCCAGGGCTCGGAGGCTCCGCCCCGCCTGGTGCGGCTGAGCTACTCCCCCGCACGAGCCGTCGCGCATCTGGCCTTGGTGGGCAAGGGCATCACGTTCGACTCCGGCGGCCTGTCCATCAAGCCAGGCGCGTCGATGCAGACCATGAAGTGCGACATGGCCGGCGCGGCCGCGATCGCAGCCGCCACCGTGGCGATCGCGCGTCTCGGCCTGCCGATCGCGGTCACCGGCTTCGCGTGCCTGGCCGAGAACATGCCGAGCGGCAGTGCGGCGCGACCCGGTGACGTGCTGACGATGCGCAACGGCACCACGGTCGAGGTCCACAACACCGATGCCGAGGGGCGCCTGGTGCTGGCCGACGGCCTCTGCCTGGCCGGCGAGGCCGAGCCCGACCACCTGATCGATGTCGCGACGTTGACCGGCGCGGCGGTCGTGGCGCTGGGTAACTACACCTCCGGTGTGCTCGGCAACGACGACGCCTTCATCGGCCAGGTCCTCGACGCGTCACGTGCCGCGGGCGAGTCGATGTGGCACCTGCCGATCACCGAGGAGATGCAGGGCCTGGTGCACTCGTCGAGCATCGCCGACATCCGCCAGCACAACCCCAAGCCCGCTGGCGGCACGCTGTTCGCGTCGGCGTTCCTGCGTGAGTTCGTCCCCGAGGGCGTGCCGTGGGCTCACCTGGACATCGCCGGTCCCGCGTTCAACGACGGCTCCGCCTCGGACTACACGCCCGTCGGCGGCACCGGCGCCAGCGTGCGCACCCTGGTCAAGGTCGCCGAAGCGCTAGCGGCTGGGAAATAGGCCCCTCCCTAGGAGCAAATTTTGCGGCCTTCTGCACCGTTCTTGGCCAAGGAAGTGGTGCAGAAGGCCGCAAAATTTGGCTGATGCGAGGCTCAGTGCAGGCCGAGCGCGCGGGCGGCTTCCTCGACCTTGTCCCAGCGGGAGCGGTCGCCTCCGGAGCGATCCGGGTGCGCCTTGGAGCGTGCCTGCTTCCAGACCCGCTCGAGCACGTCTCGGCTCGGGTTGGTGGGCAGCGGATCGACGCCGGCGATGGTCTCGAGCGTCATGATCGCGGCCAACTCCTTGGGCGTTTGCGTCGCGGCGGCCGGCTTGGCCGCGACCGACGGGCCGCCGCCCTTGGCCTGCCGGAGGTCGTAATCGCGCTTGCGCTGTGGGATACCGACCCGGTTCGCGTCGTAGATCGGCACGTTCAGCTTCTTGCGCGCGAAGTCGCGTGCCGCCTCGGGCGACGCGACCCGACGGCGGATCGACTCGCCGTCGGCGGCCACCAGCAGCAACGTCGTCTGCGTCACCGTGGTCTGTGGCTCGATGAACGCCTCGACCCCCGGTCGAGAATGCGCGAAATCGCGCAGCGCCTCCAGATCGGCCTTGCTCGACGAACGGTCCGACACGACGGCTCCAGCAGCGGTGCGCGCCTTGCGACCACGGAACAAACCCATGCGTCCAGTGTGCCGGACGCGCCACCCTGAGCCCTACTCGCGGGTAGAGATAGCGGCCTCGTGAAGACGTCTCGAAGGGTGGGTCGACCCGGTGGCACGTGTGTGCACGTGAGTGACAAGATGGACGTACAGACTTCATTGGGGAAGGGACCTCATCGTGGCCGACGGAGCCGGTAGCTCGTTCGACATCGTGATCCTCGGCGGCGGCAGCGGCGGGTACGCCTGCGCCCTGCGCGCCGTCCAACTCGGCAAGTCGGTCGCCCTGATCGAGAAGAGCAAGGTCGGCGGCACCTGCCTGCACAACGGCTGCATTCCCACCAAAGCGCTGCTGCACTCGGCCGAGATCGCCGACAACGCCCGCGAGGGCGAGGCGTTCGGCATCAAGTCGACGTTCGACGGCGTCGACATGGTCAAGGTCAACGCGTTCAAGGACGGCGTGATCGACCGGCTGTACAAGGGCCTGCAGGGCCTCATCAAGTCGGGCGGCATCACGGTCGTCGAGGGTGAGGGCAAGCTGGTCGACGCCCACACCGTCGAAGTCGCTGGCCAGCGTTACACCGGCACCAACGTCGTGCTCGCCACCGGCTCGTACGCACGCTCGCTGCCGGGCCTCGAGATCGGCGGGCGCGTCGTCACCAGCGACCAGGCCCTCACGATGAGCGAGGTGCCGAACAACGTCGTCATCATCGGCGGCTCGGTCATCGGCGTCGAGTTCGCCAGCGTCTGGAAGTCGTTCGGCGCCGAGGTCACGATCATCGAGGCGCTGCCGAGCCTGGTCCCGCTGGAAGACCCGTCGCTGAGCAAGCAGCTCGAGCGCGCGTTCCGCAAGCGCAAGATCGCGTTCAAGACCGGCGTCAAGTTCTCCGGCGTCCAGCAGACCGAGACCGGCGTCACCGTCTCGCTCGAGAACGGCGAGACGATCGACACCGATCTGGTCCTGGTCGCCGTCGGCCGCGGTCCGAACGGCACCGGCAACGGCTTCGAGGAGGCCGGCATCACGGTCGATCGCGGCTGGGTGCCCACCGACGAGCGCCTGCGCACCAATGTCGACGGTGTGTTCGCGGTCGGCGACCTCGTCCCCGGCCTGCAGCTGGCCCACCGCGGCTTCGCGCACGGCATCTTCGTGGCCGAGGAGATCGCCGGGCTCAACCCGCAGCCCGTCATCGACTCCGGCATTCCCCGCGTCACCTACTGCGATCCCGAGATCGCCTCGGTGGGCATCACCGAGCCGCAGGCGCGTGAGCAGTTCGGCGACGACAACGTCGAGACCGTCGAGTACAACCTGGGCGGCAACGGCAAGAGCCAGATCCTGCAGACCGCCGGAAGCATCAAGCTGGTGCGCCAGAAGGACGGCCCGATCGTGGGCGTCCACATGATCGGGGCCCGCTACGGCGAGCAGGTCGGCGAGGCGTCGCTGATCGTCAACTGGGAGGCCTACCCCGAGGACGTCGCCCAGTTCATCCACGCGCACCCGACCCAGAACGAAGCACTCGGCGAGGCCGCCTTGGCCCTCGCCGGCAAGCCGCTGCACTCGCACGCCTGACCCGAGCCGAACCGGAGGCCACCACCACCATGGCAACGCACGTCACCCTTCCCGCCCTCGGCGAGAGCGTCACCGAGGGCACTGTCACCCAGTGGCTCAAGCAGGTCGGCGACACCGTCGAGGTCGACGAGCCCCTGCTGGAGATCTCCACCGACAAGGTCGACACCGAGATCCCCTCGCCTGTCGCCGGCACGCTGTTGGAGATCAAGGCGGCCGAGGACGAGACCGTCGAGGTCGGAGCTCTGCTCGCCGTGATCGGTGAGGCCGGCGAGGCCCCGTCGACGGGCGGCGATGCGCCGGCCAGCGAGCCGGCACCGGCCGCGGCGGAGACAGCGCCCGCACCTGCTGCCGAGCCCGAGCCTGCGCCGACGCCTGAGCCTGCACCGGCCCCCACGCCTGAGCCTGAGGCTGCGCCCGCACCCGCCGCGGAGGCTCCGGCTCCCCCCGCTCCCTCGGGCGATGGCACGGCCGTCACCCTGCCGGCGCTGGGCGAGAGCGTCACCGAGGGCACGGTCACGCAGTGGCTCAAGCAGGTCGGCGACACCGTCGAGGTCGACGAGCCTCTGCTGGAGATCTCCACCGACAAGGTCGACACCGAGATTCCGTCTCCCGTCGCCGGCACCCTGACCCAGATCCTGGTGCAGGAGGACGAGACGGTCGAGGTCGGCGCCGAGCTGGCTGTCATCTCCTCGGGTGGAGCGCCTGCGGCGTCTGCCCCGGCGGCTGCTGAGCCCGCTCCGGCACCCGAGCCTGAAGCGGCGCCCGAGCCCGCTCCGGCACCCGAGCCTGAGCCGACTCCTGAGCCTGAGCCGGCACCTGAGCCTGCTGCAGCTCCCGAACCTGCCCCGGCTCCGGCCCCTGAGCCGACACCCGCACCGGCACCTGCGCCCGCGGCTCCCACGGCCGAAGCCCCGGCGACCTCGGCCGCTGCCGGCTCCACCGGCGACGCCTACGTGACACCGATCGTGCGCAAGCTGGCCAAGCAGCACAACGTCGACCTGTCCAAGGTGTCCGGCACCGGGGTCGGCGGGCGCATCCGCAAGCAGGATGTGCTCGATGCGGCCGAGGCCGGCACCGCGGTCGATGCCGCTGCCGCTCAGCCTGCCGCAGCCGCCGCTCCGGCGGCCGCCGAGCCGTCGCCGCTGCGAGGCAAGACCGAGAAGGTCAGCCGCCTGCGTGGCACGATCGCCCGGCGCATGATCGAGTCGCTGCAGACCTCGGCCCAGCTCACCCAGGTGCACGAGGTCGACGTCACCGAGATCGCGCGCCTGCGTGCCAAGCACAAGGACGCGTTCGCCGATCGCGAGGGCGTCAAGCTGACGTTCCTGCCGTTCTTCGCGAAGGCCGCGGTCGAGGCGCTCAAGCTCTACCCGGTCCTGAACGCGGCGCTCGACACCGAGGCGGGCACCATCACGTACCCGTCCGGCGAGCACCTGTCGATCGCGGTCGACACCGAGCGCGGTCTGCTGGCGCCGACCATCCGCGACGCGGGTGATCTGTCGATTGCCGGTCTGGCGCGCAAGATCGCCGATATCGCCGATCGCACGCGCAACAACAAGATCGCGCCCGACGAGCTCTCCGGCGGCACGTTCTCGATCACGAACCTGGGCAGCAACGGTGCCCTGTTCGACACACCGATCATCAACCAGCCGCAGGTCGCGATCCTGGGCGTCGGTGCGGTCGTCAAGCGTCCGGTCGTCATCACCGATCCGGTCGTCGGCGAGAGCATCGCGGTCCGCTCGATGGCCTACCTGTCCCTCACCTACGACCACCGCCTGGTCGACGGTGCCGATGCCGGCCGCTTCCTGACCGCAGTCAAGCAGCGCTTGCAGTCCGGGGCGTTCGAGGCCGAGCTCGGGTCCTGATCCCATGCGCGTGCTGATCGGCGGCGCGTCGGGCTTCCTCGGCTCGGCGCTCGCCGATCGGCTGCGCACGGACGGCCACACGGTCACCCGGCTGGTTCGGGGTCCGGCCGCCGCTGAGTCCGAGTCCTCGTGGGATCCCGCGGCAGGGCAGGTCGATCAAGACGTCGTCGATGACGCGGATGCGGTGATCAACCTGTCCGGCTCGCCGATCTCGCAATGGCCGCGCACGGCCAAGCGCCGACACGAGATCCTGGCGTCGCGTCTGGGTGCCACGACGACTCTGGCGACCGCTGTCGCCAAGGCGCCCGCGCCGCCGGTGTTCCTGTCCGGGTCGGGGATGTCCTGGTACGGCGTCGACCGTGGCGACGAGCAGCTGACCGAGCGCGACGGGCCAGGTGAAGGATTCCTGGCCGAGGTGTCGCAGCAATGGGAGGCCGCGGCCCGGCCGGCCGTCGAGGCGGGGGCGCGTGTGTGCTTCCTGCGCACCTCGCTGGTGCTGGACTCCTCCGGCGGCGTGCTGAAGCTGATGCTGCCGGCGTGGAAGCTCGGCGGCGGTGCCCGCCTCGGGTCAGGTCGTCAGCGGATGTCGCTGATCACCCGCGCCGACTGGGTGCGCGCCGTCGCCCACCTGCTGACCACCGACGTCTCCGGTCCGGTGAATCTGGCGATGCCCGCGTCGGTCAGCAATGCCGAGTTCACCGATGCACTGGGCCGCGCCGTGCATCGGCCGACCTTCCTGGCCGTGCCGGCCTTCGCGGTGCGGGCCGCGCTGGGCGGCATCGCCGAGGACCTGCTCGGATCGCTCGACGTGGTGCCCCAGGTGCTGACGGAGTCCGGCTTCGAGTTCGACGCGCCCGATCTCACGACGGCCCTCGCTCGCGCGATCGGCTGATACGCCAGCCGTCGTCGGTGCGCACCAGCACGATCTCGCGCCGCGTCGGTTCGTCGACGGGCAGGCGATCGACGGTGCCGTCGTTCCACCTGACCTTGGCCGGGCCGAGTCGATCGACCACGTCGAGCACGACCTCGTCGCGGCCCGATCGGATCACCGACAGCTCGTCGATCAGGAGCACGGCTCCCTCGATCCGAGCACCTCGATCCGCGAAGGCCTCGATGGTGTCGGCATCGTCGGCGGCCGCGGCCGGCGACGCGTAGACCGCGGAGAGCCGGTCGGGGTCGGCGGCCGCGAGCGCCTGGGCACGCACCAGGTCGAGGCCCGTGAGCACTCTCGCCCATCGATCGTCCTCGCCTGGTCCCAGATGCGCGGTCAGCGCGAGCACGGTCCACCACCAGTCCATCGGCCCACTGTCGCGCCTTCGGCCCGTCGGCGCTCGGCGTCGTCCACAGGCAGCTGCCGGCGGCGAGTACCGTGGGTGAGGTGAGCGACCTGCAGATCCGTGACGACTGGTTCGGTGCCGATGCGCTGGAGTACACCGAGGCGTGGGAGCTGCAGCGGCGGTTGCACGAACAGCGCGCCGCCGACGAGATCGACGATGTCGCCCTGTTCCTCGAGCACCCACCCGTGTACACCGCCGGGCGCCGCACCGAGCCGCACGAGCGGCCCCTCGACGGCACGCCGGTCGTCGAGGTCGACCGCGGCGGCAAGATCACGTTCCACGGTCCCGGCCAGCTCGTCGGCTATCCCATCACGAAGCTGCCGTCGCACGTCCTGGTCGTCGACTACGTGCGCCGGGTCGAGGAGGCGTTGATCCGCGCGATCGCCGATGTGGGGGTCGAGACCGGCCGGGTGCCCGGCCGCTCCGGGGTCTGGATCGCCGCAACACCTGGTCGTCAGGAGCGCAAGATCGCCGCGATCGGCATCCGTGTCTCCCGGGGCGTCACGATGCACGGCTTCTCGCTGAACGCCGACGTCGACCTGTCCTGGTACGACCGCTTCGTGCCGTGCGGCATCGCCGACGCGGGCGTCACGACCCTCAGCGACGAACTCGGTCGTGACGTGACGGTCGCCGAGGCCGCCGAGGCGGTCGCCCCGCACCTGATCGAGCTGCTGCGCTGGGAACCGTACACGCCCTCGCCCGATATCGAGCACGGCGACGACCACGCGATGCCGCGCATCGCCGTGAACAGCCTCAGCGGCTGAACCGGTCGACGATCCACGCCGCCGCGGGCCCGGCGGCGAATCCGTCGTCGGTCACCGGCGAGTGCCCGGCCAGCCACCGCCCGACCGTCAGATCCACGCCGCGCGAACGGTAGGTCGCGATCAGGTGCTCCGACAGCACGACCGGCACCACGACGTCCAGCAGGCCGATGTCGAGGCGGACCGGGACGTTGCGCAGCCGTAGCGATTGCACGTCGTTGTCTCGGATCACCGCGTACAGCCGTGGCAACACCGTCGAGCGCTTGGTCCCGGCCACCTGGGCGGGAGCCAGGCCGCCCCAGGACGATGTCGCGGTCAGCTCACCGAAGCAGCGATCCTCCAGATGCGACCAGCGGCTCCAGGCCTTCGTGCTGAGTCCCCCGTCCGGCAGCTGGCGGGCCAGGACCGGATCGACCGTCGCGGCCCCCTTGATGATGAGCCCGGCGAGCGCCACGAGCTGTCCCGTCGTCTGCGGCCCGAGGGCGAGCGGCACCGGCTCCAGGAGGCGGATCAGCGTGTCCATCCGGGTCGGTGGGACGAATGCGGCGACACCGACGAGATCGAGGTTCGAAGGCAGGCGCCGTCCGGCCTCCGCCGCGAACAGGGCCGCGACACCGCCCTCGGACTGACCGGCCGCGACCCAGCGCCGCCCGATCCGGTGGTCCAGCCGGCGAGCGGCCGACGCCAGGTCGACGGTCGACGTCGCCAGCGAGTCGCCGATCAGGTAGGGATGGGGTCCGGGAGTTCCGAGCCCCTCGTAATCGGGCTTCGCGACGGCGACACCGGACCGCAGCAGGCGGCGCACCACGTCGTCGCCCTGCGTCATGTGGGCGATTTCGCTATCGGAGGATCGTGCGCTGCTGACGGCGCAGACGTCGGCGGCACCGGTCGTCATGTGACTCCATGTGACGAGGGGCCAACCCTGCTTCGGCGTCTTGCCACGCGGCACGAGCAGTGTCCCGCTCATCGCAGTGCGTCGCCCCTTCACATCGGTCGACCGGTAGATCACCGTGGTGACGCGGGCGGCGTCCGGCAGGACGCTGGCGCCCGTCGCCGGCCGGCTCCGGATCACGGTGCCGGGCCCGCCCTTCTTCACCGTTGAGGCACTCGGCCGGTAGAACGCATCGGGTGCATCGGCGAAAGCGGGAGGGGCCGCGATCGGGGTGCTCAGCAGAACACCGGCCGCCGCTACCAGGCGGATCGACCGTCGCATCTCAGCTGATGTCCTTCGGCAGGACGGTGCGGACTCCTGCCGGAACGAGTCCGATCAGGTCACTGGGCGTCGTGTCGATCGCGTCGATGATCTGTCGATAGGCGTTGGCGACCGGTACCAGCTGCGGCTGATCGATCTTGTCGAGTGTGTCGGCCTCGTCGTACATGTACAGGGGTCCTGCGATCAGGCTGACGACGGGGACGCCGGCCCGCAGTACGAACGAGGCATCCGTCGGGATGCCACCGACGAACTCGAGCGCGGTGGCGTTCAGTACCGCCGTGCTGCGCAGGTCGTTCGACACGAGGATCTGGTCGAGCTTGAGCTTCAGCAGCACGTTGAGGTTCTCGAAGATGCCGCGCGGCTCGGTCTGGTTCGTGGTCACCAACGATCCGTCGGGACCCACCACGGCACGCTTGCCGATGTGCTCGATCGTCGTGTTGGCGACGATGCGGTACGGCGTCCGCCGCTCCAGGATGTACTTCCGGGTGAACGCGATATGGCTCTGATATCCGGTGAAATGGGTGTCGAACGTGACGAACATCAGCGTCTTCTTGCGCTTCGCGCCCTGTTTCGCCAACGCGCCGTAGTGCTCGGCGAGCGCGATCACCTCGGCGGTGCCGCTCGCGTCCTCGACCGCACCCGGTCCTTGCGAATCGTGATGGGACTGCACCATCACGGTGTCCTTGGACTGACCGGGCAGGAAGCCCACGACGGTGCGCGCCGTGACGGCGCTCCGCTTGACCGTCAGCTTCATGGTCGCGGTGGCCCGGGGCCGGGCCAGAGCCGCGCGGAAGCGCGCGCCCTCTTTCTTGGTGATCCACATCCCGGGGATCGTCATGGCGGTCTTGCGGTAGTACTCGTTGTGATACTTGTTCGACTCGAAGTAGTCGCCCAGCACGCCGATAACGCCCAAGGCGCCGGCCTCCATGGCGGGCTTGATCGTCGACGACAGCGAGGTGACGAACGGATTGGCCGTGAGCAAGGTCTGCAGGTTCACGAACGTCAGGGCCGGATCCCACATGAACGTCGAGAACGGCACCAGCGCGACGAGAGGGAGCTGGAACTTCAGGTCGAACAGCACCCATTTGCCTGCGACGTCGGTCTTGCCGATCGAGCCGCTGCCGATGTCGACGACCGGCGCGGTCCTGCCCTTCGGACCGAGCGTGGACGTCCCGGTCTTCGTCGCGCCCTTGATGAACGAATGCGAGATCGGGAACGCGTCGAACGCCGTCTTGCCGACCTTCAGGGAATAGCCGCTCGGCCGCCAGTCGTAGGACGTGGCGGTCTCGTAGTGCACGTCTGTCAGGCCCGCTTTGCGGAATCGCGCCGCCACGTAGGAGGCCGCCTTCTGGCCGCCGACCGAGCCGGTCGACCGGGGCGCGATGTCCACCAGGTCCTTGATCGTCTTCATGATCGCCGGGCGCCCCGGCAGGGTCGGCGGGGGCTGGGCGGCCGCGACGGCGGGCGTCGGTGCCGCGATGACGGCGAAGGACAGGACAGCAGGGGCCAGGACCGACCGGAACCTCATCGGTTTCCTCTCGAATTCGGGGCCTCCCTCCCGTGGACGAGACTAGAAAGAATCGCCCAGTTGAGCCCATCAGATCGTGCAGATCAGTCATCATTGACGTCTCGATGCTCGAATCCGACCGGATCACTGCCCTGAAGCGCCTGGTTCCGTCATGATGGACCGCATGCTCGTCGACGAGACCGACCTGACCCTGGTCAACGCCCTGCAGCTCGCTCCGCGGGCGTCGTGGGCCGAGATCGGTGCCGTCATCGGCATCGATGCCGGCCGGGCCGCACGGCGTTGGCGACGGCTGCACACCTCGGGTCTGGCGTGGGCCACCGTCGTCCCCGGCGACGAGCACGTGCGCGCGCATCTGAGCGGCGCCGCCGTCGAGGTCCACTGCGCGACGCACGCGATCGACCGCATCGCCCAGGAGATCGCCCAGAACCCGTGGGTCCTGTCGATCGAGAAGGTCACGCATCGGTGCGAACTGCTGCTCGAGGTGATCGGGCTGGGTCTGGACCACGTGGGGCGGATCGCCCTTCACGAGGTCGGCGCCGTCGCCGGCGTGGAGCACGTTCGGGTCGACGTCGCGACCGAACTGTTCGTCGAGGGCGGCACGTGGCGGCTCGACGCGCTCTCCCCCGGCCAGCAGCAGCGCCTACGCCGCCTGCACCCGCCGCGCACGGCCGCCGGGACCCCGCGGGGCGACGTGACGCTGCAGATCGCCTCGGTCCTGCGCGACGACATCCGGGCCACGGCGGTCGACATCGCCCAGCGGCTCGACTGGTCCGAGAGCTCCGCCCGCCGGCGCCTCGACCAGGTCCTGGGATCGCAGGCCTTGCGGCTGCGGGTCGATCTGGCCCAGCCCGCCACGGGCTTCCCGTTGACCGTCACGTCATGGTTCCGGGTGCCGGCCCGCACGCTGGCCCAGGCCGGGGCGAACGTGGCGGCACTTCGCAGCACCCGAGTGTGCGCCGGGCTGACCGGTGGCGCGGCGAATCTGCTGATCGGCTCGTGGCTGCGCGGTCCCCAAGACGTGCCCGTCCTCGACGTCGACCTGGCCGCGGCGCTCGGCGACGCGACCCTCATTGACCGCACGGTGACGGTACGCACCTTCAAGCGCGCGGCGCGGCTGCTCGCCGAGGACGGCACGGCGCAAGGGCTGGTCTCGGTGGACCTGTGAGGTCAGCCGTCGAGCGACAACGCCTCGCGGAAGCCGATGCGACGCTCGGTGCGCATCAGGGTGCGTTCGTAGATGCGCGCGCCGATCCAGACGGTCGCCACGATCGCCACCAGATTCGACAGCACCGCGACGGCCAGCTGCCACCACGGCACCCCGCCTTCGGCCAGCCGGGCGGGCATCAGCATCGCCGAGGTGATCGGCAGCATCGAGACCACCGTCTTGACCCCTTCGCCCGCGGTCACCGCGATCATGTACGGCGCGAACAGCAACAGGTTGCCGGGCATCGTGGTGCTCTGCAGATCCTCCTGCCGCGAGGCCAGGGAGCCCGCGATCGCCCAGAGGCCGGCCATCGCCACGAAGCCGAGCACGAAGAACAGCACGTACCAGCCGACGACGCCGCCGGCGACCGACAGCAGGTCGTCGAAGTCGGTCAGGCGCAGCGCGATCAGACCGGTCACCGCGACGAGGGCGATCTGCCCGAACGCCAGGATGGAGTTGCCGACGACCTTGCCCCACAGCAGCGACCGGATCGGCACGGCGGCGGCCAGGATCTCGACGATCCGGCTCTCCTTCTCCTGCACCACGCTCTGCGCGATCGTGATGCCGAACATGACGGCCGTCGCGTAGAACAGCAGCACCATGACGAACGCGAGGGCACTGCGCGCGCCGGCGTTCTCGGCATTCGGATCGAGCAGGTCCTGCGTGACCGCCGAGCCCGCCTGCAGGGCGTTCAGGTCCACCTGCTGGGCCTCGGCGTTGCGATCGAGGGCGTCCTTCTGCACCGTCGTGGTGAGCACACCGGCCAGCTCGCTGTCGACCTCACGGTCGCCGACGAGGCGATACCCGTCATCGGCCACCAGCAGCGCCGCGTCGACCTTGCCGTCGCGCACCAATGACTCGGCCGCGCGGTCGGACGACACGGACCTCACCTGGATGTCCGAGCCGTCGTCGGAGGCATCGAGGGCCTTCGATGCGGCGTCGACCACCGACGAGGCCGTCGCATCGGAGACGGCGACCTTGTAGTGCGACGGCTTGTCGCCGAACACCGACGACAGGACGACGAGCGCGATGACGCCGACGACGAGCACCGCAGCACTGATTCGGAACGACTTGCGCCGCACCTGCGTCGTGATCTCCCGCTCGGCGACGATGCGCCAGACGGGCGTGCTGCCGGTACCGGGAGCTTCGGAGGTGGTCATGTCAGGCGACCTCTCGGTAGATGTCGGACAGGGGCTGATGCACACGTGCGAATTCCGCGACCTTCGCGCGCTCGGTGATCGAGGCCAGCAGATCGGAGGCGCCCAGGCCGTCGAGATCCACCAGAGCGGTTGCGCCGTCGACGTCGCGCACCGCGATGCCGCGCAGGTCCCGCAGCCAGGCGGCGTCGGAGTCATCGAGGACGACCCGGAACCGCTCGGGGCCGCGACCGCGGAGCTCCTCGACCGAGCCGGCCGCGACCGCCTGGCCGCCCGACAGGATGATCAGGTCGTCGCAGAGCCGCTCGACCAGATCGAGTTGATGGCTGGAGAACAGCAGTGGCTTGTCGCCGGCCTCGCGCATCAGCAGATCGGTCATCTGATCCACCGCGATGGGGTCGAGGCCGCTGAACGGCTCGTCGAGCACCAGCGCCGCGGGACTGTGGATCAGCGCCGCCGCGATCTGCACGCGCTGCTGATTGCCCAGCGACAGCGAGTCGAGCAGATCGTGTTGGCGGTCGGCGAGGTCGAAGTGGGCCAGCAGTCCCTCGGCGCGCTCGCGGCCCTCGTCGGCCGTCATGCCGTACAGGCGGGCCAGGAACACCAGCTGGTCGATGATCGGCATACGCGGATACAGGCCGCGCTCCTCGGGCATGTATCCGATGCGGCGGCGGCGTTCGGCCGTGATCGGCTCGCCGTCCCACAGCACCTGACCCTCGGTCGGGGCCAGTACGCCCAGGATCATCCGCATCGTGGTGGTCTTGCCCGCACCGTTGGCTCCGACGAATCCGGTGACGCGCCCTGGCTGGACGTCGAACGAGAGGTGGTCGACGACGATCCGGCCCCCGAAGGCGCGGGTCAGTCCTTGGATCTGCAGCATGACTCCACGCTAGGAGTCAGGCTCGCTCCGCACATCGGCCTGCAGGCCAGACCCGGGTCATCCGAAGGGACGACCCGGGTCGGCTTTCGGTCAGGCCACGTCCCGTCGCCCCACCAGCAGCACCGCCGCCACCGGGAACAGCACGGCGTAGATCGCGACGGTCGCCAGGGCCCGCGGCCCGGACAGGACGTCGACGACGCCCGGTGTGTCGGTGGTGCCGTTCAGCAGCGCGTTGACCAGGGAGCCGGCCGCCGTCCCGGGCAGCACCTCGGTCAGCGCCTTGACCGGGCCGAGCAGCTCGCCCAATCCGCGCAGTAGGTTCTCGATGACCAGGGCCCAGACCAGTCCGAGACCGACTGACAGGGCCGGCCCGCGGGCCACGGTTCCCAGGGCGAATCCGGCCAGCGCCCACATCTCGAGCACCAGCGTGCCGCCGCCTACCGATCGCGCCAGGTCTCCCGCGGCGGGCCACACCAGGTCACGCGACTCGGTGAACGCGATCAGCGATGACACCCCGGCGTACAGCACCAGGGTCGCCAGCACCGTCGCGAGGACGAACGTGGTCAGGGCGATGAGCGATCCCAGGACGGTCGTGGTCCTGGACGGGCCCTGGGTGAACAGCGTCTTCCAGGTGCCCCAGCCGTAGCCGTTGCCGGCCACGATCGCGCCGAGCACCATCATCAGCGCACCGCCGAACATCGGCGTCCCCTGCACGAGCACGTCGGGGATCGATGCGGGCAGCAGATCGTTCAAGATCGCCGCCTGGGTACGGCCCTCCTCGGCGAAATTCGAATCGCCGGTCTTGTACGAGAGGTAGCCGAACAGATAGCCGAACATCAGGGCCAGCGCGATCCAGGCGCCCAGGGTGACCCAGACGGCGGGCCACTTCCTCATCCGCAGCAGTTCGCCGCGCGTCGTGTCGATCAGGGCGCTCATCACGCCACCTCCTGTGAGGTCAGGCCGGCGGCGGTCATCTCGAAGAAGACCTCCTCCAGCGTTCGTTCGACCGCACTCACCTCGAGCACGTCGATGCCGTCGGCGACCAGGGCCCGGGTGACGTCGGGGGCCGATGCCGGCGGCAGGTCGAGCAGCACCGTGTCGTCCTGCAGATGCACGCCGTCGTCGCCGGCGAGGCGCATCGCGACCGACACGGCACGATCGATCTGGACGGCCCGCACCCGCAGCGACGTGTCGCCGCGCAGCTCCGCCACGGTCGACTCGCGCAGCAGGCGGCCGCCGTCGATGACGCCGACGCGGTCGCAGATCTCCTGCACCTCGGCGAGCAGGTGGCTCGACAGCAGCACCGTCTGTCCGCCGCGGGCCAGCGACACGACGAGCGCGCGCATGTCCTGCATGCCGGCGGGATCCAGGCCGTTGGTGGGCTCGTCGAGCACGATCAGGTCGGGATCGCCCATCAGGGCCGAGGCCACGCCGAGACGCTGCTTCATGCCCAGCGAGTAGCCCTTGAACCGGTCGTCGCCGCGATCGGCCAGATCGACCCGCTCGAGGGCCTGGTCGGCGACCGAATCCGGTAGGCCGCGGTACCGCGCCATGACGCGCAGGTTGTCGCGACCGGAGAGATACGGGAAGAACCCGGGCCCTTCGATCAGCGCGCCGACCCGTTCGGTCACGGCGGCGCTGCCCGCGGGACGGCCGAGCACGCTGACGCTGCCTGCGGTCGGCCGGATCAGCCCCAGCATCATCCGCAAGGTCGTGGTCTTGCCCGCACCATTGGGGCCCAGGAAGCCGTAGACCTCGCCGCAGTGCACGGTCATGCTGACCGCGTCGACCGCGCGGCGGTCGCCGTAGTCCTTCGTCAGTCCCCGCGTCTGGACCACGAGGTCGGTGTTCGTCGATGAGTTCATGCCCCAACCGTCGCGCCGTCTCGCCGGCGGGTCGTCCGACCGTCGGCGGCTCGTGCGTACGCAGTCCTGCGTAGGCCGACGCCGCCCGCGGGAGTACGTACGGCAGCGGCGATCGCCCTAGCCTGGAGTCATGACCTCGTTCACGACCGATCTGGGCCGTCGGTGGCCGCTGCTGGTCGTGGCCATCGTGCTGATCGGCGGCGGCATCGGGGTGCACTCCGATGCTGGTGGTCGCGATCGAGTGCTGGCGACGGTCTTCGCGGTCGTCGCGGTCGCCGGCATCGCCGCGACGCTGTTCCGGCCGCGGATCGGGATGCTGGTCGCAGGTGCGGCCGCGGGCGTCTACTTCGCCGCGTCGCTGCATCCGGGCCCGATGTTCCTCACGATCCCGGTCGCGTGCGGCATGGCCGCGCTCAGGCTCCGGCCGCGCGAGCTCGTGCCTCCGGCCGTGACGTCGCTGGCGATGCTGGGCGGCGGACTCGCCCTGGGCGACAGCGTGGGCGTATGGCCCGTGCTCGGCACGAGCGCGATGACGGCGGCCGCGACGATGCTCGTCTGGTGGTTCCTGGCCCGCAACGAGGCAGCCGATCAGGCGTCGCGGCGGGCGGCCAGCGATGAGCAGCTGCGCATGGCGCAGGAGCTGCACGACGGCGTCGGTCACGGACTGGCCGTCATCGCGATGCAGGCCGGTGCCGCCCTGCATCTGCTCGAGAAGGATCCTGCTGCGGGGCCGGCGGTGCGGTCGAATCTCCAGGCGATCCGCGACACCAGCCGCGAGGCGCTCGACGCCCTGCGGGCCGAGCTGACCCGTCTGGCCTCGCCTGAGACCGCCCCACGCACGCCGTCGGTCGGACTGGCCGATCTGCCCGCGCTCGTCGACCGAGTCCGCAGCGGCGGACTGGCCGTGAGCTTCACCGATTCCTCACACGAGGCTCCGGGCCTCGACCAGGTGGTGGGACAGGTCGCCTACGGCGTCGTGCAGGAGGCGCTGACGAACGTGCTGCGTCACGCCGCCGCGACCCGCGCCGCGGTGGTCCTGGCCCGGCAGGACGGTGCGCTCGCCGTGACCGTCACCGATGACGGGACGAACCAGGGTCCCGTCGTCGAGGGGATGGGCCTGCGCGGCATGCGGCGACGCGTCCAGGCTCTCGGCGGTCGCTTGACGGTCGGGCCGTCCGGCGACGGCTTCCGGGTGCACGCCGAACTGCCGCTACGGGGACTGCCGACATGACCATCAAGGTCGCGCTGATCGACGATCAACCGCTCGTGCGCATGGGCCTGGCCACGCTGATCGCCGCCGAGGCGGATCTGGAGCTGGCCGGTGAGGCCGGCGACGGCCGCGAGGGCCTGGACCTGCTGCGCCGCACCCGGCCCGACGTCGTGTTCTGCGATATCCGCATGCCCGTGCTCGACGGACTGGGCCTGCTGGCCGAGGTCGTGGAGGATCCCGAGCTGGCGGACGTCCGTGTCGTCATGCTGACGACGTTCGAGCTCGACGAGTACGTCGCCGAGGCGCTGCGGCTCGGCGCGAGCGGATTCCTGCTCAAGGACGCCGAGCCCGCCCAGCTGCTCGATGCGGTGCGCGTGGTCGCCGACGGCGGCGCGCTGCTCGCGCCGTCGGTGACGCGCCAGGTCATCGAACGGTTCTCGCGGGTGGGCGCGGCCGCGAAGCCGCATCCGCGGATCGGAGATCTGACCGACCGCGAACGCGAGATCCTCGGCTGGGTCGCGACCGGACGCTCGAATGCCGAGATCGCCGCCGAACTGGTCGTCAGCCCCGACACGGTGCGCACCCACGTGAGCCGCGCGATGGTCAAGCTGCATGCCCGCGACCGCGCCCAGCTCGTCGTCTTCGCGATCGACTCGGGCCTGACCCGCTGATCCTGTACGTCACCAGCGCCTGCCCGCGCTCGTCCCTCGCGCTGGCGACCGGTGGAAACGCCACCACTGGTCGCCAGCCGAGAGGCCGCCCGCGGCCGAACGGCGGGAAGGCGCCCGTGAGAGGACAGGCTCGCTCAGACCTCGTCCATCAGGCCCGACTGGTGGGCGGCGATGACCGCCTGGACCCGATCCCGGACGTCGAGCTTGGTCAGGATGCGCGACACGTGGGTCTTGACGGTGGCCTCGCTGACGAACATGCCCCGGGCGATCTCGGCATTGCTCTGACCGCGCGCCATCTGGATCAGCACATCGCGTTCGCGTTCGGTCAGCTCGTCCAGTCCGTCCGGCACCGCGCGGGTGCGGCTGGTCGAGCGCGAGATGACGCGCTGCGTGACTTCAGGCGCCAGCAGCGAGTGCCCCTGCGACACGACGCGGATCGCCGCCACCAGGTCGTCGGGCGGACAGTTCTTGAGCATGAAGCCGCTGGCCCCGGCGTCGAGCGCCGAGAACAGGTACTCGTCGTCGTCGAACGTGGTGAGGATCAGGACACGGGTGTCGGGGTGTTCGGCGACGATCTGCCGCGTGGCGGAGATGCCGTCGAGGCGCGGCATCTGCACGTCCATCAGGACGACGTCGGGCGTCAGCTCGTCGACCCGGGTCACGCCCACGTCGCCGTCGTCGGCATCGCCCACGACCTCGATATCGGTCTCGGCGCCCAGGATCATCGTGAAGCCGGTGCGCACGAGCTCCTGGTCGTCGACCACCAGGACGCGGATCGTCTCGGTCACACCGGAATCCTGACTCGCACCCGGAAGCCGCCCGTGGGTCGTGGGCCGATCTCGCAGAGACCGCCGTGCATCGCCGCGCGTTCGCGGATGCCGGTCAGGCCGTAGCCGCCGTCGTCGGTGCCCTCACCGCCGCCGCGACCGTCGTCGATGATCTCGACCTCGACGGCGGGTTCGGCGGCGTCGAGGTAGCGCAGCGTGATCGATCCGGTGTCGGCGGCGCGTGCGTGCCGCACGATGTTCGCGACGGCCTCCTGCACCACGCGGAACAGCGACAGCTGGATCGTGGCGGGTACGTCGAACGGCTCCCCCACCTGATGGAACGCGATGGCGGGCCGCTGGTCGGTCAGCGTGAACGTGTGCAGATCGGCCAGGCCCGGCTGGGGCGCGAGATCCCGGTCCTCGGCATCGTCGCGGAGCAGACCGACCAGCTGGTGCATCTGGGTCACGGCGGTGCGCGACGACTGCTCGATCGTCGTCAGGGCCTGGCGGGCGACTTCGGGCTTGCTGTCGATCGTGCGGGCCGCTCCGGCCGCCTGGACGCCGATGCCGCTGACATGGTGGGCGACGACGTCGTGCAGGTCGCGCGCGATGCGCACGCGCTCGGCGCGGATGGCGCTCTCGCGATCACGCTGCTGGGCGGCACGCTCCCGCTCGTGCTGAGCGGCCAGTTCACAGCGTTGCCGTGCGCCACGCCAGGCCACGTGGCCCCAGGCGATCGCGCCACCGAAGTACACGACGTTGATCGCCAGCGAGTACACGACCTGCGCCCAGTACGGGGCGATCAGGCCCTCGTGCACCTTCGGCTGCTCCGGCATGTCGTGCACGAACTGCCACACCAGCCAGCCGAACATCGCGATCAGCACGACGGCCGTCGTCCCGTACAGGCAGCGCGCACGACGCGACCATGCCCAGGCCGTGTAGAGCGAGGCGAACAGCAGCATCTGCATCGTGAACACGATCGTCAGCTCGGGCTGCCGCTCCCCCATCACGATGAACAGCGCCGACTCGACGACCAGCACCGTCAGCGGGAAGCGGCGGCGCACGACGAGCAGCAGGCCGGCGACCGCGAAGACCGCGAATGCGATCCAGTCCGGGCCCGTGATCTTCAGGTTGTTGCCGCTGCGCCACAGCTCCAGGGAGACGATCGAGAGCACCGCGGCACCCAGCCCGATCCACACGTCGATGCGCTGCTGCTCGGGGGTGGGGCCCGGGCGTTCCCACCCGCGATCGAGGTCCAGCACACCCCGAGCCTACGGCTTCGTGCGAGGCGTAGGCTGGGACCGTGACCATCGCTCCTGAGGGCAGGAAGATGTTGCGGCTCGAAGTCCGCAACTCCCAGACCCCGATCGAGAAGAAGCCCGAGTGGATCAAGACCCGCGCCAAGATGGGTCCTGAGTACAACGAGTTGATGAAGCTCGTGAAGGGCGAGGGCCTGCACACGGTCTGTCAGGAGGCCGGGTGTCCCAACATCTTCGAGTGTTGGGAGGACCGCGAGGCCACGTTCCTGATCGGCGGCGAGCAGTGCACCCGCCGCTGCGACTTCTGCCAGATCGACACCGGCAAGCCGGCCGAGCTCGATCGCGACGAGCCGCGTCGTGTCGCCGAATCCGTGCAGAAGATGGAGCTCAAGTACGCCACCATCACCGGTGTCGCGCGCGACGACCTGCCCGACGGCGGTGCGTGGCTGTATGCCGAGACGGTCCGCAAGATCCATGAGTTCAACCCCGGCACGGGCGTGGAAAACCTGATCCCGGACTTCAACGGCAAGCCCGATCTGCTGACCGAGGTGTTCGAGTCGCGACCCGAGGTGCTGGCGCACAACCTGGAGACGGTGCCGCGGATCTTCAAGCGCATCCGCCCGGCGTTCCGCTACGACCGGTCCCTGGATGTCCTGACCCAGGCTCGCGCGTTCGGGCTCGTCACCAAGAGCAATCTGATCCTGGGCATGGGCGAGACTCGCGAGGAGGTCTCCGAGGCGCTGCGCGATCTGCACGAGGCCGGCTGCGATCTGGTCACCATCACCCAGTACCTGCGTCCCTCGCCCCGGCATCATCCGGTCGAGCGGTGGGTCAAGCCCGAGGAGTTCGTCGAGCTCAAGCACGAGGCCGACGAGATCGGCTTCGCCGGCGTCATGTCCGGCCCGCTGGTGCGGTCGTCGTATCGCGCGGGAACGCTGTACCGCCAAGCCGTCGAGAAGCGTGCAGCCGTAGACTGATCCCTATGTCCAACGCAGCACCACAGCCCGAGGGCGGCCGTATCCGGCAGATGCGCCAGGCCTACCGCCTGACCAAGAAGACCGACCCGAACCTCGGGCTGATCCTGCTGCTGACGTTCCTGATCTTCGGCGGCATCGCCGCGGTCCTGGCGATCGTGACGTTCGGCTACTCGACGTTCGGCATCGTCGTCACGGTCATCTTCTCGGTGCTGGTCGGCATCCTGGGCACGCTGATCGTGTTCGGTCGGCGCGCCGAGAAGTCGGCCTACATGCAGATCGAGGGCCAGCCGGGCGCCGCTGCTGGTGCGTTGCAGATGCTGCGCCGCGGCTGGGACGTCAAGCCGGCCGTCGCGGTCACCAAGAACCAGGACGTCGTGCACCGGGTCATCGGCCGTCCCGGCGTGATCCTGGTGGGCGAGGGCAATCCGAACCGGGTGCGCCAGCTGCTGGGCCAGGAGAAGAAGAAGCACGGCCGCGTCGTCGGCGAGGAGATCCCCGTGCTCGACATCATGGTGGGCCGCGGCGAGGGCGAGGTCCCGCTGCCGAAGCTGAACCGCCATGTGCGCAAGCTGAAGCGCAACATCAAGCCGGCGCAGATGACCGAGGCCATCAACAAGATGAAGGCCCTCGACTCCATGCGTCCCCAGGTCCCGATGCCCCGCGGCCCCATGAACCAGAACGCCATGCGGGGCGCCCGCAAGGCGCTGCGCGGCTGACCCCACCCCGGTCGCCAGCCGGAAGGCCGCTCCCCGCCCAAGCACGGGCAAGCACCACCCCACCCCGGTCGCCAGCCGGAAGGTCGCTCCCCGACCAACACAGGCTGGCACCCCCACCCCGGTCGCCAGCCGGAAGGTCGCTCTGCGACCGACGGCGGGTAGGCGCCGGTGACGTATCAGGCTCGCTGGACCTACATCCGCACCTGACGCGTGTTCGTCAGCACGTCGTGCAGGCCGCGTCCTTCGGAGTTCTGCACGATCGGCGGGATGATCAGGCAGACCATCAGGGCGCGCAGGAGGCCGTAGAGCGGCCCGGGAGGACGTCCGTCGGGGTTCTCGACCTTGATGCCGACGATCCGCTTGCCGATCGAGAAGCCGAGCAGACCGACCAACAGACCGACCTCGACCACGTAGGCGGCCGTGATGATCAGGTTCTGCTGCAGGCCTTCGGGCGGGTAGCTCACGTCGGCCACGGCCATGACGCTCAGGGCCGCGATGAGCCAGTCGATCACCAACGCGATGACGCGTCGCCCTAGGCCGGCCAGTTCCATCTTCACGCCGAAAGCGTAGTCAGCGGCCCGAACCCGTGGGCGGCCGACCTGCGCCAACTTTGTAACATGGCTGAAACAAGGCAGTGACGGTCGGGAAACTGGGGAACCCTAGATTCGCTTGTCAGGTGCAGCGTCGCACCACGATCATCCTGTGTTCCGCATCAGAGCCGCGCCTGCGGCCGAGGAGGCCCTGTGTTCAGCAATGCTGACGAATTCTTCAAGTTCGTGAAGGACGAGGGCGTCGAGTACCTCGACGTTCGCTTCACCGATCTTCCCGGCATCCAGCAGCAGGTGACGCTGCCGGCGGCATCGTTCGACGCGGGCATGGCCGAGGACGGCGTCGCGTTCGACGGCTCGTCGATCCGTGGCTTCCAGAGCATCGACCAGTCCGATATGAAGCTGCTGCCGGACTTCGGCACCGCGTACGTCGACCCGTTCAAGGCACGCAAGACGATCGCGATGGAGTTCTTCGTCCACGACCCGATCACGGGCGAGGCGTACTCGCGCGATCCGCGCAATATCGCCCGCAAGGCCGAGGCGTACCTGAAGACCACGGGCATCGGCGACACTGCCTACTTCGCGCCCGAGGCCGAGTTCTACATCTTCGATCGCGTCAACTTCGGCACCAGCGCGAACCGTTCGTTCTACGAGATCACGTCGCTCGAGGCCGCCTGGTCGACCGGCGACGACCTGGTCGACAACCGCGGCTACAAGGTCCGCTACAAGGGCGGCTACTTCCCCGTCGCACCGACCGATCAGACCGCTGACCTGCGCAACGACATGATGTCGAACCTGCAGAACGTGGGCCTGGTGCTCGAGCGTGGCCACCACGAGGTGGGCACCGCCGGTCAGGCGGAGATCAACTACCGGTTCGACACGCTGCTCAAGGCGGCCGACGATGTCATGAAGTTCAAGTACATCGTCCGCAACACGGCGTGGGCCGCCGACAAGACGGTGACGTTCATGCCGAAGCCGATCTTCGGCGACAACGGTTCGGGCATGCACGTGCACCAGTCGATCTGGAACGACGGCTCGCCGTTGTTCTACGACGAGGCCGGCTACGGCGGACTGTCCGACACGGCCCGCCACTACATCGGCGGCATCCTGAAGCACGCCCCGAGCCTGCTGGCGTTCACGAACCCGTCGGTGAACTCCTACCACCGTCTGGTGCCGGGCTTCGAGGCCCCGATCGCGCTGGTCTACTCGGCCCGCAACCGTTCGGCCTGTGTCCGCATCCCGATCACGGGCTCGAACCCGAAGGCCAAGCGCATCGAGTTCCGCTGCCCTGACCCGTCGAGCAACCCCTACCTGGCGTTCTCCGCGCTGCTGCTCGCCGGCATCGACGGCATCAAGAACAAGATCGAGCCGCCCGCCCCGATCGACAAGAACATCTACGAGCTGCCGCCCGAGGAGTACGAGCAGATCGACATGGTCCCCACGTCGCTCAACGCCGTGCTCGACAACCTCGAGCAGGACCACGAGTTCCTGACCGCCGGCGACGTGTTCACGCCCGACCTGATCGAGACGTGGATCGACTACAAGCGCACCGAGGAGATCCTCCCGGTCCAGCTGCGCCCGCATCCCCACGAGTTCGAGTTGTACTACGACATCTGATCCGTCAGGATTCAGACGGCCGTCTCACGATTTCGTGAGACGGCCGTTGTCATCTCATTCCCGAGTACGTCAGTCCGCCCACTAAGACGCGGCTGATCCGCTCCGCGTCTCGCGCAAGCCGAAGTTGCCCCGATTTCTAGGTCGCTGGGTGCCCCGGACGCGCGACGATGAGACCCCCAGTGCGGACGTTTGGGCCGTTGTAGGAGACAAGTTGGGGACGCGTGTCGACTCCATCGTCAATCCCCGCGACATGCATGGCGCTCACGACATCGAGTAGGGGTAAGTCCCATGCTTGGGCTGCCAGCCGGAGGACCGCTGAGTCCGGTTGGTAGTGGTTATTGAGCCACCACAGCATCGGCCGCGGCACCGGCTGCGTGGAATCGGCTGAGTTGATCCACTTTTCGAACTCGTCACACGCCGGCAAAGGGAACTCGTCGTTCGGACGGCGAGCCCCATAGCCGACAGCGATTGAATCCTCGTTGACCTGCAGTAGACCTTCCCAGGAACTGAACCAAAATCCCTGGTCCTTCATGTCAACGGCGGAACCGAGTTGAATCCGGGCAATCTTGAATGAGTCGCGGGAACTAATCCATGCAGCGATCTGGTCGCTCGTGAGAAGACCTTCCTTGCTTACCCCTAGCGGGACCTCGGGGAGATCGACTTCGAAGCCTCTGGCGAACCAATGGAACTGCATTCTGTCGCTGTCAGTAAATTCTGGGGCCGCGCGAATCCTTTCCCAGTGGGAATTCACCCAAGACTGCATTTGATCAATATCTACGTCCAGCCGGAGACGATCGCGGCTCGCCCGCACAGGCCGTCCCACGGCAACGCCGGTGAGCTCGTACAGTTGTGTCGACTGAAAGCCGCCGCAGTAGCAGGAAGCTGGCGCCATCCAGTCTTCTCGCCCCCTGGTTGTGAACGCTAGGTTGCCGATGATTTCATCATGCTTCCCGTGCAGCGGGGTGAGGAACTTCTCAAAGAACGACCTCCCCGTCTCGGTGGTCTCGGCACTTGCGAGTATCCACGGGTCCGAGTGCAGAACATCATAGATCTCGGCAGGCGAGCGGTCTTGCCAGGCGTCGCCGCGCGTAACGCAGACCGGTCTAGTTGAGTAGAGAGGTATCAACTCAATCCCGTGGTCACTGGTAAATGCAAGTCGTTCCACGAGACCGACCTGGGCCGATTCATCCAGGTAGCGTTCGCCGTAAAGCATTCCACTGCTTTCGTCGACGCGGGTGTCGAGCCAGAGCGTGACTAGAGTTCCCGGTTCGCTGAGTCGCTCGCTAGCTTCGGCCTTACGTAGTACGGGTCGACTTTGAAGCCCTTCTCTGAACTCTAGGACGTGCGTGTCGTTCCAGCCGCCGAGTAGTGGTCGGGTGATGACACGGACGCGCTTCGCGACCATGAAGGCTGAGAAAAAGCCGATTCCGAATTTCCCGGTCGACGCGTAGCCTGCGGCCATCGCACCTGGGTACTCCCGTCGAAAGTCGGAAGAAGTCCAACCGCTAGTTCCGAAGTTGCATAGGTAATCTACAATCGTCTCTGGAGACATCCCGATGCCGAAGTCGCGAATGTGGAGAAAATCGACGTCGGCAGTCCGCTCAAACTGGACTTGCACTGGAGGCAAGTGCCCGCCCTCGCCTTGGACTGACTTCCGCGCTCGCGATGCATCCACAGCGTTCGCGAGGAGCTCTCGCAATGGAATGGTCCCGCGGCTTCCGTACAGCGCCTCTCCGCCGAGAGACTCGATGATGCCGAGCGGATTGTCGATGTGGGGCCGAGCGTCGATGGGCTGCCAGTGGGCGGTGGGAACGTACCTAGCGAATCTCTTGGGGTCTTCGGCGCCTGCCGCGCCCTTGGCCACCATTCGAGGTTTGCCGAGGTCGGCGCAAAGGGAGTCGACGCCTTGCAATTCGCGATGCACCATGGCGACGGTGTCATAAGCCAACCACCACGCGTCTGCCTCGTCCGGTCGAAAGGCGCGGGAACTCGTGAACTCCAACCGCGACGCATCAAGGCGAGGGCGGAGCATCCTCTCTTGGAACGCCCAATGCTCCTTCGACTCACCTTGCGGATTCCGATGGGGTGTGTGTAGGGGTTGCGCGCGGCGAGAGTCGATCTGAGCGGCGTCCGCGACCCGCAGGATGCACGCCACCTTGACGGGATCCACTGTCCAATCGAGTGGAAGACCCGACGGAGTGCCGCGGGTGCCAGGCAGGTACTCCTCCAATGCTTGTACGTCCAGCCAGTGACTTCTCGCAATCTGACCGATCAACTCGCCATACCAGTGACGGAGGTCTGTGTCCGGGAGAAGGAAAAATGGCTCCTCGTCACGCAGTCGCCATTCTCGCGCGAGGATGTCCTCAGCTTCGGCGGCGTGTGACTCGCGGAGAAATGTGGTCAGGCTTGCCTTGACCTCCCTGGATGTCAGGCCGTCCCAAGTGGGGTTTTGGTCCACATCGGCGAGTGCCTGACTCTGCAACTCCGGTGCTAGGTCGGACCAGTGAGCCCAGAGCAGATCTTTCCAAGCCTGTGACTGGAGGATGCCTGGAAGCCCTTCGCTGTATGCAGCCAGGCCCATAGCCAGGTCGTGAATTAGGAAAGCACCTCCTAGGACGAATGCTTCCGCTGGAGTAAGCGGATAATCGGAGCCAGTGATCAGACTCGCCGTGTCCCAGAGGGCATCGCAATGGATGATCGAGTGGTCGGTGTATCCCGGGACACTCTGAGAGACCTCAGCGGCGAGGGGCTCAACGTGCTTCCGAAACTGTAGGAACGATGCCCTCAGCCTCTCGCGAGCGTCATTGTTTTCGTCGTCCTCCACGGCTGCGAGAGTTCGCTGCCATAGATCACTCTGCATGAAGTCCACAGGCGGGACACTACGCGGAAGCTCGCTTCAGTTCCGCGGTTTCGCGCCGACTGTTCGAGGTTTCACGCTTTCGGGTGTTGCCTTTGCAGGCGGGACCGCGCCAGCGGGCAGTGAACCCGTTCCGCCGGATGAATGTGAGTGTGCCGTGTGCGTTCATCGCCGCCGACGCATCAGTGCTCAAGGTCGAGGGTGGGGCCAAGCGGCGCCGGTGCTGGTCCGGCCGGCGTCAACGCCGACTGACGTCGGGAGATCCTCGGCGTCCAGGTCATCAGGGTCCCCTGATCGTTCAGCAAACCCTTCCCGCGACGGTGCACCGGTTGCGTTCGCACAGCGAATACCTGACACCGCGGCCAGGGCCGGAGGGTACGGCTTGCTGAATCGGCTACGACAAGCAAGCCGATGCGCGACGTCTATGAGTGGGCCGTGCGACGAGTCCGTCCTACCGCCGCGTTTGCTGCTATCAGTGTCGAACGATCTGCCCGCCGAAGGTCGGAGGCGTGTTGGAGACTTGAGCGTCCGCACAACTGATGCGAGGAGGTCCACATGAGTCAGAACCAGTTGGCGTCGTCAGGCAGTCGAGTCGGATGGGCTTGGGATACAAAGCAGCGGACTCCCTATCCAGCGATGCTCCGCGATCACGCGGGTCAGATAGAACTCGTGATTTCCTACGACTCTTCGGACAAAGTTCTTGATCGTCGCTATACGGGTTCGATGGTGCGCTGGGGTGACGATCCTGGGATGAGCAAATACGACTACGATCTGCCTGACCAGTTTTGGTTCATGGACACCCGTGGCTTCGTATCACTCAACGGCATCCGGTCCCGAACGCTCGAGACCCTTGCCGGACCCACGATCTTCAACGAATGCCGGATTGGAATCGACTACGCCGTATTCTGCGGCGAACCGGGAGTCGACTACTCGGCCGTCAATGGCTTGATGACGCGGATCGAGGGCCTCGGCCGCTGGTTTGGCCATCGATCGGTCCAGCACAACTTGGAGGATCCGAGGCGCTCGAAGGATGAGTTCTCGCTCACCATTACGTCCCCACGGACACAACGTCTTGACGCGAGCCTGAACCTCTCGATCGTCGCAGGTGCGGCCTGGCGTCTCCCGGGTGAACCGGGGCTTACGCATCTTGAGGAAATCGGCTCGGTAAGGACGACGGTCCAACGCGCGCGCCCATGGGCGGACCATCTAGATCGGCACGAGGCCGTACATCAGCTTCTAGAAATTAGCGCGTGGAAGCCGCTCGGGTTTCAACAAATCCGTGTCATGCATCATCGTGATCCAGAGCGTGTCCTATCAGGCAATGTGGTCGGTGATCGATGGGCACCAGTCAAGACTTACTCGCTTCCGGAAGCCTCCGACGCTGCGCGGACGGATTTTCTGTTTGTCTTCCAGGACATCGGAGCCACCGGAGTACGCCGATGGCTGAAGCTCCGAGAGCAGTTCAGCCGAGGCATTCACGCGATGACCTTCTCGATCAGACGATCTGGCACATCACTCGACGGACTGATTTCTGACTCAGGCATTGGACTTGAAGAAATCGGCTACCGGATCGACGTGGTACGGGGCGGTGGGGCGCGACGTGGACATCACGCTCACCTGCTGGATATCGCATCTGAGGTAGACGACCTCCTCCCATTCGACGGTACGGACTGGGCAACAGAATCGACCACGATCTACAACGGGGTGAAGCACGCGGACACACCTGACCCCTCGGCGCGCGACCTCCAGCAGATGCTGATCAAGAATCGCTTGGTGTTTAGAGTCTGGCTCGCGCGACGGATCGGCGTCCCGGACGAGGTCATCAACAAGGGCATGTGGCGGATGGAACGGGGCCTCTCCGATACCTGAAGGCGCTCCCCCGCTATTCGACAGCGACTGGCGCAGTCCTCGAAGGCTTACCACGAGCAGGCAGTCCAGCAATGCGCTGTCGGTGGTATGCCAAGTAGCTCGGTCTCACATCGTGCCTGAATTCGAGAACCTTCAAGACTTCGCCGGTCGAAGTTCGAACCAGCTGAAGCGCCTCGTCGACGTACAAAGCACCCTTGTCAAAGAGAACGTGGTCGTTCGGACAGAGGCTGATCACGTTCTCCACCTCGTCGACACCCCGGTGGGCTCCGCCCAACGGTCGAATGTGGGCGCCTTCGGAGTAGGCGCCAGCATCCACCTCAAGGCGAATCGAGCAGAAGAGGCAGGTGTAGTCGTAGCACTCCTTCACCCACTGGGTGACATCGCTATTCCGGACGATGCGCAACACGACCGACGGAACCTTGTCAGGGAGACCGCCCCCTGGCGGCACGGGCGGCTGCCACTCCCCCGGGCCGTTCTGCTCAATCAACTCGTATCGATAGATCAGAGGCCCGTCAGAGCTTGGCTCGCACCAGTGGCTCTTGACCGCGAAAATCCCGTCATAGCGGTAGCCACTCACCCCAGCATCGTTGCTTGCCCGGCGAATCACCCGAACCGGCAGACCCTGCTCTTCGCTGATCGCGAGCGCAAGATTTCCTGCCGTAAAGACCTGATCCTGTACTTGCCGTCCGCCCTCGTTTCCGCCCTGGCCGGTGTACAAGATCCAGGAACCTTCGTCTCGATCGTCGGCGTATCCGCCCGAAATAACGATTGCGTCTGCGCCGTCCGTGTATCGGCCCGAAATCCCTGACATCGCGTGCCGATGAAGCCCCGCGAGACGAACCGCTTCTCGCGAAGGGAACCAGTCGCCGACCGATACGCCCGGGATGTCACCAAAAATGCTCGGCTCAGACATATCAAGACCCTAGTGGGACGGCCGGAGAACAGTCAGCGATCCCCTCAGACACCAAGAAGTTCTCCGACCGTCTCCTCAAGTCTGATGCCGTGTCCGACGCCAGATGACGAAGCCACCGAGCGCGAGCACCGGGTCGAGGACGGCGAACGCCACGACCAGCCCGCCGTCCACTGCCCCAGAGAAGGCCAAGGCACCTAGGACGATCGGCACGATCGCGCGGTCGACGACAGTCGCCAGGCCGAACGATGTGGCTCCGGTCCGACCGCCCATGACGTAGAACCAGCCGATGATCATCATCACGAACCCGAGCACCCGGACCAGGCCCGATTCACCCGCCTCGAACTGATCGGCGCCCATCAGATAAGTGACCTCGGGCCAAGCAAGGACGACCGCGCCGAACGCCAGGTAGAGCGCCCCATTGCTCACGATGTACCGCGACAGGGGCGTGGTCGGGCCCGTCGCAGCGAGTTCCTTCAGGAAGGTCATGCCCCGCAGAGTAGTGGTGCGGCTCGACGCTCGATCTGTTCGCGGACGTCATGACCGCGCACCTAGCGGATCGTCGGCACCCGTGTGGGTCAAGGTTTGTCGGAGGCGCCAACGGGGCTTGGTTGCGTGATCGAGTCGGCCATGTTGTGGATCACCGCCATCACCAGGAAGTATCCGATCACGGCGATGATCGCAGGGGCGACAACCCCAAGCACGATTCTCCTCACGAAACGCGCCCATGTGCGCCTTGGCTTTGCCGGAGCTGACCGCCGCGACGTACCGCGCCTGGCCCGCATCGGCTGCTCGACCCGTTTCGCGGTCAACTGCGTCTGCAAAGCCGCATCGATCCTGCGCACCTGCGCCGCATCGAGGACGAGCGGCCCAGCAGCGATCGTCGCCAACAGGGTCGGCGACGAACACAGGCGCACTTCATTCAGCGCCACCTGAACGTGTTCATCACGCACGAAGCAGAGCACCGGATGGCAGACCGACGCGAACTCAGGCACGAGGGCAGCAACTGCCAGCGCCGAGTCGCCACACGCAGCGACCTCACGCTCCCTGCGGTAGCCGTTCTGTCGCAGAACACCGTCGCGGATCGTGATCGATCCGCTCCAGTTCTTCGAATCGACGACGTAGATGCCAGTCGGCCCGATCGCGACGTGGTCGATGTTCGCATAGCGACGGCCGGGCCACGACAAGTCGTGCCGCACGATCCAGTCAGGCCCTAGACCCGACAGCACCTCAGCCGTTCGCGACTCGCCCTCGGCTCCCCGCTCCCATTTCTCGGCATTCGCCAACATTCGCTCAGCACGAGCACGCGTTGAACGCGCCCTGCTTCTCGCAGACTCCCCAGCCACGATCCACTCCCTCGGCTCACTCCCGTCCCCCGAGTCAGTTGTCCAGAGCGTACGTAAGGAGAGGGTCAGCGCGCCTGAACCTCGCCGCCGGCGAAGAACCGACGCAGGTAATGTCGAAGAGCCGGATCGCACACGTATACATATGTACCGAGGATCCCTCGGGTCAGGAGGACGGCATAGATGTTGCGCACGAACTGGAGGATGTCGTCGTCTGAGTAGACGATGCCGCGGGCACGGTTGTTCGTCACGCCACGTGGATCCTGGTAGCTCTCGCGATCGAATACGGTCCGACCAGTCGTCTCGTCGAAGCGCAGGTCCGGGCCGATCACGACGCCGGCATAGTTGAGGTCGTAACCCTGGATCGTGTGGATCGAGCCGACCTCGTCGATCGAGTTCGGCGAGTTGACCCAGTCGACGTCGGTCGAGTTCCAGCGAAGACGAGTGCCGTCCAGCTCGATATCGAAGGCCGACTCGTCGTTCTTGCTCGCCCACTTCCAGGCGTATCCGGCCAGCAGTCGGGACAGACCGTGCTCTTTCTCGCGGTCGAGAATCGCCGACCGCATCTCACCCAGGTGGTCGAAGAATCGCAGGTCGTAGTCCCCAAACCTGTCGGGCTCGGTTACCGTGCCCGCGAGCACACCCTTCACGTAGCCGACATAGTCCTGGCCGGCCTTCACACGCATCTGGGAGGTCAGCGAGTAGTGCCGACGCTCATGACGGGCGCGGTCGACCAGGGCCCGAATCGTGGTCTGCGCCAGGTCAGCTGGACGTACCGACTGATCCCCGTCAACAAGAAAGACTTGATGCTTGCTCATCGCAGCGATCCAGTCGAGCTGGGTCAGTTCTAGATCGTCTTCTCCGAAGAGCTGGACGTTGATGTCCTTAAACATCCGGTTCAGCGGCCCGGCCGCCTGCGGCGCTCGCTGATTGAGCCGATGTGCCTCATCGACGATCAACAGGTCGTAGTGCTCAGCACGATTTCCAAGCTCGAACGGCGACATCACCTGTTTGGCCGTCAGTCCAGGCGTCTTGGCGAACACTCGCTGGATCGACTTGCGCAACGACTGCTGAGGCACGATCAGACCGATACGGAAACCCCGGAGCAGCTCGACGTAGTCCGGCAGGAAGAACTCCGCGAGGATCGACTCCGTCTCGGCCACTTCCGAGGTCGCGGCATGCTGGATGTCGCTGAGCAGCTTCATCAGGTAGATGCCGACGACGGTCTTACCGGTCCCTGGATCGCCCTGGATGACGATCCGGCTCGACGATCGATCCGCGATGTCCTGAAATAGCCCATCGAGGATGTCCTCGACGGCGATCTCCTGATCGTGAGTCAGGGCCTTGAACGGCGACAGCTTGAACAGATCGCTGTTCTCGATCTCGCGGATGTGTCGTTCGAAGAGTCCCCGGTCACGGAGTGCATCGAAGATCGCAGTGAACGTCTTCTGGTACTCGGCGCGGCCGTAGTAGTCGGCATTCGTGATGCCCTCATTGCGATTGAGCACCTGGAATCGTCCGTCACCCGCCAGCAGCCGGATCAGGTACGACTCCAGGTCGAGGCAGACGGATTTGTTGAACGTCTCGTCGATCACGACCCGTGCACCGGTCAGGGGCTTCTTATCCGGCGCATCAAGATGATGACCGAGCCGATTCAGCAGATTCAGAGTCTCGCCGACGTAGACCGCCGATGTGTCGTTCAGTAGGTAGACGACCGGCCAGTTCCGGAATCGCGTATCCAACGCGGCTCGCGTACGCAGCTCTTCGCCGACGAACGGGAACGATTCGACTCTAAAGCTGGTCATATCGGTCGCTTCGGCCGCGCGCCTTGGCAGCCGGGTACTTCGAACGGGTCACCTCGAGCTTGTCCAACACGATCTGATCTGGATCGACCTCGAGCTTCATGGCCAGAAGACGCGCGTAGGTCAAGACATCGGCGAGCTCCTCGATGACTTGCTCGCGGTCTGCATCGTCGTTCCACTGGTAGTTCTCCAGCAACTCGCCCGCCTCGATCGCGATGCTCTTGGCCAGATTCGCCGGAGAGTGGAACTGGTCCCAGTCGCGTTCGGCGACGAATGCTCGGATCTCGGAATCAACGTCCACGCACCGACCGTACAGCGCCGATCTCACGACCGGGCACTACATCCAATGCGGACGCGACTTGCTGCCGGTGCAGCGATACGACCGGCCGTTCGCGTCGTGCCCGGTCTGTCCGTACTTCGCCTTCGGACAGAACTGACCGCCCTGGATGCAGGTGCCCTTCGACGTGCGCGTGCAACCGCCGACCAGTTGAGCCGGCTTCGGACTGGCCTGCCGCGTCTGTGTCTTCGACTCGGTCTTCGGCTGCTTCGCCTTGTCCTCGGCAGCCTTGAGCTTGGCTTCTCGCTTGTCCAGGTCCTTCTTCAAGGCCTTGAGCTCGGCCTCCTGCTCGTCGAGTTGCGCCGATCGCGTATCGACCTGAGCGGTCGCCGTGTCTTCTTGCTGCTTGAACGACGCCAGTTCACTCTTCGTGTGCTCGTAGCTCGTCTCCAGCTTCGAGTACGCCTGCGAGTCTTCCGGTTTCTCCGAGCCTGCACTCCCCACCACCAGGCCGAAGACCGTACAGAAGGCACCGATGGCGACCTTGCTCGTGTACCACTTCGACTTTGGCGCTCCGCCGTTCGACCCCACGGGGTTCCTCCATCACTCCCCCGAGTCCTGTGCGCGTGAACTTCACGCTACGGCGTTCGTTCTGTCATTTCAGGCGAATGGAGAGATCGAGCGGAACGGTCCGAACGGCCTGTCCACAGGCTGCATGGCAACAGGACCCTGGTGTCGGAGGGCGTCTCTAGCGTCGTAGACATGCAGACAGCAGTGATCACGGTTGATGATCTGGCGGTGGCCAGGCGTGCTGTGATCGTGGCTGAAGCGGCGCAGATCGAGTTGATGTTGGCGTTCGACGCCCAACAGGCCGAAGCGTCCCAGCATGCGATCAACCCGACCGCCGGGCTGCTCAGTCGCTCGATGATCCCGCTGGAGATCGGCCAGGCCATGGAACTGTCCGAAGGACAGGTCCAGGCGATCCTGTTCGCGGCCCGCACCGCCCGTGACCGCACCCCGACCGTGTGGGCCGCCTTCGGCCGTGGCGATGTGAGTTTCCAGTCCGTCCGTGAGATCGCCCGGACGGTCGACAAGCTGGTCGAGCCCGAGTCCGTCACCCAACTCGACACCAAAGTTCCCGCCTACGCCGCCGGCCACACGGTCGCCGAACTGCGGGTCTGGCTGCGACGGTTCGTGGTCGGTCCGGGTCGAAGCCGACGCCGCCACCGCACGAGCCGAAGCCGAACGCGCTGACCGACATGTCAGCGTCGTCCACGGTGATGACGGCATGTCCTGGATCAACGCCTACCTGCCCTCACCAGCTGCTGCCGCGATCGAACGCCGCCTCTACCACGCAGCGCGCCAACAGCCCAAGGACGGCCGCACCCTGGTGCAGAAGGAAGCCGACCTGTTCGCCTCCTGGCTCACCACCAACGACCACACCGGCCAGCCCGCCACTCATGCGGATATCGCGGTCGTCATCGACGCCGACGTCCTGGCCGGCGGCCGTCACGGGTTCGCCGAATCACCCGACGGCGCCTGGGTCGCACCCACCACCTGGATCACCAACCTCGCCAGTGACCCGTTCTGGTACCGGATGGTCCGCGACCCCATCACCCGCGACATCCTCTCCATCGACTACCGCGGCCGATACGCACCCCAAGCCTTGAAGAAAGCCCTGTACTTCCTCCACGGCACCTGCACCATCCCCAGCTGCCTCATCCCCGCCTGGAAATGCGAGATCGACCACCAGATCCCCTGGCCCCGCGGCCACACCACCGCCACCAACACCAGACCCCTGTCCAAAGCCCACCACGGACAAAAAGGCCACGGGCTCACACCACAAACCCGGACGATCGAACGCGTGAGCGCCTGAGTCGCTCTGGCCTGCCCGGAGAGCGATCAGCGCCAGGCGAACGTGGGCTGCTCCAGATCGTCGACCCGCGACCCGTCACCTTCCAGCCCGAGACGGCGCAGCTGAAGCAGCACCGCACCCGTCGGCGCGTGGATCAGATCGTTGCCGAGCGGGAGCTGCACCACGGGACGATCGCTCTCGGGAATGTCGGTGAACCGCGGCGAATCCGCACGCAGCAACTGATGCAGACCGATGCGATACGCCGCCAGCACCTCGTCCGGCGACGGCCGCAACTCCAGCCGACCACCACCCCACAGCACGACCGGCGTGATCACATAGCCCGAACGCGTCGGATAGTCATCGAGCAGGCCCAGAACATGATCCGCCGACAGCCGCGCCCCCAGCTCCTCATCGGTCTCACGGATCGCCGCCTCGATCGCGTCCTCCCCCTCGTCGATGCGCCCACCGGGTAGCGCCCACTGGCCAGGGTGAGCCCGCAACTTCGACGACCGACGACACAACAGGAACGCCGCACCACCCGACACGTCCACCATGCGGCCGTCCAGGCCATGAGCACCACCGGGGATCTGCCCCATGTCGACCGCATCCCACCCAGACGGATCGACGCGGTCCTCCCCCACCTCCGAATCCACCAACACCACGGCCACCGCCGCATGACGACGGCCGGCCGTGTCCACCACGCGACGCTCGTGTCCGGCCAGGTGGCCGAGCACCCGGGCACGAAGTGCGTCGTCATAGGGAAGCGGCGGAGGTGCGTCGGCTGTCATGTCAGACATTCTGTCCGGACTCCTCAGCACGCCAAGACCCGCCTTGACTAAGCCGACATCCGCCTTCTAACGTACAGATGTGAGTTCTTTAGAGACTGCTCATCTGACCGACCTCGACGCGGCCGAAGAAGCAGCGCGGGTGTTCCTGCGCACGCTGGGGGTCGACTGCGATACACCCGGCACCGTGCTGAGCCCCCGACGGATGGCCGCCGCGTATGCCGAGATGTTCACGCCGCGCGAGTTCGAGATGACCACGTTCGACAACGACGAGCACTACGACGAGATGGTCGTCGTCGCCAACATCCCGGTCCGATCGGTCTGCGAACACCACCTGCTGCCGTTCACCGGCATCGCCCACGTCGGTTACCTGCCGGCCGATCGCATCCTCGGCCTGTCGAAGTTCGCACGCGTCGTCGAGATGTTCGCCAAGCGTCCACAGGTTCAGGAGCGACTCACCAAACAGGTCACCGACTGGCTCGACCAGCAACTGGCACCGAAGGGCGTCGGCGTCGTGGTCGAAGCCGCCCACAGTTGCATGAGTCTGCGCGGAGCTAACGTGGACGGCACGGTGACGCGCACGTCGTCGCTGACCGGAGCCATCCGCGACCTGCCGGCGACGCGCGCCGAGTTCTTCGCCGCCATCAACGAACGGAGCAGCCGATGACCCAGAACGCATCCGAGCAAGCCGGAATCGTCGTGATCGGCGCCGGTCTCGCCGCCGCCCACACCCTCACCACGCTGCGCGACGGCGACTACACCGGCCCGCTGACCCTCATCGGCAACGAGGGCGAACTGCCGTACGAGCGTCCACCACTGTCCAAGGATGTGCTCGCCGGCAAGAAGGAGGCCTCCAGCGCCTACGTCCACGATGCCGACTGGTATGCCGAGCACGACGTCGACCTGCATCTCGACGACCCCGCGACCAGCATCGACCGCGACCAGCAGCACGTCACCCTCGCGTCGGGGGCCGAAGTCCCCTATGCCGACCTGGTGATCGCCACCGGCGCGACACCCAGACTGCCCGAGATGCCCGGAACCGACCTGGACGGCGTGTACACCCTGCGCACCATGGCCGACAGCCTGGCGCTGCGCGAGGCGTTCGGCACCTCGCGACACCTCGTGGTGATCGGCGCCGGATGGATCGGGCTCGAGGTCGCGGCCGCGGCCCGGCAGGCCGGCCTCGAGGTCACGGTGCTCGAGTACGCCGACGTTCCCCTGCTGGCCGCCATGGGACCGAGCCTCGGCGGCTACTTCGCCGACCTGCACCGGCGCAATGGCGTCGATCTGCGCACCGGCGTGCGGGTCGAGGGTCTCGAAGGCGCCGACGGCAAGGTCACCGGCGTCCGCGTCGAGGGGTCGCTCGTGGACGCCGATCTCGTCGTGGTCGGCATCGGCGCCGCGCCCAACACCCAGCTCGCCGAGGCCGCCGGGCTCGACGTCGACAACGGCGTCGTGGTCGACGACCAGCTCCGCAGCTCCGATTCGCACGTCCTGGCGATCGGCGACGCCGCCAACGCCCGCCACGCCGGAACCGGCGCTCCCCTGCGGGTCGAACACTGGGACAACGCGATCCGGCAGGGCAAGCTCGCCGGCCGGGTGCTGCTGGGCCGCGACGACCGCTACGACTGGCAGCCCTACTTCTACACCGACCAGTTCGACCTCGGCATGGAATACGTCGGCCACAGCAGTGCCGACGACGACGTGGTAATCCGCGGCGATCAGTCCACCGGCGAGTTCATCGCCTTCTGGCTGCGCGACGGCGTCGTCACCGCCGCCATGAACGTCAACGTCTGGGACGTCTCGGACGACCTGCGCGCCACGATCGGTACGCGCATCGATCCGGCCCGCCTGGCAGACCCGGAGATCAGCCTGACCGACCTGACGTGATTGGCGCCAGCCGACGGCGCCCGATCGTCCAGTAGAGCACCGAGCCGAGCGTGTTGCTGCCGCCCCACAGCTTCCACAGCAGTTTCGGCCCACGCACCTCGGCGGCGCTGCGGGTCGAGACATCGCGCACCGTGAGGGCGCCGAGGACGGCCTGGAGGACGACCAGTGCGGTCAGGATCCTGGGATCGAGCTTCTTCTTCGCAGCCACGACGCCAGTCTGCCACCGGGCCGGTGGTCAGCCGAGCGGAACGACGTAGGAGTCGACGCGGGCGATCAGCCCGTCGCGGAACGTGAACAGATCGCAGAAGCCGAAGCGGAACGGCCCGTGCTCCACGCTCATGCCTCGGCCCTCCCCCGTCGCCACCACGACGGGCCCGTCCTGGTAGACGCGCTCGACCTCCAGCTGAGGGCTGCCGCTGAAGCCGGGATTCTCGATCTCGTCGTCGAACTCGTCGCGTCCCTGCGTGGTGCGATGCCCGTGGATGACCCACTCGACATCATCGGTCAGCGTCGCGAGGATCCGCGCGTGATCGCTGAGGCGGAAGCCCTCCAGATACTCCTCGACCAGGTCGCGCTGTGCGGCGGTGATCGTCGTCATGACCGTTCCTTCTCTCCAGAGTCCAGATGGATGACGAGGGCGTCGACGATCGACGACAGACCCTCGGCCGCCTGCTGCGTGCGCAACTCCACGGGCAGCTGCCGCTGATGGATCGTCAGGTACGTGCCCGTGCCGTCAGGCTCGAACGTCACCTGAGTGCGCAGGCCGGTGACGGGCTCATCGAACACGAGCTCACGATCTCCGACCGAGACGAAGACGAACCGCAGGCGGCGGCTCGCACCGTCCGAGCTGACAGTCTCCAGCGACAACTCGCCGCCTTCGACCGGGTCGCACGTCACCGACTCCGGTGGAACCGTCGCGTGCGAGCCACCCCAGAATGCCGCCAGATCGGCCGGTGTGGTGAATGCCTGCCGGACCCGCTCGGGCGCGGGCGTCAGACGCCGGCTGACGATGAGCTGATCGCCCTGGAGCCGCGCGGTCACGCTGGCGCCTCCCCCTCGAGATGGCGACCCAGGGCGTCGACCCGGTCGTTCCAGACCCGTCGCTGCTCATCGACCCAGGTCTCGACCACCGCGAGCCGGTCGATCCGCAGATGGCACGGACGGCTCGTACCCTCACGCCGCTGCTCGACCAGGCCGCATCGCCGCAGGATGCCGACATGGTGCGAGATCGCCTGAGGCGTCAGGTCGTACGGCCCGGCCAGCTCGCGCACGGTCGCATCGCCCTCGGCCAGGCGGCCCACCAGTGATCGCCGGACCGGATCGGCCAGGGCGTTGAAGATCGCGTCGATGTCGACGGTGTCGGCAGGCATGGCCTCACCCTATGAACAAACATTCATTTGCGCAAGTGATTACTTGCTTATCGCATTCGCGGATCGTGCGTCGGATCGGCGTACATGCGCGGGCAGCCGTGACCGATCGCCTGCGGCCGCAGCTCGTAGTGCCAGCGCTCGTTGGCGTAGATCTGGCAGAGCCCATACGCGGCACCATGCTGCGACAGCCAGACCGTCGCATCGAGCGAGCCGATGTCGACCGCCTCGCCCGACACGTGCGGCGACGTGTCCGCCGTCGCGACCCAGCGGGCCGCCTCAGCCTTCGAACCGTACTGCGACACGGCCTCGCGCAGCAGCTTGTCCTGATACTCCCGAGACCGCCAACCACTGTTGACCGTGAACGTGATGCCCTCGCCGCGCGCATCGGTGGCCGCGGCGCGCAGCGCGGCGAGCAGCTTCGAATCGAGCTTCGTCACGGCCGGCACGTCGTCGAAGACGGTCGTGCCGTCGGGCACGACGGAATCGGCCGTCGTCGCCGACGAAGACGAGACCGCGAACACCTGCGAGAGGAACAGCAGGAGCAGGGCCGCGACCGCGACGACCAAAGCAGCGATGACCGGGCCCGGGATGCCCCGATCCGCCGGATGACTGGAGTGATGGGTTGCCATGCGACCAGCGAACGCGGCGCGGCGTTGTGGGGACGTATGCGGATTTCGATATGTCCGCCATACGCGCGATTCCCTAGCATCGAGATGTGCGTGTGCTGATCGTCGAAGACGAGCCCTTCATGGCCGAGGCCATCCGCGACGGTCTGCGCCTCGAGGCGATCGCCTCGGACATCGCCGGTGACGGCGACACCGCCCTGGAGCTGCTCGACGTCAACGCCTACGACATCGCGGTCCTGGATCGCGATGTGCCCGGCCCATCCGGCGACGAGATCGCGCAGCGCATCGTCGCCTCCGGCAGCGGCCTGCCGATCCTGATGCTGACCGCCGCCGACCGGCTCGATGACAAGGCGTCGGGATTCGAGCTGGGCGCCGACGACTACCTGACCAAGCCGTTCGACCTGCGTGAACTCGTGCTCCGGCTCCGTGCCCTCGATCGCCGCCGCGCGCATCACCGTCCACCCGTGCGCGAGCTAGCGGGGCTCCGCCTCGATCCGTTCCGTCGCGAGGTCTATCGCGACGACCGCTACGTGCCGCTGACCCGCAAGCAGTTCGCCGTGCTCGAGGTCCTCGTGGCCGCCGAGGGCGGCGTGGTCAGCGCCGAACAACTGCTCGAACGCGCCTGGGACGAGAACGCCGATCCATTCACGAACGCCGTGCGCATCACCGTCTCGGCCCTGCGCAAACGCCTGGGCGAGCCCTGGCTGATCGCCACGGTGCCCGGCGTCGGCTACCGCATCGAACCGGTGACCGATGAGCACTAGGCCGCCGGGCATGAGCGTGCGCCTCAAGCTCACGCTCAGCTATGCCGGATTCCTGATGATCGCGGGCGCACTCCTGCTCGCCACCGTCTGGGTGTTCCTGCTGCGCTACGTGCCCGAGCGCTCCGGCTTCAATCCCGGGGGTTTCTCCCCCACCCGCTCCGATCTGCTCGACGCGTTCACGCCCCGGGCGGTCCAGGCGCTAGCAGCGCTGCTGGTGTTCGCGCTCGTCGGCGGCTGGTTCCTGGCCGGTCGCATGCTGGCACCCCTGGCGCGCATCACGAACGCCACCCGCAAGGCGGCGGGCGGATCGCTCTCGCACCGCATCGAACTTGAGGGGAAACAGGACGAGTTCCGCGAGCTCGCCGACAGCTTCGACGCCATGCTCGCGCGCCTCGAGGCGCAGGTGGCCGAGCAGCAGAGATTCGCAGCCAATGCGTCGCACGAACTGCGCACCCCTCTGGCCGTGACCCAGACCCTGCTCGACGTCGCAGGCCAGGACCCGGACCACGATCGCGGCGAACTGCTCGAACGGCTGCGCACTGTCAACACCCGGGCCATCGCCCTCACCGAGGCGCTCCTCGTGCTCAGCCGTGCCGACCAGCGGTCGTTCACCCGCGAGCCGGTCGATCTGTCGCTGCTCGCCGAACAGGCGGCCGAGACCCTGTGGCCGCTCGCGGAGCGCAACGGCGTGACGATCGAGACCTCCGGCGTCGTCGCCCCCACCACAGGCTCCCCCGCCCTGCTGCTGCAGCTGACGACGAACCTGCTGCACAACGCGATCGTCCACAATCTGCCCGAACACGGCACCGTGCACCTCCACACCGAGACCGGCACCGGCTCGGTCGCACTCACGGTCGAGAACACCGGCGACACCGTCTCGGCCGCGCTCGCCGCCACATTGACCGAGCCGTTCCAGCGCGGCACCGAACGCATCCATCGCGATCAGGCCGGAGTCGGCCTCGGTCTGGCCATCGTCAAGAGCATCACGCACGCCCACGACGGCACCCTCGTCATCAACCCCCGGGTCGGTGGTGGCCTGCGCGTCACGGTGCGCCTCCCTCATGTACGTCGTGAGGCGTAGCCGGATCGACGCTCCTGAGCGGACGCGCCGGAGGCGCCGGACCACCAGGCTGGTCCCATGAGCACCTACACACTGACCGAGATCGCCACGAACTGGAACTACGACGGCGACGGACCGCCGTTCCCGTTCTTCCTGTTCCCGTTGTTCTGGCTGCTGTTCTTCGCCGGCGTCATCACCGTCGTGACCGTGCTGCGCCGCCGCCGCGACACCACGGCCGGACGCAGGGCCGGAGAGCGCACCCTCGCCGAGCGCTATGCCTCAGGGGAGATCGACGCCGACGAGTACCGCACCCGCCGGGCCGTCCTGCGCGAGGACTAGAGGCGCGCCGCGCCGCGGGATCAGCAGCGCGATGAGCGCGCCGCCCAGCGCGGCCACCGCGCCGACCACGAAGCACAGCTCGAAGGCATGCTGGCTCGGGATCGCGGTGCCGCCCAGGTCGACGGTCTGGCTCGTCATGATCGCGGCCATGACGGCGCCCGCGATCGTGGTGCCGACCGAACGCATCAGCGCGTTGACGCCGACACCCGAGCCGGCCTCGGACTCCGGCACATTGTCCAGGATCAGTGTCGGCATCGCGGCATAGCCGATGCCCACACCGGCCGACGCGATCAGCGAGGCGATCATGAGCTGCCACGCCGCGCCCATCAGCCCCAGAGCCGCGACATATCCGCCCGCGATAACGACGGCGCCGACGACCAGGGTCACCCGGGCGCCGACCGAGTTGATCAGACTGCTCGACACCGGGGCGAACAGCATCATCATCAGGCCGCCGGGAGCCATCCAGAGTCCGGCCTGCAGGATCGACTGGCCGAGACCGAAGCCGGTCGCCTCCGGCATCTCCAGCAACTGCGGCACGACGATGGACTGCGCCATCATGCCGAAGCCGATCAGCAGAGCGGCCAGGTTGGTGAACAGCACGGGCTTGGCCGCTGTGGTGCGCAGGTCGACCAGCGGGTCGTGATGACGCAGCTGGTACCAGCCCCACACGAGCAGGACGATGACGCCGCCGGCGATCGCGCCGATGGTCTCCGCGCTGGCCCAGCCCCAGTCCGAGCCCTTGCTCACCCCGATCAGCGCGGCACTCAGGCCGATCGCCAGGCCGATCGCTCCGAGGAAGTCGATGCGAGCAGGATGGCTGTCGTGCACGTTCGGGACCGCCACGAGCGTGAGCAAGAGGATCACGCCCGCGAGCACCGTCGACAGCCAGAACAGACCGTGCCAGGAGAAGTCCTCGGCGATCCAGGCCGACAGCGGCAGACCGATCGCGCCGCCCACCCCGAGCGTCGCGCTGACCGCCGCCACCGCTCCAGCTGCACGCTGCGGCGGAGCGACCTCGCGGACCATGCTGATCGCCACCGGGATGTAGCCCATCGCGATGCCCTGCAGCGCGCGCCCCACCAGGAACGGCGCCAAGGTGCTGGCCAGCGCGGCGACGAACGAACCGAGCATCAAGATCGCCGCCGACGCCACGAGGACCCGCTTCTTGCCGTACAGATCGGCGAGACGTCCGCTGACCGGCATCGTCACAGCCGCCGCGAGCAGCGTCGCCGTGACGGCCCACGACGCGCTTCCGGCGTCGGTGCCGAGGAGATGCGGCAGATCGGTCTGGATCGGGATGACCAGCGTCTGCATCAGGGCGCCGCTGAGGCTGCCGAAGCACAGGACGCCGACGATCAGCATGGGCGATGCCTTGACGGCGGGGGTCGAACTCACACGAGGTCCTATGATCAACGGATATGTACGTTACATATCAACATGTGTAGACTACACATCGTCCCTGCCCCCTGGCCACCCGAGGCGAGCATGACCCCCGTCACAGATCTTGAACAGACCGCGGCGTTCTCGGCCGCGAAGGCGCTCGCGGGGCTCGACCGCGGCCGTCGCGCCGCCGAGGCCGCCTCGGGGCTCGGCGTGTCACAACAGCGGCTGATGTGGCTGTTCCGCGACGGGGGCGCACGCACCCTCAAGGACGTCGCCCAGGCCCTGGGCCTGGAGCAGTCGACCGTGAACCGCCAGGTCCACGCGGCACTCGACGCGGGGATCCTGCGACGCTTCCAGTCCGAGGGCCAGACGGCGCACCTGCTCGAGGCGACGACCGAGGGATCCGCGCGATTCGCCCAGGACCTGACGACAGGACTGGAGCAGCTCCAGTCGGCGCTGGACGTCGTGCCGGAGGACCGGCGCGATCGGTTCGTCGCCGATCTGCTGGCCTTCGCCGAGGCCTACGACACCGCTACCCGCGGCTGATCGCGTCGCGCGCCTCGTCAGTGAGCCGGCCCCCGGCGGCTCCGGCGGGCACCGCGGTCAGGAAGCCACGCCGGCGCGCCGCGGTCACGCGATTGGTCCAGGTACCCGGCGAGCCACCGTGCCGATCGGCCAGGGTGCGAGCCGGCGAACGATCACCCTCGGCCACGAGCCGCGCGTAGGCCGAGGCGACGACCGCCAGCGCCAGGTCGTCGGCGCCCAGCCGGCCGCCTCGGGCCTCCAGGACCGACTCCAGGTCCACCACGGTTCGCTCGAGCGCACGCGCCTCACGCGTGGCGAGCCGGCGCGCCTCCGACAAAAGCACCCCGAGCGGAAGGTCTCGCACCGCCTGGCTGCCGATGCCCTCGGCATCGCCCGGCGCGCTGATCAGCAGCTGCCGCACATCCCAGTGGCGTTCGCTGCCGGGCGCGAGCCGGACCCCGACCGACCAGCCGTCCGCCATCCGCAGGCCGACGACGACCGCGTCGCCGTCGGGTCCGACCACAGCGGAGCGCTCCACCGCCTCGACCGTTTCCAGCAGATCCATCGCGCCTCCTCATGGAAGTACGTTGAAGCTACCACTTTCTAGAATCGTGAGGAGCCGCCTGATCCGGAGAAGCTGCCGCCTCCCCCGGAATAGCCGTGCGAGATGCCGCCGGACGAGGAGGCGCGCGACGCGGCCTGGCGGGAGCTCTCGACCGAGCCGCGCCCGGCGTTGTAGCCGGCCGTGTAGGCCTGGACGCGCCAGTACAGATCGCCGGGGCTGGTGACGTCGAGGATCGAGCCGGTGCCGCTGCGGCGACGTCGCGACGTCTCGTCGTTGCGGGCCCGGCGCATCTCGTCGCGCATCTTCTCCTTCTCGGCCGACGACTTGGCGAAGGCGTCGATCTGCGCCGTCGCGAAGTCGTCGAGCCGTTGCGTCAGCTGCTTGCGCAGGTCGGCGAGCTGATCGAGGGCCGCGTCGACGTCGATCGTCTGCGTCTGCAGATCCGTGCCGATCTTCTCGATCTGCGTCTGGGCGGTCTGCCCGAACGACGTCAGCGCCGCGGCGGCCGCCTCGGCGCCGCCGGCCGCACCCGACACGAGCGACGGCAGATTGCCCAGATCCTCGACGAGCGGCGCGGTCTGTGCCCTCCAGGCGTCCTCCCACGTGGCCGACCGCGTGTAGAGCGCAGCCGCCTGGATGATCGCGTCGTCGGTGAAGTCCAGTTCCTCGGCGATCGCCCGGAACGACTTGGTCCGCTGCACACCGTCCGACGACGAACGCAGCTTCTTGTCGGCCGCCTCCAGCGTCTGCTGCTCGGTGAAGTTCGTGCGGTACTTCTCCATGAAGTCAGCGAACCGGCGCTCGAGATCGGCCGCGTGACGCGAGCCGCTGGGCAGGGTCCGGGCCGAGATCTCGGTCTCGTCCAGATCGGTCGAGACATTGGCCAGGTGGCTGCGGCCCGCCGCGAGCTCGTCGGCGAAGCTCGACCTCCGGCTGGACCGGACACCGGCCGTCACGCCGACCGCACCCGCGGCCGCCGCTCCCCCGATGCCCGTGGTCCACCACACGGCCGGCTTCTCGTACCAGGGTCGATTCATGACGGCCGCGCCACGCTCGGCCACCGCGATGACGCCGTCGGTCCAGCGGGCCTGCCTGAAGTCGGCGAACCCTGCCTCGTGCATCGAGTCCATCAGCTTGTCGCTGACCTTGCGGTCCTCGCCGAAGTAGGTGCCGATCTGGCCGTGACCGTCGCCCTCGACCGACAAGGTGATGATGAAGTAGTGATCGGCCCAGTAGTCCCCGTAATCCTCGGGATCGGAGCTGATCCACTCAGGGTGCCGGTCGCGCGCGAACTTCAGCGTCTCGGTGTTGATGTTGTCGGAGTACTGGCCGTCGCGGGTGTACACCGCGACCTTGGTCGGCTGGTTGAAGTCCAGGTCGTCGAGCGCGTCGCGCAGCTTCGCCTCGTTGATCACGCCCGCGGTGTCGTCGACCGTGACCGACGTGACGTTGTCGCCCCTCGGAGCCGGTCCCGCGGCCGAGGCGACCGCTGGGAGGAACACGAGGCTGCTCAAGACGGCCAGCGCGAACAACGAGCGCACCGCCAGACGGGTGTGATGCATGAACGTCCTTCCCCCACGACGAGTGTCCGGTGACGGAACCACAGCGTAGCGACGCACGGCGACGGCCGAACGTGAGCAATGCCTCAGCCCCTGAGGTCGCCGCCATGCGCCGACTCGCGGTTCACTGGACGGAGCGTTTTCTCGAAGGAGTTCCTCTGTGCCTCGCATCTCCCGTCGTACGTTCGTCGCCGCTCCCGCCGACCGGGTCTGGGCGCTCGCCCAGGACTTCGCCGTCTGGCATCCGCGGCTGAACATCTACGCAGGCGGTCCGGAGGCCTCTCCCGAGCTCGTGGTCACGGTCGGCGCCCGCGACGACGCCGCCCGCACCCTGACCTACTCCATGCCCGAACCGCCGTTCCCGATCAGCGATCACCGCGCCACGATCGTGGTCGAGCAGCAGCACGACACCACCTGCTACGTCGAGTGGTCGGCCGAGTTCGAGTCCGATCCCGGCATCATCTGGATGCTCGAGGATCAGCTCGGCGACGACATCTTCAACATCGCGCTCGACAAGCTCGCCACCGCCGCGCAGAACCAGTGGGCCGAGGAGGCGGGCGACACCTCCGCCGCCTGATCCCGGGGGCCACCAACGCCCTCTGCCCCATCCAGCGGGCGCTCCGCAGCGAACGACACGTGAATCCACGTACTCGTCGCTAGGACCCCGCCATGCTCACGCTCGCCCTCATCGGACTGATCGGTGGCCTGATCACCGGCGTCTCGCCCTGCGTGCTGCCGATGCTGCCGATCATCTTCTTCGCCGGCACGGGCGACACCCGGGACGCCGCCGCCACCGGCCACTCCGGCACCACGCTGGTCGCGCAGAAGACGTCACGCCGCACCACGACCCGCCCGCTGAAGATCATCGCGGGTCTCGTCGTCAGCTTCAGCGTCGTCACACTGGTCGGCAGCGCGATCCTGTCGGCGCTCGGCCTGCCCGACGACTTCCTGCGCTGGGCCGGCCTCGTCGTGCTGACGATCGTCGGCGTCGGCATGATCGTGCCCGCGATCGGCCATGTGCTGGAGAAGCCGTTCTACCGGCTGCCGACCATCAACAACTCCGACAGCGGGGCGTTCTTCTTCGGCCTGGGGCTCGGCACGCTCTACGTCCCCTGCGCCGGCCCGGTGCTCGCGGCGATCACCGTGGCGGGCGCCACCGGTCAGGTCGGGGTCCGCACCGTCGTGCTGACGGTCTCGTTCGCGATCGGCGCCGCCCTCCCGCTGCTGATCGTCGCGGCCGCCGGGGCCCGCGCCGGCGAGCGGATCCGCGCCTTCAGCCGTCGCGCACGGGCGTTCCGGATCGCGAGCGGAGCCATCCTGATCGCCCTGGCGGTCGCACTGGCCTTCGACGCTCCCGCGGCGCTGCAGCGGACCCTCCCGAACTACACCGGCGGCCTGGAGCAGAAGGTCGCCGACTCCGAGACGGTGCAGGGTGCCCTGACACCGCTGGCCAACGACGAGAACAAGCAGCTGTCGAAGTGCCGGCCCGGCGTCTCGGCACTCGAGTCGTGCGGTCAGGCCCCCAGCATCAAGGGCATCTCACGCTGGCTGAACACGCCCGGCGGCGCAGCGGTCTCATTGGACCAGCTGCGCGGCAAGGTCGTGCTGATCGACTTCTTCGCCTACTCGTGCATCAACTGCCAGCGCGACGCGCCCTATCTGAAGAAGTGGGACGCCACCTACCGCGACTCCGGACTGCAGGTCATCGGCATCCACTCCCCCGAGTTCGCGTTCGAGAAGAGCACCCGCAACCTGACGTCGGCGCTGAAGAAGGAGGGCATCACGTATCCCGTCGCCCAGGACAACGAGCTCGGCACCTGGACGAACTATCGCAACCGCTACTGGCCCGCGAAGTACCTGATCGACGCCGACGGCACGGTCCGGTCGATCAAGTTCGGCGAGGGCGACTACACGACGACCGAGAAGAAGATCCGCACCCTGCTGAAGCAGGCCGATCCCGGCGTCGACCTGCCACCGGCCACCGGCAGGCTCGGCGGCGCGACGCCCGGCGGGGCGGGCACGACACCCGAGACGTACGTGAGCTACCAGGGGTCGAACTACCGCGGCACCCCGCGGCAGGTCGTGCTCGGCCGGTCGGCGACGTATCGGTTGAACGACGACCAGCCCGACGACTCGTTCAGCCTCGGCGGTCGCTGGACGGTCACGTCCGAGCACTCCGAGGCCGAACAGGACAGCACCAGCCGTCTGAGCTTCTCGGCCCGCAAGGTGTTCCACGTCCTGGCCGGCGAAGGCACCGTGACGGTCGACATCCCGGGGCAGAAGCGCCGCACGATCGACGTCACCGGGACCCCGAATCTGTACGAGATCTACTCGGGTTCGAAGGACCGGCACATCGCGACCCTGACCTACAGCAAGGGCGTGCGCGCCTACACGTTCTCGTTCGGCTGACATCGACGACCCATCCGGGTCACCGTCGGCGCCGAACCAGCACAGAGACATCGAAACCCATCCCAAGGAGAAGTCAGATGCGCACCACCAGGAGCAAGACCTTCGCACTCGCCACCGTGGCCTCGCTGGCTCTGCTGACCGCCGGGTGCGGCAGCGACGACGATGCCGGCAACACGTCCTCTGACGACATGTCGTCGAGCGCACCGGCCATGGACGCCGGCGCCGATCTCGTCGGCCCCGGCTGCGCCGACTACGCCGAGGCCAATCCGTCGGGCGCCGGCTCGGTCGACGGCATGGCCCAGGATCCCGTCGCGACCGCCGCCAGCAACAACCCGCTGCTCACGACGCTCGTCCAGGCGGTCAGCGGCAAGCTCAACTCCGACGTCGACCTCGTCAGCACACTCAACGGCGACCAGTTCACCGTGTTCGCGCCCGTCGACGACGCCTTCGCCAAGCTGCCCGCCGACACGGTCAAGGCACTGGGCACACCCGAGGGCGCCGAGACGCTCAAGACCGTGTTGACCTACCACGTCGTCCCGGGCCAGATCGCGCCCGCCGACATCGACGGCACGCACAAGACCGTCGAGGGTCAGGAGCTGAAGGTCTCCGGCAGCGGTGACAGCATCACTGTCAACGAGGGCACCGACGCCGCGGCCAAGGTGATCTGCGGCGGCGTCAAGACCAAGAACGCCACGGTCTACCTGATCGACACGGTTCTGATGCCTCCGGCCACGAAGTGACCTGACGGCACTCACTCCGGATCGGCCCTCGCCCCATCGGGCGGGGGCCGACGCACGTCAGCTGTCGGTCTCCCAGTTGGCGAAGCCGAGGACGATCATGCGCATCTCACGACGAGCCTTGCGCTTGATGTCCTCCTCACGGTCAGTACGCCCCTCGGGCATCGCGACGACCTGCTCGGCTCGATAGACCATATTGCGCACGAACAGTCCCGCGACCAGCTTGACGTCCTCACTGGACCATGACTCGATGTGCGGCAGTCGCACCAGCACGACGGACAGCTCGGCGATGAACAGCTCGAGCTCGCGCTGGATCGCCTCGCGCACGGCGTCGGACCCGCTGGCGCGCTCGCGCGCCACGAATCCGAAGTGCTCCTTGTTCTGCTTGACGACCCGCACCAGGATCTCGGCCGAGGAGTCGATGATGTTGGCGAACGTGTCGGGATCGCGTTGGGCGTCACGGATCATCTGCCGCAGCGTCGAGAACGACTGCTCGACCAGCGCCAGGCCCAGTTCGTCCATGGAGTCGAAGTGCCGGTAGAACGCGGTCGGCACGACGCCGGCCTCGGCCGTCACCTGGCGCAGGCTGATCTGGGCGAACCCACGCTGCTGTGACAGGCGGAGCGCGGCGTCCATGATCGCCTGGCGCGTCCGCTCCTTCTGGGCGGCGCGCGACGACTCGACTGCGCTCTGGGTCATGTGAACAGCCTATTCCGATCCATTTGAGTGAACACCTGTGTGCTGAGTGTGCCGCATCACGCGACAGGTTACTTGCGAGTACCGCGTCCAGGATGCACTATTTGAGTGTACGCATGTTCACCGAACAGGTTGAGGCAACGGATATGGGACTGATCCGCAAGACCCTGGTCACCCGGCCGGTCCGCGCACTGACGTCACCGCACCACCCCGACCACTACCTCGAGCGCCTGCACCCGCTCGCGACCGCCGAGGCCGTCCGCGCCCGCGTGATCGGCGTCCGCCGCGAGACCGGCGATGCCAGCACCGTCGAGCTGCGGGCCAATGGCGCCTGGACCGGGTTCAAGCCCGGCCAGCACGTCCAGTTCGGCGTCGAGGTCGACGGCACCCGCAAGGTGCGCGTGTTCTCCGTCAGCAGCAGCGCGGCACACAAGAGCCGGCGCTTCACCGTCTCGGTCAAGGCACATCCGGACGGCTACGTCTCGCAGTTCCTGCACCACCAGATGAAGCCGGGCACGATCGTCTACCTGTCCCAGGCCGAGGGCGACTTCGTGTTGCCCGACGCACTGCCCGACGAGCTGGTCCTGATCAGCGGCGGCTCCGGCATCACCCCTGTGATGTCGATGCTGCGCACCCTGCGCGACCGCTCCTACACCGGGCACGTCACGTTCCTGCACTATGCGCGCTCGCGCGCCGACGAGATGTTCAGCGACGAACTGGACCAGCTCGAGTCGGTGCCGAACCTGACCCTGGTCCGAGTCTTCACCCGCGAGCCCGCCCCCGGCGCCGAGCTCGCCGGACGATTCGTGATGGACCACCTCAAGCACCTGGGCGTCGACCCGGCCGACACCCTCACCTACGTGTGCGGCCCGGCGGGCCTGATCGCCACGGTCCGCGACGCCTACGCCGAGATCGGCGCGTCCGAGCAACTGCGCATGGAGTACTTCAAGGTGCCCAGCGTGGACCTCGATGCCGCCGACGCCACCGGAACCCTCACGTTCGACACCACCGGCACGGAGGCCCCGAACTCCGGCGCCACGATCCTCGAGCAGGCCGAGGCGGCCGGACTCACCCCCGAGTTCGGCTGTCGCATGGGCGTCTGCAACACCTGCGCCGTCAAGAAGCTCAGCGGCGCCGTCCGCCACGTCGTCACCGGCGAGGTCTGTGCCAACACCGACGAGACCGTCAAGGTCTGCGTCCAAGTCCCCGTCGGCGACGTCGCCGTCGCCCTCTAGCCCGTCGCCCTCTAGGAGAGAACATGTCCAAGAGCCATCCGCGCACCATCCACTACGACGCCTCTCAGCACAATCAGGCCCCGCAGCCGCTGGTCGGCGAGGACCGCACCAAGCGCGCCACGGTGGGCCTGTCGTACATGACCTACGAACAGCTCGAGGAGTTCGGCAACGAGCTCGACACCGTGCGCCAGCGAGTGCTCGACGATCTCGGCCAGGCCGATGCGAACTACATCCGCCGCGTCATCCGGGTCCAGCAGTTCTGCGAGGTCGCCGGCCGGCTGGCGATCCTCGGCGGCCTGTTCAACCTCTGGGTGCTGATCGCCGGCGCGGCCCTGCTCGGCCTGTCCAAGATCCTCGAGAACATGGAGATCGGCCACAACGTCATGCACGGCCAGTACGACTGGATGAACGATCCGATGATCGACGGCCACCGCTACGAGTGGGACAACGTGGCCCCCGCGCAGGACTGGAAGCACGGGCACAACTTCATCCATCACACGTACACCAACATCCACGGCAAGGACCGCGACATCGGCTACGGCCTGCTGCGCATCGACGACGACCAGCCCTGGTACCCCAACCACCGGTTCAACCTGCCGCTCGCGTTCCTGCTGATGCTGTTCTTCGAGTGGGGCGTGATGTACCACGGCCTCGAGCTCGACGACTACCTGTCGGGCGGCTCGTCCAAGGAGGAGTTCCGCTCCCGCACCGCCCGCGCCAAGCGCAAGGCGCGCCGCCAGGTGCTCAAGGACTACGTCGCCTACCCGGCGATCGCGCTGCTGGCCATCCCGTTCGTCGGCTGGTGGGCCCCGCTGGCCGTGATCGGCGCCAACTTCGTCGCGAACGTGATCCGCAACATCTGGGCCTTCCTGATCATCTTCTGCGGGCACTTCCCGGCCGAGGTCGAGACGTTCCACGAGGACGACGCCGAGAACGAGACGCGCGGCCAGTGGTACCTGCGCCAGCTGATGGGATCGGCCAATATCTCCGGCCACACGCCGTTCCACATCCTCAGCGGCTACCTGAGCCATCAGATCGAGCATCACCTGTTCCCCGACATCCCCGCCCGGCGGTACCGCGAGGTCTCGCACGATGTGAAGCGCCTGGTGGAGCAGTACGGGCTGCAGTACAACACCGGCCGGCTGTCCAAGCAGCTGCTGAGCGTCGCGCACCAGCTGGCGAAGTTCGCCCGCAAGCCCTCCGACCCGTACAAGCAGGGCCGCAGCCCCGAGTCGCGCGCGCTGCGCCGGGCCAAGCGCGAGGCGCAGGCACGCGAGTTGCAGGACGTCGCCTGACGCGATGCGTCACTATTGACCTATGCCGCTGAGTCGACGAGAGATCGCCCTGGACGTGCTGCAGCAGTCCGCCGAGGCGGCCATCACCAGCGCGGGCCACGTGACCGCCATCGTGTTCGAGTCCGTACGCAAGATCAGCGAGGAGCTGGGAGCGTTCGGATCGGAGATGTTCGAGATCGCCGAATCGGGCCGCCGCGCCAACGACGACCTGCCGACCAAGCCGCACGAGGCCTAGCTCCGAACCACGGCCATGAGGACTTCTGTCGCCGTCATCGGCTCAGGCATCTCAGGGCTCACCGCCGCGTACCTGCTGCGGCGCGATCACGACGTCACGGTGTTCGAGGCCGACACCCGCTTCGGCGGCCACAGCCACACGCACGCGATCGACGACCCTGACGGGACGCACCACGTCGACACCGGGTTCATCGTCCACAACGACCGCACGTACCCGCTGCTGCGCCGGCTGTTCACCGAGTTGGGGGTCGAGGTGCGGCCCACCGAGATGAGCATGAGCATCGCGTGCGATGGCTGCGGCCTGGAGTTCGCCGGGGGCCGCGGCGGCCGCGGGATCTTCGCGCAGCGGCGGCGCCTCGCCGATCCACGGTTCCTGAAGCTGCTGGTCGACGTCAAACGCTTCCAGCGACGGGCGCTGGCCCTGCTGGACTCCCCCGAGGCGCCCGACGATCCCCAGACGTACGGCGAGTTCCTGCGCCGCCACGGATTCGGCGACCACTTCATCGCCCACTACGCCGTGCCGGTCGTCTCATGCGTGTGGAGCATGGGCCATGATCACGCGCTCGGCTACCCGGCCCGCTACCTATTCGAGTTCCTGCGCCATCACGGATTCCTGTCGGTCTCGGGATCGCCGCAGTGGTACACGGTGGTCGGCGGCTCGCGCACCTACGTCGACCGGCTCACCCACGCCATCGGCGACGTGCGCTCCGGCACCGCGATCCGCGACATCACCCGCAAGCCCGACGCGATCGAGCTGATCGACGCGCACGGCCGGCTGCACACCACCGATCAGGTCGTCGTCGCGACGCACGCCGATGACGCGCTGGCGCTGTTGACCGACGCCACCGACGAGGAGCGCGAGCTACTGGGCGCGTTCGGGTACTCGCGCAATCAGACCGTGTTGCATCGCGACGCGACCGTGCTGCCTCGCGCCGCGCAGGCACAGGCGGCGTGGAACTACCGCAAGACCAGTTGCGACGTCGACGATGGCGACACCACCGTCACGTACTGGATGAACCGGCTGCAGGGCATCGAGAGCGCCCGGCCGTTCCTGGTCACCTTGAACGACTCCGGCACCGTCGATCGCGATAGCGTCGAGGCCACGATGGAGTACACGCATCCGCTCTACACGCCCGCGTCGGTCGCGGCGCAGGCCCGGTTGCGCTCGCTGGCCACCGACCGCACCGTGTTCGCCGGCGCCTATCACGGCTGGGGCTTCCACGAGGACGGCTGCCGGTCCGGCGTCGAGGCTGCCGCCGCCCTGGGAGCCGGCTGGTGACCACGCTCGCGACGCTGCCGCCGCTGCCCGCCCTGGTCGACGGGCGCATCGGTCACACGCGTCGCGGCCAGGTCTCGCATCGTTTCCGGCATCGCGTCTACCAGTGGCTCGTCGACGTCGACGAGCTGCCGCGGATGCCGCGATGGCTACGCCCGTTCTCGACGTTCAGCGCCGCCGACCACCTGGGCGACCCCGGTCATCCGAACGGGCATGGGGCGTCGATCCGCGACAAGGTCGAGCAGTTCTGCGCCGGCGAGGGCCTCGACATCGCAGGCCACCGGATCCTGATGCTCGCCAACGCCCGCATCCTGGGCTACACGTTCGACCCGCTCAGCGTGTTCTGGGTCATCGCGCCTGACGGCTCGCTGACCTGCATCGTCGCCGAGGTGCACAACACGTACGGTGAGCGTCACGCCTATCTGCTGCATCCCGACGACGCTGGACGCACCAGCGTCGACAAGGCGTTCTACGTGTCGCCGTTCTTCACGGTCGAGGGCCGCTACGACCTGAGGTTCGGCCTGGGGCCGGAGGCCGTGTCGTCGACCGTCGTGCTGCGCCAGGACGGCGAGGCGGTGTTCTCAGCGACCTTCCGCGGCGAACCCCGGCTTGCCACGCCGCGCCGCCTGCTGCGACTGTTGATCACCCGGCCGCTCATGACCCAGCGCACGTCGCTGCTGATCAGGATGCACGGCATCTGGTTGTGGCTGCGGCGCCTGCCGATCGTCCCTCGCAAGGAGGCCACCCCATGACCGATATCGCCGGATCGATCGACCGGGCCCGCTGGCCCGGCGTCGCACGTTCGCCCAAGCCGCCGTTCCGCGCCCGCATGGCACGACGCATCCTGCGGCCCACCGTGAACCGGGTGCCCATCCGGCTGACGTTCCCCGACGGCACCGTCTGGGGCGCGGGCGGCCCGGACTCCCCCGAGATGCGCCTGGTGCGCCCCAAGGCGTTCTTCGGCCGCCTCGGCGCCGACACCAAGATCGGCTTCGGCGAGGCGTACATGGCCGGCGACTGGACCACCGGGCCAGACACCGATCTGGCCGATCTGCTGGTGCCGTTCGCCGAGCGGCTCACCACCATCGTGCCGCCCTCACTGCAGAAATTCCGGGCTCTGGTCGATGAACGACTGCCACGATCGACCCGCAACTCCGTGGCCGGATCGCGGCGCAACATCCAGGCGCACTACGACCTGTCGAACGAGATGTTCGCCCAGTTCCTCGATCCGACCATGTCGTACTCGTCGGCCTGGTTCGCCGACCCGGACGAATCGCTCGAGACCGCCCAGTTGCGCAAGATCGACGGCATCCTCGACCAGGCGCGCGTCGGCGAGGGCACCCGGGTGCTCGAGATCGGCAGCGGCTGGGGCGCCCTGGCCATCCGTGCGGCCCAGCGCGGTGCGCACGTCACGACCATCACGATCTCCGCCGAACAGGCCTCGTTGGCCCGCGAGCGCATCGACGCGGCCGGCCTGACCGATCGCATCGACCTGCAACTGGTCGACTACCGCGATGTCACCGGCGAATACGACGCCATCGTCAGCGTCGAGATGATCGAGGCCGTCGGCGAGGAGTACTGGCCCACCTACTTCGCGGCGATCGACCGCCTGCTGGCGCCCGGCGGCTCGGTCTCGATCCAGGCCATCACGATGGCCCACCACCGCTATCTGGCGACCCGCCGCTCGTACGGCTGGATCCAGAAGTACATCTTCCCCGGAGGGCTCATCCCGTCGCTGGAGGCCATCGACCAGGTCCTGCGATCCCACACCGGCCTCGCGGTGGTCGAGAAGCGATCCCTCGGCGGCGACTACGCGCGCACGCTGCGGCTGTGGCGTGAGAACTTCCAGGGCAACTGGGACACGATTCGTGGGGACGGTTTCGACGAGACGTTCCGCCGCATGTGGGAGTTCTATCTGGCCTACTGCGAGGCCGGATTCGCCACGGGCTACCTCGACGTCTTCCAACTCCGCCTGCAACGCGTCTGAGTCTCGCCTCCCGTCGACCCATCCGGAGGTGAGCCGGCACCGAATCGGGGGTAAAGACCCTACGAGGAGGTACGCAGGGCATGGCTGAGATCTCGCGACTGCCGATGGCGATCCAGGAGTCGTACGAGTGGCAGCACCGGGGCCGGTGCCGCACCGAGGACCCGGAGACGTTCTTCTCCCCCGAGGCCGAGCGCGGGCCTCGGCGCCGCGATCGCGAATCGGCCGCCAAGGCCCTGTGCGAGCGGTGCCCCGTGATCCGTGAGTGCCGAGATCACGCCTTGGCGGTCCAGGAGCCCTATGGCGTGTGGGGCGGCCTGACGATCCATGAACGCGCCGAGATCATCGCGCAGCGGCGCTCACGCGTAGAAGACTCGCTCGAAGACCTGACGCGCATGGCGCGTGGCGCGTAGATAGTCGTCGACCATGCGTTCGCTCTGCTCGTCGCCGTAGCCCAGCAGATGGGCGACACCGGCCCGCTCCTCGGCCTGCTCGACCATCGACTCGGCCGGCTTGGCGCGTAGCAGCACGACCGCATTGCGGATGCGGCTGACCAGGCGCCAGGCCGTCTCGAGGCTGGCCGCGTCGTCGGGCGTCAGCAGCTCCGCTTGCGCCGCCGCCCGCAACGCGCTGATCGTGCGCGTCGTGCGCAGTCCCTCGATGTCGTGGCCGTGGCGCATCTGCAGCAACTGCACCGCCCACTCGACATCGGAGATGCCGCCCCGGCCGAGTTTGAGGTGGGTGTTCGGATTGGCCCCGCGCGGCAGCCGTTCGGACTCCACCCGCGCCTTGATCCGCCTGATCTCGCGGACCTCCTCCGGTGTCGTCCCGCCCTCGGGATAGCGCAACGGGTCGATCAGCTCGGTGAAGCGGGCGCACAGGTCGTCGTCGCCGATGCAGGGATTGGCACGCAACAGCGCCTGGGCCTCCCACACCGCCGACCACTTCGCATAGTACGAGCGATAGGCCTCGAACGACCGCACCAGCGGGCCGTTCTTGCCCTCGGGCCGCAGCTCGGCATCGACCTCGAGCGGCGGGTCGTCACCGGGTGCCGCGAGGTTCTTGCGCAGATCGACCGCCACCGCCATCGCGGCCGCCGTCGCAGCCTCCGGATCGGCGCCTTCGTGCGGGTCGTGCACGAACATGACGTCGGCATCCGATCCGTAGCCCGCCTCGAATCCGCCCAGCCGACCCATCAGCACGATCGCCATGCGTGTCGGCATCGGTCCGCGTTCAGCCTCGACCGCGGCGATCGAGGCTCGCAGAGCCCCCCGCAACGTCGCGGTGCCGATATCGGTCAGGGCGTCGCCCACCTCGACGATGTCGAGCATGCCCTGCACATCGGCGATGCCCACCCGCGACAGTTCCCGACGACGCACCCGGCGCACGGCCTTGGTGCCGACCGTCGGGTCCGACTGCCGGTCGACGGCCAGGTCCATCTCGGTGAACAGGCGCTCGCGCTCGCGTGGCACCAGTTCGCCGTCGTCGCCCAGCAAGGCCACCGAGTCCGGGGCACGCAGGATGAGATCGGTGACGTACTTGCTGGTCGACAGCACGTGGGCCAGCTGCTCGGCGCTCTCGCCCTCGTCGCGCAGCTTGCGCAGGTACCAGTGGGAGTCGCCGAGCTCCTCGGAGATCTTGCGGAACGCCAGCAACCCGGCATCGGGGTCGTGCGACTCGGCGAACCACTCCAGCATCGCGGGCAGCAGGGACTTCTGGATCGCCGCCCGCCGCGAGACGCCGCTGGTGAGCGCCTGGATGTGCGCCAGCGCGCCGAGCGGATCGCGGAAACCGAGCGCCGTGAGGCGTTGCTCCGCAGCCAGCGGCGTCAGGCGCAGCCCCTCGCTGGGCAGGGACGACACGGCTTCCAGCAGGGGGCGGAAGAACAGCTTCTCGTGCAGCCGGCGCACGATGCGGCGGTGCGCCTGCCAGTCCTTGGTGAGCGCCTCGGCCGAGTTCGTGCGGTAGCCCATGCTCCGGCCGATGCGGCGCAGGTCCTCGGGGTCCTCGGGCACGATGTGGCTGCGCCTGAGCCGGTACAGCTGGATGCGGTGCTCCAGGGTGCGCAGGAACTCGTACGCGTCCTCCAGCGCGGCACCGTCACGCCGGCCGACGTAACCGCCTCGAGTCAGCGCTTCGAGCGCCTGCAAGGTCGTGGGACTGCGCAGCGACTCATCGGCCCGTCCGTGCACGAGCTGCAGCAACTGCACGGCGAACTCCACATCACGCAGGCCGCCGGCGCCGAGCTTGAGCTGCCGGTCGCGGTGCTGCGGCGCGATGTGGTCGATGACCCGCTGCCGCATGGCCCGCACGTCCGGCACGAAGTTGTCGCGGGTGCTGGCGAACCACACCTTGGGATGCAGCGCCGCCAGGTACTGCTCGGCCAGCTTCTCGTCGCCCGCGGCGTACCGCGCCTTAAGCAGGGCCTGGAACTCCCACGTGCTGGCCCATTTGTCGTAGTAGGCGATGTGGCTGGCCAGCGACCGCACCAGCGGACCGTTGCGGCCCTCGGGCCGAAGGTTCGCGTCGACCTCCCAGATCGTGCCCTCGGCGGTGTGCTCGCCGCAGATCCGGATGATCGCGGCCGCCAGCCGGGTCGCGACCTGCAGGGCCTGGTGGTCGTCGCCGCCCTCGGGCGTCTCGTGCACGAAGATGACGTCGACGTCGGAGATGTAGTTCAGCTCGTGACCGCCGGTCTTGCCCATCGCCATGACGGTGAAGCGGCAGTCGTCGGGGGCGACACCCTCCAGTTCAGCCTGGGCGATGCGCAGCGCCGCGCCGAGCGTCGCGACCGCGAGATCGGACAATTCGGCCGAGGACTGGGTGAACGACGTGAAGGCGTTCAGGTCTCGGGCCGCGATGTGCAGCAGCTTGCGGTAGTACGCGACGCGCAGGGAGTCCGCGTCCGTCGCGGCCTGCTCGATCTGGTCGCGGATCGTCGCGAGGTCGAGCGGCTCGGTCGACAACGCCTCGCGGCTCAGGTCCTCGACGTATTCGGGGTGACGCGCCAGGAACTCGCCGAGCGCACGGCTCGTGCCGAGCACCACCAGCAGCCGTTCGCGCAGGTCGAACTGCTCGAGCAGGCCGAACAGCTCGGCCGCTCCCATGGCCTCGGCGATCTCAGCCAGCGACCGCAGGGCGATATCGGGTTCGGCGACCGATGCGATGCGATCGACCAGGCCGTCCGGAACATCGCCCAGCCGCGCGAGCGTCGCCCCTGCGGCGGTCGCGTCTCGGAAGCCCTTGCGAGCCAGGCTCGCGGCGAGCTCGCTGGAGGTCGCCACGTCAGACGATCGGCATCAGGCGGTCGATCTCGAACTGCGTGACCTGGGACCGGTAGTCCTGCCACTCCGCCCGCTTGTTGCGCAAGAAGAAGTCGAACACGTGCTCACCGAGCGTCTCGGCGACCAGCTCGCTGGTCTCCATCGTCCGGATCGCCTCGTCGAGATTGCGAGGCAGCGGCGACAGGCCCATGGCTCGTCGCTCGTTCTCGCTGAGCGACCAGACGTTGTCCTCGGCCTCCGGCGGCAGGTCGTAGGACTCCTCGATGCCCTTGAGGCCGGCGGCCAGCACCAAGGCATAGACCAGGTACGGATTGCAGGCCGCGTCGATCACGCGCAGCTCGGCGCGCGCCGACTGGTGCTTGTTCGGCTTGTACATCGGCACGCGGATCAGGGCCGACCGGTTGTTGTGGCCCCAGCACACGTAGTTCGGGGCCTCGCCTCCGCCCGCGAGCCGCTTGTAGGAGTTGACCCACTGGTTCGTGACCGCGGTGATCTCGGGGGTGTGGTGCAGGACGCCCGCGATGAAGCGACGGCCGGTCATCGACAGCTGATAGCGGGCACCCGCCTCGAAGAAGGCGTTCTCGTCGCCCTCGAACAGCGACACGTGCGTGTGCATGCCCGAGCCCGGGTGCTCGGTCAGCGGTTTGGGCATGAACGAGGCCCACTTGCCCTGAGTCAGCGCGACCTCGCGGACGATCGTGCGGAACGTCATGATGTTGTCGGCCGTCGACAGCGCGTCGGCATAGCGCAGGTCGATCTCCTGCTGGCCCGGACCGCCCTCGTGATGGCTGAACTCGACCGAGATGCCCATGTCCTCGAGCATCGTGATGACCTCGCGACGGAAGTCCTGCGAGCCGCCCTGCGCGGTGTGGTCGAAGTAGCCGCTGTCGTCGACCGGGACCGGTCGTTCGCCCAGCGGCGGCTTGCCCTTGAACAGATAGAACTCGATCTCGGGATGGGTGTAGAACGTGAATCCGGCCTCGGCGGCCTTACTGAGCGCGCGCTTGAGCACGTGCCGCGGGTCGGCGTACGAAGCGGTGCCGTCGGGCATCTGGATATCGCAGAACATGCGCGCGGTCGACGGGGTCGCGCCGCGCCACGGCAGCACCTGGAACGTCGACGGATCGGGTTTGGCCAACATGTCGGATTCATGGACCCGAGCGAATCCCTCGATGGACGAACCGTCGAATCCGATGCCCTCGCTGAAGGCCCCTTCGAGCTCGGCCGGCGCGATCGCGACCGACTTCAGCGATCCCAGCACGTCGGTGAACCACAGCCGGATGAACCGGACGTCGCGCTCCTCGATCGACCGGAGGACGAAGTCTTCCTGCTTACCCATGCCGAAAGTCTCCCACGCACCGTGTTACAGCCATGTTTCCGCTCGACCTCGGTCGCCCTAGGCTGCTGCCATGCCTCAGCTGCGCCTCGCCCTCGCCCAGGTCAACGCTCGGGTCGGCGATCTCGCCGGGAACGCCGAGCTGGTGATGCAAGCGGCACGCGACGCCGTCGCCGCCGGCACCGACCTGCTCGTCATGCCCGAGATGGTCCTCAACGGCTACCCGATCGAGGACCTGGCCTACCGCAAGTCGTTCATCAAGGCCTCGCAGGCAGCTGTGGCCGATCTCGCCACCCGGCTGCAGGACGAGGGCCTGGGCGATCTGGTCGTCGTCGTCGGACACCTGGACTCGGCCAAGCCGGCCGCCCTCGAGGCGCTGCCCGATCGCCTCGGCATCCCGAAGAACCAGCCCACGAACTCCGCGTCCGTGCTGGTGGGCGGCCGGATCGTGGCCCGCTACGACAAGCACCACCTGCCGAACTACGGCGTCTTCGATGAGTTCCGTCACTTCGTCCCGGGCGATGAGACCCAGGTGATCCAGGTGCGCGGCATCGACGTGGCGATCGCGATCTGCGAGGACATCTGGCAGGACGGGCCCTCGGCCGCCGCCGATGCGGCCGAGGCCGGCCTGCTGGTCGTGCTCAACGGCTCGCCCTACGAGGCAGCCAAGGACGACACCCGGTTCGACCTGTGCGCACGGCGTGCGCGCGAGGGACAGTGCGCGCTGGCCTACGTCAACCTCGTCGGCGGCCAGGACGAACTGGTCTTCGACGGCGACTCGATCGTCGTCGGCGCCGACGGCGAACTGATCGCACGCGCCCGCCAGTTCGAGCCGGAGCTCCTGGTCGTCGACCTCGACCTGCCGGCCGCCACCGCCCCGATGCCCGATCCCGGAGTCCGTTTTCACGGACTGCGGGTCGAGCGCACCATCGTCTCGACCGATCCTGCGCCGGCTCGCGAACTGCTCGTGCCGGCTGTGGCCGAACGATGGGATGACCTGGGCGAGCGCTATCAGGCGATCGTGCTGGGCCTGCGCGACTACGTGGAGAAGAACGGCTTCCGCAGCGTGCTGTTCGGCATGTCGGGTGGAATCGACTCGACGCTGGTCGCGGCCGTCGCGGTCGACGCGCTGGGAGCCGACCGCGTCTTCGGCGTCAGCAACCCCTCGGCCTGGTCGACCGATCACTCCAAGTCCGATGCCGCCGAACAGGCCGAGCGCACCGGACTGCAACTCGACACCGTTCCGATCGCACCGGTCTTCGACGCGTTCCAGGAGACCCTGCATCTGGACGGCGTGGCCGAGGAGAATCTGCAGGCCCGCATCCGCGCCGTGATCTGGATGGGGCTGTCCAATCAGCACGGTCACCTGGTGCTGGCGTGCGGCAACAAGTCCGAGCTGGCGACCGGCTACTCGACGATCTACGGCGATGCCGTCGGAGGCTTCGCGCCGATCAAGGATCTGCCCAAGACCCTGGTCTGGGAGCTGGCCCGGTGGCGCAATGCGTACGCCGAGTCACGCGGCGAGACGCCCCCGATCCCCGAGAACACGATCAGCAAGCCGCCTTCGGCCGAGCTGCGCCCCGGCCAGCTCGACAGCGACTCGCTGCCGCCCTACGAGATCCTCGACGCGGTACTCGACGCCTACGTCGAGCGCGATCTGGGCTCGGCCGATGTGATCGCCGAGGGTTTCGATCCCGAACTGGTCGAGCGCATCATCACCCTGGTCGACCGAGCCGAGTACAAGCGCCGCCAGTATCCGCCGGGCCCCAAGATCAGCCGACGCAACTTCGGACGCGACCGCCGCGTGCCCATCACGAACGGCTGGCGCGAACACCTCTGATGGGAACCTGCGATGCACGTGACCACCATCACGGTTCGCAGGCGCCGCGGTTGTGACAGTCTGGATCTGTCCGTGGACTCCATCAGGGAGCTGCGAGATTCTGCAACAGGAGTGATTGACGATGGCTGATTCCGTCGCGCCCGAAGAGGTCGCCCCGTACGGCAATGCACCTCACAACGAGGCGCCTCAGATCAAGAAGGTCCGCACCCACCACCTCCAGCAGTGGAAGACGGAGGGTCGCAAGTGGGTCATGCTGACGACCTACGACCAGTACTCGGCCGCCACGTTCGACGAGGCCGGCATCCCCGTGCTGTTCATCGGCGACTCCGCGGCCAATAACGTGTTCGGTTACAAGACATCACTGCCCGTCACGGTCGACGAGCTGTTGCCGCTGGTCAAGGCGGTCACTCGATCGACCCAGCGAGCCCTCGTGGTCGCCGATCTGCCGTTCGGCTCCTACCAGCGCTCCCCCGAGCAGGCCTACGACACGGCCGTGCGGTTCATGAAGGAGGGGCAGGCCGAGGTCGTCAAGCTCGAGGGCGGTGCCGAGATGGCGCCCCAGATCGAACTGCTGACCAAGGGCGCGATCCCCGTCATGGCCCATATCGGCTTCACGCCGCAGTCCGAGCACAGCCTCGGTGGCTACCGGGTCCAGGGCCGCGGCGATGCCGCCAAGAAGCTGATGGACGACGCTCTCGCGGTGCAGGAGGCCGGTGCCATGTCGGTCGTCATGGAGATGGTGCCGGCGCCCATCGCGGCCGACATCACCCGGACCCTGCACATCCCGACGATCGGCATCGGCGCCGGCTCCGAGTGCGACGCCCAGGTGCTGGTCTGGCAGGACATGATGGGCCTGCGCACCGGCAAGGCGCCGCGCTTCGTCAAGCGGTACGCCGATCTGCATGGCGTGATGCTGGGCGCTGCTCAACAGTTCGCCGAGGAGGTCGAGGCGGGGGTCTTCCCGGGACCTGAGCACACGTTCGACTGATGTTGAGTATCGCGCCCTACCTCCAAAGCACGTCTCACCTCCTCGTGAGGACGGCGTTTCAGTGACGAGCGCGGTCGCATACTTGCGAATCTCGAAGGATCGCAACGGCGAAGGGCTCGGCGTCGAACGCCAGTTGGAGGCGTGTAAGCACCTGGCCGCGGCCAAGGGCTGGGAGATCGACTTAGTCCTGGACGAGAACGACACCTCCGCGACCTCCTCGAAGCGTAGACCGCAGTTCGAGCGGTTGCTTCAGATGATGGAGTCCGGCGAAGCAGAGGCCGTCGTTGCCTACAAGGTGGATCGACTCGTCCGTCGTCTCGATGACATGTCGAGGCTGTGGGACGTGGCTCAGCGGCAGAACGTGCTGCTGGCGACGGTCGCGGGCGATTTGGACCTGACGACTCCCAGCGGCCGCTCGAACGCGCTGCTGTGGTCGGTGCTTGCCGCGATCGAGGTCGACTCTATGTCGGACCGCCTGCAGCGGAAGGCTCTGCAGAGCGTGACGGCTGGCCGGAACGCCAACGGTGGTTCTCGGCCGTTCGGCTGGAACTCGTCGCGCACAGAGCAGGTCCCAGCCGAGGCTGCTGAGATTCGGCTCATGGCCGAGCGGCTGATCGACGGATGGACTCTGCACGCTGTCGCCGCCGATCTGAACAGGCGTGGTGTTCCTACTGCCGGTTGGTCCGAGCGGATGCTGAAAGCAGAGGAGAGCCATCAGAAGACGTTGCAGACCGATCCCAACGCCGTCCTTGAAGTCCCTCCCGCAGTCAAGTGGGATACACGCCGGATTCGGATGGTTGTCTCCTCTCCACGACACGCGGGGATCGTGACCCATCGGGGCAAGGTCGTGACCGGTTCGGATGGAGCACCCGTCAAGGCGACGTGGGACCCGATCCTGACTCTCGATGAGCACGATCAGGTCGTCGCAGCGCTCAACGCTCGCGCCCGCGTGATGCCGTCAGAGTGGAGTTACAAACGTCGCCACCTGCTGGCTGGTCGAGGAATCATGACCTGCGGCATCTGCGGCAACGGCCTGAAGGTCTCGCGGGCCAAGGGAGATTGGACATACCGTTGTCTTGGCCATGTCTCGCGATCCGAGGCCAAGGTCGATGAGTTCGTGCTTCGACGCGTCAGGGAATACATCGTCGCGAACCCGATCAGGGTCTCGGAAGTACGGGTCGCAGAAGAGCCTGATGTTGCCAACGAGATCACGCGGCTTGAAACCCAACTGGCTGACCTCGAAGAGAACTTCCTGGACCAGGGTGGCGATGCGATCCGGCTCGCACGGCTGACCCAGAACCTGGAATCGCGTCTCGACGCCTTGCGCACCAAGCGCCTCTCTCAGATCTCACGAGCAACCGGCTCCACCTGGTGGGAACACGACCAAGATGACGTCATGGCCGTCCTCGGTGAATCCGCCGCCAGCCTCCCGAATACTACGGAGGCCGAATCTGATTACAAGGCTCGGATGATCGACCTTCAGCGGTCTTGGATCCTGATGTACACCCGCTCGATCCGCTTGCTGCCCACGACGAAACGCGGCAAGGGCGCGTTCGATGAGGATGCCGTCGAGATTGAGTTCAAGGATGTGTCGGACTTCTGGGTCAGCACGCACCTCGACTCCAAGACCGGCGAATGGACCGCGAGGGGATCGACACATAGCGGTAAGGCGCCTTCAGCCTGAGGCCGCCTTCGCGAGCCGGACACCCATCTCTCCAAGGGTGTCCGGCTCAGCCGTCCACAGCTCATTTCAGAAGCCTCACGGCCGGTCACTGTTCTGGGCTGAAGGTCCGGTGACCCGTCGGACAAGGACCCACCCCTCCTGACACAGCCACAGCCCTTGTCCTGGGATTGCAGGCGAAAAACATCGTGTCGGACGTGATGGCCTACGTGACGTTGTCGTGGGCACGGGGGTATCGTTTCTATTGAACGAAACAACTGAACAGCGGACGCACCGAATAGGCGAAGGAGATGCCGCCCCAGGTCTGGGCGGCGCTGGAGATGCCGCGACCCACGCCGGGAAGCGGGACGACGCGAGTCGTCAGCGAGCAACTGACCTCCATCCAAGGGCACACGCCCGATCTTTCGCTGAAAGGAGTCCGACATGACTGTTCCGCATCCCGCGCACGGCATCATCGCCATGCGAGGTCTGACGTTCAGGGCGCTGGCCGCTGAGGTCGGCGTCCATCCTCTCCACCTGTCTCGGGTAGTGCGTGGCGTTTGCCCGCCCACCCCGCGGGTGAAGACAGGTCTCTCCGATGCGTTGGGCATCCCGGCCGAGATTCTGTTCCGGTCGGACGACGAGGCAGCAGCAGCGTCGTGATCTGGCCTCCCGACAAGATCCGTCACGAGGGCGACTGTGTCGTCTGGACTCGTGGCCGGTTCCGCCCGTCGGGTGCCGCGAAGGTGACGGATAAGTCCGGGCGGACGATGCGAGGGCATCGAGTCGTGTGGGAAGAGCTTTACGGACCGATCAAGCCGGACCTGTGCATCTTCCACCTCTGCAATCGAGCGGCGTGCCTGAACCTCGACCACTTGTGGATCGGCACACGACTGGACAAGAAGCGTTGGGATCGGCTGGCTGACCCTTCGCTGGTGCCGAGGCGGGTGATCCGTGATGGCTGAGGCCGAACCTGGCCGGAATCACAAGTATCGGGATGCTTGGTGGCGTGCGTTGGGCACGATTGGCGACCTCTCGCCTGGTGAGCGGACCGTGGCCCTGCTCGTCTCGACTCATGCGCGTGCCGACGGCACTCGTGCATTGGTCTCGGCTGCGATGCTCTCGGCCGAATCCGGTACTGGTGAGTCCACTGTGCGGCGGCATCTAGCCTCACTGGTCAAGCGCCGGTTGATCGTTCGGACGTCGCGAGGCGGTCGAGATGGGTCGGGGAAGGCCCGCGCCAGCATCTACTCGCTGACGATCTCTACCGCTCAGTCAGGTGAGCAGTTGAGCGAGGTCTCTACCGCTCGCTCAGATGAGCAGTTGAGCGACGGTCTCAACCGCTCAATCGATGCGTCTCAACCGCTCGATCCGGACGTCTCAACCGCTCACCCAGGTGAGCGCCCCCCAAGTAGTCCCCCAAGTAATCCCCCCTCCGTCCAGCACCTCGCCGAGTTGGACGCAGCGCTGCGCAGGGCAGGGATCCCCAGCGACGCACTCGACGAGATCGTCGCTGTCGCTTCGAGGGATCCCGAGACTCGGTCGCCAGTAGGCCGTCTGGTCGGGTCGCGGTCGTACCTGCAGGACGTCTGGGCCACCGTCGCCCATCAACGCAAGTTCAGGACACGGATCGAGTTGGATGCTGCGCCGAGGTGCGACGAGTGCAGCCAGCCCGTTCCTGTGTGCGAGGCCTACTGCGACCGGAATCCGGGATGGTGCGACGGAGCGGAGCAGCGGCGGCAGCTCATTCGAAGGGAGTCGGCGTGATGTTCGAGATCGAGGTGACGAGGTGTCCCGCGTGCGCGGTCGGGCAGCCTCACCGGTGCACGTACTGGGTCGACGGCCGCTGGGACGGTCGATCCGGTCATGACGGCCGCGTGTGTGCATCGTGGCGGCGGCAGGACTTGGGCCAACTGGGGCTCGCAAGACGAGGCGACCGGCGGGGTCGCGGATTGGAGATGGAGCAATGAGCAAGATTCAGAAGATCCTGGCTCGGCCGGGCGGGTTCCTGTTCGGGCGGCGGCAGGTGGGTTTGTCGGCGGCGGAGATCCGGAAAAACGTCCGATACGGGACGGCACCGGATCGGGACGAGAAGTGGCCGCTCGGCTACGTGGACTCGAACCCGACTGCTGCCGCCCTGGCCGAGTCCACGGCCCGGCAGACCAGCGAGGAGGCTTGAAATGGTGTTCGAGCATCGAATCAGTGGAGGCCGGGCGATCAGCCAGGACCAAGAAGCCCTGATCCGGAAGGCACTCGATGGTGGACAAATCAGCGCGGCAGAGGCGGGTGCCCTGCTCGCGGTCGAGCAGTACGCCGACCCGATCAAGGCCGCTCAGGCACGCCAGGCGTTGAAGACCGCGAAACGGGCGAAGTCGTGACCGGCCGGATTGACGGATTGAAGGCGGTCAAGGAGGTCGACGCGAAGATCAGCGACGTCGACGCCCGAATCGACCGACACGCGGCGAGCATGGCGGCAGCGGTCACCGCGCATGACCAGCAGGTCGCCGAGTGGCGTGAACGGGTCTCAGCTGGGTTCGGTGACGGCACCGTGTCTGACGAACCACAACCGGAGAAGCCGGAGGCGCTTCGGTTGGCTGGTGACCATCTGGCTCGGCTGCGGCGTGAACGGGAAGGGCTCCAGCGTGAACGCCAGAAGGTCATCGTCGCCCACGGCGAGGAGGTGCTGGAACTCGTGTCACGTGACGTCGCCAAGGCGCTCACCAAGGCAGCCCCGTTGTTGGCTGAACTCGACCAGCACCTGAAGGCGGTGTCCCGCGCCCAACAGGACGTCATGTTGGTGATCGACGCAGCGAACACCGTCAACCGGGTCAACCGTGGTGTCCTGAAGACCGAGGCGCCGACCCGTGTCGACGTGAGCCTGCTGGCTGAGGCCGTGTCGGACGGAATCGACCCGATCGAGTCCGAGCGTGAGCAGGCGCTGCGAGTGCTCGGGTTGAAGATCGCCACACCTCTATCGGGTGCCAGCGAGTCGGGGTGGCGTTCGGACGAGGACTTGGCCGCGGACCGTCAACGTCGTGACGACGCTCTGGCGTCACAGGCGCAGCAACTGTTGGGATCTCAGGCGCCGCGACCGCTCGGCTACCGCTCGGGACTGCGGTAGCCGGTCACAGGCCGCCCGGGTTCCTTCAGGGGGCCTCCTTACCGGGCGAGGCGCGGGGCGACGCTTGAAGTGCCGTCGACCCGCGCCAGACCGGCCCCGGGATTCGTTTCTACCGGGTGCCGCCGACATGGTGGTGACGCCGCCGTGTTCGTGCAGGTCAGCCCCGCCGTACAGGCGTCGCAGCAGTTTCGTCCTACCCGGACAGCCGAAACGGCCGGATGGGCACCCAATCCTCCACTCTCGACCTGTTCAGGCGGCACCAGCTGATTCTCGGAGGCTCGTGGACGGTTCTCGATCCCATCTCCCCGGGTCGCTGGTGCGGCCGGACACGGACCCCTCCCTCACGATTCGGAGGGCGGGTCAAAAAGACTCCCCTGCCCAGAGATCTCTGCCGACTGCTGCCGTGCTACGCGACGCTCTCGCGCCGCGAGTTTGCCGCGGACACCGTCCTCAACACGCTTGGCGATGAGCGTGTGGATATCAGCCCCTGCCTTCCGAAGAACGCGGCGATGCACAGTCCAGTTGTCTTGAGAAGTCGGGACCGCAAGCCCCGCCGCAACAAGGATTCCCATGGCGTCCCGGATATCACCGACTCGAACATGCCCGTACTGCCGGTTGACGGTTTGCTGGAGCTTCTGCGCCTCGGCTGGATGCTCCTGGACCCCTGCACCATGCAGGCTGGGGAAGACTTTCGACCACAACACAGTCGCCATGTACAACGGCTTCACTCGGTCATTCATGAATACGTACTGGACTTTTAGGCGCCCGAATGCGTTCGGATCCATGTTCAGTTCTGCACCGTACTTGCCGTAGTCGGGCGTACGCTCACTGTCCGCGAAGGAGCCGTTCTCCGTGCCGCTCCAGATTTGAAAAATGTAGCGGTCGCTTTCGTGAGCGTATTGAATCAGAACAGGCCGACGAGTTGGTTTGTACTGATGATCGGGGTCGTCAAGCCGGTCCTCGAAGATCCGACGCGCCGCATCCGAAGCATGCCTCATCTGAACGAACTGAAGGACATCAACGGACTGAACCTCGACGAGCCCATCCGGACCTTGGACGGATCGAATCTGGTCGTACCTGAGAAGTTGGCGACAGACCTTATCTACGCCCTGGTCGGGGAGCGGAATGTTCGATATTTCGCCAACGTAAGCATGACCGTCCGTGAACAACACCGTGAAGTCTGGCGTGACTTTCGTGCCGTCTTCGGTGACCGCGATCGGAAAACGCTCAAAATGAGCGACTGTTGCCGCCAGGTCAGGTACTTCGGTGAACAGGTACTGATACGCCGAGACAATGTCAACATTTCGGTCATACAGTGCGTAGTCGGCAAGAAGGATGTCAGCGTCGTACGGATTGGCCTGCTCGTCCGGCATCGAGTTACCCGCCGAAAAGCGAGGCTAGCGACACGGGATCTGAGGTTCGATCAACGATGTCCAGTGCGTTGAACCGCTCTCCGAGCCCCTGCGAAATCCGGCTGAGCGCAGATGGCGACGCTCGGAAGCCAGGGAAAACATCTATCGTCTGGGCGTCGGTAACCATGATGTCGAAGTTCGAGCCGTCAACCTCGTCAGTGACAGCAACATGGAGGTAGGGATTCCTGTGGAAGACCGCCAACGAAACTCCACTCGTCGACTCGATCTGCTCGATGACTGAACCAGTGTCCTCAGCGGTGACGAGCACAGGCTGTTCGAGCCGGATAGACAAAGGTCGCATGGCTTGCTTCTCAACCCGTGCGCGTCCCGTCACCAAGGTCCTACGACTTGCCGCCGCAACTTCCAAACGTGCAAGCACGTCGTCTTCAAAGACCTTGAAATCGCCGGAGTAGAACGTTGCTCCGGCGATCCGACGAAGATGCAATGAGAGCACCTCACCAACATGCATCGTCAAAGTCCGGACCGATGCGACTTGGCTCTCCGCTTCCTGAATCGCCTCCAAATGACTCGGACGAGCCATTCCAGTTACAACTGGAAAGCCTCGCGACAACGACGACCTGTCGTGCACCAGTCGCGCGGTCCAGCGCCCAACCTCAACGTCACCGCGCGAGGAAAGCCGATTGCCGACATCCTCGAAGTCACTGTGGTTAAGAAAGCAGCGAGATATGCCGTGAGTGGACCCGATCCATCGCTCAACCTTGTTCCATCTGCGATGTGAGATAGGGATGCCTCCCACTAGGTGGAAAACGCCCGGCTCAGGGGTCCCTATAGCGGCAAGCGTCCACGAACCGTCGTCATCGGCAAATCTAAGAAGGTCTATCCCGAAGCCGCTCCAGCGCGGTACGCCATAGGTGACGGCGTCGGTAAGAAGGTCAAACGGATGCTCGTCCTCTGTGAAGACCGTTTCGACTGTTACGTGTGGCTGCCGATCATTCTGCAAGCGCGCGGCCCGCGAAACGGCTTGTCGCAGCGTCCATGGCTGATCAATCTCAGCAAGACGCCAGAACGCACGATCCAAGACCGACTCAGAGTTGAGCCCCATCCTGATCCTCCTGTCGATGCCCATTGAAGCAGAGGACAAGGACGTTCGTGCGAGTTTCACGTAGCAGCACCTCCCCACTGCTCCGCTCCTCGGACATTCCTGCCCGGATCTGCACGGAGCAGTCGGTCATCGCCAACGTACGAAGTGGGCCATCCACGGTCCACAAGGCGAAGGAGATTCGATGAACGACAGACAGTGGACTCTCGGCGGCTACGACGGCCGTGAAGTTCTCTCAGCGCTCAGGAAGTCGGTCGTGCTGGCCGATCTGGACGGGGCGATCTATTGGGCCAACGTGGTCCTGACTCACGGCGGGCAGCACGCTCAGCGGCTGTTGTCGAAGCAGTGTTGGATCATCGCTGCCGAGGTGGTCGATGACCCGATGGTCGTGATGCGAGCTGGTGCCGTGCATCAGTTGGCTGGGCAGGTGCCCGAGACCGATCACCTGTTCTTCCTGATCGCTCAGATGTGCCGGGCCCCGAAGTGGTGGGAGTCCGAGGATGGCCGCGAGGTGGACCGGTTGTGGTCGAAAGCCATCGGTGACCTGAAAGACCCCGACCGTCGCCGAGAGATCCCTGAGTACGCCCTGGATCGACACACTCGCCGAGGCTGGGAGGTCAAGCGGGAGCGCGGCTGGTTCGATGACCGATTCTCCGGCACTGACCTGGGACGTCAGAAGACGGCGCACATGTTCGCCCGTGACGGGTTCATCGACGCTGAATCTCGCGTCGAGTGCGACCGGGATGGTGTGGCCGACGAGTCGTTCTGGCAGGTCTGGAGCGACCGCAAACGGCTCCAGGGCGATGACTACTCGCCGCCACCAGACCATGCCCCCGAACCCGTGTCGCTATTCGATGAGGGCGAGGTGGTCGAGGGATGACCGTCTACGGCTACCTGCGTGTGTCCACCAACGAGCAGGCCGACTCAGGTGCAGGTCTGGCAGCCCAGCGTGCAGCGATCTCTCGTGAGGCCGTCACCCGTGGCTGGGACTTGGTCGAGTTTGTCGAGGACGGCGGCTACAGCGGCGGCACGCTCGACAGGCCAGGGATCTCCGCCCTGCTCCCCATGCTCCGCCGAGGTGACGTTCTGGTCGTGTCCAAACTGGACCGACTGTCCCGGTCCCTAGTTGATGCTGTCGGGCTGCTGGAGCGGTCACAGAAGCGCGGCTGGACTCTGGTGGCCTTGGACCTTGGCGTGGACACCAGCACCCCCACGGGTCGGCTCGTAGCGTCCGTGATGGGTGCTGTGGGCGCGTGGGAGCGAGACGTGATCCGTGAACGGACCCGGGACGCGATGAGGGCGAAGAAGCAGGCAGGCGAGATCAGGTACGGCCACCGGTCAACGCTCCCCGAGGACGTGCAGGCCGCGGTCGAACGATTGGTCGAGTCCGGGCTTTCCCGCGCCGAGGTCGCTCGCCGCATGACTACGGCCCGAATCCCGACCGCTCAGGGCGCTGAAACTTGGTATGCCTCCACAGTGGGAAGCGTGCTCAGGTCCCGAGCCAACGACCGGCTGGCAGGACTGCTCGCATGACGGGAAAGTCCACGCTCATCTTCCCTGCGACAACAAACCTCTCTCTTTCGACGCGTGAGCTAGAACGACCAGCCCCACCACTGGGCGCCGATCACGACGGTCAGGGCCCAGGCGGCGGTCCCGGCCAGGGGCACCGCGATGCAGCGGACCGGCTGGGGGCGAGCCCAACGCCTGACCAGGACCGTCTGCGGCACGAGATAGGTCAGCAACAGCACCATGCCCCACCACGGGGCATACAGGACACTGGAGATCGTCAACCACAAGTTGACGAATAGGCCCGCGATGCCGATCCAGGGACCCGAGCGCTGGAAGTTCCACTCCCGACGACGTCGCCCTCGACGCGGATGGCTGGTGCGGGCGTTCACTCGCTGTCGGGCTGGGGTGCGTCGTCGTTCCAGTCCGGGTCGTTGTCCCAGGCCTTGGTGCGCTCGGCCGCGATCTCGAGCGCCCGCGACGCCTCTTCGCGCGAGGAGTAGGGGCCGAGGCGGTCGACCGCTCGACAGCCATCTTCACCCTCGACCGTGTTGTGCTTGGTGCAGTAGTACCACTGGCCGTCGCTCATCCGTCCACCTCGTCGTCGTGAGTCGTCTTGCCGAGCAGGTACGCGACGAGGATGCCCACCGCGACCCCGACCGCCGCGCCGTTCCTGAATCCGGCCTCGAGCCACAGGCCGACGAAGCCGGCGATCACCAGGCCGGCCAGCATCAAGGTGCCGTACCGCAGGATCGGGTCGACCCCGTCGCGTTCCGGCGCCTGATCGACCTCGTCGCTCATGCGCCCCAGCGTAGTCATGTCGGCCGGTACCGGCTCAACGGTTGGGGATCCAGTTGAACGTGTCGGGATCGGGGCCTGTGCGATGTCCGCGCTCGAGCGCGGTGATCTGACCCAGTTGGGCGTCGTCGAGTTCGAAGTCGAACAGCGCGAAATTCTCCTCGACCCGGGCACGCGTGACCGACTTCGGGAACACGATGTCGCCACGCTGCAGATGCCAGCGCAGGACGACCTGGGCCGGTGTGCGGCCCACTTCCGTGGCCACCGCCGTGATCGCCGGATCGTCGAGCACCTGGCCTTGCGCGATCGGCGACCACGCCTCGATCGCGATGCCGAGTTCGGCCGACGTCCGACGCACCTCTTCCTGTTGCAGGTACGGATGACCCTCGACTTGATTGACCGCGGGGACGACGTCGGTCTCCTGGACCAGGCGACGCAGGTGATGCGCCATGAAGTTCGAGACGCCGATCGCACGGGCCCGGCCCGACCCGTAGATCTCCTCGAGCGCCTTCCAGGTCTCGACGAAGTCGACGTCGATGCCGGGCAGCGGCCAGTGAATCAGGAACAGGTCGATCTGCTCGATGCCGAGCTTCTCCAGCGTGCGGTCGAAGGCCTGCAGCGCATCGTCGTGCGCGTGATAGCCGTTGTTGAGCTTGCTGGTGATGAAGACGTCGTCGCGTGCCAGACCGGACGCCGCGAGCGCCTCGCCGACGCCCTGCTCGTTGCGGTACATCTGCGCGGTGTCGATGTGCCGGTACCCGACCTCGAACGCGGTCAGCACCGCATCCTTGGTCTCGGCCGGCGGTACCTGATAGACACCGAACCCGAGCTGCGGGATCTCGACACCATTGTTCAACGTGATCGTGGGAACCGAAGTCATACCCCGAACGTAGCGCGCCACCGTGCGCGCTGCGGCCGCTCCTCACATCGCGGTCACATGTCGTTCACTGCGACCATGATCGCGGTCATCGCCACCGCGACGCCGGCAACCATGAGCAACAGGCCAGCGGCAGCCACAACCTTCGACTTCGTGTCCATGGACCAGAAGAACAGTCCGGTGCCGACCAGCATGGCCAGAAGTCCGTAGATCACGTCCTGATCGTGGCAGAAAAGTCCTATCCGGTCGCGAAGCCAACAGCGAACAGCATCTGAGTTTCCGACCGGTGGCCCAAGTGTCAGTACCGCGTGAGAGGTTGACCCCGTGGACGACGCCGAATTCCGAAACCAAGCGACGCAGGTGCTGCGCCGCGCGCTCGGCAATGATGCGGAATTCCACGACCAGCAGTTCGAGGCGATCGAGGCCATCACGCTGCGGCGGAACCGCGCACTCGTCGTCCAGCGCACCGGCTGGGGGAAGTCGATTGTCTACTTCATCGCCACCCGCTTGCTGCGCGATCAGGGCGCTGGGCCAACGATCATCATCTCGCCGCTACTTGCGCTGATGCGAGATCAGATCGCCGCAGCCAAGCGACTGGGGCTCGTGGCAGAGACGATCAATAGCAGCAATAACGCAGACTGGGAACACGTTGAGTCCGAGTTGCAGCGCAACCAGGTCGACCTGCTCCTGATCTCGCCCGAACGACTGAACAATCCAGTATTCCGCGAGCGGATACTGGATCAACTCACGGCGGCGGCCGGCCTACTCGTAATTGACGAAGCCCACTGCATATCCGACTGGGGCCATGACTTCCGCCCTGACTACCGCCGGATCACCAAGGTCGTCAGTCAGATGCCGCCCGGCGTTCCCGTCCTGTGCACGACCGCCACCGCGAACGACCGAGTCATCGGCGACATCACCACCCAGTTGGGCGACGACATGACCGTCCTACGTGGGCCGCTGGATCGCGAAAGCTTGAGCCTGGGCGTTCTCCGAATCGAATCGCCGCCCGAACGGTTGGCATGGCTCGCGGAATGGGTGGCCGATATCTACGGGACCGGCATCGTCTACTGCCTCACCGTTGCCGACACCGAGCGTGTGGCCAGTTGGCTGAACCTGAAGGGAATCACGGCTGTCGCGTACTCGGGCGATACCGCGCCAGAGGTTCGCATCGAGATCGAAGATCGGCTGAAGCGAAACGAAGTCAAGGTCGTGGCCGCGACGTCGGCGCTTGGGATGGGTTTCGACAAACCCGACCTGGCGTTCGTTGTGCACTTTCAATCGCCCGATTCGCCGGTGGCGTATTACCAGCAGGTGGGCCGCGCTGGCCGCGCCATTGAGCATGCCGAAGCCGTGCTCCTGGTCGGCGCCGAAGATCAGGACATCTGGAGCTATTTTCTCGGTACCAGCCTTCCGGCGCAAGCCCACGCGGACGAGGTGGTCGCTTTTCTCGCAGGCTCGATGGAGTGGCACTCCATTGGTGAAATCGAACAGCGGGTAAATGCCAGCCGCAGTCGTTTGACCGGGCTTCTCAAGGTGCTCGATGTGGAGGGCGCCGTGGAGGTGGAGCGGTCCAAGTACCGTCGCAGCCTCAAGCCATGGTCGTTTGACTCCGAGCGGATCGAGCGGGTCCGCGCGGCACGACTCAACGAGCAACAGCTCATGCGGGATTACTCCACGACCACAGACTGCAGGATGCAGTTCATCCGGTCCGTTCTAAACGACCCCGCCACCGGCGCGTGCGGACGTTGCGACAACTGCGGCGGTCTCGCCATCGACTCGCATGTCAATCAGGCGGCGACGCTGGAGGCAATCGAGTTTGTCCGGAGGCGACCGGTATCGATCGAGCCGCGGCGGCAGTGGACCGTTCCACGCTCTGGTCGCATCCCCGCCGAACTACAACTGCAGCTTGGGCGAGCACTTGGCTACGTCTCCGACCCAGGCTGGGGGCGTCAACTGATGGACACCAAACACGCTGGCAAGTTCGTGAGCGATGAGCTCGTCGCGGCTGCTGCGAGGCTCGTGCGCGAGTGGATGCCTGGGTTCAACGGAACAATCGTGCCCGTTCCATCAAACAATCCGACTCGGATGCTCACTCCAGATTTCGCCCGCAGGCTCGCCGCGACGCTTGGGTTGCCCTACTCCGAATGTGTGCGCAAGGTCCGGGCAACCCAGCTCCAAAAATTGATGGAGAACAGCGTGCAGCAACTTCGAAATGTCACTGGGGCGTATGCCGTTGACGGCGACGTCCCCAACGGCCCGATCCTTCTAGTCGACGATGTTGTGGACTCAAGGTGGACAATGACAGTGATAGCCGAGTTGCTCACGCAGGATGGAGCGACTGAAGTCATCCCATTCGCAATTGCGAAGACCAAGGGCTGAGGAGCATTGGACACCGCGAATCTCGTCGTTCAGGCACTGGTGAGCAGGGCCGTGGCATCAGATGTGCCCCCGCTCGCGGCAAAGGAATTCTGGCCGCTTTGGCGATCGGGCGACGTCGGCGAGCTCTTGGGGCAATCGGCTGATTCCATTGCAACCTCGCGCGGGCTTGCCGGCGACGTGGCTGAGCGGGTCGCTCGTCTTCTGAATCGAAGCAGTGCCATCACGCTTGCGACCGAACAACTCGAACACACAGGGTTCTGGACTCTCGCGCCAAGCGACGACGCATACCCGGCCCGCGTCATGGAGCGGCTGGGAGATTCTGCACCACCGCTGTTCTTCGGCGTCGGCGAGACAGCACATTTGGCTCTTGATGGACTTGGCGTGGTCGGCTCACGTGACATTCCGCCAGAAGCGGCGGAAGTCGCGGGAGACGTTGCGCGATTCGCCGCAAAGAAAGACCTCCCGTTGGTCTCGGGAGGTGCTCGGGGAATTGATCAGCAGTCCATGAATGCGGCCTTCGAAGCTGGCGGAAACGTTGTCGGTGTCTTGGCAGACTCACTTACCAAAAGCGTCACCCAACCAAGCACGCGTCGGGCAATCGGCGGCGGACAGATCAGTTTGATGACGCCGTACGCGCCGAGTGCGGGATTCAGCGTGGGCAACGCGATGGGCCGCAACAAGATCATCTACGCACTCTCTAAGGCCGTCGTTGTCGTCCGCAGCGACGAAGGCTCGGGAGGAACGTGGGCCGGCGCGGTTGAGGCACTTCGCAACAAGACGTCGAACGTCATCTCCTGGACCGGGCCGGGTACGGGACCAGGCAACGCTGAACTCGTGGCTCAGGGAGCTCGCGACCTTCCGAACATCGACTCGCTGCCTGAGGCACTGGACTCGGACGCCGCCAAAGCCGGACGCCAGCCGACGGGCGACCAACTCGCGATCTTCTAGAGGCAAGCTAGCGAACAGCATCCGCGAGTTCCCGACCGGATTCGTACCGCTGTCTACGGTCTTGCGGACCGCCGCTTCAAATCCATTCCGCAGGTCAGGGGCGATGGGGCGAATGAGTCGGCCTGTAAGCCGGATTCTGTCCTCTCGAAAGAGGGGCGACCATCCATCTGGGACGCCCATCGCTGGACGCCTCGTGCAACCTACCCGCTGACATCGGACGAGCAGCCCGTCAGCTGTCTGGTCTTGCTCCCGGTGGGGTTTACCGAGCCACGACGGTCACCCGCCGCGCTGGTGAGCTCTTACCTCACCGTTTCACCCTTACCCGCACCTCTCGAAAGAGGCCGCTGGCGGTCTGTTCTCTGTGGCACTGTCCCGCACGTCGCCGTGGGTGGCTGTTGGCCACCACCGTGCTCTGTGGAGTCCGGACTTTCCTCGACACCCCGGACAAGCCGGAGGCGCCGCGGCCGCCCGGCCGACTCATTCGCCCCACGAGCGTACCGGCTCCGGCCCGTCGGGTACGCTGGTGAGCACCGAAAGGGAGTAGTCCCCAACGGCTGCATCGACATACTGAGCGTTCTCGTAGAGGTCGCTCCGGTGCAGCAGGCCAGCCACGCTGGCGGACGAGACTTTCGACCAGACACGCAATCCATGACGTGCCTGGTCGATCAGGCTCGTCATCTGAGGCTCATCGTCCAGGCAGGACGAAAGGGCCTCCTTCCATGTGGGAAGCACTCCTGCTCAGCACCGCGGTCATCTTCGTGGCCGAACTGGGCGACAAGAGCCAGTTGATGGCGATGACCTTCGCGACGCGCTATCGCGCCCGCGACGTCTTGCTCGGCATCACGCTCGCCACCGCGATCGTGCATCTGGCGTCGGTCGCGATCGGCTACTTCATCGGGTCCGCATTCGAGGACTACCAAGGTTGGATCTCGATCGCCGCGGGCCTCGCGTTCATCGCCTTCGGCCTGTGGACGCTGCGCGGCGACGAACTGACCGACGAGGAGGCCGAGAAGGCCAAGCACGCGAAGGGCTTCTCGATCTTCGCGGTCGGGCTGGCGTTCTTCCTGGCCGAACTCGGCGACAAGACGATGCTGGCGACGATCACCCTGGCCGTGAAGGAGGATTGGTTCGGCACCTGGATCGGCAGCACGATCGGCATGGTCGCCGCCGATGCACTGGCGATCGGGGTCGGCGCGGTAATGGGCAAGCACCTGCCGGAGAAGGCCATCAAATACGGTGCGGCCGCCGCGTTCTTCGTCTTCGCCGTCGTGCTGCTCGTCGAGGGCCTGCGCCATGTCTGAGCGGGAGTAGTCTCGACCGCTGTGAGCCACGACCTGACCTCCCTGGTCGAGGTCGTCGGATTCCTGGTCGCGATCATGGTCCTGGCCCACCTGTGCGCCGACGAAGGGCTGTTCGAGGCTCTAGGACATCGGGTCGCGCAGCTGGCCCGCGGATCCGCGCAAGCGTCGCTCATCCTGGGCGTCCTGGCCTCGACGACGGTCACCGTCGCCCTGAGCCTGGACGCGACCGCCGTACTGCTGACTCCCGTGCTGCTCGCCGCGGCCACGACCTCGACACGACGCGCCTCGGCCTATGCCTCGGTGCGGCTCGCCAACAGCGCCTCGACGCTGTTGCCGGTCTCCAATCTGACCAATCTGTTGGCATTCTCCGCGACCGGCCTGACGTTCGTCGGATTCACCGCGCGGATGCTGCCTGTCTGGGTGGTGACGGTCGCAGCCGAGTACCTGGTGCTGCGCTGGTGGTGCCGCCACGAGTTGGGCGACCCGGTCCCGCGAGATGACGCGCCGCCGGCCGTTCCGCCGCTGCCCGCCGCCGTCGTGGCGGCTGTCCTGGTGGCGCTCGCCCTCGAAGTCAGGCCGTGGGTGGCTGCCACCATGGGCGCCCTCGTGCTCGCAGTCCACGCCCTGTGGCACCGGCGAACGTCCGCACGACGCCTGATCGCCGAGGCGAATCTGCCCTTTGCCGCCCTGGTCGTGGCCTGGGGATCGGCGGTCCTGTTGATCGGCGACACCCCGGTGGGCGAGTCGATCGGCAGACTCGTGCCGGGCGGGCATTCCTGGGCGGCCCTGGTCGGGACGGCGCTGCTGGCGATGGCGGTCGCCGCAGTCGTGAACAACCTGCCCGCGACCCTGCTGTTGCTCCCTGCCGCCGCGGCCGGTGGCGCAGACACGATCCTGGCGCTGCTGATCGGCGTCAACGTCGGGGCCAATCTGGCGTTCACATCATCACTCGCGAACGTCCTGTGGTGGCGCTCCGGCGGCTCGACGACGACCACCGTGCGCGACTTCCATCTGCTCGGGATCCTCACCACACCGCTGCTGGTCACCCTCGCCGCCAGCACGCTGTGGCTGGCTCGATAGGGTCACGGCGTGCTGATCCTGCTGCCACCCTCGGAGGGCAAGTCCGGGCCTGAGAGCGGACCGCCGCTGGCACTGGAGTCCTTGAGCTTTCCCGAGCTCACGGCGACGCGCGAGCTGCTGCTGCGCACCCTCGTCAAGGTGTCGTCGGGGAATCCGAAGCGCGCAGCCCAAGTCCTGGGCCTCGGCCCCACACAGGCCGATGCGCTCGCGGTCAACGCGGCCCTGACCGATGAACCGACCGGGCGCGCCGACGAGGTCTTCACCGGCGTGCTGTTCGAAGCCGCCGACCTGCCCGGGCTCGACGCTCCAGCCCTGGCACGCGCGGACGCGACGCTGGCGATCGCGAGCGGACTGTTCGGCCTGGTGCGACCCGGCGATCTGATCCCGGCCTACCGGCTGGCCGGCCACGTGACCCTCCCCCGCCTCGGCACCGTCGCATCGCGCTGGAAGCCGACGCTCCCGAAGGCCATCGACGCCGCCTCCGACGGCGGATTGGTGATCGATCTGCGCTCGGGCACCTACACGGCGTTCGGCTCCGCGCCCGCCGGCCGGAGCGTCTCGATCCGCGTGCTCCAGGAACGCGACGGCAAACGCACCGTGGTCAGCCACTTCAACAAGGCGACCAAGGGCCGCATCGTCCGTGCACTCGTGACCGAAGACGCCGACCCGGCCTCACCGGCCGAATTGACCGACGTCCTGCGCGATCTCGGGTGGCAGGTCGAGTCGGCCGACGGACGTCTCGACGTCATCGTCACCGAGACCTGAGCCCATGGCCTAGCCCGGCCGAGAGGCCATATCGGGCTGAATCCAGTACGACAGGGGCACGATCTCGACCGTCCGCCCCGGACGCGGCGCGTGGATCATCTGGCCGTCGCCGAGATACAAGGCGACATGGTAGATCGACGCGACGCTGCCATCGCTCCAGAACAGCAGATCGCCGCGCTTGATCTTGCTGACGCTGACCTTCTTGGTCTGGCTGTACTGGGTCGGCGCATAGTGTGGAAGGTTGACACCGGCGGCCTGCCAGGCACGCATCGTCAGTCCCGAACAGTCCCATGACGACGGGCCTGCCCCGCCCCAGGCGTACTTCTCGCCCAGCTGAGCCTTCGCATAGGCGATGGCCTTCTCGACGGCCGAACTCGACGCCGGCCCAGGATCAGGCACCGTGGGTGGCGGCGTCGTCGGTGTCGACGTCGACGGCGGTGTCGTCGGGTTCGTGGTCGGGTGCGGGGTCGGCGTCGTGGGCTGCGGGCCGCCTGGGGTCGTCGGGCCGGACTCGTCGATGCGGTCGTCGATCTCGTCCTGCTGCCGCTTCACCTCCTCGAGCGAGACGCCCTGCGCGCGCGCCAGTTGCTCCAGGATCCCGTCCCGTTCGGCCTCCATCGACGACTGGAGCGCCTCCGCCTGCTTGATGGACTCGGTGATCTGACGGCGCGCGTCCTTGCGATCGGCGAGCGCCTGACGCTGCTCCTCGACGACGGCCTCGACGGCATGCGAGGCCGAGTCCAACACGGTCTTGCCGGCATCCAGTCGGTCGAGCTCGGCAGTCATGGCCTCGTCGACGGCCTTCAACCCGGTCGCCTCCTCCAGGATCGCCGTCGGATCGTCGCCGTCGAGCAGTGACATCATCGCCTGGCTGGTCGATCCGTTCAGCTGCTGCTCGACCGTCATCGCCGCGACGACCTTGCGCTGCTCCTCGAAGGCGTGGCTCGCACGCTGGCGCACCGCTCGCTGCTGCTTCAGCGCCGTCTCGGCCTGAGCCAGGCGATAGGTCGCACCATTGACTCGCTCGTTCGCCGCCGCGGCCCGCGCATACAGCGCATTGAGCTGCTGACGCGACTCGACCAGCCTCGCCTGGAGATCTGCCGCGGACGGGTTGTCGGCCCTCGCCGACCCCGCCACCAGGGCGCCGGCCAGCAGCGGCATCACGGCCACCACCATGGCAGCGCGCAGCGGCACCCGTGATGACAGCATGACCCGAATCTAGTTGGCTTCGGCCACTACCGCCACATCAATCTCAAAAATCTCATTCGTCACACGCGTGTCGCCTTGACAGGACGAGCGCCCCGACTCGTCGAATCGGGGCGCTCGTTCCTCTGATCAGCTGCAGCCGCTGGTGCTGCCGCAGCCTTCGCAGACGTGGCAGGAGCCGGCCGGCCGCATCTTGGTGCCGCAGGTCATGCACAGCGGGCTGTCGACCGCGGACCCGGTGATGACCTCGAGCAGCTCGGCCGAGGTGTGAGCCTGGGCCGGAGCGGGCTGAGCGGTCTCGGCGACGACCTCGGCCGCCTCAGGCTCGACCTCGGCCTCCTCGACGATCTCCGCCTTCGCGACCGTCTCGTTCGAGGTGTCGGCCGGCACGGCCTCGACCAGCTCGGCGGCCGTGGTGCCACCGGAGTTCAGCGGCTCGTACGAACCGGTGTCGAGGTAGCGCTGACGCTCGTCGGCCGAGTAGATGCCCAGCGCCGCACGGGTATCGAAGTCCAGGTAGTCCAGGGCCAGACGACGGAACACGTAGTCCATGATCGACTGGCTCATGCGGACGTCCGGGTCGTCGGTCAGGCCGGCCGGCTCGAACTTCATGTTCGTGAACTTGCTGACGAACGTCTCGAGCGGCACGCCGTACTGCAGCGAGATCGAGATCGCGATGCTGAAGGCGTCCATCATGCCGGCCAGGGTCGAGCCCTGCTTGCCCAGCTTGAGGAAGATCTCGCCGAGCGAGTCGTCCTCGTGGGCACCCGAGGTCATGTAGCCCTCGGCGCCACCGACGCTGAACGACGTCGTGATCGACTGACGCGACTTCGGCAGGCGGCGACGGATCGGCTTCTCGACGACGACCGTCTTGACCTCGGCCTCGGCGGTCGAACCCGCATCGGACTTCTTGGCCTTGGCATCGCTCAGCGGCTGGCCGACCTTGCAGTTGTCGCGGTAGACCGCGAGCGCCTTCAGGCCCAGCTTCCAGCCCTGGAAGTAGACGTCCTGGATCTCCTCGACCGTGGCGGTCTCGGGCAGGTTGACCGTCTTCGAGATCGCGCCGGACAGGAACGGCTGGCAGGCCGCCATCATCCGCACGTGGCCCATCGGCTTGATGGAGCGCTCGCCCATCGCGGTGTCGAACACCTCGTAGTGCTCGGTGCGCAGGCCCGGAGCATCGACCACGTGACCGTGCTCGGAGATGTACTCGACGATCGCCTCGATGGTCTCGTCGGCGTAGCCGAGCTTCTTCAGCGCGACCGGGATCGTCTGGTTGACGATCTGCATCGAGCCGCCGCCGACCAGCTTCTTGAACTTGACCAGCGAGAAGTCCGGCTCGATGCCGGTGGTGTCGCAGTCCATCATGAAGCCGATGGTGCCGGTGGGCGCCAGGACCGACGCCTGGGCGTTGCGCCAGCCGTTGAGCTGACCGATGCGCAGGTTCTCGGCCCACTGCTCAGTGGCCGCCCGCTGCACCGCGATGTCCATGGCGTGCTGCGGGCGCAGCTCGTCATTGGCCGCCTGGTGCTTGCGCATGACCCGCTCGTGCGCCGAAGCATTCTGGGCGAAGCCGTCGTACGTGCCGACGACACCCGCCAGCTCGGCCGAACGGCGGTAGGACGTACCGGTCATCAGCGACGTGATGGCACCGGCCAGGGCGCGGCCGCCATCGGAGTCGTACGCCAGGCCCGATGCCATCAGCAGCGCGCCGAGGTTGGCGTAGCCGATGCCCAGCTGGCGGTAGGCCCGCGTGGTCTCGCCGATCGCCTCGGTCGGGAAGTCGGCGAAGCAGATGCTGATGTCCATCGCGGTGATGATGAACTCGACGGCCTTCGTGAACGTGGCCGTGTCGAACGAGCCGTCGCTCTTGAGGAACTTCAGCAGGTTCAGGCTGGCCAGATTGCACGAGGAGTTGTCGAGGTGCATGTACTCCGAGCACGGGTTCGACGCCGTGATGCGTCCGGTCTCGGGTGAGGTGTGCCAGTCGTTGATGGTGCCGTCGTACTGCACGCCCGGATCGGCGCACTCCCACGCGGCCTTCGCGATATCGCCCCACAGCTTGCGGGCGTCGATCGACTCGATGACCTCGCCGTTGGTACGCGCCCGCAGGCCGAACTCGGTGCCGTCCTCGACGGCACGCATGAACTCGTCGCTGACCCGCACCGAGTTGTTGGCGTTCTGGTACTGCACCGACGTGATGTCGTTGCCGCCCAGGTCCATGTCGAAGCCGGCGTCGCGGAGGACGCGGATCTTGTCCTCCTCGCGCGCCTTGGTCTGCACGAACTCCTCGATATCGGGGTGATCGACATCCAGAACCACCATCTTGGCCGCGCGGCGCGTGGCGCCACCGGACTTGATGGTGCCGGCCGACGCGTCGGCGCCGCGCATGAACGAGACGGGACCCGACGCGGTGCCGCCCGAGGAGCGGAGCAGCTCCTTGCTCGAGCGGATGCGGCTCAGGTTCAGGCCCGCACCGGAACCACCCTTGAAGATCAGGCCCTCCTCCCGGTACCAGTTCAGGATCGAGTCCATCGAGTCGTCGACGGCGAGGATGAAGCAGGCACTGACCTGCTGCGGGCTGGAGGTACCCACGTTGAACCACACCGGGCTGTTGAAGCTGAAGACCTGATGCAACAGCATGTGGGTCAGCTCGTGCTCGAACACCTCGGCGTCGGCATCGGACGCGAAGTAGCCGAACTCCTTGCCGGCCTTGACGTAGGTCAGCACCACGCGGTCGAGCAGCTGACGCAGGCTCTGTTCACGCTCGGGCGAGCCGACCGCACCGCGGAAGTACTTCGTGGTGACGATCGTGGAGGCGTTGACGCTCCAGAAATCGGGGAACTCCACACCGCGCTGCTCGAAGACCGACTCCCCGGTCTTCCAGTTGGTCTGCACGACGTCGCGACGCTCCCAGGTGACATCGTCGTACGGGTGGACACCGGGCGTGGTGTAGACCCGCTCGATCTTGAGGCCCTTGTTGATGGCCCGGGACGTCTTGCCCTTGCCGGATGCTGGGGTGGGACCGCTGACCGTCTCCGTCATCTGCTGCTCCTGTGCGTGGTGGTGGGTGGTTCCAGGGGTGTCCCGGACCCTCGGTCCGGGGAAGTTCTTGTCAGGGGGTCGAGGTGTTGCGCACGCTCTCCTCGGCGAGCTCGCCGTCGGCGCCGGCCGCCATCAGAGATGCGATCTCGGACGCGAAGTCGTCGACGGAGTCGAATGCCTTGTACACGCTCGCGAAACGCAGGTAGGCGACCTCGTCGAGACATTTGAGCGGCTCGAGGATCGCCAAGCCGACGTCGTGAGCCGGGATCTCGGCCGCCCCCGCCTCGCGAAGCGTGTCCTCGACCTGCTGGCCCAGCCGGGCCAGGTCGTCGCCGGAGACCGGACGGCCCTTGCAGGCCTTGCGGACTCCCGCGACCGCCTTGTCGCGGTTGAACGGCTCGGTGGCGCCGCTGCGCTTGAGCACCATGAGCTGCATCTGCTCGATCGTCGTGAAGCGCTTCTCGCACGACGAGCAGGAGCGGCGGCGGCGGATGGCTCCGCCGTCCTCGGCGACACGGCTGTCGAGCACCTTGGTGTCGTCGTTCTTGCAGAACGGACAGTGCATGTCGCTGCTCCCTTCGCCGCTCGCTGGTGTGGGCCGGTGTGTGGTGTAGCCCGGTCTCCTGGGGACGAATCTGTGGACTCGTTGTGGATCCGGGCCGAATTCGGTGGGTAACCCGCGTCTCTCTGTGCAACAAGATGTGGAGAACTACACCGCTGTAACTACTACATCTAGTGCCACTGTACGCCGGTGCGATGACCCACGCAACAGTCTCCAGGCCCGTGCCGACACTTTTGCGATGACGTCGTGAAACCGCAGGTCAATCGGCACTCCAGTCACGTGATTCACATCAGTCACGGGCGTGTCGCGGGTCGGATCACCTGTCGCACTTGCGCACGGCGGATCGCGGCGTACGGTCGAGTTATGAGCACATCGACGCCGCAGTACACGGTCCCAGGACTCAGCCAGGCAGAGGGCGAGAAGCTCGCCGGCATCTTGCAGGAGCGCCTCCATGTCCTCAACGAACTGGCCCTGACCCTCAAGCACGTCCACTGGAACGTGGTCGGTCGCGATTTCATCGCGGTGCACGAGATGATCGATCCCCAGGTCGACGAGGTCCGGGCCATGGTCGACGAGACCGCCGAGCGGATCGCGACCTTGGGCGCCTCGCCCACCGGCACGCCGGGCGCCATGGTGGCCGCCCGATCCGAGGGCGACTACCCCTTGGGCCGCGCCAGCACGGCCGATCACCTCGCAGCCCTCGACCACGTCTACGTCGGCGTGATCGAAGGCCATCGCCGCGCCCAGGAGGCGTCGGCCGAGATCGACGCCGTCACCGAGGACATGCTGATCGGCCAGATCAAGTCGATGGAGTTGTTCCAGTGGTTCGTGCGAGCGCACCTGGAGAACGCCGGCGGCGCACTGAGCGACTGAGAGCGTTGACCGGCCGAGAGCGTTCTTAACCGGCCGAGCGCCCGATACGACGAAGCCCGCGTCGGCACCGTTCCCCAACGGTGCCGACGCGGGCTCGTCCGCGTTCGGAGCGAGTGTCGGTCAGTAGACCGGCACCGCGAGCTCCGTACCCGGCTGGACCGCCGAGGCGCTGGGCAGCGAGTTCAGTCGGACGATGTCGTCGACCGTGTCGCGGATGTCTCCGTGCGGATTGGCCTCGGCAGCGATCTGCCACAGCGTCTCGCCGGCCATGATCTTGACCGTCTGAGTGTCCTGCGGCGCGCTGCCGCGCTCGTCGGTGGCCACGACGGCCGGGCCCAGCAGCAGGGCAAGCAGTGCGATCGCCGCGAACGCGGCCACGAGGACCACGACCTTGCCACGCCGGGTCAGACGGACGACCGGGGCTGCGATCGGGTTGACGGTGATGGTGCTCATGTGGTCCTCCAAGGGGGAAGTGAGGGTGGTCTTGGTGCGTTCGACCGACGACTGGGTGCGAACCCGAGGTGTCATCCGATCCGGCTTCTGCGAACAGACGTTCGATCGAACACGTTTACGACTCTAGGTCACGACTCGGACATTTGTCGAACATGTCTTCGATCGGCGTGTCGAACATCTCTTCGACCCCCACCCTGCCGTCCAGGTCGGACGGAAACGCGCGAGCACGATGTGGATGGCGCGATGTGGGTACGGTCGAGAGCATGGAAGCGCTCCGAACCGTCCGCGCCGCGTGGCGGCACGCCTGCGACCGCAACGCACCGCTCCTAGCGGCGGGCGTGGCCTTCTACGCCTTCCTGGCGCTGTTCCCCGCGATGATCGCGGCCGTGCTCGGCTACGGCATCTTCGCCTCCCCCGAGACGGTTCAGCGCCAGGCCGACCAGATCGCCGACGCCCTGCCGGCCGACGCGGCATCCGTGCTCAACGGCCAGCTCGAGGCCATCACCAGCACGGGCGGCAGTTCCCTCGGCGTCGGTCTGGTGATCGCCCTCGCCCTCGCGCTCTACAGCGCCTCGGGCGGAACCTCCAACCTGCTGACCGCGCTCCGCGTGATGTTCGCCCGCACCGAGCGGCCCGGTTTCCTCCAGGCCAAGCTCGAGGCGCTCGGACTGACGCTCGCCGGCATCGTCCTGGTGCTCGCCCTGGTAACGTTGATCGCGGCGGCTCCGGCCGTCCTGGACGCTCTCGACCTGCCCGGTGCCGCACGGGCCGGCATCGAGGCCGGCCGTTGGGTGCTCATCGCGGCCACCCTCGTCGCCAGCATCGCCGTGCTGTTCCGCCGGGCCAAGCGGGGCGACCGGAGTCCGACCCGCCTGGGCGTGGGGGTCGCCGCGGGACTGCTGCTCGCGGCGTCGGTGGGCTTCAGCGTCTACGTCGACAACTTCGGCAGCTACGGCAAGACCTACGGCGCGCTGGCCGGCGTTGTCGCGCTCCTGCTGTGGATGTGGGTCGGCCTGTTCGCCCTCCTGCTGGGCGCCAGCATCGAGACGGTCATCGAGGCAGGATCACGTCAGGCGGGCGATCACGAACCCGGCGGCGCCCACGACGACCAGTAGCAGGATCAGCCCGCTCACCAGCGCCGGGGTGAGTCTCCTGCTTCCGGGTATCCCGCGGGCTTGGAGATCGACCTCGAAGTCCGCCAGCAACAGCTGCAGATCGGCATCGTCCGCATCGGCGTATCCGTACGACGACAAGAGCCTACGGGCGGCGGTCTCGATGCCGCTCAACTCGGCGGCGCTGGTCCTGCCGACGCCCTGCACCTCGACGCCCCACCCGTCGTCATCACGGCGTCCCACCACCAGGTAGGTCATGGCACAGAGCCTCCGATCGGCGTCGTCAACGACCTCAACCGTAGGGTCGATACGTTCGACACGCCATCGAACACCTGTTTGATTCGGAGGCGTGATCGCGGCTACAGTCGAACCCATGAGCGAATCGAACGATGGACCTGGCGACGGCGATCGCGACGCGGAGATCGTCGAACTGCCCGACGGGCCACGCGACGACACCGGCCTCACTCAGCGCCAGCGGCTCGTGCTGGAATTCCTGCGCGAGGAGATCGAGCGCCGGGGCTATCCGCCCAGCATGCGCGAGATCGGCGACGCCGTCGGCCTGTCCTCGGTCTCGTCGGTCGCTCACCAGTTGCGGGCCCTCGAAGGGCTCGGCTACGTCAAGCGCGATCCGCACCGCCCCCGGGCGCTCGAGATCTTCCTGCCCGATGTGCTCGCGGCCCGGCGGTCCATCGGCGGCGCGCCCGAGACCGCTCTCGACGAGACCGGCATCGGCGATCTCGCCCCGGCGGCCGTCAACGTGCCGGTCGTCGGCCGCATCGCGGCCGGAGGTCCGATCCTGGCCGAGGAACGCGTCGAGGACGTCTTCCCCCTGCCCAAGACCCTGGTCGGCGACGGCACGCTGTTCCTGCTCGAGGTCAGCGGCGACTCGATGATCGACGCCGCCATCTGCAGCGGCGACTACGTGGTGGTGCGCCAGCAGCCGGTTGCCGAGAATGGCGAGATCGTCGCGGCACTGCTCGACGGAGAGGCCACGGTCAAGACGTTCCAGCGCAAGGACGGCCAGGTCTGGCTGCTGCCGCACAACGCCGACTACTCCCCCATCGACGGCACGCACGCCACCATCCTGGGCAAGGTCACGGCGGTCCTGCGTAGGGTCTGACCATGAGCATCATGGTCACCGGCGGCGCCGGCTACATCGGTTCACACGTCGTCCGGTCGTTCGCTCAGGCGGGCCTGCCATGTGTCGTCGTCGACGACCTGTCCAGCGGCCATCAGGCCTTCGTGCCCGACTTCGTCCCGCTGCTCGACCACTCGATCCTCGAGACGGACTACGTCGCCAAGGCCATGGTCGAACACGAGGTCGAGGCGGTGGTGCACCTGGCGGGCTTCAAGTACGCGGGTGTGTCGGTCGACCGGCCCCTGCACACGTACGAGCAGAACGTCCAGGGCACCGTCAGCCTGCTCGAGGCGATGCGAGAGGCACAGGTCGACACGATCGTGTTCTCGTCGTCGGCGGCCACCTTCGGCACTCCCGACGTCGACCTGGTCACCGAGCAGACGCCGACCATCCCCGAGTCACCGTACGGCGAGACCAAACTGATCGGCGAATGGCTGCTCCGTGATGCCGAACGGGCCTACGGCCTGCGGCACACCTCGCTGCGCTACTTCAACGTCGTCGGCTCCGCCGTGCCCGAGTTGTACGACAGCAGCCCCCACAATCTGTTCCCGCTCGTCATCGAGGCGTTGCTTGAACAGCGCACGCCGCAGATCTACGGCGACGACTATCCGACCCCTGACGGCACCTGCGTGCGCGACTACATCCACGTCGCCGATCTGGCGGATGCTCACGTGGTCGCGACCCAGAAGCTCCTGGCGGGCGACGATCTCGAGCCGGTCTACAACCTGGGCAGCGGCGACGGCGTGTCGGTGCGACAGATCATGGACGCGGTCGCACGCGCCACGGGCATCGACTTCGAGCCCGCCGTCGCGCCGCGGCGCCCGGGAGACCCGGCACGCATCGTGGCCACGGGTGAACTGGCCGCCCGCGATCTCGGCTGGACCATGCGCCACACGATCGACGACATGGTGCTCAGCGCCTGGCAGGCCCGTCAGGCGCAGGAACACGCCTGAGCGTGCTCAGCCGCTGAAGTTCAGGGTGCCGATGCTGTAGGACTTGCCGGCCTTCACCGTGATGGTCTTGGTGCCCGTGAAGCTGCGACCGATCCCACGCCAGGAATCGGAGTTCACCTGAACCTTGTACGTGCCCGCCGGCAGACCCGCCACATAGAACTTGCCCTTACTGTCGGTCAGATCCACCCGGATCACACCCCACGCCGTATCGGTCGACGACAGCCGGACCATCATCTCCTTGTTCGTCTTGCCGCCGGCCCGCTTCACCGTGCCCGACACCACCGCACCGGCCGTGATCGCCCGGTCAGCGATCGGTATGACGACCGTGGCGCTGGAACCAGGCAGGATGTCGAGCTTCGTCGGCGAGATCCAGCCCTGGTTGATGGTCTTGCAGTACTCGCGGTACATCCAGCCCTTGTAGCCCGACGGAGGTGTCTTGGCGACATAGCCCATGTCGTAGGACTTCTGGTACTCCGCCGCCTTGCCCGCCACGGTCTTCCAGCGCTCGGCGCCGCGATCCTCGCCCTTGAGGTACGCATTGTTGTCCGGGTACACGCTCGGATACCACATCGCACAGCTCGCTCCGCGACGTCCGGTCTCGACCCAATAGCGTCCCGGAGGCAGCTTGAACGTCGTCGGACCGCTGTCGCCCGCCATGTTCTGGACCACCACGGGCGAGTCGTTGCGCGACAGGCCCGGGATGTACTTGCGGAACATGACCCACTGGTCGCTGTACGCGCTGCCGACACCACGCTCGTCGGCGAACTTGCTCTTGATCAGCTCGATCGACGCCTTGCCCGGAGCATTCTGCGCCGTGACGACATTGACCGACACGCCACCGAGGACACCCGAGCCGCCGAACTGCATGCCCTGCCGGGCCCAGCCGAAGTCGAGCGCCTGATAACACGAGCCGTAACTGGAGCCCGACGCCGTCTTGTTCCAGCCCTCGCTGATGCCCTGCCGTGCGTAGACCAGGTACTTGTTCTCGCTGCCGGACGACGGCGCCGGGAGGAAGTCCATGCGGAAGCCTCCCGCCGCGTTCGTCCGGACGCGCGAATACTCATCGCCGCAACTCTCGACGTCCAGTTCTCGCAGGTTCGTGCGGCCCAATCCCGACGAGAAGTCGTGCGGCGCCGCCACTGCGGAGACACTGAGATCCCTGACCGCGACGCTGTCGAGCTTCGCGGTGCCCTGGATCGATCCGAACCGGAAGTTGGCGACGATCGGGGCCACTGACGGCTTGATCACAGTCGCCGTGCGCACGTAGCGGGCGCCGCCAGTGAAGGGATTGCTCGCCGTTCCACGCCACCACCAGGTGTGTTGCTCCTGCTGGTCGTCGCGTGCCCGGATCTTGAGCCGGTAGTCGGTCGACGACACGTTGTTGACGAAGGTGGCCTTCGGGGTCATCAGGCTGTAGTTCCCCGAGGCACCGGGTGCGAGGGTGCCGGTGCCGACCGTGCTGGTGGCGACCAGCGTGTAGCTGCCACCCTTGACGGGCTTCCACAGTTCGACCTTGACCTCGGTCATGGTGCCGGCGGACGTCGCCGAGGCGACCACCCCGGAGATCTTCTGCTGACCGCCCGTCAGAGCGGTCTGGGTCTTGGTCGTCCACAGCTGCTGCGTCCCTCCGGTGGGAGACACCTTGATGCGGGCGGGGCTGACCTGCCAGACCGGGATCGTCGCGCTGCCGACGTTCACCCGGCTGCCGACCGAGTACGGATCGAACTCGGACACCGCGCCGTTGTTGGTGCTCAGCTGGGTCCGCATGCCGATCTTGATGTACTTGCTGGCACCGGCCGCGATCGAATACGAGGTCCCGACACGGGCGGCAGGATCGGCGACCTCGTCCCAGCCGATCCAACCCGTACAGGTCTTGGACAGATTGCAGTGCGCCCACACCTGGCCGTTGCCGGCGCGGTCGATGGCGATCGCCGGGGTGGTCAGTGTGAGGGTGTCACCGGCCGCCGTGGCGGACGGGGTTGCGATCAACACAGCAGCGGTCAAGGAGACGACGCCCGCCAGGACACCGCCGAGGCGCAGATTCAGCACGAAGACTCATCCCTGGTCACGGTCGTCAGGTCTGCGACAGCGTACCAGTCGCCCGTACCCCCGGAGCTCGTCCCGGACCGATGGTCCGGGACGAGTCTCAGCCGCTGAAGTTCAGGGTGCCGATGCTGTAGGTCTTGCCGGCCTTGACCGTGATGGTCTTCGTGCCGGTGAAGCTGCGACCGATGCCACGCCAGGAATCGGAGTTCACCTGGACCTTGTAGGTGCCGGCCGGCAGGCCCGCCACGTAGAACTTGCCCTTGCTGTCGGTCAGATCCACCCGGATCACACCCCACGCCGTATCGGTCGACGACAGCCGGACCATCATCTCCTTGTTCGTCTTGCCGCCGGCCCGCTTCACCGTCCCGGACACCACGGCGCCAGCCTTGATCGAGCCGTCCGCGACAGGGAGCGTCACGGTCCCCTCGAAGCCTGCCGGGATGTCGACCTTGGGCAGCGTCACAGTGCCCTCGTTGATGGTCTTGCAGTAGTCGCGGTACATCCAGGACTTGCCGCTGCCCAGCGATCCGACCTTCAGCGTGTTGAAGCCGTGCGCGATCGCCGTGGCCGACGGGCTCTTGCCCTTCGCGACGACCTTCCACTTCTCGGCACCGCGGTCCTCGCCCTTGAAGTAGGCGTTGTTGTCCGGATACACGCTGGGATACCACATCGCACAACCAGCGCCACGACGCCCGGTCTCGACCCAGTAGCGCCCCGGGGGGAGCTTGAACTCGGTGCTCAGATCCGGATCCTCCGCGGTCGGGCTGTCCTTCGCCATTCCCTGCACCACAACCGGCGAGTCATTGCGCGGCAGGCCGGGAATGTACATGCGGAACATGACCCACTGATCGCTGTAGTCGGTCCAGGCGCCTCGGGAGTCGCCGAACTTCCTGTAGTTCAGATCGATGGACGCCTCGGCCTTCGCGTGCTGAGGCGTCACGACGTTGACGTTGACGCCGCCGAGCGTGCCGGAGCCTCCGAACTGCATACCCTCGAGGGGGCTCAACTCGTAGTCGAGCGCCTGATAGCACGTCCCGTAGCTCGCCCCGCCAGGTGCCGACTTGGTCCATCCCTCACTATTGGCCAGCTGCAGGCCGTCGACCACTTTCGCATCACCGTCGTCCTTGAACGCCCGCACCAGATAGTGGTTCTCTGGACCGGAGAGCGGCGCGGGCAGGAAGTCGAGCCGATAGCTGCCGTCGTCGCTACGCACGCGGGCATATTCATCGCCGCAGCTCTCGACGTCGAGCTCGCGCAGGACCGTGCTGTTCAGGCTCGAGGAGAAGTCGCTGGGAGCGGAGATGGCCGCCACGCTGACATCGTCACCGGTCTCCCCGTCGACCTTGGCCACACCGGCGATCGACCCATACCGGAAGTTAGCGGTCGTCGGCTGCAGCCCCGGCTTGAGGGCGGTAGCGGTACGCGGGTAGCGGGTGCCACCGGTGAACGGATTGGCCTCGGTGCCACGCCACCACCATTCGTGCCACTCCTGCTGATCGTCGCGCGCCCTGATACGGAGTTGGTACGACGCCGACGAGACGTTGTTGACCATCGAGTTGGCCGGCGTCTTGAGCTCGAAGTTCGCCGACCCGCCGGGATTGATCGCGCCCAGCGAGACCGACGCCACGTCGTCATAGTTGCCGCCCTTGAGCGGCTGCCGGAGTTGGACCGTCACATCGGTCATCCGCCCCTGCGCGGCGGCCGATGTCACCGAGCCCGAGATTTTCTGCTGTCCGCCGGGCAACACCGTCTGGACATCCTTCACCACCGGCGCCTGTGCCGGCGCGCCGGTCGGATTCAGCAGGATCTGCGCCTTCGGCACCTCGTAGACGGGCTGGCCGCCCACACTCGTGCCGACCGTGTGACGACCCGCCGAACTCGACGAATAGGGGTCGTACTGCGAGATGGCGCCATTGTTGGTGTGGCCCTGGATCCGCATCTCTACGGAGATGTAGGCGCTGCTCTTACCCGGGATCGAGTACTGCTTGCCGACCCGGGCGGCCGGGTCGTCGGCCTCGTTGAAGCCGATCCAGCCCTTGCAGGCCTTCGCCGTCAGGCACTGCCCCCAGACCTTGCCCTGACCATTGCTGTCGATCGCGATGGCCGGGGTGGTGAGCAGTACCGAATCGGAGAGAGTGCTGGTCTGCACCGTCGTCGCCCACGGGGACTGCGGGTCATCGCCGGTCGGGTTGACCTGGATCTGGGCCGGGGCCTCGAAGATCGGCTGCTGATGACCATCGGTTCCGACCTGGTGGCGCCCGACCGTATCGGCCGCATAGGGGTCGTACTGCGAGACCGCCCCGTTGTTCGTGTTCCAGGTCGTGCGCATCTTGATCGTGACGTACTGGCTCTTGCCGGCAGGCACCGAGTACTGGGTCCCCACGCGCGCGGCGGGATCATCGGTCTCACTGAAGCCGATCCAACCCTTGCAGGTGGTCGAGGTCATGCAGACGCCCCACACCTTGGCGGTGCCGTCGGCGCCCACCGGGATCATCGGCGTCGTGAGCCGCAGCGAGACCGTCTCGGCCTGAGCGGAGGGTAGTGCTGCGAACGCGACGACGACGAGGGAAAACGCGGCCAAGAGGGCACCGAGAAAGCGTGGTTTCAACACAGGGTTCAGTCCTGGGAACGACGACAGATCTGCGACAGCCTATCAGGAATGGCCGGACGCCCCCATGGCGTCCAGGCGCGACAACGCCGACAGCACGGTCTCGCGATCGGTCGTCCGCCACATCGGGGGCAGCGAGGCCGCCAGGAACGATCCGTATCGTGCGGTCACGATGCGCGGATCGAGGATCGCGACGACGCCGCGGTCCGTGCTGCGCCGGATCAGTCGCCCGGCGCCCTGGGCGAGCAGTAGTGCCGCATGTGAGGCCGCGACCGTCATGAAGCCGTTGCCTCCCCGGCGTTCGACCAGGCGTTGGCGTGCGCTCATCAGCGGATCGTCGGGGCGCGGGAACGGAACACGGTCGATGATGACCAGCTGGCAGGTGTCGCCGGGCACGTCGACCCCCTGCCACAGGCTCAGCGTGCCGAACAGGCACGTCGACGGGGTCTGGCTGAACCGGCGAGCGAGCTCGGGCAACTGGGCGTCGCCCTGGCACCAGATCTCCAGATCGGGCAGCTTGAGCCTGACGTGCTGCGCCGCGACCTCGGCGGCCCGGCGCGACGAGAACAGCCCCAGGGTCCGGCCCCCGGCCGCCTCGACCAGGGCCGTGATCTCGTCGAGCTGGGCCTCGGCCAGCCCGTCGCGCCCCGGCTGGGGCAGATGCTTGGCGACGTACAGCATGCCCTGCTTGCGGTAGTCGAACGGAGAGCCGACATCGAGTCCGGACCAGTCGTCGCCGCCGGGGCTCAGCCCGAGCGAGGCGGCCACGGGATCGAACCCGCCGCCGAGCGTCAGGGTCGCGCTGGTGAGCACGACCGTCTTCTCGGCGAACAGCTTCTCGCGCAGCGCGTCGGAGACGTCGATGGGCGCGATGTGCAGCATCTTGTTGCCGCGGAAGTCACTGAGCCAGAGCACCTCGGTCTCGGGATGCGCCGCCATGCGTTCGGCGACCAGACGCAGATCCTCGGCCATCGCCTGGGCCTGCTGCCGCCCGGCGTCGGGCTCGCCCTTCTGCGCGCCCGAAGCCGGCTTGAGCGCGCTGACCACCGCGCGAGCCGCATCGCGCACCCCGTCGAGCGCGAGCTGCAGCGGTTCGCCGACGGCGTCGATCCGCCCTTCCTCCGTGCGCGCCAACACGTCGACCAGGGCGTCGGCGGCATCGGACAGATCGTCGACCTCGATGCCGTCCGCATGCGCCCGGGATCGGCGAGCCGCTCGCTCGACCATCTCGGCCGACAGCTCGGACGTGGCGGCCTGGGTGACGCGGGCCGCCAGCTCGTGCGCCTCGTCGATCACGACGGCGTCGTACTCAGGCAGCATCGGCACGCCGTCGATCGCATCGATCGCCAGCATCGCGTGATTGGTGACGATCAACTGAGCGTGCGCGGCGTCTTCGCGGGCGAGCTCGGCGAAGCATTCGGCGGCATGCGCGCACCGGGAAGCTCCCAGGCACTCGCGATGACTGACGCTGACCTGACGCCAAGCCTGCTCGGTGTGCGCGGGCGCCGCATCACGGTCACCGCTGTGACCATCCTCGGCCTGCCCCTCGGCCCACTCGCGCAGCATCACGACCTCGGCGCCGAGCGAGCCCTGGGGCACCTCGATCAGGGTGCCCTGATCGTCGGGAGCGCCCTCGCGGATGCGATGCAGGCATGCGTAGTTGCCGCGCCCCTTGACGACCGCGTGATGCGGCACCTGTTCGACCGTCGCGCGCGCCGCGTCCTTGAGGGCCGGGATATCGCGTTCGACCAGCTGGTGCTGCAGGTTCAGGGTCGCCGTCGCGATGACGACCCGCTCGCCGTGCAGCAGGCTCGGCACCAGGTAGCCGAGCGACTTGCCGGTACCCGTGCCCGCCTGCACCAGGAGGTGCTTCTCGTCGGCGAAGGCATCGCGGACCGCCGCGGCCATCGCGATCTGACCCGGCCGGTCCTGACCGTCGACGGCTTCGACCGCTGCGTGCAGGACCTCGTCGACGGTCGGTTCAGGCATGCCGCGACACTACTGGCGCACAGCCGGGGCCGCTGCCGCGTTGTCCACAGCGTAGGGCGCGAGATCATGCGCCAGCCCGGCATCGACCAGCGCCACCAGGTGGGTGCCGTCGGCCTCGTGGGCCAGCGTCTCGATCTCGCCGACCTCGTGCACCCGGTTGACCAGATCGCCTCGCGAGTACGGAACGACGACCTCGACCCGTTCGGACGGGCGCGGCAGCTCGGCCTCGATGGTCGACAACAGTTCGTCGATGCCTTCACCCGTACGGGCACTGACCACCACGGCATGCTGCTCGGCGGCGAGCAACTGCTTGATCGTGAGCGGATCGGCGGCGTCGGCCTTGTTGATCACCACGATCTCGGGCACCTCGAGTGCGCCCTTGATCTCGGCGAACACCTCGCGCACAGCGCGCAACTGGCTCTGTGGATCGGGATGCGAGCCGTCGACCACGTGCAGGATCAGATCGGACTCGGCGACCTCCTCCAGGGTCGAACGGAATGCCTCGACCAGCTGATGCGGCAGGTGCCGGACGAATCCGACGGTGTCGGACAGCGTGTAGATACGGCCGTCAGAGGTCTGGGTTCGCCGGATCGTCGGATCGAGCGTGGCGAACAGGGCGTCCTCGACCAGGACCCCGGCATCGGTCAGCCGGTTCAGCAGGCTCGACTTGCCCGCATTGGTGTAGCCCGCGATCGACACGGCCGGCACCTGGCGGGACTGTCTCTGCTTCTTCTTGGTCTCGCGCGCCGTGGACATCTCGGCCAGCTCGCGGCGCAGCTTGGCCACCTTGGCCGTGATGCGACGGCGGTCGGTCTCGAGCTTGGTCTCGCCGGGGCCGCGGCCGCCGATGCCGGCACCGTCGGCCGCCCGACCACCGGCCTGGCGGGACAGATTGCCGCCCCAGCCGCGCAGGCGTTGGGTCTGGTACTGCAGTTGCGCCAGCTCGACCTGCGCCTTGCCCTCGCGGCTCTTGGCGTGCTGGGCGAAGATGTCGAGGATCAGCGCCGTGCGGTCGACGACCTTGACCTTGGTGCGGTCCTCCAGATTGCGCAGCTGGCTGGGTGCGAGCTCACCGTCGCAGATGATGGTGTCGGCCCCGGTGGCCTCGACCGCCGCCTTCAGATCGTCGACCTTGCCGCGGCCGATGTAGGTGGCCGGATCCGGCTTGCCGCGGCGCTGCATCATCGCGTCGAGGACGTCGGAGCCGGCGGTCTCGGCGAGCAGCTTCAGCTCAGCCAGTGAGTTCTCGGCCTCCTCGACGCTGCCCTCGGTCCACACGCCGACCAGTACCACCCGCTCCAGGCGCAGCTGCCGGTACTCGACCTCGGTGATGTCCTCGAGCTCGGTGCGCAGGCCGCTGACGCGGCGCAGCGAGTTGCGCTCCTCGAGTTCCAGATCCTCCAGCGCACCCGCGGTCGTATCGGGTTCTGGGGTCACAGGAGCCACTCCAGCTCGCCGCGTGCGACGATCTCGGCCGGGCCGGCCAACAGCAGACGGCCCTCGGCGGTCCACGTCACCTCGACGGTGCCGCCGGGCACGTCGACCCGGTAGGTGACCGGCATCGCATCGCCTTGCGCCACGGCGGTCGCGACGGCGACAGCGCACGCGCCGGTCCCACACGATCTGGTCTCGCCCGAGCCGCGCTCGTGCACCCGCATGGCGACGTGGCGCTCGCCCCGGAGATCGACGAACTCGATGTTGACGCCCTCGGGGTAGATCGCGTGATCGTATTCGGGTTCGCTCAGCAGGGTGCCCGCGTCGTCGAGCGACTCGACGAACGCGACCGCGTGCGGATTGCCCGTGTGGATCTCCGTCGCCTCCCAGACCCGGCCGTCGACCGCGATCTTGCTGGTCTCGCCGAGCGTCGGCACGCCCATGTCGACGACGTACTGTTCGGCGCCGTCGGCGTCCCGGGTACGAGTGATGGTCTTGTCGCCGTCGCGGGTGCCCACCACGACCGGCTCGTCGGCCGGCACGAGGCCCTCGTCGAACAGGTGCTTGGCGAAGACGCGGATGCCGTTGCCGCACATCTCGCTGACCGAGCCGTCGGCATTGCGGTAGTCCATGAACCACTCGCCCGCCGATGCCTCGCCGAGCGCAGCGGCCCTGATGACCCGGATGACGCCGTCGGCGCCGATGCCCCGGCGGCGATCGCACAGGGACGCGACGAACCGCGGGTCGAGGTCGCCATGGACCGACCCGTCATGGTCCGGCAGCAGCACGAAGTCGTTCTCCGTGCCGTGCCCCTTGAGCCACGCGAAAGCCATACCCCCAGTCTACGGCCCCGCCGAGTGCTCCTAGACCCAGTGGATGCGAGGGTCTTGGCGGAAGAGCCGGTCTTGGCGGCGGGCGAATCTCCTGGTCGCGGTCACGGTGTCGCGGCGAGCCTGGTCCTCCGTGATCTCGCCGCGCAGGAAGGAGAGCACCTGCTGGTAGCCGATCGCACGGCATGCAGTGTCACCACGCTCCAGGCCTTCGCCGACCAGACGGCGCACCTCGTCGACGAAGCCGGCCTGCCACATCTGCTGTACCCGCTCGGTGAGTCTGATGTCCAAGGCATCTCGCTCGACGGCCAGCCCGATCATCGTCAGGTGCGGATAGAGCGAGACATGTGGCGGCATCGTCGCCGTGAACGGCGCCCCCGTCAGCTCGATGACCTCCAGCGCACGCACGATGCGCCGGCCGTTGCTCGCCAGGATCTCGGCTGCCGCCGCGGGATCGCGCTCGGCCAGTACCGCGTGCAGGGCAGGAGCTCCGCGGACGTCCAGCTCACGCTGCCACCGTTCGCGCACCGCCGGATCGGTGCCCGGGAAGTCGAGCGGGTCGAGCACGGCGCGCACGTACAGCGACGACCCGCCCGCGAGGACCGGCGTCGCACCCCGGGCATGGCAGTCGGCCATGATGGCACGCGCCTGCCGCTGGAACTCGGCCACGGACGCCGCCTGCGTCACGTCGAGCACATCGAACAGATGGTGCGGCACCCCGAGGCGCTCGGCGTGGGTCGGCTTGGCCGTGCCGATGTCCATGCCGCGATACAACTGGTACGCGTCGCCGTTGACGACCTCTCCCCCGAGCCCCTGCGCGATCTGCACCGCGAGATCGGACTTGCCCGACGCGGTCGGCCCGATCACGGCGACGACGTGTCGCGAGCTGGTGGTCAGCATGCGGTCACGCGCCGTCATACCCGCAGTCTCGCAGGTAGCATGTCGATCACCCGCGGGCCGTCCACGGCCCACCTCGGAGCAAGGAGACCACCATGGGATTCTTCGATCGTTTCAAGAAGCAGGCCGACGGCCTCAAGGACAAGGCTTCGGATCTGGCCGCGTCGCAGAACGACAAGATCGATGCCGGCATCGACAAGGCCGCCGATCTGGCCAACAAGGCGACCCAGGGCAAGTTCGACGACAAGATCGATGCCGCCGCCGACAAGGCGAAGGACGCGGCCGACAAGCTGGCCGATCAGGGCGACGACCAGAACGGCTGACGTCTACCGGGCCAGCCTCCAGTCGGCGACCCAGTACCGCACGCCGAAGGGCGCCTCGTCGCTGCGCAGCCGCGCGGTGATGCGGGCGCCCTTCGTCAACTCGCCGAGCAGGCGCAAGGGTGCGACGCCGGTGCCGGCCCACTCATCGGCCAGGTCGGCGTCGAGCGAGGCGAGCGTCTCGGCGTCACCCCGCGCGAGCGCCATCGCCACGACGTCGTCCAGGGCGGCAGCCCGGGGATCGCCGTGGGTCGGTGCCGAGACGCCCGCCGCCGTGTCGGAGTCGGCGAGCACCAGGAGCCCGTCGGCCCCGCCGGGCTCGGGCCACGACGACGTGTAGTGACGCGGCCCGGTCCACCCGGCCCGGTCCAGCAGCCAGGCCCCGACCGTGTAGGCGGCGGGGAGCCGCGGCTCCGGACCGCCCGCGGTGAGCTCGACCCCGAATCCGGCGAACGAGCCGCCTGCCGATTCGTCGGCGTCGACCGTGCGCGACCTCGGACCGATCACGACGACCCGGCCCGGCCCCTCGTCGAGCATGGCTTCGACCGCCTCGGCGGCCGCGGTCCGGATCGGCTCCATCTCCGGCAGTCCCAGCCCCACCTCGGGCACCAGCGCGGGTGGATGCGGGCAGACGGCCGCGGCGACGATCACGCTCAGACCCTAGGCCTGAGCCTTCGCAGCGGCCTTGGCGGCCTTCTTGAAGTCACGCACCTTCTGCAGCGACTCGGCGTCGACGACATCGGCCACCGACCGGAAGCCCTTCTTGCCGTAGTCGCCCACGACGGTGGTCCAGCCCCGGGGCTTGACGTCGAGCTGCTTGGCCAGCAGGGACACGAAGATCTTGGCCTTCTGCTCGCCGAATCCTGGCAGCGCCCTGACCCTCGCGAACAGGGCATCGCCGGATGTCGCCTCAGTCCAGATGCGTGAAGCGTCGCCGTCGTACTCCTCGACGACGTGGCGGGCCAGGTCCTGCAGCCGGCCGGCCATCGACCGGCCGTAGCGGTGGATCGCCGGCGGCGTCGCGCACAGATCGGCGAACGCCTCCGGCTCGGCCTCGGCGATCGCGGCCGGATCGATGGTCCCGAAGCGGTCCAGCACCTTCGCCGGTCCCCGGAACGCATGCTCCATCGGGTACTGCTGGTCGAGCATCATGCCGACGACGAGCGCGAACGGATGCGCGTTCAGAACCTCGTCGGCGTGGGACTCCTGCGCGATCTGGATGGCCATGGGTCCATCATGGCTCATAACGATGTGACTCGACGGGGAGAGGAGATCGCCCGTGGAGACCAAATGGCCGGGTGAACCGCACGAGATGTGGGACGAGGTCGACGACGACGGAGCCGACCTGTGGGTGCCGAACCCGAACGATCTCCCCAGTTATGCGACGCCGCAGGATCTGTCCGACAACTATCTGGTCGTGGCGGTGTGGTGGCAACGCGCGCTCCTGGTCTTCTTCGTCCTGGGGTTCGCCGTTCTCGTCGGTCTCATCGGCGGCATCGGCCTGGACTGGTCCTCGTACGGGCTGTTCAAGCGCATCCTGGCCGTCATCGTGGCCACGATGCTCGGGGGCGGTGCCCTCTGGATCGTCACCACCTACGTGGTCAGCGAGATCCGCTGGTATCGCGCGAAGGCCGACGTCCTACGCCGCGGCTCTCAACGCCTACGCGACGATCCGGTCCCGGTGTGGGGCCTGTTCGTCGACAAGATCCGACTCGGAGACCGGCAGTCCGGACCCAACGACACCCCCGACGACATCGTGTTCCTGTTCGACCTCCGCGTTCCTTCCCGGACCCTGCGACGTCAGCGTGCCGTCGTGACCGCCTGGGTCGAGAAGGTGGCGGCGGAGCAGCACACCAACGTGCCGCCGGAGCTGGGCGCCGCCTTCCGCGACCGCTGGTCGATCCACTGCGCCGGCGTGTTCGGCGAGCAGCTGCGCGGCGTGTGGATGTGGCGCAAGGGCAGCATCCTGCCCTATCAGGTGCTCGGCATGGCCTTGACCGACCCGCAGACCGCTGATGAGTTCACCGACGACGACGTGGTGTTCCTGCGCAGGACCCCGAAGGACCTGCGCCGGCGCTCGCGCCTCAGCCACCCCTAGAGCAGGAAGCGGAACAGCGGGCTGTCACTGTCGATCCGCTCGATGTCGGGAGGTGCCGCCGCCATGCGCTCGAGCAGACTGTCGAGATCCTCGGCACGCGCCAGCTCGATGCCGACCAGGGCCGGCCCGGTCTCGCGGTTGCTGCGCTTGACGTACTCGAACAGCGTGATGTCGTCGTCCGGCCCGAGCACCTCGTCGAGGAAGTGCCGCAACGCACCGGGCTCCTGGGAGAAGTTGACCAGGAAGTAGTGCTTGCGGCCCTCGTGCACCAGAGCGCGTTCGACCACCTCGGCATACCGGCTGACGTCGTTGTTGCCGCCCGACAGCACGCACAGGACACGCTGGCCGGGATCGACCGCGACGGTGCCGCTCGACAGGGCGGCCGTGGCGAGTGCCCCGGCCGGTTCGGCGATGATGCCCTCGACCTGGTAGAGCGCGAGCATCTCGCTGCAGACCGCTCCCTCGGGCTCCGCGACCAGTTCTGGAGGCGGCGCCTGCAGGATCACCTCGGTCGTGTGATCGCCGGCCCGGCGCACCGCCGCACCGTCGACGAACGTGTCGATCGCGTCGAGCGCCACCGGACGACCGGCAGCGACCGCGGCCGACACGCTGGCCGCACCTGCCGGCTCGACCCCGACCACGCGCACCGCCGGATGGTGCTCGCTCAGCCACGCCACCGTGCCCGCCAGCAGACCGCCCCCGCCGACCGGGACCACCACGACGTCGGGAACCGCACCGAGCTGCTCGATCGCCTCGCGCACGACCGTGCCCTGACCCGCGATCACCGACGGATCGTCGAAGGCCGGGACCAGGAGCGCCCCGGTCGCACCGGCCTCGGCCGCGGCGGCCGCCGACACCTCGTCGTACGTGTCGGCGCCGATCACGATCTCGATCATGTCGCCGCCGATGGCCGCGATGCGCTCGCGCTTCTGGCGCGGCGTGACGCTCGGCAGATGCACACGACCATGGATGCCCAGACGCGCACAGGCGAAGGCGACACCCTGGGCGTGATTGCCGGCGCTGGCCGTCACGACCCCTCGGCCCCGCTGGTCATCGTCCAGTTGGGCGATGAAGTTGTAGGCGCCACGCACCTTGTAGGAGCGCACCGGCTGCAGGTCCTCGCGCTTGAGCCACACCTCGGCCCCCGTCAGCTCGGACAGGCGTGTGCTGCGCTCCAACGGGGTCGTCGTGACGACCCCGGCCAGCCGGGTCGCCGCCTCCTCGATCGCGGCCGCGACCACCAGCTCAGGCACGTGCTCTCCCGTTCCTCTCGACACGCCCCTCACGGACGCGACTGCCAGCGTATCGGCGGCCGCACGACCGACTCACCACCGATCTGTCCAAATCGCCTCGGCGACGCCCGCGGCACGGGCAAGATGTGGCCATGTCGTCATCACCGCCCGGCTTCTCGCCCCCGCCCGGCTTCCGGCCGCCGACCCGTCCGGTCCGCACCCTGTGGATCGCGATCGCCACGATAGCCGTCGTGGGCGTCGCGGCAGTCAGCCTGTTCATCTACGCCGCCCTCCAGTCCAGCCCGGGATTCGACGGCTACTACGTGGACCAGGACGACTACTACGTCGAGGGCGAGATCACGGCCGATATCACCGATCTCTGCGATGCCGTCGAGGTGGCGGCCCACGAGGTCGAGCCGTTCTCGACCCCGGCCGAGGGAAGCAAGGACCTCGCGACGCTGGCCGACCGGATGCGGGATCTGGCGACCGCCATCGGCGACGAGTCGAGCGCCGACAACCTCGCAGCGCTCAGCGAGGACTGGACGACCCTGGCCGACGCGGTCGACGACTACGCCGATGCCCTGGCCCAGGGCGAACGACCCGACATCGACCTGTACGACGGCGACATGTGGATCCCGGACCGCATCGAGTGGAGCAACGACGCCTGCTACGTCCCGGGCATCGTGGAGGCCCTCGCGCCGGAGGACATCAACGGGTTCTACTGACCGACCCATCCTGGATCTGCTCCAGGTGCCGATGCACCAGCGGCACGACCGAGGCGCCTTCGCCGGCAGCGGCCGCAACTCGCTTCATCGAGCCACTGCGCACGTCGCCGACGGCGAAGACGCCCGGCACGGGGGTCGCCAGGCTCTCCGGCGGAAGCCCGTCGGTCCAGTACTCGGCGGGAACGTCGCGGCCCGTGACGACGAAGCCGTGCTCGTCCCGGCACACGCTGTCGGGCAGCCAGTCGCAGTTCGGCTCGGCACCCAGCAGCAGGAACAGTCCTTCGGCCGCGACGCGCCGTTCCTGCCCTGACGTCAGATCGCGCAGGGCGATCCATTCCAACGACGGTGCTCCGCCGCCGTCGATCACGGTGGTGCAGGTGAGCACCGAGATCGCGGGTGTCATCTCGATCTCGCGGACCAGGTAGTCGGACATCGTCGCGGCCAGATCCGGCCTGCGCACCACGAGCGTCACCGAGCGTGCGAACCGGGCCAGGAACACCGCGGCCTGTCCTGCCGAGTTGCCGCCTCCCACGACGAAGACGTCGCGGTCCTCGGTCTCGCGGGCGGCCGTGACGGCGGCCCCGTAGTAGACCCCCAGACCGGCGAGTCGCTCCAGCGATTCCACGCCCAGGCGGCGATAAGCGACACCCGAAGCGATCACGACGCTACGCGCGACGATCTGGCCGTCGTCGGTCGTGAGTCGATGCGGGCCGTCGGCCTCGGCCTCCAGGCGCTCGACGACCGCACCGGTGAAGAAGCGGGTGCCGAAGCGGATCGCCTGATTGCGCGCCCGTTGAGCCAGCCGCATGCCGGAGATGCCGCGTGGGAAGCCCAGATAGTTGCGGATCATGGAACTGGTGCCGGCCTGCCCGCCGATGGCCTCGGCCTCCAGCACGACGGTGCTCAAACCCTCGGACGCGGCGTAGACGGCCGCCGCCAGGCCCGCCGGCCCGGCGCCGACGATCGCGACGTCGACGATCTCGTCCAGATCGACCGTGCCGGTCGTGGTCATGATCTGCCGGGCCACGTCGCGCACTGAGGCAGGCTGGAACAGGCCGCGTTGATTCGCCCAGATCAGCGGAAATCCGACCGGGCCCTGGTCCGTGGCCTCCCACTCGCCGACGATGCGCCGGCCGACCTCGGTGTCGGGGTCGTAGCGCCGATTCGGCATGCCCATGCGGTCCAGCAGATCGACGACGCCCATCGTCAGCGGGTGATTCGCCGGCGCGACGACCTTGATGTTGACGGCCTCGGGATCGGCGACGGTCGATCCCCAGTCCGACAGCAGTTCGGTGATGACGTGGTGGAACTCCTCGTCTCGCACGCCGCGCGGCAGCAGCAGGTGGGCGTCCATCTTGCCCTTCGCGAGCGCCGGCCGGATGCCCGGGGCGTCGGCGAGGAAGTGATCCCAGTGCGACACCACGAGCCGCTTCGCGGTCGGCACGAGCTGGCGCCACCGGCCGAACGCGGCGAACAGCGATTCGTCCGGCAGGCGCGACTCGGCCACGACCAGGCAGACCCGCTCCCCGGCGGCGAGGGCGGCTTCGAGCAAGGTCGTGGTCTCGGCCGCGGTCGGGGCGCATCTGACGTCGTAGTCGCGCGCATAGCGCCCGAACTCGTCGACGATGACGTCGTCGTGCTCGGGCATGCAGCACACGATGACGGGCCGGGGCCGCGGGACGGGCATCTCCACGGCACCAGGGTAGGCGGCCGGCCCTCAGCCGATCGGTTCGACGACCGACAGCAACAGCGCCGGGAGGGTGCGTCGCAGCAGGTCGTGGTCGATCTCGCGGCGCTCGATCAGGGAGTCGCGCAGGGCCGTGTCGTAGGTGCCCATCAGGATCGTGGCCGCGTGGTCCACGTCGATCGTCAGGCGCATGCCCAACTGGCCGAGCACCGCCTGGATCAGCACCCCGACCTGCTGCTTGACCTGGCGCCAGGCGGCGTTGAAGGCGCGGCCCACCTCGTCGTCGCGGACACCACGCAGCTCGAACTCGGCGTGCGCCAGGTACCAGTCGCGATCGGGCGGCTGCAGCAGCATGAACCGTTCCATGATGGTGCCGATGACCTCGGACGCGTCACGGCCGATCAGATCGGCCGGATCGGCCGCCTGGCGCATGCGCTCGAGCATCGCATCGCGCTCGCGCTCGAACAGCGCCATGACCAGCTCGTCCTTGCTGGAGAAGTTCGAATAGAACGCGCCGCGCGTGTAGCCGGCCTGCTCGCAGATGTGCTCCACGGACGCGCCCTGGATCCCTTCGCGCGCGAGCACGACGGCCGCCGCGTCGAGCATGCGCTCGCGGGTCGCCTGCCGGCGGCGCGTGGCGGTTCCGGTCATCAGGCGTGACTCCCTTCATCTCCGGTCAGGCGGTGTGGCGCAGGACACGTGTTTCGATACATTGACGCATCCAATACAGAATCGTATCGTCGACGTTGTGTCAACCATGCTCTACGCGCTGGGCCGCTGGGCCTACCGCCACCACCGCCGCGTCGTCGCCGCCTGGGGCCTGGCGATCGTGCTGCTCGGTGCTCTGGCGATCGGTGTCGGAGACGGCACCCGCAACGAGTTCCAGATCCCCGGCACGGAGTCGCAGGAAGCCATCGACGCACTGGCGCGCACGTTCCCCGAGATCAGCGGTGCGAACGCCACAGTCGTCATCGCGGCACACGACGGCGGCACGGTCGACGACGCCCGCACCCGAGAGCTCGTGCAGAGCACGGTCGACCGGCTCGAGCAGGTCGCCCACGTCAGCGATGTGTTCTCGCCGTTCGAGAAGGACAACGCCATCGGCGTCTCGGCCGATCGCGAGGCCGCCCAGATCCAGATCCAATTCGACCGGTCGCTCGAGGACCTGCCGGGCAACACCGCCGACCGCATCCGCCAGGCGGCCGAACCACTGGATCGAAGCGGCAACGCGGTGGCCTTCGGCGGAGACGTGTTCACGACGGTCGGACCGCAGCTGACGCTCACCGAGGCGATCGGCGTCATCATCGCGTTCATCGTCCTGTACCTGATGTTCAAATCGCTGCGCGCCGCCGTGATCCCGATCGTCACGGCGCTCGTCGGGGTCATCGTCGCATCGGCGGTGATCCTGGCGGCGACCTCGCTGATCACGATCTCGGGCACCGCCCCCCTGCTCGCCCTGATGGTCGGTCTCGCGGTCGGCATCGACTACGCCCTGTTCATCGTGTCGCGTCACCGCGAGCAGTTGTTCGAGGGTCTCGACCCCGAGGAGTCGGCCGCGCGCGCCGTCGCCACCTCGGGATCGGCGGTCGTGTTCGCCGGCGTCACGGTGGTCATCGCGCTGGCCGGCCTGGCGATCGCCCAGATCCCGTTCCTGACCGTCATGGGACTGGCCGCGGCGTTCGCCGTCGTGGTCGCCGTCGCCGTCGCCCTGACGCTGTTGCCGGCCATGCTGGGTCGCGCCGGCGAGAAGCTGCGGCCCACGAACGACGATCCGCCCGGCGCGTTCTCGCGCCGCTGGGTCACGGCCGTGATCCGCTTCCCCAAGCTCGCGATCGTGACGATCGTGGTCGGCTGCGCCGTCACGACCCTGCCCGGCCCCTCCCTCGAACTGGCCCTGCCCACGAACGGCTCCGCCCCCCACGGCAGCACGCAGCGCATCGCGTACGACCTGATCGACGAGCACTTCGGCCCCGGTTACAACGGGCCGCTGCTGTTGACGGCCGACATCATCACGTCGACCGATCCGGTCGGAGTCGTCGACGATGTCCGCGATGACCTGGCCGCACTGCCGGGCGTCGAGGCGATCGGCCTGGCGACCCCGAACCGCACGGGCGACACCGCGATCTGGCAGGTCATCCCCGCGTCCGGCCCCGCCGATCGAGCCACGCACGACCTGGTCGACCGGATCCGCGATCTGGCGCCCTCCTGGAAGACCGAACACGGCGTCGACGTCCAGGTCACGGGCCTGACCGCCGGGGGCATCGACGTCTCCGACCGGCTCGCGGACGCCCTCCTGCCGTTCGGCATCGCCGTCGTCGGCCTGTCCGTCCTACTGCTCATGATCGTGTTCCGCACCGTCGTCGTCCCACTCAAGGCGACGCTCGGCTTCCTGCTGTCGACCGGCACGGCGTTCGGTGCCGTGGTCGCGGTGTTCCAGTGGGGCTGGCTCGGACCGTTGGTCAACCTGGACCAGCCCGGTCCCCTGATGAGCTTCCTGCCGATCATGCTGATCGCGGTCCTGTTCGGGCTGTCGATGGACTACGAGGTCTTCCTCATGTCGCGCATGAAGGAGGAGTACGTCCAGCACGGCGACCCGCACGGCGCCATCGTCGACGGCTTCGTCGGCAGCTCCCGCGTGGTCACCGCGGCGGCCGTGATCATGCTGGCCGTCTTCGCAGCCTTCGTCCCCGAGGGCGATCCGGGCGTGCGCCCCATCGCATTCGCACTGGCCGTCGGAGTGTTCGTCGACGCCTTCTTGATCCGCATGCTGTTCGCCCCCGCCGTGCTCGAACTCTTCGGTGCGTTGTCGTGGCGGCTCCCACGTCGTCTGGAGCGACTGCTCCCTCACCTGGACGTCGAGGGCGAGGCCCTACACCGACGGGTCGAGCTGGAGGCGTGGCCCGCGCGCGACTCCACCGCCGCGGTCAGCGCCGCCGGCCTGACGACCAGCGCACACGAGGGCCCGGTGTTCAACGACGTCACGATCGCCCTGCCCGCCGGTCACTGGCTGATCGTGCACGGTCCGAGCGGGTCGGGCAAGACCGCGCTGCTGCTGACACTCGCCGGCCGGATGGCCTTCGACGACGGCCGCCTGCGTGTCGCCGGCCACCTGCTGCCCCAGGAATCGCGCGCGGCGCGCAGGGACGTCGCGCTCGCCGAGTTCCGCGGCCTGAACGATCTAGAGGACAACCTCACGGTCGACCAGCACATCGCCGAGCGCATCGCGATCCGCCGCTTCGGCCTGTGGGTCAGCCGCTCGCGCATCGCTCCGGTCCGCGATCGGTGGAACGACGCCCTGACCACGGCGTGGCACGAGGAGGGGCTGCGGCGGGAGCCGATCGCGGGCTCGACTCTGGTCGCCTCGCTGAACCCGGTCGAACGCACCACCCTGGCCGTGACGCTGGCCCTGCTCGACGATCCGTCGATCGTCGTGATCGACGATGCCGACAACGTCCGATCGCAGGAGAACCTGCGTCTGCTCTGGGCCATCCTGGCCCACCTGCTCGAGCCCACCTACCGGGAGGGCCGACCCGGAACCGCGTTGATCGCGAGCGTCCAGTCGGCGTCCGCCGCCCCTGAGCCCTCATCGGGCCGAGTGCGCCTGCTCGAGCTCGACACGTCCCGCACCCTCGACGAGCTGATGCTGTGATGATCCCTTCGCCCTCCCTGCCCTGGTTCGAGCTGGCGCGATTCCGTCGCAGCCGGCTGACCCGCATCGCCGTCGTGGCGGTCACCGTCGTGCCGCTGCTGTACGGCGCGCTCTACATCTGGGCCAATATCAACCCCACGGGTCATCTCGACCGCGTCACCGCCGCGATCGTCAACCAGGACGAACTGGTCCAGATCAAGGACCGCGACGGCCACGAGCAGCCGGTCGCGATCGGCCGCCAGCTGTCGGCCAATCTCATCAGCAACGACGCCAAGAACAACTACGACTGGCGTCTCACCGACGCCACGGATGCCGCCCGAGGCCTGGCCGACGGCCGGTACAAGGCCGTCCTGACCATCCCCGAGAACCTGTCGGCCGCCGCGACCTCGACGTCGGGCGATCCGGCCGAGGCGATCCAGGGCCGGCTCGATCTGAAGACCGACGACTCGATCAACTACATCAACGGCACGATCGCGCAGACCATTCTCG